>ENA-UOOI01000001-UOOI01000001.1-fermentation-metagenome-genome-assembly--contig:-NODE-1-length-1081634-cov-104.994089_pt1 | contig 1081634 bp, 970 predicted proteins | sample MGYA00245779_ERZ724027 | MGnify/ENA primary metagenome ERZ724027 (study PRJEB28704, sample SAMN03018318) | fermentation metagenome | biome: anthropogenic terrestrial biome; feature: soil...
TGCTCCGCATTTTCTCTTTATAGGAGACATAAAAAAACGTGCCCGTCGGGGGCACTCCTGTTTTTAAGTCGTAGGTAGGAAAATGCTCCGCATTTTCTCTTTATAGGAGACATAAAAAAACGTGCCCGTCGGGGGCACGTTTTTTTATTCTTTTTCTGGGCCAGCCAGGACTTGAACCTGGGACCAAGGGATTATGAGTCCCCTGCTCTAACCAACTGAGCTACTGGCCCGTAGAGGAGTTTATCATAACATATTTTCGTGATGCAGGTCAATAAACAGGAATCTTTTGTTATGGTTGATTAATCATTACTGTAGCTTATACCGTCGATTTGCGGACAGATAACTCCCGACGGCACATAATTGCGGGGAGCAGGCTGTTCCTGCTGTCCGCGACCGCGGCCTTGTCTGCGGTCATTATTACGACGCGGCGAAGGAGGCGGAGTAATGCAGCTTGTGAAAAAAAACAATATACCCGTCAAAATAATTAAAACAGAAACCGATCTGTAAATATTTTTCTTCATCATATATACAGTATACTCTCAGATGAGATAAATATTCTGAATATCGGGAAAAAATCAGAGTCGTTTTCAAAAGATGAATTTTGAAAACGACTCATTTACCGCATTATTCTTTATAAGCCGCCACATGTACGCCTTTCATCGCCCGTCCGCTCGGTTCGTCCATGTTTTTCCACGCTGCATCCCACTCAAGCGCTTTCGCAGTTGAACAGGCGATGCTCGCTTCATGCGGAACTGTTTTCGCAGCTGTTTCCGACGGGAAGAACTTTGCAAAAATCTCGCGGTAATAATATTCCTCTTTCGTTGCGGGAGTGTTTACCGGGAATCGTTTTCCGCGCGTTGCAAACTGCGCGTCGGATACTTTTTCTTCCGTCACCTTTTTGAGCGTGTCAATCCAGTTGTAACCGACGCCGTCGCTGAACTGCTCTTTCTGGCGCCATACAATGTCGGCAGGGAGACAATCTTCAAACGCCTTGCGCAGAATCCATTTTTCCATGCGCTGTTTTCCGTCGGGCTGCATCACGATGGACATTTTGTCCACAGGATTAATCCGCATCGCAACGTCGATGAAATCCTTATCGAGGAACGGAACGCGTCCTTCAACACCCCATGCCATAAGCGATTTGTTGGCGCGGAGGCAGTCGTACAGGTGGAGCTTGCTCAACTTGCGTACAAGTTCCTCGTGGAACTCTTTCGCGTTCGGAGCCTTGTGAAAGTAGAGGTAACCGCCGAAAAGTTCGTCGCTTCCCTCGCCGCTCAGCACCATCTTTATGCCCATCGATTTGATGTATCGTGCAAGCAGGAACATCGGCGTCGACGCGCGTACTGTCGTAATGTCGTATGTTTCAATATGATAAATGACGTCGGGAAGTGCGTCGAGTGCTTCCTGAATCGTAAAGTGCACTTCGTGATGTACCGTGCCTATATATTCCGCGGCTTTTCTAGCGGCGGAAAGGTCCGGCGAACCTTCAAGACCGATTGCAAAACTGTGCAGACGCGGCCACCATGCTTCCGTCTTGCCGTTTTCTTCAATCCGTTTCGCGGCAAACTTCTGAGTCACCGCAGCTATTACGGAAGAATCAAGCCCGCCGGAGAGAAGCACTCCGTACGGAACATCGCTCATGAGCTGACGTTTTACCGCAGCCTCAAGCGCATCGCGCAGCACCTGTATGTCTGATTTGTTGTCTTTTACAGCGTCGTAACTTTCCCAGTCGCGGTGATACCACTTTGTCGGCGCTTTGTCCTTGCTGTAGAAATAGCTGCCGTTCGGAAATTCCTCGATGGTACAGCATTCTCCCTCAAGCGCCTTGAGTTCGCTCGCAACGTAATAGCGTCCTTCCTTGTCCCAGCCCTGATACAGCGGTACGATTCCTATGGGATCGCGGCCGACAAGATACACATCCTTCGCTTTATCATAGAGCGCAAAAGCATAATCCCCGCAGAGATCCTCGAGGAACGCCGTTCCTTTTTCCTGATACAGCGGAATGATGACTTCACAGTCGGACTGCGTCTTGAAATTATATTTTCCTTCAAAATGTTTACGGATGTCTTTATGATTGTAGATTTCGCCATTAACTGCGAGAATAACGTTGCCGTCCGTACTCACAAGCGGCTGCTTTCCCGACATAGGATCGACAATGGCAAGGCGTTCGTGACTCAGAATGGCGTTGTCGCCGGTGTACACCCCGCTCCAATCCGGACCGCGGTGGCGTATTTTCCGCGACATCTCGAGCAGCTGCGCGCGCAGCTCTTCCTTCATTCCGTCCTTAAGCGGAACGGATCCGCTGTTCAAATCAAAAACGCCGACAAATCCGCACATATCGTAACCCCCGTAATGGTAAAGGCAGTATACCAAATAAAAAGGCGCCTGAACAGAAATACGTACATTACTGTTCTGACGCCTTCGTCTTAATTTTTATAGAATACTGATTCACGGCCCCTATGTCAACGGATGCTGTTTCTGAAGATTTCCCAAAGAAGGACGGTTCCCGCACAGGCAACGTTAAGTGAGTTCACATCGCCGCACATAGGAATACTGATAATTTCATCGCAGATCGTTTTTAAAGCGACGCTCATTCCCTTTGCTTCATTTCCGAGAATAACACTCACCGGTTTTATAAGTTCCCGCTGAGAAACAGGTACGCTGCCCGTAGAATCGGTACCGGCAACAATCATGCCGGACTTCTCTTTTTGCTCATGAAGCCACTGCTGCAGTTCGCTCATCGACTGAACCTGCAGTACCGGTTTGCGGAAAACTGCGCCGAGACTTGCGCGGACAGCTTTGGGATCGTACCAGTCTATTCCGTGGCCGACAACGAACACCGCATCGACTCCGAATGCATCTGCAGACCTGATGATCGAACCGAAATTACCGTAATCGCTCGGTCTGTCGAATATAAGTACAAACGGTTTCGAAGGAAGAGAAAGCGTTTCAAGTGAATATTCCCTTTTTTCGGCGGTTGCAATAAGTTCGACAGGTTCTTCCCTGTCGCAGAGCGTTTTGTACATGCTGAACGGCATTTCCAAAAGCGGCACGCTGTCGTTTTCCCTGATGATGTTTTTAGCCCAGTCCGACAATGCATCATAATTATAAATAATTATTCTGGTCAGACGGATATGCGCGGCCAGCGCCTGTTTAAACGCTTCTATTCCTTCAATAAAAACCTCATGCAGTTTGCTGCGCTTTTCCCTGTTCGTTTTGAGCGACTGTATTATCTGATATTCGTCGTTTTCTTTTGTTATGTGTATCACCGGCATAGTATTTTCCGTTTCATATAGTACAGGATAAGCGGCCGTTTATCTATGACTGATTGTGGGGCGCATACTACGGAGAATAACCGAGTATCCGTCCAAGCGCTCCCGAACTTTTTTTGTTCTTCTTGCTATGATATACTCTCAGTACACAAATAAATACAAAAGTATATAGCCGGTTTAGGGTTATAATAGACAAGTTACAATTGCGGGTGAATAGTTGGGAGTGGGCGGAGGCAAGAGAATGAAAGCAGATTTGACAAAATACGGGGAACAGGTCTTTGAAGATATTAAGCATGTAAACGAAAACGGACAGGAATACTGGCTTGCACGGGAATTGCAGCCGGTGCTTGAGTATGCGCAGTGGCGGTATTTAAAGGAAGCGATTGACCGCGCAAAAGAGGCTTGTAAAAACAGCGGTGGCTTATTTTGTGAAAAGAATAGTATCTGATCGAAATAAATAGGAGATACAAAGCACGCAATGTTTTCATACGATTCAATACGGAAAATGAATGAAACTGAACTCGGTATTTATAAATATATCATTGCAAACCTTGATAAAATACCGTTCATGACAATCAGGGAACTGTCCGAGGCGGTGCATATATCCACGTCTTCCGTTCTGAGGTTCTGCAATACCGCTGGTTTTGAAAAATATGCGGAGTTTAAAAAAGCCGTACAGTCAGAAAAAGAAAGCATTCGGACCTCTCCCCCCCGGGAAGATCTGAAGGAAATTCTCCGGTATATGACTGGGACGAACACCAGTGCATTTGAAGAAAAAATAGAAAGCGCCGCAGAGCTCATCAGAAATGCCGAGACAGTGATTTTTGCGGGACAAGGTTCTTCGGGGACACTCGCAAAATACGGCGCACGTTATTTTACAAATCTCGGAAAATTTGCAGTCGGTCTTGAAGATACGTTCTATCCTGTCGGAAACAACTTCCTCCACGGAGGGGCGCTCGTCGCACTGTCGGAAAGCGGCGAAACAAAGGAAGTAAACAATTTTGTCCTTCAGTTCCGGAAAAAGGATTTCAGCATCCTGAGCATTACGAACAGTCCTCATTCAACGCTGGCAAAATTGTCCGACTGGAATATTTCATATATGATGAATCACGAGCGGATAAACGGAGGGTTCAACGCAACAACGCAGGTTCCCGTTCTGTTCATAATGGAAGCAATAGCCCGCAGAATCGATAAAAAAAACACCCTGTGACTTTTTTCGTAACAACGGATAATATAGTATAAAATCATTATGACGGAACTTGAAAAATGTATGGCCGGAGAATTCTACAACTGCCACGATCCTGTGTTTCTTGAATTCAAAAACACGGCACGCATGCTGCTTGCACAGTACAACGCGCTTGCGTACGACCGGAAAGCGGAAAAACGCGCAGTCCTCGAACAGCTGTTCGGCAGCATAGGCTCCAACGTCTCGGTCGGACTGCCGTTCATCTGCGACTATGGGCGGAACATCCGCGTGGGCAGCAACGTGTCAATCAACATGAACTGTACGTTCGTCGACTGCAACACGATCACCATAGGCGACAACGTACTCATTGCTTCCAACGTGCAGATTTACACGGCGGCGCATCCCGTTGAATATGCGGAACGTGTTTTACAGAACTGGGATCCGGAAAGCGGTCAATATTTCTGCAACACATTCGCAAAACCGGTGACAATCGGAAGCGGCTGCTGGCTCGGCGGAGGAGTCATCGTTCTGCCGGGAGTCAGGATCGGAGAACGTACAGTCATCGGAGCGGGAAGCATCGTGACAAAAGACATCCCGCCGGACTGCGTCGCGGTCGGAAATCCGTGCAGAGTCATCAGAAAAATCAACGGAGCAGCAAAATGATCAGGATGATTGCATTCGACTTCGACGGCACAATCGGCGACACGATGGAGATGTGCATCGACATATTCAGGCAGACGCTCACGCCGTACCTCGGTCATTCTGCAACATACGACGAAATCGCCCGGACGTTCGGATTGAACGAACAGGGCATGCTGAAGCGGCTCGTGGGAGACAACTGGCAAAAAGCGTATGACGAGCTGCTTGCGTTGTATAAGCGGAATCTTCCCCGCTTCGGCAGACCGTTCCCCGGTATTCCCGAACTGATGGAAGAACTGAAAGCCGGAAACATCCTTACGGCGCTTATTACCGGAAAAGGAAAGGAAACATGCGACATGACGCTCGAGCAGTACGGCATGACGCATTCGTTCCGTGCGGTGGAAACCGGCCGCGACGACAGGACCGACAAGGATTACGCAATGAAACGCCTCATGGAAACGTACAATCTGCGCCCGGAGGAATTCATATATATAGGGGATACTCCGTACGACGCAGAAGCAGCTCACAATGCCGGTGTCGTCTGCCTGTCCGCTGCATACGGCGGCGTGGTCGATACGGCAGGATTGGAAAAAATAAATCCGGGAAAAGTATTCACTACGGTTGCAGCGATGAGAGAATATGTGGAAAATATGCTATAAAACCATGGAGGAACATACGATTGGAGGCGGATATGAATTACACCATTGAAAGTCCGGTACCTGAAGACGCTGAACAGCTGCTGGCATACCTGAAACAGGTCGGCGCCGAAACCGATAATCTGTCGTTCGGACCGGAAGGTCAGCCTTTTTCCGTCAGCGAAGAACGTGATTTCATCGCGGCGTCGCAAAACTCAAAAACACGAATCTGGTATGCTGCTAAAGAAAACGGGAAGATAATCGGAATCTGTAATATTGATGCGCTGCCCCGGCGTTTCTCACACCGGGGAGAACTCGGTATATCCGTAATCCGCGATTACTGGAACAAAGGTATTGGTTCCGCACTGATGGAAAAAGCGCTGGAGGCCGCAAAAAACAGCCTCCGGCTTGAAATTATCACTCTTGAAGTAAAATCGGATAATTATGCCGCAATTCATTTATACGAGAAATTCGGATTTGAAAAATTCGGCACATATAAAAAGTTCTTTAAAAAAGGTACTGAATATTTCGATGCCGATTATATGAATCTGTATATGCCGTGACTGCTGAAAAGAACTCTGATATTCATGAAAATTACGCGGCCCCGGCGATGTGTCAGATTCCCAAATCAAGTTTTATTTCCACACCATTCTCCGTATGGAAAATGTCGAATAAGCATGTATGCAGATCCGCATGCAGAGATGCTTTCGTATCACCGTTTTCCCACGTAATGTATATCAGATTATCTTTTCCGGTATCTTCGATATGTACACTTCCGTTGAAAGCAGGACAGGTATTGCGGAATTTCATCAATGTGTACAACTTATGCAGAACAGGGCGTTTCACCTCTTCCGCTATTTCTTCTTTCGTATAATAATGCCGGTTAATATTCCGGCCTGTCTTTGTTTTTTCCAGAAGTTCTATATCGTTTTTCCCGGCAAGCAATCCCACATAATACACCTGCGGAATTCCCGGAGCAAAAAACTGGACAGCGCGGGAAAGAAGATACGCGTCGTCGTTGTTTCCGAGCGCGGAATAATACGTACAGTTAATCTGATAAATGTCGAGATTATTATATGCTGCGGTGTTGTATATACGTTTTACATTCGCACCCTTTGTAAACATAGCATCGACTGTCCGGTCTATATCCTCCTGACTCATCAGATCCTTCACGTCGACTATGCCGATTCCGTCGTGTGTATCGAGTGTTGTAAACTGTTTTCGGGGACATATCTTCAGCCAGTTTACAAGATTCTTTCCGTTTCCCGAATAAACAGCATTCAGCAGAAGCATAGGCAGCGCAAAATCATACACCCGGTATCCTTTCTCCGCTAATTTGAGCTGCATGGTATAATGCTCGTGTATCTCAGGAAGAATATCTGCATTTTGTTCGTGTAAAACGTCTTTGCAGTAATCCATCAGGTTATATATTTCCGGTTCCACGAAAAAACAATTCGTTCCGCGCTTTTTTACTGCATATGCAAAAGCATCAAGTCTGATTATAGCAGCTCCGTGAGACGCAAGATTTACAAGATTTTCTTTTATGAAATCTTTTGTAGTTTCAGTCCGTACGTCAAGATCTATCTGTTCCTCATCGAACGTACACCAAACCTGTTCTGTTGTGCCGTCCGCAAAATGCACATCAACAAATGGGGCGCGGGGTTTTCGTTTATAAATCAAATCTATGTCTTTCTGCGACGGCTCCCCGTCATGCCAGAAATTTTTGCAGCGGAGAAATAAATCACGGTACGGGGAATTCTCTTTTCTTGCAGCGAAATCCCGAAAGTACTCAGAATGCTTCGAAATGTGATTGATCATGAAATCAAACATAAGATAATAGCTTTCGGACAGTTTTTTTATATCATCCCAATTACCGAACTGCGGATCGACTTTTTTATATGTCATGGGAGCAAATCCTCTGTCAGCTGATGACGGGAAGAACGGCAGTATATGTATTCCCCCGATAGTACCTTCAAAATAAGTACCAAGAATTTCAGACAGTTCTTTCAGGTTCTTTCCCATACAGTCCGCATAGGTTATAAGCATTATTTGATTCTTTATTGACATACCAATTCCTTCTTATTTTTTATAAAATGCATTTCATCACAGGTGCGTTTTGTAATCCGGGACGCAGTTCTTCCGGCACGGCGTCTTCAAAATTTACTTCATAAGCCATGTTACGGCCTTTCCGATATATTCATCCCAGAATTTCCAATTATGAACACCTGCGCTTTCGAAATAGTCATGGATAATATTCCTTGAATTGAGAAAATCATGAAAGGCACAATTCTCCTTAATAAGAAAATCCTCAGTACCGCACGCCATGAATATTTCCGGCAGTTCTTTTTTATCATGCAGCAGCATATCGAGAAGCGTTTCAGGGTTATTGGAGCTTTCGACTAAATGATTCAGATCTCCGAATACGGCATGATAATAATTATAATCAGCCACAGGATCTTTAAAACCGGCGGATATTCCGGCTATGTCGTGAATGATGAGGGCCGAAGAAAGAGCAACTATTCTGCCGAATGTTTCAGGATACGCAAATCCGGTATGGATCGCCCCAAACCCGCCCATGGAAAGACCGCCGATAAACGTATCTTCCCTTTTGTGAGACAGCGGAAACAGCAGACGAGTCATCTCTACAAGTTCGACCCCCGCAAACTGCTGATACAATTCGCTTCTTTCGTTGTCGTCGAGATAAAAATTATTGCCGCAGGACGGCATAAATACGGCAATCTTATTTTCAAGGGATAACTCCTGAATGTTCGATCCCGTAAGCCAGTCAGAAAACGTTCCCGAAAAACCATGAAGAAGATACAGCGATTTAAAACCGCCATCCGGTACGCAGGTTCTGTCTTCCGGCTGCATGAAAGAATCGACGGGAATAAGCGCCGTTACCGTTACGATTTTTTTAAGCGATTTAGAAAAAAAATTAATCTGCATTGTTGCCATACTGTCCTCCGGATGCATAACTGTTATTTTTCACAATATATCCCTGTAGCCCCCTATTTATGCAAATAGCTGAAAGGTTCACGGGAATCAATAAACTGCACGGGAGTATTTCCTAAAAGCGGTTTCATCCATTCCACAAGATGTTTCATTCCCGCCTCTTCCGTCCGTTCATGTCCGACAATAATAAGGCTTTTATTAAATCCGAGATACGCGGCATCCCGGACATATGCAGGAATCGTCCATTCGGTTATATCCCCGCAGATAAGGCAGTCAAGATTATTATTTTTCATGAATTCCATCGGCATGTGCTCGGAACCAAGTCCCAAGCTTCCACCGCCGACCAGAATACCAACGCGTTTTATCCTCATCGTTTTATCACCCATGTACTGTATTACATCCATCGCAAGCCTTTCCTGAAAGAATTCAGTCAGCGCCCCAAGCGTAGTTTCAGGAATTTCAAAACACTCTTTCATATTTTCCAGAACATATTCTCCCCAGTCAAGTTCCCGGATAAGACCGCGGTATATCCCGTCTTCATCGGCCATATGCATCTGATCATGAAAGCGCCAGACAGATATGCCCGCATTATCAATAAGTTTTTTCTTTTCAATAAATACGGGATCATCCTTTACCCAGTCCGTATCATCGCGGCCTGTAAACCATGTGGGTTCGTGGGTAATAATCAGATTCGCTCCTTTTTGCTCAGTCTGCCGTATTACGTCCACCGTCGCCATGAAAGTAGTGACGACGGACGTCACACGGGCATCAAAGTCTCCCGTCATGAGCTGATCGCATGTCCTGTCGAGAGGCAGAGCCGGACGGCCCGTCTTCCGTATCACTGCATTAACAATTTCCCGTACCGTCATATAATCACCCCTTTACCGCGCCGATAACTACGCCGCGGATAAAATATTTCTGAAGAAACGGATACGTAACAACAATCGGCAGTATACCAGTCACCGCCATGGCCATACGTACCGCCGTACCCGGCAGCTTTACGGAAAGTGCTCCAAGAGAAGAGCCTGCAGCCCCGCTCTTCAGGAACTGTATATTGTCCATAAGCCTGATCAGCAGGTTCTGTATTCCATAGTAATTAGGATTTGAAATATAATACAAACCGTTTATCCAGTCATTCCAATAAACAAGCGCTGTAAACAATCCTATTGTTGCAATAACAGGAACCGCAAGGGGCAGCATTATCTTAAAAAAGATAATAATTTCATTTGCACCGTCAATACGTGCCGATTCAAGAAGTGCATCGGGAACATTGTTTGAGTAATAATTTTTTACCAGAATTACATTGAATGCAGTCACCAGATAATTGGGCAGGATAAGCGCCCAGATTGTATCTTTTATATGCAGCGTACTGCTCCATAAAAGATAAGAGGGAACCACACCCCCGCTGAACAACATCGTAAAAAAAACAAAGAAGGTAAGCAAGTTACGGTACTTAAAATTTTTTGCAGCCATAGGATAAGCAATCATTGTTGTAAAAAGAACGCTCAGAAACGTCCCTATTCCGGTTACGACAAAGGAGATTCCGTATGCCCTGAGAATCGTTGAATGCTGCCTTATAAGATACAGATAGGCAGCGGTACTGAACTTTGCCGGAATAAATGCATACCCGTTTGACAACAGCGTATCCTCATCTGTTACGGAAGCCATTATGATGAGGACAAGCGGAAGAAGAGCGATTAATGTAAGTATACAGAGAGTGACAACGCAGAATCTGTAAAAAAGTTTATGATTATTCACCATAAATATACTCCTAAAATAATGCGTCATCGGAATCAGTCTTTCTGACAATGCCGTTCGCCAGCATGACAATAACAAATCCGACAACGGACTGGAAAAGTCCGGCAGCGGCGGACATACCTACATCATTCAGTTTCATAAGTCCGCGATATACATATGTGTCGATAGTCTGCGTTACGCCGTACAGCGCCCCTGAGTCCATAGGAACCTGATAAAATAATCCGAAATCAGAGAAAAAAATTCTTCCGACGGCCATAAGCGTCATAATAACAACAGTCGGCTTTAACAACGGTAATGTAATCGAAAATATCTGACGTATTTTCGAAGCTCCGTCTATATCCGCAGCTTCATAAACACTTTTATCAATGCCGGTTATGCTTGCAAGATACACAATCGATGTATAGCCCGCATTTTTCCACAGAAACACGAATATCAATATACCCGGCCATGTCTGCTTTTCCGTATACCACGAAACGGGTTCTATCTGCAGCCACTTATTTATTGTCTTATTAATAAATCCCGATTCGGAATTCAAAAACGCAAAACAAATATATGCTATTACCACCCATGAAAGCAGATTCGGCAGCAGCAAAGACGACTGGAAAAATTTAAGTTTCAGACTTGCACCAAGTTCCGACATAAGTATAGCTACAAATATGGCCAGAATTGTTCCAAGTACAATAAAAGCCAGATTGTACAGGATAGTGTTCCGTGTCATTATTATTGCGTCGTAAGTCTTAAAAAGAAATTTAAAATTATCGAATCCGCACCAGTCGCTTCCGAATATTCCTTTACTGAAGTTAAAATCCTTAAATGCAAGGAACACTCCGAACATTGGAATGTAATTGTTAACAATCAGGTACACTATTCCCGGCAGAGCAAGAATCAGGAACTGCCATGCCGTTATATTTTTCTTTTTTCCCATATTAAATCCTTCGTATTAAACACGGGGGCGCTTTTCGTTTTTACGTCCCCCCGTATTCACCTATTTATTTACTGCAAGCCACGCATCAAGCTGTTTCTGCTTCTCCGAAATGATTTTATCCAGTCCCGCCTCTTTCAGTTTTTTATTAAATTCCGGAATGCCCTTGGCAGGCTCAATGCTGCCGCAGCGCAGCCCCGGTAAATACTGGTTGATGACGTTATTTACGGAGGAATATTCCGTTTTCACCGAACTGTTGTCAAACATAAAACCGAAAGCTTTTGAAATATTCGCATTTTCATTCCATTCTTTTTCGATTTTCAGCGACTCAGGATTGGTTCCTGACATTATATACTGTATAAATTGGTTACCGAGAATACCGCAGCTCAGCTGTGCAGTATACGGTACGGTTGAAGCATCCTGTCCTTCCGGATATTTTACGGTACCATCCGAATTCTTCACATAATCCTCACCTTCAATACCGTACAGTATGGTGTTCAGGACATTCGGATCGCCGTACATCAGATTCAGCAGCTTTAACGCGCTTTCGGGATGCCTGCTTCCTGAACTTATCACCCACGTTATGGCGCTTACGGTATCTGTTGCCATAACGGGAGCAGCCCCAATCAGTATCGATTTCATTTCAACGCCGGTCTGATGTGAAATTTCCACAGCTGTATCGTCGGGAGGGTATCCGTACGATCCCATAAATCCGAACGCCTTTCCTCCGCTGACCAGTTCAACAGCAATGCTGGTAGATGAAGCCGCATCTTTTGAAATAAGGCCCTTCCGGTTCCACTCCCGCATCAGGTCACATGATTTTTTAAATTCGTCCGTATTGTAAAAATTTTCTACGTTTGCAGCATCCCCAACAAGGACACCTTTTGGACTCCGCATATCATCAGTAAGATAATCAACATCACTGTACGGGATTCCTGTATTTCCCTGCTCTATGGGAGCGAAAGGATTCATCTGCGGGTAAGCGGCTTTTACCTTTTCCAGAACCGGCGTAAGATCGTACATGGTCTTCACGCCTGTCAGGTCAAGTCCCAATTTATCTGCAATGTCCCTGCGATAGATGAACTGCGGTTGTAATACATAACTCTTATATGCCGGAAGGCCGTACAGTTTTCCGTCTTTATAACCGGTTTTTATAAATTTTTCTCCGAGTACATTCTTTGCATCAGGAGCGCACGCATCAACAATATCCGTTATATCATACGCCTGCCCCTTCGAAACAATCCGGCTGAAATCACCAAGGCTGTGAAAAACATCAAGCTGTTCCCCGCCGGTCATGGCAAGACTGACCTGTTGCGCATAATTTGCAGGTCCATACAGCTTCAGCTTTATGTCAACACCGATTTCAGGTTCAGTAATTTTATTGACGGCGTTCTCTACTTTCGTAACGTCACCCGGAATATTATTAAAACTCATCAGGGCGAAAACAACCGTATCATACTTTTTTCCTGATGCAGAAGAAGTATTCCCTGTCTTACTGCATCCCGAGACACAAAAAACTGCAACCAGAAAGGCAGCACTAAAAAGATTACGACGAAGTCCAAAAAGCTTCTTCATATCTATCCTCCTGTAAATAATGATAAGGCGTAAATTTTAATATGTCAATCGTTTGACATAAATATTTATCAAGTATATAGCTTAAATGGTGGTATTTATGATTAACCCCACTTATTACACTGATGGTTGTCCGAAATATATGTTATCGATTGACATATGGTAAGTCTATTGCTATAGTATATTTATGAGTACTTTAAAGGATGTTGCTGATAGAAGCGGTGTTACAATTACGACAGTATCACGAATGCTGAATAACAGGGGATATATCAGTGCAAAAACAAAAAAGACTATACAGCAGGCAATGAAAGAACTGAATTATCAGCCGAATGAATTTGCCCGTTCGCTTTCAAAGAAAAACAGTACATTCATAGGACTCATAGTTCCCAGCGCCAGTAATATGTTTTTCAGCAAGATAATCGATTGTACTGAACGGCATGCACAGGAAAACGGATACAAACTTCTCCTCTGCACATCCAATCATGAAGAGAAAAAAGAAATCGAGTATTTCAATATGCTCCGTGCAAATAAAGTTGCCGGTATTATTCTTGCAAGTCATACAGGTTTTCTCGATGCACAGATACCTGATGATGCATCTGTCATCTCATTCGATCATACAGTTTCTGCAAAAATACCGACTATTTGTTCCGATAATTATCAGGGTGGTATAATTGCAGCGCAGTACCTGATAAAAAGAGGATGCAGAAAACTCGCACATATAAGCGGAAGCGCCAAACTGAACTCTTTCGCGAATCTTCGATATACCGGTTTTAAAGATGTCTGTGAAAAAGAGGGAATACCTCACATTGTCGTTGATGCCTCAGAGGAGCTGTTCATTTCCATGAAATATGAAGGTACTATTAATTCCCTTCTTGACAATAATCCGGAAACGGACGGTATTTTTGCATCAAACGATATTATTGCGGCAAAAGTAATTACTGCATGCAAAAAGCGGAACATCAGAGTACCTGAACAAATGAAAGTCATCGGTTACGATGACATCGATTTATGCACACTCTTTACGCCCTCAATAACAACAATTCACCAGCCCATAGAAGAAATATGTTCCCAAGCCGTTAAAAACGTCATTCTTTTCTGTGAAAATAAAATAGTCCCCACGAATATCACATTACCTGTCACGCTGATTGAACGGGAATCAACAAAATAAAGGAATTATTGCAGTACCGGTATTTCCCTTTACGTATCGAATCTCACCAGTTCGCGCAGCGCTTTGTTCCTGTAGACAAGATCAGTACGAGCGGAAAATCCCTGCTTCTCCCAGAACGCATTCCCCTTTTCGTTGCGGGCAAAGACGACAAGCATCACCTTACTTATTCCTTCGCTCCTGAGCGCCGCAAGCGCCGCATTAACAAGCGCGGTTCCGATTCCCTTACGCTGTCCGCTTTCCGCAACAACCGTGTGATGAATCATACCGCGCCTGCCGTCGTGACCGCTCATGATTGCGCCGGCAATTGTTCCGTCCTGCTCTGCGACGAAACAGGTATGCGGATTACGCGCGAGGTACCGCGCGGTTCCGCCGCGTGAATCGTCGACGTCGTTGAGTCCCATGCCGGGAGTCGCGCTCCACAGCCGGTATACTTCGTCGTAATCGTCAATCGTCATGAGCCTTATGTTCATAGTATATCCTTTTATATCCGAGCGCTATCATAAGCCGGAACAAACATTTCCGTTTTCAGTATATTTCGTTCCGCACTGCAGCTCAATACCGCGGCTGCCGGACAAAAAAGAGCATGGAATGACAGGAACATTTCCGTTCCGTGCTGTATAGTGGTATCATCAGGAGGCCGCATGGAATGGACGGAAAGCCTTAAACGGGCAGTTTCCTTTATGGAAACACACCTGCTCGAAAACATCGACGGGTACGACGTGGCGGAAGCGGTGCACATTTCGCCGTTCTATTTTCAGAAAGGATTCAAACTCATGACGGGCTGGTCCATTGCGGAGTATATCAGATACCGCCGGCTTTATCTTGCTGCGCTCGACGTCATCGCAGCGGACGATAAAGTCATCGATACTGCGTATAAATACGGCTATGAGACTCCTGAAAGTTTTACGAAGGCATTTACGCGTTTCCACGGCGTGCCGCCCATGCAGCTGAAGGGCGACGCGCATAAAATAAAACCGTTTCTGCCGCTCACAATTTCCATAACTATCCAGGGAGGAAGCGAAATGGATTATAAGATTGAAAAGATGGATGCGTTCAAAGTAATCGGCTTCGAGCGAGAGTTCTCATTTGAAAACGCGTATAGGGAAATACCGAAGTTCTGGGACGAGTTCATGACGAACTGCACGCAGCACAAAAACTCCGAACCGGTGCAGAACGTCATCGAAAAATGCAGTGTCGGCGAGTTCGGCATCTGCGTCGACGACAAACCTGAGACGAAAAAATTTACGTACGTGATTGCAGGCAGGTACGACGGAGGCTCCATTCCTGAAGGAATGCGGGTGCTTGAAATTCCCGCCGCCGACTGGGCAAAGTTCCGCTGCGTCGGTCCGCTTCCCGGTTCGCTCCAAGCGGTCAATACGGAAATATTCAAAAACTGGCTGCCCGGCAATCCCGATTACGAAATGTCCGCATCGCTCGACATTGAATGGTATTCGCCCGATTACGGCAGCAAGTCCGATTATGAAAGCGCCATCTGGCTGCCGGTGAAGCACAAATAACCGATTAATAAAAAAGCCTGCGGAACGAATATTCCCGCCGGCTTTTTTATTCGTACGGCGGGCGCGTTGATTAATCCGGCTCTGCGGAATTCAATTCTCGTACGTTTTGAGGATGTTTTCCGCAGTGACGAGCCGGCTCTGGCGGAGGTCCATCGCTTGTTTTTCTATGTAACGGTGCGCCTGCGGTTCGGTCATATTCAGATACTGAATCAGGACGCATTTTGCGCGGTCCACAAGCCGTATTTCCTCTATTTTTTTCTGGAGCTTCTGATTCTCGTCTTCGAGCGACATGACGCGGCGGCGGCTCGCTACGAGCAGTTTTACTGCCTGATAAAAGAACTCCGGACTCACGGGTTTCGGAAGAACGAAGACTCCCGCATCTTCGACATTTTCGCTGATGTCGGCGAGAATATTGCTGTTCACGATAAGAATAATCCCCGCATCAGTCTGCTCGGACGCATAGAGCGCGAAGTCGTCCCCGAGTTCGTCGGGAAGGGGCGAGTCGATAATTATTAAATCGAACGTGTTGTCGATGAGATCGCGCCTCGCTTCCGCGCAGTTCTGCGTCGTCGTAATGCGGGAAAACGTACCTACGTTGAGCATATCGGAAATTATTCCGAGAGTAGTATTAGTGTTGGAAACAATCAGAACACTGTCCATGATTTATTCGTCAGCTTCTCCGCCTGCATCCACAAACGCATTCACCGTTACTTCCGGCAGAACGGTTTTTACGAAACTGCTCGCCTCCGTAAGCTTGAGCGCCTCCGTAAATGTTTTCGGCAGCATCTCAACACCCTGAATCTCCACCGGTCTCGCTTTAAACATGTTCATATCGAGTGCCGGCGGCAGCGGACGTTTTTCCTTTATGCCTTCAAAGCCCGCGCTGATAATCAGTGCAAGCGCGGCATACTGATTGCATGAAGGATCGGGCGAGCGCAGCTCCATGCGGCGGCGCTCTTTTTCCGCCGCAGGAAGCCGTATAAGCTGGCTGCGGTTGAGGCTGCTCCAGCTCACGTACAGCGGAGCCTCGAAAGAACCGAAACGGTCATACGACGATTTGAGCGGGTTGAGGAACGCGGTGATTTCTCTGATGCGGTACAGGATGCCCGCCATAAACGACTCCGCTTCGGGAGGAAGTTCATCATCCGAAAAAATATTTTTCCCGTTCTTCTCAAGCGACAGATTTATGTGCAGTCCGCTTCCGGCTTTTCCGGCGAGCGGCTTCGGTAGAAAGCTCGCGTACAAGCCGTTGCGCGCAGCAACAGTTTTTACGACGGTCTTGAACGTACCCAGATTGTCAGCCGCCTGCAGCGGGAAGTTGTACTTGAAATCCACTTCGTGCTGTCCCGGTCCCGTCTCGTGGTGCGACGACTCAGGTTGAATGCCCATCTGTTCAAGCGTAAGGCATATGTCGCGGCGGATGTTCTCACCCTTGTCCCGCGGAGCAAGGTCGCAGTAGCCGGCATTATCGTGCGGGATGAGCGTAGGGTCGCCCTTTTCGTCAGTCTGGAAAAGGTAGAATTCGCACTCCGTCCCGATTTTAATATCGTACCCCGTCTTCCGGGACTGTCCCACGACATTCTGAAGAATATAACGCATGTCCCCTTCGAACGGCGTTCCGTCGACATAGCGGATATTGCAGAAAAAGCGCACGACGCGTCCGTGCTGCGGACGCCACGGAAGAACGGAAAGCGTAGACGGATCGGGAACAATAAACAGATCGCTCTTGTCCACCTCAAGAAATCCTTTCACCGCACTCGCATCGAACGATATGCCGGTTTTAAACGCGCGTTCAAGTTCCTTCGGCTGAATCGAAATACTTTTGATTGTGCCGAAAATATCGGTAAAAAATAATTTAATAAATTTTACATCGTTCTCTGCAATGTACTGCAGTATTTCACTTTCCGTATACAGCATTATATCACCTCAAAAAAATATTAAACCACAGCGGCTCATATCCGGGCCGCAGCAAAACTCAGATGTTTATTAATTCAGGACGGCGCCTCGATCCCGCAATTCGCTTTGCAAATCGCGATCGGATTCCCTCCGTATCAAGCCGGGACGGCGCCCTGTTCCCGCGATTTGCTTTGCAAATCGCGATCGGAAAAAAGTACATGGATGTACTTTTTTCCGTCTCATTCCACCGTGACGCTCTTTGCAAGATTCCGCGGCTTATCGGGATCATTCCCTCTGAGCACCGCGCAGTAGTATGCGAACAGCTGCGCGGGAATAACCGACAGCATGGGAGCAAACACTTCGCTCACCGGCGGAATACGAAACACGACGTCGGCCTGCGTTTTGAAATTGCCGCCATCATCCTGCGTAATCACCATCGTCGCAGCGCCTCGTGTCTTCACTTCGACTATATTCGAACCTATCTTTTCGTACAACTCGGGCATCGTCGCGACTGCCACGACGAGCGTATCGGAATCGACAAGGGCGATCGGACCGTGCTTAAGTTCGCCTGCTGCGAACGCTTCGCTGTGCATATAGCTCACTTCCTTGAGCTTGAGCGCGCATTCAAGGCTCGTCGCCGAATCAAACTGGCGCCCGATATAGAAAATTTTCCCCTTATTAAACTGCTCGGACGCAAATTTCTGTATGATCGATTTACCGTCGAGTATTTCCTGCACTTTACCCGGAATCTGTTCAAGCCCTGCAAGCATCGAAACGTAATCGTCACCTGAAACAGTTCCCCGGATTTTGGCCGCTTTGAGTGCAAGCAGCATCAGACACATAAGCTGCGTCGTGTACGCTTTCGTCGAAGCAACCGCAATTTCCGGACCTGCCCACGTGTAAATCACCTCGTCCGCTTCGCGCGAAACCGTCGAACCGACGCAGTTCGTAATCGCTATGACTTTTACCCCAGCTGATTTCGCGAGGCGCAGTGCCGCAAGCGTGTCGGCTGTTTCACCGGACTGACTTATAACGATGAAAATGTCTTCCTTATGAAGGATGGGATTACGATAGCGGAATTCGGACGCAACGTCGACGTCCGCCTGAAGGCGGGCCAGCTTTTCAAACATATATTTCGCAACGACACCGGCATGATACGCCGTACCGCATGCCGTAATAATGATACGCTGCGCGCTTTTCCATTCGTCGCCGAAAGACATTTCGTCGAATTTAATATCTACCGCTCTGCCGCCGTCTTTTACGAGGCGCGGACGCATCGTGTCGGTAAGAGCCTTCGCCTGCTCATGAATTTCCTTGAGCATGAAATGAGGATATCCGCCTTTCTCCGCCGCAGAGATATCCCAGTCGACATGGTACGGTTCACGGATAACCTTCTCGCCGGTTTTCGATTTGAACAAATCAACGTGGTCGGTGTACAGGACGGCAGTTTCATTCTGTTCGAGAAAATACACTTCCCGTGTGTACTCAAGCAGCGCCGGAACGTCTGATGCAATGAAATTCTCACCGCTGCCGAGACCGACGACGAGCGGGCATTCTTTCCGCGCGCAGATAATGCGGTCCGGATAATCGCTGCATATGACCGCAAGCGCGTATGAACCTTCGAGACGGCTTAACGTGGCAAGTACCGCCTGAAGCAAATCACCCGACTGCTCATAATTATAATTAATAAGATGCGCTATGACTTCCGTATCAGTCTCGCTACGAAACACAACGTTCTGCGACTGAAGCCACGCCTTAAGCTTCGCATAATTTTCGATGATGCCGTTGTGAACGACGGCGATCGTTCCCGAGACGTTCGTCTGCGGATGCGCGTTGACGTCGCTCGGTTCGCCGTGCGTCGCCCAGCGCGTGTGGCCGATTCCGAGGGAACCCTTTATTGTTTCACCTGCAATCCGCTGCTCAAGAACCTTAAGAGCGCCTTTTGCTTTGCGTACGAGTATATCCTCGCCGTTAAGAACAGCGATTCCTGCCGAATCATATCCGCGGTATTCGAGTTTTTTCAAAGAATCGATAAGCACAGGTGTTGCCTGCTTATTTCCGACATATCCGACAATTCCGCACATAAATCACCTCTATCTACGACTAATGAATCAGTTTATAATATTGTAAAATGTCATTCAAGTAGAAAACACCTCTTCTGTGTGTTAGAATAGTACTATGAGAAAAAAAACGTCAGAAAAACTTTCTAAAAACAAAAAACTGCTGTACACAGCAGGATTAATCGCCGCGGCAGCCGTTCTCGCGGCATGTATTATCGTTTTCGGTCTCACGCACCGAAAACCGGCAGCGGCATTTTACGGTCTGTCGGAACCGGCACGGAAAGCGATAGCATCCGAACTGCAGGATTTCACTCTTATCACATACGATGCTTCAAAACCGCTTTCCGCACAGCTGAAATCGGGAAAAAAGGCCGACATTCTTTTCACGTACGCCGGAACGGCCGTTACTGACGCGGCGCTGTTCGCGCAGAAAAATAAAGTCGGCCTGGCTCCCTCCGTTCTCAACGGAATGATAAGTTCAGCGGGCATGACAGCCCCCCGCAGTGCCGACGGTTCTATTCTTGCCGTACCGCTGCTTATCGACAACTACGAAATTGACATTAACCGCAGTCTGATGCGTGACGCAGGATATGCGTCGCTTGATTCCTGGGCAGAGCTTGATAAGTTTGCACGGAATATGCACGGGAAAATCACGGCGCCGATCATTATGGCTGGCGGAGACGACCGAGAACTCATCAATATCACCGGTGCGCTCTGCGAAGCGCTTCAGGGAAAGGCCGCAAGGAACAACGTCGCTGCAAAAATCAGAGAATCGGTCGCTTCTGGAAAAAACACGGAGACTGATTTTGAAGCGGTCGTATCCGATTTATGCGCATCGCAGGAATCGCCGCTTTATATGACGGACAGGCTGCTCTCGAGCTGGTATAAAGACGGAATATTATATCCGGAAACGTTCCATATGAAAAATGAGGACGTGCGGGCGTTCATGGAAAGCGGACTTTGTGCCATTGTGTTCCAGACTCTTATGCAACACCGCACGGTCGCACAGCAGAAAATTACTGATTATAATTCCCAGTACTACCCGTCTTCTCCCGGCGCATCGGCGCGGAATTTTACGGCGCCGATGATTTTCGCCGTCCCCCTCAGAAACAACCGGCGCACGGATGAGCTCATTGCGTCGCTCGCAAAAGACAAACAGGAACAGATAAGCCGCGCAACAGGTCTCGCGCCCGTACAGGCGAACAGCCGCGTGCCCGACAGGCAGGCGGACGACGTACGTTACTGGGTTGCGGCTTCAGGAGAGCCGCTTCCCGCCCTTGCGGACGACGCGTTCAGCAGCGACGGGGACCGCGCTGCATTCGCACAGGCGCTCCGTATTCAGATACTGTATAAATAATTATTTACGGCGTTTACAGGCGTTTCATTTTCCGACGCAGAAACGGCTGAAAATGCTGCCGAGTACGTCGTCGGGCGTTACCTCTCCGGTAACTTCGCCGAGCGATTCAAGCGCATCTTCCAGATCCTGCACGACCGCGTCGAGCGTGTAGTTGTCGTCGGCGCTCACGAGCGAATGCTTCACGCTTTCGAGCGCTTCCTCCACCGCCGCTTTCTGCCGGGCGGAACCGAGTCCCGCCTGAATGCGTTCGGTGCTCATCCCTGCGGTAAGAACGGTCTTCACTGATTTTAATAAATCCGCAATGCCGGCGCCGCTTTTTGCGCTTACATACACTTCAGACGCAAGACGGCGTATCAGTTTTTTCTGTTCGGACGTAAGCCGCTGCCTTCCGCCGGATTTGTCGCATTTGTTCCAGACGATTACGACCGGTTCTCCGCAATGCCGGAGAAACTGCCCGTCGTCTCCGGAAAATCCCAGTCCGCTGTCTATGAGATACAACACGACGTCCGCGTCGTTTGTGAGCGAACGGGTAAGTTCCACCCCCTGCTTTTCAACAACGTCGGTCGTCTCGCGGAGTCCCGCCGTATCGAACAGGCGCACCGGAATCCCGTCGAAACTTGCCCAGCTTTCGAGCCAGTCGCGCGTGGTTCCCGCAACTTCCGACACAATCGCGCGATCTTCCTTCAGTATCGCGTTGAACAGGCTCGACTTGCCGGCGTTCGTTCTTCCGCAGAGCACTACCCGCGCGCCATCCTGATACAGCTTCTCGCTTTTCCACGAATCGGCGAGGGACTGCAGTAAGCCGACGGCCTTTTCAATGCCGGCGCGGTCAAAAGAACCTGCGATCGTTTCCTCGTCTTCGGGATACTCGACTTCCACTTCTATGGAGGCGAGCGTATCGGTAAGCAGTTTTTTAATCGAATCGATTTCTTCGTACAGCGAACCGGCAAGGCGTCCCGCAGCGCGTCCCCGCGACGCATCCGTATGGCTGTCGATTATTTCGCGGACAGCTTCCGCTCTTGTTAAATCAGTCTTTCCGTTGATGTATGCGCGGAACGTAAATTCACCGCGCTCCGCCTGTCGGAATCCGTGCGAAAGCAGCAGATTATGAACAGCCGTGACGACGGACGGTCCGCCGTGACATGAAATTTCAACCATGTCTTCGCCGGTAAAACTTTTAGGCGCATGGAATACGGAAACGAGAACTTCGTCGATCCGCTCCGTGCCGTCAGTAATCCAGCCGTACACAATGGTGTTCCCTGCGGCGCTGCACAGCGCGTCGGGCCTGGAAAACAATTTTGAGACGAGTTCGATGGAGCCTTTACCGGAAGTCCGCACTATGCCGAGCGCCGCAGGTGAAAGCGCCGTCGCCACGGCAGCAATCGGTTCGTCGGGCGTATATTTTTCCGCCATACGTTCCCTGCTACCTTGCGTGGAAGAACGGTATCATAAGAAACGGCGTATATGCGGTTCTTCCCGCCGCACGCCCGTCATCCTGCTCGAGTATGCTGTCGAGTACGGAAATCATTTCGTCAGTGAACGGAGGTTTTGCGGCCGTGCCGAGAGCAGGTTTACGGTTCTTCGTGTCTGCTTCAGGCGCAGTACCGGCATACTTAGATTCGGCGGTAATGTCGGGCTGCAGATACTCGTAATCGCCCGCGTTGTTCCAGTACAAATATCCGCGGTCCACCGAATCGCGCACGCCGAATATTTCCTTCCTGATATATTCCGGTCCGTAATACTGACGGTCGTAGCTGACGTTCAGCCTGAAAGCCTGAACCCACGGACGCGCAATCGCTCGGTTCCGCGTTATGACAGTCGTACGGTACGTACCGTAATAATAAATCCGGTACGGCCTGTCGGGGTACGGTGCGCAGTTCATAAAATCCTGTTCAAAGTGACTCGGATAGAACATGGGAGAAATAACGTCGACGTATTCCGCGAGCATTTCCGCGTCCTGCCCCGTACGCGTTCCGCTGCGGTACCATCCGTTCGCGCCGTAAATATCGATTCCTATCGGCACGTCGAGGTTCCGGCGCGCATACGACAGAAACGAAATAAGCGCGCTTTCTTTGTTCATGCCGGGACTGAACCAGCGGTACACAGCCTTTCTCAGATTCAGCCCGTCGGTCGGGAATCGTATGTAATCGAACTGAATCTCGTCGAATCCGCGGGAAACGAGCTCCTTCGCTATTGCGACGTTGTATTCCCACACTTCCGGCGAATACGGATCAACCCAGTTTTCGTCGTAATAATTCGTCGTTACGCCCGTCACCTCGCCTGTCGTCCCGTCTTTGACGTCGTCGTACGACTTTATGCCGGTCCACGGTGCGTTCGTGGAATTGTCCCACACGGCGTATTTTCCGTTGTCGTACTTCGACAGCGTCTTGTCCTTGAATACGACGATGCGGGCGATCAGATATACGTCGTCTTTCTTGAACTCCGAGACAAAATGGTCGAGGTTTACGGCATACTGCGTCACCCGGCCTTTTTTCATAACGAGCGGGTCGTGCGTGTCGTAACGGAGGAAACCGTAATCGTCTTTCATGTCGATGACGAGCGCGTTCAGATTGTTGTCTTTTATTATTTTTCTGAACTTGTCGATTCCCGACTGCGCCCTGCACTGATATGCCGACACGTATATGCCCTTTTTTCCCGCCGCTTTTGCAGCATACGCCGTATTGATTGTCCCCGGATACAGCAGCCACAATTCGTCAAGCAGCACGCCTTTGGAGAATCCGCTTCTGCCCTGCGGAATCCACGACGTGTTGACAATGCCGGGAACACAGGATAAGCTCTGTTTCCACTGTTCAAGATTCACCGGAAGACCGGGGCTTGCAAGCGTATTAACATCGATCGAGCCGAGCGTTTCGTTCCGCGTAAAAAGCAGCGTGCTGTCGATGCTCGTTAAACCGTCGAGCGTTTCGCTCGGCTGGCCGTCGCTGTATATGCATATTCCGGCTTTTTTCTCCCAGTCGAATCTGTATATGTACGGCAGGAACGTCTGCGAAAAATACAGCTCGACGTATTTCGTGCCGTCCGCTCTTGTTCTGAGCATCGGATAAATATCAGCAATTTCGTCCGTAGACGTGAGCGAATCCATGATTTTTATACCACTGGAAACATCGGTCCAGTGGGGATTTTTCGCGTCGGGCAGCATGTATGAAAGGCCGAAAATCGGATGGGACTGGAACACAACGAGATTTCCGTCAGGCATTGTCGCGACAGCAGCGGCTTTCATTCCCGGCGTCGCCTCGCTCGTCGAACCGAGCGGAGTCCACTTTTTCCCGCCGTCGCGCGTAATGAACACACTGTTTTCAGTCGCGGTTACGAGACAGCGCTGATTCAGCGGATCGGCACTCAGATCCCGGAGCATTGCGACCTGTTTTACAAAGGTCGCCGTTTTGCCGTCGTATTCTTTTATTGTTAATAACGAGAGCCCTTCGTTGCGGAGTTCAAAATGTACAAGGTCTTCGCTGTATAATATTCCCTCGGACGTGCGGAAATACCAGCATTCTTTCGGTTTACCGTTATCATCAGAAATTTCCGTGCGGAGAATCTGCTCTACTTTTCCGTCCGTCCACAAAGGCACAGCGGTATCGTTGCCTGAAATCCGGTACAGACCTTTGTCCGAACCGGCAATAAAAAGCGGGCTTTCTCCGGATGCACCGTCCGGGCCGGCAATCGTTCCGGGAAGCTGATACAGGGGTTTCATATCCTGTGCGTACGCATTATCAGGAGCACAAACCAGTAAGGATAAGATAAAAAGCAAAATTGTCATACTTCAATTATCGGCATAAATTCAATAAAATTTTAGAGGTACCCGCAAAAGACATAAGCGTTCTGCCGGAGGCTCTTTATATGATGGATTCGAGCGCCGCTACGACGTCGGAATCGTATATGTTCGACTCCTCCTTAAGTTTTGTTATTGCAGTTTCTTTATCGTTGATTTCACGGTAACTGCGTCTGCTCGAAAGGGATATGTAGCTTTCAGCAACGCGGATAAGGCGCGCAATCTGGGGAATCGCATCTCCCGTAAGCCCGTCGGGATAGCCGGAGCCGTCCATGTTTTCGTGATGCTTATTCGCGGCATCCTCGAACACCTGCCAGTAACGTTTGGGCACAAACTGCAGATACTCGTCCGCCATGTCTATATGGTGCTTCAACTGTTCGCGTTCTTCATCCGTAAGAGTTTCCGCGGAAAGCAGCTCCGGCTTTACGCCGAGGAATCCGGCATCGTAAACCATTGACGCGCAGAAAAAGACCATCGCATCGCGCTGCCGGAGTCCCAGGGCCATGGCGAGTTTGTAGACAAGTTCGCTTACGTTCTTCGAATTATTCTTGCGGTTCGTCGCCTGATCTATTTTTGCGCCGAGGTCCTCACATTTTGCCGCCAGGTCGCGCATTTCCACTTTTTCTTCAGGTGTCTCTTCGGGTTCAGGCAGCGCATCCACGCCCCAGCGCGAGCTTCCTGCCGATTTGAGTCCGGTCGATCCGTATAAATCGGTTACGCCGCCGAGCATGAGGCGGTTCGTCTGATTCTGATTCTGCGCAAGCAGCTTGAACGCCTCGACGTACTGCTGCTGCTGGACCCGCTGATGTTTGAATCCCGCATGTACAATGGCGACGATAATCAGCACAATAATTATGACAAGACCTGCGATGACGAAAATCGCAATCATCATCACGCTGCTCGTTTTCTTCGATTCCCGAGCCGATTCGGTAAGGCCGGAATTCAGATTCTGCATGCCGGTGTCGAGCTTGTTGATAAGTTCCAGCTGGTTTCGCCGGGTGTCTTCCTGCTGCTGCTTTATTGTCTCCTGCTGCTGTTCGAACTGCTCGCGTTCGTCCGCGCGCGCGGCCTTCTGTTCCTCGAGCTGGGCGTTCATCTGCGCCTTCTGCTGGTCGTCTTTCGCCTGCTGCGCTTCTGCCTCTATCTGCGCAGTAAGCTTTTTTATCGTGCTGTTCTCGACGTCGGGAAACTGCTCTATGCCTGATTTCACGTCGACAAGTTCGATGTAATTCTTCGTCTTTCTGATCGTCTGAAGTTTTTTCGTATATATCGACTGGGCGACGTAAATAATATTAGCGGGAATGCCGTCCTGTTTCGTAAGCGTCATCGCCTGGTTGATGTATTTATACGCATCGGCCACGTTGCCGTCCTCGTACGCCTCGTTCGCCTTGTCGAGATATTTTCCGGCCAGATCCGCAGTCGAGGCAAACACCTGGGCGGCAAAAACCAATCCTAAAAAGATTTTCCAAAAAAGACCCTTACTCCGTAACATTTTCAACTCCAATCGCAATAACCACTCCGGCACGATTTTCGATGCCGTCCTTCTTTATATACAAATTATCATTTAAGCCGATGTTAAAATTAAGTTGTATCCGTTCCATTTCCGCGATAGGCAGGGCCATATTCAAACCGGCGCCCATCGCGGAGTTTATGTTCCCGTAGAAAAAATGCCCGGGATAATAATCATAAAAGCCGGAAAGCGTCATGTTTCCGAGCTTTGCATGATTAAATCCGACTCCGACAAGCGGTGTGAGGAAATTCCCCTGAAGGACCGTTTCCGATCCGGCGGCGGCCGTTATTAAGGACGCGAATCCCGCACGCAGGAAGATATTTTTATTAAATCCCGCGAAGCTGATTTTCGGCGCGATTTTCACCGACCCAAGCATCGTTTTGTCGTCATTGTACAGCGGAAGGATGATTCCCTCCGCGGAGGCGTCCACACCGAATATGTATTTCTGCCTCATTTCGTATTCGTACGTGAACGCAGCCGACAATCCGTAACGAAGGGAATTGTAGTCGTCGGGAGTTTCGGAAACAAACATAAGATCCGCAAGTCCGAAACACGCATTCCAGTATACGGACGAATACTTCTCTTCTTTTCCGGTAAGATAGACGGAATCTCCCGAAGCAGTTTTTACCGTCCTGAATTCCCTGTCGGCCTTTTTACGCTGCGCTTCCTTTTCCCGTTCTATCCGCTCACGCTCGGCGACTTTCCGCGCTTCCTGCTGTTTTTCATACGCTTCCTGTTTCTCGAGAGAATCCTGAACCGCAGCGTACATTTCCACCGCTTCGGTGTTTTCCAGATTATTATCTATGACGACGAGTATTGTCTGCCCGGCGAATTCAAAGTCGTTCGAAACAATAAGCCTGCGTATTTTTTTCATGGTATACGCTTCAATCAAATCGTAATTACCGTTCCCCTGCTCCCTGCGCAGAACGGTATCGAGCTCCTTATCAGAACGATTCGTAAACGCGGTATCTATCTGTCTGTACGCTTCGCTTGTCGAACTGTCGACCGCAAACACCGGAACGATTCCCGGCGCGCCGCAGAGCAACAACAGTAAAATCAGCTTTTTAATAATCATCTGTCTTTTCAAAATCAGATCTCCTTTATTTTGTCGTCCCTTCGCCGCTCCGTTCTTTTCAGAACACATTCAGACGTATGCCCTCCGCAATCTGAAACACCGTATTCTGAATATCAACCGTACTCGAAATGTCCGTAGGTATGAACCACGCCGAGAACTCAGTATACAGCGAGAACGTGCGGAACCGTTTAACTTTCGGCATTGTCACGCGTGGAAATTCAATCTGACCGAGCAGCGCGCTGAGAACCTGCGGTTTACCGCTGTTCGTCTCGTTGAACCGCGAAAAATCGGCACCGACCGCAAAACTCGCTGACAGCCACTCCCAGTTACGGCCGAAGAAATAACTGAACGGCAGATGGCCGACGTTGGCCAGAATCTTTACGCCCATGACGTTGTCGCCGCCGTAACGCATTTCCGTCCGCGAGAATATGTCCCTCTGTGCCTGCGTAAACTGTCCCCACTGGAACTGCAGTTTTACGTTGTCGTTGAAGAACGTCAAACCGACTCCTATATCATACAGCGTCGCACCCCAGAAATGCCAGTCGAAGTACAGGCCCTGTATGAACGACGGCACTTCGTACGACGCTTTGTCACCCTTGCGGAGCGTAAGATCCACGTCTTTCAGTTCGACATCGTCTGTGGTAAGCCCCGAAAAAGCAAGCTGCTGATTATATCTGCCCCCCGTTCCCGGAGAAATCAGTTTGATGTACGGCTTCGTATTGTCTATCTGAACGATTATCCGCGTTATCGCCGTTTCGCCGTTTTTCATCGTCGCACGCAGCAGCAGAAAGTGATATCCTTCCGTAATATCCTGATTTTCAACGCGGTAATACCACTTTTCACTGGTTGAAAGCGGGACGAACGTCTTGCCGTTGTCGAAACTCAACTCGACGAGCGCGACCTTCTTGTCTGCAACAGCCTGCTTCTGCTCTTTCGTTGCTTCTTTTGTCTTGGAGAAAAGCAGTTCGTCCTCTCCTATCGAATAACCCGCCGAGCCTTTAATATACGGGCGGTTCACGGCAAAATCTCCGTACGTGAAATTGTCGACGGTAATCCACGGACCGACAGGCGAATACACAACTGTCTGCCTCCGCGACTGCACGTCCGTTTTTCCCTCTATCGTCGCATCGACGTAATACGTGTGATTTCCCGCAGTAAGCTGTTCGGGCGTCAGTACGAAACTGAAGAAACCGCTCGAAGTGACTTTCCCCTCGCCGGTCTTTTTGTCGTCGATATACAGCGTAAGATTCGTTATCTCTTTTTCAGCCGCAGCCTGTCCGTAAACAGTGAAAACACCCTGCTTGTGCTCGCCGTCGAGCGGGTACAGCAGGTCGACGGATGCAAGCGGTTTGGTCTTGTCGAGCTCGATATTGCGGCTTACGCGGGTAATGTTTCCGGCCTTGTCCTTTCCGGTAAGTTCAATGTTGTAGAATCCGCTGTCCAGGCTCGAGATGTCGAGTACCTGCGTGATGATTCTGTCCGGCGTCATTTCAACATGCGACAGTGTCTTGCTGACTGCTTTCTGTTCGAGACTGCGCACCGTAATGTACATATCGGTGATGGCCGTATTGTCGAACGCATATCCGGAGAAGAACAGCGTTCCCGTCGTTTTTGAGTCGTCAAGGGGAAGTTCAAGGGAAAGTTCCGGACTGATGTTGTCTATATTAACAAGACTCGAATACAGACCGGTAATGCCGTAATTGTCTGTTATCTTAATAAACAAAACCTGTGTGCCGTCGGGAATCGCGCGCGTATCCACGATATATGCCCAGTTTTCGGTACCGGAGGCGTCGTTGTAGCTGTTGCCGTTGTCGAGGGATACCTGCACTTTTGCAATTCCGTTTTTGTCGCTTGCAACACCTTTTATCCGGACGACGGTTTTCACCGACGTATCGATTGTCGGTTCAGTCACGGAACCTTTCGGTTCCTCAAGTGAGATGCGGAAGCGGCGCACTGTCTCCGGCCCTTTTACCCCGTTCACGTCGACGGCGTACACCGTAACCGTGTGCTCGTTGTCCGTCATTGAAGAAAGCGGCACGTCGATGGAAAAGCTCGTTCCGGCATCGGGCAGCTGACTGTACTCGCCGCCGTCAATCTTATACCAGATTTTCGACGGGCCGTCGTCGTCGTAGATAACGCCTGATATTGTAAAATCGCGCGTCAGCACTTCATTGTCCGCCGGCAGGTGGATTTCCGCGCGCGGCAGGTCCGATTCGGAATCGATGCTGAACTTCCATGATTCAACCGACGCAGTGTTTCCCGCGTAATCGGAAAATTCGAACGACATGGCATCGTCGATCGGCTGCTCCGCCGTTCCGATGTGCGTTACTATAAGCGGCGCAACGGTAAGTTCGCTGCGCTTCTGCGGCTGCGCGGCCTGTCCCTTTTTGACGGGAACGGGAGGCGCCGAATAATACGCCTTGTCGACGCCGACTGTATCTTCGGCAATGAACGCAATAAGATTGTCGCCGTTCACAACATCGGAGTCGAGCGGCAGGACAACCTGAACCTGAGGCGGCGTCGTATCCCTATATACTGCCGTACGCGCAAAACCGGTGTGGCCGCCGTTATCGTACGCACGTATGTCGACGCGCACGAGGCCGTCGGCCGCATCGTCCAGCGGAACGTCGGCGCTGAACGTAACGCCTTCAGCGGATTTTTTCGGCAGCGTGAACGGTGTCCAATTTCCGCCGCCGTCCGTTGAATACTCAACTGATTTGATTCCGCTCTGGTCAGCTGCCGTTCCCGATATTTTCACCGTCGTCTTTACCCAGTCGTAAAGCGCGGGAGTTTCTATGTGAAGCTCCGGTGCTCCTGCGTCCACGATAAAATTCACCGCGGGCGACGTATATGAAATGCCCCGGCTGTCAGTCACTTTTACGGCCACGTTTTTAAAGCTGCCTTCCGCGGACGGAATCACGCTCACCGTGTTCCCTTCTGTCGAAACCGAAAGATTGTTGTCGGCTGTTACGAGCGCCGCGGTAACGGGCTGCTGCACATTTGCGTAGAACACAAGCGGCTGACCGGGCGCCATAAGGTACGTACCTGTATCCGCGTCCCGGCCGACACCGCTGCCCGGCATCATATATACCGCACGCATGTCGTCGATCCGCGACTGCTCGACGCTTCTGACGACTGAAATAGTGCCGCGCAGTTCCTTCGTAAGCGAGCCCGCTTTGACGGTAACTTTCACGTTCGTGAGGCGTACGGGAAGACCGGCGAGAGGGATTTCCGCGGTCCAGCGTTCGCTGTTTTCTTCCGGTTTTATTAATTTTGCACTGCCTGTCTGTTTCTCATCCCCGCCGGGAATATTGTCGCCAGACAGTTCGTACGCGACTGAAGAAACGGCGGCGCCCGTGTCGATAAAAACAGTTATTTTCCCGGGTGTCTCTTTCGCTCCCTGACGACCGACGACGACGTTCATGCCGCTTGCGTACTGCTTGTCGTCCACCAGCGCAATATGCGCATCGAGCAGCGGTACCTTCTGCGCCGTATATCTTGACGAACCGGCAGCCAGCTGATTCGCACCCGTTTTCATATCGCTCCGGCGGAATCTGCCGAAATTCTGTCCGGAGTCCCCCTGATATACGACTGTATAATACGTGTCGAAGCCGTCGAGCCAGACAGTCACGGGGGATTTTGCCTTTACCGCTTTTTTCCCGTCGCCTTCCGGCAGCGGCGGTATGTTGCGCACGCATACGGCGTCAGCCGAGCTGTTTCCGCCTGCGCTCGACGCCGTGAACTCAAGCACGTACATGCCCGGCCCGTACGCCGAAGCATCAAATTCGACCGAGAATGAACCATCCTTCCCTGTGTCGACCGGTACAAACTCTCCCGCAGGAGCTGATTTCGCGCCGGTTACAAGTCCTGCAGCGTCGACGGCAGCATTCACCGTAAGTACGCGGTAGCCGAACGAACCGATGCCCGTCGCGCTCTTCACCGTACCGCCGATTTTTACAGGCCCGGCGGAGCCGTCGATTGCGGCCGCGGACGAAGCATCGTTTATAGTGATTTCGGGAACGACTGTGTCGGACTTGAACGTGAGCTCCCGCGATTCGTACGTGAGCCCCTGGTCCGTCGTCACGCGTACTTTTACCGGCACCGACGAACCGACGGCGTCGCCGGCAGTAAGCGTGATGCTGTTGCCGTCGAGCTGCGCCGTTACAAACGGCGTCTTCGGCACAATGTCGACCTTCGACGCAGTTCCGCCCGTAAAATAACCGCTCACCGGAAACTCTTTTGTAAGCTGAACGACGCCGTTTTCATCCACAGAGCTGTCGTCGAATACGACGAGCGGTGCGGCGTTTTTAATAACCGTCGTGTCGGTGACGGAAAGAAGCGTCCGCTGCTCAGCCGTTCGTCCGTACATGTCTTCCGCAACGACGGAAACCTGCACTACACCTTCAGGAAAGTCGGGCGAAATCGGGATCGTTACCGGAACCGAAAGCGCATTCTTAACAACCTGCTCCTGAACGTCGCTGCCGTCCGTCCCCCAGGTGATTTTCCATGTAACCTTTGCAATACCGCACGTCGACGAAGCCGTCGTTGAAAACACCGAACCGGCTTCGGGATGAACTGCGATGCCGTTTGACGCATCGACCGTATCTTTTCCTGTCGTTAATTCAGCAGTGCCGAACGACGGAGGCGCGCCTTCCGCAGTGAACGTGACGCTCACCGGATTTCCCGCAACGCCGTTCACGTCGACCGCCGTAACTTTTACCGTATGTTTGCCGGCATTCAGGTCCGCACCGGAACAGAATCTTGCGTAGAAAACGCCCTTCGTGTCCTGCGTCAGCTCTTCCCCGCCGTCAAGACTGTAGCGCACCGACTGAACTCCGTCGTCGTCGACCGCAATACCGCGGACGAATACGTCTCCGTTTTCGTCTACGTTCGTCTCCGGCGTCGGTTCCGAAATCGTGACGACAGGCTTATCGAGTTCCTGATTCAGCGCTATTGTCCGGGAAACGTCTATGACGTTGCCTGCCAAATCAGTCGCCGACACCGTAAATTTACGCGACGAGTCCTTCGAGCCGGTCGTATCAAATTCAACGGACCAGTACGGATTTCCCGGAATAAGATCAAAATCACCTTTTTTATCACCGAAAATCCATGAAAGCTTCGTTATGCCGAGCGTGTCTTTCGCGTACCCCGCGACCGCAAATTTTCCGTTCTGCACTTCCTTCGGTCCCGGGAGTACAATCTTCACGTCGGGCGGAGTATTGTCGATGAAATACAGGAACGAATAAATTCCTTCGCTGCCGGCATTGTCAGTCGCTTTAAACCATATTACTGACGGACCGTCAGGATACTTCTTCGTGTCGGCCGGTATGTCGAACGTCCAGTTGCCGTTCTTCCTGCTCTCGGTGATTTTTGTGTCGGCAAACGTTTCGCCGTTGTCGAGCGAATACGCAAGCGATTTTATGCCGTTCCCGTCGCTGATTGTTCCTTTGAACTTAACGCTGCCGGAAACAAGCGTCCCCATTCCGTAATTCTCAATCGCGGTCACCGGCTGGCGCCTGTCAAGATTCCATGTAATCGATACGGGATTGCCTGCCAGCCCGTTTATGTCGGTGCCGGTCACTTCTATAGAATGTCTGCCTTCGGAAATGTTCCGCGTATCGAGATAATATGACCAGAATTCCTTTCCCTCGGCGCGGACAGGATGCTCCCTGTCGCCGTCAAGGACAAGGTCCACATGGTCCACGCCGTCGTCGTCGACGCACGTTCCGACTATGTTCAAATTGCCGACGATGCGCATGTCCTGATGCGGATTCGTAATGCCGCACACCGGCAGGTCCGATTTCGGATCGACGTAAATATTGAACGGTCCTTCGACAGCCTGATTGCCGCCGAGATCCGTTGCTGTAACCATGATATTGTATTTTCCGGCCTTTTTACCCGTTAAATCGAATGTTTCCTGCCAGCTGTCAGGATTCGTTACTTCCTTTTTTTGTACGTCTTTGGAACCGTGTGCATACACGCCGATAAAAGAAAACGCAGCAGGTACGAAACACAATGCAAACAACTTTTTACTAATCAGCATTACATCCGCTCCTCTTAAACAATTATATAATCCGATTATTGCAGATATTAGAGATTTGTCAAATAGGTATTTTTCAATATCGGTAAAAAAACTCAAATTCTGCAACGTGACCTGCATACGGCAGTATCTTTTCCCGCAAAAGGGTATATAATTGACGCCATGAGTGATAAATCTTTTGATGAAAACGTTGCAGAGCTTCAAAGGCTTATCGATTCAAGCAGTAACATCGTATTTTTCGGCGGTGCGGGAGTTTCTACGGAAAGCGGCATTCCCGACTTCCGCAGCGTGGACGGTCTGTACAATCAGAAATGGCGGTATCCGCCGGAGCAGATAATCAGCAGAAGTTTTTTCGATGCAAATCCGGCTGAATTCTTCCGTTTCTACCGTGAGAAACTCCTCATAAAAGGCATAAAACCGAACGCGGCTCATCTCAAACTCGCCGAACTCGAAAAGGCCGGGAAAGTACACGCCGTGATAACGCAGAACATAGACGGACTGCATCAGGCGGCAGGCAGTAAAAACATTTTTGAGCTGCACGGCAGCACGCTGCGCAACTTCTGCATGAACTGCCGCGCACCCTATGATGCCGACTTCATCGCCGCGAGCGCGGACAGCCCCGACGGAATTCCGCATTGCACGAAGTGCGGCGGTATTGTGAAACCCGACGTCGTACTTTATGAGGAAAGTCTCGACGAAGCATGCATGGAGGGAGCCGTGAGGGCGATACGAAACGCGGATATGCTCATAATCGGAGGAACATCGCTTTCGGTGTATCCTGCGGCGGGATTGATTAATTACTACAGCGGAAACAAACTCGTACTTATAAACAAATCAGTCACTGCCAACGAGCTTGCCGCACGGTTTTCCATTCACGACTCTATCGGAAAAGTACTCGGTGCAATCAAAGTAACAAAATAAAGGAATCAGTCGGAACCGGTGATCAGATTGTACAAACGGTCCAAATCGGCACGGCTGAAATAATCTATTTCGATTGAACCTTTTTCGAGCGTGCCGTTAAGCAGGCATCTAGTGCCGAGTTTTTCAAGGAATTTCTGTTCGATTGCAAGAATGTCGGGATCCTTTTTTACCGCCTTTTTCTGCTTTTTCTTTGAGTCGCCCGCCCGCCCGCCGTTGTTGAGCGATCCTGCCAGCTCTTCGGTCTGGCGCACGGAAAGTCCCCCGCCTATGATTCTCCCGAAAAGAACGCGCTGATCGGCCGGATTCACCACGGAAAGAAGCGCGCGCGCATGTCCGGCCGACAGCTGCCCGCTGATGAGCGATTTCTGCATATCCTCGGGAAGCTTGAGCAGACGCATGGCATTCGCGACCGTCGAACGTTTTTTACCGACGCGCTGGGCCACTTCATCCTGACTCAGGTCGCCCATCTGCATGAGATTGTAATATGCGGTCGCTTCCTCAATCGGATTGAGATCCGAACGCTGAATGTTTTCAATAAGCGCTATTTCAAGTTTTTTCTGATCGTTGTACCGTCTGAGCTGAACGGGAACTTTCGAGAGCCCCGCCATCTTTGCGGCACGAGTCCGCCGCTCGCCGGCAATAATGTAAAAATTTTTCTCACCCGCCGGCTCGATGATAATAGGCTGAACCACGCCGTTCTCTCTGATAGAGTCGGCAAGTTCGTCAAGCGCCTGTGCGTCGAATTCGGTACGGGGCTGTTTCGGATTCGGACGCAGAAAAGCCGGGTCCACCCACAGACCGCCGTCCGCATCGACCTCGATGCCTTCCGGCAGTTTCGCCGATGTGACGGGCTGCGTTCCCGGAGAAGGTTCCGCATGTTCTATCTGACTGATTTCGGCAGTCTGAGATGTGCCCATAAGTGCATCAAGTCCTCTGCCTAATCCAAGACCGCCTTTTTTAGCCACGCCGCATAACCTCTTCTGCAAGCCGTTTGTAACTTACGGCGCCCGCACAAACGGGGTCGTATTTACAAATCGGAAGGCCGCGCGAAGGGGCCTCCGAAAGACGGACGTTGCGCGGAATTATCGTGCTAAACACAACGTCCTTAAAATAAGATTTCACCTGGGTAACGACATCCTGCGCAAGACGCGTACGGGAATCGTACATGGTAAAAAAAATACCGCCGATTACAAGATTCGGATTGATTCCCTGCTGCACTTTTTTTACAGTCTGGAGCAGCAGCGTGATTCCCTCCAGTGCAAAATATTCGCACTGCATCGGAACAAGCACCCCGTCGGCGGCGGCCAGGCCGTTAAGTGTAAGAATGCCGAGCGACGGCGGGCAGTCTATAAGAATGTAATCGTATTTATCGCGGAGTGGAGCAAGCGCTTTCTTTAAATAAAATTCGCGGCCTTCCTGATCGACAAGTTCGATTGCCGCCCCCGACAAATCGATCGATGCGCTTATGGCATCGAGGTTATCCACGTTCGTGTGTTTAATGGCATCTTCGGGACGGGCAAGCTCCGCAATAAGTTCATATATAGTAGGTTTATCCTTTGAAACACCTACGCCGCTCGACATGTTGCCCTGCGAATCGAAATCCACAAGCAGAACTTTTTTGCCGGCGAGAGCAATATATGCGCCGATATTAATCACGGAGGTCGTCTTTCCGACACCGCCCTTCTGATTCACAAAAACCAAACACTTTCCCATGTAGTTCACTATATCATTTCTTTTTAAAAGAGTATACTAAATTATGATTTTATCTGCGACGCTCTCAAAGCCTGTAAAAAATGCGGAAAACATACTCGGCCGCCCGTACAGGCGGATAAAAATACGGACCGGCAGTTCTGCTTCGGGACATACTTATTTTGCCGAATTTTTTACCGACAAACAGGCATTTCACGAGCAGATGACGGAAGAACAGTTGTCCGCTTTTTTGAAAAAACATGCGGGAAAGACGTTCAGGAACTGCGTCGAGCGGACGGAAACGGAAGAAATTACCATTCTTGCAAATAAAAAGGGCGAAACAACAACGCTGCGGAAACCCGCGGTCGGCATCGCAGCGCCGGCTGCGGACAGAGAGAATTCCGGCGGTACGGCTCCCGCTGCGGACGAGCTGTTTCAGCGCAGAGATTCCGCAGCAGCGTGTCTCCGCGCCGAGTCGGCGGGCTTCAACCGCATAAAGAACTATCTGCTGCCGGAAGGAACGCCTGTTCCGTTTCTGGTGCTGCTCGGCGTCATGACGCCCGAAGGGAAAGTTGTCGCCGCAAAATACGATAAATTTCGCCAGATAAACCGCTTTCTCGAGTTCATCGACGACGTGCTTCCCGACGTTCAGAAATCAGTGGGAAACGGCCGCCCGCTGCGCATTGCGGATTTCGGCTGCGGAAAATCGTACCTCACGTTCGCCGTATATTATTATCTCACGAAAATAAAAAAACTCGCAGTCGAAATCACCGGCCTCGATTTGAAAAAAGACGTAATCGACTACTGCAACAAAACGGCGGAACAGCTCGGCTGCAGCGGACTTACATTCGCAGTCGGCAACATCGCGGAATATGCATACGAACACGATCCCGACATCGTCGTTACGCTTCACGCGTGCGACACGGCGACGGATTACGCGCTCGACTACGCGGTAAAACACAACTGTACGGCCATACTCAGCGTACCGTGCTGCCAGCACGAGCTCAACAGCCAGATTACCGAAAACAAAGCAGCAATACTTTCAGGAGCGGACACGCCGTTTGCGCCGTTTCTGAAATACGGCATTATCAGGGAACGGTTCGCCGCGCTCGCGACCGACGCGCTCCGCGCCGAATACCTTGAAAACGCAGGATACGGCGTTCAGATGCTCGAGTTCATAGACATGGAGCACACTCCGAAAAATTTGTTAATCAGGGCGGTGAAAAAAAGCGGCGGTATAACTGAAAACGGAACCGCACTGCACGAGGCGGAACGGCTTACGGCTGCACTACGCGTTTCGCCAACCCTGCGCGGACTGCTGCAAGATTAGTTGTTCCGTCGCCGTTTACAAGCGGCATATCACCGATGTCGAGCTCGAACGCGCGACGGCCTATATGTTCTATATAATGCGCGTCGGAAGAAGTCGTAACCGGATACGCGCGCGGAAGCCTGACGGGAAGCGTTCCGTCTGACGGCGGATGAGTCTTCTGCTCCTGCAGTACCTGCGGACGCATGAATTCAAGCGCATCCCAGTCCCCTTCAACTATTGTACCCAGCTGGCTCATCATGGAAAACGACGGACGGTCGACGTGCGCGGGAATGACAAGGCCGCCTGCTTCGTGCATCATTGCCGCGCACTCGTCGAGCGAATACGACGCCGACGTTATTAAATATTTTTTAACCTCACCCGTGATTTCGTCGTTCTCATCGACGTATACCTGGTCGCCTGTTATCTCCGGTTTGTTAATAATATCGGGGAGCGAGTCGTACCACGCTCCGCAGAAATCCATCGCCGACTGAAGAACGGAAAACAGGCAGAGTACGTGAAGTTCTTCGGAAGTCTGCGCTTCCATACCGTACAAAGCGGCGATTCCCGCATCTCTGCAGCACTTCGCAAAAGCAGGACAGTTGAGCGCAGTGTTATGATCGGTAAGAGCGGCCAGTCGTATGTGTCTTTCAACGAGTGTCTTAACAATTACCGCAGGCGACATAAGCAGATCGCCGCACGGCGAGAGGCACGAATGGAGATGGAGGTCGGCGAGGATTGTCACTTCATGAAACTCCGCAGGCGCCGGCCGTTCCGCCGCAGCCGAGTTCTCCGTACAGCATTCCGCTCACTTCAAACTGATTTCTGCCCGTACGGAAGACCGCTATATGTTCCTGGACAGCAGCAGCAAGCATGTCGTCGGGAACCGGGCGGTCGTTGCACACGACGACCGCCGGACAGTCCTTCGTCGATGCAACGGCAATCGTGTTGCGGTGCGCCTGAATCGTTACGATGATGCAGCCTTCATCGGCATTACCGAGTATGTCGCTCAGAAGGTCGCCCGTATAAACACCTTTTATATCACCGTCGGTATAATCATTTTGAATGCATTGCGCTCCGATAAACGGGCCGAGTTCGGATAATTTCATACTTATATAGTAATCCCCCACCCGCGATCTGTCAAAGAAACTGCGGGACAGGATCCGGAGACATTCGGACCGTATGAAAAATCAGTCAGGCTTTTGCGGACGCTTTATTCGTGCGGAGAAGTAATACCCCGCCCCTTGAAGCGAGGTCGTTGATTTATAATACAAATTCTTCGAGAAAATCGGCGATGCCGTCCTCGTTGTTGCTCCGGCGCGTCACAAATTTTGCGGCGTCCTGAATATATTCGAGTCCGTTGCACATAGCCACACCGTACGCTGATTTCCGTATCATTGTTTCGTCGTTCATGCTGTCGCCGAATGCCATCGTTTTGGACTGGGGAATGCCGAGTCCGGACGCGAGCCATTCGAGAGCTTCTCCCTTTCCGCAGTCCGGCGGCATAATTTCAAGAAAAAACGGCTTGCTTATAAATATTTCCGCGCGTCCTTTCAGCTGTTCCCGCAGAAACGGAGTGAATTTTTCCACATCAGCCGGGTCGGCCGGTACGACCATTTTCGGATGCCCGTTTTCCATGAAAGATGAAAAATCATTCACAATTTCAAGGCGGAGCCCGCTGAGCTGCGCGTCGACCTGCGTCCATTTGTTGTCCTCGGACGCATAAATCGTCGATGCGTCGTACACCTGCGCGGGCAGTCCTCGTTTTTTCGCTTCTTCGTATACAAAACGCAGTACGTCGGCGCCCAGTTTTCTGGTCATAATGGGAATGCGTGTATGAAGGTCGAACACGATAGAGCCGTTAATCGCAATCAAATAGCGGCCCGCCTGAAAACCCGCGATGTTAAGCTGACGGACATACGGCAGAATGGCGTTTTCGGCCCGTCCCGAGCAGAGCACTATGTAAATTCCTTTTCCGGCGGCTTTCTGCAGCGCAGCAACGGTGCGCGGCGTTATTTTTAATTCACGATTAAGCAGCGTGTCGTCGAGGTCGAGCGCAATAATCCGTACGTCAAGTTTTCCCGAGGGGAGTTTTATCGTGTTCATATGTAAAAAATCGTACAAAGGTAATCGATATTTGTCAATCAGGAAAATTTTTCTTCAAGGGCCGTTTCGTACGCCGATTTCGTACGTGAATCGAAGCAGCACATGACGACCGTGTGCAGATGCGCAGGTTTCTTTTCCGCACCGCCTATAAACGCTGCGATTGCCGCAACAGCGGTACGGGCCGCTTCGTCAACCGGATACCCGTAGACACCCGTGCTGATTGAGGGAAAGGCAAGTGTCTCACAGCCGTTCCCGTCTGCAAGACGCATGGAGTTCAGATAACAGCCGGAAAGCAGCTGCCGCTCGTTCGAGTTACCGCCGTGCCATACCGGCCCCGGCGTGTGAACGACGAATTTCGCGGGCAGACGGAATCCCGGCGTGATTTTCGCTTCGCCCGTTCTGCATCCGTGCAGCGGAATACAGGCTTCAAGCAGCTGAGGACCGGCCGCACGGTGAATCGCTCCGTCCACGCCCCCGCCGCCGAGCAGCGAGCAGTTGGCTGCGTTGGCGATTGCATCGACGTGCAGCGTCGTAATATCACCCTGAATTATTTCTATTTTATTGCCGTTCGGAAAGGTATATTCATCCATAAGAACCTCATAGTAATAAATAATACAATGCAGTACTATTATTAGTAAACTGTAATTTATGAAACAGGGCCCGGCAATTTATGATTTTATCACTGGATACAGTCGGTTCGTATATCGGCAGGACAGCAGAGCATCATCCGAAAATTTCCCGCGCATACCTCCGTACCGCGTTTACGGCCGATCTCTGGTACAAGAAAGTACATCACATACGCGGACTTTCGCATGCGAAACAGTATCTGAAATGCATCTGCGAGGAAAATATTATTAAGGCGCTCTCCCGTCCGGATAAATCAGTCATGGTGAGTTTGTTCGTTCCGTGCGAACCGCTCATCGCGATGGGACTTAACGGATTCGGCGTCGAAAGTTTTTCGAGCTACGTTTCCGGAGCTCACGCGCAGCAGACGTTCCTTGAAAAAGCGGAAAGCACAGGAATTCCCGAGACGCTGTGCTCGTACCACAAAGTGTTCCTCGGCGCGGCACAGCTCGGCGTCATGCCGAAACCGCGCTATATAATCAGCACGAACGTCGCGTGCGATGCGAATCAGATAACGTTCCGCGAACTTGCCGGACAGTTCGGCGTGCCTCATTTCAAAATCGACGTACCGTACCGGCAGAATGAAGAATCCGTGACATACGTCGCGGACCAGCTGCACAACATGACGGCGTTCATCGAAGAACAGGAACACCGCTCGCTTACAGTCGGCATGCTGCGTGAAACAATGACGCACACAGCACGAACCGCGGAAAACTACGACAGACTGCTCACGCTCTCCGCCGATCGTTACCTTGCCGGAGACCTGACCGCTGAACTTCAGGCGACGTTCATCTCGCACATGCTGCTCGGAACGGTCGAAGCGGAAAAGTATACGGAGCTCGCGCTCAAGGAAATACGGAAACAGCCGGCCGGCCGCGGAATTAACATTTTATGGCTCCACACGATTCCGTACCGTTCCGAACACGTAAGCCGCAGACTCAGCAACAATCCTGACGTCCACATAACGGCGTGCGACATGGCGTACGAATCGCTCATCCCCGCGGATATTAACAATCCGTACGAATCGATGGCGCGCCGCCTTGTGTATTCTCCGTTCAACGGTCCGATCGGGCACCGGATAGACACCGCGCTGCAGAAAGCGAAACAGATCCGCGCGGACGGCATCGTGTATTTCTGCCACTGGGGCTGCAAAGCGACGCTCGGAGGAGCCGCACTCGTAAAAAGGGAACTGGAAGCCGCAGGGTATCCGACGCTCGTGCTCGACGGCGACGCGTGCGACCCGCGCAATGCAGGCGAAGGTCAGATTACGACGCGCATGGACGCATTTATTGAAATGCTGAAGCAGCACAAAAACCGCAGCGGCGGTGGTACGGAGTCCGCATGATTTACTACGTCTGTAAATATACTCCCATCGAGATGCTCGCGGGATTCGGTGAAGAATGCCGTGCGTTCGACTCGCTCCCGGACAACTTCGACCGCTCCGACTCGTGTGCGCACGCGAATCTCTGCGGCTACGGAAAAGCAATTATAGAAACGGTCCTCTCGGGAAAAATTACGGAACTCGTGCTCATCAATTGCTGCGACACTATCCGCCGCTGCTACGACGTCGTAAAAGCAAGCGGAAAATGCAGGTTTCTGTTCATGCTCGATCTGCCGCACGAAGCAAACGCCTGCAGCATAAAATACTTCGCTGAGGAACTTGTGCGTCTGCACGATGCATACGCCGCATACAGCGGAAAGGCATGGAGCGCGGAAAAATTCTTCAGCGCTTTTTCGGATACTGCGGAGACGCACGTCGGTGGGAACGGCAGCGCACAGTACCCGGATGCCCGTCCGGGGACAGACGGCGGGTACGTCGGACTGCTCGGAGCGCACAGCGGTACCGAACTGCAGCGGTACATTGAGGCTCACACCGGTTTCCCGGTCCGCAACCTTACGTGCAGCGGCAACAGAAGCGTCGCTCCCCTCCTGCCAGCCGCAGAAAAATTCAGCGGCGTCGTGCAGGACTATACCGCCGCTATTCTCCGGCAGATACCGTGCCAGCGCATGAACGACAATTCGGGACGGCGCGTTTTGTGGAACGATCCGAACCTGCGCGGCATCATCTACCTGACAATAAAATTCTGCGATTACTACGGAGCGGAATACGCGGACATACACGGCAGAATACACGTACCGCTGCTTAAAATAGAAAGCGATTTTACAAAACAGAGCGAAGGACAGCTTGCGACGCGAATCGAGGCGTTCGCGGAGACAATACGGGGAAGAAACATGGCGGAGAAAAAGAGCACATCGAAGAAAAAATATTTTGCAGGAATCGACAGCGGTTCCACGAGCACCGACGTCGTAATAATCGACAGAAGCAAAAATATTATTTCACAGTCCATAATCGCGACGGGCGCGGGAGCCGAAAAAGGTGCGGAGAAATGTCTGCAGCTTGCGCTCGACGACGCGCATCTGGACCGGGACGAGATAGCGGACATCGTAACGACGGGCTACGGACGCGAGTACATCAGAACGGGAGACGAAAGCGTTACCGAAATCTCGTGCCATGCAAAAGGCGCATTCTTTCTTGAACCGTCGGTCCGGACAGTCATAGACATAGGCGGGCAGGACAGCAAAGTGATAGTGCTGAACGACGACGGCACCGTCGCGAACTTCGTCATGAACGACAAATGCGCCGCCGGAACAGGACGTTTTATTGAGGCGATGGCGCGCGCACTCGGACTCACGCTCGACGAAATCAGCAGGCTCGGCATCGACTGCAGGGAAGACATTACTATAAGCAGCATGTGCACAGTATTCGCAGAATCGGAAGTCGTGTCGCTCGTCGCGCAGAACAAGAGCGCGAACGACATTGTCCACGGCATAAACAAATCGGTTGCGGCAAAAATCGCATCGCTTTCGTCCCGCCTTCACACGCGTGACGAATGGATGATGACCGGCGGCGTCGCGCAGAACGCGGGAATTGTAAATGCGCTCGAGTCGCGGCTCGGAATCAGACTGCACGTATCAGATAAGGCGCAGCTCTGCGGCGCACTCGGCGCGGCGCTGTTCGCACTCGACCGGTAACGACGGTGTGCCTGCAGCACAGATTATCCCACTTTTCGAAAATATTTTGTTTAGCCGCCCTGTACAGAATGAATCATTTACAACTGCGGATTTCGGATGTACAATTATTAAACCGGTTGCCCGCAGCCGGAACTTATCACTATTCACATACATTTTTATGGAGACCACATGCAGGAAAACGCAGCAGCTCAAAAATCGGAAAAACCGCGGAAACTGATACTTAAACTGGGGCAGAAAATCACGGACAGGCTCGGACATAAAGTTACTGTTGAAGATCCTGAATACTGGGGACTTGCCGGCGTCGTAACTGACGAAATGGCGGAAGTGGCTCTGAAAATGAAAGTCCGCGTTCCGTCGACGCTTCCGCAAATCGCCAGGCTGACGGGAAAAGACGAAAAACACCTCGACGACATACTGCAGAAAATGGCTGTCGTCGGTCTTATCGAATACAACTGGGAAAATCCGCAGCACGTAAAACAGTACGTTCTTCCTATGTTCGTTCCCGGAAGTGCGGAATTCACAAACATGAACGAAAAGCAGCTCGCAGAACATCCTGAAGTCGCTCACTTCTTTGAACGCATGTCGCGGCTGCCGCTTGAAAAAGTAACTCCTATGGTTCCCCTCGGAGGCGCGGGAATAGGCATGCACGTTATTCCGGTGGAAAAGGCGATTTCCGCGGAGAATCAGTCCGCCGACGTCGAACACATTTCACACTGGCTCAAAAAGTACGAAGGCAAGTACGCCGCAGGTCCGTGTTCGTGCCGCCTCTCGCGCCGTTCCATGGGCGAAGGCTGCGGCGACGATCCGTCAGACTGGTGCATCGGCGTGGGCGACATGGCTGATTATCTCGTCGAGACGGGTAAAGGCCATTACGTTACGTACGAGCAGGTTATGGACACGCTGAAACAGGCGGAAGAAAACGGTTTTGTGCACCAGATTACGAACATAGACGGTGAAGACAAAATCTTCGCCATATGCAACTGCAACGTCAACGTCTGCTACGCGCTGCGCACTTCCCAGCTGTTCAACACGCCGAATCTTTCGCGCTCTGCGTACGTCGCGAAAGTGACGCCGGAAGACTGCGTCGCATGCGGGCGCTGCGTTGAAAACTGCCCCGCAGGCGCGGTAAAACTCGGACAGAAGCTCTGCACGAAAGACGGGCCTGTCGTCTACCCGCAGCACGAACTTCCCGATGCGGCGGCGTGGGGGCCGGAAAAATGGGACGAAGACTACAGGGACAACAACCGCATAAACTGTTACGACACGGGAACGTCTCCGTGCAAAACGGCATGTCCCGCGCATATTGCAATTCAGGGTTACCTTAAAAAGGCCGCCCAGGGAAAATATGACGAAGCGCTGGAGCTCATAAAACGGGAAAATCCGTTCCCGGCTGTCTGCGGACGCGTCTGCAACCGCCGTTGTGAACAGGCGTGTACCCGCGGAACGATCGACAAACCGATTGCAATCGACGAAGTGAAGAAGTTCATCGCGGAGCAGGATCTTAACGCGGCGACCCGGTTTATTCCCAAGCCCGTCGTTCCTTCGCGACGCGGCGCCTATACCGACAAAATAGCGGTTATCGGCGCAGGTCCCGCGGGATTAAGCTGTGCGTTCTACCTTGCGGAAAAAGGATATAAGCCGACTGTGTTCGAGAAGAACCGGCTGCCGGGCGGCATGCTCGTGTACGGCATTCCCTCTTTTAAACTGGAAAAAAACATTATTGCCGCGGAAATCGGCGTCATGAAAGAGATGGGTGTCGAAATCGTCTGCGGTACGGAAGCGGGCAGGGACGTTACAATCGACGGACTCCGCAGGCAGGGATACAAAGCTTTCTACATCGCAATAGGCTGTCAGGGAGGACGGAAAACGGGCGTTCCGGGGGAAGACGCGGCGGGCGTTATGACGGGCGTAGACTTTCTGCGCGCGGCGGGCGGCGGAGAAAAATACAAAGTGAACGGCAGAACTGTCGTTGTCGGCGGCGGAAACGTCGCAATAGACGTAGCCCGGTGCGCCGTGCGCTGCGGCTCCGCTGAAACGTCGATATACTGCCTTGAAACGCGGGATATCATGCCGGCGCTTCCTGAAGAAATCGAGGAAGCTGAGGATGAAGGCATCGGAATGAACTGCGGCTGGGGACCTGAGGAAATCGTCGTAAAAGACGGCAGAGTCGCGGGCATCACGTTCAAAAAATGCGTTTCCGTCAAGGATGCCGACGGCAGATTCAATCCGAAATACGACGAGAACGAGACAGTCACCGTCGAATGCGAAAACGTCCTTCTCAGCATAGGACAGAGCATTGAATGGGGAAATCTTCTCGACGGTACAAACGTACAGCTCGGCAGAGGAAAGGGCGTCGTCGCGGACCCCGTAACGTATCAGACGGGAGAATGCGACGTCTTCGCAGGCGGCGACGTGTACACCGGTCCCAAATTCGTCATCGACGCAATTGCGGCCGGAAAAGAAGGCGCACTGTCCATTCACAAATTCGTACATCCGGGTAACAGCCTTACAATCGGCCGCAACCTGCGGAAATTCACAGAACTCGACAAGGATGCCGTTTCCGTCGGTTCTTACGACAGCACGCCCCGGCAGATTCCGGGCATCGACGCATTCGTCGACCGGAAGAAATCGTTCCGCGACGTGCGCGTGCCGTTTACCGAGGAGCAGGTGCGGAAAGAGACTGCCCGCTGCTTAAGCTGCGGTGCGTCCGTCGTTGACCCGAACAAATGCATAGGATGCGGAGTGTGCACCACAAAATGCGGATTCGACGCGATTCATCTTGAGCGCGTCCATCCCGAAGCGAGCAGAATGATTAAAAGCGAAGACAAGATGAAGGCGATTCTTCCGTACATGGTGAAGCGCGCCGTCAAAATCAGGTTCAGCGGAAAAAGAAAAAAGTAATGCACGAACTGGGAATCGTCTTCCACATCATCAGCGAAGTGGAAGACATCTGCAAAGAAAACAACCTCACGAAAGTCGCGGCCGTCACCGTACAGTTCGGAGAGGTGTCCATGATTATACCGGACTATCTGGGCGACTGCTGGAAATGGGCCGCGGAAAAAAGCGGTGTGCTCAAAGGCGCCGAGCTGAAAACGGAAAGCCTGCCGGCCGTGACGATGTGCGACGACTGCGGAAAAACGTACAGCACCGTGCAGTACGGACGAATCTGCCCGTACTGCGCAAGCGGCAGCACGCACCTCGTGAGCGGTCAGGAAATCATGATTAAGGAAATAGAAGCCTGCTGACGCGTCAGGCGTTCCGCCAGTTTTTTATTTCTGTCCGCAGCCAGTCGAACCACACGTCCATACCTTCCCCCGTTTTTGCGCTCATCGGGATGATTTTGATGCCGGGATTGATTTTCCGCACATAGCCTTCGCAGCGTTTCAAATCAAAATCAAAAAAAGACGACGCGTCTATTTTATTAACAAGCAGAACGTCGCTCACGGTAAACATGAGCGGATATTTCAGCGGCTTGTCGTCGCCTTCGGGCACGCTCAGAATCATCACTTTTTTCGAAGCTCCCGTGTCGAATTCCGCAGGGCAAATGAGGTTGCCGACGTTTTCAAGAACCACAAGATCGAGTCCCGCAGTTTCAAGCCCGGCAAGTCCCTGCTTCGTCATCGCCGCGTCAAGATGGCACATTCCGCCGGTGTGCAGCTGAATGACTTTCGCGCCTTCCGCCGCAATCGTCTTTGCATCCACGTCGCTGTCGATGTCGGCTTCCATAACGCCGATTTTATACTCGTTCTTCAGAGCTTCTATCGTGCGGCGGAGCGTCGTCGTCTTGCCGCTGCCGGGCGACGACATAAGGTTTATCATGAACGTTTTCTGCGCTCTGAGCGATTCCCGCAGTTTTTCCGCCTGCCTGTTGTTGTTCGCGAACACACTTTCTTTTACTTCGATTATTTTGTACTGCTCCATGATTCCTCCGGTTCTTATCTTAGCATGAAACGCACCGTCCGGCAAATCCGCTTCCCGCGATGTTTTTTCCGGCGGCGTTTTCCTTTACAAACTTCATCCGCGGGCGTACAATCAATCAGCAGGGAGAAAGAAAAAAATTGGAGGACGTATGTTCGAAATAACTTCCGGGTATCAGATTCTCGGCTGGTTTATGGTATTCGCCGGTCTCATCTTAACAAATGAAATCGCAAGGCGCTCGAAAGCGGGCGGAATTTTCTTTTTTATAGGGCTGCCCGCCGGACTCAGCATCTATTTTATTGTCGTCGCCGTATGCGCGGCGGCTGGTATGTCGTGGGCTCTTGCAAATCCGACGTACGTCCACATGAACAGCTGGTTTCATTACGCCAAACTCTACGCCGCAACGATCGGCTGCGTCGGCTTTATGATGCTCAAATACAAATGGGGCATCGGCAAAACGCACTGGTTCAAAGCGTGGCCGTTCATCATCGTCGCAATAAATATCCTTATAGCGGTATGCAGCGATCTTGAATCGGCGGTGAAAGGCTGGTACACGTGGTGGCTTTCCTCCGAAGGAGTATGGCTGTACGGCGGCTGGCATAATATTTTCAACGCGCTTGCGGGCGTTCTGAACATCCTGTGCATGACGGGCTGGTGGGGCATCTATTCCTCAAAGAAAGAAGAGGACATGCTCTGGCCTGATATGACGTGGGTGTTCATCGTCGCGTACGACATCTGGAACTTTGCATACACGTTCAACTGCCTGCCGACGCACGCGTGGTACTGCGGTCTCGCGCTTCTGCTGGCTCCGACGGCCGCGTGGTTCCTCTGGAACAAAGGCGGCTGGATACAGAACCGGGCGTTTACGCTTTCAATCTGGTGTATGTTCGCACAGGTGTTCCCGCTTTTCCAGGATCAGGGAAGATTTGCGGTAAAAAGCGTTCTGAGCGCATCGTACGACCCCGACAATTTTGCAGCGGCGAAACCGCAGGCCAATCTTATCATCGGCGTACTTGCTCTCGCGGCAAACGTAATCGCGCTGATTATTATTTATACGAGGGCGGCAAAACAGCACAAAAATCCCTACACGCACGAAATCTTCGTCGGAACAAAGGATTACAACGAGGCGATTGCGCGCGCAAAACCGGAAGATATTGCCGCTGCCGGCATGTAGCATGAAAGCAGTTTGTTAAAAACAAAAAGAGGCCGTTCCGAAGTTTCACTTTCTGGACGGCTGAATTTTATTTTTTCTTAAACAACGACGCCTTTAAAACTCCCTTCGGATCCGTAATCAGCAGAACGACAATCCATATGACAAGACCGAGCGCCACAACGGCAAGCCCGAGGAACGAATCGTTAAGCATGTTCTCCGCAGAAGGAGTAAAATACGCAGCTTTTAATTCCGCATATTCAAACACAGCATCGACGAGCCACATAAGAGACGCACCCCAGTACATTCTGCAGAGAATTCTGACCTTCAAAACGTCTTCCGGTCCGTGTGTATACCACACGACCGTACTTATGACGGCCGCAAAAACAGTAATCAATAACGTCATAAACAATTACCCTGCAACGGTACGGACACCGGCGCGCAGCTCTTTCCGAAGATTCTTTTCCATCATCCATGTAACGGCAACGGTGCATCCCCACACTGCCGTAACAAGGAGCGCCATAGCAGTACCAACAGTACGCATTTCACGGAGCATCACCGCTGTGTCGGCGGGATTTGCCGCCGCCGTGAGGAACGGAAACCACGGAACAACCTCGCCGTGCCATATGTGTTCAAACGCGAGAAGCGCGGAACCGCCCCAAAGCATTCCTGAAAGCCAGTGCAGCTTCCGTGCAAACGGAACGTGCGGCGGAAGTTCGTCACAGCCCTGCCCGTGACTTTTCATAATCTGTGCGACAACCGTCGTAATCACCGCTTCTCCCGCAGGAACAAGAAAACATGCCATATGAATCCGCCTCCAAACCGCGCATTTTACTGATGAATGATGTATGATGCTGTCATCATATCACACAATTCCGCAGAACGCTACTTTATCGTGCGGGCATGCCGCTGCCCGGGTTCCGTCCCCGGCTCCAGCCAGTACTGATACAGCCGCAGGTCTCCGGTAAGTTCCGGATGGAACGACACGGCAAGCTGATTTTTATACTGCACGCCGGTAATATGTCCGCCGGTCACCGACTTTATTTCAACCGCATCTTCAGCGCTTTCTATGTAAGGCGCCCGTATGAATTCCATCGGTATAATGCCGACGCCGTCGAACTCACCTTCCGTACGGAAACTTCCCAGCTGGCGTCCGTATGCGTTGCGCCTGACGTTCACCGGAAGCGTTCCGAAACAGCACCCTTCACCGCCGCCGCACCTGCCGCTCAGCAGAATCATGCCGGCACATGTGGCGAAGACGGGAATACCGCCGTCTATAGCGGCTTTCAGGCCGTCAAAAAGGCCTAGCTCCCGTACAAGTCTGCTCTGCACGGTACTTTCGCCGCCGGGAAAAACAAGCCTGTCGAACGGCTTCTGCAAATCTCCGCTTCCGCGGATTTCAAAGCTTTCCTCGCCGGCCGCAGCGAGCGCTTCTTCGTGTTCCTTAAAATCGCCCTGAACTGCAAGAACTCCCGTCATACTAGTTCCCCCGCTCGGCCATGAGCAGCTTTATTTCCTCTTCGTTGATTCCGACCATCGCCTCTCCCAAATCCCCGGAAAGCTCGGCAAGAAGTTTGTAGTCGCTGTATCCTGTCGTCGCCTGCACGATGGCCGCGGCGCGTTTTGCGGGATTGCCCGATTTGAATATGCCCGACCCCACGAACACACCTTCGGCGCCGAGCTGCATCATGAGCGCCGCGTCGGCGGGAGTAGCAATGCCGCCCGCAGCGAAATTGACGACGGGAAGCTTTCCGCTGTCGTGTACGCTTTTCAGCAGCTCGTACGGGACTTCCAGTTTTTTCGCTTCCTCGAAAAGTTCGTCGGTACGGAGCGCCGCTATCCGTCTGATTTCGCTGTTCACCGCGCGCATGTGACGTACGGCCTGCACCACGTCGCCCGTCCCCGGTTCACCTTTCGTGCGGATCATCGACGCTCCTTCTCCGATTCTGCGCAGCGCTTCTCCCAGATTCTTCGCCCCGCAGACAAACGGCACGCTGAACTGCGTCTTGTCTATGTGATACACGTCGTCGGCAGGAGAAAGCACTTCGCTTTCATCGATGTAGTCTATTTCGACCGCCTCCAGAATCCGTGCTTCCGCGATGTGCCCGATCCGGCATTTCGCCATGACCGGAATGGAAACCGCATTCTGAATTTCCTTAATCATCTTCGGATCGCTCATCCGGGAAACACCGCCGGCTGCGCGTATGTCCGCGGGAATGCGCTCAAGTGCCATCACAGCGCACGCTCCCGCCTGTTCCGCAATTTTCGCCTGCTCCGGGCTCGTGACGTCCATGATTACGCCGCCCTTGAGCATCTGCGCCAGCTCTTTATTCAGTCTGTACCGTTCGTTCATTTTTCCTCCTGAAAAACTCCGTGCCGGCGGTACGTCGGAAAGACGCAAATCGCCGTTTACAAACAATCGGGAAGAGTTTAGTATTAATGTGGATATATTGATATTGCCAAAATTTTATTATTTGTTATAGTCAGATTCAGGAGCAAAAAGAATGCTCACGTATACTTTCGACGGGATACAGAAGGAAAGCCTCTACGAACACCTGTACAAGTGCATACGGGACGACATACTTTCAGGCACGCTGTCCTCAGGATATCATCTCCCGTCAAAACGCACTTTTGCGAAAAATCTGGGTATAAGCACCATCACCGTGGAAAACGCATATGCCGGGCTTATTGCGGAAGGGTACATCTATTCCGTCGAGAAAAAAGGATATTTTGTCTCCGAAGTAAGTGCGGATATAAGTAGGTCGGTGATTCCGGCCCGGGCAGCAAAACAACCTGCGCCACCGGATAAAGAAACAGAAACAGCCGGATATACTGCGGATTTCGTAAGCGGCAGCATGCTGCCTGATTTATTTCCTTCGGCCACATGGACAAAGCTCATGCGCAGAGTAATCGGCGGAAAAGGCAGCGAGCTCATGAGACAATCGCCTGGAGGTGGCATCGGCCCGCTCAGAGAAGCGATCGCCGACCACCTTTACCAGTTCCGGGGGCTTTCGGTCAGACCCGGCCAGATATTTATCGGGGCGGGAACGGAATATCTGTACGGGCTTATCATCCAGCTGCTCGGCCGCGACAAAACGTTCGCGGTGGAAGATCCTGGCTACCGGAAAATCACCAGAATCTACCGGGCAAACGATGTCGCCTGTACGGCAGTCCCCCTCGACCCGCAGGGAATCGACATGCGCGCGCTCAGACAGAGCGGAGCCAGTATCGCGCACATTTCTCCCTCACATCATTTTCCGACGGGAATCGTCACTTCCATAAGCCGCCGCTACGAGCTGCTTGGCTGGGCGGCGGAAGCCGGAGACCGGTATATTATTGAAGACGATTACGATTCCGAATTCCGCATGAACAGCAGGCTCATTCCCACGCTGCGCAGCATAGACGCGGTCGACCGCGTCATTTATATAAACACGTTCAGTAAAACGCTCGCTTCGACTGTCCGCATCAGCTACATGGTGCTGCCTGCAAGCCTGATACGCGCGTTTGAAAAAAAGCTCGGTTTTTATTCGTGTACTGTTCCCTCGTTCAATCAGTATACGCTTGCGGAATTCATACGGCAGGGATATTTTGCGAACCACATCAACAGGCTGCGGAGATATTACAAAGAACAGCGGAACAGAATTCTCAGCGCATTCAAAGAAAATCCGGCATTCGCCGGTGCGGAAATCAGGGAGGAAAATTCGGGACTTCATTTTCTTATTAAACTGCACACGGAGATGACCGACACGGAACTCAAAACCGCGGCGGAACGGAACGGCATCCGCATTTCATGTCTGTCCGACTATTATGCCCGGCCGGCCGGAGCCGAACAGAACGTACTGCTCATACAGTACGCAAGCGTGGCGCCGGAAAAAATATCCGCAGCAGTCGAGCTTCTCGGAAAGGCAGTGAGCAGGTAACTGCGCACCTGACTAATTTTGGTGCGTTAATCGGCGTATTTCTAGACAGTAAATTTGTCTGTATCTGCGGACAATTTATCCGCGAACGTGCGGTTGTCGGCCGCCATACCGGAAAGTGATTTTATACTCGCATTTATTGTCTGCGTTGCTTTCTCTATTTCTTCAGTTCCGCTTTCAAGTCCCTCCGCAAGACGTGCAAGCTCCGTAATTTCCTTTCCGACGTCCTGTACGCTGCCGTTCATCGTATGAGAGCTTTCTTCTATCACTTGAGTCGTATCTTTTATTTCGCTGAGCGTAGAAACAATCTGCCGGCTGCCCGTACTCTGTTCCTGCATTGCAGTCCTGATTTCGGTAACGATAGTTCCGTCTTCGGATATTTTATGAACCATACCGGAAAAAACGTTTCCTGCATCGTTCGAGGCCTCCGTCACCGCCTGAATATTCGCAATAACGTTTGTAAGTGTTTCCGTAATTGCACGGGACTGTTTTGCAGTATTCTCCGAAAGTTTTCTGATTTCACCCGCGACGACGGCGAATCCTCTTCCGGCAGCGCCCGCGTGCGCAGCTTCAATCGCCGCGTTCATTGCGAGCAGATTCGTCTGTGTCGCGACGTCCTCTATCACTTTGTTCGTGTCGAGCAGCACGGTAGATTCCGATGAAACTGTTTTTGCCGTTTCTATGACATTCGATATTATCTTATTTCCGGCCGCAGAATCGGCAGAGAGCGTCTTGAAGCTTTCGTCGAATTTATTAACATTCTGCGTTATCGAATTTATATTCGCGATCATTTCTTCGACGGCCGCTGACGACTGCGAAACAGTCGCGTTCTGTTCGTCAATCTTCTTTAAAAGAGCGCCTATCATCGATTCCATTTTCGTCATGGTGGCGACAGTGTCGTTCACCGTTTTTTTCTGAACTTTCGCATGACGTGCGAGACCGATTGAATTTTCAGTAATCTGTTTGATTTCGGACGAAATGGTACTGCTGCTTTCGTCGAGAGAACCGGCGACTTTATTAAGCGAAAAAATATTCCCGCGGGTTTCCGAAATCATTTTATTCATCGTGTCCGCAAAAGAATTAAGCATACGCCGCATGCGGCCTATCTCGTCTTTATTCCCTGCCGGCGGCAGTCGGAGCGTTAAATCGCCTTCGTCCATTTTTCGGAGAATCCGCTCGGTCTCAACAATCGGGTCGGAAAAACGTTTTGCAAAAATATGCGAAGCAATCAGCGACAGAACGAATAAGACAACAAACACGATCATCGTCGAATAATAAACGACTGCAAAACGATTCTTCAGGACGGAGGAAACCTGATTGATTTCCGCATCGATATCGTCATAATAATTTCCGGTACTTACGACCCAGCCCCACGGTTTGAAAAGCATCGAGAACGTACGTTTCGGTGCGACTGTCTTACCGTCCGATTTTGTAAAATAAAATTCGCTGAATCCGCCCTTATCGGACTCATTAACGACCTTCATGATTTCCTGGATTATCATAACGCCGTTCTGATCCTGCAGTTCGTGTCTGTTCTGGCCTTCGTTCTCCGGCAGAATCGGATGTGCGACAAGCGTATAGCCGGTACTGTCAATCCAGAAATATCCTTTACTGTCATCGCCGTAACGAAGGCTTTTCACGAGCCGCTTAGCCTGCGTCTGCGCCTGCTCTTCGGTCAATTCGCCCGCCGTTTCGCGCTCATACAGCGAATCGAGCAATGTAATAACATTCTGAACCTGAAACCGGACGGATTCATCATATCCGGTCATACGTTCCGTACGGATACTGGAAACACTAAACTTTTGTATGCTGCCGATGTTCAAATACACGACAAGTCCGATCCCCGCCATAAGAACAATTACAAGTGCCGTGCTGTAAGCAAGCATAATCTGCCGGATACTTTTCATTTTTACGCCGTCCTGAAATACATTTTATTTATTTAACAATTGAATAATTCATGGATTATATCAATTTTATCATTATTCTCAATTAGGATATAACATAAATGAGGAGGTTAAGTATACATGAAAGTCACTGCGGCTGAAACATTCAGTTCGTTTTAAGTTCTGCGGTTCCGTTCACTCCGTGCCTCACAAGTTTCATAAGCTCGTCGAACATAAAATCCATATCGATCACTGCGCGGACTTTTCCGCCGGAATCCTTGAGCGGGAACGCCGCAGTGAGTATAAGTCGGCCCGTGTAGAGCGAGAAAAACAGGTGCGATATATACGGACTGCCGGTTTCTATCACTTTGCAGAACCACTCCTTTTCGCGGAAATTCTTCGTAAGCAGGTTGCGGAACAGATTTTTTTCGCCGTGCTTTGCGTAAATCTGGCAGATGCGGTATCCGTCGGTATTCGTCACGGCGAGCAGCTGAATCGAACCTTCCCGTTTCACAATCTCCTCAAGGCAGCCGTCCATGACGGAGGGATCGAGCGTCGCAAGTTCCGGCGCCTTCATCGCTTCTTCGGCGATTGCAAGCGCGATTTTTCCCGCCTCGGCTTTTACCTTGTCGAGCTCCGATTCGAACAGGCCGGGCAGGTACCGGCGCGCCTGGTCAGTCAGTTCCTCCGCCGAAATGGCGGTCGTCCGTCCCTGCGCGTACTGCGCGTCCACCCAGAGCTCTATGTGACGGATGCCCGGCGAACGCTTCGTCACCTTTTCGATGACGCCCGATTTTATAAGCGGGATGTTTTCATCCAGCCAGCGTGCTATACCGGACAATCCCGACTTGTCGGTGACCATCGTACGCACCGGCCGGTTGAGCAGTTTTTCTGTGTCGAAAATGTTGTAGATTTCAGGATTCTTCAGGATGCCGTCGGCGTGAATGCCGGCGCGGGTCGTGTTGAAATCCTCTCCCGTGAACGGATAGTTCGCCGGAATATCCGCTCCCACGTCATTCCGGAAATAGTCCGCAATTTCGGTGATGACAGTCGTGTCGATTGAATCGTCGCCCGTAAGCGAAAGGTATTCGACGACCGCTCCTTCAAGCGGCGGATTTCCGGTGCGCTCTCCGAACCCAAGAATGCTCGCGTTCACCGCCGCGCAGCCGTACAGCCACGCGGTCGAAGCGTTGATGTGCGCCTTGTGAAAATCGTTGTGCCCGTGCCACTCGAGCATCTCTGCGGGGTATCCGAGCTCGGTACGGAATGCATGTACAAGACGCGGAACGGAGCGCGGTAAAACCGTCCCGGGATAGGTGACGCCGTACCCCATCGTATCGCACAGCCGTATCTTTACGGGCATTTTCGCTTCCATCGACAAATCAAGCAGCTTTTCCGCAAGCGGCAGGCAGAAACCGTAGATGTCGGCCCTTGTCACGTCCTCGAAGTGACAGCGCGGAACAATACCTTCCGCAAGACAGCCCTTCACAATCCCGAGATACGAATCCATGATCTTTTCCCTGTCCGACTTGAGCTTGAGAAAAATATGATAGTCGGAAACGGAAGTAAGAATGCCCGTCTCTCTGAGTCCAAGCTCCTTCACAAGTTTAAAATCGCTCTTGTCTGCGCGTATCCACGACGTAATTTCGGGGAATTCGAAACCGCATTCCTGGCACAAATGCAGCGCTTTACGGTCCCGTTCGCTGTAGATGAAAAATTCCGACTGTCTGATAAGCCCGTCTTTACCGCCGAGTTTGTGCATGAGGGTGTAAATATGAGCGATCTGCTCAGGCGTATACGGAGGACGCGCCTGCTGTCCGTCGCGGAACGTCGTATCGGTAATCCAGATGCGGTCGGGAATCCGCAGCGGCACGTCAATACCGTCGAATCTGATGCGCGGAACTGCCGTATACGGAAACTGATCCCGGTACAGTTCCGGTTCGTCGCGGTGAACCAAATCAAAGTGTTTAATTTCAGGTTCAAAAACAGTCATATTATGCCTCGTATGAACGCAACATATTTACATTAACAGGCAGTTTTTGTCAATTAAATGTACGCCATTTAATAAAATTATTCGAATAATAGCAGAATCAACACAATATATGATTTTCTGCAGCGGGACGGAAATCAAAAGGGGCTGTCCGGGAAGTAATTTTTATGTACGTTCCGGTCGGCCCCATTGCAGCTATACGGCAAACAACACTATTTTTCTGCTTTTGCGTATGCAGCGGCGCTTTCACCGGCTATACGGCCGGAAGTCCATGCGAACCCGCTGGCAAGACCTTCAAACGGCGGATATCCTTTTCCCGTATAGTAGCCGCCCGCACAGGTACCGGCTGCAAATAACCCAGGAATAGGTTTGTACGTCGCAACGTCAATAACACGCAGACGTTCATCAACCTTTACGCCGCCGATAGTACCCAGAAAGACAGCACGGCAGTCGAACGCGTAGAACGGGCCCCTGCTGACATCGAACTTCAGGGAAGCGGCGCTTTTGTCGAAATCCGTATCTTTTCCCTGTTTTACCATTTTATTGTACCGCTTTACGCTTTCGGACAGATCGTCTTTCTCAAAACCCACTGCCTGAGCCAAATCGGCGAGAGAGTTTCCTTTCCACGCCGTTTTTCCCGCTATCGCCTGTTCCGCAAGCGCCGTCAGATCGCCGCCTTCTTTGCTCGGCCCCGGTCCGGTATACGAAAGACGCAGCGTATCGCCTTTCGTATACCGGTCAAGCGTTGCCTGATCGACAACGATGAAATAACGGCCGCCGGCTGCGTAAGCGGCATTTGCCCAGAATGCCGTGTCGTATACGACATCTTCGTTTACAAAGCGGCTCCCTGTTCCGTCTACCCACAAAAGCGGGGACTGAAGAAGCCATGTAAGGGCCGAATCGGAATATCCTGCGAGATGCTCCCCCGTTGATTCCTGCGCCACTTCACTTTTTGCAAGCTGGCTGCCGTGCAGCAACGGGGTCGCATCCCAGCTTTTGGCTCCAACCTTTACCATCGCATCAAGACCTTCACCCATGCTCGGCATGCCGATAAAGTTAAGGTACGGAGTATTCATTTCTTTCTTCACACGATCCGTATCTCCGCCGAAACCGCCTGTCGCCACAACGACAGACTTCGCATGAACAGTAAGGATTCCGCCGTCCTTTTTCACGGCTTTCAAACCGGTCACCGCGCCGTCCTTATCCTGAATCAGCTCTGTCATCGTTGTTTCGGTACGCAGCTCCGCACCCATTTTTTTGAGGTTATCATACAGATGATCGAACCCCTCCGCACTGTTATCGTATTTGTGATAGCAGAAGGCTTCGTAATCGTCGCCTTCATGGGCAAACTGCGTCGTTTTTTCCTGCAGATGAAACGCCATTCCGTATTTAGTAAGCCAGTCGATCGTGTCGGCCGATTTATATACAATAGCGCGTGTAAGCGGCCCGTTCGACAGATACTGATTGAATTCAAGCAGGCGGTTAATTGCGACATCCTCGGACAGATGCATCCCCTTAGCACGCTGAAGGCTTGTATTAACGGCGAAGAACCCTGATGAAAGACGCGTGTTTCCGCCGTACGACGGAAGTTTCTCGAGGATAAGAACTTTTTCTCCGGCTTCCGCGCCTGCCAGTGCGGCCGCAGTTCCGGACCCGCCGGCACCGGCTATCACGACGTCGACAGTGACTTCTTCATCCGCACCCTTTTCCGCCTTTGTTTTCTGATAGGAAGCAGCTGATGCGCCTGATTTTTTAAGTGCGGCGGCTGCGGCCGTACGAACGGCCGTACTGGTAATAGTTGCACCCGATACCGTGTCGACATCCGCTGTCTGACCGGAAACAATGGCATCCGCCAGCTTCGAAGCCGCAGCCTGACCGACGGCAGGTGTTTCATGCGAAGCATCTATATCCGCCTTTGTTATTTTTCCTGATGCATCGATTGTAAGAGATACTGTTATATCTCCGCCGAACCCTTTTTCGGTGGCGGAATAAGTTCCGCCTTTAGCCGTTTTAGAACCGCAGCCTGCTGATAAAAGTGCAAACGTTGTAATTGCAATAATAAAAGCAGCAAATACGTTCCTTTTCATATATCCTCCCATGTAAAATATGGCTTTTCCATTGTAATCCCGATACGAATTTTTCACAGGAAACAAGTTATTGGCTAAAAAGTAGCTTTTTTTTGGAATTTAATGATATGATTGCTCCGATGAGGCTCACAGAAAAAAATGGATTCTTATCATCTTGATCATACGATACTTGAAAATCTGTCTGAAAACCGCGTTCGTGAAGAGGGTGTGTATTACAACCTTTCCGCCGTCACGCGGACCGGCAGCAGGAAAGTCAGCTTTTCTACGATTATCTTTATTACCGGAAAATCAACCGTACGCATCGGAAAAAACACGCTTACCTGCGGTGCGGGTAATATCATTATGATGAGGAATCCGTGTTCGTATACGGTAATCCCCGAAATATCTTCGACAGCCGCCTCTTTTATTCTGGACATTGAACACGATTTTGCAGATACGCTGTTTCTTTCACAAATAGCGGACTGTCCCCTGTTTTACGATTTTATCAGGCTGCAGGTACAGAATACGACTCCTCCCCAGTTTTTGTTTTTCGATACGACTGAACAGACTCCGGTATACTGGTGCGGCAGAGTACTGCTGTACCAGGCATCCTTCGTAACAGTACCGGCGCAGAAAGCCGTGCGCAGTGCGCTGGTACTGTTTTTGACAACGCTGCACCATGAACACCGCCAGCATCTTGTTATCAGCGAAAGTTCCATGATGCCGCAGTATGAGGCGGGGAGATTCCTTAAGTACATGGCGGACAATTACCGTACCATAACGCTTGAAAATGCTGCCGCCCATTTCGGCTTTAACGCCGCCTATTTTTCCACTCTTTTCAAAAAACTGGAATATACGACTTTTACCCGTAAGCTGCAGGAAATCAGAATCGAGCAGGCAAAACGGCTGCTCCTGACGACAAACCTTACTATAGAAAAAATTATACCCCTGACGGGTTTTTCTGAAAAAAGTTACTTCCACCGCAGCTTCAAAAAGTTAACAGGCATGACTCCCTGCGAATACAAGAAAATCAGGTAGTATGTTAAACGGAAGTTTTAAAAAACGGCGACGGCTTCTATTTCTATGCGTGCGTCTTTCGGCAGACATGCTACCTGAACGGCGGAACGTGCCGGACAGTCATCGGGAAAGTATTCCGCATATACTTTATTCATAGCTGCAAAATCAGCCATATCCTTAAGAAAAACAGTCGTTTTCACAACGCCTGACATACTTATTCCTGCCGCGGCAAGAACGGCACGTATGTTTTCCAGAGACTGCCGCGTCTGCGCTGAAATATCGTCGCCTGCAAACTCTCCCGTAGCGGGATTAACGGGAAGCTGGCCGGATACGTAAACGGTATCTCCTGCACGGATCGCCTGAGAATACGGGCCTATTGCAGCCGGAGCATTCGATGTGTAAACGGTGTGTTTTGACATAGTTGTCCATCCTTATCTTTATATTTTTACAAACGTATATTTTATTTCAGCAGCGCAGACAGCTGGTCCGCATCCGGTACGTCGTCAATGGTCTTAGCATACTGCGCATACGCGACCGACAAATCGGAATTCAGGATAAAAGCAGCCGGAAGCTGGAGTTCTTCGCCTTCATACCGTCCGTGCTTGAATCCCGCTGCCTGAGCGCGCGTAATTTTACCAATTGTTTTCGGTCCGATCATTTTAAGCTTTTCGGATGCCGGTTGAATCTCAAACTGCCGGTACAGCGCTCTGTCGGGATCGCATACAATCTCGAACGGAAAAGCCGTTTCGCTGCCGAGTTCCTTTCTGAGCTGTTCCGGATCACTCTGCAGAACGACGAGCAGTTTCCCGCCCGCCTGCACAATGCGGTCGTAATTCCGGGCATACTGCGCCATGTCGTACTGGCAGAGCGTACAGCCGTAATACCGGAGAAAAACGAGGATTATCCGCTTTCCTTCAGCCGCTCCGCTGAGTTTCAAGTCCGTCCGGAACGGAGTGGAGAACCGGAAATCGGGAAATTTGTCGCCGACTTTAATTTTTGCCATACGTACACCTCCTATGCATTAAACACGTACTTGTCGAGCCGGGCCATTGCTTCCTGCACTCTGCTGAGCGGCAGGGCAAGATTCAACCGGATTGCGCACGGACCGTGGAACATACGTCCGTCCTGCCATGCGACGCCGACTCTGCAGCCTGCTTTTTCAAGCTCGTCGATTGTTTTACCGTGTTTTTCGCACCACTTCGTACAGTCGAGGAAAAGCATATACGTTCCCTCCGGTTTTGAAACTTCAACGCCCTCAAAGTGCGAGGCAATATAGCCGCAGGCATAATCGACGTTTCCGCTCAAAACTCCGCAGAGTTCATCGACCCATTCGTACCCTTCCGGTTTATACGCCCCGATGAGCGCATGCATGCTCAGAACGTTCATGTCGTTGTAATGCGGCTTGCTGCTCTGCGCAGTTATACGGTCGCGGAGATAATTATTATATACAATATGGTAAGAACCGATAAGCCCCGCAAGATTGAACGTCTTGCTCGGAGCATAAAACGCCGCCGTTCTGTTTCTCGCGTCTTCGCTCACCGACTGGACCGGAATATGCGTATGTCCGTTCAGGATAATATCCGACCAGATTTCATCCGATATGACGATGCAGTCGTTCGCCTTATAGATTTCCATCGCCTTTTCTATTTCCCACCGTTCCCATACGCGACCGCACGGATTATGCGGATTGCAGAAAACCGCCACATGAATTTTGTTCGCTTTTATCTTCGCGTCCATATCCTCGTAGTCCATGCGCCATACGCCTTTTGCATCTTTTTTCAGCGGGCTCAGAATTATCTTCCGGCCGTTATTTTCAATGCAGCCGGTAAATCCGATGTACGTCGGAGAATGAAGGAGTACAGGATCGCCCGGTGCGGAAAACGCGCACATAGTGGAAACAACGCCGCCGAGAACGCCGTTCTCGTATCCGATGCACTCTTTCGTCAGTCCCGCGACGCCGTGGCGCTTCTCCTGCCACCTGATTATGGAATCGTAATACGCTTCTTTCGGCGCAAAATAACCGAATGCAGGATGCTTCGCGCGTTCGATTATCGCCTCGGTTATCGTCGGAACCGTGGGAAAGTTCATGTCGGCAACCCACATGGGAATAATATCGAATCCTTTTTCAGGCGGTTCCGGTGCAAATCCGGGAATGGTACCGAGTCCGTCGACAGCTATGGCGTCCGTACCGCGGCGGTCCATAATCGAAGTAAAATCATATTTCATAACAGATGCTCCTTCACGCTTGTAAAATATCCGATAAAATCACTCCGCCGACTCAGAGCTCTTCGTCGGCAAGTGCCTGCGCAACGATTGTCTCCCTGTTCGCTTTGAGGTCTTCTTTTTTCACCGCGCCCGTTTTAAGACGGAGCGCGGACAGACATGCGCACACAGCGATAATAATCAGCGAGGCAATCATGTCTTTAGGTTTCAGGTCCTTAAACAGATTGAATGCGACTACGCCCGCACAGAGCGCGGAAAGCACGCAGACGACGTTGTACAACGGAATCGGCATACGCAGCGCACACTTCCGCCACTGCTCCGGGTACCGCTTCGGCAGCGTAATGCAGGCAATGTTCAGATACAGGTTCATAAGCATGCACGGAATCATCACGAGGGAAATCAGCGAATCAAGACTGAAGCCGAGTACGATCGGCAGCACGCTCAGAAGATAGAACGTAAGCTGTATGACCCACGGATATCCGCCTTTCGTTTCCTTTTTGAAAACTGCGGGAAGCCATCCGTCTTCCGCTATTTTCATAAGCGGGTAGCGCAGCATTGCAATTCCGCCGAGGAGGCTCGTCGCGATTGCACAAACTCCGCCGCCGAGAACAAAAACGACGTACATGCTCCCGGGGAAAATAGCCTGAGCAGTTACACTCAGATTCGCGCCGGCAACTTTGTCATACGGAAGGACTCCGGCAGCAACGATGCTCATGGCACCGTAAATAACCGCGAGCGCCAGCGTAACCCAGAGGATTCCGACAGGAACGGTTTTCTTCGGTTTTTCCGTAACCGCAACAAGAGAAACTGGCGCCATCGTCGTACCCTGACAGGCCCATCCCATAATCGCTATGGCGCTGAAAAATCCCGGCACGCCCCCTTTAAAGAATCCTCCGTCGCTGTTCGAAAAATATCCCGGCTGAATCCGCGGCAGTCCGAAGAGCACGAACAAAGCTATCGCGGCAATAAGGATGACTGTCATGGCATTTTCAATCAGCGTTATAAAACGGGACCCCTTTATGCTGCTTGCAAAAAACAGGGTCATGATAAGGATGGCAGCTATTTTCGTGTACGGCTGTACAGCCGGCGCAATTGAAGCTATATATCCCACTACGGCAAGCGCATAGCTCGACATGGCCATGCTGTTTACCAGCGTCACCGCTGCAGAGAATCCCGTCATAAGCGGGCTGAACAGCAGCGATTTCTGACTGTAATCGCCGCCTTTAAATACGAACATTGCGCTCATGATAACGTTGTACATATAGGCAAGAAGCATAAAGAGACATCCGCCTATACAGACAAGCATGATTGACCGTCCCGTGTACGCAATGCCGTATCCGAGAAGTACGAAAATACCGGAGCCGATAGCTCCTCCCAGGCCCAGCCCGAATATGTTGAACATATTGAGCTTTTTTCCTTGTTCTTCCATAGCCAACCTACCTCCATAAGTAGTTGCTGCTTGCAAGGGAACGCCATTGTTTCCGACTCTCTAACCGTTTGTACTATCAGTCAGTTGAAGGAACGTCATTGTTTCTAAAACTTTTTTTTGTGAGCTCGCGGATATTCTACACGTGTAATTTAAAATTTGTCAACAAAATTTACAATTTTTTTGTAACTTTTAATCAATTATTTTATGTTTTATATTGACTTTTTTAATCTATGGTTCATAATCATGATGATGAAGAGTGTCCAGAAGAAAGACCTTTTTTCCAGAAAATTCACCGAACACGACCGGGAAATACTGCATTCGTACATCGGAGTGGCCGAAGGCATCGGTAAAATTTTCGGAAACAGCTGCGAAACGACAATTCAATCGCTTGAAAATCCGCTCAAATCCCTCATTTATATTAACAACAGTGATATTACCGGCAGGCAGATAGGTTCTCCGCTTACCGACCTTGCGCTGGAATTAATCGAAAAGTCGAAATACGACAAAGAAGACGTCATCGGTCCGTACTTTTCCAAAACAGCTTCCGGCAGACAGCTCCGGTCCGTGACGATTCTCATCAGGAACGAGAGCAAGGAACTTATAGGCTTCCTGTGCATCAATCTCGATATCAGCGCGCCAGTCAATCAGTTTATGAAGAATCTGCTTTCTCCGGACAATCCGCCGGCGGAAGACGCGGTGAGCGAGAATTATTCAAACACGGTGGGAGATCTCGTCCGATCCGCTTTTCTCGGAGTTCAGAAAAAAGTGAATCCGCTTACGGGTATTTCTCCCATCGAAAAAAGCAGAAAAATCGTACAAAAACTGCAGGACCTCGGAATATTCGAAATCAAAGGCGCAGTCGACATTGTCGCGGTCGAACTCGGTGTTTCGAAATTCACCGTATACAATTATCTGCGCGAAGCAAGGCAGAACTGATAAAATTATTTTTTAACAGAATTAAAACAGAATCTTTACGCGGTACTGCCATACTCGCGCTATGGATTTAGATGCGGTCATCTCGAAAAAAAATCTGTATCCGGTATTCCAACCGGTCGTATCCCTGGAAACGGGTGAGGTATTCGGATATGAAGCGCTCGCACGTACGGAGCCTGACGTATTTTCAGGTCCTATAACGCAGCTGTTTTCCGCCGCGGAAAAAAACGGACGGTTGTGGGAACTCGACAAACTCTGCAGAAAAACGGCAATCAAAACCGCGCGCGCTATGGGATTGAAACGGCGGCTCTTCCTGAACATCAGTCCCGAAAGCATGTACGAACACGATTTCCAGGAAGGGTTTACCCGCCGGCAGCTCGCAAAATACGGCATCGACCCGGCCGAACTCGTGCTGGAAATTACCGAACATTCGGAAAATACAACTGATAAAACGCCGTCTTTAAAAGATGCGGCTGATTATTACCGGCAGCAGGGATACCGTATCGCAGTCGACGACGTCGGTTCCGCGTATTCCGGCCTTCAACGCGTCTGCGCACTCAATCCAGATTTTATTAAGATCGACATGGGGATTATCAGGGGAATTGAAAAAGACCAGGTACGGCAGGCGATGGTGAAGAGTCTCGTAACATTCTGCTCAAGCTCGGGCGCAGGTCTCGTTGCCGAAGGAATAGAAACGGCGGCAGAGCTTGATGAACTGCTGTCTCTCGGCGTTATGTACGGGCAGGGATTTTTTCTTGCATACCCGGCGCGCACGTTCACAAAAACGACGAGCGAATCGTACGTGCGCATCATGTCGTTCCGGCACAACAAACAGGTACTCGCGGATACAGCCGCAACGCATGAAAAAAAGAAAAAAAATCCTGACGAAATCAAAAAACAGCCGGAAAGCCGGACGGTAAATGCGGAAGGCGGACACGCTGTCTCTGCGCTTGCGGCTCAGGGAATCACGCAGTTCCCCGACACTCCGGCAATCGACGTGCTCCACTTGTTTCAGCTTCATCCCGACTGTGCGCTTGTCACAGTCGTCGACGCGAAAAAGAAAGTCCTCGGCACAATGCCCCGCACCGTACTGCTCGATTTGTTCGGCAGTCAGTACGGATACAGTCTCCATTCGCATAAACTTATCAGAGAACTGATGATTACAGACTTTCTTATTATCGACGGAGACGCTCCGGTGGAAGAAGCCGCCTCCCGGGCAATGGCGCGTACCGAAGAAAAACTGTATGACCCTGTCATCGTAGGAAAGAACGACTCATATATAGGTATTGTCACGATTAAAGCGCTGCTCGACAGCATTGTAAACGTCGAGGTCGCGACACGAACGCAGGAAATAAGCAGAAAAAACCGCATGCTTCAGGAACAGCAGACTATACACGACCGCGACATACGCATGGCGGAGCTCGTTCAAAAAAGTTTCTACTCTTCGAAGGCACCGCATACCGCCAGCTGGGACTGCGCGTTTCTGTTCAAACCGATGTCTTCCGTATCGGGCGACGTATACGATTTTTATTACAACGGAGACGGAGAGCTTGCAGGAACGTCGCTGTTCGACGTGTCGGGACACGGAGTCGCGTCGGGACTTGTCGGCATTCTTTCGAAGTATCTTGCCGAACAGGTTTTCACTTCATACGGTGCAAAGCCGCTGGAAAAAATGCTCAGGCAGTTCAACGCAGAACTTACAAAAGAAAAAGGCATGGTGGAGAATTATCTTACCGGAATATTCCTGCGGATAACGGAAAACAAAATCGAATACGTCAACGCAGGCCACACCGACGTGCTTGTAAAGACGCCGGCGAAGAAGGACTGCATCTCCGTACTCGGTGGGAGCAACAGCAATTTCCGCGGTTCGTTTATCGGAATCGAAGGACTTCCCGACGACTACTGCACAATCACGCAGGAACTTACCGGCGAAACGTATCTGCTTCTGTACACGGACTGTCTCACAGAAAGCCGGAACCTTGCCGGCGACGAACTCGGCGTCGACAGGCTTAAGGAGATTTTCGCGCGCACGCCCCCGGGTAGCGCGAAAGAAGTGCTGGCGTATCTGCTCGACATATTCGAAGCGTTTACCGAAGCGGTTCCGCTGCGCGACGACCTAACCGTCATTGTAATGAAATACAGCGGTAACGGTTCGGAAAAGATCCATGCGAAAAACTGATGCCGGCAGTGCCGCCGAACCGGCGGATGAAGGTTCAACATATCGCATTTCTCTGATATACTGCGTGCATGTCTGTTTTTTTCTTTGATCTCGACGGGACACTCTGGGACGAAAACTGCCGCATCCCGGAAAGCACAAAAGAAGCGCTCGGCATGCTCCATAATGCCGGTCATATGCTCTTCATCTGCACCGGCCGCACAAAAGGCTTCCTCAATGTGCCGGAACTTGCCGGACTACCGTTCGACGGCGGCGTCTACGGCTGCGGTACGCACATTGAATACAAAAACCGGGAACTGTTCTGTGCCGTGCTCGCTCCCGAAAAAACGCAGAGGATTGTCGACTGCTGCAGCGCATACCGGCTGCTTCCGATTCTCGAAGGTCCCGAATACATGTACCTCGACCCGGTCCTGCCTGAATATGAGGAAATGCGGAAGAACATACTCCAGTACCGGAATCCGGCCCGTACCGTTCAGTCCGATCCGGCTGCTATGACCGTGCAGAAAGCAACATGCATCTATACGGCGGCAAGCGACGCCGCCGGGTTCAACGCGGAGCTTTCCGCAGGCTTCACCGTCATACCGAGGGGAGGACTGTCGGAAATAGTGCCGGAACAGTACTCGAAGGCAAGCGGCATTCAGTACCTGCTCGATTTTCTGCACGCGGATAAATCATGTTCATATGCGTTCGGCGACAGCGAAAACGACCTGCCTATGCTTTCACATGCCGGCCACGGCATCGCGATGGGAAACAGCCCCGATTCCGTCAAGCAGGCGGCGGAATTCGTCACGGACGACATACACAGCGACGGCATCAGCAGTGCGCTCAAAAAACTCGGATTCATCTGATAAAACCTGAACTGATCCGGTGATTATGACTGCTCCCGTAATCTTGTAATTATCCGCATTGTTCATTAGTGTAGTATCTGCATTACGCTGCTTAAGACCGCCTGCCACCGGAGGAATGATGGAAACCAGCCTGAAAGAGATAAACGACGTCCGTACTATTCTTAACAAACTGCTCCCGCTTGTCGACCGGGCGGAAGCAAAATTCAAGAGCGCGCGCAACTGGGGCGTCGTCGATATTCTCGGCGGCGGACTTATTGTGGATCTTATAAAACACTCGCAGCTCGGTGCCGCCGGCGGCATTATGAATGAAATTTCCGATCTGCTCCGCGACCTGCAGCGCGAACTCAAGGACATAGACATCCCGACTGATTACCGTATGCAGATGGGCGGTTTCGCCACGTTCGCCGACTTTGTGTTCGACGGAGCTCTTGCCGACGCCTGGATGGAGTCGAAGATAGTATCAAGTCTCGATCAGGTCCGCCAGCTCAAGCAGCGTCTTCTTATGCTGCAGAGCAGAATCAACGAAATGGCATCCCGCTTTCAGAGATAGAACCGTCCCGAAAATTTCACGCACGGAACGGCCGCGCTCCGTCGCCATGTCCGGTTGCGCCGCCGTTACCGTCAGGCGCATTATCCCTTTACCGCGCCGGCTCCGACGCCGGCAAGAATCCATTTGTTGAAAACAAAATAGAGGATGAGCGGCGGTAACGCCACAAGCAGCATGCACGCGAACTGCGCCGCATAATCGGCCGAATACTGTCCCTGAAACCTGATGATGGAAAACGGAAGCGTCCGTTTTATTTCCGACGAAATATACGTGTTCGCCATGATGAATTCGTTCCAATGGCTCAGAAAAGTCTGTATGCCCGTCGTTGCAAAACCGGTGGCTGTCATCGGCGCTATAATCTGCGACAAAACGGTAAAGTATCCGGCGCCGTCGAGAAAAGCCGATTCCTCCATCGACTTCGGGATGGACTGGAGCAGTCCCGAAAAAATAATCGCATTGAACGAAATGCTGAACGCGGAATAGGCGATTATTAATCCGATACGGCTGTCTATCAGTCCGAAGAATTTGAACCAGATGAAGTTCGGCAGAAGCGTCGTGTGAATCGGAATAGTAAGACCGATAACGATGACGAACCACACGGCTTTCTTAAGCTTCCATTCCATGCGCGTGCACGCATACGCCATACAGAACGGAACGAGCGTTGAAATTATGACCGACGGAATAATAATGCTGAGCGTATTGAAAAGGTACAAACCGATTCTACCGTCGACGAACGCCTTCCGGTAATTTTCCCAGTGCGGATGAGCCGTAAACGACAGAAGTTCAGGGCCGAAAACATCGCCGGAAGTTTTAATGGAATATGAAAAAAGCCATACGAGCGGAAATATCTGCAGCAGGGCAATAATAATCAGAACGACGGCGGTGACGACGTTTTTTGATTTCACCATATCAGTCTTCTCCTCTTCTGAACGCTTTCTGAATAATAACCGTGAGTACGATCGCGAGGATGACGAATATCACCGAAATGGCGTTTCCGTATCCGTATTCGGAATATTTGAACGCGCGCTGATACAGATACTGCGCGATGAACTGCGTGGAATTTCCCGGACCGCCTTCCGTCGACAGATACACCATTTCCATCTGCTTCAGGGAAGAAATGACGTCGATGACGATGATCGATTCGAGCACCGGCTTCATGTACGGCAGAATCACGTGCGTATACAGCTGAAATTTATTGGCGCCGTCGACAACGGCGGCTTCCTCCAGTTCCTGCGGGACAGTGACGAGTCCGCTGTAAAAGAAAAGCAGCGCCCATCCGAATCCCTGCCAGATCATAATCCATATAACGGCCCATATCGCTGTTCCCGGTTCCGCCAGCCACGCGTGCGTAAGACTGCTCAAGCCGACTGATGTGAGCAGTTTGTTAAGCAGACCGTAGGTGGGATGAAATATATGTACCCAGAGTTTCGTCACGACGACAAGACTCAATGTTGCCGGAATAAAATATATAGTACGGAGCAGACGGGAATACTGCGGTTTTATTTTCAGAAGCATGTACGCAAGAAGAAAAGCGACAACGTTCTGAAAAAATACGGTGACGATGATCAGAAGAATGACGTTCCAGATTGAACGGTAAAAAAGCGGATCCTTCGTAAGCAGCCGGACATAATTGTCGATCCCGATGAATTTCATTTTACCGAACCCGGACCATTTCACAAAACTCAGGACGACGCTGATAATAAGCGGAGCCGCAATTGCAAAAATCATTATACACAACCCCGGTACGACGAGAGCTGCAACGACTTTTTTATTATAAAATAATGTTTTCATAAAGACCTCTGCAAAACAAAAAAACATGCAGCAGAACGTGCTGCATGTTTTTTACAGTCAGAAATTATTTCGAATCAAACGCGCGCTGTGCCGACGCATCGAGCGTTTTTGCAAACTGTTCCGGCGTCACCATGAGAGCGCAGAGCTGACGCATCTGTTCCTGCTCGTCTTCCTTGTAAACGCTGTCGAGACGGTCGAGCGACGGTGTGCCGCTCGTCGACGTCGAATTCGCGGCAATCGCGAGCAGTTTTTTCGCAACAAGCGTATCGTTCGCACTCGGAGTTACGGAAACGCACGGGAAGCTCGCTTTCGTATCCCAGCATATCTGGCCGAAATCTTTGGCAAGCAGTTTCATATATTCGGTCACGACGTCCTTGTTCTTCGAGTCCGCGCTGATGATAAAGTTCCCGCCGTACCATGCGAGCGTGTCGGTCGCTTTTCCTTTTCCGCCTTCGATGACGGGGAACGGAATGACGTCGATAGACTGCCGGAAATGCTCCGAGAAAGCCTGGTCCGTGGCAAGTCCCATTTCCCACGAGCCCATCATGTACATTGCGGCACGTTCCTGACCGAACGTATTGCGTGCGTCGCCGTAGTCGGACGTCGTAAGATTGTCGTTGAACACACCGGCTTTAACAAGTTTCTGGATATAGTCGGCAGCCTTAACAAAATCGTTCTGCGTGAATTTTTCAGTGCGGTCGTCGAGCGCGGCTTTTACATGGCCGAAGTTTCCGTTGATGCGCTGGAGAATCGAATCGTACAGCTCGCAAAGCGGCCATCCTTCCTTACCGTCGGTTACGACGGGTGTTATGCCCATTTTTCTGAATGCGGGAGCGGCTTTAACAATGTCTTCCCACGAGGTCGGAATCGGAATTCCCGCCTTTTTGAAAAGGTCCGTGTTGATATACATAACCCACATGTCCGCGCTCATCGGAATACCGTACAGTTTCCCGTCGTATTCGTTTCCTTCAAGAGAACCGGCCATGAACTTATACTGCGTAAAATCTTTTTTATTAAGCGGCATCAGCATACCCGCATCGACGAGCGGCTGCATCATGCCAGGGAACGACCAGTATTTCATAACGTCCGGAAGCTGATTTGCCGTCGCGTAAATCTTTACTTTTTCCTGCCACGGTTGATCCTGGTAACTTTCCGTTACGAACTCAACGTTGGGATGAGTCTTTTTGAATTCCGCGTTGATTGTCTCGATAACGGCTCCCATACCGTTTTTTCTGTCGGGAAGATTGTCGCCCATTTTTATAACAATCTTGCTTCCGGTCTTGGCCGACGATTTTTTCGGTCCCCACGCAAACACCATTCCTGCAGTAAGTACGGAACAGACTGCAATCATCACTCCTTTTTTCATAATTCCTCCTGTCAAAAAGTCAACGAAAAAGCTTTCAGCCTTTTTCACTTTTTCAGTATGAGGGCATTTTTTCGAGGTGTAAATGACGCTTTTTATGATTTATTGACGGATTTTACCGGGATTTGTGCCCGTTATCTTCTTGAACACCCTGCAGAACACTTCAACGTTGGAAAAACCTGTTCTGTCGGCAGCCTCGAACGTCCGGCAGTCCGTCTCCATGAGCATTTTTTTCGCAGCCTGTATCCTTGTTCTGGAAAGGAATTCTATAATTGTTTCTCCGGTTTCCTTCGAAAACAGACTGCTCAGATGATTCTTTGAAACACCGGCATAATTTGCAACAGTCTGCATATCAAGCTCTTTGTCTCCGTAATGCTCCTGTATGTACCGCTTCGCCCTGACGACGGGCCTGCTGCACAACAGAAAATTTTCGACGACTGATTTGTACTGCTTCACAAGCTCATCGAACGAACTGATGCACCCGCTGATTTTTTTCTCAAACCCCGTTTCAAAATACGTCCACGCGCTGTCGTAAAAATGAGCGTAGATGTTTTCAAGGTTTTCCGCATTGTCCGCAATACAGCAGTACAGATTGTAATCGATGCCCGAAACGTCGCCGCCGTACGGTACGGCAAACTGACGGAGAAGGCTGCATATGTTTCTGGTAAAATCGGAAAGCGAGGAGCCGTACCGCTGCATAACGTCGGAAACATCGCCCGGACGGAGTATCATAATAAAAAACGGATACCGTATTCCGAATTTACACGCGGCATACAGCTCCGACAACTTTTCCGGCGGCACTGACGATTCGGACTCGAGCATTCCGTGAAAAAAACTCACCCGCTTTTCTTCAATGCCGTCGGAACCTGTATCCGCCGCGCTGGCGCCTTCCTTTTTGCGCTTATCAGCAATCTTATCAAAAGCGGCCTTCAGCTTTTTATCGTCAAGTTCGGTTTTCAGAATATAATCGGCAGCACCGAAATGAAACGCGTCCCGGACGTAATTAAAATTACTGTACGCGCTTAAAAAAAGAACAGAGCACGCGCTTCCCTGTCCGCTCAGCGATTCCGCCAGACTGATGCCGTCCATTACCGGCATGTCGACGTCGGTAATTACAAGATCGACTTCGGGATGCCCCGTAACGTAATCGAGCGCTTCCTTTCCGTTCGAACAACAGGTGCTGATGCAGTATCCGCTTCCGAACTTTTCAATCAGCGTGCGCATGGTGATTACAACCAGCGGCTCGTCGTCAACTATTACTATTCGTATCATAGCGATATCCCTCGTCGGTTTCCGAAAAAATCTCCGCCGGAATGAAAATCGTGACGACTGTTCCTTCTCCCGGATAGCTCGATATCCGCATCGTATACAGCGAACCGAAAAGCAGCTTTATTCTGTTATAAACAGCCTTAATGCCTATGTGGTTTAGCCCGCGGCGGCTGTTCTGCTCTTTCTCAAAGATGTGTTCAAGCATGTCGTCGCTCATGCCGCAACCGTTGTCCGAGACTTCCAGCTGAAGGACGTCCTCGGCGCCGGTGTTTACGGGATTCACTTCCGAAATTTTCACAAGCTTTGCGGAAACAGTTATTATCCCGTTGTGCGGAATTCCCCTGATTCCGTGAATAATCGAATTCTCGACGATCGGCTGAAGTATCATGGACGGAACAGAATATTTTTTCAATTCATCCGGGACGGTACAATAATAATCGAACACTTTTCCGTACCGCACCTGCATCAGATACATGTAATTGTCAAGATTTTTCAATTCATGCTCCAGACTGTTGAACGAATTGTCGTCGCGCAGATTGTCGTCCATGATTGCCATGAACGCGGTCGTCATCTTCGTAATCGACTCGTTTTTCGACATAAGCGACATCAGTCTGATTGTATTAAGCGTGTTGCAGACAAAATGCGGATTCAGCTGGAACCTGAGCGCTTTTATTTCAGTGCGCAGCCGTTCCCGCTGTTCGTCCTTAATCTGTTTCGTAAGTTCGTCGAGCTGCTGCGTCATCGAATTGAACGAATCGGCAAGCGCCGTAAATTCCTTCACTTTATCCTGAGACAGCCTGACCGTAAAATCCCCCTGCGCAACCCTGTTCATGCTCGCTATCACTTTCTGAAGCGGCCTCAGTTCAGCCTGAAAAAAATGAATGTTGTAAATAATAAACAAGCTGATGACGAGCAGCAGTATGACAAGCATCGTGCGGAAAATAAATTCAACCCTCCCGGTAATCGATTTTACCGGAATGGCGCTGCATATTTTCCAGCCGGACAACGGTATGTTCTGCTCGATTATAAGATATTTTCTGCCGAGCAGTTCCTTTTCAGTATTCCAGCTGTTCTGTTCCCTGCCGGCATCCGAAGAAGCTAGGACTTTTCCCGCATTGTCGACGATATACTTCAGCTCGCTGCTGTTGTTTTCATCGGACGTAAAAAGAAAATCATACAGCGACGACGACGCAAACGCAACAACGACTGTTTTTATTCCGGTAATATATCCGCGGTCGACGGGAGGTTTGACGACGAAAATTACGACCGGACGCGTTTTAGTTATGTTCTGTCCGGAATAAATTTCATCAACGGCATGAACCTTGTCGACAGTCCCCGGAACTGCTTCCGCAATTTCAGCAACCTCCCTGTTATCCATAGAAAGTGTCTGGAAATTTCTGTTCACGTAAACGGTATTCTGCGGGTCATTGAAAACAAGATAGATGGATCCCTTCAGATTCGTCGTAAGAAATATCTTTTCAAGGATTTTATCAATCTCGTTGCTTGCCTTATATCTTCCCTGCACGGACGGAGTGTTGCTGTATGTAATGGATTCGGACATGAGCGTGGTGTCGTGCACGAGCGCGGAAGCCATGACGGCCATATTTTCGTATTCCGCGTTTATGTTCGACGCCGACTGTTCGACGGTGGCGTATATCTGATTTTCCGCGTTCTTAAGCATTTCGTCACGGAAAATCATACTGAATACGGTGAGGCATATACTGACCGGAAGGGCAACGCAGATAAGAAAAAAAATGACATGTCCCCGCACCATCGATTTTTGTTTCACTTTTTCAGAATATCATGAAAAAGAAGCGCGTGCAATCTTACATATCCCATTTCGAAACTGCAATCGGATTGGATTATTAGCTTGCCGCGTAAATTTTTACTTGACAATAGACATATCCGGATATATTATTCATACAATGAAAACGCTTACAAACAATGTAACAATGCAGACCATTGCCGATACGGCGGGTGTCTCGCTCGCAACCGTTTCACGTGTATACAACGGAAATTCAAGTGTTACACCTGCTACGAGAAAACTTGTACTTGATACAGCTAAGAAGTATGATTTCCATCCTAATACTACAGCCCGTACACTCGCTGCAAAAAAATCTTATTTGATAGCTGTTATTTTACCGGATATCAGAAATCCTTATTTTACTGAATTGATAAGCTACATTGAAGATCTGTGTATGAACAGTCGTTATACAATGATTCTTTACAATACAAACGGCAATACAGAACGTGAAAAAAAAATTGTCCAGGAAATGATTTCGCGGCAGGTAGACGGAATGCTCGTTGCATTAACAACGGCACATTCTGCAACCCTTGATCTTCTTTCGAATGTTCCGTTCCCTGTCGTTATAATGACCCGCACTTTCAACAAATTCGATTCAGTCGGTATCTGTCACTCAGACGGAGGAAAACTTGCCGCAGAACACCTGCTTTCGATGAAAGCCGAAGAGTTTATTTACTTCGGACTCGAAGACGATGACAAATTTCTCGGATTCCGGGAACATCTGCTCGATTATGGAATTTCCCGCGACAGGATATCGGTAATCGGAAATCAGGACTGGTATTTCAATACAATCAACAGCGGCGCGATACTTCTGAGCAATTTCATACGCAACCGGACAAGTTCGAAAAGAGCAGGACTGTTCTGCGTAAATGACATGTATGCAGCGTATGCACTTGAAGCAGCACACGAGGCAGGGCTGCATATTCCCGAAGATATTTCGCTTGTCGGTTTTGACAATACGAGTATCTGCAATATCGTATATCCGAAACTTACATCTATTTATCAACCCATTGAAGAAATTGCAAAAACCGGCTTCCAACTTCTGGAAGATAAAATGGCGGACGGCTATGCAAATAATAAAAAAGAAGTGCGGAACATTGTTCTTGCACCAAGAATTATAGTTCGCGGCACTTGAGCTTTATCAGGAGGTTAGTATGAAAAAGCTTTTAGGAGCAATTACAGTGACGGTTCTTGCATCCATCGTCACTCTTGCCGGATGTAAAGGGAAAAACACGGTTGCTGATTCGGGAAAAGTCAGCATTATGTTTCAGGGGTCTGATGCAGAGCAGGCTGCGATAAAAGCGACAACAGAACGTTTTACGCAGAAGACTGGTATCGAGGTTGAATTACTGTACACACCCCATGATTCGTATACTGAAAAACTGGCCGGGTATATTTCGAACAAAGATATGCCTGACATTATAAGCATTGACGGACCGAATCTTGCAAGTCTTGCATGGGGCGGACACATCACCAGTATTGAAGATTATATCGACAAAGATGTTATCGCCGATATGACAAAATCAAACGTCGAGCAATGTACATACCCTGTAGATAAAAAACTGTATGCGATCGGAGCGGCAGATTCAACAGTTCTTCTTTATTGCAATAGAAAATATCTCAACGAAATCAATGCAAGAATCCCGACAAGTGTAAATGACGCATGGACCGTTGAGGAATTTGACGACATCCTCGCAAAACTGTCAAAACTTCCCGAAGTAAAATGGCCCCTCGATATTATGTGGGCTTGGAATATTGCAGGGTCAGAATGGGGTACTTATGGCTTCTATGAATGTCTCACTTCCGCAGGGAGTGATCTTATCGACCGGACTTCATGGAAAACGGATGGAACACTTAACAATGAAGCTGCTGTAAAAACGCTTACCTATTTCCAGAGATGGAATAAAAACGGCTGGATTGTTCCGAAGAGCGCCGGAGACAACACGCTCTATAATGACAAACGGGAAACAGCAATTGCATGGAACGGCAACTGGGCATATCAGGCAATATTTGCCGCAATGGGAGATGATGCTGTAGCCGTACCGCTTCCAAATTTCGGAAAAGGTACACGTACCCCGAATGCGACATGGATATGGGGTATTACAGCAACTTCAAAAAATAAAAAAGAAGCCGGACAATTGCTTTCTTTCATGATGAAAGACACACAGTGGATGGATGCACTTAAAGCAGTCGGAGCATATCCTGCACTCAAATCTTTTGCTGCACGCTGCGAAGACTACAATGACCCATCAAAAATGGCAATTGCTTATGAGCAGTCAAACTATGCTGTATCACGTCCGCTTCATCCGGCCTACCCGACAATCACACTGGAGTTTGCAAATGCATTCGAATCGGTTCTCAACGGTACGGATGCAAAGGCTGCACTCGATAAAGCTGCAAAAGCGATAGATGCAGACATAACAGATAATGACGGCTATCCGCCGTTCGGAAAACAGTAATTTTATATACACAAAACTCCGATTGCACATGCGCAATCGGAGTTATTTTTTATCATAAGGAGAAAAAATGCAAACTGAAAAAACAGTATCGCTTCACGACGAGGATATACGACAGGAATTGTATATGATGTTACCGGCAGTTATTCTGCTTTTCCTGTTCATGGTGCTTCCCTTTCTTTCTGCATTTCGACTGTCTCTTACAAATCAGCGGCTCATCACAGGACCTGTCGGAACAAAGTTCGTTGGATTCAGAAATTATATTCAAATTTTTATGGATAAGGAATTCTGGCAGGCTTTTTGCAATGTCATCAAATTTACTATTATGGTTATACCACTTCAATGCGGCTTTGCACTGCTGATGGCAAACTGGCTTAATAAAGTCGTATATATAAAGGGTTTTCTTCGCAGCATATTCTTCATTCCGTATATTACTCCAATGGTAATAGTTGCCGTTATATGGGAATCGCTTTACCAGTATCCGTCCGGCTTTATGAATATGATAATCGCATTTATCTCAGGGGGACAGATAAAGCCTGTACAATGGCTGGGCGACCCGAAATGGGCGCTCCCGTCAATCGTATTTCTCTCAGCATGGCAGGCATACGGCTTTCAAATGGTAATATATCTGGGAGGTCTCCAGAACATCCCCGAGACATTATATGAAGCAGCAAGCATAGATGGAGCTTCCCCAACTCAGCAGTTTTTTCATGTCACATGGCCCGCACTCCGCGACACAAATGTATTTGTACTCATTATCACAACAATACAGGCACTCAAACTATTTACACAAGTAAATATCATGACTAAAGGAGGGCCAAATGGAAGTACGAATACGCTTGTTCATTACATTTATCAGAAAGGATTTACCGGACAAAAAATCGGTTATTCCTCTGCTGCATCGCTTATTCTCTTTTTTCTTATTCTTATCATTTTCCTGATACAGAATGCCTTTTTGAACAGAAAAGAAAAAATATAGGAAGGTTGTATATGCTTGTACAAAAAAAATCATCAGAAATTATAAAAACCGTCTGCCTGCTCCTGTTAGGAGTCATCATAATAATTCCCATTTATCTGTTGTTTGTTGCTTCATTAAAGGATGATATGTACGAAATAATGAAAGATATGGGTTCTCCAAAGGCACTTTTCGTATTACATCCAACTCTTCACAACTTCTATGAAATTCTGTTCGAGTCAGTACAAAACTTCGGACGGGCATTTATTAATTCAGTAATTGTACTTATAGTGACAGTTATCTTAACATTTATTATTGCATCTATGGCAGGATATGCAATTCAGCGCGGCAGGTTACGTTTCCGTAAGATACTGCTTGTTGTAATAATTTCACTATATATAATTCCGATGGAATCTATAATGCTGCCTCTTATGTATCAAGTTACGACATGGCATATAACCGACACCTATCTTGTACAAATTCTTCCTTTTGTTGCAAGTCCTATATATATTTTTCTGTTTTATCAGTTCTTTAAACAAGTCCCTGTTTCGCTAAGCGAAGCCGCCGGTCTTGAAGGCGCATCATTCTGGCAAATTTATAAAGAAGTATATATACCGATGAATACAGCTCCTGTCGTTACAGTTTGTATTCTTCAGGGAATGGACATGTGGAATCAGTATCTCTGGCCGCTGCTCGTCACAACAGATCAAAAAGTACGCCCAATTTCCGTCTCAATCGCATCATTCACGGGAACAGGCGGAATCATATACTGGGATAAACTAATGGCGGCATCCGTTGTCATGTTATTACCGGTATTAATTCTCTTTATGTTTTTCCAACAGTATTTTATTGAATCAGTAGCATCATCTGCCGTAAAGGAATAATAATATGAGCACACAACTCGAAAACGCAAGGGCGGAAGAAAAAAGGATTTCCGAAAAAACAGCAGCGGACAAAGAATTGCGCAGCCAGCGTCCCGTATTTCATTTTGCTTCTCCTGCCGGATGGATAAACGATCCGAATGGTTTCTCCTTTTTCAAAGGAACGTGCCATCTTTTTTTTCAGTATCACCCGTACGGGATTCACTGGGGACCAATGCACTGGGGACATGCGACAACTAATGATTTCATTTCGTGGCAGAACGAACCTGCTGTGCTTGCTCCCGACACGGAAGCCGATGACAAGGGATGTTTCTCCGGTACAGCGGTTGAAGCAGACGGAAAGCATATAATCGCATACACGGGAGTCTCGGAAAAAGACGGAACAAACGTTCAGAACCAGTGTATAGCCGTCGGTGATGGAAAAACGTACATGAAATTTTCATGCAATCCGGTTATTACGGCGGATGACATCCCATTTGAATACGATGTGCGTGATTTCCGTGATCCCAAACTATGGTATGAGAACGGAATTTATTATCTTGCAGCCGTACTCAAAGCAGCGGATAAAAGCGGAGCACTCGTGTTGTTTTCTTCGCTGAACCTTGAAAAGTGGACGTTTGTTTCGACGATTGATGCAAGCAGAGGCGGACTCGGAAAAATGTGGGAATGTCCCGACATATTCAAACTCGGCGGACACGACTTCATACTGCTGTCGCTGCAGGGAATCGCCGCGGACAGAAAAGGATACTTCCACAACGGAAACAATAGTGTCTATATGTCGGGAATTATAGAACCGGATACAAGGACATTCATCCGCTCACTGCGTCCCGAAAACGGACTCGATGCTGCACTACTTGATTACGGAATTGATTTCTATGCACCGGAAACTACACTCGCACCCGACGGACGCCGCATTATGATTGCATGGATGCACAACTGGGAAGCGTACAGTACGCCGGATGAATATGTATGGTCAGGCATGATGACCGTTCCCCGGGAGCTTGTATTCAAAGACGGCTGGTTGTATCAGAATCCCGTCCGTGAAATCGCTGATTACTACGGGCAGAAGAATTCCGGAAAACGGTGTACACTTTCCGGCAGGAGCACATATCAAGGCGTTTCGGGAAGACATCTCGATCTCAGCATACGAATGAGAGAAAGCGACAATGCATGCGCTCGGAGCATCACAATAAAATTTGCGGCCGATGAAACGCACTGCGTACTGCTTGCATACAATTTTTCGGCGCACACACTTACGTTTGACAGGACATTCTGCGGATATTGCCACGATATTCTTTCAGTAAGAACTATGAATATACCACGCGATGAAAGCGGCGTTATAGAATTGCGTTGTCTGCTTGACACATGCTCACTTGAAGTATTTATTAACGGGGGTAAATATGCATTTACAAATACGTTTTATTCACCGCAGAATGCAGACAACATCATATTCGAGTCGGACGGAACAGTAATTTTCGATTACGCCTGCTGTCGAATCGAAAGAAAAAAATAAACAGCCGGAGGAAAAAATGCACAATACAGAATCAGATATGAAATTCAGCAAAAACAAAAAATATGAAGTTGCCGCTCTCGGAGAACTTCTTATAGATTTCACACAGAACGGATTAAGTCCGCAGGGAAACTGGCTGCTCGAAGCAAATCCGGGAGGGGCTCCATGCAATGTTCTTGCCATGCTCTGTAAGCTCGGCCATAGAACCGCTTTTATCGGAAAAGTCGGCGACGATATGTTCGGAAATATGCTGAAAGAACGCATAGAGACGATAGGCATAGATACGGCGAATCTTGTTATGTCTGATACATGTAAAACGACTCTGGCATTCGTGCATACCGCTTCAGACGGCGACCGAAGTTTTTCCTTCTACCGTAATCCAGGGGCGGATGCTGCGCTTGAAAAATCAGAAATAAATGCTGCACTACTTACTTCATCCGCTATACTTCATTACGGCTCCCTTTCAATGACAAATGAGCCGGTTAATACCGCTACAGTGTATGCTCTGGAAACCGCGGCGAAAGCAGGCGCGCTTCTCTCTTTTGATCCGAATCTGCGACCGGTGCTCTGGGATTCACTTGAACATGCAAAAGAACGGATTATGTTCGGAATCTCGAAATGCAACATTCTTAAAATAGCAGATGAAGAACTTGCATTCTGCACCGGAGAGCAGGACATAGTAAAAGGAATATTGAAACTCCGAACGAAATATAACATTCCGCTCATTACCGTAACGCAGGGAAAACACGGCTGCCGGGCATTCTACGACGACGGCAGCATCACACTCGATGCTCAATATCCGACATTTACTTCTGTAAAGACAATTGACACGACAGGTGCAGGAGATACCTTTTGTGCATGTATTCTACATGACATTCTCAAAAACGGGTACGATGATTTTTCAGAAAACAGATTTCACGATATGCTTATATTTGCAAACGCAGCCTCGTCACTTATAACAACCCGCAAGGGAGCGCTTTCCGTTATGCCTTCAGAAGCTGACATAAAATCTCTTATCGCGAAAACGACCTGAATTACCGATCATCCGTGTACCTCCCGCCGCTATGTACCGATGCAGTCTATAATTGTCAGAACAGCTTTCGTTCTTTCAGAAGGCATGTGCTCGAGTTTCTCGATATACGGCAGGTACCGTAAAAGCATTTTTTGTTTTTCCTGAATATCTGAAATATTTTCTTTGGATACAGTTGATTCTCTGTCCTCAAGCAGATTTTCAAGCGGTATGCCGAGTACTTTAGAAATCCGCAAGGCCAGGTCTGCTGCAGGCATTCCGTTGCGTTTTAATCCGGTTGAAATAGTATTAACAGAAAAATGAGCTGCAGCTGCCAATTCCTTTCTGCTGATACCTTTATATCTGCATTCCTGTTCAACATTGTTCCAAAAGCTCATACGATATGAATATCACAACTGCAATATTAATACCTCAGATATGTGCTTATTGCGTTTTTATTTTTTTGTAGTATACTGATAAATATCACAATTGCGATATATATACTACCGAAAAACTAACAGTTGTGAAAATTGCTGCCGGTTTTACCTTAGGGAATTTAAAAAAAACTTCTTCAGGGTTACGGATCCTATCAGTATATATATTACTCTGATTCTATTTTATAAGGATGAAATAATGGTTAAAAGAAGCGGCTCGAATCCTGAAAATTCGAGAAAAGGACATCTGGTCATTTTTTTTGTGACGACGCTGGGGCTGATTTTTCTTGGACTTAATACTGTACAAACTCTGCTTGTTTCCCGGAAAACAAAAAATTCTATTGAGCTGAGCTATATAGAAGACTGCCGGCAGATAACCGCGGCATACTCTCTTGCGCTTACAAATAAACTGAACGAATACACGAGCGAATTGAACCAGTATGTGACCGCGGACGTGGTCCGCACCGGAGATGAAACGCAGATTGTACAATGGCTCCGTTCTCATGCGGACATCAGGAGCAAAGATTTCGACTATGTCTTTTTCTGCGGACCGGACGGAACCGTATACACGGATACAAACGAAACGGCGACAGTTACGGACAGAAGTTATTTCAAGGCAATCATCAACGAAGGAAAAGACGAATACATCGACAATCCCGTCATTTCAAAAACTACGGGGAACCCGATTATTCATGTGTCAAAGGCTGTAAAGGCGGGCGGTAAAACAATCGGTTTCTTCTCCGGAGTCGTTCCGCTGACTACGATTCAGAACACGATAAGCGGCATCAAACTCGGTGAGAGCGGATACGCGTGGATACTGGCGGACGACGGAACTGTTGTCGCTCATCAGGACGGCAGTCTCGTCATGCAGAAGAATTTTCTGAACGGTCTCGGTGCGGAACACGGAGATTTGACGGAGGCTGCAAAAGAAATGGCGGGCGGCAAATCCGGCACGGCGTGGGCAAACGACCTGCAGGGAAACAAAGTCTGCGTCGTGTACGCTCCTGTTGCGGAAACGTCGTGGAGTTTTGCGTTCGCCGTCTCGCAGGCGCAGGTATACCGGACGGCAGACGAACTTACAGGAACGATGATTATGACGGCAGTTGTCATTCTTGCCGTGCTGCTGGCAATCAGCGGGGCAATCATTTACCGGCAGCTCAAGCCCCTTGAAATTGTGCAGAAGACAATTACCGGCATCGCGTCGGGAAACGCCGATCTCACAAGGCGCATCGAAGTAAAATCAAAGAACGAAATAGGCGCCGTCGTTTCGGGATTTAATAAATTTTCCGAGAAGCTGCAGACAATCATCACGGAGCTTAAACAGTCGAAAGACGCGCTTGCTGCAATCGGTGAAGATCTTCACGCAGGCACACAGGACACGGCGACTGCGATTACGCAGATTCTCGCGAACATCGACACGGTAAGCGCTCACATTACGAACCAGTCCGCAGGCGTGGAAGAGACGGCGGGCGCCGTCAACGAAATTGCGTCGAACATCGCCTCGCTTGAACGCATGATAGAATCGCAGGCGGCGGGAGTGACGGAAGCGTCCGCCGCCGTCGAAGAAATGATAGGAAATATTAATTCCGTAAACGCGTCGGTGGAAAAAATGGCCGGTTCGTTCGCAGCTCTCGAGCAAAATGCCAAAAACGGCGCGGAAAAGCAGACGGTCGTGAACGGACGCATCGAACAGATAGAACAGGAATCCGAAATGCTTCAGGAAGCGAACACAGCGATCGCGAGCATAGCGAATCAGACGAATCTGCTCGCGATGAACGCGGCCATTGAAGCGGCCCACGCCGGTGAAGCGGGGAAAGGCTTCAGCGTCGTCGCGGATGAAATCAGGAAACTGTCGGAGACGTCTTCAATACAGTCCAAGACAATCGGTACGCAGCTGAAAAAAATAAAGGAATCGATTACCAGCGTCGTTGCGGCGTCGTCCGAATCGAGCAGGGCTTTCAACGCAGTCGCGGAAGGAATCAAAAACACCGACGAACTTGTCCGGCAGATAAAGAACGCGATGGAAGAACAGAAGGAAGGCTCGAAACAGATTACGGAAACGCTGCATTCGATGAACGACAGCACTGCGGAAGTACGGACCGCGTCGTCGGAAATGTCCGCGGGCAACAAGGCAATACTCGACGAAGTAAAAAATCTGCAGGAAGCGACTGTCGGCATGAAGGACAGCATGACGGAGATGAGCTCGGGTGCAGAAAAAATCAGCGTCACCGGAAAGGCTTTGATGGAAGTCGCAGAACGGGTAAAAACATCCATACAGAATATCGGCGGACAGATAGATCAATTTAAAGTCTGACAACCAGGGCGGAAGGCAGCATGGCGGACAGCAAAGACTACTACACATTTCTCAACTCGATTTCAAGCGCTGTCGTAGTACTGGCCCCGGTCTACGACGACGACGGACGTATCTCGGATTTCAGCATCTGTTTTATGAACCGTTCATACGAGGATTTGTTCCGGGGAGTTATACGAAACGGACAAAAAATCAGCGACATTGAACCGCATGCATTGTCCGAAATAGACTGGTTTGCGGTCTGTCTGAACGCCGTTACCAAAAACAAACGGTTTACGGCCTCTTATTATTCTCCGTTAGCCCAGACGTATTTGTGCATGACCGCCTGCAGGGCTGCTCCGGAAAGCGGAAAAGAATTCTGCATACTGACTCTTACCGACATTTCCGCAATCAGCACGGACAAAAGAAATTCGTTCTATCCGAAAATTCACAAAAGTTTTTTTCGGCGTATCCTGCTGCAGAACCGCCTTGCGCAGGCTGCCGAGCGGGAAAAGTTCAAACTGAATTTCCAGCCGCAGTTCACAATACAGACAAAACAGCTCCGCGGATTCGAAGCGCTGCTGCGCTGGTCCGACGGCGTACTCGGAAACGTGAATCCGACCGATTTTATTCCGGTTGCGGAAAAAAACCGCACTATTAACAAAATAGGATACTGGGTGCTCGAGAACGCCGTCCGGACACTCAAATACTGGCAGACGGAATTTGCGTTCGACGGCATCATGTCGGTGAATGTGTCTCCGGTTCAGCTTGAAGAAACGGAATTTACGGAAAAACTTTTTGAACTTGTGCAGCGGTACGACATTCGCCCGGACTGTCTCGAACTTGAAGTTACCGAAGGAGTGCTCGTGCACAATCTCCGGCAGACTGTACAAATCCTGAACATAATCCACCGGAAGGGCATCCTCGTTTCTCTGGATGATTTCGGAACGGGATATTCTTCGTTCCGCTACCTCCAGTTTCTGCCTGTTACGACTATAAAAATAGACAAATCGTTTATCTCCGGGATCGCGTCGGAAAACGGCAAAGAAGCAGTCATCGCAGATACAGTCATTTCGCTCGCGTCTAAACTGGGGCTCGAAACGATCGCCGAAGGTGTGGAACATTCGTCCCAGCTTGCCGCGCTGAAAACGATGGGATGCACCACCGTCCAGGGATTTCTGTGCGGCAAGCCAATGGACAGCGGACAATGTGAAATGCTTTTCAGTTCACATAAATCATAAAAAGTCAAGCAGATATTTATGAGCAAATTTCTATTCCCCTTTTTTTTGATATCAGGTACAGTATTGTAAACTTATGCATATACATGCATACTCATGCAATTGTCAGTAAAAAAATAGCATAAAAATACAGCTTTTCTGCATTGGCGCAGGAAAAACAGTGATCGTACAAAGACCGGACTGCGGTTCAAACCGTTCCGGCGCACAGGCATAGGATGACTGTTTACAGGAGAACGAATAATTGCAGGCAGTCGAGCCGCAATCATGAATGTCTCGTATTAAAAACAAAGCGGAGCTTTGTTGACTTTCTACAGGAGGTTTTTATGACTTTTATGAAGAATATGAAAATACGCATGAAATTGCTGCTGCTTTTCGTTTTGTTTTTTGCAGGGATGATTCTTTATGCCTTTTTTTCCTTCAAGACAATCAATGAAGTAAAAATCACCGGTACGACGTACAACGACATCATACGAAACAAGGATTTAGTCGCTGACATTCTGCCGCCTCCGTCGTATATCATCGAATCGTATCTGACAGTGTATCAGCTTTCGGTGGCGGAAAATATCTTAAAACGTAATCAACTGGAAAGTTCTTTTCAGGAACTTGAAAAAGAATATATGTCCCGGCATGCGTTCTGGGAAAAAGAGCTGCCGGAAGGTGAAACACGGACCGACATGCTTTCCGGTGCATATGATCCGGCTGTCGAATTTTACCGCATTGCCGATATGGAATTCATTCCGGCAATAAACAACGGCGATTACGAGCGTGCTGAAAGGCTGCTCCGCGGACCGCTCGAAGACGCATACCGGAAACACCGGATTTATATAAACAGAATCGTATCTCAGTCGAATACACAGAGTTCTATTATCGAACACCGGATAGAAAAGATTTTAAAAAAGGCCTATACGGGAATGGCTGTTCTGTTCATTCTGGTTTTTATTTCAGCCTCTCTGTGCATACTTATGATAAGTTCATCCATTTCGGGAACCGCCGAAAAAATGCTCGTCCGTTTTAAGGATATAGCCGAGGGCGAAGGCGATCTGACAAAACGGATAACCGTTTCAGGAAAAGACGAAATCGGGCTGATGGGACTCTATCTTAACAAAACAATCGAAAAAATCGCGTCGCTTGTCCTTTCCGTAAAAAATGAAGCAGCCGCACTCAGCAACATCGGAAGTACGCTTTCGGCAAATACCACGGAAACGGCGACCGCGTTGAATCAAATGACGGGAACGATTACCCACATCAGGGAACAGAACAGCCGCTATACGGGGGACATTCAGGAAATGCAGCAGACGCTTTCCGGCATGGCGGGGCAGATTGAAAATCTTAATAATCATATTGAGAATCAGGCTGCTGACGTGACGGAATCATCCGCTTCAATCGAACAGATGGTGGGAAACATCGCATCCGTATCCGAAATCGTCAGGAAGAACACCGCTTCTATGGAGGACCTGGCACGCACATCCGAAAAGGGTAAAAACGAAATCGACAAAATCGTGCCGTTAATAGAATCGATGGTCAAAAATTCGGAAAATCTGATTGAGGCGGGAAACGTCATCCAGAATATTGCGGAACAGACGAATCTGCTTGCAATGAACGCGGCAATAGAAGCGGCTCATGCGGGCGACGCAGGCAGAGGATTTGCTGTCGTCGCAGACGAAATCCGCAAGCTTTCTGAGGATTCCGGTACGCAGGGAAAACATATTTCGGAAGCGCTGATTGAACTGAAAAACTCGACTGATTTGCTTTCGGGTGCCTCAACGGCGGCCTTTTCACAGTTCGACGCGGTATTCAGACAGACAACGACGGTAAAGGACCAGAACACCGTCATCAGGGACGCGCTGCGGGAACAAACTGACGGCGGGACGACGCTTTTGTCCGCGATTAAGGAAATAAACGAAATCACGTCGGAGGTAAAAAACAGCTCCGCCCAGCTCCTTGAAGGGACGCAAAGTATGCTTTCGGCAATAAAGCAGCTTGCGGATACGGGCGGCGACATCATGGCCGGTATGACTGAGATGACTTCCGGCGCAGGGGAAATAAACCGCGCAGTCGGTGAAATATCGGCCATGAGCGTGCAGAACAACGACAGTATAGGGAAATTGTCGCAGGAAGTGGACAAATTCAGGATATAAAAAGGCCGATTACAGGAATCAGCAGTCTCTCACCGCTGATTCCTGTAATATCATTCTTTCTCTACGGTAACGACAATCTGCCCGGAATACGTCCCCGGAACAACGGGAACGGCCGCACCGTTCACCGTCATGACAAGTGTATATCCGGCAAGCGCTTTTACCGATGCACCGGACGCAATGGTAAGGCTTCCGAGGTACGAATCGTGGGTTACGGTCCATGATGCACCGCTGTCGAATACTGCCGTAATTCCCCAGTTTGCTGCAGCATTGTAATAGTTGCCGTTGCGGGAGGTTCTGCTGCCCGTCGCATCAGTATACACCGAATCGGGCACATTCCAGAGGCCGTTTGAACCGTCCGCAAACGAACCGGCAAACGTACAGTCGGTAAAATGCGCGGTCAATTTTGACGACCGGTTATCAGGCCGGCCTTCAACGGAGCGGAATACGTTTCCTTCATTGTAAATAATCCCCGAAGGACTGCCGCCCCGGAAATTGAGAACAGGTGCGCTGCCGGCCTCACTTGCCGCGAGATATTGATAATCGCCGCTGTTCGTATTCAGATACGTGCAATTGTTCAGATTAAGCGTTACGCCCGCCGATTCGAATTCAAAGACGCTGCTTACGAGTCCGCCGAATGCGGAGCCTTCGCTCAGATAAGGAACGTCCGAGTAATCAGTCGAACCGGTATACGCTCCGGCGCTGTAGTTATAGTATGAATTGTCAAGCACGCTTAAACGGAACGGGGTTTTATCCGTGTATACGGTTCCCGCAGCAGCTCCGAGTGCGTCATACAATTCCTGTTTTGCGGAACCGCTCACAGAATAGCGGGAACAGAGTGTCCCGAATGTCGTTGAAGGATCGCTTGCCAGATAATGTATAAGTTCATCCGAACCGCTTGCTTTCTTCCATGCGGCGCGAGCATTTGCTGCGCGTTCTCCGGTGACATACGGCTGCATAAGGGTTCGGTCGGCGGTGAACGACGTATTCGCAAACGTACTTGTAGAATCGGCCGTAATGCCGCCGCGGTTTCGGAGAGCAATTACACCGGTCGCCGCCGAATCGGCAATCTGATACGTACCGCCTGATGCAATAACGAGACCGCTGTCGGCGTACGAAGTGAACGAACTGTCCCTGGCTGTTATGACACCTCCGCCGATGACGTATGCACCGGCGGAACGGTTGCCGTAAACAGTTGTGTTAAAGTTATCAGCGTCGACGACACCGTTGCCGAAGTCGTTCGCAAGCGCAGAAGCCTGACCTACGGCGTAGCTTCCTCTGATACCCGTTACGCCGGTAACGTCAGTGAGCGATGCATATCCGCCGTAAACGACGTCGGCAACGTGATTATTCCAACCGGTGAGTGTAAAATCGGCATTCGTAACGGAAACCGCCGATGTGCTGTATTTTCCGCCGGGTGCGTTTTTCCCTGTACCGCCGGCTATGATGCCGTTTGCCCCGTCGCCGGAAGCTTTGAACGTACTCCGGTTCCCGCGCGCAGTTCCGACGGTTATCTGTCCGCCGTCCGTCGCGTAAAGCAGCGCATTTAATCCCCATTCCATCGTTATTTCAACGTTATACGCATCAAGGCCCGCTTCATACGACATTTTTGCCCAGTTTGAAGTCGACGTGGAAACGCCGTCTACCGAACCGGCGGTAATCGTTCCGTATCCGTCCGCCCACAGAAGGCTCCGTTCTTCATTTACCGTGTAGTCCGTCTTTTTACCGGAAGATGCTGTCGCGGCAGTTATATTTTTTTCCCGGATATTCGTTCCGTGAGCCTCTATAACACCATTTGCAAAACTTTTATATACAGGGTTGAGCACAGTACGTGCGGAAAGTCCGTTCAAATTCTTGTTGGAACTTTTTATCGTGACCGTGTCGTATGCGTATGACAGTGTATCGGAACTGTAATAAAGAATATCGTACACGCCGTCATCGTCAGTGTCTTTCGCGGCAACATACTTGTACGCTGTCGAACCGGAAGGCAGCGCTGAAGGAAAAAGTCCGTCGCTATCCTTTCCGACGGGAAGTCCCGTCTGTACGTCATACGCATAAGTTTCGTCGGACAATTGTATTTTATTTCCGTTCAGATAATATCCCGCTTCAAAATGGATGAGGGAAGCAACATCAGCATACGCCGGGTCGGATGCAATTGCGGCGTTAAGCTCCCCTGCTTGCACGGCTGTCAGAGAACGAAACGTCCGGTTAAGCTCTGCCTGGCTCACTTTCCCCGCAAGTGATGCTGCAATCGTAAACGTCGTTTTCCGGACTGCATAGTCGCTGCCGGTGAATGTTACTTCAGCCTCCCGTACCGCGACAGACCCGTCGTAACTTTTTGCAACCGCAGTAATATCCTGCACGGATGGTTTCCCATTAACAGCGAGATACGAACCGCCTGCGACTGCCGCCTTCCTGCTGTTAATGAGCGTTACCGTCACAAGCGCAGCTCCGTCGCTTACAACCTGTTTTCCGCCGGCCGCTTTCTGAGTCGTATCTGACGGAAGATACAGCGCCGCGTTGGCGCTGCTCTGGAACGCGCCGTCCGCAATCCTGACAAGGGGATTCGCGAACGAAATAAGCGCTGCAGTGTTCAAATCATAAAACGCCCAGTCGCTTACCGAGACGACTGATGAAGGCACGTAAACTTCAAGAATTTCGCCGTGATGGCCGAACGTCTGACTTGCAACAGCAGTGACCGGTCTGCCGCCGAGCACGGACGGAACAATAACGACCGCATCAGTCTTTCCGGCATAATACGTTACCGTTGCCGTTTCGTTTTCAATGTCGAACGACCAGACCCCTTCCTTGAGCGATACTTTACCGGAAACAGAAGGATTCTCCTCCGACCGGATAGAACTGCAGCCGTTTACGGCTATAAGGAAAATACACGATAGACAAAGAACTTCCATCCTGTAAAATAATAATTTCATGAGTAGCCTCCATTTTCGAGTATAAGCACTGCGTATAAAACAAAGCTAAAAAACACTGCTGCACAACTTTCCATAACGGAAATTTATATACGGCCAAACGACCATGTTAAGATTAAGACAAACATCCGCCTCGAACGGAGAAGCTGTAAATACACGTGATGAACAACCGGTTCACCCGGCATCGGTCATCAGGGTCTTCCTGTACTGCTCCGGGGTTACGCCGAATTTCTTCCGGAAACAGAAAATATAATGCGACTGGGAAGAGAAAAAAAGCGTATTGCTGATTTCCGTACTGTCCATGCCCTGTACAAGCATGTCCTTTGACGCTTCCAGTTTTTCTCCGAGAATGTATGAATGCAGACTGCGGCCCGTTTCCTTTTTGAACAGCGAAGCAAGATATTCGGGCGTCGTTTTTACCGCACCGGCTACGGCGGCAAGGGTAAGTTTTTCATGCAGGTGGATGTGAATGTAATGGAGACACATTTTAACATGTGCGGAATATGATTTTTTTCCTTTCGCCTGCCGGACAGCCTGCGTAAGTTCAACAGCTTTTTCCTTTAAATAATCGACGCACTCGTCGGCGCTTTCAAGCCGGTCGACATGTCTGATATACACGTCGCTTAAATTATACGCATCAGTCTCGTCCAACCCGCCTAATATTGCGTAATGGATCGCCGTTGAAATACTTGCGACTGCCCAGTACCGGAACTGACGCAACGCGTTCGAAGAAAGACGTCCGACTACGAAACCGCTGTGTATATATCGTTCTATATCGGGCACAACACGTTCAACGTTTCCGTCGCGGATTGCCTGAAATAAAACATACTCATACCGGAAAGACGTATGAGTCTTTCCCGTTTCGCGTTCATCATAAATGGAATTGTCCGACGCCGGTAATATTTCCATCTGTTTTCCTGTATAGATTTCCAGTATAACATATTTTTGATATTCATGTTAATTTTTTGATATTCACCGCAATTTTTCTGTGTTAGCCTGAAAACATGGAACTTTCACCGGATGATAAAATACACCTGCTGACAGGAAAAGGTCTGTGGCATACAAACGACTGCGGCGGAAAAATTCCGTCTATTCTTCTCACGGACGGTCCGCACGGCCTTCGTAAGCAGGAAGAAAACGAGATGCAGAATAATGCCAGCTACCTTGCCACCTGTTTCCCCGCAGCATGTACCGTTGCGTCAAGTTGGGATACCGATGCTGCCGCAGAGCTCGCTTCCGCACTTGCGGACGAAGCGTGTGAGGAACACGTTTCCGTCGTTCTCGGCCCCGGAGTAAACATAAAACGCTCGCCTCTGTGCGGGCGGAACTTCGAATATTTTTCCGAAGATCCGTTACTGGGCGGAAAGCTTGCAGCGTCGTATATCAGGGCGCTGCAGAAAAAGGGAGTTGCCGCATCGCTCAAACATTTTGCGGGAAACAATCAGGAAACACGCCGACAGACATCGAACAGTCAGATTGACGAACGGGCGCTGCGGGAAATATACCTCGCCGCGTTCGAGATTGCCGTAAAAGAAGGGCATCCGGCGACAGTAATGGCGTCCTACAACAGACTTAACGGCACATTTGCCTGTGAAAACCGTACGCTGCTTACCGACATTCTGCGCGGGGAATGGGGGTTTACCGGTGCGGTCGTTTCCGACTGGGGAGCATGTACCGACCGGCCGTCATGCATAAAAGCAGGCATGGACCTTGAAATGCCGGGCAGCGGCGGGATTCATACAGCACAGCTTATGCAGGCATTGAAAAAAGGAACTATATCTGAAGCGGACGTTTCACGGGCCGCCGGCAGAATAGAGGAACTGGTCCGCACATATAAATTCGACGAAACCATACCCGGCACGAGCCTTCCCGCGGACCTGCGTGAAAAGAATCATCTGATTGCAAAAGATATCGCCTGTAAATCGGCAGTTCTTCTTCAGAACGACGGTTTTCTTCCGTTGAAGCGGGGAACGGATGTTCTTGTAGTCGGCGAGCTGGCCGAACATATGCGTTTCCAGGGCGGCGGAAGCAGTCACATTCACACGGCAGAAACGAAAAATGCCGTCGAATCGCTTGCGGACTGCGGCATGCACGTCCGGTACGAGAAAGGATACAGCGCAACTCCGGGAACAGAAAAAAACGATGTACAGCTTTCAGCGCAGGCTGCGGCAGCGGTACGTACCGCTGCCGCCGGACACATTCCCGTCCTTTTCTTCGGCGGTCTCACGGACAGCATCGAAGGCGAAGGTTTCGACCGCAGAACGCTCGCCCTTCCGCAGAATCAGCTTTCACTTTTTACCGAACTGCAGCGGATTACTCCCGATATCGCCTTTATTTCGTTCGGCGGTTCGCCGTTTGAAATGCCGTTCGCAGATAAGGCGCGCGCCGTTCTCCATATGTACCTTCCGGGACAGGCTGCGGGAGAAGCGTGCGCCGCGCTTATTACGGGCGAAGTAAATCCCAGCGGTAAACTCGCCGAGACATTTCCTCTTTCAGACGACGACGTACCGTGCAAAGGCCGGTTCGGCGGAGATACGGACGACGTTGAATACCGGGAGAGTATATTCACCGGCTACCGGTATTACGACACGTTCAAAATACCTGTACGCTTCCCGTTCGGACACGGTCTGTCGTACACGACGTTCTCATATTCCGGTCTGCACCTGAGCACACCCGTCTTTTCAGGCGGTACGCTCAAAGTAAGTCTTACCGTAACGAATACGGGAACGGCAGCAGGTGCGGAGACAGTACAGCTGTATGTGCAGAATCCTCCGTGCAATTATCTCAGAGCGGAAAAGGAACTCCGCGCGTTCACCAAAATTTTTCTGCAGCCCGGAGAACATCGGCAGATTGAACTTACGTTCGGCGACAGGAGCTTTTCCGTATACGACGAAAAGAGCAGGAAGTTTGTTATGCCGTCCGGTACGTATGCAGTACTCGCCGCCGCGTCTGTTGCAGACTGCAGACTGAGTGCGGAACTAATCGTACAGGGAACGGAATACGACCGCGACGACCGTACGGAACTCGGCAGCTATTTCATACGGAACGGTACGCATCTTCAGGCAACACACGAACAGTTCCGCATCCTGTACGGAAAAGAGACAAGCACGTTCGACGTTCTTAAAAAAGGTTCGTTCACCGTACAGAATTCGCTTGAGCAGCTCGCCTCCCGTTCACTTCTCGGAAAAATAGTCAAATGGATTGCAGTTCACAGCGTCTATCTGATGTTCAAAAAAACGAGCCGCTGCGATCCTGAGATTGTCATGATGATAAACGGAATTCTTGAAGGAACGATAGACAGCGTGGTCTGTCAGAGCAAGGGACTCGTTCCGTACCGCATCGCCGAGGCAGTCGTGCTTTCCGCGAACGGTCACCCGTTTCAATCATTCAAAAAATTATTATGGAGGTAATACATGGATACGAATCGGATTGATACCCGGACGAAATGGTCGTACTGCGTGGGCGCTACGGGCCGGGACATGGCATACACGCTCGTCAGTTTGTACCTTATCACGTATATCCAGTACACAATGAAGCTTACCGTAGCGCAGTTCAGCGTCATATCAGCCTGTGTCGTACTCTGTCTGATATGGGATGCAATAAACGATCCCCTTATGGGAATTATTATTGAAAACTGCCATTTTAAATCCGGTAAATTCAAACCGTGGATATTCACGGGAGTCCTGCTGAATGCCGTCATTATCGTTCTTCTGTTCTCACTCCGGCCGCAGGGATGGGCGTTCGTGGCGTTTTTCGGCATAAGCTATCTGCTGTGGGGCATGACGTACACGATGAACGATATCGCCTACTGGGGAATGCTCCCGAGTCTCAGCAGCGACCCTCAGACGCGGAATTCGCTCGTCACGCTCATGAGCATTTTCATCTGCATCGGCCAGTTCAGCGTGGCGGGCATACTGCCGACTCTCGTCGCGGGCAACGCAGTCCGGGCATACCGGTATGCCGCGCTTATAGTCGCGCTCTGTTTCATTGCGTTCCAGATGCTTACCTGTTTCGGCGTGCGGGAACGTCCGGTTCGCGCCGCGTCCGAAAAACTGTCTCTGCGCAAAATGTTCGGAATTTTCAGACGCAACGATCAGCTTATCGCAATCGGCATAGGTTCTTTTTTGTTCAACGTAGGAAACGGACTGCTCATTGTATTTGCCGTTAATTTTTTCTATTTTGAATTCGGTTACGCGGAAGGCGGCAGACTCGTTTTTATTTTCACCGTCATGTATGGGCTCGGAACGCTTGTGTCGCAGGCATGCTACAGCTCCCTCTCGCGCAAATTCAGCAGAAAATCGCTTCTCAAAATGTGTATTGCGGTCATCACGGTTTGTTACGTGCTGCTTCTGCTGTTCGGTTATGCAACTCCGAAAAACATCATTCTGCTCAACGCTATCGGTTTCGTCATTTTCTTTTTTCAGGGACTGTGGAATCTCATGGTCATAGTCATGCTCAACAATACGATTGAATACGACGAATACAAATTTTCCGAGCGGCACGACAGCGTCATCGCTGCCATACGTTCATTTTCCGTCAAACTCAGCGGAGCCGTAAATCAGGGAATAAGCGCCTCCGTTCTGATAATAAGCGGAATCTATACGGCAAGTCAGAAAATCTCGCAGCTTGAAATTGAAGCCGGCAAAGGAAACATTTCCGGCAACACAGTACTGCAGCAGGCCGACAATTTCATACGCGCGGTACTGCCGTACCAGACGTTTCTGCTGCGGATCGGCATGGTGCTGTTCCCGCTGCTCGCTTTCTGCGGATGCTATCTTCTCGTCAAAACGAAATACAAAATCGACGAGAAGGAGTATATCCGCATAGTCGGAGAAATCGAAAAGCGCAGGGAAACCGAGCAGCAGAATTGACGCTGACAACATCTGCGCACGGCGGCATCCCGCCGTGACGGAAGTCTTGCCAAACTGTCTGCCGAAATTGTAGAGTAGCAACGGAGACGCATAAAACTGATGATGGAAGACGGCTTATTCCGGAGCAATCTGTATGTTTTCATGAGTGTTGCCGAGGAAGGCAGTTTCTCGGCGGCAGGCAGGAAACTGCATGTGACGCAGGCATCGGTGAGCCAGCAGATAGACAAACTTGAAGACAGTCTCCGCTTCAAACTGTTCGATAGAGCGTCATACCGCCCGGTACTGACGGAAGCGGGCAGATACTTTTATGAAAAATGTGCAAGACTCGACGCGCTGTACAGGGGAATCGCACAGACTGCCCGCCGCAAAGCCGACACTTGCGGCCGCCTGCTGCGCATCGGTATTACCGGTCCGATTGAACAGAAACATCTGCCGGACATCGTGCAAAGCTACCGCGTTCTTTTTCCGCAGGTTCTGACTGATATACGGCTGTGTACTTTCGCGGAAGGCATAACAGGGCTTGAGCAGCATGTATTAGACGCCGCATTCGGCCTGACGAACGATTTCAGAAACAGAAAAACGCTCCAATGTTTTCCGCTTACCCGTCACACTATCAGCGTTGTCTGCTCAAAAAAACATCCGTTCGCAGTAAAACGGAATATAACGGGAAAAGAGCTTGCCGGACAGCCGATCATCTCGCTTTTCGGATTTTCCGATACGGCGTTCTTCGACGACTATCTCAAATCGTTTGAAAAGGACGGCGTGAAACCCAATATCGTACGGGAAACAGACAACCTTGAAGAACTTATTCTTGCGGTCAAACTGAATCAGGGAATCGTACTGCTTGCACCGGAAGTCATACCGGAAGATACTGAATTGTGCAGCATTCCGGTAACAGGTTCTCATCATCACGTCGATTTCTGCATCGGAATCAGCAAAACAAATCAGAAACCGTATCTCCTCCCGTTCGTCAGACAGGTGCAGACCTATTTTGCCGATTTAAAAGCATAAGAAAAAACTATAATCTTCATAAGAAAAACAGGTCTTTTTTCCCCGCCGGGACGGTTGTATTTTATAAGTAAGAAAACCTTATATGGAGGCCGCATATGGCAAAAATCGTCGTAACCGGAGTAGACGGAAATTTCGGTGGTTTCGTAGCCCGGAATATCATCAGTCTGACAGAAAAGGAAAATCTCATTTTTACCTGTCCGTTCGATAAAGGACTTGAACAGTTTAAGGATGCAGGGTTCGACACCCGCATAGCAAATTTCAATCACAGGGAAGGCCTCGAAAAATCATTTGCAGGCGGAGACGTCATGCTGCTGATTTCATCGCCGTTCGTCGGACCGAAACGCCAGCAGGCTCACAAAAACGCAATCGACGCGGCTCTCGCAGCCGGCGTCAAAAAGATTGTCTACACCTCGCTGGTAAACGCACGCGACCCGGAAAATCCGAGCGTTGAAAAAAAAGATCACGCTTATACGGAAGAATATATCATCAGCACGGGAGCCGACTATATCTTCCTCAGAAATTCCCAATATGCCGAAGCCATGATTACAAGCTACATGACCGCACAGGACGACGTGATGGTGAGCTGCCAGGGCGGCGGCCATATGTCGTACATTTCACGCAGGGACTGCGCAAAGGCCGCAATGTATGCGCTTACTAAAGACGAACTGCACAAAGCGGCACTCAACATCAACGGCGCGGAATCGCTCACGCTCGAGCAGTTCGTCGAATACGGAAATAAAGCGACTGGGAAACACGTTGTCGTCAAAAACGTGCCGGAAGACGAAGTATACGCGTCTTTCGATGCGATGGGCGTTCCGCGGACGACAGACGGAACGTTTAAGGACGGTTCGCCGGCGCCGTTCTCAAGCGACGGCATGGTGACATTCGCGCGTGCCATCAGACTAGAAAAAATGAACAGCCATACCGACGATTTTGAGAAACTCACCGGAAGCACTCCGTTCACCGTCTCATACATGTTCGAGCATGTCGATGAATTCCAGATTGGTAAACGGAACAGCACGGATAAATAAGAATAGTTATTCAGACATATCCCAAAACTGATCGAGCGGTCCCCGTCCGTGTCCGACGGCAAGCCCCGCAGCGATGGCACCCGTTACGAACTGTTTCGCAAGCAGAACACTTTCCTCAAGCGTATGTCCCTGAGCGAGCCGGCACGCCACGGCGCTTGAAAGCGTGCAGCCGGTGCCGTGCGTATTCCGATTCGCAATGCGCGTTCCGCGGAACGTATGAATTCCCTGATTGCCGGCAGCATGTTCCGACAGCAGACGGCCGGATTCGTACAGCACGTCGTCGGCAGAATAGGGATTGTGACCGCCCTTTACAAGCACCGCGCATTCAGTGCGGACAAGCGCGTCGTGCAGCACGGAGGCTTCGTCGAGATTCGGCGTTATGAGTTCGGCAAGAGGAAACAGTCTGTCAGTCATGATGTGCACCGCGTCTTCGTCGAGCAGCCGGCGGCCGCTTGTCGAAACAAGCACCGGATCAAGCACGACGCGGCGCACACCGTACTGTTCAAGCTTCCGCGCGACGGTTTCAGCAATTTCCGCCGTAGCGAGCATCCCGATTTTTACCGCGTCGGGCGGAATGTCCGTGCAGACGCTGTCAAGCTGGGCGGCGACAACGGCGGCCGGAAGCGGAAAAACGAGCTGAACTCCGAGCGTATTCTGTGCAGTTACGGCTGTAACAATGCTCGCCGCATACAGACGATGCGCGGAAATTGTTTTTATATCGGCCTGAACTCCGGCGCCGCCCGAGCTGTCGGATCCGGCAATCGTCAATACGCTTTTCATTTTCATACGGACAGTTCCCTGAACGAAAAACACGAGCAGGCGGCCGCCAGCTGAAGCCGCAGCCAGTCGCCGTTATCGGCGGTGCTTTCGTCATAGACGGCGCATACGGGAAAACCAGCCTGCGCCGCAGTCCGTCCCGCGTACAGTGCATCCTCAAAAACGACAGTATGCGCCGCGTCTGTCCCCGTACAGCGCTGCGCCTCCAGATAGATATCCGGTTTGTCCTTGCCGGCACCCGCTTCCAAACACGTAAGAAGCTTTCTAAAACAGCCTGCGATGCCGAGACGTTTCAGGCAGACTTCCGCGCAGCGGCGGTCCGTCGACGTGGCGAGCACCATCGGAATGCCGCGGGAAACAAGCGCTTCAAGGAACCCGCGCGCACCGTCTTTGAGGCGGAGCGTATGCGCATACTCTCCGTATATGACGTCGTCGATCTCTTCGATTATTAATTCAACCGATCCGGTCATCCCGTACGCCCGTTTAAAATATCCGGCTGTCTGCCGCATGTCGAGGGATTTTGTCCGGTTCCAGATATCCGGTTCCGGTTCGATATGCTTCGACCGCAGATACAGCTCTGCGGCGTGTTCCCACATGGGCATTGAATCGAGCAGCGTTCCGTCCATGTCGAACACAGCGGCACGCATAGACTGCATAACGGCCGCGCGTTTTCCTCGCGCACGTTCCGCACGCAGCCCGGCCGTACATGACGCAGTGAACTCCCGGCACGCAGGAGCAAGCGCACGCGCGGCTTCCGTTTTGTCGCGGGATGCAAACAGCGCCGATACGACTGCGGCGCCGGCTATGCCCGTTCCGTTCAGCCGGGCGATATTTCCGCCGTGTATTCCGCCGATCGCGACGACCGGTATCGTAACCGCCGCGCAGATATCGGCAAGACACTCTCTGCTTACTGACCCGGCGTCGCTTTTCGTCTGCGTCGGAAACACGGCGCCCGCACCGAGATAGTCGGCATCCGCCGCCTGCGCCCGTACAGCCTGTCCCACACTCTGTACCGAAACGCCGAGAATCATGTCCTGTCCGATGCGGCGGCGGACTTCCGCAGCATCAGTGTCGCTCTGACCGACGTGCACGCCGTCGGCTTTAAGCAGAAGCGCCGCATCGACGTCGTCGTCCACGATGAACGGCACGTTATACTTTCTGCACACGTTTCCGACAGCTTTCCCGATGCGGAGCATATCGCCGCGGGGAATATCTTTTTCACGCAGCTGTATCATCGTCGTGCCGCCGCGGATACAGTCTTCCGCCGCCGACGCAAGCAGGAGCGCTCCGCAGAGGTCTTCCTCTGGAAACGGACGGGGCAGCCACGCGCGGTCAGTCACGCCGTAGAGCGAAAGCGCGGAAAGGAGATCAGCGTTCTTCAATTCTGCACCCCTCCGCGAAAAACTGCGGCGTCAGCAGACTCATCTCGTCTATGAGATACGCCCGGAACGAGCCGGTACCTGCGCCGGCAGCTGCCGTTTTCCGGTACGCACGTTCCCCGCACAGTCCCATCGCGCTGACGGCTGCGGCTGCTGCCTCCAGCGTTCTGCCGGGATTCGCCCCGCAGAACGCAGCAACGACCGCGCCGAGCATACAGCCGCTTCCGGTAATGGACCTGAGCATCGGGTGTCCGTTCCGGCAGACATATGTTCTGTCCGCGTCGGAAATAATATCGATTGCGCCCGTTACCGCAACGACGGAGCCGGTCCGCCCTGCAAGCTTCCGCACAAAGCCGACTGCATCGTCAAGATTCTCTTCCGTTACCGTATCGGCCGCGTCGGCGTCGACGCCTTTCGTCGTGCCGCCGCCCTGAGCAATCGTTTTTATTTCGGACATGTTTCCCCTGATGACGGTAAACTGTATGCTGTTCATAAGACGGCCGACAGTCTCCGTGCGGAACGGCGACGCGCCCGCACCGACGGGGTCGAGAACCACCGGATGATGCAGCTCCTCTGCCGTCTTTCCCGCAAGCAGCATCGAATCCACCGTACGCGCATTCAGCGTGCCGATATTGATGTACGTCGCGGAACACAGTGCCGTGATACAGGCTGCTTCCGCTTTATCGTCCGCCATAATCGGAGACGCCCCGCACGCGAGAACTATGTTCGCCACGTCGTTTACCGTTACGTAATTCGTAATGCAGTGGACGAGCGGACCTGTCTTTCTCACCGTTTCAAGTATCCGTGTTAATTTTTCGTTTGTCATTTTTCTTCCGCTCCCGTACCGCCGGTGAAACCGACTTTTTTCCCTTCAAGTATCATGTTCGTCGTGCGCACCGCGCACATTTTTCCGCACATTGAACACGTGTGGCGGTCAGCAGGCGGCGTGCGTTCGAAATACCTGCGCGCTTTTTCCGGATCGAGCGCACAGCGGAACATCTCTTCCCAGTCGAGACGGTGGCGGGCGGCGGCCATTGCGTTGTCCCTGTCGAGCGCGCCGGGAACGCCTTTCGCAATATCGGCCGCGTGAGCCGCTATCCGGCTTGCCGCGATTCCTTCCTTTACGTCGTTCACGTCGGGCAGACACAAATGCTCGGCAGGCGTCACGTAGCACAAAAAATCGGCGCCGGCGGCCGCAGCCACCGCACCGCCTATTGCCGCGGTAATGTGATCGTATCCGGGAGCTATATCAGTCACAAGCGGACCGAGCACGTAAAACGGCGCGCCTTTGCACAGTCGTTTCTCCATGACTACGTTCGCGGCAATCTCGTTAATCGCCATATGGCCGGGACCTTCGATTATAACCTGCACGCCCTTATCCCACGCGCGCTGCGTAAGCAGGCCGAGCTCGGCAAGCTCCGTTATCTGGCCGGTATCGCTCGAATCAGAAAGACACCCCGGACGGAGCGCGTCGCCGAGCGAAATCGTCACGTCGTATTCGTGCAGAATGTCGAGCAGATCGTCGTAATATTCGTAAAACGGATTTTCGTTTCCGGTCATTTCCATCCATGCGAACAGAATGGAACCGCCGCGAGAAACGATGTTCATCGCGCGTTTCCTTTCTTTGAAAAACGAAACCGCCCTCCGATTGATTCCGGCGTGAATCGTCATAAAATCGACGCCCTGTTCCGCGTGGACGCGCACCACTTCAAGAAAATCGCGGGCGGTGAGCTCGGCCAAATCCCTGTCGAAATATCCGACTGCATCGTAGACGGGAACTGTTCCTATCATCGCGGTCGATTCGGCAATCAAATCGCGGCGGAACGAACCGGTCTTTCCGTAATTGGAAAGGTCCATGATTGCCTCCGCGCCGTACGCGAGCGCTGCACGTACCTTTTCGAATTCCTTCGCGTAATCGGATGCGTCGCCCGAAATGCCGAGATTTACGTTGATTTTCGTACGAAGTCCCTGTCCGACGCCGTCGGGGCTCAGGGATGCGTGATTGACGTTCGCCGGCACGGCAATAGTTCCCGCCGCTATGCCGGCACGGATTACCTCTGCGGGCAGACGCTCCTTTTCCGCAACAGTCCGCATCCGACTCGTGATGATTCCCTGCAGTGAGGCCTCGCGCTGCGTCCCGTTTTCTTTCATGAAACCTCCCAAAAGGGGAAGGAACCGAATCCGGAATCAACAACTGCGCCGCAAAAAAAGAAAAGGGATTTCCGAAAAGGAAATCCCCTGTACTCACGTCCGTATCGCGTGCGATTCCCTCCGTTGGCATTACCCAAATCAGGTTTTACGGGTCGAAGTTCCGGTACTTCCTCTCAGCCTGCCCGGCGAAAAACGCCACAAGCTCCCCTTGTATATAAATTGTTTGTTGCGGTTACACTATCACACTGAACGGAATAGTGCAACTGCCGGAATCATTTCACGCCGGTTTTTCTGCGTATTCCCGCGTTAATAATTTCCGACACGATGCTGAACGAGAATATCATGATGACGAGCACTGCGGAAGACAAATCCGCTATCTGCGCCGCATTCGGAGCGAGCGCTTCCGTACGCGCCCCCCAGATATGAAGCGCGAGGGTTTCGCCGGGGCGGAACGGATTGAGCGGACACGTGGCCGAAAGCAGATTCCAGTTGGTCCAGTCAATATCGGTGCTCATACCGGCTGTATACAGCAGCGCTGCGGCTTCACCGAATCCGCGCCCTGCAGCGAGCATGACCCCGGTCATAATCCGCGTCGCCGCAGCCGGCAGAAGAACGTGATATATCGTCTGCCAGTGCGTCGCACCTATCGCAAAGCTTCCTTCCTTCAGATTTTCCGGCAGCGCCTTGAACGCATCGACAGCCGTCGACGCGATAAGCGGCAGGTTCAGAATGAACAGAGCGAGCGCGCCGGCCATAAGATTCCAGCGTGAATGCGTCATGAGGATGAAAACAAGGTATCCGAAAAGTCCGACGACGATTGACGGCAGAGACGAAAGCGTCTCTATCGACATTTCGAGGAAGCGCGTAAACCTTCCCTGTTTGGCGTATTCCGCCATGTAAATTCCGGTGGCCGCTCCGAGCGGAACGCTGATGATAAGCGAAAGAACCACGAGATATATCGTATTGAAAAACTGATTTCCTATCCCCGCGTCGGAAAAGGAAAAAAGGGAAAGGTTGAATCCCCTGAATCCTTTTATTACTATGTATGCCACGAGCACTAAAAGAAAAACAAGCAGCAGGCCGCCGATGCAGTAAAAGAAAACTGTCATTACCGTGTTTTTTCTCTTTTCAATTCTCAGATGATCAGTCATGTTAGTCCCGTTCCTTTTTTGCAGAAAGCATATGTATGATGAAGATGAACAGCAGCGAAATAAGATACAGCAGCAGCGCCATTGTCCACAACGCCATGTTGTATTCGCCTCCGTCCATCGCTCCGCCCATATCGGACGCAATCGCCGTAGTAAGCGTAGTGGTAGGGCTCAGAATAGATGAGGGGAACGATTTCATTTTACCGATGACCATTGCGACGGCGAGAGCTTCTCCGAACGCCCGCGAAAGTCCCAATATGACGGCCGTAAAAATTCCGTTCTTCGCGGCCGGCAGTACGGTGCTGTGTATAACCTGCCACCGCGTGGCACCGAGCGCATACGCGCCTTCGCGGTAATCCTCCGGGACCGCGCGGATTGCGTCAGCCGTTACCGTTGTAATCGTCGGAAGAATCATGAGCGCAAGTACGAGCGAAGCCGAAAGGACCGTAAATCCGTGCGGAAGATTGAACAGATTTTTTATGAACGGAACAAGCAGCGTAAGACCGAGCCATCCGTATACGACCGACGGTATTCCCGCGAATATGCTCACCGCAGGCTGAAGAATTCTGGTTCCGGCTACAGGCTGAATTTCCGTCATGAAAACCGCGGCGGCAAAACTGAACGGCACGGAAATAATAAGCGCCAGACCGCACGTCAGCAGCGAGCCGACAATGTAAATAAGCGCGCCGACTTTTCCGCCGCCCAAACCGGTATCCTCGGGTTTCCATTCGGAACTGAACAGGAACTCCAGAACATTGTGCTTATATATCGTAAATGTTCCCATACCTTTTACCAGCAGGAAAAATCCGATCGACAAAGTAAGAACTATAACAAGAATACCGCAGACTGTTACTGCGATTTTTCCCGGATATTCCTTTAATATCGTTTCTCTGTTGTACAAATTAATAATCCTCTCTGTCTGTTTACGATAGCCGTGCGTTTAAAGCAAAACGGGCTGTCCCTCCGTCTCTCCGGACCGGAAGAACAACCCGGAAACTGGTTTTGAATCAGCGGGTAACCTTCATTTTCGACGTCACGCAGTATCCCTGCGCTTCCATCAGTTTCCCGTAATCGCTTCCAGTGATGTACGCAATAAAGTCGAGTGCAGCTTTGTTGCCGGTTCCCTTTGTGTACATGTGCTCGTATCCCCATACAGGATATGAACCGTTATAGGTGTTCTGCATAGTGGGCGCAACTCCGTCGATTGAAACGGTGCTTACCGCGCTATTGTTCACCAGATATGAAAGCGCGAGATATCCGATAGCGCCTTTGTTTCCGGAGACGGTCTGAAGAAGTGTGCCTGAATCGTCCGTTTCGAGCGATTTGTTCGACGCTTCCTCATTGTTGTCGAGCGCATACTGCTTGAACAGCGCGCGTGTTCCCGACGTCGTGGGGCGTGTAACGAGCAGGATCGGTTCGTCCGGGCCGCCGACTTCCTTCCAGTTCTTTGTCTGTGCGGTGAAGATTCCGATGAGCTGCTGTTTGGTAAGATTTTTCACTGTCTTTGCGAGTTCGTTGTTGATAACCGGTGCCATTGTAATAATGCACACTTTGTGATCAACGAGGGCGGCAGCTTTATCCGCGCTGAGCTTGCTCTCCGCAAATACGTCCGAATTTCCGATGTCGACGCTTCCGTCGGAAACCTGCGCAAGACCTGTTCCCGAACCGCCGCCGCTCACGTTGACCGATACGGCCGGATTAACACTCTTGTATTTTGCTGCTGCATCCTTTACAAGCGGCAGAAGAGCCGATGAACCAGACGCCGTAACTGTAACGGCGGTCACTGAACCGGAATCCTTTGTTCCGTTTGCAAACGCAGATGATCCTGCGGCGAGAATCATCATCATCCCGAATACTGTACCTGCAATTTTTTTCATTTACAATCTCCTGTAAAAATGAATTGTCGGCTGAAGGAAGGCATTTTCACGACGCCCCCAGCGGACAGACATAATTTACAGCGGAACTGTTTTCTTTTCGTAAATCAAATGTTAAATATCAGTTAATGATGCTTTTAGTATGTGTTAAAATACTGGCCGCAATTTTGTCGAGCGGAGTGACTTCACATGCTCCGCCGAGCGCAATCGCTTCCTTCGGCATTCCGAACACGATGCACGATTCCTCGTCCTGGGCAATCGTATATCCGCCTGCATCGCGTATCGCCTTCATTCCCGCAGCTCCGTCGTGGCCCATGCCGGTCAGCAATGCAGCAACGCAGTTTCTTCCCACTGATTCGGCAGCCGAGTTAAACAATACGTCGACAGCCGGACGCTGTCCGAAAATCTTCGGCCCGTTTTTAACCCGTATGATGCGGCTCGCACCGGAGGAATCGACGAGCATGTGATAACCGCCGGGAGCAATGTAAATCGTTCCCGGCATGACGGTTTCGCCGTTTTCGGCCTCCTTTACGTGAAGAACGCAGAGCGAATCGAGTCGTTCCGCAAACGAAGCGGTAAAGCGCTCCGGCATGTGGATAACGGCAAGAGCGGGCGGAAAATCGGGAGTAAAACGGGTAAAAAGCTCTTCGAGCGCAATCGTACCGCCCGTCGACGCTCCTATGACGGCGAGACGGTTCGTCGTGGAAATGTGCGAGAGCGTGTGCTGAACGGAAGAACTATTCCGGCGTTCCTCCGCGAGCCTGGCTGACGCTGAAAAAAGCCGGGAAACGGGGCATGAAGCAGCCTCTCTGATTTTACGGCACAGATCTTCAATAATATCGCCGACGGAAAAAGGTCCTCCCGGTTTGTGGACAATGTCGACGGCGCCGAGTTCAAGCGCCTGAATCGCGGCGGGATTATTCGTCGAAACAAGGGAACTCACAATAATGACGGGCATCGGTTTATATTTCATGAGGTAGCGGAGAAACGTAAGTCCGTCCATCCGCGGCATTTCTATATCAAGCGTAATGACGTCGATATCTTCGTTCTCGATTTTATTCCGCGCAATAAACGGATCGCCCGCAGTGCCTGCGACTTCTATTTCAGGACAGCCTGACAATTCGCGGGAAAGAATATCCCGCACAATAGCGGAATCGTCGACTATAAGAACTCTGATTTTCTTCATATTACCTGCTCCTGACTCAATACATGCGGCGGTAAATTGAACTGCCTGTTTTTTCCAGATTGTCCGGCTGCTGCAGAAGAACTTCCGCATGGCCTATAAAAAGAGAACCCCCGATTTTCAGGTTCGCCGTGATAGTCGAAATCGCCTGCGAGCGGGATTCTTCGTTGAAATAGATAAATACGTTGCGGCAGAAAACATAATCGAACAGCTCGGGAAAACGCACCGCTTCCATCAGATTTATGTTCTTGATTGAAATAAAATTGCGGAGCGAACGGTTAATTGTATAATAATCGTCGCCGGCGGGAGTAAAATAACGAAGTCTGGCGGCCGGCGGCGTCTGCGCGAGCCTGCTTTCGTGGTACACGCCGCGGTTAAATTCAGCAAGGACATTGCGGTTAAGGTCCGAGGCAATAATGTGAAAATTCCTGATTCCCCCGTCGATAAGCGTCATGGCTATGGAATACGGTTCCTCTCCGGTAGAACAGGCCGCACACCAGATGGTGTAGAAAGCCCGGGAAGAGCGGCGCATCTCCGCGGCGAGCTCGCGGAAATGTTCCGGTTCGCGGAAAAAGTACGTATGGCACGTCGTAATATATGAACTGAATTTTTCAAGACAGACTTTGTCACCGGCGGCGAGACGGCTGCACAGCTCTTCCGTTCCGGAATATCCTTCGTGTGAGATAAATCGTTCCAATTTCGGCAGCAGACGGGAAACCTTATCCTGACTGATATAAAGACCGTATTTCCGGTACGCAAGATCCCGGATGGTGTCCAGCTGCTGTTCAGTAATCTGTATCATAATCGCATCGTAAGGCACTGTCCAAAATATTAATTTCAGACCGGCTTAAAATCCTCGTCGTTTTCGAATGAAATCATATGACCATTCTTTGAGTCGGACGCATCCTGATCGGACGGTTTCCGGGAGAAATCTTCTGCAGTCTGCGGAACCGTTGCAGCGACCGTATTTTTCCGCGGAGCGGTCCCTGCAGAACTCTGCTGTCCGGACGGAATTTTCCCGGGAGACTCCACCGCAGATTTACGTTCTTTCGAAGTCTGTTGAACATGCTGAACAGCTTCTTTTCCGTCAGCATAAACCTTTCCGCTTACAATGAGATAAAGCGTATCGACTATATCGTTAAGACCTGTCACCTGGCTCAGCAGTTCTTCCGCCGCACTTGCAGTTTCCTCGGCGCTCGACGCGTTCGTCTGCACGACCGTGTCGAACTGAATCATCGCTTTATTCACCTGACCGATTCCCTCGTCCTGCTGGCCCGATGCAGTTTCAACTTCCTTGTTCATCTCCAGAACCTTCTTTGAGTTAGTAAGGATATCCTTGAATATTTCCGACAGTTCCTTCGAGATTGACATTCCCGACTCGACGTTCTTGAGCGTATCTTTAATCATGGCCGCCGTTTCCTTGGCTGATTCCGACGAGCGGTTCGCAAGGTTCTTCACTTCGTCCGCAACGACCGCGAATCCCATGCCGGCTTCTCCCGCGCGTGCCGCTTCGACGGCCGCGTTGAGCGCGAGCATGTTCGTCTGGAACGCGATGTCGTCTATGACGTCGATGACGTTTTTGATGTCTTCGGTAGACTTTGAAATATTGTTCATGGCCATGAGCATGTCGGTCATCTTGTCGTAGCCGTTCTGGCTTGCCTCCGTCGCTTTTTCCGAAAGAAGGCTCGCCTGACGGGTGCTGCCGAGATTCTGCTTCACCATGGACGAAAGTTCTTCCATAGATGATGTCGTTTCCTCGATGCTCGACGCCTGTTCCTGCGCGCCGTTTGCAATTTCCTGCGATGCGGTGGAAAGCTGAGAGCTTGAAATATTTATCTGCGAAGAACTTTCGGACAGGTCCGACACTATCTTCGAGACCGGTTTCGTAATACTCCGCGTAATGGTTATTCCGAGCACAAGAGACACTCCAAGTCCGATAAAAATCGCAATTATAATAATTAAAACAGCGGCGAAAGACATCCTTTCGCTTGAATTGTGGGAAGCTTCACTTTCTGAAACCTGCAGGCTTATAAGTTTTTCTACCGCCGGTGTAAGTTCCTGGGAACGGATCGGAATAACTGTATTCGTCAGATATTTATCCGCACCGGTAAAATCATTTTTTAAAACATAGTCGAACATCATTTCGCCTTTCTCGGCATATTCGGTTCCTGAAGTTTTGATTATCTGAAGGAGTTCTTTTTCATCGGCCGATGTTATGTTTGTCGCTTCAAATTTTTCTATTGCGCCGGTAAAAGCCGCATATCCTTCCTTAAATTCCTTTCGTGCGGTTTCCGCCTGCTCTTTCGTTCGTCCGGGGGTTTTGGCATCAAGCAGGATGCAGCGCGCGACATCGACATCATCCCGGATTTCGCCCAAATACTGAATTCTTAGAACACTCTGCTGATACATATTCTTAACAAGTGCACTGACTGTTCTCGTCGCATACAGTCCGATACATCCGATTACGGCTGAAACGGCCGACAGAACAACCGCCATAAGTATAATTCTGAATCCTATCCCTCTCTTTTTCATAAACAATTCTCCTCTCTCGAAACGGCAGAAGACTGCCGGAGCTGTTACGATGCATCTGCCTGTACCATTGCAGAATCCTTCACTACAGCAAGTTCTTCATCGTTCAGGATTTTCAGTACGTCGAGAACGATTTTCATTCCTTCCGGAGTGTCTGCAATTCCTTTGATATATTCGCTTTTGATTCTTGCATTGATGTACGGAATCTTCGACATTTTGTCTTCCGGAATGCTTACCACATCCTGAATGGCATCAACGACAAGTCCCATCAGGATATTTTCTTCCTCAAAGTTAACTTCAACGACGATGATACACGTCCGCTTCGTATATTCCTGAAACGGAAGCCCGAATTTGAGTCTGAGGTCTATAATCGGTATGATTTGACCGCGCAGATTTATAACTCCGCGGATAAACTGCGGCGTGCGCGGCAGCGGCGTAATCGCCGTCATACCCATGAGTTCCTTCACTTTAAGGATGTCCATGCAGTAGTTCTCGTTGTCCACCGTAAAACTGAGAAAGCGCATACCGTTAAGCAATTTGCGCCTCGTCATCTCCATATTTGTGCCTCCTTAATAATAAAAATACGCGTCATAAACACAACAACGCGTTATGCAAGAATATGTTGTATCGTAGCAAGGAGCTTGTCCGGCTCGCACGGCTTCACGACCCAGCCTGTCGCACCGAGCGACTTGGCCTTTAAACGGAATTCTTCCTTCGTTTCGGTCGTGAGCATAAGAACGGGCGTCGTTTTGTATTCCGGCATCCCGCGGATTTTTTCAAGCAGCGTCAAACCGTCCATATTAGGCATGTTCACGTCAAGCAGAAAAAGAGAAACGGGACCGCAGGAAGGGAGCACGGCAAGAGCTTTGACTCCGTCTTCAGCTTCGCTCACGTCGAATGCTGCGGTAAGTGAGTTTCTGATAATATTGCGGATTGTGGCCGAATCATCGACAAGCAGAATTTTTTTCATGTGTAGCCTCCTAGAAAAGTTCTATGCCGCGGTTATTAATTGCAAGATCTATTTCCGCATCGGCAACTGTTTTTTTAATACCCCTCTCAAGCGCCCGAAGTTCGTTTTCGGTAGTAAGTCTGCGGCGGATTGCCGATGCAACGGAAGCCGCGGCGTCTTTACCGGGAGAAACAGCCGAAGACGGGCAGGTACTCTCCGCCTTCGTCCCGACATACGTGCAGAAATCCCCCGCAACGAGGTTCAGATTTCCTATCTCCTGACTTGTAATCTCATGCAGCTGAACGACGGGCGAAATAACGTCCATACTCTTGGTAAGAGAATTAATAATTCCGATCACCCCATCATACAGACTGTCAAGTTTCGGAAAATAATTTTCCAGCGTCTGTTCCAGAACGGAAAAACCAGTCTGACGCTGCGAGACGACGTCGAGAATTTTATTTCTGTCGTCGTTCAGGCCGGATGCAATGTCGGTAAATATCGTCCGGTTCTCGCCGAGCATCTTCCTGATTTCCGAGAGCCTGCTTTCGGTATCGGAGGAAAGTCGTTTTATCTCGCCGGCAATAATACGGAATCCGCTTCCCGCAGCCCCCGCACGCGCCGCTTCAATCGACGCATTGAACGAAAGAATCCGTATCTGTTCCGAGATTTCTCCTATGTCGTCCGCAATACCTCCTATATGTCCCGACACTGTTTTTAAATCCGCCATGTGGCTGTCGAGCGTCGAAAAAACGTCCTGCACTGTCCCTGAAAGGGACTGCAGATCTTTGTTGAACAAATCGCTTTCGTTGCGGAGACGGGTAATCGTAGCTTTGTCTTTAACGTCGCTTTCATACGACTTAATATTCGTAAGGAACGTTTTACTGCTTTGCTTTATGTGAAGCAGTTCCGCGGAAATAGGCTCGGTAGTCGAACTCAGATTCCGTGAGATGGATGAACAGAGTTCTCCGATGACGGGGCAAAGAAGGCGCGTACGTGCCGCAATATCGCAGACAGCGGAGGATATTTCAGCGGCATGTTCCTTTTCAGCGGAAGTTTCGGCGGAAATGTCAGGTTCAACGGCAGCAGACGTCTTTACTTCATCCGCTGCGGGAACAACATCCGGTTCCTCTTCGGGCCGCATATCGGACACACGCGTACCGTCGGTCATGCGGCAGAGTACGATAACGCATGCTACTACGGGAAGTTCAACAACTATGCTGAAAATAATTATTTTCAGGTTCAGGCTCCCGCCTGTTATTTTAAACAGGATAACGGCGAGAAAAAAAGAAACAAGAATAAAAACAGACGGAACAAGCTCCACCACACGCTGCTTAACTGATACCGTTTTGTTGTTGTTCATGCAGCGCCGCCTTCCTGCAGCCGGCTTTCTTTTCCCAGCTCAATCACCTGCTCAATATCGAGCACAAAACCGATAGCGCCTCCCGAAAGAACCGTTCCGGAACTGATCCCCTTCAAATTCCTGAAACAGGCGCCGAGGTTCTTTATGACAACTTCCCGTTTGGCCAGTATCTCGTCGCTCATAACGGCGAATTGCTCTCCGCTCACGTTTTCGACGATCGTCGCGATTTTTCCCTCGCCGGCATTTGTCATATTAAATACTTCCGCAATGCGGATTATCGGTATCATTTTTCCGCGCAGGTCGAGCACGTGCACTCCGGCCGCAACCTGATAAATCTGCTCTTCCTTCACTTTGAACGACTCAATAATGGAAGAGATCGGAATAATAAATATGTTCTCACCGGTACGTATCAGCATGCCGTCGATAATCGCCGTACTGAGCGGGAAATGCAGAGAGAACGTCGTCCCTTTCCCCGGCCTGCTTTCCGTCGTAATGTGGCCTTTCGCTTTCGCCACGGCTTCTTTCACAACATCCATGCCGACTCCGCGGCCCGATATGAGATCGACGGAATCGTTCGTCGAAAAACCCGAGACAAAGATAAGATTATTCACCGCAGTATCGCTCATGTCGGGTATGTCTTTTTCGCGGATCAATCCTTTCGCAACCGCTTTCTTCAGAATTCTTTCCCTGTCGAGCCCGCGTCCGTCGTCGCCTACCGAAATAACAATATTATTTCCCCGCCGTTCGGCTGCAATCCTGACGGTCCCCTCCGGACTTTTCCCTGTCTGTACACGCTCTTCGGTATTTTCAATGCCGTGGTCAAGCGCGTTCCGTATAAGATGCATAAGAGGTTCTTCAAGCGATTCAATAAGCGTACGATCAATTTCCAGATCTTCCCCTTCGAATACCGCTTGTACCTGCTTGCCGACCTTCTCCGACGTGTCACGGATTATGCGCCGCGCGGTACCGAACAACGTGTGAACGCTTTCCGTTCTCAGCTGCATGCCCGCATACTGGAGCGTTTTTGCTATTTTTCTGACTTGCGGCAGACCTTCGGTATCTTCCTTCATCTGCCCGAGACAAATAAGAAGCTCACCTATCATATCGACGAGATAATTCACTTTTCCCGTTTTTACTTTGATGACGGCGTCTTCGGTATCCGTTTTTTTTACCGCATGCTCTTCAATCTTCTGTTCGCGCGCAGCCGTATCGGCGGGAGCGGAAGCAGGAGCCGTATCAGTCCGGACTGCGGCCGCAGCCTGTACCGGAGAACTTCCTTCTCCGCGGACCGCGGTAAACTGCGACAAACCGGCAATATATTCACCTACCGGAACCGAACGGTACGCCTCGAAATCCCCGTCCTTGAGGTCCTTTCCAAGTTCCTGCGCAAAATCAAGTCCTTTGAGCAGCATATCCACAATTTCTTTTGTTACCGGTATTTTACCGGACCGCAGCAGGTCAAGCAGACTCTCCGAATTGTGCGCCAAAGTTCCGAGCGTCGTCAATTTAAGAAATCCGCATTCGCCCTTGACTGTATGAAAAATCCGGAAGAGTTCTTTTACCGCATCGGTGTCTTCCGGATTCTGCTCAAGTCCGAGTATGAGTTCCTGCGCACGTGAAAACCGTTCCTCACAGTCGCTTACAAAAAGCTTCAACTGATCGCCGTCTATCTCCGCAGGATTTTCACGCACGTTTTCTCCCGCAGCCGCCTGCTGCTCTGTTTTCGGCGTCTGTTCTTTTGCTTCAGCGTCCGCATTTTCTTTACTTTTGTCTTCAGTTATTTCATCGGAAATCCACGATTGTATCTGTTCCGCCTTTGCACCTTTTACAGGATTCCCTGTTTCAATGTAATACCGCAGCAAATCAAGACCTTCTGATATGTACGAAGTAAAATCATGAAAACCGTCGTGGAGTTCTTTTTCCGCCGTCTCAAGCAATTTATTGCAAAGCAGCCTGTCCGTTCCCTCTTTGCTGCATTCAGTCGAGAATTTTTCAAGATTTCCGATAATTTCGGACATAGTCATGACATCGCCCGGTTCATATGAGATTATCAGCTTCGTGATTGTATCAAGGATTTGACTAAGAAAGTCCCGATTATTAATAGAAGACAAAGTATTCCTCCTTTCCGCAGGTTGTCTGCCGTGTAATTTTGTGAATGAAGGACGCACAATATTGCTTTAACTATTATAACAGGCAATACAGCGGTTTCAAACCCAATAAAATCTACGGTTACAGTATACCACGCTTATACGAATCAGGGGAGGGCTTTAATGCCGGTACAGATATTTTTAATACAAAAAAAACAGAGTACGTCGTCCTTCATGCAAGCGCACGAGGCGCGTCCCAGTGCTGCACGAATTGCGCTCCCCTGCTCTTCTTCCGTAAGGCCGATTCGTGCCACGTCAGAAAATGACACGATGTCATTTTCTGACACATACGGCAAGCGCACGAGGCGCGTCCCTGTCGCTGATACTCCGGCGAGATAATTCTGCGAGCCGGAGTATCAGCATCGTGAAAAAATGACAGGACGTCATTTTTTCACGTACCGACCAGTATCGCAGTACAGCCCTTCCCGTACGTCTCCGCGGCGGATGTGAACAGCTCGTCCACCGGATGCGCTTCCCCGCTCTGTCCCATTCCCCGCGCAATCCTGAGTCTACGCTCTCTTCCCGCCGCCGCAACTGTCATGCATCTTCCGCCCGGCGCTATATATACCGTTCCGGCTGCAGGTTTCTCCCCGTCCTCCGCTTCCTTCACGTGCAGCCCGCACATCCCGTCAAGCCGTTCCGCAAGCTGCGCCGTAACATACTCCGGCAGTCTGATGACCGCCGCTACCGGCTGCCTTCCCGCTGCAAACTGCGTGAACAGCTCCTCGAACGCCGCCACACCGCCCGTCGTCACCCCGACAACTGTCAGCCTGCCGTCACAGGCTCCGTCCGGCTGAAGTCTGCTGCTGACAGGCCTGCGCTTTATCCTCCCCGTTTCGTTCAGTCCGGGCGATTCCAGCCTCCGCGCCGCATCATACAGCCGCTGTACGGATACCATCGCCGCTTCCCGTATCTCACGATACAGCTCCCCCACGAACTCCTCCACCGAAAACGGCCCGCCCGGCTTGTGCACCGCGTACACCGCCCCCTTCTCAAGCGCCTGCACCGCACTCCGGTTCCCCGGCGTCACAAACGAGCTCATCACTATCACCGGTACCGGCCTGCGCTCCGCAAGATATCCGATGAACGCAAGCCCGTCCAGCCGCGGCATGTCAATGTCAAGTATAACCACGTCGAAATCAGTGTGTTCCACCGCGTCCCGCGCCGCATACGGGCTGCCCGCCGCACCTGTCACGGTGATTTCCTCATACGCCGACAGCTCCCGCGTCAGAATACTTCTGACTGCAGCCGAATCGTCTATAATAAGCACCCCTGTCTTTCGCACGATGCACGCTCCTTTCACGCTGTCCGGCTGTATACCGAGCAGCCCGCTTTCCTCAGGTGCTCCGGTTCCGTCAGGAGCACCTCCGACCGTCCGATGAACAGCAGGCCTCCCGGTTTCATGTTCGCTGTTATGTTGGCGAGCGCCGCTGCCCGCGAACCGTCGTCGAAATAGATGAACACGTTCCGACAGAAAACATAATCGAACGGACGGGGAAAGCGCACCGTGTCCATCAGGTTCAGATTCTTGATAGACACGTACTTCCGAAGGCTCCCGTCAATCCGCCAGAACCCGTCACCCGCAGGCGTAAAGTACCGTCTGCGCTCCGCGTCATCCGTCCTGACGAATCTGCCTTCATGATACACACCCCGGTTGAAGTCCTCCAGAACTGTCCGGTTCACGTCGGAAGCGACGATGTGGAAGTCGGAGATGCCTTCGTCGAGCAGGCTCATGGCAAGCGAATACGGCTCCTCGCCCGTCGAGCAGGCCGCGCACCAGATGAACGTCCCGCCCCTCCGCTGCTTCCGTATGTCCGAAGCGAGCTCTTTGAAATGCTCGCTCTCGCGGAAAAAATACGTGTGGCATGTCGTCACGAAGCCCGCCACCTGCTCGTAGCAGCGGGCATCTCCCGCGGATAAGCGGGCGCACAGTTCGTCCATATCAGGACAGAACCCGCGGTGTATCATATCCGCGAGTTTCAGGGCGAGTCGTTCATATTTGTCTTTTCCCATGCATATGCCGAATTTCCGGTAGATGAGCGAGGAAATCAGGTCAAGCTGGGGTCCGGTGACTGCAGGCATGTTCTGTTCCTCCGGCGGCAGGGGGGAATACCCGGAAAGGTTATTTTCGGACATTTCAAACAGTGCGGTCCGGACCGCCTTCTTTTTCAGACCGGCTTGAAATCTTCATCATCCTCGAATGAAATCGCATGTCCGATCTCTTTTCTTCCCGCTGTTCCGTTTTTCTGCTCGGGCTTTACCCCGGTAACGGTTTTTACGGCTGACTTTGCACCTGTTTCCGTATCTTTCTTCGTCTCCGCACCCTGATGTGCAGCCGCATCGTGCGCCGCCGGGTGTGCCTTTCCTTCCCGGAATTTCGCGGCGGCACGGGCGTCGCTCTCTTCAGCCCCGCCGGAATACGACTTCCCGCTCACGATGAGGTACAGGTTGTCGACTATGTCGTTGAGGCTCGTCACCTGCCCCTGGAGCTCTTCGGCAGCGCCCGCCGTTTCCTCGGCGCTCGACGCGTTCGTCTGCACGACCGTGTCGAACTGAATCATCGCTTTATTCACCTGACCGATTCCCTCGTCCTGCTGGCCCGATGCAGTTTCAACTTCCTTGTTCATCTCCAGAACCTTCTTTGAGTTAGTAAGGATATCCTTGAATATTTCCGACAGTTCCTTCGAGATTGACATTCCCGACTCGACGTTCTTGAGCGTATCTTTAATCATGGCCGCCGTTTCCTTGGCTGATTCCGACGAGCGGTTCGCAAGGTTCTTCACTTCGTCCGCAACGACCGCGAATCCCATGCCGGCTTCTCCCGCGCGTGCCGCTTCGACGGCCGCGTTGAGCGCGAGCATGTTCGTCTGGAACGCGATGTCGTCTATGACGTCGATGACGTTTTTGATGTCTTCGGTAGACTTTGAAATATTATTCATGGCCAAGAGCATGTCGGTCATCTTGTCGTAGCCGTTCTGACTCGCCCCGGTCGCCTTCTCGGACAGAAGACTCGCCTGCCGCGTGTTCCCGAGGTTCTGCTTCACCATGGACGAAAGTTCTTCCATGGACGACGTCGTCTCCTCGATGCTCGACGCCTGCTCCTGCGCACCGTTCGCTATCTCCTGCGACGCGGTTGAGAGCTGCGTGCTCGAGATGCCTATCTGTGCAGAGCTGTCGGACAGGCTGTTCACCATTTTCGTCACCGGTTTCGTGATGCTCCGCGTTATCGTGATTCCGAGTATGAGTGAAATACCGAGTCCGACAAGTATTGCCGTGACGATAATCACCATTGAAACAGTCTCTGTCTGCTGACTCTGTTTATACGCTGCTTCCGCATCCGAGGTCTGAAGACTTACCATTTTTTCGAGCACCGGCTGCAGTTTGCTGCTTATGGGTACCAGAACAGTGTCTATGTAATTGTTGGCGCCGGTTATATCCCCCTTCAGCGAATAGTCGAACATCTTTGTTCCCTTTTCCGCCATCTGACCGCCAAGATCCTTCGCCTGCTCAAGCAGTTCCCTCCGCTCGTCCCTGACGATATTCGTCGCTTCGTAATCGGCTATCGTTTTTATAAAAAACTGTCCGTTGTCTATATAGACCTGTTTCGACTGGTTTATTCCTTCGGTCGTCTTTCCCGGCCTGTTCGCTATCATCAGCTCGGTCATGCCCGACTGCAGCAGATACTGCATCTTTTCAGCATACAGAACCCTCAGAACGTCTTTCTGATACATGTCTGTAACGAGTGCGCTGACTGTCCTTGTCGTGTACAGCCCGATAAATCCGACGACTGCAGTAATTATCGAAATAACAACCGCCATCGTAATAATTCTGAATCCGATCCCTTTCTTCGTGCCTGTCTTCATACCTGTTTTCTCCTAATGTAGATTCTCTTATGCCTTTTCTTCTGCCGGCGGCAGAATCCGGTTTCTACTTCTTCGTTTCTGACTGTACTTCCGCCGTATCCTTTACTGCGGCAAGTTCCTCTTCGCTGAGAATTCTGAGTACGTCGAGCACTATTTTCATCCCCTCCGGCGTGTCGGCCACTCCCCGTATATACTCGCTTTTAATATGCGCGCTGATGTACGGAATCTTCGACAGCTTCTCGTCGGGAATGCTCACGACGTCCTGTATCGCGTCCACAACGAACCCCATGAACACGTTCTCTCCGCCGTATGCAATCTCCACGACGATGATGCACGTCCGCTTCGTGTAATCCTGAAATTTGAGCCCGAACCTGAGCCGCAGGTCTATTACCGGTATGATTTGTCCCCGCAGATTTATTACACCCCTGATGAACGCAGGTGTCCGCGGCAGCGGCGTAATCGCCGTCATACCCATGAGTTCCTTCACTTTAAGGATGTCCATGCAGTAGTTCTCGTTGTCAAGCGTGAAGCTCAGGAAACGTGCTCCGTTCAGCAGTTTCCGCCTCGTCATTTCCATCTTCAATGCCTCCTTGTATACGTCTTTGTATACATTCGTTGCAGTGTTATTTGTCTGTGGATTTTTGACTTGAAAATACGACGAATGGACTTTTCCGGTCCATGCAGACGCCGTCCGTAAATTGAAAATATGTCAAGCAGCATTCTCCTTTGAGAACTTAATATTTTGTAATTTTTGTTTAATTAATAATAGAAGAATAAAACGATGGTGTCATTGATTTAAATCAATCGGATAAATATCTTTTCGACGGGAAAAATCAGTCCGCATTTCTGATACGGCTCAACGTTTCGGGGGTAATTCCCAGATACGAGGCAATATCCTGTCCGCTGAGATATTCGGCAAAATCACCTTCGCCGCGCATGAATTGTTCGTACCTGTCTTTCGCATTGTCGGTCAGAAGCAGCATGGCGTGCTTTTCAAGTTTCTGAAGTCTGCTTTTTTCAAGATAATACAGAAATTCAAAAGCATGCGGATCAACGGTGGCTCTGCGTCTGAACAAATTCTGATCGATTATCAGAATTTTGCATGAAACAACCGCTTCAATAATAATTTCGTACTCGGAGGCACCTGCGGAAAAAGTCACAGAATCGATTATATCGCCCGGACGCAGATATTCCAGCGTATATTCATGACCGGAAGGCGTTCCGTAATAAACGCGGAAAATCCCGTCAAGAATAAACCCGAATGTCGGCTGCAACGTACCGTATTCAAAAAAATGATCTCCCGCGGAACAGTAGCAGAACCTGCCGTTATTTTTTAAATAATTGAACAATTCGTTTATGCAGGTAATATCGTTTTCGTATTTCGACGCGAATGCCTGAAAATCCTCGTGTGCTCTTTTTTCTTTCATGTTTTTATTATCATTAAGCGGGGAAAGTTCGGAGTCGGCGGATGTATCCTGTATGACGTTAATATACTGGATTTTTGTTTCTCCCCTCATACAGGATAAAATTTGGACTTCCAGTTCCTTCACACTCCCGTCTGCAAGACGATGTACCGTGTGAAATATTTCTTCAGATCCGTCACCTCTTTCTCCACCTGATGCGAGCCGCAACCGAATGACATCAGGCTGACTCGTACTGATTTCATAAATAGTTTTTCGAAGAAACTGCTGACGGGACCAGCCGTAAAACCGCACCGCTTCTTTATTTACTTCCAGTATTCTGCCGGTAGCGCACTCCGCTACAATCTTCGCCGGCCTGCTGAAGAAAAAATAATTATGATGCGGGAGAGGTTCATTCCTTTTTCTGCCTGCGGTTTTATGAACAGGTTCAGCCGAAACAACAATACGGCCGGCAGTCCGGGAAAATTCGCAGATATACCCTTTACCGCTTACTCCCGTGTAAAGAATCAGATTTACACATTCTCCCGTTTTCCATACCGTATTGCAGGCAGAGAGAATGATGCTGAAATGCTGATAAAAGACACGCAGCAAAAGCGCACCGCAGCCGGCTGTCCTGCTTTTCGGACCATCACACACAAACGGCTGATCTGCATCAGGAGATTCAAGATCGACAATTTCGTCGTCAGTATTGAATACCGGTTTAAAACCGCATTTCAGACGGCCGGACGCGCCGCAGGAATCATCCGCATTGCCGGTTCCTCCGTCCGTTCCCGACGGAACTACCGCTTCATTTGCAAAAAATGTCCGGAAAAACTGCTCGTTCTTTTCAAGCAGCATCAGACCGGAGTCTGTAAGAGCGGAAAGCACCATACGGCGGTCGCTATTTTTAACTTTTTTCTGCAGGATATTGCGTGATTTTAACCCGGCCACCATTCTCGACACATCGAGTACAGGCATATCAAGATCCGCTGCCAGACTGCTTATGGAAACGGAACCGTTCTGCTTGACGGACAGGAGCAGATACAATTCCTTCAATGAAAGATTTTCAGGTCCGTGCATTTTTCTTTTATATGTGTTAACGAAAGAGAGAATTTTAAATAGCGAAGGATTGTTATTTTGTACGGCTTCCGTTTTTTTATTCGCAGCAGCTTTACCCTCGCGCCGTCGTCCTGATGACGAACCGAAAAGATCTTCAATATCAGTGTCCATTGCGTCTGCAAGACGAAAAAGCACCGTAAGCGTCGGAATTTTCTTTTTTGATTCTATATAATAAATATAGCTTCTCGACAAATTCGCCCTGGTTGCAAGTTCCTCAATCGATATTTTTTTAGCGATACGCAAATGTCGTATTCTTTCAGTAACGTCTGCAATTCTCGTATCTTTTTTCTTACTCACATGACTCTCTCTAGTTAGCTGAAGATTTAAACGAACTCCCCTTTCACCAATATTTTAATTGGAAAGTAAAAGGTCCGCGACTCTCTATAGTGAGTCTCTGTTTTGAGATGAGTACATACTTATAAATAAAACACGAGAACGTAACTGCCGGAAAACATCAAATCGTATAAAGCAGTTATTATTTTATTGGACCTTACTATATCTGAAAATAAAGCCGAGCACAACCGGAAATACCGCAGCAATCTGTCACCGCTTTCCGTTTCCGTCGATTCCGAGACCGAACAGCGCGAAATCTCCCCTGCACGGATCGTCCGGCCAAACCTGCCTGAGCACGCCGGTCAGCATACGTGCGGTTTTCGCCGTACCCGCGCTTCTTTCCGGAATAAGCCCGAGTTTCGCCGCTTCCTGAAGCACGTGCGTATCGAGCGGTATTACTAAATCCGCGGGCGAATACCACGTCCACAAACCAACATCGACGGGAGAATCAGTCCGCACCATCCAGCGCAGGAACATGTTCACCCGTTTGTTCGCCGACTGCGCCGTATGAGATACCGCTCTGCATCCGGAAAACACTTCGGAAACGACTGATGCAAGTTCAACATGACTTCCGCCGCATTCAGCACACGCCTTTTCATAACGGCGTTTCATATATGCACCGAACGTCCTCTCATCAGTCAGTATTTTCTGCAGCACAGTAAAAACGGCGCGCATATCGTCATACGAATAGAAGCGGTAAAATTTTCCGCGGCCTTCGGGAAACTGTTCCTTCCACGCACCGCTCCGTATCCACCGCGCTGGATGGGCATCAGTCAGAGAAAATATACTGCCGGCTTTTTTCATAAACAAGTCGCGGCGGCCGAACGAAAGAACGGACATGATGAACGCGGCAACCTCCGTATCCGATGCGGATCTATACCTGCAAAGTATACAGCTCGGATCATTATCGGGAAAGCAGCAGGTTTCGTATTTTGCTGCAAGCCTGCGGAGAAGGCGTATCGTTTCTGACGGAATTTTAACATCGGACATTGTTCTAAATTTATTAAAATAACGGGGAGGAGTCAATCTTCATTTCTGCCAGCAAATCAAAACTATGCAAATTGACTAAAATTTAAATAATGGATGTTATATCCAGAATATAAAAAATATACAGTTCAAATTTGTGCAATTTTCAGTTCAAAACGGTCCATTGCGCGCTAAAAAAAACAGTGTTAGCCTTCATTTATTCATGCAGGAGGAAAAACATGAAAAAATCATCTTTATATGTACTGATTGCAGTCGTTGTTCTTGCGGTCGTCAGTTCAATCGTCGTAGTCCGTGCAAAGGGACCGCTCAATTCACCTTCGCAAAAAAGCGGAAAGGTCACAACGCTTACGTTCGGCAGTCATCAGAGCGGACTCCCGACTTCGGGGATTGTACAGGAATTGGCAAAAGAATACGAATCGGAGACCGGAATAAAAATCGATTTTCAGATTACGCCTGACGCTCAATGGCGCGATTTAATAAAGGTAAAAATGGATTCGGGAGAGGCACCCGATATTATCTGTGTCGATACACCGATAAATCTCGCTTCAAGTCTCAAAATGGCGAAATACTGCGTCCCCCTTACCGGCGAAGAATGGGTAAGCAGGATGTACCCGACTTCAGTAAAGGCAGTATCCGACGGCGGAAACGTTTACGGCATCACATTTCCCGGTCCCAAAATGTATTTCTACATCTACAATAAAACGATATTCGAAAAATACAACCTTACTCCGCCGAAATCATACGCAGAGTTTAAACAAGTATGCAGTACGCTTCTTAAAAACGGAGTAACACCGGTTTTTGAGGCGACGACGAACGGTTGGCATCAGGTTCTTCCGTTGTTTGAGACAGGCGGTCTGTATCTGTCAAAAGATCCTGAGCTATATGACAAGCTTAACAAAAACGAAATAAATCTTGACCGGATTCCCGACTTACTCAAGATACTAAAAGAACTCGACGAAAGTGCACGGCTGGGATATTTCGGAAAAGATTATTTAAGCAACGCATGGGAGAATGCAAAAGAAGCGATGGGAACGGGAAAATGCGCCATGACCATTGCGGAAATCGGGTTCAAAAATGAAATTCAGGCTGATTATCCCGATGCAAAGGCGGAAGATTTCGGACAGTTCGTCATGCCGTGGGGCGACAACCAGATTATCGGGGTAAATTCGGCGAGCAACGGATATTTTATTAACAAGGACAGCAGGCATATCGAAGAAGCGAAAGGTTTCTTCAGATTTCTCGCGCGGAATGAAAATCTTATTAAACGCCTCGAGGGACAGCCCGGAATCAATGAGGTATGCTGGACCGGAATCAAAACAAAATATTCGGAACAGGAGAACGCGTACATCAACTCTCTTCAGCGGGCCAACGTCGTGCAGACGTCGGTGAACTACATAGACAGCCAGTGGATGGATGTCGGTAAAGATCTCGAATCCATGTATATGGGGGCAAAAACTCCCGAAGATGTCCTCAAAACTATAATCACCCGAAGAAACGAACAGGCCGTGCTTCTCCGTGATCCGGGTTGGAATTAATCAACAACCCCGACGCAAGCGTCGAGGTATGTTGTTCTCTAAAGGTATCGCAGTCGGGATTTAATACCCTTCATACGCCCCAAGGGGCGGGATATTAAACCCTCCGCACGAATAAATAATCTCGGACAGTTCAGTTCTGCAGGAGGAAAAATGAATATAAAACGAACCTACCCATGGTATTTTACGTCAGGGGCCTTGCTGCTCTACTTTGTTTTCTTTTTTCTTCCCAGTCTCATGGGAATCGGATATTCCTTTACAGACTGGAATATTTATTTCGACGATATTAAATTTGTCGGACTTGAAAACTATAAAAGGGCGTTTTCATCCGACTATTCCGTGTATATCCTGCATACCATTTATTTCACAATCTGCACTACAGTCATCAAGACCGTTCTCGGCTGTTTATTGGCTCTGCTGCTGACACAGAAATGTGTCAGGACAAAAAATTTTCATCGGATGGTTTTCTTTCTTCCGCAGGTCATGTCATATCTTGTCGTCGGACTTGTCTTTAAAAGCATGCTTCATCCCACCAGAGGCTTTTTGAACAACTTTCTGCGCGGCGTAGGACTTGAAAAGCTCGCAGTAAACTGGCTCACCGATCTGCGCTTCGTTTTTCCCACCGTGATAGCCGTCGATGTGTGGAAGGGAGTCGGCTATATCATGGTCGTCATGATCGCCGGCCTTATATCAATCTCGCAGGATTATTATGAAGCTGCGGATATCGACGGCGCAAACAGTCTTCAGAAATTTACGAAAATAACGCTGCCTCTGCTTTTGCCCGTTATCATCAACACAACGGTCCTTAACGTGACATACGGACTCCGCGTGTTCGACATGGTTTATTCGCTTACGAACGGAGGGCCGGGAGACGCTACAGGCGTTATAAACACCGCAGTCTACAAGGAATTCTCCAAAGGCAATCTGGCGATGGGAACCACTTTATCCGATATTCTGTTCTTCATATTGCTCATCTTCATCTACTTTACAATCAAATCCGGCGAGCGCAGTGAGGTAAAACAATGAAAGCGGGTTCATCGAAAATCACATCGCTTATTCTGAACGTTGCGGCCATAATCGGTTCGTTCATCGTCATTATTCCGATTTATGTTCTGGTGATTAATTCCGTAAAAAATCCATCAGAAGCGAACAGCATGTCAATTGCTTTTCCCACGGAATTCCATTTTGAAAATTTCTATACGGTTATTAATAAAGGAAAATTAGTATCGTCGTTCTTCAACAGTGCAGTCTATTCGGCTTTCAGCGTCGTTCTCATAGTTGTATGCGTATTATTCGCGGCATTCGTCATCTCCCGGAACACGAGCGGATTAAATAAAACAATTTATTATTTCATAATAGCGGGAATCGCCATGCCGATTAACAACGTCACGCTTATGAAAGTACTGCAGACACTGAAACTGATGAACACGCGGCCGGGAGTCATTCTTATTTATGCTGCAACGAACATACCTCTCAGTCTGTTTCTTGCATACGGATTCGTCGGCACCATACCGCGGGAACTCGACGAAGCGGCGCTGCTTGAAGGCTGTACTCCGTTCAAAATGTTCACGAACATCATTTTACCGCTGCTGAAACCTATCGCATCGACCTTAATTGTATTGAACACTATGTCCGTGTGGAACGATTTCATAATGCCGTTGTACTATTTAAATACCTCAAAAAAGTGGCCCATGACGCTGGCCGTATATAATTTTTACGGCATATTTGAAAATTCATGGAATCTTGTGTGTGCGGATATTGTGCTGACAATACTGCCCGTCCTGATTGTCTTCATTGCCGGACAAAAATATATTACCGGCGGAATTTCAGCAGGAGCAGTAAAGGGATAATACCATAATTTAATAATATTATTTCCGGCTGAGTCTTCTGAACTCAGTCGGTTTCAATCCGGTCTTCAATTTGAACATACGACAAAAATAATAACAATTCTCACCGTATCCGGACATCTCAGCCACTTTGTATATATCCATATCGGGATAGTTCGAAAGAATATTCTTTGCATTCTCTATCCGCAGATATGTGATGTATTCCGAAGGCGTCATATTAATTCTTTCTTTGAATATCTTTCCAAGATATTCAACGCTGTAACCGAATTTTATACTCAACTGAGAGAGCGATATAGTTTCCTTGTAATGCAGCTTGATGTATTCAACGAGATACTGCGATATTTCGCTATGGTTCAATTCTCTATCCGGCAGCGGAAGCGGATTATCAATCTGTTTCCGGCCGATTATATTAATAATCGCTTTCCGCAGCTCATTCTCCTTCACCGGTTTCAGCAGATATTCGCTCACCCTGAGGCTTATGGCCTGTCTGGCATATTCAAAATCGCTGTAGCTGCTCAAAATAATATATGATATATCGGCATAATACTGCCTTGTTTTTTTAATAAGCGTAAGCCCGTCCATTACGGGCATACGTATATCGGTCAATATAATATCGGGATACGCCGTTTTTATCATATCATAGGCGGTTTGTCCGTCCATCGCTTCTCCGACTACGGAAACGTTAAGATCTGCCATCGCTTCAATTTTTTTTACGATATTCTTTCGAAGCAGTATTTCATCCTCCACAACAATGATTTTTGTTTTATTCTCCATTGTCTACAAGTCCTCCGATGACGATTGTCGTATAACCTTTAACGGAATTGTCTATAGTAAAAACCGCCCGCTCTTTATACCTCATTATCAGTCTGATGTAAGTGTTCTTCAGTCCGGAACCGCCTATATGAAAATTATTCAGTTCAGCATCGATATCCAAGTGTAAAAATTCCGTTAAAATTTCGTCCCGCTTCTTATCGCTCAGAGTTCCGCCGTTATCCGTTACTTTCAGCGTCCAGTTTTTTCCGTCGCTTTCGACTGTAACTGAAATTTTCCACGGCGGACTTTCAATGAAGGCATATTTGAATATGTTCTCTGTTAATGGCTGAATAATAAATTTCGGAATGCTGACGGACAGCAAACCATCAGGGCAGTATATTTTATATGAAAAGTTTTCCTGCCCGTAGCGCACTTTCATTATATCCAGATAATTCTTAGTCATTTCGAGTTCCTGCTCTATGGTAACCAGCGGTTCATCGGATCTTGTTACATACCGCAAATAGGACGTAAGCAGCTCACACATGTCGGTAATCTCATCGTCCATGTGCTCCTCCGCCATAACGCTGATATTGTTAAGTATATTATACAGAAAATGCGGTTCTACGAATGACTGCGAAAGCTGAAGCTTCATCCTTGTCTCCTCGGATTTTAAAAGAAGCAGCTTTTTCGCGGACAAAACAAGATGCCTCTTCATGGCAGTATACGTTTCCCAAAGCGATGTTATCTCTCGTATGCTGCCCGCCGCATACGAGTCTTCTGTCTTTCCTTCAACAACATCCTCCAGCTCGAATCTTTTTATTGTGTCGCTCAGCTTATTGATGGAGGTCGTTAACTGATTTGAAATAATAAAACAGATAATCGTGGTGTCTATGAGAACCGTAATAAGAAGAAGCAGATAATAATATTTCGTATCACTGATGAGTTTTGCGACGGCAGTTTTATCTTCAAAGAGATATATCGTCCAATCATAATTCTCCAGATGGCGTATCTCAATGAAATTATTTCTTCTGCCGTTCTCAGGCGAAACGAGGGAACTAACATGACGTCCGGCGGAATATGGGAAAACAAATTGTCCTTCGCTGTCGAGAATATAAATTCTGATATATTTGTTATCAGTCTGCAATTCAACCGGTTTCTTAAAAAGTTTACTGCAATCCTGCACAACTTCCGCGATACCTTCGGGTCGTCCCGAATTGTCGTAAAAAAGACGTATGAGGGACAGATTATATTCCCCTCTCAGCTGTCCTGCGACCGGAGACGTGATATATTTCTTACCGGCACGTTGCATCGTCCGCTCATACCACGGATAACCGGGCAGATCGATTTTTTCAGTTTTGACACTGTCGCCGACACTTACCAAATAGCCGTTCAGCGAATAAAGATTAACCTGTCTGACTTTTTGAAACGCACCGAACGTAATGAATATGTAATCGCTTAAATTCCACGCCTTGTTATGGACATCGATGGTGGTATTCCTGTTATCCCTCATTGCAGTTCCTGAATTCACCGTTTCAATAAACTGGTTAAAACTGTCACGCACCGCATTTGAATAAACGATATTCATCGAGATAGTGGACAGAACATCCATTTCCTGCGTCAGATTATCAGCAACGGAATCAGCATATACCCTGATTTCCTTCTGCTGAGATGCGTATATGCTTTGCACGTTGCGATAATACGATAAAAGGAAAAAAACGGAAATTATGACAATAACAAAACTGCTGAATATATAAAAAAGATATAATCTGTATGATATTTGTCTGAACTTCATTCTATATCTACTCTAAACGCAGAGTACAATCCGGTCAATATTTATTTACTGCGGACTGCTTCGAAACAAAAATGGTCCATATTTTTAAACTAAGTTAAACGGAACTTCACAAAAAATACCGACAGCAACATCACTTCTTTTTGTCTTTCAAAACTCCGCCGTCTGGTATATACTTTGCGCACTATATATGAATCGTAGTTCCGAAATCAGAAAGATTTTTTCTCTTCTCTTTGTCATATGCATTTGCGCGGCTCTCCTGTTGTTTTACTCGCTTCCGGTCCGCGGGCAGAAAGATATTTCCGAAGAGGAACAGCGTACGCTGCAGCACGTTCCGTTCTTTTCACCGGCGGATTTTTTTTCGGGAAAATATCAGAAGCAGGCGGAAGACGCCGTTGCGGACCAGCTGCTGTTTTCGGCTGAAATAAAATACGGCGTAAAACAGGCGCAGAACGGACTGACGGCGGCAACGGCGAAACTGGTGCAGAACCGAAAAAATGATGTACCGGCCGCCGATCAGTCCGGTGAAGAGGCTGCAGAAAAATCAGCCGAAAAACCTCACTATACGTATACAGAGGTAGTCGCGGATACTGCCTATAAACTTGACGATTCCGGCTATCTTGTGAAAAAACCTGTCGCGCCCGATCAGTTTGTGTATACTATCTATGACCCGTCCATGCTCAGGCGGGTTACATTTCCGAAATATCTGTACTTCATCAATACGAGTGTTTCCGTCGATTTCAACGATATTAATAAATACGATGCATTCGATTACGTAAAGAAAATGTTTCCCGACATGGCCGGTTACGCGGAATTAACTTTCGGCTCCTTCGAGGAATATAAAAAATATTTTTATCAGACTGACCACCACTGGAATTACAACGGTTCGTATATCGGCTATACGCAGATTATGCGGATGATGGAAGGTGATTCTGTCATACTTCTGAAGCCGCTCGGCATTCGTATATACGACGTCGTCTACAACGGTTCTCTTTCACGCGACAATCTTCTTAAGTACTCGACCGAAAAGTTTACCGTATTCGACTTCGCCGTTCCGAAATACGAAACATGGATAAACGACAAAAAAGCGGTGTACGGGCAGCGCTCAAGATATGTATCGTCGACGGAATGTCCCGACAGCACATACTCCAACCATTACGGGCTGTATTACGGCGACGATTACGCGAAAGTCGTCTACAAATTCGACAATCCGAACGCGGAAAACATTCTGATTCTCGCAACGTCTTTCTCGAACGCAATCAACGAACTTATCGCAAGCCATTACAACGAGACGCACGTCCTTGATTACAGGCATTATCCGCAGGTATACGGAGAAGAAATCGACGCGCAGACATATATGCGGAAAAATCATTTATCAAAATTATTAATTATTGGGGATCTTCCTTCACTGGGATTTCAAAAGGATAAAAAATAACATGTTATTCAGCAGCATGATTTTCATTTTTGTTTTTCCCCCCCTTCTATGTACGGCATATTACGTCGTACCGAACAGAACGTACCGGAACATTCTGCTCTGCGCCGCATCGCTGCTGTTTTATGCATGGGGAGAACCGCGGTATATTTTTCTCATGCTTGCTTCAATAAGCGTAAATTATTTATTCGGCATCGGTATTGAAAAAAACCGTTCCGCCGGCAGCGGAAAATTTCTGCTTATATCGGCGGTCGTATGCAATCTGGCAGCGCTGGGATTCTTCAAGTACGCCGGATTTTTCGTGCGGAACATCAACGTACTCTTCCGTACGTCGGTTACCGTGCCCGATTTACCGCTGCCTATCGGAATCAGTTTTTACACGTTTCAGGCGCTTTCATACATCGTCGACGTATACCGGGAAAAAACACATGCCCAGAGAAATTTTCTCAATCTCACGTTGTACATCGCGCTTTTTCCGCAGCTTATAGCGGGTCCCATTGTCCGCTACACGGATATTGAAAACGAAATCAACAACCGGCACGAATCGTTCGACAATTTCATTAACGGTCTCGAACAGTTCATTGTAGGTCTTGCGGCAAAGGTGCTCATTGCAAACAACATGGCCGTCATAGCGGACTCCGTATTCGGCAGCTACAGGGATGCAGGCGCGCTTGTTCTCTGGATTGCCGCTCTGGCGTATACGTTCCAGATTTATTTCGACTTCGCAGGATACAGCAGGATGGCAATCGGACTCGGCAGAATGTTCGGGTTCCACTTTCCGCAGAATTTCGACTACCCTTATGCCGCAACCTCCATCACCGACTTCTGGCGGAGATGGCACATTACGCTGTCGTCGTGGTTCAGAGATTACGTATACATACCGCTCGGCGGAAGCAGATGTTCGCGCGCGAAACTTATCAGAAATATTATTATTACGTGGCTGCTTACCGGATTCTGGCACGGTGCCGAATGGAATTTCGTACTCTGGGGATTTTATTATGCGGTGCTGTTATTATTCGAAAAATTGTTTACCGGGAAATTAATGGCGCGGCTGCCGAAATGCGTAACAATCGCCGTTTCCATGTTCTTCGTCGTTACCGGATGGGTACTGTTCCGCGTAACGGACATCGCCGATCTGTGCGCGGTTCTTCAGCGCATGTTCACGCCGTCAGACATTTCGGCGCGTCAGTATATAGCTGAACACGCGGCTGTCATGAGCAGAGCGTTTTTCTTTATTCCTGCGGTCATCGCGTCGCTGCCGGTTTTGAAAACCGCATACGGGAAACTTCACGCACACACAACGGGCTTCGCAATCGAACTATACTGCATCATCTGCCTTTTTGCGGCTTCAGTATGCATGCTCGTCGCATCAACGTATAATCCTTTTATTTATTTCCGGTTCTAGAACAGGGCGTCCCGGAAGTTTCATTCACGGAACGGTCCCGTTCTCTGTATTTCCGGCGATTATTAATTCAGGTTGTTTTCGTCCTCTTTTTTCTTATCCATTGCGCGTTTCACGAAGAAAATAACAAGAACGATTACCGCAATAACAAGAATAATCAGCAGCGCGATCGTAAGCGCCGGCAGTCCGGCCTTTGTTCCCGCCGTTTCGGGCGCCGCCGGCTGTACTTCCGTGTTCTCAGGTTCTGCGGCTGGAGCTTCCGCCGGCGGTTCCGGAGCGGTCACTTCGGGCTGCGGTGCCGGTTCAACCGCATCGGGCACAGTCTCCTTTATCAGAACGAACGGAATGACAATACGCGTCTTTCCCGGCCAGTTTTTGTACGAGCGTGCAAGACCGATTACCGACGTCTTGTTTGCAAAAACCTCGCGGATGCGCACCTGGAAATTCGCCTTAAAATACGCCTTGTCGTCGTAATGATTCGTGTTCCAGTAGCAGACTTTCCCGGCAATTTCATCGGCCTTATCCATCGGAATATCGTACGCACGTTCAATATACCCGGATACGATGCGGCGCATATTCCGGATTGTATTTACGCCCGCGTGTTTTTCGACGTAAATAACATCAGCTCCCGCTTTTGTTCCCGGATAGACACGCACGGCTTTGTACTTAAAATCAGGAGAGCCGCCCGCATACGGAGATTCCGCATGATTCACCTGCTCCTGATATTTAATTTCCGCACCGAGCCTGCGGCCCATATCCCGGATCTGTTTGCCGGTGTTGTAGTTTTTCCATGACACAGGCGCTGCATCGTCGATATACGTCTCGGCATACGCTTTGTCAAGGATTGATGTATCAATCTGAGCTGCTTCCGCAGCAAAAAGAAAACCTGTTGCTGCACACAGCAGCAAAGAAAAAATTGCTTTCCTGAACATAGTTTCTCCTATACTAGGAATATCGGAACAAATTATGAAAATCAGTACTTTTTTCGAAATGAAAAAATGGTATTGATTTCAGCAATACTATAAAAAATCAGCGGTATCCTGCCGTTATTATTGGTTATGGAAATAAACGATTTTAACGTTAATATCGCGCTTCCGCCGAAGTACGGCGATACGGTTCGGCGTTTCCCGGTGGTCTATCTTATGGGCGAGACGGACGTCGAACAACTTATGAAACTGCTTGCTCCGCACTTCGATTCCGGCTGCAAACCTTTTATCCTGGCCGGCATTGAAGGAAAAGACTGGAATACGCCGTTTTCACCGTGGCCCGCGCCGAGACTCGGTAAAAACCTCGGTCCGTTTTCGGGCGGCGGACCGAAGTTTCTCCTGCTGCTCGAACAGCATATTGCACCGGCGATAGACAACGTTTACAGAACTGTTCCGACTCCCGAAAACAGAGCGATTACAGGCTATTCGCTTGCGGGACTGCTCGCACTGTATGCGCTTTACAAAAGCAAATACTTTTCGAGCTGCGCATGCGTGTCCGGCTCCTTGTGGTTTCCGCAGTGGGTGGAATATGTTCGGACGCATGTGCCCGAAGTGAAGACGCCGCGTATTTATATTTCGCTCGGCGACAGGGAAAATGAATCCCGCAATTCCGTTATGGCAACGGTAACGGACTGCACGCAGCGGACAATTGAAGCGCTCGCGCCGTATGCGCCTTTTTTTGAAGTCAATACGGGCGGTCATTTCAAAGACGTGCAGCAGCGTATTGTGAAAGGACTGCTGTATATCATGGAAGCAAAATAATAATACTGATTCAGGTATGCGGTTTGCATAAAAAATCGAAAAAAGATATAATTTATTCAGTCAGACAAAAGGAATATATCTTTTGCATTTTGTAGAAATAAGTCGGAAGGCGTAGTCTATCAAATCACATAGATTACGTCTTTTTCTGACTTAACTTTATTAACAAAACAGGAGATATCTTTCATGCCTAAAACAAAATTCCAGGGATTTATTTTCGGACTCGTCATGTCGTATGCTATGGCATACGGAATGGAAGTGTATAACGTTGCAATCAAAACGGGAGTGACGTTTGCTTCAGGCGGTTTCAGCAACATGACGAACGGCATTTTTCTCGACGCGCTAAAAGAAACTTCTTACATGGGGCTTGTCGTTCTGCTGTTCTCAAACTTGTGGGGCAACCGGACAGGAGCCGCAGTTGCCTCAAAATATGTCGATTTTTCCAGAGACAATCCTTTTTTCTGCAGAATAATACGTCAGGCCTGTACGGTCGGAATAATGTGTCCGACGATGAGTCTGGTCGCTTCCATTCTGTTCAACATGATTCTTGCCAAAGGGGTATGGTCGCAGCTGCCGGCTGTCTGGGTCGGCACTGTAATCAGGAATTTTCCTATGGCCTTCTTTTGGAACATGTATGCCGCTGCGCCGTTCACGCACCTGATTTTCGGTCTGCTGTTTGAACGAAGTAAATAATTCTGGTTTTTATTTTATAAAAATTGGTATGACAACAGCCTGTAGCGCCGTATAATGTTGCAAAGAACCGCAAAATAGGTGATAATTTTCCAAAAGGTTATCCTAATAGGAGTTTTACATGAAAAAAATCATCTCTACTCTGCTGGCTGCGGTTCTCGCCGGAGCTGTTTTCACCGGCTGTGCCAAAAAGACGGCACAGGCATCCGACAAAGTCTATCTCATTGCGACTGACACTACGTTTGCGCCGTTTGAGTTCGAAAACGCAGACGGCAAATTCGTCGGAATCGACATGGACATTCTCGACGCCGTCTCGAAGGACCAGGGCTTCAAGTATCAGCTGCAGGTTCTCGGCTTCCACGCTGCGGTTCAGTCGCTTGAATCGAAGCAGTCCGACGGCGTTATTGCCGGCATGAGCATCACCGAAGAGCGCAAACAGAAATTCGACTTTTCCGAACCGTATTTCGATTCCGGCGTCGTGATGGGCGTCGCGAAAAACAGCGCAATCGCTTCCTACGACGACCTCAAAGGCAAAAAAGTCGCGATTAAAACGGGAACGGAAGGCGCTGCTTTCGCGGAATCAATCAAGGACAAATACGGATTCGACGTATCCTATTTTGAGGATTCCGCGAACATGTACGAGGACGTCCGCACGGGCAACACGGTCGCCTGTTTCGAGGATTATCCGGTGCTCGGCTACGCCATTTCCCAGAACGTCGGCCTTAAAATCGTGACGCCGAAAGAGCAGGGAAGCTCGTACGGATTTGCAGTAAGCAAGGGTCTCAACGGAGACCTGCTTGCGAAGTTCAACAAAGGTCTTGAGGACATCAAAGCCGACGGCACGTATCAGAAGATACTCGATACATACATTAAAAAATAATAATTATAACGAGGTATTTTCAAAAGTCGAATGACTTTTGAAAATACTACTTTAATATAATAGGAATTGATTTTATGAATCTGTCTGTAGTATTAACAAGACTGGCGGCAAGTCTGCTCGTAACCGTACGGCTGACCGTCGTCTCTCTCGTGCTGGGTGCTGTTCTCGGTATGTTGTTCTGTCTCATGGCGCTCTCGCGGAGCAAGGTCCTCAGAGTCATAGACGCCGTGTATCTTGATATAATCCGCGGAACGCCGCTCATCGTTCAGGCGTTCTTTATCTACTTCGGCATACCTCAATTACTGCAGACAATCATTCCCTCGTTCAGACTTTCTCCCGACGTGGCGGGCATCATTACGCTTACGCTGAACGCGGGCGCGTACATATCGGAAATATTCCGCTCGGGAATCATGGCCATCGACAAAGGACAAATGGAAGCGGCGCGTTCGCTCGGTCTCCCGAAGTCCCGCGCCATGATTAAGGTCATCATACCGCAGGCGATCCGCATCGTCATTCCGGCGCTGCTGAATCAGTTCATCATTACGCTCAAAGACACGTCGATTCTTTCGGTCATCGGCATACGCGAGCTTACGCAGACCGGAAAATTAATAATTGCCACGACGTTCGAATCGTTCAAAACGTGGGCGCTCGTCGCCCTCATGTATCTTGTCCTTATTAAGCTGCTCTCTATGCTTTCAAACAAATTGGAAAGGAGTCTCCGCAATGGCAATGGTAAACGTCACTAATCTGAAGAAAAGTTTCGGCAGCCTCGAAGTCCTCAAAGACGTCTCGATTTCGGTAAACCGCGGAGAAGTTCTGAGCATTATCGGGCCGTCAGGTTCGGGTAAGAGTACGTTCCTCCGCTGCATCAACGCACTCGAAACGCCCGACAGCGGCACCGTGGAAATCGACGGAAGAATCATCACGAAGAAGCACGCGGATATTAATAAAATCCGCGAAAACATAGGTATGGTTTTCCAGCAGTTCAATCTGTTTCCGCATCTCACCGTGCTCGGCAACATCATGCTTGCACCCGTGGACCGCAGACATTGCACGAAAAGCGAAGCTGTGGAAAAAGCTCATGAACTGCTCGCGCAGGTCGGTCTTGAAGAAAAAGCCGACTGCTACCCGAAGCAGCTTTCCGGCGGCCAGCAGCAGCGAGTCGCCATAGCCCGTGCGCTCGCGATGGAACCTGATCTCATGCTCTTCGACGAGCCGACAAGCGCGCTTGATCCCGAAATGGTCGGCGAAGTTCTCGAAGTGATGAAAAAACTCGCGCAGAACGGCATGACTATGATCGTCGTCACGCACGAAATGGGATTTGCGCGGGAAGTTTCAAACCACGTTATTTTCATGGACGGCGGCTACATCGTCGAGCAGGGGTCGCCGGAAGACATTTTCGCTCACCCGAAAGAACACCGGACCATAGATTTTCTGAACAAAGTGCTGTAACGGTCGTTCTGCCGCATAAAAAAGCCGGCGTATCCGTTTTGAGGATACGCCGGCTTTTTTATGCGTACGGAGGTTTTAATACCCCGCTGCATGCTTACGGCGGAGTATGTTGACCTGCCGATTCCGAAGGCTACTGAATGATATGGTCTTTCGTCTGTACGGAAACGCCCGTATCGACGACGGCCGGACTCACTTTTTCGCCTTTAAGGGCTTTTACCGTGCTCTTCATCCCTTCATATCCCATCACCTCGGGATTCTGAACCATCGTCGCGAGCAGATATCCTTTTTTAATAAGATTCTTAATCATATCGGAATTGTCGAATCCGACGCCGACGACTTTGCTGCCCGCTTCCGCAACGGCGTTTCCGACTCCGACCGTCGAACCTTCGTTCGCACCGAAAATTCCGACGCATCCCTGCGTAATGAAGTTCGCGGCTGCGTCTTTCGAACGCGCTGCATCGCCGTCGCAGAACTGCGTAACGAGAACGTCATAAGCAGTTCCCGCAAACGCGGAACGGAAGCCTTCCTCTCGCGCTACGGTAGACGCCGTTGCAGCATTTACGGAAACAATGCCGATTTTTCCCGACGCGGCTCCCCGTGCCTTGAGTTCCTTTATCATCGTTTCGCCTGCAGTCTTTCCGGCCGCTTTGTTGTCGGTGGAAAGAGTCTGCACTGCCGGAAAATCAGCAGGGCTGTCTACGTAAATAATTTTTGCGCCTTCCGACGCGGCCTCTTTCAGCGCGGCTGTTATTGCCGTCGGTCCGTTCGCCGCAATCATGATTGCGTCCGCTCCGCCGGCGACGGCATTGTTGACGCACTCGATCTGTTTGTTGTCGTCCTTAATATCGGGAGCGGACCACTTGTAGTTCACGTTCCCGAGTTCGTCCGCGGCCCGTTTTGCGCCCGCGTTCACGTGCACCCAGTGCTGGTCCATCTGATCCATCGTGATGAGATACACGTTGTACGCCTTTGCCTTCTTCTTCGACGTCTTTGCGAACGATGCCGTTGCAAGAACCGTCAGCCCCATTAAAACCGCAATAACCTTTTTCATACTTTTCCTCCAAAAGTGCTATCTAAACCGTCTTTCAGACGGCCGTTACCGTTTTCTTTCTGCCGATATGTTTTCCGCTGCGGATAATAATGTCGAGCAGAACGGACAGAATGACTATGATGCCTATGACGATGTTCCTGATTGCGACGGGCGCACCCGCGAACTGCAGTCCGTTCTGCAACACGGACCAGATCGACGCGCCGATTACGGTGCCGAACAGCAGTCCCTGTCCGCCGAGCGTCGAAACGCCTCCGATGACAGACGCGGCCACCGCGTACATTTCGTACATGTTGCCGCTGTCCATCGTTCCCATGCCGCTCGTCGCGCACGTTATTAATCCGACGACGCACGACACAAACGCAGACACGACGTACGCTTTCGTAGTCGTCGAAACGACATTCACACCGGAAAGACGCGCCGCATCGATGTTCGAACCGATTGCGTAGATGTGGCGCCCCGTACGCGTACGCATCAGATAAAAATTGAATATGAGCCACAGCACAACCGCTATCCAGATAGTGTTGAACACCCCGAACGTTTTTCCGTAGTAAAAGAAATCGCGGAATCCTTCGGCCGCGTCGCCGATCGAGTCGGTGTTGTAATTCCCGTTCACAATCTGCGCAATGCCGCGCGCGATCGTCATTGTACCGAGCGTCGCGATGAACGGAGGCAGCTGGAAGAACGAAACGAGCATTCCGTTCAGCACACCTATGATAAGGCAGCAGATTAACGTGACGACGACTGCGATCCACGGATTCACGCCTTTCGACATGAGCGTGGCGCTTATCATACAGCTCATACCGACGAGAGAACCGATGGAAAGATCGATGTTCCCGGTAATCAGGACGTACGATTGCCCTATGCCGATAAGCAGTATCGGTGCAATCTGGCGGAGCAGATTCGCTATGTTCCGCGAGCTGAAAAACACCGGATTCATAATGCCGAACGCGACGTACAGCACGACGAGCCCCACGGCCACTGTCAGCACCTGCCCCATCCCCCTGATAGACACAACCTTCTTAAACGGATTCATTTTAAATTCGCCGCTCATTTCATTCTCCATCCTTCATAATTTTTTTATCCTCAAACCGCGTCGCATAATACAGAATATTTTCCTGCGTTGCGTTTTCCGCCGCAAGCTCGCCCGTAATCCGCCCGTCGCACATGACAAGGATGCGGTCCGCAATACCGAGTATTTCAGGCAGTTCGCTTGAAACGAATATCACGCCTTTCCCTTCTTTCTTGAGCTTGTTCATCAGGTTGTATATTTCGATTTTCGCACCGACGTCTATACCTCTTGTCGGTTCGTCAAAGATGACGACTTTGCTGTCGCGGGAGAGCCATTTCGCAACGACGAGCTTCTGCTGATTTCCGCCCGAAAGGGAAGCCGCATTCACGTCGCCGTTCGCAAGTTTTATGGAAAGCCGTTTTACGGCATCGTTCAGCATGCCGTTCTCTTTCTTTTTGTTAACCGTTCCCGTTTTGCGGCAGAGAATGTCCAGATTCGGCAGCGAAATATTGTGCCGAACGGAAAGTTTCGTACACAATCCGTCCTTCTTTCTGTCCTCAGGAGCGAGAACGATGCCCTGCCGTATCGCATCCCGCGGACAGTTGATTTTTACTTTGTTTCCCTCTAGTTCTATCACCCCGCAGTCTTTCCGGTCGGCTCCGAATATTGCGCGCGTCGTTTCCGTACGGCCCGCACCCATAAGTCCCGCGATTCCGAGTATTTCCCCCTTATACGCGTCGAACGAAACGTCTTTCACCATCCGGCCGGAGCTCAAATGCCTGACGGAAAATATTTTTCCGCCTCTCTGCATGGTCACGCGCGGGAACTTTTCCCTGATTTCGCGGCCGACCATATTTTTAATAATTTCATCCATCGTTATATCTTTGAAATTGCACTCTGTGATGAAACGGCCGTCGCGCATAATCGTAACGCGGTCGACTATATCCTTCAATTCCTCAAGGCGGTGCGAAATGTACACGATGCCGACGCCCTGTTTCTTCAACTCGTTAATAATGTCGAACAGCTTTTCTATTTCCTTGTTCGTCAGAGCGGACGTCGGCTCGTCCATGATAAGCACCCTCGATTTCGTCTCGAACGCCTTTGCAATCTCGACCATCTGCTGCTTCGAAACCTGCAGGTCGCCGACGACCGTGTCCGGCGTAATATCGTCGATTTTAAGCGCCTCAAGGACTTTCCGCGTACGCCTGTTCATCTCGCGCTCGTCGAGCAGCCGGCCTTTGCACAACTCGCGGCCGAGAAAAATATTCTGCGCGACAGTAAGATGCCTGCACATGTTCAGTTCCTGATGAATGATTGTTATGCCGAGTTCCTGCGCTTCCTTCGGCGTGAGATCCCCTTCGATATTCCGGCCGAACAGCTTCATTTCCCCGCTGTCGCGCGTATACACGCCGGACATAATTTTAACAAGTGTCGACTTGCCCGCCCCGTTCTCACCAAGCAGCGCCATCACTTCGCCTTTGCGTAAATCGAACGAAACGTCGTCAAGCGCACGTATGCCGTAAAACGATTTGCAGATATGTTTCATCTCGACAATTGTCTGAGTATCCATTTTTTCTGCGCTCCTGTTTTTTTTGTTATAAACAGTATTGCATCGCTTTTTCCGGCGCGAAAGTATAAAAAAATAGAGAAAAGGTGGATTTTCTTCAGATTTCCGGACAACTGATTACAGCGGACGCGAGCCTGAAATTCCGGGATATGACGAGAAATCGGAGCGGTTGTATTCACGGTCGATTTTTCCGTCCTTGATGACGAGCAGCCTGTTGGCCACCTCGAGCGAATCGGAAAGCGCAAAAGCCAGAATGCACACCGTCACTCCTTTCCTGCGGAACGCGTCGAAATATTCAAGCAGGTGCAGCCGCATCATCATGTCAGCCGAAGCGAGCGGCTGCATGACGCACACGAAAGAAGGATGCTGCAGCAGCACGCGCTGATACACGATGTCGTACAAAACCCCGTCGTCGAGTTCGTACAACGACGGCGCGTACAGTACGTCGCCGAACACCGGATACAAATCCTGCGCAACAGCGTTTCGCTTTCTGTCGTTCAGCCAGAAATTGCGTATTTTACCGTCGAGCGTGAAACATATATTGTCGAGGACGGGCAGCTGCTGAAAAAGCAGCGTCGTCGTCGGGTGGGACGGAATCAGTACGTACTGCCTGTTTCCCCGTTTCCACGGCTTTCCGTCGACGCGCAACTGCGCTTCGGGAAAAGACCACGGATCCTGCATTGCGGCGAACAGAGAATTAATAATCCGGCTGTCGCTGTCGAGCAGTACGACGGTCTCGCCCTGTTTTATCGAAAACGAAAAACTGCCGAATCTGCAGAAAAATCCCTCTTTATCCTGCACGGACTGACTTTCGTACAGTTTCTGATGCTGCTCCGTATGCACCCAGCTTGTAAAAGCATAGCTGTACCGCTCCATGATCGCGTCGTTCATCTGCTCCTTCTCAAGGCATTTAACAATCCGCCCTTTTTTCATAAGGAAACAGCGGTCGCAGTAATGGAACGCCTCCTGGTGGTGATTGCACACGTACAGGAACGCCATTCCGCGCGACACAAGAATCCTGATTACCGCAACAACGCGGTCAACCTCTTCCGCTGTCAGAAATGTCGAAATATTTCCGAGGATGACGAGCTGCACGCCCGAAACCCACGCCTTTGCGAGTTCAAGTATCGTTTTTTCACACGGCGAAAGTTTCCCCGCAGCCGCTCCCGGATCAACCGAAAAATGAAGCGGATCAAGCACCTGCCTCGTCTGGCTTTCTATAAGACGGTAACTTACGTAAAATTTACGGTATCCGTTGCGCACGACGAACAGATTTTCCGCCACCGAAAGAGAATCTATGAGCGTTGATTTTTTGGTAACAATGGAAATCTTGTTCGAGCGGCACAGCATTCCGTTCTGGTCGTTGACCCTGATTCCGTTGTAAAAAACTCGTCCGTAATGGACGGGACTGTTGTACTGCAGCACGCTGAACAGATAATCCATGCCGATATAATCTATTCCTATAAGCGCATCGAGTTCTCCGGCGTACACGGCGATATTGAAACCGGACAGATACGGAGGAGCAAAAACCTGTTCGACGCGCAGAACTTCCCGCTTCATTTTTTATCACCGTCCGCGGAAAATTCCGTCGAAACAGTCGTCGTACACGGCAGCGAAATATGTACGTCGGTTCCGACTCCTATGCAGCTCTCAATCGTCAGACCGAATTCCTCTCCGAAAAGTATTTTGATGCGGTTGTTGACGTTCTGCAGTGCGATTCCGCTGTGCTGTCCGCCTGCACCGCCCGTCACGTAATTGAACGAACGGACCGTGAAACTGTTCCGGATTTCATCAAGCATTTTCTCGTCGATTCCCGTTCCGTCGTCGCTCACCGTAATGAGAAGCCTGTCTTTTGTCGTGACGACTTTTATGCGCAGATGACCTTCCCCCATTTTTCCCTCGAGCCCGTGGATGATCGAATTCTCAATAATGGGCTGCAGGGTAAGCTTCGGTATCTTGTATTTGAGCACCCGCTCCCTGTCTTCCTCGTCGATTTCGACGGAAAGATGAAGCCGCCTGCCGAACCGGTACTGCTGAATGAAAAAATAATTCTGCGTGTTGTCGAGCTCCATCTTGAGCGTCACAAGGTTCTCTACCTGGCTGATTGTATACCGGAAAAAAGTAGACAGAGCCTCCGCCATGCTTGCAACGCTCTCCAGACCGGACGTGAGCGCTTCGGACCTGATTCCTTCGAGCGTGTTGTACAGAAAATGCGGATTTATCTGATTTTGCAACGCTATGAACTGAGCCTGCCTTTTTGACAGATTCATCATCTGGTCGGTGTTGAGCAGTTCCGTCACTTTTGTCTGCACGTCTTCCATTTCTCTGCTCAGCGGATACCGTACGTCTGAAATTCCGCTGAACGAATATCCCGACGCGAACAGCGAAAGCATGTGTTTTGCGTGACGGTACGGAGCAACACACCAGAACCACGCCGTAATTCCGTCGGCAGACAGCACGAGTGCGGGGATAATTACAAGCAGCGGCGAGACCGCCGTTTTTTCATAATTAAAAACCGCGGACAGAATCATAAACAGACATACGCTGCATGCGACAAGGAAAACGACAGCAGCGCGGGTTTCCAGATATATCTTCTTCATCTACTCCTACTCATACAGCTGACGGTATTCGTTCGGTTTGATGCCGGTGACGCTTTTAAATATTTTGGCAAAATGTTTCGGGTCGCCGTATCCGACCTCGGCAGATATCCACTTAATGGGATTTTTCGTTTTCGACAGAAGTTCTTTCGCCCTCGTAAGCCGCATATCCTGCAGATAATCGGCAAAACCGATGGAACAGTTCTTTTTGAACAATCCGGAAAAATAATTACTGTTCAGCCCGACGTATTCCGCCACGCTGTTCAGACTGAGCTGGGAATCGCCGTAGTGTTCCTGTATATACTGCTGCGCCTCACGCACGGGCCGCACATACCGTTCCCTGCAGCTGCCTGCAACCGCGTCATAGACTGTATCCAGAAAGAGCAGCAGCCCCTTCCACAGCATTTCGACGGAGCACGCCATTTCCACGACGGGCGCAAGCTGTTCAACTTCGCGGTACGCAGGATCTTCAAGCTGCAGGCGTGACTCCTCAAGCATCTGATTCTCAAACTCGGTGACTATCTTCGTCAATTGATACAGTGTACATCCGCTGTTTACGACGAAAGAACGGAAAGCTTCCGCCGTCGACGTAAATTTTCCCCTGTCGTCCTGAATTACGGCTGCAATAATCGTCTTTACGTATACAGTGCAGTCAAATTCGAAAACCGAAGCAGGGACTTTTTCGTGATACAGACACAGCGTTCCGTTTTCAAGCCGTTCGGCCAGTCCCTGAAACGCAAGCTGTACGCCTGCATAATAATCTTCCTCTTTTTCAACGCAGGAACCTTCCGCAACTGTAAGCGTGAAAGTTCTGAACAATTCAATCTGTTCCTTGCACCACGCAAGCAGCGTCTCGGATACAGCGGAAGCAGCTGGCGTGTTTCCCAGAGCCGCAACAATATACGTCCCGGAAGCGACGCACACTGAAGGAACTTCCGCAGCGTCCCCCATGTGATTTACGATGCGTCTGACAAGCACGTCGGCCGCTTTCATGTCGTACGGCAGAGTGCGGCCGTCAACTTTAACCGCGACAATCGAAACAGGAAACGGCAGATCGATATTGCACGCTTCCGTATTGTTCCCGTCGTCAAGAACGGACAGCAGCGCGTTCTGCTGTTTTTCCTTAATAATACGTTCTATTTCTTCTTCAATCGCCTGAGTGTGCGACACTTCCTGCTGTCTGCGTTTAAACTCCGCGGACATCTTCTGCAGCGTGTCGTTCAGTTCAATTTTTTTAACAGGCTTAAGCAGGTAATTCACGACGCCGCACCGTATGGCCGACTGCGCATAATCAAACTGACTGTATCCGCTTATTAAAACAACCTGCAGGTCGGGCAGTATTTTCTTCGCTTCTTCTATAAGCTGCAATCCGCTCATTCCGGGCATGCGTATGTCGGTAATAAGAAGATCCGGCCGGACCTTCTTAATAAGTTCCAGTCCGCTTATCCCGTCTGAGGCCGTTCCCGCCTGTTCCAGACCGAGCTTGTCCCATTCAATAAGCGTGCAGATAAGGCTGCTTACTTTCTCTTCGTCATCAAGAATTACGACTTTCACAATTTCAGTATTATAAACTACATTTCACAAAAACGCAAAAAACCGGGCTTCTCTAAAAAACGCACAGACTTTTCCCCATTACGTATCCCCAGTCCTTTTCCCGGACAATGCCGAATCCTTCCCTTTCGTAGAAACGGCACGCCTTCTCGTTTTTTCTGTCTACGCCGAGATGCACGCCTTTCACACCTTTATTGACCATTTTAATGAGCAGCGCGCTCATCAGCTCGTGGCCGCAGCCGCCGTGCTGCATTTCGGGGAGAATATCGATGTGAAAATGGGCAGGATATTTCTTGAACAGTTCTTTGTCTTCGTCCGAAGTTTCATATCGGATCGAACTGAGTATCGTTTTCTTCATCGACGCTTCGTATTCCGACTTGTCGTTTTCCGCATATCTGCACTGCGCTTCCAGATGTACAAGCCATTTTTTCGAACGCGCCGTATAAAACGCAGCCGAATCATCGGTCCCGAGTATGTATCCCTTAGGAATACGGCTGGTCTTATCAACTAACACGAACGAATACTCCGGGGAAAAAACAACGTACGGCGCAGCGTAATACTGCCCGAGCAGAAACGGATCGGTATAATACCCGGACGCATCGCCGCCGCTGAATCCGGTCTGAAGACATATTCTGTACAGATACGGAATATCCGTAAGTACCGCGGAACGTATTTCGGCCCGTTCGAGCATTACCTGCCTCCGTGGAATAATTTTTCCCCGCTTTTCCGCTGCAGCGCAAAAAGATCGTCCCAGCTTATGTGTGAGTACGAAACAGTTCCTTCAAGGTCCGGAATTTCGAACATTTTCTGAAGGAACATCAGAGCGGCTCCCTGCGCGATTTCATACTGATTTTCGTCCATAATAATAAACTCCGAGCCGCATCTTTCGACAACATCATCGAACTGCGGAATTTCTTTGCGGATGACGTTCGTTATTATGTTCTTCCGGACAGCGGGCTGTCCGTGCATGAAAATCGCTTTCGGCTCGAGCAGCGGCACGAACATTGTAAGCGTCGAAAATAAATCTATGAGCCATTCTTTATACGAATCTTCGCTCGTCACAATAGTGTTCAAAACCGCTTCGGGAAGGCCCGTCTGTCCTTTTTTATTCCTGGACCATGTGCGCGAAATGTATTCGCCGATTGCGTAATTGTGGCCGTGCATGACGCGTCCGTTCATCGAAATTGAAAGTCCCACGCCGATTCCGTTTTTGTAATTTCCCGGATAGTCGAGCCGTTCGTTTTCCTGATAATCCTTCGCAAGCACGCAGAGAAAATCGCGTTTCCCTGCATCGTTGTGAAGCGCACACTGCAGCCATGCGCAGCACTTCGCGTCGTTCTCCATGAAGAGCGGCAGTCCGTAGCGTTTCCCGAGCGACTCGGCGTATTTAAACGATTTCAGGCTGAACGGATCCGAGCGGATTATTATTCCCTTATCTATATCGACTATTCCCGGCAGACCGATGCAGATTCCCAGCGGCGGAACGGGCAGTTTCTCAATTTCGGGAATTATTTTTTCAACGATGTGGTCCATAATAAAGAGGAATGATTCTTCCGGCGAAGCGATGAGACTTTCGTTCAACGGCGTCTCGTCCTGCATCGAAAAAATCTGCTTACCGTCGAAAGTAAGCGCCACGACGGTAAAAATATTCGTCTGCAGCTCTATTCCGATGATGCAGCCGAACGCCTTGTTTATGGAAAGGAAGACGGGTTTCCGTCCGCCTTTCTCGGTTACGCTTCCACGCTCACCCTCGCATATAACATTGTTTTCAAGCAGCGTTCCTATTATGTTTGAAACAGTGGAGCGGTACAACTCAAGTTTCCGGGCTATGTCGATTCTGCTTATCTCGGAATTATTCCAGACTGTTCCGAACACATGGGAAATATTTGAGTTACGCTGAAAATCATTATTAATATGCATATTGTTTATTTTAACCTTTTACCGCTCCTGCCGCAACTCCATTCGTTATCTGTTTCCGGAATATCAGATAAAAAATAATCATCGGTATGACGCCGATTACGAGCGCCGCGAACTGCTTGCCGTAATCCGAAGCGAGCGCCCCGGAAAATTTCTGAATACCGACCGGAAGCGATTTTATTCTCTCGCTGCTTGCAAGAATGTTGATGAGCATGAACTCGTTCCACGTCCCGGTAATCGTAAGAATCGAAAGTGTTACTCCGACAGGTTTCGACATGGGAAATATTATTTTGTAAAAAATCTGCAGATACGGCGCCCCGTCGATACGCGCCGACTCGATGAGCGAAGTCGGGATGCTGCGGATGAACTCCGTCGCAAGGTATATGCCCATCGGCATGCCGATTCCTATGTAACAGATTAACACGCCGGCACGCGTATCGTACAGACCCGTCCAGTTCGCCATGAAAAACAGCGGAATCATAATGCACTGCAGCGTGATAAGAACGCCGATGACGAAGCTTTTGTACAGCCATTTGGTCGACCTGTTCGGCAGTTTGGCGAACGCGAATCCCGCGGCGATTGAAAACACGAGGATTGCGACCGTCGTCACACCCGTGTACAGAATACTGTTTATGAACAGCATACCGAAATTTCCGCGCACCCACGCGTCGGCGTAATTCCGCCACCACCATTCCTGCGGCAGCGCGAGCTTGCTCGTAAGCTGATATTCCTGCGTCGTCTTGAACGACGACATCAGCAGCCAGAACAGCGGATACAGCGCCATAAAAGTAAAGAAAAGAAGAACTATATAAATAAGAATCTGTTCTATATGATGTCTGGTACCTTTCGTTTCGTATACATTAGCCATACTATTCCTCCTTACGGTTAGTTGCTGTCTTCCTGATCACCGAATCGTTTCTCAAGGCTCTTCACAATCACAATCAGCACGAGACTGATTACGACCATGATCGTCGAAATCGTATTGGCCATGGGATAATCCGCCGCGCCTTTGAACGCCTTATCGAACATATACAGCGACAAAACGTACGTCATCTTCGCAGGGCCGCCGCCGGTCATAACGTAAATCAAATCGAACGACTTCAGCGAACCGGATATGGCAAGAATCGCGGAAATAACAAATACTCCCGAAAGTTCCGGGAAAATAATATACCACAAAGTCTGGCCTTCCGTTGCGCCGTCTATAGTCGCAGCCTCCATAATCTGCGGATCTATTTTCTGAAGATTCGCGAGGAAAATAATCAGATACGTTCCCGTATACATCCAGAGTATGACGAAAAGAACAGGAACCATCGGATGCGAATTCATGGCCCACTCAAACTGCGGGTTAAAAAAGTGCATTATTTCCCACCATGCACCGTGAGCGGAAAAAAAGGTCTGGAACAGAACACCGATGACGACGGTCGATATGACGCACGGCAGATAAATCATCGTCTGGAAAAAATCCCTTCCCTTAACAAGGCCCCGGGTAAGTACGTATGCGAGCAGAAAACCGAGCGGCAGCTGTCCGAAAACTGAAATAAGGACGACCCACAGGTTATTCTTCAGAGAAAGATAGAAAACGGAATCTCTGAAAACTTTTGCGTAATTCCGTAAACCGATGAACTGTATTGAGCCTTTTTCAAACAACTCACCGCCGCCGTAGTTCGTAAAGCTGAGAAAAACGGAGAACAACGTGGGGAACGTCATGACGCCGAAGTAAAAAATAATCGCGGGCAGAGACAGCATCCAGTACGACCGGCGTTCCTCTACTTTCGTCGAAAGACTTGTGTCGAGGAGGGACGAATACAGGTAAAGAACAAACGAAACGACCCATCCCGTTATAATAAAATAATACCCGGCCGCAAGTTCCACATCCTCTTCCGGAAGATTCTTCACGGCGGTGAATACAAACACACCTAAGAAAACCTGCAGCACGAACAATATGATATTGACGGCGTTTTCCGCCCCGGAATATTCTTTTTTTAATAAAACTGATTTGATTACCGTATAGAGAATGCTTACGACGGTTAAACAGAACAACGCACTCAGGGCGTATCCGATTGCAGCATATAAACCGTTATTACTTTCTCCTAAAAAATACGCCGCCGACTGAAAACCGTTCGACTCGTCACACAGAGGCAAACAAAATCCAAGCAGCACGAACAGCAGGGCAAGCTTGCTTGCCAGTATCATGTTCTTTCTGTTCACAACAGGGTCCTCCTTACTTTGTTTTTGAAATGCAAAAATAAAGTATTTTTTATGTATTCTCTTTACAAGAAAACAGGCATGATATCGAGTGTTTATACCATGCCTGCCTTTCAGACTCTACAAGACAATTCTGCAGTTGTTATTTTTTGGATGCTTTCCACTCGTCGAATGCTTTCTGCGTTTCCGCGCAAATCTGCTCGGGTGTTTTCTTTCCGAGACCGAGCTGCTGAAGATCGGCATTAAACACGGTGTTCACGCTTGTATCGAACACACCGTCGAACACCGGAGTTGTCGCAGTGGGCGTCTCGTAGAACTTGCCTCTCTTTACGGAGAGCGGATCCATTTTAGCATTGTCGTAAACGATGCCTTTAACAAGCGACGGGAACGATGCTCCCGTGTCGAGACGGCGCTGCTGTGTGTACGGACCGCTCAGCCATTTAATAAGCTCCCACGCAGCCTTCTCTTCGGCCGATCCCTTCTTAAGTTTAGAGCTCATACCGTAGCCGACTCCGACAATGCCGGAGTTTGTTCCGTGGGCGACTTCGCCGGGAATCTCAGGGAAATTAATAACTTCGATGCTGTTCTGCTGGTCTGCTTTCGAAATGAGAGCCTTACCGGTCGACTGATCCGTGATAAACGCGCCGACGCGCCAGTCGCCGTCGATAAGGTAAGCGCCTTTCTTTGAAGCAAACAGGCCGGGAACGTCGCCGTATGAAGTGGAAAGCGTCGTTTTTGAAATAACGCCGTCGTCATAAAGTGTTTTGATGAATCTTACCGAATCAATGAAATTTTTGTCGGTAAACTTCGCTTTGCCGCTCAGAATTTTATCCGCCCAGTCCTTTCCGCCGAACCGTCCGGCAACCATCGAGAACATGCACGACTCCATAACCCAGTCGTCCATATTGGCCATAAGAATCGTTTCATAACCGTGATTTTTGAGGACGGGAACCTGAGCCTTAAGCTCGTCGTATGTCTTCGGGATCGAAAGCCCGCATTCCTTGAGAACCGCGGTGTTCACGTACAGCATGTGGGTTACCGTGAGACCGAACGGGATCTCCGCAACGTATCCCGATTCCTGCTCTTTCGGGCTGATGCAGACCGGGTTGTAGTCGGCAATCAGGCCGTCCTTTTTGAGGAACGGAGTAAGGTCTTTTGCAAGATGATTTGTGTGAATAGGACTCGAACGTCCGCTCGGCCACATATAGAATACATCCGGCATTTTTCCGGAAGCTGCGTATGCCGCCGCTTTCTGATGGAACGGCTCGTTAAAAAGCACTTCGCGTTCAATTTTAATATCCGGATGAGCGGCTTCAAATGCGTCCCAAATCAGCTTGTTGTCATCAAAAGAATTCGGGGCTGTCGCATCCTGATAGTCCAGGACTGTAATAACCGTCTGTTTTTTGTTTTTCTTGTCTCCAAGGGCATACATGGAGCTTACCATGGCGCCTGCCAGCAAACAAAGTGCAACGACTTTCTTCATAACGTTTCCTCCTGAAAATTCATTTTCATTTATGTACAGACACTGTACAAACATTATCCTATCCCCTTACTATCCGCTTGTCAACAATTTTTTTTCATCTTTTCAGGCTAAAAATATAGTAAATTGTACTGTCCGTAAAACTCATCCGCCTTTTGAGCATGTCTGATTACGCATGAACATCAGGCACGTTTGTATTCTCGCTGGACAAACACTGGTTATTGATTTATCATGGAGTCATGAACAAAGAACTACCGCTGATTCCGTATCCGCAGTACGCAGCCGTACACGACGGGATATTCAACATTCCCGGCAGGAGCATTCCTTTCCTTTCCGATTCATTTTATGAAAAAGATAAACCGGTTTCGTGCAGTATTCTGAACGCCGCAGGGCTCGCATGTTTCCCTTCCGTCGAAAAAAGTTTCTCCGAATCTATAGAAATCCGCAGAGAACAGACAAGCGGTCCGTATTCCCTCGAAAACCCGGAATCATACAGTCTCGAAATAACCACCGGTAAAATCACCGTTACGGCGTCTTCGGCGGCGGGCGCATTCTACGGAGTACAGACGCTGCGTCAGCTCGTCATGACGTATGCAAACGCGCTTCCCTGCCTTTTTATTTACGACAAACCGGCGTACGAGTGGCGGGGATTTCTGCTCGACACAAGCCGCTCGTTTTACTCGGTCGATTTCATCAAAAAAATAATCGATATTTCAGCATTCCATAAAATGAACCGTTTCCACTGGCATCTCACCGACGATCAGGGCTGGAGGCTTCCGGTTCCGGAATATCCTCTGCTCACGAAAATCGGTTCGAAGCGCTGGGACCGCAACATGCCGGCACGCGAACCGGCGGAAACCGAAACGAGGCGTGAATACTACACCGACGATGAAATTACCTCCGTCGTTCAGTATGCGGCGGAACGGCATATCACGATAGTTCCGGAAGTCGAACTTCCCGGCCACGCGTCGGCGCTGCTCGCCGCGTATCCGGAATTCGGATGTACGGGCGGGCCGTATAAAGTGGAGTCGTGCTGGGGCATTTTTCCCGACGTACTCTGCGCCGGCAACGACGCGATTTTCGACATATATAATGCGATATTCGACACGCTTACACGGCTGTTTCCGGGTAAATGGATTCACATCGGCGGCGACGAATGCCTTGCCGACAGATGGAAGACATGTCCGAAATGTCAGGCGCGAATTAAAAAAGAGGAGCTCGACAATACCGCACAGCTCCAGTCATGGGTAACGGAAAAAATGGCCGCGCTCGTACTTGCGCACGGCAGAATACCGATCGGCTGGGACGAAGTCCTGGACAACACGGAAAAAAAGCCGCTGCCCGAATCGGTCATCGTACAGTCGTGGCGGGGTACCGAAGGCGGGAAAAAAGCGGCGGAATTGAAACATAACGTCATCATGTCGCCGCAGACAATGTGCTACATGAATCTGCAGAATTACGATTCGATCGAAGAACCGGGGCGGCTCGGGTTCATTACGGCAAAGAAAGCGTACTCATATTCGCCCGTTCCGGAAAATCTGTCGGCGGAATATGCGCCGTATATTCTCGGCGGCGAAGGCGCGCTCTGGTCGGAGGAACTCCCTTCGTCGCGGGTTGCGGAATACCTTCTGTTCCCGCGGTTCAGCGCGCTTGCGGAATGCCTGTGGCTGCCGGAAGAAAAAAAAGATTTTTTACGCTTCGTACATAACTGGGATGATCACAAAAAACGGCTTACGGAGATGCATGTTCTGTATTACGACGGAAAACTCGAATAGGAGAATGAATGATTGCGGGCAGTAGAGCCGCAATCATGAATGTCTCATATCGAAAACAAAGAGAAGCTTTGTTGACTTTTACAGGAGGAAAAATGATTTGTCTGCATAATGGAATTCTGCTGAACGGAATTTCAACGGAAGAAAAAAGCGCCGTTCTTATCGACGGCGGAAAAATCAAAGACGTATTCAGTGAAGAGCGTTATCTCCAGAAAAAATTTTCTTCCGACGTTCAGATAATCGACGTTCACGGAAATTACATAGCGCCGGGACTCATAGACACGCACATCCACGGATTCATGGGGCACGGAACAGACGTGTGCACGACGGCAGCCATTCTGCAGATGTCGAAAGACCTCGCTCAGTACGGCGTCACCTCTTTCAATCCGACAATGTATCCTTCGTCCGAAGAGGAAATGATTCACTGCATCAGGGAAATTGTTGCGGCGATGGGATACGAGGAAGGCGCGCACGTTATGGGCATTCACCTCGAAGGCCCGTTCATCTCTCCGTTTAAGCTCGGCGTTCAGCGTCCGGAAACAGTGAGACTTCCCGATATCAGTCTGCTGGACAGACTGTGGGAAGCTTCCGGGGGACACATCGTCAACATGACTGTCGCGCCGGAGCTCAAGGGTATGCGCGATCTTGCGCTTTCATGCATCGACAAGGGAATCGTGCTGCAGGCGGGACATACGAACGCAGAATACAGAAACATGGAGGAAGGCGTACAGGTGGGCATTCTCCACTCGACTCATTTCTTCAACGCCATGAGCCAGCTGCATCACCGGAACCCCGGCGCTGTCGGAGCGATCCTCATCCACCCGGAAATGTCGTGCGAAATCATCGCGGACGGCGTCCACGTTCATCCCGATTTGTTCAAGCTGCTTCAGCGCGATAAGACGCCGGAACAGATTGTCCTCGTCACGGACGCGCTCACGCCGACTGAACAGAAAGGCGGGCAGCTGTTTGCGAACAACGAGGAAGTGGTCTTTGAAGGCGGATGCTTCCACCGCAAAGCCGACGACGTGATCGCCGGTTCCGCGCTCACGATGATACGTTCCATTCAGAACACGGTGGCGTTCGGTTTTTCACTCGCCGATGCAATCCGTTTCGCCACGGCGAACCCTGCGCGCATCATGAAATACGTGCACAAAGGAATTATTTCGCCGGGATATGATAGCGACATCATCGTTTTCGACAAAGACTTCGCGCTTCATCTCGTTCTTATCGACGGAAAAATAAAAAGAAACGTATAGGAGAAACTTATGAGACTGATTATTAAGAAAGATTATAGCGACTGCGCAAAATGGACTGCCGACTACATTGCGGGCAAAATAAAAAAATTCGGGACGGAAAATCCCGGCAGACAGTTCGTTCTCGGACTGCCGACGGGAAGCACTCCGCTCGGCGTTTACAACCGCCTCATCGATCTGTACCGGAAAAAGGCGCTGTCGTTCCGGAACATCACTACATTCAACATGGACGAATACGTTGGGCTGCCGGCAGACCATCCGCAGAGCTACCATTATTTCATGAATCACAATTTTTTCGACAAAATCGATATTAACAAAAGCAGCGTTCACATACTCGACGGAACGGCGGAAAATCTCGAAGAGGAATGCGAGTCGTACGAGCGCGCCATCACTGCCGCAGGCGGAATCAATCTGTTCCTCGGCGGGGCCGGATGCGACGGGCATATCGCGTTCAACGAGCCGGGATCGTCGCTCACTTCACGCACGCGCGTAAAGACGCTCACGGAGGACACGCGTATTGTTAATTCACGCTTTTTCAGCAACGACATGAATCAGGTTCCGAAGACGGCGCTGACTGTCGGAATCGGAACAATTACCGACGCGAAGGAAGTGGTCATCATGATGACCGGACACAACAAGGCGGAGGCGCTCGCGCACGCCGTCGAACAGTCGGTCTCGCAGATGTGGCCGGTGACGATTCTGCAGATGCACCGCAACACCGTCATCGTCTGCGACGAAGCGTGTACAGACGAGCTTAAAGTGGGCACGGTAAAATATTTCAGCGGCATCGAAGCAACGATGAAAGATCCGTTCGAATCGTGCTTTGCGGAGGTGTGATCATGGAGCTGCACGGAAAAACCGCCGCGTTCCTGTCCGCACACGGATTTATTCAGCCGGCGGTCGAATCATTAAACGACACGCTGCTCTACGATATGGAGCGGGGACTTGCGTCGGAAAGCGACGGTTCCCCGTATTCCGCCTCAGAACCGATGATAGTCGCTCCCGGCAGCATTCCGTACGCATGTCCTTCGGGAAGAAAGGTCGTCGTCGTCGACGCAGGCGGCACTAATTTCAGGTCGTGTCTCGTCACGTTCGCCCCGGACGGCAGCTTCGAAATATCGAATCTGAAAAAAACGACCATGCCGGGATTTGAACGCGAATTAACAAAAGAGGAATTTTACGATTCGCTCGCCGAAAATCTCGATTATTTAAAAGACATGTCTCCGCGCATAGGATTCTGTTTTTCATACGCCATGCAGATAACGAAAGACGGCGACGGACAGATTCTTGTTTTCTCGAAAGAAATAAAAGCACAGGAGGCCGTCGGCACATACGTCGGGCAGTCGCTTTCGGAAGCGCTCGTGAGACGCGGCTGGAAAAGGCCGGAAAAAATCACGCTTCTGAACGACACTATGGCCGCGCTCCTTGCGGGAACGGTAAACTGTACAACCGGAAAACGGTTCAGCTCGTACGTCGGATTCGTTCTCGGTACGGGAATAAACAACGCGTATATCGAATACGCGCCCGTTAAAAAAGCGGCGGGAGACGATTCGGACAGGCATATCGTTATCTGCGAATGCGGCATGTACGACAGACTGTATCAGAGCGAATTCGACAGGGACGCGGACAGCAGATCCGTAAAACCGGGCGCGTCGATACTTGAAAAAATGTGCTCCGGCGTATACCTGGGAAAAGTCGCATTCAGCATGCTGTCGCAGGCGTGCACGGACAGGCTGTTCTCTGAAAATTTCCGCAGTGGTTTCCGTGCAGCCGGTTCCGTTTCACCCGCCGACATCGACACGTTCCTTTACACCCCGTTCGATCAGGAAACGCCGTTCGGAAAAATTCTTTCGAAAGGGACAGAGGAAGACAGGAATATTCTGTACGTTCTTCTCGACACGCTCATAGAACGGACGGCACGCATCGTCGCCTCCGTTCTTTCCGCCTCAGTTCTGAAAAGCGGGAAAGGAACGGTCCCCGCCGAACCAGTGTGCATCGTCTGCAACGGCACGACGTTCTGGCGTACGCACGATTTGTACGAAAAGGTTCAATATCACATGCGTGATATCCTTACGAACACATACCGCAGATATTACGAAATTGTTAAAATCGAAAACGACATAACGCTCGGTACGGCTACCGCCGCGCTGATGTGAAGTCATCTGCCATTCGCACGGAGGGTTTACTACACTGCCGCCTGCGGTGAAGTGTGTTCGTAACCGCTCTTATTGAGTTTACGCGAAAATCCCGTTACACTTTCTCAATATATAGGGGAAATAAAATGAATTCGTCCGTATATGAAAACCGCATAAAACGCGTATGCGCCGCAATGAAGGAAAAGCAGCTCGACGCGCTTATCATAAGCGATCCGCAAAGCATCTGGTATCTTTCGGGCATCAGAAACGAACCGTACGAGCGCATGTACGTGCTCTATCTTGAACAAAACGGGACGGGCAGCCTTTTTGTTAATAAGCTGTTCAACATACCGCATACCGGTTTCAGGGAACACTGGTTCACCGACAGCGACGACGCGGTGCGGATACTCGCCGGCGGCACCGCGCAATCCGGTACGATCGGGATCGACAAAAACTGGCCGGCCCGCTTTCTCATACCGTTCGCCGGATATAATAAGAACGTCCGCTGCGTTCTCGGCTCGGACTGTGTCGACGACGCGCGTGCATGCAAAGACGCAGCGGAGCAGGCGCTTATGAAAGAAGCGTCCCGCATAAACGACATATGCATCGAGCGGGGGTTCGCCTTTATCAGGGAAGGCGTCACGGAAAAAGAAGTCGCGGAATATATCGAAGCGCAGTTCAAAGCGGAAGGCGCGGAGTGTCCGAGTTTTGAAACGATAGTTTCATTCGGTGCGAATGCGGCCGATCCGCACCATTCGCCCGACGACACGGCCGTGAAGGACGGAGACTGCGTGCTCATAGATATGGGCTGCAGAAAAAATCAGTACTGTTCGGACATGACGCGGACAAACTTTTTCAGACGCGCACCCGCAGAGTACGCAAAGCTGCACGATATTGTCCGGACAGCGAACGAGGAGGCAGAACGCATCATAAGACCGGGAGTGCGCTTCTGCGACATAGACGCCACCGCGCGCAGTATTATCTCCGACGCGGGCTACGGCGAATATTTTACGCACCGGCTCGGACACTTTATAGGGCAGAGCGATCACGAAACGGGAGACGTAAGCAGTTCCAACACGTCGGAAACGCGGGAAGGAATGATATTCTCCATCGAACCGGGAATATATCTGCCGGGAAAATTCGGCGTCCGCGTGGAAGACCTCGTGCTCGTTACGAAAGACGGATGCGGGCTGCTTAATAAAGTCGACAAGCACTGGAAAATCATCGGCTGAAAACTAATACGATTTTTTCCCATAAATCGGGATACATCTCTCCGTACTTGACAATATTATAATGTAACTAATATAGTTACATATGAGGAGAAGTGGTAAAAAGTACATCCGTGTACTTTTTACCACAGGCTGTTTCCGCAGAGCGGAAACAGCTATCTGCGCCGTCCTGGCGCACCGCTAACGCGGAGTTTTTATAGGAGTCCCTTATGAATATTCGTTCTGTACTTGTCGGAATAGCCGCATTCTTCGGATGCAGCTCATGTTTTTCTGCAGGCAATCCGCAGAAAATAACACCTGATCAGGGAATGTCTCTGTTCACCGGCAGCGGGCCGTATATCCTTGTGGACGTGCGCAGACCGGATGAATATGAGGCCGCTCACATTCCGGGTTCGATCCTCATTCCGAATGAGACGATAACAGACAGCCGTCCGGCCCTGCTTCCCGACCTGAACGCCGTAATCGTCGTATACTGCCGGACGGGACACCGCAGCGGCATAGCGGCGAAAAAACTTGTTAAGATGGGCTATACGCACATTCTCGATCTGGGCGGAATTGTCGACTGGCCGTATAAAACCGTAAGCGGTTCAAAACCCGGAAAATTCTGATGACGGCGGAATTCCTCGTCGCGGCTCACGCGCTCGCGTATCTCAACCGCAAAAAATGCTGCGTTTCAAGCGAAGAGCTTGCGTCGACAATCTGCACGAATCCGGCCCGTATACGAAAAATCATGCTTAAGCTCAAAAACGCGGGGCTGATAGAGACGCAGAGCGGTAAAACAGGCGGATATATTCTTACGAAGGCGCCGGAAGACGTGACGCTCGGAGAAGTCGCGGCCGCGACGGACGGAGAAATCGTCGACGCAAACTGGCGGCCGGGAAATCCGCATGAAGACTGTCTCGTCACGTCGGAAATGGGACAGGTGATGGATACCGTTTTGGCCGGACTTAACAAAGCCTGTTTCTCATATCTCGCAGGGATTACCGTAAAGGATATAGACAGAAAGCTTCTGTTCGTGAACAAAAAGAAGCAGCCCCGCTATAACACCGGCAAATAGAAAAGCACGGAACAATGCTCCGTACATTCGGCAGCAACCTTTTTACCCGAGCGTGTCGAGATGCGGCTGGGTTTCTTTTTCCTTCTGGTTTTTCAAATAACAGTCGCGGCACAGGCACGTGTATTCGATGTCTCCCACGACGATGTCGCTCGTCTTCAGCCCCTGTTTGTAATACGAATAATTTCCGAGCTGACTCCCGCACTGCGTGCACACGCCGTTCAGTTTAATAACCGAGTCGCAGTACGGCAGCAGCTTTACCGCTTCACCGAACAGCGAACACTCGGACGTGGCGAGAAGCCCCGCAAAATAGACGTCGTGCTCCGTCCGACAGGAGCACGCGAGGCGCCAGCAGTCCTTTATCATGAAATATTCGTCGACGAACACCGCGTCGTAATCGTCAAAGCGTCCGCAGTCGGAAAATCCGGCGACAGCAAGCGTGTCGATTTTCCGGGCGTCGGCGAGTTTACAGAGTCCGTTGTCAAGCGGAGAATGCGAAAAGAAATTCCGCGTATCACGTTCCGGGCGCACAAGGGCAACTTTTTTGTGCGCGTATACATAGCGCTCCATTTTCTGAAACAGCAGCGTCGACTTTCCTGAAAACATCGGTCCTGTAATAAGCTCGATCATAATACCCCGCGGACGTCTACTGTACTACAAAAAACGGGAACTTACAAGGAAAAATACCGTTACTTCGCACCCTCGATAACCGAGCGCATCGCCGCAAGCTTTTCGCACGTCTCCTCAAATTCCCGATCGGGATCGGACGCATTAACAATACCGCCGCCGACCTGCAGATTCCACACGCCGTCCTTCTTCACTGCGCACCGTATCGCAATACAGAAATCAAGCTCGTTGTACGACGTGATGTATCCGACGGCGCCTGCATAGAAATTGCGTTTATTTTTTTCAAGCGTCGAAAGAATCTCCATCGCGCTTATTTTCGGGGCACCGCTCACCGTTCCCGCAGGAAACGCCGAACGCAGCACTTTTACCGCCTGTTCTCCATCGAGTATTTTTCCCGTTACTTCCGAAACAAGATGGATAACGTGGCTGTACAATTCCGTCGTCATAAAACGCGTCACCTCGACTGTGCCGGCCCGGCACACCCGGCCTAAATCATTGCGGGCCAAATCGACGAGCATCAGATGTTCCGCCTTTTCTTTCGGGTCGTTCAAAAGTTCTTCGTGCAGCTTTTCGTCCTCCGCGCTGTTTCTGCCGCGCCGCCTTGTGCCGGCTATCGGGTGAATCGCGGCCTCACCGTTTCTTACGCGCACGAGACTTTCGGGAGAAGCGCCGGTAAATTGAAAATCGCCGAAATCAAGATAAAACAGATACGGCGACGGATTCACCGAACGCAGCCGCCGGTATACTTCCAGAGCGGGCACACCGCTCTTTATCTGCAGCCGTCGCGACGGAACTGCCTGGATAATGTCTCCCGCACGGATACGCTTCTTCAGTTCAATGACTTTCTCAACATATTCGTCGTGGGACTGCCGGACATCGGTCAGCACCGTCGAAGGAAAATCAGTCTCGGGCTCCGCCATATATGAAAAGTCAAGGTCGCCGAGGCGCTTCTTAACAGTATCGACTGCCGCCTGCAGATCGATTTCATGTTCTCTGTAATTCTGAGCGCACACGTAAATTTTTTCGGAGAAATGATCGAACACGATGAATGTGTGTCCGATAATAAACGCGGACTCGGGAATTTTGAGCTCGTCGTCCTGCTTCGCAAGGCTGATTGTGTCGCAGCGCGCACAGAACTCGTAGCTTAAATAGCCTATTCCGGCCGCCGGCAGCGGAAAGCCGGCTCCCGTCTCCGTCTGATTTTCGGCGGCTATTTCCTGAAGCACGTCGAGAATATCGCCGTCTTTCATCAGATATACGGGCCGCCGTTCGCCATTAACAACAAACGCCACGCCGTCGTCGTCCTGAATAACGCGGAACGCCTCGTCGAGCATAAGAATCGAATAACGGTCTTTTCCGCCGGTAAACGAAGCTGATTCCAGCACCGCTTTTGCCCCGAATTTTTTTGCCAACGAAAACGGTGTGTATCGTTCGCCCGGAAGCGTTTCAACAAGCATATAATCTCCTGCTGCTGTTACTGTATATAGTAACAGCTTACAATACTATATGCCGTAATGATGATTCTGTCAAGAGAAACAACATGTTTTCCGCTGTTCGGGGTACAGGCTCAGTGTATATCGGGAAGCGCAGGCGTTTCGTCTTCAACCGGAGTGAGTACGTACGTTCCGTCAAGCAGATACTCCCACAACGGTTCATCGTTTTCCTTTCCGTGCCAGTAATTGCGCGCATACATCGCCGCTTCGTTGTACGAAATTCCGGCGGGGACTCCGGTGAACCACGACATATCGTATCTGCCGAACGAACGTTGTTCTTTAATTTCCACCTGCATTACCGTACCGAAATCACCGTAATAATCCTCGCGGTACTGGTCGGCGTCGAATTCGTTGTCGAACAAAAAAACTGATTTTCCGCGTGCCGGAAGGTCTGCGTTTATGCGGTGCCGTTCCTTTTCCCACACGTAGTCCCACATGCATTCGCGGTCGGAGTCCTTTTCCGTAATCCACGTCTTTACCTCACCGCACAGCTGCTGATACGTTTTCATGTAATCGATGAGCGTTCTGATTTTTATTTCGCGGTCAATCATGAAGCAGCCGATATCGCCGAACGACACTTCCTGTCTTCCGGAACCGAGTGCGTTTTTAAGCGGAGGAATGTAAATTTCGGGAAACGTCGCAATATTCATCGCAACGTCGAGTTTCACGTCTTCCTTCGATGAGAAAGTTCCGATGCAGTCGAACAGTTTATACAGCTGATCCGCCCGCACTTTTCGTGCGGATTTCTGCACACAAACCCTGCTGTCGAGTTCTTTCCCGGACGGTTCAATTAATTCATCAACAACGCGATAATACAATCTCTGCAGCCTCCACTATATAATAACTAAGAATCACGGTCCGGCAAAGAGGAATATTCCATATTCCCCAAAATATAAACAGCCTTCCCTGTCCCAACCGCCGTTTTTTTGGTATATTTAGTACAAACATTTTATATTTCAGGATCTGGTATGAACGAACAACTTATAACAAACTACAAAGATTTTTTAAACAACGGCAAAACGGAACGCGAATGCGTAAAACAGCTTACCCGGCTCGCGGAAGAGCACGGGTACAGGGATATTTCTTCATATACGGCGCTCAAACCGGGCGACAAAGTGTATGTGCAGAAAATGAACAAGACGATTGCGTTTTTTGAAATCGGCGCAGGCAGTGCTGAAGACGGGATGAACATTCTCGGCGCGCACATCGATTCGCCGCGGCTCGACGTGAAGCAGAATCCGCTGTATGAAAAGGATTTTGTCGCCTATTTAAATACGCATTACTACGGCGGCATCAAAAAATATCAGTGGGTAACGCTCCCGCTTGCAGTGCACGGAGTCGTCTGCAAAACCGACGGCACGACCGTCGAAGTAAAAATCGGAGAGGATGCGGACGATCCTGTCTTCTGCATCTCCGATATTCTTCCGCACCTTGCGCAGGATCAGCTCAAGGATAAAGCTTCCGATTTTATCCCCGGTGAAAATCTTGATATCGTCTTCGGTTCGGAAATCCCTTCAAAAAACGACAACTCAAAAGATGCAAAGGACTCAAAAAACAAGGATAAGGATAAAGCCAAAAAGGAAATCCTCAAACTGCTCAAGGATGCGTACGGCATCGACGAAGAGGATTTCGGTTCGGCGGAACTTGAGATTGTTCCTGCGGGCCGTGCACGCGACTGCGGATTTGACCGGTCGCTTATTCTCGCTTACGGGCAGGACGATCGCTCCTGCGCATATACGTCGGCACTCGCACTGTTCGACAGCAAAGCGGCATCGCGCACAAACTGCTGCATCTGCGTTGACAAAGAGGAAATAGGCAGCGTCGGAGCAACCGGCATGGGTTCGCATTTTCTTGAAAACGCCGCCGCAGAGATTATTGCGCGCATGCCCGGAGGATACAGCGATCTGACGCTCCGCCGCTGTCTTGAAAATTCTTCGATGCTTTCCAGCGACGTAAACGCCGCGTACGATCCCATGAACGGCGGCTTATACGACAGGGACAACGCGTCGTTCCTCGGCGGCGGACTTGTGTTCAACAAGTACACAGGCAGCCGCGGAAAATCGTCCGCGAGCGACGCGAATCCGGAATTCATCGCAAAAGTCCGCGGAATAATGACGCAGAACAACGTCACGTTCCAGATGGCGGAACTCGGAAAAGTGGACCAGGGCGGCGGCGGGACTATCGCATACCTTGCCGCAAAATACGGAATGAACGTGCTCGACGCGGGCGTTTCGGTTCTGAGCATGCACGCACCGTGGGAAATCACGAGCAGGGAAGACATCGTTCAGGCGTACAACGGCTATAAAGCGTTTCTTACGCTGACGAATTAAACACTCCGCACGGAATAAAACGCCCTTTTAATACGAAGCGGTGAATCCCAGCACGAAAACGTACGGATTCTGACCGGCCGTTCTGCGGATCCGGTATTTCAGTTCCGCGCCGAAATTGAACGAAAATGCCGACGTCGCAAGACCGCCGTAGTTCGGGACCATTGTTAAGACCGCCTGCAGGCCGACGGAATCATAATAATCCATGCCGCCTGCGAACAGCCGATTAACAAGTTCCGGAGTGCTGAAAAAATCCCACGATCCGCTGCCGTCATATTTGAACGCGCCGGTATATTCCGCCGAAAACCGGTACCGGCTCATATACAGCAGCGTGAAGAACGGAACAGCCTTCTGCACCTCGCCCGCAAACAGGACGACGGTTCCCGAACTGCTCAGAAACGTCGATTCCGCGGGAAACAGCGAAGACTCAATCCTGAACGGAAAGTTGTACGTGTATCCGTAACTGCATATGTACGGCAGAAGGAACGGTGATTTAATAATAATGTCGGATGAAACGTCCTGATAAATATTGTTCCACGACGGCTCGTCGTCCGCAGCGGCGGTATACGACACGAGATACGACGCAGCAACGGAAAAACCGCCCTGCTCGTACGTTCCCGGACCGGTCTTATGAACGTTCGTATATCCCGCTGAAAACTTATTCCGTCCGACAACAAGCGCCGTCGTATCATCGCTTTCAAGACAGCCGAAAACCTGTTCCGTAGTAAACGTATCTTCTGAAATTTCCGTCAGGCTTTGTCTGCCTTCGAAAAAATCAGTTTCGTTTCCGAACGTGACGGACGAAACGCTGCCGACCGGCAGTTCCGACGAAAGCTTAATGATATTCATCGTCTGCTTGTATCCGTACCGGTCGAATTCAGCCTGATTATGCAGCGACCATGAAAACAGAGACGTATCCGTTCCGCTCGTGAAATACGTCTTTACCGCGCCGCTGTTCGTCAGCGGATTATAGCCCGCCGACAGTTCGACGATGCCTGAAGTCCACGGATTCGACGATGCGTATGTCACACCGAAAGGGAGCGGAATCGTCGTAAATGCGCCGTCCTCATACGCGTACGTTGCGTTGTCGCTGAAAGGTAAAAGCAGTCCCTTCCGGTAATAATCAAACGGATTATATTTTTCTGCGTTTTCAAGCTGCGGATATTCCTGCGGAACAGTGCCGGCAGTATCGTCAGTTCCGGCATTTTTATTATTATTAAACACGCCGGCTGCCGGCTCCGCCGGTTCAGCATCGTTGTACACGACGAACGTATCCGCAGCTGTTTTCTCAGGGTCGACGGTAATAAGACGTCTGTCGCGGAAAAATTTTCCCGAATACGCTATGCGCCCGGTTTTGAGTGCAACCGGATAATATACGCCGCCCGACACGTCGTCGGCCTGCAGTTTCATCGACGCATCGGGACCTGAACCGACGCGAAGCTCGCCGAACCGCGGCATGGAACCGGGTTTCGCCCACGAGAACGTGTACGTCTTTTCTCCGCCGGAACCGCCTGCAAACGAAACGTCCCTTATTACCATGCGGTCGACAGGCGCCTTGTATTCGGCCGTCGTGCCGCCTGCAATCGAATAGAACCGAACGGACCAGCTCATTCCGCTTTTATACGCGTATACGACGGAGCCGTCTCCTCCGTCGGCAGGTGAAAACGGAACATCGCCGGACGGGAACGGAATCCGCTCAAGCAGTTCCGCACTGCGGATGCGCGTTCCCGCCGTATTTTCATTCAGCGCGTAGATATAAAGCGCGGCATTCTGCGACTTCGTCTTTACCGCCGCAAGATATATTTTTCCCTGATTAATAATAATCGCGGCGTCGCGGAGCCCCGTTTCTTTCACCGAATACCAGCTTCGGCTGCGAAGTCCGTATATCCGTACCTCGTTTTTCGTCACGGCGTGACCTTCGCTTGTCAGACTTACCGCCGCGTATTTTCCGTCTGACGAAAGGACCGCCCGTTCCATGTTCTGAACGGTAAACAGCTTCCGGCTTCTTTTATACTTCCTGTTTTTTTCGTCCCATTCCGAAAACAGGAAGCTGCTGCTGTAATCGTCGCAGTACGCAACTCCGCCGGCGCCTGCGGACAAAGACGTATACAACGAACCGCGGCTGTTTTCATGCGATCTGACTGCCGTTCCCGAAAAAAAATCAGCGTATCCTTCTGCCGCGAGCGGATCGGGCGGAATGTCGGGAACCGCGACGGAATCCTCGAACTGCTTCCACGCATCCTTTACGGAAACGCCGTACACCGATTTGAATGCAAGCGACTGATGAATTGTCTGAAAATTCACGCACTTGTACCAGAACTGCGCGTATTTCTGCATACCGTACGTCTTCTGCAGCCACGAGTCGAACGCGCTTCCGAAATAATAATTCTGATTCGCGGGATATTTGTCGTGCGCGCCGTATATATCGGCATAGCCGGGAAACAGCCCCTCGAGTTTCGCCTGCCGAACCATCTGCGCGCTGTACGAATCGTTCAGGCGGCCTTCTCCGTCCATGCTTTCCGACGCAACGGCCGCGCCTTCCGCATGCGAACTCGTCACGAAAAGCAATCCGGGATTAACGGCGTCTCCGAATATTTTACCGACCGTACGCCAGAATTTATTTTTCATATTATACGTAACCGCATGAGTCAGCTCGTGGCGGAACGTCGACAGCAGCGTATCAGAAAAAACCGCCATATCCTCCGCCTCCGGCGTATCGTACAAAACAATATGATTATAATATGCCGGTGAAAAATACGCGTTGAACTCGTCCCGCGCCGGAGTCAGTACGACGGGAAACCGCGCCCACTGCTCCGTCCCGAGCGAAGAGCAGACGTCCACGTAAATGGAATCGGCGTTTTCCGCAAGGAGAGCCGCGGCCCCCGCCGAATCCTCGGGATAAATAATATCGAACCACGAGGTTCTCACAACCTTAATATTCTTTTCTCCGGACATAACTCCGTCAGCCGCAGCAGCGGAAAAGCAGGCAACAAAAGCGCATATCACCGAGGCCAATAACTTTTTCTTCATAAATGGTTCTCCCTGCTGAAATTATTAATTATTTTTTATTTCTGCTGATTTTACCGCGTTCCATAAAGCTCATGTGTGCAAGTTTCCGGCCGCTCACGTGTTCTTTTACCTCGCGCTTCGCCTCGCTGTAAATATCGTGTTTCGCGGCAGTACGCTTTGCGTCGAACGTTTTCTGCCAGACCGGCACGGCGGGACGCGCGTCGCCTTTCCTCACGTATTCCAGCCATTCCTCAGGCTCCGGCACTTCGAACTTCATATGCCTGCCCGTCTCCGGGTGGGTAAATTCGAGCGTCCGGGCGTGAAGCGCGAGCCGCCCGAACGGGTCCGTCTTTGCGCGGTAATTCTCGTCGCCGGCGAGCGGATATCCCTTCGACGCAAGATGCGCGCGTATCTGATTTTTTTTACCCGTATCGAGACTTAGCTCGAACATCGTGTAAGTCGGTCCGCGTTCCAGCACTTTGAAATGAGTCCGCGCCGCGACCGTCTTGAATTCAGCCTTCCCGTCGGAACGGCCGAGATGACGCTCGTAAATTGATTTTTCCCCGCCCGATTTTTTCCCACGGTACGCTGTTTCAGACGGAACGTCCCCCTGCTTCGGAACAAAACCGACGTTATACGCATTGTATGCGAGCGGATCATCGATGACGCCGTAGCCGGGAAGCTCCCCTTCCCGCGGGTTCTCGGCCACCGCGCGGTACAGCCGCCCGGTCACCATCGTCTGCCAAGTGTTCATTATTTTCTGCTGCATATGTGCGGTCATCGCAAACATCATGACCCCCGACGTGTCCCGGTCGAGCCTGTGGACGACAAACGGCCGGTGTCCGGCCGAGTATGTCCCGTTTTTCCGCATAAGCTGTTCCAGAACCTCTATCGCGGTACGCGCGCGGCTTCCCGGATACGGGACCGAAAGCATTCCCGTCGGTTTGGCAATCACAACGATCGAGTCGTCTTCATACAGAATTTCGATTTTTTCGCGGCCGAAATCGGATTTATGTTCCCGTTTGTATTGTGTGCTGGCTTTTTCCATACTGTTCCTTAATTGATTTCACCTCCGCCGGTTTAATAATGCGGCGGTTTCCTGTTCGGGATTTCATCAAGACTGTCGGACAGGTCCTGCAGTTTTCCCGACATCAGTCTGTTTTCCTGCTTGAGGATATCAATCTGCTTTGTCTGCGCCACGGACACTTCCTGCAGCTGATTAACAAAATCCTCAAGGTATGCAAGCTTCGTCTCGAGCGCAATCACGCGGTCTTCTGTTTCTTTATCCATATTCTGCTATTGTAACTTTTTCATTATTTTGTGTACAGTTTTTTCCGTGCCATGATATACTATGAAAAAGGGGAACAGGCATGAAAAAATTCATTGTTTTATCGGTCTTTACTACAACGTTGTCGCTGTTTTTGTCAGGTTCGTCAAAATTCAAACCGTTTCAACAGAAGGATACCGGACCTAAAATCTGGATGGAAACTGGCGTAAATCAGCTTACAAACGGCGATTTCAGCCGCCAGAACACAGGCTGGAACCTTTACTTTTCCGGCGGCAGCGCTTCTATCCGCTACAGCGGAAAACGCGCCGTGCTTACGATTTCGTCGACCGGCGGCGTCGATTACGGCGTTCAGTTCTATTACGACGGATTCCGGCTGTATCAGGGCGGAAAATACACGCTGAAATTTACGGCAAGCGCCGCCGCCCCGAAAGGATGCGAAGTGCGCATCCAGCTGAACGGAGGCGATTATCATCCGTATGTAAGCGGCATATACACGTTCACCGACGAGCCGCGCACTTATTCTATGGAGTTTGAAATGAAGGAAACATCCGACGTCGCACCGCGGCTCGCATTCAACATGGGAAATTTTCCCGGCAGAGACGAAGGCCGGCTGCCAGTAGACGTTACGATTCAGGACGTCTCGCTTGTCCTGAACAATACTATTTCGGCGGCCGAGAAAGGAAACGGCGGCGCCGATTATGTGCGGATTAATCAGGTCGGATACCGTCCCGGCGACGTAAAAACCGCGTTTGTAAAAGTGCAGAAAAACGGGGGTACGTTCAGCGTATTCGACGAATCGGGTACGGAAGTGTTCGGAGGCAGATTGTCCCGGCCGGTCAGGGACGAAATGGCGGCCGAATACACAGCCCGCGCCGATTTCTCCGCCTTTAAGAAACCGGGTACGTACACGATACAATCGGGAGAACATGAAAGTTTCCCGTTCGTCATCGGCGATGCCGTATATACTCCGCTTCTCACGGACGCGTTGCGGTATTTTACGCTGTCGCGCTGCGGAACGCCGGTCGAAGATTCCGTATTCGGCCACCCTGCATGCCACGTCGGAAAAGCGCGCATTTTCGGAACGAACGATTACACGGAAGCGGACGGAGGCTGGCACGACGCGGGAGATTACGGCCGGTATGTCGTGCCGGCGGCAAAAGCGGTGACGGACCTCATGCTCGCGTACGCAGCCGCAGGCAGCACGTACACCGGCTTCGATATACTCGCCGAAACAAAATGGGAGCTCGACTGGATGCTGAAGATGCAGCGGGCCGACGGCGGAGTGTATCACAAAATCACGTGCAAAAAATTTCCGCCGTTCGTAATGCCTGAGTTTGAAACGGAACAGCTTATCGTTTCTCCCGTGTCTACCGCGGCGACAGCGGACTTTGCCGGTGCAATGGCGCTTGCATCAGTGTATTACCGGAAAAGCGATCCCGATTTTGCGGATACGGCGCTCGCGGCGGCGGAAAGCGCGTGGAGCTATCTGGAGCGGAACACAATGCAGGCTTTTTCAAATCCTGCGACGGTGGAAACGGGCGCGTATCCGGACAATTCCGACGCCGACGAGCGGTATTTCGCGGCGGCAGCTTTATGCAGAGCAACCGGCGGTAAAAAATACGCGGCGGCGGCGGAAAAAGTAAGAACAACACCGGCGGCAGCTTCATGGAACGAGGAATACGGCTGGGCGCAGATGGAGGCGTACGCGGATGAACTCATACTAACGAATCAGGATCTTTTTTCTTCATCCCTCGTAAACGCTGCAAAAAGAACAGTTACGAACCGTGCCGGAGAACTCGTATCGGTGGCGAAAAAATCAGGATTCGGCCTTACAATAACCGACCCCGTATGGGGAAGCAGCATGGAAGTGCTGAACAACGCGCATCTTCTCGCGGCCGCATACGACGCGGTAAAAAACAGGGAATACAGGGACGCCGCCTGCGCACAGGTGGATTACATTCTCGGCTGCAATCCCGTCACCGAATGTTACGTCACCGGGTACGGTTCGCACAGTCCGCAGCATCCGCATCACCGCCCCTCGATCGCAAAGAACACGCCGATGAAAGGCATGCTCGTCGGCGGACCGGACGCCCGGCTTGAAGATCCGTTCGCGCAGAATATTCTCGCGGACAAACCGCCGCTGCTCTGCTACGTCGACAATTACCAGAGTTTCAGCACAAACGAAGTGACAATCTACTGGAATTCCGCACTTGTATATGCGCTCGCAAAATTGTACTATGCAGAAAACTGAACAAGGAGAGCGGCGATGTCGTCTATTATTATTATTTGTGCTGTGGCAGTTGTATGCTTTGCCGGATACGCAGCATGGAAAAACCGGAAGAAACAGTCCGCAGCGGAAGATGTGCCGGCGTCCGACGACGCAAAAAATACGGACGAATTCAGCAAAGCGTTTTTCGAGCGTGCCCAGGCCGGCGAAACAGCGCAGCAGTTCCTTCAGCTCTCAAATCAGACGGACTGTGCGCTTCTGCAGGGAATGCTTCAGTCTGCGGGAATCCCGTCGTATACCGACTTTACGCATATTAATAAATTCTACGGACCGCTTACCGAGGCGACGCCGTCGGGGTTGAGCATCAGGCTGCAGATTCTTATAAACGATTACGACGACGCACTCGCGGTCGTAAACGACTACACAAAAACGAAGGGAAGCAGCGCGGGTATAACCGTTTATCCGAAGCAACAGTAGCGTCTCCTTATGTTTTCCGCCGGACAATCACGGAATCAGGCTGAACAGCTGCCGGCGTATTTCCGCATCTGTTTCTTTTCTCAGCGTCTCCGCAAAATCGGGCCGTTCTATAAGCGCCGACGTAATCAGCGAAAGTGCGGACAGCTCATCATGCGTCGCTTTTTCCGGAGCCACAAGATACAGGACCGTCGTTACGGGCCGGCAGCTTCTGATGAGACCGGCAACAGGTTTCGACACGACGCTCGAGCGGCAATGAAACAGCCGTATGTTGTGCATCTCGAGATAGACAGAACCGCCTTCCTCGCGTCTGTCGAAATCATTTTTAAGCTTCTGACGCGAAGCTTTTTCATCCAGAAGAAGCATTGCGATATAAGCGGTGATCTTCCGCTCTTTTACCGGCCGCTGCAGTTCCGTTACTTTGAAACTGCTGAAAATGCTTTCTGCCTTTTCAGGTGAAATCTTTTCTGCAAATCCGCCATCAGTATCAGGCGCTTCCGAAGAATCAGTACCGGGGACGGGCATTCTGCTCAGATACGACGCGAATTCGCTGCGGAACGTCTCTTCGCTGAACGGCGGCCGGACGAAAAAACAGGGAATGCCGGCGTCGTTTATCTCCATCGTGGAGACAAGAAGGTCGATATGCCTGTTTTCAAGATATCCTGATGTGAGGGCAACCGCGCCGACAATGTCAACAACTGCGATATCCTGAAAATACTGCCGGAGAACTGACGCTATAAGCTGTGCGAGGCATATTCCTTCGAAACAGCTTACGGCCACGCGGACGCGCCTGTTTCCGGGCGGACGGACTGCATCAGCAGCTTTTATTAAGACGCGGAACGGTTCAATATCGCGGAGCATCAGCTCAACTCCGTACCGGTTTTTAACAAGAAGAGACAGTATCTGACGTATAGCCATGCCTGTTTGACGTACCGGCACGCCGGCAGAATAATCGCGTTCGCTGCACGGAATACCGTACATCTTTTTGTAAATCACGGATGAAAGTATGCTGCACAGCAGATTGCGCAGGCCGGTTTCAAAAGGAGCGTGAATGTTTCTGTTTTCCAGAAGTTCCGTTTCCAGATGATCCACGAGCGGAGCTATGTCCGCATGGATATAGCCCTGTCCGGAAAGCTGCGCCGGTTCAAGTGCGGACAGAAAACAGCGGAGCCGGAATATTTCTTCAGGTCTGTCGATCTGTTCCGGCGCAAGAATATCCGCCGCGGCCTTTTCCGAAACGGCCGGTTCTATGGGAAAAACAGCAGTATCATCAGTTCCTTCCGGATGCGAAAGCGTCATGCACATATAGAGGTAAAAAAGTGAAAAATCAAAAAGCGAGTAATACGAATCGGTCTCCTGTTCCGCACGGCGTATTATGCTCATGATTCTGTCGTATCCCGCGGTGAATCCAAGCGCAATTTGAAGCTGTTTGAGTTCGGCATTCTCCGTGTTATTTATGAGCGCCCGGCCGAGCTCTTCCGCAGGGATAATCGCGATGATTCCCGAAAGCGCTGACATGCGCAGATACCATTCAGAGCCGCTTATCTCGGCTCCGATGCCCCGCCTGCATTCGAGGGAAAGCCTTGCAAACACACCGTCCTTCATAATCGAACGGGACGCGTCGTGCAGATCCGCACTGACGCAGGAATCGCTTACCTGAAGCAGGTTTGCAAGTTCGCCGAGCTTTACCGTGCGGCGGATATTGCACAGATAGACTATCTCGGCATACTGGCGTTTCAAGGGCGTCAGGTCCGCCAGATACGACTTTATTCCGCCTCTGCGCCGGCAGAGATTTTCAACGTTCCCGCCCAGACGAATTCCCGATCCGTGTTTTTTTTCTATCACAACGTCGTATTTCGAAAGATTATACGACAGTTCGCCGATGTCGCGGAAGATCGTGCGCTCACCCGTGTTCAGATGAAGAGCAAGATCCTGAATCGACACGTAGCTGTTGGAGGAAAGAAGCAGTTCCAGAATACGTTCCAAACGGAGCTTCATTACAGCAGCCTCCTTGCTTCCAGAAAGTCGTGCGCTTCTCCGCGTACTGCTTCCGCCGAAGGAAGAACAAGCGCGCGGTCGACAAGTTCCGAAAAATCTTTTTCGGAACACGTGCGGATTATTTCCTTTACGGACGGAATCGCGGCCGGCGACATGCTCAGCTCGTCGAATCCGATGCCCGCAAGAAGCGCCGCACCTTCCGGACGCGACGCGAATTCTCCGCATATCCCGGTTTCCATTCCCGCACCGCGTGCGTCGGTCACAGCTTTTTTCATAAGTCCCAGAACACCCGGATGGAATTCACTGTACAGATTCCCCAGCCTGCCGCTTTCGCGGTCGACCGCAATCGTATACTGCGTAAGGTCGTTCGATCCGATGCTGATAAAGCCGGATACCCCGCGGAATGCGGAAACAGTCACCGCGGCCGCAGGTGTCTCAACCATCATGCCGGGAACAGCCTTTCCGCCGGTCCGCGGCATTTCCTCGTCGATGATTTTTTTCACGGCTTCCATTTCGGAAGGACACGCTACCATCGGCACCATGATGCGCACCGCAGTTCCCGTCGCTGCGGACGCCAGCAGCATGCTGCGTATCTGCGTCCTCAGAATGTCGGGATTATCGAGCAGGAACCGGATGCCCCGCCAGCCAAGAAACGGATTTTTTTCCGCCGGATGCGGCATGTACGGGAGCGGTTTGTCTCCGCCTATGTCGAGCAGCCGGAAGATGACGGGCTTCCCCGGAACCGTATTAATAATTTTCTCATAATATGTCGTCTGAATCTCCTCGTTCGGAAGACTGTCCTGCTCCATGAACAGAAATTCCGTACGGTACAGACCTATGCCGTCGGGATTCGCCGCAGCGACGAGCGGAAGGTCCCTGATGCTTCCCGCGTTGGCGTACAGACCGAATCTTCTTCCGTCCGTAGTGACGGCAGGTTTTCCTTCGAGAGGCGCAAGACGCTCACGCCGTTCCGCCTGTTTCTTTTCCAGTTTTTCCGCCGCCCTGCACGTTTCCTCATCGGGATCGACAACGACAGAATCATTCTCCATGTTAAGAACCACGCGCATGCCGTCTTTGAGGAGCGAGCTCATATTCTCGGGAATCACGACGGCGGGTACGCCTATGGAGCGCGCAAGAATCGCCGCATGGGAATTTCTGCCGCCTTTATTGACGATGAACCCGAGCAGATTTTTCTTGCAGAACCTGACTGTTTCTCCGGGAGAGAGCGTATCCGCGACCACGACGGCGGGCGCGGGAGGAAACACGGCAGAATCCTCCTCCGTGCGGCCGAGGCATGAAATAAGGCGCTGTCCTATGTCGCGGAAATCGGCCGCACGTTCGCGGAGATACGAATCCTCGAGTTCTTCCATTTCGATGGCGTTTTTTTCCGCGACAACCTGAACGGCATACGATGCCGTATATCCGCTTCCGTCAATCAGCGCGTACATGTCGTTCTGAAAATCCTCGTCTTCGAGTATCACGTGATGACATTCAAAAATGGCGGCCTTGTCGTCTCCGAGCGTTTTACGAACCTCGTCCGCCAGCTGTTCAAGCTCTTTGAGCGAAGCTTCCACGGCTTTTTCAAGACGTTTCTTTTCGAACGCCCGCTCTTCCTGAGGAATGTCTTTTCGTTCTTCGACCGCAGCCGCCGGACGGTAGTTCAGAACGCTGCCTAGAGCTGTTCCGTCGGAAAGCGTGACGGCCGCTATTTTATACATCGCCATATCACCCTGCCTCTGATGCCGCTCAGGCTTTTATTGCGGCGATGAATGCAGCAAGTTCTTCACACGCTTTCTGTTCGTCGGCGCCGTTGCAGCGGAGTGTGACTTCCGTTCCGCAGCCTATCCCGAGTTTCATCAGTTTAATAAGATTCCTGCCCGGGCTTTCCTTCGATCCGTTGCAGAGCGTCACATCGCATTCGTATTTCTTCGCCGCTTCAGTAAAAGCTTTCGCAGGGCGCGTATGCAGTCCTTCCGGAGCGGTCACTGTAATTTTTTTCTCTGTCATATAAGCTCCTTTACCATAATTGCTACCGTATTGCGCCAGGACATTCGAGCTCCGCATTCCGCGCCGCACACCAGTTTCCCTTCGCAAGAGAAGCGGCGACATCGTGCGCTTTCAGATACTCATGAAGAAATCCCGCCGAAAAAGAATCCCCGCACGCAGTCGTATTCACAACCGCAACGTTTTCGGCGGCTTTTTCGAACAGCGTTCCTCCGTCCGCTCCGTACGTCGGATCTTTCCCGCGTGTGACTACGATAATATTATTAAGACGTCTGCTCTGTTCGCACACGGCCTTTTTTAATTGTACACTGTCGATCGGAAAAGTGTATCCGAATGTAGCGCAGAATTCCTCTTCATTGATTTTTATGATGTCGGGCGTACAGACTTCAAGCGTCCGCTTCAGATCTTCACCCCAAAAATCAGCCATACTGATTCTGCCCGCATCGGCTGCCTTTCTGCATATCCGCGCGCACATGTCCTCCGGCCATATTCCCGGTCTGCTTCCCGCGAGCAGCAGCGCATCATTCTGTTTCAGGGTTTCCGCAACGGCGTCGAGAAGTCCCTTCACGGCTCCCGAATAATCTCCGCTGCCCACAGGTTCTCCCACGACAATTTCGGTAGTAGTGTGATTCACCCGGTCGAGAACTGTCCAGCATTCGCGTATATATCCCGGAACGGAAATTCCCGTAATCTGCAGCTCATCAAGCCGCGCAAGTTTCATGAACCGCCCGGCGTTTTCCTTTCCGAGCGGACAGATAACGTTCACCGCTCCCTTTTCAAGCTGATTGATGACCCGGGCCGAATTGACCGCCTTACCCGAGGCATATATCTGATATTTCTCGGATCTGTTTACGTGGTTAAGGCGGAAGTCGCTGAACGTTACAGTACGCTGAAGCGTGGAACTCAGGCATACGGCTGTTATCTTTTTCATACTCCGCGTCTCCTATTCCGAAATATCGGGCGCGTGCGCCAGCAGATAGTCTTCCGCTTTTTTGCACCAGAGACCGTTATTGTCGCTCACAATGTCATTCAGCTCTTTGTACAATGCCGATTTCGGCGCAAGCACCGGCAGGTCGGCGATCGCAAAGAGCGGAAATTTCTTATGCGTGTAAATCAGTTTTTTCCCGCCGCCAATTTCGGGAAGGTTCATCGTCGCCGGAGCGGCAGCGTCGAGTCCGCCGATATGCGTGACGAGCGCTTCAGGGTGAATGAGTTTTTTCTCCATCAAAGAAAGCGCTTCCCGCTGATCGTCGGTGTTGCCGCCGGTCGTTCCCAGCACGTGATGTTCCATGTAATGAATATCGTAAAAATTAATTTTCGCAGCAAGATCCGTGTGGATAGGACCGGCAAAAAAATTCATGCAGCCGTTAAAACCGAGCAGACGGTCGGCAAGCTCGATTATCGCGGGAACGGGAAGCATCACGAGAATGTCGTCGAATTTTTTACCGTCCGTCAGATCGCAGCATATCTGATAATCGTCTTTCCCTTTCGTATCGACGATATCGAGCTTTATTCCGCGTTCCTTTGCGACCGGATCAAAGATGAGTTTTGCACGGCTGATTTTCGCTTCGTCCTGGTCGGTCACGACAATGTGCCCCGGATGATTTTCCGCGGCGAGACCGTAGTCAAGCGCGGCGAGACCCATAGGACCGCAGCCGCCGAGAATCGCAAGGTTCCCCCCGGCCTTCATACCGATGTCGTGCAGGTGATTCTGCCTGCTCGTGCGGAAAAGCGAATGCATCGCTCCGATAACGCACGAATACGGCTCCGAAAGCGCCGACATGAAAAATCCGTCCGCCTCGACGGGAAGCAGCGCGTCGACAATCATCACTTCGGGCGGCAGGATGATGTATGTCGCATCGCCTCCGCAGTACTTGTACGAATAACCGGGCGAATCCATCGAACCCTGATAATTGAGCGCAGGCTGAATCGTCACCATCTGTCCGGCGTGAAATTTTCCGGACCACCGGCTTCCGATCTTTTCCAGAATTCCCGTAAGCTCGTGGCCGATGATAATCGGATTTTTGTCCACGTCCTTCGGAACGCGTTTATGTTCTGCTCCGGCCTGCACGGCTTTCCACGTGCTCATGCAGATAGAATCGGCCTGCACTTTCAGAAGTATTTCATCGTCTTTTATTTCGGGCAGCTCGAACGTTTCAAGCCGCAGATCGTTTTTTCCGTATAAACGGACAGCAGTTGTTTTCATTTTTTGTTTCCTTTGATTTTTTTCAGAAATTTCAGTATTTCATCGGAAGTATTCATGCTGCGGAGCGCTTCGATATTCTCCGCGTCATCGCAGAAATCCGCAACCTGACACATCGCATCCTCCACATGAGAAGCCGCAGTCTTTGCGGAAATAAAAATCAGTATGTCTATAGGGTCGTTTTCGGGATCCTCAAAAACGACGGGAGTTTCCAGCGTGACAAGCGCCGCACCGTCGTCAAGGCCTCCCTTTTCAGGACGCGCATGCGGCATGGCGATTCCCCTGCTGATTACAAAATACGGACCGTTCATCTCGCAGGTTTCTATAATCGCGCTAATATATTCCGGGGTACACGCACCCGTTCCGACGAGTACTTTCCCGCCCTCGCTTATAGCTTCTTTCCAGCTGTACGCCTGTATCTTCGCGGCAACCGCGTGCTTGGTAATCAGGTAATCGGTAAAATCCATTATTCCTCCGTACAAAGGCTGTCCAAAAAGTTTACGCAACAAACTCAGTATGCCTTATCCGCAGTTTAATAATTCTTGGACAGCATCATTTTAATTATTTTCTGGCCGCGGCAATCTGATCGACAATCGCCTGATATTCGGCGGCATTAACAAGATTACTGATTGCGAAAATCTGAGCGCCGGGGCTCGCTTTCTTCGCCCTGTCTGCAAGCGATTTCTGGCAGATAACGATGTTCGCCGTCGGCGGAATAGCGTCGATGGAAGAATGCTCGACTTTCACATTCACAATCCCCGCTTCCGCAAGAAGCTTTTTGAGACGGCTTGCGCCCATCGCGCTCGTACCCATTCCGGCGTCGCAGGCGAATACGATGGAATCCGTTGTACCGAGATTCTTCATATCCTTCACCTGGGCCTGCGCAGCTGCAAGCGCGTCTCCGCTGTCTTCGTTTTCGAGCTTCGCGGCATTTTTCTTAACAAACGGAACCGCAACGACGAAGCTTGTCACCGCAGACGTGAGAACGCCCGCAAGAACGGGAAACAATCCGCCTTTCGGCGCAACGGCTATGAGCGCGAAAATAGACCCCGGCGACGGCGTAGCGATTTCTCCGGCCCCGAGAAGAACGAACGTCAAAGTTCCGACGAATCCGCCCGCAATAGCCGCCAGAATCAGAACAGGCTGCATGAGAATGTACGGAAAATAGATTTCGTGAATGCCGCCGAGAAAGTGAACAATGATAGCTCCCGGCGCGGAAGCTTTCGCAGAACCCTTTGAGAAAAGCGCGTATGCCGTAAGAATTCCGAGTCCGGTTCCGGGATTAGTCTCAAGCAGGAAGAGAATCGATTTTCCCGCCTCCTTAACCTGCTCAACCGCGATCGGCGCAAGAACACCGTGATTTACCGCGTTGTTAAGGAACAGAACCTTTGCCGGCTCGATGAAAATCGCCGAAAGCGGAAGAAGCCGATGTCCGACAATCCAGTTGACTCCGGCAGTAAGCACGGCAAGAATCGCATTCATAACCGGCTGAATAACGACGTTCGCAAGGAGACACAGAAGAAGACCTATAATGCCGGCGGAGAAATTCTCAACGAGCATTTCGAATCCGGGTTTGATTTTTCCGTCAGTCAGTTTGTCGAATTCCTTGATGCAGGCTGCGCCGAGCGGTCCTATAAGCATTGCACCCATGAGCATTGTCTGCTGGGAGCCGACAATGACGCCCATGGTTGCTATTGCGCCGACGACACCGCCGCGTACTCCGTGCACCATTTTTCCGCCCGTGTAAGCAATCAGAAGCGGAAGCAGATAGGTGAGCATCGGGCTGACAAGCGCATTAAACCGCTCGTTCGGGATCCACCCTGTAGCAATAAATAATGCCGTAATTAAACCCCAGGCAATGAACGCGCCCAGATTCGGCATAACCATTCCGCTCATAAAGCGGCCAAACTGCTGAACCTTTACACGTCCGCTGTTTGCACTTCCCATAATTTCCTCCTAATAGATAAAATGAGACAAAATGCCGAAACATGCCGTTTAACCGCATCACGCGCGCTGTGACCGCGGCAGCAGGTTTCATGAGTAATTACACCATGCTTTTCCTGATCTGACAAACAAAACAAATTTTCTTTTGGCAGTAAAAAAGTTTTCCGATTTTGGCAGAATTGATGTGCCATTTTTTCGGAATTACCTGAGTCACTTCTTGTTTTCCCGGCATTCCGGCAGTATATTCAAAATACGAAACACAAAAGGCATTCTGAATGAATTCTATTGATAAGCCCGGCAATCAATGGTATCCTGATATTACGATATATAGTTTTACTAGGAGGTATTTGATATGGCTATGGTAAAGTATAAGTGCGAAGAGTGCGGAAAAGAAGTGACAGCGGACGCAAAAGCCGGCACACCGGTATGCTGTAACAGGAAGATGAAACAATTGCCTCTTGATACCTGCTCAATCACTCACGATGCAGAGTCGTATAGATTTCATAATGACGATGATGCATGTGACGAAGGTTACCCAAACGTATGAACCGCCGGATTTAACCGGGCGGGTTTTTCAATACTGGTAACAAATGCTCTTTTTCTGACCTCATCTTCTTTTGTAATAAAGGGGAGACGGATAAATGTTTTTACGCAGATTTCTCAGAAACTCCGTATCCCCTATGAATCGTTTTGGTTCGGCGAGGTGTTAAGGAAAACAAAAAAGAACAGGTAAAATTATGGAAGCAGTGCTCATAGAAATAAACTGCAGCTGCATAAAAAGGCCCGGACCAGTTACCTGATCCGGGCTTTATCTTTCATCTTATTCGCCTTTCCGGCGGATAAGCACCATCCGTACCGGAACCGGCCTGCTGCCGACGGCTATCGGCCGGCTCGTTCTGTCCGCCGTCGTATCAGGCAGCAGCGATTGCGATTCTTTTCGGTGCGGCAAGCGCCTTACGCGGGATGTTTACCGTGAGTACGCCGTTTTTGAAAGTTGCGGCGACATTCTCGCCGTTCACATCTTCAGGCAGTGTGAATCTGCGGCTGAACTCGCTTACGCGGCGTTCGCGGATGAGCCATTTTGCTTCATCCTTCTTTTCATTCTTGTCAGATTTTTCCTCTTTGTTCTCTTCGTGATGAGAAGAAATTGTCAGGACATTGTGATCAAGCTCGACGTTTACATCTTTCTCGGTCATTCCGGGAAGATCCATCTGCATAACATACGCATCCTTGTCTTCTTTTACGTCGACTTTCGGCATGCCAAGCGAACGCCCGAAATCGAAATCAGGGATTGCATCAAGTGCATTGTCGAAAAAATTGTTGAAAAGTGATAACTCGTTCATATAAAGCCTCCAATCATTGTTTATATTTTTCTCTAAGCCCTGCGGCTTACATTAATAAATATAGCAATTATTATGCCAAGCTGTCTGACTTTGCAAAAAAAATTGTGAAAATACAAAAATCAGCCTTTATCTCCAAACAAAAGAGCTGTTTGAGGTATTTCCCAAAAGCCGCACGGATTTTAAAAGCTGTCAGGTTTTCATACATGCGCAAAATGCATCAAACGGGTCATTAATACCCAGTTAAACTGAGTCAAAATTACTCAAAAAAGATTTTTTGAAGAAAAAAATTGGTTCAGACAGTACGAAATCCGTAAAAAAAATCCCGGAATACCGCGTGATATTCCGGGATACGCATTCATTCAGCCGATGCTGTCCGAAGCTTTACTCAACGCTGTACATATCGCGTTTCGTATATGCGGTGTGCAGATATTTTTCCGCCTTTTCGCTGCCCGGCACTTCGAGGAAATCCTTATAGATTGCCTTGATTTCAGGATTGTTGTGACTCTGACGAATTTCGCTGTCTTTGTCGTCCTTATAGAGCGCGGCCGCGCGCTTTTTGCGGATATCATCCGTTACGCCGTACGGCTGTCCGCCGCCGCCGACACATCCGCCGCGGCATGCCATCACTTCAATGAAGTGGAAAGACGGTTCCTTTCCTTCCTTGAGTTCCTGACGTACCTGCCGGATAACCTGATCGACGTTTCCGAGCTGATGAACGACAGCGATGCGTACTTTCGTTCCCTTGATGTTGACTTCCGCACTCTTAACGCCGTCAAGTCCGCGGGCCGGCATGTATTCGACAGGGCCCAGTTCCTTCTTCGTAAGCGTGTGATACGCCGTGCGGAGTGCAGCTTCCATAACGCCGCCCGTTGCACCGAAGATTGTTCCCGCTCCGGTATATTCGCCCATGAGGCTGTCCGCTTTCCCGTCGGGAAGATTGTTAAAATCGATTCCCGCCTCGCGGATAAGCTGTGCAAGCTCACGCGTCGTAATGACCATATCGTAATCCTGAACGCCGCTCGCTTTCATGTGCTTGTCGCGTGACGCTTCATACAGTTTTGCCGTGCACGGCATGACGGATACGTTGTAAATTTTGTCTTTCTTAACGCCGATTTTTTCCGCAAAATACGTCTTAATCATGACGCCCTGCATCTGCTGCGGCGATTTGGCCGTTGAAAGGTGCGGCAGAATATCCTGATAGCGCTTTTCCGCATAATCCACCCAGCCCGGACAGCAGCTCGTAAACATCGGAATCTTACTTCCCTTTGTCGACAGGCGCTGAACAAGTTCGCTCGCTTCCTCCATGATCGTAAGGTCGGCACCGAAGTTCGTATCGAGAACGTACTTGAATCCGAGCGCACGGAGCGCCGAATAGATTTTGCCGGTAGTAAGAGAGCCGGCTTTCATGCCGAACTCTTCGCCGATTGCAGCGCGGACGGACGGTGCAATGGAAGCGACCGTTGTAAGTTCTTTGTCCGCAACTCTGTCGAACACTTCTTCTATCGGATTCGTATAGGTGATTGCACCGACCGGGCAGTGTACCGCGCACTGACCGCAGTGCACGCACGGACTGTGCGCCATATCGACACCGCCGACGGGACCGATGACCGTCTTGTCGCCGCGTCCGTTGTATTCGAGCGCCCAGACGTTCTGAACGTTCTGGCACACTTCAACGCAGCGTCCGCAGTTGATGCATTTGTCGCGGTACAGTACGACCTCTTTATAAGAAGCGTCCGGTTCCTGTCCTTTCAGAATCGTGTCGAAACGGACCGTGCGGAGACCGAATTCCGAAGCAAGCTCCTGAAGCTCGCACTGATGATTGCGCGAACATTTGAGACAATCGTTCGGGTGGTTCGAAAGAATCAGCTCGAGAACGGTGCGGCGCGCATTGCGGAGTTCCGCATCGTCGGTGACGATGTTCATGCCCGGTGTTACGGCCGTACAGCAGGAACGGGCCATACGTGCGCGTCCTGTCCTCGGATCCACGTTCTTAATAACGCAGAGACCGCAGGAAGCCCACGGTTTAAGATCCGGGCTGTAGCACAGCGACGGAATTTTTATACCGATTGATTCGGCAGCGGTTTTGACCGTAGTTCCCTCAGGAACGGAAACCTGCTGTCCGTTTATAGTTAATGTTACCTTAGCCATAATTTAAACTCCTTGACACAGGGCCATGGATGGCCCGTGGCTTATTTCTTCCAGTAACTGGCAGTTTGCCTGCAAACTGTCAGTGAAAAAGTACATGGATGTACTTTTTCACTTTTTTTCGATAGCGTGGAATTTGCAGGTCCGTTCGCAGGCACCGCACTTCAGGCACTTCGTCTGGTCAATGACGTGACGCGTCTTGATCTCGCCGGAAATACAATTCGCCGGGCACTGACGTGCGCAGGCACCGCATCCGATGCATTTCTCAGTGATGAAGAACGTAAGCAGATGTTTGCATTTTCCCGCCGGGCACTTTTTATCCTGGACGTGGGCAATGTATTCATCATGGAATTTCTTGAGAGTCGAAAGCGTCGGATTGGGGGCCGACTGACCGAGAGCGCACAGAGAGCATGCTTTCATGGCGCTTCCGATGTCTTCGAGCTTCTGCAGATCCTGCATTGTGCCGTTTCCGCGTGAAAGTTTTTCAAGGATGGAATACATCTGGCGGGTACCGATACGGCACGGAGAACATTTGCCGCAGCTTTCGTCGACGCAGAACTCCATGTAGAATTTTGCAATATCGACGACGCAGTCGTCCTCGTCCATGACGATCATACCGCCGGAACCCATCATGGAGCCCATGCGTACAAGTGCGCCGTAATCGATCGGCGTGTCGAGTTCCTTCTCGGAAATGATGCCTCCCGACGGACCGCCCGTCTGAACGCCCTTGAACTTTTTGCCGTTCTTTATGCCGCCGCCGATTTCAAAAATAATTTCGCGCAGCGTCGTTCCCATCGGAACTTCGACAAGACCGGAGTTTGCAATCTTGCCGGTAAGAGCAAATACTTTGGTTCCCTTTGAATCGGCATCGCCGATTTTATTATACCAAGAGGCGCCTTTCGTAAGGATGACGGGGATGTTCGCCCACGTTTCGACGTTGTTGATGATCGTCGGTTTTCCCCACAGACCGGCCTGTGCCGGGAACGGCGGTTTCGGCGTCGGCATACCGCGCATACCTTCGATCGAGCGGAGCAGAGCGGTTTCCTCACCGCAGACGAACGCACCCGCACCGAGACGGATTTCGATGTCGAAGTCGAATTTCGAACCGAGAATGTTCTTTCCGAGCAGCCCCTTTTCCGTCGCCTGTTTGATTGCGACTTCGAGCCGGTGTACAGCGAGCGGATATTCCGCGCGGATGTAGATGAATCCGTGGTGGGAACCGATTGCCTTGCCGCAAATTGTCATGGCTTCAAGGATCGAATGCGGATCGCCTTCAATCGTGGAGCGGTCCATGTATGCTCCCGGATCGCCTTCATCGGCATTGCAGACGACGTATTTCACGTCGCCCTGCGCCTTAAGACCGGCTTCCCATTTAAGACCGGTCGGAAATCCTGCGCCGCCGCGTCCGCGGAGACCGGAATCCTTAACTTCCTGAACAATCTGCTCGGGCGTCATTTCAAACAGCGCTTTTTCAAGCGCGAGATATCCGTCGCGTGCAATGTATTCCTCGATGCTTTCAGGATTGATGACGCCGCAGTTGCGGAGAACTATACGGATCTGTTTCTTATAGAACGGAATGTCCGAAACTTCTTCCGTCGATTTTCTGTTCTTGTCGTACAGCAGGCGCGGAACTTCGCGTCCCTTAACAATCTGCTCGGCGATGATTTCGTGTGCGTCATCCGGTACGACGTTTACGTAGAATGAATCTTCCGGCAGAACCTTTACGATCGGTCCCTTTTCGCAGAAACCGAAGCATCCGGTCTGAACGATCTGCACTTCATCGGCGACGCCCAGAGCTTTCGCTTCGATCTTGAGGTTTTCATAAATTTTTTTCGATGAACTTGATTCGCAGGCAGTTCCGCCGCAGACAAGTATGTAATGTGAATATGCCATCGTTGTCTCCTATTTTTTTGTTATGATGTCGGCAGCGGGTTTGTCGATGATGAGGTTGTCGAGCAGTTTCTTTCCGATAATGTGCTGCTCGACGATTTCCTTCGCCACATCGGCTTTGACATCACCGTATATAACACGCGGCATATCCGGTACGACGACTTCGACGGTCGGTTCGTGTGCGCACAGACCCATGCATCCTGTCTGACGGAGCATAACGTGATCTGCAAGCCCTTTTTCTTCAATAAGTTTAAGGAACGTGTTGAACGTATCCTTCGCTCCCGAAGCAATACCGCATGTTCCCATACCGACGATAATCTGTGTGGTTTTTCCGGCGGTCTCGCGTTTTTCAACTTCTGTTTTCATCTGATTGCGCATTTTGCGCAGTTCTTCCAATGTCATAGCATTCTCCTAGAACATCGATGTAAGTTACGGGGTCGTCCCGAACTTTTTTCATACTTCCTGAGATTCGATGAACTTTCTGAGCAGTATCTGAGATTCGGCAGATTCAAGCTCTCCGCCCAATGCATCCTTCAGCTCGTTGCGGTTGACCGTATAATCAAGTCCCGCCGCGTTATCCGTCCGGTGTATATCCATGTCGTAATTTCCAGGAAGCGTAAGTACATCAAGAAATAAATCCGGAAGATTTCCGACAGGCGGTGTATCTATGTTTGCCAGATTGAATTTCATGGTTACCGTCGTTCCTTTGCCCGGTACGGATTGAATATCCCAGGAACCGTCAGTCTCTTCGGCCGTCTGGATAAGAAACGGAATACCCAGTCCGACTTTTCTGTTCGGATGTTTTTTTCCGTCGGTAAAAAACGGATCTTCGGCTTTCACGAGCGTTTCGCTGCTCATACCTTTGCCGTTGTCCGCTACCGTAACGTCAAGCGCATCCCGGGTCTGTATGCATTCAAGCGTTATGTGAGTTGCTCCGGCTTCAACGCTGTTCGCAGTTATGTCGGCAATCATATCGCACAACGTGTAATGCATGGCAGACCGCTCCCTTTATGCGCTGCGGTATTTGTCCAGAATTCCCTTCACCTGATTCTTGGTGAGTTTCCCGTAGACATCGCCGTTAATAGACATAACAGGAGCAAGACCGCAGCATCCTATGCAGCGGACCGGTTCTACAGAGAAGAGGCCGTCTTCAGTTGAAACCATTTTGTCTGTAAGTTTGAGTTGAGCGCGGGCTTCGTCGATAATATCCTGACCGCCCTTAAGGTAACAGGCTGTACCAAGGCAAACGCTGATTTGATTCTTTCCGGGCTTCTGCGTTTTGAAGAAGTGGTAGAATGAGACGACACCGAATACACGTGCAACTGGTATTCCGGCGAGTTCAGAAACTTCCATGGCTGCATCTTTTGAAATGTAGCCCTGTTCCTCCTGCACACGATGCAGGATCATGATGAGATTGCCCGGCTTATCCTTCCAGACCTTTATAAAATCATAAAGGTCCTTAGAGAATCCGGCTTTTCCAGCTTTTGCCATTTTTATTCTCCTGAACAGCAAATATATTTTATATTCCCGATTTCTTATCGAAATCGATGGATTCAATTTTGTCTTCAATTATAAATCGAAACAATCGTTTTGCAAAGGGATATTATGTTTATTAACTGAAGATTACCACGACACCGCATACGTAAGCGGTTTCGTCGCGGTAAGAATGTCGGTAAGCGGAACAGTCGCTGTTTTTTTGACGCCGCTTCCGTCAGGTCCATACAGCGTAATACGGACATTCGCCGCGGCGATTTCACCGCTCAGCGGCTTCCCGTACACCGACGCGACAAGATCAACGTAATCCTGCGCCGTCATAGGTTCGCCGCCGAACACCGGCGCCATGAACAGGTCGATGTACGACTGGACCGCTTCCGGCAGCGACGCGTAAAGCGCGGAGAGCTTTTCGGGAGACAACGTAAGCGTCACGCTGCGCGCAGTGCCGGAAATGCAGCCGGAAGCGGAAACAGGATCTTTTGCACCGGAGGAAAGCAGCGCCGAAACCGCAAGCGACGCGTCGTTCTGCGACGACACCTTTGCGTCCGGTATGCCGGCTTTTTGAAACTGCTCCGTCATCGTCTGCGTGTCGAAAAGAGGGCCGGTGCCCGCATCCGACAGAGACTTCATCACTTCGACAAAAGCGGTGCCGAACGCCGCATCGTACCGTACGGACGAACTTCCGTCAGAGCGGGCACGGACTTCAACGGACGCCGTGCATCCCGAAAAAAACAGCACGCCCGGAAGGACGACCGCCGGCAGCAGATATTTCATCAGTTTCATGATTGCACCTCGTTTTCCCGCTATTTAGTAAACATGGAAAGCGGAAAGGTTACACGTACGCCCGTTGAAAAAACAAGCCCCGCAGTCGCCGATTCTATAAATGAAAGCGCCGCACCGTCCGTGTTGTTGAATACCGTATAGCTGATATCCTGGATAATCCGCACCTTTACGTCTCCCTGGGTAAACGACGGCAGACTGAACGACACGCCTGCAATTCCCGGGAAGAAAGACGCGCGTATCTCCGTGTCGGTCGCAGGCAGCGAGCATGAGCCGATTGTAATGACGGGGCCGGCGTATATGCGCATAAAATCAGTAAACGACAGCGTAAGTACGAGCGGTATCTGGAACGAACGGGTGCCGTAATTCCAGCGCATCATGACGCCCGCACCGGGATTCAGCGGCCACTTCGTCACCGTCACGTCCGCCTGCGTATTGAGACCGCGGTAGTTCGGCACGAACTGATTCGTCGTAAACAGCGACCAGTCGAGCGACAATGAAAAATTGCACACGAGACTGTCGAAGAAAGACGTACCGCCCGCCGTGCCGTATTCCGCGGAACTGATTTCCCATGCCGATTTTTTCTCCGGCGCAGATTTTACGGGAATGCCCGCACCGGCGGCGCCGTCTTCCGTATCATCCGCAAAACTGTACGCAGGATCGCCCGGTTCGAGAAATTTCCCGGCCCCCGCATAATGCGCTTTCCAGTACGCCTCGTTGAGCGACGACGCAATCACGCCGTTGTTAGGACCGTCGCTTGCCGCGTGAATGAACTGTCTTTTGCCGATATACAATCCGACGTGGGAAACGGTTCCCGATTCCGTTGTTTTGAAAAAAACAAGGTCGCCCGGCTCAAGCTTGCTGTCGGGAATCACTTTCACGAAACTGTATATCGCCTTCGCGGTACGCGGAAGCTGCACGCTTACTGCATCGCGCGCAATAAAGTAAATAAAACCGGAGCAGTCGAAGGTATCCGGGCCGATTGCGCCGTCCACATACGGAGAACCGATATATTTTTTCGCATCAGCGACAATCGTTTCGCGCTGAACCTGCGCACGTGCCGAACTTATTTCCTCAGCCGTAACCGGGATGCACACAAAAAGAAACACTGTACAAACAACCGCAGCAGTACGGCAGAATTCTGATAATTTATTCATATCTTCATTATAGGCATTTTTCGCAATTTTTTTTACTCCTATCTGCCGATTTATGGTAAAATATAATCTATTGAGGTAATACATGACAGATAAAGAAATACACCCATGGACGTTTCTGGACGCATACCGCGGCAGATTCTTTAATACAAAGTGGCCGACATTCCCGCAGGTTCTCATGATTTCTGCTGACAGGTATCCTGACAGCCCCTGTTTTACCGATTTCGAAGGTTCCGACTGCACAAAACGTACGCTTACCTATGCGCAGGTACTTGCGAACGTCAGGAAGCTTGCAAAATGGATGACCGCAAACGGAATCAGAAAGGGCGACAAAGTGGCCGTTACCGGCAAAAATTCACCTGAGTGGAGCACAGTGTATCTTGCAGCTCTTTTTGCTTCGGGAATAATCGTTCCGCTTGATTATGCGCTTCACGACAATGAAACGGAAAACCTGATTCAGACTGCCCAGCCTAAAATCATTTTTGCGGATGAGGAAAAATACGATATTCTCCGCCAGCATCCCGGCAGAAACGTGTATTCCCTCAGCCCGAAATATCCCGAGACGTACGTGTACGATCTGGAAACCGCCGGAGACGTACCGGAAAATCCGCCGGCAGTACCTGACGACGTTGCGGCGATTCTGTTTACGTCGGGTACGACCGGAACCCCGAAAGGCGTCATGCTTACTCACGAAAATTTCATTTCGGACTGCTACATCGCGCAGTCGAATTTTAACCACGGGAACGGCGACGTCTTCTACGCGCTCCTCCCGATTCACCACGCGTATACGATGCAGGCGGCGTTCATCAATCCGCTGTCTACAGGCGCGGAAATCGTGTTCGGTAAAAGCATGGCCGTCTCCCGCCTCATGAAGGAACTGCGGGAAGGTAAAATCACCGTCATGCTCGGCGTTCCGCTTCTGTACAACAAACTGCTCGCCGGCATTACGAAAGGCATACGCGAAAAAGGTCCGCTCGTCTCCGGCCTCATGAAATTCCTTATGGCTCTTTCATACATCATAAAAAAAATTACCGGAAAAAATCCCGGAAAAGTTCTTTTCAAAGCTGTTCTCCAGCAGGCGAACATCTATACGCTGCGCGTTGCAATCTGCGGCGGCGGACCGCTTTCGTCGGGTGTGTTCAAAGCGTACAACGCGGCCGGAATCAACTTTATTCAGGGATACGGCCTTACGGAAACAAGTCCTATTCTCGCGCTTAATCCTATTGAGCATTTCAAAATCGAAAGCGTCGGCAAGGATTTTTACCCGCATGAAGAAATAAAAATCCTTAATCCCGACAAAGACGGCGTCGGCGAAATTGCGGTAAAAGGCCCGATGGTCATGAAGGGATACTACAACATGCCGGAAGAGACGGCGAAAATGTTCACGGAGGACGGGTTCTTCAAGACGGGAGACATCGGAAAACTCGACAGCGAACATTACCTTATCCTCTGCGGCCGGGCAAAAAACATCATCGTTACGTCGGGCGGAAAGAACGTATATCCGGAAGAAATAGAGGACGCGTTCCAGCTCTACGACGACATTCAGCAGATTACCGTCCAGAGCTACATCGAGGACCAGAGCACGAAGTCCGAGGGTATCGAGGCGCTCATTTATCCGAGCGATGAAGTGTTTACCAAGCTCGGCGTAAAGCGCGAAGAGATGTTCGCCTCCGACGACGTTAAGGAAATTATCCAGACAGACGTCGACACGGTGAACAGAACGCTGCAGCCGTACGCGCGGATCAGCCGGATCGAGATTCTCGAAAAACCGCTCGAAATGACGACGACGCTTAAAGTAAAACGAAATTATAAAAAATAGCCACTATACACACGTAAGTCATACTCCGCCCGATTGCCGTACTGTACAGCAATCGGGCGTTTTTTTACGCCGGACCGGTTTTAAAAACGCCCGCTTTGTGATATTGTGGAGCCGCAAGCCCTGCTTGACTTTTATTGGGAGTACACAAAGTATGAAAAAATACAACGGAAAATCAATTTACCGGGGAGTCGCGGTCGGTAGTATAAAATATTACCGGAAAGTCGAGATCGACACCGCCCGCCGCGAAATCACCGCCGCAGAGGCGGAAGTAAAACGGTATGAAGACGCGCGCGACGCCGCAATCAGACAGCTGAACGAAGTCTACGAAAAAGCAAAACACGAGGTCGATAAAGACACTGCCGAAATTTTTGAAGTGCAGGCGATGATGCTTTCCGATGACGATTACAACGATTCAATCTGGAAAATGATCAGGGAACATCACGACAACGCCGAATATGCCGTACAGACAACCGGCGATACTTTCGCGAAGACATTTTCCGACATGGACGACGATTATATGAAAGCCCGTTCCTTCGATATTAAGGATATTTCGCGCCGCATTCTCTGTATCCTCTCCGGGCAGGAACCGGAAAGTCTTACAAGTGCAACTCCGTTCATCCTTGCAGCGGACGATCTTACGCCTGCGGAAACGGTGCAGCTCGACAAAAGCAAAGTGCTCGCGTTCGTTACGAAATACGGCTCGTCGAACTCACACACAGCAATCCTTGCGCGCACGATGAACATTCCCGCAGTCACCGGGGTCATCGTCAACCCGGAATGGAACGGAAAGCAGGCTGCAGTCGACGGTTTTACCGGCGAAGTGATTATTGAACCTGATGAAGAGACGCTTGCCGTTCTTAAAAAGAAGCGGGCGGAGGAAGAAGAGCGCAGAGAACGGCTCATGGAACTGAAAGGTAAAGACGACGTCACGAAAAGCGGCAGACATATCAGTCTGTATGCGAACATCGGAAGCGTAAACGACGTCGAAGCGGTGCTCGAAAACGACGCGGCGGGCATCGGTCTTTTCCGCAGCGAATTTCTGTATATCGGACGCGATACCTATCCGACCGAAGAAGAGCAGTTCGTCGCATATAAGAACGTCGCCAGGAAGATGAAAGGAAAAAAAGTCGTCATCAGGACGCTCGACATAGGCGCCGACAAAAAGGCCGACTATTTCAAGCTCGACCACGAGGAAAATCCGGCGATGGGATTCCGCGCAATACGCATCTGCCTTGAACGCCCCGAACTGTTCAAAACGCAGCTGCGCGCCATTTACCGGGCAAGCGCGTTCGGCACCGTATCAATCATGTATCCGATGATTACGTCGCTGCAGGAAGTGCGCCGCATTAAAGAAATTTCCGCGGAAGTCCGTTCGGAACTGAGCAAAGAGAATATCTCCTACGGCAACGTCGAGGAAGGAATCATGATTGAAACACCCGCCGCCGTCATGATAAGCGAGGACCTTGCCGCCGAAGTCGATTTCTTCAGCATCGGTACGAACGACCTTACGCAGTACACGCTTGCTATCGACCGGCAGAACGCAAAGCTCGACAGATTCTACGACCAGCATCATCCGGCAGTCCTGAAAATGATTAAGATGACTGTCGAAAGCGGCCACAAACACGACTGCTGGGTCGGAATCTGCGGCGAACTCGGCGCGGACACGACGCTTACGGAAACGTTCATCGGAATGGGAATAGACGAACTTTCCGTCTCGCCCGCAAGCGTTCTTACTGTCCGCGAAAAGATACGCGAAACGGCGTAAATACACCGTTCCTTCCGCATAAAAAACTATTTTTCAAACCATACCGGACCGTCCCGTGAGTAAATCTCTCAGGACGGTTCTTTTTATCCTTTGATTGCGCTTCGTGCCCGAAATTGATTTAATTTGACGTTTTATGATTTATTTTGCTTGACTTTGACGAAAACCGGACTTACACTGATATCCGGTGAGGTACGCAATGCTTACGGAAGAACGGCTCGGCAGAATAATTTCGCTTGTCGACGCAAGAAAAACGGTAACAGTTCAGGAACTTATGGCGGAGCTGGGCACGTCCGAGTCAACCGTCCGCCGGGATCTCAATACGCTCGATTCGGACGGCCGCCTTACCAAGGTGTTCGGCGGTGCGGTTGCGAAAGACGTCACGTTCAGCACAAAGGATGACACGATTCCGGCGCGCGAAAACTGCAATCACGCCGAAAAAATCGAAATCGCAAAGTACGCCGCTTCGCTCATCAGACCGGATGATTTCGTTTACCTCGACGCGGGCACGACGACGAATCTCATCATCGACTTTATCGTCGAGAAAAAAGCTGTATTCGTGACGAACAGCTTTTCACACGCAAAGCATCTTTCGGAAGCGGGATTCCACACGTACATTCTCGGCGGCGAAATAAAGCAGCCGACGGAGGCAGTCGTCGGAGAAGAAGCCGTCGAATCGCTTGCAAAATACAACTTCACCAAGGGATTCTGGGGAACGAACGGAGCGAGCCTTGCAACAGGATTCAGCACGCCGGACGTAAACGAAGCGCTCATCAAAAAAGCCTCAATGGCGCGGACCCGTGAAAAATTCGTCGTCTGCGACGCAAGCAAGTTTTCTCAGATTTCATGCGTCACGTTCGCCGGTTTCGCGCAGGCTACGGTCATCACTTCGAAAATCGAAGATGATATATACACAGAATGTAAAAATATTGTGGAGGTCAGCAGATAATGATTTACACCGTAACAGTAAATCCTTCACTCGATTATATCGTCGATGTTGAAAAATTCAAAACGGGCGTCGTGAACCGGACGACAGCGGAGCGAATCAATGCCGGAGGAAAAGGCATAAACGTTTCCATCGTGCTGCACAATCTGGGACTCGACTCTGTCGTGCTCGGTTTTACGGCGGGATTCACCGGGACAAAAATCAGCAGCATGCTTTCGGAACAGGGAATCACGTCGGATTTTATCCCGGTGAAATCGGGCATGTCCCGGATCAACGTAAAGCTCAGATCGGACGAAGAAACCGAAATCAACGGACAGGGGCCCGTCATTACCGCTTCCGACCTTGCGCTTATTTTTGAAAAAATAAACGGACTCACCGACAGCGACATTCTCGTGCTCGCCGGCAGCATTCCTTCGACGATGCCGGAAACAGTATACATGGACATCATGAAACGGATGCAGGGAAAAAAAACGAAAATCGTCGTCGACGCGACGAACGACCTGCTCAGAAACGTCCTGCAGTATCATCCGTTCCTCGTCAAACCGAACAATCACGAACTCGGAGAAATTTTCGGCGTCGAGCTCAGGACAAAGGACGACGTCATCACGTATGCGGAAAAATTCAGAAAAATGGGGGCCCGCAACGTACTCGTCTCGATGGCGGGAGACGGAGCCGTCCTCATCGACGAAAACGGAAAAATATATAAAAGCGCGGCTCCGAAGGGAAAAAAGAAAAACTCGGTGGGTGCGGGAGATTCAATGGTCGCAGGCTTCCTCGCCGGTTATCTGAACGGCGGGTCATACGCGGACGCATTTAAAATGGGACTATGCACCGGCTCGGCAAGCGCGTTCTCGGAACAGCTTGCAACGCGTGCACAGGTTGAAAAACTTCTTCACGAACAGCACTTCGACTTCTGATTTTCTGATATTAAAAAACGTACAATGCATGCGTGTCGTTTTTTAACATAATAGGAGGAATGTATGAGAATTAAGGATTTGCTTGATCCGAGGAGCATCAAACTCAACGGATCGGCGGAAAACAAAGACGATGCCATTGCTCAGATTGTTGATTTAATGACGGCAGGCGGCAAAATTGAAGACAAAAAAGCATATCTCGAAGGCGTCCACGCCCGGGAGCGGGAAGCGACAACCGCAGTCGGCGACGGAGTCGCCATTCCGCACTGCAAAGGTCCGTCGGTCAGGGCTCCCGGACTTGCGGCAATGACGCTGCCTGCCGGCGTCGATTACGATGCGCCCGACGGCGAAAAAGTAAGGCTGATGTTCCTTATTGCCGCGCCGGATACAAAGGACAACGTGCACGTCGACGTGCTCAGCAAACTTTCAACGCTGCTTCTTGACGGGGATTTTATAAATAATCTGCTTGCCGCAAAAAGCACTGAAGAATTCATTTCCATCGTCGATGAAGCGGAAACGTCAAAAGACGCAGCGGCAGGAACCGATACCGCCGTTAAGAGCGTCAGGGCAAAACTGCTCGCAGTGACGGCGTGTCCGACAGGAATCGCGCATACGTACATGGCCGCTGAAACGCTGGAAAAGACAGCCGTCAGAATGGGTTGTTCCATGAAAGTCGAAACACGCGGAGCGAGCGGCACGAAGAACGCGCTTACTGCAGAAGAAATCGCAGAAGCGGACTGCATCATCGTTGCGGCGGATACAAAAGTTCCGCTCGGCCGCTTCGACGGCAAAAGAGTGATTCAGTGCAAAGTCGCGGACGGAATCAGCAAGGCGGAAAAACTCATCGAGGAAGCGGCAAGCGGCAAAGTCGCAGTGTACCATGCTGAGAAAACCGCGGCAGGAGGAGGCGACACGTACGGAAAAGAAAGCTCCGCACACGTCGTCTACAAGCACCTGATGAACGGCGTTTCCTACATGCTCCCGTTCGTCGTTGGAGGCGGTATTCTTATTGCAATCGCGTTCCTTATCGACGGACTGAGCGTCGACTTAAACTCGCTGCCGTTCGACCAGCGCTCGTCGTTCGGTTCAATCACACCGGTCGCGCGCATATTCAAAACGATAGGAGGCGGCGCGTTCAGCTTCATGCTTCCCGTCCTCGCCGGATTCATCGCCATGAGCATCGCGGATCGTCCGGGACTCGCGGTAGGTTTTGTCGGCGGATTCATCGCATCGCAGGGAAAAAGCGGATTCATCGGCGCAATGATAGCAGGTTTTGCAGCAGGTTATCTCGTTCTGCTCCTCAAGAAACTTTTCTCAAAACTGCCGAAAACGCTCGACGGACTCAAACCGATTCTGATATTCCCGCTCATCGGTATTTTCATCATCGGACTGTTCATGACGTTCGTCGTCGAACCGCCGATCGGCGCGCTTAACACGCTCATGCACAACGCACTTTCGAGCATGTCGGGCGCGAGCAGCATCATTCTCGGAATTATTCTCGGCGGCATGATGTCGGTCGATATGGGCGGCCCGGTGAACAAAGCCGCGTACGTATTCGGCACCGCATCGATCGCATCCGGAAACTACAACGTCATGGCGGCAGTCATGATAGGAGGCATGGTTCCGCCGATCGCAATCGCAATTTCCACGATTCTCTTCAAAAACAAATACACCGCGGAAGAACGAAAGGCCGGACCTGCAAACTTCGTCATGGGATTCTCGTTCATCACCGAGGGCGCCATACCGTTCGCGGCGTCCGATCCGCTTCACGTGCTTCCGTGCTGCATCATCGGCTCCGCACTCGCCGGCGGCATTTCGATGGCTGCCGGCTGCACTCTGATGGCTCCTCACGGCGGTGTGTTCGTATTCCCCGTCGTAGGACATCCGTTCATGTACATACTTGCACTGCTCGCCGGCTCATTCCTCGGCGCGGTACTGCTCGGCATAACGAAAAAGAGAGTCACGGAATAATTACGAATTACAGAGGAACTGCATGAAAACATTCGATTATACAATTACCGACACGCTCGGCATCCACGCCCGCCCGGCAGGCGAACTGGTCGCACTTGCAAAGACGTTTGCCAGCAGGATTACCATAGCAGGAAACGGAAAATCAGCAGACTGCAAAAGAATGCTTGCCGTGATGAGCCTGGGAATAAAGCAGGGGCATACAGTCAGCGTTACTGCCGAAGGCGGGGACGAGGACAACGCCGCCGCCGCGCTGAAAGATTTCCTCATGCGGTCCCTCTGAAACGCGACGGTGTAACGGGCGGTCCCCGTCCCCTGTATCCTTTGACTTATGAAGACAATACATCTGTATTGACAATATTCTTCCCTTATTATAGTAAGTATATAGCACTTCACAACTTACTATACTTCGGGGTCATTTTATGGGTACATCTCAAAAACTCAATGTACAAAAGTACATCAGACAGCACTGGCTGGCGTACACTGTCGGTCTCACCGCCATGCTGCTGAGCGTGTCTCTCGACATGCTCTCGCCGCTTATTACGCAGCATATTATAGACGACGTCGTAATTGCGCGGCAGATTGAACTGCTGTGGAAATTTCTGCTCGGCTATCTTGCCGTCGGCGTCGGACGCTGCATTTTTCAGTATACGAAGGAGTACCTGTTCGACACGACGGCGGCAACCATCGGCAGTCAGCTGCGCATCGATCTGTTCCGCAAGATTCAGTCGCTCTCCGCAAATTTCTTCGACAAAATAAACAGCGGCGAACTTATGTCGCGCGTAAAGGACGACATCGACCGCATCTGGGACGGACTCGGTTTCATCGGCATGCTGATTATCGAAGTCGCTGTTCACACGCTCATCGTGCTGTACTGCATGTACTCGATGTGCTGGAAACTCGCCGTTATTCCGACAATCGGAATGGTGATTGCGGGCTGCGTCGCAGTATTCATGGAGCGGAAGCTCGGCGGCATTTATGAAGACATCTCGCAGGAAAACTCGGTGCTCAACAACACTGCGCAGGAAAATCTTTCGGGAGTCCGCACGGTAAAGGCGTTCGCACGGGAAGCGTTTGAAATCAAAAAATTCTTCGGACACAATTCGCGCTATTACGATCTGAACGTGAAGCAGTCGCGCGTTTTCGTCACGTATTATCCGTTCATTCTGGCAGTTACGCATCTGCTTCCCGTGCTCGTACTGCTTTCCGGCGGACTGATGGTAATCCGCAGGGAACTGACGCTCGGAGAGCTTTCCGCGTTCGTGCAGTATTCGATGAACATCGTATGGCCTATGGAAATGCTCGGCTGGCTTACGAACGGACTTTCGTCGGCACGCGCGTCGGCACGGCGCATAAACGCAATCTATGCGGAAATGCCGCAAATCACCGAAAGCGCGCATCCGGTGATATTGCCGGAAGTAAAAGGCACGATCGAGTTCGACAACGTTTCATTCGTAAAGGACGAATCGCACGCAATACTGCGCGACGTTTCATTCACGGTACCTGCCGGCCGCACAATCGGCATTATGGGCGCGACGGGAGCAGGTAAGACGACCGTCATCAACATGCTCAAACGCATGTACGACGCGACGGGCGGCACCATCAGGCTTGACGGCACGGACATCCGGCTGCTCTCGCTCGAGCAGCTGCGGACAAGCATCGCGTGCGTCATGCAGGACGTATTTCTGTTTTCGGACACAATCAGCGACAACGTAAAGCTCGGCCGCAAAAACAGGCTCGACATGCCTGCGGTAAAAGACGCGGTGCACCGCGCGCAGGCCGGCGGTTTTGTGGAAAAAATGGACGAGCAGTACGAGACGGTCATAGGAGAGCGCGGTGTCGGACTGAGCGGCGGACAGAAGCAGCGGCTTACTATCGCGCGCGCGCTTTCACGAGGCGCACCGGTGCTCGTTCTCGACGATTCAACGTCGGCGCTCGATACGGAAACGGAGCAGGAAATACAGAAAATGCTTTCCCGTCTTACCGGCACGACAAAAATTATTATTGCGCACCGTATAAGCGCAGTCCGCAACGCGGATGAAATCATCGTACTCGACAAGGGAGCTGTTGCGGAACGGGGAACGCACGGGCAGCTGCTTGCACGGAAAGGGCTGTACTACGAAACGTATAAAACGCAGTACGGCGGTACAACGGAGAACAACTAATGGCAGTCAATTCATACAAAGACGACGAGCAGTCCGTAAACGCGGACAAACACGTTACGCTGCTCAGACTTTTCAAATACCTTCTCAGATACCGGGCGCGTATAACGGGAGTGCTCGCACTTATGGCGTTCTGCACGGCCGTGTCGCTCGCGAATCCTCTGTTCATGCAGCGCGCCGTCGACACGTATGTCGCTGCCGGCGATATTCCGGGTCTTATTAAATTATTAATCGTTGCCGCCGCACTCAACATCATCATGATAGTCGCGATAAAAGTCCGCATGTTCCTTATGTCTAAAGTGAGCAACAGCGTCATTAAGGAAATACGACAGGAACTGTTCAACCATATCCAGACGCTCGACTTCACGTTCTTCGACGGACGTCCTACGGGGAAAATTCTCGCACGGCTCATCGGCGACGTGAACTCCCTCAAAGATGTCATTGAGAACAGCGTCACTACGCTGATTCCCGACCTTACGACGGTCGTCTGCGTCTCTGTCATCATGTTCGCAAAAAATGCAAAGCTCGCGGCGGCGGCGCTGTGGAGTCTTCCGTTCATGATTATAGGCATACTTATCATACAGAAACACAGTCACGCGCACTGGCAGATTTTCCGCAAGAAGTCGTCGAACATGAACGCGTTCATCAATGAAGACCTGTCGGGCATAAAAATCATCCAGAGCTTCAACGCGGAAAAGGAAACCGACGCCACGTTCAACATGCTCGTCGGCGAACACCGAGACACGTTCATCAGCGCAGTCCGCTGGAGCGACGCGTTCGGTTCAGTCATCGACCTGTGCTGGGGGCTGGGCATGCTCGCGCTGTACTATGCGGGAATAAAGATTCTCGGCGTCGGCAGCGTTTCAATCGGAATGTACCTTGCGTTCGGTACGTACATCGGTATGTTCTGGCAGCCTATCATGAACCTGAGCAACTTCTACAATCAGCTTACGACGACGATATCGGGTGCGGAACGGATTTTCGAGATTATGGATACGCAGCCCGGCATTAAAGATGCACCGGGAGCACCGGACATGCCTGCAATAAAAGGCGGCGTATGCTTCGACCACGTGACGTTTTCGTACGACAGGGACACGCAGGTGCTTCACGACGTGAGCTTTACGGTGAAGCCGGGCGAAACGATCGCACTCGTGGGACCGACGGGGGCCGGAAAATCGACGATTGTTAATCTGATAAGCAGATTTTACGATCCGGAACGCGGCGCCGTAACGATCGACGGCGTAAACATACGGGACGTCGCGATTGAAAGCCTCCGCAGTCAGATGGGAATTATGACGCAGGACAACTATATATTTTCCGGAACAATCCGGGACAACATACGCTACGGCCGCCTTGACGCAACGGAGGAAGAAATTATTAACGCAGCCAGAGCAGTTCACGCTGACGACTTCATTTTGAAAATGGAAAACGGATACGACACTGCGCTTACCGCACGCGGGGGCGAATTGTCCAACGGACAGCGTCAGCTCATAGCATTCGCGCGCACCATGCTTTCAATGCCGCGCATCCTCATTCTCGACGAAGCGACGTCGAGCATCGACACGCACACGGAGCAGCTCGTCCAGCAGGGAATCGCAGCGCTGCTCAGGGGACGCACGTCGTTCGTCATAGCGCACCGGCTGTCCACAATCAGGAACGCGGACCGCATCATGGTCATAGACAACGGCGGAATCGCGGAACAGGGGTCACCGATGGAACTGATGGAAAAGAAAGGCGAATACTACAATCTCTATACCGCGCAGTTCAACAACTGAGCGGATTAATAATGGCTGCGGACAAAATGCCGCAGACTGACTGCTTCCGCAGGGCAGATTTCGTGGCAGCAGAAGCAGTGCAGGCAGCTGCTTCTGCTGCCGATTGTCACCCTTTTTCCTGTTTTCCGATCTTCCGCAAAGGAAAGTATATGTACCGGACAGATTTCCACGCAGCGTTCGCAACGCACGCATTTTGCTTTATTAAACGAAGGACTACGCGTAAACAGGGCTTTTGCCGCCGCGTTAACCCATGAGGGAAGCATGGCTTCGAGCGCGGGAGCTGCAGTTTTAACAATTTTAAACGACGCGGGCTTCACATCTTCGGCCGTGCATCCTGCGGTCCGTATCCTGTCGGGAGAAGCGAACCACACGCCGCGCTGCAGCGCTTCCTCCAGATAAACAATATCGTGCGGATTATATCCGACGATTGAGGCGCATTCCCAGTCGAGCGCCGCAATATTGTCCGACGCGGCAAGAAAACCGAGTTTGACGGGATCTCCGTTTCCCGGTCCGCCGCTGCCCTCCATGCCGACGACCGCATCCATAACGGCATACGACGCGTCCGCCGCAATATTCAAATCCACAAGAAACATCCCGAATTCTTTTTTATCCGGAAAACGGTAATGTGTCTGCGCCTTTTTCAGGCCGACCATAAGGCCGAAAAGATTTTTCATGGCGCCGGTGTACGACATAAGCTGATGCGTTTTGAGCTTTGCAAGAGATACGACTACGTCCGCCCGTTCGAACTGCGCCGCAAATTCAAAAGACTTAACGAGTCTTCCGTGAGGACACATGACGGTAACCTGATCAGCGCCGAAATCTGCCCATTCGCCGCCGTTTTTGACGACCTCATCGTACACCCCCGTCGCTTTTGCCGCGGAAATCGAACTTCCGACACCGGGGGATTCGCCGGCCAGTACACGCGCAGCTCCGAGCTCGACAAATGATTTTACGACCGCTCCGACAACGACCGGATGCGTACAGACTGCGTTCTCCGGTTTCTTGGGTGAAAGAATGTTCGGTTTCACCAATACCGTTTTTCCCCGGACGTCGGGCGGAGGAACAAGACGGAACAGCTGCTGTACGGCTGCATACACTTTATCAAAATCGTATTCATCACATTTCTGCAGAGCAACTGTTGTCGTCATAAATTATTATTTTTTCCCCATGCTGACCGACTTGTCGTACGCGGCCTTCACCGCATCGAACACTGCGTTCCGGAATCCGTCTTTTTCAAGAGCGGCGACACCTTCTATCGTCGTACCGGCGGGGGAACACACCGCATCCTTGAGAGCGGCCGGACAGCGTTCATCGGCAAGCGCCATAGACGCGGAACCTTTCACCGTCTGCGCCGCATACACGTACGCCTGCGCCCGCGGCATGCCGAAACGTACGGCCGCATCGGCAAGCGCTTCAATAAACATAAACACATACGCAGGACCGGAACCGCTTACCGCAGTCACGCAGTCCATCAGTTTTTCGTCGACCTTTTCAACTTTCCCCGCACATTCAAGAAGCGCGGTTATATCCGCAAGCCTGCCGGCTTCGACGTCGTCGCCGCAGGAAAGTGCCGTCATCGCCTCGCCTATCTGAGCAGGCATATTCGGCATGATCCGCACGACGGGTCTGTCGGTCATAGTGCGGAGTTTTTCGAGAGAGAGCCCTGCAGCCATGGAAATAACGACCGCATCGCTGCGAAGAACCCCGGCAATTTCTTTCATGACGTCCGCGACGTAGGCCGGCTTTACCGCGATAAACACATATTTACCGGCAGCGGCGGCTTTTGCATTTGAATCGACGGCGGTACATTTTACGTCGAACGCAAGATTCTGCGCATGTTCAAAATGTTTCGCGCTAATCGTCACCGTTTTCGGATCGTACTTTCCGCAGACTGCACGGATAACCGCGCCGCCCATGGAACCGCATCCGATAACGCTTACTGTAATATCACTCATATATGCCGCCCCCGGTCTTTTATTTCCTGATATCCTGAATCAGCTTCTGTTCGTCCGCCAGAAACAGCGTGCCGTGGGCTTTTCCCGCAGCAAGGTTTTCAAGCACGTCCTCAGTCGATCCGTTCGCGAGCAGAAGCGGAATGCCGTACGACGTCGAACATTCCGCGGCCTCCAGCTTCGTTTCAATGCCGCCCGTGCCGAACGAATTTGCGCCGCCTATCGTAATCGCCCCCCGCAGCGCCTTTATGTCGGTGACTGTTTCGACGAGCTTTGCATCTTTGTTCGTTTTCGGATTATCCGTGTACACGCCATCTATGTCGCTGAACAAAATTAATAAATCAGCGCTCCACAGAACGGCCGTAAGCGCGCTCAGATTGTCGTTGTCGCCAATACGGATTTCGTCGAACGATACGGAATCGTTCTCGTTTATAATCGGCACGACCCCTTCGTCGACAAGCGTAAAAATCGTGTTGCGCATGTTGAGCGTACGGTGGTCGTCCTCAAAATCCTCTTTCGTCAGAAGAAGCTGACCGATGTGCAGACTCTGCCCGCCGAAAGCCGTGCGCCACTGATTCATAAGCTCAACCTGTCCGATTGCGCAGAGCGCCTGCCTGTAATGAACGTCGCGTTTGCGCGCCCAGCCTTTGATTGTCGCAAGACCGCTTATCTGCGCACCCGAAGAAACAAGAACGATTTGCTTCCCCTGATCAACGAGCGTTTTGCATTGACGTGCAAAATTTTTCATAAACTCGATATTCGGGGTTCCGTCTTCCTTTGCAAGCGTATTGCTGCCGATTTTAATAACTATTTTACGCGACTGTTTGATGATTTTCGCAATGTTTATGCTGTTCGTCTCGGAGATTTCTGTGCTCACCTTATCTGTCCTTCACCGTCGATTAAATATTTTGTGGTCGTCAATGCCTTTATTCCCATCGGTCCGCGCGCGTGCAGTTTCTGCGTGCTGATTCCGAGTTCCGCGCCGAAGCCGAATTCGCCGCCGTCAGTAAAGCGGGTCGAACTGTTCACATACACGCACGCTGCGTCCACCTGCGTCTGGAACTGCCGGGCATGAGCACGGTCGTTCGTCACTATGCATTCCGAATGCTTCGTATTGTGCGCGTTGATAAAGGCAACCGCCTCGTCAACGGAACCGACGGCGTGCACGGAGCAGATATAATCGAGAAATTCATATCCGTAATCTCCCGTTTCCGCCGGCACGACGCAGTCCTGTCCGTACTTACCGCCGTCCTGCACAGCAGCCGACGCGGAATCCTTCTCCGCGGCGGCTTTGAGTACCGGCAGGCATATTTCGTCGGCACGCATCTGGACGCGACCCGCAAATTTCTTTTCAAGCATCGGCAGGAAGTCGCTCGCGATTCTTTTATTAACAAGAATGCACTCGACCGCGTTGCACGCTCCCGGCCGCTGGATTTTCGCGTTCTCCGCAATGACGACCGCCATCTGCAAATCCGCAGCATCGTCGACGTACAGATGACACACGCCGCTGCCTGTTTCGATTACCGGCACGCGCGCATTCTGAACGACGGTCTGAATCAGCTTTTTCCCGCCGCGCGGAATCACCACATCGATTTTACCGACAGCCGTCAGTATCTGCTGCACGTCCTCGTGACCGGTACTTTCCGAAAGCTCGATCGCGCCCGGAACGCCGGAGGAACCGGCCGCATGCAGTCCCTCTTTTATACATTTTACAAGCGCTTTGTTCGACTCAAGCGCAGACGACGAGCCGCGCAGTAAAATAGCGTTGCCGCTTTTATATGCAAGACAGAACGCGTCGACAGTGACGTTCGGCCGTGATTCGTAAATGATTGCGACAACACCGAGCGGTACGCGTACCTGCCTGATCTGCATGCCGTTGGGCGCAGTCCAGCCGGCAGTTTCCTCTCCGACGGGATCTTCCTGGTTTATCACGACACGCATGCTGTCCAGTATGCCGTCGATTTTCTTCTCATCAAGTGAAAGCCGTTCGACGAGAGCCGCCTGCATGCCGTTCGCCTCTGCCCGCTCAACGTCGCGGGCATTTGCGGCAAGAAGAATATTTCTGCTGCTGCCGATGGATGCGGCAACGGCTTCAAGCGCCCTGTTTTTCTGAGCAGCCGTCTGCTGAGAGAGTTTTTCAGCCCCGGCACGAAGATCCGCGCATATACCTTCAAAATCCATATGCATGCACCTCAAAAAAAAGCCGGGAAACAATCAGTCCCGGCCGTCGGATTAATAATTTGCGAGGAAATACATCCCGAGCAAAATCGCATTACGGCATTTTTCCTCAGGCCAGTCTGCGTCCTGCGGAAGATTCTTCACATACCACCAGAATATTCCGAATTCCGGATCTATGCGCAGCGCGTATTCGCCGAAATCCTCAGTCTCAACCTGCTGGCCGAACATAAGGTACACCGCGTTATACAGGATTTCCAGAAACGGTTTATACGAACTTTTCCACGTAGTTCTTCCGTCGGAACGGAACTGTTCAAGCTGATACAAAACCTGCTCTTTCAATTCAACATCAGTTTTTTCCACCCATGTCTTCTGAATAAGCAGCGTAAGGTTGTTTTTAAAACTTATTATGAGCTTCCTGTCGGCAGCTGCGTTTTCCTGCGAAAAGGTTCCGGCATCGGAACCGAAGGCTTCCGCGATTATATCCGCAGCTCCGGAAAAATCAGCTTCATTACCCGATTCAATAAACGTGGTGAGTGCTTTGATAGTTTTTTTATCGATAAATTCTTCTACAAGAGCGTCCGTTTCTTTTCCCTGTCCCATACCGTGATAATATCTTTTTATCGGCCTTTATTCAATAACAGAAATCCCGCTGCCAATTCAATACAGCGGCAGTCCGCCCGTTATAGAATCGATTCCGTCCGCCGGTGCCGGCCCGAGCGCGATGCATGTGGGAGTCTTTACGCCGTGAAACATCGTGAACCCGTCGTCCACGATAAGGCAGCTGCGTATGCCCGCTTCCCCAGCCTTCCGTTCCAGGTCGTACAGCGCCTGTTCCGAATCCACTTTGACGCAGATTTTTGCCTCTCCGCCTTCGAGCCATGCAAGCGTGTCCTTATCCGTTTTTACGTGATTCAGTTCGTCCTTTTCCGCATCGTACGTGTATCCGCTCCGGGAGAGCAGCGACCCGACGACCGCGTGGCATGCCTGGGCGATTTCCTTGCCGCGCGTCATGTGCAGGTCGCGCCGGATTGCGATTACAAGTTTAATTTCCGACTTTTCCGCCATATGATTTCCTACCATTTCGCCTTTACGCCGCATTCCAGCGATATTCCCGGCATGGGATAGTCGGGTACCGACTCGTAGTCGGTGTCGAGGATGTTGTCCGCCCGTATGTACGGCGAGAAATATTTTCCCGCCTGAACTGAAACGACCGCGTTCAGCAGCACGTACGGCTCAAGATAAAACAAATTGCTGTTGTCAGTATACCGTCTTCCGACATAATTTACCTCGACCGTCACCGTTACGGGATTCCCGTCGTACGTCGCGGAAAACGCTCCAACGTTGTCGGGCGTATACATAATCATGTTGCCGTACGTGGAGCCTTCCGCAAGCAGCCTGTTGTACAGCCATTCCCAGCTGCCTTTCAGCGTGACGCGGGAAAAGAGCGTAACCGCGGCATTCACGTCGCATCCGATGTAAAACGCAGACGCGACGTTCACCGGCTTCCATTTTCCGCCGGTGCTCTGCCACTGGATTTTGTTAAAATAATAATTGCTGAACACGCTTACGGAAAACGGCATGAATACGTCGTGTACGCTGCACGCCGCTTCTCCGCCCCACCCGTCCTCGGGCTTTAAATCGGGATTCCCGGACGCATAGCCCGAATCTTTCCAGTACAGCTGATTCATGTCGGGAAAAAGAGACATGCGGTACCCGTCGAGCACAAATGTCACGCGCTGCAAATCGGCACGCAGTCCGAGCTTCGGTACGACTGCGATATTCTCTCCCGAAAACGACAGCGCGACGGGAATGCTGGCTGAAAACACGCTGCCGGCATACAGTTTCGTCGTCTCTTTCACGTATCCGGAAGCAAGGCTGTGTGTGCCGTCGTTCGTTGAATCGAGGAACGAAACGTTCACTGCAGTCCCGAGCGACTGCTTTATCCCGCTGCTCCCGTACCACTGCGCCATTCCTGTATACGAAACAGTATTCAGCAGATGCGTGCTCGATTCGGAAGTTTCGTCGTACAGCTGATTGTTCGACTGCCACGAAACCGTTCCGTCGATTTTAAACTGATTCAGCACCGCCGGGAGCGAAAACCCCGCGGCAAGTCTGTTATTGTAATCCTGCTGTATGCCGGGCGTCGTCGACGTTTCCGTACCGGGGATATGCTTGTATCCGTCGTATGTAGTGTCGCCGACATACCAGCTGTTCCCGTTTCCGAAAAAATGAGTAAGCTGTGAGTCTGTCGCGCCGTCCGTCACCTGATTGTTTTTGCGGTATTTTATGGAGTCGTCGTATGCCGTAAAGGGAAAAGCGTTCCGGGCGAACGTTCCTTTGAGGTTCGTTTTAAAAAACGTGTTTTCACCGAACTGCCCGCTGTATCCGAACGCAGCCGAAACGGTATCGAGCGGCGTCGCCGCACTGAAGTACGTTTTTGCGGAAATATCCGCGGAAAAATTATTTCCCAGAGTCTGTTTCTTCGTCGTAATATACACGACGCCGCCTGCCGCACCTTCACCCGAAACGTCCTCCGTAAATCCGCCCCGCACGATTTCGATTCTTTCTATGTCGTCGGGATTGAGCGACGTAAAATCGAATGTACCGTTCTGTGCGGAATTCACGCACACGCCGTCTATGACGACCTTTACAGTACTGCCCGTAAACCCGCGGATGGAGGGCGCAGACTGATTTCCGTACGCCCCGTACGACAGCGTCTGTATACCCGCCGATTCAATCAGCTTCGGTACGCTCGCGACGTGCAGTTTTTCAATATCGTCGTGCGTATATACGATGCGCTGTTCCGCAACAGGCGCGTCGATGTATGTATACAAATGCGGGAGAACAGTCACGCCTGCGGAATCAGAAGCATCTTCGGAAGTATCCGCCGCATCATGCTGCTCTGCCGTGTCCTCCGCGAAAAAAGGCGGACACAGCAGAAAAATCAGTAATGCCGCAGAAAAAATACAATGTTTCATGAAAGTCATTATTCCGAATATGAGTACGATCCGTAATAGGAATAATAGCCGTTGTCTATAGTAAATTCCGTCACGGCCGCTGAAAGCGTGCTTTCACTGTCCGCACCGTCCGATTTATACGCAGTGGCCATCTGTGCGGATGTCGATGCGCTCAGACTTTTATAGGAAACAGCTATATACGTCCCTACAAGCGACGAATCCATTGCGCTGCCGACTGAAGTGTATTCTACATATATATATCCGGAAGTACTGCTCGTTTCATATTTTCCGACCGGAGTACCTACCCAGTCGTAATTGTATCCTCCGTCATAATAGATAACAGACGATGATGTAATGGCGTAAGAATCATTGTAACTTGAAGTCCACGTACCGATAAAGCTATCGCTGCTTGTTACCGGTTCAACAACAATAACGGTTGTTTCTTTTACCGTCTCAGAATCCGTCGCCTGTTTGCACGACAAAGTGCCGAATACGAACGCTGCCCCAAGCAGCACCATGAACGCAGACACAGCTCTGCCTGCACGTTTGTGGGAAAAAATAGATGTGAACATGATGTGTTCTCCGGAAACCCGAGTGCTGAGTTCCCAAATAAACGGTTTGCCTCCCGTACGGGAGACATGAAACTGCCCGCCCCTTTTGATGCAGCCGGTTTCAGCGTGTACCAAAGTTTCCTGACTCCGGAACAAGTACGTTCGTACAGGGCGGCACTCTTCCCGCTTCCGCAGTGAGTGTCACCGGAAAATCAATCCCAAAGATTCCATTCCCGGTCGCCGCCGTCGTCTTCCGATACAGTTAAGCATCCAGCGCAGGCATTTCACCTGCTTCCGTTGAAATACACATAAATACTGTACATTCTTTTTTACCGTTAGACAATCGCTTCTGTTATGCGGGCAAATCTCCGGCAAGAGTTTCTCTTTTTTTTATCAGAGCAGACTGCACAATCCCCTGCCGCGCAGCTCAGTGAACAGTTTTCTGCCCAGAATGGCCGCAAGTTCCGCGCATTCAATACCGGCTTCCGCAGACTGCCCGGCCGCTTCCGGACGGACGTCGTACAGCGTATCCGCAATTTTCTGCGCCGCTGATTTTTCGACATCCGCATACAGCAGATCGCTCATATAGGACCAGCACAGCTGCGGCTTTCCTCCGGAGGAAGCAAGCACGACTGGTTTGCCGCCGAGCCATACGCACCGCCCGCCGTTCATATCCGCAAACGATTCGTCGCGTTCTTTTTCATACTCCGCAATCAGAGAATTAATAAAATTTTTTTTCACCGACGGTTCGGGCATTCTGAACGTAAACCAGCCGGTTACCGGATTATTAATTTTTTCGCCGTTCATCCAGCTTTCGAGGGACGCATTCAATGCGGCCGAATACCGTTCGCTTTTTCTTTCGCCCTGAAACCTCACGTCGTTTTCCGCAAACGCATCTTCCCTGCCGGGCTGCGGATGCAGGTCAGGATGCAAGCCTTTCTCCCATTCGCGGTACACGGTCGAATGAAGTGTAAGCGAAAACTTATGCCAGAACGCGGAGTCGATCAGTTCCGCGGCAAAAAGCTGGCGCAGCGTTTCCATCGAATCCACCAAATCCTGTTCGCTCTGATTCCAGAAGCCGTAAATCATATAACTGTGGACGAGTATGCCAGCTTCCTTGAACGCGCAGCATGCGCCCACGATGTGCTTCATGTCGGTTCCCTTGTTGACCGCCGCAAGTCCGCTGCCCGTCGCTATCTCAATACCGGCTGATACTCCGGTCATGCCTCCGTACGAGAGCAGATCGGCAAGGTCGCGCGTGAATGTTTTTTCAAACCTGATGTTTCCCCAGTACGTAAACCGCGGGGATTTGTCATTCCGGCAGTTTAATAATGCAAACTGCTGAAGCGCCGACGGCGGACACGCCTCGTCTACAAAATGCAGGCCGTATACGCCGACTTTCCGCGCCTGTTCGCGAAGACCTTTATACAGACGTTCTATGTCGGTCATCAGGTAGCCGCGTACGTATTCGAGCGTCGTGTCGCAGAACGCGCACCGGTGCCAGTAGCAGCCGTACGCAAGATATACTTTCATCCAGGTGCCGTCGTTCCAGATACGCTGCATCGGATTGGCCGTATCCGCAAGATGCGGATACCGGGAAAAATCAATGTCGGAATAATCGGGAACAAGCTCCTTCGTAAGCTCATTTTCAGCGTGCACATATTTCAATATTTCACCGTCATGAGTATCGGGCGACGGAGCCGCATGTTTCCCCGAACAGAATGTACCGGAATCCATCCCTGACGGATTACTGATTTTTCCGCCGTGCATATACCGTACTTTGTAAAAAACGCGGCCGTCCAGCACGTCCTTTACCGGATTATTTCCCGCAGCGTCAAGCAGCGCGAGAAAACTGCCGTATCCGCGGTCGTAGCTTATAAAATCGACATACTTGAACAATCGCTGTTCATGCACGTTCCGCAGTTCAGTATTCACGTACCCGCCGCCGAGCGCGACGACTGCGTTCCCGCCGTAACGGAGCTTTACGTACTGCGCGGTAAAAAGCGCCGCCGCCAGAGTTCCGGGGAACGGCACCGAAATGCAGAACAGCACAGGCTCTTTCACGTCCGCAAACGTCTTTTCAAGAAGCGGCGCATAAAACGCCGTAAGCACGGGCGAACGAAGCGCGCTCTCGACGCTGCCGAAATCTCCCGTACTCACCGCAATAGATTCGGCATACCTGACAAGTTCGAAATTTTCGTCGTATACGGCCGTAATATAATCGGCAAGGTCCGCAAGCGCAAGGCTTGCAAGAACTTCCGCATCGTCGGCCGTCGGCCCCCTGTCCAGCCCTGATACATATTGTTCCATGCGCATTCCGCGCGGTACGTGAGCCGAACGCACGAATTCATGCACGAATTCACGGCCGGAAAAATCAGCACCGCCGCATACAATCGCCGTAATACGGTCTATCCATTCGCACCACGAACAGCTTTCGGACACGTACCGCCTGAGCTGGAATGCCGTATTGTCGTCTCCGCGCTGTTCCGCAACAGCAGCCAGAGAAAGCGCATTGTTTCCGCTCGCCTCGAACAGCCGCCGCAGTCCTTCTTTACAAAAAATAGTATGAAACAGCGCCTCGCTCAAATCATACCAGACGACGACGCCCGGAATATGCCGTTCCGCATACGTTCTGCGGAAAAATGCGGACAGGTATGCTCCCGCCGGATAAGGGGTATTAAGCTGCACGAGCGGAGGCTGAACGATGACTGTATTCATACTTCGATAGTATCATTACTCTATTTTTTTGTCAGATTTAAAAATCGGGCGAAAACTGGACAAATTCCTACTAATAATATATATTATTATTTAGGTAGGAAAATATGAAAATTTCGACACGGGGAAGATATGCCCTTCGATTCATGATTGATCTCGCGCAGCATAAGCAGGATGCTTTTACGCCGCTTAAAGACATCTCTGATCGTCAGGACATATCGATTAAGTACCTCGAACAAATCACATCTCTCCTCAGTAAATACGGGCTTCTGCAGAGCGTGCGCGGTCCGCAGGGCGGATATAAACTTGCCCGCGATTCAAGTCAATATACTGTCGGAGAAATTCTCAGGATTACGGAAGGCGATCTCGCACCCGTTGCCTGTCTCGAACCAAACGCCGCGAAATGCGAACGGAGCCAGATCTGCCCTACGCTGAAATTGTGGCAGGGACTCGACAAAACTGTGAACGATTACCTTGACGGTATAACACTCGACCAGCTTACGGCAAATCCCGAAACGCTCGATTATAGTATTTAATCGTAAGTTTTATGAATAAATACTTGACAAATACAATAGGTATTTGTTACACTAATTACATACTTAATCAATAGGTTTTTAGGGAAACAAAGTTTTTTATAGGAGGCAATTTATGTCAGAGAAAATCGCAAAGAAAGTCCCGGATCTCATCGGTCACACACCGCTGCTGGAAATCTCAAACACGGAAAAGAAGCTCAGTCTTCAGGCACGCGTTATCGTAAAACTCGAATACTTCAATCCGACAGGCAGCGTAAAAGACCGTATCGGCAAAGCAATGATTGACGACGCTATTAAAAGCGGAAAAGTAACGAAAGATTCCGTCATTATTGAACCGACGAGCGGAAACACAGGCATAGGGCTTGCATCCGTCGCCGCAAGCTACGGCCTGAGGATTATTCTCACAATGCCTGAAACAATGTCGGTAGAACGCCGCAATCTGCTTAAAGCATACGGCGCGGAGATAGTTCTCACGGACGGCTCTCTGGGAATGAAAGGCGCCGTCGACAAAGCGGACGAACTTGCAAAAACAACGCCGCACAGTTTCGTTCCGGAGCAGTTCAACAATCCGGTAAATCCGCAGATACATTTTGAGACAACCGGCCCGGAAATCTGGGAAGACACGGACGGACACGTCGACGCGTTCGTTGCCGGTATCGGTACGGGCGGAACGCTTACGGGCGTAGGCAAATATCTGCGCGGGAAAAACAAGGATGTGAAAATTTTCGCGGTGGAGCCTGCAACGTCTCCGCTTCTTTCGCAGGGACATGCCGGTCCGCATAAAATTCAGGGAATCGGCGCAAACTTTGTTCCGGCTGTGCTCGACACGAAAATTTACGACGAAGTCATCCCTGTCCAGAACGAAGACGCATTCGCAACCGCGAAGACACTGGGAAAAACGGAAGGTGTACTCGTCGGTATTTCCTCAGGCGCCGCGCTGTGGGCGGGCCTCGAGGTTGCAAAACGTCCGGAATTTAAAGGCAAGACAATAGTTGTACTTCTGCCTGATTCGGCAGACCGCTACCTGTCCACGCCGCTGTTCACGGAGTAAGCCGCATCAGACTGCAAGCGTTTTCTGCACGCTGCCGTCCAGAGCATATAACGTAATCAGACGGTTTTCATACACGGCAAATCCTGCCGGAGAACCGTTTTTCGGCAGGGAAACAGAGCCGGGGTTGCATACTGCAATTCCGGCTTTATTTTTATACAGCATCTGAATGTGGATATGGCCGAACAGTTCCACTGCAGTTCCGCTGAGCGGCGGGATTCTGCTGCCGCCCACGACAGGTTCGTCCGCCGCTTCTTCCGCGGGCGCATAAACGTGTCCGTGAGAAGCGAAAATACGCACACCGTCGTCCACAACATACGCATAATCGGCCTGCACGGGAAACGAGAGCACCATCTGGTCAACTTCACTGTCGCAGTTTCCGCGGCATGCGATTATCCTGCCGGCAAGCGGATTGAGCATTGCGCAGACGGCTTTCGGGTCATATTTATCCGGCAACGGATTCCGCGGACCGTGATACAGAACGTCGCCCAGCAGTATGATTTCATCGCATTTCATCGCCTCAAACTGATTCAAAGCTTTTTCACATGCCGACGCGCTTCCGTGAATATCGGACATAATAAAATATTTCATGTTTACACCTCAAATAATTAATTATTTACTCAGTTCATACAGAATGACGGACGCCGCCTGCGCGACGTTGAGACTTTCAACCTGCGGCTCCTTCGCTCCTTTTCCCATCCCCGCGAACGGAATAATGACGAGCGCGTCGCAGTTTTTCCGTACTTCGTCGGAAATGCCGTTCTCCTCATTTCCGAGCACGACAAGCGCCGGTTTTCCCGCACATATGCCGGCAAGCTGCGAAACCGTTTTTTCCGCCGAAAGATCGGTACCGACGCGCACCATTTTTCCGCGCACCGCTTCCATCAGGCGCGGGATGGAATTGACCGAATAAATTTTGACGTATTCCATGCCGCCTTCAGCGACGCGGTACGAACTCGTCGTAATCGACGACTGAGCCTCGTCGTTCGGAATAACGATATTCTTCATGCCGAAAAACGCTGCGCTGCGCACGATTGCTCCGAGGTTGTTCGCGTTGCCTATGCGGTCGAGTACGAGCGCGTTCTCTCCGGCCGCAGCCCAGCCGTCGGTAACGTCCGAATCGAGCGGTGCAATCTGCGGCGCATAAATCATTGCGACGACGCCCTGATGATGCACGCTGCCGCACAGTTTTTCCAGGTCTTCACTTTCGACCATATTGTAAATGCCGTGATTTTTTGCAAGTTTTTTGCAGAGGCCGCCGAAAAGCGGCGCCGTTTCCTTCGTAAAGTACAACCGCCTGATGAGGTCGCCGCGGTTTTTCTCCAGCTTCTTAACGGCCGATAATCCGCACACCGCCAATTCGTTGTTTTGAGTATTCTTCATATACAAACAGTATAAAAACTTTATTACATATTGTCAGCAATCTTTATTATCGTCTGCGTAATATAATCGTGCGGCTGATTCTTTCCTTCCTCCATAAGCCAGCTGAAAAGGCGCATCACGCCGGTATAGCCCTGCAGCTCCGGCTCCTGTCCGATGGTAAATCCGATGCCGCCTTCCTTTACGGCCTGCTTTATTTCCGGCAGCTCGTCGAAAGCGAGAATGATGATTGTGTCCCGTTTCAATTCCCTCACCGCGCGGTATGCACCCGGAACGCCGCCCGCTACGACGAAAATGCCCGTAATTTCCGGATGTTTCATAAGGATATCGCGCGTCAGCTTATACGAATCCTCGTTGTCGTCGAACGCCTCGACAGTGTCGACAATATCGTACGGAATCCTGTGCTCTTCCAGTCCCGACTTGAATCCCTTTATGCGCTCGTTGTGTCCGCGGATTTGAAACGAACCGCTCACGATTAATATTTTCTGCCTTTCTTTTGAAATAAGCGAAAGCATACCGGCTGCCGTGCGTCCGGCTTTTATGTAATCTGTCCCGACGTAGCATATCCTGCCGCTGTCGGGAATATCCGTGTTGACGCTTACGACCGGCACACCGCTCTGAGTAATAGTGTAAATCTCTTTTTGAATTTCCGGTACGTCGAGCGTCGTCAGGCACATGCCGCTGTAGCCGGCAGCCGCCATTTTTTTTATTGCATCGATATGAGTCTGTACGTTGAATCCGCGCAGATGGATAATTTCAACAGTAACGCCGTAATCCTTCAGCTCGGATTCCGCCCGTTTGAAACCGTCGATGACTTTATCAAAAAACGGATTTCCCAGATCGGGAAGCATGCATCCGAAACGTATCTGCTGTTTTCGGGCCGCAAGAATTTTTCCGGCCCTGTTGGGAATGTAGCCCATTCTGTCCGCAAGTTCGCTTACCTGCCGTGCAACATCGGGATTAACGTCCTTTCTGTTGTGAAGAACTCTGTCTACTGTTCCGCGGGAAACGCCTGCCGCAGCCGCAATTTCTTTTATCGTTACTGCCATAGTTATAATTACCGGTCGCTGGAAAAAAACAGGACGCGGAGGAGGAAAAATCCACGTCCTGTAAAATCATCATGTAATAACAGAAATATTATTACATATAAGTTTTAATTGTTAATCCTGAAACGGATTCTCGTCGCAGTAGAGCTGTCCGGCCGGTTTGTTGTACGCAATATCCTCTACGCCGAGATAGTTGAACACCGTGTAGAGCGCTTTTCCCGCATGACCGAACGCGACCGCACCGTGATGCGGATAATGCTTCGTAACCAGAACGTGGCGGTAGAATCGTCCCATTTCCGGAATTGCGAACACGCCTATTCCGCCGAACGAGCGCGTCGCCACCGGCAGAACTTCTCCCTGCGCGATGTACGCGTGAAGCGCCGTATCGGCCGTCGACTGCAGACGGAAGAACGTGATTTCGCCGGCGGCTATGTCGCCTTCGAGTGTTCCGCGCGTAAAGTCCGGTTTGCTGTCCTTCGGCTCAAGCAGACGGTGCTGGATAAGCTGATATTTGACTGCCGGTTTGCTTGCGGGATTCAGGCGGCAGAACGCCGTGTTTCCGCAGTGGAAGCCCATGAACGTGTCGGTAAGCTTATAGCTGTACGCGAACTTTCCTTTGATTTCGCTCTCGTACATATCCGACGGAACGGAGTTGTTGATGTCGAGCAGCGTGACGGGCGCTCCCGTTACGCACGTTCCGATGTACTCGCTGAGCGCGCCGTAAATGTCCACTTCGCACGCGACAGGGATGCCGCGCGTTGCAAGGCGGCTGTTCACGTAGCACGGTTCAAATCCGAATTCCTTCGGGAAAGCAGGCCAGCATTTATCAGCGAATACGACGTACTTGCGCGCGCCTTTGTTCGCTTCCGCCCAGTCAAGGAGTGTAAGCTCGAACTGCGCCATGCGCGGAAGCATATCCGGGAACTGATTTCCGCCGGAACCGAGTTCCTGCTCCATATCCTTAACGACTTCGGGAATGCGTTTGTCGTCCTTGTGCTCGCGGTAAGAAACGAGCAGGTCGAGCTCGGAGTTCTCCTGAATCTCGACGCCGATGTCGTAGAGCGCTTTGATGGGAGCGTTGCACGCGAAGAAATCCTGCGGCCGCGGTCCGAACGTAATAATTTTGAGGTTCGCAAGGCCGATGAGCGCGCGTGCGACGGGAACGAAATCGGAAATCATCTTCGCAACGTCGTCCGCCGTTCCGACAGGATATTCGGGAATAACGGCCTTCAGATGACGGAGTCCGAGATTATACGAGCAGTTGAGCATACCGCAGTATGCGTCGCCGCGTCCGTTGATAAGGTCGTTGCCGTGCTCCTCTGCGGCTGCGGCATACATAACCGGGCCGTCGAAATATTTTGCAATAAGCGTTTCCGGCGTTTCCGGACCGAAGTTTCCGAGGAATACGCAGAGCGCGTTGCATCCGGCCTTCTTCACTTCCTCGACGGCTTTAATCATGTCGTTCTCGTTCTCGACTGTCGTTTTCGCTTCGTAAATGGAATCGTTTTTGCTGAATACTTTTACGATTTCCGCACGTCGGCGTTCCGAGAGCGAAATCACGAAGCAGTCTCTGCTGACTGCGATGATTCCCATTTTCACGTCAGGGATGTTTGTAATTCTTTCCATAGCTACTAAGTCTCCTGTCCGAATCTACGGACACAAATTCTATTTTTACCGGCCCAACACAGGAGCCGGTTCATTGCCGAATCTACCGGTCTCAAATACCGGCAATATCGATGTTCACGCCCGAAAGACCGGCAAACGCACCCGCTTTCGCCTCGGACGAATCAGGATGTGCGATGAGCCATTTGTTCGCAGCCCACAGCAGTTTGTCTTCCGGATCAATCTCAGAGAGTTCCGGTTTCGCAAGGTTCGTTCCCTCAGGCAGCACAATGACGACGCGGAATCCTTCCTTTGAAACTTCCCCGTCCTTTACCGCATTGCAGGGAGCATAGTGAAGCGTCGTCTCGTAAATCTGTACGACAGTGCCCTTCGGCACGAAAAACGCCTCGACGGAATTCGTGTTGAGCCTGCCTTTGTTTACCGACTGAAGCGGCGCGAGCAGCAGCACCATATCGTTCGCCGGAATGTTGATTTCCGACCCGCGGTGATACTCGAGGCAGTTGAGCTTCGTGTTGTTTCCGTTGCAGTATCCGACCTGTACGGGCATGCCGCCGTACGCATTGACGGAAAACTGTTTTGCAACAGGAAGCGATTCGAGTCCCGCGTCGCCCGGTTCGTATATAACCGCGTTGTCGGGCTTCTTCGTCGTTTCATCAAGTTTTTGAAGAAGTCCCTTTACATCGTACCCTTTGAGCACTTTGCCGTACTTCTCAAACGAATGGCTGAATACGGATTTGATTTTCATGACTTCATTAACCCCCGAATGTTTATAGTTTTGCAAGTTCCCTGTACGAATCTTTCAGCGCCGGATACAGTTTCCTGTACAGCCTGTAATATTTTTCATACTGCGGAACATTCTCTTTAACCGGGGCCTGCTCAGGATTCGTCCTGATGAGCGCGCTGCACCCTTCCTCTACGCTGCCGAAAACGCCCGTACCGACGCCGGCAAGAATCGCGACGCCGAGCGCCGGCCCTTCCTTCGATACGACCGTCTTTACCGGACAGTCGAACGTATCGGCAAGCATCTGCCGCCACAGCGGGCTTGAACCGCCGCCGCCGCATGCGAGCATGTCGTTAATAGTAACTCCCATTTCGCGGAGAACTTCGACGCTGTCGCGCTGGCTGAACGTAACGCCTTCCATTACTGCGCGGAGCAGATGCTGTTTTGTGTGCATCGCGGACAATCCGAAAAACACACCGCGGCAGTCGGGATCAAGGTGCGGCGTGCGTTCGCCCATAAGATACGGCAGATACAGCAGCCTGTCGCTTCCGATAGGAATGCGCTCCGCCTGCTTGTCCATAAGATAGTACGGATCTTTACCCATACCGTCCGCCGTTTCCATTTCCTCTTTGCAGAAATTATCGCGGAACCATTTGAGCGAAAGGCCCGCCGCCTGCGTAACGCCCATGACATGCCACGCTCCCGGAACCGCGCAGCAGAACGTGTGAACGCGTCCTTTAGGATCTATGCTGAGTTTCGACGTGTGCGCAAACACAACGCCGCTCGTTCCTATTGTCGTAAACGCGCGTCCGTCAATCACCGTCCCTGTACCCACGGCGGCAGCAGCGTTGTCGCCCGCACCGCCCACAACAGGCGTCCCTTCCGCAATGCCGGTAAGTTCCGCGGCCTGTTTCGTGAGCATTCCGGTGATTTCCGGCGATTCATACACCTTTGCAAGCAGCGATTTGTCTATTCCGAGTCTGCCGAGCACTTCGTCCGACCAGCAGCGGTGCGGCACGTCGAGCAGCTGCATGCCGCTCGCGTCGCTCACCTCAGTTGCAAATTCGCCGGTGAGCATGTAGCGCACGTAATCTTTCGGCAGCAGGATATGCGCACATTCCGCGTATATTGCCGGTTCGTTGTTCTTCACCCACATGATTTTCGACGCAGTAAAACCGGTAAGAGCCGGATTCGCCGTAATCTCTATCATCCGCTTTGCACCGACTTTTTCCGTGATTTCGGCGCACTCTTTCGCCGTACGCTGGTCGCACCAGATAATCGATCTGCGGAGCACGTTTCCCGCGTTGTCGAGCATGACAAGGCCGTGCATCTGCCCTGAAATGCCGATGCCTTTGACGTCTGACGGCTTTGCGCCGGCTTTCGCCATGACAGCTTTCATCGTACCGCATGCCGCACGGAACCAGTCGTTCGGGTCCTGCTCAGCCCAGCCGTTCTGAGGCTGATACAGCGGATATTCTATAGTATTTGAAGCAGCGACAGAGCCGTCCATATTGAACAGCACTGTTTTCGTTCCCGACGTTCCAAGGTCTACACCAAGCAGATACGGCATATTCCCTTCCTCCACGTTTTTCCGTAGTTCCGTGCTCGTGCACGGTTAAAGATATAGTAATACCACATTTGCCTTCCGTCAAGAGGATTTTATCACCGACTGCAGATGCTGGCGATGCGGACACCGTAAAACCCTGCCGCTGAAGATTTATAGACAGCAGCTGCAGTATTCTGTTCATGCATGAAGGACATATGGCCTTGTCAGCACCACAAACATGGACATGTGTGAGGGACAAACATGGACATGTGTGAGGGACAAACATGGACATGTGTGAGGGACAAACATGGACATGTGTGAGGGGCAAACATGGACATGTGTGAGAGGCAAACATGGACATGTGTGAGGGGCAAACATGCACATGTGCACGGAGCTGACAAGTTCATATGGGAACCTCTGAAAACTTCAGTTTTTAGAGGTTCCCATATGTGTGTCCGACCAGTCCGTTTGTCCGAATCAGCTCTTTTTCTGCGTTTTTTTTATGAAACTGCTCCGAAAATGAACATTTGAAGCGAATTATTACTGTATAAGGAGCTTCAGTATGGAACGGCTTGCGTACTACGGCACAAGGATGTACTCGGAGCAACTCGGTGATTCCCAGCGGTATACTGAACTTAAGCACTGTACCGTGATCGGACTGCTGAGGGGACATATCTTCGGTTTCGGACAGGCGGTGAAACCTCAGGAAAAAATGCATCATGTTTCGGAGAGTGTGCATTACGACGATCATGACATGCCGTTTTATCCCGGCGGAGATCCCGTTGTCTGTCATATACTTGAACTCGACCGTTTTGCAAATAACGCGGATGCGCTGTATACTGTAAACGGGAACGGGAAGCAGCGGAAGCTGACACCGGAATTATTCGGATGGCTCCGGTTTTTCAGGGAAGGAGCAGCGGAGGATTTTATGGAGAAGTATGCGGATACGGACAGTTGCATAAAAAAGGCAAAGAAGGAATATGAGAAATTCATAAAGACGCAGCGGCTCCGGGAGGCGCAGCTGCGGCACGACATGTGGCTGCACGACAGGGCGCAGGAGAAATATGACGCCAAGGAGGAGGGCCGCGCAGAGGGACGAATTGAAGGGGGCCGTGAAACAGCGCTTGCAACTGCACTCGCTATGAAGAACGACGGACTGTCTGCTTCAAAAATTGCGCAGTATACCGGACTTTCTGAAGACGAGATTGCAAAGCTGTAACCGCATGAATTCATAAAGTCTATTCAAAATGCTTTCACTGTGTGTTTATTCAGCAATCTTAATGTCGTCAATAAATAAATCCCCCGGAATATCGCCCTGCTCAGCCGAAAACTGAATCGTACGCACGCCGTGCCAGTCGAACAGGCCTTCCGCGTCGTACCATGTCTGTGTGTCGTTCGACCAGGCTCCTGTTTCTTTCATCGAAGAAAGCGGAATCGTAACTGTATGCCACTTGCCGTCGGCCGGAAAATCCTTTGAACTCACTATATAAGTCATGCGCCACGGTTTTGACTCCGGGGTGTCCTCATTCATAAAACGGACTTCGAAAATCTGATTCGGATTCGACGAACGTACGCTGAACGAAACGTGTGCGTCAGCCGCCAGTGCCGCGGAGAAATCCTCTGGACCGCCGAAATTGAAATTCACGCTCCCGTACTGGCTGCAGTTTCCCCAGCGGATGCAGTACATTCCTTCGGCGGGAGATTCACCGCTGGCCAAAAGAACAGGCTTTGTTCCTCCTTTTCCTTCCCAGACAGTGATCTCCGTCCTTCCCTGCGGGAGATCGTCGAATATCACGTAAGGCAGCTTTATCTGCGTATCGGTTACGGGAGCAGACGATCCGGCTTCCGCAGGAACGTTGAATCCCAGTCCCTCAAGAACCTCAGCATTAAGATCGTACGGATACACTTCGCGGGTGTTCTTTTTGAATAGCCCGAAACTTCCGCCGTATCCCCATACGGTAAACGGAATGTCCATCTCACGAAGCAGCGCTCCCGCCGTTTTATACCAGCGCACACGGTCTTCCGGCTGTGACCTGAGGTCGTAGGTTCCCATTTCGCCGCACCAGACAGGCACGTTGTTTTTCCTGCTGAAATTGTACGCAATCGTAAGTTCGTCCCGCATCGCTTTTTCCGTACCGTCCGCGGGATATTTCGATTTCAGTTCGTTTTCCATCCACGTACCTTTGATCTCTTTCGGCACCGGCGGCATGCGTTTCTCATCGTACGGGAAGGGAATGGCGGAAAGCGCTTCTTCCTCTTTGTTTGCCCACGACGCTCCCTGATGAGTAAAAACAAACGGTGAATACCAGTGGAACGTATAAATAAGGTTTGCGTCGTCGTACAGCTGTATTTTTTCAAGCGCACGGATGCTTCCCCAGTCCGCACCCGTTACGACGACTGTATGCGTTTTATCGTATGCACGGATTGTTTTCAGCGCCTTTTCCTGAATCCTGTTCCAGACGGCATTATCAATATGATTCGGTTCGTTGAGAATTTCGTAAATAATAAAACTGCTGCGGTTTTTATAACGCGATGCAATCTGCGGCCATATTTTCTGCAGACTTTTGTCCACGGCACCCGCGGAAGGATATGTTCCGCTGTTGAACGAATGGTTGTCGATTACGAGATACATATGCAGTTCTTCGCACCAATCGGCGACTTTATCAAGGTATTCCAGCGTGAGCGCGTTGATTTTATAATCGGGAGCGCCGGACGAAAGATTGTCGAAATGAACAGGCAGGCGGATTACGTCCGCGCCGAGCGATTTTACGTTCTCAATATCGGTTTTATTATAATAATTAAGATTTCCCTGTCCGGGCGACCAGAGTTCAAACCATGTCGTCATGTTTACACCCTGTGAAAACGGCGTACCCATACGATTTTCCTCAGCCGGAAGAATTGCCGCCGCTGAAAGAAAAATAAACGCTGCCACTATTTTACATACAAGTTTTGTTTTCTGCATAATTCCCCCGCTTCAGTGTATCACACTTTTTTCACACTTGCATGAATTATAAATTTCACTATAATACACAATTACGACAATGACGCCGGAATTTGTAAGCTGTACGAATTCCGGCGTTTTTGTTATATCGATTCCGGAGGAAACTATATAATGAAGAAAGTTGCAAAAATTGCTCTTTTCGGTATGACTGCTCTTGCATTCAGCAGTCTGTTCATGGCTTGCAGTAAAAAAGATGCTGCATCTTCCGACACAATTAAAATCGGCGTGTTCGAACCGATGACAGGTGCCAACGCTGCGGGCGGTGCTCTCGAAATCGAGGGTATCAAGCTTGCGAACGAACTGTATCCGACAGTTACTGTCGACGGTAAAGAGTACAAAGTGGAACTCGTCATCGTCGACAATAAATCCGACAAAGTCGAAGCGGCGAACGCTGCGCAGCGTCTTGTCGACAAGGAAAAGGTAAAAGTCATTCTCGGCTCATGGGGTTCGGGATATTCAATCGCTGCAGGCCCGATCGTTCAGGACGGAAAAGTTCCGGCAATCGGTCTGTCGTGCACAAACCCGCTCGTCACACAGGGCAATCCGTATTACTTCCGAGTCTGCTTCATCGACCCGTTCCAGGGAACTGTCATGGCGAAATACGCCAGCCAGAATCTCGGAGCAAAAACGGCCGTTCTTATCCGCGAAATTTCAAACGATTATTCAGTCGGCCTTGCAAAATTCTTCGCCGATCAGTTCAAAGCGCTTACCGGCAACGACAACTGCATTCTTGCGGAACTCAACTATAACACCGGCGATCAGGATTTCACGGCTCAGCTTACGACGATCAAATCGAAGAACCCGGACGTTATCTTCGCGCCCGGCAACTATACGGAAAGCGCGCTTATCATGAAACAGGCGCGTGAACTCGGCATTACTGCGAAGTTCCTCGGCGGCGACACATGGGAAACGCCGGAACTCATCGATGTGGGCAAGGACGCTGTTGAAGGATGCGTATTCTCGACATTCTTCGATGCCGCCGGCGCAACGTCGGAGCTTGCAAAGACATTCCTTACGAAATACGATGAAGAGTACAAAAAGGAACCGGCAGCCGTTACGGCGCTCGGATTCGACGGCTACCGTCTCGCGCTCGACGCTATGACGCGCGCGAACTCTCTCGACACGACAAAAATCCGCGACGCGCTCGCCGTGACAAAAGACTTCGAAGGTGTTGCCGGCAACGTCACGCTCGACGAAAACGGCGATGCGACAAAGAGTGCCTTTATCAAAACAGTAAAAGACGGCAAGTTTACTTACCTCACAACCGTTAATCCGTAACGTATTGCAACACGGTATCGGCGGAAAAATCCGGCGGACCGTTCCGTATGTAAAACATTCGGGACGGTCCGCTCCTTGCGTTTTACCGTATTGCCGATATAAAATGTATACATCCTATTATCTGGAAGTCTGAATATGACCTTAGCACTGTTTCTGCAGCATATGGTGAACGCCATCTCTCTCGGCAGCCTTTATGCACTCATCGCCATCGGTTACACGATGGTCTACGGGATTCTCCGGCTTATAAACTTCGCCCACGGCGACATCTTTATGCTCGGCGGATATTTTGCTTTCTATCTCATCACCACGTTTTTTCTGCCGTGGTGGGCCGCGTTCATAGTCGCAATCGCAATCACGGCAATGCTCGGCATCGGGCTGGAACGAGTCGCTTACCGGCCGCTCCGCGACTCGCCGAAAATTTCCGTAATGATCAGTGCCATCGGTGCTTCGTTCCTTATTGAAAATCTTGCGACGGTGATCTTCGGCGGACGCCAGAAGGGTTTCCCGATCCCGGCGTTTTTCAACAAACTGCTTAAGTTCGGCAGCACAAGCGACCCGGCAAAAGTCGTCACTGTCGTCACAATCAGCGTGATTATCCCGATCGTCACCGCACTCATGCTTGTTATTCTTCTGTGGATTGTAAATAAAACAAAAACGGGTATGGCGATGCGCGCTGTTTCCACAGACCTCGACGCAGCCCGGCTCCAGGCCATCGACGTGGACAGGACAATCTCGTTTACGTTCGGAATCGGCTCTCTTATGGCTGCAATCGGCGGCATTTTGTGGGCGCTCAAATATCCGCAGCTCAATCCGACGATGGGAATAATGCCCGGCCTCAAATGCTTCATAGCGGCCGTCCTCGGCGGCATCGGAAACATCGGCGGCGCGGTTCTCGGCGGATTTCTGCTCGGTTTTCTTGAAATCATGATTATCGCGTTCCTGCCCGGACTTACCGGTTACCGCGACGCATTCGCGTTCATCGTTCTGATTCTGGTGCTGCTTTTCAAACCGTCGGGACTTCTCGGCAAAAACCAGGTGGAGAAAGTCTGATGAATACTAAAACAAAAAAAATCCTTACGGCAGTTGCAATTGCGGCGGCCGTTGCATTCATAATCACCGCCAATAATTTCTTCGATAACTTTTCGCTGAGGGTATTCAATCTCTGCGCAATCTACATCATTCTCGCGCTCTCGCTGAATCTGCTCAACGGATTCACCGGTATCTTTTCGCTCGGACACGCTGGTTTTATGGCAATCGGTGCGTACATATGCGCGCTGCTCACGATGAGTCCCGCGCAGAAAGTCGTAAACTTTTACCTTGAACCGATTGTACCGTGGCTCGCCAATGTACAGATTCCGTTTCTGCCGGCTCTGCTGCTTGCAGGCTGCGGAGCTGCGTTATTCGCATTCCTGATAGGCCTGCCCGTTCTGCGGCTTCACGACGACTACCTTGCAATCGCGTCGCTCGGTTTCGCGGAAATCATCCGCGTCGTCATCACGAATCTGCAGAGCGTCACGAACGGCGCGCTGGGGCTCAAAGGGCTTCCGAAATATTCGACAACGTACGTCGTCTGGGGATGCGCCGCGCTCGCGATCATCTTCATGGTGGCGCTCATCAATTCGGCATTCGGGCGTTCGCTCAAGGCCGTCCGCGACAACGAAATTGCCGCACAGGCAATGGGCATCGACATCGCGCACATCAAAACGGTGAGCTTCGTCATCTCCGGCTTTATGGCGGGCATCGGCGGCGCGCTGCTCGGCCACCTCATGCAGACTATAGATCCGAAAATGTTCGTCTTCAGTCTTACCTACAACATCCTGCTGATTGTCGTGCTCGGCGGCAACGGCAGTATAACAGGTTCAGTCATCGCATCGATCGTCGTCACGGTGCTCATGGAATTCCTGCGGTTCCTCGACGGTCCGCTGAACTTTATCGTCGTCAAAACCGACGGACTCCCGGGACTCCGCATGGTCGTCTTCTCGCTCCTTCTTATGATCGTCGTCATTTACCGCCAGCGCGGTCTTATGGGGACCAGCGAATTCTCGTGGGATTACCTTGCAAAAACCGGCCTTGTGCCGAAAATCAAAAACCGCGGGGAGAAAATCTGATGTTACAGTGCATTCACACAACTATAAAATTCGGCGGTCTCACCGCGGTCAACGATTTGAACCTCAAAGTAAACGACGGCGAGATAATCGGTCTCATCGGTCCGAACGGCGCAGGAAAAACGACGGCGTTCAACATGATTACCGGCGTGTACAAACCGACGAGCGGTGCCGTTTTCTGGGATGAAACGGACATTACGAAACTCAAGCCGCATCAGATTACGGTCCTCGGGCTGGCACGCACGTTCCAGAACATCAGACTTTTCAGCGAAATGAACGTCCTTGAAAACGTGATGGTCGCGGAAAATCTGCGCGCACGTTTCAATCTGTTCGAATCAGTCCTTCATCTGCCGAACTACAGCAGCCGCGAAAAGAAAGCGAAGGAACACGCGCTCTATCTCCTCGAGCAGGTAAACCTCAGGGAACACGCATACGACAGCGCTACGTCGCTCCCGTACGGCGAACAGCGGCGTCTCGAAATAGTACGTGCCCTTGCAACTCAGCCTAAACTGCTGCTGCTCGACGAACCGGCCGCCGGAATGAATCCGCAGGAATCGGAAGAGCTTATGGAATTCATAAAAAAGATACGCACCGATTTCGGCGTTTCCATTCTGCTTATTGAGCACCACATGCAGGTTGTCATGGGAATATGCGACCGCATGTACGTTCTCGAATACGGCAACACGATTGCGGAAGGCACGCCGAAAGAAATCAGCGGCAACCAGAAAGTAATCGACGCATATCTCGGCACGGAGGATACAAATGCTTGAACTGCACGACTTACAGGTTTACTACGGCGGCATACACGCCCTCCAGGGTATTTCGCTCGACGTTCCCGACGGAAAAATCGTCACGCTCATCGGAGCAAACGGCGCGGGAAAATCATCGACACTCAATTCGATTGTGGGACTGGTAAAACCGCGCAGCGGCAGTATTAAATGGAACGGAGAGGAACTTACCGGTCTTACGACGAAGCAGATCGTTTCACAGGGAATCGTGCTCGTTCCGGAAGGCCGCCGCATTTTCCCTAATCTGTCTGTCTGGGAAAACCTCACGCTCGGCGCATATCACCGCGACGACAAAGCCGAAATCGAAAAGGACCGCGAAATGGTATACGACCTCTTCCCGCGCCTCAAAGAACGCCTAAAGCAGAGCGCCGGCACGCTTTCCGGCGGCGAACAGCAGATGCTCGCAGTCGGACGCGGACTTATGTCGCGCCCGAAACTGTTCATGCTCGACGAACCGTCGCTCGGACTTGCCCCGCTCATCGTCAAAGACATATTCGACATCATCCTGAAAATAAACGCGCAGGGGACGACAGTGCTTCTTGTCGAACAGAACGCGCGCGCGGCTCTGAAAATCGCGGACTACGGATACGTTATGGAAACAGGACGCATTACGTTATCGGGAACGGGGAAAGAACTTCTCAACGACGAGCGGATTCGTCATGCGTATCTCGGCGGTAATTCTCAGTCTAAATAATTTTTCGTCGCAAAAAAATCGTTGAAAAATGCGTACAATTGACAGTGCTCACTTTTCAATGTAATATTTTATTATATTATCTTTTTCCATATATGGAGTAATCAAATGGCTAAAGCAAAGTATGTTTACTTTTTCGGTGACGGAAAAGCGGAAGGCAACGCAGGAATGAAAGCCGAACTCGGCGGCAAAGGTGCTAACCTTGCCGAAATGGCTTCAATCGGCCTTCCGGTTCCGTCAGGATTCACAATCTCGACAGATGTCTGCAAATATTTCTACGACAACGGCAAGAAATATCCTGTAACCCTCAATTCGGATGTAGATACGTATCTCGCAAAACTCGAACGGTCGATGGGCAAAAAGCTCGGCGATCCGACGGACCCGCTGCTCGTTTCCGTCCGCTCCGGCGCTGCTATTTCCATGCCCGGCATGATGGACACAATTCTCAACCTCGGACTCAACGACAAATCGGTTGAAGGTCTTGCAAAAAAGACGAACAATCCGCGCTTCGCTTGGGATGCATACCGCCGTTTCATCCAGATGTTCGGCGACGTAGCGATGGGAGTTCCGCACGACGAATTCGAAGAAGCTATTTCCGAAGTCAAATCAAAGAAAGGCATTAAACTCGACACCGAAATGGATACGAGCGACCTTCAGACGCTCGTCGGCAAATACAAAGTACTCTACAAACAGCATACGGGCAAAGATTTCCCGCAGAACCCGAAAGAGCAGATGTGGCACGCCATCAACGCTGTTTTCGGTTCATGGATGAACACGCGCGCAATCAAATACCGCGAACTCAACAACATTAAAGGCCTGAAAGGAACAGCCGTTACCGTTATGGCAATGGTCTTCGGAAACAAAGGCGAGACGTCGGGAACAGGCGTCTGCTTCAGCCGCGATCCTTCAAACGGCGAGAATATTTTCATGGGCGAGTATCTTATGAACGCACAGGGTGAGGACGTCGTTGCAGGTATCCGCACTCCTGAAAAACTTTCCCAGCTTGAAAAAACAAACCCGAAAATTTACAAACAGCTCTGCGACATCCGCGCAAAACTCGAAAAACATTACCGCGATATGCAGGATATGGAGTTCACCGTCGAGGAAGGAAAACTCTTCATGCTCCAGTGCCGCAACGGTAAACGCACGGGCCAGGCAGCCGTCAGAATGGCTGTAGAAATGGTAAAAGAAAAACTGATTACAATGGACGAAGCGCTTCTCCGTGTAGAACCCGAACAGCTTGATCAGCTGCTTCATCCGGCTCTCGATCCCAAAGCCGTAAAAGCAACCGCAGCCATCGCAGAAGGTTTGAACGCATCTCCGGGAGCCGGTTCAGGACAGATTGTCTTCACGGCCGACGAAGCGGAAAAATGGGCAAAAGACGGAAAGAAAGTTCTTCTCGTCCGCAAGGAAACATCACCGGAAGACATTGCCGGCATGGTGGCTTCTCAGGGTATTCTCACGTCGACGGGCGGACGCACATCGCATGCCGCAGTCGTCGCACGCGGTATGGGCACTCCGTGCGTTTCAGGATGCGCGGCCGTTACGTTCCCGAACGCAAACGAATGCGTCATCGGCGGAAAAACATTCAAGAAAGGCGACAACATCACAATCGACGGTACAACCGGAAAAGTCTATGCAGGCATTCTTCCTGTAGTTCCGGCAACAATCTCCGGCGAACTCGAGACGTTCCTCAAATGGGCTGATGGAGTCCGCACAGCATCCGTCCGCAAAATCAACGGCCACACTGTTACAGGATTCGAAGTCCGCGCAAACGCCGACCAGCCTGATCAGGCACAGAACGCATTCAAGTTCGGTGCAAACGGCATCGGTCTCTGCCGCACGGAACATATGTTCTTCGACCCGGCAAAACTCCCGTCGTTCCGCGCAATGATTCTTGCCGACAATACAGAGCAGCGCATAGAGGCTCTCAAGAAGATTCTTCCGCTTCAGAAGACAGACTTCTTCGGAATCATCAAGGCTATGGAAGGAAGACCGGTCACAATCCGTCTTCTTGACCCGCCGCTCAACGAGTTCGTTCCGAAGCCGGGTGCTGCAGAAGAAATTGCAGAGCTTTCAAAAGCGACGGGAATCAGCGTTGCGGCTCTCAATGTAAAGATTGCATCGCTCCAGGAAGCGAACCCGATGCTCGGTCACCGCGGATGCCGTCTCGCAATCACGTATCCGGAAATCTACGAGATGCAGGTCGAAGCGATCGCTCTTGCATGCGCCGACGCGGCTGCACAGGGAATCAAACACAACGTCCAGATTATGATTCCGAACGTCGTGACATACCGCGAAATCAAACAGATCCGCGAACAGGCGGAAGTTATTATTGCAAAAGTAAACAAAGACAGAAATACCAAACTCAAGTTCGAAATTGGCACGATGGTCGAATTCCCGCGCGCAGCTCTTACCGCTGATCAGCTTGCAGAATATGCTGATTTCTTCAGCTTCGGTACAAACGATCTCACGCAGACAACGTTCGGCTTCAGCCGCGACGACTACGGCAAGTTCTGCCCGTCATATCTCAAACAGAACGTTCTCGACGATGATCCGTTCAAGACGCTCGATGCCGAAGGACCGGGTTCTCTCATGAGAATCGCGGAAGAAAAAGGCCGCTCGGTAAAAGCCGACCTCCACCTCGGAATCTGCGGCGAACACGGCGGAGATCCAGCATCCATCGCTCTCTGCTACGACATCGGCCTTAACTACGTTTCATGCTCTCCGTTCCGCGTACCGATTGCACGTCTCGCCGGAGCGCAGGCTGTAATCCGCACAATCGCCAAAGCAAAAGCTGCCAAAAAGGCTGCCGCTGCTAAAAAGCCCGCGGCAAAGAAAGCGCCTGCTAAAAAAGCGGTTGCTGCAAAGAAACCTGTCAAAAAAGCCGCTGAAAAGAAAGTCGTAAGAAAGGCTCCTGCTAAAAAAGCAGCAGCAGTGAAAAAGCCGGCTAAAAAAGCAAAGAAATAATTTGACTTACAGCAGGTAAAAAAGAAAAGGGCCGTCCCGGAAGATTCACATTCGGGACGGCCTTTTTTTGAATCATCCGGCAGCGTATAACATACCGCTTTTTCGGCGGAACAAAAAACGGAGTATAAAAATGAGTGAAGAAAAGACAATAGCACAATCACCAAACGGCCCGAATACGATTTCATCCCTTGAGAGGGATTTTACTGAACTGGGAGTAAAACCGGGAATGGTCCTCATTGCCCACACTTCGTTGAGCTCTTTAGGATGGGTGTGCGGCGGAGCCGTCTCCGTTATTCTCGCGCTTGAAACCGTACTCACCGGAAAAGGCACTTTAATAATGCCCGCCCATTCGGGAGATTTGTCCGATCCCGCAAACTGGTGCAACCCGCCGGTGCCGGAGGCATGGATTGAGACAATCAGAAAAGAGATGCCCTGCTTCGACAAGGATTTAACGCCGACGAGAGGGATAGAAAAAATCCCGGAAACGTTCCGAAAACAAAAATCGGTCCTAAGAAGCTCTCATCCGCAGGTTTCATTCGCCGCCTGGGGAAAAAACAAAGAGTTTATAATTCAGGATGACCACTTCGATTATGCAATGAACAAACAAAGCCCGCTGGGAAGAATATACGACCTGGACGGATCAATATTATTAATCGGCGTCGGAAACGAAAACAATACTTCGCTGCATCTGGCGGAGTACCTGGCCGACTATCCGGCAAAGAAAACAATAAAAAACGGGATGCCGGTACAGGAAAACGGAACTGTCTGCTGGAAAGAATTCGAGGATATAGACATCTCATCGGACGATTTTGAAAAGTTGGGAAACGACTACGAAAAGGAAAACAGCGTAACCACAGGCAGAGTCGGCAATGCCGTATGTAAATTAATCAATCAAAGGAGCCTCGTCGACTTTGCCGTAAAGTGGATGGAAAAAAACAGAATATAAATCTGCCCGGCGGATCACCTTTCCGGGCCAATCTACTTCTTCAATTTTACAACTATCATCGCCGCGCACGCTGCAATAAATAAAATTCCAAGATACCCGACGATGATGTATTCAAGTACGGACGGTACGGAAAATATAAAAATGCCGGTAAAAATCGTCAGCACACCGATACCGAATGCCGACCATCCGGCAGCTTTTCCCATCGCCCGCTTGCCGCCAATTTGATTAAGATATTTTTCAGAAAGTAAACACAGGCCGACTGCGCTAAAGACTATGCCTGCCGCGATAAAGAGTACGAGCAGCAACACTAATTTTGAATGTTCCATATGCGGAAGTATATCACACCCGGTCAGTTAATCACAGTCAGTTTTATCTCGAATCTGATGCTGCGGAGCGTTTTAATTGAATCAAACTTAACAAAATAACAACCGTCCTTTTTATTTACCGCAGTAATCGTACCGTCGCCGAAAACGTCGTGATGAATGCGCATATTTACTTCGAGCAGAGTACCCATCAGTTTAAGCTGTTCCTCGCTGTACGTAATGATTTTCGTCGTCTGCTCAACAAGCGACTTATCCAGCTGATGTTCCAGCCGCAGGTTTTCAAGCCCGGCATCGAATATGAACCGCGACGGATATTTGAATATTCCGTCGTTCGCGGTTCCTTCGGAATCGGATAAAAACAGCTCCTTTTCGGCACGCGTCATTGCGACATATGCAATGCGGCGTTCTTCTTCCATGTCTTCCGGCGATATTGTTTTCCGCGACGGAAACACGCCTTCATTCATACCGCATATAAACACATACGGAAATTCCATCCCCTTCGCCGTGTGAATCGTCATGAGTTTTACGTTGTTTTGTTCAGACTCGCGGTCAAGATCGGTAAACAAAGCGATGTGCGTCAGAAAATCCGCAAGGTTCGTGTCGTCGTCCTGACCGGCCGTTTCCACAGCGCGGCGGAACTCGGCAACATTATCGAGTCTGTCCTGATCGCTCTGCAGGCGGAGATACGCCTCGTAGCCGGTCTTATCCATAACGGCCTGCAGTATTGTACCGAGCGGCATGCTGCTGTACGTTTCGCGCAGCGAATCTATAGCGTCTATATACTGATATGCGTTTGTTCCGGCAAACAGCGGGGAATCGGCCAGCTGTTTCAACGCCTCGTACAGTGAAATGTTTTTACTCTCGGCTTCATTTTTGAGTGCCTCTATCTTTTTCTTGCCGATTTTACGCGACGGCGTATTGATCGTGCGGAGGAACGCGATATCGTCGGCTGCGGTCAGCATGCGCAGATAGCACACCAGATCCTTGATTTCGCGGCGGCTGTAAAACTCTATGCCGCTGTAGAACTTATAGGGAATCTCCTTCTCAATGAAGCATTCTTCCACCGGCCGCGACAGATAATGAGCCCGGTACAAAACGGCGATATCACCGTATTTCACACCTGATTCCGCCAGCGCCCGTATCTGTCCGTAAATCCACAGCGCCTCCTCCTGTTCGTTCTTACAGTGGCAGTAAAGCGGCTTCTGCCCGTCGGGATTCACCGGAGTAAGCGTCTTGGGATAGCGCACCGTGTTCTTTGCAATGAGCGTATTCGACGCGGTAAGAATCTGCGGCGTAGAACGGTAGTTCTCCGTGAGCAGAAACGTCCGTGCACCCGGATATTTTTTGTCGAAATCAAGAAACAGTTTTACGTGAGACCCGCGCCACGAATATATTGTCTGATCGCTGTCTCCCACAATAAACAGATTTTCATGCTTTGCGGAAAGTATCTGCGCTATACGGTACTGCTTTTTACTCACATCCTGGAATTCGTCGACCATAACGTATTCCATCCGGTCCTGCCATTTCCCGCGGACTGCCGGAAAATTTTCGAGAATATACGTCGCAAAATTGATAAGGTCATTGAAGTCCAGGCCGAAACACTTTTTCTGTTCGTAGATGTAGCGCGCAAAAATCTGGTCGTCCCTGTCCTTTATCATATTAAACCGTTCGCGCAGCTGTTCGTTATTCAGGCGGTATATGTCGTTGATATACGAATCAGCCTTCATTTTCTTCGTTTCCAGCACGTCATCGATTGTACGCTGGATCGTCGTATCGCGCAGCGTAAGATGCATGTCGTCGAAAATTCGCAGCAGAATTTCCCGTTCGTCCTCAGTGTCCATAATAACGAAATTCTTCGGATAATTGAGCACATTTATGTCTTCTTTGAGCAGCTGGACGCAGAACGCATGGAACGTACAGATATACCCCAAGTCCAAATCACCTAGCTGCTTCCGCACTCGAAATTTCATTTCGTTTGCCGCGCGGTTCGTAAACGTAACGCACAGGATATTTCCCGGAGCAATTCCCACTTCATTTACAAGATAGCAGTACTGGGAAGTAAGCGTCCGGGTTTTACCCGAACCGGCACCGGCCATAACGCGGACATATCCTTCAGTCTGCCTGACTGCATTCTGCTGCTGCTCATTAAGGGAAGAAAGAATAGACTCCATGTCTCCAGTGTAAAGCAAAAAAGCAGGTCTGACAATGAATACTGAAAACGTACGGTAATTATACACAGGCTTATCTGCCTTTCGGGAAAAAATGTTTAGTTACCGTATTTCTGTACAAGGTAACTAAGCAGCCCACCCTCGAAGACCTGTACGTTTTGTGTATATCTACCGTCCGTTTTTCCTAATGACCGGTTGTACGAAAAAACACAAACAATCAGTTGTATGGGATTCTGTAAACTATCGTTCGTTAGTTATCTGATTTGTTTCACGTGAAACATGTATTCCACCTACCATGTTCCCGTTATTATTTCCCATAAATGTTTCACGTGAAACACACATCTGCCCTGTTCCCGCCTTTGTTTTCCATACTGTTTCACGTGAAACAATCGACAGATATGTCACGACCGGCAGAGTATATAGGACCTTTTTAAAACCGGATTTTGTGAGAGTATATTTTCCCACGCACAATTCACTGCATCCATAAATCGTGCGGCATGCTAAGAAGATTTCATACAGCGGATAATACAATATATACCCGGCACAATCTGCTACGGACAAATCATTATTTTTGATTAAATTTCTTTGCCAAAAGTTGTTAACCATTTTTCCACAAAGTGCATAATTTCGACAAACAATGTTTCACGTGAAACATATTTATCCGGAAGTTTTCCACATTCGTTAACAACTTGTGAATAACCAGCCGTACTTTTCCACAATTTGTTAACATTGTGGATATCTTTTATAACATATATTATTGTTTCACGTGAAACAAATACGGCGAAGGAACAGCATACCCCGCCATTAACAGCAGGGTACGTTGTTCTCTAAAAGTATCGCGGTCGGTTTTAATGTTCCACAAATAAAGAAAGGCCGGACAATGGATTTTTCCATTATCCGGCCTTCTGCCTGATGTTTCACCCGTCAACTGTTTAGTTGTTTTAAAATACAGTTGTTCCCTTATCAAAAAGTATAGCTTAATCCCGCCGTTTTGTCAGCAGAATTATGCATTCATCGTCAATAATCGCATAATTCCTTATAATATAAGGAATTATAATAAACTATTTTGAACCTTCCGGTTTTTCAGCTTCTGCGGTCACCTCTTCCTCTTCGTCGTCTTCTGCAACGCGGTCGACACCGACGAGATAGTCAGGGCTTTCAATCTTTACAAGCGTTACACCGCTCGAGCCGGCTCCCTGCTCCTTGATTGTATTGACTGCAACTCTGAGCGTCTTTCCCTGGCTTGTGATGCAGAGGACTTCGTCGTCGGCAGCAACCGAAAGAGCACCGATGATTTCACCGCGTTCTTCGGTATTGCCATAGCAGCGCTGTCCGCCGGTTCCTCTTCCGTGCGGCTTAAAATCCTCGACAGTGATGCGTTTGCCGTATCCTTTTTCCGTGACGAGCATAATGCCCTTGTCCTTCTCTACCCTCACGGCGGCGGAAATTTCATCGCCCTCCGCAAGCTTCATGCCCTTTGTTCCGCGGCTCGCACGGCCCATGACGCGGACATCTTCCTCGGAAATGCGGAGAGCTTTGCCTCTTCTGGAAATAAGGAATACGTCGTCCTTGCCCTGCGTCAGAATCGCGCAGATAAGTTTGTCACCTTCATCAAGCTTGATTGCAATAATTCCCTTTGCCTTCGCGTTGGAAAAATCGCTGAGTGCCGTCTTTTTGACGACACCGTTCGACGTAGCCATAAGCACATACTGTGTCTCGCTGAATTCTTTGACCGCAACGATCGTTGTGATTTCTTCGTCGGCGGAAACTGAAAGCAGGCTCTTTATGTGGGCACCGCGGCTTGATTTCGACGCTTCCGGAATCTCGTGTGCTTTTATCCAGTATGCTTTGCCCTCGTTGGTTATAAACATAATGTTGTCGTGAGTCGACGCGATGAAAATCTGACTGATGTAGTCATCTTCGACAAGGTTTGCGCTGATGCTTCCCTTGCCGCCTCGGCCCTGACTCTTGTACTGCGACGCTGCAATGCGTTTGATGTACCCAAGTTTCGATACTAAAACTACCATATCTTCCTCTTTAATCATGTCCTCGACGTTGATCTCTTCGACCTCGTCGGAAACGATATCTGTACGGCGATCATCACCGTATTTTTCTACCAACTCGTTTGTCTCTGTTTTGATGAGCGCAAGAATCTTTTCGTGATGCTCGAGCAGATCGCGGAGATGCGCAATCCATACTTCAAGCTCTGCAAGTTCTTTTTTGAGATCGTCGACTTCCAGATGCGTCAGGCGTTTGAGCTGCATGTCGACAATGGCCTGTGCCTGAACGTCGTCGAACTGGAACCGCTTCATGAGGCCGTTCTTTGCGTCTTCCGCATCACGGCTGCCGCGTATTATTTTTATGACCTCGTCGATATTGTTGATTGCGACGATGAGCGCCTGCAGAATGTGCTCGCGGGCAAGCGCTTTTGCAAGTTCAAACTTTGTCCGCCTCGTCACAACCTGATCACGGTGTTCGACAAAGTACTGTAAAAGCTGTTTGAGTGTCAATATCTGGGGCCGCCCGCGTACAAGCGCCAGGTTGATTACTCCGAAGTTCGACTGCAGTGCGGTCTTCGAAAACAGCTGATTCAATACGATTTTTGTAATGGCACCGCGTTTCAAATCGATGACGATGCGCATACCCGTACGGTCGGAACTCTCGTCGTTTATGCCGGTAATGCCGTCAATGTCCTTGTTGCGGGCCAGCTCGCCTATCCGCTCGCAGAGCATCTTCGTATTGACCTGATACGGTACTTCGGTAAAGACAATAGATTCTTTACCGTTTTTCGCCGTTTCTATGTTGAACCGTCCGCGCACGATTATTTTGCCGCGGCCGGTTTTGTATGCTTCCTTAATTCCACCGCGGCCGAAAATAATTCCGCCCGTCGGAAAATCAGGTCCTCTGATTATTTTGCAGAGTTCATCGATTGAAATTTCGGGATTGTCGATGTATGCGGTAACGGCCGCCGCTATTTCACGCAGATTGTGCGGCGGCATGTTCGTCGCCATACCGACGGCAATACCGGAGGAACCGTTCACAAGCAGATACGGAAGTTTCGACGGCAGAACAGTCGGCTCTTTCGTTGTTTCGTCGAAGTTCGGAATAAAGTCGACCGTATCCTTGTCTATGTCGGCGACCATTTCCTCAGCAAGTTTTGCCATCTTCGCTTCCGTATAACGGTATGCGGCAGGCGGATCGCCTGCAATCGTTCCGAAGTTTCCCTGCGGCGTTATAACCGGATACCTGAGATAAAAATCCTGTCCAAGATGGACGAGCGCGTCGTAAACAGAAGCGTCTCCGTGCGGATGGTATTTTCCGAGCACATCGCCGACGATTTTGGCGCACTTGCGGGTTGAACCGTTGTTGCGCAGACCGAGTTCATCCATGGCGTACAGAATGCGGCGGTGTACCGGTTTAAGTCCGTCGCGTACGTCCGGCAGAGCACGGCTTGTAATAACGGACATGGAATAGTCTATATATGCCTGCTTGACTTCCGCATCGATAGGCATGTGGATAAGTGTTCCACCTTCCGGCGTTTTAATTTCGTCCATGATTCAATCCTTATTTTTCTGATTACACATCGAGATTGGCGTAGACCGCGTTCTCTTCGATGAATTTGCGGCGGGGTTCAACCTCTTCGCCCATGCATACGGAGAACATTTTGTCGGCTGCTACCGCGTCGGGAATAGTCACCTGCTTCATCTTGCGGCGCGCAGGATCCATTGTTGTGTTCCACAGCTGCGTCCCGTCCATTTCGCCGAGACCCTTGTACCGCTGGACAGAAGCCTTTTCCGCATTCGGTCCGAGTTCCTTCAGAACTTTCGACTTTTCATCGTCGTCGTACACGTACCACTCTTTTCTGTTCCAGCTCACTTTATACAGCGGCGGCATTGCAAGATACACGTAGCCGTCTTCGATAATCTGCGGCATGTACCGGAAAAAGAACGTGAGCAAAAGCGTGCGGATGTGCGAACCGTCGACATCGGCATCGGCCATAATGATGATTTTATGATACCTTAACCTGCTTATGTCAAAATCCTTGCCTATTCCCGCGCCGAGCGTCGCAATGACGGGCTCAAGTTTGTCGTTGTTGATTACCTTGTCTATGCGGGTCTTTTCAACGTTGAGCATCTTGCCCCACAGCGGAAGAATAGCCTGATGCTTGCTGTCGCGGCCCTTCTTCGCGGAACCGCCTGCAGAATCACCCTCGACTATGTACACTTCGCACGCTGAAGGATCTTTTGAAGAACAATCCGAAAGTTTGCCCGGCAGACCGAAACTGTCGAGTCCGCTCTTTCGTCGCGTCGCTTCCTTAGCTTTGCGGGCCGCAATGCGCGCACTCGCCTCACCTACAGATTTTTCCAGAATATGCTCGAGGTCCTGCGGATGCTGCTCGAAAAACAGCGTCAGCTTTTCCTTGATGAGCGAATCGACAATGGTGCGGACTTCGCTGTTGCCGAGTTTCGTCTTCGTCTGGCCTTCGAACTGCGGTTCGGGAACTTTCAGAGACAAAACTGCCGTAAGGCCTGCACGGACGTCGTCGCCGGTGAGCTTTTCGTCCTTGTCCATTTTCTTTGAAAGCTTCTGATTCGATTCAAGAAATTTATTCAGTACGAACGTAAGGGCACTTTTATACCCTTCGAGATGCGTTCCGCCTTCTACCGTATTGATATCGTTGACGTATGAAAAAATGTTCTCGGTATAGCCGTCGTTGTACTGCATGGCTAGTTCGGTCAGTACGCCGTTTTCCTCGCCTTCAACGTAAACGGGTTCCGCCGGAATGACGTTCTTGCCTTCGTTGAGATACGAGACGAAATGTTTTATTCCGCCCTCAAACTTGAACGTCACTTCCTTCGGATTTTCGAGACGCTCGTCGCGGAATATGATTGTAATGCCGCTGTTAAGAAACGCAAGCTCGCGGAGCCGTTTAGACAGCACATCGAAGTCGTACGTCGTAGTTTCAGTGAATATGGATTTGTCCGATTTCCAGCGGATTGTCGTTCCGTGACTGTCGGACGTACCTATTTCCTCTACTTTTGTCTTAGGTATGCCTGTCTCGTAGCGCTGGAAATATCGTTTGCCGTTCTGGTCGACAGTCGCTTCCATCCATGAGGAAAGCGCGTTGACGCAGCTGACGCCGACGCCGTGAAGACCGCCGGAAACCTTATACGCGCCTTTGTCGAACTTGCCGCCGGCATGCAGACGGGTAAGAACAAGCTCCAGAGCGCTTATATGCTCTGTAGGGTGCATGCCGACGGGAATACCGCGGCCGTTATCCTCAACGCGGCAGATATCATCCTTTTCGAGAGCAACGACGATTCTGTCGCAGAAACCCGCCATCGCCTCATCGATGCTGTTGTCCACTACTTCATAGACCAGGTGATGAAGACCCTGTGGTCCCGTAGAGCCGATATACATGCCCGGCCGCTTGCGTACTGCTTCCAGTCCTTTCAATACCTGAATACTGCTTGCGGAATAATTTTCAGAAGGGTTCATGCTGTTTCCTTGATTTTTTCGCTATAATAGAACGAATTAGTACTTTTAAGTATACCTGTCTTGAAGAAAAAAGTAAAGGCGGTTTATAATTACGCATATGTCTAACAATAATTATCGTGAAGTCTGGCAGTATGCCTTGGATCAGATACACGAAGAATTCAAAAAGGAAGGCTCTCAGCAGGAAACGGAATTCAAACTCTGGTTTAATATGCAATATATTGAAGACACGGACAATACAATTACTGTGTCCGTTCCGTCGGAATTTTTGTGGCTGCAGATGCAGAAAAAAGGGAACGTCGACAGAGTTATCAAAAAGATAGAAGAACTTACCGGGCAGAAAAATATTGAAATAAACCATACGGTAAGCGATTCTGCTATTGCAGCTCCCGAAGAAAAAGAGGCTGTTCCGGCAGTTGAAACAAAAAAAGCTGAAGAAAATCCTGAAAAACCGGATTTCAAAGAAAATCCGGTAAGAAAACATCCGCAGCTTCGCGAGGATTTTACATTCGATACGTTCGTGTCGGGAGACAACAACAATTTCGCATACAACGCGGCCATTGCAGTCTCAAAAGAACCCGGCAAAAAATTCAACCCTATCCTGCTCTACGGCGGCGTCGGTCTCGGAAAAACGCACCTTATGCAGGCAATCGGAAATTATATATTCAAAGAACACAACGACAGATTTAAAATCTGCTATACGTCAGCAGAAGCGTTTACGAACGAATTTACGTCGTCCCTCGCTTCCAAAACGACGGAAAAATTCAAGTCGAAATACCGCGGACTCGACGTGCTGCTGCTCGACGACATACATTTTCTTCAGAACAAACCAGCTCTTCAGGAAGAGCTGTTCTATACGTTCAACGAGCTGCGCGATCACAACTCACAGATGGTTTTCACCTGCGACCGTCCCATCACCGAGCTCAAGGGATTTGCCGACCGTATCCAGAGCCGTATATCGAACGGACTGTGCGTCGACCTGCAGCCGCCGAACTACGAAACGCGCCGCGCCATTCTTCTTAAAAAGCTCGAAATACTCGGTAAAAAAATTCCCGACGACGTTATAGACTATATTGCAAAAAACGTCGAAACCAACGTCCGCGATCTGGAATCGGCTTTAACGAAGATGATAGGTTACGCCGAGCTTATCCAGAAACCGCTCACAATCGAAATTGCACAGCAGCAGCTCCGCGACATATTCAGCAATCCGTCGGCAGGCAACATCACAATCGACACAATACAGAAAGTGGTGGCGGACGAATATCAGATATCAGTCTCCGATATAAAAAACAAAAAACGCGACCAGAAATTCGTAACCCCTCGGCAGATAGCGCTGTATATTGCACGGGAGCTTACTGAATACTCTTTTACCGAACTGGGCAGCGAATTCGGCGGACGGGACCACTCCACCGCCATGCATTCATACGAAAAAATAAGCGCTCAAATGAAAATCGATTCTACTTTAAATGCACGCGTACAGCTGCTCATGAAGGAGATAAAAGACTATAAAAAATAAAGACAAAACTGTGTACAATATGATACAATGCTGTGTATAACTGGTGTATAAATAGAAAAATAGTGGATAAGTGTATAACTTGTGAATAAAACATAGTGAGTTATATACTTTGCAAATCGTTATCATGTAACGAAATATAGTCGATATCCACAAAATGCCGGACCTTATTATTACTATTACTAAATTCTATATAAATTTAGTATACATTAACGATGTGAACAACTCACAAAGGAAGCTGAGTTCAAGGAGATAAAGATGAAGTTTTCGTTTGACAGAGATGCAATGATTAAAGAAATCGCCATTGCACAGGAAATTATTACAAACAAGAGTCCTATTTCGATTCTTTCCAACATTCTGCTTAGTGCCGAAAACAATACGCTTGTAATCAAGGCATCGGATTCTTCTGTCAATTTTACGACAAAGATTCCCGTCGACGTCAAGGAAGAAGGTACGACGACAGTCTTCTGCGATAAGTTCATGAGTATTCTTGCTTCATCTCCGGCAGGTGAAATTGAATTCGATCAGGAAGACGTAAAAGTAACAATCAGACCGATCGCAAAGAAAATCAAATTTCAGCTCAAAAGCATAGCAAGCGATAAATTTCCCCCGGTAAATAATGCGGACAAAGTTCCGTTTTTCGACGTTCCGGCAAAAGACATAAAAGAAATGATTTCCCAGTCTATTTTTTCTGTTTCGGAAGACGCGAACCGTTATTTTATGACGGGCGTATATTTCACAAAAAAGGATGATAATCTCGTCATGGTCGCTACGGACGGACGCCGACTTTCATATGCAAGTAAAGCGATAGCGCAGGGAATTACGGATTTTCCGGCGGCTATCATTCCGGTAAAGATACTCGGCTGTATTCTTAAAAACGCGCCCGACGAAGGAAACGTTTCTCTCGCAGTTGTCGATAAGCTGATTTTTGTCCGCTTCGGTAATTACGAGTTCTCTTCCCTTCTCCTCGACGGACAGTTTCCGAATTATCAGAAAGTCATTCCTGAAAATCAGACAAGCTCTTTCCAGGTAAACAAAGCCGATCTTGATTCCGCTCTTAAGCGCACGACAATCATGATTGATAAGAAAGTAAGCCGGCTGCTTTTTAAGGCAGCTCCGGGAACGCTGACGCTTATTTCTCCTGAAACCGATATAGGAACTGCAGCTGAAGAGATTCCGTGCAGATACGACGGTCCCGAAGTGACTATTGCCCTTAACTATTTGTACGTCACTGAGCCGATCAAAGTAATCAATGCGGAAAACATCGTGTTTGAATTTACCGAGGCGATGAAGGCTGTTACGATGCGTCCTGAACCGGCTGCTGACTACTTCCATATCATCATGCCGATGAATCTTAACTGATGCCGTTCCTGTCTCTTTCGCTGAACAACTTCCGCAATCTGAAGAACGACAAAATAGATCTTTCTTCAAAAGAGGTTTATTTTGTCGGTGAAAACGGACAGGGAAAAAGCAATATTCTTGAGGCGCTGTATTATTCCGCATACGGCGCGTCGTTCCGCACGCACGTCGACACGCAGCTTATTAAACAGGGAACTGACGGTTTCAGCATAAGTACGATGTATCAGCAGGAAGGCGGCAGCGTTCAGAAAATAGACGTTGCATATAAAGACGGCATAAAACATATTGAAAAAAATGAAAAGCGCATTCAGGACCGCAAGGAACTGGTAAATACGATTCCGTGCGTGCTGTTCTGCCACGACGACATGCAGTTTGCCACGGGTGAACCGGAGTGCCGCCGTTTTTTTCTTGATCAGTCGCTTACGATGTTCGATCCGCTGTATATCGACGACATGCGTAATTACAAAAAAGTGCTCAAAAACCGCAATCAGCTTCTGAAAGACAAATCATACGATATGCTCGGCATTTACGACGTACAGCTGGCAAAAAACGGACTTGAAATACAAAAAAAACGGAAAAATGCTGTTTTCCAGTTTAATCAGATTTTCGGAAAACTGTACGAAGATATTTCCGGCATATGCGGCGTGAGCATAGTATATGCACCGTCGTGGAAGGAAATTCCCGACACGGTAGGAACTCGTTTTCCCGGTCCCGATGATGTTGTTGCAGTACTTGCGGAACGTAGCGAACAGGACAAAATTATGGGAACGACGCTTTCGGGACCTCACCGGGACCGTATCATATTTATGCACGAAGGGCGGCAGTTTATTCCGGTGGCGTCTACCGGTCAGCAGCGGCTTGTTGCCCTTCTCCTCCGGGTGGCTCAGGCTGTATATTATTCGAGGATTACCGGGATGAAACCGGTTTTTCTTATGGACGACGTCATGCTTGAACTTGATCCCGACAAGCGGCAGAAAATGACGGCGATGCTTCCTGAGTACGACCAGCTGTTCTGCACGTTTCTGCCGGGAGAACCGTACGAACGCTACAGGCACAGCACGACGCGTATTTATCACATTGAAAAAGGTGAATGGCATGATTAACGATCAGTCGGTGATTACAGCTGCGGATATGATAACGCAGGTTTTCTCGAATATTGATAAATGCGACGTGGAAAACAGCAGCAGACTGCTCGGCACGTGGAAATCAGTCGTATCAAAAGTGCATAAATACGGTGAAAAGCTTACCGCCCATACGGAATTAATCGAACTGAAGAACGGCATACTTCTTGTAGAAACCGATCATCCCGGCTGGATACAGATACTGCAGCTGTATTCTAAATTCATACTGACCGGTCTTGAGCGGGCCGTTCCGGAACTTAAAATCACCTCGCTTGCATTCCGACTCAAAGGCAGTGATTTTTCGTTATGTGCGAAGACGTACGACGAGCAGATTCAGGAAGACCGCCGGAAATTATCCGAAAAACTTGAAGCGCAGGACAGACAGGTGGAAATACACGAGAAAACGGCGGAAAAAGGCTCTTCCGGGCCGGTAGAACTGCCGCCCGAACTCAAGGCACGGCTTGACGACCTAAAAAAAAGCATGTTGACCAATTCTTCAAAATAATGGTATATTTTCGTACTATATTTGAAATCTTAAAACCTGTGTAGATACTATACAGGTCAATATAAAGGAGCATGTTCTATGTTACGGACATATCAGCCCAGCAAAGTAAAACGCAATAGAAAATTTGGATTCAGAGCCCGCATGGCAACAAAAGGCGGACGTCAGATTCTTGCACGCCGCCGCGCAAAAGGCCGCAAAAAGCTTTCTGTTTCTGACGAAAAGAAACCTTATTGATATTGACCAGGGATGGAAACAGAGTTACTGAAAACGGGATTTTTTAGGCGTTGCGAACGTATAAAAAATCCTGCTGATTTTAAGAGTCTGTTTAAGAATGGAAAAAAGACAGGTGTTCCCGGTGCAAAACTGTTTTATGCAGAAAACACACTGGGAAAGAACCGTATAGGTTTTCCTTTACCCCGCGGATACGGTAACGCAGTGCAGAGGAATCTGTCAAAACGGTACAGCCGGGAAGTCTATCGTTTATTTAAAACACATCTGAACACCGGATATGATATGCTGTTCCTGGTATATCCCGGAAACGATTCGTTCAGCACGCGGTGTGTTCAATTTCGATTACTGTGCGAAAAGGCAGGGTTAATCAAAAAATGAAAAAATTTCTTACGAAATTTTTCTGTTTTTTCATCCGTGCTTATCAAATTTGTATTTCTCCTTTGTTTCCGCCATGCTGCAGATACAAACCTACGTGTTCTCAGTATGCACTTGAGGCAATTCGAAAATACGGACCTGGTAAGGGTCTTTTCCTCGCTATTAAACGTATTCTCCGGTGTAATCCTTATCATGCCGGCGGATATGATCCTGTTCCCTGATTAATGGAGATTTAAACTGATGGATAAAAATACCATTTGGGCCATAGTTCTTTCGGTGGCTGTTATTGGTGCATTCATATTCCTGCAGCCGATATTTACTCCGGCAAGCAAGACCGCAGAAACACAGAACACCGTTGCCCGGACAGCGGAAGCGCCTGCTGAAAACAACGGTACGGATAAAAGCGCACCGGTAAAAAATGCCGTTCTTTCACAGGCGGCGGATACAGGTGAAACGATTCCCGAACAGACTGTCGTTATTACAACCGACAAGGTAAAGGCCGTTTTTACGAATAAAGGCGGCGACATTGTAGATTATCAGCTTCTTAATCATATCGACACTGATACCGGAAAAGGTGTTCAGATGGCCGACAATATTTCCGATTTTAACCGGTCGTGCGCGGTATCGTTCGGCGGTCCCGACAGCATGATTATAAACGACACGTTCAACGTCGAGCGTCCTGACGACAACACGGTGCTGTTTACGAAGCATTACAACGGCTATACGTTCGGAAAGCGGTATACGTTCAAGCCGGGCGAGTATATCTTCAAACTTGAAATTCTGGTACACAGCGACGAGGGAAACGCGGTTCTTAATGCGAACGGAACGGCGTACACGCTGCGCACGTCGCCGCAGATAGGTCCTCATTTTGATTCTAAATCGAACAGATACGAAGTCAGGCAGTTCCTTTCTTTCAGCGGCGACAAGAAGAAGACGATAACCCTCGGAACAAAACAGTTCAAATCATTTGATAAATCATATTCATGGACCGGCATTGCGGGCAAGTATTTCGAAGCTCTCGTAATTCCGGCCGATGAAGGCGTCATGGGCGAAACGTATTATTCGTCGAAAGTCGAAGTGCATGATTATGCCGACGCACAGGCGCTTTTGACCCGTAGGCAGTTCTCCGGTTCCGATATGGCGGATACGTATTATGTCTACTTCGGACCGCGCAACGAAAAGGATTTGAAGCGCTACAACGCAGCGGAAAACAACGGCTGGCAGCTCGGTTACGCTGAGAAGAAAACGGACCAGCCTGTTGAACTTTCGGAACCGCTGAAACTTCCGGAATCGCTGCAGTCGAGCGGCTGGCTCGGCTGGCTTGAGAACATTCTCAAATGGGGTCTCGAGATGCTGTACAAGCTTATTCCGAACTGGGGCGTGGCAATCATCCTGATGACTGTTATTTTCAAATTCGCCATGTTCCCGCTTACGAAAAAGCAGTCTCTGAGCACTCTTAAGATGCAGAATCTTCAGCCGCAGATGACCGCAATCCAGACGAAATACAAGGACAATCCGCAGAAGATGCAGGAGGCGATGGGCAAGCTGTACAAGGAGAATAATTACAATCCTGCGAGCGGCTGTCTGCCGATGCTGCTTCAGTTCCTTATTATTTTTGCAATGTACAACCTGTTCAACAATTATTTCGAGTTCCGCGGCGCGTCGTTCATTCCCGGATGGATTCCCGATTTGTCGGCCGGCGACAGCGTGTATACGTTCAAGAAAAGCATACCGTTCGTCGGCAATGCAATCAGAATTCTTCCGGTGATTTACCTTGCATCGCAGCTGCTGTACGGAAAAATAACGCAGAACGGCGGAACGGCTATGGGCAACGGAACAAGCGCAACGCAGATGAAGTTCATGATGTACGGTATGCCGATTGTGTTCTTTTTTATTTTCTACAATGCGCCGTCAGGTCTGCTGCTTTACTGGACTGTAAGCAACCTGATTCAGATGGGACAGCAGCTTGTTATTAATAAAATAATGGAAGAGAAAAAGAAGGAAACGGCAGTTGAGAAAAACGGAAAGTCTTTTACCGTGGCGAAAAACAATAAAAAAAGATAATTGAAAGCGAGAGGTACTGTATTATGACGTATGAATATGAAGGAAAAACCGAAAAGGAAGCTATAGAAAAAGCGGCAGCCGAACTTGGTCTTGAACGGGACCAGTTCGACATTGAGATTCTTGAAACACAGAAAAATTCCCTGTTCAAAAAAGGGTACGTAAAAATCCGCGTTCATCCCGTCGACGCCTTTGATGCGGCGACAGAGGGCAACGACATTATTATGCCGGGAAGCATCGGAAGAGTTGTGGCGGATCCTCTTCCTCAGGACGAGTTTGAAAAGAAACTTGTGGAATTTATAAACACAGTGATAGAGAAGATGGGATATGATGTGAAGACGGAAATTGTATTCCGCGAACCACAGAAAATAGGAATAAAGATGGATTCTCAGAATTCGTCGATTCTTATAGGACGCAAGGGAAAGAACCTCGACGCGCTTCAGCTGCTCGCGAACATTTACGCGGGACGTCTCGGACACGAGGATGTGCGTATTATTCTTGATACGGAAAACTACCGCATCCGCCGCGAGGAATCGCTTGTCCGGCTCGCGTATACGACTGCGGACAAAGTCCATCAGACGCACAATTCGATTCTGCTTGAACCGATGAATCCGTTCGAGCGCCGTCTTATTCATACGACTCTTAACGATATTCCCGATATTGATACCAAATCGGAAGGTGATGGTTTATATAAGCAGGTGCGCGTGAGCTGGAAAGGCGTGTACTGATTTTTTTACGATGAAAATTTTTTTTACCGCATGCATATCAATATTTTTCTGCGCTGCTGCCGTTCTTCCCGTGTATGCGGAGAACGGCGCAGTTAAGCCGTATACGCTTGAAGACGTTGTAAGTGAACCGTATTTGTCGCAGCTGAAAGCCGAAAAAAGAATACGGTTCGTGCACGCGGAAAACAACCGGAAACTCGAACTGCTGCCGAAATCCGTATATACGGAACGTGTGTCGGCAAACAGGATTGAAAAGAAAAGCGGGTATACAACGGAATGTCTGTATCTTGTCGACAAGGATTCCCTTGGTGCGAAAAATGCGGAAGGTGTTTCTCCGGACACGTCAATAAACGCCGTCGCACGGATTCTCCGTTCCGTTTCAAAGATGGAAGGGATGACGTATTATTCGAGTATTTCAAAAAAAACTCTGGTGCTGTACAGCAGAACGTATATGATTGCAGGCCCCGACGGCGACACTCCGATTGCCGATCAGAACACGGGGGATGCGGACGGGCAGATTTCGTATGCATATCAGCACGATAACACGTTCGGCGGCTGCGAATACGTGCTTAATTATTATCAGTCAGCGAACGAAATATACGCCACATTCAATAATCTCACAAAAATGATGTTCGGAATTATTAAGGCCGTAGATCCGCATATGTTCAGATCGAACGTGCTCGTAATGGACTGCGGACGGCAGTATCTTGTGTACATTTCTACCGATGCAGGTTGTCCTCGTATCGGAATCATCGACAGGCAGATAAACTATGCGTTCAACGACAGACTCGACGCGCTGTACGAGTGGTTCGTATCGCAATTTTAAGATATTGAAGAAGGTAAAGTATGAATATGAAAAAATCGTTTTTACTTGTTTTATTCAGCTGCGTATTATTATTTATTGGAGGATGCAGTCCTATGGACAAAAGTATGAAATCCCTTGAGGGAAAAAACGGCGTTTTTGCAGTAATGGAAACGCCGAAAGGTAATATTGTTCTTGAACTGTATTACAAAGATACACCGCTTACCGTAACGAATTTCGTCGGTCTCGCGGAAGGAACGCTTGATGCTGCGAAAGGCAGACATTTTTACGACGGTTTGAAATTCCACCGCGTTATAAGCAAGTCAAACGGCGATGAGCAGGATTTCATGATTCAGGGCGGCGATCCGAAGGGCAACGGAACTGGCGGTCCCGGATATGCGTTCCCTGATGAAATAGTCGACAAATACAAGTTCGACAAGTCGGGCGTTCTTGCAATGGCAAATGCCGGTGCGAATACTAACGGAAGTCAGTTTTTTATTACGATTGTTCCGACGTCGTGGCTCGACGGAAAACATACGATCTTCGGAAAAGTTCTTGAAGGTCAGGATGTTGTCAACGGGATGAAGCAGGGCGAGACTATTACAAAAGTGACAATCATCCGTCAGGGAGACGATGCGAAAAAATTTACTGCTTCACAGAGTGATTTCGACAGTCTTGTCATGTCTGCTGCAAAAGCTGCTGCATCCGAAAAGGAAGCGAAATTCGCTTCGCAGATTAAGACGATAGAAAAGAATTTTCCCGGTTATGAAAAAGACAGCAACGGAATCTACTACAAAATCACAAAGCAGGGAAACGGCGGTAAAACGGGAACCGGTAAAAACGTTTCCGTCGACTATAAAGGATATCTTATAGACGGAACCGTATTCGATACGTCGAAAGGTCGCGAGCCGCTTTCATTTACTACGGCGGCCGGACAGATGATTCCCGGTTTTGACGTCATGGTTCAGGATATGAAACTGGGCGAAAGCCGCACGATCGTCGTTCCGCCCGATTTGGCATACGGCGAACGCGGATATCCTGGAGTTATCCCCGAGAATGCGTACATCGCGTTCGATATTGAACTGAAAAAGAACTAGAGCTGATTAAGAGGCATTATCAATTAAAGCCGGCGGATATTTCCGCCGGCCTCATTATTATAATAATCTGTTTTTTTGATTTCCGTGATCCGATTCTTTTCTTTTGTATTCTATCTTCCGGTATTTTTGTAATTAACACGACGCCTCCACTTCTGCTTTATCCGTTCCACATGTACAGTTTGGATGGACCAAACTGTATTGTTTGTACAGCTATTTATGATCATTTTTGACATCCTGAACTTTACATTTGTTCCATTCCATTGCTGCATGGTAAATGACCCTGAAAAGAAAAATTGTATTTGCATTCCTGCATAAACCTATATTGCATAAAATTGCAATATCCGTTGCATTTCTGCCTCGTAAAACCGTGATATATTTCGCTGTATCAAGGAGGTGCCTATGATACAGAAAGCACGGGGACGGGAAGGTTGCAGCGAATCCTTCATCATTTTTTTATTAATTATGAATTTTCCATCAAGGAGGTTTTTGGTATGGAAAAGAAAATAGGTGCGTATTCGAACGAGAATAACGCTGTAAGTGTGTCTCTCCGTGCAAATCCGTTTGCAAAGGACGAGAATTCGCAGTATATCGTGAACGCCACACGGCGCACGGTAGACCTTAATAATCTGATAGCAGGTCTTGCCGAATCAAATACGGGAGTTGACGTGGCGATGGTGCGTCACAGCGCGGAACTTCTTAAACGCGAAATCATTTCAAAGCTGCAATCCGGTAAGGCGGTGAACGTACTTGATCTTGGCACGTTGTATATTGGTGCAGCGGGTACTATGAGCAAGTCGGACGTAACAACAGGAACAGTGCCCGGATTCGAGGTTCGCTTTACGCCTTCAAAGGACGTAAAATCGGCAGTGACCGACATGGAAGTGGACAAAATCGTGATGAATGATCCTGCTCCTGTTATCGCAGAAATATTGAGCCTGCCTGATAAAAAAACGGACGGAAATCTGACAGCCGGCAAAATGGTACGTATTACGGGCAGCCATTTGAAGCTTATAAGCGATCAAAGCGCCGTGTACTTTGTCCCGTTCGATGAATCTAATAACCTTGTAACGGATGAATCCAGATGGGTTACAGTAAGTTCCGTTCTTATTACGCGGAATCTACCGGGCACACTGGAATTCTTCCTCCCTGAACTTGAAGCGGATACATCGTACAAGATTGCCGTGCGCAGTTATGAAAACGCGAACGGGAAAGATCGGAAGACGCCTGTCACGGGGATAAGTTCCATTGCAGTGAAGCTGGCGTAAGATAATTGAAGTGTGCGCCCGACATGCGGGAAAGGCGCACACTTTTGTGAACAGAAGTGTCGAGCCGGAATATTTTACACGTATTCAGGTTATCGTTCTTCTCTGAAGTACGGATTTCCGAGCGCCTCGGGACTCTGGTTTTCCTTTTTCTTCCGCATTGTCATGCATACCAGCACGATCACAGTCGCGAGGTATGGTATCATGTCGAGGAGCTGCGGAGAAATTGCAATAGTACGGCCTGCTATGACGAGGTTCTGGATTTTGAACGCGAGGCCTTTGAGCGCGCCGAACGCATAACTTGCGGCGATTGCCTGCAGCGGATTCCACGTGCTGAAGATGACGAACGCGACCGCAATCCAGCCGGCGCCTGCGGTGATGTTCTCCTGCCAGCGCGGAACGAACACGAGCGAAAGGTATGCGCCGCCCATACCGGCGAGAAATCCGCCGAGGATGATATGCACGTATTTGTACAGCGTGACGTTGATGCCGCTTGCGTCCGCAGCTGCGGGATTTTCGCCGACGGAACGGAGATTGAGCCCCCGGCGCGTAAAGCGCATGTACAGATAAAGCACGACTGCAATAATAATCGAGATATACACGTAGATGCTCTGTGAAAAAAGCGCTGGTCCTACGACGGGAATTCTGCTCAGTCCGGGGATTGAACGCGCCGCGAACGCGGTCTGTATTTTTTCCGGCAGAAAGTGACTGCTGATTGTCTTGCTGAGGAAGCCCGCGACTCCGGTACCGAAAATCGTGAGCACAAGGCCCGTGACAACCTGGTTGCCGCGCAGGGTGACAGTTATGACCGCGTAGATGAGCGCGCCGGCCGCTCCTGCAAGACCGGCCGCAAGAACTGCGATGACCGGACTGCAGAACGTATATCCTGCCCAATATCCGACGGAAGCGCCCATGAGCATCATGCCTTCGATTCCGAGATTCGTGTTGCCTGCTTTTTCGCACATAATTCCGCCCGAAGTCGCAAGCAGAATGTGTGTTCCCATCTGAACTGCTGTCTGAAGAAACAGTCCGAGCTGAATGACGAAATTCATTTTTCCGCCTCCGTTGCTGTTTGATGCGGTTTCTTAACAATCACAAAACGGTAGCGTATGAAAAATTCGCTTCCGAGAACGAAGAAAATAATAATTCCTTCAAGTATCTGAGACATCGAAGAAGGAATCCTCATGGCGCTCTGAAGGAAATTTCCTCCCTGGATGAGCATGCTGAACAGGAACGATACGAGCACCATAAGCAGCGGATCGAGCTGTGCAAGCCACGTCGTGATGACAGCGGTGAATCCCATGCCGCCGCTCAGCTGTTCGGACAGAGAGTTTTCTATTGCGCTTGCCTGCATCATACCGGCAAATCCGCAGAGTCCGCCGCTGAGCATGACGGTGACGAGCAGAACGCGCGGGACGTTTATGCCGGCGTAATGCGCCGTTGCCTCGCTTTCGCCGAGCACGTCTATTTCGTAGCCGAATTTCGTACGTCTGAAAACGACGGAGAAAATCACCGCAAGGGTGAGCGTAAGAATCCAGCCTACGTGGATGCCGAATAATTTCGGAAGAACGGCGTTCTGCGTGAAGTGCGCTATTTTCGGGAAGCCGTTTGCCGCGGGATCGCGCCACGGACCATACTGGAGATAGCCTATCCACAGCTGTGCAACGTAATTGAGCATGAGCGTTACGAGCGTTTCGCTTGCGTTGAATTTTATTTTGAGCCCGGCCGGAACGAGCGCCCACAAACCGCCGAAAATGAAGGACGACAGCATCATGCAGATAAGAAGAACGGGCCGCGGCATATTCGGAAAAGCGAAAGCGACGAGCGATGCTCCGAACGCCCCCATAAAAAGCTGGCCTTCCGCACCGATATTCCAGAACTTCATTCGGAAAGCGATGCCGATGCCGAGTGAAAGCACCGTAAGCGGAATCGCCTTGTTTACCGTTTCGCGGAAACGGTAAGCGCTGCCCAGACTTCCCGCGATAATCTGTCCGTATATTTTAAGCGGATTCAGTTTCATGCAGAGCATGATGACGGCCGCGGCGGCGAGCGCGACGGTTACGGCGAATATGCGCATGCATGTCGTCCGCTTCCGGCTCAGTTCTGTTTTTGCTACGATACGGATCATGCTTTGCCTCCCATCATCATAATACCGATGATGTCTTTGCTTTCCGTCCGCGGATTAACAATGCCCATCACTCTGCCGTTATGAATGACCATAAGCCTGTCGCTCAGTCCGCGGAGTACATCGAGGTCTTCGCCTATAAGAAGGACGGCGACACCTTTGCATTTCTGCTCGTTGAGCATGGCGTAAATGGTATTTGATGCGCCGACGTCGAGTCCGCGGAACGGATATGCGGTGACGAGAACGCGCGGATGCATTTCAATTTCGCGGCCGAGAAGCACTTTCTGAATGTTCCCGCCGCTTAGTTTTTTAACAATATGATTAACGCCCGGTGTTGAGATGTCGTAATTTTTAACAATAAGTTCCGCGCGTTTTTTTCCGTCGGCGCGGTCGACGAACGGACCGTCGGATTCGTCGTACGTTTTGAGCATGACGTTGTCCGTAATGTCCATGCCGGCGACAAGTCCCATGCCGAGACGGTCCTCGGGAATAAAACTCATCCGCAGTCCTTTCTTTTTGATGCTGAGCGGCGACATTCCGACGAGCTCCTCGTTGTCGAACATGATCGAACCGCCGTCGACGCGGCAGAGACCCGCAATCGCTTCGCACAATTCCTTCTGTCCGCTGCCCACGATCCCCGCGACGCCGAGAATTTCGCCGCCGTACAAATCGAACGACATGTGATTAAGAACGGGCATGCTGTTTTCATTGGTAACACAGAGATCCGCCACGGTGAGCAGCGGCTCTGCAGAACGCGGTGCATGAGCGCGCACGACCTCGAGCGAAACTTCGCCGCCGACCATAAGTTCCGCAAGTTCGTGCGCCGTGGTTCCTGCCGTTTCGACCGTACCGGCATAAGCGCCCTTTCGCAGTACCGAAACGCGGTCGCTTATTTCCATTACTTCGTTGAGCTTGTGCGTAATGATGACGACGGAGCAGCCCTGTTCACGCATGCGCCGCAGAACGTCGAACAGGCGTTTCGTTTCCTGCGGAGTGAGAACGGCGGTCGGTTCGTCGAGAATCAGCAGCTTTGCCCCCTGATAGAGCATTTTAATAATTTCTACAGTCTGTTTTTCGCTGACGGACATCGAATATATTTTTTTATACGGATCGATGGAGAATCCGAACGAGTTTTCAAGTTTATTTATTTTCCCGGCGATTTTCTTTTTGTTAATAAAAAAGGAATTTCTTTCACCGAGCGTAATGTTTTCAAGCGCGCTCATGACGTTTACGAGCTTAAAATGCTGGTGGACCATGCCGATACCGTTTTTTATCGCATCTTCCGGAGATGTGAAGAATTTTTCACTCCCGTTTATGAAAATGCTGCCGCGGTCCGGAGTGTAAATGCCTGAAAGAATATTGACGAGCGTGCTTTTGCCGGAGCCGTTTTCGCCGAGAAGTGCGAGAATTTCGCCTTTTCTTACATCAAGTGAAATGTTTTTATTTGCCTGTACGGTTCCGAATGTTTTTGAAATGTTTTTTAATTCTATGAACGTTTCCATACACAGCCCCTTGCTGCATATTAAAAGTAAAGGGCCGGCTGAAATGTATCAGACAGCCCTTTATATCCGGTGTCGTAAATCAGTTCTTCGGAACGCTTCCGATTACGCCTTTGACGAACCAGTTCATGTTCCAGATTTCATCGTCGGTGAGCGTCGTCCCCGCAGCGATTTTTACGCTGCCGTCCTGATCTTCAATAGGGCCGGTGAAAATTTTATTCGTTCCGCTGATAATATCGGCCTGAGCTTTGTCTACGGCTTCCTGCGTTCCCGGAGCGCAGAGCGGCGTGAGCGTGTCGAGCGTCACCATGCCGTTTTCAAGTCCTTTCCAGTACGCCTGGCTTTTCCATGTTCCGTTGAGAATCGAGTGTACGTCTTCGAGATAGAAAACGTCCCAGTGGAAAAGCGGTGCTGTCAGATATGCTTTAGGAGCCGCGTTCGGTGAAGCGACGTTGTAGCCGATGCAGTATGCGCCTTTTTCCTGCGCTGCAATCTGAGCGGCGGTCGAATCCTGATGCTGTTCGAGTACGTCGCATCCTTTGTTAAGAAGCTCCATGGCCGCCTGCTTTTCCTTTGTAGGATCGTACCACGTGTTGGTCCAGATGACTTCGACCGTCGCATTCGGATTTACGGACTGCACGCCGAGCGTGAAGGCGTTGATGCCGCGGATGCATTCGGGAAGCGGGAAGGCCGCGACGTAGCCGATTTTGTCAGCGGCAGTTTTCATACCCGCGACGATGCCCGCAAGGTAACGTCCCTGAAACGCTTTGCCGAAATACGTCGAAACGTTGTCTGCGCGTTTATATCCTGAACAGTGACCGAACTTAACGTTCGGATAATCAGCCGCGACTTTGATTGTCCAATCCATGAAACCGAAGCTCGTCGTGTAAATCACGTTGCATCCCTGATCGATAAGGTCGCGGATTGCTTTTTCGCAGTCGGCGTTTTCGGGAACGTTTTCGACGTATGCGGTTTTGATTCCTTCGGCTTCGAGTGCGAGACGCCCTTTGTCGTGAGCCTGTGTGTATCCTTCGTCGTTGACGGAACCGATGTACACAAAGCCTACTTTGATGGTATCTTTCGTAAGCGCGGTTGATTTTGCAGCAGTTTCTTTTTTGCTGCAGCCGGTAACAGCGAACAGTGCGCAGATGCAGGCCGTAACTGTTAAAAATTTTTTCATGTTTTGCTCCTACTCTATATATAGCCCTGCGGGCTCATATGCCAGAGAATCCGCCGATCGATGCATCGGAATTTAATCAGCGTGTCACTGATTTTGTGAACGGAATGTAATTCCGTGTTCCGCGGACATCGAGTCTATGATGGCGAGAGACTCGATCCTGTATCCTTTTTTACGGAGGATTTCACCGCCTTCCTGAAATCCTTTTTCGATGACAATTCCCGCTCCCGCGAGTTCTGCACCTGACTGCCCGACAAGGTCGACGAGTCCCGAAAGGGCGCTTCCGTTCGCGAGAAAATCGTCTATGAGCAGAACTTTGTCCGTTTCGGCAAGGTACTGCTTTGCGACAATAACGTTATAATTTTTAGAGTGAGTGTACGAATAAACCGACGTACGGTAGCAGTCGTCGGAAATGTTGCTTGAAGAACTTTTTTTGGCGAATACGACGGGACAGTTGTCGAACCAGCGGGCCGTTGCACAGGCCACAGCTATACCGGAAGATTCGATCGTGAGGATTTTCGTCACCGTGCGGTCCGCATAACGGCGGGCAAATTCCTCACCAAGCTCGTCGAGCAGCCCGACGTCTATCTGATGATTGATAAAACTGCTTACTTTTAAAATATTACCGGGAAGAACCTTTCCGTCCTTCCTGATTCTTTCTTCCAATAATTCCATAGCATATACTAATAGAATTTCATCGTTTACGCAATATTTACGGACCCGCGGATTTATTAATATTTGAGGTTCAGGCGGAACAATTTCGAACCACGCCGGGGAGACCAGGTCTCCCTGCGTTTTGCGGGAAGCGAGGAAATGTCGTCCGGCACGAATCCGAGATTCTCGAACCAGTCTGCAGCCTGCGTTGTGAGTATGAAAACGCCGCCGATCTTTTCCTTTTTTGCGCGGTCGAGCAGATATTCGACGAGTTTCGGTCCGATGCCGATATTTGCGCAGGAATCGTCGACAGCGACAGCCGCGATTTCCGCCTGTTCCGTGCCGTAAATGTGCAGCGCAGCGCACGCACGGATTCCGCCGTCCAGTTCGTAGACAATGTAATCAGCAAGATTGTCGAGAATCTGCTTGTCGGTGCGCGGCAGAAGGTTACCGTGGTCGACGAACGGGCGCATAATAGAAAGAACAGCGGGAACGTCCTCGGCCGTCATCGGCCGGATTCCGCCGTAATTCTTCGAGTAAATCATAGTGCCTGACCCGAGGTCCGAGAAAATCTCGCAGGGCAGAGCGCCGTCGAGCGAGCCGTTGAGAATGTGGACGCGGGAAACGCCCGACGTGCATGCGTTCTTTGCAAGACACAGAAGAGACATGATTTTTGTGTTTTTCGAGGCGGCATTCGCTTCGGTAAAAACGTCGAGCTCGTCGAGATTCAGGGCGGGTACTTCGCCGGTATCCGACGTGCCGATTCCGTCCGGGATAGTGAAATGCTCCGCGCTGATTTCCGCGTCGGGCATGACGAAAAACAGTTTATCCGCCTGCAGATGAACCGCGATTTCCTCCGCGAGCGTAATCGACGAAATGTTGTACGGTTTTCCCGCGGCGCTCCAGCCGATGCAGGGAAATATCGGGATAAAACCGCTCGCGAGCACGGTGCGGATTGCATCCGTCTGCACTTTGTCTATTTCGCCGGCAGTGCCGTAGTCTTCGCCGTTGAGAACGCCGATGCTCCGGGCCCGCACCCAGTTTCCGATGACCGCGGTAAGGTGATCTGCGGCGAGCGCCGTCATGACCGTGTTCGAGACGTCGAACGCCGCCATCTTGATCGACGGCATCGCTTCAGGCTTCGTGACGCGGATGCTGTTTTTGTACGACCAATCAATCCCCGAAGACGACAGAATTTCGTCGATACGCTTGTGCGCGCCCGGAACAATAAGCACCTGCAGTCCGGCTTCGTGGATAAGACTGATGTCGCGGATGTGGCTCGAGAACAGCGTCGAGTCGATCACTTCGTCGTCGAGATAGATGACGACGACCGCGTTTTTAAAACGCTTGATATATCGGATAACGTCGCGTATGCGCTGCGATTTCTGGTTTCTGGATGAGGGGTCTTCCATACATAAGCATTATAGAATAACGTTACTCTTTCCACAATTGTTCAAAGAAATACGTCCACGGCAGTATTTCAATCCCGTCAACAAGACGCGGACGTTCTTCTCTGCAGATGACTATGTATCGTTTAAATATACCTTCTTCCCGCAGTGCACGGAGTCCTTTGAGATGTTTGTCTGTAACGACCGTTGCGCATTTCACTTCAACGGCAAGTTCCGTATCGACGCAGAAATCGACTTCCTGATTCGCTGTTGAACGCCAGAAAGACAGTGTACTTGCTGGACGAGTATAATCTATCCAGGCGCGCAGTTCCATGCAGACGAGTTGTTCAAAAAATTCTCCGAATTCCGTCGTACCTTCCGCCGGTGTCGGAATATTCCGCAGAGCGCGTACGATTCCTATATCAAAAAAATAAAATTTTGCAGTTGCGATGGTCTTTCGTTTTTTTGTGGCAGTAAAAGGCTGTATTTCATATCCCAATAACGTGTCGGTAAGAACCTGATACCATTGTCGTACCGTCTGGACCGCGACCTGACTGTCGTTTGCAATATTCGTGTAGTTGATAAGCTGCGCATTCGCGGATGCTGCAGTTTTTAAAAATCGTGCGAAAGCAGGAAGATTACGCGCTGCACCTTCCGCGGCAATTTCCTCCGTCAAATACGTATTCACGTACGCGGACAAATCTTCTTCTATATCGTCCGAATAGAACAGCGGCGGCAAAAGGCCGTGTTCAAACAGATACGGCAGGTTGTAGTTCTGTTCCCGGGAGATTTCCGCAAAAACAAACGGATGCATGTGACGCTGAGTTGCCCGACCTCCAAGCAGATTCACTCCGGCAGTACGCAGTTTCCGTGCGCTTGAACCGGTAAGCAGAAAACGAATTGCACGGTCTTCAATAAGAAAATGAATTTCATCGAGGAGCTGCGGACATTTCTGGATTTCATCGATAAAGATAATACAGTTACGAAGGTTACGCGCTTCAGCTTCCTGCCTCAAAAGTCCCGGATCGGCTTGAACCTGCAGCCGGAGACGTCCGTCAAGGAGATTCCATGAAAGCGCAATATCCTGCTGCAGCTGTTCTTTTACATATGATGATTTACCCGTTTGGCGCGGACCGAACAGAAATACCGATTTCTGTGAAAGCAATTTTTTCAGAGCAAGAACACGTTTTACATATATTTCCATAATAACGTCCTTTTGTTTAGTGATTTATCATGATAAATCACTAAACTGATATAAGTTTATCATGATTCCATTCGGTGAGCAACAGTTCCGGTAAGAAGGGATATACTCGCAATACTGATTATATAACTGCTGATTGACTGTTTAGCCGGCAACCGGTTTATTCTTAAACGAATATCTGCACCCGCAGTATGTCTGACGATACAGGCCGAATTCGCTGCTCAACTCGAGGCTGCGGAGGAATCCGCTTTTTTTCTTGAAGTCGCTCGTGAGAAAGCCCGTGCCGTCTGCAGACCGGAGCGCGCTGCCTATTGTGTTGATTTTTTCAGCGTCTTTAAACGGACTGATTGAGAGCGTCGTCGTAAACCAGTCGAAGTGATTTGCGGCCGCGTATTCGTACGCTTTTTTCATGCGCAGCAGATAGCAGCGGCGGCAGCGTTCACCGCGTTCCTTTTCATCCGCAAGTTCCGGCGTTATGTTCACCTGTACGGCGTCTTCGTATTCACGCGGATTATACGGCGCCTTAACAAGCTTAACGCCGTTCCGTACGGCAGGCGGAAAAACAGGCAGAAATTTCTGCAGTTCTCCGAGCCGGCGGTTGTATTCTTCCGGCGGATAAATATTCGGGTTGTAATAATAAATAGTGATGTCGAAATACGGCGCAAGGTATTCGAGCACGTAGGAAGAGCAGGGCGCGCAGCATGCGTGGAGCAGGAGCGTTTGTTTTCTGCCCGGCACAAGCTCGTACTGTTTTACGATTCCGTCCAGAATCGCATCGAGCTGTTTCTGATAATTCGTTTTCGGCGTTTCCGGCATAATTTACAGGTATTGCTTCATCTCGCTGTTTTCCACGCCTGCAAGCAGCTCGATGTACTGCTTCGCGGGGCTGCTGTTGATTTTCTGCAGAAGGACTTCCTCGATCTGGAAGAAACCTACGTCTGCGGACATAAGAATCTGAATACGAATCGGCTTTTCCTTACCGGCCGTAATTTCAACGTGCTCTATTGAATTTGCCGAATACTTATGGATGTCTCCCACTTTCGGCGCGTTGTCGAGTTCCATCGGAATGCGGGCGCGGCCCTTTGTCATGTCGCATCCGTCGGCGATGAGAATAAGGCCTGCCTCAAGCGAGTGGATTTTCCGTGTGCCCATGTGGCCGACGATTCCCTCCATTGCGAGCGAGCGGATTGCCACGCGCCTGTCGAGATTTGCTTCGCCCGGAATGATTTTTTCAAGCAGTTTCTCGATGATGGGAAGCGCGAGAAAAACACTGTACAGCTCGTGGTCCTGACGGCCTATCGTCATACCGAAATCGTGCATGAACGATGCGAAAATGACGGCCGTCATGCTGTCGGCGAATGTTCCGGCTTTTTCCGCCTGAAGGTTCATCTGAACTCCGGCTTTGTAAAGAATGCCCATCATGATGATGGCGTTGTAGGTGACTGTTCGCATGTGAACCGGACCGTGATCGTTGAAGCCGAGCCGCATAATCGAGACAGAGTTGCCGTAGTTCTGAATCGACTCAAGCTCGGGATCTGTCATAAGCGCTTCCGCGATGTTGAGCGGCAGCGGATCCTTTTCCGGCGTAAGCTGAATAAGTTCCTCTATTGCGGACGTGATTTTTCTGTCCATTGAAAGTTCTTTCGGTGATTTTATTGTTTTCATATTAAACTCCATTTCTATTGTAGAATGTCCGGGTGAAAAATTCAAATAAATACGGTATATTTACGCCATGTCCGAAAATCATCTTTCACCGAGACCGGTTACCGGTTTTATGCTTGCGGCCTTTACGATTTTTATCTGGGGCGTTACGTTTGTCTGTACAAAATCACTTTTAAATGATTTTTCCGCGCTCGAAATACTTGTCGTACGGTTCGTACTGGCATACGTTTCTCTGTGGATTCTTTGTCCGCATGCGCTTCATCTTGCACGCAAAAGGGACGAACTGCTGTTTTTTGCAGCTGGCCTGTGCGGCGTTACGGTATATCAGTTCCTTGAAAACGCCGCGATACTGTTTACGTCCGCTTCGAACGTAAGCATTATAGTCGCAATCTGCCCGATATTCACCGCGCTTACCGCGCAGATTTTCCTGCATGAAAAACATATTACGCCGTTCTTTGTTACCGGATTTCTCATCGCGATAACGGGCGTAGCTCTTGTGAGCTTTAACGGTGCGGCTGCTTTTCATTTCAGCCCGAAAGGCGACCTTATGGCGCTCGCCGCAGCAGTATCGTGGGGATTCTATTCGCTGTTTGTGTCGAAAATCAACGCGCTCGGCTGCAGAAACCTTGCCGCTACGCGCCGCATATTCTTTTACGCGCTTTTGTGCATGATTCCGCTCGTGCTGTTCGGAGCGCTGTCGCCTGAAGTGCGGGAGAATCAGAGTTTCTGCGTGATATTCGACGCGGCTGTTAACGCTGAGCGTTTTGCCCGGCCGATTAACTGGCTGAATCTGCTGTTTCTCGGGGTCGCCGCATCCGCGTTGTGCTTTGCTGCGTGGAACGTTGCGTGCAGAGTTCTGGGAACAGTACGCGCTACCGTCGGTATTTATCTGATTCCTGTCGTGACGATAATCTTTGCTTATTTTGTACTCGGCGAGAAAATCACGCTTATGGGAACGTTCGGTGCGGTGTTTACAATCTGCGGACTCTTTGTGTCGGGAATTGAACGGAAGAAACGTTCATAAAATTTCTCCTGAAAGAATATGCTCGTTGAGTCAAAAACAGCCGGCGTATCCTTGCTGCCTGCGGCGGAAGTATTGATTCAGGTTGACGATTGTCTCTATTTGATACTACTTTAGTAGGAGAAGAGAGTAGAGAAAACACCAAGTTGAATCTTTGGTTTTTTCAAGGAGAACGATGTATGAATGATATAAAAGGGTTGTTTGATTTGAGCGGAAAAGTTGCACTTGTTTCAGGCGGGTCGAGCGGACTCGGAGCCGACGCAGCGCTTGCCTATGCAAAAGCGGGGGCGGACGTAGCGGTTCTTGCCCGCAGGATAAACAAGCTTGAGGAAACAAAACAGAGGATACAGTCAGAAACCGGCCGTAAAGTAATTGCAGTGGAATGCGATGTGACGAGTGAAGACAGTATAAAAAGCGCGGTACAGGCGGTACTGAATCAGTTCGGAAAGATAGATATTCTGCTCAACGATGCGGGTGTTGCCGTGCACGGGAGCGTGGAGACCATGAGCCAGGAGGACTGGGACCGCGCATTCAACACGAACGTACGGAGCCAGTTTCTGCTTGCCAAATACGTCATTCCGGGAATGAAAGAACGGAAATACGGAAAAATTGTCAATATTGCATCAGTCAATGCGGTCGTCGCCGACAAGAACGATGTGTTCGTCCGTCATTCCTACAATGCGTCGAAGGCCGCAGTAAAAGGGCTGACACTCGGGATGGCTGCGTCGTATGCTCAGTACGGAATAACCGTAAACGCGGTCGGCCCCGGCCTTTTTGAGTCGGAAATGACGTCTGAGACGCTGTTCAAATCAAAAGAATTTCTTGACATGTACGACCGTCTGAACCCAAGCAGCAGACCGGGACAGCGCGGAGAACTGAACGGAACTATTTTGTACCTTTCGAGCGACGCTTCCAGTTACGTACAGGGCCAGCTGATTGTCGTCGACGGCGGCGGCAGTATCGTATAAATGACCGGACGGCCTGTATGCGTGATATAGTTTTGCCGATGCAGGCCGTTTATTCCTTTACAATCTTTTTTCATTTTTTTATACTGCAGTAATGGCGAAATATTATCAGCTTCATGCAGACGACGTAGAGCAGGTCAGTCTGATCGGAAAAGCCCTTTCGGCTCCTGTGCGTCTGGAAATTTTGAAACTGCTGTATTACGAAAGTCTCAACGTCTGTGAAATAGCGGAAAAGCTGAATATTCCCGCTTCAAGCGCCGGCATACACGTAAAAGTGCTGGAAGCTGCGGGGCTCATAAACACAGAGATCCAGCCTGGCTCTCACGGTTCCATGAAACTCTGCAGCCGGAAGATGGATTTTGTGACGATAGATTTGTGCGGTCACGCTCCGCCCGTCCATGAGCGCACGGTATTTCACATGCCGGTCGGCGCGTTCACCGACTGCGAAATTCATCCGACGTGCGGACTGTGCAGCGAGGACAATTATATCGGACCGGAGGACAGGCTTTCGTCCTTTTATCTTGAGGACCGTATAAAAGCCCAGATTCTCTGGTCGTCGGGCGGGTACGTGGAATACAGGTTTGCAAATCCTTTCACCGATTCCGCGTCCATAAAATGTCTGACGCTCAGTTTCGAATGCTGTTCGGAAGCGCCGAATTACCGTGAGGACTGGAAGAGCGACATTTCTGTCTGGATAAACGGCGTTCATTGCGGAGCCTGGACGTGTCCTGGCGATTTCGGCATGCGCAGGGGGAAACTGAATCCCGACTGGTGGGCGAACGGAAATACGCAGTACGGTATTCTGGTGAACTGGTCGGTCCGGGTAAACGGCACATTGATAAACGGGCAGCAGTCGTCGAACGCTGCGATTGACGAGCTCCGCCTGCGGGATAAACCGTATATCACCGTTCGTATCGGCAACGCACCTGACGCCGCGTTTAAAGGCGGATTCAACCTGTTCGGTTCTAAATTCGGCGACTACAATCAGGACATAGACCTGATTGTAGAATATTAAGAATGCGCTGAGTACATCCCTGTGGTAATACATGTGTCGCGCTTCCCCCTCAGAAATGCTCAAAAAAGATGTTTTTAGATACGCTGCGGCGTGTCTGAGAGTCTTTGTGACAGGTATAAAACAAATAAACTGTTTTAATAACGCTTCGTTTTTACCATAAAATATCACCATATATTCGTATGTTGCTTATATTTTATGGTAATATAAATAATTACAAAAGATAACTTCTTCTGTTTGAGTTCATATTTGATACATAATTTTTGTTGACAAATGCAGTATATGGACGTATCCTGTATACACGAATAAAAACAAAATTATTGTTTTTATTCGTGTATATTATTCATTGCAAAGCATGCGTGCATGAATATAAAACATGAATTTTGTTATAAACGCAGAATTTTACCGCTAAGCGGAGTTTTACAGGAGGAATTGTATGAAGAAAATGAATAGCGCTGCCGCTGTTTCTTTGACGGCCGCGCTTGTATTGTCTGTTTTAACAGGCTGTTCGAAGAGTAAAGAGACGAAAACTATTGAATTCTGGTCCGTTTTTACCGGTGCAGACGGAACAAGCATGCAGAAAATGATTGATGAATACAACGCAACGAATCCGGAATATAAAGTCAATCACCGCGCTATGGAAGCCAACGATCTGTATCTGAAACTGCCGCTGGCAATTCAGTCCGGGGAGGACGTTCCCGACGTGTCTATCTGCCATATAGAGCGTATACGGGCATTTAAAGACAACGGTTTCCTTGAAGACTATGATCCGCTTCTTAAAGATTCTCCGATTAAAAAAGAGAACTACAACCCGAAGGCGTGGGCTCTGACCGAACTCGACGGCGGTCATTACGGCATACCGCTCGACGTACACACGTACGTTCTGTATGCGAACATGGATTTGTATAAAAAATACGGAAACGGCGCGCTCGACGACGGCGTTCTTACATGGGACGAACTGCGGAAATCGGCGGATGCTTGTGTGAAAGACGGTATTATCCCGATGGGACTTTCGTGGCTCCGTGTGAGCTTCCTTGCGTCGTATGCGCAGCTCGGCGGAACGCTGAGTTCGGACGGGACTACTCCCGACTTCAATAACGACAAGGCGAAGAAAGTTCTGCAGAACTGGGTAGACCTGTACAAAGCCGGATATACGCAGAAAGACGGCGACAGCACCTGGGAGCTCTTTCTCGGCGGCCGCATGCTTTACTGCCCGGAAGGAATCTGGATGTACAACAATATTAAAGAGTCCGGCGTGAACGCAAAGATGTACGATTATCCGGTGTTCGACAAAAACGTCAAGGGAAACTGGACGTCTTCGCACGAGTTCGTGCTGCCCGTTAATAAAAAGCGCAGTGCGGAAAAAACGAAAGCCGTCCTCGATTTTGTCGACTGGATCGGAAACCATAGTCTTGAATGGGCGCGCGCGGGTCAGACGCCTGCTCATGTTTCCATAAAGGAAAACGCGGAATTTAAAACGATGCCGCAGGCGTTCCTTGCTGATGAAAGCGACGAACTTAAAATTTACGACTACAAATATTACGGGGATGCCGTGGAATCGCTCGACAAAGTTCTCGGCGAAATACTGTTCGGCCGCATGACGGTTCAGGAAGGTCTTGATCAGGCCGTTCAGGAAACGAAAGACCGCATCAGCAACAGCAGCAAGTAACTGACTTTTTACTCAGCAGGACGGAATGTTTATCCTGCTGAGCAGACACGGGAGAAAACCGGAAATGAAAAATAAAAAACATGAAAAAAGACAAAACCGTGCGGTTCCGTATCTGTTCATAGCACCGCATCTGATTCTGTTCTGTGTGTTTTTTCTGATACCGCTTTTTTACGGTATGTATGCGTCGTTCACTAACTGGAACCTTTTCAGCGCTCCAAAGTGGATCGGCCTTGAAAATTACAGGACCATTCTGTTCGATACTTCGTCGACCTTCTTCCGGCAGTTCTGGAACGGCCTCCGGAATACGGTGCTGTTCGTCGTTCTGTGCGTTCCCGTACAGATAATTCTGCCGCTTATTATTTCGCTGCTTCTGTACACGAGACCGCGCGGAGCAGACTTTTTCCGCAGCATTTTTTACATGCCGACGCTGCTTTCAATCACGTCGGTCACGCTCACCTGGTTGTTCATATTCAACCGTTCGCTCGGTCTGCTGAATCATCTTTTTAATATAGACACGAACTGGTACGGAGCTCAGCCGTATGCGTGGATAACAATTCTTGTGACGACATGGTGGTGGTGCATGGGAACGAACATGGTTATCTATGTTGCGGCGCTCGGCGGCATAGACAAATCCGTCATAGATGCGTCGCGTATAGACGGCGCGTCGGGGTGGTACCAGATGTGGTACATTCTGCTTCCGTCGATCCGTTTTTCGCTGACATATACGATTGTCGTGACGGTCATTTCCCAGTTCAACATTTACGGTCAGCCGCTGATGCTTACGGGCGGCGGTCCGAAGGAAAGTACTGCCGTGCTGCTTATGTACATCAGGAATATAGCGTTCGGAACGGGAAGACCTATTGCGGGAATTGCGAGCGCAATGGCGGTGATTCTCGGTCTTATCATCGGCATTGTTTCGCTTGCGCAGCTGAAGCTCATGAGCGGCAGGGAGGATGCATAATGAACAACGGGCATACTGGTATGAAAACTCCCCGGGTGCAGTCGCAGATACGAAAAGCAATCGTACTGACAGTTCTTATTATACAGTCTGCAATTTTTATTATTCCGCTTTTGTGGATATTTCTGTCGTCATTTAAAGTCGATATGGAAATAAATCAGGCAGGCGGATTTCTATACTTTCCGAAGACGTGGACGATCGGAAATTACATTTCGATTCTGAGTCCCGGAAACAAGCAGCTGCCTGTGTACAATTGGTTTTTCAATTCCATTATCGTTTCCGGTTTTCAGACAGTGCTGGCGCTGCTTATCTACAGCATGTCGGCGTACGCATACGGGAAAATGCACTTCCGGTTCAAAAACGCGATTTTTCTGACGATACTGTTTCTTTCGACGTTTCCGGGCATAACGAACATCATTCCGCTGTATAAGGAGATGTACCTGCTCAAATGGCTCAACACGCCGCTCGCGCTCATCGTGCCGGGATTAAGCGGGGTGTTTAACATTTTCCTTATCAGGCAGTTTCTCGCGTCCATTCCGAATTCTCTCATTGAATCGGCGAAGATAGACGGAGCGGGAGAGATGAGTATTTTCTTCAGGATTATTATGCCGCTCATAAAACCGGTGCTTGTCGTCGTCGGTCTGTTCACGTTCACGGGAAGCTGGAACGATTTTCTCTGGCCGTCGATTGCGATTAATAATCTTGACCGCCTTACGCTTACTGCGGGATTGCAGCTGGCGAAGGGAGTTTACGGGAATCAGGTTGCACGCGTGAGCACCATCGCGTGCATTTCAATCATCCCGATGATAATACTGTATCTGTTCACACAGAAATATTTCATAAAAGGCATCTCAATACAGGGAAGCGTAAAAGAATAAAAACAAGTGCTGATTTAAAAACATCACCGCACTACAGGAGTACATGTATGAAATCGATAATGCGCGAAGAGTATCCGCGTCCGCAGTTCGCACGCGGCAGTTTTTTGAATCTCAATGGAGACTGGGAATTTTCCTTCGATACCGATACGTTCGACCGCACGATAACGGTGCCGTTCGTCTATCAGTCGAAGCTTTCGGGAATCGGTGACCGTTCGGCTCACGATACCGTCTGGTACCGCAGAAAATTTTCGCTGCCTGCTGATATGCAGGGGAAAAATATTATTATTAATTTCGGGGCGGTCGATTACAGCTGCGAAGTCCGCCTCAACGGGCAGCTCATCGGAACCCATACGGGCGGTCATATCAGTTTCAAATTCGACATTACCGGCGCCGTCAGACAGACCGACAACGAGCTTGTGCTGAAAGTGAACGACGTGTGTGCGGATATGGAAATGCCGCGCGGAAAACAGATATGGAAAGAGAAATCGGAAGGTATTTTCTATACGCCGTCGACCGGCATCTGGCAGACTGTCTGGATTGAAGCGGTAAACAGCGTGTCTCTCGAATCGGTGTTCATTACTCCGGACCTTGATACGCATTCGGTTCATTTTACGTACAAGGTAACGGGCAGCGGGCACGCGGAACTTACAACGGACATTTCGTTCGAGGGAAAACACATCGTAAAGACCGTCGTCGCGCCCGAACACGAGACAGGCTCGTTCTCCGTTCATCTTGAACAGCAGATACTGCTCGACTGGAATTTCGGAGAGGACCTTGTATGGACTCCTGAACGGCCGAGGCTGTTCGACGTCGTTTTCACCGTCAGCGTAAACGGAAAAGAAACGGACCGCGTGACGTCGTATTTCGGGATGCGGAAAGTATCAGTCGAAAACGGTCAGTTCATGCTCAACAACCGGCCGTATTATCAGAAACTGCTGCTCGATCAGGGATACTGGCCTGAGTCGCTGCTCACGGCTCCCGAGGACGCCGCGTTCGTACGCGATATTACGCTTGCAAAATCAATGGGATTCAACGGCGTCCGAAAGCATCAGAAAATCGAGGACCCGCGCTTTTTGTATCATGCCGATAAAATGGGATTTCTTGTCTGGGGTGAATTTCCCGCCGCATACGTGTATTCGCGCACGTATCTGCTCCGTATAACCGACGAATGGATTGCGGAACTGAGCCGCGATTACAATCATCCTTCGATTGTTGCGTGGACTCCGCTCAACGAATCGTGGGGCGTTCCGCAGATAAAGGACAGAAAGGACGAACAGGCCCACAGCGCGGCGATGGTTTACCTCACGAAATCGTTCGATCAGACGCGTCCCGTTATTTCCAACGACGGCTGGGAACAGACGTGTCCTGATATGCTTACCATACACGATTACGAGAGCAGCAGAAAAATTCTTCTGGAACGGTACCGTTCGATGGAATCCATTCTGTCGTTCATCCCGGGAGGAAGAATGCTTTTTGCCCACGGCTGGACGTATAAAGGGCAGCCCGTTCTCGTCACGGAATTCGGCGGCATTTCGTATAAGAAAGGAGAACAGGAAGGGTGGGGATATTCCGCGGCAAAAGACGATGGGGATTTTGCACGGCGTCTCTACGACGTTGTTTCTCCGCTGAGGGAGTCGCCGTTTGTCCGCGGGTACTGCTACACGCAGCTTACCGACGTGGAGCAGGAAATAAACGGACTGTGCACCGCCGGCCGCGAGCCGAAAATCAATCCGGAAATTATTAAGGCGATAAACGATGGAACATGGACGCCAGAAAGTAAATAGGAAAAAAATAATAACCGCCGGTATGCTGTGTCTTTTTTTACTGGGCAGAGGTACCGGCTGTTCCGGAGGCAGAAAAGTGTATGCAGGCAATAAACTCGCCGCGTCGGGAAACGATCCGTGGGTCGTTCTGCACGACGGAACGTATTATTATTGTTATTCGGAAGGAAGCAGCGTAAAAATTTCATCCTCCGATTCCCTTGCGACTGTCTGCAGAATGCCGGGGAAAACTGTCTGGACGGCGGACCGTTCGACCGGTTATTTCAAGGACATATGGGCGCCGGAACTTCATTTTATAGACGGCGGCTGGTATATCTACGTTGCGGCCGACGACGGAAAAAACGAGAATCACCGCATGCTCTGCCTCGAAGATTCGTCTTCCGGCTCTCCCGATGCGTTTACGATGCAGGGCGTAGTGCGTGCGCAGACAGACAGGTGGGCTATAGACGGAACGGTTCTTGCGTACAACGGCCGGAACTATTTCGTCTGGTCCGGCTGGGAGGGGACGGATAACGTACAGCAGAATCTGTATATCGCCCTTATGCAGAATCCCCGGACGCTCGCGGAAGACAGAATTTGTATTTCCGTTCCCGAATATCCGTGGGAGAAGAACGGTGTTCCGCTTATTAACGAGGGGCCCGAGGCCCTTATTATTAACGGGAAAGTGCACATTATTTATTCGGCAAGCGGCAGCTGGACTGATGATTACTGCCTCGGCATGCTGACTCTCACGGGAATCAATCCGCTTGAGAAAAATGCGTGGCGGAAAAATAAAGAGCCGGTATTTTCAAAAAGTGAAAAAATATTCGGCCCGGGACACGCGTCGTTTACGACTTCGCGGGACGGAAAACGCCGTTTTATCGTGTATCATGCAAACGAAAAGTCAGGTACGGGCTGGAAAGGGCGTTCCGTGTGGGCGCAGGAATTTACGGTTACGAAGGATAATGATCCGCTCTTCGGTGAGCCGAAACCCGCGTCCGACATCCTTTTTTAGGCGGAAATTTACTGCTGCTGTGCAGCGGCGGACAGGCGTTCGGCAATCTGCCTGCCTGTCTGCGTTGCCGCAAGTCCGCCCTGTCCCGTTTCCCTGAGCGAAGCGCTCATGCTTCTGCCAATCTGTTTCATAGCGTCTATGACTTCATCGGCCGGAATTTTCGGAACGATGCCCGCGAGCGCCATGTCCGCGCACGAAAGCGCGTTCACCGCACCGACGACGTTCCGTTTGATGCAGGGAACTTCCACGAGTCCCGCAACGGGATCGCAGACGAGACCGAGCAGGTTCTGAAGTGCAAATCCCGCGGCATACACAATCTGTTCGGGCGTACCTTTATGTATAGAAACAAGCGTTCCGGCAGCCATTGCCGATGCGGCGCCTATTTCCGCCTGACAGCCGCCTTCCGCACCGGCAATCGACGCGCGGTTAGCAATCACCTGACCGATTCCCGCGGAGACGAACAATCCCCTGATAATTTCATTTTCCGGAACTTTTTTTTCACGGTAAAGCGGTACGAGAACAGCCGGCAGAACGCCGCAGGCTCCGGCGGTCGGAGCCGCGACGATGCGTTTCATGCATGCGTTCGATTCCGCCATTTGGAGCGCGCAGGCGATGACTCTGCCTGTGAAGTCGCCGCAGAGGGACGAACCGGCCGCAATATATCCGGCAAATTTACCGCCGTCGCCGCCCGAAAGACCGCTCGACGAATGAAGGTTTGCATCGTACGAATCGGCGGCGGCGAGCATCGCATTCCACATTCCGCGCATTTTAGCGGCTTCCTGTTCATCGGACATGCCGCTTTCTTTCATATCAGTTTCGCAGACAATCCGCCAGAATTCTTTTTTTTCGGTTCTGCAGCATTCGACGAGAGATGCGAGTGATTCAAACGACATCTTCCGTACCTCCGTTCACGTACGTCACTTTTATGACGCCCTCGAATTTTTCTATCTCGTTTATAATATCGTGCGGTATGCGCTGGTCCGTTTCAATGACCATAACGGCGTATCCGCCGCGTTCGTTGCGGTAAAGCTGCATACTTGCAATATTGATTCTGTTTTTTGAAAGCAGCGTCGTAACGTGTGCGACGTGTCCGGGCTGGTCAGAATTGTGAACGATGAGCGTAGGCGTTTCCGCGTTGAAATTCACGTCGATACCGTCGATTTTGTTTATCATGATTCGCCCGCCGCCGATTGAAGACGCCTGTATGACGATTCTGCTGCCGCCTTCCCCGAGCAGCGTGATGACTGCCGTGTTCGGATGGGCGCCGGGAATATCTATCGTAGAAAAGAAAATCCTGAGTCCCTGTTCCTCCGCAATCTGCAGACTTGAAGGGATGCGGATGTCGTCGGGCTGCATGCCGAGCAGGCCGGCTGCGATCGCCCGGTCCGTTCCGTGTCCGTGATAGGTTGCGGCGAAGGAACCGTAAAGGCCTACGTCTGCATACACCGGCCGCTGCTTTAACAGCAGCCGTGCCATAAGTCCTATGCGGACAGCACCGGCCGTGTGAGAACTTGAAGGACCGACCATTACAGGGCCAAGGATATCAAAGATACTCATGTAAGATTCTGGTAATATCAGTTTTTTACGTATTAGTCAATGTAAAAAACGCCAAAAGATTCTGTATAAAGTCAAAAGATTACCAGATGTGCATGACGTGCTGCATGAGCAGGCTCGCGCCGATGATGCATATCCAGCAGAAGAACCCGAGAAGAATCGGTTTGCCGCCCTTTTTCACGAGTTTTACAATGTCGGTATGCAGTCCGATGGCAGTCATTGCCATGACGATGAAGAATCTGCTCAGCCATTTAAGCGGCGCGACGATTTCGGGACTCAGGTTGAAAACGGTCGTTATAACGGAAGCGAGAATGAACCACAGAACGAACCACGGGAAAATTTTTACGAAGCTGAATCCTGCACTGCCGGAAGTTTTTTCTTTTTTCATGCGGACGAATGCGAGGACGAGCGTAATCGGAATGATTGCGAGCGTGCGCGTAAGTTTTACGATAGCGGCGTCGGACAGCGTATTGCTTCCGTGAAGCCCGTCCCATGCGCTTGCGGCTGCAGTGACAGACGACGTGTCGTTGATTGCGGTTCCCGCGAAAAGGCCGAATCCTTCGTTTGTCATGCCGAGCGCTGCGCCGAGCGGCGGAAAAATCAGCGCGGCACAGACGTTGAACAGGAAAATCACCGATATTGCCTGTGCGATTTCCTCGTCGTCCGCGCCGATGACCGGTGCCGCAGCGGCTATTGCGGAACCGCCGCAGATAGACGAGCCGACGCCGATAAGCGTCGAAATCTTACCGGGAATGTGCAGTATTTTCGAAAAAATGAAAGCTGCGACGAGCGACGTCGTAATCGTCGTGACGATAAGCGGAAGCGACTGCGCTCCTTTTACGAGAATCGCCGAAATGTTCATTCCGAAACCGAGCAGAATCACCGCGTACTGAAGTATCTTCTTTGATGTGAATGCAACGCCGCTTTGGACGACCGTTCTGTTCCTGACAAGCGGCGCGAGAATCATGCCGAGCAGGATTGCCGCGACAGGTCCTCCGACGACCGGAAACTTGGAGCCGAACAGATACGCTGCGAATCCGACGACCGCACACAATAGAACGCCGGGAACGTTTTTCTTTATAAAACCGATGACAACCATAAAACCTCCGGAAAAGTTATGGTCCACTGTACCGGTTTGCGCTGATATAGTAAAATATTATTATTCTATTAAAATGATAGGTGAATACGTATGACGATACGCCATCTCGCAGTTTTTATCGCCGTTGTCGACAACGGCTGCTCCGTTACAAAAGCGTCGGAAGCGCTGCACGTCGCCCAGCCGTCCGTAAGTCAGTCCGTTGCGGAGCTCGAGGAACAGTACGGCATCAGACTGTTCAACCGTCTTAACCGACGGCTGTATCTGACTCCCGAAGGCGAAAAACTTGCCGGCTATGCGCGCCGCCTGACAGGAAGTTTTGCTGAGCTCGACGAAATGATGAGAACCGCCGCCGGTACGGCGCCGCTGCGGATAGGCGCGTCTTTTACGACGGGCACCGTGCTGCTGCCGGAACTGCTGCGGAGTAATCCGGAAATCAGGCCGGAAGTCTCGGTGTGCAACACGCGCGACATAGAACGCATGATACTGGAAAGCCGGCTCGACGTTGCCGTTGTCGAGGGCACTATTGAATCGCCGGATATTGTGCAGGTGCCGCTCATGCAGGACGAGCTCGTGTTCGCCGCGTCGCCGGACTACGCTGCCGACGACAATCCTGTGTTCATTCTTCGCGAAAAAGGTTCGGGCACGCGGGAACTTTCCGACGTCATGCTGAACGCGTGGACGCGAAAAACGAAGCAGCAGCCGGTCGTGTGGGAAACAGCGAACACGCAGACAATCTGTGCGCTCGTGAAGGCGGGTCAGGGCACCACGATTATTTCGCGCAGTCTTATTCGGGAGGAACTCGCCGCCGGAACTCTCTCCGATACGACGCCGGCCGACGAAAACGTGAGGAACTCAGGCGTACGCACGTTCCGCCTCGTATATCACAGGGATAAATATATCGACGGACGCATGCGGCAGTTTATTGACAGCGCATGCGCTTTACGACAGCGCTGATGTGTACCGCGGCCGTGTTGACGAGCGGCAGCGGTATGTCGCCATCGTGAATGAGAAGCGGAAGCTCCGTGCAGCCGAGCACCACGGCGTCGACCGGCTTACCTGCGTCTGCCGCGGAATTAATAATCGGATTGCAGATTTCATAGAACCGCGCTTTCATTTCCGGCGTCACGATGCCCGCTTCGAGGTCCGGGAAAATAATATGGTGGATTCTTTCCCTGTCTTCCGGCGCGGGCATAACGCAATCGATTCCGGCCTTTGCGAATTTTTCAGGATAGAACGTGTTGTTCATGGTAAAAAGCGTGCCGGTGAACAGAACTCTCTTCCAGCCCCGGGCAACGGTGTGTGAAACGGTCGCATCGACAATGCTGATAAGCGGCAGCGGCGACACCTTTTCGAGTTCGTCGAAAACCACGTGCGGTGTGTTCGACGCGATAAGCGCAAAATCGGCGCCTGCGTTTTTGAGCTGCTGAACGGCCGTTTCCAGCTTTGCGGTAAGACTGCCGTATGATTTTGCCGCAACGTCTGCGGTGATGTCGGTCATGTTTACGCTGTTTATGACGATCCGCGGATAGACGTCCTGCTGTACGGCTTTGCGGTATTCAGTGATGATGCCGTTGTAATAATCGACAGTCGACGCGGGCCCGAGTCCTCCGACAATTCCCGGAACAGGGACTGATGACATGCTGCTCATACGGGAACTATACCGGGATTTCCGTTTTTTGCCCAGTCATCAGCGGCATCTAAGAAAAATACAGTAAAGTCAAAGAAACAACGACTGTATTCCTGCAGAACGATTATATACTTACGCTGAAGTGTTGAATGGAACACGCCCGCCGGCAGTATGCGTATATACCTCCTGCTGCTGCCTGCGGGGAATATCAGTTATAGGAGATTTTTATGAGAAGAAGTGTATGTATTCTGGGATGTATCGTTCTGGCCCTTGCGGGGTTTGCCGGATGTTCCGGAAAAAACGGCGGAGCAGCGGATTCGTCCGCGTCTTCCGATTCGTCTCTTTCTTCCGCCGATCAGGCTATTGCAAAGAGAAAGGCCGAAGCAAAAAAGACGGGAAAATATCCGAAAGTCGTCATGTGCTTCATGAACTGGGCGGGAGCTCCGAAAGGAATTGCTCGGATTAACAAAACAATCAGCGCCTATACGGAAGAAAAACTGGGACTCGACGTCGAACTTGAAATCCTCGACGCGGCGTCGTATTCGCAGGGAATGACGCTCATGCTTTCTTCCGGCGAGCAGGCTGATATTTTCAATGCAATCAGCGTCGGATATACGCCGAGCGTGAACAAAGGTTTCTGTCTCGATCTCGAAGGGGATAACCTGATACAGACATACGGGAAAGGTATTCTTGATACGATGGGGAAGACGCTTACCGACGCATGCCGTATCGGCGGTAAACTATACGGTCTTCCGCAGTCGCGCGATATGGCAATCGGTGCATTCGGTATTGCAATCGGCAAAGAATATCTCGACGGAATCGGATATGACTACAATTCAATGTATACTGCGGACAGCAGCGAAATTATTTATACCGGCATGGACACTATCACTTCCATTTTTGCAAAGCTCCATGCGAAATATCCTGATAAATATGTGTTCTCTCCTCAGGAAGCATCACTTGGGCAGGGGCTTGTATACGACGGAATAGGCGGAGACAATTACGGCGTTCTGCTTGACCCTGAGCACAGTCTGGAAGTAGGAGATTTGTGGTCGAGCAAAATGTTCCGTGATTACTGCGCACTGATGTATTCGTGGAATCAGAAAGGGTATATTTCAAAAGACGCCCTCACCGACGACACCGCGTCGACACTCCAGGTGAAAGCGGGAAGCGCCATGTCGTACGCGACTGCGACGAAACCGGGAATAAAACAGCAGGAATCGAATCTGTGCGGACGTCCCGTAATTATTTTCCAGACAGGTCCTGATTTTATGAAGTCGTCTTCTCCGTCGTCGATGCCGTGGTGCATCAATTCGACGACGGCGGATCCCGTTGCCGCCATGCAGTTTCTGAACGCTGCTTATACGGACCCCGTTCTTTCTAATCTTTTGTGCTGGGGAGAGGAAGGCAAGGAATACAGGAAGACGGCCGACGGTCACATTACGTTCTACGACGGCATAAACGCGCAGAATTCCGGGTACTACAACAACGTAAACTGGGAATTACCGAATCAGTTTATTGCGTATGTATGGGAAGGCGATGACCTCGATATCTGGGAGCGCATGGCGAAATTCAACAATAATGCGGAAGTTTCGAAAGCGATGGGATTTGCGTTCGATAATACGAATGTCGCGAACGAATATACCGCGCTTACGAACGTGTACAAGGAATATGCGTTCCAGCTTATGTACGGATTTACCAACCCTGATACGGGAATCCCGGTCATGGTATCGAAGATGAAGGCGGCCGGGCTTGAAAAATATATCGACGCGAAAAAGAAAGCGCTCGCCGCATGGGCGGGAACTGGTAAGTAAAAGCGCAGTCGTAAAATTCAAACAGGAACATAAATTATGGTAATGACTAGAGCGAATAAAACGGCAGAAAAAAGACGGCGTGAACTGCGGTTCAGAAAATATCTGCCTTTGTATATCATTGCGCTTCCCGGTCTGGCATATCTTTTTATTAATAATTATATGCCGATGCCGGGAATGGTTCTCGCATTTAAAAAATACAATGCGCTTCGCGGTATCTTCGGTTCCGCATGGGCAGGTCTTTCGAATTTCAAATATCTTTTTTCAACGCAGGACGCGTTCGTCATTACGAGAAACACGATTCTGTACAACTGCGCGTTCATCGTTATCGGGACGGTATGTTCGCTTGCCATAGCAATTATTCTATCCGAAATGAACCTCGGAATAAAAAAATTCTATCAGTCGGCCATACTGCTTCCGTACCTTATTTCTTCGGTCATAGTAAGCTATCTCGTGTTCGCGTTTCTATCGACTGAAAACGGTTTTTTGAACAATACTATTCTGAAGGCGCTCAACATACAGCCGGTGTCGTGGTACACGGAAAAAAAATACTGGCCGTTTATACTCATATTCGTAAACACGTGGAAGAACGCAGGGTATACCTGCATCATCTATCTTGCGACAATCATCGGATTCGACAGGGCGTACTATGAGGCGGCCGAAATCGACGGAGCCTCAAAGTGGCAGCAGATTACGGGGATTACGCTGCCGATGCTGCGTCCGACTATCATCATGCTCGTTCTGCTTGCGGTCGGACGTATATTCTATTCCGATTTCGGTCTGTTTTATCAGGTGCCGCAGAATTCGGGCGCGCTGTATTCCGTTACGAACACAATCGACACGTACGTGTACCGGGGGCTGCTCGAACTCGGGGATATTACGATGTCGGCTGCTGCCGGCGTGTATCAGTCCGTCGTGGGTTTTATACTTGTGTTTTCCGCGAACATGCTGATACGGAAAATCGACAGGGAAAGCGCGCTGTTTTAATAAGGAAGTGTATATGAAAAAATCACAGGGAGAAGGAATCTTTCTTACAATCGGACACATTATCATACTGTTCTGCGCACTCTGCGCCGTTATCCCGATTATCCTGATTGTCATATCGTCGTTTACCGACAACGATACGCTCATACGGAACGGATACGCTTTTTTTCCGGAAAAATGGAGCACGTATGCGTATCACTATGTTTTCAATTCGGGAAATTCTGTCGTGCACGCATACGGTATTTCATTTCTTCTGACGATTGCCGGGACCGCGCTTTCGCTCGCCGTTACGACGTCGCTCGCATACGTGATTTCAAAAAAGGATCTGCCGGGAAAAGGCATTCTCGTGTTTCTGGTATTTTTTACACTGCTGTTCAACGGAGGACTCGTTCCGACCTATATGGTGTACACACGGATTTTCCACGTAAAGAATACGTTCTGGGGACTGCTCTTTCCCAATCTGCTTATGAACGGATTCAACGTGCTGCTTATGAAATCGTATTTCGTAACGAACGTTCCGGGCGAGATTCTTGAGGCCGCATATATAGACGGTTCGGGAGAATTCAGGACGTTTTTCCAGATTGCGGTGCCGCTTGCAAAGCCGATTATCGCGACTATCGGTATTTTTTCCGGCATTGCATACTGGAACGACTGGATGAACGGATATATTTATCTGACGAAGCGTACTGATTTGTATTCCATTCAGAATCTCCTGAACCGGATGATTCAGAACATTCAGTATCTTTCACAAAACGCAACCGTTATTGCAAACGCGAATGCGGGACTTGCGACAATTCCCGCCGTATCGGTTCGTATGGCCATGGCAGTGCTCGGAATTCTGCCTGTTGTAGTGATTTATCCGTTCATACAGAACAATTTTGTTAAGGGAATTACGCTCGGGGGAATAAAAGGCTGACAGGCAGAGGAGGACGCACTCCCAACGCGGAGTTTTTAGAGGAGGCGGTATGACGGAAAGCAGTATTTGTGCAGGGCCGGTTATGGCGGACGGAAACGGACATTCGGTTTTCTGTACGCGGCTCTCCGACGTTGAGAATTCAGTTCCGGAGAGAGGAACTTATGCCGGAATAATCGAGGGAAAGGATTGGGGTGCCGCAGTTACAAAACTTATAATTCCGGCTGCAGACGTGGCGGCTCCCGGAAGAATAAGCGAAGACGTTTTTAAAGTAACGCTAAAGAGCTGTATAACGGAGCCTGTTCAGCGCACAATAACTGCGGCATATATGTCCGACGGATTTCTTACGCTTGAACTTTCTTCCGGTCCGGCAGACACGGACAGTAATCTTTTTCAGTATAATCCGGAGACAGGATTCAATACGTGGAAAAGCCCGTATGAATTTAAAATAGAAAGTCCACTGTTTTCAAAACCTGTCGAAAAATGCAGGGCTGCAGTTTGTCCCGCACTTGAAGGGTTTACATTCAAAAAGATAACGGACGGGGGCAGTACGCTTTCGTGTGCATGTTTTGAACCTCACGGAACAGGCAGAACGCCGCTCATAATCTGGCTGCACGGTGCGGGCGAAGGAGGAACGGATCCGTCCATCCCCCTTATGGCGAACCGGGCTGCGATGTTTGCTTCTGCTGAAACTCAGCGTATATTCGGCGGGAATGCCTATGTGCTCGCACCTCAGACGCCCAGAGTCTGGATGACAACAGGCGGCATTCCGTATGATGTTTCGGACGCAACGGAGCGGACAAAATCTTCCATGTATACCGGAACAGTGAAACTTATTATCGATATGTTCATCGCCGGACATCCCGATATTGATACGAACCGCATATATATCGGAGGTGCTTCGAACGGCGGATACATGACAATAAATATGCTTCTGAACTATCCCGGTTTTTTTGCCGCAGCGTTTCCTGTCTGCGAAGCATATCCCGATTCGTGGATTTCCGACAAACAGATAGCGCAGCTTTCGAAGGAACATATCTGGTTCACTGCGGCCGGAACGGATACCGTTGTAGCTCCTGAGTCGTACATGATTCCGACGGTTAAGAGACTCAGGGCGGCAGGCGCCGGCGATATACACGAATCATATTTCGGAAAAGTCGTCGACACATCCGGCCGGTATCGTAATCCTGACGGAAGCCCTTATGAGTACCAGGGACACTGGTCCTGGATTTATATGCTGAACAACGAGTGTTTTGACAACGGTGTCGATATCCTGCACTGGCTGGCCGGTAGAAAAAAACAGCAGATTACCATATTGTGATTTTTTATTAGGAGTAACTATGACTGATTTTACTTTGAATACTGACGTACGGACTGATTTTCCCCATTACTGGGAATTGTGTACGGGAAGCTGCCACGCGTATACGGCGCTCCGCGAGGATTACCGGAAGCAGCTGAAAAGAGCGCACGACGAACTCGGGTTCAAATACGTGCGGTTTCACGGGCTGCTTGACGACGACATGTGTATCTGCGTTGCGGACCGGGACGCGGCCGGAAAGCAGACGGGCATCATATACAATTTTGTGAATATGGATTCCATTTTCGACTTTCTGCTCAGCATCGGAATGAAGCCGTTTATCGAACTCGGATTCATGCCCACTGTTCTTGCGGGCGGCACGACGACGTGTTTTCACTACAAGGGAAACGTGACGCCGCCTGCGGATTACGGCGAGTGGGGCAAACTTGTCGGACTGCTTGCGGAACATGCTGCGGAGCGGTACGGATACGATGAAGTACGGACGTGGTATTTTGAAGTGTGGAACGAGCCGAATCTTTCATATTTTTTTACCGGCACGCAGGACGAGTATTTCAAATTATACGATTACGCTGCGCGGGCCGTAAAGTCGGTCGACAGCCGGTTCAGAGTCGGCGGCCCTGCAACTTCGTGTAATTCGTGGATACCCGATATGATACGCCACTGCAGGGAAGAAAATGTGCCGCTTGATTTTATTTCAACCCATCACTATCCGACCGACGATCCGCTCTGGCGGAACGGCGGAATATCGGTGGAGGAATTTTTCAAAAAAATCGGGGGAACGCTCGGATCGTACGAACGCGGCGTTCTGCGGAAGATGACCGAAAAAGCGCGTGAAGAAGCGGGAAACCTCCCGCTCATATACACCGAGTGGAACACGTCCGCGATGACCCGCGACAGTAAGCACGATGAAAGTTATGCATCTGCGATGATTGCCAAGACGCTTGCGGACAACGACGGTCTCGTTCAGGGATATTCGTACTGGACGTTTACTGATATTTTTGAGGAAGGGTCCCAGATTCCGGGCGCATTCCACGGAGGTTTCGGCTTGCAGTCGTACGCGGGAATTGCAAAACCCGCATACAGACTGTTCCAGCTGTTTCACGGACTGGGAACGAAACGGATCGGTGTTTCCTCAGACCGGAGCGGAGGTACTGTCGAAGCGCTTGCAGCCGAAACGGAATCGGGATACCGCATAATCATATACAATCACAATATTCCGGACGCACCGATAGGTACGGAAAACGTGCGCATTGATATTTCCTCCGTTCCCGGTAAAAAATCTCTTACGCTGTACAGAATCGACGACGCGCACGCGAACGCGGCGGCTGTTTGGAAACAGGCGGGAAGTCCCGAATACCTGAAGCCGGCCGACGTGGAAAAACTGCACAAAGCGTCGGAACTTGTCCCGGAGAAAATCGGACTTTCCGATTTTCCGGAAATACAGATTCCTGCGTACGGTGTCGCGGCGCTTGATATTGTCTGCAGATAAACGGGCCGTGCGCGCCCCGGCATGGAGGTGTATACTACGGGAATGCGGACTATACACAAAACGTGCCTCCGGATGTATTCGCTTAAAAAGCGGCTGCTTTTTATTCTCTGTATGATATTCAGCTGTTTTCTGATTGTTATTGCGGGAATCGGCGTTTATTTTACGTCGGTTCTCCGCCGCGACATTTACAAAGCCGTTAAGGACACGCTCGGAGTGTACAACAGACAGTTGAACGAACAGCTCAGGGCGCTTGAAATCTATCTTTTTGAAGTGAACGGTAACAACGTCGATATTTCGCTGCTCGGAAACAGCGGGGACGACGATACGTATACGGAGCTGATTCACGTCAAGACGCTTCTGACGAATTCCCTGCCTTCTTTTTCCGAAATAAACGGTTTGTTCGTTTATTCGGCTTCTTCCGGATATTTTGTGACGAAATACGGAAGCGTCGGCGATTATTCTTCGGCGTATTATATTCGGAGCATGCTCAAGGGAGCGCAGAACAACGGCACGCTTTCGGAAATCAACACGAAGTCGTGGTTCGTACGGAAAGTCGATTCAGGGTACCATTTTATCCGCATTATCCGTACCGGTAATTCCTATATCGGTGCGTGGGCCGACGCGGAAAATCTCACGTCTCCTTTTAAAAGTATTTCCGGTTACAAAGCGGATATTTTTTTCACCGACAGCGGGGGAAAGCCGCTTGTCAGAAACGGAAACGTGACGGAAAAGTATGATCCGCAGGCAATCGGGAAAAAATATTCCGTACTCAGACGGAACGACGGAGTAAAATATGTTTCGGCAGCCGAGCGGATGGATTTCGGCGACTGCTGGCTGCTGGCGTTTATTCCGCTTGCGGACATCGACAGACAGCTGTTGAGCGTCGGCGCGCTGGTAATCGTTCTGACGCTTACAATAGTCGTTCTGACGCCGTTTATTATTTACATGCTGAACAGACTCTGGACGGTTCCGCTGATGCGCCTCCGCGCGGTTGCGGAAACGCTGCACGCGGGCGCTTTCGACGTGCGCATTCCGACGGAAAATGTGCGGTATACGGAAATCATGGAAGTGTACGATACGTTCAACGAAATGATAGACGAAATTCAGAAGCTGCAGATACGGGTATATGAAGAGCGGATTGCAAAATCGGAATTCGAACTTCAGTATTTGAAATCGCAGCTGGCGCCGCATTTTCTTATTAACTGCCTTACTACAATCAGCGCTCTTGCGGTGAACACGGAAAACGAAGCGGTGATACAGAATATGGTTTCATGCCTTACGAATCATCTGCGGTACACACTGTCCGGGAGAACGTACGTTTCCCTGTCGGAAGAACTTCACTACATCGAAAATTACATCGCGCTTGCACAGCTTCGTACGCCCGGAAGTTTGGAATATACGGAAGAAATCGATCCTGCCGTAAAGGATGCGAAGGTTTTTCCGCTGATGCTGCTTATGCTTACTGAGAACACGCTCAAATACAATCTCATCGCGGGGGAAGCGCTCAGAATCAGAATAACCGCGGCCATGGTGTACAGCGGAGATGCGCGGTTTGTTCACCTCATGCATCTCGATTCCGGCGACGGTTTTTCCGCCGGATCCATCGAGCTGTTTCAGCAGATTAAGAGCGGAACGAAAAACGAAACGTCCGCTGACTCCGGGCACGTGGGATTGTACAACACGCTGAAGCGGCTTGAACTTGCATACGACGGAAAAGCGTCCATAAATCTTTCGAACGAGCCGGGGTGGGGAGCCCGTATCGACATTATAGTTCCGTACACACCGTTCGAACCGCCTGCACTTCCGGGAAAGGATTCCTAGATGAACATACTTATTGTCGACGATGAATATTATATCGTACAGGGAATCCGCAATGTCATTGACTGTAAAAAGCTCGGCATCTCCGAAGTTTTCGGCGCGTACAGCATGAAGCAGGCGCAGAAAGTGTTTGAGGAACACGACGTGGCTATTCTGCTCACGGACATTGAAATGCCGAAAGGTTCCGGCATAGACCTTGTCAGATGGGTGTACGACAGCGGATATGCCCCCGTTGTGCTTTTCCTTACGGGGCATCAGAATTTCGATTACGCATATACGGCGATCAAACTGCAGTGCCTCGACTATCTTTTAAAGCCGGTACGTCCGGCAGTCCTTGCGGAAAAACTGTCCGAGGCTGTCCGCGTTGTGAAGAAGCGGACGGAATCTTTCTGGTTTCGTCTTTGTACGTCGGATGTGCCGTTCAGCCGGGAGGAAGTTTCGGCGGTTTTGAAAGAAATTCAGCTGCCGTCCGGATGGATGGAACAGCGTTTTTGTTTTCTGTACTGCAAAATAAATTCCGGTACGGGAGAACCGGATTCAAGGCGGGAAGAATTTTTCACCGCCGTCGGGAATCTTTTTGAAACGGATCCGGCAGGGGCTGTTTCTGCCTTCGTCAAGCTGGAGGAAAACAGGTATGTCATTCCGGTGCTTTATGCGGAACATTCTGTGTATGAACAGCTTGTCGACGACTGTAAAAAAGTTCTTGCCGCTGCCGGTAATTTTCCGTATTCGTGCACCATTTTCGTGTCCGAACCGTGTTTTCTGCCGGAAAGTTTCCAATGTCTGCAGGAGCTGAAAACTTTCGGGGAAAGCGTGCTTGCGGCGGAAAACAGCGTTATACCGATGCGCACGGTGAACAGTGAGAATCTGCAGAAAGCTCTTTCTCCGCTGCCGGATGTTCCGGTTACACAGTGGTGCGAATGGTTGCTTCAGTACCGGACCGACAGAATCCTTTCCGACGTCCGGTCGTTTCTGAAAAAGGGCAGCATTCTGTATTCTTCCGACAATCTGATTACTTTGTATTACGGAATAATTCAGACAGTTTTTTCGGCACTGTCAAAAAAGGGCATCGACGCAAAGACGCTGTTTCCGAAGATAGCCGGTCACGAGACGCTGACAAAAGCGATTTCGTCTGCGGATAGTTTTTTGTGGTGGACGGAAATGATTCTCGCCGAGGTAAATGATATCCTTACCGCCGATGCCGATTCTTCTTCGCTTCTGGAGTCGGTCAGACGCATTGTCAGGAAACATCTGACGGACAGCGATCTTAACCGGACGCTGATTGCGGACGAACTTCATCTGAATCCCGATTATCTATCCTACCTGTTTCACCGGAAGACAGGACAGTCTCTCGTTTCGTTCATAAACGGCGAACGGATTTTTGCAGCGAAAACGCTTCTGCTCGTAACCGACGAAACGATGTCGGCAATCGCCGAAGCCGTCGGATATTTCGACTCGCCGTATTTTTTCCGGCAGTTCAAGAAGATTACCGGGATGACGCCCCAGCAGTACCGCGACACCGGCCGGATTGCAGAACGGTGATTATCAGACGCCGGCGGATTACACTGTCTTTTTTACCGGCCCGGTACTGCCGCGAAGTATGAGTTCGACGGTAATCTGCACAGTAACCGGTTTTAAATCGGGATTTTGTATCCGTCTGACAAGTAAATCGACGGCGGAAGCGCCGAACGTGTACCGCGGTATACGCAGCGTCGTTATCTGCGGTTTTGAAGTTACGCAGAGCGGGCGGTCGTCAAAACCGATTACCGATATGTCTTCAGGAATGGAAAATCCCTTTTCCTGAAAGGCCCTCATGGCGGGGTAGCAGATTATATCGTTGTCTGCAAAGTACGCTGTCGGCATATCCCTGCCTTCGCTTTTCAGCCTGTCGATTTTTTTTCCCATTTCATCGTATGCACCGACCTGGGAATACGGCAGCGTGAAGATGTCCCTGTCGTCGAATTTCAGACTTAATTTCTGACTGAAGTTACGCAGCGCTTCAAGACGTTCGTCGAAGCTTCTGATTGGACTTCCGCTCCGTATATATCCGAAATGTTTGTGTCCCATTCCGACGAGATATGAGAGAGCTTTATACACTCCCTGCTGGTTGTGTATGCAGACCGTATCGGTATCCCTGTCGATAAAATTATTATTAAATATGACGTACGGTATGCTGCAGCTTTCAAACAGGACGATATCGTCTTCCTGCATCTCCACCGCATCAAGAATGAAACCGGAACAACCGCTTTCGATAAGTTCGTGTATTTTCGTAACGGCGGAATCTTTTTCCACGTAAACGACTATCATATTGTAGCCGTATTTCTGCAGCTGCATGCTTACCGGTTCGACGAGCAGTGAGATAAACGGGGATTCTCCGAGAATGGCGCCTTCCCGCTTGAAAATGACGAAGGCGATGCTCGTTGAAACTTTCTGCTCCGGCTCGGATTTGAGGAGAAAATCGTACTTTAATTCCTTTATCTTCGCTATAATTTCGTTCCGTTTTTCCGCACTGATTCCCGGCTTATTATTCAGTACCATGGAGATTGTCGATGGCGAAACGCCGAGCAATTTTGCAAGATCCTTGCCAGTTACATTCATTTTTATTCCTGTTGTTTACAATTATATAACTATTTTTACTTAATGTCTTTTAATATGTCAATGCAAAATTAACCGCCCGCTTCCAGCCGGCGTACAGTTTTATCCGCTGCTGTTCCGTCATCTTCGGAGCGAATTCTTTTTTCGGCGGTTTGTTAAGAATGCTGTCCGTGTCGTATACTCCAAGCGCGGAACCCGCGGCGACTGCGGGGCCCATACCCGAAAGCTCCTCCACTGCGGCAACCCGGACGCCGGCACGCACGATGTCGGCCTGAAACTGCATAAGAAAGGCGTCCCTTGTCGGTCCTCCGTCGACGCGCAGAGTGCTCAGTGAAAATCCTGTCTGTTCCTTCATGAGCAGAACGATATCCGCTATCTGATACGCGATTGATTCTTCCGCCGCGCGCACTATTTCCGCTTTTCCCGTCGTCCTGTCTATGCCGCAGATGACAGTCCGCGCGTTTTCGTTCCAGTACGGCGCACCAAGTCCTGAAAAAGCAGGTACGAGATATAATCCCGGAACGGCCGCCGCGCGTTGTGAAATCGGTTCTGTTTCTGCTGCGGAACCGATAAGCTGCAGGTCGTTTTTGAGCCATTCGATTGTCGCACCCGTATAATTTATGTTTCCCTCCAGCACATATGAAATGTCTTTTCCCATTCCCCATGCGAGAGACGTGACAAGTCCTTTGCAGGCAACAGGATTGTTGCCGGTATTCATCATGACGGACGAGCCTGTTCCGTACGTTGCCTTTACCATGCCGCCCGTAAGGCAGCCCTGTGCGAACAACGCTCCCTGGGAATCGCCGAGAACGCCGTGCAGCGGAACGGGATTGTCCAGAACGCCGTCAAAGTCGGTCGACCCGAACAGACTGTCCGACGGGCAGACTTCGGGCAGTGCAGCCGGAGGAATGCCGAACATACCGCAGATGTCGTCGTCCCATTTAAGCGCATAAATATTAAAAAGCTGCGTCCGGCTCGCGTTTGAATAATCGGTTTTTACGGCGTGTCCCTTCGTGAGCCGGTACACGAGCCAGCTGTCCATTGTAGAGCACACGAGGTTCCCCTGCAATGCAAGCCGTTTCGCTTCCGGTACGTTTTCCAGAATCCACGCAAGTTTCGCCGCGGAAAAATAGGGGGAAAGATTGAGCCCCGTGCGGCTTTTAATAAATTCGGCATTCCCCGGATTCGATTGCTTTATCCTGCTGCAGATGGCGGCACCGCGGCCGCACTGCCAGACGATCGCGTTATAGACGGGCTTTCCCGTGCCGCGGTGCCATGCCACGGACGTTTCCCGCTGATTGGACAGCGCCGCGCCGGCAATCTCACTGCCTGATATGCCTGTCTTTTCGAGCAGCATACGGACCGATTTTATAAGGTTGCCGTATATTTCTTCAGGGTCGTGCTCGACCCATCCTCTGCCGTCCACAAGCTGCCGGTGCGGCAGATCGGTACGGCCCGCAAGATTTCCCGAACTGTCGAACAGTAACGCTTTTGTGCACGACGTGCTTTGATCTATCGAAATAATGTACGGCATGTGCTACGCCTTTTTTTCGCTGATGAATTTTTCCGCAGCCCTGACTATGCCGTCGGTATCGAGCCCGTAGTGTCTGAAAACGTCGCCCGAATCGCCTGCAACGATATATTCGTCCGGCAATGCGAGAGAATGAACGGGAACAGGACAGTTTTCGCATACTGTCTGCGACACCGCTGCTCCCAGCCCGCCGTTTACGCTGTGTTCTTCGACTGTTATGATTGCACCTGTTTCCTCCGCGGCTTTGACGACTGCTTCCGTATCGAGCGGTTTGAGCGTATGCATGTCGAGAACGCGCGCGCGTATGTTTTCTTCCTTCAGTTTGTCGGCAGCGAGCATCGCTTTGTACACGAGTTCACCGCAGGCAATGATGGTCAAATCGTTTCCTTCTCTGATTGTATTCGCCCTGCCGAAAATAAACGGACTGCATTCGACGCCGTTTTCTTTATCGTAGACGGCAGGCACTTTTGCTCTGCCGGTACGGATATAGACGGCGCCGTTCCGTTTTTCAACTGCCCGGAGCATCGCTTCGGTCTGCACTGCGTCGCACGGGAGAATGACCGCAAGGTCGGGGAATGTACGCATTACGGCAATGTCGTGTGTGCTGTGATGGGATGCGCCGAGCGCACCGTAACTGATGCCGCCGCTCACGCCGAATATTTTTACGTTCTGATGCGAATACGCAACGTCGACTTTTATCTGCTCAAGGCTGCGGGCGCTTAAAAAACACGCCGGCGCGAACACGTACGGATGTTTTCCGACTGCGGCGAGCCCTGCGGCAATACCGATTTCATCCTGTTCCGCGATTCCGCACTCGACAAACTGCCCGGGAAGCGCGCTGCTGTATTTTCCTAGAGAACACGAACCGCGCGCATCCGACGTTACCGCGATAATATCCCTGTTGTTCTGCGCAAGCTCGAGCAGCGTGTCCGTCATTGCTTCCCTGCACGATTTCGGTTCCGTCATAATGAGACTCCTTCTTTAATAATGTTTGCAGCCTGCTCGTCGAGCTGTGCAAACGCGCTTTGCAGAAGCGCCGCGTCGGGAACGCCGTGATGCCATTCCTTTCTGTTTTCCATTTCCTTTACGCCTCTGCCTTTTACCGTATGCGCGATAATAAGCGACGGTTTCCCTTTTTCCAGAGGAAGCGCGTCGAACGCCGCGACGAGCTGTTCCATGTCGTTTCCGTCGATTTCCCTGACCGCCCAGCCGAACGCACGCCATCTGTCCGCGAACGGTTCAAGCCCGATTACCTCTTCCGTTGTTCCGCTTATCTGAAGATGATTCCGGTCCACGATTCCCGTGAGGTTGTCGAGTTTGTAGTGAGACCCGGCCATCGCAGCTTCCCAGACGGACCCTTCTTCCTGTTCACCGTCTCCCATAAGAACAAAGACGCGTCCGTTCGAATTGTTTTTTTTCAGACCGATTGCCATTCCTGTTCCGACCGGCAGCCCGTGGCCGAGCGCTCCCGTTTTGACTTCGATACCCGGTATTTCGTTGTTCGGATGGCCGATAAGCCGCGTTCCGTACCGGCAGTACGTATGCAGTTCTTCTTTAGGGATAAAACCTTTGTCGGCCAGTATTGCATAATATCCTTCCACGCAGTGACCTTTGCTCAGAATAAAACGGTCCCTGTCGGCCGCATCCGGATTCGCCGGATCGACATGCAGCGTGTGATAGTACAAAGCGGTAAGGATATCAGCCGACGAAAGAGCTCCGCCCGTATGTCCTGTGCCGCCGTCGTATATTGTCTGCAGCAGTGATTTTCGTATTTCGTTCGCCTTCAGTTCAAGTTCCTGTAAGTTCATGTGAACCTCCTGTAAAAAATAAAGCGGGATTTGCGCGCCGGGAACAGCGCTGATCGGAGTTTTCGTTTCATTCTCCGCGCAGATATGCCTGCACCTGCTCTTCTTCCTCCGGATCGTAAAAATCCGGTTTTACGCCGATGTATCTGCACGCTTCGTACAGGACGGGAACGATATCTTTGTGAATTCCCACACAGTGATGAATGTACGGACCGTAGACTATTTTCGCTTCGAGGCGCTTTATATTCTCAACTTCTATCCAGAGATACGTGCCCATGCACTTAGGTCCGTCGACACCCTTTGCGTGTCCGAGAAGGAGCTGATATTCTCCGTTGTCGCCGTCGAATCTGCAGAGCGACACGGGGCCGTGTTTCGCTTCCGCCGTAAGTGCTCCCGGATTGTTGAACGCAAGCGGATAGGTGAGTACGGGTTTTTCCCCTGCGACCGAAACGGGCCACGGTCCGCAGTGCTGCAGCAGTTCTCCGTTTTGTATGTCGGGATGTCTGATTGTCCAGTCCGCGAAAAATGACCGGTCGGTTCCCATTCCGGCAGCTTCCGCCAGCAGCGCCGTAATCGCTCCGTGGATGTCGGTTTCGCAGACGACGGGAATACCTTCCTCGTTCATAAGCGAATTGGCAGCACACGGCATAATACCGAGTTCCGTCTGCAGCGCGTTCCAGCACTGGATTGCAGCCGCATTGCAGCCGTATTTTTTTACAAGATGCTCCATTGCCACTTTGAGCGCAGCTACGTTTTCAACCTGTTCGTCGGTGATTTTAACGGTGAATATTTCCCGTATATGGCTGATTACGCCCGCGACTTCAGTTCCTTCTTTTTTTACGGCCTTCACCGTTTCCGTCAGTTCCGTCATGGGAATGGGGGAAAGCTGTATGTTGAATTTTTCGAGCAGTTCGCCTTCGTTGCACATCGTCGACCAGAAATCGAACGGACGCGGAGCAATCTGAAGTATGCGCGTGTGCCGGAACGTTTTAACGACGTTGCAGACGGCGAGAAAATCGCGAAGTCCCCGTTCAAACACCGGATCGGAGAGCCTGCAGTTCGTCATATAGGTAAAGGGAACGTTGAACCGGCGGAGTACTTTTCCCGTTGCGAACAGACCGCACTGCGTGTCGCGGAGCCGCACACCGTTTTCGTCGGGGCGTTCATCGAGCGGTCCCCAGAGAAGCACGGGAACGTTCAATGCCTTTGCAAGCCGTGCGCATTCGTATTCGGTACCGAAATTACAGTGCGGAATAAACAGACCGTCGACTTTCTCCCGTTTGAATTTTTCCGTAATTTTTTCAAGACCGGGGTCGTCGTAGAGCAGCCCTTCGCCGTTTACGTCCGTTATATCGACAAAATCAATACCCTGTTCCTTCAACCTGTCTGCGGTACGGTTTCTGTATTTCAACGCGTCTCCGGCGCTGAAAATACTCCGTCTGGTCGGAGCAAACCCCAATTTTATACCCGTCATTGATATCCCCCAAAACTGTTTTTTTTCATGAGATTGTTCAATATTTACTAAATAATATTTATAAATATTGAACATAGAATACCACATAGTTTTTATTTGTCAATAAAAAATGTGACTACAGCAAGCAAAAAAACGGGAAAAACCTCAAAATTTGTGTATTCTTATAGTAAATTATTTAAATTATGACTAAATAATTTACAAATTTCTTTATAAAAAATTTGACAGATTCAAAAATGAGACATATACTTTTTTTATCGGAAAATTGTACAGGTATAAAAATGGAGAGACGTAATTACGAAGCAGGTTTTAAACGAACAAAATGAAAGAATGGAATTATGAATTTACTGTTCCCGAACAGAAGCAGTTCAGAATGCTTATTCACACGGACTGCAAAAATGAGGCAGACGATCAGTTTGCCGTAGTACAGAATCTGATGACGCCTAAATTTATCGTCAAGGGTATTATCGGCGGTCATTTCAATAAAAATCCGCAGGAATACGGCGACGGACACACAGCGGATGCAAGTGTCCGGGAAATAGACAGAGTACTCGATTTGATGGGTCTGTCGGGCTGTTATCCTGTCTGTAAAGGATCCGAATATCCGCTTCAGAACGAAGAAACTCCTGTTTTATCAGACGGAGCCCGGATGATAATCGGCGAAGCGATGAGAGATGATCCTCATCCGCTGTTCTGTGTTTTTCAGGGTGCAATCACTGATCTTGCATCTGCACTGCTGCTTAAACCGGAGATTGCTTCCAGAATGACAGCAATCTGGATAGGCGGGGGAATGTATCCGGCAGGCGGGTTTGAATTCAACCTGCTGCAGGATATCGCTGCGGCGAATGTCGTTATGAAATCTCAAGTACCGCTCTGGCAGGTTCCGATCAATGTATACAAACAGGTATCCGTATCTCTTGCGCAGCTTCAACTTCATGTAAAACCGTATGGAAAAATCGGGAAATATCTTTTCGAGCAGATGGTTCAATACAACACGAAGTGTGCCGGTATTGCCCATTGGCCTCACGGAGAAATCTGGGGTCTCGGCGACACTGCGGCAATTGCTGTATTGCTGCAGGAATCCGAGCGGATCGACAATTTTTTTATGGCGGAAGCACCTACTGTCAATTATGAAGACATGACATACGTGCAGGCTGCGGGAAATAGAAAAATACGGGTATATACGCAGGTTGATGCCCGTTTGGTAATCAATGATTTTTTTGCGAAGCTGGCGATTAATTATCCGAAAGCCGATTCGTAAAAAATATAATTTCATTTCAGGAGGTATGAAAATGAAAAAACGCGGTATAGCGATACTGGCAATACTCTGTATGGTTTTGCCTGTATTTGCATGGGGAAAGAAAAAGTCTGATGCAACAAAAGGTGCGAAGACTGGGGGAAAAACAACTATTGAATTTTTTAACGGGAAGGTCGAAATTTCAGCAATATTGAAAGATTTGATTGCAGAATATGAAAAAGAAAATCCAAATATTTCTATCGAGCTGAATACATCTTCAGACAGCGCTACTGTATTATCGTCCAGAATGGCGAGCGATGATACACCCGACGTTTTTACCAACTGGCCGAATTCAACTTTTTTTGAGCAGGTAGATTCCGGGTATATTATGGATTTGTCTTCTACGGGAATCATGGACAATATACAGGACTCCGCGCGGAATCAGTGGAGACATAACGGAAAAGAATATGCTGCAACAATTTCATTCAATTGTTCCGGCATCTGGTATAACAAGGATATGTTTGTAAAGGCGGGAATCGGTCATACTCCGACAACATGGAACGAGTTGATTGACGACTGCAAAATTCTTCAGAAAGCAGGATATACGCCGTTTGTAACTTCTGCAAAACAGACAGACATTACAGACCGGCAGCTGCAGGTTTTTCTTGCTTCGACGTTACCGAAAGCTCAATATGATTCATTTGAAGCAGACACAAGCAGAAAAACAGTCGACCCACGGAAGGCCTACGGCGCACGTCTGAAAATAATGGGACAGAAAATGCTGCAGCTTGTGAGTTACAGTCAGGAAGATACGCTCGGAACGGATCAGGACAGTGCGACAGCCAACTTTGCCAACGGAAAGGGCGCAATGATGATAGGAGGTTCGTGGCTCCTGGCATCGATTACCTCGGCGAATCCTTCAATTAATGTTTCGATGATGCCTATTCCCGGCGATACTGCGGCGGAAACGAATACTTGTGCATATCCGGGAGATATGAGTCTTTGCATTGCCGCTCATTCAAAAGTACAGAAAGAAGCCGTAGCCTTTGTAAAATGGATGACTTCAAAAACAATTGCTGAGCAGTTTGCAAAACGTGAAGGGAATCCGTCCTGCATAAAAGGTGTGACATATGTTGCTCCGCAATTCGCCGATTTGTATGCAAATTATGTGACGACGGGAAAATATATTCTCAATCCCGACTGCAACTGGTTTACATCACAGCAGAGGGCGGTCGGAGCCGTTATCCAGCAGCTGTATTATGAAAAAAATACAGACAGTTTTGCTTCCAATATGGCGGATGCCTTTAATAACAACTGATATTTAAAAATACGAACAGGACGGCGTCGTTTTAGCCGTCCTGTTTTAACTACAGATTGCCGTGCAGGGATGCATCTTTTTCAGGAGGAATAATGAAGAGCAGACGAAAATTCGAAAAAAGGGATTTTGTACTTTTTTCGTGGACAATACTACCTGTTTTTCTTTACATAGTGCTGTTTATCGCACCGATAGGTATTGGAATAAACTACAGTTTTACAGACTGGAACGGATTAGCGAGTAATTATAAATACGTCGGTATAAAAAATTTCATTCAGCTTTTTACGACAAAAAGAACTTTGCAGTCGCTGAAATTTACCGGCGAATACGCTTTTTTTCTTGTTATTGCTGTCATGGTTCTGTCGATGCTGCTTACACTGGCTTTAACGTATGCAGTTTCTCCGCGGCAAAGAACATTTTTCCGTTCAATGATTTTTTTTCCGGCAGTTCTTTCCATGGTTACAATCGGATTAACGTGGAACCAGATTTTTTACCGCGTTCTGCCGCAGCTCGGAAAATTTTTGAATATTGAGAGTTTGTCGCGGAACGTACTCGGAAGTCCTGACACTGCAATGTGGGGCGTTCTTTTTGTAAACGTCTGGCAGGGAACTGCAATTCCGTTTGTTATTCTGCTTGCAGGAATTCAAAACGTACCGAAGGATTTGTATGAATCGGCAAAAATTGACGGCGCCGGCAGCTTGCGTATTTTTTCCAATATAACTATTCCGTTTATGATACCGTCGATCAATGTTGCATTCGTGATGGTTCTTAAAAACGGTATTACTGTTTTCGATTATATTCAGGCAATGACGGAGGGCGGACCGATGAGATGTACTGAATCTGCAGGGTATCTTATTTATCAGCTGGCATTTTCCGACTGTAAAGCGGGTTTTGCTTCTGCATATGCGATTTTGCTTCTGCTTCTTATAGGTGTTATTTCAGTTGTACAAATGAAAATCAGCTCAAAAATAGAGGTAGGTCAATTATGAGACAAAGCAAAGTACTATATCCTGTCATATTGTTTCTGCTGATACTTGTCGTCGGCATTATTATTTTTCCGATATACGTGACATTCGTTACCGCTTTCAAAACGACAGCGGAGTCGACCGAAAATTTCTTTTCATTTCCTCATCGTTTATATTTGGGAAATTTTATTACGGTCATGAGCGACGAGCACTTCTGGGATTATGTGCGGAATTCTGTTGGCATAACGGTATTTTCGATCGCTATTATAGCTGTCATGATTCCGATGGTTTCTTATTCCATCGCCCGAAACATGATGCGCAGCAAATATTATAAATTTATTTTTATCCTTTTTATTTTGTCCGTTTTTACCCCGTTTCAGGTATTAATGATTCCGGTAACTCAGCTTTGTACAAAACTAGGATTGATGAACAGGGCCGGCATGGTTCTGCTTTATATTACGTTTGCGTTGGGCATGGGGGTGTTTCTCTTCACCGGATATTATAAATCGATTCCGTTGGAACTCGAGGAGGCTGCATTCGTTGAGGGGTGTTCCGTGACTCAGACATTTTTTAAAATTGTGTACCCTCTGGCAAAACCGATGACCGTAACTTTGATTATTCTCGATACATTGTGGATCTGGAATGATTTTTTGCTTCCTTTGTTAATATTGAATAAATCAGCATATAACTGGACGCTCCCCTTATATCAGTACAATTTCAAGGGAGCCTATACGTTCAATTATAATCTGGCGTTTGCCGCCTTCTTGTATTCAATTGTTCCCATGATGATACTCTATGCCGCCTTGCAGAAAAACATCATAGAAGGTTTGACCGCCGGCGCTGTGAAGGCATGAGACAGTTGCAGGAGGAAAGAAATAAATGATTACAGAAATCGAACCGGTAATTACTACGCAGAAATCCCATCCGTTTGCGACTGCAGTACATAAACTTGCCTTTACAGAAAACGGATATGAGGAGAACGAATTTTTTATTCACGGAACAGCGAACGTGTACACAGGTGATTCAGCTAACGATTTGAAGATAGTGTACCAATCGGTTCCTTATTGCAATCGTATTCTGATTCGGCGTCCGTCGGATTACTCAAAAATAAGCGGAAATATCGTTATTGAAATTCTCAATTCCACCGCGGATTTTGACATCGACCGCATATGGATTGTAAGCGGAAAGGAACTGATGCGGAACGGAGCTGTTTATATAGGTATTACAAGTAAACCGAATGTTCTGAAAAGTTTAACTGATTTCGATGGAGACAGGTATAATAAATTATCCTGGGAAATTCCTTATGCCAGAAAGAATATATATGAAAGAACAGATAATAAAGTCTTTAATGACTGTCCGGAAAATTGTGAAATGGGATTATTCTGGGATATGCTCACGGATATTGCACTCCTACTGCGTACGGATACGACGCTATTTTCCTGTGGAAAGCGACGGAAATTAATCCTTACCGGATGGTCGCAGTCCGTAAGCTATATGGCCACATATGTGAAATATTTCGTACTGCACAAACAAAGTGAAAAAATTTTTGACGGTTATCTGGCTGCCGGCGGTGTTCATAGTTTTGAAACACCGCTGAATCAGGCTGAATACGGAAAGGACATAGACCCGGCTTTCCTCAAATTGTCGTACATGCCTGTTCCGTATATAGCCGTTCAAACAGAAACAGAAAATGCAAAATTCGGAGGTCATGAAGTACAACAGGAAGATAGCGATGAAAAAACATTTCTGTACAGATTGTATGAACTTTCCGGCCCTACACACGATACAAAATATTCTCTGCTTGATTATTATTGCGATGATGCCGATTTACTGAAAATACATATGCTTCCGGAATATGTTTCTAAAGATCCGTACCCCAACGATTACCCATATCAGTTTGCATTCGCTGCGGTCATGCGCTTTCTTTTGGATTGGGTTAGAGACGGAATTCTTCCGCCGCATGCTTCCAGAATTCCCGTCGATGCCGAATTGAATAATAAAACCGACGAATTCGGAAACGCCTGCGGCGGAGTACGTTCGCCTTTTATTGACGTACCTGTATGCACCTATTATAATTACAGCAATCTGCCTGCAGAATACGGTTCTGAAAAATTTAATTATTTATTCGGACATATAGTTCCGTTTTCCTTTGAACAACTTCATAAACTGTATGGTACGCTGGAAAATTACAGCCGGCTTGTGGAAAAATCGGCAGATACTCAAACGTTTCTCCTTCCAGATGATAAAGAAGCGGCTGTCAAAGAGGCTGTTGGAAATGCAAGAAGATGGGGACTTAATTAGTCTATCTGCTTTTTCGGAAGAACTTCGTATCCGGTATGGCCGGTGCCGTAAAATCGTGATGTATAATTGGGGGAGGACATAATTATGAATGAATGGAACTATACGGGAAACGTAGAAAAATGGTGTATCTTCGAAGCCGAAATAAAAGGGACCACAGCAGGAAATCCGTTCACGGATTACACGATTGAAGGAACGTTTTCCGGTACGCACGAAGTTAAACACACGGAAGGATTTTACGACGGGAACGGTATATATCGTATCCGTTTTATGCCCTCGTTTGCGGGGGAATATAATTTCCGCATAAAGTGTTCGTTTTCAGATTCGGAATATACCGGCACATTTCAGGTTGCCGAAGCGGGGCAGAATAATCACGGACCCGTGCACGTTGCAAACACGTATCATTTCGCATACGAAGACGGCAGCAAGTACTATCCTGTCGGGACGACCTGTTACGTCTGGGAACTGCAGCCGGAAGAACTTCAGGCGCAGACTCTTCAGACGTTAAAGCAGAGTCCGTTTAATAAAATCCGTTTTTGTATTTTTCCGAAACATTATGCGTATAATTTCCGGGATCCGCCGCTGTTTCCTTATGAAGGTACTCCATGCGATGCCTCAAAGATGACGGAGGATAATTTTATGGAGTACAACGGCTCGGCTCCCGGTAACGAATGGGATTTCAGCCGTTTCGTACCGGCATATTTCCGGCACATTGAGCAGTGCATTGAAAAATTGCGCGATGAGGGAATAGAGGCGGACCTTATTGTTATGCATCCGTATGACCGGTGGGGTTTCAGCCGTATGGATAGAGAACACGACGATTTATACTGGCATTATGTGACGGCGCGTTTTGCCGCATACCGGAATGTCTGGTGGTCGCTTGCCAACGAGTATGATTTAATGCCCCAGAAAACACTTGCCGACTGGGAACGATTCGCGCAGATTCTGTGCACCTGCGATCCGTACAATCATCTGCGTTCGATTCACAACTGTCACGTCTTTTATGACCATTCCCGCCCGTGGGTTACGCACTGCAGTATCCAGCGGCAGGATGTGTACAAGACGGCGGAGCTTGTAAACGAGTGGCGCGAAAAATACCGCAAGCCCGTGGTCCTTGATGAGATTGCATATGAAGGCAATATTCAGTACGGATGGGGCAATATAAGCGGAAAGGAACTGGTGCGGAGATTCTGGGAAGCTGCGTGCCGGGGCGGGTACGGAGCTCACAGTGAAACTTATATGAATAAAGATAACATCTTGTGGTGGTCGCACGGCGGTGTCCTGCACGGAGAAAGTCCTGCACGCATTCAGTTTCTCAAGAAAATTTTATACGAGACACCGGCATACGGATTGTCGCCGCTGAACCGCGAGTGGGATGAGGTCTGCGGAATTCCGGCGGATACCATGCAGCTGATGAAACCCGTTAAAGATTATTATTTATGTTATTACGGATTCAACAGGCCGTCTTTCAGGGATTTCCATTTCGATGAGGAGACGCGTTTCTCCGTGGAAGTAATCGACACGTGGAATATGACTGTCACCGATGCCGGAATACATCGGGGAAAGTTCCGCGTGAATCTTCCCGGCAGAGAATATATGGCGGTACGTCTTCGAAAATGTAGCGGAGGTTGTCCGGTGGGAGGCGTAGTAAAACAGTAGTCGTCTCTGTGAAGTGAAATCGTATATTCTCTAATAAAATTGTAAATAAGGTAAATATTTGCATATTATTGTAAATAATCGATATAATTCAATATACAAAAACGTGAATCAGTGTTATATTTTATAGGAAAGGAATCATGAATGATACTGGAATATTCAATCGCGAACACTTTTTCCATAAAAGAGAAACAAACGATCAGCTTTGAGGCCGTTGTGAGTGACGGACAGACTGATGCCTGTCATTGTATACCGGTTAACGGCAAAAGGATCCTTAAACTGGCCTGTCTGTACGGGGCAAATGCATCAGGTAAGACAAAAATGGCGTTTGCACTCGATTTTTACCTTGATTTTCTGGTTAATTCATTTTCAGATTTGAAGCCGAATGAAACAACACATTTTGTCCCATTTGAATTTAGCGAAGAAAGCCGGAAGTTGCCGGGAGAATTTGAAATTGTCTTTTATACAAAAGATTTTTCCTCCGATAAGATTATCCGATATGAGTATTTATTAAAACTTACATCAAAGGAAGTCGTTGAAGAATCGCTGTACTATGCACCGAAAGGTCAGAAAAAACTGCTTTTTGAGCGGATAAAAGATAAGTCGGTAAAATGGGGAACTGATGTTACCGGTACAAAAAAAATAGTAGCAGATCTCGCACGTCAGAACTGTTCATTAATTGGAGCCGGTGCACAGGCGAATCATCCCGTTTTCAAGCATATCTATGATCATTTTTCCCACAGGTTCAGGGGTATCATTACTCCGGCATATACCGGAATTTCCGGACAGCTTTTGCGGCGTATCGAAAAGAATGCTGAATTTAAAAATAAAGTGATTAAATTGCTTTCCGCTTCCGATATGGGGAAAATATCAGATATTAAAATCGAATCCCAACCTATCCCTGATGAACTGATTAAGCAGATGCCGTCTGAGATGCAGGAAGAAATAGAAAAGCACGGCGAGAAACCAAGAACTCGAAAAGCAAAACTCATTCATGCGTATGATACAGAATATGAGTTGCCTCTGTCGCTTGAGTCTGCAGGAACGCTGAGAATGATGCAGCTGGCTATGCCTCTTGATGATCTTACTGTTCATCAGTCCTTCGGTATTATTGATGAAATAGAATCTTCTCTGCATCAGGAACTTCTGGAAAAGTTTATTCAGCTCTTTCTTGAAGACTCTGAAAACTCTCAGCTTCTGTTTACCACGCATAATCAGGATTTGCTTGATTCCGGGTTGCTTCGCGATGATGAGGTCTGGTTTTGCTATAAAACGGACAAAGGAAACAGTGTTTATAATGCAATTACCGATTACACTGGTATACGAAAAGAAGTATCGCGAAAGAAACTGTATCAGGCAGATAAATTCGGCGCTTTACCGAACATTGATATAAATACTTTAAGGGAGTTATTCAATGCCAAGAAAAACGGGAAAGATACAGAGCAATAAGACTGTACTTCTTGTTGTAGAAGGTGAAACGGAACAGATTTATTTCTCGGAGGGGTTGCGTCTTCCTGTCGATGAAAACGGCAACCGGATTTCGAACGAACAGTTCATGCTTAACTATATAGTTGATTTTACCGAGGCAGATTTTGCAGATAAGCTGGTAGCGGGAATCAACAGCGAACGTCCTGCAGAATATGCGCTTACCGTTTCGGAAATTGCACAGGTTGCTGAAAAACGAGGGAATTCCGGTTACCTTTGAAAAGCAACTTTCAACGGAAAAGATGAAAACAATCATCCAAAGGATTATCGAGAATAATAGAAAATGAACAGGGTATAATTTCGCCCTTGTTGGACCAACTTTTTTCTTCCGGGAGCACGGCATGTAAAAACCGTGCTCCCGTCGGGCGCAGTCTTTTTACTCCCCTATCTCGTACAGCGCCGTATATTTCTTTTCAAGGTAGTCGAGATACGGTTCGACGTTGAAATCTCCGCCGGTTATTTCCCGTATCCACTCTTTTGGAGTTTCGCGGTTTGCGTTTTTCCAGACGCGGTCCTTCATCCATCCGTTTATTTTCGAAAAGTCTCCGTTTAAAACGGCCTGACTGACGTCGAAGTCCCGGCTCATGGTTTCGTAGTACATTGCGTTGTACATGTTCCCCAGCGCGTAGGTTGAAAAATATCCGAATCCTGAAGACCAGTGCACGTCCTGCAGAATGCCTTCCCTGTCGTTCTGCGGCCTGACGCCGAGGTATTTTTCATACGTGTCGTTCCACAATCCGGGAAGATCTTCGATTTTGGCATTGCCGTTCACAATCAGTTTTTCGAGTTCATACCGTATGATGATATGAAGCGTATAGGTAAACTCGTCCGCTTCCGTTCTGATAAGCGACGGGCGGACTACGTTCAGAGCTTCGTACAGTTCCCGGCTGCTCACGTCGTGCATCACTTCGGGGAAAATCTGTTTTGTTTTATCGTAGATGAGATCGACGAACGCTTTCGACCGGCCGATTCTGTTTTCGTAAAAACGCGAAACCGACTCGTGCATTCCCATCGTTTTATCCCCGTTGATGTAATGCTCCCAGTCTTCCCCCGGCTGATACATTTCGAACAGCGCATGGCCGCATTCGTGAATGATTGAAAACATGCTCGAGCTGAACATGGCCGGATAATAATGCGTCGTTACCCTGACGTCGTTGCGTCCGAGTCCGTCCGTAAACGGATGTTCCGTCGTCGTAAACGAACCGCGCCTGAAGTCGAATCCCAGTGTTTCGAGAAGATACTGCGCCATCCGTTTCTGCTGTTCGTCGGTTACCGTCCGGCTCATAAAATCCGTGCGGATACTCTTTTTACTTTCCGTTATTTTTTTCAGAAGCGGAACGAGTCTCTTTTTGCAGACGTCGAAAATTTCGTCAAGATTGTCCGTCGTCATACCTCGCTCGTAATCGTCGAGCAGATTATCGTACGCATCCGGCAGCCTGTTTCCCCGCAGCGATATTTTTTTCAGTTCGATGTCGCGCACCTCTTTCAGTGACGGAGCGAACAGCTCATAGTCGGACTGCTGCTTTGCGTTAACCCAGTTTACGAAAGCTCTGTTGTAGGCAAGGGCGAATTCGTGGTCCATTTCCGGCGTTATGTTCTTTGTCTTCAAATATTCACGGTGAAGGTCGTCCGCCAGAATCCGGTCAAGCGGATCCGCAAGCTCGTTTTTATGCTGATACAGGTATTCGGCCGCCTCCTCAAACTGATGCTGCTTGCGCAGCTCGAATGCTTTGTTCGAGAGGAACGCGTTGACTTCACCCTGTTCCTCCATTCCTTCCGCCGGGCAGATTGTTTCCTGATCGAAGTTCAACACGCTGCATGCGTGGCTGTACGACTCGACATCGTGAAGCGTCTTTTTTACAAAATCAAGTTTTTCCTGTAATTCTTTTGTCATGACAAAATTCCTTTCTGAAATAAAGTATGTGTCTGGATTCCGCTTATGATAACACAGAACGCATTTTTCATATACCGACACACTGTTTCGACGGGGAATGCTTTACCCTCTGCACAAAAAAAACTTGACAGATCAGTATTTCAGACTTAATATGAACAAAAAAGAACATAATATCAAACAATATAGAACATTCATCTGGAGGACCCGATTATGGAAATTGAACGCGAACAATACATTCTTAATCAGATACAGGCTGCCGGGACTGTGCAGGTTGAAGAACTTGCGCAGGAACTCGGGGTAAGTCTTATGACGATTCGCCGTGATTTGTCGAATTTAAAGGAAAAGGGGCTTATTGAACGCTGCCATGGCGGTGCGATACTCAAGCAGGAAGTCCCGTATTCGAGCAAAATAATTGCAAATTCAGCCGAAAAGAACAAAATCGCACAAACGGCAATGCGCTATATCCATAAAAACGATACGGTCTTTCTTGATGCGGGAACGACGACCTATCACATTGCGAACTGGCTTCTCGACCGTGACGATTTGACAATTGTGACTGACGACCTGCAGATTGCCTGTCTGCTCGCAAAAAGCAATATGCAGGTTTTTATATGCGGCGGCTATATACAGAAAAATACAGGATGTGTCATGGGGACGTTCGCCAATCAGATGATTGACAATTTCTGCATCGACGTCGCCTTTGTGGGAGCTGCGGCAATAGACGATCAGTTTAATATTCTTACACCGACAATCGAGAAAATAGATTTAAAACGGCAGATTATAAAAAGCAGTAGTCAGACGTATCTTGTTACCGGAAAAGATAAATTTAATAAACGGGCGATAATGAAAATTAATTCGGCAGCCGATTACACCGGCATCATTACCGATATGTGTTTTACGGAAAAGGAAAAACAGACGCTCCGGGAAGAAAAGATAACAATAATATCGGTTCAATAAGGAAGTACTGAAATGGCTCAATGTCTGATTATTGCCGATGATCTAACCGGCGCCAACGCTACCGGGGTCCTTTTACACAAAGTCGGATACAGCACGTATACTGTTATTAATCCTGCTGAAGTCGACAGGTCAGAAGCCGGTTCCTGCGACTGTCTGCTGTATCCTACCGACAGCAGAAACAGAAAACCTCAGGATGCGTATAAAAGGGTATATGAAGCAACGACTCTGCTTAAGCGCAGCGACACGAAACTCTTTTCGAAGCGGATAGACAGTACGCTCCGCGGAAACCTTGGTCAGGAAACAGACGCGATGCTCGATGCGCTGGGCAGCAGGTATATCGCGCTTGTCGCTCCGTGTTTTCCCTCTTCGGGCCGAATCGTGTGCGGCGGATACATGCTGGTCAATTCCGTCCCGCTTCATAAAACCGCAGCGGCGACGGATCCTAAAAATCCTGTCGTTACTTCACGCGTCGAAGATATTTTCCGGTCTCAGTCGAAATATCCCGTCGCTGCGGTTGATCTGGAGTCATTGCGCAGAGGAAAAGAATATGTCCGCAAGCAGATTATGTCTTTTGCCGGTAACGGCATCAGGACGATTCTGTTCGACTGTATTACGGACGACGATCTTGAACTTATAGCGGATGCTGGCATTGCTTCCGATATTCCTTTTATCAGTGTCGGTCCGGGACCTTTTACGGCGACAGTAGTAAAAAAGACTATTACGCCGCAGACAAATAAAAACAACGGCTCCATTCTTCTTGTTATCGGGAGTGTCAATCCGGTAACCAAAATACAGGTTGACGAGATTCTGCCCTCCAGGGATGTCTTTGTTTCCATCGTCCAGCCGGAGAAACTGGTGGCGGACACCGGCAGCCGCGAAGCGGAAATAAAGCGGATAACCGATGCGACGCTTTCCGCCGCGGAATGTTTTCATATTTTTGCGGTCATCGGGGCCGGCATCGATCCTGATAAGCGGATAGATTTGTCCGTCTATGAAAAAAAATGCAGCTGTTCCGCCGAAAAGCTTTCCGCTTCCATAAACAAATCATTCGCGGAAATGGTTTCGGTCATCCTTGAAAAAAATCCCGATATCAGGGCTTTGTATACAAGCGGAGGAGATATTACTGTCGCCGTCTGCGAAGCTTTGGAAGTGTCTGGTATCCGCCTGCACAGCGAGGTATTACCGCTTGCAGCATACGGAGAATTATGCGGGGGAAAATATAACGGCTTAAAAATAATAACGAAGGGAGGCATGGCGGGTGATAAATATGCACTGAAGGACTGCATCGCTTATTTAAATACGCATATCTGAAATAATAATTTTTATTAAATAAAGCACCCTGCCGGGTGCCGAGGAGTTTTTATGGATAAACCTTTTATTGCTGTACCGACGGGAGATCCTGCCGGGATTGGTCCCGAAATTACGGTGAAAGCCGCAGCCGATTCTGATATTTTTAACAGTGCCAGATGCGTCGCTATCGGCGATAAGCAGGTCATGCAGAATGCCATCGCTATAGTACAAAAACCTCTGAAACTTAACTGCATTACGGAACCGGCGGAAGGAGATTACAGTCCCGGGATATTAAATCTCATCGATCTGCATAACATCGACATGCACACATTCAAAATCGGCACGATAGACGGCATGTGCGGCAGAGCTGCGTATGAATACATCGAAAAAAGTGTGGAACTTGCACTTGCACATAAGGTCGCTGCAGTTGCGACGACGCCGATTAACAAAGAAGCGCTCAAAGCCGGAGGCGTACCGTATATCGGGCATACGGAAATATTCGGAGCGCTTACGCATACGGCTGATCCGCTCACAATGTTCGAAGTAAGAAATATGCGTGTTTTTTTTCTGACGAGACACGTTTCACTTTTAAAAGCATGCGAGATGGTGAAAAAGGACCGCATAATCGACTATGTGAAGCGCTGCCTGAAGCTTCTGGAAAAACTTGGAATTTCGGAAGGCACCATGGCTGTCGCCGGTTTGAATCCGCACAGCGGAGAGCACGGGTTATTCGGCAATGAAGAGATCGATGAAATAGTGCCTGCGGTGGAAGAACTGCAGAAAGAAGGATATGCGGTTACCGGCCCCATCGGAGCCGATTCGGTTTTTCATCTTGCGCTTATCGGAAAATTTAACAGTGTCCTGTCTCTGTATCACGACCAGGGACATATTGCGACTAAAACACTTGATTTTGAACGGACGATTGCAATTACGGGAGGAATGCCGATATTGCGGACTTCCGTGGATCACGGTACCGCAATGGATATTGCCGGAAAGGGAATCGCAAGCGAGGTGAGCATGATAGAAGCGATACGGCTTGCAGTGAAATATTCGGCGAATTACAGGTAATCGCACAGTATGCGGAGAACACGGCGGATGCCGTGCATCACCGTTTACGGGAATACAGGTTTCATCAAAAAAGGAGGAACTTATGGAAGGAATTTCAGGAGCTCAAATGCTCATCGGGCTTGGAATTGGACTTTTAGTATTGATTCTGCTCATACTGAAAACCAAAATTCATGTATTCATTGCACTGATTATTGCGTCGTGCATAATCGGTCTGGCGGGAGGCATGCAGCCTGATGCAGTCGTATCCGCAATTACAAAGGGATTCGGCGGTACACTCGGGAGCATCGGTATTATCATCGGTTTCGGCGTGATGATGGGCCAGATTTTCGAAGAGTCCGGTGCAGCTGAGAGAATGGCCCGCACTTTCCTTAAACTGTTCGGGAAGGGGCATGAAGAACAGGCAATGGCCCTCACCGGTTATATCATCTCGATTCCTATTTTCTGTGATTCCGGCTTTGTTATTATTTCACCGCTTGCGCGTGCGCTTTCCCGCGAAACGAAAAAATCCATAGTTGCTTTAAGTATCGCGCTTGCCGGCGGTCTTGTCGTTACACATTCTCTTGTCCCTCCGACACCGGGCCCGCTTGGTGTGGCCGGCACGTTTCAGATAGATGTCGGCCGCTTCCTTCTCCTCGGTATGGTTGTTTCCGTACCTATGGTTATTGCGACGATGTTTTACGGCAAATGGCTGGGGAAACGTATTTATCAGTTGCCCGGAAATACGGAAGGAGAATGGGTTCGTCCTCCGTATCAGGAACCGCAGTATGATTTACAGAATCACGATTCGGATAAAAAAATGCCTTCAGCTTTTGTTTCTTTCGCTCCGTTGCTGCTGCCGATCGTCCTGATTTTGTTGAATACCGTTCTTTCAGCTTTTAAAGCGACCGGTTCTGTTGCAACTGTTTTTATATTTTTAGGCAGTCCGATTATCGCCGTTATGCTCGGGCTTCTTCTGGCTGTTTTTACTTTGACCGGAGGCAGAGACCGCAAATCAGTTATAAACTCACTTGAAAACAGCATCAAAAGTGCCGGCATTATTATTCTTGTAACGGGCGGAGGCGGTGCACTCGGCCAGATTATTAAGGATGCCGGCGTCGGCGCGTATATAGCGCAGGGAATCGCATCGACTCATCTGCCTGTTATTCTGCTGCCGTTTATTATTGCGACGCTCGTCCGCTTTGTACAGGGCTCGGGAACCGTCGCTATGATTACAGCAGCGGGCATTACTGCTCCGATTGTTTCTGCCGCAGGGGGAAATATGACTCTCGGTGCCCTTGCTGCCTGCACCGGTGCTCTGTTTTTTTCTTATTTTAATGATAGTTTTTATTGGGTTGTAAACCGTTTGAGCGGTATAACCGAGACGAAAGAACAGATCCGTGTCTGGTCAATAACAACTACAATAGCATGGGCCGTCGGCCTTGTTGAGCTTTTAATACTCAATATTTTTATGCGGTAAACAGCTGAATAATCAACATACCCCGGCAAGCGGCGAGGTATGTTGTTCTCTAAAGGTATTGCAGTCGGGATTTAATATCCTTCATGCGGCATACAGAATGACTATGAGACAGTCGTCCTGTGTGTTTTTACAGCTGTATCGTTATTTTTTTCCCGAGCAGCGGAACAATTGTTTTTACCTGCGGCATAATTTTTTCCGCATGGATTCGGCATGTTTCAACGTCGAATCCGTTGTTTGCAAACAGGTCGTAATGCATGGGAATAAAGACCCGCGGTGACAGCTGCTTTGCAAACAGAACCGCCTCTTCCATGGACATATTTCCGACGATTCCCTGTTTTTCACGTATTTCATCCCGTCCGTTAATCGGCAGGAATACAACATCGGGATGAAATTTTCCGACGTTCCGTAGAAGCTCCTGATCTGCGAGCGCGTCTCCCGAATGAAACATCGTCATTCCTTTTTGTCTGATTACGTAGCCCTGGCTGTAGGAACTGCCTTCCGCATCATACCGGTACACATCGTGCGCCGTTGCAATACCCGTAACCGAGCCGCCCGGGATGGGTACCGGCTGATCCTGTTTTACGTAACTGACCCTTTTGCCGGAAAAGGACACTTCGTTTTTTACTGCAGCAGGAATGATAACATGAAGGTCTTTATTTGCCCTGAGCAGTCCCTCTATGGTGGGAACGTCGAGGTGATCCGAATGATTATGCGATACGAGCAGCCATGAAAGGTGCAGTTCCGTATCCGGTTTGAACGGCGGCAGAAACAGACTCTGCAGTATTCCGCCGGATGAGTACATCGGAGAAAGCACAAGATCTATGCCGATTACCGTTTCTGCCGTTTTCAGTATGAATCCGCACTGTCCCAGCGGCCAGATACAGACCGTATTGCCGGAAACATCCGTTTCCAGAATTTCATCAATCAGGTTCTGCCCTGAATTATGCCAGCTGATATCGTTCATACAGGTTCCTCTGCCGCCTATTTTACCACAGATGCGGGATAAAGTATGCTGCCGGACGACCGTTTTTCTGATACAGGCCGCACTGTGTACGCAGTACAGACACGATTGTGTACACAGTACAGACTCAACTGCGCCGCATACCGGATACGATTACGTACACAGTGCAGTCTGTACTGTGTACACATACCGGACTGCATCAGGCGTTAAGAGCAGGCATGATCAGGCGTTAAATCGTGTCCGGATCAGAAAATTACTGATGTCTGATTTTTTTTGCGTTGCTGCGGTTTCCGTCTCCGTATCCTCTTGCCGATTGTAAAAGTCTGCTTTATAGTAAAGCCATGCACAACACGTCGGCCGGGTATTTTTCTTCTCTTATAGCACAGGATGCAGGGATGAAACTGCTCAGATCGCACGCGGCCCACCTTACCATTTCCTTTCTGTACGTTACGTTCCGGGAGCAGCATGTGCAGATTATTCCGTCGGACGAACTCGAGTCGCGGCTTGCTGTTTTTCTGCAGGAGCACAGGAACGAAGAACAGCTTCTCGACGAAGAGATGGGAACTGATCAGGCTGCGCCGGCGGAAATCTTCAACGACCTGCAGACGAAGGCGAAGATGCTTGTGTCGCTCTGGTGTTCCGACGAAAAAGCGTATATCAGGCGGTATCATTCCGCGGAAGGGATCCCGGTCGTCGAGCTGAGCGCGAGCGTGGAACGGCTGTTCACGTGGCTTGAGAACAGCGAACCGACGCAGTTTGTGGGGACTGAATCGCGGTTTCAGAACATTCTGCTGCAGCTGCGCGATTTGAAGGAACACACGACGGAGGATCCTGCGGCGCGCATCGCCGAACTGAAGGAATCGCAGCGCAGAATCGACGAGGAAATCCGTGAAATAAAAAGTACGGGCCGGGCTGAAACGTATTCGCCGGTACAGGTGCGCGAACGGCTTGAATCTATCAGCAGAGATTCCCGCGGGCTGCTCGGCGATTTCCGGCAGGTTGAAGACAATTTCCGCTCCATCCTGCAGGAGATTTACCGCGAGCAGAGCGAGGCCGAGGCGACGCGCGGTACGATTCTCGGGTACACGCTCGACACGAACCACCGGATGCGCGTGTCGCCTCAGGGGCAGACGTTTTCGTCGTTCTGGGATTTCATTTCGCAGGACAGCGACGATGAAATCGGTTCGCTCATTAACGCGATTCTTGATTCGGCGGAAACGAAGGATACGGGCTGGTCCGACACGTTCCTTACGCATCTGAAGCTGTATCTGTATCAGGCGGGGCACAAGATTGTGGAGCAGAACCGGGTGCTTACCGACCGCATCAACCGTATTCTGTCGCAGCAGGCGGCGGGCGAGCGTCACCTTGTTGCACAGCTTACCGCCGACATCAAAAAAGAAATGCTTACATATCTGCCGCGCATCGACTCCGGGGCGGCGCAGGTGCCTGCAGGTTTTCTTTTCATTGAAGGAAGACCGGAACTGTTTTTTCCGCAGGCGCGGTATCCCGTGTTCCCGATGCAGACGAACGACTTTACGGAAATGCGGGCGTTCGACGAACAGACGGTTGATCCGTCGTCGCTCAGGGAATTGTTCACACAGTTCTACATCGACGAAAGAGTTCTGCAGAAGCACGCTGCCGAATTCCGCAGTGAACGGAACGGCGGGCAGTTTACGCTCGCCGAATTGATTAATAAATATCCGGTTGAAAAAGGGCTGGCGGAAATTGTCGCATGGTACGGCATGGCGGAGCATACGGACCGTATGCAGGTGCTTACCGACAGGACCGACGTGATACGGTTCAACCGGAACGGTGCCGTCGTTTCGGTGACGGTGCCAAGGATGCTGTTTGTATGAGTGATTCGACTGCCGTACCGGTATGGGCTCCGGTATGCATCAAGCTGCTGCAGGGACCGTTGTATAAAACAGGCGCCGACGACGCAACGTGGAACATGCTTACCGCGTGGACGTCCGCGGTAAGCGGTTACTTTGCGCAGATCGGGCTTACGGTGTTCGTTGACCAGGGCGACGGGTATGCGTTTCTCAAGCAGAGCGACGAGAACGACGAAGTTCCCGACGCGGCCGAGTCTCCGGCGAATCTGCCGCGCTTAATAAAAAAATACGCGCTTACGCCGGAAGTGTCGCTCCTGTGCGTGCTGCTCCGCGAGGCGCTCGATCAGTTCGACACGTCTCAGAATCAGTCGGCGATGCTCGTCCTCAGGGAAAGCGAGATAAAGGAACGGATTGCCGTTTTTATTAAAGAAAAAAACGATCAGGTAAAATATTTCAACAAACTCGACACCTATCTGAATCAGCTGGTGAATCTTTCGTTTCTGCGCGAACTGAATACGCCGGCAGGCGCGCAGAGTGTCTCTTCAAATCAGGAAGACCGCGAGTTTGAAGTGCGCCGGATTATCCGTGCAAAGATAAACGTTGAGTTCCTGGCAGAGTTCAAACGGAAACTGCAGGAGTTGAACGGAACGGTGTCTTCGCAGGACACCGCTTCTGAAAGTGAGGAGCACGCCGATGAGTAATGAACTGTTTTCTTCAGGAGGATACCGGCTCGACGTGTTCCAGCTGTATAACTGGGGTATTTTCAACAACGCGGTGTACACGATCGACTGCCGCAGGGAATCGTCCCTGCTTACGGGCGCGAACGGCAGCGGTAAGACGACGGTTGTGGACGCGCTGCTTTCTCTCCTTGTGCCGTACTCGATACGTGCGTACAATCAGTCTTCGGGTACCGACAGAAAGCGCGATCGTACGGAAGAAACGTACGTGCTCGGTGCGTACGGCAGCATTCAGGACGAGCAGTCGAGCAGTGCCCGGATGCAGTCGCTTCGTACGCGCGATACGTTTTCCGTGCTCAGCGGCTGTTTCGTGAACGACGACACGCAGAGTGCGGTGAGTCTGCTGCAGGTGCGTTATTTTTCGGGCGACACGCTGCAGCATGTGTACGCGCTTACGAAACAGCGCGTCACGCTCGACGATGTAAACGCGTGTCTGGCGGGACACGAACTTTCCATCGACCGCGCGGGCAGGTGGAAGAAAGTCGTTTCCGAATCGTTCGGTACGATTTTCTTCGGTGATTCGTTCAGGAATTACAGCGCCGAATTCTCAAAGCTGTTCGGTTTCCGCTCCGACAAGGCGCTCCGGCTCTTTTCTCAGACGGTCGGTCTGAAAGTGCTCGGAAATCTCACCGACTTTATCCGTGCGAACATGCTTGAAGAAACGGATACGCCCGCGCGTTTTGAAAGGCTTCAGTCCAACTACACTAAGCTCATGCAGAGCTACAACGAAATTCAGAAGACGAAAAAGCAGATTGAACTGCTCGAACCGATTATGGATCTCGGCGGAAAGTGGAAGCACGAACAGGACGAACGGAAAAAGCAGCAGGAACTTTCCGACGCGCTTCCCGCATGGGCGGCTTATTCCGCGATAGAAATATTAACGCGGCAGCAGAAAGAATTTTCCGAAAAACGGCTTGAAGAAAAAGAACATGAGGATGTGGAAGTACGGAAACGCAACGGGATACAGAAGGAAATCGATTCGCTTAAGGAAGCTCTTTCCCGGAACGAGACTGCTCGCCGTATTCAGGAAATAGATAACCGCATTGAACAGCTTACCGGTGAGAAGAACCGCATACAGGGTGAACGCGATAATTTTAACAAAAAACTTACGGCAGTGGGCATGACGCTGCCGCGCACCGAAACCGAATTTTCCCGTAACCGCAAAATGCTTGACGGTCTGCGGACGAAAGAAACTGCGGACAGGCAGCAGCTTGACGGAAATCTGTTTTCCGCAAGAACTGAATTTGCTGGACAGACGCAGACGATGGAAACAATTCAGCAGGAACTTGCCTCGCTCGGAACGCGTACTTCCAACATTCCGCTGGAAAACATTTCGATCCGCGCCTTTCTCTGCCGGGGAATTCACTGCGGGGAAAGCGAACTGCCGTTTGCGGGAGAACTGCTGTGCGTTGCGCAGGACGAGCGGCAGTGGAATTACGCGATAGAAAAACTGCTTCATAATTTTGCGCTCGACATTCTGGTACCGGAAGCTCTGTATGCGAATGTGACATCGTTCGTAAAAAGCAACAACATGCGGGGCCGTATCGTGTACCTGCGCACGTCCGCAGGTTTTTCTCTTTCAACGGCGGACGCGCTGCAGTGCGACAAATCGACTGTTCCGGGGAAACTTCTCGTCAAACAGAATCATCCGCTCACCGAATGGCTCACGCAGTACGTATACGACCACTTTAATTATTTGTGCACCGACGACACGAAGGAACTGAGCGGCGCCGAGCGCGCGCTTACGTCCACAGGCCTTATTAAAAACGGTATCCGCCATGAAAAGGACGACGGCAGGAAGATTGCTGGTTCGTTCGTGCAGGTGCTCGGCTGGGACAATACGGAGAAACGGCGGAAGCTGAGTTCCGACCTCGACGACCTCAGGACGCATGCGGCCGGCGTGCAGAGTACGATTGCCGCACTGAACGCACAGCTTGCCGGGAGCGAAGAGCGTATACGCACGCTGCAGAACATCGCGGAAGTGACGTCGTGGGACAGGATAGACACCGAAAGCCGCGCGAAGCAGATTGATTCGCTTCAGCACGAAAAGGAATCGCTTGAATCGAGGGCGACGGACATACAGCAGCTGCGCGTTCAGCTTGAGCAGAAAACCGCGCAGTATACTGAAAGCGACACTGTCATCAGAAAAATTGCGGCGGAACTCGGCGTCGTAGAAAGCAGGCTGGAGGAAATCGAATCATCGCTGCGGGAAAACGAAGCCGTCAGGCGGACGTTCTGCGTCGACGAGGCGCTGCGTAAAAAATCACAGGAACAGATTGAACTGCTGCACGCCGCGTACGAGCGCCTGAGCAGGCCTCAGACGATTCCGGAACTCGACGCGGACAGGGAAAAGATGCGCAGCGACATTACGTCCCGCGCCAACGGCTGCAGCCAGCGTATAAAAGGATACGAGCTGAATCTTTCGCAGAAAATGGGTGCCGTAAAAAATCCCTCGGCGGAACTGCGGAACATGTACGGCGACTGGTCGGCGGAGTTCACCGATCTGGGACAGAGTGCGGAATCGCTTGATGATTACACGGCGTTTTACAACAGGCTCAAAAAGGACGATCTTCCCCGCTACAGCTCTCAATTCCGGGAGTATCTCCACGATACGATGAGCGAGGATGTTGTCGATTTCAAAGTGTTCATCGAGCACGAAACGCAGGAAATACGGAACGCAGTCGGCAATCTGAACTCGAGTCTTAAGGACATCACGTACAGCCGGAATCCCGATACGTACCTGCAGCTCGAGCTTGCGGATTCGACCGATGTGCGCATCAGGGATTTTAAATCGATGCTGCGCAGCGCAATACCCGACGCGCTGTACGTTCAGCAGCACGACGAGGAAAAAGAGGAACAGCTTTTCCTGCAGATAAAACGGCTTATAGACACACTGCAGAGCAGCGAGAACGACCGCAGGTTCGTGCTCGACATACGCAACTGGTTTACGTTTGCAGCGAAAGAATATTTTACGGGCGACGGCACGCAGGCGCATTATTATCAGGATACGTCGAGCTTAAGCGGCGGGCAGAAGGCGAAACTCACGTATACAATACTCGGTTCTGCAATTGCCTATCAGTTTAACATAGAATCAGACGAACCGCGCGCTGCGTCGTTCCGTTTTATTATGGTTGACGAAGCGTTCAGCAAGAGCGACGCGAACAATTCCGACTACGCGATGAAGCTGTTCGACCAGCTGAATCTGCAGGTGATGGTGATAACTCCGCTCGACAAAATCAACATCGTGGAGAATTATATTTCTTCCGTGCATATAACGGAAAATACCGGCTCGAACGATTCGCGTCTGCTGCACATGACGATAGACGATTACCGCAGCAGGCAGCGGAATATGAAACAGACGCAGGATGCGGCGCAATGATTACGGTCGCGGAAATAAAAGAGAAAGCGGAAAACCTGTACCGTGCGTACCTAAAACGATTGTCCGCGCAGCTTACCGGTATTGAGGCGGACACACCGCCGTTCTTTCCGCTCGTCATCCGCAGCAATACCGGAAGCGCATCCGACAATGTCTCAGTCCGCGCCGCCGAACTTGCGCCGCTTTTCGACAACAGCAGAAATAAAACAGGGAGCGGATACACGCTTGAACTTGTAACGCAGAACACCCGCCGCAATGCTGTGCAGACGGTTATCAAACGGATTTATTTTGAAACGGAAAGGGAGTATCTTTCGTTCATCGGAAAAAATGCGGAAGTAAAACGGCTGCATGATGCGCTTGCAGTGCTGCGGAATAGTCTTTCCGTTTATTTAGAATCGCAGCAGACTGATTTTTTTACCAGGTGGGCGGAAAGACATCTTTCCGAATTGACCGAAAAGCAGGAGACCGGGTTCTGGGAGAACGTTTCCCGCTGTGTGAACTGGCTGTATGACCATCCCCTGAGTAATCTGTATATCCGCGAAATACCGCTGCCCGTTCATACGAAATTTATCGAAAGCAGCAAAGCGCTTGTTCACAGCCTGCTTTCCGAAGAGCCGCTGCGTTCTTTTGAAGAACAGCACGGATTACGGAGTACGCCGTTGCTCGTGCGGTTCAGGTCGCTGTCGGAAGAAACGCCGCTGCGGGCTGGAACGTGTGCCGTTTCCGAACTCTGTCTGCCGCTTGCCGATTTTAATAATCTGCCTGCCGCGCACATGCTTACCGGCATACGCAGAATCTTTATCGTAGAAAATGAGATGGTGTATCTTACTTTCCCGCCCGCCGAAGGAGCGCTGTGCATCTGGGGTCACGGTTATACGGTAACGCAGCTTGCATCGTGCAAGTGGCTTGCCGGGTACGAACTGCTGTATTCCGGCGATCTCGACGAACACGGATTCGACATTCTTGCAAAACTCCGCAGCTGTTTTCCGTCAGTCCAGTCATTCTGCATGAATCGTGAAACGCTTACCGCGTTCGACGAATTCAGAGTAAAAGGAAAAATACTTGCCGGTAATTCCGTTCCCGAACGTCTTACGGAAGAGGAACGCGCCGTTTTTCTGGAACTTCGTTCTGATCCGGAACGGGACCGCCTTGAGCAGGAGCGTGTTCCGGTAGAATTTGTTGCGCGCCGGCTCGAACGGTTTAAATCGCGGTAAATTTTTTTTCCGGTCTCCGGCATTTTTCCGTATTGTTTTTTCAAATAACCTGCCGTATTATTAACGTATGGATAATTTTACTTTTTATGCCCCGACGTATTTTGCGTTCGGAAAAGATACGGAAACTCAGGCGGGCCGGCTGGTCAAACGGTTCGGCGGGAAAAAAGTGCTCATTCATTACGGCGGCGGTTCCGTCGTCCGTTCAGGGCTGCTCGACCGCGTAAAAAAATCGCTTGCCGAAGAGGGTGTTGCGTTCGTGGAGCTGGGCGGCGTAAGACCGAATCCCCGCAGCGGCCTTGTGTACGAGGGAATAGAGCTGTGCCGCAGAAAGCATGTCGATTTTGTTCTTGCGGTCGGCGGCGGCAGCGCGATTGATTCTTCAAAAGCAATCGCGGCGGGTACGGTGTACGACGGCGACTTCTGGGATTTTTACGAAGGCAAACCGGTTACGCAGGCGCTGCCCGTCGGAACTATCCTGACTATTTCCGCTGCAGGCAGCGAAGGTTCGCCCGACTCCGTTATTACAAAAGAAGACGGCATGATTAAACGCGGCGCTTCCGGCGAAGCGTACCGGCCTAAGTTTTCAATCCTGAATCCGGCTCTTACGCAGACGCTGCCGGCGTATCAGACGGCGTGCGGCATTACCGACATCATCGCGCACCTGTACGAGCGGTACCTCACGAATACGAAGGACGTCGAAGTTACCGACCGTATGATAGAGGCGCTCATTCTCACGATGATTCACGAAGGCCCGCGCGTCATCGCCGAGCCGGACAATTATGAAGCGCGCGCGAACATTATGTGGGCCGGCATGATGGCGCACAACAATTCGTGCGGCGTGGGGCGGTCGCAGGACTGGACGAGCCACAACGTGGAGCATGAGCTTTCCGCATTGTACGACTGCGCCCACGGTGCGGGCCTTGCCGTCGCTATGCCGGCTGTCTTCACGTATACGATGAATCACGACGTGAACCGCTTCGCGCAGATTGCCGTACGCGTGTGGAACTGCCGGATGGATTTTTATCATCCCGAGAATACGGCGAAAGCGGGAATTGAAGCGCTGCGGAATTTCCTGATTTCACTCGGCATGCCCGGAAATTTCGCAGAGCTGGGCGCCAATGAAACCGACATCGAAAAGCTTGCGCATACGGCCTGCTGCGGAAACGGCGGCGACGGAAAACTGCACGGATTTACGACGCTTGAACAGAAGGACGTCGAAGCAATCTACCGGCTTATGGTGTGAGCCGCCGTTACTTCCCGAATATCTCGTTCCGGTGCACGCGGCCGAGCTGTTCCAGCGCCTCAGTCAGTGTCATGTTTTCGTGTTTCCTGCAGAATTCCTTCAGGTCTATGCTGAACCGGTTCATCGAGAAGTGCTGGTAAACGAACACGCTGTCCCACGCTTTTTTACGGCCGTACGCCTCTCTGAGCGCGTCGCGGTACGGAAGAAAAACGCCTTTGCCCTTGAGTTCCGCGTAGCCGACAAGCCAGAGCTGTGTTTCTGCGCGGTACGCGAGCGCCTGATGCAGAACGGCGGTGTGTTCCGCCATCCACAGCTGACTGTCTAGTATGAGCCGCGCAATTTCCTCGTCTGATTTCTGCAGTACGCGCAGATGATTAGTCTTCGCGGTGTGCACCGGAGTCTTGTTAAGGATGATGACGTTCTTTCTGAAATCAACGCCGAGTTCCTGATTTTTTCGGAAAAATCCTTCCGCAATCTTTCCGCTCTGACCCACGAGATAGCGGTTGTTTTCCGCAAGCTGCTCGTCTTTGCCGGGGTTGTCTCCTATGACGATGAGCCTGATGTCGTCGTGCAGCGTAACGTCGTCGAGCGCGCGGTTGTAGACGACAGCCGTTTCAAGCGGATAGTCAGGCGTGTCTTTCTGCGACGCCGCTTTCTGGAGCGGCTGCAGTCTGGCGGCATACGACGACCATCCGGCAACCTTGCTGCGGAACGCGTCGCGGAACGCGGTGAACGATGCGTACTGTGATTTTGTCATTTCGTTGTGCTCCACTGTGTCGTATGAAGAATATCGCTCACCGCTTCCTGTATGCGCCGCTCCGACTGCGTACCGGTGATTTCCGTCCTGCGGATAAAGCCGACGTTGTAATAACCGAGCGCGTTTCCCGCGGCGTGAATCACGAATCCGCTTTTGTACGGTCCGTTCTCGAGAACTATCTGCGGGACGAGTCCGATGCCCAGCCCCAGCTGCGCGATTGCGAGAATCGCCTCGTTCCCTTCCGTTTCCGCTGCGATTATGGGACGGACGTTGCGCGATTTTGTCCACTTGTCGAACCGTTCGCGCGCGAGTCCCGCCTTGGGAAGCACGAGCGGAACGGACGAGATGATGTCCTGCGGCGAACCGCTCACCTGCGTGTACGGACCGTCCGCCGCCGCTGCGTAGACGAGCGGAGTTTTGAACACGCTGATTGTTTCCATCGAAGCGTATCCGTCGTCGGGAATTGCATCCACAGCGAGCGCTGCGCGTCCCTCGCGGACTGCCTGCAGCGCACCGGCAGGGTCGCCGGTCTCGACTGACAGCTGAATATACGGATATTTTTTCGTGAGCAGTCTGATGAACAGCGGGAGCACGGTGTAGCACGCGGTGACGGATGCGTAGACGTGGAGCGTACCGGCCGCTTTCCCTTTATCCTTTGAGAGCGATGAAGAAAGGTCCTCGCGTTTTTTCAGCATATCCTGCGCGAACTTGACGAAAATTTTCCCGTTCTCGGTAAGCGACACTTCGCGGTTGCTTCTGTCGAGCAGCTCGGTACCCGTTTCCTCTTCGAGCCGGGCGATCATCCGGGAGAGCGCTGACGGACTCAGGTTGATTTTTGCCGCGGCGTGTCCGAAATGCAGTGTGCGTGAAAGCGTAACGAATGCTTCGAGCTCGTAAAAATCCATGTATTCACTATACCGTATCCGGTGTTTTTGACAAATAGCGGTAATTACGGTTATAATAAAACTACTGTTTTTACAATTAATTGAACTTATTCGGAGGCTATATGAAAAAGCTATTCGCAGCAGTCGCTGCGGCAGGTATGTGTGTTTCTCTGTTCGCGTTCGACGTTACTGATTATCTGCCGCTCAAGGGCACCGTGAAAAGCTGTACGCGCACGGATTACAGTGTCACGTCGAAATTCGGCGATTATTTCCGCACGCCGGAAACAAAAACTGTCCGCCTGTTCAACGGAGCCGGGCAGGAAACGGAATCGTCCGAGATGACGCCGCGCGACGTGCTTGTAAACAAAATCCAGAATACGTACGACGCTGCAGGAAAGCTTGTTTCACAGGTCGGCTATAATTCCGACAACGCGCTTATCTGGAAAAGCGCGGTTACGTACGGTGCGGACGGAAACAAAGCGGACGTTTCAGAATTCGGCAAAGACGGCACGCTTAAAAGCAGGACGATTTACATATACACCGGGAACAAACTTTCCGACGAGACGTATTACAGCAGCGACGGCGCTGTAGCGTCGAAAATAACGTATAAATATAACGACGCGGGTCAGCTCGTTGTTGAAAGCCATTATTATGCAGACGGTTCGCTCGATGAAGAGTGCGGCTATACGTACACCGAAACGGGTAAAATCGACACGATTACGCATACTGACGGCTTCGGTTCGGTCAAGAACCGGGATTATTTCCGCTACGGTGCGGACGGTGTTCTCAATGAAGTAACGACGTCCGGAGCGGACAACAAAACGACGAAGCGCAAGATTATTAAATACGACACGGCGGGAAATGTCTCGAGGATTTCCGCGTATACCGTAGGGAAAAAATTCGGAACGACTGTTACCGACCTTGTCGATATGACGGAATTTTCATATCAGTATTAAAAAATTTTTTTGATGCGCCGCTTACAGGAGCGGAGCGCATAATCTGAAAACCCGGCCGACGATTCGTTTGATGGCCGGGCTTTTTTTATACACTTCGGCTGTTATTTCCGTACACTGGGCTTGAGTTTCTTCGAAATCTTTTTCGATTTCGGCAACGACGGGACACTTGTACATGAACACTGCATCCTCGAACTGATTGTACAGGCTGCGGTAATCGAGATTAATCGAGCCGACGACGGCAGTCGTATCGTCGGATATGAACATCTTCGAATGGATGAATCCCGGAGTATATTCGTAGACGCGGACACCGCTGTCGGTAAGCGTTTTGACGAACGTCCGTCCGGTGCAGTGCGTAATATAGTGGTCGATATGCCGGGGAACGAGAATTGAAACTTCGACGCCGCGCTTTACGGCGAATATAAGCGCGTTCATCATCTGGTTGTCGAGTATCGTATACGGCGTCGTTATATGTACGTATTTTTTTGCCTGAGAGAGAACGTAGAGATAGACGTTTTCCGCTATATCCTTTTTGTTGTATGCGTTGTCTCCGTACGGAATGACGACGCCCGGAATGTCGTACGATTCATACGGCAGCTCGAGATATTCGTCGAAACTGTCTGAGGTGTTGTTTATGAGATCCCAGAGCTGCAGGAACATGCTGCTGAACGAACGTACCGCTTTTCCCGTGACCCGGATGACCGTATCTTTCCAGTAGTAGGTAAGTTTGCGCATTTTGTTGATGTACTCGTCGCTCAGATTAATTCCGCCGGTAAACGCGCATTCGCCGTCGACGACACAGATTTTACGGTGGTCGCGGTTGTTCAGATATGCGGCGACGACGGGAACAAGCGGAATGACGGCCTTTGCCTGTATTCCGAGCGACTTGAGGTACTTTTCGTAGCTTACCGGCGAGATTGCTGCGGATCCGAAGGCGTCGTACATGACGCGTATTTCGACACCCTCTTCAGCTTTTCGGATAAGTACGTTAAGGATTGCATCCCACATGCAGCCTGAATTAATAATAAAATATTCGATGAAAATAAATTTTTTTGCCTTTTTTAAGCTGTCGATCATGACGGGGAAAGCCGATTCGCCGTTCGGAAAATAACGGACGTCCGAATTCGTGTATGCGGGGGAGAGCGCTTCGCTTTTAAGATACAGGGCAATATCCCGAATTTCAGGATACGGGACGAGCGCATCGGAAAATCCCGGAAGCGCGAGCATGTGATCCGTTTCCTCTTTGAGCAGCTTAATCTGTTTCTTAAGCTTGTGGGGCAGATCTTCAATGTGCATAAGCACGTACAGACTGATGCCGAACAGCGGGAAGAACATGACGGGAAGCATCCACGCCATTTTATATTCGTTTTTTCCCGGGCTGTTGAAAAGGTAGACGAGAAAAACAAAGCTGGCAGCCAGACCGCTGCCGAAAAGGTATTTCGTATACGGTTCGAGCCAGATAAAAAAAGCGAGGAACAGAAACAACTGAATAAGAAGCAGAACGAAAATTAAAACAACCCTGCCGTAAATAAACGATTTTACGACAGGGTTGTTCAGCAGCTTCCGAACTTTTTTCAGATGCGGAGCTTTGCGGGCATTCTGCTTTTCAGGTTTGGAAGGCATAAACCTTTTAGTAATTTTCCGTGCGTATCTGGAAGTAACTCTGCGGATGTGCGCACACAGGGCATACGTCCGGGGCTTTTTTACCGACAACGATGTGTCCGCAGTTGCGGCACTGCCAGATTGTATCACCGTCCTTGCTGAATACGATTCCGTCCTTTACGTTTTTGAGGAGCTTGAGATAGCGCTCTTCATGCGTTTTTTCAATCGCAGCGACGCCCTCGAAAAGTTTTGCGATGGCATCGAATCCTTCCTCTTTAGCTGTTTTTGCGAAACCCGCATACATATCAGTCCATTCATAATGCTCTCCGTCCGCGGCGGCTTCAAGATTTTCCGCCGTCGTTCCGATACCGTTGTGGAGCAGCTTGAACCAGAGTTTTGCATGTTCTTTTTCGTTTCCCGCCGTTTCTTCAAAAATGGCGGCAATCTGTTCGTAACCGTCTTTGCGGGCCTTGCTTGCAAAATAAGAATATTTAGCGTGTGCCTGAGATTCTCCTGAGAATGCAGTCTGGAGGTTCGTTTCTGTTTTTGATCCTTTTAAATTCGGCATGAATGTCTCCTTAAAAATTGTGTAGGTTTCTTAGAAAAACGTTATTCACATTATAAAGTCAAAAAAAGAAAAAATCAAATCATTCTTCATTGCGTTACTCCGAAATTCGCGTTATCATATGAAAAAGATATTATTGAGGGTAACGTATGAAATCAATCGGAATCAAACTCGCGGACGGCTCATTTTATCCGGTTCTTGAAGAAGGATCTCCTGCCAAAAAAACACTTGATCTGACGACTGCTCACGACAATCAGACCACCGTTATGGTGGACCTGTACCGCTCGGATACGGGGACTATGGAAGATGCCGAGTACGTCGACACGCTGCAGATAGACAGCCTTGTTGCGCATCCGAACGGAGAGCCCGATATCTCGTTTAATATTTCTCTTGATGAAAATAATAAATTGTCCGCGGAAATCAACGATCCTGAATCAGGCGAACACAGCGACACGACGATTACGCTTGTTTCACGCACGCTTGAAGAGCGCATGAATCAGTCTGATTTTTCACTCGCGCAGCCTGATTCGGCTGATGAACAGTCTGAGGATGCATCTCCCGATCCTGCTGCGGCGGCAGCAGGATTTGCAGCCGGAGGACTTCTGGCGGCAGCGGCGAAAAAGCGCGTGGAAGAAAACGCAGCGGAAAGCGGGATGACTGAAGACAGCGTCGTCGAACCGGAGCCGCCCGATTTCAGCGATCTCGATCTTCTCGAAGACCTTGATCTGACGAAAACCGAAGAACCGTCGGAAACGGAAGCTTCTGAAAAAACAACGGAACCCGCTGCGGCGGATTTTACGCAGGATTTTACGGAACCCGCCGTTCCTGATGCGACCGACACATACGAAGACACTCTTTCGTTCGCAAAGAATGCGCTCGACGACGAACAGGAGAAACCTGCGGATACTTCCGCCGATGCGTCACTTCCGTCCGGCGAACAGGTTCCTGAAATGAATTTCGACATGCCCGACTTCGGTACGCCGGATACGGAAAGCAAAGACAGCACTGAATCGGAAAACTCCGGTTCAGATTCTTCTCCCGAAGATTTTTCACTGCCCGACTTTGATGAGATTGAGCCGCCGGAATCCGACGCTGCGGATAAAGGCTCTCTCGATGATTTCTTCAATACCGAGACGAATGATACGCCGGCTCCGAACGATGCGAGTCAGTATGTAAAGGATAATACACCGTCGAACGGAATCAACTTTGACGGTCTGTATGATAAAGAAACAGAAGAGGGGAATTCAGCTACGAAAAACAATACGGAAACATCAATCAGGAAGAAAACGAAAACTCCGGTGCTTATCTGCATTATCTGCGCGCTTATCTGCGTTATCGCCGCGCTGCTGATTTTGTTTGTCATTCCGTCGAAGTATAATCTTATTACGATGCACGGCGGACAGGAAACACCGGCGGCCGCTCAGGAAATTCAGGAGCCCGCTGTACAGCCTGAGGTGCCGGAACCTGTACCGGAACCGGCTCCTGCTCCGGCACCTGAAGCAAAAGAAAATGAAGTCGTCGTCGCTCCCGCGGCGGAAACGGTCGTGCCCGAAAAACCTGCCGAGCCTGCGAAAAAGGCGGAAGACATTGTGTACCGCATCAAATGGGGCGATACGCTCTGGGACATCGCCGATGCGTATTACAAAAATCCGTGGCGCTATCATCGTATTGCACGGTACAACCACATCAAGGATCCGGATTATATTATTTCCGGAACTACAATCAAACTGCCTGCGGAATAATCCGTCTGATGTTCAGCAAAGCTGTGCATAATTCCGAAGTGATGAAATCGGCGATTCTGTTTTTCATTCTGACCGTATCCGTGTCGTTCACCGGCTGCGGTCAGGACGTTTCCGTCTCTCCGCAGAAACTCTATGGAAACGATGCGGATTATTTTATTGCTCTTCGCGAGCTGGAAAACGGAAACGAAAAGGAAGCGGCGCGGCTGTTTACAAAATGCTCGGCGACGGGATCGTATTACGCCGCGCGGCGGAGTACGGAAGAATTAACAAAACTCGGCGACGTGCAGGACAGAATCGCAGCGTGCAGAGCGCTGCTGAAAAAATATACCGATGAAGACGCGATGCTCATTGCGGCACGCGAATATGAATCCGACGAAGAATTTTCCAAAATCATCGTAATGACGGACGGCATAGACATGATGCGAAGCGCGGACGAGCTTGTGCGCATCCGTCTTACCGCAATGTCGAAGCGGAACGACAGCAGGTTTGAAGACGCCGCGTATGCGTGGTATACGTCGGATGCGTTTTCGGAACAGATGTACAAACTTTACTGCGAAACGGTCACAGATGACACCGCGGCGGATGATACGCCCGATTCCGGAGACGGCATCGACATCATGTCGGTCCGCCGGAAAATTATTAATTTCAGAGTTGATGTGTATCAGAGGAATTATCATGCCGCGTATGAAAAACTGCAGGAAGTGAGGAGCCTGACGGGCAGAGCCGGTACAGTGCCCCTGACTGCGCAAATCGTTTCCGATATGGGGAAGGCGTGTTTGTACGGCAGTTCGAACAATATACAGAATGCGCGCGTTTTTAACGATATTGCAAACAGTTCGGATAAGGCGGATAAGGAAATAATATATAACGCGTGGTTCTACGCCGGCAGACTCTACAATAACGTCGATAACAGCTATACGACCGCTTCATCGCGGTTTAAATATGCAATGGAAGCAGCTATTACAGACGCGCAGTACGACAACGCGCTCTGGTATCTGCTGAACAGCAGCCTGCGTTTTTCAACGGATGAAACGCTGAACGTGCTCGCAAAATACTGCGGAACGTGGCATGACGCCGGTTATTTTGACGATTTTTTTGAACTGCTTATGCCGCTTATGCTTTCGGAAGCGCGCTGGTCCGATTTCCGGAAAGTCTGGAAAATCGTCGACGGGCACGCATCCGACGAAGTGACGGCGAAATACGCATATATCTACGGGCGCCTCGTGCAGGAAAAACTTGCAAAGCCGGCGGATCCGGAAAAAGATGCGGAGGAAGCGTTTACGCGCGCACTCACGAGCGGAACCGACACGTATTACAAAATTCTTGCCGCCGGCCAGCTGAACCTTGACGACGCAGCCACGGAAACAGTGATGGGCAGCACGAAAATCAATACTGACTTTAAGCAAAATGAGGACGTCGAGCGGCTGCTTACGGGATATGCGGCTTTCGGTCTGCCGGAAAAAATCTATGAAGAATGGCAGTATTTCAGCGACGTTAAGAATATCCCGGTGAGTCTCGACTGTGCGGTCCGCCTTGCCGAATTTCTTAATAAGACTGCGGGCGGAACTGACGACTACTATTCACAAAGCCTGCGCATAATGGCGCGTACGGCGGGCAACAGCGACAAACCGCTTACGCAGGAAGCGCTTACGCTTTTGTACCCGTGCAATTACAGCGATATTGTCGCGGACGTGTGCAGAAAATATGAACTGCCCGAAGAAACAATGTACGCGCTTATCCGCAGTGAAAGTTTTTTCGATACCGATGTCGTCAGTTCGGCGGGCGCGGTAGGACTGACGCAGCTCATGCAGTTTACCGCGGCGGATATTGCCCAGCGCCTCAAACGCAGCGATTATTCGCTCAATGATCCTGCAACGAACATTGAATTCGGCGCATATTATCTTGCGAATCTCATAAAACGTCTCGACGGTTCGGTGCTGACGGCTTTTTTCTCGTATAACGCGGGAATTACGCGCGTGAGGCGCTGGCTGCAGAGTTCGGCTATAGAACTGGGAAATCGTGAAACCCTTTCGTACGACTTGTTCCTTGAAACGATCCCATATTCGGAAACGCGCGAATACGGCAGAAAGCTCGTGTCCGCGTCAGCTGCGTACGGCTGGCTGTACTGCGGAAAATCAGTGCGCGAAGTCGTTGATGAAATAATCAGATGATTTTTCCTGAAAATTGCATAAACGGCGCTATTCCGGTATACTCACTGATTAGCTGATTTTCTGCCTGAACGGTAGCCGAACGTGCGTGTTTTGATGTATCTTTTAGAGAAGCAAATCATGCCGTTCGTACGGCGGACGCAGTTTTTAATGCGGCTTTTATTCTTGCAGGTAACGGACCTGTTTACGGAGGTTAAAAATGGCAGGAGAAACGAAAACTCTCGAAGATACAGTGAAAGAAGCTGTTGAAATGTTCCGCCCGCAGCTTCAGGCTGACGGCGGCGATATGGAATATGTTTCGCTTGATGATCAGAACCGGGTTCATCTGAAGCTGGTCGGGGCGTGCGGAAGCTGCCCTATGGCGGTCATGACATTGAAGATGGGCGTAGAGCGCTATCTTAAAGATGCATGCCCGGATGTTACGGAAGTTGTCCAGGATATGGACGAAGGAATGTGAAGTGAAAATCGCAAAGAACAAAATGGTAAAAATCCATTACACACTTAAAGATACAGAGGGAAAACAGATTGATTCGTCGGAAGGTAAAGAGCCTCTCGAATATCTGCACGGAACCGGAAACCTCATTACAGGACTTGAGGATGAACTTGAAGGAAAAGAACCGGGTGATAAATTTACCGTAACGATTGCACCGAAGGACGCATACGGCGAGTACGACGAGCAGATGGTCGTCGAAGTACCGCGTGCACAGTTCGATTCGGACGCACAGATTGAAGTCGGCATGAAGTTTCAGGCAGGCACGGCCGGCGGTCCCATGATTGTGACCGTAAAAAAAGTAACCGACGATACGGTCACTGTCGACGGAAATCACGAACTAGCGGGCAAGACGCTTGTGTTCGACGTGGAAGTGAAAGACGTACGCGACGCGACGGAAGAAGAACTGAATCCGCCTTCCTGCGGAGGAGATTGCGGAGGCTGCAGCGGTTGCGGCGGCGACTGCAGTGAAGACGGGGAAGCGGGAAGCTGCGGTTGCGGCTGCAGTGCCGGCGGAGAATAAAAGCTACAGCGAAAGCGCTTTGAGGATGTTGTCCAGATTAAGGTTCTTCGGAGCATCTTCAAGCTTTACCGTAACGTCCGCGATTGTTCTGTACGTTTCGGTCCGCGCTGCATAAAGATCGTGAAAAATAGTCCGGACATCGTTTTCTGTGTCCGGATTTTTTTTTGCGATATATGCCGGAAGATTTCCGAGCGTTCCATCCGAAGACTTCGTCATCTTTCGGATAATGCGGTCCGCCGCGAGATTTTCGGGAACTTCAAGAAAAATAAACGTGCCCATACTGCGCAGAATATTGAGTGCGGGCGCATTGTCGCAGATTCCTCCGCCCGTAGAAATCACAAGCTCCTTTCCGGTATATTTTTCCGCAAGCGTTCTGCATGCGTTTTCTTCCGCAATCATGAATCCGGCAGGCCCCTGTGACGCATAAATATCGCGGGGAAAAAGACCTGTCTGCTCCGTAATAACGGCATCAGTGTCGAAAAACGCACACTCAAATCTGTCTGCAAGCATCTGCCCCAGGGTTGTTTTACCCGAATGTTTGATACCGAGAAGTATATACGCTGAATCCGTTGTGTTTGCCATACAGTTGAGTATATTCGTTGTAATTGCAAAAGTCCACAACATGATGTATTCTTGTTTTATGAATATTTATGCAGCGCTTGCACTTTGTTTTGTTCCGTATATCGTTGTTTTCCTGTTATTAAAATTTCTCGGAAAAGTGAAAATTACGGCTGAACTGCTTGCGACGCTGCTCGGACTTCTGGCCGTTCTGCCCATAACGTTTCTTCAGTTTTACATAAGAGGATTTCCGTTTTTCAACAGGGACACGTGGTCGGGTGAACTGCTCAAGGCGGTTTTTTTTAACGGACTTATAGAAGAAGTTCTGAAGATGCTCGTGATGTTTCTGCTTCCTTCGAAAAAAATCACCTTGGGAAAATTTTTCGGATGCGCGTTTTTATGCGGTGCGAGCCTCGGCTGCTTCGAGTCGGCAATCTATTTCCTGCAGCGGCTTCAGCATGCAAACGACGTGGGAGCATATCTCGTTTATGAAGAGATTTTCGTACGGATGTTCACGGCTGATTTTGTGCACATGTTCTGCGCAGGGCTGAGCGGTTTGTTTGTCTGGTCGGTAAAACATCACAAAGTCGATATAATGGCGCTTGTGTATCCCGTTCTGCTGCACGGACTGTACAATTTTTTTGCATTGTACGACAGTTACCGCTGGTTTGCCGCAGCGGCAATCCTGTTCGCCGCAGTGCAGTGCCGTCTCCGTTACACGATTCAGGCGACCGAGAAGAAGCCTCTTTTGAGACGCCGCCGGAATCGAACTTCCGGGTCAGATTCCGGAAAATCAGATTCCGGAAAATCAGATTCCGGAAAAAAAGCGTAAAAAAAAGTAGACACCTATTGACTTTTTGACATATAAACAATAGTATAGTGACACTTACGACGCGGGGTAGAGCAGTTGGCAGCTCGTCGGGCTCATAACCCGGAGGCCGCAGGTTCAAGTCCTGCCCCCGCTAAATAGGTAACTGCTTGTGTTACAAGTAGTTACCACACTACCGATCCCAATACAAGTAGGGCTTGGCGTGAAAAACATATCGATTTTATGAAAGAGTTAGATGAAAACTCTTTCCGAGTCGTATAAGAGGTTTTTCATGGTCAAGCCTTTTTATTTGTCCACCAAACGCCACGGCGGAAACTTTTACGTTCAATTCAAACTCTCAGACGGATCTCTTTCGTTTCAAAAGAGTACGGGTACACCAAACCGCAGTGAAGCAGAAAAGATTGCAATGAGCTGGCTCGTTAACGGAAATATTCCGAAACGAATCAACAGTGCTGCCGAAGATGAAAACAAAACATCAGTAGAAAAACTAAGCCTTCTGAATAAGCTGCATACGCTCGCTTTTAGTTCTGAGGATATAGACTCCATTATAGGAATCCTGAAAGAACGGAAATATATTTTATCCGCTATGATGCCTTCCGCCCCTGAAAGTAAACCGATTGAACCGTTTCTTGATGAATTCTGGGATTATGATAAATCGCCGTATATTCGCGAAAAAAAATTGAAAGGTCATGATATTCACAGAAGCTATTGTGAAACGATGAAAAGCAGAATAAAAATTTACTGGCTTCCGCGGCTAAAAAACAGGCCGATAGGCAGTATTACTATCGATGATGTTAATGCAATTTTTGATGATAAAAACATTGAAGGACTTGCTTCAAAAACAATAAACTCTATAATCAGTTCTTTAACTCTTGCCCTGAAATGGGCTTACTACAAACACTACACTGAAAACAATTGTTATGACGGTATTATTAAGTGTGCTGTAAAAAGTGAGAACAGAAAGATTCTCACAACCCAACAGGCAGAAGCTGTTTTTAAAGCATCCTGGGAAAACGATTCCGCAAAACTGGCAAATCTGCTTGCAATGTATACAGGGATGCGGCAGGGAGAGATTGCAGGACTTCGTCTGGAAGATATCGGAGAGACCTATCTTTCCGTACGGCATTCCTGGTCGAAGTATGACGGATTGAAATGCTGCAAGAATGGAGAAGAACGAAAAGTGCCGGTATCACCGCAGCTTCGTGATGCACTGCGTATGCAGGCCGGTTTTAATCCGCATAATGAAGGGTTGAAGGGTTTTGTTTTTTTCGGACAGAATCCCGGACATCCGACAGACCCGAAAAACTGGGTAAAATATTTTCACCGTGCGTTGGAATCCATCGGCTATTCAAAACCGGAAGAAATCTGCTTCCACTCGTGGCGTCATTATTTCATAAGCCGGATAAGCGACATTGAAATGGATAAGCGCGTAATTATGGCAGTATCCGGGCATAAAACGGAAACAATGCTTAATCACTATGCGGGACATCTTGAGGAAGGTAAGGCGCTGGAGATAATGAGTTCCGCAGCTGAAAAACTTTTTCTGCCGGTGGTTGAAGAAACAATCGAGTGAGGTGACACTGAATCATTAACAATCTGATGACTGATTGTTAATGATTTTATTCTTTCCCGGTTTGGGTAATTAAGGTACTATACTGTTATGAATATGTATTAGGTATTAATTATGGGAGTGAATAATGCAGGAAATTAAATGGAAGGATATTTTTCCGAATCAGGATAAGAAGATACAACATATAAACAGATTTGTATTATTACTGAGTATGTGTAAAATGCTTATCAGAAACACAAGAACGGTTGAATCGAATGCGGAATCATTGGATGTTCAGGATTTTTCGGTATACGTAGACTACCTTAAAAAACATGTGTTACCATACGAGGCAAGAAGAAAAAGTAAATTACTACAGAATCAGGAACCGTTTCGCAGTTTTGTTAATGATATAAGCAGTGAAAAATCTCTGAAGATACCGCATTCCGAAAAACAGATGATATATGAAAAATTTACTGAATATGTGAATCTGAAAGACTGGAAGCTGCAGTATAAAGCATACCGCATAGGTGTATACAGTTTTTTTCCGACAATAATTCTTGGTATTTCAGTTGCAGTCTTTGTTGTAACAAATAAAACTTTTCCTTACTATTTAGGATCTTTTTTTAGTATCAGCCTTTTATGTACACTTTACGGAGTTCTGCGGTATCTCCTGTTCGGGGGAAGATTTAAGAACTATTGGGTGAATTTATACAGAATAAACAGTGATCGATGTTTGGAAGCACTGCAGACAGAATTGGAATATCTTGAATCGGAGGATGGTCTCGGTAGATCGTCTGACCCATATGAAAATATGTCATATACCAAATGTTGCAGGATTTTCAGTGAACAGTATCCTGTAACGGTTGATTTTATTGAAAAATTACAAACACTGAAATTTCCTGACCCGAAGTATAAAATTGAGAAAGTGATTCTTGATGAAAATAATGTCCTCACCCCCTGTTTTAATCATTTGTTCATTCAATACCTGAAGAAAATCAGAATAGCAAAGCAGGGAGATTTTGACTGGCAGCTGATATCGCATATTCTCAAAATAGATATATCAAAAAGCAGGAAAGCAGATTTTCTAAAAGAGGAATTTAAAGTAGATACCATTTATGATACACAATTCAAAGACTTCTGTTCGTTATTGGATACGAACTGTTTAAAAAAATAGAAAAAAAGACAGGGAACCGGGGGGAGGCCCCCAAGTTCCCCAGCGTACATTATTCACAGACTGACATAAAATCTCAGATGTTCTTGAACAGGCCCGGTTGGGCTTTTCTAAATTCAGTATCTTTTTTGGCGGCGTACTGCAGCTACACCGTCAGCATTTGAGGTTTATATGAAAACACAGGCGTCATCAGTAATCGAAGAATTACCGGAAAAAATGTATTTTTCCCGGCAGGAAACGGCAACTCTTCTGAGGATAGGTCTCTCTACTTTGGATTCGAAAATCGGTCCGGAATTATTACCGCGAGTACGTATGAGAAAGAGGGTATATTTTCTTCGTTCCGATATCGAGAAATTTATCCTTGCAAACCGCTGTACGGGAGAAAAACATGGAAACTAAACTTCTCAGTCAGATAGCATCAGATGTTGATGCATTACATATCCGTCATGGCAGCTGTTCTATAGAACTTCAGTACCATGACGGAAGAGTCGTATTTTATACGCTGAATTCCTCGATACGGAAAAATGTGGATATTATCCCGCACAAAAATGAAAGGGAGGACAGGATCAATGGATAAAACAAAAAAAGCTTTTTTATTTTATTATACTTATGAAGAATATTTTGTACTGCTTGATGATACCAAGAAGGCACAGTTACTGATGTCTTTGTTCCGGTATGTAAAAACAGGCAGGAAGGAAAAGCTGGATGGCATGGTAGAAGCGTTCTATGTAGTAATAACGAATGATATCGACAGAGATACAGGTAAATGGAATGAATCTGCTATTCGTCGGCAGAATGCAGCTAAAATGGCTGCAAATGCACGCTGGCATACGAGGGATACGTTTTATGAGAACGATGCGTACGATGCCGTTAATGTAAATGGTAATGATACTGGTAAAGTTAATGTCAATGAAAAAGTAATTAAGAATGTATGTCCCCTTCATTTGAGAAACCAACTATTGATCAGGTAAAAGAATATTGTAGTTCACAAAAGCTGCCTGTTAATCCGCTGCAGTGGTATGACCATTATGTGAGTAACGGCTGGATGATCGGCAATAATACTCCTATGCAGGACTGGAAGGCATCGATCCGCAACTGGGAGCGTAACAGTTTTTCCAGACACGATTCAAAATGTATCTCCGTTGATAAAGATTATAAAGTCGACAAATACATTGAAATGATGTCGTTACAGCACAGGCCGGAGGAAAGTTATTATTCTCTGCGGAGAACCGGGAATCGGGAAAACATATACAATGTGTTATCTGATCCGGCTTGCACTGCATACGCAAATCGGAACCCGCTTAGGATATGCCATTAACTGGCACTGTTGCTATATAAATGCGCGGACTATAGCGCATGAATATCATGCTGCAGACAGCTTCAATTCTGTTACGGATAAAGATCATATAGCAGTTAAGTATGCACAGTATGATCTTCTGTGTATTGATGAAGTCGGCAGGTCACAAAGCAGTGAACAAAAAGAGGCGATTCTTGATATTCTGGAACAGTCGGAAAGGAATATTATTTTTGCATCAAATTTGGAACTGGCGGAATTTGCCGGATATCTGGGAGCTGCAGCAATGGACCGTATTGCAGGTATTATGGTCTGTCCTGTTACGAAAGACATGGAAAGCTGGCAAATGCCGGTGTGTGTAAGTTCTGAGTAAGAAAACTATGCGGGAAAAAATTTACAGATGTGTTCGAATTGGTACAGTCTGTTTTAGATAAGTTTCCGGATATGTGATTAAACACCTGTAATAAGCATACCAATTGCAGGTGTTTTAATACTCCGCCCCTTTGGTCTTCAGTGGTTGTACCCGGAGTCCCAAAACTGATTTACTTTCAGAAACAAGTTCCTGACAATGTTCATTTTCTCTGTTAAGGAAACCTGTAAAAGTTTCAGTTTTTAGAAATGCCCTTAAACAATTTTGGCTATAACGCATTTATTTCATCTTCAAGCTGCTTAATATAGTGCATAAGTGAATCAAAATCAGGACTGGGACCATATATCATTTCGCTCATTTTTTTATAATCGCTTTTAAGATTTTTTAAGCTGTGGGCAGGAGGCATTAAACAAAATGTGCCCGGTGTTGCTTCATCGTATTTTGCCCAGCCCCGCGGATAAAACTTTTTTTTGAAGTCTACAACCTTCTGCAACAAGGAAAGATCCGAAAATGCTTTTTGCTTTACATCCGAATTTGCGAGACAATACAGATCATAATAATGACGTGAATAACGTGCAGGTATAACTGATGTTTCCGGGCGGTGTGCTTCATGATGAAGGATGGTAGCTTTTTCCCAGAATGTCCGTTCGGGCAATACCGTAAGAATCTGTGTTGATTTTTGTACGAATACGTCAGGATATAGTTCTGCACTGTATGGAAGTATTTCTACTTTTAGCGCAGGTGTCCATGCAGCAAGAGGTCCTACCTCAAGCCTGACAGCCTGTAAAATAGCAGAAGACTCAAATATATGCGGATAGTTAAAATTAATCGTCTGTGGTTCATGTGCATCAACAGTTATATCTGCTTCTCTTCCAAGTATACTTGTGAAATCATTCTGTAATACAGGAACCAGTTTATCGCGAATAAACTGCTCTGCCCTTATATTTGCCTCTTTATTAAATAAATCCTGTTGTTTATTACTGCGTTCTTTCCATGGTTCTTCGACGGTATATCCCAAAACACGCCAGTCAAGAATTAAATCTATATCTTCAGAGAATCGTTCAATAATATGCCATGCCTTTGAAAGACTTGTACCGCCTTTAAACGTAAAAGCATTTTTATATGAACACCGATAAAAAAGATAATCAAGCACAAGACATACCCAGAAATCTTTTTCAATAATAGCGTCATTCAAATGCATTTTGGCTGCAGTATTATGAAACAGGCTCTGCCGGTCTTTTGCATCAAGTTTTGCTATTTTATACATTATATTTTATCCTCACATATTTTTTTTATTACTTTTACAATCCACAGGGAAGCATTCCTGGATTCAACCAGCAGTTTATTTTTTTCGCTGACAGACAGCTGCTGCTGCAGTTTTGCAAGAACTGTTTCCGTTACCTGTTCTTTTCCTAATGCTTTCAGAGCCTGTATTATAAGTATTGTCTTTCCTGACATCCCCGTAAGTTCCCGGTTAGTCCGATGTTTGAATTCAATAATATTTGTTGCAATTGTATATTTTTTATATGGGCCATCACTTACAAAAGACCATCTTGAACTTACCTGAGTAGAAAGTCCAAGCATATTAAGGGCTGTGTTTCCGCTCGGAGCGATAGTCCAGTTATATGTTCGGGCTAATGTCTGTGCTGTCTGGTAGATATCTGCTGCTTCATATTCTTTAAGCAGTTTACTGAATACAGGCTTGTCGTACACCCCGCGTCCTATACGGCGAATGGTACCGCTCTCTGCAAGGCGTTTGAGATTCTGCCGGATAGTCGCATTATCAGCAATATCACTGAAATCCCGTGCTGTAAAAACGGTTCCGGGATTTTTATGAGAAATTCGGTTTTGAATCTGTATTTTTATTTTTTTCTGCACCATTTTAATGCACTTTTTTGTCACAAAAAATATATACTTTTTGTGACAAAACGACAAGACGACTCTTACTCAAATGGAGACATTCGCTGATAACATACATACGAAGAAGTGTATTTCTTCTGTTCGGATCATTATTTTCCCTTTTCCCATTCACTCTCCAGTTCCGCAGCAACTGCCGTATCTTTGAAATGAATTACACAATCATCGGATGCTGTATATCCGAGCAGGTCTGCACTTCCGTACCACACTTCTGCAGAATCAATTATGGCACATCGCTGCACGATATCCGCCCGACATTTTACTTTCACACCTGCTTCCTGCAGCATTTGAACTACGGCCTGTGTTCTCAGCCTGATTTTCTTTTTCTGATCATCTTGTGCTTCTGCCTGTTGTGATTCATCCTGCAGCCGGAGCAATACAAATATTTTGATACCCCTGGTTATAAGATGACGTATGATTTCTATGAACTTTGCAGTTTCACGTTTTGCAGGATACGGGCTTGAAATAAATATCTGTTTCCGGGCACATTCCAGATCATCAGCAAAGTCCTTTTGATATGCAGTTCCCGTAAAAAGCGTTTTTCCGGTTCCTACAGGGCGTAAACCAGAGCCGGTAGTATTATTTTCAGGCATAAGCGTATATCCGAGCGCTGCATATTCCTTGAGACGTTTCTGATACATATGTTCAAACGGTGGTATACGGAAATCAACATAATCGTATATTTGAACTTCAGTCTTATTTTTAAACGGCCGGTGCAGCCTTCCGCAGTACTGTGTCACTGTTCCTTTCCATGAAACAGGCATAGTAAGAAACAGTGTATCAAGGCGGGGGCTGTCAAAACCCTCTCCTGCATATCTGCCTGTTGCCAAAACGACAAGGGGGACCGTTTCAGGTACAGCGGAAAGTGCTTCAAGAGTCTGTTTCTTTTCCTTTGCAGTACCCTGCCCGGTTATGAGAATCACATTCCGCCCGTCCTGTTTCAGTTTTTCTGCTAGTCCAGTAATATGAGAAACCCGTTCGGAGAGCACAAGCGGTGTTCTGCCCTCCGTAACAGCATGTTCAATATCGGTAAGAATAAGTGTATTTCGTTCTTCATTTTCACAGACAGCTTTATAATATCCGGCCAGTGTCATTGAAGCTGCCTCCGGTACAAACGGCTGAAAAGGGCTGAACCGGGGAATAAGATGTCTTGCAAATCCCAGTTCCCGCGCCTGCTTTTTTACATCTGCCGTATAGCGTACAGGTCCGCACTGCATGAAAATTATCGGCTGATGTCCATCCCTGCGAAAAGGTGTTGCAGTCAGGCCGTATACATATTTTGCTGCAGCTGTTTTCAATATGCGTTCAAAACTGAATGCGGAAATATGATGGCACTCATCAACAAGTATCATACCGTATTTTTGTACAACTGGTTTTACACTCATTTTGTCTGTTACGGGCAGGCTTCCTGCCGTTATGTCGGGTGTTTCAAACAGAGACTGCATTACAGCTATGTCTATTTCTCCGCTCAGTTTTTCCTTTCCTCCACCGACAGAACCTGCATCATATGATAAGAATTTTTTCAGTGCCTTTTTCCATTGGGAAAGCAATGTGTGCGTATGCACAAGAATGAGTGTATTAACATTCCGTCGTGCTATCAATGCAGCTGCTGTCACTGTTTTTCCGAATCCAGTCCCTGCAGAAAGAACCCCGTTATCAAAAGCAAACAGTGAGTCAAGGGCTTCCTGCTGATCAGGTTTAAGCTCTCCGGTAAATGTTACATGAACAGGTATTCCTTTCTGCCTCTCATCGGTAATAGTAATAGATGCATCCGTACTTTTTATTAATCTTATGGCAGCCTCAAGACATCCCCGGGGTAAACAGAGCTGTGTTTCTGTTTCTTCTGAGCAGTCTATGTACCGGGGTTTGTTCCATGTCGGAAGCCGGAGTTTTTCTGCCTGATAGAATTCGGGATTTTGAAATACGGCAAGACGTTTGAGCATACCGAGAGCCCGTTCCGATATTCCGTCCTTAGTGAGCCGCACTGCATTCGAAAGATTTATCAAAACAGACTTCGAAAAATCTGTAGATAGAAGCAGTTGATTTCCTGTATTGGAAGACGGAGATATATACTTCGCCGGTATAAAAAAACGTGTTTTCTGTCTGTCAGGGAATATATCAGTCGGCTGCTGCAGTGCTGAAGAAAAAGACAGTACATCTTTATTAATTTCTCTCAGATATGCATCAAGCTGTTTTTCAGTAATTTTTACGCACGATGAAAGATATTCCCACTGGTCGGGGTACGGAATAAACTGCCCGTCAACAAAAACGGAATGTCCTTGTTTTACGGCACGTCCCTGCAGAGGCAGCGCAATAAGATTTCCGTATCCGCCTTTGGGCATCGTATCCTGATTCGGAAATACACGGTCAAATGACGAAAAAGGCAGTTCATGATACTCTGACATGGTATATTGCAGCAGTGAAAATGCAAACTGTCGTATTTTTGCTGCCGCTAACGGTTCAGAAAAGAAAAACCACAGATGTGCACCGTTACCGGAACGTGATATTTCCACGCTCAACGGAATCGCCTGTTGAGTACAGACAGAACGGACATGCAAACAGTCAGTCCTCCAGGATTTCTCATCAAAATCCATTGCAAGAAAAAAACAACTGTTTCCGGACAGTAGCGGATATAGACCTATAACGTCACGGTACAAAGGATCATTTCCCAACAGATGGTTGAACACGGTTGAATCATCCAGAACTGCAGGTTCCCGGTACGGACAGGCTGCACAAGCTACCTGTTTCATATTGCATTTTCCTTCTATCCATTTGTTTCTGCATACCGGAGAATATCCGCTCTTTCCTGTTTTACTATTCTGCCATCTGAAGGCATAGACATCCGTCCTTCCCCGGAATAATGAACGGTACAATGCAATCTTTTCTTGAGCACTGCTGAAATGTGTAACTTTTACTGATGTACTTTCATACGAACTGTTCGAACCAGACCCGGGAATCTGTATTATCGGCTGTTCCGGCTCAGTCGCTTTATCAGCAGGAATTAAAACCGTTTCTATTGCCTGTCTGATGTCGTCATGCTGCAATGCTCCTTCTGCAAGGATCCGGGCAAGCGTTTCTTTATCAAGGTTAATAAGTTTTTCATATATACCGGAAGATTTTATCATATGCCTTTCAGTTTACAACAGCTCAAGAGGTATAACAATATTCTCCCGGTTAAGAGGAACAGGCCTGTCTGCAAGGCACACGAACGCTCCACTATCGCAGGAAGGCAACATGTTTATCAAGCATATCCCGCAAGGGTGACGCAGCTTTCTTTATTTTAACCGGATGCAGTTTTTAAGTCCTCCGTTCATTGCTCCTGCTTCAAGTATTTCCGGGAAAAGCCACTTGCACTGCATGCGACAAAACCGCGGTCATGAATTTGTAAAATAACAGGCATCAGCAGTATCAAATAAAACATACGTGCGTTTTGCTGCTTCTCAGTCTGTATGATGAAGAAGTATGGTAATTTTTCCATATTACCGTTTGTATGATTCAATATAGTGTATGGAAAACTGAATTGTACATACCAATTCACCATGGCTGATTATTTATTTTTCAACTTCCGGTTTAATGCTTTTTTCTACAGCGTATGTTAAAATAGTTGCACAGGGATGTATATGACTGATGCAAGTAAATTTCAAAAATATAAAAATCGCTCTCAATCCGACGAAGATTTTCGGTATAAACCGCTTATCGATTTCTGTCGAGCCGTCTGCAGTCACGATATTGCAACAGTACAGGATTTTCTTGACCATCATATAAATCCTGACAGTCTTCTTTCAAATGAAGATTTTAAACTATTGAAAGCAGAATACAGGAGTCTCTTTGACTCGGAAGAACAAACAACGCTGCTCATTGCAGCTGTTTTATGTAATGATACGGCTATAGCAAAATTATTAATTACAGACGGTGCGAACGTAAACTTACATGCCGATTTCAAATATAATGCAGCCTTACTCTGCGCCTGCGATACGGAAAGTCGCGGATATGACGGAGTTGAAATGGCTGAGCTGCTACTTGATGCAGGGGCTGATATTGAAATACGCGATGAATATGATAATACGCCGCTGATTGAAGCCTGTTACAGCAATAATGCTGCACTAGTTAAACTGCTTGTTTCCCGGGGAGCGGATGTACACGCAAGGAAATACCGGCAGGAAACACCGCTTACCGTTGCAGCTCAGTCTGCATCAGTAGAGACAGTGCGCTGTCTTCTTGCGCATGGAGCAGATATACACGATTGCAACGAAGACGGAGAAAGCGTTTTTCTGCTTGCAGAAAATAACAATTCACCGGAAATGGTTACTTTTCTCAGTTCGTATTCAGGTTGAATACGTTGTGCTCAAATAAAATGTATCCGGCATCAATTCTCTTCTCCCTTAAGTTGATAGGTTCTGTTCTTGTTGTCTCCCAAAGTTGTCAATACATTCTGTTTTACCAGTTTTACAAGTATCTTCCGAACACCGGAAGGAGAAAGAGAGGTAAGCTGCTGTGCAATACCGCTTGTTATGAAACTGTTACTTTTTAAATACCCAAGAATTTTCCGCGTATTCTCATCGCTACTTGTCGCCACTTTATCGCTACTTGTCGCTACTTTATCGCCACTTTTACGCCATAAGGTTACGACGAGGCTCTCGCTCCGTTCTTCAATAAGCGGTTCTTTCAATGCGTATTCACGGCAAAGACGAAATACCTTAAGCATTCCCGTACCCCAGTGTTCGGCGAGATGCATTTTACCGAATACATCGGCTAGTACCCTGTTCCGAATGCTTGAACTGCCGTTTTTCATGTCTTCTATTGTAATACCACCGTAAAGCGTTCCTGGCGAAGTAACTTCTACGCGGTCATCGTAGACTGAAACCTGAATAAAAGAATGTGCCAGATAATTGCGATGAACTACGGCGTTTACAATCACTTCACGTATTGCTTCGGGAGGAAGTTCATACTGTTCAATCCGGAGAATGCCTTCTATATGTGCTCCGAGATTTATATGTTCCAGCACAAATTTGTATGCCTCGTCTATCTGTTTGTATACAGGTCCTTCTATATCCCGTTTATCTATGAAAACAGTTTTATCAGTCCCTTTAAACCGTCCGCACTGGATTTTTGCAAATGTAAAAGTATTTTCTGTAAGCAATTCAAAAGCATTGGACGGAATATAATCGTTTTCCTGTTTAATCAGAATTCCCCAACCGGTAAGATTTTCTTTTGATACGGTTTTTTTAGTGTATTCTGCAATCGCTGTACAAAGAGAATCGACGCGGTTCATTTCCACAGGAATTTCTGAAAACGGCATTTCATCATAATACTGGTGTCTGCCGAAAAGAATATACTCTTGTATTTTTTCATATTCCGCTTTTCTTGTCGTTGCCCCGACACGGATATACGTACCATCCGTTACTCCCTCTTTTTTTATAAAATACGGTTTATTCTGCCCCGGATGTATTTCAACCACGATAACCGTCTTGTTTCCGACTGTCTGAAAGACTATATCAGGGACAATAGACGGCGTGCACACTTCGGATACGGCATTCGCTATCGAATCCATGTATATAAACAGTTTATCCGGATCAACACCGGTTATTTCCCGCGTCTCATCATCTAAACCGAATACAATTCTACCCCCCGAACCATTCGCAAAAGCAACAACTGTTTTGAGGTATTTCTTGTCATCAAGAGGTATTTGACGTTTGAACTCAAGCGTCTTTGATTCACCCATTTGTATTGATTCAAACAGCGTCACTATTTTCCTCCGGACAGTTTCTCTGTCGCTGTTTCTATCTCGCTGTTAAGCATAGAGATATGTTCTGCTATCGATTCACTTGATTCAGGAGCGACATATTTATAGAAATAATGTGTAAACGGACCATCCAGATTATCAGCTACGTTCCAAATCATAGCAGACTTTTCTTGAATATTTGAACCCACCTGATCAAGTAACGAATCTGAAGACATTTTTACCCCAATAATCCACTTATTTTTTAATTGTATCACAAATAAGTTTTTTTATGAAATAAAAAGGTATCATCTGCAGGCAAAAGAATAACTACTCCTGCAGGTGGTATACAGGTAAATCACATACAGAAAATATTTCTGCCTGTTTGTTGTATGTGACAGTACTCTACTTCTGAATAACTTCACCAAGCTTTTTTATGTTTTTGCGGTCTAATGTATCATATGCTTCAATCGAGGTAATCTTTCCAACTAAATGAATGTCGGGATTTGTGGGCTTCATGGCTGCCTTGTATTCATTCGAGTTTACATCTACCAGCGCGAAATGAATCAGAATCGTAACATCTCTGTCTATTTTTCCACTACTGTTTTTTCTTCCCTGCAGAAACGCTTTTGCTTCATCTTTTGCCATCGGTAGAAAATTATACGTGTCAAAATCAATCAAAGACAAAGTCATATCTTTTCCCAATTCACTGTTCAGATGTCCCAAAATATTTCTTTCGTTTTCAGCACTATTCATTGGGAAGTACAATCCTTTGCCAATGGAGATTTTATATCCGAGTTTATCAAAATCATAATCTCCGAATTCAATATCAGTATTTACGGTGAATCGGTCATCAAGGCGGGTATCGTCGAGACGTTTCTGAAAGTCTTTCTTTATGTCTGCAAATTTATCAGCCCATTCGAATTCATCACCGCTGTATTTTTTGTATATATCATTCTTATATACTTTTGCGTAGTCCAGCGCATTATCGTCAGTGACTGTAAGATGCGTATCTTTCCAGTAATAAAATACGGCAGCATCCGAATCAAATACTTTCTCATCATTCTGGGCAGCCAGTACCGATGTACATACAAGTGCCAACACCGCCCAAAGTACAATTTTACGTTTCATACCATCTCTCCTTTAATGTAAGATTCTCTTTAAGAGAATACTATATTCTCTTTTAGAATGTGTCAAGAAATATAATTTACATTTACAGTTCAAATATGGACGCAGCTGAATTACAAAAAGTCTTCGCGGGGAATATACGGAAGTACCGCCTGCTCTCTAATCTGACACAGATGAAACTGGCAGAAACAGCGGATATCTCGGTCGGCTTTCTGTGTGACATTGAGAACGGTAAAAAATGGCCTACACCGGAAACAATCGTAAAACTGACCGCTGCACTCAATATAGAACCGTATCAGCTGTTCATGGATGATACAGGAAGCAATGCGGCGGATGAAGTGCAGATATACAGGCGGGATGTGTCCAGACAGCTTAAAAAATCGCTCGAGCAGGCAATAAACGATATTCTGAAACCTGAATTATGAAACCGTGAAAAAACTTTTTTATGATATTGCCTCGTTGTCCTGAAAGTTTATAGACTTTTTATAATGCAGCGTATAGAATGAAAGCAATCAGATCGTATCAGAGATTGTGTTCCTGTCCAGTCTGAACAATCCATAGAGAATGTGAAATATATTCCGGTTTGAGAAGGCCGAAGGAGAATAATACTCCAACCCGCTGACTCAGACCGGATTTTTTATAAACCGCTGAACACTACAGACCGATAGAAGTGTGCACATACCAAAATGTACCGCACATTTCAAAGAAATTTTACAAATATTCGTATTCCATTTCCAGATGATTTAATGCTGCATCTACTGATACGTCATTCATTTCCCAGCCGTTCTTTTTCACCGTATCGAGAATGTATGCTCCGGCTTCCATCGCCGTCATGCGGCTGAGCGTCAGGGGAAAGTCGGATTTTGAGATGTACACTATCCGTTCAATCGTTCCTTCTCTTTCCAGTTCCTGAAGTCTTGTAAACGGAACGGTTCTGCCGTCCTGATATTTCGGACTGTCGCTTTCCGGATAGTATATCTTCCGTATGACTTTCTGTTCCGGGCTGTCCCATTCCGGTATCTTTACGAACATGATCATTCTTTTGTCCGGTGTTTCACTAACCTTTTCCATTTTTATCTCCCTGAATTTCAGTACACTGTTATTTTTTTTTCAGCAGGTGCATATAACTAATTCAGCAGCATGAGTCTTTTGTAGAGACAGTGATAGTATATGCCGTTACTTTCTGTATCCTTGTTCCTGTGAAAATGACCGAAATACCAGTCTTTGCAGCCGACCGTTTCAATCAGCCTGTCATATATTTTCGTTGTCGGATCAACGGGATATCCATAATCAGCAGAGTCTCTGTTTACAAAAATATCCGGCAGCCGTGAAAATGGTGCTGTATGTGAAAGAACAGCATCATATATTTTTCCTTTTGTATTGGAAATCAGCTCCTGCTCTTCCTGCGGAGACAGCAGTTCTTCCGGCCACCAGGATTTATACGGTTTCCGCCTGTCCTTATCGGTTGAAAGTGCACCGCCAAGAACAAGCAGCTTTTTACCTTCAATGCGGTATTCGCTGTTACGCCGGAAATAAAACACATTGTCGTATATTTTATACAAAGCTGCATTGTCATCACCCTCTATTCCGGCTGCAGTGCACGGAACTTTACGCTGTTCATCATAAATAACCGGATAGGGTTCATGATTACCCGGCACCACCAGGGTAATAAACGGCTTCATGGAAAGCCATTCAAACCAGTAGGCAGATTCTTTATTATTCGGCCAGAGTGCGCCTCCGTCACCGAGGATGATGTGATAGTGAATATCGGGCAGTTTTATTCCGTGCAGTAAACAGAAGCTCTCTATTTTTTTTGTTGTAAGAGTTTTTGCTTCTCCGCAGCAGCCGCCATGAAAATCACCTGAGAGAATTACTGCCATACTGCCTCCGTGAATTTGAATACTTCCTTCATTAGAAGTGGTAGCTTATTTGCGACATCCGGTCAACCGTTTTTCCAGCAGGTGCATATAATTATTTTAGCAGCATGATCCGTTTGTAGAGACAGTGATAGTATATGCCTTTAATAGTTTTATCAGTATTCCTGTGGAAATGACCGAAATACCAGTTACAGCAGCCTATGTTTTCGATCAGTCTGTCATAAATCTGTGTCGTCGGATCAACAGGATAGCCTGAATCATTGAAGTTTCTGTTTTCAAATATATCAGGCAGCCGGGAAAACGGAGCGGTATGTGAAAGAACAGCATCATACGTCTTTCCTTTTGTGGAGGATAGCAGTTCCTGTTCCTCCTGAGGAGACAGCAGTTCTTCCGGCCACCATGATTCATACGGTTCCCGCATGTCCTGATCGACTGAAAGCGCACCTCCGAGCACCAGCAGCTTCTTACCTTCGATGCGGTATTCACAATTCCGCCGGAAATAGAACACATTGTCGTATACTTTATACAGGGACGTGTTACTATCACCTGTTATTCCGGCTGCAGCACACTGGACTTTACGCCGGTCATCATAAATAACCGGATACGGCTCATGGTTTCCCGGCAGCACCAGTGTAATAAACGGCTTCATGGAAAGCCATTCAAAACAGTAATCAGCTTCTTTGCCGTCCGGCCAGAGCGCGCCTCCGTCACCGAGGATGATGTGATAGTGAATATCAGGGAGCTTTATTCCGTGCAGTGAACAGAATATTCCGAGATATTTTGTTTTAAGAACTTCTGCTTCACCGAAACCGCTGCTGTGAAAATCGCCTGAGAGAATTACTGCCATACTGCCTCCGCCAGGATTATATATATTCCTGCGATACAAAGTAATTATTTTTGCACCGTTGTTCAATTTTTATTCTGTATATCGGGAAAATAACATTTATAAGATTTTCATTAAAGAAACAGTTTGAAAGCAAAACAGTATATACTTTTTCTGCGGTAGATTTCTGCTTTGAGAAAAATTTGTACCGGGTGTTTCCGATTCTTATGGTAGCAGAATACATCTGGTCACTATATTGCTGTAATACTACTTCACATTTGCTTGATTTTAGATTTTTCATATATATGTTCTCTCCTGTACATCTCTTACGATGTTTACCTCGTTTTCATTTAGTTTGAGTATACTACAATATTTGTTACGATGCAAACCTCATATAAAGAAAAGCTGCTTGAACGGATCTCGGAAAATTTGAAACGGTTTCGTCTCGAGAAAAACTATTCACAGGCTTTTGTTGCGGAAAATATCGATATCAGTCTGAGAACATATCAGACCTATGAATCAGACAAAACATATGATATCAGGATATCAAATATAGTAAAAATAGCAGAGTTCTATGGCATTACAGTTGATGCTTTGATAAGTGGAAAAAAATCCTGACAATGACCACTTTTCTGTTGACATATCATTTCTGCTGAATTATGGTAGTGATAAAGGATGCTTGTTCGGTTTCCCCGGGAGGGTATATCTCGGCAAAGTTACTGATCGACCATCCTTTTTTTACAGAAACGTATTTCCATCAAAATATAAAATCCATCAGTCCGAGAAAAAGCCTCATCTTACAGCAGAAAGTGAAATATCATAAAATTTCGTAACTTATTATAATATAAATAAATAGAGAGCATCTATCTGACATTCAAAATGACAGCAAAATGACACCGGAAAAATGAAAGAGATGCTCATTAAAATTATATAATATAAAGAAATACAGAATTGAGATGACGTTCCTTTATCTTGCCTATCGGATAGATGTCAGTAAGTACCTCTCTGTTTATCTAATTAAGTAAATATTAAGAGTGGTCCATCTGGACCACTCTTAAACTAAGCTGATTATCACAATAATGCAAAGTTGCATGCCTTTCCGATGTAAACTGATGAACCGTTTTACCATACCCAAGACTGAACAATAAACTTGATCCGGTACATAAATGAAAGCAGTCATTTTGTCTTTTCTGATTTGCTCAATCCATGTGTAAACAGAAGCTGTAATTTTTTATAACTCTGTTCATCGGGACACAAAGTAATTGGTGTTACACTTCTTTTCGATTTTTAGCCTGTAAATACTGAAGATCGTGTCCTGGCCGATATTCAGAATTCAACAGATAGCGAAATGACATCTTTCGGAGCTGATAGAAAAATACTGGAAAACAAATTACTTCGGCTAACAACTGCACAGCAGTTTGCACTTGTTGAAGAAATAGAATTGTTTTGGGAAAATGTAAGTCAGGAAAAGACCGCGAGGGAGCTTGCTCCGAGCGGTAACAGGGGTACCCTGCTTTGCAGGGGGCCTAGCCGAATCTTGATCTGCCTACTGAATTGCAAGCAGGTACATCTTATTTCAGGAGTATAATATGGCGACAAAGGATAAACAATTAACAGATCTGATTGAATCAATAAAATCATGGTGGGAAGTTCATAAAGATGACAGTGCTGTTAATGAAGACGGAGATGAAAACTATATGTATTTTCCTAACGAATCAGAATTTGTCAGGAAGGCGAAAGAAATAGCCAGTGAATGGGAACAAGAAAAAAAGGATATTTAAGTGGGAAAACATATTTGGTACAGCAAAACTTTTTATACAGCATATAAAACATATCGCATGTTTTGCAATAACAGCGGTGTTAGTACTGTAGAAAAAAAATTTCATATTCTTTTTTATCACTGATATGTAAATCAGTTTGCCAGCCAGACAGGCGATATGCTTACGATCCAGCTTTTTATTCGTGAGCTGGACGGGCTGTTAACGCGCATATATGCCGAATCAAAAGAGCTTTGGAATTTTCTTAAAAAAACAGAAGTGAAAAATTTTGACGGTATTAGACAATATGTAGAAGACAACGGGGATGATTGTGTTATTACACCGGATAACAGTGCAAATGGTATAACATGTAAAAATATTTCTTTCTGCCTCCATGTACCTTATGAGAAAAACGGATATGTCCTGTCATTTTCTGTGATTGAAAACAATCTCACAATGTTTGCATATCATCATGAATTATAATACCGCTGTGACACAGATACGCTTAAAAAAAGAAATATTTTGATTCTCATGAACCTGACGTAAAGCAGATGACTTTTTATGATTAATCTCATCGCATATATGAGTGCGTTCCCGGAATCAATTGTCGATGGTGTACCAAAAGATATTGTAACGAAAAATAATAAAATTATGCGTACTGTACCAGCGATAACAGACATCCTTACCACCGGAGAAAGCACATGGCTGATATGCCCTCACTTTCGCAGAGGATATTATAAAAGACTGGCATCAGATTATTTTGTTAATAAAAAAGACCAAATCATTTTTGTACATGAAACGATGGTAAAAGGAACAGCGAAGACAATAATTGATGTATAAACGTAAAAATCTTTTATATCATAAGATAAATGTAAGAAGAATGTATACCAATATTTAGGAGGTCGTCTATGTATCCCGAAATTACGGAAAAGAACGATAGTACAAAATATCTGAGAGGGGCCGCGGCGGTTATATCACAAATTCTAAAACGGGATAAAAACGTTGACAGGTATGGTCCAAGTCGATATGCACAATCAGACTTGTATTTACCGCTCATAAAAACCTTTGGATTAACAAAACCGGAAAATCTTAATCAAATCGCCGAAGAGAATAAAACTATAATTATGGAGTTCATGGAAGAATTTCCTTCTGAATTCGACATTTAAGATATAGATTTACAATTAAGAATACTCAACGACAAATGTTAAATGTTTCACTGAATGCCCCTCTTACGATGATATAATTTTAAAATAATCAAAGTTGCAACAAGCCGGTTGTGTTATCAACCGGTTGAATAGTTTAAAAAACAACATAAAAATGATTGACTTGCATGATAGATGTACTTACATTTTGATTATTAGGAAGGATCGTGTCCATAGATGTTCGCAATTTCGTTTCAAAAAAGCCTCTGAATTTCCTCATGCTGCATTAAATAATATTTCCTTCTGGCTCTGGATTGAGTCGGCATTCATGTAAGCTTTTTCTGTCTGCCAGTCCTCCGTGTATTCAAGCAGATAGCTTGTAATCAGTCTTATGTAAGAATCGGTGCTCGGAAAAATCCCTACCACCGATGACCTCCTGCGAATTTCCTTGTTCAGCCTTTCAAGCGTATTTGTGCTTGAAATCTTCCGGCTGTCCAACTCCTCAAAGGCATAGAACTGGATTGAATCCTCAAAGCCTTCTTCAAGACATTCACAGGCTTTTGGATATTTTTTTTCAAACTCTGCGAAGAAACTATTCTTCAGTTCCCGTGCCGAGTTTTCATCCGGCGCCTTCCAGATCAGCTTGAGTCGGGAAGCAGCCATTTCTTTTTCCTTCTGCGGAACATAAGCAAGAATATTCCGCATGAAGTGAACTTTGCATCTCTGCCATGTTGTTCCAGGCAGGCAGTTCCTTATCGCCGCCTGAAGTCCTTTATGTGCGTCAGAAACACAAAGCCACACTTTCTCAAGACCTCTTTCCTGAAGGCTTCTGAAAAGTGCTGAATATGTTTCCTCTGATTCGTTTTCCATAGGCTCAACGGCTAAAATTTCAGGCTTTCCTTCAAGATTTACAGCCTTTATGACCATCACAGCCTTGCCTGTGATCCTGTGATTGTCACGAATCTTTTCATAAAGGGCATCCGCCCAGATTACTGGATATTCCGATTCCAGTTTACGGGTTCTGAACTCGGCTATCATTTCGTCCAGCCCTTTGTTGATTTCACTGACTTCTGAAGCGCTCAGAGTTTCAATTCCGAGCTTCTTTGCGATGTTTTCAATTTTCCTGGTTGAAACACCGTTCATCCAGCATTCCTGGACGACCTGTATCAGTGCCTGCTCACTGCGTTTCTTTTCGGTAACAAAGAAGGGAATGTATCCTCCCTGCCGCAGTTTCGGAACAGAAAGATAGACTGTTCCAAGCCTTGTATCAAATCGTCTGACCCGGTAGCCGCTTCTATAGCCGGTCCGGTTTTCCGCATGCAGGCCTTTTTCTGTGCCTGTTTTATGGGCAACTTCAAGTTCCATGAACCTGTTCATCACCCATTGCATCATTTCAAGCATAGGATCCTGTGCTGTCACAAAGTCCAGTAGTTTGTTTTCAAAAAATGTTGTATCTTTTGTCTTGGCCATTGTCCTTTCCTTTTTTGTTAGTGTGGTAACCAACATTTTGGAATTTTCAATGGCTTTTTTCAATTACCAAATTGCGAACTTTATTCTACACTATCTTAGGAAGCAGGGAAAATATGAATAGTTGAGAATCATACTTACTGAAAAACCGTCTGTTGCGGCAGACTTTGAAAAAGCGCTTCATGCAGAACGGCATGACGGGTATTACCAGAATGACGATACTATTATTACCTTTTGTGTCGGACATCTATATGAACTTGCAGGGCCAGATTACTATACCAGTCAGAAAAAATGGTCTTTTGATTACCTACCGGTTATTCCGGAAAAATACGTATATAAAAGAAAAACTGCTACTGCAAAACAGGCTGCAGTCGTACATGGAATGCTACAGAAATACCGGAAAAATGAAATAATAATCGCAACGGACGCAGACAGAGAAGGAGAACTCATTGCCCGTACCGCTCTCCGGGAAGCCGGTATTACATCTTCGGACAGTATTTTCCGTTTCTGGGTTTCTGAAGCACTGACCGAAAGCGTTATTAAAAGCGGGTTTGAAAATGTAAAAAAATGAACAGATTACGATATGCTTTTCCGTCAGGGAGAAGCCCGACTGCAGGCAGACTGGCTTCTCCCTGACGGAGTTTGTGTCACTGAGCACAAAACAGCTGATGACGGTCGGACGGGTCCAAACCACCGTACTTGCTGCAGTTGTGTCGTATGAGACATTTGATGTCCTTATCGAAGACGTCGATGGGAACTCTATAAAATCATCACTAATCAATCCGCAGACCGATAAAACGGATTTTACTTCTGAAAGCCAGTTACCTGAAGCAGGCGGCTGCATACCTGAGCGGTAAAAAGGTGGAAAAAGCAGAGGCAAAAATTGTGACAAAGATATGGCATACGCCGTCTCTTTTTGATATAACTGCATTACAGCAGGCAGCGGCTAAGACATTTGATTATTCACCGGAAAAGACACTTTCAATTGCATAGAAATTATACGAAACGTATAAATGTCTGTCTTATCCGCGTACTCCGAGCAGAGTTATGGGTGATGATAACGTACAGCTTTTTCTTGATAAATTCAGACTGAAAAGATACAATAATAGTACAGTGTCGCATACTTGGAAATATATGGGGTATTTAAATGAATCCGTACAGCAAAGAAATCAAAGAACAGTGACATACACTGACTTTGCCTCAGTACTTGTGCAGTCATTGTCTAAGGCTTACGCAGGAAAAATTTACAGATGAAACATATCCGTCAACCATCATTTTTTCAGATGAAACTGCAAACGGCAGTATCTTTTATAAGAAGGAAAATCTTTCAAAAAATGATTTGAAGATACGAATTAAAAATGGAATAAAATACCCGGTTTCCAATCCCTTTCTTGCTCTGAATGGAATTACAGCAGAAAACGACTCGCTCAATTTTTTCTTTCATCCGTTTTCCAGTGATGTTGGAAACTTTATGAAGCAAAAATATACAGTATACTTTACAGTTGACGATGGCGTCAAAAATGAAAAGAAACTGACTTTCTGAAGTAATTATAATTACTTCAGGATGATAACAGGAGGTCTGCATACTTTATCGTAGTGTTTTTTCCCGTCATATTTTACGGGCTCAGTATAGTAATCCGCAGCTTATATAAGGAAACAGGTTCGAGTAGGTTTAGCCATATCTGCCGTAGAAAAAAAATTATTATCCGGAGTAATAGTCAGTTTAATGATATAATTACCCTATTATTATAGATAAGCGAGGGCAAAAAAAACTAATGTATACATTACTGATAGCGGATGACGAAGCAAATGAAAGGGCACTCATCCGTTTTTTGCTGAGGGATTTTCACAAAGATCTCATTATTTTAGAAGCCCGGAACGGAAAAGAAGCATTAACTGCCATTCAAAAAAAACATGTCGATATTTTATTAAGTGACATACAAATGCCGTTTTTAAATGGAATCGAACTGGCAACAGAAACTAAAAAGGATTTTCCTGATATAGAAATTTTATTTTTCAGTGGTCATGATGACTTTACCTATGTACAAAATGCACTTTCTTTAAAAGCCGTAAATTACATATTAAAGCCTGTAAATCCGGCTGAATTTCATAAAGCGCTTACGGATATCATAAAACGTCTGGATTCCCGGATAATTGAGTTCTCAAAATCAGAACAGTATATTGAATCCAGCTTCCACGAAAGATGTACTGACCTGGCCGGAACAGATTCTGCAGATTCCTCCGGTTCTTCCGAAGAGGATACTTTATTATTACAAAATATTAACCTTGCCATTAAGCTGAAACAGCCTGAGCAGCTTACGTCTCTTGTTCATGAATTACTGAATAAATATGCATCTGCAACAAAAATATCCCACATTTATATCCGTTATACATGTACTTCCCTGCTAAAGGTTTTAATGTCCAGCTGTGTTACTCTCGGTGAGTCGGAATTTGAAGAATCTGCAAAGAAAATTTATTCTTTCCAGCACTTCTATGATATCAGCCATTTACTGGAAACATATCTTGATAAAGCTGTATCCCTTATGAATCAGAATCCTGAAGAAACAAATTATGCGGTCAGTCTGGTAAAACAGTATATCAATCAGCATTATAGAGAAGACCTGAGTCTTGATGCACTCGCAGAGCTGGTTTATTTAAGCCCTAATTACCTCAGTAATATATTTACGAAGACTGCAGGAGAATCCATTAACAAATATATCCGTCAGATACGGATTCAGCGTGCACAGGAACTGCTGCTCCATACGAATATGAAAATAGCTGATATTAGTATTCAGGTGGGTTATCCCAATCCTTCCTATTTTTGTAAAATATTCCAGAACCAGTTCGGTACAACCCCTGAAAGATTCCGCAATCCGTCAAGCGGAAAGGAAGGTTCCTGTGAATAACGCCTTTTCCAAAAGATTCAAACCGGTTTCTTTAAAAGATTTTTCTTTCAGGAAAAAAGTTATTCTTGTCTGTCTGATTATCAGTTTGATTCCCGTTATGATGTTAGGTTTTTTTTCTTATTTTCAGCAAAAGAAACAATTAACCGAACGGGAAAAACTTGCAATTCATGAAACCTTAAACGGAGAAACAAAACAGTTAAACAGCAAATTATCCACGTATCTTAACATCTTAAAACTTATTGCATGGAATGAAAATATCCGTGCAGCCCTTATCAGGCAATACAACACGAACTTTGAAATGTATCTTGCGTACCGGGATACTATTGACCCGCTTTTTCTTACGATATCTTCTCTGAATATGGATATTTCCAATATCTGTATCTATACGGACCATGCGATATATCCACATGACTCCGTTTTACGGGGACTTACGGCAGCATACGGTATGCCGTGGTATCATGATACCTGTCACTCATTCAGTCCCGTTTTTGAATTATCTGATGACAGGCAGAGTCTTTATCTGGCATGTAAAATCTATATGCATTCAAAAGAGACAAGCATAGTCTGTCTTACCATAGATATGTCTAAAATATTCCAGTCTGCAAAATCTCTTTTTGATTCTGATTACGGTCTTTTTATCACGGATTCCGGAAATACGGTTTTTTATCAGTATCAGTCTAATGGCATGAAAGCAGATGACACGGAGGATACAGTTTTTTCAAAGGATGGTTCTTCCAAATATGTGATTGAGCGTTCTTCCCCTATTAACAATACCGGGTGGATCTGCATATTATACCGTCCGGTTACCCGGATCACTACGGTTGTCAATCAGATGAAATATATAGTCCTTTTTATAATAGTCCTTTGTATTTTATTTATTACTTTTTTTAGTGCAAAAATTTCAAATAGTATCGTTTCTCCTTTAGAAAAACTGGTACAAAATATCATGCAGGTTGAAAAAGGAAATTATGAAATTACCGTTACTTCGGACAGCAATGATGAAGTAGGAAAAATGATACAAGCATTCCGCAGTATGACAAAACGACTGAACTATTTAATTAATGAAGTCCTGCTTGCCAAAATCAGGCAGCAGAAAGATGAACTTCAGATTTTACAGTTACAGATTAATCCGCATTTTCTTTATAACAGCCTGTCCCTTATCAACGGGAAAGCGATTATGGCAGGGCAGGAAGACATCAGTCAGATGGCTCTGCTCCTCTCAACTTTTTACAGGACGATGCTGAACAAAGGAAAAAACATTATTACGCTTGAAAACGAATTAAAAAACGTACAGGCTTATATACAGATTCAACAGATCATGCATTCGTATTCTTTTGAGGTTGTCTATAATATTGATGAAAATGCATTATTGTTTTGTATTCCGAATTTCGTTTTACAGCCATTAGCTGAAAATGCGATTCTTCATGGTTTTGATCATGAAGAGACTCCCGGAAAAAATATTCTGACGATTTCCATAAGTTTTGACAAAGATGATATTTTATTAAATGTGATGGACAATGGCTGCGGTATGGAACCAAGCGAGTGCAGGGACATTCTGACGGGCAAAAGCAAAGGGTATGGCATCAGCAATATTCAACAAAGGATTCAGCTCTATTATGGTACTGCTTACGGTCTGACTTATCGTTCGACCAAAAACAGGGGAACTTCTGTAACTTTGCGGATCAAAAAAAATGCTCCGCAATAAACTGTACAGAACACCCCTGTCATAAAAACCTCACCTGTCCGGAACTAATACCTTCATGTAAATCATATCCCAGAACTCCAATGATGGAACAGTAAATGTATAATACGTTCCTTTTTTTTCAAAAGCCAGTTCTGTACTGCAGCCGTTATTCAGATCCGGGCTTGCCAGATATATATGGGAAATATCTTTGTCAGTATAATATTTCACCTTCAGTCCGGATACTTCTTCCGGCCTGCTTTTCGTTCCATCTGCATCCCTCCATGTATTATCCGTTCCTAGAAGGTTAATTAAATGCAGGATTTCATACGTAGTATCTTCTCTTGTATACGTCCAGATTTTATTGCTTTCGCCAGTTTTACTGCACTTATAATCATTAACATCGACCTCATGTCCAACGGTTGATTGTCCATCCCGTAATATATTTTCATACGCGACTGCAAAATCATTCCACCGGATCATTTCCGCCCTTAGTTCATCATCCATCAGAATATCATCGTCAGGATAATATTCTTTATGAAGCATTCGGTCTCCGTCTCCTAATTCAAGTCTCGAACCTCCGGCTGCATAAACAGCTGCATCAAACAACAACACTGCCGGATTATTCATGAATCCTTCTGTTCTGTTATAGTTCACATAGGCTTTTACAACGAGAGATTTTCCTTTACCATCCTTCGAATACGGTATACTTTCTTTCATCGATCGTTCTACCTGAGTTACAATAGAAGAATACGTATCATAGGTAATTCCATTCAAATCCTTGTCCCACGGCCAGAATTCCGCATACAGTACATCCTCATTACTAGTATCCGCCTGTTCAATCCCCTGAGCGCCGACCGGATTAAACGAAAGATACTTACTACCTAACGCTGCTTTTGCTGCATTTAAAAAACTCCGGTACGTATCTTTTACATAATAAACAGAATTTCCGTTCTCATCATACCCTAACGGATTTCCGTGAACATCGGTCATTTTTCCCCAGTCGCCAACAGTATCTCCATGCCAGCCGTCAAAATCAAGCACCGTAAAAATATGATTTTCCTCGGCAAAAATATATTTCTGCCAGTCCCTGTTCAAAGGATTAAAAAAATACAGGCGTCCGTTTCCTGATGGAGAGTTCCCCATATTAAAATGAAATAAATGATCCCCGTCGTCGTATTTTGCATTGTTGTAATTCGGGTTATCCCGTGAAAACAGAATCCGCCATGATGCGGCTTTTGTATTATTTTCCGGAGAGTCATCATTAAAAAATGTGTTTGTACCTGCATAGATCATGTCATATCCCATATTTATCATGTCTTTTTCATGTGCTTCTTCTATGTAGGATGCAACGGTGTTTCCGTCAATGACACGTCCTGACCAGTCCTCCCATGTGCCAGGATTATCTCTTGTCGAAGTATCCGGTAATGGTTTCTGGTGAAGATACTGCCAGTCATAATATTCAATCCCGTTTATGTGAAAGCGGTTCATCTTATTTATTTTTTCTGCGGTATCAACAGCAGCTTCATATCTGCATACATATCCGTATCTCGGGAACTTTGTCCAGTCAGACGATACATCTACTCCGATAGTATCTGACGCAAGAACAGTTCCATTTGAGTCCTGCAGTTCCACTTTTATTAAATACCCCGTATAGTCCGTTGCAGAAGGGGACTGCCATTTAATTCTGAAAATCCTGCTTCCTCCTCGTTTTAACGCGACTGGTTCATTCATCTGATCAACTTCAGATTCCAGATGATATATTTTTGTTACTAAATTCGGATTTGACAGTTCTTTGCCTGCGGACACGGTAATTTTTCCTGTCAGAAAAACAACATCTCCCGGTTTATACATTGCCTTGTCTGTCGTATCAATAAAAACGCTATTATTCACAGTATATGCATCCTTTCCTGTTTTATCTTCGATTATTCCCGATGTTACGGTACACAGTGTATTCATTACACAAAAAATAACTGCCCCCGATAAAAATATTTTCCATCTCTTCATTCTTTACTCTTTTACAGATCCCATAACAATTCCTGTAATCAGATACTTTTGTAAAAACGGATAAATCATGAGAAGGGGAATCACTGCGACGACAATCTTTGCCGCATTTAAATTCCTGTTTGACAATTCTGTCGCAATTTTCAGAGCAGTACTTGTTGCACCGCTGCTTAACATCTCCTGTATATCCACATTCAAAGACTGAATATATGTCATGATTGGGAAATTTTTTATCTTTTGTATATAGACCAGCCCGCTGAAAAAATCATTCCAGCTTCCGACAATACTGAATAACGCGACCGTTGCCATGACCGGCTTTGAACACGGGATTATGATCTTCATAAGAATCTGGATTGGATTTGCACCATCAATAACTGCCGCTTCTTCAAGCGATTTCGGAATTCCGAGGAAGAAGTTCATCAGCAGTATGATATTAAATATCGGAAGTGCACCCGGTAATACCAAAGACCAGACCGTATTTAAAAGACCCAGATTTTTTACCAGAATATAGGTAGGAATCATTCCGCCGTTAAACAGCATGGCAAAAATCAGCAGATTCATATAAATGCTTCTACCTGTAAATTCTTTTTTGTTTTTTGTAAGTGCATATGCCATTGGAACTGTTAAAACCATATTTAATACCAGAGCAAGTATGACCCGGACGGTTGAAATGCCAAAAGACCTCCAGAACTGACTGTCTTCAATAATCTTCCGATAAGCAGCAAATGTTGTTCCTACAGGCAGGAATTTAACTTTATTTGCAGTTACGGCTGCACTGCCGCTTAACGAAATCGCCACAATATTAATCAAAGGTAAAAAGCAGGACAGACCAAGCAGCAGTACAATTTCATAAATTACGACGACCCTGATTCTTGATTGTATCCCTTTATTTTCAATCATATCGTTCTCCCTAAAAAATCTTCTGACCCGTCAGTTTTTTCGTTAATTGATTCGCATTTAAAAGTAAAATCATACCAATCACAGAACGAAACAAACCTACTGCCGAACCGAAACTGTACTGCCTGCCGATCAGACCAATGCGGTAAATATACGTATCAAGTACGTCTCCGGTATCATATACAATTGGAGAATACAGGTTGTAGATCTGGTCAAACCCCGCACTTAAAACACCAGTAAGACTCATAGCTGCCATCAGAAGAATGATCGGAAGCATTCCCGGCAGGGTGACATGCCATACACGCTTCCACCAGCCTGCCCCATCGATGGCCGCAGCTTCATGCAGCCCCGGATCAATGGCAGTAAGTGCAGCCAGATAAATAACCGAATTATATCCGAACTCTTTCCAGACATCAGTTCCTATAATCAATCCGGGGAACACATGACTGTTTCCAAGAAAATTAACTTTTGGAAGCCTGAGAGAGGAGAAGGTCTGATTAACCATTCCGTCCAGATTGAACATATTTACCACAACAGCAGCCAGTACGACCCAGGACAGAAAATGGGGCAGATAAACGATCGTCTGGATGAATTTTTTTAAAAATCTGATGCGGATTTCATTTAATAAAACGGCAAAAATGATTGCCATAAGCGTCCCGAGAATAATTTTCCCTAATGCAATTACGACAGTGTTCCTTATGATTTTTCCAATGTCCGGCAGCGTAAACAAGTAGGTAAAATATTTCAATCCGACAAATTTGGAATGAAACAACCCCTTTGCCGGAACAAAGTCCTCAAAAGCCATAATAATTCCGATCATTGGGATATAACTGAAAATAATAAGAAAAATCATTCCCGGAAACATCATCCCATGATAATATAATTCCCGTCTTTTTTTTTCTGTTCCAATCTTCTTCGTTTTTGTTTTTGCTGTCCTTGAAATTTCTTTCATTTTTACTTCCTGTATTTTTCCCGTCATTGTACCCCATACCTGTACGGTCTCTTTATATTACTTATGAAGCTGGGCCTCAATTTCTTCCGTAATTTTTGAACCGCCCTGTTCTTTCCAATCAGATACGAATTTATCAAATTCTTTATTTACATCCAGTCCGCCAGTTACAATCTTAATAAATCTTTCTTCCTCCAGTTTATCCAGATTCGCCTGATTTGTTTTCATGGTATCTGTTGTAGAAGGAAATTCAGGAGTAAGCCACGTAATCTTTCCTCCGTCTTCAAGTTTTTTTATTAATCCCAATCCCCCGATTCTTGAATGATATTTTGACCAGCCAATCGGATCTGCATCTCCATTCAGATAACCTTTTATAGCAGTTACATTACTTCTTTGTTCTGCAGTTTTTACTTTATCAATCGGAATTTTTCCACTCAAGCATTTCTCCAGATCACTGTAGTCATCCATGAGTGAAGTAGAAGCATTTATTTCAATATTCATTGGCCGTGCAGAACCGTCTACACCATCTTTTATATAAGAAGCTACGTCCGGATATTTCTGCAGTAAAGAAGGATCGTTTACCAGTTTATCATAAAAAAGATCTGCCAGTTGAACTACAATTTCCGGATGGGCAAAAGATTTATTTACGACCATATATCCGGACGTTGCATTATTATGTTTACAGTTCACTACTCCATCATCATTTTCCACTGTATAGGTACTAAAGATCGCTTTCGGATCCATCGCATACACATTTTTTAAAAGCCAGTCCGGAATATGCCATGTGCCGAATGTAATACCAGTCTGCCCGTTTGCAAGAAGAGCAGTAATATCATCCCACGTTCTTGTTCCTACCTGTTCATCGATGATTCCTTCCTTATACCACGCTGCAACAGTGGTAAGAGCTGTCTTCATAGTAGCTGTCGTAGAACCGTAAATCAGTTTTCCATCTTTCTTATACCAGGTCTTCGGGAACGCATTAAAAGCATAGGCAATGGAATTTATCGTATAGGTTCCATCCGGATCTCCGCTGGTAAGATACGGAGTTACGGCTATTCCAACCGGATGCTCTGTTTTTCCGGGATTTTCTTTCAAAAAATCCTTTGCCAGATTTTTAAGCTCAGCAACTGTGATACATCTGTCTCCATCCGCATCCAGTGTAATTCCAAGTTTTTTAACCCAGTCGCTGCGAACCCAAACAATGCTTGGCCCGGAATCTACATTCGTTCCCGGAAGTGCCATGATTTTTCCATCATAAGTAACATTATCCAGTGCTCTTCCGTTATAAGAATTATAAATTGCTTTTAAATTGTTGCTGGCATCTTTGTTATAAACTTCCGTCAAATCTGCAATCAGTCCATTATCATATAGTTCTTTGACTTCATCCAGAGAACCAACCTTCATAATATCAGGCAGATCACCTGACGATAATGCCAGAGATACCTGTCTGTCATAATCATCACCATTTGCTTCAAATGCATCTGTAATCTTAATATTTAATTCTTTATCAGCCATTCTTGTATATGCATTATTTTCGTAAGTATCTCCATCCGGCAGTTTCACATTCTGAAGAGTCTGACGCCCCATTGATAATGATACCGTTCCAACTGCAGAAGTTTCTGCTTTAGAAATCTTATTCTCACAGGCTGTCATGGACACTGCTATTAATGCTGTTAATACCATGACCGCTCCCTTTTCTGTATATTTAATGTTCATAAAAAATAAAACCTCCTGAGTAAACAAATCAAATTGCAAAAGACAGCTGTTCTTTTTGATACTATTATTGTAACTCGTAGAAAAATCTATTGTAAATGAAACATTTTTCCGTTTTATACAATTTTTTACATGAGTTTCTTTACCATCTGTCGATACAGTAGAGCGGTCCCGGAATTAGTAATCAACCCCGTTGTTATAAAATCAGACAGCGATTTAATACTTTTCGACGCCGGACATCCGAATCAGCTGGATGATTTTAAAATTGCACTGAAAAATATCGGATATTCCCTGCAGGATATTACAGTGATTGTAGTATCGCACCACATCTGCCTCAACGCGTTCTGTACTTTTCCGCAGCACGGAACAGTCATCGCTGATACCACGGATTTTTTCATGATCTTTGTCTGTTGCCGTCACGGCAACAGTGCTTTCATTAGCGCCGTCTGCCCTTTTTCTTTTACCACATTCGACATCGCCGTATAACGCTGTGGATTTTCCGACAGGAATTGTTGTACATGGCATAGGTGGTTTCCTGATTTTTATCTGATCAGAAGTCTACTGCAAACTGTATAAAATGCCGGATGTTTTATAATTGTTTACAAATGTTCACTTTTACAATAAAAAATACTATAAATATAGTTATTATAAATTGACAAATAAACAATACAGTGTTAACATTTATGTATACGTGAGGTGAATAAATGTGTACATGGGGAAAATCATATTTCCGGCGCAACTGGCAGTTGTATTTTGTTTTTCTACTGCCCGGTTTTCTCTTAACGGTAATCTTTAAGTATATTCCGATAGGGGGAATTCTTCTTGCCTTTGAAGATTACAGTCCGATGAAAGGGCTGTTCGGAAGTACCTGGATTGGCTTACTGAATTTTAAACGGTTTCTGTCGTCTCCTGATTTTTTCCGGTACCTTCTGAATACCTTGAAGCTCAGCATTTATGGCCTTTTATGGGGGTTCCCCGTTCCCGTCGTTCTCGCACTCCTGATTAACAGAATTCTGGATAAAAATATAAAAAGGAATATACAGCTTGTTTTATATGCCCCGAACTTTATTTCGGTCATAGTTATCTGCGGTATGCTGTTTATTTTTCTTTCCCCGATCGGTCCGGTAAACAGGTTGTTGGGGACTCAGATTCATTTTATGTCTCTGCCTTCGGCATTCCGTTCAATTTATATTTTTTCCGGTATATGGCAGGGAGCAGGATGGGCTTCCATCCTCTATACGGCAGCGCTCAGCAATGCAAGCCCCGAGCTCCGGGAGGCCGCTCTCATTGATGGTGCCGACGTTTTGCAGCAGATCCGGTATGTCGATATTCCGGCAATTCGTCCCGTTATTGTCATACAGTTTATTCTCCAGGCGGGAAATATTATGAGCATCGGATTTGAAAAAGCGTATGCACTGCAGACATCCATGAATCTTCCTGCTTCTGAAATACTGCCGACATACGTTTATAAACTTGGTCTGCAAATGGGTGATTACAGTTTTTCTACGGCTGTAGGTCTGTTTAATTCCATAATTAATGTTATTCTGCTGATTTTTGTTAATAAAATAGTAGAACATTTTAATGACGGAGAAGGTGTTTAAGTAATCGCCTTTTAATCAGGTACTTTTGCTAAAAGACGGATTGCCTGATTTTTCTGCTTGAAACTTGAGTGCTTGTATTTTAAGGAGTTTGCCTATGTTGTCGAAGTCAGCACTGCAGCTGTCAAATGAAGACAGAATTATTTTGAGGATCGGTGATATTCTTCTGGGATTTTTTATTCTGCTGATTCTTTTACCGCTCTTTTTTATACTCATTGCATCTTTTATGAACCCGACCGTTCTGAACAGCAGCGGCATCAGTTTTCATGTAAAGGACTGGTCACTGGACGGCTACCGCAGGGTTCTTCAGAACAAAATGATATGGACCGGATTTTTAAATTCGGTGATTTATTCCGTCGTATTTTCCGTATTATCCGCAGCAGTTACTATGTTTGCGGCGTATCCGTTGTCGAAGATTGATTTTAAGGGAAGAGGTTTTTTCAATATATTTTTTATCATAACCATGTTTTTCGGCGGCGGTCTGATGCCGACCTATCTGCTTGTCAGTAATCTGCATATGGTGAACACTATTTGGGCTATCGTCCTGCCTAATGCACTGAATGTGTGGAATCTCATTCTTGCCCGTACGTATTACCAGTCTATTCCGGGAGAATTGCGTGAGGCATCGCTTATGGACGGAGCCAGCGATGTTGTCCACTTTTTTAAAATTCTGCTTCCTGTCTGTTCACCCATTCTGGCAGTGCTGCTGCTCTGGCAGTTCGTCGGTATGTGGAACAGTTATTTTGATGCAATGATTTATCTGGAGGATGAAATTCTGCAGCCGCTGCAGCTGGTTCTTCGTTCGATACTTATTCAGAATACTCCGGAACCCGGAATGATCGCGGATATCCAGAGTCTTGCCGAAATGTCGAAACTTGCCGAATTACTGAAATATTCAACGATTATTATTTCAAGTCTCCCTTTGCTGGTGATGTACCCGTTTTTTCAAAAATACTTTGACAGTGGCATAATGATAGGTTCATTAAAAGGTTAAAATTTTTTTGTTTTTTTACAGGAGGAAAAATGAAAAAAACAATAAGAATTATTTGTACGGAAATATTGTTTTCCGCTTTGGCAATTACGGCAGCCCGGGCAAAGGGCAGCAGCAATACTGCACAAAAAAGTACGTCAGGTACTGTGCGGGAACTTAAAGTTCTGACAAGTGCCGAAGTCGGATCTCCGCAGGATCCGAATAAAAAGCTGATTTATCAGCGGCTTGAAAAAAGTATCGGCATAAAGATCAACTGGACGTGCTACGTCAAGGATCAGTTCGACGATAAACGGAATCTTGCTCTGTCAAAAAAAAGTACACTTCCCGACGTTATTCTGAACGCGGATATGAGCACGCTCGATCTGCTGCGGTTTGCACGGCAGGGAGTCATCATGCCCGTCGAGAATCTGATCGATACCGCTATGCCGAACCTGAAGGCAGTGCTTGATGCGAACCCTGGGTACCGGAAACTGATTACGGCTCCCGACGGTCACATATATTCGTTCCCCTGGATAGAGCAGCTTGGAACCGGGAAGGAAGCAATCCAGGCTGTTGGCGGAATGCCGTTTATCAATAAAGCATGGCTCGACAAACTCGGTCTGAAAATGCCGGAGACAACTGACGATCTGGTAAAAGTTCTTGAAGCATTCAGGGATAAAAATCCTGACGGTAAGGGTGACGTCATACCTATGTCCTTCATCGTCAACGGAGGAAACGAAGATTTCGGATTTCTTCTCGGTGCTTTCGGGTACGGCGATAATCCCGATCATATTGTAGTTACGAATGACGGAAAAGTTGTCTATTCCTGTACGCAGGAAGGGTACAGAAAAGGAATCGAGTGGATGCACACGCTTCAGAAAAAAAAATTGATCGATCCTGAAGCATTTACGCAGAGTTATTCAACGCTGGTTGCAAAAGGTAATAACGGGAGATACGGCCTCTTTTTCAGCTGGGATAATTACGGCGTAGGCGGACCATATGCCAAAGAGTATGTTCCGCTTCCGACTCTTACCGGCCCCGACGGTACAAAAAATGCGGTCCGGCAGAGCGGGAGTGCGGCCGGCGGATTCCAGGCAGGACGTGCCGTTATCTGTTCGACCTGTAAAGATCCAGTTCTTGCTGCAAAGTGGGTCGATGCTATGTATGCGCCGCTTCAGTCCATTCAGGATAACTGGGGAACCTACGGCCAGACGGACGTAAAAAATAATATCTTTGATCTGCTGCCGGACGGAACACTCAAACACCGCACGATAACGGGGGAATCGAATTGGGAAGCCCGTGTGGCACAGATGGTCGGCGGGCCGCTCGCCGTTTTGAACAGTTACTACGGAAAGTATGTTACCTGTCCGCCCGATGCTGTTGAGCGGATGAACTGGGTCAAATCCTATGTACCTGATATGAAGAATGACATGGTCTATCCGAATGTATTCATGAATCAGGAAGATTCCACCAGTCTTGCCCAGTACGAGACTGCGGTAAAACAATATGCGGAGATGGAAAAGGCTACCTGGATTCTGAACGGCGGTATTGCAGCGGACTGGAGTGCGTATCTGAAAAAGATGGATGAACTGGGACTTCAGAAATACCTTGCAATAAAACAGAAATATCTTAATGCGTACCTTGGTAAGTAAAAAGAACATACGGGCTGCCGCTGTATTTTTTATAGCGGCAGATTATATGATTTTCGGATTGTACGGCTATACAGGCACGCATACAAGTACGGAAATAAAGGAAACGGTTTCTCCGCTGTCTTTTTTCCCGGTTCCTGAGAATTCATGGGTTGGAGATCCGGTTCCTTTCTATAATAAGCATACCGGTTCTTTTTATATCTATTATCTGGATGATCTCCGGGACGGTGCTCAGGGATTTCATCCGTGGGCGCTGTTTACAACAAAAGATTTTCTTCATTTTTCGGATAAAGGTGTGGTTATTCCATATACAGATGCTCCCCGGGCTGACGATCTTGCGCTTGGTACCGGCAGTATTATCAGGGATTCTGAAGGCCGCTATCACGCATTCTATACGGGACATAATCCTTCCCGTATTCCCCGGGAAGCGATTATGCAGGCAGTAAGCTCCGACGGCATAAAATGGGAAAAGCTGCCAAAGTACACGTTCAGGGGAAATTCCGCTACACTCAGCGGTGTTCCGTACGGTGATTATGATTTCAGGGATCCGTTCGTACTTCAGGAAAAAGACAACGGAACGTATTGGATGCTGATAACGACGGCGGTGGACGGCAAAGGCGTTATTGCCCGCTTTATGTCGGACGATCTGTATCACTGGCACGATTGCGGTGTTTTTTTTAAAAATGATATGGGCAACGGTGATAACCTTGAATGTCCGTCACTTATTCATTTTGGCCGTTACTGGTATCTGGCTTTTTCAGATCAGGGAACCGGCAGAATGGTCCATTATCGTATTGCAGAAGAACCGGACGGACCATTCAGAAAACCTGAAACAGATGAATTGGATGGCAGCGGATTTTATGCCGGCAGACTTGAATCAGACGGGACACATCTGTATGTATTCGGCTGGAATGCAACCAAGAAAGATTTTGACGATATGCAGGATTATGCCTGGGGAGGCAGCCTGGTCGTTCATCAGCTGAAACAGGCACCGGATGGAACTCTTTTTTCCGTTCCTCCTTTCTCTTCCGATACTGTTCTGACGAACAAAAGGGAGCTGCACCCTGTGACCACCGGTAAAACCGTATCGGCGGTCAAAAACGGCTACACATTCGGCGGGGACGGATATGACGATATTTTGTATGAAAATATCCCTGAAACGCCGTGCATTATAACAGTGTCTTTCCGCGAAACCGGGAATATCAGTCCGGAAAAATTCGGTTTTTGTTTCGGATCGGACTATACAAAATTGTACTTAACATGCGATCCTGCGAACAGGCGGATTGAATTTTTTAACGGTAAAAACCATATGGAGCAGTCTCTCCCCGAGTCGTACATCGACTGCAGATCACCCGGTGACGGCGTATGGAAGTGTACACTTCTCATCGACAATTCGGTAGCGGTTCTGTATGTAAACGGACAATCAGCTCTCACAGCCCGCATACACACAATGAGCGGAAATCCATGGAGTATTTTTTCCTGTAACGGAGAAATTGCTGTTACGGGAGTGAGTATACAACAATAAGGAAAAATAATAGGTATGATAAAAACTGAATCGTTCCCTGAGATGCTTAAAAAAGCCGGACAGCAGACCGCCCGGATACTGGAAGAGGAAACACCGACGCAGCGGAAACTCCGCCCGGTGTTTCATTTGTCGTGTCCTGCAGGCTGGATGAACGACCCGAACGGATTTTCCCGTTTCAACGGAAAATATCATCTTTTTGCACAGCACAATCCGTATTCGACGTATTGGGGACCGATGCACTGGGCTCATTTTACGACGGAAGATTTCATCCGCTGGAAAACCGAGCCTGAATCTCTGGCCCCCGATCACGAGTATGACTACGGCGGCTGTTTTTCAGGTACTGCGATGGAAGATGCCGGTGAACATGTTTTGTTGTACACGGGAGTAACGGAAAAAGGGCAGGCTCAGTGCCTTGCAATCGGTAACGGAACGGAATACGGTAAGGCCGTACGGAATCCGGTTATTACGGCTAACCAGCTTCCGGCCGGTTCCAGCAGGAAAGATTTCAGAGATCCGAAGATATGGAAAGAAGGAGGAACCTATTTTGCACTGATGGGCAGTAAAGCTTTTTTCCGCAAGCACCCGTATGGGCAGACCGTCCTCTATTCGTCAAAAGATCTCACGACGTGGAAATTTGAAAGCATACTTGCCTCATCGCGCGATCGTGACGGATATGGTGAAATGTGGGAATGCCCCGATTTTTTCCCGCTGGGCGGCAGCAGTATCCTTGTTGTGTCGCCGCAATTTATGGAAGCGCACGGAAACAGATATCACAGCGGCAATGGTACGATTTGTCTTGTAGGAAAGTATAACCGTTCGGTATACCGGCTGGAGGACTATACAATAATGCCGTTTGAATACGGCCTTGATTTTTATGCGCCGGAGACTGTTTATTCAGCGGACGGCAGACGTATTGCTGTCGGCTGGCTGCAGTCGTGGGATAACCGGCTTACACCCGATTCCTTTTTGTGGTCGGGAATTATGAGCATTCCCCGCGAACTCACACTGCGGAACGGAACCCTGTATCAGAATCCGGTCAGAGAACTGGAACTTTTCAGATCCGGTTATATTCGTTTCAAAGGACGTTGTTCCGACGGTGAACCTGTTTCATTCGACGGTCTGTCCGGACGGTGTTTTGATATGACTGTCGATGTAGCGGACGGAGCGTACGATATTTTTGAAATCAGAATTGCCTGCGATTCGCGTCATTACACATCAGTGCGGTATGACCGGCGGACGAGCCTGTGTACGTTCGACCGGTCGTTTTCGGGGATACGAAGAGATTTTATTTCTACCAGAGCTTTTCCTGTCGCAGACAGAAACGGCCGTATCCGGTTTCGTATTTTACTTGATGTATGGACTGCGGAAATATTTGTTAACGACGGAGAGCAGGCCTTTTCCGCATTGATTTATACTGATTCGGCCGCAGACGGCATAGAGTTTTTACAGACCGGAAATAAAAGCGGGATAAGCTTTTCGGTAGAAAAGTACACAATCAGTCTGTAATTTCCGGTTTTGCCGTCGATGCTCTCAGAATTACTTCTGTTTCCACATACGTAATTCTGAACGGGGGCGTCCGGTCGTTTATACGCGATAAAAGCAGATCGGCAGCTCCTGAGCAAGGCCGGATTACCATAGAAATAATGGACAATGCCGAATTGGACCAGTGATAAAAAAGATCACCTGACACGTTCTCTCGTTTTCATTTGCCTTCGTGTATGTTCGGGAGTTTCCCCTGTCCATGATTTGAATGCACGAAAGAAGGAATTAGGATCATCGAATCCTAAGAAAAAAGAAATCTCAGTTTCGGAGAAGTTTGAATCCTTAAGATAGTGTACTGCCAGTAGAGATCGTGTTTTGTTGAGAACCGACCTATAAGTCGTATGGTCGTCCGTTAACCTGCGTTGCAGAGTTCGTCTGCTCAGTCCGAGTTTTTTACATATTGACTCGATTGATGAATTCCCGCCGGGAAGCAACTCAAGCAATGCAGTTTGTACTCGTTCGGAAGTAGACGCCGACATATCGAGTTCTGCGAGACGCTTCTCAAGTTCCGGCTCGAAGAACTTCAAAAGATCATTGTTGACGGTCAAAAATGGCAGGCTTGCATCCCTGGCCGAGAAGAGCAGTGCAGGATGTTCTCCTTGGTCCAAGTCCACTCCGAAATATCGATGATATGCTTCTTTATTCTCGGGGATTATCGGGGAGACGACCTTATGAGGGTGAACCATCTCGCGAGTGGCCAGACGTGAAAGTTGAACAAAGGAGACCAATTCGGTCAGAACTGCTATAGCCGGCGGACTGATGTTAGTATCGAGCCACCGTATCTCCATCCATGTATCGCCGTTTAATTTCTCAACTATTAATTCCATTGGGGCACATAGTTTCTTGTATTTAGCAATTCTTTCAAGTGCGGCGTTTAAATCCTGACTGCACATCGCTGCAAATATAGGAGGATCAAACAATTCAAAAGATATAACTTGTCCAATTTTTATTGGCAGCAGGGGATCGTTTGCTTCATCCTCTATTCCATGCCATAGACGGAACCATTCATCAGTCGAAAGCGATGCCGTTTCTCTGTTAAAAAGATCTTCTGGTAATTTGGCACGCCGCAGCACATTCACAGAACAAATGCCTATATCTTTAAGGAAAAGACGAAAACGCGAATTTACTGTAAATCCCAGAGTGTGCATTATATGGGAATCCCGCCTTGAATCATGTACTCGTTTATTCAACCTCTTGCATTTTTCGAATCATTCTAAGAATCATCTTTTTCGGTATGAACGGCATCACTGCCGTTGCCACTTTCTGCCCCAATGGTAAGACTGTGACATTCAGTTTACCTTTTAACATACCATTGTATCCTGCTTCCGCCACTTTTCTGGCGCTCAAAGCTTTCTTAAATGCACCGGTTTTATCCATCCCGGATACTTTTGCGAATTTGCTTTCTGTCGCGCCCGGCATCAGCGTTGTAATGCTTACATCAGTAGCATGAAGTTCTTCGGATACTGCATTTCCAAAGGATGTTACATACGCTTTAGTTGCGTAATACACGGCCTGCATGGGACCAGGTGTTAAAGCAGCCGATGAAGAGACATTAAGTATCTTCCCGCTGTTTCTGCTTACAAGATCAGGAAGGAAGAATCTCGTCAAAGCTGTTAGCGCAATCACATTGACATTGATCATTGCGAGATCTTTTTTCCATTCCCTTTCGTGGAACTTGCCTATTCCTCCGAACCCTGCATTATTGATGAGAAAATCAATGGGTCTGCCGTACCCTTTCACTTCTTCATATATCTCATAAGCAGCGGACGGAAGGCTTAAATCTTTGACTATTACTTGAACATCAACTGAGTATCGTGCCTCTAATTCATTTTTCAATTTCATTAGGGCATCTCTATCCCTCGCGACAATAACTAGATTTCCTCCATGCTCTGCGTGGATTGTTGTCAGTTCTTTTCCAATGCCTGAGGATGCCCCCGTTACAAGAGCGGTCTTGCCATTTACTGAAATCATATTTACCCCCTCATAAATACTGTTTAAAGACTATATGCAAATTATACTAACATGAATACATTCTGTCACTTGCAATATATGCCAGACTACTAACCGGTAATGCCATTTTTCATAAATACACAGTCAGTCTGTAATTTCCGGTTTTGTCGTCGATGCTCTCAGAATTACTTCTGTTTCCACATACGTAATTCTGAACGGGAGAGTTCGATCGTTTATACGCGATAAAAGCAGATCAGCGGCTATTGTTCCCATCTTGTTTCCGGGAATACGTACTGTTGTAAGCGCCGGAGAAATGAACTGCGATTCATTGCTGTTATCGAAGCCGCTTACCATAATTTTTCCCGGCACGGCAGCTGACAGTACAGATAAAGCCCTCATGAGCCGGATTGCAAGGTAATCATTCGCACAGACAAAAGCCTGTGGCAGCTCCGGTAATTCCTGCAGTTTCCGGCATATCCAGTCAGTCTCTCCATACGATGAGGAATCGGCTTCCAGTATGCAGTGTTCTGCGGTGTATGGTAATTTGTTATCTTCCAAAGCAGAACGGAAGCCTTTCCAGCGTTCATAGAAGGACTGACAGTGCAGATTATCTCCGTAGAATCCGAGCTTTTTTATTCCTGTGCTGATGATTCCGTTTGTAATGATATATGAACTGGTGTAATTTTCCATATACAAAATATCTGCATGAATTTGATCACCCGGTGGAATAACACAGGTGTCGACGAAAAGTACGGGGATTTTTATTTCCGAAAGAAATTTACAGTAGCTCTCATCAAACATTTCTATACAGAGAATTCCGACCGTGTTGTCGACGTTGAATGTTTTAGGTAATTTTCGTAACCGGAGTTCTTCATCTCTGACGGTGTACATGGTAAGCCTGTACCCCAGTTTATTTATTTTTTCCTGAAACGTATTGAGCAGGGAAAAGCTGAAATGACCGCTTCCCAGAAAAATATGAGAAAATAATGCTATTTCATATGTTTGAGAAGTTTCTTCTGCAATTTCGTTTACATTGAGGAGTGAAAACTGTTTATAGCCCAATTCTGCAGCTTTACTGAATATTTTTTTCTTTGTAGCTTTAGTAACAGATCCTGTATTATTTATTGCCTTTGAGACGGTAGTACGGGAAAGTCCCAGTTCATCTGCAATATTTTGTATCGTTATCTTTTTGGACATAAAAAATCCCTGAAAAAAAATCGAATATGTTATACTATAATAAATACCTTCAGTTGTCAAATGTAACCAGATGTAAACAAAAAGTATACATTTCCAGGTGGTAACAATTCCATAAGTGCGCGTTTATCAAAAAAGAAATCGTTTTACTTTTAATCCTCTGGATTTCCGGCTGAAAAAGAGCATTTATTTTTTGAGTTGTAAAAATATCCGGTTTTAGAATGGTCTTATTACTGTGCCAAGGAATTTTTGTTTGTTTTGATTGTTTTTTTTAAGACGTGCTATTCCACAGTTCGTTTCTACTAATCAGATTTGAACAGGTAATATCTAAAATCTGGAAGGATTAATAGTCTATGTAAATACTTATATTTCAAGTACTTATGATGGACGGTGAGGAATTCGGCCCTCCGACACCTTGAGTGTAAACTTGATTTAAGAATATTTACTGGTATTTGTTCCCGTTTCTTGAAATTAATATAAATGTAATTCGTTACATTGTCAAGAGTTATTAGCTGCTGTTATTTTTGGTGAAATTTGAGGTGATACGTTTTTTTACTTTTGGTGACATTTTTTTATATACGATGATATTTAAAGATTGAATATTCCGGTCGGAAAAAAACGTAGTTCCGGAAATACGGAAACTGTGAAGCCGGAGCTGCGGGAACTATCCATGTTGCAGCCTAGAAATCTATCGTACTATAAATCTCATGTATAGAAACAGTTTTTTCGGGATCTGTACTTTCAATGACAATTTGTAGGCATTATGAACGATATTTGGTCATAACGACCTCCTGTATAATTAAGATTGTACCTTTGGTGCTTTTCTAAATATATAGGCGGTCCCCGCATAGCCGGAACCTTGATTCTCTTTTTCCCGGAATGTCAGTTCCCTCTATGTCGTAATGCCGGTTTCGATTCTCCGGTCTCGCGATGTAAATTCATCCGGAATATTCGTTAAAGATAGATATAAATGTTTTTTTACTTTTTTTTCAAATGTTTGATTTGCACTCAAAAAAAGACCATATACAAAATTAGTATTTTTAACGAAAATATAATCGAGATATAAAATGAAGAAGAGATATACAGAATAATAGATTATTGAAATCCTACAGATGTTAGAAGAAAGAGAAGGCAATAAAGAATATCTGAAGTTTAAATGGCATGACACAGGAATTACTTGAAAAGCTGAATTTTGTAAAAGAAACGCTTCGGAATGTTGAATCTTATGAACATGAATGCAGGGTGCTGAACTTTGATCAGGAGACAATCTGTCCCTCTGGCGGTATGGAGGGACAGGGAGAGGTGCATGCCTTTCTGTCGACAAAAGCTTTTGAATTAGTAAAGCAGCCGTTGTTTACTGAATCCGCAGAATATCTGTATCAGCACAAAGACGAAATCGACGATGTTCCGAACAGAATTCTTGCGGATGATTTACACCGGGACTATTTAAAGATTAAAAATATAACGCCTGCAATGGATCATGAATTTTCCCTTATTTATAATAAATCTTTCGTAGACTGGCTTAACGCAAAACAGAAATCAGATTTTTCCGTTTTTGCTCCGTCGCTGAAAAAAGTACGCGATGTGGAAGTCAAAAAGGTAACGCTCCGCGAGGATAAACTTCCGGATACGTACGACAACCTGCTCGACGATTATGAGCGGGGAATGACGACACATGATCTTGATGTGATTTTCAACAGGTGCAGGGAAAGGCTCGTTCTGCTTTTGAAAACAATACAGGCGGCTGAGAAAAACATCAGGAAGGATTTCCTGTCGCGCACGGTAACCGATGAACAGCAGCAGCGGATGTCCCGGTATCTTCTTGAGACGATGGGATTTGATTTTAACCGCGGAGCGTTTACTACGACGGAACATCTTTTTACAGACGGATTGGGAAGAAACGACGTGCGGGTTACGACACATTATTATACGAACATGTTTTGCTCAAGCATGTATTCAATTATCCATGAAGGCGGTTATGCGCTGTTTGAAATGTATCAGCCCGGCGAAGACAGGGAGCATTACATTAATAATGATAAAACGATGGGGATGCATGAATCCGTTTCGCGTTTTTATGAAAACAGAATAGGGCGTTCAAAAGGTTTTATCCATCTGATTTACGACGCAGTGAAAAAGATTTTTCCTGATGTGATGTATGACGTAAGCGAACGGGAATTATATGAATCGGTGAACGTTGTATCGCCGTCGCTCGTAAGAACGCAAGCGGACGAATTTACGTATACGTTTCACATCATGATACGGTATGAGCTTGAAAAGATGATTGTCAATGGAAAGGCTGAAATAGAGGATCTGCCGCAGCTTTGGAACGACAAATATGAGGAGTATCTTGCCTGTCGGTTAAATGGCAGTAAGTACCTCTCTGTTTATCTAATTAAGCAAATATTAAGAGTGGTTCATATGAACCACTCTTAAACTAAGCTGATTATTACAATCATGCAAAGTTGCATGCCTTTTTGATGTAAACTGATGAACCTTTTTACCATACCCAAGACTGAACAATAAACTTGATCCGGTACAGAATTGATAGCAGTCATTTTGTCTTTTCTGATTTGCTCAATCCATGTGTAAACAGAAACTGTAGTTTTTTATAACCCTGTTCATCGGGATACAAAGTAATTGGTGTTACACTTCTTTTCGATTTTCAGCCGGTAAATACTGAAGAGCGTATCTATAAGGTTTTCATTAAAGAAACAGTTCGACAGCAGAACGCCATATACTTTTTCTGCGGTTTCCTTTTGTCTTGAAAAGAATTTATATTTGACTTTTCCAATCTTTACCGTAGCCGAAAACATTTCAGTACTGTATTGCTGCAATAGCAGTTCGCATCTGCTTGTTTTTATATTTTTCACTTTTGTACTATCCTTTGGAAAAGAGTAATAATATGCATACAGTAATGCTGTGTTGTGTTACATCGAATAATAGTGAAATTATAGGATATAAGCAATAGCTTATAATGTTATTGCTTATAAAACTTTATAGTGAGGTTATGAATGAAGCGGTAGCGGAAGTTTTAAGGGATTTGAGGGAAGAAAACCATATTTCTCAGGAAAAACTTGCAGATGCGATAGGCTCTCATCAGGTGTATATATCAGAGATTGAAAAAGGGAAAAAGCTGCCGTCTTTACAGGTTTTGTATCATATAGCAAAGTTTTATAACATGTCTCTTACTCAGTTGGTGGAAAGAATAGAACAGAGACTGGCAAAAGCATAATATACCAAAAAAATCACAAAATACTATAATTATATATAATATAATAAAATAGAGTGGGTGGCAAAAGGAATACGAAATGCCTTACAAACGCCACCCGAAAAACGCAGTGGGTGGCACATTAAATACATATAATACAATGAATTACAGAGACCGGGTGGCGCTCCTTTATCTTGCCTAACGGATAAATGGATTAGAAATACTTTTTTATTATGGATTAAGTAAATATTAAGAGTGGCTAACATTAGCCACTCTTAAAGTATGCTAAAAATATATATTAATAGTGGTACTACAGAAAGAAAGATAGAAAAATACAGCCACATAAAATAGGCTAAGACTGTCATTTATATGTTCATGAGTGAGTGTAATAAAATCCGGTACTTTTATTCTGGGATGTGCTATAATTAACTATATTTTATATTTTTGGAGATTTTAACACGATGCCGGACGGGGGGAAGTTTACCGAAGCTGATTTTGAACAGGTCATTATGACGAGTCTGTATACGTCCGGCGGCTATGAGCGGCGCGGAAGAGACACGTATAATGCGGAACTGTCCCTCATTCCCCGGAATACTCTTTCCTATATCGAATCGACGCAACATGATTTATGGTATTCTCTTGTCCAGGCGGTGAAAGGCGAAGAGGCTGCGGAACGGAAGCTCGTCGGCGCCCTCTGCGACAAGCGCAAAAAGGACGGGACTCTTTCGCTGCTGCGTACTGGTTTTTCCATTGGCACCATTCATTTTTCTGTGATCGGGTGGAAACCGGACTCTCAGAAAGGAGAATCGGCATGGGAAAAGTATGGAGCGGATATTTTTACGTGCCTGAATCAGGTGGAAGGCGACCGGAAGCTTCGTAATCCTGCGGTTCCCGATGTGGTGCTGTTCGTAAACGGTATTCCGATCGTGACGATGGAACTGAAGTATGAGCCGATCGGTCAGGATGTGACTGATGCGGAAGCGCAGTACCGGGCGCGCAACACATCAGAACCGCTCTTTTCGTTCAAGTCGGGGCCGCTTGTTCATTTTGCGGTCGATTCCTCCGAAGTGTACATGACGACACGGCTGTGCGGTCATGATACGGAATTCCTGCCGTTCAATCAGGGAAGCGCCGGTGCGGGGAACGCGGGGCGTGAAGGGAATCCTCCGGCACCGGAAGGAAAGTTTCAGACATACTATTTGTGGGAGAACGTGCTCCCGAAGGATTCGCTGCTCGACATTCTTCAGACGTACGTGACGCTCGACGAAAGCGACAGTGAGAAACCGGCGCTCTATTTTCCGCGGTATCATCAGCTCGATGCGGTACGGAAGCTCGTCGGCGACATCTGGACGCAGAAAGTGCTGCAGAATTACCTTGTAGCGCACAGCGCTGGCAGCGGCAAGTCCAATACGATTGCGTGGCTTGCCTTTCATCTGGCGAATCTGTATTCACCCGATACGGACAAAAAGATATTCAACAAAATTATTATTCTGAACGACCGGCGGGTGCTCGACAAGCAGACGGGCGACACGCTTGCGTCGCTGCAGTATTCGAGGGACGTCGGTATGAAGCATCCGCGGAACAGGACGCAGCTGCTCGAAGCGCTCAAAGGACCGGACTGCATCATCATCAGTACGCTGCAGAAGTTTCCGTATATTTTTTCGGAACTGCAGAAACTGGCGCTTCCTCAGACATATGCGATTATCGCCGACGAGGCACACCAGAGTCAGGGCGGCGAAACGACGAAAGGAATCGCAAAGTCGCTCGGTACGGCGAAAGGGGCTGCCGGTACGGAAAATGCAGCAGCCATACTTGCGGACGAAGCGCTTGAAGAGACAGCCTGTATCGACGAAGACGGCGACAGAGACGACAACGACGAAGCGCAGGCGGAAACGGTTGAAAAGCTGATCAACGAACATGCACCGAATATTTCCTACTTTGGTTTTACCGCGACGCCCAAAGCGGAAACGATCCAGCTGTTCGGCACCCGGAACCCGGGCAGTACGGAAAAGACGGCGTTCCATACGTATTCGATGTGCCAGGCGATTCACGAAGGCTTTATCCTGAACGTGCTGCAGAATTACATGACGTACAGACAGTATTACAAGCTGAAGCAGATAAAAGTTGATACTAATGGATACGAGCCTGCAAGTCTTGCGCGCGCTGCAAGTCAGATGGTGAACAACGATAAGGAGCGCATCAAGCGTATTGCGACGATCATCGTGAATCATTTTCTTGAAACGGGATGCCGGACAATCGACGGAACGGGCAAGGCGATGGTCGTTACTGCGGGCCGCTGGGCTGCGGTCGAATACTGCCGGTCCATACGCGAGATCCTCCGCGACCGTCAGTGTGACTACAAAGTGCTTGCGGCCTTTTCCGGGACGGTGGCGTACGATACCGACGTGAACGGCGTACCTATCCTCAAGGATGAAGCGGCGGTCAATTCGGAATACGGCGAACGGATAACCGAATCGCAGACGCGCAGTGCCTTTCACAAAGCTGAGTACCGTTTTCTCGTCGTGGCGGACAAGTACCAGACGGGATTCAGCGAAAAACTTTTGAGCTGCATGTATATCGACAAGCCGCTTCACGACATCCGCGCCGTACAGACGCTTTCACGGCTGGACCGCACGGTGACGGGCAAGACGTCCGACCAGGTATATGTCATCGATTTTGCAAACGACCGCGAAACGATTCAGAAGGCGTTTAAAGATTTCTATATGGGTATTTCAATCGACGGCGAAATTACCGAAGACATGCTCAGGGAACAGAAGCAGACGCTTGAAAGTTTTCATTTTATCGATACGAAAGATGTTGAAGATCTTATCGCCTGGATACGCAGGCGTTCTTCGATGACGCTCGTCGAATGGGAGCCGGTGCGGCTTACTATCGTAAAGCGGATTCTGAAACGGTACATGGATGCGCCGTTTACCGCGAAGGATGCGTTCAGGTGTGCGGTCAGCCTCTATCTCCGTTATTTTCATTTTCTTGATAATCTGTACGGTATTACGCAGAAGGACTATGTGCATCTTGCCGTGTACGTACAGCAGGTAAAACCGCTGCTCGAATCGAAAGAGCTTAACAGCGAACGGTTTACCGGCAGTATCGAAAATTATCTGCGGCTGGAAAAGTATTCGCTTAAGGTGGATAAGGAGTTTTCGCCGATCGAGATAGACGATGCGGGCGACCGCGTGCTTAAGCCGTCGAGTCACGCGGGAGGAACTCCGAAATCGGAAGAGCAGACGCTGTTCGAGCTGCTTGAAAATCTGAACGTGCTGCACGGTACGGACTTTAAACCGTCGGATACGGTTCCGGTCATCAAGGTATTTCTCAATTCGTTTGCAGCCGATGCGGACTTCCGCAGAAAGCAGATCGTCGAGCAGCCGAAACTGTTCGAGGTCAAATACGACCAGAAGAGCCGGAACGTCATTCACGGTACGATTTCTAAACAGAAGCTCGACGACACGTTCAGCAGGCGGCTGCAGACTGACGAAGCGGTGTTCAAGGACTTCCAGCGGCAGCTGAAAGAGCCGGTGTACGACAAACTGAGAGACGAATTATTCCCGGAGGCAATTTAAATATATGAGCATCGGAACAAACGTAGCGGAGAAAGCTAACCTGATATGGGCAATTGCGGACAATCTGACCGGGAGCTATAAACCGTCGGAATACCGGCTGGTCATTCTGCCGCTGACCGTTATCAGGCGGTTCGACTGCATCCTTGAAAAGACGCACGACAGGGTACGCGCTTTATACGAGAAAAAGCAGAAGCAGAATAAATTCCTCGGTTCGTACGACGACGAACTGTATGCAGTAACCAGTCACTGTTTTTACAACATCTCGGAGTTCACGCTCAGGGATGTCGTTGCAAATCCGAATCAGGTATACAACAATCTCCGGGATTATCTCAAAGGTTTTTCCGGCAACGTAAAAGAGATTCTTGAAAAGTTCGATTTTGAGAAACAGATCGAACGCATGAGTGAAAAAAACATTCTCTTTCATGTGCTTGAAGAATTCGTCGGCGACAAGGGTGACTTCTCTCCGGAAAAAATCAGCAATATCGAGATGGGCTATGTCTTTGAGGAGATTATCAGGAAATTTTCGGAGCAGGACAACGAGGATGCGGGGCAGCATTATACGCCGCGCGAAGTAATCGAGCTGATGGCGCAGATTCTGTTCTGCAACGACGAAGACGTCCGGAACAAGGTGAAAGCGACGAAGATGCTTTACGATCCGGCGTGCGGAACGGGCGGTATGCTTTCGGTGGCGACGGAATATCTCAAGAAAAGCGGCAGCCCGGTCACGCTCGACTGTTACGGTCAGGAAATACAGGACGAAACGTACGCCATCTGCAAGGCGGATATTCTGATTAAGAGCGACATCGATTCCGGCAGGGATGCGGACAATATTTTCTGCGCCAATACGCTTTCGGACGATCAGCTTCCCGGCGTTACGTTCGACTACATTCTTTCAAATCCGCCGTTCGGCAGGCCGTGGAAGAACGAGCGCGACGCGGTGGAAAAGGAAGCGCGCAAAGGTGCAGAAGGGCGGTTTGCTGCAGGCCTTCCCGCAATCGGCGACAGTCAAATGCTTTTCATGCAGACGGTCTATTCAAAGCTCGACAGAGAGCACGGCAAGGGCGCGGTGATTCACAACGGTTCACCGCTGTTCAGCGGCGATGCCGGAAGCGGTCCGTCCGAAATACGGCGGTATGTGCTTGAACACGATATTCTCGAGGCAATCATCGCGCTCCCGAACGACATCTTTTACAATACCGGCATAGCGACCTATATCTGGGTGTTCAATTACGCAAAGGACAAAAAACGCAAGGGGAAAGTACAGCTTATCAACGCGAACGGCCTTTTTGAAAAGCGTCGCAAGGCGCTCGGCAGCAAACGGAACGACATCGGCGAAAAAGACATACAGACGATCGTACAGACATACAAATCGTTTAAAGAGTCGGATATCAGTAAGATATTCGACACGAGCGACTTCGGCTACCGAAAGATTACGGTGGAACGTCCGCTGCTCACCAAAAACGGCAAGCCTGTTGAAAAGAAGGGAACGGTTCAGGCTGATTCCGACAAGCGCAATACCGAGAACGTTCCACTCAAGGAAGACATCCGCGAGTATTTTAAGCGCGAAGTACTGCCGTTCGCTCCCGACGCGTGGATCGACGAGTCGAAGACGAAGACCGGTTACGAGATTCCCTTTACACGCTATTTCTACAAGTACGAACCGCCTGCAAAAGCCGACGACGTAAAAGCGGACATCCTGCAGCTGGAAAAAGAAGCGGAAGCGGCACTCGGCGAGGTGTTCGGGGAATGAAGCGCATAACAAATCTTTCGCACTTGCCGATTCTCCTGTGTCATGGTATCTTACAGCTAAGAAGACCCTGCACGCCTCTATGCTTTTGTATATGCGCACCCAGCGGGGTTCTTTTTTTGTCCGAGTACGCTTCTACACAAAATAAAACTGCCGCTTCCCGGCAGCTGTACTTTTCCATACGGGAGGCAGCTGTATGACACAACGCAAAATGAAAGACAGCGGGATCGAGTGGATCGGGGAGATCCCGGAAGAGTGGGAAATAGGAAAAATAAGATATTATTTTACGATTATTTGTGGTGCTACACCAAAAAGCGATGAATTAAAATACTGGAATGGAAATATCAATTGGATTACCCCTGCAGAAATGAGTGAATCGAATAAAATAATAACAGAATCTATTCGTAAAATAACAGCGGCAGGTTATCAATCCTGTGGTACAGAATTAATACCTAAGAATAGTCTCATACTATCTACAAGAGCACCAATTGGACAAGTTTGCATTTCAGGTTGTGAATTATGTACAAATCAGGGATGTAAGTCCTTAAAAATACGAACTGCCAATACTAATTATGAGTATTACTATTATTACTTAACTATTCAATCTGCAATATTTAATATGCTAGGCCGCGGAACAACTTTCATGGAATTGTCTACAACAGATTTGTCAGATTATATAATTCCGGTTCCTTCAATAGGTGAACAGCAAACAATTGCAGATTATCTCGACAAAAAATGTGCTGCGATTGATAAGGCGATAGAAGCGGAGAAACAAATCATTGAAAAACTGAAGATATACAAGCAGTCAGTTATTACCGATGCGGTTACCAAGGGGCTGGATAAAAACGCAAAGATGAAGCCGAGCGGGATCGACTGGATCGGGGAGATACCGGAAGAGTGGAAAAAATCACATATTAAGTATTGTTCTGATTTTGAGCCATATTGTGACGTTACTTCTTTTAAGTCGGATGATATTGTTACGTGTACTCCTATGGAATGCATTAGATCCGGTGAATTTGAAAATCGAGAAGGGCCTTTTTCAAGTTATAACAGTTCCTATACCCCGTACGAAGAAAATGATATAGCCTTTGCAAAAGTCACACCATGTTTTGAAAACGGTAATATAGCAATAATGAAAGATTTGCATAACGGTTTCGGCTACGGCAGTTCAGAATTGTTTATCATTCGCGCGAGAGCTATTGAAACCAAATTTCTTTTTTACTGGTTGCAGAATACAATTTTTAAACAGCAGGCTTGTGCAACGATGACTGGTGTCGGAGGATTAAAAAGAGTTTCACCGGATTTTGTTCGGAATTGTCCTCTTTTTATTCCATCAGAGGATGAACAGAAAAAGATTATCGATTTTCTTGAAGATAAGTGTAATTCTGTAAATACAACAATTATGGTAAAGACTCAGATAGTGGATAAACTTAAGCAGTATAAGAAGTCGTTGATTTATGAAAGCGTCACGGGAAAGAGGGAGATATGCCACAATATTTGAAATGGTTTAAAAGGTTAGATAAGATTTTAACCTCTGCTGATGGTAAGGCTATTGAAATTTGGGAATTTAATTATCAGCTTGATAATACAGTTTTATCTGATTGGGCGACGCATTTTAGAAATCAGTATTGTGATGATAAATATATTGATGAATATAGAGATGGCGATCAATTTGGCAAAACTAGAGAAGAGTACTTATTAAATCGGATTTTTCCAGATAAAACTGAAAATTTTGGACCTGCTACTAGAAGCGGTGATTTCGGAGAATTGTTAATTGCAGATTTACTTGAATATTTAGAAGATTACTGGGTGCCGCGTACAAGATATGATAATAAAACTACAAGAAATAGTTCAACGCAGGGCAGTGATGTTCTTGCAATAAAACTAGCGTCCGATAAAGATTTTTCCCCAAAAGACGAATTACTAGTAACGGAAGTGAAAGCTCAATTTTCTGGGAAAGAAGCAGAAGACAGATTACAAGATGCTGTTGATGATTCAAATAAAGATCCTACAAGGAAAGGTGAATCATTAAATGCGATAAAACGCAGATATATAAATGAAGGAAACGAAAAATTAGCAGATATAATAAAGCGCTTTCAGAATCCATTAGATAATAAATATTTAGAAGAATATGCTGCTGCTGCATTATTTTCTGATTCCGTATATGATGAAGGGAGAATAATTTTAACAGACTGTCAAGATCACACAGAAAGAGATAACTTGCGTTTAATCATCATACATGGAAAAAATATGATGCAGTTAGTACACTCTTTATATGAGAGGGCTGCTCATGAAGCCTGAAACAGAATCAAAAAAAGTTCTTAAATATACGCAATCAATTGCTAAAATGATTGAATTCAATGTTCCGAAAGAAGAAAGAGATATTATGCTACCTAAAAAACCTGAAGAATTATTTTCGTTAGTAATCGGAATGATGGGTGATTTAGCAGTCGCATATATGTCGGAAAATCCTGATTTTGATAGAACAAAAATTCAAGAAGAAGAATTAAGATTTTGTGCCGTTTTTCTTGATAATTACAAAAATACAGAAAGGTCTTATTTCCTTGATCCATATCTTTTACTTGTTGGTGCTACCGCTTATTATATGTGCAATTTACCAGGTAGTACACAAGTTCTTGTAAATAAAATAGAGTTAGAAACCTTGAATTTAGACTCAGAACGATTGGAAACGGCACTATACTGGCTTTTGAAAGACGATTTTTCTAAAAATTTGTCGTTGCCAGATTCTGTATATTCAAACTATATAACACCCATTACAAGTTCTGTCTGTAATTTTTTTAATAATGGAATTGAAGGAAACCTTATTGATAATTGCAAAAAACTAAGGTCATGTGTTTATAAACAGGGTAGTGCACGAGAATTATTTTTTTGTGATTTACTTTGTGCAATAATAATCAAGAAAGTAAATAACTCCTGCTGGCAGAATTTGCCGCTTTTTTCTGATTTAGGGAAAAGTTTGTGGAGTCCTACAATAAAAAAATATAACTTTATTAAGGAATTATGGCCAGCACAGATATTACTTGGAAAAGAAGGTGTGTTTAAAGGCCAATCTGCTGTTATACAAATGCCTACCAGTGCTGGTAAAACAAAGTCAACGGAAATAATAATACGAAGCGCTTTTTTATCAAATAGAACAGACATAGCAGTTGTTGTGGCACCTTTCCGAGCACTATGTCATGAGATTCAGAATGATTTTTATAAATCTTTTGCAAGAGAAAGTAATATATCTATTGACGAGATTAATGATGCTTTTGACGATTCGGGACTATCTGTGTTTGATACTGAAGAAAAAAAACATATAATCATTCTTACGCCGGAAAAACTGTATTATCTTCTTTCTCAACGGCAGGATTTTGCTTCACGTATTGGATTGATAATATTTGATGAAGGGCATCAATTTGATACAGGTGAGAGAGGCGTTACTTATGAATTGTTGTTAACAGAGTTAAAAAGACTTCTGCCGGAAAATAGTCAAAAGATATTGATATCCGCCGTAATACATAATGCAGCTCAAATAGCTGACTGGTTGTCAACTGATGATAAAGTTGTTTCGGGAGTAAAGTCTCTTCCAACGCAACGTTCTATCGGTTTTGTAAATTTTGATTATGGACAGGGACAAATTCTATTTGTTGAATATAATAATCCAGATGAAGATACTGGATATGTTCCAAAAGTTATCCCTGTAGTAGAACTACCTAAAAAAAGGAAAGAAAGAAAAAAAAGATATTTTCCAGATAAAAATGATAGTAAGTCGATAGCTTTGTATCTTGGAATTAAAATGTCCCAAAACGACAGTGTTGCTATATTCTGTGGGAAAAAGAATACTGCTAATTCTATTTTAGAACAGGCGGTAAAGGAATTATATTCCAGACAGAGTGATTATCTAAAACCCTCTAATAATTGTGATAAAGAGGAATTAAAGAAACTTATACATCTTATTAAGGATAATTTAGGCTCAGAATCCTTCATATATAAAGCATCTCTACTGGGAATGTTTCCTCATCATGCGGATGTTCCGCATGGTATCAGAATGGCTATAGAATATGCGCTGCATGAGTCCTTGATTAATTTCATTGTCTGTACATCAACATTGGCACAAGGTGTGAATCTCCCTATTAAATATTTATTTATTCCGACCACTCAACAAGGAAGAGATTCTATTAGTGTTAGAGATTTTCATAATCTAATTGGTCGTGTCGGAAGAGCGGGAAAACTTACCGAAGGATGTATTATATTTACTAATCCAGAAATTAATAAGAAGAATTCTTATTTATGGAATAAAACGAAGGGTTTGCTGAATCCTGAATTGGCAGAGAATTGTACCAGCTCTCTTTTAAGTATATTTGAACCTCTTAAAGATGCAGATGGAGAGCCTGTTAAATTGTATGAGAATCTATCTTTATTGGCAAGTTTATATTTTTCAAGTACAGCTCAAGAAATTGCACGATCCTTTACGGAAAAATATCCAGCCTTTCAAATAGATGGGATAAAGAAATTTATAGAAATGAAGTTCAGGTTAATCGAAAAAATAGAAAATTTTCTGATGATGCTGGGTGAATCTCTCCAGCCGATAGTCGTTGAAAATATTGCGAAATCGACTTTGGCATATAAACTGGCTTCTGATGAACAGAAAAACGAGATAATAAATCTGTTTACTACCATTAGTGATAATATACTTAAAAAGATACCTGATGTTGCAGAACTGTCTGTATATGCAAAAACTTTACATGGATTAAATAAGTCTTTGCAATTAAAAAAGTTTGTTAAGACCGAGAATGAAGAAATTTCAAGCTGTAATTCGTACGAAGATTTTTTGAATGTACTATGGGATTCTCTATCTAAAGAAAATATACATGCCTGTTTTGATAACTATCCGAACAAAGAGAAATTACGACAGGCTGTATTAGCTTGGTTAGCTGGCAAATCATATCCCGAAATATTTAAAATACTTTCTAAGGAAAAGATAGGTCGGTTTTTTATAAAACAGGAACAATGTATAAGTATGCTTGAAAATGGGTTAGGTTATAATGGAGCAGTTTTCATCAATGCATTGACAGAGTTATTTGCCTCCTTAGAAATTGGTGATTCAGAAAAAACAATACAGAGGTTACAGCTATTTCAAAAGCAGCTTAAGTATGGATTACCAACGATAGAATCAATTTTTATTTATGAATTTGGTTTTTGTGACAGAATTATTGCTCAGAAAATTGCAAATTGTGTTCCATCTTCAAATGATAAGGATATATTGCACATGTACCTATTGAGGTATAAAGATTCTGTTTCTACGGTTTTAAAAACGTACCCATCATATTATGAGACTGTATATGAGAGACTGGTGAATTGATTATGTATATTTTAGCAATACTGGAAAAAAGACTCTTATGAAGTAAGTCCTGTTTTAACAATATTCAGATAAAAGTATATTGAATAGGAAACAGTTGCTTAGAAAAATTTAGTAAGAAGGTGAGGTTTCACTGATATTGACATTTCCATAGATAAAGGCAGCAGCAAAATTAAAAAACAGAAGGGAAAAAAATGAATAAAATAAGAAAGATAAGCTTTAAGAATCATCCTGTACTGCAGAATCTGAATCTCGATTTCTGTGATAGTTCCGGCAAGGCTGTTAATACAGTTATTTTTGCCGGTGAAAACGGGACTGGGAAAAGTACGATTATTGATAGTCTATTTAGAGTAGTAAGCCGACAAAACTATCCTAGTGTTACTATAGAATTCGAAACAGATACAGGTTTAGTCCGGTTAGAACACGAATGGTTATCAGTAAGTAGTTTTAGAGACAATTTTTTCAATTCCAAAGGAGAAAATGTCTCGAATGAAATGAATAGTAAGCTTTTCGGTATATATTCAGATGTAGATATTAATTTTCATTCAGCACAAGTTAATACGGTAACCAGCCTTTCTCTTGATTCAGAAAAAGGAAGTCGACGTTCCGGTAATGATTTACCACAACGGACAAATCAACTGTTAATCGATATTCAGGCACTTGACGATGCAGATTTATCAAGAGCATATAGACTTGCAAAGGAACATAAAACGGATACAAATACTATTGAAATTTCTGAAAGAATGTCCAGATTCAAACAAGCATTTAGTATGATGTTCGAAAATATGACATATGACCGTATAGAGAATGAAGGAGGACATAAATCAATTATATTTAAAAAAAATGGAATTGATTTTTCTATTGAAGGTCTAAGTTCTGGAGAAAAACAGATTGTATACAGAGGTTGTTTTTTACTGAAAGATATCAATGCTCTCAGAGGGGCATTTGTTTTTATTGATGAACCTGAAATAAGTCTTCATCCGGTCTGGCAGTCGAAAATAATGGATTATTATAAAGGCATCTTTACCGATACTCATGGAATCCAGACTTCTCAACTTTTTGTCGTTACACATTCACCTTTTATTATTCATAACGATAACCGTAAAAATGACAAAGTAATAGTTATGGCAAGAGATGTAAATGGAATGATTATTGTGAAGGACAAACCGGAATATTATAGATGTAATTCTCTCGAAGTCATTCATGATGCCTTCTCGATTCGTGGTTTTTCTGCCGAAAAATCGACTGTGTACCTTGAAGGACGCACTGATGAAAAATATTTTGATAAAGTTCTTGAGGTATTCGGATATCTTGATATACCTTTTCAATTCAAATGGATCGGTTATATTGACGATTCAGGACAGGAAGCAAATACCGGGAAAGACGCGCTTAACAAAGCTGTAGCATTTCTTGTTGGACGAAATTTACCTATTAAAAATGTATGTTTATTTGATTGTGATACGAATAAGCATGCAACACAACAAAACAATGTATTTACAAAAGCTATTCCTTCGTATGAAAGTAGCAAATCAATGAAGAAAGGAATAGAGAATGCGCTTATTTTGGATGATATCGATTTAACGAGTTTTTATTCATATAAAGAAAAGGAAGGTGATTATGGTGATAATTCTAAGATAGCAGAATTCAAAAAAATGGAATGCTGTGATGCTATCTGTGTTATGGATAATGAAACATTGAAGAAAGTATTTAAGAATCTTAAAACTGTTGTAGATGATCTACTTTCAATTTTTGAGGAATAGATAGAATAGCATCTGAAATAAAAGTAGAGTTAAGCAAAAAGACCATCAATCATTTTATAATGCTTTCATTACTTATAAAATATATATGATTTATTAGTTAGTCATAACGCAATTGTTTTCTTTGTATAATGTGATTATACTTATATAAAAGTAAATCACTATACAGAATTTACCGATATTTTTAAAGAAAAGGAGGCCGGCTTATGGCAAACAGTGATTTCATAAAAAAACTGATAAATGCCCATTACAATAATGATCAGGCTCAGTTCCGTTCGGCCATACTGCAGATAGCAGCTGCAGAATCAAGTGCCGGCCATAGTGTTCTTGCTGCTGACTTAAAAGACCTTGCAAATAAAAGTGTTTCCAATACTCATGTCTATGCCATGCAGAATTCAGACAGTCTGTGTACTGTCAGCATGGCGGATAACCGGGAAGAAGAGCTTGTTGTATCTGAAGATGTCCGTATCCGTCTTGACCGCATTCTGAAAGAATACCGTGAACGCGAAAAACTTCGCAGTTACGGGTTGAAGAATAGAAACAGGATTCTTCTTGAAGGTAGGCCGGGTACCGGTAAAACTCTTACAGCAAGTATCCTTGCGGGTGAACTGCATCTTCCTCTGTATCAGATTCAGATGGACCGGCTGATTACCAAGTTTATGGGCGAAACAAGCGCAAAGCTTCGCAGAATTTTTGAGCAGATAAATGCGGAGCGCGGTGTTTATCTTTTTGATGAATTTGATGCGATCGGTGCGGACCGGACATACGACAATGAAGTAGGCGAAATGCGCCGCATTCTGAATACATTCCTCAAATTTATGGAAGAAGATAATTCCGACAGCCTCATTCTTGCAGCGACGAATAACAAAAAGATGCTTGATCAGGCTCTGTTCCGCCGTTTTGACGATGTGCTCCATTATACGATGCCGGATAAAGAGCAGATTCAAAAACTGTTTGAAATAAAGCTTTCAAAATATTACAGCCCTGCATGTATTACTCCTGAAGTTATGAAAAAAGCGGACGGCTTAAGTCATGCGGAAATTACCCGTGCATGTGAAGACTGCATAAAGACAATGATTCTTGATAGTAAATCCCTTACTCCCCAGTTACTTACTCAGTTCCTGAATGAACGTACTAACTCTTATGAAATAAAAGAGGCATAGAGCGTGGCTGAACCGAGAGAACATTTTATTCTGCATGACACAAAGCTGGTAAAAGCATTTACACCGATTTCCGGCGGAGGAAATTCTGATACTGAGCGTCTGCCTGATCATGTCACACATGGTGCTTACCTCGAAAAAAAGTTTCAAAATGTCTGGGAACAGGATGCCCGGCAGAAAGCGATGTTTGCGGAAATAAAAAATCGGGGTGGAACCTATATTGAATTTTCCGGGTCGACAAAACTTCCGCTTAAACTTTCCTCTCTTGAAAATAAACACGCCGGTAGCAAACTACTGAATGTAAAAATTATAGAAGGAACGGGTACTGCGTCAGAAAAAATAGAGAAAGCCACTGTATTTCTTCCTGATGAACATAAAAATTTTTTCAACAATGAAATAGAAGCATATAAACAAGAACCGGAATCTGGTAAGAAACCAAAAAATCAGGATAACATTTCACATATTACCGATATAAACCTTTCTACCGTTTCTGACTTCTGGTTTGGCCGTGACCCAATGCCGGGTGATACTGCTGTCTGGTGTGAAGTCTGGATAACAGCCGATTTCAAAAAAGAAAATGATGCTGTAACCGATTTTTTTGAACACTGCAATTTATTAAATATACATCACAGTTCGAAGTATATTGTATTTCCCGAAAAAGTTGTTACGCTCTGTAAAACAAGCGGAACTGATTTGCAGAAACTGATTAACACAACGGGTGTTATTGCAGAGCTGCATCTTTTTCATGAACCGGCTTCTTTCTTTGTAAAAGAGGGACAGGCGGGAAATTATGACAGGGAACAATGGATCGAGAATCTGAAATCAAGAATTGTTTCGTCAGAAAAACGGGGCCGTGTCTGCATCTTTGATACCGGCCTTAATCGTGGGCATCCGTTACTGGAAGACGTAACGAAACCGGGAACGATTCAAAGTGTCGATCCGAACTGGAATGCATCTGATGTTGCCGGACACGGAACTGAGATGGCAGGAGTTTGTGAGTATTTTGATTTAGGTGATGCGCTTGAATCATCAAAACCTGTTCAGCAGAATATAGAATTGGAATCTGTCAAAATATTATCTGATACAGGAGAGAATGATCCGAACCTCTATGGTCAAATATCGGCAGATGCGGTTGCAACAGCACAGATTGCAGTGAATGATAGAAACAGAGTCCATTGCATGGCAGTAACTGTTCGTGACAATAATGAAGATACAGGATCGCCTACTTCATGGTCGGGAGCACTTGATAATGTTATTTCCGGATATGAAGACTCCCGTAAAAAACTCTTTATTGTTTCCGCCGGTGATGTAGCGCTCGGTGAACTGGATCATAAAAATTATCCACAGGTCTGCTATGATCATTCTGTTGAATCTCCTGCGCAGGCATGGAATGCTTTGTCAGTGGGTGCCGTAAATACAAAAGTGCAGATCAGAGATCAGAAGTTGCAGCATTTTAAACCTGTTGCGGAAAGCGGTGATCTCAGTCCGTTCAGCGCGACATCTAATAATTATCGATGGGGAAAAACTTGGCCGGTAAAACCGGAAGTATTGTTTGAAGGCGGAAATGCAATGACTGATGGCGTATCATATGATTCGTGTGATGATCTTTCCGTACTTACCACTGACCATCAACCCTTAAAAAAATATTTTACAACTATAAATGCAACAAGTGCAGCCACGGCACAGGCTGCATACACTGCAGCGCAGATTTATACAGAATATCCCAACCTCTGGCCGGAAACTGTACGAGGATTGATTGTCCATTCTGCTCAGTGGACGGATAAAATGTGGAATATGTTTCCCAATATGACAAAGACAGATGGCAGACATAGGATGCTTCATACGTACGGGTATGGCGTTGCCGACTTTATACGCGCACGAAACAGTTTTGACAATGCGGCTACAATGATTATTGAAGATGAATTACAACCGTATGCTAAAAAAGATGAAAGTGATTATGTATCAATCAATGAAATGCATTTGCATCATTTACCGTGGCCGCATGATTTTCTTTCAAACCTCGGTGAAACAAAAGTTAAATTAAAAGTAACGCTTTCCTATTTTATCGATGCAGCTCCTGATAATAAGGGGTGGAAAAATAAATATCGGTATGCATCGGCTGGCCTTCGATTTGATATAAACAACTATAATGAAGTACGGCCGGAAGATTTCTTAAAACGGATAAATAAAGCTGCCCGGGAAGAAAAAGGCGACAAGGGTGATGGTACAAGCCCTGTCGGAAATTGGACATTAGGACCCGATAACCGTGATGTTGGTTCCATTCATTCAGATTACTGGGAAGGGAGCGCGGCGGTTCTTGCTGACAGCGAATATATTGCAGTATACCCCGTTTCCGGCTGGTGGAAAGATAGACCGAATTTACATCATTATACAGATAAACTGCGGTATTCGCTTATTGTTTCTCTTTCAACGGATGATGAAAGAATCAAAATCTATGACGCGATCAAAACTATTATCGACAGTCGAATTGAAACCGCTGCTGAAATAAAAAACTGAAAATCTGTTAATCATCATCATTTGTACCTTCTCATATCTTCCAAGTACGCTACACTTATTGTATAATATAGCGTACTTGGAAGATTCAAACATGAATAAATTTGATTCTATTGCCGATCTGGTAAAGAAAAATAATGGAATAATCTCTTCAAAAGAAATTGCTGAAAACAATATAGAAACGTGGTATTTGACGGAACTGGTAAAAAAACATCGCCTTGAACGGATAAATAGAGGTGTTTATCTTGATCCTTCGTATGAAAATTATGATGAATATTTTATACTGCAGTTGAAAAACTCGCGTTGTATTTTTTCATACAGTTCAGCACTGTATCTCCATGAATTGACAGACCGTATTCCCTATCTCCCGGAAATTACGGTACCCAGAGGGTATAATGCGTCTCATATAAAGGACAAAGCTGTTGTTCATTCAATACGACATGACTGGTATGCTGTCGGACAAATGGATATAAAAACAGCTCAGGGAAATGTGGTAAAAGCGTATGATGCAGAAAGAACTTTGTGTGATTTGATCAGGGACAGGAATAATCAGGATGTAGAAGTTTTTTCAAAAGCTTTCACACTGTATTTTAAGAGCAAGACAAAGGATATCTGGAAACTTCGTGACTATGCAAAACGTTTCGCCGTATCACAAAAACTGGAATCAATACAGGAGCTTATTACGTATGAATAAAAACAGTATTACAGAACGCCTCCGCAACAAATCAAAAGAAACGGGAGTAAATTACCCAATACTGCAGGCTTTCTTTTTTTATGAAGAGTTTCTAAAGCTTCTTTCACAAAGTTCATATAAAGAAAATTTCATATTGAAAGGCGGATTGCTCGTATCGGCCATGGCGGGAATAACAAACCGTGCGACAATGGACATAGATTTTTTGATGAATGGGCAGCCAATGGAAGAATCCGCTCTTGAACATATAATACAGAATATTATTTTTACTCCGGATAAAACAACACTCTATTTTGAATTTACAAAGATTGAACCAATCCGAGATACTGATGATTATGGCGGGTTCAGAATTCATCTTTGTGGCAGGCTTTCAAATATTCGCCAGCCTTTTTATATTGATATTGCAACAGGAGATCCGGTAACTCCTGAAGCAGAACAATTCGAGTATCAGACACTGTTTAACGAAACTATTTCTATAAAGTCATATCCGGTAGAAACTATACTGGCGGAGAAAATACAGACAATACTGGTACGTGCAGATGCCAATGGAAGAAGTAAAGATTTTTATGATGTCTATATACTTATGAAGCTTAAAAGCAGTAAAATTCGGCCGGAGGTATTTTCTCAGGCAGTGAAAAAAACATTTGCATACCGGAAAACAAAGGCGTTTAGCAAAGAAGAATCTTTTCACATTCTTGATTTAATTCAAAATGATGACGGATGTAACAAACGGTGGACTCAATATGTGAATAAAAATCAATATGCATCCGGTATACAGTTTCAGGAAGCATTACAGGTATGCCGACAGCTTTTGGAAATATTATATAAATGAATCAGTTGAACTATATGCTGCTGCTTACGAGAAATTGCGCGCTGGAAACGATCAGCGGATATTGCGCCACGCTTGCAGGATTAAGTGTTTAGAAAGATTGTGTCAATATGCACTATGTTTTTGTACGTGGACTGGCACAGAAGAAATAAAGAATGGAATTTAAAAAAATAAGTTAATGTTGAGTAATTTCTAGATATGGCGGCTAACTAGTCTGGTAAAATTTTCTGATGGATAACGATTACTATTGATTTTTTTATGATATGAAATGTAAAATGTAAGTTATGATTAATAGAAGCAAATATGTTATTTATTTGTCGGTAACAACAATTCTTCTTACATTTATTTTTTCTAACCCTCTTTTGTCAATAATAAATTCTACAATGGTAGGATACTTTTTTTCTTTAATGGACTTAACTGGATGGCAATTTATCGCATATCTGATCGTATTGGGGATCTATGTTATTTATTCGTATCTTGACTATAAATGGGTTGAAAATACGTTTTTTCTACAACTGAAGTTGATTATTATTACATTAATACTCGTTTCATATTTTAATAGCTATTTTTTATTTTATAAGTTTGGCCTGCCACTCGTATTCTATTATATGATTGCAGAAATTATAAATATTATCTTAGCCTTGGATTCTGAGTATAAACAAATTATCAGAAAGTCGGCAAAAGCTATAATTGGAAAAACATTACAATCTAAAAAAAAAGATAAAAAAATTACTCCAAATGACAAAAATCCGCAGGATGAAGAGGCAGCAATCAAGGTACCGACAAATGACGATATAGAAAGAATGCTTTGTTCCGATATTCCACTTGATGATATAAGATATGATTTTTTGGGATATGCCAATAAGTCCAAAGAAATTGTAAAAAAAATAGAAGAATACAGTACTAAAGATAGTCTTGTGGCAGGAAGAAGTTCTCTATCAATAAAAATAGACGGTGAATGGGGTACTGGAAAGTCGACTTTGATGGAATTCATTAAGCAAAGACTTGAAAAAATGAATTATAAAACGTTTTCTTTTAATCCCTGGAAGATAGCGGATGAAAGGAACTGCTTAGATATTTTTTACAATCGGATCGTTGATAATATGGGATCAGAAGGTCTTCTTTTGCAAAAAGCGAAAAATAAATATATTCGGAAAGTTTTCGACAGTTGTCAGAATAATTTCATAGATGTTTTCAGATTGGGATATTCTCAGAAAACGTCGGAAGACTATTTTGAAGAATTTAAAGAACAGTTAAAGACAGACAAAACAAAACTTGTTATCTTTATTGATGATCTTGACCGACTTCAATACAGCGAATTAATAAATACACTCAAACTGATTCGTATGTTTTCGGATGTAACAAATATCATTTTTATTACAGCAATAGATACTGCTGCTGCTGTAGCCATGCTGAAAAGGAACTCTATTCAAAACCCGGAAGTTTATCTTGATAAATTTTTCAATTATCCGGTTCCATTATGTAAATTGTCAACGGAATTTATCGTAAGGCGTATTATACCCAAAGGAGAAAATACCGAGATTCAAAAGCTTGATTCAATTATGAAGGGGCAACTCTCGATTCGTGAATTAAAACTTTTTTATCTTTACATGCGTTTTAATCCTTATCAGGAAGCATATAATATAACAGAATTTGAATATATTACAATAATACTTTTGAAACTATTTTATAGAACAGAATTACATGAAATCTTACGAAGCAAAACTATTGAGTCTTATAACTATGTAGGTGTTAAAGCTGCTGGAAAGGAATATCAATATTATACATTCCGTTATTCAACGTACGACAAATTACCTGAAAATAATTCGTTAAAAACATCAAAGCATCTTTTAGTAATAGATATATTAAAAATGCTATTTTCCCAAGCAGGTAGCAGCAGTGCAGTTTCATATCAGCCAATGAACTATAATACTGACAGTCCTTCCTATGGAAATACGATAAAATGTACTAAAAATCAAAGTCAATTTTATCAGTTGATTGAATATTACTAGAAAATAAAATGATGCATAAAATGAGCTGGAATTGTTTTTGAAGGCGGAAATAGCTGCAGAATCATTTTATCAATTGAACAACTTGATGAATTTCCACCGCGATACCATATGTATGAGAAAGAACCGTGAAAATCAAAAGGGCTTCGTGTACTGTCTGTAAATAAGTACCTTGCTTTTTATATTCCTGATGAAACAAAAAATACAGTAACGATTGTCAGAATAATGTATGGCGGCAGGAATATTGATAGTGAAATCAATAAGTAAAAATTATTGCTGCATTAAATGGAATCTGTCTAAGTTTTTGTACAGACTGTACTGGTGAGGGGTATTCTTTTTTTCAACATAATTGCGGGCTGTAATATAATCGATAACATAACCCGTTCTCAAACGTTTTCTTTGAAACTGAATACCACATCCATGATATGCAGTGTGTTATACTATAGCGTAGATAACAACAAACAGGAAGTTGTTTATGGCAGATCATTATTGTAAAAGCTGTGAAAAAAAATTCGTCTCTATCGTTATTGACGGTGAATTACTGCTTACGGAGTCCTACCGGAAAGGTTTTTCCGGCAAAGTAGAATCAACGGTGTGTCCCCCAGAGTGGGTATGAATTGTGTTGTTTTAACATCAGAATTTCGTTCTGTACTATCTGATCTGCCATAGAATTTGACAGCCATTAAAACAATTATTCAAACGATTTTCCGTAATATGATGGATGATAAGAGTCTATAACAAGATACTCTTTTGTATGTGATACGCTATATACAAGAAAAGAACATCCTTCTGGATAAATTTTATCATACAATATCTTTGTACCACAGCAGACAATAATTTGTGGAGATAATAGGGCAATTTGCTTTTGCATGCTTCAATATCTTCTTTATTGACAGAAATACCATTCCATGTTTGCTGAAGAATGTGCTGTATGATATTTAGTTTCCACCAGAACAGTGTTGAATTTCCATCTGCCGGATTGACAGCTCCTTTTTCTAATGCTATTTCAGTATAGTAGTCGTTTGATTCTTTCAGGAGGAAAAGTATGAGTGGGGTTGATTTGCTGTATGCTTCTTCATTTATTACTCAATCATGAATGAAATAAGAATATGTAGAACGGGATTTTTCCCATTTGGCCATCAGATTGTCATAAGAAGTTTTATCAAATATAAACATAAATATTTCTCTCTACGCTGTTTTTTGATTTTTAAACAGTTTCTTTTATAAAATAATTATAGACATTTTTTTATAAAAAGCAATTTTTTCTGTGTTATCCGATTTCGTATTTTGTTTACGAAGTTCAATCCGGCTATCCATCATCAAAGTATATAGGATGATTCGTACCAGCCAAGCGGTACTCAATTTATTTTTTACTGTGTATCATTATGTGGTATGAAGCTATGCTATACTGTATCGTAAGATGCGGAGGCAAATTATAGAGAAAGAAATTCAGGAGGCAGATAATACCCGTAAAGAAAAATACAGTGAGAGAAAAGTGAATTACTGGCGTCTGCTGAAGCTTGATCAGATTATATAATCGAGCAGGTATCCGTCGACTGCGGTTCTTGCAAAGAATCTTGAAGGAAGCGGGTAGTGAACATGGCAGTAATGGTTACAAAGGTCGAGAATGTGAACAGAGATCAGGAAATACATGCCGTCGAATCGAAGGAAGAGGAGTCAAGAGATACATGTTTTTTCCTGTTTTGCAGCTTGCAGGAACGAGGGACAAAAATATGCTTCTGTATTTCTGACACTCACGAGGGGTTGCAGAGGTGGGGGAAAAATATGCGTTCGACCGTCGGGATTTTCCCGGACGACTCTATGAAATATAGATAGCAAACAGAGTATTTTTTTTCGTTTTGTTTAAAAAATCTTCAAAAATAATTCGAAAACCAGCGGATTTGACCTCCGCTCCGATTCCCGGCGGCTGCATAATTTTATGAAGAATCTAGATGAAAAAAGTAGTATTTACTGAATTATCATGAAGTTTTCTGTGTTGCCAAATGCGGAAAAACGCAGTAAACTACATAAAATACGATAAACGGAAACGATATGTGGTTATCTGAAGCCATAAATGGCTCCCTCATAACCCGGAGGCCGCAGGTTCAAGTCCTGCCCCCGCTAACAGAAAGCTGATGTCAAACGACACCAGCTTTTTTTATTTAACACAGGTTGTATTTGCAACGGAATCGGCAGGACTTGAAACGGAACGAGCGCGCCGGCAGGCGAAAAGGCGCCAGGGATGGCGCCGACAGCGAGTGCAGCCGGGCAGGAGAGAGCACACTGGATGTGTGCGAACGGAAGCCGAGTCCTGCCCCCGCTAAACAGGTAACTGCCTGTGTTACAAGCAGTTACCACACTACCGATCCCAATATAAGTAGGGCTTGGTGTGAAAAAACACAACATTCTAGGCAGCGATTCTATGCAGAATCGTTACACAATGCTGAAGAGGTGTTTTTCATGGCCAAGCCCTATTCGTTGTATAAAAAGAGCAGCGGAATCTATGCTGTTCAATTCTCTCTTTAAAATGGTTCCCGTTCAAACGTAAAAAGTACCGGATGCCGCGACCGCAAAGAAGCGGAAAAAATGGTGATGAACTGGCTCGTAAACGGAAATATTCCTTCACGTATTAACGGAAAAGAAGAAACTAAGGCGACACTTACTGTCGACAAGATGTCCTTTTTTACTATGTTTCATTCTTTCGATTTTACAAGTGACGACGTAACGGAAATGCTCAAAATCATGAAAGAACGTAATATGATTATTTCTGCTGTTGTTCCGGACACCCGTGAAGCAAAACCGGTAAAAGAATTTCTCTGCGATTTCTGGAATATGGAAAAAAGTCCGTACGTTGCAGAGAAGAAATTAAGAGGTCAGCAGATTCATTTGAATTACTACGAGACAATGCGCAGCCGGATAACAATTTATTGGCTGCCGCGGCTAAAAGACCGGACGGTCGGAAGCATAACGATTGATGACGTAGGTGAGATTGCCGCTCTCCGTATGGAGAAGGAATGCAGGGATTCGTTTTCTTCGGGCTCAAACCATCGCAGCCGACTGATCCGAAGAACTGGCTCAAGTTTCTGCATCGTGCACTCAGCGGAATCGGATATTCCAATCCAAAGGAAATCTGCTTTCATGCATGGCGCCATCTCTGGTGCAGCCGGATGATGGATATTATTGGCGACAAACGTGTTGTTATGGCAGGAAGCGGTCATAAGACCGAGACGATGCTTGATCACTATGCGGAACATCCGGAAGCTGATACCACAATGAACAGACTGCGGAATGCAGAAGCAGAATTATTTTTACCGGTGTTTAATGAACTTGACGGCGGCGGTATAACGGTACAGGCCGTTGAACATTTGAAGAATGCGAGAATTGTGTAAAATACATAACAAATGTTTGTTACGGAGAATGGGGAATAGATAAAATCTGTTCTCCGTAATTTTATTGTCTGAAAAAGAGTGCGGAAACGTGCCATACTGAATATATGCCAGCAAAAAAGACTACCGTTAAAAATGAACCGCAGAAAAATACAGCCGATATCGGCTTTGAACAGAAAATATGGGATGCCGCGTGCACGCTGCGCGGTAATCTTGATGCGTCCGAATATAAACAGGTCATTCTGGGACTGATATTCCTGAAATATATTTCCGACCGTTTTGAATCACGTTACGCCAAACTGGTGAAGGAAGGCGATGGATTTGAGGAAGATAGAGACGCATACACGAGTGAACGGATTTTTTTCGTTCCCGAAGATGCACGCTGGAAATGTATTTCACAGAAAGCACATACGGAAGAAATCGGTATTACAATCGATAACGCCATGCGTGAAATCGAAAAAGAGAATCCCCGGCTCAAGGATATACTGCCGAAGAACTTTGCCCGGCGGGAGCTCGACAAACGGCGGCTCGGCGAAGTAGTCGATCTTTTTACGAATGTCAAAATGCACGATGCACATGAAAGCAAGGACGTGCTTGGGCGTACCTATGAATACTGCCTTTCACGCTTTGCAGAGCAGGAAGGAAAGCTTGCCGGAGAATTCTATACACCGTCATGCGTTGTCCGCACCCTTGTTGCGGTGCTTGAGCCGTTCAAGGGCCAGGTATACGATCCGTGCTGCGGTTCCGGCGGTATGTTCGTTCAGTCGGCGAAGTTTATAAAAAAGCATCACTGAAATATAGACAATATTTCAGTGTACGGGCAGGACTCGAACCCGACGATATGGAAAATGGCACAGATGAATTTTGCAATCCGCGGATCACTGCTTATTCAGGCGGAACGTATACTTTCTTCGCTGAAAGAAAAAAACGTGCTGACAAGAAGCGGGAGCCGGAAAAACGGAATTGGGACTTCTTGGATTAAATATAAAAATTGAAACTTTTGTATCAGAAGGAATTCCCGTCATTAGCGGTCAACATTTAAAAGGAATCTATCTTTTAGATCAAGATTACAATTATATAACAAAAGAACATGCTCGAAGGCTCAAAAATTCGACAGCGTATCCCGGCGATGTCATTTTACCCATGCAGGAAATATTGGCCAAGTTGCAATGATACTTTACAATGCCAAACATCGGTACTACATGATTTCGCAATGACAATTTTTTATACGTTGTGATAAATAAAAAATACTCCCGGAGTTTTTAACATATTGGTTCCACTGTCCTTATGGACAAGGTTTACTTTTAGCAAATTCTAATCCAACAGGTGTTCCGTCTGTTTCACGATCTTCTTCATCTCGTAGTTTGAGATCAATTTCTTATTTGCTTTTATGATTTTCTCAAAATGGATCATATTGGAATTGAATATCAAATCGTAATTATCATCTTTCGGTTTAAATTTATTAACTCCATATGCCATGCTGTTCGATGGGATGTTTTTTGTAACAATTGAACCAGCGGCAATAACCGAATTATCTCCGATGGTTATTGGACCCAATATTTTAGCTCCATCAGCAACTATTACATTTTTCCCAATGATGGGATTACCGACTTGTTCCCATTCTTTGGTATTCTTGTTATATTTCATGTTCGATCCGATGGTAACATTCTGATAGATCACAACTTCTTCACAGATTTTTGCAGCTACAATAGTACAACCACGAGCGTGGTGAGCAAATAAAACACTTTTGTCTATTTCAGTGCAGTTTATTTCGCAGCAATAAAATTTTTCAAGTAAATTTGCTGCGACTCTTTTTAGTAGCTGATTCTTAGCGAAACAATTTATTTTTACTAATGCGTTGAACATCTTAGGCGTTCTCCTTAATAAAGTTGCTAATGAAAATTAGCAAGGTATTCTTTTTTCTTTATATTGTGTCTGCCAATAAACGCACTCCGATGTGATTTATTGGTATCCCCGAATTTTCGCTCCGTTTTTTCCTGTGTACCACCTTCGGTCTTGCGCTATGATATAACTTTTTGTATCATTTTATGTGTTCGCATAAATGCCCAGCCAATTAACAGAACCGACGCAATCGCTAAAATCAATGTACTGAATAACACTGCATGATGGAATTGTGTTGTCCGTGTAGCTGTCCAGTAGCCTTTTGTGATGCTACTTGTGAATAGTGCTATTGCTGCGAAAATATATGCTGATGTTCCAAGTTGATTACCTGCTTGGTTTATGAATTTTTCAACGACAAAGCCTGCAGCCAATAAGGTGATGACCAGCGGCAACATACCGAGTGAGGCACTAATTGGTGACCATCCCCAACCAAGTTGGAGCTGGAGACTAATCATGTACCCAAGCCCGGCCATTGTGAGTCCGGCTGCCGATTTATAAGCGACGCCGCTTGTCGCCCACGGTAGCCATGCATTCGACCCCTCGTTTACGAATAGTACCGGCAAGGCAATAGTGAGAATGATAGTTATTGTTCCAAACATGGCAGATATGGTACGAATGCGTAGTTTATCATCTTCGAATAAGCGAAATGCAAGAGCGATAGTGGCGTTGGTAATCCATTGTGGTGCTGTGTCGGAGGCGTGTAATTCACGACCGATAGTCGGTACCGCGATATTTAAGATTGAGTTATCAAGCATTTCAGGCAGAAATACTGCAGGCAATCCGACGAGGGCAGGCAAAACATTTTTAAGTGATTGTGGTTTTTGTGGAATATATGCGGACATAGCTCCTCCTTCATTTTATTGAAGAAGTAACGGTTCGCTTATTCCCGCTGTGTTCGTATCATCTAGCTACGAGCGATGGTACGTTTTTACTTCGATATTTCATAATATAACATTAGCACTGATGAGGGTCAAGTGCTTCCCTTTTCTCATGATGCATAAGTATAGTTTTGATATGATCGCTATCCCTCGGATTTTTCTTCTTTCAACGCTTGCAAAAGCAGGTAACAGCGGATAAGCAGTATAATTTCCTCGTCGGCCGTTGATTCTTCCAGGGAAAGAAGATGTTCCGCTTTTTTTATTCGATACCGGATTGTATTGATATGTTGAAAGCATTTATTTGAGGTCTCTTTATAATCTCCGTTGTTATACGTATGAGAGATAAGTGTTTTCAGCAGATAGGATTCGTGAATTTTATCGTATTCCTTTAAGATGTTTATTTTTTTTATTATGTCATTTTTAAAAATTTTATTATTGATTAATGGAATTACATATTTGTAAATTCCGATATTATTATAAATAAGCGAATCTGCTTTGTTAAACTTGCAAATGATGCTTGCTGTCTGAGCTTTCATGAGGGATTCGTTCAGTTGATTTAAATTCAATGGAGTATCGCAGATTCCCATAAAGAACGCGCCCGGAATAAAACCCGAATCCATAATCAGTTTTTTTATATGACTGTATACGGACAGATTTTTTAATTCGTCGTCGTCGAATGTGCATACCAGAATGAGATTAAGACCGAATTTAATAAATGAATAGGGATACGAATCCGCGGTATTGAATTGTCTGTACATAAGGTTATCGAAATAAGTGTGGATTTTTAAATTCGTCGCTTCTTCCTTTGATATCATGCACGCTGTAATGGCGTTTGCTTTGAAGTTGCTGTTGATTTCAATGGCTTTCTTTCTGATTGCATCCTGATCAAGCGTCCCGTTAATAATTAAATTCAGTTTTTCTTCGTTTATTATATATTGGGCCCGCGTTTTCATTGATTCATTTATGTTTATAATTAAGTCTTCCATAAATTCGTCATAAAACGTCAGTATCGGTACATGATTATTGACCGCCAGTTGAATTATATCCGCGGGAAGTTTTTCCGTCGGATGAATCTTTAACGCAATGGCGGATATGTGCTTTTGTATAAGATTTTTTAGCGAACCATTAACCAGTTCCGGATTCGTTGAAGCAAAAAAGTATGATACAAGTACAAAATATCCATAGCCGTATCCTTCATAATGGATTCTGCTGCTTTCGTATTCCAGAATTACGGTAGCGTTTACGGTGTTGTTCAGGTATTGTTCGCCGCAAAGAATATTGAAATTATGGAATAATGCCAATTTTAAGATTTCATTTACTTGTATCATTCAGCTGCCTCCTGATATTTATTAAGGGAATCCCTTAATAAAGAAAATGAATCCATGTTTGAACATATTGTATTTTCGGATACAATATGTTTTGGCAATAAATGCATTACTCATGTATGATTTTAATATTCTTTCATTTTTGCAGCAATATTAAACAGCGGATTATTTTGAAAGAATTTTCTTCATACAGGAAATAAATTTATCGTTCATTCCCGGCAGAGCCAGGCTTACGCGGTTATAACCGCACGGTGCGCCAATAAGAATTTTGTCCTCTGCCAGCTTTGAAGAAACTTCTAAGGAATCTACGGAACATTTAAATAATATAAAATTAGCCTGAGATTCGTAAACCTTGCATCCCATATCCTTAAGAGCATTGCTTACCTTTATGCGTTCTTTTGCAATTACATCACGAATATTATGAATATATTCCTGGTCTGTAATCGCTGCGGAAGCTGCAAGCTGTCCGATTCTGCTTACATTCCACGCGTGGCTGGACTTGCACATACAGTCGGCAAGATCGGGAGATGTAACGGCGTATCCTATGCGGAGACCTGCCATACCATAAATTTTAGAAAATGTTTTAAGGACAATCAATGGTTTAGCGTAATTCGCTTTAATCAATTTAACCATGCTGTAGGTGTTCTCTTTTGTAACATATTCCAGATAAGCTTCATCTATAACCGTGATTACATGCTCAGGAATTTTCTTAATAAATTCCTCAAGTTTTTCCGAATCAACGAACGCTCCTGTAGGATTGTTCGGATTGCATATAATAAGCATTTTCGTTTTTGGCGTGACGGCCCTAAGCATTGCATCAAGATCATAGTCCAAATTTTCAGTCAACGGAACGAGTATCGGCGCTGCTCCATAATCATAAGCGACATCGCGGAACGCCTCATAGCTGGGATCTCCGATGATAAATTCATCGCCTTTGTTAATAAATATTTCACCCAGCATGCAGATTAATGCGCTTGCTCCGGAACCTGTAACTATATTTGAAATATCCAGACCATAGAACGATACTATGTTTTTTTTCAGTTCAATTGAGAACCAATCAGGATATTCGTAACTTTTCTTACACGCGTTGGTGAGTACTTCCATAGCTTTTGGGGACGGTCCGAACGGGCTTTCGTTATAATTCATACGAAAAATATCATCCGGTGTAGAACTGCTCTTCTGTCTTGCCGCCCTTTTGCTTGCCGGCTTTATCTTCATGGAATCTCTTAATAAATTTGAATAGTCGAACATACTTTACACTCCTTGAATTTTTATTTCGCTGGTAAAACAATCAACAACCTGCCGCAATCAGCGGGATATGCTGTTTCCTAAAGGTATCGCAGTGGGGATATAAAATCCTCTGCACGAATAGAAATCAGCCTGCACGTCGGAAGTGTAATCAAAAAAAATACAAACTACTATATAAAATAGTACAAAAATTTAATATGGGATTTTGTGCAAAATACAAATTTCATTCTTTTTTTGAAATAGAAATTGACTTTTGTTAAAACAAAAAAATAGAATAGGCGGCAAAATGGGAAAGATGCGATATGGAGAATCTCTATGCAGAAAAAGATAACATTTGATAAGAACTATATGGCTAAATTGATTTTGCCGTTGATTGTCGAACAGATACTGGCTGTTACTGTAGGTATGGCCGACATGATTATGGTATCGGGGGCCGGTGAAACTGCCGTTTCCGGCGTTTCTCTGGTAAATACCATCAGTAATTTGCTTATTTATGTGTTTGAAGCTTTAGCCACCGGCGGAGCGGTAATAGCCGCACAGGCTTTAGGTGCAAAGAAAAAAAAATTAGCTCAAATTATTGCAAATCAGTTGATTTTGGTTTGTTTTGTAAGCGGATTACTTATTGCAGTCGTATCTGTCGCTTTGAATAGGGCTATTCTTTTGTTGATTTACGGCCAGGTGGAACAGGCTGTCATGGAAAATGCAGTTGTTTATTTTTATATTACGGCTTTCTCATTTCCGTTTCTTTCGGTGTATTATGGAGCTGCTGCTCTGTTCAGGTCCATGGGAAACAGTAAACTTTCGATGTATGTTTCCGCCGCAATGAATGTACTCAACATAATCGGTAATGCGGTTTTTGTTTTTGTATATCATATGGGTATCGCCGGCGTGGGATACTCAACACTTATTTCGCGGGCCTTTGCATGTATAGTCGTTTTACTGATTCTCAGGAGCGAAAAAGGTGATTTGTACATAGATAAATATCTGCGGTTGGGATTCAATGCGGAAGTAATAGGCAAAATATTGAAAATCGGTGTCCCCAGCGGAATTGACAACGCAATGTTTCAGATAGGCAAACTTTTTACGCAAAGCCTTATCAGTAGTTTCGGGACGTCCTCCATTGCGGCAAATGCGACTGCCAGCACAATAGAACTGCTTGCCACGATTCCGGCTGCAGCGATGGGACTTGCATTGACTACCGTTGTAGGTCAGTGTGTCGGAGCCGGCGATTACAGCTCGGCAAAAAAATATGCTGAAAAAATGATGAAGTGGGCTTATCTGATGCTTTGGGCGGAGAATATCGTCATAATTTTCTTTACCCCTGCTATTGCAAGCTGGTATCACCTTACCGAAGAGGGAAATTATCTTGCCCAAAAACTTATATGGTACCACAGTATTTGCTGTATGATTGCATGGCCTGCGGCATTTACGCTGCCTGCGATTTTACGGGCCGCCGGTGATGTAAAATTTGTTATGTTTTCGTCCATTGCCAGTATGTGGGTTTTTAGAATTGCTCTGGCGTATATTATCGGCGGGTATTTGGGTCTCGGCGTCTTCGGAGTCTGGATTGCCATGACAATAGACTGGGTTGTCCGTTCGATTCTTAATATGCTGCGGTTAAAGAGCGGCAAGTGGATGCGGCAGGCGATAGTGTAAGTTCAGCGGACTTACGGCTGTAAGTCCGCTGAACTTTTAGTTTATTACCGACACAGGATGTCCCTCGCAGTACGCTTTGAAATTATGTACGGCAATCTCGCAGGCACGAATTCTCGATTCCTTTGTAAGCCACGCAATATGTCCTGTTATTACTGTCTTATCCGAATGAAAAAGAGGGTTGTCTCCGGTCGGCGGTTCTTCCCGCAGCACGTCGAGTCCCGCTCCGTATATTTTCCCGGAGTTTAACGCGGCGAGTAGATCTTCTTCCGCAATCAATCCGCCGCGTGCCGTATTGATTATAATCACTCCATCTTTCATTTTTGCAATTGAGTTTTTGTTAATCATATCGGCGGTACCGGACGTAAATGGAGCATGGATAGAAATAACATCGCTTTCAGCAAGAAGCGTGTCAAAATCAACCTGATTTACGAAATCGTATTGTGAACCTTCTTTTTTGTGCCGGCTGTAAGATATAACATTCATTCCGAAACCTTGCGCCATCTTCGCGAACGCGAACCCTATGGAACCGAGACCTATAATACCACAAGTCTTTCCGTACAGCTCAATTTGAGGCGTATGAACATACCCGAATTTTGCCTGTAACGATTCATCCGACCAGTTCGTATGTTTTATTTCATCGGAATGTGATGCCGTGTGATGACAGACTTCCATAAGCAGAGCCCACGCATATTCCGCTATAGTTTGCGTTCCGTAGATTGTATTGGTGATTGTTATTCCGCGTTTCCGGGTCATTTCGACATCGAATGTCTGCCAGCCGTGTCCCAGAGTTGCAATGTATTTTAAATTCGGATGGCGATTCAGGAACTGCTCATTAATAATATTTCCATTTATCCAGATGCCGAAGACAATCTCCGCATCTCCGATGAAATCGTGCAGCTCTTCCGGAGAAGGATATCCTTCAGGATACCTGATTTCCAGATTAACACCAGGTATTGATTCCAATTTCTTCCAGTGAGCTGAAAGCTCTCCGGCTGTCAGGTCCGGTTGAATGATTGCTTCTTGAATAACAACTACTTTCATAGACATACCCCTCGGTTTGATTTTACTGCTAAAGTACGAGGGCTGTTTTTTTTTGTCAAGAAATTGCCATTCGATTTGTAGATTTTTTAAAAAAACGTACGATGTTTTGGGTTAATTACAAATTTTGAAAAAATAAATTGACATTGAAATTAATAGTTGGTAAAAGTATGTAATTATACGGAAAAAGACGGCAAAGGCGCCACATCCAATAACGGATCAGCGCCTTTGCCGTCTTTTTTTTTACTTGCAATAAGAATTAAAAACAATAGGGAGGTTCAAAATCGTCATGATAGAATATGTTTCAAAGCGTATACTTCTTGGAATTTTAGCGCTGTTTTTTTTAATAGCGATTACCTTTACAATGACCAAGCTTATGCCGGGAAGTCCTCTTCAGTCCAAAAACATTTCAGGAGAAGTTCTTGAAAGAATGGAAGCGACGTACGGTCTTAATAAACCTCCTGTAGAGCAGTTCTTTATCTACTGCAACAACCTTCTTCATGGGGATATGGGAACTTCCTACAAAAAAGTGGGAACGGAAGTCACCAGTATTATTTTTCGATCCATGATACCGACTCTTAAACTCGGTTTTATAACTTTCATTCTCGTTCTGATTGTTGGGGTCGGAGCCGGTATTCTGATGGCAAAATCAAAAAATAATTTTTCCAAAGGTGCATGGCTTACGGGCCTTATACTCGGAGTGAGCATTCCGAATTTTATCGTTGCCTTACTGCTGATGATTTTATTCGGTGTACTTTTAAATGTTTTCCCGATTATAGGTTTATCGACCCCGAAGCATTATATTCTGCCGGCGATTGCACAGGGACTGTATCCTATTTCTGCTGTGGCCAGACTTACCCAGAGCAGTTATGAGGAAGTCATACGGCAGGATTATATAATAATGGCGAGGGCAAAGGGGATAAGCAGAGGCACCCTGCTGTTCAGGCATGTTTTAAAAAACGCGATGCTTCCCGTAATCACGTATATGGGACCGATGGTTGCTTTCCTGCTGACGGGCAGCGTTACCATTGAAAAAATATTTACCATCCCCGGACTTGGCCGGGAGTTTACGGACGCCATTATGAACCATGATTACACGGTAGTTATGGGCATAACAATTTTTATGGGTGCAATCATAGTCCTGTGTAATTTCCTTGCGGATTTGATATGCGCAATTATAGATCCCAGAGTCAGAAAATCTTTGTAGGGAGGTGCCGTAAAATGAACGATGCGTTTGAATCGGAAGAAGTACTGTTCCGCAAACTTAATAAAACGGAAAAGGATGACGAATTTATAGCTATTGAAAGCAGAACTTTCATGCAGTCCGTAAAAAAAGATTTTTTTAACAATAAAAGGGCCGTTGTCGGGCTTATTATACTGATCGTTGTTGTGTTATTTGCAATTTTCGGCCCAATGTTATGTCCCTATTCTTATGATGCTCAGAATATTACCTTCCGTAATGCATCACCCGGTGCGGCACATTGGTTTGGTACGGATAAAATGGGACGCGATATTTTCGTCCGTATCCTGTTCGGAGCGCGAATAAGCCTCAGCGTCGGATTTATGGCTGCAATCATAAATGTGCTTATCGGAACAATTTACGGAGGTATTGCAGGCTATGTCGGCGGTAAAGTCGATATGGTTATGATGCGTTTTGTGGATATTATTTATTCAGTACCGTCGCTGTTGTACATAGTTTTAATAATGCTGTGGCTCGGTGCAGGTATTACGAGCATAATGCTTGGCATTTCTATCACCTGCTGGATTGATATGGCGCGGATAGTCCGTCAGGAAGTAAAAAGTCTTAAGGAACAGGAATTTACTACGGCGGCATTTGTGCTGGGAGCGAGCCCGAGAAGGATTCTTATAAAGCATCTTTTAATAAATGCCATGGGACCTATAATTGTAACCGTAACGTTGATGGTTCCGCAGGCAATATTTACGGAGGCCTGGTTAAGTTTTCTGGGAATAGGCATTTCAGCACCGATGGCAAGCTGGGGAACATTGGCAAACGCGGCGAGGGATGTGATTCAGGTATATCCGCTGCAGACTGTGTATCCTCTTGTTGCAATCTGTGTAACGATTATCTCTTTTAATTTTGTCGGTGAAGGTCTGGAAGAGTCGTTAGATCCGAAAAGAAGACGATAGAGGGTGAGGCTATGAGTTTGCTTGAAATAAAAGGATTGACTACGGAATTTAAAACGGAACAGGGAATAGTAAAAGCTGTTCGCGGCGTTGATTACCGTGTTGATAAGGGTGAAGTTTTAGGAATCGTAGGAGAATCGGGTTCCGGAAAAAGCGTGGGGATGCTTTCGCTCATGGGACTTCTTGCATCCAACGGCAAAGTTACAAAAGGGCAGATTCTTTTTGACGGTAAAGATATAAGTCCCGTTAAATTTCAGACGAAACCGGAAAAGAAAGAGTATGAAAGGATGATGCGGCGGATGTGCGGAAATGAAATCAGCATGATCTTTCAGGATCCTATGTCGTATTTGAATCCTATTGTAACGATTGAAAAGCAAATGACGGAAGGTATCCTGTACCACACGAAATGCAGCAGGAAGGAAGCAAGGCGGCGTACCGTCGAACTTATGAAGATGGTAGGCATACCTGCAGCGGAATCGAGGTTAAAACAGTATCCGTTTGAATTTTCGGGAGGTATGCGGCAGCGTATTATTATAGCCATAGCGCTTGCATGTAATCCCGAATTGCTGATTGCCGATGAACCCACAACGGCGCTCGATGTTACCATACAGGCACAGATACTTGATCTGCTGAAAAACATTACACAAAAAACGGGTGCCGGTGTAATTATTATTACCCATGATTTGGGCGTTGTCGCCTCTCTCTGCGACCGCATAAGCATTATGTACGGCGGCGGCATTATGGAGGAAGGGACCACAAACGAAATATTCTATGAATCGAAACATCCATATACAAAAGGTCTTCTGAACAGCATTGCAAATTCTCAGGTTGACCACAGGGAGCCGTTAAAACCGATTCCGGGAACACCTCCTGATCTTATCAAGCTTGGAGATGTATGTCCGTTTGCCCCCAGATGCAGCGAAGCGATGAACATCTGCACAAAATACAATCCGCTGAAAACTCAATTCAGTCAGACACATTACTGCAATTGCTGGCTTCACTGCAGGGATAAATATAAGGAAGTCGTAAAAGGTGGTGGTGGAGATGAATAACAGCATAAAACCGATACTTGAAATTAATAATCTTACTAAATACTTTTCCGTTGCTCACAGAAAACAAATACACGCTGTGGAAAACGTTTCGTTCATACTCGAAAGGGGAGAAACATTGGGAATCGTAGGAGAGTCGGGATGCGGAAAAAGTTCCATGGGCAGAACCATATTAAAAATTAATAATCCGACATCGGGACGTATTATCTTCGACGGCGTAGATATTACGGACTTTAATAATAAAAAAATGCTCCCATACCGTCGAAGAATGCAAATGATTTTTCAGGATCCGTACGCTTCCTTAAATCCGCGTTTTACCGTAGGCGAAATTATAGAAGAACCCATGATTATTCACCACATGGGAACGTCCGAAGAGCGCAAAGCTGTAGTTCAAAGTCTGATAGAAGTTGTCGGGTTGAAACCTGATCATATACGGCGTTATCCGTACGAGTTTTCCGGCGGTCAGAGGCAGCGAATCGGAATCGCCCGGGCCCTTGCCCTGAATCCCGAATTTCTGGTGTGCGACGAACCGATATCAGCGCTTGATGTTTCGATTCAGGCGCAGGTTATTAACCTTCTTGAAAAACTGCAGCGGGAACGGGGGTTTAGTTATCTGTTTATTGCGCACGATTTGGAAATGGTGCATCACATCAGTCATAAGATCGGGGTTATGTATTTGGGCAGCATGGTTGAATACGGTTCATCCGACGATGTGTATAAACATCCGCTTCATCCTTATACGAAAGCTCTGATTTCCGCATCTCCGATTCCAGATCCGATTCAGGCTCGGGAGAAAAAACGAATATTGCTGGAAGGAGAAGTTCCCAGTCCCATTGATCCGCCGAAAGGCTGCCCCTTCTGCGCCAGATGCCGTTATGCCGCGGAAAGCTGCAGAGAAAAAAAACCTGCAATGTATGAAGTAGAGGGAAGAAAAGTTGCCTGTGAACTTTATTCCCCCGATCAACTTAAAAAATATAGCCGACTCGGAAAAACGCCCGAACAGGCAGTATTTGAAAAATAGAAATTAGGAGGTATGTTATGAAAAGCGTTAAGAGCAGGACAAAGACTCTGGTTACGGCAGCACTGACTGTCGTAATAATCGCGGGATTTTCCGCTTGCGGTGGCAGTAAGAGTACTGTAAAGACAAACGAAAAGGGGCAAATCCTGGAACTGAAACTTGCAAATCAACCGGAAAGCGGAGAGTATGATCCGTCCGGTGCTGCCGGATATGTTTATTTTTCTTATCAGACATATTCTCTTGTGGGTTTAATTAAGTATAGTCCGAACGGTGCAATCATACCGGCAACGGCTGAATCGTGGGATATCAGCGAAGACTTACTTACATATACTTTTCATTTGAGAGAGGACGCTAAATGGTCCGACGGGTCGGATGTAACATCCGCCGATTTCAAGAATACCATGGTCCGCGCACTTAATCCCGACAACGGTTCATGGTATGTTGATTTCTTATTTGTTATAAAAGGTGCGGCGGAAGCGTTTAACGGGACCGGAAGCATTAACAATTTTGCCGTCGAATGTCCTGATGCAAAGACACTGAAAATAACGCTTACGGCGCCGTGTGCGTACTTTCTGGATCTCTGCTGCAACGTGCCGACGTACATGCCGTCGAACAGCAGGTATGCGAAGGATGACGACAAGAACTGGGATATGGACCCGAATAAAAACCTGGGAAACGGTCCGTGGCATATGACGGAACGTAAGCCGGGTGAATCCGTAACATATGAAAAGAATCCGTATTATTATAATGCCGATAAAGTAAATGTTCTTAAAATCAACGAACGTTTTATGGATGACGATCAGGCTAAGTCCTCCGCATATCAGACAGGCGAAATAAACATGCTTAGCGGAGCTCCTTCATCTATCGCGGAAGCATACGAAGGAAAACCTGATTTGAAATTTGCGGAGGTACCGCAGACGAATTACATGATGTTCAATATAAATATGAAACCGTTTGATGATCCGAAAGTCCGCAGGGCGTTTACACTGGCATTGAACCGTAAAGACATCGCGACTGTTGTGGGTAAGAGTTGTATCCCGTCCACTACATTTGTAGGGCGCTTTTATAAAAGTAAAGTCAGCGGAACTCCCTGGGGAGAACTGCAGGGTGATTTGCTTGAGGAAAACATCGAAAAAGCGAAAGCGCTTTTGGCGGAGGCCGGTTATCCTGGCGGTGAAGGACTGCCGAAGATTACCTACACGTATCCCGCGATGAATTATGAAGGCGATGTCGCGCAGGTTCTTCAGCAGCAGTGGAAGCAGCTTGGCGTAACAGTGGAACTTCAGGCATTGGAATACGAAGTATACGTCGACGAGCGCCGCAGCGGAAAATTACAGCTGGTCAGGCACCAATGGTATGCGGACTACAATGATCCGACGTCGTGGCTGCTGATGTATTCTAAAGGAAACGCGCAGAACGACATCAAATGGTACAATAAAAAATACAATGATTTACTGACGGAATCAAATGCTGAACTTGATGCGACAAAGAGAGAGCAGCTGCTTCTTTCAGCAGAAAAAATCATAGTCAGCGATGAAACAGTAATTTGTCCCTTGTTTACGAATAATAATACAAACTTGATTGACCCGAGTCTTGATAATTATTATTATGACGTAATATGCTATCCGGATTATACAGCTATGACTGTGAAAAAATAAAACGACAGGAAGTGTTCGTATGACGACGGAGAAAATTAAAGATCTGAAACCGGTCAGGTTATCCGATTATTTGACGCCGGAAAAATTCCGGATAGTGCCGAGAGATGCAATAGATGTTTCCGGAGGAATTACGGAGGTACGGGTTGTCTTTAATCTGCATCAGGAATTCGGAAAGTTTCTGACCTTTGATTATTCTTCCATATTTGTTATTTATGGATATGCACAGCTCAATGACGAATTACGGAAAATTAACAAACATAAATACACGGCCGTTGAAGGAAAAGGAGTTCTCAAACGAATTACATTCAACGACTGCGGCGAATTGTTCATCATTGTTTTTGAATTGTCAGATACGGAAGACAAATTAGTTACCGTCAGGGCCGAAGAAGTTGCTTTTCTTTTGAATAATTGTCTGCATCCTGCGAAATGATCCGCAAAACATAAGGCTGCAAAAATAATAAAGCAGCCTTATGTTTTGACGCGTGCAGTCCTGTTCATGCTGTTTTACAGCAGACTTTTCCTTTCCCGTCCGAATCCTGAACCATAATATTCGGATTCAGAATGGTATCAAGCTGCGATTCCTTCAGTAAATTTTCTTTAAGAACGAGTTCTCTCACTGAAATATTTTCCGCAAGCGCGCGTTTTGCTATTTCCGCAGATTTGCGGTAACCGATATACGGACAGAGCGCGGTCGCTATGCCGATGCTTCTTTCAACGAACGTATTGCACTGCTCTTTGTTTACCGTTATTCCTGTTATGCAGTTGTCGGTGAGCGTTTTTACGGCTCCCGTCAGCGTAGTAATCGATTCGAATAATTTATAAAAGACGACCGGTTCGAATGCATTCAGTTCCATTTGCCCGGCCTCGGCGGCCATGCATATGGCGGTGTCGTTACCGATAACGCCGAATGCGACCTGGGAAACGACTTCCGGTATTACGGGATTTACTTTCCCCGGCATGATGGAAGATCCGTTTTGCATCGCCGGAAGACGGATTTCGTTGAATCCCGCGCGGGGTCCGCTTGAAAGCAGACGGAGGTCGTTGCACATTTTTGAAAGATCTACGGCGCAGACTTTTAGAACGGAGGAAACGGCGGCGAAACCGTCGATGTTCTGAGTGGCATCGAAAAGATTTTCGGCCTGTTCAAGCGGATAACCTGTAATGCGTGCGAGAGTCGGAACAACGCGCTGTTCGTATGTTTCGGGTGCGTTGAGCGCGTTTCCTATCGCCGTCCCTCCGAGATTTACCTGATACAGTTCTTTCTTTATATCCTCTATCTGTTCTCTGCAACGGCGTATCATACTTTTATATGCTCCGAAACTCTGACCGAGTGTCATCGGGACGGCGTCCTGCAGCTGCGTACGGCCCATTTTGATTATACCTGCAAATTCAACCGCTTTCGCGGCGAGTGCTTTTTCAAGTCTAAGGAGTTCCGTTTCAAGCGGAGCAAGAAGGGTAAGCACGGTAAGTTTACCCGCGGTGGGGACAACGTCGTTCGTCGACTGGGACTTATTTACATCGTCATTCGGATGGATAAACGTATATGTTCCGCGTTTCCCGCCCATGAGTTCGTCGGCACGGTTTGCAATAACTTCATTTATGTTCATATTAGCGCTCGTACCTGCACCGCCCTGAATTGCATCGACGATGAATTCTCCTCTGAAACTGCCGTCAATCACTTCGTCGCACGCCTTTACGATAGCATCTGTCTTTTCCGCCGCAAGAACTCCGCTTTCGTGATTTGCATATGCGGCTGCTTTTTTTATACGGGCAAGATTCGTTATAAAGGAAGGATTAAGAGGCAGTCCCGTGATTGGAAAATTATACATAGCGCGAAGACTCTGTATGCCGTAATATGCCGCTGCCGGTACACCCATACTTCCGATTGAATCCGATTCAATACGTTTTTCCGCTTTCATTTTTTTGCACTCCTGATTCATGCGGAAAGTATATTTTACTTCATCGAAATGGTAAATATAATAAAACAAAATGTGTTAAAAATATAGTTTTATGCTGTTAAAACGGAATAAAATAAATATTAATCCATATAAATATTTATAATGTAAATATTCCTTTTTTCTCCATATATATGGTATAGTAACATTATGGAAAAAGGGCTTGATGAAGTTAATCTTAAAATTCTTGATATTCTACAAAGGGACGCGCGCACACCTGTCAAGCAGATTGCAGCGGAAGTCTGTTTGTCGTCTCCGGCAGTCTCGGCACGGATAGAACGTATGGAGCAGGAGAATCTTATCAGCGGATATCAGGTAAAACTGAACTATCATCAGTTCGGTTATTTCATAAAAGCGTTTATCAATCTCGAAGTGGAGCCGAAACAGAAACCGGAATTTTATCCCTACATCAAATCGGTGCCGAATGTCATAGAATGCAACTGTGTTACAGGCGATTACGCCATGCTCATAGAAGTTGCGTTCCGGAAAACGGAGGAGCTCGACCGGTTTATAAACGAACTGCAGCGTTTCGGAAAGACTCATACGCAGATTGTTTTTTCAACATCTGTCGAGCATCGGAACGTACCTGTCCTGCTTCAGCACGGCAACGCAGGAAAGCAGGATGAATAAAAATCAGCCGGCAGGATTTAATAAGAGTGCGCGGCTGTACAGCCGTTTATATCATGAAGTACACCGAGAAGAAGTGGAGCACGCTGCCGGCAAGTACGAACAGGTGGAATATGCTGTGCATCCATTTGTATTTTTTGAGCGCATAGAACGGACAGCCTGCCGTGTAGACGATGCCGCCCGCAATCAGAAAGACGATCGTCGCATGCGGAACGGCGAGCGAGAGCGGCCGGTACACAAGAATTATTATCCATCCCAGGAGCACATACGTGACGGCGGAAACGACGCGGAGTCTGTTGCCGAAGACCGCATACAGCGTAATTCCCGTTGCCGCAAGTCCCCAAATGACGCCGAACAGCGTCCAGCCGAGTACTCCGTGGAGTGCGGCCAGACAAAACGGCGTGTACGTTCCGGCAATCAGCAGATATATGGAAGCGTGATCGAATATTCTGAATACGTTCTTTGCTTTGTGCGGCGTGAGCGCATGGTAGAGCGTTGAGAACAGATAGAGGATAAACAGGGATGCGCCGAAGAGCGCAAAGCTTGTCACATAGAGCGCATGCATTCCTTCCGGGGCGGAAAGCGCTGCACGGATGACAAGCAGCACCAGCGCTGCGGCGGAAAGTCCCGCGCCCGCACCGTGGCTTACGGAATTGAATATTTCTTCACCGGTTGAATACTGTTTTACGGCCGTCTGTACTGTCATGCTGAACCTCTGTCTGTTAGACACCGGCAGGCGTTCAAGGTTGCTGTGTTTTGCGGCATATTACATAAAACGGTATTGTCCGCTATACTTTCCGGTATGAGAACGTGTCTTGTTATTGTAGATTGTCAGAATGATTTTGTCGAAGGCGGCTCTCTTGCCGTTGCCGGCGGAGAACGGGCATGCCGTGCGGTCAATGGACTGCTTCAGAATACGCATTACGACGTTATCGTACTGACTGAAGACTTCCACCCGGTGGATCACTGTTCGTTCGCGGAAAACGGAGGAACGTGGCCTGTTCACTGCGTGCAGAATACGTACGGTGCGCATCTGCGGGAAGAGATAAGCGGCGGTGTCGGTTCTGTCCTGCAGCGCGGCGATTCGGTGACTGTAACTGTCGTTCACAAAGGGATGGATCCCCGGATTGAGGAGTACGGAGCTTCAATTACGGCCGACAATATCGACCGGTTCGACATTGTCGGAATAGCGCTTGATTACTGCGTGCTTGAAACGGCAAAGCTTACGAAAAAGCGGTATCCCGAGTCGCGCGTGGTCGTAAAAAGCGCGTACACGGCGGCGGTCGACGACAGCCCTGAAAACAGAGAGCGCATAGAAAAATCATGCGGCGAAGAAAAAATCGAATGGGAACGTTGAACGGGCGGAGTTAATATTCTCCGCCGCGCCGAACGGCAGGCCGCTGCGTATTATGAATTTTCAGCGGCATAACATCCTGACTGCGCGAGTTTCGTCCTGATTTCAGAATCGTATTCCGGGAGCGCTCCGCTGTGCGATACGACAAAATCGGCAAGAGTCGAACCGGCGTTCAATGCGTCCCGGACGGAGTTTCCCGCGATATATGAAGCAAGAAAGGCAGCGGAAAAACTGTCGCCGGCTCCGACTGTGTCTACGACCGGTACGTCTCCGGGGAATGTCCTGTATTCCTGATTGTTAAAGTATGCGGTTGTCCCGTCTTTTCCCGCTGTAATAATAATCCCCCTCAGTTTGTATTTATTAATAATATTTTCTGCAACGGCCGCCGCGTTTCCCGTAATTTCAAGCAGATTCGAAACCACGGGAAGTTCCTCGTCGTTCATTTTGAGTATATCCGCATATTTCAAAGACTGTTCCACGACCGATTTTGTGTAGAATGTTTTCCGCAGGTTGATGTCGAAATATTTTATATCGGCGTTTATTCCGGCGAGCAGCGAGTGAAGCGTTTGATAACTGACGAATGAACGCTGTGCCAAAGAACCGAAGCAGAACACGTCCCAATGAGTGGAAAGGAATTCTTTTTTTAATCGGGGATTGAGCGCGATATAATCCCATGCACACGGAGAATTGAATTCATACGACGGTTTTCCGTTGTCGAGTACCACGTTCGTAAAGCCAGTAGGAACGCCGGAAAGCATGCTTATGAATCGGGATGAAACAGTTTCTTTTTCGATAAGCGAGAGCGCTTCCTGTCCGAGCTGGTCGTCCCCCAGCGCCGAAATCATGCTTGTTTTAAATCCGAGCCTGTTAAGATGCGCTCCGCAATTGAACGGCGCGCCTCCCAGACATTTTTTCTCCGGCAGGATATCCCACAGAATTTCTCCGAACGCAGCAGCTTTTCTTGTTTCAGACATACGGTCCTCCTCGTATTCAATTTTCCGCGGCACGGTTTATCTGCCGGAAATCAGCAGATTTTTATGACGGATTTGACAATGTTTTTTTTGTCCCGCACACTCTGGTCCATTGCTTCCTGAACGTGGTCGAAGTCGAACGTGTTCGTAACAATTCCCTTGAGGTTGATTTTCCCTTCCGCGACGGCTTTTATTGCAACCGGATACAGATGACGATATCTGAACACCGTCTTTATTGTCAATTCCTTATCGAGCATTTTGCTGACGGGGAGCATCATTTCTCCCGACTTTGAATATCCGACAAGTACGATCGTCGCACCTTTTTTGACGACGTCGACGGCCTGCCGCGTCGTTATTTCCGTTCCCGCACATTCGACTGCAAGATCGAATCCTTTTCCGTCGGTGATTTTCCCGACCGCGTCCGCAATATCCTCATTCTGCGTATTGATGACGCCTTTTGCACCCAGTTCCATCGCTTTGTCCAGCCGTTTCTGCATGATGTCGACCACATACACGTCGGTTATGCCTTCCGCTTTCAGCGCCATCATTGAAACAAGGCCGATACATCCTGCGCCGAAAACGACGGCGCTCTGTCCGAGCCTGATATTGCCCTGAACAGCTGCGTGAAACCCCACCGCCAGCGGCTCCATGAGTGCGCCTTCAAGCGTGGAAACATTTTCCGGCAGCTTAAAGCAGAGATCGGCCTCGTGTGCCACATACTCCTGAAAAACGCCGTCTACAGGCGGAGTTGCGAAGAAGACAACGTCCGGGCACAGGTTGTACCGGCCCGTTCTGCAGAATTCGCAGTGGCCGCACGTTTTGCCTGGTTCGAGGGCGACTTTATCGCCGGGTTTAAGGTGTTTTACGTTTTTTCCCGTTTCAACGACTATGCCGCCCGGTTCGTGGCCGAGGACGAACGGCGGTTTTACGATGTAGTCGCCTATCCGTCCGGTTTCATAATAATGCATGTCGCTCCCGCAGATGCCGACATATTCGAGTTTGACGAGTACTTCGTCGTCTTTCGGGGTTGGTATATCGCGCTCGGTATACTCGATTCTGCCTATTCCTGTCATTACAGCTACTTTCATTCTGCCGTTCATTGTTTGTACTCCTTGTATGTAAAATACTTTACAAAAGTATTTTACAAATAGTATCAGTGATTTTCGGATTTGTCAAACAGTTTAGCCCGCATGAGCTGCCTAAATTGTCTGAATAAACCGATTGATAAAATGAAGCGCGGCTCCTACGGCGGAGGCTTCGTTTTTATACTGGCAAAGCCTGATATAATCGGGTTCATCCCTGAACGTGTCAAGTTCCAGGACTTTCTGCTTGATTTGGTCGATAAACGGACCGAGATAACTTCCGACATATCCTCCGAGAATGACCGTCGTGTCGAATATAATATGAAGATTGCAGATCATAATTGAAAGATTTTCAATATAGTCGGCAAACGCCTTTGTGCAGACGGTATCCTTCAGTTCAAATTTTTTGAAAAACGTTTCAAGACTGCCGTCCGCAAGTTCGGAAAGTGCAAGCGCCGAACAGTAGCTGTCAAAATGGCCGGCTTTTCCGCAGTAGCACTGTTTCCCGCCGGGAATCGAGCAGATATGGCCGAATTCGGCGCTGTGCGCGTGGTCTCCGTCGACACTCTTCCGGTTGATGATGATAGCGCCCCCGATGCTGTTGCTCAGGGAAAGAAACACCGCATGCTGTATTTCCGGGGATTTTGAAATTTCCGCCATACCCGCGGCCGTTGCATCGTTGAAAAAAAGCGTCGGATGGTTGATTTTTTCAGCGAATTCGAACGCTGCAGGCTCATATATCCCCAGCCTGTGCGATTCCATCAGTTTCGTACCCTCAGGGTTCACTATCCCGGGCAGCGAGATACCGACGCCGATGATTGTATTTTCAGGAATTTTGAGGGTAGCCGTATAATTGTTAAAAAGATCGAGCACCGAATTTTCATAGTCGGCGGTATAAGAAAATTTCTGGGAAAGACGTATGCTGTCTATTACGTCGCCTTTCAGATTAACGGCTGCAAACCCGATGTGATTCTGGGTGATGTCGATACCTATCGCTATCCGTGCGTTCGGTACGCACGATACGGTGGAAGCCTTGCGCCCGCCGGTCGAGAAAAGCTGTCCGTCTTCGACCGCCAGCCCGGATTCAATCAGCTGTTTCAGGTTAAAAGCGACAGTCGGCAGGCTCAACTGCAGTTTTTCGGCAATTTTCTGGCGCGGTATCTTGTCCTGCGAAAGCACCATTTTGTACACATTGATTTTATTCTGCTGCCGTACGTCTATATTATTGACCGCCATAGATACCTCAAAAAAATAAGTTTTATAAAGTATTTTCATTTTAGGGTATTTTGCGGTTATATGCAAATGTAAAAGGATGTAAAAAAAAATTTGACAAATCAAAAAGCAGGGTATACTATCGTATTAATAAAATAGTTTGCAAAACTATTTTATTAATACGATCTGCATCCGGCCGGACTTGGATTGTAAATTCTGGAGGAAAAGATGAAAAAAATTGTAACGATGCTGCTGATCGGGCTGACGGTACTCAATGTGACGTTTGCTAAAAGCAGTAAGACCGCAAAAAAAAACAGCGGTATTTCCGTCGGCATGACTGTACAGGATTTGTCGAATCAGATATGGTCCGGTTCCTGTGAAGCGCTGAAAAAATTAGTGACCGCAGACGGCGGAAAAATGGTTTACCTTGACTGCAGCAACAACTCCGCAAAGCAGATTCAGCAGCTTGAGAACTTTATTTCAGCAAAGGTAAATATTATTGTACTCCAGCCGGTCGATAAGAATGCCGTCGAAACGACGCTTGCAAAAGCCCGGTCTCAGGGTATCAAAGTATATTGCTGGGATGAAGATATTCAGAACGCCGATATCTGCTGGCTTATTGACAATTATGCGCTCGGAAAAATAATCGGCGAGCAGGCGGCTGAATGGATAAACAGCAGGAATAACGGTGTGGCTGAAGTCGCAGTTCTTGATTATCCCCAGATTCCGATACTTCTTGAAAGAGGCAACGGTATTGTGGACGCGCTGAAGGAAAAAGCACCGAACGCAAAAATTGTCGCACAGTCGAGCGCAATCAATCCCACGGAAGGTATGTCCAAGATGGAAACTATTTTCCAGAAAAATCCGAATGTCAAAGTTGTCTGCTGCATAGGCGGAGGAGGGGCGGTCGGTGCGAATGAAGCTGCGAAGTCGGCCGGCAAAATCAGTCCTGACTTCGGTATTTTCGCGGCGGATTGCACGGAGCAGGAGATGGCGGCTATGAAAAACAACGAAGGCAACAGAATGTCCGTTCTCATCACCGGCGGCCCAGACGAAATTGCGAAGACTATTTACGGGTGGGTTAAAAAACTTGCAGCCGGAGAACCCGTGGAGAAAAAAGTATATCGCGTAACGATTCCCGTTACCGCTGCAAATTTAAACCAGTATTACAAATGAACTGATTTTATCTGCTGAGCTGCTTTTTGAACTGCGCGTTATTTCGACGCGCAGTTCCGCTTAATTTTTAGAGGAGAATATTATGGAATCTTCTGTGATTTTACAATTTGACGATATTGTAAAATCTTATCCGGGGGTAGTGGCGCTAAATCACGTGACTCTTGATGTCCGGAAAGGTGAGATACATGCGCTGGTCGGAGAAAACGGGGCAGGCAAATCGACGTTAATAAAATGCTGCACGGGAGCCGTATCGCCTACAAGCGGAACGATATCCGTAAACGGTAAAATATTTTCTTCTTTTACGCCTAAACTTTCGGCCGAGAACGGAATAGTTGCCATATACCAGGAATTCAACCTTGTCGGAGAAATGTCCGTAGCGGAAAATATTTTTCTGGGCAGAGCGATCAGAAAAGGAATTATTGTCGATAAAAAGGCCATGCATGATAAGGCGCAGGAAATATTCGACCTGTTGTCCTTGAAAATAAATCCCGGCGAGTTGGTAAAGAATCTGACGGTAGGATATCAGCAGCTCGTTGAAATCGCAAAAGCACTGTCGCAAAACGCCCGGATTCTCATAATGGACGAGCCGACTGCTCCGTTAACAAAAAAGGAAGTCGACATTTTGTTTTCAATCGTTGAAAAGCTGAAAGAACACGGTATGACGATAATTTACATATCCCACCGCATGGATGAAATATTTAAATTAAGCGACCGGATAACAATTCTCCGCGACGGAACGAAAATAAAAACAATAGATACGAAAGACACGAATGTCGATGAGATTATTAAGTTGATGGTGGGCAGAGCGCTGAACGAAAAATTTCCCAAACGAAATACGTCGCCGGCAGCGGAGGAAATTATTTCTGTGGAACATCTCTGCGGGAACGGTCTTACCGACGTCTCGTTTAAAATCTACAGCGGCGAAATCCTGGGCTTTGCAGGACTGATCGGGTCGGGAAGAACCGAGACTGCGCAGATGCTTTTCGGAATAAAGAGAAAGAACTCAGGAAGGATTGTTATGAACGGAAAGGAGATTTTTCCGAAATCGCCGAGAAAAGCGATGGAGTGCGGCATTGCGCTTGTTCCCGAAGACAGAAAACAGCAGGGCGCGCTGCTGGGAATGAGTATTCGCAGCAACATAACGCTTGCGGTTCTGCACAGGCTTTCCAGTTTGGGTCTCATAAAAAAGAGAGAAGACAAAACAACGTCCGAATCGTTCCGGGAAAAGTTGAATATAAAAACTCCGTCGATGGAACAGCTTGTTAAAAATTTAAGCGGCGGTAATCAGCAGAAGGTCGTTGTTGCCAAATGGCTCGCCGCTAATCCTGACCTTATTATTATGGACGAACCTACGAGGGGCATAGATGTCGGAGCAAAGTATGAAATCTACAAACTCATGAACAGTCTTGTCGAAGAGGGCAAAACGATTCTCATGATTTCGTCCGAAATGGAAGAGCTCATCGGAATGGCGGACAGAATAGTCGTCCTTTCGGAGGGAAGAGTGACGGGGACTGTTGCCAAAGATTGTTTCTGTCAGGAAACGATAATGAAATATGCCTCGCAGGTGAGGGATAAGGAGTAATGAAATGAATTTCCATGTGCAGCTGAAAAAATATGCGATGTTTCTGGTTCTTCTGATTCTCGTCGTTTTTTTCTCGGTAACGACCGATGCGTTTCTGAATCCGGAGAACCTGTTCAATGTAGCGCGGCAGGTTTCCATGCTGGGAATCGCGTCCGTCGGAATGACGTTCGTGCTGCTTCTCGGCGGAATCGATTTGTCGATCGGTTCTATGATTACACTTGTTAATATTGTCGCGGCGTGGCTGATGGTTAATGCAAAAGTTAATCCTGTTCTCGCGTGTCTTGCAGCTCTTGCGATGAGTACGGCTCTGGGATTTTTCAACGGTCTTGTGATTGCAAAAATCAGAATTCCGCCGCTTATTGTTACGTTGAGCATGATGACTATTCTGGAAGGTCTTGCCTATATTATCTGCAAAGGAATTCCTATTTTCGGTTTTCCGAAAAACTTTGCGGTTATCGGACAGGGATATATCGGTCCCATTCCTATTCCCGTCATTATTATGATTGTTATTCTGCTTATCGGAGCGGTCATACTTAATAATACGTATTTCGGAAGATATTTCTATGCCGTCGGCGGAAATGCAGAGGCCGCCAAATTGTCCGGGATTAATGTCGACGGAATTCAATGCCTTGTTTATGCACTGTCGGGGCTTTTTGCGGGAATAGCAGGCATAGTCATGCTTTCGCGAACGAATTCCGGACAGGCGCTTGCCGGAAAAGGATTTGAATTCGAATGTCTGACGGCTGTCGTTCTGGGCGGAGTGAGTGCGAACGGCGGGTACGGCAGAATCTCAAATGTCGTGGCGGGTGTTCTGATAATCGGAGTGCTGAGCAACGGTATGGTTCTTCTTAACATAAGTCAGTATGTTCAGATGGTCACGAAGGGAGCACTCATATTGCTGGCCGTCGGTTTTGACTGTGTCCAGCGTTATCGTAATTCACATTAGTAAACAGGAGTAACTATATGCGTACAATATCCGTTAATGCATTAACAAAAGAGACTTTTTCCGACTTCGGCAGCTTTTACAACATGCTGAAACCGGACGGCCATACTTTGGGAAATTTTTTCCATGACCACGTACTGATGCCCGTATCGGGCTGCATGCCTGTCGGTTTTTCGTCGATGGTGATTTCCAAACCGGAGGACAAAATGCTTGTTACGAAGGCGGAATATCATAATACGACGGGCGAAGTACTTCTGCCGCTCGACGACGATATTATTATTTACACGGCTCCGCCGTCGAACAAACCTGTGCCTGATAAGACTAAGGCCTTTCTTGTTCCGTGTGGGACGATCGTTCTGATGAATGCGGGCGTGTGGCATTTTACACCGTTCCCGGTACATCTGAAAGAAAGTCATGTTATGGTTGCTTTGCCGGAGCGGACGTACGCGGCGGACTGCACTATTGTCGATTACGATCCGTCCGAATATATGGAAATAAAAATGTAAAGCGCGTTTTTTTAATCTGAAGCAAGCGTCAGCGCATTCACATGCGCCGTATATCCGTCCTTTGAAGCGCTGTACGCGTTGGGAAGTTCTGTCCACATTCCGTTTTTCCAGTACCCTGCCGCATACACGCCGGCAGCGTTTGCCGCGACTCCTCCGGCAATCACGTCGCTGTCTGAGACAACGACGGACGTAACGTACGCGTTCCCGGAATCATCATAAAAATCGGACAGGGAATTCCATACGTTGTTCCTCCAGTATCCTGCAACGCATACGTTCGAACCGGAAATGGCGTATCCTCCGGCGAACGTATCGTTTTCGGATACGGTGAACGAAGTGACGTACGCGCTTTTCGACACGTCATACGGATTAGTAAGCTCGGTCCATGTTTTATTTTTCCAATATCCCGGGACGCACACGCCGGAACTGTTTGCGGCACTCCCCGCCGCGTATACGCCGCCGTCGGAAACAATCAGCGAAGTAATATATGCGCTTTTTGAACTGTCGTAAAAATTCTGCAGTTCGGTCCATGTTCCGTTTTTCCAGTACCCCGCCGTGCACGCATCCGAACTGCTGCCGGTATATCCGGCGATGTATGTATCGCTTCCCGATATGACTATCGACGTAACGTATGCGCCTTCCGATGCACCCGAAGTTGTCTGCAGCTTCGTCCACTCTCCGTTCTTCCAGTATCCTGCGACGCACACTCCGGAACTGTCCGATGCACCGCCGGCCGCGTATATATCGCTGCCCGACAACGCGAGCGACGTGACGTATGCATTGTACGAAGCGCCGTACGGATTGTCGAAACCTGTCCACTCTTCGTTTTTCCAGTATCCTGCGACGGATATGCCGGAGCTGTTGTTTGCATACCCCGCAGCGTAAATATTGCCGTCTGAAACAACGATGGATCTCACGTAACCGCCATACGATGCATTTGAGAGCTCGTTCCATGTACCGTTTTTCCAATAGCCCGGAATCCAGATGTCGGAGCTGTCTGCGGCATATCCTGCTGCGTACATGGTTTCTGCCGGGACAGGAGACATATCAGCCTCCGACGGGTTTGAGCACGATGAAACTGCAAGGATTGAAAAGATGAGAAAAATACTGCCTGTGACGTGTAACCTTGCCGGTGACATACGTTTTTATTTTACACTAAAAACAGTAATTTATCATTAAAATAATTGTTTTTTCAGAGGCTCGGCGGGTTTTGTGAAAGCGGTCTTTTTTTATAAACGCCAGCGGAAAATCCGCCGGAACGGTTTTACATATATTTTTTAAGCACTCGTATGAGCTCGGTGTTCGGTATTTCCTTATCCATTGTGCTCCAGAATTTCTTTATGGCGTCGAACGAGGTTCGTTCCAGATTGATTTTTCCGATAGTCTTCGAATGATGATATATTCCCCAGTTGCCGTAATCCGCTATCGTTTTATACGTCCACGTCGTCCAGTTTACGCCGGCTTTGTTTAAAAGCGAAAGTCCTTTATCCCACGCGCTGTAATTGTTGAAGTAGCAGAATTCGCCCATCAGAGTCGGAACGGGGAAGTCCGCATCGGCTATAGCGCCGAGTTTGTCTTCCATGTTCGCAATCTGTTTGCCCTGCGCGTTTTCGTAATCGTCGTACAAATAGTTGTGATACTCGTACATGATGTTTTCCCAGCCGTACGTTTCGGGCTCCGGTAAATCGACGGGATTCCATGTTGCTTCCATAATAATAATATGGTCGGGATCGACCGCACGGATTGTCTTGTATGCTTTGTCGTAGACGTTCCACAGCAGAGCGTGCAGCTCTTCGTCGGAAATGCCGGAATTGTAGCGGTACGTACAATAAGGTTCGTTCAGAAGGTCGTAGCCCGCAACCGCCGGATTTCCCTTATAATGCGCGGCAATCGTTTCCCACAGCTCGTAATATTTTTCCTGATTCTGCGGGGCACTGTCGCCGAAAAAGAATTTTGACGCACCTTTCTTGTTCTGCTCGCCGTCGACGCCCGAATGGTCGCTTCCGTTCTGCGAGCCGGGTGCTCCGTGCATGTCCAGAATGACGTATATGCCGCGCTGCTGCGATTCGCTTACGAACCAGTCGAGCCTTTTAAAGGCGTCCGCATACAGTTCGCCGTTTTCGTCGACAAGGTTGCGGTACCAGAACGGCAGGCGTATGCAGTTCGCGCCGAGCGCCTGTACGTTGTCGAAATCTTTCGTCGTCCAGTATGAGTCCTGATACGCCGTTATAAGCTCGCGCGCGCTGTCTTTGCCGAACCGGTTTTCAAGATGTGCGTATATGCTCGATTCGTCCTTTACGTGCACCGTCTTCAGTGTCGGTGTCATCCATAATTCCTGCAGCAGATATCCGCCCGCGTTCGTTCCGTGAAGTTTTACTGCTTTCCCTTTACCGTAGTCGGTGCGCAGCTCCTTTCCGTCGGCTTTCAAAAATGATTTTTCCGTAATTACTCCTAAGTTTGACGAGCAGCTCGCCGAACCGAGCAGCGATACGGCAATCAGGGCGGCAAAACGTATGATCGTTTTTTTCATGTGTGTCTCCTTCTGTATCTGTTACCAGCAGACGGTCATGATTGAATGTCCCGTCAGTTCAAGTTCGCACGTATTCTCGTTCTCGCAGAACGTGAACGACTGTGTCTCATCGGTTTTATTTAAAAGGACGGCCGTCTTCCCGCCGTCGGGATTAACAAAACCCGTGCCTTCGATTTTATCGGTGTACCGAGAAAGCAGCATGCGTTTTGCGCCGGGCTGTATAAACCGGCTGAAGTGTTTGATGTAATAATACGATTTCTGCACCGTAAACGTGTCGTTTTCCGTGTCGCACATGACGGGCGCGTCGCAGTAATTTCCCGCGTGATTCGGACCTCCCTGCGCGTCGAGGTACATGTTCCAGTCTATGAAAGCGTTCGTGCCGGCGTTGAAATTTCCTATGATGTCGTGCGCGTATATTTCCGCATACGCAACGGGATCCTTGGAGGAATTGCGCGAATATTCCACGCAACCTTCGCTTAAAACGAGTTCCTTGTCGGGGAACATGCGGCGCACTTCCTGCACTTCTTCGAAATGATCTCCCGTGTACCAGTGGAACGCGATGCCTTTTATTTTTTCCGCCGCGTCTTTTGTGGCGAGCGTTTCTCCCGCGCGTTCAACGAGTTTTTCCTTATTGTGATCCCAGATAATAATGCCGGTTTTTTCTCCGCCGAGAGAATCGAGCGCGCTCCGTAAATAATTACAGACGTATTCGCGCTCCTCTGCCGCCGTAAAGATGCACGAGTCCCACGTCTGCGTCGCAAGCGGTTCATTCTGCACCGTGACGCTGTTTACTGAAATGCCGTTTTTCCGGTATTCCTGCACGTATTTTGCGATCACGGCCGCCCATCGTTCGTAATATTCTTTCTTAAGCTTACCGCCGTGATTCATTTCGCCGTTTGTTTTCATGAACGGCGGAGGGCTCCAGGGAGATGCAAGCAGTGAAATACTTTTGTCTTTTTTTAACGCGGCTTTGATAAGCGGAATCAGATACTTCCTGTCGCGGTCTACCTGAAACGTCTTGAGCTTGGCGTCCGTTTCGTCTTCGACGTATGCGTAATTTCCGAGCGCAAAATCGCAGCTCTGGATGTGCGTGCGGCAGTACGTGTAGTGAGAACCTTTTTCCCCGAAGTATAAATCAAGCAGCTCGCTTTTCTTTCTGCGGCTCATTTTAGACCATGTATACGCCGCCGCTTCCGTGAAGGCTGCTCCCATACCGAGCATTGTCTGATACGTTACCGCAGGATAAACCTTTATCTGCTTCATCTCGCCGCCGGGATTTAAAACAAAATCTTTTGATCCTTCAACGAAATTTTCCGAACTGTTTGTTAGATAGTATTTCATGTTGTGCCCATAGTCTGCATAATATTACAGAATTACTGCGTAAGAAGACCGGACTGTCCGAAAACTTCGTTTTTGACAGTCTGATTCCTTACGCAGTGATGTCGTTTACGTCTATTTCATTCCGAGTTTCTGCATGTTGTTCGCAATTTTTTCGTTGCGTATCTTAACAATTGCGTCCCAGTCGTTGTCGGTGAGGAAATTCCTGTAATCGTCGACGATAGCGTTGAACTGTGCGTCGTTCTTGGAACGGACAAGACCCACGAGCGCCGTTGCCCAGTTTGTAAATATTGCGCTGCTCGCTCTAGCCTCAGACGTTCCCGCGTCGGGATCGGTGTTTTCCAGAATAAAATGCGGATACAGTTTTCCTTTTCCCCATTCCTGCATCTGCTTGATTGAATCCGGGAACGCGTCGTCGCTGAGTATCTTATAGCGGTCGTGTCCGAACGGGATGAACTCTCCTATGCGGATTTCTTTCTTGAACCTGTCGTTGTCCGACACGCGGAGTTCCTTCATTGCGGGCGTGAGCTCGTATTTTCCGTCGGCGTTAATCGTGTACGTCTGACCTTCGATGCCGTAGTTGCAGAGAATCTGACCGTAGTCGCTCAGCAGGTACGTGAATACCTCGATTGCCTTTGCGGGATCCTTGCATTTTTTGGAAACGTACGTAATCATCCAGCCGCTGATTCCGGCCTGACCGAGCTTAGGTTTGTTTCCGACTGTGCTCTGCGGACCGTCGATCGCTATGTACGCCGCGTCCGGTTCGCTGTTTGCAAACGTCGTAAAGAAACCGGACATCTGCGGCGTTCCGTCGACCAGAACGCACGCGTACTTCCCGATGCTCAGTTTTTCCTGGAAAGCGTTTCCGTCGTCGGTAAACGTGTCGTCGCTGATGCATCCGTTTTTATACGCCTGATTGAACGTCTTAATCCACGAAAGATAGTCGGAGTCGAGGTTTCTGTCGTAGTAGGTGCCGTCGGCGTTTACAAGCGGCACGCCGAGGAAATCCTGGAGAGGATCCGCAAGAGAACCTGTTCCGCCGCCGAAAGCGTTGAATCCGAGCGGAATCAAATCCGGATATTTTGTTTTAATCTGATTCAGCACGTCGATGAATTCTTTCTGCGTCTTCATCTGCGGTTTTCCGAGCGCAGTCCACACGTCCTGGCGGATTACGAAAGCGGTCCTTGCGTAAATCATGTTGCTGTCGTAATCCTTCTGCGTGTTCGAATAATCGGGATATCCGTACGTTTTGCCGTCGCTCAGCTTAAACCAGTCGAGCGTTTCCTTTGAAGCGACTTTGTAGAAATACGGATCGTACGCGTCCGCCAGATCCTGAAGCGAATACGCCCAGGACGGGGCTTTCTGCGCCATAGGCGACGATGCGTTGAACGTCGTGATGATGTCGGGAATGTCGCCGCCGGCGAAGAACGTGTTGAGCTTTGTGTCATCGCCGGTTAGGAAAACGACGTCGAGTTTAAGGTCTTCCTTAACTTTTTTTGTGACGACGTCTTCGCCCCAGCCGGTATTCCACCATTCCGCGTTCACGTACCAGGTAAGTTTTGCGTTTTTTTCCGGATCGAGCTTCCATGCGGGAGTCTCGGGATCGAGCGTGTAGCGGGCTTTTCCCAAAGTCCCGCCGTTCGCGCCGCCTGATTTTCCTTTGCCGCAGCCGGTAAACGCGGCTGCAGTCAGCAGACAAAGCGCCAGACCTGCGGTCAGTTTCATACTCTTTTTCATAGTAACCTCCTAGTTATTCCTTAATAGAACCGAGCATCATTCCGGAAACGAAATGTTTCTGGAGCAGCGGATAAATTATTAAAATCGGCACCGTCGTAACGACGATTGTCGCCAGCTGTATTCCTTTGGATGTCGTCTGCACGACGAAACTGCCGATGTTGTTCATTGTCGCCGCCTGCTGCTGCACGATTATTTCGTACAGTTTCATCTGAAGCGGATAAAGCGTGCGCTTCGTCGTGATGTACAGCTTTGCGGTCATAAAATCGTTCCACTGATACACGCCGTTGAACAATGAAATAGTCGCGAGTGCCGGTTTTGAAAGCGGCATGATGATTGTAAGCAGTATTCTCCATGCTCCCGCACCGTCGATGATGGCCGCTTCCTCGAGAGAGTCGGGAAGCTGTCTGAAGAAATTCATCAAAATGATGACGTCGTAGTAGCTGAACAGCTGCGGAATTATATACACCCAGAAATTATTAAGCAGATGCAGATCCTTCATGAGCAGGTACGTCGGAATCATTCCGCCCGAAAAGAACAGCGTGATGATTCCCATGACGGTGTAGAATTTCCGGCAGCGCAGATATCGTTTGCTCAAGCCGAACGCGACCATCGAGCAGAAAAAGACGTGCGTAACGACGCCCAATCCCGTTTTTGAAACAGATACGAAGAACGCGGTCCATATCGAAGTGTCGTGAAGGACGGCGCGATAGTTGTCGAGAGACCACTCGGACGGGAAAAGAATGAAGTTCCCTTCGGCGAGCGCTCTGCTTCCTGCAAAGGAAGACGATACTACGTTCAGAAGCGGAACGATAATCAGTACAGTGAACAATATTATGAAAAAGTAGTTTGCATAGACAAAAAAACTGCTTTCTTCCAGTCTTCTATTCATTTTTCCTCCAGCTCAAAACACCGATTCTTCGTTGATTTTGTCCGTTATCTTGTTTGCGGAATACAAAAGGATTACGGACACAATCGAAACGCCTAGCCCGACGGCCGTAGCATACGAGAAGTCTCCCTGTGTAAGACCCATCCGGTACACGTATGAATCGATGACTTCCGATTTTACCTGGTTCTGCGAATTCATCAGGACCATCGCCTGATCAAGATTCGAATGCAGCAGACCGCTCACGGTGAGAATAAAATTCAAACTGATGATGTTGCGCATTAAAGGCAGCGTGATTGAAACAATCTGCCTCATGCGTCCGGCCCCGTCTATCTTTGCCGCTTCGTAATACGTCGGGTCGATTCCCGCCATCGTCGCAAGATACAGAACAGTTCCCCAGCCCGCTTCCTTCCACACGTCGGAAAGAGACGCAATCCACCAGTACGCCCCTGCGTTGAGGAGAAAATTAACGGGCTTCTCTATGAGTCCCAGACGCAGCAGAATCTGATTAATAAATCCCGTCGTGGAAAGCCACTTGATAAGCATTCCGCCCAGAACTATCCACGAAAGGAAATGCGGCAGGTACGATATTGTCTGTACGATCCGTTTGAACGGACTTTCAGCCAGCTCGTAAATCATGATGGCGAAAATAATCGGAGCAGGAAAACCGATGAGCAGTTTCAGAAAACTTATGCCGAGCGTGTTGACCATTGACTGCCAGAAATATTTATCTTTAACGACGATTTCAAAATTATGCAGCCCCACCCACTTTGCGGAACTGAACGTGTCCACCACCGTGTAATTCTTGAACGCAATCGTCAGACCGTAAATCGGTATATAACTGAAGATGATCATGAAAATAATTCCCGGAATAACCATAGACTGAAGCGGCAGCTGTTTCCGGAAATCTTTTGCGAACGATTTTACAGGAATGTGATTTCCTGTCTTTTCTTTCATATATCCTCCAAGGTGTCTTTTTTGTCTTTCTTATAAATTATACTGGTGATTTTCCACCCTGCAAGGGGCGTATTTGCCTTTAATCAGGTCAAAATTGCTTTTTACAAAATCAGCCGCATACCGGAAAAAAAGGCTGTCCGGAAAGTACGGCAGCAACCCGACGCTTTCCGGACAGCACACAGCCTGATAAAAACTGTCTGTTTCAACAGTTCCCGAAAGATTCTACCCGGCGTATCCTTAGAACGTTACGAGCGCCGAGAACGGTATCTGCCAGGCCCACGAATAATTTTCCCCGTCGGATTTCGGGACCGTGTAGAAAATGAAACCCGTTTCTATCTGGCAGTTGCCTATTTTGATGGCCGCCCCCGGATACACGTCGATTGTAAACGTGTCTGCAAAGCTGTCCCCGTCGGCTTCCGTGCCGAAGCAGAGCGGCGTGTAAAGGTCGTCGGTGGCGTCATTTGAAAGCATGAGGAACGGCGAGAGTACGCTGTTGAGCGCGTATTTTGCGCGCAGCTCGTAAATCAGGTACGAAGGATCGTCTTCTCCCGACTCTTCAAGCCGGTAGGTAAACGGCACGCGCGCTTCGAACGTCCACGGACTGTCCGGCTGATACTTGAAATAGTTGTCGATCGTTGTGCCTTCGTATCCGTAATACTGATTGAACATGGTGCGCGGCTGAATGAACCCGTAAAATTCCGGCGTCGACATATCCACGCCCAGCGTAAATATTTTGTAGTAGTCGTCGGACGGATCCATTTCATAATCGTCTGGTTTTGTCGTGCCGTCGGAACCCGCGTCGCGCCAGGCGATTCCGCAGGAGAACGTGTCGTTAATCTGATATTTTACCGTTGTACCCCAGGCGGCGTACGTAAATTCCTCGTCGGAATCTTTGTCGTACGTCCACAGCGGGTTTCCGAACCACGGAGCCGCCCCCAGTTCAATAGTGAGAGCCGGGAACGGTGTGTATTTTAAATTGAATCCGCCTCCTCTCACGCCCGTTGCGGCGCTGTAACGCAGATTCCAGCTTACGGTGCCCTCAGCATTTGCACCGACACCGTCTTTCCACCAGTGAAGCTGCTCAATATACAAATCCTGCTCGACGACTCCCAGAGTAACCTTGAGCTCATTTACGGGTTTGAACCAGAGATTCCATTTGCGTATTTTTGCGGCAGTGCCGTTGTCCCAGTCGCCTCCCAGTTTCGCGTACATGGAAAAATAAGCGCCGTAGTTTTCGCCGTCCATTCGGAACACGAGCGTGTCGGGATCCTCCTGGCTGTCTTCGGTCGCCGTGTATCCGGTTATTTTCCGGCCGTCTCCCGTTCCCGCCGCAAGCGTTCCCGGTATATAGACGCTCGCAGCAATATCGACCGCAAAGACTGCAGCCGCAGTCATAAATAGTGCAGCGCAACAAACAAGTAATTTTTTCATTTTAGAGCCTCCTTATTATTTATTTTCATTTGCTACCATGTAAACGTAACCGCGCTCTGTGCGGGCACTGTGTAGACGAACCATTCGCCGTTGTATTTGACTTTTACATTCTTCGACGCCTCGTACGAGTTCAGAAGAACAAGCGCGATTGAACCGTCGGTATTTTTATACGCGCATGTTTCAATCCTGTCGGAATTATCTGTGGAATTTGATGTGGCTTCGGAACCGGAATCGGAATATATTCTGACGGCTCCAGGACTTACGAACTTACTCGTATGTCCCAGGCCGTAGTACGTGTTCGTATATGTCACTGAATTTCTTACGTTCGACCGTATTGTCACAAGTCCTATGTTCGTACTGGACGTCGAGTCGAGTTTCGGCACGCCGTTCTGATCGAGCGCGACGTTCCACGTGATGTACGATTTTGCGTAATTGCGGGGAAAGCGGATTGTGTGCATCATTATGTCGAGAAACATTCCCGTTTCGGTTCCGCTTCCAATCCACGTGCCGGTTCCGCACTCCGTAGCCCATATTCCTTCGTCCGGATACTCGTCGTGCAGCGTCGTAAGGTTCGAGTGGCTGAGAGCCGACGAATAATAATGAAAGGCCGTTCCGGCTGCGTTGGACGCCTCCGAAGAAAGAACTGTTTCTGCATACGTGAGCGAGTCGTAGTTGTGATCGAAGCCGAGAATCAGCGTGGAGTTTACGTCGCTGCCGGCGAGTTTTTCCGCAAGTACGTCTATGAACGCAGCCTGTTCGGACGCGCTCATAACCATTCCCGGATACGGAGCGGCGTACTCCGGTTCGTTCTGAACGGTAACCGCGTAGACCGGCGTTCCGGCCGTTTTATACGCCTCCAGAAATTTGACGAAATATTCCGCATATGCGTCGTAATAATCTTCATCCAGGCTTCCGCCGGAACTGCCGTACAGGTTCAGTCCTGTTTTCATCCATGCAGGGGGACTCCATGGCGTCGCCATTAACCGCAGGTCCCCTGGGCTGCACTCGTACGCAAGAGTGAGCATGGGACGGATATACGTGTCTTCGTGGTCGAGCGAAAAGTTTTCCAGATTTTCGTCGGCCGAGTTGTCGTCCGTATCGTCGTACGTCCACGCCGTAAGGCTGAAGTCGCTCGCACCCATCGGCTGGCGCAGCAGCGTTATGTGTATGCCGTCGGCGCCGAACAGATTTTCGCAGACTTCTTTCAGCTCGTCTTCATCAAGATACGTTTTCATGAGGTACGCCGAACTTTCCGTCATGGAAGCGCCGAATCCGTCCATCGTCTGATACTGGGTGGAAGGGACGACTCTTACCGTAGCGTCCGCAGATTCGGACGAGGTGGAAAAATCCGTACTGCTCTGCTGAGTAAGCCAGACACCGCCGGCGGGATTCGACAGCCAAACCCGCACGCTGCCGGTGTCCGAGTCACCGCCCCCTGCGTTCGTGCACCCGGAAATACACGCGCACAGGAGTACCGCACAACTTAATTTTATTAATTTATTCCGTACCAGATGCATCATTACTCCTATAGAAAGTCAACAAAGTTTCGCTTACGTGCAGGTCAAAATACGGCCGGCTTTTACGCCGGCCCGCTTCCTCTTTTTTGATGCCTGCTCAGTTAATGTCGACGAGATTCGCAGCGTCAATCGTCACAGTCAGAACGTCGCCCGCTTCCACATTCAGGTCGGAGAAGTCGATGTCGAAATTTTCGCTGCTTTCTTCGGGATCATAAATAACCGCGCTCCATGTTCCGTCTGCGTAAATTTTGAAGTCAGTAGTGTCCAATCCGGTGTCCCAGTAGAATGTGAACGACGCCGATGCCCCGCTTACCGTGCTTACAAGACTTGAGCCGTCCAATTCACCGGATGCGTTGTTGTCCCAGGAATATGACGTACCGTCGCTAGTGGTCAGATAATAACCGGCCATTACGAGGTCCGTTCCGTAGGTGTCGGTGAGCGTAGTCGGAATGTTGTTTACCGTCACGTTCACCTGAACTCTGCTGTCCGAATCGCTGCCGGTATACGATGTCATCGTTCCCGAGCTTTTTGTTACCGTCACAATGTCGTGCCACGTCAGAGTATCAGTGCCCGTGTCATCATCTTTATTGCCGCCGCTTCCGTTGCTGCATGCTCCCAGAGTCACTGCCGCTGCGAGAACCGCAGCGCACATAATCCATTTTGCGTTTAATTTCTTCATAAAAATTTCCTCCTCTACTTACTTAATTTGCCGGACCGACTTCGATATAATCGATGTTTTCCCAGCCTGTGTTTGCGATCGCGCCTGAAACGTCGAGCACGTTTTCACCTGCCGGAAGTTCAACCGTTACTTTGATTTTGTGCATCCTGTCCCACGCACCGCCCGACACGCGCGGAACGCTTATTACCTGCGCCTTGCCGTTGTTCGCGCGTACCAGAATCGTCTTGTCGTCGTCTCCGTTGTACGCAATTGTTACCGTGTATTTTCCTGATTTTTCCGCGGCAACGTTGGTGAACGACACGTACGCAATGTTCGACCAGTCCGCCTTTACGTCCGCCAGAGCCGTGGCAGTGTTAAGTCCCCCGGCGGCCAGTTTGCCCGAATAAAAGACCTGCCGTTCGCATCCTGCCGGTGCATCCGGTTTTTTATGCGTCGAATTCACAATTTTTGCTTTTTCCGCTTCATAGCGGACAACCGTTGCCTTCTTTTCCGCACTCCAAGCCTGTGTCGTGCAGAGAAATAAAGCTGCAGCACAAAGTATTGCATGCAATACATCCGTTTTCATTTTTGCCATATTGTTCCTCCTGGTTTTATTTATTTTTTATTGCGGAACGTTCCCGGAATTGTTTCGCAATATATCTGCCGCCCGGAAAGTTCCGGACACTAAATAAATTGTAGTGCGTCTACCCTCTCCCGCAAGAGTCGTATTTGCCTTTAAATAGGTCAAAATTGATTTTTCCGAACTTGCTTTATTCCGATTATGTGATATTATTTCACTGGAATTAATAAAGGCGATTGTTATATGCAGGGACAGAAAGATAATAAAGCAGTATTTGAAAAAGACCGGATTACCGACGGATTCGACATCTTTTTCTGGGTGTTCAACGACACAAGCAGCTACGTGGCCACGCACTGGCACACTGCTGTTGAGATCATGTACATCATGGAAGGGGAAGTCACCATCACGTATAAAAACAGGAACATCATACTTTTGCCCGGCGACGTATTTTTGACCGATTCCCGCGTTCCCCATTCCACAAAATCGCTGAACGGAAACAAAGCCGTCCTGCTGCAGCTTCCGTACGTATGGCTTAAAAAATACATCCGCGACATAGACGCGTACACGTTCTCCTTCGACTGCCACAGCGGAAATTCGAAGCTGCACACGAACATGAACGCGTTGATCAGAAAGATTTCAGAAATGAAAAAATGTTTCGAATCACGTAAAAAAGACGCAAACCTGCGGTTCAACAGTCTTGTTTTCGACATGCTCGACTTACTGTACACTCATTTTGCGGTATCAATGGCCGCAGAACAGGTAAAAAACAACATAAAAAGATTTCAGCGGCTCGAACCTGTTCTCCAGTATTCGAACGACCACTACAACGAACAGATTACGCTTTCACAGATTTCGGAATTTGCGTGTCTTCAACCCGAATATTTCTGCCATTTCTTCAAAAAGAACATCGGCGTCACTTATTTCCGCTATCTGAACGAAATCCGCCTTGCCCACATTTACCACGATTTGGCGGAATCCGATTATACGCTGCAGCAGCTCCTGGAAATGCACGGTTTTACAAACTACAAATTGTTCCGCGCCATGTTCTACGAAAAGTTCCACACGACTCCGGGAAAGTACCGGCAGCTGCATAAGAAGTAGAAGGAGGGGTTGCCATATGAGAAAAGAATATGATTTTTCCGGTGCTAAAAAGAATCCTTATGCTTCAAAACTTAAAAGCAGGTAACAATCAGTTCCGTACGTTATCCTCTGTCCCCGGACGGCAGCTTTCCCTTTGCCCTGCGGTAGTGTCAATAGTCATTCTATTGGTAAATCTATCCCAAGATAAGGTTCATCATAATGTAATTCCAAAATTCCATTTAATGATTTATTTGGATATTTACAAATTTTTTCTCGATAATCATCCCTGATTCTTATATTATCAATTTCTTCACGACGTTTCTTTGATAATTCAAGAAAATCAATTTCTTTATCAATTCCTAAGAATCGCCTCCTCAATAAATTTGCAGCGATTCCAGTAGTACTTGATCCTGTAAACGGATCAAGTACCCATGCGTTTTCTTTTGTTGAGGCAAGAATTATTCTTGCAAGTAAAGGTAATGGTTTTTGAGTCGGATGTTTACCACATGATTTTTCCCAACGACCAATAGCAGGCAAGCTCCATAAATCACGCATTTGTGTGCCACCGTTTATTTCTTTCATAAGTTCATAATTATAATAATGAGTGATTTTTTTATTTTTTCTGGCCCAAAGAATAAATTCTGTAGAATGAGTAAAAAACTTACAACTTAAATTTGGTGGTGGATTTGTCTTTGCCCATGTAATGCAGTTTAGAATTCTAAAATCCAATTCTGTCAACATTTGAGCGACAGAGAAAATGTTATGATAGGTACCAGAAATCCAAATTGTTCCATTTTCTTTTAATTTGTGTCTACAGGCACTTAACCAATCGAAATTAAATTTATTGTCTTTTTCGAATCCTTGTGATTTATCCCAAATTCCCTTATTGACAGAAACTTGTTTGCCGCTTTGAACAGAAATACCACCGTTAGAAAGGAAATATGGAGGATCTGCAAAAATCATGTCAAACTGAAAATCAAATTGATTTAATAATTCAATACAATCGCCTTGCAAAAGAGTAAAATCGTGGTTGGTAGATTTGTAAAATGAGTGCAACATCTATTGAATACCAAATTCTTTTAAGATAGCTTTCATGGAGAGCCATCTGCCTTCGCCTTTAGGATAATTACAATCTTCTTGTCCCCAAATCCATTTATAAACCTTTAATAAAATTTCTACTTCAATTCCATTTAAATTTACCAATGCCCTCTTTTTTATTACGCTATCAGGTTCTTCCCCTTTACATACATCTTCTAATCCGTAAATAATATTTATTGTAGCGTCTTTATTGGTGTTATATTTTAATTTTAAATCATCCAATATTTCATCGTGAGAAATCAACCATAACCCATCTTCTACAGGAGAATAAATAAACACCATAAAATCATTTTTTGCCAGGCGTCCAAAGCTTCGTTTTCCACCAGGTTTATTAATAACTATCTTTTCGCCTGTTGAAATTTGTTCAACTTCATAAAGTAAATAAGGAACATCTAATAATTGACCGCGAAAAACATTTTGCTCGCTGTTATTAATATTTAAACGAACGAGGTGAACGTTATGATTAAATAAGTTCTTTGCCATATCTCTTACCTAAAAACCTTTTCTATAATTCCATCTTCCATATCTTTGATACAATAGATATTTTCCATTACATCAAACGTTTCTTCCAAATTATGCCTTGCACTCGTCCAACCACTTCCGTCGGTAAACCAAACAAATGTAACGTCTGGAATTGTGTCAATTTCACCTGCTAACGTTTTATAGCTTCTTGCCGTTTCGTTCAATTTTGATCCACCGCTTCCATAAAAATTGGCTTCTATTACATAAATCATTTTGTTTGTTTTGACAACATAATCGAAACGTTTTTCCATTTTGCCTTGATTTGAAATTGCAGATAAGTCGGTTCCCCATTTTTTTGTAATTTCGTGAATATACATTTCTTTGAAATAATTTTTATTTTTTACAAAGCCTGCTTTTTCAATATAATTTTCTACCAAGTCTTCCATCAAATGTCCACCACGATTTTTACGTCCGTTTGAATCCAATCCTGTTTCTACACCTGTAACGTAATCAAAAAGGTTGTTTATAAGACGCTTTTGAAGTAAATCAAACAATCCTGATTTTTTCATAAACATTGAATATTCTGTGACGGATCTCGTTTGCGTTTGAAAATCGAATACAAAGCTTCCTTTTTCATCAGAGACTTCAATTTCTGTACTTCGTACAGCAAGTAAAATTGGAATGCATTTCAATGTTTCCGGATATTTTTTAATAATGTTTTCAAATTCTTTTGCAATGTTTTTTGAACCAATTAGCGAATTTAGAATATTCAGTTCAACTTTTATACTGTCTACATTTTTGAAGACTTTTTCAAAGTCAATATAATATGAATATGTCGCTATACTGTTTCTAAAATTTTCCAGCCATTTTGTAAAATCCCTTTTCATTATCATTTTCCTAAAAATTACAGATTAACAATTCATTTATAGAGCCACGATTTGCAGCCTTACTGTTTATCACTCTTTTTGCCTCAATGCGGTTAATTTTATATTTTTTATACAAATCATCAAAAAAATTATCATTTTTGTTTATGTTTTTAGGGTCCGAATTACTGAGAACAGCCTTTGCGCCCTTTTTTGTAATCGAGTCAACAAATTTACCAAGTTTTATTTGCTCCTGATCTGCAAAGATACATTCTGAATACGCTGTAAAAGAAGATGTTTCCGAAAGCGGGCGGTACGGGGGATCAATATAAACAAAAGTTTTTGAATCAATAAAATCTAATGTTGTTGAATAATCTCCGCAGGTGATTACTACCTTATCTAATAGCATTGAGCAAAGCCTCAGATTTTCTTCGTCACAAATCGACGGATGTTTATATGCCCCCATTGGAACATTAAACAGACTTTTTGAATTTACACGGTAAAGTCCGTTAAAACATGTCTTATTTAAGAAAATGAAAAGTATCGCTTTTTCAAGATTTTCTTTGTCATTGCCATTAATTTTTAATGAATTAAATCTTTCCCTTTTTGAAAAATAAAAAGTTTTTCTGTCTTCAATGTTTAAATCCCAATAAATTTTTTGTAATTGAGAGAGTTGTTTTATTAGATTTTTGCAATTTTTCTGAATTTGTTTATAAGTGTTTATAAGTTCATTATTTATATCGTTTACAAGGATTTCTTTGGGTTGAAAATTTTCAAGCACATCAAAAAGTACAGCACCACCACCGAGAAATGGTTCACAATATTTTTCTATTTTCGAGGGATATCTTGTGCGAATTTCGTTCAGCAACTGGCTTTTGCCACCAGCCCATTTGATAAACGGCTTTACAGTTGAATAGTCCATATGCATTATTCTACTGTAAAATAAGCAAATTTTCTACTATAACCTATCCGGCATGTAAGAGGAAACGTATTTATCCTCTGTCCCCGGACGGCAGCTTTCCCTTTGCCCTGCGGTAATTCTGTGAAAAGAGCGAGAAATTCGTATACCCGGTTTTTGCCGCTATCATGCTGACGGTGAGGTTCGTCGATTTCAGAAGCGTCTGGGCCAGGTCCATTTTTTTATCGGTGATGAATTCTTTTAACGATTTTCCCGTTTCTTTTCTGAACATTCTGGACAGGTATGACGGATTCAGATGAACGTATTCCGCGATTTCCTCCCGCCTGAGATCTTCGGAAATATTATCGTCTATGTATTCCGTTATTTTTTTTACGAGAGACTCGTCTTCTTTTTTACTGTTTTCATTTTCAAAATATTCGGAAAAATAATAAACGAGTCTTTTCATCCGGTCGGCTGATTTGTACGATGAAAGAACGGTTTCCATTGTTTCCTTGTCGTCGAACAGATCGGTAATGGACGTTTTCTGTCCTGAAAGAAGAACGGCTATCAGCTGCATGTATTCCTGATAAAATTTTTTCAGTATGTCCGCACCGCCGATACCGGAGGAAATTTTTTTGAGAAAATTTTCCGTTTCGGTAATCATGATTTCGGGATGTCCGTCCCGAACCATGTCCTGCCAGATGCGCATGTCGGGCAGCGCGCAGGAATCCGTATACGGCGGAATTTTGTCAACGTCGAACAATCCGCAGGCGTCTTCAAGCATATTGTTTTTATAAGCGAGTATTCTGCCCGCCGTTTCCCGTATGTGTTCCGGACGAATGCTTCTGCCTGCGTATACGGCCGTGTGTATTCCCGAATTTGCGATGATTTCTTTTTGAACCGATTGGAGCTGATTCATATACGCATCGAACGGAATCAGCCAGTCCGATTCCGGATACACGACGCAGCCGTACTCTCCGCTGTTTACGGAGAAAAGTACGATGTTCTGATTTTCCGCCGTAAAATATTTTTTGACGGAGTCTTCGATGTTCTGCCGCTGATATCTGCTTCTGCCGTCGTTGCCTGAAACAATGAGCGACAGATATAATTGAGAATCAGAGGAAAGATTTATGCCGAGTTTTCGGATATCGTCGAGTTCACCGGCTGCATCATATTCCGGATCCGTAAAAACCGGATGAAAGACGGCGTCGAGAAGTTTTTCTCTTGAGTTGTAAATCATTTTTCCGTAAGAATAGATTTCCTCGGAAATGCGTTTCTGCTGTAATTTTTCAACGGCCCGTACGAGAACCTGTTCGATCTCCGCATAAGGTGCGGGCTGAAGCACGTAATCGAAAACGTTGAGCTTCACCGCTTTCTGCGCATACATGAAATCCGCATGGGCCGTGAGAAATATACAAAGGGTTGCGTAGTTGTTTTCCCGGAGCCAGACGCACAAATCAAGTCCGCTTTCCATGGGCATTTCTATATCGCATAATAAAATATCTATTTTATTATGCGATATGATGTTTTTTGCCTCATACGCGTTGTACGCTTTGCAGACTTTTTCGATTCCGATTTTTCCCCAGTTGATTCCGCAGAAAAGGCCGCTGACGACGCTGATCTGGTCGTCGACTATAAGTGCAACCACATAATACTCCTGAAAAGACTTCACCGCTATTATAGCACGTATATTGCAATTCGCAGCAAAAAAAAATATTGTACTGAAGTATGAGCCGTCGTCGTTATTTTTACGGAAGAATGCCAATCAGGCAGCTGCTTTTTTTTATCCTGATGGTCTTTTGTGTTCCGTTTACCGTTTTTTTCATATGGTACAACGCACATGCAATGAACATCGTCAATGACAGAATTGCTGAAAACACGAAAAGTAAAATTTCTTATTATCAGGAATCTTCGGAAGGCATACTGAAATACATCGAAGGTTTTATGATAAATACGGTCGCCAACGATGCGAATTTCCGGCAGCTCGAATTCAAACTTTCGGAACTCGACGCGCACCTCAACACGTATGAAATTCTCCAGAAGTATCAGAACATGATGACGCTGATTCCGGTACTGCGGTCGATGTACGTATACACCATAAACAACGATTTGTACCGGCGGGTTTACACATACAATTTTCCGTTCCGCGACAAAGAAGTCATCGACGAGTATATAAAAAGCAGAGTACTTTCACCGAATATCGATTTAAGGGAATGGACCGTTGAGAAGATAGGGGATAAATATTATCTGCTGAGAATCCTGGGAATTAATAATGCATATTGCATCAGTCTCGTCGATTTCGACCTGCTGTACATGACGGAGAATGTGCAGAAAATTCCGGAGGAGCAGCTGTTCTATGCGGGGAAAAATCTGCAGCCGCTTACGGGATTGGAAATGCTGTCGCAGAAAAGGCTCGGTCTTCAGGAGCTGCATCCCGGGGAAAAATATTCCATTCTGCGCGGAGACCGCAGGTATTTTCTGGTGAGCAATTATTCGACCTACCTTCACATGTATCTTGTTTCCTGTTCTCCGTATTACGGATTGTTAAGAAGTATGGACAGACTTCAGTTCATACTGCTGGTTGTAAGCGTTCTTTTTATTATTCTCATCGGTGTCTGTTTCGTTCTGCTGAATTATCTGCTTATTTCTCCGCTTGCGCTGTTCGTACGGACGATGACTGAAATCAAGGAAGGACAGCTCAGCAGCCGGCTTCGGATGCCGGAATATATTCTTGAATTTTCCCAGATCGGTACTGTTTTTAACGAAATGATGGATGAAATTACAAAACTGAAGATAGAGAAATACGAGCAGCAGGTTGAGCTGCAGAAGGTTGAACTGCAGCGGCTGCAGATTCAGATACGGCCGCATTTTTATTTGAATTGTTTGAAAATATTTTACGGGATGGCGGAACAGAAACAGTACCGGAAAATACAGGAAATGATTTTGTCCCTGTCGGGATATCTGCGGGCGCTTTTTAAAAACCGGAATTTCACCGTATCCGTCGACGATGAACTTTCGAGCGTTGAAAAATTCATTGAGCTGCAGAGGAAGTGCGGGGATACGCCGCCCGTTATCAGTATGTCGGTTGCAGAAAGCGTGAGGGATTTTCACATACCTTCGATGTCCGTACTGACTTTCGTTGAGAATGCGCTTAAGTATGCCCAAATGCCGGGAAAAGTACTGAGAATCAGGGTAGCCGCGAAGATGCTCGAGGGCGACGGAGAGTCCTGCATTAACATAACCGTTTCCGACAACGGTCCCGGGTTTTCCGATGAATCGCTGTCGGAACTCAATGCAAAAAATTCTGCCGACGACAATTCGAACCGGATTGGAATTATGAATATCCGCAGACGTCTGGCGATTTTATACGGAAATAAATTCGAAATGATATTTCTGAACCGAAACGGCGCGTGCATTGAACTGTTTATCCCCGCAAGGTAACAATTTTTTTATTTCCACCTCACTTTTTTTGCATGAATCGGGCGTTCCGCCGGATACTGGTTACTTTTTTTGCATCCTTATTAATTTTTTATGGTAGCGGACTTGAAAAACTCGTGCAAGAATAATCGGGAGATTAGTTGTAGGAGGATTTTTATGAAAACACAACTGGCTGCTGTGTGTTTCGCTGCTGCTTTGTCCGTTTTTACCGTTGCCGGCTGCAAAAACCGCGCCGGATCGGCGGATTTAAAAGGGAGCAGCGATGGCTATGTCGTTACCATTTATGCGCCGTACAACGGTACGACCGACGATTGTGCGAAGATTTCCGGGGCCGCGAGTAAAATAACGGAGAAACTGATCGGCTGCAAGGTCGATCTTGTGCGCAACGTGTCGGTTAATCAGCTGAATCTTGCGCTGGCTTCCGGTGAGAAACTCGATTTGTTCTATGCATTTCCGTGGGAAGTCTCCCTGTCGTCCATGGCGGTAAGCAATCAGATTATTCCGATGGACGATCTGCTTGCAGAATATGCTCCCGATATGCTTCAGTCCATCTCCTCCGACGACTGGAGATGCGTAACGATCAACGGGAAAAAATACGGCATACCGATGAACAAAGACAAAGCGCAGGGCCGCGGTTTTCTCATGGTAAAAGCAATCGCGGACGAGGTCGGATTTGACTACAGCAGATATGTGACGTATGCGGACCTCGACGCGTACTTTAAAAAAGTGAAGGCTGCGCATAAGGACATGTATCCTGTCGTACCGAACGGCGGAACGATGAATCATCCCGCATGGGCTGCCGATATTCTCGGCGACGGTCTCGGTGTTCTGGAAAATTGTCTGTCGGACAGCACGAAAGTGGTGAATCTGTACGATACTCCGTCGTTTAAAGAATACAGTTCGTACATGTACAAGTGGGCGAAAGAAGGATACATGATGCCCGACGCCGTGAACACGACGGAGGGGTACGACGTGTATATTAATTCCGGCATCGGATTCGGGACGTTCTCTCCGTTCAAGTCGGGAATTGAGGCGGAAGAAACGCGGAAATGCGGCAAGGAAATGGTAATTGCGAAAATGTACGAACCGCATTCTACGACTTCCATGGTGAACGCCGCGTGGTGCGTTGCCAACAACAGTAAGAATCCCGAAAAGGCAATGGAAGTGCTTAATCTGCTGTATACCAACCCCGAACTTGCAAATCTGTTCGTCAACGGAGTGGAAGGTGTTCACTGGGAATTTGCCGACAAGGACAAAGGAATCATAAAATATGCGGCAGGTCTTACAGCTGCTACGACAGGCTATTCCGTCGTCGGATGGGCGTGGCCGAACGAGCAGATAACGTATGTATGGGAAGGCGACGATCCCGATGTGTGGAAAAATCTGGGGGAATTCAACAAGTCCGCGCATTCGTCTCCCGCGAAGGGATTTGTATGGAATAATGAGAAAGTTCTGAACGCAGTAACGGCCTGCAATAATGTCGTCGCAAAATATGAAGCGGGGCTGATTACCGGCTGTCTCGATCCTGAAAAAACGATACCGCAGTTCAACAGAGAACTGAAATCGGCGGGAATCGATGCCATCATTACCGAGAAGCAGAACCAGCTTGATGCGTGGCTGAAGACAAAATAACCGGCAGCTGCGCTCCGGTCTTCCGATCCGAAGCGCAGCTGTGGAGGAGATATTTGATGAGAAAAAAAATCGCAGTAAAAAAAATAATAAATTTCGTTCCTTTTTATCTTATGATGCTTCCCGGAATTATTTATATTGTAATAAATAATTATATTCCGATGTCAGGCGTGGTGCTTGCGTTCAAGCGGTACGATTACAAACTCGGCATATACAAAAGCAGGTTCACTGGCTTTGAGAATTTCAAATTCCTTTTCAAAACGAAAGAAGCTTTTAATATTACGAAAAATACGCTGCTGTACAATGCGGCGTTTATTATTCTTGGCACCGTGGCAGCTATTGCCGTCGCAATCATCCTGAACGACATTGCGGGCAAGAAGATAAAAAAAATATGCCAGACGTGCATTCTTGTTCCGTATCTTATTTCTATGGTCGTCGTCAGTTACATAGTGTACGGTTTTCTGAATTCACAGTTCGGTTTTATTAACAAGTCTATCCTTGAACCGATGGGCATAAAACCTCTTTCATGGTATTCAACTCCGGCATACTGGCCGTTCATCCTCGTTTTTGTCAATTTATGGAAAAATCTCGGATACAACTGCATTATTTATTATGCGACGATCGTCGGAATCGACCGGAGTTATTATGAAGCCGCCGAAATAGACGGAGCGGGAAAATGGCAGCAGGTAAAATACATAACGCTTCCCTGTCTGAAAACGACGATTATAATACTCACGCTTATGGCAATCGGAAGAATATTCTATTCGGATTTCGGCCTCTTCTATCAGGTTCCCATGAACAGCGGGGCGCTTATAGACGTTACGAATACGATTGATACGTATGTGTACCGCGGTCTTACCCAGATGAACAACATCGGGATGGCCGCCGCCGCAGGATTCTATCAGTCGATAGTCGGATTCGTGCTTATTTTTTCGGTGAATCAGATAGTGCGGAAAGTAAACAGAGAAAGCGCTCTTTTTTAGGAGAAGGTGATGACAAATAGAAAATCGTATCAGACGATAATAACGGCCGTCATGATAATTATCAGTCTTATCTGCATAATTCCGTTTGTTCTTCTGATAAGCTCTTCAATAACGTCGGAAGAAATGCTTGTTAAAAACGGCTATTCGTTCTGGCCGAAACGGATCGACCTGAGCGCGTATAGGTATCTGCTGTTCGGCTCCCGGGCGGTGGCCAGAGGATATCTGATATCGATTCTTGTAACCGCATTCGGAACTTCGCTGAGCCTTGTGCTGACGATCCTGTTTGCGTATCCGCTTTCGAGAAAGGATTTGCCCGGCAGAAATATTTTTTCGTTTTTTATTTTTTTTACCATGCTTTTTAACGGCGGCCTTGTCCCGACGTACATTATGTGGACGCAGATATTTCATATAAAGAACACGCTGTGGGCGCTGATTTTTCCGAATCTGCTGATGAATGCGTTCAACGTCATCATGATGCGCACGTATTTTATGACGAGTGTTCCCGAGGAAGTTATTGAAGCGGCAAGAATCGACGGTTCGGGAGAATTCCGCATATTGTTCGGAATTGTCGTTCCCATGGCGCTTCCTATAATAGTTACGGTCATGCTTCTCGTCGGGCTCGGATACTGGAACGACTGGCTGAACGGATTGTATTATATAAACAACGACAAATATTACAGTATTCAGGTGCTGCTCACAAAGATGCTGGAAAACGTTGAAATGGTAAAGAAGGCTTCGTCCGCAGGAGCGTCCGCGATGAAAATGCCGTCTACGTCGATTCGGATGGCGGTGGCGGTAATCGGCGCGCTTCCGGTGCTCGTCGTCTATCCGTTCTTCCAGAAATATTTTGTTAAAGGCATCGTGATCGGTGCCGTGAAAGGATGATTACAAAACACGAGGTATACTATGAACTTTCCTGAAAATTTCGCATGGGGTGCGGCATCGGCCGCGTATCAGATAGAAGGCGCCGCATTCGAGGACGGCAAAGGAGCTTCCATATGGGACGTGTACTCGAACGACACACGGCCCGATCCGCGTACCGGGCGGACAAACATACGCAATCTTGATACTGCGAACGTCGCCTGCGACCATTACCACCGGTACAAGGAGGACGTCGCGCTCATGAAAGCGATGGGGCTGAATGCGTACCGTTTTTCGGTAAGCTGGAGCAGGGTGCTTCCCGATGGCAGGGGGAAGGTGAATCAGAAGGGATTGCGGTTTTACAGCGATCTTGTCGACGAACTGCTGAACGCAGGCATAGAGCCGTACGTCACGCTTTTTCACTGGGACCTTCCGCAGGCGCTGCAGGATATCGGCGGATGGGCGAATCCCGAAATGCCGTCCATTTTCGCTGATTACGTGAAGGTCGTCGTTGAAGCGCTTTCCGACCGCGTGACGCACTGGATGACGCTGAACGAAGCGCAGTGTCATATTATTATCGGCCATATAGACGGAAACTGCGCACCGAAACTGCACGTGACTCAGCGTGAAGGATTTTATCTTATTAATTCGATACTGAAGGCCCACAGCCTTGCGGTCGGGACAATCAGGGCGTATGCCGTAAAGATACCGCTCGTCGGCATTGCGACGAATCCTTCCGCATTTTATCCTGCCTCCGATTCGAAAGCTGATGTCGACGCGGCCCGCACACAGGCTTTTTCGGCCGCGGAGAAAAACCTGTGGGCGACGACGTGGTGGCTCGATCCCATCATTCTGGGAAAATATCCCGAAGACGGCATCGACGCGTTTAAAGCCGATTTTCCCGAGGACCTGCTGCGGGAAGACAATATGACGGCATTACGCAGTCAGCTCGATTTTCTCGGATGCAATCTGTATCAGGGAACGGCCGTACAGGCCGGAGCGGCTGGGAAATCCGTATGCCTTCCGAGAAAGCCCGGGTTCAATCAGACCGCGTTCAAATGGGAAGTGACGCCGGAGATACTCAGGTACATGCCTGATTTTTTATACGGGCGGTACGGACTGCCGGTGATTATCACCGAGAACGGGCTGTCCATGGCCGACTGGATCGCGCTTGACGGCAAGGTCCACGATCCGCAGCGTATCGATTTCATGCACCGGTATCTGCTTGAACTCCGCAAAGCGATAAGCGACGGGACTCCTGTTGCAGGATATTTCGCATGGTCGGTGATGGATAATTACGAATGGTCGGAAGGATTCGGAGAACGCTTCGGCCTGATTCACGTGGACTATTCGACGCAGCAGCGGACTATAAAGGACTCCGGATTATGGTACCGCGGCGTGATTGCCTCTAACGGCGGAAGTTTGTAAGTACGGCACGACGATCTCCGCCGTTTCGAACGGCGAATCCGGAAAGTTCTGGCTGTTCAGATTCGACAAGTCATTTTTGAAATAAAAAGTAAGTGCAGGTATAAACCGGTTCCCGCCGGTTCATACCTGCCGGGACGAAATAAAAAAAGTCTGAATTTGTCAGTTGCGGAAAAAGATTCTTTTTTGTATTCTATAAATCAGTGTGATATTTGAATATGAAGAAAGAAAACCTCTATGAAAAAATTATTGCAGATATTCAAGAGAAGATAATCGACAACACCTATGCGCTGAACGACCGCATTCCTACCGAATTCGAACTTGCAGAGCAGTACCAGGTAAGCCGCATTACTTCCAAACGCGCGCTGGAAGAACTCAAAAACGAAGGATATATTTACCGGAAGCAGGGGAGCGGCAGTTATGTTTCCGATGCGTTCAAATATCGTAAAAATCCGGCTGCGGGAAATTACGTCGCGGTGATCATGCCCCAGTATGTTTCCTCCGGCAGTTTTGCCGCAACAATCCGCGGAACTTCCTCCGTCGTTCAGGAAAACGACCTTTCGCTGAAACTGTATACCAATGTAAAATCCCAGGAGGAAGTCAGCGCTCTTCTGCAGGAACTTTACCGGCAGAACATAGCCGGAATCATCTACTATCCGTTTTCCGATGTCGAAAACGTTGCAGTTTTGAATATGCTCGCAACGGAGCATTTCCCGATCGTGACGATTGATAAATATTTCGAGTGCGTGCCCGTGAGCAGCGTCATAAGCGATAATAAAAAAGGCGGAGAGCTGTCTGCCGAATACCTCATCGCCAACGGACATCGGACCATCGCATTTATTTCCGACATTCCTTTTGAAGCGGCGACGTCCATCCGCGACCGGTATTTCGGCTACTGCGCGGCGCTGCAGGCACACGACATAAAAGTGGACATGAACCTGATTGTGCAGGGCGGCTGGACAAGTGAATATCCGCGCACCTACAACAAAAAGGTGTATACGGAAATCATTCGGAAGCTGCTCGCGCAGGGAGTTACTGCCGTCTGTGCCGCGAACGACATAATTGCCACGTCCATAATCCATGCTTCCTGCGACATGGGTGTTGCGATTCCCGAACAGCTGTCAATCGTCGGATTCGACAATTCCGAAATGGCGGAATATATCCGTCCGCCGCTTACTTCGGTAAGACAGGATTTTGTTCAGATGGGACGGACCGCGGGAGCTCTTATCTGCAGTTCCAGGACGACGGGAAAGCTTGACTATACCCGGACAGTACTTCCTGTTTCGCTTGTCGAACGCGAAACGGTCGCAAAAATTTCTAATTGATATATCAATAACTTGCAATTTCCTCATTATCAGCATTTTTTTCTTGACATACGGCTATTTGGCACTATACTTGAGTTGCAATTGATATATCAATTTAAATACAGTACGGACAAATCCCGCTGATAGGAGGAACGATGTTGAAAAAAACGATTGCAGTAGTATTGGGACTCTGCCTTGCCGGCAGTTCTGTTTTTGCCAAAAGCAGCAAAAAATCGGGGAAAAAAGTAACGCTCAACGTTATGTACAAGGAAGTCACCGGATATACGCCGTGGCTTGAACAGGCGAAAACGCAGTTCGAAGCCGCAAATCCTGATGTGACGGTAAAACTTGTGTGTCTGCCGAGTACTGAAGCCGATTACAATACGAAGACGGCGCTTACGCTGCAGACTGACAACAGCGTGGATGTCATGGTGACGGACAGTTTCCTTGTTGCGTCGCTCGTCGGTTCCGACTGCCTTGCACCGCTCGACGTATCGAATTGGGCCGACTGGAAGACGCAGTATCCTGAGAGTATCCGTGCAAGTCAGACAATCGGCGGAAAAGTATATGCCGTTCCGTATACGACGGACACGCGCGGTCTGTATTACAATGCAAAAACGCTTGCAAAAGCGGGAATCAAAACGCCGTGGGAACCGAAGTCGTGGACCGATATTCTCGACGCGGTAAAAAAGCTCCATGCTGCGGGCGTTCCTTATCCGATCTGGATGAACGGCTCAAAGGCGCAGGGAGAAGGAACAAGCATGCAGACGTTTGAAATGCTGCTCTCCGGAACGAACGACTGGCTTTATGAGAACGGCAAGTGGGTAACAAAATCGAAGGGCTTTACCGCCTCGCTGAAATTTATCCAGTCGCTCAGGGATATGGGCATCTATTCGAACATGGATCTGGCTACGATGCTTGACGCGAACGGCTGGCAGGTGCTGCCTGAAAAATTTGCAAAAGGCAGCGACGTCGGTATTCTGCTCGACGGTGTCTGGAAGGCGGCCGACTGGATCAACGCGCTCGGCGCAGATAAAGTGCAGGACGTTATTAAAGTTGTTCCGATGCCGAATCAGAACGGAACGGGAAACACGTCAATGAGCGGCGGCTGGACGCTTGCCGTTTCAAAACTTTCAAGTCATAAAGACATTGCGCTGCGGTTCGTCGAACTTGCGGTAAACAGGGAGAACATGGTGTTTTTCACGACAAAGGGCGGCGATATGACTGTGCGTTCCGACGTCGGTTCCGATCCCCGTTATACGCAGCTTAATTATTATCGTACGGCAATGACTCCGTACATCGCATGGACGCATTTCCGTCCGGCAGTCGACGGCTATCCGAGCGTGTCGATCGAAATTCAGACGGCCGTCGAATCTGTTATTTCCGGACAGAAAACGGCGGCGGAGGCTGCGGACGTTTACAGCACAAACGTCAGGAAGATTGCGGGAAAGGGAAACTACATCGAAAAGTAGCGGCGGAAAATTTTATTTTGGAAATATCAGAAAAACATCGCCGGCCGTTCTGCAGGTGAGACTTTCGGGACGGTCCGCTCTGTTTTTCTTTCGGGGGTATGTTCGGAATGCTGTATTCTAATCAGGTAAAAAAAGCCCGGCTGATGATTTTTCCTGCGGTTTTTCTTATACTGCTTTTTTACGCGGGGCCGGTACTGCTGGCTGTGTTCTATTCTTTTACCGACAAGATGCTCGTCGGAATAAAGTCGAAGAACTGGTCATTTGTCGGACTTGAAAATTACATTGTCATGTTCCGGGACAAAGATTTTTATCTTTCGCTGCTCAACACGATTGTTTTCCTTGTGTTCTCCGCGATTATCGGCCAGCAGGTTCTGGGATTTTTTCTCGCCCAGCTGTGCGAAGACGCGGACCGGCACGTCGCACACATAACGGGTCTCGTGGTGCTCATTTCATGGGTTACTCCCGAAGTCGTCGTTTCGTTTATCTTCTTCGCGTTTCTTAACCCGAACGGTTCGCTTAACAATTTTCTGCAGATGCTGCATTTGAAGCCCGTCGCGTGGCTGTACGACCACGCGATGCTCTCCGTTATTTTTACGAACATCTGGCGCGGAACGGCCTTTTCCATGCTGATGTTTCAGGCGGCCCTCAAATCAGTTGATTCGAGCGTAAAGGAAGCGGCCGTCATCGACGGAGCGACGGGCGGACAGATTTTATCGCGGATAACGCTGCCGATGATTTCGGGTTCGATTATGACGAATACGATTCTCATCTCGCTTCAGACACTCGGATTATTCGGCCTGATTTACGCGCTTACCGGCGGCGGACCGGGATTCAAAACGACGACGCTTCCCATATACATGTACGACAAGGCGTTCGCGGCGTACCAGATAGGATACGGTACGGCGATGGCAATCGTGATGCTGGCATTCGGCATGATACTGAGCATTGTTTATGTTAAAAAACTGGGCAGGGATTTTTAAGCGGAGGACAGATATGAATAAACATCTGAAAAAAAATATGACTGATTTAGTATTGCTGCTCACCGCCGTTCTCTTTTTTTGGCCGATGCTGTGGCTTGTTTTTTCTTCGTTCGACGCGGACGCAAATTTCGCAATCAGGATTCCGGAAAAATGGACGATCGGAAATTACGCCGCCGTTCTGGGGAAAGACGGAAATATTCAGTCGTTTCTGAACAGCTTTATTATCGCCTCGCTTTCCGCATGCGTCGTGACCGCGCTTGCGCTGCTCGCCGCATACCCGCTGTCGCGGTACAATCTGAAGAACAAAAAAAAGATAATGTATTCAATACTGTTTCTGACCGGTCTCCCGATAACGGCGATCATGGTTCCGGTGTACATGGTGTTCTTCAAACTGAAAATCAGCAATTCGCTCATCTCAACCGCTTTTTTCCTTGCGGCGACGGCGCTTCCGTACAGTATCTGGATGATGAAAAATTACATGGATGCGGTTCCCGTCGTGCTTGAAGAATGCGCGTGGCTTGAAGGTGCAGGAATTCTGCAGACGATACGGTACGTTATTTCTCCGATTATTCTTCCCGGAATTTTCGTCGTGTTCATTTTCGTATTTTCCGGGAGCTGGGGCAATTTTTTTGTGCCGTACATTCTCATCAGTTCGGTTGACAAGATACCCGCATCCGTTTCTATTTATCAGTTTTTCGGTTCGTTCAATCAGGTCAATTACGGTCATCTTGCGGCGTTCTCGGTGCTGTACACGCTGCCGATTGCCGCACTGTATCTTTTAACAAAACGATTCACCTCTGCCGGCTACGCGCTGAACGGTGCAGTAAAATAATAAATCAGTGTTATCATAGGAGTATGTATGTCGTTTCCTTTTTTTACTATTGAGCGTATTGAAGCAGTGTTTGCCGTGCTTGAACAGCTGCGCTATAAAAACCGGATCAGTGTAGACCGGTTCGACAGTTATTCCGGCGACGACGGTTCGACCGTCAATTTTTCACCGGCGAACATTCCCGGCCCGGACGGCGTCTTTCAGAAAGGACAGCTGTGGTCGGGACGCGACACATATTTGTGGCTTACCGGCACGCTTTCGTTTCCTGCGGAATGGAAAAACGCCGATGCGCTTACGTATTTCGACTTCGGGAAAACGGGCGGCGGCAATACGTCCGGATTCGAGGCGCTGCTGTATGTGAACGGCTGTCCGTATCAGGGCGTTGATTCGAATCACCGCGAAGTGTTTTTTGACCTTGCGGAATCGGGAACGACGGTGGAAATTGCGCTGCGTTTGTGGAGCGGACTCGAAGGCGGCGGCAGGCCGGCTGTGCAGGAACATCAGTTTAAAGATGCGTTCATCGCCTGTCTCGATAAAGCTTCGGACGATCTGTGGTATCTGTCGAAAAATATTATTGAGACAACGCGCGTACTCGATTCCGACAGCAGCATAAAAACCGACCTTGAACAGGCGCTTACAAAAGCGTTCTGCATGACTGATTTTACCAATCCGGGAAGCGCTGATTGCTATGCGTCGATTGCGGCCGCCGACGACTATCTTAACAAAACGCTCAAAGAGATGCCGCGCAATAATGATGTGACAATAAGCTGCGTTGGTCACAGCCATATAGACATGGCGTGGCTGTGGAGAATGAAGCATACGCATGAGAAAGGCGCGCGCACGTTCTCCACTGTAAATCGCCTCATGGAGCGGTATCCCGAATATGTGTTCATGCACACGTCGGCGCAGCTATACGATTTTATTAAGACTGATTTTCCCGGAATTTACGCGGAGATACGGGAGCGCGTGAAGGAGAAAAAATGGGAGCCGTCCGGAGGCATGTGGGTGGAAGCCGACTGCAACATTACGGGCGGCGAGTCGCTCGTACGGCAGATACTGTACGGCAAACGGTTTTTCCGGAAGGAATTCGGATACGAGAACACGTTTCTCTGGCTGCCCGACGTGTTCGGCTATAACGCGGCGCTGCCCCAGATTCTCAGGAAGTCCGGGATCGACACATTCGTAACGACGAAAATCAGCTGGAATGAAATAGACATGATGCCGTACGACACGTTCGCGTGGCGCGGCATAGACGGTTCAGAAGTGCTTACTCATTTTATCACGACGCCCGACATATACGACACGACGAAGTTCTACACATACAACGGCAGCATCATGCCGAAGACGGTTGCCGGCATCTGGAAAAAGTACAAGAACAAGGACCTGACGAAGAACCTGCTGCTCTGTTACGGCTGGGGAGACGGCGGCGGCGGAGTGGACCGCACGATGCTCGAGAATCTGCGGCAGATAGAAAAGATTCCGGGGCTGCCGCAGGTAAAAACGTCGGACGTCACTTCGTATCTTAAGCAGCTGCACGAATCGTGGAACGATAAAACGAACGCGGCATATCGGCCCGTGTGGGACGGCGAGATGTATCTTGAATTCCACCGCGGAACGTACACGTCGCAGGCGCGGAACAAAAAGGCCAACAGGGAGATGGAGTTCGCGTACCGTACCGCCGAGATGCTGCAGACTTTTGCGGCGGTCGTGTCGGGCAGATGGGACGATTACGGTGCGGACGCATTTATGCGCGGATGGCAGCTCATCCTGCGGAATCAGTTCCACGATATAATACCAGGTTCGTGCATTCACGAAGTATACGAAGACTGCGGAAAGGAATATAAGGAAACGGCCGAAATTGCTTCGGAGCTCACGGACAGTGCGCTCAATTCGCTCGCTGCTTCCGGTACGAATGATTCGTACACAGTGTTCAACAACGCCGCATGGAAAACGACGGGCATTGTTAATCTGCCGCACGCCTGCCCGGATACATCCCATGTTGAAGACGATAAGGGAACGGAACTTCCCTTCCAGCGTGCGGAAGACGGAACGTGCCGCGTGTCCCTCCGCGATATGGAGCCGCTTTCGTTTACCGATCTGCGCGTCGTCCCCGGAAGAACTGCGGATACGAAAACCGCGTTTATTGTTAAGGGAACGACGGCGGAAACTCCGTGGTATGTGCTGAGCTGGAACGGAACGGGCAGCCTCGACCGCATTTTCGACAGGCAGAGCGGACGTGAAGTGCTTGCCGGAACGGGAAACGTGCTTGAGATATTCGAGGACAAGCCCCGCCAATACGATGCGTGGGAACTCGAAGCGACAATCGATTTGAAAAAAGAAATTGTTGATAACTTCCGCGGTACGTCCGTTGTTGAAAACGGTCCGTGCTGCCTCCGCATCAGGTTCGCATGGACCTACAACAAGTCGGCGGTTACTCAGGACATGGTGCTATACGCGGACACGAAGCGGATAGACTTCGAGACGACAGTCGACTGGCACGAACGCAGCAAGCTGCTAAAAGTCGCATTTCCCGTGAACGTGCGTTCGTCAAAAGCTCGTTACGACATTCAGTTCGGAAGCATAGAGCGTCCGGTGCATCAGAACACCAGCTGGGATTTTGCGAAATTCGAGGTGTCCGCACACCAGTGGGTGGACCTTTCCGAACACGGATTCGGCGTTGCGCTTATGAACGACTGTAAGTACGGATACGACGTAAAGCAGAACGTGATGCGTCTTTCGCTGCTCAAGTCTGCGGAATATCCCGACCCTACCGCCGACGAAGGACTTCAGCGGTTTACGTATTCACTGTTCGTCCACCAAAAGGAATGGTATGATGCGGGAATCGTTCAGGCTGCGTGGAATCTTAATAATCCGCTTACGGCCGCGGAAGGTGCTGTCCGGGAGGAATACCGGAGCATGCTTACACTGCATTCCGATTACGTGGCGCTCGACGCGTTCAAGAAAACCGAAGACGGAAACAGTGTTTTACTGCGTTTTCATGAATTCGCCGGCGGCATGACTGCGCTCGACTGTACGTTCAATGCGCACGCCGTCTGCTGGTATGAAGCGGACCTGATGGAAAATGCGACGGGTGAACGGCATCCCGGCGGACATATTACTGCGCAGCTTCATCCGTTCGAGATTTATACGGTCATCATGGAGATGAAGTGATGTACCCGGTCCGTAAGTGGAACTTACGGACCGGCCTGTCGGATTTTAAAAACTGACTTTTTATAGGATGTTTCCGGTTGCTTGAATAAATATTAGAAAAAATGTTATAAAATTGTTTAAAAGTTATTTCAGTATTAACCATATCCTTACAATTAATAAGGTATTTTTTTATAAACGGTACTAATATATATTAATAGTGTTGTTGCTTTTTTTGAGGCGAGATACGAAGTGTACGCGTCATGCGGCAGAGAATATTTGCCGCACGACAGACAGGAGGAAATCGTATGAATTTTACCGCATTCAAAGACACGGGAAACTGGTATAAGGGAAATATTCACAGTCATACGACGAATTCCGACGGAAAGCTGCGTCCCGAGCAGAGTGTGAAACTGTATAAGTCATACGGATACAATTTCCTCTGTTTTACGGAGCACGACCGGTATACCGATTACCGTAAAAAATTCAATACCGACGATTTTATTATTATTCCGGGCATAGAGGCGTCCGTATATTTTATTAATTTTAAGACCAAATCGATAGAGAAGCTGCATCATATGAACGGCATTCTGGGGACGTCGGAAATGCAGGCGGCGGCTCCGCGCGGATTGTTCAAACACAGGCAGCGGCTTATTCCCCGGATTGTGTATAAAGAATGGAACGGTGCGGAAGAAGCGGAACGACTTGCGGAAAAACTGTATTCGCACGGCTGTCTCGTTATGTACAATCATCCGGTCTGGTCGCGTGCCGAACCGGAGGAATTTATGCATACAAAAAATCTCTGGGCGCTTGAAGTGTTCAATTACAATACGGAAAACGAATGCAGCTTGGGTACTGATACCCGCGACTGGGATACAATGCTTGGAAAAAATACGTTTATACTTGGAGCGGCAACGGACGATAATCATAATTCAGGTGAATTCGACGATGCGTGCGGCGGATATATTATGGTGCAGGCAGACGAGCTGACGCATGATTCTATAGTTTCATCGATGTTAAAAGGCTGTTTCTATTCTTCGTCAGGCCCCGGGATTTACAACTGGGGAATAGACCGCAACACTGCGTGGATAGACTGCTCTGCGTGTGCGCGGATTAACTTTATCTGCGGAGGGCCGGTCGGAGTAGGACGTACATATCTGCCTGATCTGCCGGGCGGAAAAATTATTCACGCGGAACACAGAATGAAGGGGACAGAAACATACCTCCGCATAGAGTGTGTTGATTCAGCAGGCGGAACGGCATGGACTAATCCCGTAATGATGTGAGAGGAATGCGTTCCTGGTACAATCCGCCGGCATTCTTAAAATAATAATCAAATTCCTGCATGGACTCCTTTTTTATAACCGTATGATTCCTTATGTTCTGTGTCGTCCATCATGAACGCAGTCTTTTTTCTTCCTCAAGGTCTTCCTGCGTTATAAGTTTATCCTTGTAATAGCAGGCCATGTCGTGTTCGTTTATTTCCCTGAGTACGCGGCAGGGATTTCCGACCGCGACGGAATTTGCGGGAATATCCTTCGTTACGACGCTTCCCGCTCCGATCACGCAGTTTTCGCCTATCGTAACTCCGGGGCAGATGTTGACGCCGCTCCCTATCCAGCAGTTGTCTTTTATGACGACCGGATCGGTATACATCAGGTATCTATATCCCGGATTTACGGGATGGCCGACCGTCGCTATCGTACAGCCCGGCCCGAACATGACGTTCTTCCCGATTATTATTTTCCCGTCGTCTATAAAACTGCAGTTGCAGTTGATATAGGACATATCGCCGAGTTCAATATTCCGTCCGTAACAGAAATAGAACGGCGGTTCAATCCACGCTTTTATTTCTCTGCCGAAAATTTCTTCGAGTAGTTTTCTCCGTCCTTCCGTATCTGCCGGACTGCTCTGATTGTATTTCGCCATCCGCAGTTTTGCATTCAGTCTGTCCTCCGGCAGTCCCTCACAATCGTCGGTGAATAATTTCCCCTCCGCGATCCGTTCTCTCATTGTCATACGTATGCCTCCTGTTTTAAGTCACTTATATTTTTGTTAAAAAATACGTCCGAGTTCTTCCGCCCGTTTTAATGCATCTGTGTGCAGAATATCGCCTTTCTCAGAAACCGACGGAATCAGTAAATGAGCGCGATCTGTCCATTTTTGATAGGATGCGATGAGCTCATACGTTTTAACGAGTCCGTCAAAATCAGTTTCATTTTCAGTTTCGGCACACGCAAGTAGAACACATTCTTTAATGTTGCTCTGCCTGCCGCCGATAAGCAATGCATACATTTTATCCAATGCTGCCTTCAGCTGTGCCGGAAAAGTAAACCAGTACATAGGAGTTGCAAGAACAAGCATATCGCTTTGTTCGATAAACGGAGCGAGCGTATTAAAATCATCCTCAAACACACAGGCAGCTCCTTTTGAGTAACACTTGTTGCAGACCCTGCAGCCATTGATTTTCTTTAATCTTGTCTCGTATTTTATTACGGTATGTCCTGCGAGTTGTGCTCCTTTGATAAATGCATCCGCTAGCAGATCACTGTTTCCGCCTTTTCTGGGACTGCCTGTAAGTACCAATATTTTTTTATCCATTGCTATCCCCTGTAAAAATGTTAATAATAAAAATACTTGTTTACTAAAGCATATATTTAAATATTGTGTTCCCGCTCTGACTGAATATGTTTATCCGGTTCAAGCCGTGTCAGATTCCGTACCCAGTTGTATTTTTTGTAGTGAATCAGCACGGCAGGCAGCTTGATTACTTCGTCCATGTTTATGACGGCAAAAACGGCGACGACGGGCCAGTGCAGAATAAACGCCGTTACGCATCCCAGCGGAACGGTCACAAGCCACATAGTAATGCTGTCGCAGATGAATCCGAATTTTGAATCTCCGCCGGCGCAGAATATTCCGCCGACAAGCGCCGAATTGACTGATTTTCCGACCAGATAACACGCGCATAAAATGCTCATCCCTTTGAAATAGACTTCTGCCTGCGGACTGAGTGTTGTTATCCGGACTATGAGCGGGGAAACCGCAAGCAGAATCATTCCCGTTATGATGCCGCCGGTAACGGAAAGTCTGAGAAGCGTATCTCCGTCTTTCCGTGCGAGTGCGAGATCGTTGTGTCCCAGTTCGTTCCCGATAATAATGCCGCCGCCGTTTCCTATGCCGAGGCAGAAACAGACAATCAGATTCTTAACAATATTTGCCAGCGAATTCGCAGCGACTGCGTCGGAGCCGAGATGTCCCATTATCACCGAATACATGGTAAATCCGCATCCCCACGCGAGTTCGTTGGCAAGAACGGGTGCAGTGTACCGCCGGAAACCGGACGTAAGACTTTTCTCATTCCTGAGGACGTATGTAAAGCGGAGACGTATTCTTCCCTTCCCGAGCGACTCCACGAATGCCCAGAGCAGTTCGATGCATCTGCAGAGCACTGTTGCTGAAGCGGCTCCCGCGATTCCCATAGCAGGGAAACCCGCAAGTCCGTAAATTAACAAAGCGTTGAACAAAATGTTCAGTATGACTGTTACGGAACTGATAATCATACTCCGGACCGCCCGTCCGCTGTTTTTCATTGCGCAGAGATAAACCTGTGAGATTCCCGAGAGCAGATACGACACGCCTACTGTCCGAAGATATGACGAACCGAATTGTATGAGTGCTGCATCGGAAGTAAATATGGCCATGAGCGCCTGAGGAAACACGGTTGATACAACGGAAAAAGCAGCCGATATGCTCCCGGAAATAAGCATGACGTGGGCGGTAATTTTTTCGACTGCGACCCTGTCCCCATTTCCCCAGTATTGCGCGACAAGTATCGTCATGCCTATGGTGAGCGCCGCGAGAAACAGGCTGTGCACGAACGTAATCTGCGAAGCAAGCGAGACTGCCGACAGCATATTCTGGCTCACTTTTCCGAGCATGACCGCATCGGTCGCGCTTACCAAAGCGAGCATGAAATTCTGGAATGCGATCGGCAGTACGAGAACTGCCAGTTTTTTATAGAATGTTTTCACTGCTGTTTCCGTCGGTCATTTTTTCAATGACGCTCCATGACTCGTCGTCGAACTCTCGGTTTTTGTAGTACAGTTTTTTATCTGCTTCGGTTATGGAACGTATGACTCTGCACGGATTGCCCGCTGCGATGGAGTCTGCCGGAATATCCTTTGTTACGACGCTTCCCGCGCCGATGACTGCATTGTCGCCGATTGTCACTCCGGGACAGATGACGACATTTCCGCCTATCCATACGTTGTTTCCGACAACGACCGGAATGCCGTACTCGTATCTTGAATTGCGCGACACGGGATGGACAGGATGTCCCGCCGTGTATATTGCGACGTTCGGCGCTATCTGGACGTTGTCTCCGATGGTGACCTGCGCGACGTCGAGTATGACGCAGTTGTAATTAACAAACAGATTCTTTCCGGTCCTGATGTGAAATCCGTAGTCGCAGTGGAACGGAGGATTAATAAAAATTCCTTCGCCGCTGTCGGGAATAAGTCTTTTTATTATGCCGGAGAGCAGTTCAAAATCCGATGAATCGGCGGTGTTCAGTTCCTGCACGATCCTGCGCGCCTTTGCCTGCTGTTTGAAGACAGCTTCGTCCGAAATGTAAGGGAGACCTGCGTCTCTGCGTGTTATGTTGTCCATGTATTATCTCCTGTATGTTAATCGAAAACTTCGAAAGCGCTGTGAAGCTCCGCAAGCGAACTTGAGCCGGCCCAGACATCGAAGGCTGATGATTCCTGAATCCATCGGCCCGCATTGGTGCTCCAGTACCGGAGTTCTTCGGGACCGAGTTTGAAAGTAACTTTCTTTGTTTCTCCGGGCTGAAGCGCGACGCGCTCGAATCCTTTCAGCTCCCTCATGGGACGTGAATCTTTTCCCCATTTCTGGTGGATATACAGCTGTACGACTTCGTCTCCGGTCGTTTTTCCGGTGTTCTGTACGTCGACGGTTACCGTGAGGGTCCCGCCGACTTTTATCCGTTTTTCCGATACCGCGAGGTTCCCGATTGCAAACGTCGTATAGCTCAGGCCGAATCCGAACGGGTATAGCGGAGTTGTCGGACTGTCCCAGTAGCGGGAGCGGTAATTAGGGCTGCTTTCCGGAGCATGCGTTAATGTTCTGGCATAGTAAAGCGGTGCGTGGCTGCCGCTGCGGGGGAAACAGACGGGCAGTTTCCCTCCCGGATTAGTATCGCCGAAGAGAATGTCCGCAACGGCGTTGCCGCCTTCGGTGCCCGGTTCCCACGCTTCGAGTATGGCCGGAATGTGTTCCGCAGCCCAGTTGATGCTCAGCGGCCGTCCGTTCAGCAGTACGAGGACGACGGGTTTTCCGAGCGCGTAAATTGTTTCCAGCAGTTCCTCCTGACGTCCGGGCAGGTCGAGTGAACCGCAGGAAGCGAATTCCCCGGACATATCGGCATTTTCGCCGAGCACCATGACGACAAGCTCCGCTTTTTCTGCGGTTTCTACGGCTGTCCTGAATGCGCTTTCCGCCTCTTCTGATGTCTGAAGCGGTTTTTTTTCTGCGGTATCGGATTCGCCGAACGGATGCGGAGTCCGCCGGTAGATTTCGGGACCTGGAGCGCAGACGATGTTTGCGTCGGGAAGCTTTGCGGAAATCCCTTCGAAGACGGTGGCTGCCGCCGGTTTGTGGCCGAAGACCATCCACGGTCCTTCCGTCGCTTCGGAGGAATCGGCAAGAGGACCGATAACGGCTATGTTTTTCAGCTTTTTGGAAAGAGGCAGGAGACCGCCCTCGTTCCGCAGCAGAACCATTGAACGTCCGGCTGCTGTTCTTGCGAGGTTCCGCTGACCGGGGCGTGCGGATACTTTTTCAAGGAGCGTTTCGTCGGTATACGGATGTTCGAACAGTCCCGCCCGTATCTTGAGAGTCAGGACAGAACGGACCATTCCGTCGAGTTCCTCTTCCGGGATTTCTCCGCTCCTCACCAGATCGGGAATATTTTCAAGGTACGTGTTCGAAGCCATATCCATGTTCAATCCGGCCCGGAACGAACGCAGCGCGGCGTCCTTCCGGTCGCGTGCGTGGCCCTGCGTGACAAGACTTCCGACGGAGAATGCATCGCTGACGACAAAGCCTTTGAAGTTCCACTCTTTGCGCAATACGTCGCGCAGCAGCCAGCCGTTTGCGCATGCGGGAACATTGTTCAAATCCATATATGCGCTCATGAATGTGCCGACGCCGGCTTTGAGCGCCGCGAGAAACGGAGGAAAATAAACGTTGCGCAGCTGTGCCTCGGGCAGGAATACCGGATCGTAATCGCGTCCGCCGTCGGCAGCGCCGTATCCCGCAAAATGCTTCGCGCAGGCGATGATTCGTTCGGGATCGGAAATATCAGTTCCCTGAAATCCCTTAACCTGAGCGGCGGCCATCGCGGCACCAAGGAAGGGATCTTCTCCCGCGCCTTCGACGATGCGTCCCCAGCGTGCGTCGCGCGCAATGTCGAGCATGGGGCCGAACGTCCAGTGCAATCCGGCAGCACGTGCCTCTACCGCTGCCGCCGCCTGTGACTGTTCCGCAACGGACGGGTCCCATGAAGAGGCCATCGCCAGAGGAACCGGAAAAATCGTATTGTATCCGTGGATTACGTCGAGCGCAAAGAGCAGCGGAATACCCGAAGGACTTTCCTCCACCGCGATCCGCTGCAATTCGTTGATTCGTTTTATATCGTTCAACCAGAGTACTGAACCTGCCCGTCCCTGGCGGATAACATCCTCCGGTTTGCTGCCCGCCGTCCACGGTGCCCCGCTTATCTGAACAAGCTGACCTGCCTTTTCGTCCAGGCTCATGCGTTTCAAAAGTGCTTCAATCCGTTCCGCAACTGCAGAAGATTCCATACTGTTGCCGTTCGTATTTTCCATCGATATCCTCCTTTTGTAACTATAATACCGTCGGATTCCGGGCGCTATCAGTTTCGGCGCAAATACTATAACAATCGGGTATTTTGTGCCCTAAAAATATAGGATATAGCGCTCAATCTGTTATAATTGTATATTATGGGAGATACTATGATAAATCTGAATATTATGAAGGATGCTTCTGAAATCCTGCACTACAACAACCCTGCGGTTCCTCTGTATATCAGAAAGGGACGGATATTTCTGTATCCGCATCTTTCAGCCCTCTGCCACTGGCACGACGACGTCGAATATATCGGTATGAAAAAGGGTCATATGGCGTATAATGTGAACGGGAAAAAAATCATGATACACGAACACGACGGTCTGCTTATTAATTCCCGGCAGATGCATTACGGTTTTTCCGACGACGGAACCGACAACGAATTTTACTGCATTGCATTCAAACCGCAGCTGCTTATTTCGAATCAGGAACTGCTGCACAAGTATGTCGATCCGATCATAGAAAACGTTTCAGTCCCGTATTATTATCTTTCGTCGGCGGAGGAACCTGCGGAAAAAATCATAAAGCTCTTCGACAGGATTTTTCGTTTGAATGAAACGCAGAAACCGGGATTCGAACTTGCTATACTGAGCGAGCTGCAGATTTTCTGGGCAGAATGGTTCGATCTTCTGAAAGCGTATTCTGTATATCAGGGAAAAAAGACTGATAAATATATTGCTGTCCAGAAACTCATGGTGCGTTTCGTCTATGCGAACTACATGTCCCGCATAACGCTCGACGATATTGCCGCCGCCGGATCCGTCTGCCGGAGCAGCTGCTGCAGAATATTCAGACGGTATTTTAACAAGACGCCGAATGACTTTCTTAATTCCTACCGCCTTGAAGTGAGCATGAATCTGCTGCTCGACACGACGCTCAGCGTAACCGACATTTCGTACTCGTGCGGTTTCAACAGCCCGAGTTATTATACGGAAATATTTTCGCAGTATAAGGGATGTACGCCGACCGAATTCAGGGCGCAGCATTCGGAGCTGCAGACAGTCTGTCCGGCGTGACTAAATCAGTTCCGTCCGTTAAAATGATTGTTGCGAGGCGGATATTTATGGAACGACTGATTGACATTCACAAGGCAGATGATTCTGAGAAAGAACTGCTTATCAGTATGTGGCTGCGGCGTACCGCATATCTGAAAGAAATAAATAATCCTATGTGGAATCCTGAACAATTTTCTCTCGATTCGCTGAATGAAAAATACGGAAATCCCGGGTATTTTATCGGATATGCGGACGGCAGACCTTTCGGCGGGTTCCTGCTTATCGAATATGATGAACGGTACTGGCCCGGCAGGAAGGAACGTGCGTATTATTTTCATAAATTCGTGATTGATGAAAAATTCGGCGGACAGGGATTGTCAGGTGTGATATTGCAGTGGGTGCAGGCATACGGTGTCCGGAACGGAAAGGAATATATCAGACTGGATTTTGAGGAAGAGAGGGAATATTTGAAGAAGCTGTATTACGGGAACGGATTCCGAAAGACCGGCGTGGTGACTGACAGCAACGGAAAGAAAATAACGCTGGCGGAGTATAAAATACATAAATCAGGCTGTCTGCCGGCGTAAGAAGCAGGATATTATTATTTATGCGCCCGTTTTCCGTTTACGAATATGATTCCCGCACAGACAAGAACGAGCGCCGCCGGAACTTTCCAGTCGGCGAGCGTCTGTCCTTCTCCGAGCAGCAGAGCCGACAGAACGACGCCGAAAACCGGATTCATGAATCCGAAAATCGTTACACGGGAAACGTCGTTATATTTCAGCAGAATCGACCACAGCGAATAGGCCGTCGCCGAAAGAAGCGAGAGATAGAGCAGCAGGAGTCCCGACTGTGCCGAGCTGAAAGTCAGCCGTCCTCCGGTGCAGTATCCCGCCGCGGCCATTACTGCGCCGCCGATTACGAACTGCCAGCCTGACAGGAGGATCGGATTATCGTACCGTGAAAAGAGGCGCAGCAGTACGGAGGCGAAAGCCGCGCCGACAGTTGAAAGAATCATGAATCCCTCACCCGTCAACGTGAATTGCATATCAAAATTCTGTGCCGTCCCCAAGCCTGCGAGATTTACCAGAATTATACCGGCAAAACCGGTGAGACATCCGGCAATCTTTCGTGCGGAAAGTTTTTCCATGCGAAAGAGCAGCGATGCTGTAATTATTGAAAAGAAAATATTAAGGCTTTCGAGAATTGCACCTTTTACGCCTGTCATATGGGCGAGCGAAATGTAGAAAAACACATACTGGATGATTGTCTGCATGAGAGAAAGGCAGACGATACGGAGAAGCGAGGGGAGCGACTTCGGTACAAGAATTTTCCTTGAAACGATGCTGCCGATTACGATGGAAATAAGCCCCGCGAAAAAGAATCTGCTTCCGGCGAAAAGAATCTGGGTTGATGTGTCCGCGCGGGCAACAGCAAACATTGTATATCCGATTTTAATAACCGGAAACGCGCTTCCCCATAACGCGCAGCATATGAGCGCAAGTGTGACGACGACCGGAGTCTGCTGAAGGCGTGATTTCATGTGACGGATTATCCTTATGTTTATTTCAGTATGCTGCCTGGATCCCAGACGACGTGTTTCTGGTAGACGTAGATGCTGCGGTTTCCGTTCATAATGCGTGAAATTCCGCATACCAGAAAGAAAACGAACATATAATCATACCCGAAAACCTCGCATCCGAGTATGAACGGACAGAGGAACGTGTTTGTTGCTCCTGCGAATACGGCCACGTATCCGAGCGCTGCGCAGAATGTCGGAGGAAGTCCGAGAGGTGCGCCGAGGATAAACCCGAGAGGTGCACCGATTGCGAAAAGAGGCATAAGTTCTCCGCCCTGAAAGCCGGCTGAGAGCGTAATAACGGTAAGCAGCAGTTTAAGAATCCAGTCGAAGGCATAAATTGTGCCTCCGTCGAAAGCAGCTTCGACAAGATTGTCGCCGAGGCCGGAATAGCGTCCCTGAAAGAGCAGTATTGAAGACAGACTGATGAAGAACCCGGCATACAATGTTCTTAACCGGGTGTCGTCAAGCAGATTTTGGAATATGCCTCTGAATTTTTTCAGCGACCAGGAAAACAGCTGTCCGACAAGACTGAAAATAAGGGCGAGCACCACGAGTTTTACGTAGGTAACAGGCGTGTACGACAATTGCACGGCAAGTGGGAACCGTTCTGGTTTAAGTCCTCCCGCCTGCGCTACTGCAGACGCTGCAAGTGCGGCAACCGTTGCGGGAATAAGCGCTTCATAGTTCAGCACGCCCGCAACAATAACTTCAAGTGCGAAGAAAACCGCAGCAAGCGGTGTTCCGAATAACCCGGAGAATCCCGCTGCGATACCCGCCATCAGCAGTGTTCTGCTGAACTGCAGATTATGCACCTGCCTGCCGAGATTAAAGCCGATATCGGCACCGACCTGCACGCCGACGCTTTCCCTTCCGGCGCTTCCCCCGAACAGGTGCGTGAGCCAGGTGGAGACGATAATAAGCGGAATAGTACGGCGGGGAATTCTTTTCTTTCTGTTCCATTCGGTTTCAAATACCAGCGTCATGCCTTTTATGCTTTCGCCGCCCCACTTCCGGTACACGGCAGCGATTGCAAAGCCGGCGACGCCGAGGAACGGAACGAGCTGAAAGAAATGGGAATTTCTGAAATCGCCCGCAAGAATAAGCACGCGCCCGAATACGATACAGGCTATACCGGTAAGTACGCCTGTGAGTGCCGAAAGGATGAGCAGTTCTGCTCTGCTGATTAAAAATTTTAGATAAGGTTTCATGTCAATCTATAAAGACCTGATATCACTTTCTTGGGGCATCAGGATTTTCAACCGAACGTAGAACCGTTCCATCCCCATGAATCAGCTGTGAATGACTGGAATGTAATATATGTGCGCTCGGCCGGAATGTGCAGCTCCTTTTCGAGCAGCGCACAAATCTTTTGCGAAAGATTTCTGTTCACTTCCGACGTGAGTCCGCCGATGCTTTTTACTTCGACGAACGCGGCGGGCTCTGCGGAGCCGGCCAGGATGATGTCTGTGCGGCTTCCTGCCGCCATAACATACTGCAGCGGTTTTCCGATTATGTCCGCGGCAATCGAGGACAGTTCTTTCAGCACCGGCTGCGGAATATCGCACGAACATTTTACATTAATCATCGGCATAAACAACCCTCCGGATATATTCTATAATGATATAGTCATTCTATAGAAATTTCGGCATCGAGTAAACAACGGTTATTTTTTGTGTTTACGTCCTCCCGCTATTGAAAGAAACAGACCGGAAATTATGAGCGCGGCTCCGATCCAGAAAGACACCGTCATTTTTTCACCGAGAAGCAGCCCGCCTAAAAGAACCGATACGAGCGGCTGGACGGGATAGAACAGCGAACAGATGCTGGCGTCCAGGCGCGAAAGACTCAGATTCCACAGCAGATTCGGCACCGCCGTTCCGATGATTCCCAGATACAGTATGCATCCTATTGAAACTGGAGAGAACAGATTATACTGTGCCGTATGTGCGAGTTCTATGATGCTGCACGGGATGCTGAAAGCTGTCGCAATCCATAAAGCGGCGGCGGTAACGGCAAGCGGGTCGTATTCTGTCGAGATTTTCTTTACCAGAACCGACGACAACGACCAGAGAATGACGGAAACTATGGAGAAAACGACTCCCAGTTTCAATTCCACTCCGCGCGCGCCCGCAATAATGATATATACGCCTGCAAGTCCCAGGAGAATCGACAGTATTCTGGCCGGACCTATCCGTTCTTTGAGATATACTGCCGCGAAAATAGTAATGAAGACCGGATTGAGCGCATTGACGAGGGAGGCGAGTGATGCTCCCCCGTATTTTGTTCCGACAACCTGTGCGGCAACTCCGAGGAAATAGCCGACTATGCCGATGAACAGTATGCTTCCGATGTCCTTCTTTTTAAAATTTATTTTCCTTTTTGTGACTGCAAGGAGAATACCGAATGCTATGGATGCAATTGCATACCGCAGCATAAGCATTGTTACCGGCGGTATCTCTGCAAGGGCAATCTTCGTAACAACATACAGGCTTCCCCATATGGAAGTCGTTATAACCAGAAAGAGATATTCCATGGCACACTATACTACCACTTACTGATTGTTTGTTACAGACCGATCCGTGTACACAATCCTGTCTGCACCATCAGAAACAGGTGATTTCCTGCAGTGTATCAATTAACTTTTGTCCCGCCGTATATCGACAGGCCTGTGAGAAGGCATCCGTCTATATACGGTATTTTTTGCCCGTTCAGCCAGTCGAGTAATTTTTCGTCTGAAGCTCCCGGCTGGATAACGATTTGTTTGAACGGCTTTGTATTTTCCTGAAGCAGCCTGAGCCCTTCTTTCGGATTGATGCACAGATCTATGACGTCGATGTCGAACGGGACTTCGTTTATGGACGCAAGTTCTTTACCTACTCCGGCAACCGTGTATCCGTGTTCTGCAAGTCCGTTTTTTATCATAGCGGCATACCGGTCCGGAGTAACGGTGTTTCCCAGAACTACAAAATTATGCAACTCCATAATTTCCTTTATGTTCATGTGCAGCCTCCTTTCAGTTATTCTGATGTGCTCAGCGCGCGCATTTCACGCGAGACGAACGTCACCGCGAATATAAAGGCAGCGCAGTCTGCAGCCGGACCTGCGTACAAAACACCGTCGATTCCGAAGAAAATCGGAAGAATCACGATAAGCGGTATAAGAAAAATCACCTGACGGGTAAGCGACATGGCCGCTCCCAGTTTTGCCTTTCCGATTGAGGCGAAAAAATTCGACGTCAGCGGTTGAATGCCGTTAAGGAACGTGAGTATCATAAAGATGCGGAAATACTGTTCGGCGAAATGGAAATAAAGTTCGTTCCCCGTTCCGAACAGAGCGGTGATCTGCCGCGGAAAGAGCAGGAAGCATATCCACGCAGCGACGGAAATCACCGTTGCAATGACGGCTGCGTCCTTATAGGCGTGCTTTACACGGTGATATTTTCCGGCTCCGTAATTGAATCCGAATATCGGCTGGCATCCCTGTGAAATACCGATGACGATCCCCATCAGCAGCATATTTACTTTCGTAATGACGCCGACGCTGGCGAGGGGAATGTCGCTTCCGTAGACTGATTTTGCGCCGTAGTAGACGAGTACGTTGTTCATGACAATCTGAAACAACGCTATTGCCAGCTGATTTATTGCGGCTGCGAAACCCATATAACTGATGAATCTTACGTATTTGAAAGAAAGTCTGAAGTTCGTGCGGGTCAGCCTGACGCTTTTAATATGAAAAAAATAGACGGCGAGCAGCAGTGCGGACAGCATCTGGCTTATGACTGTTGCCCATGCGGCGCCGGCAATACCCCAGTCGAATCCGTACATGAACAGCGCGTCCAGAAAAATGTTGGCGACTGCGCCCGCAAGCATGATGAACATGGACGTTGAAGGAGAGCCGTCGGCGCGGACAAGATGATTTCCGGCCGTTCCGAACAGCAGGAACGGAATGCCGGCGATTGTTATCGCGGTGTACGTTTTTGCGTAGGGAAACACGGCGCCCGTTGCGCCGAAGAGGTGAAGCAGAGGTATAATGAAAATTCTCGCAAGAGCGGCTATGACGAGTCCGCACAAAACGTTGAGCGCGATGCCGTTGCCGGCGAAAAATGCGGCTTTTTCTTTGTTGCCGCGGCCGAGTTCCAGGCTGAAGTTCGTCGCAGTACCGATGCCGATGAGCAGTGCGACGGCCATGCATATGGTTACGAGCGGGAACGCCACGTTCGTCGCCGCGTTGCCGAGCACGCCGATTTTCTGACCGATGAATATCTGGTCGACGATGTTATACAACGAACCGACAAGCATGCCTACGACCGCCGGAACCGAAAATTTAACAATGAGCGGCAGAATCCTGCCTGTTCCCAGAACGGCCGCGCCGCGGGAATCGCTGTCCGTGTTTTCTTTGTTTGATATATCAGTCATTTTTTATCCTGTCTTTAACACTCCGGGATTTTACCCGGCAAAGTATATATTTTCCCGGAATCTCTGTCAAAAGGGAAAATATGTAAAATGAGGAAATCTATAAAAAGTATAACGTTAAAAATACGGGAACACCCGCATTTTATCCGGTTTCCATACAAGGAAAAATATGATATTCTGCGCTGTACTCATATAAGGATTTCCTATGAAAAAAAATTTTTTTACGGCTGCCGTTGTTTCCGTACAGGGGATTACGCTCTGTGCCGTAGGCGCTTCGGTCATTCTGGTCCCGACCCGTATTCCCGTCGTCGTACTGGTCGTCGCTGCAGGCGCTGTCAATCTGGTGCTGTTTCTTCTGTACAGGCGTCAGGTGGAGCAGACGTGCGGCGGATTTGAAAAAGTGGTCTTTTCCCGGCTTTTTTCCGCGTCCGATTCCCGGAGGTCGGAGAAAGATGCCGTCGAAATGCTTGACCGTCATATGAACGCCTGTCAGGCGTCGCGTACCGGAACAAGAAAGCTGATCAACGAGGGACGCCAGTATTCCCTGTCGTTTACCCAGCAGATGAAGGATTCCATTTACACCGCGACCAGAATAAACGGAAGCGTTCACACTATTAACGAAAGAATAGAAAATCTGAACAACGAAATTCTCGGAAGTATGGCGGCTATAGAACAGATTACGCAGACTATAATCAGCTTCGAACATCAGATAGAAACGCAATCCGATTCCGTCGTACAGACGTCGGCAGCGATAGAGGAGATGGATGCTTCCATCCGCAACGTCAGTACTATTACGGAGAAAAAGCAGGAGACTGCCGCTCAGCTTATGAAACTGACGCAGGAAGGCAGAGGCCATATGGAGGAAATGAGCCGGGTAATAGATGCCATTAACAATAATATCGATTCCGTTCAGGAAATAAATCAGATGATTGACACTATTGCGTCCCAGACGAATCTGCTTTCCATGAACGCCGCAATAGAGGCCGCCCATGCGGGAGAAGCCGGCAAGGGATTTGCCGTCGTAGCCGATGAAATACGGAAGCTTGCGGAATCGACGGCTCAGAATGCGAAACTCATCTCGACGACGTTAAAGGACATCGTTAATAATATTAAAAACGTTCAGGAATTCAGTTCCGTCAATCTTAAAAATTACGGCAACATCACGCAGGAATCCGAAAATATAACCGAGGCGTTCGGTGAAATAAAACAGGCCGCATCGGAACTGGCTGCAGGAAGCAGTGAAATTGTAAAAGCTACGCAGAATCTTAAGGATATTACCTCGTCCATCGAGGGCGGTTCCGGCGAAATAGCGGAAAGTTCCGGGAGCATACGAAAATCGATTCAGGAAATCGTGGGTGCAAGTAAGGAAAGTTCTGCCGAGACGGAACAGATTGCCGCTGTTGCCCAGAATCTCAATATGACCTTTCTTGGAATTTCCGACGTTTTCTTGAAGTATGAAGACGCCGTTACCCGTATTCAGAAATTTCAGGATTTTGAATTCGGGGAAAAATCAGCAGGGAACGGATTCGATGCAGTGCCGATTATCATTCAGCACCTGCTGTGGATAATCAAAGTGCGCGGTGTCCTCGACGGAAAGCTGAACATCGATGCGGCGGTTCTGGGAGACCACACGTCCTGCCAGCTTGGAAAGTGGATTGCGGGAAACGAAGCGGACAGGTTCCGCGGCGACAGCAGTTTCTCGCAGCTTGTTTCCGACCACGAGAAAATGCACGCGCTCGTACGCGATATTATCGGATCCTCAAAATCGCTCGATCCTAAGGAACTTGAAAATAAATTCGACAAGCTGCTCGATTACTCTACGAACATCATCGCCGCAATTACGAAACTGAACAGCCAGCTGAAGCAGCAGTAAATGCAGCCGCGGGGCGGATTTTTCAGGGGATATACACGGCGGCAAAATCAGGAATTACAATACAGATGCCGCCTGCCTGTCCGCCGAGTCTGTAAACAATCTGATCCGAAAATGTAAAATCATATAACAGGTTTTTTATATTTCTTGACATTTCCTTGACAATTTCTGGTCAGTTTCTTTGTACACGCTTTTTATACTGAAACTCCAACAGGAGGTATTCGGTATGAAACGACAGTCAGGAATATTGTTCTGCCTGATGCTGCAGGCTGCGGTTTACGCACAGCCGTCTGATTTCAGCTTTAACGATGTGATTGCACAGGCCCGGAGCAACGCTTCCGTTCCTTATCAAAAGATTTCCGTTCAGCAGCAGTCTGCATTTTCTCAACTTACGTATGACCAGTACCGTAATATACGGTTTGATTCTTCAAAGGCTGTCTGGGCCGCGTCCGACAGCCCGTTCCGGCTGGATGTTTTTCCCGCCGGTTTTTTGTTTACGACGCCCGTCCGCATTTTTCTCATAGAGAAAGGCACGGCTTCGGAATTTCATGCTGATGAGGACATGTTTATAAACGATTCGGGAAAGAAGCTTTCGGGCTCTTCCCGAATTCCGCTTTCAGGATTCCGCATACGGAATCAGCTGAACGAACGCGGCGTCTGGGATGAATTTCTTGTGTTCCAGGGGGCTTCTTATTTCAGAGCTGCTTCACGGAACAGCTCTTACGGACTTTCTGCCCGCGGGTTGTACATACAGCCGGAGAACGGCAAGCCGGAGGAATTCCCGGTCTTTACGTCGTTCTGGATACGTAAACCGGATGCGGGCGATACGTCGCTCGTGATTTACGCGCTTATGGACAGTGATTCGGTGACGGGAGCGTATCAGTTTACGGTGACGCCGGGTGATGCGACTGCCGTACAGGTGCAGGCTGTCGTTTTCGCCCGCAGGGATATACAGGGCATCGGGGTTGCGCCTCTTACTTCCATGTTTTACTTTGACGAGTCGAACCGCAGTTTTGCGGACGACTTCCGGAGCGGCTCTCACGATTCTGACGGATTTTATGCGGTGCTTAAGTCGGGGGAAGTGATATGGCGGCAGCTTATGAATCCGGAACAGGTGTCGTATGCGAGTTTTACCTCGGAAACGCCGCAGCTGTTCGGTCTTTTGCAGCGTGCAAGGACGGCGGACGCATACGAGGATTTTGAAGCGCAGTATGAAAAACGGCCTTCCGCATGGGTCGTACCGGGTGACGACTGGCCCGAGGGAAGCGCCGATCTGATTGAAATACCGTCCGACAGAGATACGGACGACAACATAGTTGCGTTCTGGAAAGTGAAAGCGAATATCTCAAAAGAGAAGTCGGCAGCTTTCAATTACACACTGTATTTTTCACAAAAGGAAGAGCCGCGGAAACTTGCCGTTGTGTCGGGGACGCGGTCGGGTTCTCCCGCATACGGAAAAAAATCGTACCGTGTGTACGCTGTGGACTTTTCGGACGAAGCCGGTGTTCTGCCTGCGGATTTGAACGATATCGGTATTGATGTTCAGACTTCCGACGGAGTTATTTCGGGAGCGCATCTGGAACAAAATCCGGTGACGGGCGGAGTACGACTGGCTTTTGAACTGCATCCGGGAACGGCGGGCGGAGCCGAACTGCGTGCGCGCCTGACTTACAAAGGAAAACCTGTGTCGGAAACGTGGCTGTACCGCTGGAGTGAGCGCAGATGAAATACAACACAATGCCTTTCAACAGGGGAATCAGTATGCCCGTCCAGAAACTTACTGAATACACCGGGAAAAAATGTCAGTTTTCGGTTCCTGCCGGTACGGCCGCCGCGCGGTTCGTACTGATCGTCATGACATGTCTCCTTACCGCCGGCGGATGCAGCGCGCTGTATTTTCTGTTGGGGCCGGCCGTGAATGAATTTTCATACATCGTTTTTTTCGTATTTTTTGCGCTGACGCTCTGCTGGATTTCATTTTCCGCTTCGTCGGCCGTGATAGGTTTCTGCGCGGTGCATAAGCGCCGGTCGTGGAAAGAGGATACCGTTTCCGGATCACGAACGGCGCTCGTCATGCCGCTGTACAACGAAGACGTTACCCGCAGTCTTGCCGCTATGGAAGCTATGGCGCGCGATTTGTGCCGTACCGGATTTGCGTCGTGTTTCGATATTGTGATTCTTTCGGATTCGACGAAGCAGACGGTACTGGAAAAAGAGCAGGAGATGTATGTCCGCCTGAGGAAGCGGCTGTCCGGTACTATGCAGGTGTGGTACCGCAACAGGACGAAGAACACGGCGCGCAAGGCAGGCAACATTGCCGATTTTATTGAAAACTGGGGTTCACTGTATGACTATATGGTTGTTCTCGACGCTGACAGTATCATGTCCGCACGGACAATAGTCACAATGATACAAAGAATGCAGGGAGACCGGAACATCGGTATTCTGCAGACAGTGCCGATTTTGTGCGGAGACATGAATTTTTTTGCCCGCTTGCAGCAGTTTGCCTCCCGCGTATACGGCCGGGTGAACGGCGCCGGCATTGCCGCATGGGCGGGAAACGAAGGCAACTACTGGGGGCACAATGCGGCAGTCCGCATAAAGGCGTTCGCCGCATCATGCGGACTGCCGCAGCTCAGCGGATTTTGTTCGTTCGGCGGATATATCCTTTCTCACGATTTTGTCGAAGCCGCACTCATGCGCCGGGCAGGGTGGAAAGTCTGTATAGCTTCCGATTTGTACGATTCGTGGGAAGAAAGCCCGCCTTCGCTCCTTGACCAGACGATACGCGACAGGCGGTGGACGCAGGGCAATTTCCAGCATCTGCGGGTAATCGGTGCGAAAGGTCTGTCATTCTGGAACCGTCTTCATTTTGCGGTTGGAATTATGGGATATCTGTCTTCCGTATTGTGGCTGCTTCTCATTGTTTCCGGAACGGTGATTATGGTGACGAAGCGGGGGAATCTGCCTGTTTCCGTATTTACGGATACGAAAATGTTCTATTTGTTTGTGTATACGCTCATCGTGCTGTTTATACCGAAAATGCTCGGCTGGCTCAGCACGATGCTGCAGGGAAATGTCTGCCGTTCCTGCGGAGGAAGAGCAACAGTGACGTTCGGCGTTATTGTTGAAATTATTTTTTCATCGCTGTTTTCCCCGGTGACTATGCTGTTCAACACGAAAAATATCGTCGAAATTTTTTCCGGCAGAGACGCAGGCTGGAAATCGCAGCGGCGTTCGCTTGACCGGCTTTCCGTACGGGAAGCGTGGCGGGCGCACCGGCTGCAATGCATCGGAGGCACTGTGTTCCTGTCCGCCTTTATCATAAAATATCCCGAATCGGTTTTATGGTACATCCCGACCCTTGCGGGGCTTATTGCGTCTGTTCCGCTCTCGGTGATGAGCTCGAGCAGAAAGGCGGGAATTTTTTTCTCGCTTTTTCATCTGCTTGTCATTCCGGAGGAGACGTCGGTTCCGGAGATTATCCGCAGCAGGGACAGGATTGCGGATGAACTGAAGTCATTTCCCGCTGCGGACAATTTTTCGGAATTCCGCCGGGTAAAACAGGTTCATGTGTATTTATAAGACAACGGAAAAAAGTGCCAAAAGAGATGACGATATCCGGTATTTATTCCAGCCGGTCGTTTCGCTTCGGGGCGGGGTATTATAGGCCATACGATACAGTGCTGTTTCCGGCGGCAGGTCAGAAGCAGACCGGCTGCCGGAGATGCGTGTGTTTTTCAGATGTACGGCCGGCGGTACATATCTTTTACTTTCAGGCCGTTGTGTTTCGCCTGCACTTTCCAGTTCATGCTGCCTGCGAAGAAAAACAGTTTTTTCGGAAAGTTGATCTTTATCTGTACATCCTCCGGGGACTGAACCGGACCGGTCAGTATATCTTCCGCTTCAGCCGAAAAGGCTGCATTCAGCTGTTTTAATACTTTCTGTACCGGCGGAGCTTTTTCGGCTGCCGTAATCATAACTCCTCCTCCGATGAGTATGCCGGAACGGAACGTCATGCCGACATCCCTGCAGAAAGATCTGATGACGCCGACGGCTTCAGCGTTGATATACGGTTCCGGGAATCCGCAGTTTACGACAGCATAAGCGGGCGTTCTGTTCTGTTTCCGTCCGGTCTTTTCAAGAAACGCTGCATAATCCCGGAGAAACTGAGCGAGCATTCCCGGAAGGCAGAACACGTACAACGGAAAAACGAAAACGACAGCATCTGCCGTTCTCATTTTTTCAAACGCATTCTCAGGCTGAGACTGCAGCGCCTTCCGTACATTAATAATTTCTTTTTCGAACAGCGCGTCGTCGAATTGTTTTTCCGCCCGCGCAATAAACGATGAGGATGCCGTCTGTTCCTGTGCCCGCGGACTTCCGTTTATAAACACAACTCTTTTTCTGCCGGAGTTCTTTCTCCGAATTTCTTCCGGTTCACGCGGAACTTCAGGAATCTGATATTCAGTTTCCGGCAGAGTACGCCCGGCGTGTTCCTTCCCGAACAATGTTTCTATTTTTTCTTCATCCTGCGTGCCCTGGTAGACGCAGGCGTTCGTTTCGGGGTGATGCTTTACCGTTATGGTATTAAAAAGCTGTATGTCCTGCTCCGGCAGACCGCTGCCGTAGCCGATGAAAAACAGTTCAGGGTTTTTAGCATACCGGAACGGATGCGCCGTAGAACCGTCCGCTTTGTTGATAAAAAACGGAAGCAGCCGGGGTAAAATTCTGTCGATTACGTTTTTCATATTTACACTGAACTGTCCGAAGACGACCGGACTCAGAAAGACAACTGCGTCGCTGTTTATGTACAGTCTGTTGATTTCCGTCATGTCGTCGCGGATAACGCATTCTCCCGGCGTTTTTATCCAGCAGCTGAAGCAGCCGATGCAGCAGTGCAGCGTCCGGTCGACTTCTTTCGACGTAACGTCATATCCCTTTTGCTCCAGAAGATTAACAACCTGCATATACAGTGAATTGCAGATGTCAGTTTTATTTTCGCTGTCAATGAGAACCAATGCTTTCACTTCGTTTGCCTCCAATGTTTACGACGTCAACATTACTGAACTATACCGTACTATGTTTCCAGTGTCAACATTATATGCTATACTCAATTTGAAAGGAACTGATTTTTTATGGAAGAAAAGGGATATCACCACGAGGACCTCCGGGAAGAACTCATTGACGCCGGTATCAGACTGCTTGATACGGACGGATATGACAGCTTCTCTCTGCGGAATGTTGCAAAGACATGCGGAGTCAGCCATACGGCTCCGTACCGCCATTTTAAAAACAAGGATGAGCTGATTTCAGCAATAGCCGGTAAAATCGACAGCCAGTTCAACGCCTGCCTGCAGGCGGCGGTCGCAGCTTATCCCGACAACACGACGGATCAGATTAACGAAATGGGATGCGCATATGTCGGATTTTTTCTCAAAAATCCTGTATACCTCCGTCTTATGTTTCTCGACGATTTGAATAAAAAAATCGATCTGCCTCCCGGAAGCAACGGTTCGCTGCCCAAAAACGTATTCCTTGAAACTGTCGGCCGGTACGCAGCCGAAAAACGAAAAGATAATCCCGGGGAACCGGACGATCCCGACGCGCTTGCGCTGAAGCTGTGGGGTCTTGTTCACGGAATTACCGTACTGCTGGTACTCGGCGACTTTCAGTACGACGGGGACGTTATGAACCTTGTGCGGAAGATTATCTGGGAAAAATAGCCGGGCCGGACAATTCGTCAGTAGTACTTTATATTTTTATCCATAAGAGATATCTGGACGGCGTTCCGTACCGCGACTGTTTTAGTACCTCCCGTCGTCGAAAGCGCGTCGGGAACTGTTTTGAACTGCGCTTTCTGTTCGTACAAATCGGTGAGACAGCCGAGAACGTCGGGCAGTACGTCGGGAGAAAGCGGCTGTCCGAATCCGCGGAAATCGTGATGGGAGTTGTATATGTCCTCATACAGATTGCGCATCGACGCAATCCTGCTGAGGCTTTCTTCAGCCGTACTGATAATCCTGTGCACGTCGGTTTCGGACGCGCTGCCGAGCAGCAGATTGTTGTTGCACGCGTCGGCAATCAGCAGCGTGTGCGTCAGGTTGTCGACGGCGACGCATTCCCCGTCCGTGTGTCCGGGACAGTGATAAAACGTAACTGTTCGCCCGCCCAGATAAAACGACGTTCCGTCCTTCAGCATTTTTTTCTGCGGCTCTTTCGTCCAGGGGAGTATGTCCGCGTCGGGATCATACCGGTAATATTTATGCTCCCGGCGGCGTATGAGTCCGGCGTATTCCCTGCGGAACGAGAGCGTTGGGGCCGTACCGGGCGTGTTCCAGTCCGAATCCTTTTCATGAATCCAGACCGTGTCGAAAAAACCTGCGCCGCCGACATGGTCGCCGTGATTGTGCGAAAGGACGACGTCGTACGGTTTGTCGGTAATCCTGTTTTCAAGCACCCACCGCAAATCCCCTATGCCGGTACCGGTATCGAGCACAAGAGCGCGTTCCGTTCCGACAATTACGAAGATTGAGGCGCAGTCGAATTCGTCTATTTCGTATATTCCTTTATTAAATTCATAAAACGGTAAAGCTTTCGTACTCATGGTTTTCCCTCCTCAAAATATTTCACGGAACGGCCGACGCTGCGCACTTCTGCGGCAGCCCGGTCGTCCTTCAGTGCATTTTTTATTTTGCGCTGCGTTTTGCTTTTGTTTTATAGCAGTCGATTGCGACTGCAAGAAGCAGAATTGCGCCCTTTATGACGCTCTGGAAATTGGTGTTCACGCCGAGAAGAACGAGACCGTTGTCGAGAATGCCGAGAATGATGACGCCGACTACGACTCCGCTTATTTTTCCTTCGCCGCCCTGAATACTTATTCCGCCGAGACAGGCCGCAGTCATGCAGTCGAACGGATAGCTGCTTCCCGCACCGGGCTGCGACGCGTTCGTTCGTCCGACCATGATGATTGCCGCGATGCTGGCCGCGAATCCCGCGAACGTGTAGACGGCGACGGTAAGTCTGTCTACGTTGATGCCCGCAAGGCGCGCCGCTTCTTTATTTCCGCCGAGCGCGTAGATGTACCGGCCCAGATACGTCTTGTTCATCACGATCCAGCCGAACACGATGAACAGAATGAATATGATGACGGGAATCGGTATGACTCCGACGTATCCCTGTCCGAAGACGACGAACTTGTCGGGCATTCCCGTTATCGGATAGCCGCCGGTAATCAGATAGGCGACACCTTGGAGCACAAGCATCGTTGCAAGCGTGACGATAATCGGAGCGATGTTGAGCTTTATCGCCACCAGTCCGTTAAGGACGCCGAACAGACAGCCGAGAATGATGCCCAGAACTATCGCCACCGCAACGGGAAGATGCAGATTGACCATGAGGTATCCGAGCACCATGCCCACGACGGCAAGTTCTCCGCCGACTGACAAATCCATGCCGCCGCCTATCATGACGAACGCGACGCCGATGACGACGATGCCGAACATCGACACCTGCCGCAGAATATTTATTATGTTTTTGTACGAGACAAAATTCGGCGTTGTAACGGCAAAAAATAAAAATACCGCCGCCAGAAACAAATAAATGCCGAACTGCTTATAATAATCTATCCATGTTTTAGTAAGCTGCCTTTTCATGTGCTTTTCCTCCTGAAGCAAGATCAAGAATGTAATTCTGATCGAATTCCGCTTTCATCACTTCGCCGTTTTTACGGCCTTCGTAAATAACCACAATCCGGTCGGACATGCCGAGCAGTTCGGGCATATCCGAAGAAATCATAATAATCGCGTTGCCGTCCCTTACGAGTTCATTCATGAGCGCGTAGATTTCCTGCTTTGCCTTGACGTCTATGCCGCGCGTCGGTTCGTCGAAAATAATAACCTTCTTCGACGCCGCAATCGTCTTTGCTATCACGACTTTCTGCTGATTGCCGCCGCTCAAGTTCATCACCAGCTGGTCCGTTCCCGGTGTTTTTATTTCGAACATGCTGCGGTATTTTTCCGCTGTTTCCTGCTCGGCCGCACCGTTCAGAAAAATGCCGCGGGACAGATTTTTCAAATTGTTCATCGCGATGTTCCATTTGACGGACATGCGGAGGAACGCTCCCTGATTTTTCCTGTCCTCGGGAATGTATCCGATGCCGTTCCGTATCGCGTCGCCGCAGTTTCTGATTTTCAGTTCCCTGCCTTCGAGAAACAGTTTTCCGCCTTCGCATGCGCTGGCACCGTAGATGACGCGCATCAGTTCAGTCCTGCCGGCTCCGACAAGTCCCGCGAAACCGAGAATCTCGCCCTGATGCAGGCTGAACGAAATGTCGTGATCGCCGTTTCCGCTCAGGTGCTCGACCCGGAACAGTTCCCGCCCTACCGCGGTTTTCCGCGGCGGATATTTTTCGGAGACTGTCCTGCCGACCATCATTGAAATCAGCTTCTCGCGCGTTACATCCTCGATGTTTTCCGTGCCGACATAGCATCCGTCGCGCATGACCGTTATGCGGTCCGCTATTTCAAACAGCTCTTCCAGCCGGTGCGATATGTAGATGATTGTTACGCCGCGTTTTTTCAAATCCTTCACGATGGTAAACAATGTCTGCACTTCGCTCACCATGAGCGGCGCGGTCGGTTCGTCCATTATCAGAATTTTCAGATTTCTGCTTATCGCTTTTGCGATTTCGACTATCTGCTGGTACGCGGGAGAGAGCGAGCGCACCGGTTTTGAAACGTCTATGTCGACGTGCATTGTTTCGAATATTTTCCGCGCCCGCGTCTCCCGGTCCTTAATATCGACAAAGAATCCCGGTTTTGTTTTCTCGCCGAGAAAAATATTTTCCGCCGCGCTGATTCCCGGAACCAGCGTAAATTCCTGATAAATTACCTCAATGCCGGCGGATTTCGCCAGTTTCGGCGTCATTGCATTGTATGTTTTTCCTTCCATCGTTATTGTTCCCGAATCGGGGACTATAGCGCCGGAAAGAATTTTTATGAGCGTCGACTTTCCCGCTCCGTTTTCTCCGACGAGTGCGTGAACTTCGCCTTTTTTCAAATCAAACGAAAGACGGTCGATCGCAATGACACCGGGATATGTTTTCACTATGTCTTTTACCGACAGAAGTGTATCAGTCATGATTTTTCCCCTGTACAGGGCGTCCCGAAAGTTTTTCTTCCGGGACACCCTTCCGAGTTTGAAAAATCAAGTCTTTGTATTGTACCGACTTAATTTTTCAAACATCGCAACATTGTTCCTCAAAATGTCCAAACAAAATTTTTGGACAGCCGCATGAGCGTTCCTTTATTTTCCGTTATAGTACTGTGAAATATTCGCCGCCGTTATGTTATGCGTTTCAGACATAACGACCTGCGTGAACTTTTCTCCTTTGAGCACGCGTTCGCAGTATTCGAGCATCTGCGGTGCGAGCGGTGCAAACTGAACGGTGCCGCGCTGGACGGAACCCGATGCGATTCCCTTGAGCGCACGCTCCGTACCGTCGCAGGAGAAAATGCCGAATTTGTCGGTCGGAACGCCGGCCGCTTTCACCGCTTCCATCGATTCAACCGCTGCCGCGTCGCCGTAGCAGGCGATCACGTTTAAGTCGGGATATTTCTGCAGCATGTTTTCCGTTGTGGATGTTCCTGCTCCCACGACGTCCTTTCCGATGTCGACGACCTCAAGAATTTTAGCGTTCGGGCTGTTCTTCTTTATTGCATCCTGAATTCCTTCGCCGCGTTTCTGCATGTCCTGATTCTGATACGTCGTGTAGACGACGACGTTCGCTTTACCGGAAAGTTTGCCGTTGACCCAGTCCGCTGCCATTGTGCCGATCTGCACGCCTATGTCACGCTGGTCGGTATTGAGACAGACATCGTACACCGACGTCTGGACGCCGCATTCCATGATTTTTACGCCTTCATTCTGAGCTACCTTGAGCGCCGCGTCGCACGACGTGTCGGAAACCATTGCGATGATGACGCTGCACTGGCCTGTTACCATGTTCTCGATTGCGGTAACCGCTTTGCTGGAATCGTTGTCGAAACTGACGGAGACATAATCCCAGCCGCGGGATTTCGTGCCGGCCTTTAATCCGTCGTCGATCGAAATAAAGAATTCAGTCTGCAGCGTCGGTGCAAGAAATCCGATTTTTACTTTTTTCTGACGTTTCGATCCGAACCCGAATGCAGAAAGCATCGCCGCCGACGCGACGAGCGCCAGAATACCGCACATAATTTTTTTCATTGTCATTGACCTCCTGATGAACTGACACGTGTGTTCCGTGTTCGTTCATTTTCAGTATAAATCGGACGGAGCATACCGCAATGCGGTCAAATCTATATTTAGTGGGACAATCTCAAGATTCTTTCTGTGAAAGCCAGCATCCGATGAAGACAATCGCCGCTTTTATGAGCGATTCCATGGGAACGGAAAGTCCGGTAAACAGTAGGACGGCGTTAAGCAGCACGATTGCGATGCTTCCCGTTATTGCGGACCGCACCATATGCCGGAAGCTGCATCCGCCCAGGAACATAGCGGCAAGTACGTCGTATGAGTAATCCGACGAAATCTGCACGGGATAGCCGTGCATTCTGGAAAAGAGAAACACCGATGAGAACGAAAACAGGAGGGATGCCGCGAGAAGCGATATTCTGCATACTTTCCGGTGAAGCGAATCAGTGTCGGGAAAACTCGTGAGGATATGCGCTATCGTGAACGAACGGCCCGTTGCAGTAAAGCGCAGATATGCGGAGAAAAACGCCATAACGCCTGCCCATATGACGAACCGGAGCGGCATTCCGCCTGCAGTATTTTCCGGCACGATGCCGTAGAGGCCGCCGCCCGCCGCAGCATACGGCAACAGCAGATTTCCCGCTCCGGTAAATATGACCTGCAGCGCAAGCGTGTAGATGACGGTGTTTATTCCGAGCGCAGTGCTGAAAAGCAGATGCAGCAGCGAAAGCATGACTGAGAAAACGGCGAGGAGCAGAATTGCGGCGGGAAGAGAAAGATGCCACTGATTTATGCAGAATGAGAAAACGATCATCCCGACGTATATCTGTCCGCCGGAAGCAAGGTCGAGACCGCCGGTCGCATATATGATGATTGATCCTAGTACGGCGAAACAGATAACGGAAGCCTGCGACAGATACACTCTGAATAAAGTCGTATTCAGAGGGCCTCCGTATGAAATAAACAGGAAGAGGATTATGCTGAACGAAATTGCGGAGAATATGATGCTGCCTGTGCCGTTTCTCACTTCCATACGTTTTCTCCCTGTTCTGTCTGAATTATCCGGGAACAGACGGCCGTATACGCGCTTCCGCCCGATGAAATAAGGATTACGGCTGTACCGCGTTTTATGAATTTCCGTATATAGTTTCTTACGACGGTACGGCATTTTGCATCGAGCAGAAAAAACGGATCAAGCATAATCAGCACTTCCGGACCGAATACGATAAGGCTTTCCATCCTGACAATAATACGTTCGGACGGAGAACAGTCGGCCATGCGTTCAGGCAGTTCCGGGTACTGTTTCCGTATCTGGCGGTACAGCGCTTTTCCCGCTTTGTCCGTTACGAAAAATCCCGCCCGGCATATTTTTTTCAACGACGGCATGACCATGTTGTCCGCTACCGACAGTTTCGGGAAACCGCCTTTTTCGTCTGAAAAATTCCGGACCGCAGCAACTTTTCTTTTAAATAACAGTTCATAGCCGACAGGCCTGATACTTTCCGTACCGATCTGCATTTTCAATGCGGGAGCATATGTTTGTCCGGTGAGCGATTTGAAAATATTTTCCCGGGAAGTGAAACTGTAGTTCACAAGATTGACTGCTTCCGCCCTGCAGACCGAAAATCCCGGCAGTATTTCCTCTGTCCCTGTTCCGGCCAGGCCGGAGACAGAAAAAAAGGGCGTCTTTTTTTCCGGGACTTTTTCTTTCTGCGCTGCGTCCGCAGATCGTACGTACACGAGGGCCTTTTCCCTGTCATACTGTTCCGGCGCCAGTTTTTTCACAATAGTGCCGTCCCGGAATAAATATATCCGGTCTGAACGGCCTGATTCTTCCGGCAGCGTATCCGAACAGATGACGGCCGAAATATCGTTCGATTTCAGAACGGAAAGCGTCTTCCTGAATTTTCCGATGTCCTCTTCGGGAAAACCCGAGACGTCTTCCGAAAAAATAACCGCGGACACATGCATGTCGACGGCCTTTGCGCACTGCAGCTGGAAATATTCCGCGGCAGTCAACTTTCCGAGCTGCGTATGTACCGGACACTGCAGCCTGACTGTGTCCAGAAGTTCCCGTGCGCGGTGCATCAGTTTTTTTTCGTTCCAGAATCTGCTGATATATTTTTCGGAACGTATGAGAAACAGGTATTCGAGGACGGACAGAGCGTGTTCCTGCGGCGTAAACGGTTCAAAACGGCAGAAACCGGATTCCGAAGGATATATGCGTACCGCATCATCCGGCGTTCTGCCGTTCAGAATCACGGTCCCTGAAATCAGACTGCATCCGCCGCTCAGAAAATCAGCGAGCGCATGATGACCTGCTGTGCCCAGCCCGTACAGCGACACGATTTCTCCCTTGCTCAGTGAAAAACATATGTCGTGGGCATCCGTGTTTTTCCCGTACGAAAGAGACGCGTCGTGCAGATACAGTATCGTTTTTTTCATACGGAATCCGTCATCCCTTGCTGAATACGCATGGAAGCGTTATTTCCACGTCCGTTCCCAGACCGACGGTGCTGTACACCGATATGCCGTATGCGCTCCCGAACAGCATATGAATGCGCTTCTGAACGTTTGCAAGCGCAATCCCTGTTTTCTTTTCTCCCGAGCTGTCTGTCGTACCCTGAATATGATTGCGCAGCAGTTCAAGCGTGCTTTCGTCCATTCCTCTGCCGTTGTCGGAAATTGTTATGACGAACAGATTTTCCGCAATGTCCGCCGACAGCGTTATCTGTCCCTGACGGCGGTCCTCGAACGCGTGCAGCACTGCGTTTTCAATCACCGGCTGCAGCACCAGTTTGGGAACGAAACAGCTGCCGACTGCGGAATCGTCCGCTTCTATTTCGAGTGAAAAACGGCTGCCGAAACGGTACTGCTGTATTTTCATGTAATTCTGCGTGTTGATCAGTTCGTCCTGAAACATCACGACGTTTTCACGCCTGCTGGTGCTGTATCTGAAGAACGTGCTGAGCGTTTCGAGCATATCAGCAATATTTTTGTTGTCGTCGAGCAGCGCCTGTCCGCGGATACATTCCAGCGTGTTGTACAAAAAATGTGAATTAATCTGACTCTGCAGCGCTATGAGCCGCAGCTGCTGTTCGTCAACCTGAGCCGCTTTTTCCTTCGTTTCTTCGGCGACAAGCCGTGCAAAACAGCGTTCAAGTTCCGCATGCAGAGGAACGCGCCGCCATTCATTCGACTGTACTATCTGTTCCCACCGGGCGGACGCAAGCAGTTTTGAAAGTTTCTTTTTTTTCGGGAACAGACGGCCGAATATTTTCATGAATACAGCTTCCTGTATATTGACGGCTTGAGTCCCGCCGTTTTTTCAAAACACTGACTGAAATAGCGGGTGTCGGCGTACCCGACTTTTGCTGCTATACCTGCCATTGTGTCGTTCGTTGAAACGAGCAGCTGCTTTGCTTTTTCAATCCGCACGCCGGTAACATATTCCAGAAAATTACTGCCCGTTTCCTTTTTAAATAGTGTCGAAAAATAACTCGGATTCAGTTTCAGAATTCCGGCGACGTCTTCAAGCGTGATTTTTTCCGCGTAGTGAGATTCGATGTATTCCTTCGAAGCCCGTATCGGTTTTTCGGCCTGGGACTGTTTCTGCACGCGCAGTTCGTCGAGTTTTGCACACAGGCGCGTCCTGAGCAGCGAGGCCAGATCCGCAACGGAATAGCAGGAATGAATTTCATCGGTAAGCAGCCGTTCTTCCCGGGAAGATACGGACATCTGTTCGTAGACAAACCGGACGAACATATCGGCGGTTTCGTAGTATGCGTCGGCATTGTATAGTTTTTTTTCTTTTATCCCCGAAAAGACAGTTTCTATAAGGCGCGAAAGCTGGACGGAAGAAAGCGACTGCACTGCGTTTGCCGTTTTTAATCTGATTGTGTCGAGGATGTCTTCTTCAAGCAGCGCGTCGTGTTTTATTTCAAGATCGTGCAGACTGATTATTCTGCCCGTTCCGAACACAATCCGTTCGTGAATACCTTCTTTTGCCCGGCGCACGCTTTCGCTGATTCCGGAGAACGGCTCTTCGCTGCCGGCGGCAAGCGTGAGCTCATACTGTGAAAATGCGTATACGTATTCCTTCAGTTCGTTGAATACATCGGGCAGGACAGCCGCGGCGCTTCCGCTGACAGTATAATTGAATATCGAATAAATCGTTCCGGTATCGTCGGCCGTATGCAGCTGGTTCAGGACGACAGGCGCGAATTTATCGGTCAGCATCCGTATAATATTCTGCATGATAAGCCTGTCCTGCATTGTGTCGATTTCCGCCGCCGCGTGTCTGTCAAGCCGGGCGCATACGGCAAGAAACTGCGTGTCCTCCAGCGCAAGAGAGTATTCCCGGTTAAATTCCGCAAGCGAGGGAACCGCTTTATTCCGGACAAGAAATACAGCAGCGCGCTGTGAAAGAAGCTCCTTTTTTACCTGTTCGTCCTTTTCCGCCTTTTTTATCTGCTCCTGTTCGGTCGAATAAGCCCTGCTCAGCCGGCTTAAAGTTTCGTTCAGTTCGTGTTCGTTGACCGGTTTGAGCAGATAATCTTCTACGCCGTACTTCAGCGCCGTATGCGCGTATTCGAATTCCCGGTATCCGCTGATTACAATAAAATGTACGGAATCTACGGACGTTTCATGAACGCGTCTGATAAGTTCCAGACCGTCCATAACGGGCATGCGTATGTCCGTCACGACAATATCGGCACCGCCGGCTGATATCCGTTCGTACGCTTCCTGTCCGTCGAGGCATATCCCCGCCGGTACAAGCCCGTTCTCTTCCCAGTGTATCAGCTTTGAAATCAATTGAGCTATGCGGTTTTCGTCGTCGACAATCAATACGCGGAGATTCTTCATACCGCTTAAAGTATACTATGTTATACCGCCGTCCGCCATATGCCGTTATCCGGCGGATTTTACGGGAACCGCTTCATGTAACGGCGGTAATGCAGAAACATGACGGCGCTGCAGACGACCCAGCCCACCGGATAGGCGACCGATACCGGATAGAACGACGACGTCAGATGCGTCACGGTGAACAGGTATATCTGACGGAATACGACGAACGAGCCGATCATGATTCCCATAGGCACGGCGGCGTCGCCCAGACCGCGCAGAGCGCCCGCATAAATCTGGTTTACACAGCAGAGAATATAGAACGGCGAGCTGACGCGCAGGAAAAATATGCCGTAATAGAGCACGTCGTCTTCTCTGTTGAACAGGGAGACGAGCTGCCTTGCGAACACGATGAGCGGTACGGCGAGAAGGCCTGTGATCACAACGGAGGCGGTGAGTGAAATTCTGATGCCTCGTTTGACGCGCTTTATATTGTGCGCACCGTAATTCTGTCCGACGAACGTCGTGGAAGCGAGAGAAAGGCTCTGCATGGGAAGAAGCACGAACTGGTCTATTTTTCCGTACGAAGCCCAGCCGGCCATGCACGAAGAGCCGAACCCGTTTATGTATGCCTGGACGAAGGTGTTTGAAAACGCCGTCACCGCCTGCTGAATACCGCTGGGCAGTCCTACTGCAAGTATTCTTCGCAGTATGGCGCCGTCAATGCGCAGCGCGGATATCTGCAGTTTGTAGCATTCTTTCGTGTGCATGAGAATAAAAAGCACCATTACGGCGGAAATCGATTCGGCTATTATTGTTGCGTATGCGGCACCTGCTATTCCCCAGTGAAATTTGACGACAAATACCAAATCAAGCACGACGTTTATGAGCGAAGAAACTATGAGAAAGAACAGCGGCCGTTTCGAATCGCCGACTGCGCGGAGAATGCCGGCGCCGGTGTTGTATATCATGAGCGCAAGAACTCCCGCAAAGTAAATGCGCAGATAGACTGTCGCGTTTACAATAACGTCGTCGGGAGTGGCCATGAGGCGGAGCATGACAGGAGAGCAGACAATGCCGACTATAGTAAAGGCAACGCCGAGGATGAGTGTTCCTGCAACCATTGTGTGAACGGTTTTGCTCAGATTTTTAAAGTCATGCGCGCCGAAATACTGCGAAATGACCACGCTGGTTCCTGCCGCCAGCCCCAGAAAAAATCCTATGAGTGTGTTTATAAGACACGTCGTGGAACCGACCGCGGCGAGCGCTTCTTTCCCGACATAATTACCCACGACTATGCTGTCCACCGTGTTGTACAGCTGCTCGAAAAGATTGCCGGCAAGAAGCGGGAGCGAGAACCGTATCAACTGTCCCGTAATGCCGCCGGAAGTCATATCCGTTGTTTTTATTTCAGAGCCTGACATAATAGAGGTATTGTAGTGAACGGTGACTTTGCGTGCAATGAATTATGCATAAAAAAGATTGACATGTATATTCCGTGGTTTTTATAATCATGTATCATAAAAATACATTCAGAGGTCATAAATGAAAAGTATAAAACAGAAACTTATTGTAAGTCACAGCCTGATCGTTCTTTTTTCCGTGCTGATCGTTTCCGGGCCGGTTATAAAACTGGAATCGTCAAAGCTGCTCGCAGATATAAAATCAGACGCGGACGATATCGTAACGCAGGCGTGTTCGGATGTGAATCTGTTTCTAAGTAAACCTGAAAATATTGTAAAATCGGTCAATCACTATATTGAAACACAGCAGCTTGTACGGCAGAACTGTGAGAAAATGTTCGCCCGGACGCTGCAGGGTGAAAGTTTTTTCTCTGAACTTTATTATTCCGGCACGCAGCCGTACAAGGACGGCGGTTTTTTCTACTCCAGCGATCATTGGGAGCCGCCTGCCGATTATGACCAGACAACGAGAGCCTGGTTCAAAGCCGGACAAAGTGCATCCGATGTCGCTGTTTCCGACCCCTATATGGATATGGTGACGAAAGCGCTTGTTGCAACGGTCGTCCAGGGAGTAACGATTGACGGAACGTTCAAAGGTGTCGTCGGTCTTGACATTCAGCTTACGAAACTTATGGACATGATTTCGGGTATTGTACTTTCTCCGTCGGGAAAGTCATTTCTGCTCGATACGAACGGAAAATACATAACGAACAGCGACCGGAGTAAAGTACTATCAACGGATTTTTTCGAGGAATACGGTCTTGAACAGTACCGGAAAGAAATACACGGCGAAAAAGTTTTTGTAAGGCTGAATGCGGGACACGGACTGTATTTCGCCGCCGGAAAGGTTTCGGATACAAGCGGATGGACGTTCGTAACTGTCGGTCCGGAAAAAGAACTGTACGCATCCATAACGCAGAACATTCTTGTCATAGTCCTGTTCGCACTCCTTGGTATAGTTGTATCGCTTATCATTGCAGTGCTGATTGCAAAACAGATTGTGCGTCCGATTCAGACCGTCGACAGAGCCGTCAACGGTATCGCCGAGGGGAATGCGGATCTGACCAACCGCATTACAATAAAGGCGAAAGACGAAATCGGCAGTCTTGTCAACGGATTTAATAAATTTGTAGAAAAGCTTCATCGTATCATATCCGATATTACAAACTCAAAAAATGATCTTTCGACTGTGGAACTGGAACTCGACAGGCACATTCAGGAGACGACAAGTTCAATTACGGAAATACTGGCAAATATTGAAAGCGCCGGTTCCCAGGTCGACAGTCAGTCGAAGTCCGTCGAACAGACGTCTGCCGCCGTTGCGGAAATCGCGGAGAACATCAGCGGCCTTGAACACATGATAGACAATCAGTCGTCCGGCGTAACACAGGCAAGCACTGCAGTAGAGGAAATGATCGCCAATATATCGGCGGTGAACATGTCTATGGATAAAATGGCAGGTTCATTCAGTCAGCTTGAGGAAAACGCCGGTACCGGTGTTGAACGGCAGAAGTCGGCGGAAGAGCGCATTTCCCAGATCGAGGCACAGTCCAAGACGCTTCAGGATGCAAACAAAGTAATTGCGAGCATAGCAAGCCAGACAAATCTGCTTGCAATGAACGCAGCTATAGAGGCGGCACACGCCGGTGATGCCGGCAGAGGTTTCAGCGTCGTAGCCGATGAAATCAGAAAACTTTCCGAAACATCGACGGCCGAATCAAAAACGATCGGTTCCGAACTTAAAAAGATACAGGCGGCGATCACATCCGTTGTGCAGGCCTCAAAGGAAAGCAGCGAGAGTTTTACGCAGGTCAGCGGACTGATTAAGGCAACCGACGAGCTTGTGCAGCAGGTAAAGAATGCCATGCAGGAACAGCAGGAAGGCTCAAAGCAGATAAGTCAGTCTCTGAAACTTATGAACGACAGCACGGTGGAAGTCCACACCGCTTCCCGCGAAATGTCCGCCGGGAACAAAGCAATTCTTGACGAAATACAGCATCTGCAGGATGCGACATCAGTAATCAGGAGCAGTATGAGGGAAATGTCGATCGGTGCAAAGGATATCAATACAACGGGGGCGGCACTATCTGAAATTTCCGGAAAAGTGCGGGATGCAATAAAAAAGATTGGCAGCGAGATAGATCAATTTAAGGTATGATCAGGCAGCAGTATTTCGTTGAGCGTCTTTCCCGTCTTTTGTTCAAAATAGTCTCTGAGTCTGAAATTTTCCTTCCACTTGCTTTCCGGATAGCTGCCGTACCGCGGATTCATTTCTGCGGACTCTTTAAGGAGCCGCTCTGCTTCTTTTCGCGAGGGAATCATGTGAGTACTTCCGCACAATTACGGCCGGCCGGTCTCATTCCTGAATTCGTCTTCAAGAATGTCCATCGTGAGAATATCGTGATATTTTCCGTTGCAGAAATACGCCTCGCGTTTTCTGCCAGCTTCCCTGAAACCGCATTTTTTGTAACACGCAGACGCCTGTCCGTTGAAAGAGTAGAAGTTGAGACTTATGCTGTGGAGATTGAGCACGTTGAAGCCGAATTCAAGCAGAAGCATGATTGCTTCCGAACCGTATCCTTTTCCGCGGTTTTCTTTATCGCCGATAAATATGCCGATTTCACCGGAGCGTTTCGCGGGATCGGTCCAGTTGAATCCGCAGTTTCCTACGAGCGCGTCGTTTTCGTTCAATACGATTGCGAATTCCTTTTCGGAACTGTTTTTTGTAATCCATTCCTTTTCGCCTTCAAGGCTCACGACGTTTGCCGTCTGTCCGAGTCCGTCGGTCGTTTCCGCACTGCTTAACCATGCGACGTATTTTTCCGCGTCTTCGGCGTTCATCGGAGAAAGATAAACATGTTTCCCTGCGAGTTTTTTGAAGTATTTCATGCGCTCAGTATATCCGAAGTTGCGGCAAACACATACTGTTTTCCCGGCTGTTTTACCGTTTTGACTGCGCGGTTTAATCGACCGACAGCTGTGAGGACACAAGATTCTGATTCACGGCCATGCCGCGCAAATCGTTTGCCGTTTCCGACCTCGACGCCGGATTTTTTAAGAACCTCGGCTGCGGCTTCGGCGCCTGCGGCAAGGCCGGCGAAAAACCCCGTTTTTTCCGGCATAATGACGCCGAACCGGTACTTCTTTTCCGATATCTTCGGAGCGGGAGCGGAAAACAGCGTGCGTTCTTCCCCGCGCGTTACCCGTTTATTTTTTTCGTCGTTCCGGTATGTCAGGTATTTGTTCAGGTCTATATAAATAGGCTGCATAAATAATTTCGGGGAAGGAGGAGTTCACGACGTTTCCCGGAAATTATACAGATTGATCAGCGCGTTGTACGTCTGCATATACGGGTTCTGTTCGATAAGCGCCGTCACCGTTCCGTTTTTGGGCAGTGCAATGTTGTCGGACGTCGCATCGTAAATAAATAATTTGACTTTCCGCGCGGTGAACGCCGAAACGACTTTCGAAATTTCGGACGGTGCATATCAGTCGGTGACGTAAATAAGATCAAGGTCTTTGATTTCGTCGAGACATTTCTGCGTGATTTTCGCGGCGGTCGAAAGATTCCCCTCCGTTTCAAACACTCCGGCGGAAATAATTTCCGGATATTTTCCCAGAAGATAATCGCGGCATCCTTCAAGCCCTTCCGCTTCTGCCGTGCGCGTACCGGAAGCAGGCGTTTCAAGGCTGCCGTGCATACATCAGTATGCATAAAACGGAGAGAAGAAATATACCTGCTGAACAGATGAACGCACAGAACGCCTTTTTTTTGCATATGAGTATACGATACATTGTTTTTTGCAATAGTCAAATTGGGAAAAAATTGTTTTGTCCGTGCTGTGTACAAAAAAACAGAAAAAATTAATCAGATAAAAACTTTACAATAGTATGCCTTTCTGATAACCTGTCTGAAAAGATTTTGAACTTCGGTACTAATTTTTATGGGGGAGGAGTATGGGTGCAGCCGGAAAATGGATTACGGGCAGTATTCGCCGTGAAATGATTTTTCTGCTTGGTACGGCACTTGTACTGACGCTTGTCGTCAGCGGTTTGTTTCTCGGCAGAAATGTCAGCACGACTTTTAATAAGCTTTCGGATAAATATCTTGACGAGACGACTTCTCATTATCTGGAAAAAACTTCGAACATACTTGCGAATGAATACAGCACGTGCCGGTCGCTTGCCGTAGCGGCCGCGAATTTTGAAGCGATTTCCGCGGCGGACAGGCGCGGATATATTAACCGGATTCTGGAGGAGACGCTTGAAAAGAACGACACGTTCGTCGATGCATGGACGTGCTGGGAGCCCGATGCGCTCGACGGAATGGATGATGAATACGCGGGAACGGAGAACCACGACGGTACGGGGCGGTTTATCCCGTACTGGACGAAGACCGCAGGGAAAATTTCATGCACGGCGCTTACCGCGTACGGAGGAAGCTCATGGTACGAATATCCTCTGAAGAGTAAAAAAGGCGTTCTTATCGATCCCAAAAGATATGAAGTGGACGGTAAGCTGATGCTCGTGTCGGGCGTTGCGTTCCCCATCCGCAATAAGGCGGGAAAGGCAGTCGGCGTTATCGGCATCGACATGGCGATGGATAAACTGACCGAACTGCTCAGCAGCGTGTCGCTTTATTCGAGCGGTTATATTTCGCTGATTTCCGCGGGCGGAATCGTTGCCGTCGATAAGGATGCCTCTTTGGAGGGGGAACGGCTTCCGGCTTTTTCGGACTACCGTACGACAGGATTGTTTACGAAGAGTGAGACCGATATGAAATCGTTCAAAATTTCCGCACGTGAGAACGGACGGAAAATACTGAAGTATTATGTTCCCTTCAAAGTCCTTGAGGCGGACCAGGTCTGGTTCATGGGGATAAACGTACCCGAACGGGAAATCGACGCGGATTCTCTCGCAATCATACGAACCATACTGCTGATATTTGTTACCGCAACGGCCGTAGCCCTTGTGTTAACAAGTCTTACAATCAGATCGACGGTAAAAAAAATAAGGCAGGGCGCCGCCGCGATGAAGAACATTGCGCAGGGAGACGGCGATCTGACGGTGCGGATGAAGATTGCAAGGACGGACGAACTCGGCGAGATGTATACGTATTTCAATCAGACGATTGAGAAAATTCAGGAATCGGTCAGGGCCGTAAAAAGTGAGACGAATGCGATGGAGCTGTCCGCTTCGACGCTTGCGGGCAACATGAATAATACTGCCGCTGCCGCCAATCAGATAAAGTCGAACATCGACAGCGTCGACCTGCAGATACAGCAGCATAACGACAGCGTGCGGAAGACGACGGGATCGGTAGAACAGATAAATACGGACCTCGGGCGGTTTGTGAAGAGCATCGAGAATCAGTCTTCAAGCGTTGTCGAATCATCGGCGGCTATTGAGGAAATGGTTGCAAATATACGTTCGGTGACAAAAATCCTTGAAAAAAACGGTACGACGATAAAATCTCTTGAGGACGCGTCGGAACAGGGGAAACAGGACATAGGAAAATCGAGTGAGTCTGCCGGGAAAATTCTACAGCAGTCGAAATCGCTTCTTGAAGCAAGTAAAATTATTCAGAACATTGCAAGCCAGACAAACCTGCTTGCAATGAATGCGGCTATTGAAGCGGCTCACGCGGGAACATCGGGGCAGGGATTTGCGGTCGTTGCAGATGAAATCAGAAAACTTGCGGAGGATTCAAACAAGCAGGGGAAATCGATTACGACGAATCTGAAGAATGTTTTGAAGAGCATACAGGATGTTGCGGAATCATCCGCCGTACTTCAGGAAAAATTCAACCGGATTTACACGCTTACGCAGGCTGTGGCACAGCAGGAAACGACTATCATGCAGGCTATGCAGGAACAGTCCGAAGGCGGCGGTCAGGTTCTTGCGGCGATGAAGCAGATTAACGAAGTCACGATGGACGTTAAGACGGGCGGTACTTCAATGCAGAGCGCCACGAACGCTGTGAATCACGAAATGACGGAACTGATGCGGCTGTCTGAGGAAATAACGTCGGGCATGAAAGAAATGGCGGCAGGGATTACGCAGATAAACGATTCGATCAACAGCGTCAACGATTTGACGAAGCACAATCAGAAAAGCATCGGCAATCTTGCCGCAGCCGTGGAAAAATTCAAAGTGTAAGCGGAGTTATTCCCTGTTGAATTTTACGTACAGCGGTTCCGTCGGTACGTACGTTACGTCGTCCCAGAGCGGGCTTGTTATCATGAGGTCGGCGCTGTATCTGTTGCAGGCGATGGGTACGTTGTGCACCCTGCACTGACGCAGAAGCATCTGGATGTCCGCTTCGTGCGGCTGCGGATTCAGGTCGTCGATTAAAAAAACGGCGAGGTCAATCTGCTTCTGAACGACAAGCGCGGCAATTTCGGCGTCTCCTCCGAGCGGTCCCGAGTGCATGCAGGTAATGTCTGCCTGCACGCCTTTTTTCTCGAACGCTTTTTTAATAAGACTGCCGGTAGTGCCGGTGCAGATGAGTTTGTGCTCTGCGAGCATAGTCGCGTTATAAACAGCCCAGTCGACGATTTCCGCTTTCCGGTTGTCGTGAGCAACAAGGGCAATCTTTAATTTCCGGTTCATATACTGTATCCTCCTGTGTGCTTTACTGCTCACCGTATTAAGACGATAACGCCGGTGATTTGTCAATGATCGTAATCCGTTTACGGTATCATCGTATATACCGATAAAAAATGCAGCGTGCTGCCGGCGAGCATGAACAAATGGAATACGGAATGCATCCATTTTATTTTTTTCAGCGCATAAAACGGACATCCTGCAGTATATGCAATTCCACCTGCAATCATATAGACGAGTGAAATGTGCGGTACGGCGTGCGACAGAGGTCTGAATGCGAAAACAATAATCCATCCGAGAACGATGTACGTGGCGGTCGATACTGCGCGCAGTTTGTTTCCGAGTACACAATAGAGAACGATGCCTGCAATGGACAATCCCCAGATAATACCGGCCAGCGTCCAGCCGAGCGCACCGTGAAGGGCCGCGAGACAGAACGGCGTATATGACCCGGCTATCAGCAGGTAAATCGACGAATGATCGAATATGCGGAACACGCGCTTTGCTTCGTACGAAGTGAGCGCGTGATACAGCGTCGAGACCGTGTATAAAATGAACAGGGATACGCCGAATACGGCGAAACTTACGACGTACAGCGGAGTTAAACCGGCAGGTGCACTGCGGACCGCGTGAACGACAAGCAGCGGAATGGCAGCTGCAGAAAGTCCCGCACCTGTCCCGTGACTGACCGAATTGAATATTTCTTCACCGGCAGAATAGTTTTTTAAATGTACGTTCTGTGTATGCATAAAAATAAAAAAACTCCGTCACTTTTAAAGTGACGGAGTTGTAAAAAGGTTACAGAAATTTACATTAATTAATGATTAATTTTTTCTGTATGTCCTAGAAGTCGCGTTTTACGCCTACACCGGCGCAGCTCTTTGCCTGATCCTGATCTGTGGAGATTGAAGTCCACACGTACACGTTGGCCATTTTATCGGAGATCAGCGTTACAGCCGGTACGATTGTTGCATAGCTTTTCGGAGCGTCATCGTATACCGGTACGTTTATCGTGCCTTCAACGGAGAATTTGATGAAGCTGTTCAGCTGATATGCGACGGCCGGTGTAATGGCAAGAGTGAAGTCGCTGTCGCCGTCGACTGATGTTTTGTCGAGATACTGGAAAGCAAGCACGCCGAATGTCCACTGGTCGATTCCCGTGTACTGAACCTGTTCGTCGATGACTGCGCGCTGTTTCTGTACGAAGTCTGCAGTGTCTTTGTGCGTGTCTATCGTTGTCTCAGCGGATACGAGCAGGCCTTTTACTCCGGCATCTTTTGTTCCGCTGTATACGACGTTTCCGACAAACGTACCGTATCCTGCAAACGACGCCGCTGCGGTGAACAGCTTGTCGCCGGTCGTGTATTTTGCACCGCCGAGGAACGTGTTGCCGTTCAGCTCGATTGAGGACGGTGTACCGTCATAGGTCGGATCGATGATTGCTGCTCCCGTAAGGTTCAGACCGGCGAGCGGTGTAATAGTAATCGCCGCGCCTGATTTTTTGTCGAGCACGGAATATGCTTCAAATCCCGATGAAGCGATCCAGTTGTCCTTGAGTTTTCCGGCTGCGACTGTGACGACGTTGCCGAACAGACCAGCGTATGCCTGCGCATAGCTTACTCCGCCGTATCCCCAGCTTTCGGAGGCTGCTTCATCTGCCCCGGTGTACTCGAGGCGGAGGAATGCGCCGTAGGAATTTCCTGCGTCGTTTTTGCCGTCCCACGCAATGTTCACACGTCCGCGTGTTTTGGCGCTGTCGCCGTTGAAGTAGATGCCGCCGAGCCATGTGTTCGTATTCAGAACCGGCTTCTCTTCGAACGTTGAAGAAAGTCCCGCGCGGAGGTAACCGCTTACGGTGAATCCGTCGGCGAATGCCGCTGCGGAAATGAGCAGCGCTGCCGCTGCTGCTGTTGTTTTTTTGTTCATAAAACACTCCTTTGCATTTAGAAACTGAAACGAGAGTAACGATGCTCTGTTAAATACCGATGAGCAGAACGTGAAAAAGCGCACTGATTTTTTTACATACGATTCATCATTTTCTAACGCGGTTTTTTTACACTCCGCGCAGATGGAGGTCATAAAATGACAAAGGGAAGAAACGGTGAAAACTCAGAAGAGACTGTGCGCAACTTTTTCAAACTGCTTGCAGCGATTGCGCTCGGCATCGCATTCTTTGCTCTAACACCTGCCCATGCGAAGGAATTTACGCCGAAGTACGTATTCCTTTTCATCGGTGACGGAATGAGCTATCCGCAGGTACAGTCTGCTGTGTATTATTCAGGAAAAGACGCAGGCGGTATTGTGGACGTTGTTAAAAACTCGACGAACCCGGACGATTCGCCCGCTGGAGGTTCTCTGAGTTTTATTGATTTTCCTGTTGCGGGCAGCGCGCAGACGTACGATGCGACATCGTTCGCTCCCGATTCTGCGTCGACGGCAACGTCGATTCTTACGGGGAAGAAAACGCATTCGAATTCGATCAACGTCGACATCACGAAGAAAATTAAATTCCGTACGATTGCCGAACAGCTTAAAGCTCAGAAAGGATGGAAGATCGGCGTTCTGAGCACGGTCAATCTGAATCATGCGACGCCGGCCGCGATGTATGCGCATCAGGCGAGCCGCAAGAGCAATTATCCCATCGGGCTCGAACTTATTGCGAGCGGTTTCGAGTATTTTGCGGGCGGCGCCCTTATGGAACCGCAGGACAAAAACAAGGACAAGACGAGCATTTACGACCTCGCGAATCAGTCCGGCTACAAAGTAGTGTTCACGCAGAATGATGCGGCGGCGCTGAAGAACGGCGATAAGGCCGTCGTCGTTGCGGAGACACTTGCGGATGAAGATGCCATGAGCTACGACCAGGACCGGAAGAGCGGCGAATGGGCGCTCCGCGATTACGTAAAGAAAGGAATCGAAGTGCTCGACAACAAAAAAGGTTTTTTCATGATGGTCGAGGGCGGAAAGATAGACTGGGCCTGCCACGCGAACGACGCCCGTTCGTCGATTGCCGATACGATAGCGCTTTCCGACGCGGTGGAAGAAGCGATTACTTTCTATAACAAACATCCCAATGAAACGCTGATACTTGTTACTGCCGATCATGAAACGGGCGGTTTGACAATCGGATTTGCCGGAACAGATTACAACCTGTTTTTCCGCACGCTTGAGAATCAGAAAATTTCATATGCAAAGTTCGACAGCGGTTATGTTGCGAATTACAAAAGGAACAGAACGCCCTTCGACAGTGTTATGAAAGACGTTACGGCATTGTTCGGCCTGAAAGCACCCGACGCTGCAGCTCACGATGCCGGCCGGGATAAGAACGGCGGAGTGTATCTTACCGACTACGAATACGGACGCATAAAATCGGCATACGACAAGACGATGAGCGGAGACAAAAACCGCTCGCAGCAGGAATACGAGCTGTACGGAACGTACGAACCGCTCACCGTAACGCTCACGCACATCATCAACAGCAAGAGCGGCATAGGATTCACGTCGTATTCGCACACAGGTCTCCCCGTCCCCGTGTTCGCGAAAGGCAGCGGACAGGAGCGCTTCAGCGGGTACTACGACAATACTGACATCTATAAAAAACTTGCCGTACTTACGGAAGTAAGACAGGACTAAAGTGAGCTGATGTAAAAAAAGTCATGGGTCCGGCAGAGTGTGTTTTCCTCCTTGATGCGCTGCCGGATTTTTTCAGGGAATTGATTTATGGAGCAGGATATGAAAGAAACAGTGAAGTATGAAATACGGTACCGGATTGAACTGCTGCGGTTGAACGTGACTGATTTTCTCCGCGGCTGTATTGTTCGTATGATTCAGCTGCATGACAGACTGCATGCCCTGCATGTACAGTGTATCAGTCTTTCAGCTCCTGATTTTTCACATAAGAATGTGTACATAGATCCGATGCTTTTTTACAACAGCCTGAGCTGCTACGGATCAATGTGATGCGCAAAGATACGAGCGCTGCGGCGGTTATTGCGTCGGTTGTCTGCATCGTTGTTTTACTTCTGCTGCCGACAGGGTTCGAAGGCGCGCTTCAGTTCCGCGATGCGGTGAAATGCAAAGTAAAAGTTATTTCCGTCGACAACAGCCGCATCCGCGACACGGGACTTATCCGCTACGGACAGCAGGTGTGCACAGTGGAATTTATTAACGGCGAGTTCAGGGGCCGGACGGCGGAAGGCTGGAACATGCTGAACGGTTCGCTCGAGGAAGACAAACTTTTTGTACCGGGCGACACGGCGCAGGCCGTCGTGCATCACGACAACGGAGAACTCATTTCCGTTAATCTCATAGACCACTACCGCCTTTCCGGCGAACTTATTCTGGCCGTCGCGTTCGCGCTGTTCCTGATTTTTTTTGCCCGCGGCGTCGGCGCGCGTGCGGTTGTGTCGTTCATACTGACAGTACTTGCAATATGGAAGCTGCTCGTACCGCTGTACCTGAAAGGCATAGATCCGGTGCTGGCCGGACTCGCGATCACCGCGTTTCTTACGCTTGCAATTCTTGCGCTCGTCTACGGATTCGACAAACGGCTGCTTTCGTCGTTTTCCGGTGCAATGCTCGGCATTCTGCTTACTGCCGCTCTGTCGATTTTCTGTACCAAAGGATTTAAAATCCACGGCGCAATCATGGCGTACTCGGAATCTCTGCTGTATGCAGGATTCGAGTCGCTCAATCTTACGCGCATATTCATGAGCAGCATCTGCATCGGCGCGAGCGGCGCAGTCATGGACCTCTCCGTCGACATAACGTCCGCGGTGAGCGAAGTCGTTCGCAACCGTCCTGATATTTCACGGCGCGACGCGATTAAGTCGGGGATGACCGTTGCACGCGCCGCTATGGGGACCATGACGACGACTCTTCTGCTCGCGTATTCGGGCAGCAGCATAGCGCTTCTCATGACGTTCATGGCGCAGGGAACGCCGGTGTATAATATTCTTAATTATAAACGGATTGCCGCGGAAATCATCGACACGATCGGCGGCAGTTTCGGTCTCGCTGCGACGGCGCCGTTTACCGCGCTGCTTGCAGGCCTTCTGCTGCCTCACCGGAAATAATCGATATTTACTGAGTAACGGCGATTAACGTAGCAGTTACAGAGATGAGCGAAAGAAACGTCGTTATGACGGGCGAGTATTTGCTGAAGTAGTACGTGAACGAATTCGTTGCGGCCGTAATCGTCGTTTCCGGAGTAATCGGATCGCTTTTCTGCAGAATATTTCCTTTTATATCCTTTATAGTAATTGTCTGATTGTTATTTTTATCTACGACGAAACCGCCTGCAAGACCGATATAGTAGTCCCACGTCCGTCCCGGAATGTACGGATACCGTCCGGGTGTGTTCACCGCACCTGCGACGGAAACGAAGGCCTGTTTGAACGGAATCATGAGCGTGTCGTACGGCTGTACGAATTCCGGACTGTAGTACGAAGCGTCGTACAGGATTCTGCTTATGTCGATCGGAATATCCTGTCCTTTTCTGATGATGTACGCATTCTCAATGTCTGATACGGCGGAAAACATTGTTTTGTAACGACGGATAAGGAACGCATAGTTTTCACCGGACTGAAATGAGACGGCGACGTGCGCGGAACTTTCAGGTGCAATCCCTTTTTCGCTCCCCGTCATTGTTTCTGATTGAAGATAGAGCGCTCCGTCCATGAACATAACCGGCTGGAGTTCCGTATAGCTCGAGATAAAAACAGAATCGTAACAGACGAGCGGATAATCGTCGTCGATCGATTTCTGGGCAAGATAGATTTTTTTACCAGGTTTTTCGTTCTCGTCGATGAGGCGTGTAAGTTCGATGCGGCTTGTATCCGCAAGTTCCTGCAGTCCGTTCCCGTAATAAGCGATAAGCTGTCTGAGGTTTTCACCGTCGAGCAGTTCGTATGTTCCGGGGCGTTCGACGGAGCCCGTTATTGTTACTTTACGCGTAATACGGTTTACCGTGACCGTGTCGCCGGGACGAACGTACGGATCCTGCGACAAGTCTCCGCGCCGCGCCGCTTTGAACAAATCGTACGATTTTTTTACGCCTGATTCGGATGTTATCGTAACATTCCGTTCGGAAGAATACGGCGTTTCCATTTCCTCGAGCAGCGAAGAAAGACGAGAAAGCGCCCATGCGGGTTTTGTCTGTGTCTCCTGAACCTCTCCCATGATTTCTACATTGAAGACAGCCGGTGATGTGAGAATGAACTGAACGCCGCTCAGATGATAGTTTTCCGTAACAATTTGTTCCACAAGGCGCTTGAGCTGCAGAAACGTTTTCCCCGAAGCGTCGAGCACCGTGATGTTTGCGACGCGGATTTTGTACGAAGAATCGACGGAGATTGTATAAGTAACGGGCGTACTGTTTACCGCAAACGCCAGTGTGTAGATATCGCCTGCTGTGACAAGATAGTCGGAAGACGACATAGCCATCTGTGCATTAGGAACAAAATTCATCCCGGACGTTTTATTCGATATATTTGCAGTCTGATTACCTGACGTACCGGTAGAAGTTTTATTCATCGTATCGGAAGATTGATTGCCTGATGTATCTGAGCTCTGACTTCCGAAAATTCGTTGCGTCATCTGGGTCTGCAGCGTTTTTACATTTTGATTGCCCGTGGTATTCTGCGCTCCGAGCGCTGAAAGAAAAACAATACTTACGATGGTACAGATATATTTTTTCATACGTTACCGTTCCTTTTTTACAGAAAGTTTCGCCATAGCCTCCGGGTCCTTCTTTATATTTTCGACCGCGTTGAAAGCAAAAGCCATAAAGACCGAAAGAAAGAACGCAGCAAATGTTACAATAATGCACAGTTTGCCGCGTGACGGTTTCGACTTCTGGTCCGGTACTTCCGCGTGCTCGAGAATCTGGAAGACAGGCGTATCGCTTGCCATAGTAACCTTAAGCACTTCGAGCTGAGACTTAAGCTGCGTATATACCTGCTTCTGCGCTTCAAGTTCGAGTTTGAGCATCGACGTGTCCAGAACGATGGAAGAGGCAGCCGCAGGATTATAACCGTAGGAAACGGCGTTTTCTTTCTGTCGTATCTGCTTTTCAAGACTGATTATCTGATTGTAACTTGTATCGATGTTTTCCTCGAGATTGTTTTTCTGAACCAGATTCTTATCCACGCCAAGCTGTGTAAATAAATTTTCCATATAATCCGCTGCGTAGTTCACGATCGACTGTGCAAAAACTGGATCGATATCCGAGAAACTGATTGAAAAGACGCCCGAATCGTCATCGTATTCGGCAGTCAGATTTTTCTTCAGAGCCTTGCGGCTTTCCGCTCTGGGCGATTTCTTTATTTTATAACGGGCGGTCAAATCGAATTTGTCTACGATTGCATCAAGAAACGTATTCGTACCGGCAAGATATACGGCGAGCGAACTGTACGACGAAACGCTCGTCGAGACGCCTGCAAGTCCTGCAAGACTGCTGAGTCCGCTTGAACTGAGCATTGAAGAGAGACTGCCGCTCGCGGAATCGGAATTGTTTATGAGCATAAGCGCGTACGGCGTGTACTGGTTCGGAAGCGGAGACTTTTCCGGCGGAAGCATTAGGGATATGATGCTGAAAACAACTGCACTGACCATTGCAAGTACGGTTATCGTTATAATCATTTTTTTTCTTTTTAGCAGCACGGCGAACAAATCGATGAGGCTTATTTCATCGTCGTGAGCGTTTACGCCTGTATTCTGTAAAGAATTGATTTCTTCGACATGGGGATTTTCCATACGGTTTATTTCCTTAATCGGGTTAAATTCCTGGATAATAATAAGATACGGATTTAGAATACACCGAATAGGAGATTATTACAATGGTTCTTATTTTCCGCCTGCCTTTGTATTTCATAAATTCAGAGCGTTTATTTTTATTTTCTTTTCCGATTCGGTCGTGCGGGTGTAAATCCGCGTCGTCTCTATCGAACTGTGTCCGAGTATGTCGGCGAGGTCTGCGATATTCTGATATTTTGCAATGTACTCCTTTGCGAAGAAATGTCTGAAATTCTGCGCATGCACAGTTCCCGTTTTAAATCCGGCAGTCTGCGCTACGGTCTGCAGATCGCGCCATATTTTCGCTTTATCGAGCAGTCTGTCGGAAGTTTTGCCGTGGAAAATAATTCCCGATCTGATGACGCGGTGCATGCAGTATGTTTCCAGTTCCCGGCAGAGTAAATCGGGAATAAATATTTCCCGGAATTTTCCTTTGTTGAGCACCACGACCATTTTATCGTGAAGCGCTTCCGCCGTTATGTACCGCAGTTCGCTTATCCGTATTCCCGTCGATGCGAGCAGCCGCATAATCAGGTAAATCCGCTGTTTACCGAGTTTTTGAGCCGTACAGAGCAGCTGCTCGTATTCTTCCTTCGAAAAAATATGATTGAAACAGGGATGTTTTTGTATGCGGACTGTTTTTACCCGGAGTTCCGGCTCTCCTGCCCATGAGAAGAACCTGTCGAGCGATATGAGCATACTGTTCAGACTGGCCGGTTTGTAAAACTGGGACGCTTTCTTTTTGTAGGCGATAATCTCTTCTTTCGTAATCGTCGCGATGTTCTGCGCACAAAAGGAAGCGTACAGCGCCTGTATGTCGTGCGTATATTTTTTTATTGTCGCTTCCGCCTTTTCCTGGAAAAAAAGGTATTGCGTGTACCGGAGAAGCAGTTCCGGAACAGAGCTCGTTAGCATGTTTTTTGACAACCTAATACAACATTATATTGTCAAAGTCAAGCTTTTTCCGCTTTTTTTTACATTTTTGATAAATTTTCTTTTTTTATTCTTTTCCCTCGAAGCGAAAGACAGCAGATGTCGGCAGCAGATATCAACAGATGCGGAATCTGCTCACAACATACTGTTGTATAACATTGTCTGTAGGAGGAATAGCGGATATGTGGAACAAATCAAAACGACAGGAGAGCGGTGCCGTAAAGAAACCGGCGGTCGATCTTTCCGACGTTGTTCGCGGAATGCAGCACGCGATGAACGAGGCCCAGAAAACGCTTGAGGCGCATAATCTGAAATCGCTGCTCCGTTTTTTTTACGACGACGGAGATCCGAAGACAATCGATTTGCACCTGAAGGACGACAAGCATCTTGAAGTTCCTCTCGTAGCGCTCGCGAATCACAATTCGCTCAGAATTGAAAATCTGACGATGGAGTTTGAAGCGCTTATCGAACAGGTGGGCATAAGCGATGTGGACGACCTGAGGGACGCGCTCAAAAAGACGAACAGTCTCGACGGAAAAGATCTCGACGACAGCGATGAAAATAATAATCCCGCAGTCTTCAGCATCGGTTTTTCGGGTCAGCCGCACAGCAATATGCTCAAGGTGAAAATCGAATTCGCCTCGGCCGGTCAGCCTGAAGGACTTTCCCGCATTGTGGACGAATACAACAAGCTTATCGTACCGTATACGGCCGTCGAAGGCGCGGACAATTCTCCGTGGAAGGGACATGAAAATTAATAATCAGTATCTGCTGCTGCAGAAGCAGAACTGCAAATAGCAATCAGTAGGAGGAAAACTATGGGACAAATGGCTGAAATGCTGGGCGGACTGCCCATGGGCGAGCTCATAGGCGCACCAATGGTGGCCGTGGTTTCGGCTCAGAAAGATCTGGCACACGTCATGATCGATTACGTGAACGACGTCGGGTACGACGGTGAAGACAAAAAGAACGCCCGCATGCTGAATTTCTGCATGAAGCGTCCGATTGTTACCGACGACGCCGTTACGACGTCCGACGTCACGATTCAGGCGCCGGTACTCGGTGTTCTGCCGATGCCGTCGTTACTCGTCGACCACGTAACGATTGATTTCCAAATGGAAGTGACCGCGGCGACGGAAGAGAAGTCGAGCACGGGAGCGGAAGCCAGCGCAAGCGCTTCAGGAGGTTTTTTCGGGTGTAAGTTTTCCGTCAGCGGAAAAGTTACGACGAGCAAGGAGAACACCCGCTCGACAAATCAGACGGCGAAATATCAGGTACACGTCGAAGCAACCCAGCAGCCCGCAACGGAATGTCTGGGAAAACTGATGGATATGTTCGCGTCGTGCACGGAACCGATAGACATCCGCAAAGGTGATTCTGAAAAGAAGGCCGCCTGACGGCTGTCGTAAAGCACCGCAGACTGCTTCGGTAACAGAGGCAGTCTGCCCGGCCCGGAAAGGAGGATACCGGAATGGATAAATCAGCAGCAGGCGGGTCTGAAGCCGTCGTTCAAATGCCTATTTCAGAACTTATTGCGGCGCCGCTCGAGGCTGCAATAGAGGCTCAGTCGCGGCTTGCCCGGGGCACTGTCGACTTCATAACGGAAATCGGTTTTGAGAAGGACCGGAACGGAAACGACCGGACACGGGATCTTGCCTTCGTTGTGCAGCGCCCCGGCAGAGACGGTGCGAATCAGGAACGGATGGAAGTGCTTGCGCCGCTGCTTGCGCTCGTTCCGGTTCCCAGCCTTGCGATAGAGGAGATGAACATCAATTTTCAGATGGAAGTTACGTCTACCGACAAAGTATCGGAAAAGAATGAGACGAGCGGAACTATGGACACCGGCATCGTCGTCGCGGGAAAAGTTTCGTCGAATGCGGAACATACGCGCGAAACAAATCAGAGCGCAAAGTACCAGATAGAAGTGAAGGCGCGCAGGCAGACGCCGCCTGAAGGGTTGAGCAAACTGCTCGACGTTCTTGCAGCGGCTGTCCGCGGATACGACACGGAGGAGAAATAATATGTTTTCAATTGAACACAAACAGGAAATCATGAAACTGCTTGGAGAATCGGGATGTTATTTTCTTTCAACACTGTTTCTTGCGGAACGGATCAGCGGAAAGAAAATCGAGCCGCTTGAAACGTTCGTTCTGTGCATCGAAAAGGGAATAATCGACAACGACGGAACGGTACTCGATGCAGGAAAACTTATGAGCGTCATGACCGACATGGATTTTCAGGCGAAAAAATGTACGCCGGATTATATTGCGCAGCCCGGAGAATTCGAGGTGCTCGTCTTCAGCAACGAAAAACACACGCATTTCGTCGCGGGGGACGGCAGGGGAGGAGTTGCCTGCGATCCGCTCGGACATTCACAGACCGTGGCGACGGGCAGAGTGCTGAGCAAACGGATTTTTTACCGGACGTAAATGTATGAAAAAAAACACGGTTTTTCCCGCGGCGGCGGTGCTGTCCGCATGTGTTTTTTCCCCGTATCCGCTGTCCGCCGAACCGGCGACCGTAAAAACAGGAGTCTATGTTGTTTCGCTCGACAATTTCAATTACAGCGGAAGCAGCTTCAACGCGACATTCTGGATATGGGGTTTTTTTGAGTCGGAAAAAGCCGGTGCACTGTATACGGGCGGTCTCGAATTTATCAGCGCGAACACGATAGGAAAGGAACAGGAAGGATTCATTCCCTCTGACGTCGGGAGTCTTATTCAGCAGAAATACCGGGCGGAGATGCAGCATACATGGAATATGAAAAATTATCCGTTCATAAAAGACACGCTGTCCATTTATCTTGAAAATCTTACCGATGCGTCCGCTTTCAGATTTGAGCCTGATAAGGCGCAGTCGGGAATTTCCGACAGATATGAGAACAGTGAATGGAATATAGACGGTTTCAGCATAACGGCTCCGGAATATGTCTACAATACGAATTACGGCGACAGACGGCACAATAACGAAGGCAATATATATTCGCGTCTGGAAGTCGACATAGCGATTTCAAAAAAATCACCGTGGATTACGTTTTTTAAACTTACCGCGAGTGTGTATCTTTTTTTTCTGCTTTCGCTGCTGCCGTTTTTTATGGAACCGGGGACCGACTCGCGTCTGTCCATCCCGTGCGCGACACTATTCGCCGTTGTGAGCAATCAGAATATCGTCGATTCAATCGTGCCTGCTTCAACTGCGATAACGCTGCTCGATTCGATTCATTCGCTGACGCAGATAACGATTATCTGCATTATTGCAGTCCTTATTGCGACGAACAATCTGCAGATACAGCCGGAACCGGCAGGCAGGGAGCGCAGCCGGAGGTACGACCGGGCAGCGCTTGTTGCAATACCGGCACTCTATGTCGCAGTGAATCTGATTATGCTGCGCGGGTGCATATAGCGGAAAGGAGGTGAGACATATGACGTAGCACAGAACGAACAGGCAGTTTATTAATTTTACAGGAGGAAAACAATATGACAATTAATACGATTCGCCCGGACGGAATACCGCCGGCAGACCCGGTTACTATCATCGCCGCAGCATACGGCACTATGTCAGCAGGGGCGGACGTCACACCCGCCGTGAGAGATATTGTCCGAGGGGGCAGCCTTGCAATACCGGTAAGCAACGAGACGCTCGGCGGCGACCCTGTCCCGGGCGTACAGAAACACTTCGGCGTTGTGTATGCCGTCAAAGGCCGTACATACGCGCGCGCCGCACTCGAAGGCGAAACAGTAAAGCTGGATTAGCGGAAGGAGAAACGTTCATGATAAAGACAGAAAAATTCATACAGGACTATAAGCACGACTACGGAGAAAAATATGCGGATGAAGCTGCCGTGGCGCGTGCCGTTTATCAGAAAGCGGTGCAAACCGAAAGCGGGCATGTCTGCGATTTCTGCATTATGGGTAAGCTGGGCGACATAACGAGTATTTGTTCAGCGGAGAATCTTGAACAGGAGAACGGCAAACTGATTGGGAACTTTGCCGTTACAAATTCAGAACAGTCGGGTATCGTACTGCGCGAAGACAAATGGACAATCGGCGTAAACGATGCGTGGGTCATGGGTGCGGCAGAAGGTCAGAAACTGTTTTATATGGTAAAAGACGGAGGTTTCGCAAAATTCGACGATATCTATTTATTGTCCGGCAACGCGGCACATCCCGTCACCGTAACAGCAAGGGAACTCATCGGACTCATGGCTTTCGGATACATTCCGAGTCTGGTTCAGGGAGTTCTGATTTTCCGCCCGGCAAAGAAATTCACCGACATCTCGTTTTCTCTTTATCAGACGACCATATACAATTTTATGCCGTCGGATGATAAAGACGGAAGCAGGGTAAAGGCGAATTTGCGGAACTGGTTTGTGCAAAATAAGGTCTTTTAGTTTTTATCGTACTGCCTTTCGGGGCAGTACGATTCCGCGCGTATGTATAGTAAATTGTTGTCGAATCAGACGAATGCGTGTATAGTATACACTATGTGGAAAAAGAACGGCTGCAAAACAATAGACATCGACGGTGTCCTGCTTTCCTATAAAATTACCGGAAAAGGCATACCTGTTTTGTTCCTGCACGGATGGGGAGTGGATCATGCAATCTGGGAAAATCAGTTTGAAAAAGCGGTTTTTCGGAAAAGAAACAAATATCAGCGGATATATTTTGATTTGCCGGGAATGGGAAAATCAGTCACGAATCACCGGATTCACAATTCCGACGACATGCTGACCGTAATTTCAAAATTCGTCGACTTCGCAATCGGAGAAAAACATTTTCTGCTGGCGGGAGAATCATACGGCGGATATCTCGCGAGAGGACTGATCCCGGAGCGGGGAAACCGGATAGACGGATTGTTTCTGCTTTGTCCGGTAATATTCCCGGACCGTCGGGTCAGGCGGAATGTTCCGCGCACTGTACTTGAGACGGACCTCGATTTTATGCGTTCTCTGCCTCAGGACAAAATCAAAGGATTTTCGGAAATGTCCGTCGTTCAGACGAAGGAGATGTACCGGGATTACTGCAGGGACATAAACGTATCGGTTGCACCTGGTAACGGGAATTTCCTTGCGGAACTTGACGGAGCTTTTACGAAAGATATCAATGATTGTCCGTATGTGTTTGAAAAACCTGCGCTGCTGCTTGCGGGAAGGCAGGACTCTGCGGTCGGCTTTGAGGATCAGTACGATTTGTTCAGACTGTTTCCCCGGGCATCAATACTGATACTCGATAAAAGCGGACACAACCTTCAGATAGAGCAGAAAAAACTTTTCAAGGCGGCGGTACTCGACTGGCTCGATCGGACGTACAGCGATAATCGATGAAAGAAAGCGAAGGTATGGGGGAGGATATGAACGAACGAAACTACAGTATCCTTTATACAATATAGTAGTGTTTCCCTTTTCTTTATCTGAACGGGCTTGAGACAGTAACGCTGCATACCGCGGCAGTTTCGTCGCTGATTTGGGGGCGGTTTAATAATTATTTTCGATCTTTTCGGCTGGATCCTGATTACATATCCGCGGATAAGTTTGATATACGCAGCAATATTTTTAAGCCCGTGTATCGCTTACGGAATAATGCGCTGATTGCGGCAAGTTCCGCTTATCCCTTGAACGTACCGTTCAGTCAGTATACACTGTAAACGGACAGGAGAGTTCTATTGTGAATGATGTACCGGAAAACAGACTTGCACGGCTGCATATTACGCGGTCAGTTCTTATTTTTCCCCATTTTGAGGATTCAACTGCCGTGGATCAGGTCCGCAGCAGATTTGATCCGGCATGTTCTAAAATTCAGCCGCATATCACGCTTGTTTTTCCGTTTTCGTCGGCGTTCAATGCACAGCAGATACGCGATGCTGTTGTGTCGTGTACGGAAGGAATTCATCCGTTCCATCTGACGCTGAGGGATGTCGTCGTAAAAGACTCGTTTCTGTTCATGCTTCCCTGTGAAGGAAGAACGTCCGTTGCGAACCTGTTCCGTGCACTTCACAGCGGACTGTTCGCGCCGTACCTGCCGCCTGTGCTTGAGCAGGAGGAATTTATGCCGCACATGACAATCGGCACCTGTACTGCGGAAAATGCGCAGGAGAGGCTTGCCGCAGCGCGTGCGTCGCTCGGTGAATATACTGCGTTTATCGATACGGTGAGCGTCGAAATAATCGGGGATGACAGTCAGGCGATAATCGAATCGGAAATTCCGCTTCGTGCGTGATGAACAACTCCGCCGCAAGCAGCGGGGTATTAAACTCTCCCGCACGAATCGACGGTTTGGAGGTAAACGGTATGATACTTTTCAGAAATTTTACGGTCAGGGACTGGCTTCTGTTTTCCGGCAATTTATCCATGTTTGCGACAAGCCTGCTGTACATTGCGTGGTGGGTTGCGGTTTTCAGGCCCGGTGCAGCCGCTTCCCGTTCCGTTTCTGCGGCGCTGCTTATTCCCGCGTTTTTGACGGGCTTCGCCGCAATTCTGCTGTTTGTTTTCGGCGTACGGCTTCCCTTTGATGTCCGCCCGCTTGTACCGGCGGGAAGAATTCTCATAGCGGGACTGCTGCTGTACGTGATCCTGCTCGCCGTGAGCATATATGCGTTTCATCGTCCTGTTACGTCGGAACTTTTTATTATGATTTTGTGGGCTGCGGGGGAACTGTGCGCGCTTTCCGCGCTGTATACGGCCGGACGATTCGGAACGCCCGCCGCAGTTGTCCTGAAGCTGCTTGTTCTTGCGGCGACTGTCTCAGGATTTATCTGCTATCTGCGTTATTATCATCTTGAAGGAACGGCGTCGTTTGTCGACGGGCTTATTCCGCTCGTCTCTGATGCGTTCGTTACAGCCGTGTTCCTCGTGCTGCATGCGTTCGCCTGAGCTGCAGCTGCCTTTTTTTTCGCAATCTGCTTCGCGGTATTTCCCGTGAAGCGGCATCAAAAGATTGTCTGCTGCCGGCTGTGATTCAACCGAAAATGAAACCTGTCATGGATAAAGAGCCGAGCGTACGTGCATCGTTGAACACAACGGGTTTATCACCGTCCGCAGCTCCGAGTGCATACAGCAGCGGCATAAAATGATCAGGTGTGGGAACGGCACGGCGGGCATCCTGCCCGGAAGAGGCAGCATTCATAACTGTCTGCACGTCTCCCGACAGGACTGCATTCTTCACCGTTCCGTCAAACGAATCAGCCCAGCCGAACCCGTCCGGCTTATCCCAGTCGATCATGCCCAGATTATGAACTACGTTACCGCTTGCAAAGATCAGTATGCCGTCGTCTCTGAGCGGTAGTAATTCCCTGCCCAGCTCATACTGATTCTTAAGTGATGCGCTGCGGTTCACGCTCAACTGTACAACAGGGATATCCGCTGCGGGATACATTCTGCACAGTACGGACCATGTACCGTGGTCGATTCCCCACGAGTTATCCGCACTGACGGGAGTATGAACGAGTTTTATTACTTTTTCAGCCAGCTTCGGGTTTCCTTCTGCGGGAAAACGCACATCGTACAGTTCCTGCGGAAAGCCGTACATATCATATATCTGTCTGGGACGGGGTACTGTCTGTATCCGTTCCCCTTCAGTGAACCAGTGTGCAGAAACCGAGAGAACGGCAGACGGACGGGAGATGTTTTCGGCGAGAGTCCGCCATGTTTCCGTAAATTCATTATTTTCGACTGCATTCATCGGAGAGCCGTGTCCGACGAATAAAACAGGCATTCTGTTACTCATGTACTATAAATATAGTCTCATTATGGCAGAAATATCTATAGGGAAACGGCCGCCGTCTGTATAATATTGCTCTGTTCCTTGATAACTGTTTCCACTGCGGGATATACTGTGTATATGGTGGATGCGAGAGATGTTCTTTTACTGGTTCCCGACGGGGGAGCCCTTTTTGAGCCGGCAGGAATTGCCGACATCCTTAATCAGGCAAATCAGTCCGCGCCGCCGGGTACTATGCTGTATAAAACCGTCATAGCTTCCGTCGGACAGTCTAAGGTCATCCGCGGGAAAGAAGAATTGTCGCTGCTGTCGAACGTATGCCTTTCCGAGCTTGATATAAAACGCCCGTGGGATACTATTTTTGTAATGAACAATGCTTCTGACAATGGGGAATCAGACGTTGCAGCCGCCTGGATTGCACAGGCATACAAGTACAGCAGGAGAACGGTTTCCGTCTGTGCGGGAGCCCTGATACTTGCACGTGCGGGCCTGCTTGCAGGAAGGAAAGCGACGACGCACTGGCGCCATTTTACAACCCTTGCAAAGCTGTCGCCTACAACGGAAATAGACAGAAATTCCATATTCGTCCGGGACGGAAATATATGGACATCTGCCGGAGCCAGTTTCGGTTTTGATCTGGCGCTGGCACTTGTTGCGGACGATATGGGAAGCGATACAGCCGGAATTGTTGCAAAGGAACTTGTTATGTATCTGCGGAGACCGGGAGGCCAGGCTCAGTTCAGCCGGTATCTTGCGTCACAGGCTGATCCCGATACATCGATCGGGCGGATCCAAAGCTGGGCTCTGGAACACTTGGACCGGAATCTGAGTGTCGAGGTGCTTGCCGGCCATGCGGCCATGAGCCTTCGGAACTTTTCTCGGGCATTTTCCCGGGAAACGGGTACTACTCCTGCGAGATTTATCGAAGACATCCGTCTTGAAGCAGCGCGTATACGCCTTGAACAGGGACATGAATCGCTTGATGAAATTGCTTCAGCCTGCGGGCTCGGTTCGGCACTGACGCTCAGGAGAATCTTTGAAAAACAGCTTGGTGTTTCTCCTTCCGACTACCGTCTGCGTTTTGGCATGATTTGATTCCTGATTGTCATTTATGCCATGCCCCGTATTTTGTATATTTTTATAAGAGACAGGAGGATAATATGATTACAATCGGTATTAACGGATTCGGACGTATCGGCCGGAATTTTCTGCGTGCAGCCTGGGGACGTCCTGATATTAAAATTGCCGCTGTCAACGATCTGACCGACAGTGCAACGCTTGCGCATCTGCTCAAACACGATTCAATTCTGGGTACGTTCGGTTACAATGTAACGTCCGGCCCGGGAGAAATAAAAGTCGGAGATGATTACATAAAAGTTTTTGCTGAGAAAAATCCTGCGGACATTCCCTGGAAGGAAGCGGGAGTCGATCTGGTTATCGAATCTACCGGACGTTTTACGGACAGGACTTCTGCGGAACTGCATCTTGGCCCGAACGGTGCAAAACGGGTCATCATATCCGCACCTGCGAAAGGCGACGATCTTACCGTTGTCATGGGTGTAAACGATACAGCGTATGATCCTTTAAAACACCGCATACTGAGCAACGGTTCCTGCACAACCAACGGACTTGCACCGGTCGCTTCGGTCCTGCATGAGACATTCGGGATAGAATACGGTCTTATGAATACGACGCATGCATATACAAACAGTCAGGTACTTCATGATCAGCCTGAAAAAAATCTGCGGGGAGCCCGGGCTGCGGCGCTGTCAATAGTTCCCTACACAAGCGGTGCTGCGAAAGCTATAGGAAAAGTTATACCCGCTCTTGACGGAAAACTGACGGGATATTCCCTCCGGGTTCCCGTACCTGTTGTGTCGATTGTGGATCTGACTGCAACACTTGCGCGCGACGTAACCGCTGAAGAAGTAAATGCTGCGTTCCTCACCGCATCTGAAGGACGGTTAAAAGGCATTCTCGGATACAGCGAAGAACCGCTTGTTTCCTCCGACTATCAGGGCGATCCCAGGTCATCGATAGTTGATGCCCTTTCGACTCTCGTTATAGGGAAAAGAATGGTGAAAGTACTTGCATGGTACGACAATGAGTGGGGCTTTTCCAACCGCCTTGTTGACCTTGCAGCGCTTGTAGACAAAAAAGGTATCTGAGACTGTAACAGACATCGATACGATCCTTACGATTGACCGGTGTCTGTTACGATATTTTCGGTAAACGATGCAGCGGTTTGTTGATTTATTTTGATGAAAGAGTTTTGATCCACTCCAGGTATGCATCCATGACGGAAGCGAGGAATGCTCTCGTTTTTTCGTTCTGGATTTTTCCATCCTCTCCGAGCAGAGCCGCTGCATTGCCGATGTATGCTTCGGGCTGCTGCATTGTCGGAATATTAAGCACAGTGAACATCTGCCGCAGCTGCTGCACGACTCCGAATCCTCCGAGGGCTCCGGGTGATACTCCGATTACGGCTGCAGGTTTCCCGTTCCAGACGTTGTGGCCCATCGGCCGGGAGGCGATATCTATTGCGTTTTTAAGAAGCGGCGGCACGGAGCGGTTGTATTCGGGGGTGACGAAGAGGACGGCGTCCAGTTCCTGTACTTTTTCCCGGAACTGTATCCATTCGGAAGGAGCTTTTCCTTCGTCGTCGAGGTCCTGGTTGTATATGGGCAGGTTGCCCATTTCCATTTCCGTAAAATCAAATTTACCGGAAGCAAGACTTTCCAATTCACGTGCTATTTTTTTAGTGAATGATTCTTTTCTGAGGCTTCCGATAAATACGCCCGTCTTCGGTTTTGTACTGTTCATGACATTATTCTCCTTAAATAAACACGATATAAGAGATTCCTGACATTAATAAGTATAACACTGTGTCCGGGCGGCTGCAATCTCACCGGTTATTTCGCACAATGACGGATTGCTTCCTCATAAATTGTGAATCCGGCTTCAAGCTGTGCGTCGGTAATGACGAGCGGTGCCAGAAAACGGATGACGTTGCTGTACGTACCGGCGTTTTCCATAAGCAGTCCGTGGTACGCCGCATACCGGATGATGTCGGACACAAGCTGCGGGGCGGGTTCCTTTGTTTCTCTGTTCTTAACAAATTCAATCCCGACCATCGCGCCGAGTCCGCGGACGTCTCCGATGCACTCGTATTTATCTTTCCATGAATTGAAGCGCTCCATGCACTTCCCGCCGATTTCATTCGAGCGTTCGACGAGATGCTCTTTATCGATTACGTCGAGGACTTTGAGACCCGCGGCGCATGCGAGTGCGTTGCCGCCGTACGTTCCGCCTATGACGCCGGCCGGAACGGAATCCATGATTTCATCCCGCGCGATAACTGCGCTGAGCGGAACACCGCCGGCGATTGATTTTGCCGTTGCCAGAATATCAGGTTCGCATCCGGCTTCCTTCCAGTATTCGGAAGCAAAAAGTTTTCCGGTGCGTGCGAAACCGGACTGAACTTCGTCTGCGACGAGCATGATGCCGTTTTCGTCGCATATCTTTCTGATTGCTTTTACGTATTCTACAGGCGCTGGAATGAATCCGCCTTCGCCCTGCAGCGGTTCAATGACGACGGCCGCCACGTACTGCGCAGGGGAGCATTCTTCGAACACGCTGGTGAATTTATTAACGTAATATGCAATCGCCTTGTCGTCGCTTATGCCTTCCGGTTTGCGGTACAGGTTCGGAAATTCGGCGCGGTACACACCGTCCGGGAACGGTCCCTGTCCGACTGCGTATGCTTTCTTTGACGTCATTGTCATCGTAAGCAGCGTACGGCCGTGGAACGCTCCCGACATAACGATGATGTTCGGGCGCTTTGTATATGCGCGTGCAATCTTGACCGCGTTCTCGTCGGCTTCCGCGCCGCTGTTCGCGAACATGACTTTATTATGCGTGCCGCGGACGGGAACGCGCGCGCCGAGTTTTTCCGCAAGCTCGACGTATCCTTCGTGTGTGACGATGTTGAACATGCCGTGGAAATACCGTTCGGCCTGATTCTGTACCGCCTTGACAAGTTCGGGATGCGCGTGGCCGACGTTGAGTACGCCGACGCCGCCGACCCAGTCGAGGAAATAGTTTCCGTCGACATCCTGTATGATTGCGCCTGCGGCTTTGTCGATGACGCACGGATAGACGCATCGTATGGCGTTCGGGACGACGGCCTGACGCCGTTTGATTACGGCTTCGGCTTTCGGTCCCGGCAGTTTTTCTGTGATAATTCTGGGTAATTCATCTTTCAGCATGGCAGAGCCTCCTAAAAAACATGCGGAAATTGTATTCAGTTGTATGTTAGCACATTAGAAAGTATAATAAAGCGGATATCCGCCTAAATATATATAAGAAAATTGTGCATAAAGCACATAAATGAGGTGAATCCTATGGCACTTACGCTCCAGTCGCTGTTCAATTCGACAGCGGATCTGTACCGTCTCAAACTGCTGGCCGGCAGAAAAGGGATGCATCATCCTGTAAGCTGGATGTACTATACCGAGGATACGAGCACAATCGATTTTATCCGCGGAGGAGAACTCGCGGTTACGACCGGCATGAACATCGGGCGGACGAAGCCGGGCGCAGCTGACGGATATGATTTTACCGTCGGATATCTGACCCGGCTTGTAACACGCCTGCACGAACTCGACGCGGCAGGTCTTATCATAAATACAGGGAAATATATCGGTGAGATTCCTGCCGAAATAAAACAGCTCTGCGATACGCTCCGCTTTCCGCTTTTTTCGATGCCGTGGGAAATACACATCGTGGACATCATGCAGGATTACGGGAACCGCATTGTAGGCGAACGGCAGAAACGGAAAACAACCGCCGAGCTGTTCTATAACGCGCTGTTCAATCCGCAGAAATTCGATGCGGCGGAACTTGCCGATACGAGTTTCGACAAAGCCGTGTCGTACGGAATCGTGCTGCTTGAACTTCCGGAAGAGCTTTTCCGGAAAAGCGACGACGAACTTTCGCGGTATATTGATTATTCGTTCAATGCCCGGTTCGATTTTCCTCAGTCGCTGTTCTGCTGGTTCGTTCACGACCATAAGATTGTCTACGTGTTTCACGACAATCCCGAGAAGCCCGGAGCTGCAATCGGCCGCGCCGCCGGGGAAGACCGGTTTTTCCGTTTTATGAAAACAGCCGTTTCGGGAACGTGTTCGTCTCCCGGCGGTCTGCTTCACGAATACGAACATGCCGTTCTTGCGCTGCGCTTCTGCCGTGACGGAGAACAGCTGTCGTACTACGGCAGGCTCGGTGTATTCAAACTGCTTTCCGAAGTACGGGACCGTGCGCTGCTTGAGCAGTATTATGAAGACGTCCTCGGAAAGCTCGCCGTACTCGGTGCGGAGAAGCGGGCAGATTATTTAAAGACGCTTCAGCTGTATATCGACAACGGCGGCAGAGTTGCGGCCGCAGCCACGGAAAACTCGACGCACCGGAATACGGTAAACTACCGGATCCGTAAAGTGAAGGAAATACTCGGAGCGGATATGAACAGTGCGGAAACCAGGTATTCCGTCCGTACCGCCCTGTATATACGCGAACTTCTGGACAGGACGAAATAATTTTTTTACGGAATAAGATGCAGATAAATAAGTAAGGCGGCGTGATTAAATAATATTAATTTCCGATAAATATTTTTTCAAAGGCTTGACACTTTAAAAGTATTCCGCTATGGTGAGTCCATATTTCAGATTAAACATGACAAAGACGTCGTTCACGGCCCTTACCGGCTCATGAACGGCGTCTTTTTTTGTTTTGAATGAAATCTCAGGAGGTATCACTATGAGAAAAAATCACGTAGTACTTTTAGTACTGGCACTCTGCGCGGCGGCGGTTCTTACCGTTTCGTGCAGCAAAAAAACAGAAGCGAAACCGGCTGCTGCGGAAACCTCTTCTGACGGTGCAAGTCCGTTCCTGCAGCAGCTCCGCAAAAACGGCGTGCTCAAGGTAGGTTCTTCGGGAGACTCTCCGTTTGCCTATATCGACCAGAAAACGGGAAGTTTCGACGGCGTCGACGCCGAAATCATCAAGGAAGCGGCAAAACGGCTCGGAATCCAGAAAGTCGAGATGGTCCTTATTCCGTTCAGCGAGCTGATTCTGAATCTTAACAACGGGAACATCGACATTATTGCGGACTGTATGTACACCCGCGCCGACCGGGGAGAAAAAGTTTACTTCGGCGACATCTGGTATACGCAGGGCGGCGGTCTTCTTGCTGCGGAAAAAAGCACTATAAACGGACAGACGACTTTTAATCCGAAAACGACCCGCGTCGGCTATACTGAAGGAACGGCGTGGCAGTACGTCGTACAGGGATGGCAGAAAGACGGCCTTATCAAGGAAGCGGTTGCTACGGGAGACCAGAGCGGTTCAATCGTTGCGCTCCAGTACGGTAAAATCGACGCGTTCCTTACCGACAGCACTGTCGTTGAGAGCCTCTTTGCCAATTCACCCGATACGTTGAAAGGGCTTAAACTCTGTTCCGGTTACACGGACGTCCCCGAAACAATCGGACGCATTGCTCCCGCCGTTTCGTTCGACCACATTGCGTTCATGAAGGAAGTCAACGGTGCGGTGATGACGCTCCGCGACGAAGGTTTCTTAGACAGCGTGTTCAAGAAGTACGGTCTTGACCCGAAACTTCACATGATTACGAACGACCCTGCACAGCGTTTGTGCACGGTCAATTCCCGAGACAACTGATCAGAAGTAAAGACAGCGGTGTCCCGGACGGGCGCCGCGAGCGAGGTGTGTATGGCTCTGCTTGAAGTGCGAAATCTCAGAAAAAGCTTTGGTGAATTGAATGTACTTCAGAACATAGATCTTGATATCTCAAAAGGCGAAGTACTCGTCATCATCGGACCGTCGGGAAGCGGCAAAAGTACGCTGCTGCGCTGTCTGAATCTGCTTGTGGAACCGACGGGCGGCACTATTTTGTACAACGGGCAGGACATTCTCGCCAAAAAATTCGACGTACCGAAATACCGGCAGCGCGTCGGCATGTGCTTCCAGCGTTTTAATCTGTTCCCGTTCATGACTGTCCTCGACAACGTGACGTTCGCTCCGCGCGGTCTTCTGCATCAGAAAAAGGAAGAAGCGGAGGAACATGCGTACGAGCTGCTCAGAAAAGTCGGGATGGAATCGAAGGCGGCCGTCTATCCGGGAACGCTGAGCGGCGGTCAGCAGCAGCGCGTTGCAATAGCCCGTACGCTTGCCATGAATCCTGAAATCATCCTTTTCGACGAACCGACAAGCGCGCTTGATCCCGAACTCGTCGGAGAAGTTCTGAACGTTATGCGCGAACTTGCGGCAGAAAGCATGACGATGGCGGTCGTTACTCACGAGATGCAGTTTGCGAAGGACGTGGCGGACCGCGTTGTTTTCGTCGACGGCGGTTATATTGTCGAAGACAGTTCCCCCGGAGAGATGTTCACTGCGCCGAAAAACGAACGGACGCGGATGTTTCTTTCCCGCATACTTACTAAATAACAGGAGGAGCTGCGATGAATGTACTGCAGAATTTAAACTGGACTAAGGCGTTTGCCGAACTGCTTCCCAAACTGGTGGGAAATGCGCTCTTCATAGTCGTCTTCGCAACTGTCGTCGGTTTTATAATCGGAATACTGTTCGGATTTTTACTTGCGCTTGCGCGCGTTTCAAAAAGCAGGGTGCTTGTGCGCGTCGTGATACTGTTTCAGGAACTTATCCGCGGAACTCCGCTTCTTGTCCAGCTTGTGTATATGTATTATGTTGTTCCGCTTCTCATCGAGCTTGTCATGGAACTCCTCGGTTTTCAGGGATTTAAACTGAATATGACGAGTCTTGTCGCCGGTACGCTCGGTCTGGGTATAAACTACGGTACGTATATTTCTGAAGTTATCAGAGGCGCGATAATTTCGGTCGACAAGGGGCAGATGGAAGCGGCGCTCGCGCTCGGATTTACGCCGCATCAGTCGCTCATACGCGTAGTCGTCCCGCAGGCGTTGAGCAGCTCGATTCCGGTATTCGGAAACTACCTTGTCATGCTCGTGAAGGATACGTCGCTTATGGCGTATATCACTGTTCCGGAATTCCTGCTTACGACGAAAGCGTATTGCACGCAGACTTTCCTTACGATAGAATCATATACGATTCTGGCACTTGTATATCTTGTTATCTGTATTCCGCTCGGTATTCTTACGAAATATATCGAACGCAGATGCAACCAGAGTAAACGGTGACGCACGGTGCGTTCAGGGAGAAACGATGAAGAAAGTAATAGTAACACTCGGCCGCGAATTCGGCTGCAATGCGCGTGAAATAGGCAGACAGCTTGCGGCAAAACTCGGAGTCGGTTTCTACGATCACGAACTTGTCGACCGCGCGGCGCAACGTGCGGGAATTTCAGGCGGAATGGTCCTGAACAACGACGATTTCGACTACGGCATGGACAAGTGCTTTTATACCGAGAAAGCAATCGAGGCACAGGGATTCGTGATTCGCGATATTGCAAATCACGAATCGTGCGTGCTGCTCGGCCGCTGTTCCGATTTTTTCCTTTCGGAATTTCCCGCCGTTCTGCACACCTTCGTCTACGCGCCGCTTCCGTACCGGATTCATCACGTGTCGGAAGCGTATAAACTCGACAGCAGAGCGGCCGAAAAACTTATTGCAAAAATAGATGAAAAACGCCACAGCTATTACCGTTATGTCACGGGACGCAACCGCGGCGACCGTCACGGCCGCAACCTGATGATAGACGTTGAAAAATTCGGCATAGAGGGAACTGTCGAACAGATTTATCAGGCATGCAGACAGCTCGGACTCGGGACCGAGTAATTATGATTACCGGCCGCTTCGTTTTTCGATGAAGACTTTTATTTTGACTCCGAACAGCCATCCGCGGGACGTGTAATCGGTATCGTCCTGCAGATTGCCTGTGTTTGAGACGACGAACTGCCATCCCGAATACACGTCGATCATACTTCCGACGGCGAAGCGGGAAAATGTGAGTGCCGGAAAATTCTGTTTCCAGCCGATGACGGGCATCGCGCTCATAACGGTGTCCTTCGGTACGGCCGGAACGTTTCCCGTACCGAAATAATTAAGAAAATCTATACCGCTTCCCGCTCCGATGTACAGCAGATCGAGGCCGCGTCCGAACGGATAATAATTTACATACAGCGAAAGACCTACCGACGTGCAGTATACGTCGTCGACCGACGTGGTGAACGTCATGTGGGAGAACGTTCCCTTGACGGACAGATAATCGAATACTTCCCGTTCGAGACTGAATCCCAGCCCCCAGCCGTTGTTCTGTATTCCCGTAAGCAGATATCCTGTTTCGAGTGAAAAGATAGTCCGCGGTTCGGCGTGCAGGCCGGCATTTTCCGCCGGATACGCCGCTGCCGTGCAGAAAATAATTACCGAGGCAGCAGCGGCTTTGTATATGCGTCCGGATTTCATCGGCGTCCCAGAGGATGAGCGCCGCCCGCCACGCAGCCTCCGTCGCAGATAATATCCGCACCGGTAAGATATCCGAGCCTTTCGTCGACGAGAAACGCGAACAGCTGTGCGATTTCTTCAGGCTTTCCCGGCCGTTTTATTGCGTTGTATTTTACGTACGCAAGCGCCTCGTCCTTTTCGAGTGCGCCCATCGGCGTTTCGAAATTTCCCGGCGTGACGCTCAGAACGCGTACGCCTTTTTCTCCGAACCGTGCGGCATCGGTTTTTGCATACCAGATGACGAAATGCTTGCTTATTCCGTACGCGACGCCTGCCCGGAATTTTTTCGGGAAAAGATTCACGCGCGCCATCATTTTTCTGAAGAATTTTTTTGTGTCCGTGCGGCACAGAGGATACGTTTTCTCCGGCATTATGAACTGCGGCGTAAGATACGCCGACATCGACGACGTGTCGATAATGCATCCGCCCGCCGCCATCACATTGAAAAATGCGTCGTTGATGTTGATTGTGCCGAGCGCGTTTCCCTCCATGATTTTTGCCGCATCTCCCATGTGAGGCGAAAGTCCCGCCGCATGTATGACCGCTTTCACTTCGCCCACGGACGCTGCCCGGCGCGCGAGTGCATCCGCCGCCGCCCTGTCTGCGATGTCGCAGTTGACGGCTTCTGCTTCCCCGCCGAACGCCTGAAGCTCCTGAACGGCGTCTTTCAATTTTGCCGCCGTTCTGCCCGCCAGCACGACGTAATATCCCTGCTGTGCGAGGATGCGTGCCGCCGCACGTCCCATTCCGCTTCCACCTCCGGTGATGACGCATACTTTTTTCATGCAGCCGGTCCTCCGTCTGCAAGCGTGATTTTTTCTTCGCGTGCAAGCCATGCAATCGTATCGCTGATTGATTCTTCGAACGGCCTCGTCCTGAAATGCAGTTCATCCCGCGCTTTTGTACAGTCGAAATTATTATTTCTTGTAAGGTTATAAACGGCGAAACTTGTCATACGCTGCGGTTTCTTCGTGATTCGTTCGATGATGTCGCTCGCCTTTCCGAGAATTTTTCCGGCGCCTGCGGGAAGAATAGTAGTCACTTCCTTTGTATGCGTAAGTTCCGCGAGAATATGGAACATCTGTTTCATGGAAACGCATTCGTTGCCCAGAATGTATCCTTCGCCCTTCCGTCCCGCGTCGGTGCACGTCACGATTGCATCGGCAAGATCGCGCACGTCGACCGCGTTGAAACTTCCCGCAACGCCCGCTGTAAGTTTTCCCGCGCAGTACTCCATGAGGAAACTCGCGACGGGACCGAACGCATAATCATCCGGTCCGCAGATTCCGGTCGGAAACACGATTGATGCGTCGAGGTTTTTGCCGCGCACGGCATCCATGACAATCTGACTTCCCAGCGCTTTGCTTTTTCCGTAATACCCGGTGACCAGGTCGGGATTGTACCGGTCAACCTCTGTAATGGGCACCCCGCCGGGTAGTTCGGGAATGGCGCTTGTCGAACTGACGTGCACGAGTTTCAGTACATGATTTGAGACGCACATGTCGACAATGTTCTGTGTTCCCTTTACATTCACAGCGTATACTTTTGGACTGTAATCGGGATTGACGGTAACGATTGCAGCGCAGTGTATGCAGACGACATCCGTATCCGCAGGGACGGAAAAGAACCGCCCGAGACTTTCGGTGTCAGTTACATCTCCGACGAATACGTCGACCTCTTTCGGGACGCGTGTTGCGGCCGGATCCCCCTTGAGAACGAGACCGCGGACTTTTTTTCCGTCCGCAAGGAGTCTCGCGGCGACGCTTGAGCCGAGATTCCCCGCAACACCTGTGACAAGGTATATTTTATTTTCCATGTTGTTAACCTCCGTAAATTTGGTTATAGTTATCCGGTTGCTGCGGAAACAATACTGCATGAACATAAACCGTACATAAACGCGGCGTAAACTGAGCGTAAACATCGAAAAAGAGCAGGGAAAACATGTTTCACATACTGATTGCTGAAGACGACAAAAATCAGAGGATACTTTTGAAAGCCGTCCTCCGTGAAAACGGTTACGAGGTTTCCGAAGCCGGAGACGGGGAGGAAGCGCTCGACGTGCTCGACAATATGCACATTGATCTCCTCATCGCCGACATCATGATGCCGAGACTCGACGGATATGAACTTACCCGGCGGCTCCGCGAATCCCGGAGTACGCTGCCCGTTCTCATGCTTACGGCAAAACAGCTCCCGGAGGAAAAAAGGCGGGGTTTTCTTGTCGGTACGGACGACTATATGACGAAACCCGTCGACGAGGAAGAGATGATTCTGCGTATTAAAGCGCTGCTCCGCCGTGCGCAGATAGTGACGGAACACAAACTTTCCATCGGAAGCGTGACGCTTGATTACGACGCGCTGACCGTGACCCGCGGAGAAGAAACAGTCGCACTGCCTCCCAAAGAATTCTACCTGCTGTACAAACTTCTGTCGTACCCGGGAAAAATATTTACACGGATTCAGCTCATGGACGAGATATGGGGAATGGACAACGACAGCGCCGACAACACCGTGAACACGCATGTCAACAGACTTAGAAACAGGTTCGAAGAATGGAACGAATTCGAGATTGTGACGGTCCGCGGACTCGGATATAAGGCGGTGAGGAACGTATGAAAAAAGAAACAAAATCGGCGCTCGGAAACGCGGCGGTAGTTCTGCTGTTTGCGTTTAATAATATTGTTATGCTGCTTTTCAGTATGGCGCTCGCAGCCGGTATCTCTCTGGTTCTTCTCCGATTTAAACTCCTCTCCGGAGATTTTTACAGTCATCCGTCTGCGCCGTTTATTTTTGCACTGCTTGTAGGGATAGCGCTTGCAGTAATAACGGCGTTTATCAACCGGCGGCTTATGCGCCGGTATCTGTCGGTTCCGGTAAAAGCGCTTAAACAGCTTGCCGCCGGAAATTTCAAAGCGGAAATCGACTTCGGAAATCTGCCCATACCGAAGGAATACACAGAACTTGCCGATGTGTTCAACGAAACCGCACGGGAACTGGGCAGCATTGAAATTATGCGCAACGATTTTATTAATAATTTTTCCCATGAATTCAAAACGCCGATTGTGTCGATTCAGGGTTTTGCAAAACAGCTGCAGCGGCAGAATCTTCCCGAAGAACAGAGAAAGGAATACACTGATATTATTATTCATGAAGCAGGCCGGCTTGCCCGGCTTTCTGCGAACATTCTCAGTCTGTCGCGGCTTGAAGCGCAGACAATTCTTACCGGCACAACGGTCTACGACCTTGCCGAACAGCTGCGCAGTACGATTCTGCTGCTCCAGAATAAATGGGAATCCAAACGGATGGAGCCGGAACTTAATCTCGACGAACTGCAGATAACGGGAAACAGGGAACTTCTGGCGGAAGTGTGGACGAATCTCATCGACAATGCGGTTAAATTTTCACCGGAGGGCGCAAAAATCCGTATATTTCTGTATGCGGAAGAAACGGACGCTGTTGTAAAAATACAGGACTTCGGGAACGGCATAAGCGAAGAGGCAGGAAAACACGTTTTTGAAAAATTTTATCAGGAAGACGGGTCGCATACGGTTGAAGGCAACGGACTGGGGCTTGCTGTTGCAGACCGGATTGTGCGCCTGCACGGCGGGCGCATCACCGTGGAAAGCACGGTCGGGAAGGGCAGCGTGTTTACGGTGACGCTGCCGTGTTCCGCCGGCGATGCCGGTGTTTCGAAAGCGTAATCACAGCAGGTTTCTTTCCGTTTCTTTCATTTTGTCTTCATAATGCGCCACTTTCCATGCAAGCCGTTCTCTGCCGGCCTGCATTTCAGCGATACGCTCGTCGAGCGCTGCAAGCTGTTCCTCAAGCAGCGCTTTTCGTGCGTCATGTGTTGATTCGCCTTCCTGAAGAAGCGCCACATATTCAGTAAGCGCTTCGATTGAGATGTTTGCATTTCGCATACATTTTATGAATTCAACCCAGTTGCAGTCCACTTCGGTAAAATCGCGGAATCCGCTCTTGTCGCGTGTGACCGGTGGAAGAAGACCTATTCGTTCGTAATACCTGAGTGTGTCTATCGAAATATCATATTTCCGGGAAACTTCTGCAATTGTCATTTTTTTTCTCCTATTAAAAAATCAAGCGGAGCTTATCCGCGTCGGGCGGTTTTCCGTCTCTGCAGAAAGCGCAGTACGATATACCCGGTTTCCGCAAAGACCGCGCATATGCATATGTATTCCGCGTAGAATACAAACACGTTCTGTGACGGATCAAAGAAAACGAACTGCTGCCGCAGGAAAAGATACGACAGTATTTGTTCTTTCATACATGCATATATTCCGTATGCAGAAATAATAATCAGCATGATGCCTGAAGGCAGCGCATGTATTCCCGGTCCTTTTGCGGCTGTATTTTTTCCGGCATAACCGGCGCAGTGCAGTCCTATGTGAATCGACATGAGCACGAAATACCAGTGCGAACAGAACAGATGCAGCACGCGTCCTTCGGCTGCTGCTCCGCCGAACGGCAGGAAAGCGAATATGTAGTTTGAAATAGTAGTACTGCTTAAAACCAATCCGGCGGCCGCAGCGGCAAGGAGTATGTTGACAGCAGTGATGAATATGCGCGAGGGAGTGTATGTTCCTTTGAACAGGGATCCGTACCATCTGCGGTTCAGCAGAATGTGTACCGTCCACAGTATGAAGAGCAGTATGCCGAGTATTTCATGCCAGAGGTCTCCGAGTATAAAACGTCCCATAAGCGCAATCGAAATACCCATCATGAGTATATCGGTTATTATTTTAAGCAGTCTGCGGTTATTCACAGCGGATCCCTTTTAATCCGACTGTTTTTGTACGCCGATTTTTCTCAGCCATGCGGAAACATCTTTTTGTGCGCCTGCCACGCGTTTATAATGCACATGGAGCCCATCCTTTTCCACAACAGCTCCCGGAGCGGATTTCTGTATCGCATCGATAGTTTTCAGGAAACCGCTGCCGCCGCTTGTGCAGAACGGAATTATTTTTTTTCCGGAAAGATCGTTTTCCCCGAAGAACGTGTACAGCGCCATCGGCATATCATACCACCAGGTTGGGAAACCGACGAATATCGTGTCGTACTGCTCGATGTTGTTAATTTTTGAGACGACGGGAAGATACTTCCCTTCGTTTTTTTCTTTTTTTCCTTCAGACACGACGTCGTTATACGCCGATGCGTACGGTTTCTGCATTTTTATTGCAAACAAATCCCCTCCTGCATCCTTCTGAATCATACGTGCAACAGCTTCGGTGTTGCCGGCGATTTTTCCGTCGTACATTATGCGGCTGGCTCCGCTGTCGACGTCGGTTTTTGTTCCGGCAGTCTGATTGCCGTACAGGGAAAAATATACAATCAGGTTTCTGCTTTTTACCTGTGCTGTCCCCGTTGCGGCAAACAGTACAGCCGTCACCGCAAGTATGTATAATTTTTTCATATATGCTCCTATGCTTTTTTGCCGCTGAGGCCGGTTGTAAACCGTATCGCCGGCTTTTCCGTCAGATAAACTCTCTTACAAGATACATTCCGGAGTATACTCCAGGTCAAGTACTTCCGGTATTTACTCGGGCACCGTAACCATGATTGTTACACGTATTGCAGTTGCAGCGTCTGAATCTTTTTTTATTCCCGCTTTTGCAGGAATTGCTGTTAATCCTGCAAACAGCGCCGCTCCGGCAGCATAGTATAGCCACGCAGCCGAACCTCAGGTAAAAATAATTTTCATATTTTATACCTGATCGGTATTTTTTACTATGAGCCGGATCTATACTGCCGGAAACAGATTCTATATTTTTTCTTCCAACCTCCACAGGTTCCTGTCGCGTCTGAAGAATACGCACGTGAATATGCCGAGGAACGCAATCACGAAAAAGAAGAGTGCCGCTCCGGAACCTTTTCCGCTGCCGAAAAGGAGGAACAGAATGCCTCCCGTACGCTGCATGTGCATAACGGGTTCGAACACCTTATCCACGAGGAAGCCTCCGAGAAAGTACCCGGCAGGAATTGTAAAGAACTGTAATGTATTTCGTACGGCATATACGCGTCCCTGAAGTTCGACAGGAATGTATTCGCGGAGTATCGCATCAAGATTTGCATTCATGAGCGGAATAAAAATCCATCCGAGAAAGCCGCCTGCGCACCACACCGGTACGGTTCTGCCGAACGCAAGAATAAAGTTTTCAAAACTCATGGAAAACAGGAGCGTATTGCAGATGACCCGTATGCGGCTCTTTGGTTTTCCGAGGAGCGCCGCAATAATGCTTCCCGTAAGCATCGCAATGCCTGTGACTGCATTTACGGTACCGAGTGCCCGCTGTCCTCCGTTCATACGCGAGAGAAGCATGACAGGAAACGCAGCCTGGTACATGGAAGCAGTCAGATTGATGCATGCAAGGAACAGGATCAGGTCAAAAATGCCGCGGTTCCTGTGCAGGTATTTTATTCCCGTTCCCGCCGACGTTATAAATGATTCTTTTTTTTCTGCCGGTACGTTGTTATCCGGAATCCGAATGAAGAAAAGCAGCGTAATGAATGCAGCACCGAATGTCAGCAGGTCAAAACAGAGTACGACTGTTATTCCGGCAAATGCAAGAAACGCAGTCGCAAGTATGGGCGTACATATCGAATTCAGTGCGTTTGAAAAATAGCGCATACCTCCGATTTTCTGGTAATATTTTCGCGGAAGAATGCGTGAAACCGCAACCTCCGATGCAGGCTGCTGGACGGTGTTCATCAATCCGTTAAGGGCGTTAAGAATATAAAGGTGCCATAATGCAAGCGTACCGGTCCTGAGCAGCAGAAGGACCGTAACAGTTCCCGTTACTGCGACAGTATCGCATACAAGCATAATACGTTTTTTGTTCCAGCGGTCGCTTATAGTTCCTGCAAATATGCTCAGAATTACATACGGCGCATAGGAACATATCATGAGAAGTGATGTAGCTAGTGCGGATTCTTTCTGCTCGTACGACCATATGACAAGCGCATAACTTGTCATTGCGCTGCCGAGTCCGGAAAACGATTGAGTACTCCACAAAAGCAGAAAAGCCTTTGCTTCTGATAAGAATGAATTACTATGTTTCATTTGACTTTGCTCCTGATAAATACTGAAAAATAAGCAGAGATGCAAAGTCCGGAGAGACGAAAACGAATTACTTTTTCTCCATACAGGAACTGCTGCGCAGGTTATTAAAAACAGGCAGCGTATCTCTCAGACCCTGCATGGAGCGGAAACAATACACAGTATCATGCTTAAAACATAACGGAAGCGGCCGGTTTTGACAAGGATCGGAACGTAAACCCGTAAGTCATATGCATGACAGTAACAGAACCGGATTTGACGCTTACAATAGGCCGCATAGTGAATTGTCATGAGGCCTGTGTTTTTTCACCACCAGCCGGGTGGTGAAACGCCATACGGCTTATGTTTTTTCATTACCAGCCGAGTGATGAAACGCCATACGGCTGGTTTCTTTTCACCACCAGCCGTGTAGTGAAAAATTCTGCGGCCTGTGTTTTTTTACTATCAGCCGGGTGATGAAACGTTACACGGTTTGTTTTTTCCTCTATTTCAATCAAGGGACCGGGCGGAATACGTTTTGCTTCAGGGATATCAAATGTTTGTATCCGGTTTATATTGTGGTACAGTATGGTATCTCTCTTTACGTAAGGCTAAAAGAGAGGTTTTATTGTATAAAATCTGATAATATTACAGCAGAACAAAGTTAGGAGAACTGGTATGGACTGGATTACCAAACTGAACGAAGCTGTGTCATATATCGAAGAGAATCTGACCGGCACTGTCGACTGCGGAAAGGCAGCTGAAATAGCGGAGTGCTCAACATATCACTTTCAACGGATGTTTGCATACCTGGCAAATACGTCTTTGTCGGAATATATCCGCAGGCGGAAGATGTCGCTTGCGGCTGCCGATCTGCAGCACGGAGATAAAGTTCTTGACGCAGCGCTCCGGTACGGATATGAATCACCGACTGCGTTTAACCGCGCATTCAAAGCCGTTCACGGAATTGCACCTTCCGCAGTAAAGAAACAGGGGGCGCTGATAAAGGCCTTTCCCCGTGTGTCATTTACCGTCGCTGTTACCGGCGGAACGGAACTGTCTTACTTTATTGCAAAAAAGGAAAGTTTCCGTATTGCAGGAATAAGCATTGAGCTGGACAATGATCTTGAAAAGAATTTTGCAAAAGTACCGAAGATGTGGATGAAAGCCGCTCTTCTGGGAACGGTGAAAAAAATTGCGTCCCTGCAGAACAATCCCTCCCTGCCTGGTATTCTCGGGGTAAGCATTCCCGAATCAGACGACAAATGGTCGTATTATATTGCTTCGGCCACTGATAAAGATACGGGGCACAAATTCAGTTCCCGGGTAATTCCCGCATTTACCTGGGCGGTGTTTCCGGGAGAAGGAACGAACAGGGATATTCAGCTGCTTGAGAAGCGTGTCGTCACCGAATGGCTGCCGTCTTCAGGCTATGAGTACGACAACGGTCCTGACGTCGAAGTGTATCTGACACCAGATCCGAAACACGCAAAATACGAAGTGTGGATCCCTGTCGTAAAAAAACAGAAGATGCAGCAAAGTGCCGGAAAGGAATATTGACAAAACTGCTGAAAAATATAATAGTTGTTATTAACAACTATTATGAAAACGACAGACAGTAAACTTATCAGAACGTTTGTCCGCGAATATTACCGGCAGCAGCGCCTTCAGTCGTGCTCCTGCCGCATTCCGGCAACACAGTGTCATATACTCAACGCACTCGGCGATGCAGGCGGGACCCTGCCCCAATCAGACCTGACTGCGTATCTGGGACTCGAAAAAAGCTGGGTTTCACGGGCGGTGGAATCGCTTGCTTCGGACGGTTCTCTGGTAAAATCAAAATGCTGCACTGATGCACGGTGCAGTACGCTTATGCTTACTGATGCAGGTAAGAAACGGTATGAAGATCTGAATGCCATTCTTGACGCGCAGGCGTCCGGTATTATGAATAACATCCCTTCGCCGGAACGGGATCGGGTCAGAAAGAGTCTGAAGCTGCTTTCAGACGCGCTTACGAAAACGTCCGCTCCCTGTTCCTGCGGAAAGCCGCGTTCCGTTTCCGTCGTCATAAGGCAGGCGGAACGTGATGATCTTGGCCCGATACGGTCTCTCTTACAATCACGGAAGCTCCCCTATGAAGACCTTACAGCCGGTATGCTGACTGATTTTGTTATCGCCGTATCAGGAAATAAAACTGCCGGCTGTGCCGGTTTTGAAAAGTACGGAAACTGTGCGCTGCTCAGATCCGTTGCTGTCGCGGAAGAAGCGGCGGGATGCGGTACGGGCAGAGCACTTGTTGCAGCTGTTGAAAAAAAAATGGCCGTTTCGGGCATTCAGTCCGTTTATCTGCTGACGACAGATGCGGTTTTCTTCTGGGAGCATTTCGGGTACACCGTGGTGGAACGACGCTCTGCGCCTGCTGCGGTCCGGAACAGTTTTGAATATACATCTGCCTGTCCGTGTACGGCAAAACTTATGAACAAACAGATCAGTATATGACGTTTTAATAAAGAGGTAAAAATATGATACGGACAGCAGCTAAAAACGATGCAGCAGCGGTATGTGATATTTACAATTATTATATACTCAACACATCCGTTACGTTTGAAGAGCAGGCAGTCTCCGTTACAGAGATGGAACAGCGTATAACTGATCATCTGAAGGACTACCCGTGGCTTATGTTTGAAGACGACACAGGAAGAGTTACTGGATACTGCTATGCATCAAAATGGCGGACCAGACCGGCATACAGTCACTCCGTTGAACTGAGTGTGTATGTGGACAGGAATGAGCATAAGAAAGGTATTGCATCAGCACTGTACGGGACATTATTTCCCCTGCTGCAAAACAGTAACGTGCACGCGGCTGTTGCAGGCATTGCCCTTCCCAACGAACCGAGCCGCCTGCTTCACGAAAAATTCGGTTTTACAAACGTTGCAAGGTTCAGGGATATAGGCAGGAAATTCGGAACGTGGACCGATGTCGGCTACTGGGAATATATTTTCTGAAGGGAACTACCCTCCGTCTTCCAGTAGTGTTTCTTTAGAGGTTCCCTTTAGTTTCCCTCCGGCTGCGGTAAAGTAAACCACTTTGCCGTTTTATTTGCAATTCTGACGAGCGTCAGCATTACCGGAACTTCTACGAGTACACCGACGATGGTTGCGAGAGCGACCGGACTTCCCGTACCGAACAGCGACACTGCAACTGCAACCGAAAGCTCAAAAAAATTCGACGCACCTATCATGCCTGCAGGGGCGGCAATCGTATACGGCAGTTTCAAAAGTCTGCATGCACCGTACGACAGAAAGAAAATAAAGAATGTCTGTATGACAAGCGGTACGGCTATGAGTACGATGTGCAGCGGATTGTTCAGGATGACGCGGCCCTGAAATGAAAAAATAATAATAAGCGTAAGCAGCAGTCCGACTGTTGTTACGTTCTTGAACCGGGGAATAAAGTTCGTCGTGAGCCATTCAGAACCTTTCTTTCCTGTTATAATAATTCTGGATATGATTCCGGCTGCGAGCGGAATAACGACGAAAAGAACAACCGACAGTACAAGCGTTGACCACGGAATGTGTACGCCGCTCACCCCGAGCAGGAACGCAACAATCGGAGTGAATGCGATAAGGATAATAAGATCGTTTGTTGCAACCTGAACAATCGTATACGCCGGATCTCCATGAGTAAGGGAACTCCAGACAAAAACCATGGCAGTGCACGGGGCGGCGCCAAGCAGCACGGCACCGGAAAGATATTGCCGTGCCAGTTCGGGAGATATGATGTTCCTGAAAACGATGAAAAAGAAAAAGTATGCAATGCCGGACATGGTGAACGGTTTTACGAGCCAGTTTGCAATCCATGTAACGAACAGACCCTTCGGATTTTTTCCGACGTCTTTGATGCTCCTGAAGTCGACCTTGAGCATCATGGGATAAATCATGAGCCAGATAAGTATGGCAATCGGTACGGAAACGTGTGCGTATTCAAACTTTCCGAGAAAGGCGGGGATGCCCGGAAACACGGTTCCGATACACACTCCCGCTGCCATACACAGGATCACCCAGAGCGACAGATATTTTTCAAAAAAACCGATAGCCGGCCCGTCTGCTTGTTTCATTTTCCGTCGGCCTCTGACTTTTTTCAGAATTGCAGCAGCTGCATCTTTTGTCAGCACTCTGCCGAAAGAAACGACTTTACCGTCGACGACAAGGGCAGGAGTGCTCATGACGCCGTATGAGGCTATCTGTGCAAAATCGGTAATGTGTTCCACCGTCGTATCCATGCCGAGTTCCGCGAGCGCTTCTTTTACGGCGCCTTCGAGTGCGTTGCATTTTGCACAGCCGGAGCCGAGTACTTTAACCGATGCCGTCTTTTCTTCAGCAGCTGGTTGGACTTGTGCCTGACCTTCGGGTTCTCCGCAGCAGCCGTTTGATTTTTGTGAACTGCAGCATGCTTCCGCTTTTTCAGCAGTTGCTTTTTCCGCTTCTTTCTTTTTTCCGAATAAACTCATACGATATAATCTCCTTCTGCAGTGTATATCTGCAGGATGAATGTATCACTGATTCCGTTAAATCTCCTGATATTCACGGTGGAATATCAGGAGACTTAACGGACCGTGTTTTTTATGGGACCTTCTGAAAACTTCAGCTTTTGGAAGGTTTCTTATAGACCAGTTGTCCTGATTCAATCCGCTGTATCAGGTTTCTGATGTCCGCTTCTATTTTCTGTATGACGGCGGTAAACTCGTCGTCGCTTTTTCCTGTCGGATCGTCCAGCCCCCAGTCTTCTCTCCATCCGCAGGGAAGGACGGGACATTTGACGCCGCACCCCATCGTAATGACGATGTCTATGCGCGGCAGTTCCTGAATACGCTTCGGGTGCTGTGTCAGTTCCATGTCGATGCCGTATTTATCCTTCATCAGGCGTACGGCATCAGAATTGATGCTTTCCTTCGGCTCCGTTCCCGCGGACATACTTTCAAACACCTTCGCGCCCAGTACTTTTCCGAGCGCTTCGGCAATCTGGCTGCGGCACGAATTGTGCGTGCAGACAAACGCGACCTTCGGCAGTTCTAGCTGCAGCATGAACAGCCACCTCCCGTTTCAGACACCGGTTTACCGTGGGGCGGGACCCAGCCGGTATCATCTCCGACATAGGTGATTGAACCTGTCGGACAGACGTTACCACATCCGTGGCAGTGATCGACACAGCTTACGGGCTGGACGACGACCGGTGATGGTGCTTTTGCCTTATCATATACACCATGCCCGCATTTTGCCGAGCACGTACCGCATTCAATACAGGTTACATAATCAATAACCGGATACCATTTTTCTGCCATACTCATTACCTCTCTTTTATGTGAATAAAAAGCTGAAAATATTAAACAGATAACCGACCAGTATAATACCGGCGGTACAGATACCGACAAACAGTGCCAGCAGCCGCGGTTTTACCGCCTTCCTGAGCATGATTATTGATGGAAGACTCAGCGTCGTTACTGCCATCATAAAGGAAAGTACAGTACCGAGCATAGCGCCCTTTGAAAGAAGCGCTTCCGCAATCGGAATCGAGCCGAAGATATCAGCATACATCGGAATACCGACGACGACTGCCAGCAGCACACCGAACGGATTGTTGCTGCCCAGTACTTTTTCAACGGCGCTTTCCGGAATCCAGTTATGAATGACGGCTCCGATGCCGACACCCACAAGAATGTAGGGAAATACCTTTTTAAACGTTCCCGCCATCTGATCCCGTGCATAGAGCAGTCTTTCCGCCTGCGTAAGTGACGGTCCGTCGGTGTCTGCAAGTTTCGTCGTGCGGATAAAATCTTCTACATAGTTTTCCATATGCATCTTTTCTATAAGCGTTCCGCCCGCGACGGCAATTATCAGACCGGTCACGACATATGCTGCGGCGACCTTTATACCGAAGATGCTGACAAGCAGCAGCAGGCTGCCCAGGTCTACCATCGGCGAAGAAATCAGGAACGAAAACGTAACGCCGAGAGGAAGGCCTGCACTCGTAAAACCGATGAACAGCGGAATGGACGAACACGAACAGAACGGTGTTACTGTTCCGAGCAGCGCGCCGATGCAGTTTGCCCATACCCCGTGGAACCGGGCCATGATTTTTTTGCTCCGTTCCGGCGGAAAATAACTTTGTATGTACGAAATAAGAAAGATAAGTACGCAGAGCAGAATTGTGATTTTTATGACGTCATACAAAAAGAACTGGATGCTTCCTCCGATCCGTGCAGATGTATCAAGTCCCGTCAGGGCTAATCCCTTACCTATAACGGCATTCAGCCATTTCATGCCGAGTACCTGGTTCTGTATAAAATTCCATATCATTTGCAGCTGCACTCCTTACCGTCTGCCGGTGTACAGGTCAATTGACCGATAAATTCCTTAAAAGTTTTCAGCGTCGTACAGTTGAGCGAATAATGCGCCCATTTGCCTTCACGACGGGTTTCAACCAGTCCGCACTCACAGAGAATCTTCATGTGGTGCGACAGTGTCGGCTGGGTGATGTTGAATTTTTCCAGCAGTTTGCAGGCGCACATTTCTCCTTCCGCCAGCATCAGCACAATGTCGAGTCTGTTCCCGTCACCGAGCGCCCGGCATACCTGTGCAATTTCATCTGATGTCATAGCTAACCTCATATAGATAAATATCAATGTGAATATACATAATACATAGATGATTGTCAATATATTAATCCATTGTTTGACGGAACCAGCAGATACTACTATACTTGTATATATATAATCTGCCGTAAAAGAATATAACGGCAGAGGAGGAGGCTCGTGATAACTGAAAACAATACTCAAAATGTAAAAAAGCTTCGGCTTGGGATAGGGTTTGCAACGGGAAGAAAAAGTTTCAGCAGGGTACTGAATGCATATGCTGCAAGCTGGAATTTTTCCATGAAAAATGAAAACATGCCGGATATTGAATTGTCGCTTTTTGTTGCCTACGATACAGACTACAATCATACACAGACAACAGACTACACAAATCTTCCGCAGGATATCGTCGATCTTTTTGAGGATATTACTTTCAGCGGAATAAAAGACAGCAGGAAAAGAATAGAAAGATACTACAGGGAATACGGGTTGTCGGAACACGACTGTTCGTTTCTTTTTGATAACGGATATGCAGGAAAACGGAACCGTATACTGCTTGCTGCTATTGAAAAAGGAATTGATTATCTTTTGTTTCTTGATGACGATGAGTATCCTATTGCGGTAACGGAGGGGGACTATCAGTGTCTCTGGAGCGGACAACGGATATTCCGGCAGCATCTTGAAAATATTGCACACGCAGACATTACCTGCGGTTATCACTGCGGGTACGTATCGCCCATTCCGCGGATTACGTTCAATGAAGAGTTATCGGTGAATTCTTTTAAAGAATTTATTTATGCAATCAGCAACGATGCCATTAAGTGGGATTCCATCTACAAACTTATGGAAAACGGCGGAGTGACGTATGCGGACAAAGAAATGCTTATTAAAAACAGCCCGTTTGAAGAACAGGAAGAGAATCACTGCAAGTTTATTTCCGGTTCGAATCTTTGCATTAATCTTACCAGCCCTGAACGCACTTTTCCGTTTTTTAATCCTCCCGAAGCCCGCGGGGAAGATACTTTTCTGAGCACACTTCTTACCGATCGTTCTGTGATACGCGTCCCTGTCTATACTTTCCACGACGGATTTCAGGAATACAGGCGGCTGCTTGACGGAGCGCTGCCGATCAGGCTTAATCCGATTACGGCGAATTCTGCTGCGGTAAAAAAGCGGTTCTACAATGCCTGTATCGGATGGGTCCGTTATAAACCGCTGCTTATGTATCTTACAGATCCTGCCGGATTCGACCGGAATGTCAGGGAAATAACGGAAGCGTTTTCTCATACGCTGACTTTACTTTGCGGCTATTTCGGAATGAACGATTTTATGAACATTATGCCCGAATTTACGAAGTACGTCCGGAATGTCGGCAGACACGCCAACCGTTTTCAGAAGACACAGAAGCTTTGGGCACAAATTATGAAGTCAGTGAAACACGTATCATAAAACACCGGTACCGCATTCATACAGGTGAAGGGATATCCGTTTTCTGCACGTCCTGATATATCCTCTGATACCGGCGGGGATCGGAGAACGATGAAAAACACAGAATACCGTGCCTTGTCTGAAGTGAACGGCATCCCTCCCATCCTGCCTGACTGAAAATACGGATCAGAAAGGAGCTGCAGTACATCGCGTCCTGATTCCCGGAGCGGTACAAATTGTCGAAAGGTACGGCTTTATTGACTGCATCTGCCGCCGCCGCTATTGTCCGCATCCGTACCGCATCGTCCATGCAGGGGCGGTAGACGGCGTCGGTTCCCGGTGCGCTGTGCCGGAGAAAGCCGCGGAGCGTTTCCAGCTGCACGCCGTTGACGCCGCTCAGACCGGCGGCGACGGAATGAACGACAAGTATATTTTCCCTGCCGATATCAGCGGACGTCTCACCGAATCCGATGCGTTTTTCGGGAAACAGACAGCCTGCCCCGGCGAGGTCCTTTTTACCGACAATCAGCGCGCAGTGACTGCAGTGCGTACCGTCGTGCAGGTACCATGCGATTACGCTGCTTAGAGGCCCTTTGCCCCGCCTCAGAATCACGTCGCCGGAAGCAACCGTTGCAGAGAGCTGAGTATACGATGCGGACGTCATGCGTACAGTATAGCACGAAAGCATGTCTTCTACAGTAAATAATTTTCAGCGATTTGTTGTACGATCTATAAGAATACGGAGTATAAACCAGTTGTTTTCAGTGTGTATTGTAAAAGATCCCCCGTATTTTTTTACAGTTTTTTAAGAGAAATTACACTGGGAACCGCTGCTTTGCAGGGCGTTATAAAAGTACCCGTTTATACTTTTTGTATGGAAAGAATAGGCACGGCTGCGGGCGCAACTGCCGCAGATATTATTATAATGCTGATAAACTGCGCTGTTTCTTTCTGGGTGTTTTTTTCAATAATAAAATACTGTTTATCGCCGGTGCACGGATACTGTCCTGACCGAAGAGAAATCCGCGCTTCCGAATTTCTTCACGCAGAGGAAAAAGAATACAATGGCGAACAGCAGTACGAATAAGAATCCTGCAGCAGGAGTGAGAATGTGTCCGCGGAAGCTGAACGCGATTCCTTCCTTCACGAGCGTTGCGGCAGGTACGCTGTGCAGGCCGAGCGCGACCGAACGGAACAGCGCCGTTATCCACGTGAGCGGATTCAAAATAATAACGCCGTTCAGAAAAGCCGGCATGACGGTTACGGGAATGTATGCGCCAGACAAAAACGAAAGCGGCATGACGATGACGTTAGTGAGAATCTGGAAAGCAGACGAATTGCGGGAGACTGTCGCCAGAAACAGGCCGAACGCCGCGAACGAAAGACCTGCAATGATCATAATACCGACCATAGCGAACGCTGCGGGTATACCTACTCTGAATCCCATCAGCACGCTTACCGCAAGAATACTGATTCCCTGAATGCATGCGATTGCCGTCGACGAACAAATCTGTCCGACAGCTATCTGCCAGCGCGGGACGGGGGAAACGATGATTTCCTTCATGAATCCGCTGGAAAGATCGTTGAGAATGTCGGTCGAATTATTAAGCGCCTGCTGGAATACCGTCATGATGACGACGCCCGCTATCAGATAATCGAGCGGCCTGTTCATGCCGGGTATCGCTCCCTTCATGGCAAACGAAAAGACGAACATAAAAAGAAACGACATGAGCAGACTGAATACAACCCGCAATCTGTCTCTGAAAAAATTTGTTATGTTCCGCGAGAAAACGGCGAAAACAGCTCTCATTATTATTCCTCTTTTAAAACTGCAGCGGCGTACGATGGTGTGCCCGTTCCGCATATGGTAAGAAAGACGTCGTCGAGCGAACCGTTGTCAGCCGTGAACGACACGATGTCTTCTTTAAATCGGGAAAGAATTTCGAGTTCCATATCCACATTTTCAGGCTGAATATGAAACGATTCTGCCGCCCGTGAAAACTGTACGCGCCTGCTTTCAAGAAAAGCTGTAAGTTCCACCGGATCCCACGTCTGCAGCTTCAGAACCGGCCGGGAGAATTCTTCCTTCAGTTCGGCAGGCGTTCCCGATGCGGCGATTTTTCCTTTATCCATGATACAGATTTCATCGCACGTTTCCGCTTCGTCCATATAGTGCGTCGTGAGGAAGACCGTCGTTCCGCGCTCTTTCTGCACACGCCTGATATATTTCCAGACTGCGGCCCGTGCCTGCGGATCAAGTCCGGCAGTCGGCTCGTCGAGGAAGAGAACGGCGGGTTCATGTACAAGCGCCCGCGCAATTTCGACGCGGCGTTTCATGCCGCCCGATAGCCCTTGGACGGGCGTATTCTTCCAGTCTTCCAATTCAACAAGGTTTAGAATATTGTTAATCCGTTCATTTTCCGATTCCCGCGGCACTCCGTAAAATTCACAGTGATAGTGCAGGTTCTCCTGTACTGAAAGCCGGGCGTCAAGAGTGGAGTCCTGGAAAACAATTCCGATATCTTTCCGGACCTTGTCTTTCTCCCTGTCCACGTCGTGTCCGTTTACGCGCATCGTCCCTTCGGTTTTTTCAAGAATGGTGCAGAGCGTGCTGATAGTAGTCGTTTTTCCAGCGCCGTTCGGTCCGAGAAATCCGAAAATCGTTCCCTTGTCGACGGAAAATGAAATGTCGTCTACGGCGGCAAAGTCTCCGTACCGCCGGGTAAAATGTTCTACTTCAATAATTGCCGGCATAGTATCTCCTTAACGTATATACATGAATATGAGGAAAAGACATAAAAACATGATAAAGAAATTATAAAAAAAATATAAAATCTTATGTCCGGCTGTTGTCGAACGACGGTTTTCGTTCCAGAATGGAATCAGTATGGGGAAGAACAGAAACCGGAGTGAAAAAGAAAAGGCGCTCGAAAGAAAGCGCATATTCCGACTGAAAAAATTGCAGCTCAAGCAGCAGTATCATGAACGGCTCTATGCCGAATGGAGAAACGCATATCAACCGGACGAGACTCGTTACCGGCGGTACCGCCGTCACATCAGGTATTCGCGTCCCGCGTTTCTCGGTGTGATGATACTTTTCTGGGGATTTCTGTTTCTGTTCGGCGGTCTTGCTCCCGCCATCAGAATTATTGCGGCTCTGTTCGCCGTTATTTCGACGGCAAGCGGTATTACGGAGCTTGTGTTTCTGCTGCGCATGGATACCCGGATTCTCCGTCCGCTCGCCGGACTGGAAACGGCTGCCCGCCGGATAGCTTCGGGTGATTTCGATGTCCGTGTTTCCACTCCGCATCATCCGGAAATGGAATCGTTTGTGCGCACGTTCAACGGTATGGCGGAATCGCTGCGGGAGAACGAACGGCTGAAGAAAGAATATGAAGAAAACAGGAAGGAGCTGATTGCCGGCATTTCGCACGATTTAAAGACGCCTGTTACCGCCGTGCTCGGATATATCGATGCGCTGTACGAACTTGCGCCCGGAGACAGGGAAATGTCGGAGCGGTATCTTTCCGTTATTAAGTCGAACACCGTATATCTGAATCGATTAATAGATGATTTGTTCCTGTTTTCAAAACTCGATATTCATAAACTCGATTTCAATTTCGAGACAGTCGTGCTGAACGATTATCTCCGGGATTTGATGGAGGAATTCGCGCTTGACCTTGAAGAACATGGCATCCGCTTTTCGTATAGTGATACGCTTCCCGCGCATACGACTGCACGGCTCGACCCGAAGCGGTTTTACAGGATTGTGCGGAACATCGTCGACAATGCCCGCCGGTACGGTCCGCAGGAAGGGCTTGCTGTCGCCGTATCAGCGTCCGCAGAACGCGGCGGCAGCGCCGTCGTGCCGGAGCGTTTTCTGCTGTCGATTGCCGACAACGGCCCCGGCATCCCCGAAGAAAAATTTGCACACATTTTCGAACGGTTTTACCGCACCGATGCAGCGCGGACGAAATGTACGGAAGGGACGGGACTCGGACTTGCAATAGCGCGGGAACTTGTCGAAGCGCACGGCGGCACAATCGCGGCACGCAATGCGCCTGCGGGCGGACTTGTGTTCGATATCCGTATCCCGCTTCCTGATGCGGACGATGGAACTGCCGCGGAGCCCCGGTCATGAAACGCATCCTGATTGCGGAAGACGATCCCGATATCGCCGCCCTCGAGCGCGACTATCTGCAGCTTAACGGCATGAGCGCTGATATCGAAAGCGACGGAAGCATGGCGCTCGAAAAACTGCTCGGACGCGGATACGACGCGCTCGTCGTCGACCTTATGCTTCCCGGGTGCAGCGGATTCGACATCATCAGGGAGATGCGGGGACAGCTCGAAATCCCCGTGATTGTCGTTTCCGCCCGTACGGAAGACATCGACAAAATCCGCGGATTCGAACTCGGCGCAGACGACTATCTTGTTAAACCGTTCAGTCCGTCGGAACTTGTCGCCCGCATAAAATCCCATCTTGCACGTTACGAGCGCCTTTCGGGCGGAAGCAGAGCGGACAACATCATTTCGGGAAATCTTGAGATACAGATGCAGGCGCATAAAGTTCTTGTCAACGGAAAAGAGGTTGAGTTCACATCGACCGAGTACACGCTTCTCGTGTTCCTCGCGTCGCATCCCGACCGGGTGTTTACGAAGGAACAGCTCTTTTCCGCAGTATGGGGTGAAGGATACGCAGGCGATACGGCTACGATCGCCGTCCATATTCAGAAACTGCGGAAAAAAATAGAACGGGATCCTGCAAATCCCGTAATGATTGAAACGCTCTGGGGAACGGGCTATCGGTTCAACAGAAAATAAGGAAAAGCATATGAATACATCAGCATATAAAACAATAGAGTCATACATGCTTGAATGCATGAAAGACGGCGCACACGACAGCGAACATATTTACCGTGTCCTTAATTACGCGCTTGATATAGCGGAGAAGCACACGGTCGACACCGACGTTCTCACGGCTGCGGTTCTGCTTCACGACATCGGACGCGGTGCGCAGTTCAGAAATCCGGCGCTTGATCACGCAGCTGTCGGTTCCGAAATGGCGTATGATTTTCTTATTAAATCAGGCTGGGATGCAGACAAAGCGGAACACGTGAAAAAGTGCATCAGCACCCACCGGTACCGGAAAAACAGCGGACCGGAGAGTACGGAAGCAAAGATACTGTTTGATGCCGATAAGCTCGACGTTACGGGCGCCGTCGGTATTGCGAGGACGCTCGCGTACATCGGGATAGTCGGCGAACCGCTGTATTCGGTTGCCGACGACGGGCAGATACTCGACGGAACAAAAGACACCGCGCCGTCGTTTTTTCAGGAATATAATTTTAAACTGAAGCACATATACGACGGATTTTATACCGCCCGGGCAAAAGAGATAGCTGCGGAAAGAAAAGAAACCGCGCAGCTGTTTTACGAAGCAGTATTGAAAGAAGTGGAAGAACCGCATAAAAAGGGCCGCCGGCTGCTCGAAAAAATACTGAAAGAATAAAATATCCGCAGACAGCTCTGAAATCATCAGATGACATTACTGATTACACTTTGATGATTTAACCAGCGGGTTCCTGAAGCTGGACAACCCGAAAAAGCGGACATATACTTAAGATTATGTATTCAGCCACAATGAAATATATCTTCAAACCGGAAGGATTTGAGGAAGGGTGCAGGCTCTGGAAAGAGCTGATTCTGGACAAGGCTGCCCATGCGGAAGGCATGGTGCGGATGCAGTTTTTTAAATCCGCTCCCTCGGCGCTTGCGGTCGGTACGTGGAAGGAAAAGTCATATGCCGAAGCGTTCATGCAGACGGGCGCTTTCAGGGAACTGCGGCAGAAAATCGGACCGCTCCTTGCTGAAGCGCCGCAGAGCGAACACTGGGAACTTGCCGAATACCGCGAAGGGCCTGCGGCGGAATAAAGGGTACCAGGAATTGTTACTCCTGATTATTCCTCGAAGTAGTCGCTGTCTATCCGCTTGATTTCGTACGTTCGTACGGTACTGATGCCGGCGTTGTATTCAATCATGAGCCGGGCAAGGCTGCGTCCGTCAATCAGAACGATTTTCCGGTCGACCGACTCAGCGTACTCGCGCGCTTCCCTGGAAAAAACGCTCGTTGTTATAAAAACGCCTTTGTTCGCTTTCTGCCCGAGGAGTGCGCCTGCAAACTTCTGAATTTCCGGTCTGCCGACGGCAGCTTCCCATCGTTTTGCCTGAATATAAATTGCGTCGAGTCCGAGCTTATCCTCTTTAATGATGCCGTCAATACCTTCGTCACCCGATCTGCCGACAACGCGTGCGGCTTCCGTAAATGAACCGCCGTATCCCATCCTCACGAGCAGGTCGACGACAATCCGCTCGAAAAAAGCCGGTGTACATTGAAGTATTGTTTCAAGCAAATCGTCGGCAAGATTTTCAGACAGTTTCTGATATCCGTATTCAAGTGCTTCTTCAGGCGTATTGTAGTACAGCCCCGCATCTTCACCGGCAGTTTCCTGCCCGCCTTTGTGATTCGATTTATTTTCAAATTCGGTAAATTCCGAAAACTGCCGCAGATCTTTTGTATTCAGGGACGCCGGAGCCTTTTTCAGAAGACTTTGACCGCGTTCCGTAATCTGAAAATATCCGCGCTGCGGATCGGCAAGCAGACCCGCTTTTTTCAAATACGTCCGTGCCCATCCGATCCTATTTGCAATAACAGCCTGCGTCCCGGACGGCAGCAGTTCGTTCTTTTCTTCATCCGTCAAATGAAATTGTTCCGCGAGAGCTGCCACTGCATCCGGCAGAGCGTGTATAGTATTGTCCGCCGCAAACTTGAGAAGCGGCAGCATGCATGACTGATAATCGGGGATTGCCATAGTACTCCCTTGTGTTATATATTCAGTTTACCATCAGAAACGAATACCCGCAACAGCACAAAATAAATAATTAGTAACATAATTACTGTATATTTTATTGCTTTTTACTATAATCTGTGTTACTATTATGGTAATGAGGTTACTGTATGAAAAGTAAACAGTATACATTGCAGCATATAGCGGAAATACGTGCGGGCTGTCCGTTCAGAGAGCGGCTTGAAGCTGACGCCGCCGGCACCATACGCGTTATTCAGCTTAAAGACCTTTCCGACCGGAATATTGTCGATTTTTCGAATGCTGTCCGTATTTATATGCCGGCACCGTCCGAATCGTATTTTCTGCATAAGGGCGATCTTGTCTTCCGTTCGCGGGGATACATTACAACGGCGGCGCTGATGACGGAGGACGCAGATGATGTGATTCTTGCGGCACCCTTTCTGCGTATCAGAATACATGACCGTACGCTTGTGCTGCCGGATTATCTGAACTGGTATATCAGCACGAAACCTGCCCAGCGGTATTTTACGGCGCGGCAGACGGGAACATCCGTGAATATGGTTACTGCCGGCGAACTTGCGGCGTTACCGATACCGGTGCCGCCGCTTTCCGTTCAACAGCAGATTGCCGATATTGCGGGGTTTGCGGAAAAAGAATACTGTCTTGAAACGGAACTGATGCAAAAAAGAAAACAATATACGGAAGCACTGCTTCTTGAGCAGGCAGACGGCGGAGAAAGGCATAAGGAGCACAACCAATGAATAAAGCAGAAGAAAAAAACAGCAGCGGCAGCATTGACCAGCGCGATATCAACGCGGCGGCCTGGGCGGCATGCGATACATTCCGCGGTGTCGTCGATCCGGCCCAGTACAAGGATTATATTCTCGTTATCCTTTTTCTGCGTTATATCTCGGATATCTGGCAGGATCATTACAACGAATATCAGAAAGAATACGGCGATGATGACGAACGTATCCGTCGGAAACTGGAACGGGAACGTTTTGTTCTCCCTGTTATTACGCTGACGGAAGAAGCCAATGAATATGAAAAGGACGGCAAAACGAAGAAAAGAAGAACTGTCGACTCGTTTGAGGCAACGTTCTACAGCCTGTACGACCGTCGGGAAAAATCGAATATCGGCGAACTGATCAATATCACGCTTGAACATATTGAAGAAGCGAACCGGGCAAAGCTTTCCGGCGTATTCCGTAATATCGATTTCAACAGCGAGGCCAATCTCGGTAAGACAAAAGACAGGAACAGGAGGCTTAAACAGCTGCTTGAGGATTTTAATTCCGATAAACTTGATATGCATCCGAGCCGGGTGCCGGAAGACATTATCGGCAACACGTATATCTATTTAATAGAACGTTTTGCATCGGATTCCGGAAAAAAAGCGGGCGAATTTTTTACACCGCTCATGGTCACCGGGCTCGTTGCAGCACTTGCAGCTCCGCAGCCGGGAGATACCGTCTGCGATCCGGCGTGCGGTTCGGGAGGCCTGCTGATTCAGGCAGCCCGGCAGGTACCGGACGGAAACGTCGCGCTGTTCGGGCAGGAAACAAACGGCAGTACGTGGGCGCTCTGCCGTATGAACATGTTTCTGCACAGCTTCGACAGCGCACGGATCGAATGGGGTGATACGCTCAACAATCCGCTGCTTGTTTCCGGCGACAGCCTGATGAAATTCGATATCGTCGTGGCAAATCCGCCGTTCAGTCTCGACAAGTGGGGTGCGGAAAATGCCGCCGGCGACCAGTACCGCCGCTTTACGCGGGGCATACCGCCGAAGAGCAAGGGCGACTGGGCGTTCATTACGCATATGGTGGAAACGGCAAAGACTCAGAAAGGCCGCGTCGCCGTCGTTGTGCCGCACGGCGTTCTTTTCCGGGGCGGAACGGAGCTCAAGATACGGCAGGCGATGATAGAAGAAAACCTGCTCGACGCCGTGATCGGACTTCCTGCAAACCTGTTCCCGACCACCGGTATTCCCGTCGCCGTCATGGTGTTCGACCGGAGCCGCGAGAAGGGCGGTCTGCGTGAAAATGAAACGGATGTCCTTTTCATCGATGCTTCCCGCGAATTCGTTCAGGGTAAAAAGCAGAATACGCTTTCCCGGGAACAGCTTGAAAAAATCGTTTCCACATACCGCGGGCGCAGAACAACGGACAAATACAGCCGTTCCGTTCCGTTCAGCGAAATCAAGGAGAACGAATTCAACCTGAATATTCCCCGCTACGTCGACACCTACGAGGAAGAAGAGGAAATCGACATCGACGAAGTGCAGAAAGAAATAGACCGGCTCGAAGCGGAGCTGACCAGTGTACGTGCGCAGATGAAGGAAAAGCTGTCAAAGATACGGCGGTAAGGAGATGAAGTTGGAAACTGAACTGATGCAATCGGATTCGGATATCCGCTCGGAGATATATGTTGTCCGCAGCGTACAAGTCATGCTGGATAAGGATTTAGCCGGGTTGTACGGGGTGGAAACGAAAGTTCTCAATCAGGCTGTGAAACGCAATATGGACCGCTTCCCTGAACAGTTTTGTTTTCAGCTTACCGTTTCTGAATATAGTATCTTGAGGTCACAAATTGTGACCTCAAGTTCGGATACCGAATCTTTAAGGTCGCAAAATGCGACCTTAAGTTTGAAGGAATACGGAGGTCGTCGATATCTTCCTTATGTTTTTACCGAGCAGGGTGTTGCCATGCTGTCTGCAGTCCTCCGGAGCGCAACCGCCGTACAGGTAAGTATCCGCATAATGGCCGCGTTCGTCGAAATGCGCCATTTCCTTTCTGCAAACGCTTCTCTGTATGAACGCGTAAATGTAATCGAGTACAAACAGCTTGCTTATGATGAATACAAAATAGAAGCCGATAAAAAATTCGACAAGGTGTTTGAAGCACTCGAAGCAGCAGACCTCCCCAAACAGGGTATATTCTGTGACGGACAGATTTACGACGCATACGAGTTTGCATCAGGTTTAGTCCGTACGGCAAAGAAATCTCTTATTCTGATTGACAATTACATAGACGATACCGTACTCACCATGATGGATAAACGCAGATCCGGTGTGAATGCCGCCGTTTATACAAAGACAATTTCAAAACAGCTTGCACTTGATGTACGGAAGCACAACGCACAGTATCCGGCAGTGGAAATCCGTACCGCAGCGGCGTTTCACGACCGGTTTTTAATCATAGATGAGAAGGAACTGTATCATATCGGGGCGTCGCTCAAGGACTTGGGAAAGAAAGTGTTTGCGTTCAGCAGGCTGGAACTGCCTGTCGCGGAAACGATGAAGACGCTCGGAGTGGCGGTGTAAATGCTGCGATTGCGAGGTGATTGAGTTTAAACCGGTCGAATTCGACAGGTTTAGAAAACAAGCAGGAGGATTAAAGTGGAAAAATCAAGAAAGAACGGAAACAAAGGAAGATATTCAAATGAAATTACCTGACGGATGGAAAGAAGTAAAACTGGGAAATATCCTCTTACGAGTAGATTACGGTTCTGCTGCTAAATCGAACTTTTCGGGGAAATGTCCTGTTCTTAGAATGGGAAACCTAAAAGATGGAAAATTAGATTGGTCGGATTTGGTTTATACATCATCTGTAGACGAAATCAAAAAATACCAACTGGAAGCAGGAGATATATTATTTAATAGAACTAATTCGCGTGATTTAGTCGGTAAAACTGCAATCTATACCAATGAACATCCTGCTATTTTCGCCGGATACTTAATCAGACTACGGGTAAAAAAGGAATGTGATGCTTTTTTTCTCAATTACTATATGAATTCAGAAAAATTTATTAGTTTCTGCAAAGCCGTCAGAACCGATGCCATTGGACAATCAAATATAAATGCTCAAAGTCTTCAATGTTTTAAGTTTTTGCTTCCTCCTCTCTCCGAGCAAAAAAGAATTGCAGATACACTTTCCGTTTGGGACAGTATGATTGGAAAAACGGAAAAGTTGATTGAAAACGATATAAAAAAATACAAGTGTCTTATTTACAAATTAATACAACAACCTAGTGATCGCAATGTATGGCAGAAAACAAAACTGGAACAGATACTGAAAGAAGGATCAAAAACTCCGGTTACTGATACTTCGCAATATAGAAAGATTACTGTCAAATTACATAAAAAAGGAATCGAATTTGCCGATTTAACGCGGGAGATGGCTGATACGCGTCCATTTTATATACGTCGTTCAGGTGAACTGATTATCGGAAAACAAAATTACTTTAACGGAAGCGTTGCGCTTGTTGGTGATGAATTTGACGGCTGTATCTGTTCGAATGCAATAATGAGTTTCGGTATATCAGATAAAGTAAACAGCAGATTTCTGTATGAGGCTGTATCACACGATAAATACCTTAAACGGCGTGAAGCCTTGGCAAACGGAACCGGACAAAAAGAATTAACGGAGAAAGATTTTCTAAATTTTGAAGTCGCGCTTCCCTCATTTACAGAACAGACTACTATTGCTGATACGCTTGACGTTGCTCAGCATGCAATAGATTTACTCAGGCAACTTGCAGAACAATATAAATTCCAGAAGCAGGGACTTATGCAGAAACTGCTTACCGGACAGTGGAGAATAAGATAAAAGGAAGGAGAGAGAAAAATGATTGTAAAACCCGACTGGAATATATTTAAAGCAAAATTTTCTGATAATCCGCAGAAAAACTTTGAGTGGTTCTGCTATTTATTGTTTTGCAGAAACTTTAATTTGTCCAAAGGTATTTTCAGATATTTCAATCAGGCGGCGATCGAAACAGAACCAATAACGGTAAATACAGACAGAATCGGCTGGCAGGCAAAATTTTATGAAATTTCTCTTTCAAAACGCAAAGATGAAATTATTGAGGCTGTAGAAACTACAAAAAGGAACTATCCTGATGTAAATAAAATTTATTTTTATACAAATCAGGATTGGACAACTGATAACAAGGGAAAAGCAACAAGAAGCCAAGCAGACATAGAAGATTTCTGTATATCAAATGGTATAGTAATTGAATGGAAAACTGCCAGTTTCTTTGAATCAGATTTTGTTGTCAATACATGTTCAGACCTTTCAGAATATTTCTTCCAACTGGATACAAAATATGAAAAAGTTATTCCTGAATTAAAAAAGCACACAGAGTCTATTCTTTCTTCCATACAGTGCAATATGAAACTGGGAAGTAAAGCCATACAATTTGACAGGTCAAAAGAGATACAACAAATTGAAGATGCTTCTAATCCTGTTATTATCATTCATGGGAACGGCGGTACAGGGAAAACTGCAGTTGTAAAAACGTTATTCGAAAAGTTGAATCAGCCTAAGGAATCTGTTCCCTTTTTCTTTTTCCGCGCTGATGAGTTTAATAACAGAACAAATGTAGCCGATCTCTTTTCAGTATTCGGCTTTACAGTAACTGATTTTACAAAGGTTTTTGAAGCAGAAAAAGAGAAATTTATCGTCATAGACTCTGCTGAAAAATTAATGGATCCCGATTACCCTGAAACAACAACAGAGTTTATTTCGATTCTTCTTAAAGATAAATGGAAAATCATCTTTACAACGAGAGATTCTTATCTTGAGCAACTGATATTCACTCTTTTAGAAATCTGCAAAGTTGAACCGGTAAAAATAAACATCCCCGATATATCAGAAAGCGAACTAAAAAAACTTTTTATCGAAAGCAAACTTTCTCTACCACAGGATCCGACATTAATTAAACTACTTGAGATTCCTTTTTATCTCAATGAATACTTCAGATTCTGCAAGACAGAAGAAAAAATTGATTATCAGGAATTCAAGGACAGACTTTGGAAAAATATTATTAAACCAGAGCGGGGAGAACTTTTGAAGACTATTGCAGTTCAAAAAGCAAAGACAGGTCAATTTTATGTAAAAGATTCTTCGTTATCAGATTCAAAAATCTGTAATAGTCTTGTAAAGGACGAAATCCTTGGGAACGAAAATGCCGGTTATTTTATAACACACGATATGTATGAGGAATGGGCTCTTGAAAATTTTATAGACGAGCAGTACCAGCAAAGTGAATCTATGCAATTCTTTTATACGGCTCTCGGAACGAGTCTGCCGGTTCGTCGGAGTTACAGGAACTGGCTAAAAGATAAACTGCTGGTAAAAGATACAGATATCGATCAAGCCATAAAAACTGTTATATTATCAACTGATGACAAAATAGACCGCTACTGGAAAGATGAAACTTTGACGGCAATTCTGTTGACTGATTATGCAGCGTCATTTTTTTCTAGATATGAAGATATTCTTTTAAAAGATGGTTTTGAATTGCTAAAGCGCATTGCATTTATATTACGGCTTGCCTGTAAAGCAACCGATGAGCAAATGCTTGGACAGCTTGGCATAAAAAATGACGACGGCTATTTTGTACAGTATTATTTTACCTGTCCGAAAGGAAAAGGTTGGAATGCTTTTATCGATTTCATTTATACTCACATACAGATAATAACGTTTAACAATATCGATTTTGTACTGCCTGTTTTATACGACTGGAATCAAAAAAACGAATTAGGGCAAACAACACAACAGGCTGCCTTGCTGGCATTGCATTATTACCAATGGATTCAAACTCAGGAACATTTTTATAAGTTTTACGATGTCAGAGAACAGATCTACCAAATTATATGTGACGGCTCAAAAGAAATAGTAAAGGACTTGAACGCTGTTTTTACAGATGTATTAAAAAACAAATGGAGAAACAATAATGATCCCTATGCAGACTTCGTTGAAGCAATTCTAAGTAAATATCAATACTTGATTATATATACACAGCTTCCGAAACAAATTATGCAGCTTGCAGACTTATTCTGGACACTTCGTCCTATTCAAAATGAACTATACAATTACCATGATGGAATTGAATACTATTTTGGTCTTGAAGAAAATCATGTCGAATATTTCCCCTCAAGTGCCTTTAAAACTCCACTTTGGTGGCTGTTACAAGCGGATTTTAAAGACGCGCTTGATTTCATCATTCAGTTCACAAATAGATGTGTAAAGTGTTATGAGAAATCAGGTCACGACGAAACTGTAAAAACGATACATTTTAAAATAGGTGCAACAGAAATAAGTCAGATCGGAAGTCAGGGAATTTGGGAGACATATCGCGGGACAAGTTCTCCTGTAACACCGTATCTGCTCCAGTCACTTCATATGGCATTGGAAAAGATATTACTGGAAAAAGCCAAACATCTTGAAAAGGAAGCATTAGAGAATCTGTTGCTTTATATATTGAAAGATGCTGTTTCAGCATCTTTGTCTGCGGTTGTCGCCAGTATTGTTCTTGCTTACCCGGAGAAAACATTTGATATTGCCTGCGGACTTTTTAAAGTTAGGGAATTCATACAATTCGATTTTATAAGAAAAAATATAAATGAACACCAAGCTGAGTCCCTTTACGGAATGGGGAGTTTTTCATCCGATAACATTTTTACAAATGAGCGTTTAGAAAGCTGTAAAGAAAATCATAGGCAGACTTGCCTTGAAGATTTGTTTTTAAGATATCAGTTTGTTAACGTTGGGAACGTAAGTGAAGAGGAGGTAAAATCTCGACAAAAATTATTATGGAAAATTATAGACGATTATTATAACGCTTTACCTCCAGAATCTCAGCAGTCTGAAGATGACAAAATATGGAGAATAGCTCTTTCCCGAATAGATCGGAGAAAGATGACAATAAAGGTTCAACCAGAAAGTGATAAACAATATATGCTTACATTTGAACCTGAGATACCAAAATCCATACAGGACTATCAGAAAAAATCTCAGAGAAAAACGGACAGTTTTACAGAACATATCAGTTTAAGCTTATGGGCTTCGTACAGATGGAGTAACGATAAACGAGTTGAAAATTATAAGAAATATGAAGATGCTCCGACTGTTGTATTGTTGGAAGTCAAGAAAATCTATGTCCAGTTGACCTTAATCCAGTCGAAGGACTCTTTTTTTGATGATAGTTTCTGGTTACAGAATTATGCAGTACCTTCGGAATGTTGTGCCTGTCTTATACGTGATAAATATGATTTATTAACTCAAGAGAATAAAGAATTTTGTGAAAAAATACTCATTGAATATGCTTTTCGTCCCTTACAAAAGGACTATTTTTATCAGGGCGGTGACGGAACAGAACATGCAATTGCTGTACTTGGCAGACTTATTCCGGAGTTTCCAGAAGATGAAGATTCAATAAAAGCACTATTGCTTCTGAATCTTCTTCGGGATGATGTTATCGGAGCTTCCGGAAAATACTGCAGAGACGATGCAATAGAAAGTATTAAGTATCTTGCAGATGCCGGGAAAGTTGCCGTCTTCTTTTCATTTCTTTACTGGTATGCATATCTCAAACCTTTCTTTGATGAAGAATGTAAAAAGGTATGGTTCTGCCATGACGAAAAATTGAAGAACCAAAATATATATGAAATATTTACAGAGAAATATGAAACAGAATTGCAAAGATTTCTTAAAAGTGATTTATCAATTATAAATACTATTTCTGTAGAAAAATTATCATTACACGGGACAGCGGTACTGCTTGATCTTTTTATTAAGAAAATTCCCGATGATTCTACATGTGTCATTTATGTCATTACACAAATGACACAATTATTGATAGAAAAAAAAGAACGACACGATTACAGCAATGATTATAGAATTCAAAGGAAAGTACTGAATAGATATACAACATTGCTTCTGACAACAGACAAAGAAAATATAAAAAGATATCTCGATCCCTTTATAAAGCAATTTCAGGGACAGGAAGTTTTTGCAGATTTTTTTGATGAAGTAATTATAGTAGAAGACAGTACAAAAAATTATGACAGTTTCTGGACAATCTGGAAAGAATTTCAGCCGGTTATAATAAACTTTGCAAAGAATATTTTTGTAGATAAAATATTTGAAAGTTATCTTTTTGCACAAACACCATGGAAAAGTAATGCAAAACAATGGGATACATTGCGGGAAAAAGATTTCTGTTTCTTTCATGATATTGCTTATTCCTTGGGTATGTATCCTTCTGTTCTTTTTTCGCTTTGCAGACTGTTATACGGAGTCGGCAGTTTGTATCTTGAAGACGGTATTGAGTGGATAGCGTATATAATTACACAATTCGTAGATAATACTTACAAAACTCATACAAATACTGTTTATTATCTTGAACAAATTATAAGGAAATACATAACGCTTAAAAAAGATAAAATAAGAAAAAATACGGCGACGAAAAAATCGATACTCACAATTCTTAATTATCTTGTTGAAAAAGGTTCTGTCGTTGGCTACATGTTGAGAGAGGATGTACTATGACCCTCTCCCGTACTACCCTTCTTTCCCGCCTCAGCTCCATCGAGTGGGACGACTTCGAAGTAAAAGCCGCTTCCCATGATCTACCCAAGAATATCTGGGAAACAGTCTCCGCGTTCGCCAACACGGCGGGCGGCTGGACCATTCTCGGCGTGGAGCAACGCGGAACGAAACGTAACGCTGACTTTGAAATAACCGGCGTTGACGTACCGGAAAAACTGGAACAGAATTTTACGACGGCGATCCGCAGCGGCGGAAAGTTCAATGTCCCGGTTGCGGTCGACTGTTCGAAATACGACTTCGACGGGAAAACCGTACTCGGATTTTATATTCACCTTTCGGAACACAAGCCGGTTTATTTCAATTCGCTGCAGAATACGTTCGTCCGTTCCGGGAGCGGCGATCAGCGGGCGAACGAATATGAAATAAACGCAATGTTCCGCGATCAGGCGTTCGGCACCATGTCGGCAAAACCGGTTCCCGGAACGTCAGCAGCCGATCTGAACACGGCGACGTACCAACGGTACCGCCGCTATCTGTCCGAGTATAACAGTACGCTTCCGTATAACAAGATGAGCGACGACGACTTTAACCGTAAACTTGAGATCATACGGGACGGGCAGCTTACGTACGGCGGACTGCTCATGTTCGGAAACCAGCAGGCCATAATCGACCGGTTCTCCGACTTTCATCTCGACTTTCTTGAGATTCCTGGCAATTCGTATGCCGAAGCAAAGACGCGGTATACGTACCGGATCGACGAGCAGGAAAATCTGTGGGAATACTATTTTGTAATGATGCAGCGTCTCCGTATTTATGTAAACAGTTCGTATCACATCGACACGATGGGATTCGGGCATGAGGAAAGCCCCGAACTGGAAGCGCTTCGTGAAGCGCTGGTCAACATGCTCATGCATGCCGACTATTTCAGCCCGATGAAGTCCCGGATACGGGTATTCAACGACCGCATCGAATTCGAAAATCCCGGAAACTTTCCCCGCCCCGTCGAAGAACTGATGCAGGTCGACATCACTATCCCGCGCAACCCCGTCATCGCACGCCTGTTCCGCTGTACCAAACTTTGCGAAAACGCAGGATACGGATTCGACAAAATGCTTTCATGGAAAAAGCTTACCGGATATGACGTCGATTTTGAAAACCGCACGGATGCCTGTAAGACCATTTTCTGGCGCACGGAAAAGCCTGGAACTGAAGACGCAGATGTCATAGATACTACCCAGAAAACTACCCAGAAAACTACCCAGAAAACTACCCAGAAACTGACCGCAGCACAACAGGCTATTCTTACGTATCTCTCCGAGCATCCTTCCGCCTCACGTGCCGAGCTTTCCGAACATATTCCGGATATTACATCCGACGGCATCAAATATAATCTGAAAAATCTGCAGGAACGCAATCTGCTCGTCCGTATCGGTCCCGATAACGGCGGCCACTGGCAGATACGTTCCGAAAAGGAGTCCTCCCATGACTGATATCTCTTTTCCCGTTTCCGAAAAACTTCTTTCCCAGCTCCCCGCACTGCAGCTGCTTGCCGCGCTCGGTTGGCACATCGTTACGCCGGTACAGGCAAACGCAGAACGGCGGAACCGACTTTCTTCCGTGCTGCTCGAAGAAACGCTTGCAAAACAGCTTGCGGAAATCAACCGGATCAGGTTTCAGGGTGAGACGTATGAGTTCAGCGAAGCGAACATACAGGAAGCGGTGCAGAAACTCAAGTCGTACAAATACGACGGGCTGCTTCACACGAATCAGGAACTGACCGATCTGCTCATTATGGGAACGAGCGAGGCGCAGACGATCAACGGTTTCATCAAAAGTTTTACGCTCAATTACATCGACTGGCAGAACCCGGAGCGCAACGTCTTTCAGGCGGTACCGGAATTTTCGGTTGAACGAACGAGAAGCAGCCAGGCGGTACGGCCCGATATCGTTCTGTTCGTAAACGGCATTCCGCTTGGTGTCATCGAATGCAAGTCGCCGTCCCTGCCGGTCGGACAGGGTGTGACGCAGCACATCAGGAATCAGACCGACGACTATATTCCGCAGCTGTTCGTCTTTACCCAGATTCTGTTCGCCGTCAATAAAAATGAAGCGACGTATGCAACGGCCGGGACGCCTGAGAAATTCTGGAGTGTCTGGAAAGAACTGGCTCCCGATACACCTGCGGAGAAAAAATGGGAAGCGTCATTTCTCCGTGCGGTGCACACGGATTTTTCACCGGCGGACGCGCAGGCTGCGTGTACCGCACTGGGGCTCCGTACGGCGGAAATTCCTTCCTGTGCCGCGCGGCTTCCGACTGCACAGGACAGGACGCTCTTTTCGCTCTGTTTCCAGCCCCGGTTTCTGGAACTGATCCGCGGCTACATACTGTTCGACAACGGTGAAAAAAAGATTGCCCGCTACCAGCAGTACTTCGTAACGAAATCCACACTTGACCGTGTTCAGCATACCGGTTCCGACGGTATCCGGCAGGGCGGCATCATCTGGCATACACAGGGATCCGGCAAGTCGCTTACGATGGTCATGATTGCGAAAAATCTGGTGTTCTGTACCGGCCTTCCTTCTCCGCGCATCGTCCTTGTTACCGACCGCGAAGACCTTGACATCCAGCTCGGCGACACGTTTAAGCACTGCGGCCTTACGCCGGTGCGCGCGACGTCGGGACGCAATCTGCTTGATCTCGTTTCAGAAAAAAAGGCGTCGGTCATTACGACGCTTGTCCACAAATTCGACAACGCCGCAGGTGTCCGCAATTTTCATGACGATTCGGCCGATATATTCGTTCTTGTCGATGAAAGCCACCGGACCCAGTTCGGCAGTTTTGCGGCAAAGATGCGGCAGTTGTTCCCGCGCGCGTGTTATATCGGTTTTACCGGAACGCCGCTCATGAAAAAAGAAAAGAACAGCTTTGCGAAATTCGGCGGACTGATCCGTCCGGCGTACACGATTTCGCAGGCGGTTGAAGACAAAGCTGTCCTTCCTCTGCTGTATGAAGGCCGGCTGGTTAATCTGACCCAGAATAAAGAGGCGATCGATCTGTGGTTCGAGCGTCATACGGAAGATCTGACCGACAAACAGAAAGCAGACCTCAAGAAGAAATATGCGCGTGCCGATATGCTGCAGAAAACGGATCAGGTTATCTACATGCGTGCGTTCGACATAAACGAACACTATAAAACAAACTGGCAGGGTACAGGCTTCAAGGCGCAGCTCGTTGCGCCTGATAAAGAATCAGCGGTCAAGTACAAGCAGTTCTTCGACGAACTCGGGGAAGTAACGGCCGATGTGCTTATTTCGTCTCCCGATACACGCGAAGCCTATACCGACATACTCGATGAACCTTCAGACATCGTGAACGCGTTCTGGAAGAAGATGATGGCAAAATATTCCGACGAGAAAAAGTATAACCGCATCCTGATCGATTCGTTCAAAAACGGCGGGTCACCGGAAATTATTATCGTCGTCGACAAACTGCTGACCGGATTCGACGCGCCTGTCGATACGGTCCTCTATCTCTGCCGTCCGCTGAAAGCGCACACTCTGCTGCAGGCAATCGCACGGGTGAACCGTCTTGCGGAAGGTAAGCCGTACGGGTACATCGTCGATTATGCCGACGTACTTGAAGACCTGAGCAGTGCGCTTACCGGCTACGAGGCGCTGGCCGGCTTTGACGAAGCCGATCTTGCCGGTGCTGTTACCGGAATACGGAAAATTACGGAACAGCTTCCGCAGCAGTATTCGGATTTACTTTCCGTGTTTAAAACAATTGCGGACAAGAATGATGAGGAAGCGTATGAGCAGCTGCTCGCCGATGAAAAACTCCGGGACGAGTTCTACCGCCGGCTCCGTGAGTATGCTAAAACGCTTTCTATCGCACTTTCCTCCGAACAGTTCCTTATGCAGACGGAGCCTGCCGATATGACGCGGTACAGAACGGCGCTGCGCCGGTTTGAAAAACTCCGTACGTCGGTTCAGTTCCGTTATGCGGAAGCGGTCGATTACCGCGATTATGAGCCGAAGATAAAGAAGCTGCTCAATACGCATATTCATGCGGACACCGTCACACAGCTTAATAAACCGGCGTATATTATCACCGATGAAGGACGGTCGATGCTGGTTGCGGAAGAAGAACCTCCGTTCGGTGTTTCAACGGCGGCGCAGGCGGACCATATCGCATTCATGGCGAAACAGACGATCAATGAAAACATGGACGAAGATCCGGCCTTCTATGAAAAATTTTCGGTCCTTATCCAGCAGGTTATCGACGATTTCCGGCAGAAACGTATTTCCGATATTGAATATCTGTCAAAGGTAAAAGAAACCGTGCGCCGGCTGACGGCACATGAACACGACGATATTCCGGCAGACATTCAGCATAACGACAATGCGATTGCCTGCTACGGTGTTATACACCCGATATTTACCGGGCTCGGACTTCCGGCAGAGCAGGTACGGGAAGTCAGTTCCTCCTGTGCGCTTGCGTTTGATGAATTGTTCGATAAAAGTGCAAAAGTGAATTTCTGGTCGGACGAAAACAGTATCAACGCGGTAAAGAACGCAATGGACGATTATTTTTATGATGTTATTAAAAAAGAAAGGGGAATTGCGATTCCCTCCCCGGATATGGATGTGATTATCAATAAAGTGTTTGCCGTTCAGAAAAAGAGGAGGACATGCTGATGTTTGCCTACACCCTTATCCGCAGCCGCCGTACGACCGTTCAGATTTCAGTCCTTCCCGACCGGACGATCGTTGTCCGTGCACCGCTGTTTGCGCCGCGGCAGAAGATTGATGAAATCGTCGCAGGCAAAGAAAGATGGATACAAAAGAAAATCAGTACACGTACAACCGCAGTAGTTCTTCCCGTCCGGCATGCGTATGTTCCGGGAGAAACTGTTATGTATCTCGGTAAGCCGTACATCCTGCGGATAGGGAATGCGGATGCAAAACCGGGGCATGAAGGCGGATCCCCGGTATACCGCGACGGGAACCATCTGATCGTCTGTCCGCGGAACAGGACGGTACAGGCCGTGCAGCGCACCGTCGAAACCTGGCTGCGGAATCAGGCCCGCATGGTGTTCTCGGAAATACTCGATGAATGCTGGAAACTTTTTTCAGAACGGTATCCGGATGCGGTGCAGCCGGAACTGCATCTCCGCACGATGAAAAGCCGCTGGGGGAGTCTCTCGCAGGGCACACTGCGTCCCCCGCACATGACGCTCAACACGCTGCTCATCGGCACCGAGCCGTACTGCATTAAACAGGTCGTCTATCACGAACTGTGCCATATCGTTCATCCCGATCACAGCCGGGCATTTTATGAAATACTCGCGTCCTTTGTGCCGGACTGGAAAGAAACGAAAAAACGGACGGAACAAATCTTCTCACTCCGGTAAGTCGCCGGCACGTACTTTTCCGCATTGAAAACACCTCACCCTCCTGTTCATATTCTGATACAGGCAATCCTGTGTACAGAGTAGCGGTGTAACAGTGTACACTGTTGTATCCGGTATGCGGCGCAGTCCTGACGCGATTACGTACACTGTAACGGTCGTACTGTGTACACTGTTGTTCCGGTATCAGACGTTAAATCGTATCAGGATCGGAAATCAGCAATTCTCTGCCGGCTGCTACCGGCATTTTACCGGAAATTTTACAGCACATGATATTATAATTGATTCGTGCGGAGGGTTTAATACCCCGCCCCTTGTGTCGAGGCTGTTGATTTTTTTTATATTTTTTACCGAATATACTTGACATTTACAAAATAAGCAGTATATTACATTTGTTGACATAATGAATAAATAGTTTAGTTTTACTTTACTATTTATTCACCGGGTCACAGGAGGCAGGTATGAATTTAAAAGAATACGGCGCAAAGCTCAAAACAGCCCGGCTTGCTTGCGGGCTGACGCTCGATGCCGTTGCACACCGGATGGAAGGCGGTATAACAAAACAGGCGCTTTCCCAGTATGAAAACGGAAAAACCAAACCGTCGCCGCTGAATGAACTGCAGCTCTGTCTTATTTACGATATCAGAAAAGAAACGCTGTACGAACAGGCGGTTCCTGTTTCAAGTGTCGACGCGGTAAAACTCCGCCCCGGAATCACTCTGAACAGGCGTGATTCCGGTACGGTTTCCGCACAAATACTCCGTACCGTAAACAACCGTGAAATTCTGTTCGGGGATCTGGGGATTATGCCGTTTACGCCGCTTGCCGATATGACTCTCCCCTTCGTCCCCGGTCTGCCCGACGACGGCAGTGCCTATAAAGACTTCATTGCAGAAAAGAACTGTTTCACAGCAGGCACGGAAAAAAATGCGCGGACAGTACGGGGCCTGTTCGGCCTGAATATGCTGCTCCCTGTTCCGTCGATCTGCGACCTCATAGAACAGACGGGGATTGTACCGGTTTCGCTGGATCTGACTGATTTTACCGGCGCGTCGGGATACTGCGCCGGCATTCCGTTCATTGTGTACAGTTCCGCCGGAAAGCATACGGAACAGAGGTGGACTATTGTGTATGAATTTGCACGACTGCTTCTTTCCGTGAACGGTATAAAAGAATCTGAAGAAGATTCCGTATTCCGCAAAAAGTCAGTCGATATGTTCTGTGAACTTTTTGCGCGGGAATTTCTTTTTCCGCAGGAAGCGGTAAACCGCGTGATGCTCCTTACGACGAAGACGATTTCGCGCCACCACATTGCAGACTGCGAGTTTGCGTACATGATCAGTACGTTCGGTCTTCCTTCCCGTGAACTGCTCAACAAACTGTATTACGGCGGCATAATTCCACGTGCGCTTTATTTCCGGAGTATTGCACAGACGAAGGCAGCGGGAGGAAACGTGCTTACGGATACCGATTATGCACAGGAGGAAGAACCGACGCTTTACCGGCGGTGCCTTGAATGCTGCAGGGCCGAAGGCATTATGGTTCCTCTTACCGGACTTAATGAATGATTTTTTCCGGCGGTATGCCGGTAAAAAAAGCCGTTCCGTACGGAACGGTATAACAGTACTGCCGCGTGCAGAAACACAGGCAGAAAAAACGGAGGTATTCATATGAATACACAATTCGGAGAACATGAATCGGGTGTCGGAGTAAAGCTGTACAAAAACGCACTTACCGGCACGGGGTATTACGGAAAAGTAAACGCTCACAGCGAGCGGGTGGAACTTGGCGGTCTTATCTCGATGATGATCGAGCAGGATGCAAGTCTTGACCGCAACGTACTTTACATGGCGTGCAGCAAGATAACCGATGCTGCCAAAACACTGCTTAAAAACGGTCAGTCGGTGAATCTCTGCGATCTGGCTGTTATTTATCCGAAAGTTGCCGGCGTAAAGGAGAACATCTCTATAGAAGGAACTGACGGTTCTACAACAGCATATGCGATGACAGCCGGTGCACGCGTACTTCCGCAGGCAAAAGACGCAGTAAAAGAAACAACAACCTACATAGACACCGAGGCCAGAGTTGGGCCTCAGATCCTCAGTGTCTACAATGCTTCTGCAGCCGTCGGAAAATCAACCGACGACACTGTATTACATACAGTAAAACAGGGGACCGCCTGTGTTGTCAAGGGGACGAACATCAAAATAGCGGGAACGGCTGCAGACATTGGTCTGTATCTTATCCCGGTTGATGAAGACGGCAGTGAAACCGGTACGGCAGTAAAAGTGGAAGAACTTGCCTGGAATACGGCGCGGGAACTCGATTTTAACATCCCTGCTTCACTTACATCGGGAACACACGTTAAAGTCCGGGTTGTGACGCAGTCGTCGGGATGCACTGGTCTTATTAAAGGTGATGCACGAAGCGATGTCTCGGAACAGATACTTACGGTAGCATAGGAGCGTATGTAAAAACAGGGAGAACCGCATATACTGTACGGTTCTCCCTTCTTATGTATGTTCCTGATAAATCACCGACAAGTTTTCATAATGCTTTCTTCCAGAGTTTTTTTCATTCCATTGAGAATTGATTCCAAATATAACGTTTCCTGTAGTGCATCCCAGTCACTTTTTCCCGTTATATCCGCACGAGTACGTCATCTTCCGGCAGCCGTGATTTCGGAAGCGCCGCGTTGTAGTCGTCACTGCCGTGATATCCGAGCGAAACGACGACCGACGAACTGTATCCGTCTTTCCGCAGACTGAGTTCCTCGTCGAGAATCCTGCCTTCGAAGCCTTCCATCGGACATGCGTCGAGTCCGAGCGCCGCAGCGCCGAACAGCAGTGTCCCGACTGCAATATAGACCTGCTTTTCCATCCACTGCTGCGTATCCTTCAGTTCGAACTTGTGCAGATTAACAAAATGCGCCCGCCCGTCGCGCTGGTTGTTCATTGTTTTGTCGGAATTGAAACGTCCGTCTGCTTTTTCCTGCGCGAGAATTTTTTCAAGATACGCGTCATCAGCAGCTTCCCGTACGCAGAATACGACGACCAGCGCCGCATCCCTGATTTTAGGCTCATTGTAACTGTAGAATCCCGACGCGGCTTTTGCGACGCGCGCTTTTCCTTCGGGAGTGGATGCAAGAACGAATTTCCACGGCTGGATGTTCGTGGAAGAGGGAGCCAGTCTCAGCAGATTTTCAATTTCCCTGATTGTTTCCGTCGGAACGGATTTTGCAGGATCGAATTTCTTCGTCGTATATCGCGATGCCATCATATCGGTAATGTTCATATGCACCTCCGTAAAATTTTATATCGTCAACTTTACTATACCATAAAAAGCGGAGAAACGGCTGACGTAATATTCCGACAGCCCGAACATATCGAACATACCGAACACTTTGAAGTCGCCGGGGTAATAAGTCAACATATTGGTTTTGCCGGACACATACGATTTTACGATATTCCATGAGATATGTTGAATAACCAAAATGGATAGGTGAGACTGACTGAATAGTCCTGTTTTGGTCTGTCAAAATGAGTTGTTTGGTCCGCCCAAACTGTACAAGTTTGCCGGTTCAAACCGATATGTTTTATGCGTTTGACTCTTTTTCCAAAACCTGCCTGATAAATTTAAATTATTTTAATTACTGCTTGTTTTTCATTTTAAAGGTAATTAGTATCTGTGTTATACATCGATGCACTTAAAGAAGCTCTTGTAAGGAAATTATATGACAGATAGTAAAATAGAAACGACGTCCGCCGCCGCATACATTTTTATGCGGCGTACGGGCGCATACGGTGCGGAGAATGCGGCGCTGATGGAATCATTCAAAGCGTGGCTGCGTTCCCGGAATCTGCTTGAAGAGGACAGTGTCATCCTGGGAATTGCACAGGACGATCCGGCTGTGACGCCGCCTGAAAGATGCCGGTACGATGTCTGCTTTCTGACAGATGATTGCAGGAAGCGTTTCGAGGGAACATTTGATCCGGTATCGGGAAACAGAATCGAATACGGCACGACCGGCGGAGGAGTGTACGCAGTCTTTACGATAGAACATTCCGCACATGCTGTTGAGCAGGCATGGAACAATTTGTTTGCCGAACTTTCGAAATACCGCCTTACGGTTGACCGCTCCCGTCCTGTTGTTGAGCGGTATGCCTGCACAATGGTACGGAATCATCTTTGTGAAATCTGCGTACCGATACAACAACCTGCCGGATGATTTTAAGGAAATGCTGATGTTGATTATTGTATAACCAATATCAGCGTTTTCTTTTTTAACCTTCAACTCCGCAGAATACACCCGAAATTACACCTTCTGCACCCTTGCACTCCGTGTAAATGTACATGATACTGGAACCTGTTCGCAGGTGCATCGTTCTGGTGCATCCTTGTTCTTTTTCATCGGGAGGTTTTATGCTCGCACAGTTACTGTGTTCATTCGGTGCAACGCTGCTTATTTCATACGGAATAAGTATCGTTTCCGGCGGCACGATTTTTATGCTTTTTGATTTCGCACTGGCCGGTATGCTGCTGTTTTGTACGACCGTTATGCTTGTGTTTTCCGGATTAATAAAGGATTTTATTTTTATTTTCCTTCCCCGGAAAAAAACAGAAGATGCGTCGTTTGAAAAACTGAAGAACGCGAAAGCAGCGGTCGATCTTGCAGTTCATACGCAGCTCTACAGCGGAGTTTTTATTTCATGTGTTGCTCTGGTACTGCTACTGTATAATTATGATATCCGTGAATATACCGGGTTGAATCTCGGAACCGTATTGCTTTCACTTGAGTACGCGTTGTTGTTCATGCTTGTCATGAGTCCTGTTTCCACCGGTCTTGAACGGCGTATGCTTTCCGTTATGGCTGAAGACCGCGATAAAGAAAATCCCCGTATCGGGGTCGGTCCCGGCAAACAGAAGCTGAAGGGAATCGTCACTTATATGATTATGATTCTGTTTTTTATTGCGGCCTTTCTGTTCGTTCAGCATACGTCCATGAAAAACAACAAACAGATTCCCGCTCCGCTTGATGTTTCGTCGTTTCTGGGGTTGATTTTCTGGGGACTTTCGGCATTGCTGTGTTCCGGCAGCCTGCATGATTTCGGGCGTGCATTTTCCGTTGCTGCAGGAGTACGTAAAATATTGCCCGGGGAACAGAATCGTCTGACTGGTGCGGTAAGTCTGGTGATGCGGGTACTGATGGCCGCCGGCGGCTGCATGGTAATTACAGGATGCGTTGCGATGCTGCGCAATATGGAAGACAAAAGCGCCCTTGTTCCGAATACGTACGTTGCGCTTATTCCCCTCCTGTATGCACCGGTATTCTGCCTTATACTGCTGCCGGTAAAAGCCGCCGTAAACCGGAGAGCCGGAACATGCGGGAGCGGCGATTAAATTCAAATGTCTACCCAAGTTTACTGTAAGAATAAACCGCTGTTTGGCAGGCAGTTTTCCCGCCTGTTGCTGCTTGCTGTTTTTGCTGCAGCCGCAGTTCTGTCGGCCGGGATAAGTATCAGGGAAATTGTCTCGCTGCGCGAATTACTGTTCGTTTGTTGTTCTTCCGTCGTCCTTTCCTGTACAACGATTTTTGATACTTCAGGAAAGACTCTCAGACAGAAGTCGGTTGTATTCGTTACGGCGTTCAAACGGTATGTGTTTTTTTCAGGATCGTTTCTTACCGTGCTTCTTATCCTTTCGGCCGTCAGCAGCCCTGTTCCTGCTGACGCAGACGAATCAGTGGAGCTTAGTCTCAGATTTCTTTTTGTGAAGATTGTACTTGCCCTGCGTCCGCTTCTGTACGGGACGGCGCTGCACATTCTCTTTTCAATGCTGTTTCCTGCGGCAGAGCAGAATAGAGATGAATCTGGTGCAGCATGGCTGGAAAACACTGACGTGATATCAGCAGGAACGGCCGGCCGCGCACCACCTTTATCGCGGCGTGAACGTGAAGTTGCACGGCTTGCGGCTCAGGGACTGACGAATGCGGAAATTGCCGGAGAACTGTATATTTCTGTTGTAACGGTAAAACGCCACCTTGCAAACATATTTGAAAAAACGGGGATAGCATCGCGCCGGGAACTGAAAGAAATCATGAAGACCTCTGAATAAGTCCGATCGGCTTCATAGCATGTAATCCGCACTCACTTCTGTATCCGATTATTACCGTCGGAATCAAACGCTTCTTCGAGGTCCTTAATAATAAATTTCTTCATTCCCAGATATTTTTCTGTTATCCGTTTTCTCTGTTCCTGATTTCCCCTTTCCATCATCTCAATCAGAATGACCGGAACTATCTGCCAGGACAGGCCGTATTTATCCTGCAGCCAGCCGCATTGTTCTGCATCCGGTACGGCCGACAATTTATTCCAGTAATAATCTATTTCTTCCTGCGTTTTACATTTTACCGAAAAGGATACTGCGGGACTGAACGTAAATTCCGGACCTGCATTGACAGCCACGAAACAGGTTCCAAGAAGTTCAAACTCAATGGTGACGATGTCACCTTTCTTGTGACCTGTAATTTCCTCACCGGCTTCCGTATAATATTCAGTGCCGGTGATTTTCCCGTCCCTGAAGACTGAGAGATAAAAATCAACCGCTTCTTCGGCATTATTATTAAACCAGAGATTTATGTCTATTCCCTGTTTCATTTTTCCCTCCTTAATATATATTCTATCGCCGGAGTGCACGTTTTTCCATATTCCTTTGCTTTTACAATTTATGACAGTTCAATATGTCCGTGCAGTTTAATTAACGGAATATGATTTTCCTTTTCATCGTTAATACACCGAATTCCGCAATTATTCCGGCAAGAAGAGATTTTATTACGTTTACTCTGGTTTCATAAAAATAATTATTTCTTGCCGAATAATATTCATAGTCCTTCGGAAGCGTTTCCTTTGAAATCGATGACATTTTCTTAAAAATAGAGAACCAGATTAAATTCTCCAGGGAAATTGATTTATTTCTTTTCGTCACTATCGAATCGTATAAAAGATCCGCATATTTTTTTATTTCCCGTTGCACCTGGTCATTGTATTTTTCAGTCGATTCCCATGGAGTGGCAATAATTCCAAACCTGCCTATGATGGTACTGCCCCCTAGTGTTTTCGACAGGGATTTCAATACATCGTCCACACCGGATCCGCCGTTTGCAACAAGAAGCACTTTCTGATTAAAAAATTTCGGTCTGTGCAGACTATAGGCGAAGCGGTCGAGAAAGTTTTTCATCAATGCACTTACGTTCCAAACATATCCGGGGGATGATAAAATAACACCATCCGATTTTAGTATCAAATCCTCTATTCTTTCCCTGTCGTCCTTCAGCGGACAGGTGTTTTCGCCGTTTTTAAAACATGAGAAACATCCTGTACACAGTTTGAGATCCGTTTCGTTCAGAAAAATATAATTAAATTCGTCTGCTCCTTTCATTCGTAATTCGTGCTCAATGCCTTGGACAATTTTGTATCCCTTCCCTTTGTGGGGGCTTCCCATAATTGCGGTTATTATCATTGCATGCGCTCCTTATTATACACTTTACTATCAGTCCGGTTTGTGCTGGGAAACATATATATACCAGCATACACCGTATTTATCCACCAAATCAGCAGAGCGAGGGGACCACGGAAGCTCTCCGAGAGCCCGCAGAATATGCCCGCCCTCTGTCAGTTTTCCGTATGCATGATTCAACTCTTCATTATTATTCAGATTCACACCCAGGCTCATCGTCGGTTTGTCGCACACCTTTATTATTTACTGCTTTTGAAATTTGCCAGATATTCGTGCACGGAGCGGGTCATTTCTTTGGAAAAGTCCGACATATATTTCCGGGCATAAAAGGCCTTCATGTATTCCGCATAGTCGTATCCTTTTCCGGAATGTACCTCGTTGAACATTTCCGTCAGTTCGTTCTTCCTCATCCGTGAGTATTTGTTTTTCTGAACGATATATTTTTTATTAAATCGTTTTGGTTTCGGCCGTTCCGTCTGCTGTCTCGTCGGATATCCGAAAACGACCATCGTTATGGGCAGCACATATTCATCGAGGCTTAATAAGTCCGACATCTTTTCTTTGTTTTCCAGTATGTCACCGATGTAGCATGATCCTATTCCGAGCGATTCTGCCGCTGTCACCGCGTTTTGTGCTGCTATTGCCGCATCTTCACACGCAAGAAGTATATCTCCCTGCCCCGGTTCACGGGCGTCTATACCTGCATATAAATATCCGTCGAACCATCTTCTGCAGTCTGCAAGAAAAACAAGTACAAAAGGGGCTGCGGCAATAAACGGCTGATTATCGCACAGGACGGCCAGCTGATTTTTTATTTCCTGGTCTTCAATATGAAGAATTGTATATAATATCTGATTCCCGGCAGAGGGGGCCTGAAGAGCCGCATCAATAATCTGATTTTGTTCCGAGTCGGGGAGCGGTTTATCGAGATACGCCCGCACTGATTTACGGTCATGCAAGGATTTGATTACAGGATTCATACTGTCCTCCGGTTGTTGATTACTGCCTGAGAATAGTTCCGGCGGCAGTTCAGTCGGCCGCGTAACCGGCACTATTCAGGTATAAACCGAGCATAGCAGGCAGCATAAATTGTGACAAGGACGCCGAAGCTGTCCCGTAAGAAAAATCTTCGGGACAGCTCTGAGTCTCATGCAGTTACGTTCAGATGACGTTGTACTTTTTGAGCAGATCGTATACGACGGTGTTTCTGATTTTTTTCAGTCCCGCTTTTTTTGCGACGGATGCAATCAACGGCAGTTTCATGTCCGCGGGTTTTCTTCCGTCCATGAGCTTCGAGGCGGAGTCGAGCAGGGCTCGCACGTCGTAGACGGAGCCGAACACTTCCGGTACGCCTCTGTCCACGTTGAGCAGCGTGTAAACCGCTTCCATGCCGGTGCGCACGGAGTATTCAGTGGTGAAGACGGTGTCGCGCTGCGTGTCCGCGAACTGTCCGATGAACGCGAAGTTTACCGCTTTTTCCGGTACGACCTTTGGGCGGTCGCCTGCGGTGCGGGGCATGAAGAACGCGGTGATGTACGGAAGCATGCACGGAATGCATCGCGCGGAATTGACCGCATACTCGTGGATTTTGTCTTCCGGTACGCCGATGTGGTACAGCCATTCCTCGGTGATTTCCGTACCGGTGCATTCGCGCATCGGTTTTTTAACATAGTCGCCCGGCACGTCGGTGAACAGTCCGTACACCCAGACGACGAGCTGGTCCTTCGGCTGGTCCTTGAAGTGCGGCTGGCGGTTGAGCGTGTAGCTCATGAGCCACGAGGAATCCCTGCACGATATGATGCCGCCGGTGACGACTTTTCCGCTGAACGGGTCGCGCCCGCAGGTTTTTTCGATGTACGGCGGAATTTTGTCGTCGAACGTCGTTACGGTTGCGGATTCCCAGTTTGTCTTCCCGGTGTCTCCGCAGAATTTTTCCGGATGCCCGAACGCCGGATCCTGTGCTGCGATCGACTTCCACATATCCCAGCATCCGCCGTGCTCTGTTTTGAATTCCGGTGCGTGGTCGTTGTCGCCGAGCGCGGAATTTTCCGTACAGCTGCCGTTCGTAATGAACACGAGATCGTCTTCCGTCAGGTCTATGCGGTCTTCCGCTCCTTCGTGCGTGCACACGATTGTCTTTGCGGTTTTTTTGGCCGGCGTTATGTCGAACAGAACGTTTTTCACCTGAGTGTCGTACTGGAACTGAACGTCGTGCTCTTTCAGATACGCGAGCATCGGCTGAATAAGCGATTCGTACTGATTGTACTTCGTGAATTTGAGCGCTGAAAAATCCGGCAGTCCGCCGATGTGATGGATGAAGCGCTGGAAGTAGAGTTTCATTTCGAGCGCGCTGTGCCAGTTTTCGAACGCGAACATCGTGCGCCAGTACAGCCAGAAATTCGAGTTGAACACTTCGTCGTCGAATACATCCTCGATCGTTTTGTCGTACAGGTCTTCGTCTTTCGTCATGAAAAGCTTAACAATTTCCATGCAGCCTTTGTCGCTCAGACCGAACTTACCGTCGGTGTGGGCGCTCTGTCCGCGTTTTTCCGTCGCGCGCATGAGCGAATAGTTCGGATCGTGCTTGTTGAGCCAGTAGAATTCATCGAGAACCGACGCGCCTTTCGTTTCAAGAGAGGGAATCGAGTGAAACAAATCCCACAGGCATTCGAAATGATTTTCCATTTCGCGTCCGCCGCGGATGACGAATCCTTTCTGCGGGTCGTTGATTCCGTCGCACGCGCCGCCGGCGAGCTTCATCTCTTCAAGAATGTGGACTCTGCTGCCTTTCATCTGTCCGTCGCGTACGAGGAAACAGGCGGCCGCCAGTCCCGCGAGTCCTGAACCTATGATGTACGCCGATTTCCTGTCGACGTCCGCGGGTTTTTCAGGCCGTGCGAACGCTTCATAATTGCCGTTGCTGTAATACATACAATATCTCCTGTCGTTCTGTGATAAATATAAGGATAGTTTACGATGCGCGGAATAGACAGATTTTATCCGGTGTCTGAAATTCAGACAAAAGGTGCTTGTTGTCTAAAGAATACTGATTGAGCTGTCGGGATTTCAGCAGCGCGTTTCCGAATCCGTTTTTTTCCGGCCGAACCGTTCCAGCGCTTTGAAAATGTCACCTTCGACGAGGGTGCTTATCTGCCGGACGAGTACTTCCGGTTTTTTGTACATGTCGTCTTCAATCCAGTCGAACATAATGCCTACGAAGGCGTATTTGTAAAAATTCGCGATGAACGATTTATCTTCGTCGTGTACGGAAAAATTCCCGGCGCATTCGTCGACGACTCCGATGAGCAGGTTGTACACTTCCTTGTACAGGAAGTCGAGCAGGTGCTGCCGGCAGCTTGAATAATACGTGCGGAGAACGAAATTCCTGTTGGCAAGTACGTAGGTGAAGACGTTCATAAATCCGTCCTGCCACGTATTGTATGTCTTTTTTTCACCGATGCTTTCCGTCGTCTCCTTCTGGTAAATCCACGAGACAAGATCGTATATGTCCTTGAAATGATAATAAAACGTCTGCCTGTTGACGCCGCAGTCCTCGACAATCTGAGTAACGGTAATCCTGTCGATGGGAGTCGTTTCAGAAATTTTTTTGAGCGATGCGGCGAGCGCTGTTTTAGTTATCTGCGACATATGTTGTTTCCGTTATATCCGTGCTGACTCAGCAAGTATATCAGTTTTTCCGCATACATGAAAATCTACTGTGCCGCGGCGTTTTCTTTTTTCGTTTTAATAAATTCGATGTATGCGTTTCCGAAAACGGCGAGCGCCTGCGCGACCGGCATGAATTCCGTTCCGATATTCGTAAGCGAATATTCGACTTTCGGCGGAATCGTGTTGAATACTTTCCGCTGCACGAGGTTGTAGTCCTCAAGAAAACGCAGCTGCTTGGTGAGCGTCGTCTGGGTAATATCCCCGAGCGCGCGCTGCAGCTCGCCGAATCGGAGCGTCTTTTCATCGAGCAGATGCATTATCAGCAGGCTCCATTTGCCGGAGAACAGTTTCTGCGTCGTTACGTACGGGCAGATTCCGAAGAGTCTGTCGTTGTCGTCCGTGTCCATAGTTGTGCCTCGTGAACGTATTGTTACAGTATCTGAAAAGATACTTAGTACAATAGAAAATCGTACTTGTAATATACTACTAATGTTAGTACAGTATCAATACTGTATTACGGAGCGCCGGTAGAATCATCAGAATTTTATCAGCACTCCATATTTAATTTATCCGGAGGTAATTAATGACACGTACGTATGAATTTCTGAAAAAAGCAGGAACATTCTATCTTGCAACGGCGGATCACGATCAGCCGAGAGTGCGTCCGTTCGGTGCACAGTGTATTTACAACGGTAAGCTTTACATTACAACGAGTAATGTAAAGAACTGTTTCCGTCAGATGCTCGAGAATCCGAAAGTTGAGATTTCGGGAATGGTCGGCGGCGGATGGATCAGACTCACATGCGAAGTAGTGCGTGACGAATCGATCGAAGCAAAGAAAGCGATGCTGAAAGACAATCCGTCGCTCAACGGCTTGTACACTGCAGACGACGGAAAGTTCGAAGTGTTTTATTTAAAAAATGCGACCGCTGTTTTCAATGCATTCGGAAAAGAACCTGAGACGGAAAAATTCTGATTTCACCCGAACAGGCCGGTATATACCGGCCACGGCTTTCCCGTCTGCACAGTCAGGCCCGACGACAGCCCAAGATGCCACATGATGTGTCTGGCCTGTCCGAGGATGAGCGTGAGCCTGGTGAACCTTCCGTTCCCCGGCTTTTCCGCGAGCATTGTGTCGTCGAGCGTGTCGAAATATGATTCGATTTTCCGGCGCACATACGACGCATATCGCTCAAGCTGACTGCGGGTTACCGTGACTTCCGGCGCCTGCCGGTATCCCGGGCGTTTCTCGTCGATAATTGAGAGATCAGGCTCAATACCGCAGACCGAAATGTCGGGTTCGGTAAAATCATCGGGGTTGATAAGACTTTTGTCCAGCGAATGAATTGCGTGGAAAAGATAGCGCCAGTTCGGCAGTCCGTCTATTACCGCATCGAGATCAGCGCCCGCAATCTGGTCGTCGAGATTTTTGAGCAGAATTTCCGTCTGCTCCCGGAGTATTCCCGTGAGAATGCTGTTTGAATTTGCAGTGTTCATAAAATCAAGTATATCACAGTATATGCTGTTTTACACCGCACGGCGGCCCTGTGAAGGCTGCCGGCAGCGTATCGCGTGAATCAGTTTTCACCTTCTTTCCGGACAGGGTACGGTGCGGGTGCGTTCGCTGCGGCTTTCGCAAGCCAGTCGATTGCCTGGCCGAGCTGATTCATATTTTCCAGCGCTTCCGCGTCGGAGGATACTGCCCCCTCTTCCAATCCGTATCCCATATTCCAATAGGTCGAGCCCGGAATAATCATCTGGCTGATGAGGTACAGATGGTTTATGGAGTCGATTGAGCGCAGCGAGCCGGCTCTTCGTACGGCGGAGACAGCTACACCGATTTTTCCCGCGAACATGCAGTCGTTCGCCATTGCAACCATTCCTGCCCGGTCGATGAGCGCCTTCGTTTCTGCGGTAATATCGGCAAAATAGGTCGGCGAACCTATGAGAATTGCATCTGCCGCCGCCATCTTTTCAAAGACTTCATTAAACACGTCGTTTGCAAATACGCACTTTCTGTTTTTGTGCGCCTGACACTGTCCGCACGCTTTGCATCCCGCTATTTTTTTCCCGCCCAGCTGAATTATTTCCGTTTCCCACCCCGATTTCGCGAGCGGTTCCAGAACCGCTTCGAGCAGTTTTGAAGTGTTTCCGTTCTGACGCGGACTCCCGTTGATTGCTGTGATTCTCATACATATTCTCCTATAAAAAAATAGAATAAAGTTTTTGTCTGATGCCGGCCGCCTGCAGTTCAGTCCGCATCAGTTATAATATATTAGACCGGTCGTATCTGAAGTGATTAAAAAAAATTACCTGAACAGTTTTTCCTCCAATAAGGATATGAATGTGTCGAGCGGTGCGGCCGATTTTGCAACTTTTGCATACAGGACGGCGCCTTCCCAGCCTGAAAGAAGAAAAACTGCTGTCGCCTTCGTGTCCGTCGTATTCGAAAGCTCGCCCGCCTGAACTGCTTCAGCAAGACAATCCTCAAACAGTTTCTCCCACGAAACGAATATTTCCTGAATACGCATGCGGATCTTCGTGTCAAGCAACTATGCAAATCCTGCTGTTTGGATTATAGTACTTTTCTATTCTGCACAGAGGCAAAAATCATGAATAATAAAAAAGGGATACTGTTTATTGCACTTTCGACAGTGCTGTTCAGCTCCATGGAAGTCGCGCTTAAATTCGTTTCCGGCCAGTTCAATCCGGTGCAGCTGACCTGCACGCGGTTCTTTATCGGAGGCATTTTCCTGCTGCCGTTCGCGTTCCGCTCGCTGAAATCGCACGGTGAAAAAATCACGGCTGATGCCGCTGCGTATTTTGCGCTGCTGGGGTTGTTCAATGTCGTGCTGAGCATGATGTTTTATCAGCTTTCGGTCATGAATGCGAATGCATCCGCGGTCGCCGTACTTTTCAGTTCGAATCCTGTTTTCGTACTCTTTTTTGCGTTTCTTCTTATTCACGAACGGGTAAAGAGGCATGAGGTTATAGCGCTGCTCCTTGACGTTGCGGGCATTGCCGTTATTGTAACGGGGGCGCGTTCTGCGGGAACGCCTGCCGGATTTCTGTTCGCGGGGCTGTCAGTCGTCTTCTTCGCGCTTTACAGCGTGTCCGGCAAAAAAGGGTGCCGCAGATACGGAGGGGCGGCGGTAACGTGCGGTTCGTTCCTGTTCGGCTCGCTTGAACTGTTTCTCTTTATCGCTCTCAGTCACGCGGCGCCTGTTTCTGGAATGCTCAGGAACGCGGGGCTTTCAGTATTTGCGGACATCCCGCTCTTCGCAGGATACACGCCCGCCGTGGTTCCCGTATTCCTGTATATCTGCATTGCAGTCACCGGCGGCGGATTTGTGTCCTATTTCATGGCGCTCGAATATACAAGCCCGTCGCTTGCTTCGCTTGTGTTCTTTATAAAACCGGTACTGGCGCCTGTTTTTGCGCTGCTTTTTCTCCATGAGACAATTGCGCCGGCCATGCTGTGCGGAATTGCAATTATAGCCGCCGGCTCTCTCGTATCGTTCATCCCGACGATGATGGAACAGCGGAGAAAAATTGACGGCTGAATAGAACTGACGGCAGAAAGAAATAACCTTCCGGGCAATCAACAGCCTCGTCCCAAGGGGCGGGTATAAACCCTCCGTACGAATAAATCAGGTACGGACAAGGTACACTACGCTTTCCTGCGGAAGCGTCACGCTGCCGTCGTACCGGTGCGTTTCACCCGTCAGGAGATTGCGGTACGTTCCGTACAGTCCGTCGAAGTGGGCGTACGACTGACCGCCCGGCTGCACGGTGTACGGCGTTCCCGATGCGTTCAGCGCGATAATTATTTCCGTACCGCCGCCGCTCCGTGAGAACATGAGCTGCCCGTTCGTAAGGAACAGCTGACGGTATGAGCCGCTTCGGAGCGCCTGATTTTCGCGGCGGCAACGTGCAAATCCGGCAATCATGTCCGTCAGTTCCGTCCATTCAGGATGCTCAAGAGCCGGTCGGAGCGTGTTGTCTCCGTCTGATTTTTTCCCCCGTATTCCCCATTCGCTTCCGTAATATACGCACGGCGTTCCGGGCATGGCGAACAGCAGCCCGTATGCAAGCGGAATATGTGCGGGATTTCTGAGGATGCCTGCAATCCGTTCGACGTCGTGGTTGTCGACGAAATTGAACAGGGCGGTATTACGGCAGAGGCCGCCGTCTCCGAACAGGCGGTTCAGTGAATACGCTATCTCGAACATGTTCGTGTCGTTCAGGCTGGAATATATGCCCTTGTAGCATTCGTAGTCGGTACAGCTGTGCAGCCTGTCCTGTCCGATGAACTCAGCATACTGATCTTTTATCAGCTCTCCAATCAGCACGATTTCACGCCCTTTTTCCCTGCCGAGCGAATCAGTGTATGCCCGCAGTTTCTGAATAAACCATACGGGGAGGCTGTACGCAACGTCAAGCCTGATGCCGTCTATGTCGAACATATCGACCCACTTGCGTACGGCGCCGAACAGATGCTCCTGCACGGCGGAATTCTCAAGATTCAGTTTTACGAGGTCGTAGTGTCCTTCCCAGCCTTCGTACCGGAAGCCGTCGTTGCTGTCGGAATTTCCGTCCCAGTCGATGAAAAACCAGTCCCGGTATGCCGACTGCCGACGGTGCTGCTGTACGTCGCGGAATGCCCAGAATCCGCGTCCGGTATGATTGAAGACTCCGTCGAGCACAACTCTGATGCCTGCGTCGTGGAGCGCGCGGCAGACTGCGGCGAAATCCTCGTTGCTGCCGAGCCTGCTGTCTATCGTGTAGTAATCGCGCGTGTCGTATCCGTGGCGGTCGCTCTGGAATACCGGCGAAAAATAGACGGCGTTTATTCCGAGCCGCTGCATGTGCGGAATCCAGTCCGATATGCGTGAGATTCTGTTTACCGGCCGAGCCGCTCCGTTCCATACCGACCAGTCCCACGAATTTTCCGCCGGTGCTCCGCAGAGCCCGAGCGGATATATCTGATAAAAAACTGCATCATCAAACCACATTTCCGTTCTCCTTTTCATGCAAAAATACCGTGCATGAACTGTTTTACAAGCTGCTGCGCGCACGCTTCGTCGAGGTTCGTCCGCTGTGCATCATCCTCGTTCTGCGCGAGCCATGCGGCAACGTATGCGTTTACCTCTGCAAGAAAGCTGACTGCAAACTGACGCGCTTTTCCCGCCATATTTCCGTGCGCTTCGGCCGCTCCTGCAAAAAATTGTTCGAGCAGAGCGTACAGCCGTTTGAAATAAGCTGTTGACAGCGACGACGATTTTGATTCCGGCGGCGCATAGACCGTTTCCATCATAAGCCGGTAGAAATCAGCATGTTCCTGCGCATAGCGGAAAAACACAAGGACAATGCGCACGAGCTGTCCGTATACGTCGTTCTGATAGTCTTTTATATGATTCTCATACGTGCAGTACGGAGCAAGCGGTGTCTCAATCAGCGGGAAAAACGTTTCCCAGACAGCTTCGAACAGGCCGTCCTTGCTGCCGAAGAAATAATAAAGCGTCGGCTTCGTCACGGCTGCGGCGGCCGTAATGTCCTGAATGCCGGTGCCGTCGTATCCGTGTGTGCTGAAGAGCGCAAGAGCTTTGTCCATAATGAGCTTTCTGGAATTGTCGTTTCCCATAAGTTGTTTATATACCGTTAGGTATATAAATGTCAAGCTCTGTTTCGTTCTTGTACACGGCATAGCCAGCCCGTATACTGTACCGGTAAAAGAAACCGGCGTCGGTGCCCGGTACGAATTCAGGTAACGGAGGAAAATAAATGAAACTTGACGGATTCGGAATCTTCGTGAAAGACATGAAAAAGATGATACGATTCTACCGGGACGTGCTCGGTTTTGAAATTAAGGAAGACGAAAATACGAGCAACGTCTATCTGGAAAAGGACGGGACGCTGTTTCTTTTGTACGGGCGGAACGATTTTGAGAAGATGACGGGCCGCGGTTTCGGCTACGCGGAAGGGGTTAACGGGCACTACGAAATCGCCCTCAGCGCGGAAAACTTCAGCGCTGTCGACAAAACGTATGCCGGCGTAATTTCAAAAGGAGCGGTTTCCGTGCTTGCTCCGACGACAGAGCCGTGGGGCCAGCGGACGTGCTACATCGCCGATCCGGAGGGAAATCTTATAGAAATCGGTTCGTTCGTTAAAGACTGAAGGCGGAGAGCGGTACTTCGGTCTGGGGATTAAAATCAGCGCTCCTCGCATAATCGAGAATGCTTGAAAGGAAGACGCGCCCTTCCGGCAGTTTTTCCAGTCCGGTATAACTGCACGTGCAGACGAGCAGGCGTCCGCCGTGCACCCGGCATTCGAACAGTATGCCGAGTTTGTGGTTGCGTTCGAAATTGTCTATGACCTGTACTATAGGGAGAAGTTCCGGGGGTGTTCCGTCGAGAACGATTGCGCGCGATAAAGTGACGATGTTCCGCCACTGTTCGGTTGCGTACTTTTCGGAGGGAAAAGCTTTGAGCGCCGGGTGCGTGTTCCGTATGAGCAGGCCCATCGTGCCTGCGGGTTCCGGCTTGCGCATGTTTTCTGAAATTGCGCGGAACATGGGATAGCACCAGAAATCGGTACAGTACGTTCCCTCTACTGATTCTTTCATAGCTTCGGGCGGCATGAAGAAGACTGCACGTTTTCCTTTACGCAGTACGTCCTCCATTTCATCCGACGGTGAAGTGAATACGTGCAGTCCGTCGGTATGCACGGAAACATCCTCGGGGCAGAGCCAGAGATTGTACGATTTTTTCATTCCGCAGGTATCGCATGCGAGAGAGAAAGTCAGTTGTTTTATGCGGTCGACTTCCGGCATGGGAAGAGACACCGTTCCGGCTTCGTACATATCGCCGTCGCGGGTAAGAACGTCGGTACATCCTGAGACAGATTCGCCGGTTTCGTTTTTAAGTTCCCAGACGACGGTAGTCCATTCCGGCAGTTCCGGACGGTCGTACCGGAACTGAATTCGGACGAAGAATTCATCATGGGGGACGTAGACGTATTTTTCAAACCGCGCAAGAAGTACCGCATCGCCGCAGAACGTCCGCCATTCTTCCGACGAAATAAGTCCTTTCGGCTCCATAAACGCGTTGAGCATGCCGACGAGGGCCGTTCCCTGTCCGCTGTAGTCCTGCAGGTCGAGCAGCTGGAAACCTGCAAGCCGCTTCGAGCGGAACGCCGCTTCCAGCTCTTCCTTGTAGCACGCTGCGGCAAGTTTTCCCGAACACCGGAAATAGTCGTCAGCCAGCGCTCCGAGTCCTTTTTCTTCAAGCCGTTTCCTGAATATTTCGAAATTGCGCGCCTTGAGCGGGCCGGTATATTTTTCGATTTCGCGGTAATCGGGATAGACGGCATACTGTCCGATTTCGTGCGAGACGACGGGAACTGCGGGGACAGGTCCGTCTCCGTCCGCTCCGGCGCTGACTGTTTTTATTCCGGTACCGAATTGAATCGTGATTTTTCTGCCGGACGTGTCTTTCTTTTTTTCGGGACTGTCTGCCGCTTCCGGCATAGTCCGGGGCGGAATGATATGGTCGTCGTAATCGGTAAGCGTACCGTGCGGTTCCGTCTGAACGTGTCCGAGCGGAGCGTCGCACATTGCGTACGACCCGCGGATAAGCCTGTCGTGTGAAAAGCGGACGCCGCAGAAAAAATCCTCGTGGGGAAGTATTTCGGGGCTGAACTGAAAATTGTTCGACCCCTGCGTGTAGAGTCTGCTGCCGTCGAAGTCGTGATACGATGCCAGGATTTTATCAAGATGTGTTTTGCTGCCCCAGAGTTCGTTGCCGAGCGACATCATCACGAACGACGGATGATTTGCGAACGTCCGCAGAATCCTGAATCCTTCTTCCGTCAGATAGTTCCATTCGGCGGGATCAGTCTTCGGATCGTTTTCCTCGGGAATCGTTCCCCAGAACGGAAGTTCAGGCTCCATGTAGACGCCGAGCCGGTCTGCGGCCGTAAACGCGGCTTCGGGAGGACAGCACGTGTGGAATCGGTAATGGTTTATTCCGTATTCCTTCGATACCCGGAGTTTATCGAGCCATGCGTCGACGGTTGTCGGTGCGAATCCGGTGAGCGGAAAAATCAGCCCTTCGTGTTTGCCGCGCAGAAACGTCTGCTGCCCGTTTACGGTGAATTTTCCGCCGTTCGTTTTGAAACTGCGGAGCCCGAAATCAGTTTCTTCCGTACTGCGTACTTCGCCGGCATCGAGGGTAAGGTGCAGTCTGTAGAGACTTGGTTCGTGTTCGCTCCAGAGACAGGCGTTTTTTCCGAGATTGTATTGTATGGTGTTTTCGCCGGAGTGTACCGGAAACGATGCGGACGGAGCAGTATGACGGCGTACTCCGTTGAAGTTTTCCGCAGAAAGTTCCAGCATCCCTTCTTCCGCGCCGCACAGCCCGGCGTACACCGTTACGGCAGAATTTTCCGCGTCGGGAATGATTCTGATTCCGGAAATATATGAGCGGGGGTATATCTGAAGTTCAATCCTGCCCGTTATACCGTTCCAGTTTGTCTGCGTGTCGGGAGACGTCATATGGCCGCCGTTTGTCGGATACGCCGAATTGTCTACACGGATTGTTATCGTATGAGTTCCGCGTTCGAGCAGTCCTGTAAGGTCGTATATGTGCGGCGTGCAGAGGCTGTTCTGCGAGCCGGTTTTTTTCCCGTCGAGATACAGCGTCGTCACACGGGTGCGTTCAAGAAACAGGAAGCAGTGTTTTCCGGTAAGATCATCGGTCACGTCGATTGTGCGGGAGAACCATGCATATCCACTGAACGGATAAAGTTCCGTCAGATGTCCGGTCTCGCAGGCGGTATTTTCCGGTCCCTTTTTAAAATATGCTGTCGTCCCCGGAAGGAGAATTGTGTCGCGGTACGGAAGCGCGGGCCCCTGCTTTTCCGCATCAAGCGCAAAATTCCACATCCCGCTCAAATCGATTTTATTTTCCATAATTCGACGAACCTCCCGTACGGACAGTATATCATATACCGGCGGAGAACTCACGCAGTTTGTTATATTCCGAACTGCGCCGTATACAGCTCGTGGTACATACCGTGTGCCTGCAGCAGTTCTTCATGAGTACCTGTTTCGGTTATTCCCTCGTCGCTCACGACCGCAATGCAGTCGGCGTTCCGTATTGTAGAGAGCCGGTGCGCAATAATAAACGTTGTCCGTCCTTTCGACAGCTCGTCGAACGCTTTCTGAATCCGCAGTTCGGTCGCAGTATCGAGCGCCGACGTTGCTTCGTCGAGTATCAGGACGGGCGGATTTTTGAGGAAAATGCGTGCAATCGAAATACGCTGCTTCTGGCCGCCGGAAAGCTTAATACCGCGTTCTCCCACTACCGTGTCGTAGCCGTCCGGCATTTTCATAATGTCGTCGTGTATTTCTGCGCGTTTTGCCGCGTCACGGATTTCGTCGTCTGTTGCGCCGATTTTACCGTATGCGATGTTTTCGCGCACGGTGCCCGCGAACAGAAACACGTCCTGCTGGACGAGCCCGATTTGTTTTCTGAGCGATTTGACAGATACGCCGCGGATATCCGTTCCGTCGATTGTGATTGCACCGGACGTTATTTCGTAGAACCGGGGAAGCAGATGGCAGAGCGTCGTCTTCCCGCTGCCGCTCGGTCCGACAAGCGCGATTGTTTTTCCGGCTTTTACGTCGAGGTTGACGTGGCTGAGTACGTTTGTTCCGCCGTTGTATGAAAAACTTACGTCGCTGTAACTGATGTCGCCGTGTACGCGTGTGATGTCCGGTGCGCCGGCTTTTTCCGGTGTTTCATCGTGCATGCGCATGATTTCGGTGAACCTGTTGAATCCTGCGACTCCGGTAGAAAATTGTTCTATGAGGTTCGACAGACGGCGGACGGGCTGAAGAAACGCTGCAACGAACAGGTTTGCGGCAATCAGGTCGCCGAGATTCATTTTTCCCTGCATGATAAGCAGACCGCCGGCGGCCAACACGACAATGCTCAGAATGTTGGTTGTTAAATCGATGCGGCTGTGGAACGACGCCATGGAACGGTAGTATGTTTTTTTTGCGGAAAAAAATCTTCCGTTGTTTTCGGCAAAACGTTCCGTTTCATAGTCTTCGTTTGTGAATACTTTCGTCACCCGCGCGCCGCTGATGGACGATTCGAGCCCGGCGTTTATTTCCGCCGTTTTATCCTTCACCTGCCGCGACGACGCGAACATTGACTTTTCGGAACGGATGATTCTGAAAAGTATGACAGGCAAAAAAACAAGGATGATGTACGCGATGTCGCGCTGAATGCTGAGCATGAGTATGAACGCGCCGACAAGCGTGAGCGCGGAAATGAAAAGATCTTCCGGACAGTGGTGCGCGAGTTCGCTTACCTCGAACAGATCGTTCGTGGCACGCGACATAATTTTTCCTGTGCGGTTTTTGTCGAAAAACGAAAACGACTGGCGCTCAATGTGGGCGAACACGTCGCGCCGCATATCGGTTTCGACGTGCACGCCGAACAGGTGGCCGAAATAGGTGACGAACCACTGTGCTCCGAACCGCAGAAAGTAAAACAGGAACAGCAGGACGATAATGACGATGAATATCCGCATCGTGCGGTCGGGCGATTCAGGAAACGAAGGCAGCAGTGTATTTACCACGTACCGCGATACCATGGGAAAGCCCAGGTCTACGGCTGCTATGAACGCAGCGCAGCACATATCGGCAATGAAGAGTCCCATGTGCGGTTTAAAATAGGAAAGAAAAAGGGCAAGGTCGGAATCGGAAATTGTTTTACGGGAAAATATATTTTTCATACCGACTGATTATACAAAAAAAAGCCGCCGATTGAAACCGGCGGCTTTAGTATTCAGGAGTCACAGACCTTCTGACAGGTCCGTTATATGCTGAAATACGGTTTGATGATGTCTTCCATGGCGTACAGTCCCGCCGGCTTGTCCCTTATATTTCTCAGTGCGAAAACCGCTCCGTTTCCGAACGCTTCACGCGAGATCGATTCGTGAATCAGACGGACAACCTGATAGGGGAAGCCGAACAGAATTTCATGCTTACCGACGATTCCGCCCGCGCGTATGGACTTGATGTCGTTTTCGTCGAGCTCCAGATGCCGCGCGAGAACTTTTGCCGTGCCGGACACTTCCGATTTTGTTTTAAAATGTTCCTCAAGAATTTCGATGTCGGCTTCCGGTGCGATTTTTTTCAGCACTTCCGCCGCTATAAGCAGAAAATTTATGCCGATAGTGATATTCGGCGACCAGAGAACACGGATCGACTGCCCGAGTTCTTTCAGATACGTTTTTCCCTCTTCGCCGTAGTTTGAAATGGCTGTGACGACCATACAGTTATGCTTTACGGCATATTCGCCGTACTCACGGACGCTTGCCGTGCCGGAAAAATCGACAATCGCATCCACATCCAGATTTCTGTTGTTTTCAATTTCATTGAATTCATTTTTGGAATATATAAGTCCGGGGTCTTCCGACTTTATTCCGAGATACTCAGGGGCAGAACGGTGATCAAGTACGGTGGATTTCCGTACAACCCATTTAAGCGTGCAGTCCCTGCTTTCCAGAATTACTGCCGCTACCGCTTTTCCTGCCTTACCGAATCCGAACAGACCAATCCTCAATTACGCCTCCTTCCCTATAAATATAAAATAGAACTGTAAATATAGGTATGCTTTGTTTTTTTCGTGTTCAGTATACCATAAAAATTTTGCAGGGGACAATAAATTTTCCAAAAAAAAGAAGATTCGTCCACAAAAAAATCAAGGTGATGTATAATCAATCGTATCGGAAAAGCGGAAAAAGAATGAACAGTGCAGCAGATGACACGTCAGCGGCTTTCGGTCTGGCCGACTCAATAAAAGAACTCATGGCGCACAATACGCTGGAAAAAATTACCGTGACCGACATTGTCCGGCATGCGCATCTTACGCGCCAGACGTTTTACCGGCATTTCCGCGACAAATACGATCTGGTGAACTGGTACTTCGACATCCTTGCGCGGCAGTGTTTCGACGAAATGGGCGTGACGCTTACGCTGCGCGAAGGTCTCGTCCTCAAGTTCAATTTTATCAGACGGGAAAAAGTTTTTTTTGCGCAGGCGTTCAGGTCGACTGATTACAATTCCATAGAACAGCACGATTATCAGTTCATTCTGCAGTTTTACACGAATATTATCGAAAAGCAGACGCATAAACCGCTGAACGAAGACCTGCGGTTCGTGCTCGAATTATACTGCCACGGCTCCATTTCCATGACGGTGGAATGGGCAGTAAGCGGGATGGAAAAATCTCCCGAATCGCTCGCGGACGATCTTATTGCCGCGCTTCCTTCGAAACTTGCAGCCATTCTGATTCCCGCATTGTAGAGCGGAAAGTTACACATCGGATAATCTGTAACTTGATAAAGCGGATTTTATCCCTCACAATAAAAACGTATGGGGGATAATAATGGCAAACAGAATCACACTTAACGGCACGTCGTATCACGGAAAAGGCGCCGTCAACAGCATCGTCGACGAAGTCAGGGCTCACGGATGGAAGAAAGCGTTCGTCTGCTCCGACCCGGATCTTATTAAATTCAAGGTTACGGCGAAGGTGACGGATCTTCTCGATAAAGCGGGCCTTGCATATGAAATTTATTCGGACATCAAGCCGAATCCGCCGGTGGAAAACGTAAAGCACGGCGTCGAAAGTTTCAAAAAGGCGCATGCCGACTATATCATCGCCATAGGCGGCGGTTCTTCTATGGATACGGCAAAAGCCGTCGGAATTATTATTAATAATCCTGAATTTTCGGACGTCCTCAGCCTTGAAGGCGTAGCGCCGACGAAAAATCCGTCGGTGCCGATTATAGCTGTTCCGACGACTGCGGGAACAGCGGCGGAAGTAACGATTAATTACGTTATTACCGACCTGCAGAAAAAACGGAAATTCGTCTGCGTCGACGTGCACGACATTCCGGTTATTGCCTGCGTCGACCCCGACATGATGATGAGCATGCCGTCGAAACTCTGCGCGTCGACGGGCATGGATGCGCTCACGCACGCTGTAGAAGGGTACATCACAAAAGGCGCGTGGGAAATGACAGACATGATGCACCTTAAGGCTATTGAGATAGTCGGAAAATGGCTGCGTGAGTCGGTAAAAGGCGACGCGAAGGCGCGCGGGGAAATGGCGCTCGGACAGTACATCGCGGGCATGGGATTTTCCAACGTCGGTCTCGGCATAGACCATTCCATGGCGCATACGCTCAGCGCCTTCTACGACACGCCTCACGGCGTCGCGTGCGCAATCCTGCTGCCGACGATTATGGAATACAACGCTGATTATTCGGGAGAAAAATACCGCGAGATTGCGCGCGTAATGGGAGTGGCGGACGTCGATTCAATGAGCCCGGTTGCGTACCGGAAAGCCGCGTGCGACGCGGTCCGCCGGCTTTCGGTAGACGTCGGCATTCCGCAGAGTCTTGCGGGAATTGTTAAGGAAGAGGATATCGACCAGCTTGCCGACTGTGCGATGAAAGACGCATGCACGCCGGGCAATCCCCGCGATCCGTCGAAAAAAGATATTGCCGGACTTTTCAGGTCGCTTATGAAATAAGATGAAATAAAAAAAGCCGTTCCGTAAATGAAACTTTCGGGACGGCTTTTCTGAAAAACTGCTTCCGTATAAACCGCAGGAACCGGTTACGAAACGGACCGGCCGAAGCAGGCAGCGACGTCTTCGACGCAGCTGCGGTCGAGCTTTCCGAGCTCTGCCTGTTTACTAAGAAACTTCACCGCTTTTTCGTGCGTAACTCCCTTCCTGTACGGGCGGCTTTCCGTAAGCGCCTGATAAATATCGAGACATGCCATGAGCCTGGCTTTGTGCGAAAGTTCGTCCGCCGTTTTTCCGAACGGATAGCCCGTTCCGTCGAGTTTCTCGTGATGATACGACGCCCATTCGGTAATCTGCTCGAATCCTTCTATTTTGTGCAGCATCTCCCACGTCGCGTAAGCGTGGAACTGCATCCGTTTGTATTCGCCGTCGGTGAGCTTTGCCGGTTTTTCGAGAATATCGGTTTCGACTGCAAGCTTGCCTATGTCGTGAAGCGCGCCGGCAAGGTAAAATTCCGCCTGAGTCTCATCGTCCCAGCCGTAATACTGCGCCATACGAAGAGCTTTCTGCGCAATACCGATGGAGTGCGTGCTTGTGAACGCGGATTTGTAGTCGATTATTTTTGCGAATATCGTCGCAATATTAATAATTTCTTCTTTTTCATAGACATATTTCTTTTCCGGAAACACGGAATCAAGAAGCTTCACGACATCGTTGTTTTTCAAATTCATAATAATTCCGTCGTCGATGCATGAGGAAAAAAGACCGACACTGACGCTGTCAAAATAGACGTTTTCAAATTTCCTGATAAACGAGCGCATTTCTTCTCCGCTGCCGTCGCCGTATTTTTCCGGCGGAAAACCGATGTCGGCGAGATCCGCGAGATGTATTATACGGGAGTAAAGCGGAATGTCGCCGGATGTTTTGCCGAAAGGTCCTTTACCGTCCGGCCGTTCGTGATGGTACAGAATTACGTCTTTTATACGGGAATAAAACGGCATTGCGGAAACGTTGCGTTCGCCGATGCTGCAGTGGGAGCCGAGTGTCATCTGATTAGGATGCACGACTACGTTTATTCCCGCATCCCGTTCGTTGTGAATATATTCAGTAAGCGCGTTGTCGTGAAGGAGCGCGCAGGCGGATAAATCTGCAAGGTCGCTGTCCGTAAGACCGGCTTTTTTTCCTATCATCGCCGACATATAGGCGACGCGTTTTGCGTGGTTATGTGTTGCGCCCGTGAGGCTTCCCTCGACGTAGTCGAGCGCCTCGGAAATAGCGCATAAAAGCGATTTAAAATTGATGTTCATATCATAAATATACTACAAAATACTGCGTTTTAAGAATACTTTCCTCCTCTTTTAGTTTTATATAAAACATGATATAGTCAGTCATCATGAAGCCAACAGGAGGCTGTCCTATGGAAAAGACTTTATCCCGCAACAGAAAACTTGCGCTTACAGGTGCACTGAGCGCACTCGTCATCGTGCTCGGCCTGCCGCCCATGCATCTTGGTATGATTCCGCTCGGACCGAATGCATCGATCACTATTATGCATATTCCGGTTCTCCTTGCAGTCATGCTTGTGTGCATGTATAAAGATAAAACTCATAAGCCTGATATGTCCGCGCTTGTTTCCGGCATCACCGTCGGAGCAGTGTTCGGCATTTTCAGCCTGATTCTTGCCGCTATGATGCCGACGGGTGCGCTTGATCCGCTGTTCGTCAATCCCGGCGTGTCGGTCCTGCCGCGCATACTGCTCGGTGTTGCCGCATGGATTTTCTGGTACCTGCTGAATCTGATTCCGCATATGCCGAAGACTGTTTCCGCCGTCATAGTCGGATTCGTTTCAACCGTCGTTCATACGTGCCTTGTAATCGGCGCGCTGTACGTTTTTGCGGCGCCGAAAGTTCTGGACGCAATGGGCGGTAAAGGATATATTGCTCTTATGGCGGTACTGCTTCCGAACGCGCTGCTTGAAGCTGCGGCAGCGGCGATCGTCTGCGCCGCAGTTATAGGTTCGGTGACGGCAGCGTCGGGAAGAAAGTCGAAACTGTCCCGGGAATCTGAGGAACAATAGTGAGAATTGTTATCGTCGGCGCCGGATTCACCGGTGTCCAGCTGGGGAAATTATTAATTAACGAAAAGAATACTGTCACGATTATCGACAACGACGAGGACAGGGGCCGCCACGTGTCAAATCAGCTCGACTGTACGGTACTGCTTGCCGACGGCAACAATCTGAAAACGCTGGAGGACGCGGGCATAGCAAAAACCGACGCGCTCGTCTGCGTCACCGAAAACGACGAAGTGAACATGATAACGTGTTCGCTCGTCGATGCGGTTTACCCCGATATTATTAAAATTGCACGCGTCCGCAACTACGCGTATTACGTTAATACGGCGGATGCGCAGAAGAGCCACGCTGATTCGTTCAGCGGCAAGCACCGTCCGCTGTACGGCATAGACTATATGGTTCATCCCGACATCGAGGCGGCGGACGCAATCGTACAGGCGGTCGAAAACGGCGCCATAAGCGACGTGCAGACGTTCGGCGACGGGGCCTACGAACTTACCCGCATGACTGTAGCGAAAGGCAGCAAACTTGCGGGCCGGAAGCTGCAGACAGTGCGCTCGCTTACCGACAAGGGGTTTCTTATTGCGTACGTCGAGAAAGACGGAAAAACGTCGCTGCCGAGCGGCAACACGGTGCTTGATCCCGGCTGCAGCGTAGGCATGCTTGTGTCGAAAAACGACATCGGCACGATGCTTTCGCTCTGCGGTTCCGAACAGAAAGAACTCAGAACGATAGCGCTCGTCGGTGCGGGAAGAATCGGCACGATAATTGCACAGAAACTGATTCAGCCTGCCGAGAAACGTTCTCTGTTAAAATTACTGACTGCTCATCCGGTGAATCATCCGCAGAATTTCGTCATCATAGACAGCGACGAGGCGCTCGCAAAAGCCGCGTCGGAACGTTTTCCCACGGCCCGCGTGTTCCGCGCCGACGCGACGGACGAATCGTTCCTGAACGAAGAAGGCATCACGTCGTTCGACCTTGCCATCTGCGCGACCCACAATCACGAGATGAACATGGTGCTCGCCGCGTACCTTGAATCGCTCGGCGTAAAACAGACGATAAGCCTCGTTGCCAGCTCCGCATTCGCGACGATTGCCCGCAAGCTCGGCGTCGATGTTCCGGTGCCGCTCCGCGATACTGTCGTCGATTCCATCATGAGCCACCTCCGCGGCAAATCGGTGAAGGAAGTGCACACGGTGACGACAGGCGATCTGGAAATAATCGAGTGCGTGCTGCCGGGCGACTCGAAGGTGATCAACCGGACACTGAGGGAGCTTGCCGACCCCGGCGTGTTTCTTGCCATGCTCGTAAAAAAATACGATTCGACTTCATATGAGATTCCCGTAGGCAGCACGCTTCTCAATGCGGGCGACCACGTCGTGCTCATCACCCTTGCAGAAAAGGACAGCCACGTTGTCTCGCTGTTCGGCGGCAGCATCCGTTAACGGAGTTCACGGCATGACAGTATTAACATTTTTCCGGATAATAACAATTATTATTGCGTTCGTGGGCGCGACGTTCCTTATTCCGATCGGTACGGCGTTCGCGTTCGGGGAAACTCAGATTCTTCCGTCGTTCGTCATCCCGATGGCCGCGGGATTCGCCGCCGCCGCCGTATTCCTGATTCTTGGCCGTAAGAAGGAAATACGGCTTTCCATGCGCGGGACGTTCGTCGTCGTCGCCTCTGCATGGATTGCGGCAAGCGTGTTCGGCGCGCTCCCGCTCTATTTCAGCGGTGCAATTCCGCATTTTACCGACGCTCTGTTCGAAAGCGTGAGCGGCTTTACGACGACGGGATCGACCGTTCTCGGCGACGTCGAATCCCTTCCGTGCAGCATCAATTTATGGCGGTGCGAGACGCACTGGCTCGGCGGTATGGGAATCGTCACGCTTACGGTCGCGCTGCTTCCGCTTCTCGGCGTCGGCGGCTTCCAGCTGATAAAAGCGGAAACGACCGGCCCCGAGAAAGGCAAGGTCACGCCGAAAATCACCACGACTGCGAAACTTCTCTGGCTTATATATACGGTACTCACGGTTCTGCAGACAGTGCTGCTTATGATGGCGGGAATGGATTTTATCGACGCGCTTTCATATGCGTTTGCAACGCTCGGTACCGGCGGTTTCTCGACAAGAAACGCAAGCGTCGGCGCGTACAATTCAGTCCCTGTGGATATCATCTGCACGGTGTTCATGGTCGCTGCCGGCGTGAATTTCAGTCTGTATTATTATGTTTTGACGGGGAAACTCAGCGATATACGTAATAATTCGGAACTCAAAGCATACGCCGGAATTTTCGTCGTGTCGACTTTGCTGATTTCATTTTTCATCATGCCGCAGTACGGAACGTTTGCGTCGGCGCTCAGATACAGTTCATTCCAGGTCGCGTCGATTTTAACAACGACGGGCTTTGCGACGGCCGATTATACGCTGTGGGTGCCGTCGGCGCAGGCGGTGCTGTTTGTGCTTTTCTTCATCGGAGGATGCTCAGGTTCGACGGCGGGCGGCATTAAAGTAATACGCTGGGTCGTCCTTTCAAAACAGGCGCATAATGAAACGGAGCGTATGCTTCATCCGCACGGCGTGTTCAGCATCAGACTCAACGGAAAGGTCGGGCGCAAGGACATAGTCTTCAGCGTTGCGGCGTTCGTTTTACTGTACTTTCTGGTCGTGTTCGTCACGACGGTAATCGGCTGTATCAGCAGGCTCGATTTACTCACCTCTTTTACGGGAGCGCTTTCCATGGTGGGAAACGTAGGTCCCGCGTTCGGCTCATTGGGCCCGTCGTGCAATTACGGATTTCTGTCCGACGGTCTCAAATGGTGGTACTGTTTCGCAATGCTTACCGGCCGTCTTGAACTGTACACTATGATAATATTCTTTATGCCCGCATATTGGAAAAAGTAACGGTTTAATGAATATGCGGATTTAATTTAAAAAAAGTGCCGATTTAAATTGATAATTTTTAAAGCAGCCGGTTGTACACTTATCATATAGAGTTTGCATCTTCGTGATGAAAAAACTCCGATTACCATTTTTTATGGAGGTAATGTATGATTCGTACAAACCTGAAGAAGGGCGCGGCCGTTGTATGCTGTGCGGCGGTGATCTGCGCGGCATCTTTTGCCGCACCGGCGGAAAAAAGCGGAACGCAGAAAGTCGGACTTGTGACGGGTATTTCCTATTCCGTCGCCGATAAAAAAATCACAGTGACTGCCGCCCTCGGTGCTGTAAAAGAAATGCCGAAACCCGACAAGGAAGAACCGCCGAAACAGGTGCAGCCGGAAGATCTGATTACGCTTTCCGGCGAGACAGTTACTTTCACGCTTCCCGCCGATACGGCGCTGGAGCTCGGTATGCCGCCGAAAAACGATGCCGACGACAACGGCAAATTACCGCCGCCGAAGGACGACAAAAAACCGGGGATGAACCGGCCTCAGCTGACGTTGAAAAACATTCTGATCGACGACATTGTCACTTTGACGTACGGTGCCGACGGCAAGACCGTAACCGGCGTGGCAGCCTCCATGCTGCCGGCTCCCCGTATGATGAACGGGAGACGTCCGAAGGGAAAAGACAGCCGCAGCAACATGCCGATGGATTTTCCGGGAGATGATGGCCAGCCGGAACAGGATGAAGGTCCTCAGGACTGATTTCAAATCCTGAAAAAAAACCGGAACATGATAAAAAATCGCGTTCCGGTTTTTTTTGTTAATTATTAATTATGAACGAGAAGGCGTGATTACTGCCCGCGTCGATGCGGTATTCCGGGCAGACGTCGGATCCCCAGCTGTCAATTCCGCCGACGCCGCGGACGGCGCCGAATATGCACAGTACCGTTCTCCGCGGAGGCGGCAGCTCTTCCTGATGCGTCGCGTTCTCAAGTTCTTCCGACGTGTACGGCAGCGCACTGAATGCGAACGGAACGTCGTTCTGCACGACAGTGAACGAGGACAGCGGTTTTTCCAGCGTTACTTTTTCCGTCCGCATATGCATGCCGCATTCCTGGGGAACAAGATACGGCGTAACCGGCAGACCTTTTATGCGGTAAGTGCCGGGGATGCCCCCCGCCATGCGGTCGGGATACGTTTCTCCGCTTAAACCCGTGTATTCGTAACCGCCGGCAAGCTCAGGCATAATAAAGCGCAGGCCGAACGCCGGCAGTTCCGGCAGCCCCTGTTTTCCCCGATATTCCGCCTTAACAATAATTCTGCCGCTTTCTTCTACGCAATACCGGACGGATACGGTAGTCGACGGTGCTGTTGTGGTCTCGTACGTGTATGCGATTTCCACCGAATGCGGATGCTCGAGCGGCGTACCGATAATCGCCGTGTTGTAAGGTGCCGTGAATTTTTCAAGAGGTTTTTCATCGACGTACAGTTTTATGTCCTTGACGGAAATAAACATGTCCGCACCGAGCCACATGCTGCTGCGCTGTGAGAAATGATTTCCGCGGTCGTTGCACGTCGTCGCCCGCCAGAACGTCGGCAGAGGAGTCCGGTACACCCATTCAGTGCCGTTTATTTTTATTGATTCGGGGCCTCCCCGCGAATAAGAAAAAATATATTCAAAATCCGTTCCGTGAACGCCGAGAACGCAGTCATCAAAAACGATTTGCATAATAATACCTCACTTCCTGCATGCACGGTTTTTCCGTACGGTCGGCAAAAAGCAGACCGTCTCCTGAAAATTCATAATCGCTCGGTCGTTCTCCGAAATCGCCGCCGTATCTGAGCACTTTCCTGTTAGTCGCCGCGTCGGTGACGAACAGCGCCTGGTCTATGAAATCCCATATCCAGCCGCCCTGAAAATGCGGACAGTCGTCGAACACGTCGGCGTACTGCTTCATGCCGCCGAGACTGTTGCCCATGCAGTGCATGTATTCGCATAATACGAACGGCTTCGAACCGTCGCTTGTGCAGTACTCTCTGACTCGTTCCGGCGGAGCGTACATCTGCGATTCGACGTCGCTGATGTATTTTTTATCTTCCGGCTTGTGGAACACGCCTTCGTAATGCACGAGACGTCCCGGGTCTGTCCGTTTATAATAATCGTTCATCGCCCTGATTGCAGTTCCGGAATACGATTCGTTTCCGAGCGACCAGAACAGAATCGACGGATGATTTTTGAACGTTTCGTAATTTGTTTTTGCGCGGTCGAGCACCAGTTTTTCCCAGAGCGGATCGTTGCCGGGAACGTTCCATGACGGTTCGATCGCACCCATTTTCTGCCACGAACCGTGGCTTTCCATGTTCGTTTCCGCCATGAGGTATATTCCGTACGTATCGCAGAGATAGTACCAGGGAATCTGATCGGAGTAGTGACACGTCCTCACGGAATTGATGTTGTTTTTCCGGCACGTTTCAATATCCGAAGTCATCTCCTCCATGCCGATGCATCTGCCTTTTTCCGCGCTCCATTCGTGGCGGTTCACGCCGTGAATGTGCAGCGGGCTGCCGTTTAACAAAATGGTGCGGTCTTTGACCGCAATGGAGCGGAATCCCACTGAATACGGAATCACTTCAACGACGGCGCCGTCCGCGTGAGAGACGGTGATGTGCAGCGAATATAAATACGGCGATTCGTTCGACCAGAGCTGTACGTTCCCGGGTTCTTTTTCCGCAAACTGCACGTCGGCGTTTTCGTTCGTTATCTGCTGACTTCCGGCCGCGACTGATTTTCCGTTTTTGTCCGCGAGCGCATAAGAAACCGAACCGCTGAAGGACGAATCATAGCTGAGTTTCAGCGAAAGGGAAAATCTGCCCTGCCTGTTTTCGACGACGGGCACTGCGTGAACGTCGTCTATGTGCGCTTCCGGTTTTGCGAACAGCGTGACGGGACGGAATATTCCGCTGAACCGGAAGAAATCCTGATCTTCGATATACGACGCTTTGCAGTATTTAAACACTTCGACGCACAGGTAATTGCCGGTATCTCTGATATACGGAGTAAGATTGAATTCGCTCGGGGTGAACGAATCTTCTGCATATCCGACAAACGAGCCGTTCAGATAAACGTACGCAGCCTGTTCGACGCCTTCGAATCTGATAAACACGCGCTTTCCTTTCAGTTCGGGATTCAGATCGAATGTGCGGCAGTACGAAAGGCACGGATTGTGCTCCATGTCGATGTGCGGCGGACGGAGCGCCGTATGGCCCTCCCACGGATACATCGTGTTGATATACCGTATCTGATCGTACCCCTGCAGTTCGACGTGCCCGGGAACGCGGATTGTACCGAAACTGGCTGCACTTTCCGGCGTTTTAAAAAAATCCGCAGGGCGGGACGCGGCGTTCGGCGACCAGCGGAACTGCCAGTCTCCGTTAAGACTCTGGAAAAGCGTTCGTCTCCCGCCGGCGCAGTCGTCAGCGGAAGCGTAATGAACGTGATCGGAATGCGCCGGTTCCTGATTGACGCGGAAAACCGAAACGTCCGTAAGCCATGATAATGAAGGTTGTGATGACATAGTCTGTTACTCCTTTACCGCACCGGAAACGACGCCCGCCAGAATATATTTCTGGAAGAAAATATACAATCCGACAGTGGGAATCATAACAAGCACGATTCCCGCCGCGAGCTGTTCCCACGATCCCTGCTGCGCGTTTGCGTAGTTCATGAGAAACGTCGTTATAGTCCGCAGTTTGTTTTTCGGCATATAGAGATACGGAATGTACATATCGTTTATAATCGTGATCGATTTGATGATGCACACCGTGGCTGTTGCCGGCGCAAGCAGCGGGAATATAATTCTACCAAAAAGCGTAAAATAGGAACAGCCGTCGAGGATGGCCGATTCGTCTATCGAGGCGGGAATGCGGCTTATGAACTGGCGGTAAATGTACAGCTGCATAAGATCGCCGGCGATGTAGATAATGATAGGCGCACCGAGCGTGTTATACAGATGGAGCGACGTGATTATTTTGAAGCGGGCAATTTCCGTTACGAACGTGGGGATAAGCATGCCGACGAAAAACAGCGCAACGATGAGGTTTTTGGATCTGAACTGAAACCGCTCGATGACGAATGCCGTAATGGTTCCGAGCAGAACGTTGAATATCAGACTGACGGCGAGAATGATTCCCGTGTTCATAAAGCCCGTGACGATGGCTTTGTTGTGCAGAACGGATTTGTAGTTTTCGAAAGTGATGCGGCCGAACGGCGGCAGCATCAACGGCGAAATCTGCGCCATATCGGTTTTTGTTTTGAGCGACGCGAATACGGTGATGAGAATCGGACCGATGACAATAAGCACCATGCAGACGCAGACGGCCTGCCGGAAAATTTTTTTTACGCCTGATTCGTAGTTCATCGTTTATTCTCCCGTAAAATAAGTCTGTGGATTATCACGTTTTGTATTACATAAATAATAACTATCATGAACATGATTGCGACCGCCATTGTCGCGGCCAGCCCGAATCTGCTGAACGTGAACGCGGTTTTTATTGTGTAGAGGGTGAACGTCGAAGAAGCGTATCCCGGACCTCCGCTCGTCATTACGAACGGAATGTCGAATACCTGCAGCGCGCCTCTGATGTTGTCGAAGAGAACGAAATCGACCATGAGCATGATCGAAGGTATCTGAATATAGCGGAAGACCTGAAATGAATTTGCTCCGTCGATTAACGACGCTTCGTATATTTCCTCAGGAACGGACTGCAGGGCGGCCATAAATAGAACAACGTGATAGCCGCTGAAACGCCAGAGAGAGACGAACGACAGAACGTAATTCACGATGCCGGCGTCGCTGAGCCACGGCCTGGAAAGATTTCCCATACCCAGGACTTTTAATAAGGCGTCGAACGCCCCGTTGATCGGGCTGAAAAAATAGGAGAACGCATAGCTTATAGCCACACCGTTGATGATATACGGCATGAAAACCACCGTCTTATAAAAGCGGGAACCTCTGAATTTCTGATTGAGCAGAACGGCGAATGCGAGTTCGACGGGAATCATCAAAAGATGAACGGTAAAGTACACCATGTTGTTTTTTAAGGATTCCCAGAGGTCTGCGTTCTTAAACATCGATATGTAGTTGTCGAATCCTATAAAATTGCTTTTGCTGCTTAATCCGTCCCAGTCGGTCACACTTAACCGGAACAAATCGAATCCCGGGATCATGACGAACGCGACGAGCAGCAGCACCGGCAGACAAAGCGCAGCCGCAATAAACAAAGCCCTTTGCTTTTTCAATGAAAACATATTTACTCCTGGAAAGATAAACTGACCGTAATGCGGAAGCAGCGCAGCCGGTTTGCTTTATGCTGCGCTGCTTCCTCTGATTATTTAATATTCAGCTTTGCCCGTGCGGCTTTCCATTTTCCGTTCAGTTCGTTGAGTTTTGCATCAAGATCAAATCCTGGAGTCAGCATTTCCGCACCGAGTTTTTTGTAGTCGAATGCGGTTTCGTTCTGAATTGCGGTGAAGTTGTCGCCCGCGCCGTCGTACATGACAAGCACTTTGTCCGGAGTATTGGTATCCGCTTCAGCGAGAATCGGATCCTTTTCTTTCGGGAAATTTTTCATCGACGAAGAGCTTGAGTTGTATGCGATGAAATCAGGGTAAACGTCTTCCGAGAAGAACCATTCGACGAACGCTTTCGCGAGCTCCGGATGTTTCGAGTGCGTGGTGACGCCCATGAAGGAATCTCCCTGTGTTATTACGTTGTACGGATCGGAAACTGTGTTGCGGACGGGAAGATAGAATGTGCCGAGCTGATCGGTCGACGATGCGTTCTGCGATATGCTCTGCAGACCCCAGTCTCCGGTGGCCATAATTGCAGCTTTTTTCGCGGCAAACAAACCCGACGCCTGGTCGTATCCCAAGCCGAGCGGGTCTTTCCCGAGCACGCCGGAAGTGAACAAATCATATACTTTATGATAGCATTTGTAGATGTCGGTCCCTTCCGCGAACGGAGCGTCCTGCGATGCCATCGTATTCCAGTTGTGCCCGTTGCCGCCTTCAAGCGCCGGGCCGAATTCCATATACGGATAATCCGGCCATTCGTCCTTAAGTCCGCACGCAAGCGCCATAAAATCAGGGTCGGCTTTGCCGTAGAATGCCTGGAGCTTTTTCGTTACGTCCTCGAATTCGCCCCATGTTGCGGGCACTTTTACTCCAGCCGCTGCAAACATATCTTTCCAGTAGTAGACATATTCATAGGTTGTTGTGAGCGGAATACCGAGAACCTTTCCGTCGATTTTGTAAGAATCGGCGAGCAGATTGTTTTTATCCGCTTCAGTTTCCGACAGGTCGAGCAGATAATCCTTGAAGCGCGTAAGCGTGAACGGCTTGTTGAACATGACGTCCGGCAGCTGTCTGGCGCTCGCTCTGATTTTCATACTGTTCCAGTATTCGCTGTCGTCCTTCATTTTTTCAATTTCAAGATCGGCTTCCGGATATTTTTCGTGGAATTTCTCAACGAGTTTATACTTCTCGATGAATTCGTTGAGGTTGTTGTCCCAGATACTGAACGTGATTGTTCCCTTGTACTGATTGTCCGAAGCGGATTTTTTGCTGCATCCTGTAATGCCCGACAAAAGCAGAATTGCCGCAGCACATCCGGCCGCAACGGCGACTGTTTTCTTCATGAGTTCCTCCTTAGTGAAACATCTCAAATTGAATGATGTTTTAACTGTAGGTCCACATATCCGAATCCACAAGCGGCATTTTCCCAGAAATTCTGATGTTTCGTTACTTTTTCCGGTGAGAATCTCCCGTTTCTGCTGTTTTTTCGTCAGAATCTGCCGCTGCGCGCCATTGTACCGGACTCATTCCCGTATTCTTTTTGAACATACGGTTAAAATGTTCTGCGCTTGTATATCCGCACATAGAAGCTATTTCGTATATTCTGAACGTCGTCGTTCTCAACAATTCTTCGGCTTTCTGTATGCGGATTCCGGTAAGATAGTCGTGGACAGTCATGCCGTTTTCTTTCGTAAACCTGGTGGAAAGATATTTCTCGTTGAGATCGACATAAGCCGCAATATCGCCCAGGGAAAGCTCGGACCGCATGTAATTTCCGGCGATAAACCGCTTGATTTTCGTGGAAACGTCCGTATTCGAAATATTCAGCCGCCGCGCGCTGTATGACAGAAGCGAAGAACAGAACGAGGAAAGCCAGATTACGAGGGATTTGATATCGTCCAGCGAGGTGATTTTTTCGCGGTAGTCGATGCGGTATCCGTTTATTTCCTCAAACGGAATATTGTCTCCGGCAAAACACTCCGCACAGGCGAGCGTAAACGACAGAACTGCGGTTTTTGCGTCCCCGATGTCCGCCTCATGAAGCGATCGGATGATTTTTTCGAGTTCCCGTCCCGCGACCAGTTCGTCGTCGAGATAGAAAGCGCGGGCGGCCTGTCTGAAATTCTGCACTCCTCTGCAGACAGACAGAATCTCCTCATCGGCAGGATTACTGATTCCCCCCGATAAAAGCAGCATGTGATAATCCTTTACGCTGTTTATAGTATTCAGGAGCCGGTAGAAATCGTTCTCCGAATTTCCCTTTTCGGATGCATATATGAAAACGTTGCACGAAAGTTCTTTTTTGACCGTTTCCGTAATCTTCGTTACGGCCCGGTCGATGTTTTGTCTGGCGACGGTGCTTTCGATGCGGCAGTATGCAATGTAAAAACCGGAACCGGCCGATGCGGTGATGCAATGCGAAGCGAAGAATGCGTCGTAATCGAACTTCTGTATAATCATATCGCTTTTTGTTTCTATCGCGATGCCCATCAGTATGTACTGTTCATGAAAAAAATCATCAGAATGTTTTTTTACTGCTCCGGGAGTTATTTTTTTGTTCAGCATATTTTTTAATACTGCCGCAGGCCTGTTTTCAACATTCTGGACACGGGCTTCGTAATCGGCAATAAGCGATGATATACGGCGGGACATGGCGTTAAACGTATGAATCATAGTCCGTATTTCCGAACTGCCCTGAGGTTCAAGATGAACCGACAGCGTTCCGTTTTCAATCTGCTGCAGACCGCCCATCATGTTCGTAACCGGATTAATAATATTTTTGAGAAAAATCCGCGAATAAAGAATAAAAAGGAAAAAAACGAGCAGAATAACGGCAATAATGCAGACCGCTATCACGGTGAAATTTTTCGTCAATTGCGACGTCCTGATGACAGTCATGACGGACAGCCCGGGAATAAGACTGTCGACGGGCGTGGTTACACATGTATAATTCCGCGGCAGTATGCCTGCTGCCGCGTTTGTGATAATCTTCTCGTCCGGACGGTCGGAATAAACGACGCGGACAGCATTTTTGTTTTTCAGGATAATCGAAGTCAGTCCGACGGGATTTTTGTCGTTCACATAGCTTCTGTTGTAATAGGAAATAATGCGTGAGCAGTCGGAGAGCTCAAATAAACTTACAAGCGAAAGCTGTTCGCTGCGGTCCGTTTTGACGTCGGGGAAAAAGCCCGAAATCAGTATAAGTTCTTTCGTGCGTTGTCCCGAATAGACGGTAAAATCGTTCGTACTGCATACGCCGGAGTATACTTCGTTGTTTCGTATTACCGGATTGCTGTCCGTAATGATTGATTCAACCTGCTGTGCCGGCAGAGAAATATCAGTTTTAAAATAAGAACGCATTCCGTTTCTGAGATAAAAATCGATCGAAATAATGTCCGCGACGGGTTCAAGGGCAAGCTGGGACGCGTTCATCAGCTGACTTTCGTAAGAATACCGCTCGCGGACGTCGGCGCTTCCGGTACCCGCTGCAATATTCAGTATTTCATTATTGTTTGCATAGACGAGATGGGACAGTCTCATTGATGATTCCGCAACTTCGCTGCTCAGAGTGTCCGCTATGCTTTTCTGAATCAGTTTTATATTGTCGAACGTCTGACGTTTGATTATGAAATGGATAATCGGAAAAACGACGATAAAAATTGTTAATACGGGACAGATAATCAGGAGCGTGAAGGATGTGTAATAAGTCGACCGTATGGACCGGTGATGCTTCTTCATAGCAAAAATTATACCCGAAAACGGCATAAAAAAAACACCCTGCCGAAATCAGCAGGGTATTTTATACGGAATGTCGTAATTATTATTTGCTCAGCAGCGAATTCATTCTGCGGACGAAGTCGGCGGGATCCTTGAGTTCCTCTCCGCTTACGAGCAGCGCCTGATCGAGCAGAACAGTGGCGACGTCGGCGATGAACGCCTTGTCTTCGCTGTCTTTGATTTTCAGAACAATCGGGTGGTCGCCGTTCACTTCAAGAATCGGCTTTACGTCGGCCATTCCCGCCTGTCCCATCGCCTTCATCATGCGTTCCATCTGGAACGACGGATCGTTTTCGTCAACGACGATGCACGACGGGCTGTCCGAAAGACGTTTGCTCAGCTTGACTTCCTTTACTTTATCGCCGAGCGCTTCCTTGATTTTATCCACGACAGGTTTGAATTCCTTCTCTTTCTTTTCGGCCTCTTCCTTGTTTACGCCGAGTTCTTCGTCGCTTCCCGCGCGGTTCACGGCCTTGAGCTCGAAGTCCTTGTACTTGCCCAGACCCGGAATAACGATGTCCGCAATGTCGTTCGCCGCGATAAGAACCTCGAATCCTTTCTTCGTATACGCTTCGAGAAGCGGACTGTTGCGGAGGTTCTGCTCGTCGGTCCCCGTAATATAGTAGATTGATTTCTGATCCGGCTTCATGCGCTGCACATAGTCCGCAAGGCTTGTCCAGTTGTCGGTACCCGCCCCGCTTTTGTCGGTGCTCCTGAACCGCACGATTTCCGAAAGTTCCTCGCGGTTGGCGTAGTCGCCGTAGAGACCTTCCATCATCGGACGGTTGAACTGCGTGACGAACTTGTTCCACTTTTCAATTACTTTCTTTTCGTCGTCCGTCGGAGTTTCCGATTTACGCGCTTTGTCGGCATCTTCGCCGAGCTTCTTGAATTCGCCCAGAAGTTTTTTCACCGACTGCGTCTTGATCGTCTCGAGGATGCGGTTCTGCTGCAGAATTTCGCGGCTTACGTTGAGCGGCAGGTCTTCCGAATCGATGATGCCGCGCACGAAGCGGAGGTATGCCGGAAGCAGCTCCCGGTCGTCGTCGGTGATGAAAACGCGCTTGACGTAGAGCTTTACGCCGCTCTTGTAGTCAGCCTGATACATGTCGAACGGAGCCTGCTGCGGAACGTAAAACAGCGTGGTGTATTCCTGCGTTCCTTCGGCGTGCGTGTGCACATACATAAGCGGCTCGTCGGAGTCGTGGCTGATAGTTTTGTAGAATTCGTTGTAATCGGCGGGTTTCAGTTCGCTTTTCGGCCGTTTCCAGAGCGCGCTCGCGCTGTTCACCTGATCGACCTTGTTTTCTGTGCTGGTGACGTTTCCCTTGTCGTCGTATTTGTTCTCGCTGTAGTGCAGATAAATCGGGAACGCGATGTGATCGCTGTATTTTTTAATAAGCTCCTCAATCTTCCAGCGGCTTGCGTATTCTTTGCTGTCGTCGTTGAGATGCATTTCGACGGCGGAACCGGTCGCCTCAGGCTTGTCGAATCCGTATTTTTTAGCCGCTTCGCCGTCCGCCGCTGCTTCCTCGATTTCGTACGAGTTCGTACCGTCGCTCGACCAGTGCCAGATTTTTTTCGTTTCGTCCGCAGCTTTACGCGTGTATACGTCTATTTTTTTCGCCGCCATAAACGCCGAGTAAAAACCGACGCCGAACTGACCGATGAGGGACGAATCTTTCTGGGCCTGCGCGTTGAGCTTGTCGATGAAAGCCTTCGTGCCGGAGCGTGCAATAGTTCCGAGATTTTCGGTAAGGTCCTGATCGGTCATGCCGATGCCCGTATCCTGAACGGTAATGACGTTTTCCTTGTCGTCGAACGTAATGTCTATTCTCGGAGCGAACGTTACGCTTTTATACGCGTCGTCCGAAACAGTCAGATACTTGAGCTTGTCAAGCGCGTCCGAAGCGTTCGACACGATTTCCCGCAGAAAAATGTCCTTGTTCGAATACATTGAGTGAATGATGAGTTTCAGAAGCTGATTGACTTCTGTCTGGAACTGATATGTTGCCATATTCCCTGTATCTCCTGAAGATGATAATTTATTACCTTATAACGGTTTAATATTAAATGTAATACGAAGAAGGGGAGTACGGCAACTGTTTTTTTTAGTACAGCCGGTCTTCCCTTGTCTTTCGGGCATCTGCAGGAGACTCAAGTGCCGACCCCGGCTTAATACAGCTTTTCGCCGAGCAGCCGGGCGGCGAGTTCCACGGCGAGAACGGCAGTCTGGTTCCGCACGTCGAGAATCGGGTTCACTTCCACGATTTCGGCCGATTTCACCATGCCTGTGTTGCTCATTTCTTCCATAAGAAGCAGCGCCTCCCGGTTCGTCATACCGGCCGGAAGCGGAATACCGGTTCCGGGTGCGAACATCGGGTCGAGTACGTCCATGTCGAACGAAACGTGAACGACGTCGCAGTGCGTCTTGAAGAACAGAATCACCTGCTTCACGATCGCGGGGAATCCCTGGCGTTCGATGTCGCTCATGGTGAACACGGTGACTCCTGCTTCGTGCATGAGCACTTTTTCGCCGGGATCAAGGTCGCGGGTGCCGACGAAGCAGACGTTGTGCGGATCGACTTTCTGTCCGTCGAAATACAGGTTCGTAAGCTCCGGCAGGCCGAGTCCGCAGGAAGCGGAAAGACATTCACCGTGGATGTTGCCCGACGGCGTCGTCTCGGGCGTGTTGAAATCGCCGTGAGCGTCGACGTACAGAACGCCGAGCTTCTTATGCTGCTTCTGCGCGACGGAAGAAACTCCCGCGATGGTACCGAGCGCGATCGAATGGTCGCCTCCGAGCACGAGCGGAAAAGCTCCGTCCGAAAGAGAAGAGTCCACTTCCTTTGCGAGTTCCGTACAGGCGTTGACGATCGGTTTAAGATACTTTGCCTTGGGATTTCCGGATTCCTCGTATTCCTGCGGATTTATCTGAATCGGCGAATTATATTTAACGAGCGTGTGTCCGAGCGATTCGAGTTTTGCGCGTATACCGGCAAGACGTATTGCGGAAGGTCCCATGTCGGAACCGTGCCTGCTCGCACCGAAGTCGAGCGGCATTTCAATGATGTGTATGTTCATAGTGTGCATAGTGTAAAACTATCGGCGGTTTTGGTAAACAGAAAAAGATGATATGACGACCCTGTAAGTGAAACTTTCGGAACGTCCCGTTCCTTGACAGTTCCCGAAACAAATATTATTTTTAACGTGTTGCAGCCCGGCGGAAGAAGTAAAAATCAGGAGATTGTATTATAAAACCCATTTCGTATAAAGCAAACAGCAGGAATACGATTTTTCAGTATGTATTCGATTCAAAGACTCCTGTCACGAAACTGGATTTGGTAACGAATCTTCAGCTGAGTCTGCCTACCGTACTTAACAACATGAATTCGCTCGTCAGCGAGGGGCTGCTTGTGCAGGTAGGCGCAGACGAATCGGTCGTCGGAGTCGGAAGAAAACCGCAGCTCATTACGGTGAACCAAAAGGCAAAGTTTACTATCGGCGTGTCGATACAGGCTTCGCAGATACGCATTGCCGCCGTAGATCTTAAGTCGAATATCGTTGCGAAACAAATCAGAAATATAGTATTTTCCAACACCAGCGAATATTTTACCCAGGTACTTATGTTTGTGTACCGGTTCATTCAGCTTTCTGAAATTGAATTTACGAACGTTCTCGGGATCGGAATCGCCGTTCCGGGCATAATCGATCAGGAAAATATGACGATTATATCCTCCCGCGAGCTGGGAATTGAAAACGAACATATAGAAAAATCATTTAAGAAAGCGCTTTTTCCGGTATGGCTCGAGAACGACGCAATTGCAAGCGGCAGGTATATACAGGAGCAGTATTCCGATTCCGGCAATCTTCTTTTTTTGTCTGTCGGAATGCATATAAAATCGGCTCTTTTCATAGACGGCGAACCGTATACGGGAAACAACAACAGAGGTATAGACCTTGCACACGTCTGCCTTGTTCCCGACGGTAAACCGTGCTACTGCGGCCGGAAAGGCTGCGTAGAGCAGTATTTATCGCTGGCTAATATCAGCAGCGATTTCGGCACTGAGCTTGAGGATTTTCTGGCGGAAGTGGCGAAAGGCGGAGAAAAATACAAAAACGCCTTTATTGAATATAAAAAGTGGTTCAGTCTGGCAATTTCGAACTTCTACCGGACATATAACTGCAATATTGCTCTGGGCGGCGAAAATATATCTCTGCTGGCTCCGTTCGCAGCGGATTTTTTCGCTGATGCGGAAAGCGCAGCCGGTACGGACATGCATCTGTTTTTTGACAATAAGCCTGTAGAAAGCTCCGCTGTCGGTGCAACTCTTCATTTTATAACGGAATTTATCGGCAGCGTATAATATACGCCGTTTTTTACATTTCTTTCACCTCTTTTTTATTTTAATTTTTTAATTGACAAATCCATAATGTGGTCCTAAGATATTATATAAAGTAATTTTATATAATTGCTTTATATAATATCTTAGGAGGATACGAATGAAACGGAAACTGATTGCAGCGTTGGTGCTTATGGTAAGCGCTTCCGCACTTGTCTTTGCCTGGGGAGGTTCAAAAAAGGCTTCAAAGAGCAAAAACAACGGAAAAATCGTAATCGGGTGCAATAATTACCTTAAAGGAATTTATTCGCTTGATATTCTTGAAAAAAATTTCGTCACTACCTGCAAGGCTCTCGGCGTGGAGCCGATGGTGGTGAACGACGAAGGAAAAATTGAGAACTGTGTCACAAACATCGACAATATGATTTCCGCCGGGGTCGACGGTATTGTGTTTCTCGGTATTTCCGATACGCTGTTCCCCGTCGTTGCACGCAAATGCGAGGCAGCCGGCGTAGGATACGCATTTTACGATCATATGCCGTCCGAGAAATCGCTCGCAATGTTCGCCAAAAAACCGCACTTTGCCGGCGTCGCCGCTACTTCGGACCTTGCAACCGGAAAAAACATAGCTGATTATGCGGTTAAACTCGGACTGAAAAAGGCAATCGTCGTTACCGGCGAGACGACAGACACGACGCATTCTGCACGTACGAACGGCTTTAAGAAGGCGTTCGAATCGGCAGGCGGAAAAGTCCTTGCCGAGGGATACGGTACGGTGACGATAGCAGACGGTATGTCACGTGCCAACGACCTGCTCACGGCACATCCTGATATTGACGTTGTGTATGCCACGAACGGCGATCTTGGGACGGCAACGATTGAAGCGCTTAAAAAACATCCCGAGGTTCACGCGAAACTGCTTGTCACCGATCTTGATCCCGACATTCTGACGGGACTGAAAAACGGAACAGTACAGGCTGCAAACGGCGCTCACTGGGTGAATATAGATTACACGACGGCCCTGCTCGTCGCTCAGCTTAAGGGATACAATCTGAAGAAACCTGACGGAACAGCCCCCGTTCTGATTGTTCCTGTTATGACGCTGCCGAACAGTTACGTTGATTTGTACAATCAGGAATGGATTGAGAACTCTCCCTATACCGATGCGCAGCTGCAGTCTCTTGTACAGCCGGGCGTTACTATCGCCCATTATCAGGAGATGCTTGACAACTACAATATAGACAACTGTCTCAGGGAAAAAGTAGCTGCCGGACGTGTGCCGCAGGCTGCCCTCGATAAAGCCCAGTCCGGAATCGGAAAATAATCAGTACACACAGTACGGGGAATCATGCGGACTGCAGCTGTATGATTCCTTCTTTGAAGAGGAACTATATGAAAATAAAAGACAGCATAAAAACAGCTGTATTCGATACAAAAACAGGCCGCGGACGTCAGATAAAAACCGTAATTGTTCTGCTTGCAGTGTATCTGATTATGGGGATTGTCACAAAAAACAGATTTCTTACGGGTACGAATCTGCTGGCGGTACTTTCGAATTCCGTCGTCAATGCATTTATCGTTCTCGGTTTTTGTTTCGTATTTGCGACAGGAATCATCGACTTGTCGATCGGTGCCATTCTGGTGCTTGCCTGCAACATCGGCGGTATTCTGGCGGTAAAAGCAGGACTCGGATACGCAGGCCTTATAGCGGGGAGCATTGTCGTGGCTGCGGCGCTCGAAGTGTTCAACATGAAACTTATTCAGATGAGCAGGATTCCTGCATGGATTTTCGGTCTCGGCATGGCTATGGTGTATGAGGCGATAGGCGCCATATATAATTCCCGCCAGATTGCCGCAGGGCTTCAGGCCGTCTCGCTTTCGAATACCTGCAGAGCGCTGGGGCAGCCGCCTGTGAACATACTGCTGCTTGCAGCGGGAGTTGTAACCGCGTTTCTTATTTACAACAAAACGACTGCCGGCATCGGAATCAGAGCGGTCGGAAGCAACAAGGAAGTTGCGGGCATGATGGGTATTAATACGCCGAAAACGATACTTCTTTCGGGCGTTATCGGCGGTATTTTTATCGGCATTGCGGCCGCACTAAACGAAAGCTATGCGGGGCGTGTCGTTCCGTCGACCGGGCTGAACAGCATCACGCTTATTTTTATTCCGCTTGCAGCGTACCTGCTCGCACTCGCTTTTTCGAAAACGTTCGATCTGACAATAGCCGCAGCGCTGAGCTCGTTCATCATAACATCGATATTCAACGTACTTACCATTATGGGCGTTCCCACAGGAACATGGCAGAAAGTTATTATGGGAGCGTCGGTAATTATCTGCGGTATCCTTTCGGCCCGGTCCGAAAAAGGAGACGTAAAATAATGGAACAGTCGCGGACTATAATTTTTAAAGCGGAATCCATGAGGAAGTATTTCGGCGTGACGCACGCTAACGACAACGTGTCGATGGAAATACCTGCAGGTCACATCAGGGGGCTCATCGGAGAAAACGGCTCGGGAAAGTCGACGCTTATTTCAATGATTGCCGGCATCAGCAGGAAAGATTCCGGAATGATGTGTCTCTGCGGCAAGACGTATAATCCTTCGTCGCCGCTCGACGCGCGGAACAGAAAAATCGGAACAGTCGTTCAGGAACTCGGACTCATAGACGGGCTTCCTGTCGGCATGAATCTGTTTCTCGGCGCTATGGATCCGTTCAAACGTAAGAACGGCATAATCGATACGAAAAAACTGTTTGCGGAAGCGCAGCATCAGCTGAAAAAGTGGGGCTTCCCCGGCATACAGGCCCGGCAGAATACAGGTTCGCTTTCCGTCGAGAACAAAAAAATAGTCGAACTTGTGAGGGCTCTTTCAATAAATCCTGAACTGCTGATTCTCGACGAAATTACGCAGGCGCTTTCACTGAACAACCGGAAAAAACTCATAGACATAATCATCCAGCTGAAACGCGAAGGACGGGCCGTTCTTATTGTTACCCATGATATAGAAGAAATGGTTGCAATCACCGACTCCATCACCGTCATGCGCGACGGCAGAATTGTCGCGGAACGGGACAGCGAACAGACTACGACGGGAGAGATAAAACGGCTCATGGTCGGACGCGATATAAACAACGTCTACTACCGCGAGAACGTACCTTCTCCTGTTACGGGTAATACGGTTCTCGAGGTTAAAAATCTTTGCAGCGATAAATTCAGGAGCGTGTCGTTCGACCTTCATAAGGGCGAAATCGTCGGTATCTGCGGACTGTCAGATTCGGGGATTCACGAGCTTGCTGAGTCGCTGTTTACCGTCCGTAAAGTAAAAAACGGAACAATACATCTTCCCGGAAAAAATGCAGTCCCGAGAACGCCGAAACAGGCGATGGATCTTGGTATGGGGTACGTTCCGAAAGACCGGGATCATCAGGCGCTTATGGTCCACGATTCCATAAAGCACAATGTCGCGCTGGCCGCTGTAGAGATGATAAAGCAGCCGCTCGGTTTTCTTAATCCGGCGAAGGCGGACAAACTTTCGGAAGACGCCATCAGCTGTTTCCAGATAAAAACGAGCGGCCCGGATCAGACGGTGAGCGGACTGTCGGGCGGAAACAGGCAGAAGGTAAACCTTGCCCGGTGGACAATACAGAACAAGGACATTCTGATTCTCGACTGTCCGACGCGCGGCGTCGATATCGGAGTGAAGGCTTACATCTACCGCACCATGATAACGGCGAAGGAAAACGGAGTTGCCATCATCCTTGTTTCCGACGAACTGCCGGAAATACTCGGCATGAGCGATACCGTACTCGTTATGAAAGACGGAGAGATTGTAAAACGAATCCCGCGTGGAAAAGACTTTTCCGAAGAAACAATAATTGAGGTAATGATCTGATGAAAAAAAACAAATGGGAATATTTCCAGAATCTTTTTCCGTTCATAGGACTCATCGTTATCGTCCTTGTCTTTACTATTACGAGCGGCGACAGATTGTGGACCAGAAACAATCTGCTGAGCATCCTGAACATGGTCATACCGCTCTGTCTCGGAGCAAGCGGAATGGTGTTCGTCGCGTCACAGGGAAGCACCGACATGTCGATGGGTTCTCTGCTCGCGCTGTGCGGAACGCTCGGCGGTCTTGCCAGTCTTAAGCTGGGAATACCGGGATTCGTCGCCGTGTCGCTCCTGACCGGCGTTCTGTTCGGCGTGTTCAACGGCGTGATTGTCGCGTATTTCAAAGTGCCGTCGCTTATGGTGACGCTTGCCATGCTCATTGCGCTGCGTGCAGTCGTGTCGTACATCACGAACGGACAGGCGCTGTTTCTCGACGCCGACGTCATCGCGCTCGACAGTCTGTACGTCACGCTGCCGGCGGCGGTCATTCTGCTTGCGGTCATGGGGTACGTGTTCAGCTGTACGAAGGTGGGATTTTTTTCACGCTGCATAGGTGAAAATCAGGAAGTGGGGCGGTTTGCCGGCGTTTCCGTGAAAAAATACAAGATATGCGCGTTTGCGCTGTCGGGGCTCATGGCCGGGGTTACCGGAATTCTTGCGGTGGTGAAAATCGGCGGCGTATCTCCGACGATCGGAAATTTTTTTGAACTGCAGATAATGACGGCCATGTTCGTCGGAGGCATTCCGGTTACCGGCGGTTCCGGCAGCAAGTTCTACAAAATAATAACCGGAGCGTTCATGCTCGTTTTTCTGCAGAACGGTCTCACGCTCTGCATGGTGAGCGCGGAAATATCCGAACTCATTCAGGGAATCATACTGCTCGTCGTCGTATTCCTGAGTATTTTCGCCGGCCGCAGACTGCACACGATTGAATTATTAAATAAATAAACAAGGAGTAAAAACATGATTTGTACGAAGGAATTCAGATTGTCCTTTACGGAAAAGGCGAAAGAAGTCGTCAGACAGATGAGCCTCGAAGAAAAAGTATACTTAATGAGCGGAAGAACCGATCTTGCTTCTTCCATCGCCGTGTTCGAGCATCCGGACGCGGACGTGCATTACAACAGCTATCCGTATCCTGCGTGCGGAAACAAGCGGCTGAACGTGCCCGACATGTATTTCTGCGACGGACCTCGCGGAGTCGTCTGCGGGAAGAGCACCTGCTTCCCTGTAACGATGGGACGGGGCGCCACGTTCGACACGGAACTTGAGGAAAAAGTCGGGGAAGCCGTTGCAAAGGAGATCCGCGCGTACGGCGGCAACTTTTACGGCGGCGTGTGCATCAACCTGCCGTACAATCCGGGATGGGGCAGAAGTCAGGAAACGTACGGCGAAGACAACTTTCACATAGGCGCAATGGGTTCTGCACTGGTGAAAGGCGTTCAGAGCCAGAACGTCATGGCGTGCATCAAGCATTTTGCGTTCAACAGCATGGAAAACGGCAGGTTCGACGTGAGCGTCGACGCCGACGTCAGGACGGAACGCGAAGTATATCTTGACCATTTTAAGACATGCATTGACGCAGGCGCCGCGTGCGTCATGAGCTCGTACAACAAATACAAAGGAACATACTGCGGCCAGCAGAAATATCTGCTTTCGGACGTGCTCAAAAAGGAATGGAATTTCGACGGCTTCGTCGTGAGCGATTTCGTGTGGGGAACGCGCGACACGGTCAACGCCGCAAACGCGGGGCTCGACGTAGAAATGTGCGACACGCATTTTTACGGAGAAAATCTTGTTAAGGCCGTAAAAGCCGGCAAAGTGAGCGAGTCAAAAATAGACGAAGCGGCGGTGCGCATCGTGAGAACGCTGCTTGCGTTTGCAGCGGCGAAAGATCCGCAGACTTATCCCGGAAACATTATCGGCTGCGTGGAACATATCAATCTCGCAAAAAAAGTTGCGGAAGAGTCGATTACGCTCATCAGGAACACCGGCGGCGTACTTCCTTTCAGCAAGTCCGCATGCAAAAGAATCGCCGTCATCGGCAAGCTCGGAAACGGCGAGAACATCGGCGACCACGGGTCGAGCAGAGTCTATCCGCCGTATGTCGTAACGCCGCTTGCGGGCATTTCAAAGCTTATGAACGCGTCGGAAGTTATTTACTACGCCGGCGAAAATCCTGAAAAAGCGGCGCAGATTGCGGCGGAGTCTGACGCGGTCGTCATCGTCGCAGGTTACGAACATTCGGACGAAGGCGAATATATTGCACCGACTGAAGGCGTGGAAGGATTTACGAAGCCGCAGGGCGGAGACAGGAAGAACGGCCTGGGACTGCACGCGGACGACGTACGCCTTATTAAGACTGTCGGAGCCGCGAATAAAAATACGGCGGTAGTTCTTATAGGCGGAAACATGATTACGATAGACGAATGGAAGGACAGCGTGTCTTCCATACTTATGGCGTATTATCCCGGCATGGAGGGAGGAACCGCAGTTGCAGAGATCCTGTTCGGAGACGTGAATCCCAGCGGGAAGCTTCCGTTTGTCATTGTTAAGGATGAAAAAGATTTACCGCAGGTTGACTGGCTCGCGCACGAAGCAACGTACGGTTATTTTCACGGATACACGAAACTCGACAGAGAGCACATTGAACCGTCGGTGCCGTACGGATTCGGCATGTCGTACACGACGTTCAAAATCGAGGCGCAGGGAATTACGCTCAAGGAAAACGAGATAATCGTTTCGTGCAAAGTCGCAAATACGGGAACGGTCGACGGTGACGAAGTCGTACAGTTCTACCTTGGTACCGAAAACTCCCGCGTCGCGCGTCCCGTAAAGAAGCTGCTCGGATTCCGCAGGGTTTCCGTAAAAGCCGGAGAAGAAGCGGAGGTGGAAATCAGCTGTCCGGTCGAAAAGCTCGGCTACTATTCCGAATCAGGCTGGAAAGTCGAGAAGGATATCGACTACATCGGCTACATCGGAAGCAGCAGCTCCGGCCGCGATCTTACAGCGCTGAAGTTCTCGCTCTGAATGTATGATGAAGTAAAACGGCGGATGTCCGTTTATTAAATATTAAAAAAATCATTTCGGAACGGGCAACTCCGCCGCTTGCGGCGGGGTTGTTTATTTGTTCGCAAAAAAGCGTGTATCAAAAGGACAGGGATATATTGCCCGGATTTCTATTTTGGAAATGTCGGCATGACGGGGATTAACAATCACATTGTAATCGTGCGTGTATTTCTGCGGCAGAACGGCGGACGGAACTTTTACAGCCGGAAAAGCGCATTTTTTAAGCCACGCCGTTCCGGCCGATACGGTGTCTTTTTTAATCGAAAAATCCGCCAGCTCATCCGAAATCAGTTCGTCTGGAATGAAAATTTCCGCACAGTACATATCGGACGGAGGAATGTCCTTATCGGTATGGACAAGAATTTCACAGATGCATAATGAAAGAGCGGACGACGTATACAACGCGGGGAATCCCTTTTCGTTCCAGCGGCCGCCTGCAATTTCCGCCCCTCTGCCGCTCATATCTTTTATATGCTTCTTTTTTGCAACACGGAAAACGAGCATCAGGCGTATATTCCGTATTCAATGCGCGTCAATACGTCGAGTACTTCTTCCGCTCCGAAACGCGTCTTCACCGCTTCGACCGGAGTTCTCCCTGTCAGCGCAGAATTAGGCCGCCGTATCCATTTTTGAGCGAGTTCTTCATTACCGAATATTTCACACGCTTTCTGATAAATACGGAGAACGGAAAGCGTCACTTCCGCCGTCTGCGGCGGAACGTTCTGAGTCGGTTTCAGTCTCGATAATGTTCGCTGGCTTACCCCCGCTATAACGGCAAAGTCTTTCTCGGGCATCCCTGCAACCGTTTTTACGACAGCTGTATATTCCTGCTTGTTTATGCCGTTTTCGAGCTTCTTCCGGCAGACCGCGGGCGTAAGTTTTTCCGTTATACAGATATCAGACATGCAGCGCCTCCTGTCTATTAATATAATGCCAAATGGCGTTTTTTACAACTGTGCTTTGCAGGAATACCGCGGGCGATCATCAGGGCCGTTACAGCAGGGCCACGGCATTCGCTCATTTCAATTCCCGCCCGCTCCGCCATACGGTAATAGGCGTATTCAATCTGCCCGTAGCCGGACGGGTCTGACTGTTCCTTGTCGGCGTTTCCTTTTATTCCGTCGAACTTGATAAGCCAGTATTCGAATCCCTTGCCGGTCTGAATCTGTCCCGAACGGATTTCATTCGTCTGCGGATTCCACGCCACGACCGCTTTTGCACAGGCAGGAACTCGAGCGCCCCCATTCCGCGCGTTCCCGTATAACACAGCCGCTCGACTGAAGTGAACGAATCCGGCGTTCGTCCCTGTCCTGCGAGCCATACGTCTATGAGCGCGTTTCCGAATTTGTCGGGGAGAGAATCCGAAAGAAGTCCGGGCAGCCCGTGAAAACTCTGTCAGGATGAAGAATATACGAGACCTTAAAGAAAAAATAGCTTTTGATGAAACATATGATTACAAAGCAATGCGGGCCGGAAAATGATATTATTGGACACATCAGTCTTAATAGATTATTTTAAAGACACTGAAAATGCAGCGACCGATACATTGGATGAAATCACAGTTCATCGCCGACAAACGGGGCAAGCCCGTTACATTAATATAAATAATCCGGCTTTATCCTACCGCACCGTTTACATAGACGTGTGCGGTCAGCCATATTCCGTCCGCACCTATTTTCTTCCCGCCGACTTCAACGAATCCGTCTTTCGCATACAGCGGCATGGAAAAGAATTTCTCCGGTTTTACGTAGCACAGCTGCTCTTTCGGCGGCGTGAGGTCTTCCGGTTCCAGCACTGTCCCCGGAGCGAACTGCGGGACAAAGAGTACTTCGCACGTTTCATGGTCCGTAACGGACGGATCGGAGGCGGCAAGCAGCATGCCGTTGCTGCGCACTCCGCGGAAATTTGCGGGCTTTAAGTTGTAGACAAGCACGATTGTTTTCCCGAGCAGTTCCTCTTCCGTATAGAACGGGACGATGGAACTGACAATCTGCCTGGGCTCCGGTTCTCCTGCGTCGAGCGTCAGAATGTACAGCATCGTTCCGCCGGGATGTTTTTCCACCTTTGTGATTTTTGCGGCCTTGAGTATGACTCTGTTCCTGAATTCTTCTGCGACCGGCAGTGCGGGTGTTTGTGTATCCTGTTCCATAATCAGGTGCTCCTGTAAGAGAATTAAGCCGCATTCGCGTGCTTTTGTAGTTCATTCTAGTTAAAAAAATGCTAACAATCCATTGATTTATGAAAAGAACGTCATTTAAGTTGAAAAACAGAAAAAAAGAATTAGACTTGTGACTATAATATTGTTAAGGAGGAGCGTTTATGGATTTACTGAACGGTATTATTTCTGTCATTCCGACGATCGGAACGATTGTCGGTCAGTTACTGGGTGCATTAACCGTTGAAGACGGGTATATTGCATTTCATGTTCATCGTACAGGAAAGAATCTGCTGTCGGACGGTGAGAATACGGGCGGCGATGCTGTTTTTTACTGTGATAACGGACAGTACAAGGTATTTAATACTTCGACGAGTGCACCCATTGCTGTCGGATTCCCTGCGATGGGCGATCAGGGACCAACGACTTATATTGTAAAGCCCACAAATATCTGGCCGCTCAACACCGATTTCAAGCAGGCTGCACAGAACGACAGCAGCGAGCTGCTGCTTGCAGCAGGAACCTGTCAGGTAAAACACTTGTCAAAAGACGATGCGGAAGCGAACAGTGCGATGGAAAGTCAGATATCGACATCCGCATACCGAGTACCGGTTGGAGACGGGCAGCAGCACGGGTTATCGTCGTACGTAAATGTTCAGGTAAATCCCGACACAATACAGCTCACTCCTAATAACTGTACTATCGATTCAATTCAGTCCGTATCTATTGCAAGTGCCGGCGACATGAAGATGAGTCTGTCCGATATGTCACAAATTTCCGGCGATCCTCCGTATTCGCTTGCGCTTCCCTGTCAGCTCACAAAGGATAATCCGGTAGATATGAATCTTGTCGCAACGATTTCCCTGCCGGTTTCCACTTTAAAAACAGTCGAATGTGCCGATGAACAGCTGATACGGCGGCTGCGTGCGGCCCGCTGTCTAAACCGGAGATGACAGTATGGATAAAAACGGGACTCCATACGTTATGTTCGGAAAAAAGAAAGTAGATCGGGCATCATATCCGAATCTGCACAGATTCCTTTCATCCGGGCCTGTAAACAGAAACAATGCTGTGCGCGGAAAGGAAGCGGGTGGACTTGAAGATAATTATACGGCAGCGCAGACTGCATTCATTGCAGGGGGCGATGCCTGTGTACAGCTTGCATCTGCCTTCCTTTCGGAAAAACCGCTGATTATAGTAACCGCTGAATTATGCGACGCGGAGACTGGCAGGCTTATGGAAACGTTCGCGGATTATGCGGAAGACTCACTGCTGCAGATATTTAATCTTATATCGGGCGATCCTGATTCACAGAAAACGTTCAGCCGGCCGATTTCCCTGAAGGCACATTTTAAATGGAAAAATGCGGACAAGTCCGAACAGACGGCAGACTGCGTTTTTTCCAATTCGGCATATTTCGGCAGTGAACCAATCATTACGGATATTTCCGTAACTGCCCCTGTTGCAAAAGACGGAAAAACGATATATGTCGGATACGGACGCGATGTTCCGTCGGCAGATTACAGCTATCCGCAGGTACAGACCGACAAGACGCATATTTCAATTCACCTGCCGTTCTGCGGGTCTGTTCAGGTTTCCCCCGATTTTAAAGTGGAACAGGTTATTCCTGACGATTCTACCGTGTTTGAATTGTACCGTCCTGAACTTACGCTGCTTTTTTCAGACGGCGGAGCTGCGTCGTACAACAACGGGACGATTGCTTCAAAATTTACCGTCGACAGCAGCGGAAACACGGTTTCATGGTCGTTTCCGTATACAAAACCTGCAGAATTAAAAGGAGGAACTTCTTCCGAACTTGATGACTGGTGTACTACTGCGGATCTTTCACATTTTACCGCCAGTACAACGGCGTCATTCTGGTCCAAATTCAGTCTTCTTATTTCGTACCGTAAAGATCCCTCATTCCAGCAGGTGGTTACGGTTACTGTTTCCAGTACAAATACGGCGTACCCTGACGACTCGTCATCAAAATTTATTCCATCGGTTTACATACAGTGGGGGTGTTTTGCAGGGCATACACAGATTCTTTGTGCGGATGGGACGGAACGTGTTATAACAGGAATCCGGGCGGGCGACAGGATTGCACTATACGGAGGCGGTACTGCGGTTGTGTCGGATGTTATATCTGGAACGGAAAAGGAACTTGTTCATATACGGACTGTATCGGGAAAGACGCTCGAAGTAACCGGATCCCATCCGGTTATGACGGAGCGGGGGACTGTAGCCGCGCTCCGGCTGTCGCCTGCGGACCGCATCATAACCGGAGACGGAGTTCCCGAATCTGTCGACGAACTGTTTATGATTCCGTACAGCGGGAAAGTCTATTCTCTGAAACTGCAGGACCCCGGAATGATCATTGCCGGCGGCCTTGCGGCAGGAGATTTCGATACACAGAACACGGCTCTTGAGGCAGGCCAAAAACCGGAATATCCGGAGGAAATCATGCAGCTCAGGCAGGAAATAGAAAAATTGTTTGCTGCAGGAGGTGTCTGATGCCGGCATTATCTGTTGTTTCCGTCTGCTGGAATTACGGCGGCGATGCCCGGTACGGCAGCATAAATTTTCACGCGGGAGGAATGCAGTCTCCCGCAGGTATGGAGTTTTCAGCTCCTCTGAACGGCGGCAGTATTGACGGGGTTGCAGTTTTTATTCCGTCGCTGCTTTACGATCCGCATCTGAGGATGATTGTATCATATCCTGTGGGGGCGACGGTTGCCCATACCGTAAAACTGCAGATTGTTGAAACACCGGCAACACAGGTTTTTACTTCGATTGAATCATCGCAGTTTTCCATAACGCCCGGTACATCATGTCAGGTAGACCTGCGGTTCCGTTTGGCCTCGTTTCTTCAGACTCCCTGCAGGACTATGTGTACCCTCTGTGTATATGATGATACGGATCTGATCGCTGTTCACCGTCTGACGGTATATCTGCTTCCTCAGCTGCCTGCCCTGCCCTGGAATACTGCACTCGGTCAATATACTGCCGCTCAGCCTGATTATCTGCGGACTGATTTTCTGGATTTGTTTCTACCGGTAGACCCGGCGCTTTTTTCCGTTTCGACAGTTATTGATACCTTGAACCGGAGCGGGATGTATTATGATATTCTTCAGGGAGCGACACAGTATGCAGATCTCGGAGGTAACTTTAAGCTGCAGAAATTTCTAAACACATATGCGCTGTCTGTGAAAGGAAAATTGAACTGTACCGACTGTGCAACAATCTGCAGCGCAGCCTGCGCGGCTGTGGGGATTATTTTCCCCATGACCCGGTATAATGCCGGCAGTTTTTCCGGTTTTAAATGCAATCAGATTCTTGCAATCGGGGTAAACGTGTGGGCTGAGCCGTTCGGCGGCGGGGGATTTTCCTATCATCAGTTTAATATTGCGCAGGGAACGGCTGTACCGGATAAGAATACGCTCATCTATGACGCCTGTCTCAAAGTGGACAGCGGGCTGTATCCGAATCTTCCGGACGGACAGGTACAGAAAACTCCGCTGCTTCCATGCGGATATACCGCTTCTGTCTCCAATACCCCGATTATTTCCGTTTCGTCGCCGTTCAGCGGACAGTTTTATCGTGAACGGCTTGCCCGGAACGGCGAAACATGTATTTTCTGCTGGTCTGCGCAGCAGGTACCCGGAATCAGTACGATACTCACAAAGCTGAAATCGATGGAACCCAGTGATCCGTACAGGTTGCTGTTCAGAGCGGCAGCGGAACAATACCAGCTGGAAGAATGGGGTGCGACGGATACAATTCCGGCGGAGGAACCGGCACTGCCGGCAGAACTGTTTTCTTCTGCCGAACTTACGGACAGCGGAAGCGGTTTCTCCGAGCGGGTCATGCAGTTTGAAGAAAACGTTTATCTTATCCGCCATTACTGGGAAACGGAACAGTTGAACGGTGTATTACTTTTAGCTTCAGTCCTGGCAAATATAGAAGCTCCCGTCCGGAAGAATGACGAACGGGAGCCTGGAGAAAGTTCTTTTACAGTGAACGGAACCGGCCGTGTATTCGTACGGAACCGGCAGGTGTTTCATATGTATGCACTTGACGGGACGGATGCATATGATGCGGCTCTTCAGCTTGACCGGATGCTCTAAAAGTCCGGGCTGCGTGTCATTGACAAGTTCCGGATACATGCTCATTATTGTATCCCGTAATGGCAAAACAGGTGGATTTTGAAAACGGCAGAATAGGGCAGAACGTGGTGCAGACAGCGGTTCCGATGCTTGTCGCGCAGGTTCTGAGCCTTCTGTATAATGTCGTGGACCGTATTTATATCGGCCGTATTCCCGGCGAAGGAACGACCGCGCTCGGCGGCGTGGGGCTGTGTTTCCCGTTTATCATGGTGATTACCGCCTTTACCAACCTGTACGGAATCGGCGGCGCTCCGCTGTGCGCCATGGCTCTGGGGCGGGGCGATAAAAAGCAGGCGGAAAAAATACTGAACGTTTCCTTTTTTCTGCTCGCAGCGACGGCATGCGTCCTGACCATACTCGGCCTCATATTCTGCAGGCCGCTTTTGTACCTGCTCGGCGCGTCTGATACGACGATCGTCTACGCCGAACCGTACCTCCGCATCTATCTGTACGGTACAATCGCTTCCATGGCCGCCTCCGGACTGAATCCGTTCATCAACGCCCAGGGATTCGCCGGTACCGGGATGCTCGCTATTTTCATCGGAGCTGCGGCGAATATTATTCTTGATCCCCTGTTCATCTTCGTGTTCGGCTGGGGCGTCCGCGGGGCCGCCGTCGCGACCGTCATTTCACAATGTCTTTCCGCTGTGTTCGTCCTCCGGTTCCTGCACAGCGGCCGGTCGGGGCTGTCGCTGCACGGTTCATACATCCGGCACGCGGAATGGAAAACAGCAGCGGATATTACGGGACTGGGATTTGCCGGCTTCGTGATGCAGATTACCAACAGCCTGGTAGCGGTGGTGTGCAACCACATGCTGAGCATGACCGGCGGCGATTTGTATGTTTCGGTGTATACAATCGTGTCTTCCGTACGGCAGATGATGGACGTGCCGGTGGGAGCTATAAACGACGGGGCTTCTCCGATTATGAGCTATAACTACGGTGCCGGACGGTACGACAGAATCAGAAAAACTGTTCGGATTACGACAGTATGGGGAATCGGATACACGTGCGTCATGTGGCTGCTCATCGTTTTATTTCCCGCCGCCTTTATCCTGATTTTCAGTTCGGACAGCACTATCCTTACAACCGCCGTACCGGCGTTACATATGTATTTTTTCGCATTCGTCTTTCAGGCGCTGCAGTACAGCGGACAGACGGTATTCAAATCGCTGAACATGAAAAGACAGGCAATCTTTTTTTCGCTGTTCCGCAAAGTTATCATGGTGGTGCCGCTTACGCTGCTGCTTCCCCGTATAGGCGGATTCGGGCCACTCGGAGTATTCATGGCGGAACCTGTTTCCAATTTCATAGGCGGGACCTTCTGTTTCACTACCATGATGCTTACAGTATACCGCAGGCTGGGCAGGACGCCGCCGGACAGCCTGCACGCGTAGCGGTTATCGGCCTGTAAATGCTTACCATACCTTACGCCTTTTTTTCCCATCCGACGATGTTGATGTAGACGTCGTTGTATTCGTCGTCCGTCGAATCTTCGATGCAGAAACTGTAACTGTATCCGATTTTTTTTGATTTTTGGTCGGTTACGGCACCCGAGGTAAAACTCTGTTTCAGCAGCGGCGATTCGTTTACGGTAATCGTCAGAACAGGAACCGCATTAACCGTGTGCTCCCGTGAACTCTGCGAAATCTGCTGTAGATTACAGTTACGGTTGTTTTTATCCGCGCTGAAATATACCATATCGCCCGCTTCAAGCGAGACGTTTACCATGTTGTAGCATTGGGTTGCAACTTCCCATGCAAGAAAATATCCTTGGGGAAATTCGCCCAGTTCGAACTTTAAAGATGCCATAAGCTCCTCCTTCCTCATACAGTTACCATTGTTTTTATTATAACGCGCTTTTTAGGGAACATATGTTTTTTATAAACGGATTTGGCTGCCGGAAACGCAGTATCCCGTGCTTTTTGCATGCTGCATGAAGCAGCCTTGACGATTTTAATAAAGTATAGAATTTTCCGGAGAGGAGGATTTGAAACTGCCTCAAATTTTTAAACTCGGCCCGTATTGGGTTTTATCGTCGGCCATAAGAATTTATGAACCGGCAGCTGACTGCCGGCCTGATATCACGGACGTTGCGGGTATATTCCCTGCATACAGATACAAAAGCGGAGTTTCCCGTCCTTTGTAAGCGGATTGTCGGGCGTATTCAGATTCGGCAGACCGAACGTTGTTCTGCCGTCTCCTCCGAACGTCGTTCCCAGCAGTGAAAACAACGCCATATTACGCTGCATATCGGCGAGCGATCCGTCGCAGAGGTGCCAGCCCTGCGGTACGAAATTGTACGGAAACAGCATTACTGCCCCCAGAAACGTATCATCCATATGAATTGTGCCTCCATAATAATAGGATATTCCGTGATTTTGGGAAAAACAACGTATTTACTCTGTTTTTGGGAACTTACGCAAGCGCCTTTTTCTGCAGAAACGGCACATTTCTGATCTTTTTCCTTTTTTGCCGCGATTCAGGAGAAGCAGGTTTCTGTTGACAGCCGGAAAATTATGCTGTATAAAACATGCATATTATATTTGCAATTTATTTGCATATTACAGTGTTTTATAGAGCATAGTATGAAAAAAACAAATACGATACCGGTTGTTCTTATAACCGGATATCTCGGTTCGGGAAAGACGACGCTGCTTAATGAACTGCTCCGCCGGGAAACACGGAAGATTGCGCTGATTGTAAATGACATGGGAAGCATCAACGTCGACGCGGAACTATTGAAAAGAAGCGGTGCCGCTGTCGCGCAGGCTCAGATGGTGGAGATGCAGAACGGATGCATCTGCTGTACGCTTCGCGACGAATTTATCAGGCAGATGGAAAAGCTTTCAAAAAATAATTCCGTCGACGCTGTGTTCGTCGAGGCCTCCGGAATCAGCGATCCGGGTGCGATTGCTGCGGCTTTTCTTGACTACACTGAAAATGAAGAGACGAATGTGTATCTTAATTCGATTGTCACCGTTGTGGACGGTGACCGGATTTACCGGGAATTTCTTTCCGATTTACGAAATTACGACGAAGCGGCGGACGACAACGAAACTGATCCCGAAATAACAACGCTTATCGTGGACCAGATGGAATTCTGCAGCAGCATCGTTCTTAACAAATGCGATCTGCTCACGGAAAAACAGATAGAAGAAGTGCGCGGAATAATCAGGACGTTCCAGCATAAAGCGGAAATCATCGAATCGGTTAACGGTAAAGTGGATCCGGAATTGATTCTGTCCGATACGGAATTCGATTATGATTCGGTCGACTCGTCTTCAGCGATTCAGAAAGCGTACAACAGTCTTACCGATAAAGAGCGGACGTGCACCGACGAATACGGCATCTCGTCGTTCGTATTTGAAAACCGCGCGCCGTTCAACAGAGAAAAGTTCCTGGCGTTCCTGCATGACGACTATCCGGAAGAGCTTATCCGCGCAAAAGGCTACCTGTGGTTTTCCGACGCCGATAAAGACATGCAGCTGTTTGAACAGGCGGGACGAAACTGCTCGGTATCCGAGATTTCATTCTGGGTTGCATCTCTCGACGAAGACGACCGGCTGAATGTGCTTGAAAACAATCCCGACATACGGGAAACGTGGGATGAAAAATACGGCGACCGTATGGATCAGCTGGTGTTTATCGGACGGAAATACGACGAAGAAAAAATACGGGCGCAGCTTACGGAATGTTTGGAAAGCAGAACGTACTGACTGAAACAGCTGACCGGTGTAAAAAGCATGAACTGGTTGATATCCTGCTGATCTGCCTGCTGGGATTTTTTATAGGGCTTACAGATATTGAAAGTATAGCCTATTGGGCGAAGAAACAGAAAGACCGGCTGACGCGCGTAATCGGGTTGAAAAACGGGACACCGAGTGCGGACACAATTCACCGGGTACTGGCAATGATTGACGATAAGCAGCTGGAAAAAGTGTTTTTTTCATGGACACACGGAATGTTCAAAGCACATCCGCCTGAAAAAGATAAAATTGAAGTAGTGGCTCCGGACGGCAAAAGGCAAAAAAGGCGCGCACATCGTTTCAGCATGGGCAGACAGGCTGGGAATTGCACTTGCACAGGTCAAAGTAGATGAAAAATCGAACGAAATCACGGCTGTTCCGGAGCTGATGGACTTACAAGGAGTGATTGTGACGATTGATGCAATGGGCTGTCAGAAGAAAAAAGTTGAAAAAATCACAGAAAAGGAATCCGACTATCTGATTTCCCTTAAAGGGAATCAGTCGGCTCTGTACGATGATGTGAAAGAGTTTTTCAGCAGAGATGATAAAAAGTTTTTTGAAAAGTTCGGCGTAGAGGAGTTCACATTCGGAATAGAAAAAGACCACGGCAGGACTGAAAAACGAGATTACAAACTCTGTACCAGCCTCGGCTGGCTTACACAGAAAGACGACCGGGCAAATCTGAAAGGCGTCGGAATGGTAAAAAGCGCGCGGATTACCGACGGTAATAAAACCGTCGACGTACGCTGTTTCATTACATCGCTTGCAAATGTGGAAACAGCTACAAAATCCATGCGGCCGCACTGGGGAATCGAAAATAACCTGCACTGGACACTCGACATAATGTACAACGAAGATTATACGTGAAGCCTGAAAGACCACAGCCCGCAGAATCCTGCCGTCCTGCGGAAAATTGCACTGAATCTTTTTAAGACCGCTCCAAACCCGACCGGCAAACCGAACTTTTCTCTTCATAAAAAACAGATTACCTGTATGTGTGATGATGATTACTTACAAACTATGCTGCAAATGTTATAATGCGTAAGCCCTGGATTTACACAGTATCTCCTTGCTTTTTGCCTGTTAAAGGGATATAGTGTTCACTGTCTTGAACATCCGGTGCGGAGAGAATACCAGCATGTTTCGGCGGCGGTATATCCACTCACCTTTCCTTCTCCCGTTTTTTTCCGGAGACTCTGTGTCCCGGATGAAATTCATTTTTAAAAAACAAAACATATGACAGCAGAACCTGAATTACAGTTACTTTCAAACATACAAACGGCACTTACCGCGAATCCTGAAGCGAAGCAGCGCGAAATAGCGGCGGAACTGGGGCTGTCGCTCGGCATGACGAACATCGTGCTCCGGCGTTTTGCAAACAGAGGCTGGATTCTGGCAAAACGGCTTTCTGCACGGAACATACGGTACGCGCTTACGCCGGAAGGCATGAACGAGATAGCGCACCGCAGCTACCGCTGCCTGCGGCGGACGTTTGCTGAAGTACGGGAGTGCAGGGCGGCTGTGGAAAGATGTGTCATGCAGGCAAAAGCGCGGGGATGCACAAGGGTGTGTCTGTACGGGGAAAGCGACATTGCGTTCATTATTGAATGGGCGGCACGGAGTGCGGGGCTTGAGTTTGCGCAGCTGCCGGTACCGGAGCGGGCGGCGGAAGCGCCGGCCGGAACGCTGGGGATTACAGGGGAAGGCACGGACGGCGCGGCTGCGGAATGGCTTGCGGCGCAGGGGTGCGTGAGCGTGTACGAAGCGGCGGGAAGGGAAGAAAAAGAATGACGGAATTATGTAAGAGCGTAAGGAAAAAATGCTGTTAAAAGAAATAATGTTATCAAATTTTCTAAGTTTTGGAAAAGGGCAGACTGTTCATCTGCATGATCTTACTATTCTGATCGGAGCAAATGGTTCCGGTAAATCGAACCTGCTGGAAGCTGTAGATCTGCTTCATAATGCGCCGGTGTAACTGATTGGATCTGGAAAGGTGCAGAAAGAGGTGCGCGTGTCAGTCTGAATACTGTGCTTGTTCCCAATAAAACTGATATAGATGGATTACGGTATACTGTTTCTTTTTCTGCGGTAAATCAGCGCTTTGAAATACGTGATGAGCGTATAGAGAATTCTTTACCTGTGGATGATCTTCATGACACACCGTATTTTTATTATCATTTTAACGGCGGTCGCCCGTATCTCAATGTAAAGGAGAAAAAAGGAAACGCCGTAAAACGGTATCTGCAGACGGAAGAGATAGATCTTGAAAAGTCTATCCTTTCTCAACGCAAAGATCCTGATCAGTATCCTGAAATAACGTATGGGCACCTCTAAAAACTCACTTTCAGTGACTTTTTAGAGGTGCTGACGAGTTTTAAGTCGTTGTAATATCACGACTTAAAACATCACTCTTTCAGAGTTACCTCTAAAAACTGAAGTTTTTAGAGGTTCCCGTATGCAGGTTTACAGCTGTCTCAAATCCGCCTTTACCGTGAGTGGAGTATGGGAAGATATACACTTCCACGTCTGCCGCAGAAAGCTGATCTGCCGAATCACCAACCTCGACGCAAGCGTCGAGGTATGGAGTTCTCTAAAGGTATTGCAGTCGGGATTTAATACCCCTCATACGCCCCAAGGGGCGGGGTATTAAACCCTCCGCACGAATAAATATCTTGAATCTGATTACAGCAATCTGGGGCTTGTCCTGAATAAACTGCGTCGTGATGTACAGGCAAAAGGCCGTATATTGTAGGCACTTGGTGATCTGAATGAAGGTATTTCGGATTTTGATGTGCAGATTGAAGGCGGCACCGTGCAGGTATTTCTGACAGTAAACGGCTTTATGATTCCGGCGACGCGGCTTTCTGACGGCACTCTCCGGTATTTGTGTCTGCTTGCAATACTCTGCAACCCTGACCAGCCGCCTCTTGTATGCATAGAAGAGCCTGAACTGGGGCTTCATCCTGATCCGGACCGTCGCGCAGATTTTAAAAGAAGCGTCGGAACATACACAGCTTATTGTTACCATACATTCCGCTTCGCTTGTTGACTCGTTTACTGATTCACCTGAATGTGTTTTTGTTGCAGAAAACAGAGACGGAAATTCTACACTGCAAAATCTTGATAAAGAACGGTATTGTGCAGCATTGGTCACATTCAAAAATTAGTATAGATATATTTGTTTAAAAATAGATCGAGATAAATGGAAGAACAAAATTCATTAAAAAAAAATGCAGTGTATAACGTATTGCGTACGTTAATGCAGGTTATATTTCCTCTTATTACTTTTCCTTATGCTTCTAGAGTGTTGCTTCCGGTTGGATTGGGAAAGGTCAATTTTGCAAATTCAATTATTCAATATTTTGCACTACTTGGTAGTTTAGGTATAAGTAATTATGGTATTCGTGAAGCAGCAAAAATTCGTGATCAAAAGAAACTTTTTTCACAATTTATCAAAGAAATATTTACTATTAATAGTATAGCAACACTTTTTTCTTATGTATTATTTCTTTTAGCACTTTTTTTAGTTCCAAAGTTTCGCGATTATCGCGTTTTGTTGTGTATTTGTAGCGCCACAATTTTATTTACGACTTTAGGAATTGAATGGATATATAGTGCTTTAGAGGATTTTAAATATATAACAATACGTTCCTTTATTTTTCAATGTATTAGTCTTATGTTACTTTTTATTTTTGTAAAAACAGAGGATGATTATATTAAATATGCAGCTATTTCTGTTTTTTCAAACGTTGGTTCAAATATATGCAATTTTTTGCATTCTCGAAAGTTTCTAATTCGTGTACACCAACGAATGAATCTAAAAAGACATGTAAAACCTATATTTATACTTTTTAGCAAATCAGTCGCAGTTAGTGTATATACAATGCTTGATGTTACAATGCTTGGCTTTATGAGTACTGATAAGGAAGTTGGTATTTATACGGCTGCAACAAAGATGGTGCGTATATTAACATCTTTAATAATTGCAGCTACTGCTGTTTTTATGCCTCGTTTATCTTATTATGCAGAACAAAATAATTATAATAAATTCCAGGCTATTTTAAAAAAAAGTATTAATTTTTTGCTGTTTTTTTCCATTCCTTCAGTAATTGGTTTGATTATTATTTCTAAACCTATTATTTTATTATTAAGTGGAAATAGTTTTGCGCCTTCTATTAAGGTTATGCAAATTATGTCTCCTTTGCTACTTATTTTATCACTTAGCAATTTTAATGGAATACAGATTTTTATACCTTTACGAAAGGACAAATATATATTATATACAACATTGGTTGGAGCTTTTGTTAATTTTATATTGAATTATTTTCTTATTCCTCGATATTATTCGGCTGGAGCTGGATTTGCATCCGTAATAGCTGAGTTGAGCGTGACTTTTTTTGGTTTTCTTTTTGTAAAAAAATATTTTGACTTTAGGAGTATTATAAAACCAACTTTGCAATATTGTTTAGCAACTATTTCATTTATATTGCCTTTGATTTTTATTGTAAGAATTATACAAAGCCCCATTTTACAAGTTTTTTTATGTATTTTAGTTGCTGCTCTAATCTATGTAATGGTTTTATTTTTATTAAAAAATCGTTTTATAATCAGTTGCATAAAATATATTAAAAATAAATTTTTTAGATGAAGTAATCGAAAGTGATTTTCCTTGATGTAAAATTGTTCCTTGCTTATTATAATACTAGATAGACTCGTCTGTGACTTATAAACAGTATTTCTGACGAAGTATATCAATTCTCCAAACAGTAAAAGTAAAGATTGATTATAGTGTAGTCACCTTAAACTATTTTGTCGTCTTGTTTTGACATAAAAAACCGATTTGTTTGTCGCGTGGCTAGCGGAGGATAATTAGATGTCTTTTGTAACTCAAAGTAAAATTAGAAACTTAATTAAATTAGTTTCATTTTATTCGAAATTAATTACTAAAGAAAATCTTGTTGATTATATAAAAAAATGGAGCTTGGAAAAAGAGCATAATCAGGCTGCTATTTTAGGTAATGGTCCGTCTTTAAACGAGTCTCTGAAGAATTTTTCAGAAGATTATATAAGCTCGAATGATTTTTTTGCTGTAAATAATTTTTGTACACATGATATGTATGCAAAAATTAAACCTCGGAATTATGTAATGAGCGACCCTATGTTTTTTGAACCTTTAAATGTCCGTTATCAGGAACAGCAAAAAGTCTGGGATAAACTTATTGAATCTACAAATTGGCAGATGAGTATTTTTGTCCCTTATTGTTATTTTAAAAACAAAAAAGTAAGAGATATTTCAATAAATAAAAAACTTAATCTGGTTCCCTTTCATTCAATACCTTTTTTAGGATCTCAGAAAGCTACATTTTCCATTTATAAAAAAGGGCTGGGGAATGGGGAATATGCAACCGTCGTTTTACATGCATTATATATTGCAATTCAGCAGGGATATAAAGTAGTTGATTTCTACGGAATAGACCATAATTTTTTTGACGGATTGTATGTAGATGAGAATAATGTGCTTTATTCCAGACAAACACATTTTGACGAGGATATAAAGAAACGCTTGTGCTTTTGTTATGGAAAAGACTTTTCTTGGCAACCATATACCATGGATGTTTTTCTTCAGGAAAAATCTTTTATTTTCTATGGCCATAAGATAATGAACGCTTACGCAGTATCAAAAGGATGCAGAGTATATAACTGTACATCCAATACACTTGTTGATGCTTATGAAAGGAAATCCATGAAATGACTTCTGTAACTTTTATTATTGAAAATATAAACCGAAAAGCCGGAACAGAAAAAGCTACTCTTGATTTGGCAGAGCTGCTCCATGTCTATTACGGTTTTAGAATTTCAATTATCAGTGTTTCTTCCTCTGTTGCGGAGAAACATTTTGCGAACTATATAAAAGTATATCATCTGAATGTTCATTCCAGATTTCTTAATAAAATAAAAATATTGCGTAAATCAGTAGAACAGATACTTAATAAAGAGCAGAGTGATTATTTTATTTCAACAGGTCATAATTTTTCCTGTTTAATTCTTCCTGTATTTGCTAAGAAGGTTAAAACTGTCGCAGTTGAACATATCAGCGCAAAGCTAGTAGAACCTTATTATAGGTTTGCTCAATGTGTGTTCTATTCAAAACTTTATAAAATAGTTGTCCTTACACCTGATCAAATAAAAAAATATTCGTTTGTGAAAGATAAGACTATTTGTATCCCTAATTCAATCAAACAAATTATAGTTGACCGAAAACCGGAACATATGATTTTTGCCGCTGGACGACTTGAAAAAGTGAAAGGATTTGACCTTCTTATAGACTCACTTGCAAAAATAAAAAATGAAATTAATGGATATGAGATTAGAATTTGTGGAGATGGTGTTCAAAGAGAAATTTTACAAAAGCAGATAGATGATAATGGACTCGAAGAAATCGTAAAACTTCTTCCTAATCACGATTTATATGAAGAATGGCAAAAAGCGATGCTATTTATATTGTCGTCAAGATCCGAATCTTTTGGACTTGCTGCTGCGGAAGCTGCGTCAGCAGGTATTCCTTGTATTGTATTTAATTCTTCTGGTCCGAAGTATATTTTCAACGATACAAAAACAGTTTTGATTGAACAGAATTCGGAAATACTAGCCGAAAGAATAGTTGAGTTTATATCAGATTCAAAACTAAGAGAAGAAAATATTATTGAATGCAGAAAAGCAATAGAACGTTTTCTTCCAGAGAAAATTGTTTTACAGTGGAGGGAAAATGTATTCAATAAGTAAAGTAGGAATAAAAAAGACAAATATAAGTATCTTTCTGTTTCAAACGGGCCTCTTGCTTAGATTTTTTTTTATTGTGCTTGAAGAAAAATTTATTATCGTGGATTTAATTTTTTATTTTCTTTTTTTTATTGCCTTTATTGTTGTAAATAAATTTAATAAAAAAAATATAATAATTATTTGCTTTTTGTTTGTATGGTCAATGGTTTTTCCTTCAAGTGATAAAAGGACTTTGTTTTTTATTTTTGTAATGTGCTATTTTCTACTTGATAGAGTAGATGTTAAACAATATTGTGTAATTACAATTCTGCAATTTGTTTTTCTTTGCCTTGTTATTTTATTTTCAGTAGTAAGTGGACTGAACAGAAATGTTTATTATACAGATTTCGATAGGACGAGAAGTTTAAATCTAGGATTCAAAAATCCAAATACTGGATCATTGTATTTTTATGGATTTTTTCTTTGCCTTATTATACTTGTAACAAAAACATTTAAGAAAAAACATTATCTTTTTCTTTTGCTATTAAATTTTTTTTTAAATTTTCTGATTTCACATTTAACAAATTCAAGAGGAGCAGTAGCTTGTTCTTTGGCAATCATTGTATTCTTTATTTTCTTAAAACCGTTATGTAAATCGAAAATCTTAATTTTTTGCATGAAAATAATGCCATTGTTTCTGCTTGTAATACAAATATTTTTATGCCGATATCTTAAACAGTATACTGTACTGGATATATTTCTGACAGGTAGACTATCTTTATATAACGATTTAATTTCTAAATCTACGCCAATAGATTATATTTTCGGAAATGCAAATATAATTACTCAAAATAAAATCACAGTTGACAACGCATACTTCCGTCTCTTATATTCCGGTGGAATTCCGTGTTTCATTTTGTTCCAGGTTTTATATGCGCGCGCTGTTGATTTCTATGTTATTAATAGGAGATATTTTGAACTTAGCATCATTTTGGGGTTTATCGTTTATGGAATAATTGAATCAGTTTTTACAAATGTTATCGTCTTTACAATCATTGTATTCTGGGTGTTAATTTTTTATCCGCAAAAATTCTATATTTCTGAAAACAAAATACCAAACTTCTTTGGAAGGAAATATTTGAGACTTACACCATGTGTTCGTTAGTAGGCAAGTGCAGCTTTGACAGTAAAATTTCGGAAGGCATTACTATAAAGGGGATGGAAAGTCAAACAGGAGGGAAACATAGAAGAGCAGTAAGAACAGAAATAATATCAAAGAAAATGGAAATACGATCGAGCGAACTCAAGTCGAGAGTGGTATTGAAAGTACTATATGAAAAAACTGATATTCCAATTCGTATACAAGGTATAAATAGAGAAGAATTTGGAATCGAAAAAGGATATTTGATAGGTGCTACGGTAACAATACTGGATGATTATATTATAAATGACAGTTGTATTGTGACGGCAGGTAAGGGTTGTAACAGATAATGAGAAGTTTGAAGTTTATTTATTATTAGTGGGAATTCCTGCAAGATTACTAAAAATGTATTCGCATTTTAATTTATTAAGGAAATATTGGAAAATGAAAAAATTGGTCTGTTTTCACCTGTTGAATGATTATTCCGGTAGTCCAAGAGTTCTTGGAAGTGTTATAGCAGGACTTTGCGAACGAGGATATTTTATTGATCTTGTAACTACAAAAAATGGAATTCTAGACAAAATTGTTTCTCCGAATTTGAAACACTGTTATTTTAGATATTCTTTTTCAAGAAATAAACTGATAACATTGCTACGGTGGTTAAATGTACAAATATATTTTTTTAATTTTACCTTACAATATAAAAAACAAAATGTTTGCTTTTATATAAATACAATTCTTCCTGTAGGAGCTGTGCTTGCCGCTAAGTTAATAAAAAAAGAAGTTATATATCATTATCATGAAAATGCTTATGCTAAAGGGCGATTTTATATCATTCTTGCTAATATAATGCAGAAGAAAGCTGACAAAATAATCTGCGTTTCTAATTATCAACGTTCTTTTTTACAAAGAACAAATGATGTTTTTATTGTACCTAATGCTTTATCATCGAAGTTTTATGGAAAGTTATATCCTCAGTCGGCTGAATATGCGGAATCAGCCTTCGAACGAAAAAATATCTTAATGTTGTCTTCTCTAAAAAGATATAAAGGTATAATTCAATTTGTACAGTTAGCTTGTATGTTACCAGAATTTTCTTTTACAATTGTAATCAATGACACTGAGCAGAATATTAATAAATTTTTTTCAGAAAATGATATAGTATTTCCTGAAAATTTGCTGGCTTTTCCTCGTCAAATCGATGTTGTGAAATTTTATAAAGCAGGAAGCGTTGGACTAAATTTATCAGACGCTTCCTGCTTTATAGAGACCTTCGGACTTACAACGTTAGAGTCATTTAGTGCAGGTCTACCGGTAATTGTTCCTGAAGTTGGTGGAATTGCGGAAATCGTTGAGGATGAGGTGAATGGCTGGAAGATTTCGGTTCATCATTTGAATAAAATTGCAGACTGTCTAAAGAAACTTTTAAAGGACAAAGGCTTATATATAAGGTGTGCGCATAATGCACTTGAAAAATCAAAAGAATTCAGCATGAAGAAAATGCTTGATTCGATTCAAAATATTATAGAAAAGGATATGTAGGTAAATAAAGCATGTTAAAAATTAACATTATTGGTACTGTAGGTGTTCCTGCCTGTTATGGTGGATTTGAATCACTTGTAGATAATCTTTTGAATTATACTCCTAAGAATGTGCAATATACCGTATTTTGTACACTAAAAAAGTATCATAATACGATAGATGCTTATAAAGGTGCAAAGCTTATATATCTTAATTTAGATGCAAATGGTAAAAACAGTATCCTTTATGATTACAAGAGTATGAAGATGTCGTTGGATTGCGATATTATGCTTATTCTTGGGGTAAGTGGGTGTATTTTCTTGTCAAAAATTCGTCGTCGGTTCAAAGGGAAAATTTTTATCAATATTGATGGCCTTGAATGGAAACGTGATAAATGGAATTTCTTAATTAAGAAATTTTTGAAGTTCAGTGAAGCACAAGCTATATGCTATTCTGATATTGTTATAGGTGATAATAAAGGAATAACTGACTATGTTAAGCAAGAGTATGGGAAAGAAGCGATCCTAATTGCATACGGAGGTGATCAGGTTGTAAGAATCAACGATGATTCTTTATATAGAGACTATCCATTCTGTCGTGAGAAATATGCTGTAACTGTATGTCGTATTGAGCCAGAGAACAATATTCATATTATTCTGGAGGCATTTGCTGATTTTAGTAAAATTTCACTTGTTATTGTTGGTAACTGGCAACAGTCTGTGTATGGACGGGGATTAAAAGAAAAATACACCAGCTATAAAAATTTACATCTGCTTGAACCAGTCTATGAACCACATAAAATCAACTGGCTCAGAAGCAATGCATTTATCTATATACATGGACATAGTGCAGGTGGAACGAATCCTTCTTTGGTTGAGGCTATGAACATAGGCTTGCCGGTGCTGGCTTATGATTGCGTTTATAACCGTGCAACTACAGAAAATAAATGTCTGTACTGGAAGAACAGTGAAGAGTTAAGAACTCTTTTGAGTAGAAAATCCAATTCTTTCCCTGAGATTGCGTCTGCTATGCAGGAAGCTGGTAAGCGGTTGTACAACTGGCACCATATTGCAGAACAGTACAATGCACTGTATTAAGGTCTATTGTAAAATAGACCTTATAAAATTTAGGTAAAAACAAATTCATATAGTAAGGAGTTTTGTTTTATCATGAAAAGAATAATATTAGTCGGCACTGCGTATCCGATTGTAAAATAAGTATCGAAACAGATAATTCCGTTACAAATTGATAGCTTACTATCTGCGATAGTAGTACCGGAAGAAGAGACATTCAAAATTCAGGAACTACACCTGCCGGTGTATCATGCACTCTGTCTGCAGCTCGAGAAACGGTTCTTCAAATAAAAACAGCAGTTCTGCCGTAAGCGTCAATTAATCCACACGCTACGGTCAAAAAAGGGAGTAAGCTGAATATACTAGGGCATGAGCTTCTGCCAGTCATCTGTACTGCGGCAGAAGGGTGCACGTTCAAATATACAGTGCAGATACTCCTGCGGATTCAGTCCGTTTTCCTTCTAATGACAATGTGTTTGGTGATTTAACCGAAGCTTATAAGGAATTGGTTTAATTGTCATTACTTGTAAGGTTATAAATAATTACAACTATTTTGAGAATTATTATTATTACTTTTTTAGTATAAGCTTAACAATAAAAATACAGAATTTTATTCTAAGTTAACAGTTTTTTGATTACATAATACAACAATATATCGTTAGTATAATTTTAAGACATTGCTTGTCGTAAGGAGAAAAAATATGAAAACAGTTGCACTTATTCCCGTAAAGCTGGGAAGTGAAAGAGTTCCTAAAAAAAATATTAAACCGTTTTTTGATGGGACACCGCTTATGCATTTTATTCAAAAAGTATGTCTCGAATCAAAGCATGTAGACGAGGCCTATGTCTACTGCTCTGATGAAAGTATAAAAGATTACATCTTGCCGGGAATTAAATTTTTAAAACGTCCGGAGTTCCTTGATCTCAATACAGCCAATTCAAATTCGATAATTACAGAATTTATTAAAACTGTAGATGCTGATATATATGTCGAAACTCACACAACTGCTCCTTTCTCAAAAGCTTCTACCCTCGATGAGTGTGTTGAAAAGGTTGCTTCAGGCGAATATGACAGTGCTTTCTGTGCAGAAAATGTTAAGTCATTCTTGTGGCAGGACGGTAAGCCCCTCAATTTTGATCCGAATCACTTCCCCAGAACGCAGGACTTACCTGATATCTATTCTGAAGCGGATGAGTGTTATGTCTTTACAAAAGATACTTTTTCTAAATATGGAAGACGTGTAGGTGTAAAACCATACGTTAAGGAAATAGATAAAATCGAAGCAATGGGAATAGATTGGCCTGTTGACTTTGAGATCTGCAATGCAATCTATAAGGAGCTTAAAATAAATGAACGTGCAAATTAACGATTGTACTATCCGTGATGGTGGATACTTGTTAAACAAGAATTCTGACCCTGAATTTATCAAAGGTGTTATTAATGGACTCATTGCAGGTGGTATTGATATTATCGAATCAGGTTTTCTTCAGACTAAAACGAACGGCGAGTCTATTGTATATAGAAACTCTGTTGATGCAATGAGATTTATGCCTGAAAAAAGAGGAATATCTCATTTTACAGGTTTTTGCGATAACAGCCGCTATTCTATTGAAAATCTTGATGATTGCACGGGAAAATCATTTGATTATCTTCGTATTTCCTTTGCAAAACACGAGTGGAAGGACGCTCTCAGGTTTGCTTCTAACGCTGCAAAAAAAGGGTATAAAGTATTTGTTAATCCTATGGATGCTCCGGGGTATACAGCAGAAGAACGCGCAGAGGTTATAACTGAAGTTAATACTATAAAACCATATGCCTTTTCCATAGTAGATACTTTCGGAGCCATGTATCTCGAAGATCTTCATGAAATTTTTGCACAGGTCGATAAACTACTTGATAAATCTATCCGTATTGGGCTTCATTCTCATAATAATCTCCAACTTTCATGTGCGCTTGCAGAAGTTTTTATTGACTTGGCTGTAAAAGCTGACCGTGATGTTGTTGTTGACGGTTCTCTTTACGGAATGGGCCGCGGTGCCGGCAATGCACTGACAGAAGTAATTGCCAATTATCTTAATAAGAAATGCGGAAAACATTATGATGAAAGTGCCCTGTTCGATACAATTGAAAAATACATAGAGCCTCTCACAAAAGATGTGTTCTGGGGTTATAACCTTCCGATGTTTGTTTGTGGCTTTGAAAGTTCTCATGTTGACAATGTATATCATCTTCAACAATCAGGATGCACAGCACGTGAGATGTACAAGGTGCTTGATTCGATGGATAAAAACAAAAGAAGACGATATGGAAGCCATTATTCCAAAGACGACTTTACGGAACTGGATAAGGTTTATGAAGAATATAAGAAAAACTGAGGTGGTAAGTGAGTGAAAAAACAGATGTGATGAACTGTTCAGACTATCTTGTTGACTTTCTTATAAAGCATGAGGTAACGGATGTGTTCGGATATGCTGGCGGTTATATCGTTCCTTTTATGGATGCACTGTGTAAGCGCAAGAATGAAATATCAGTGCATGTTTGCTATAACGAGCAGGGTTGTGCTTTTGCTGCAAACGGCTATTCCCGTGTAAGCGGAAAACTTGGCGTTTATTTTACTACTTCAGGTCCTGGTGCAGTTAACGGATTGGGTGGCCTTGCGGATGCGTGGTTTGACGGTATTCCTATTATGGGGATATGTGGTAATGTTCCTAACAAGGAGCTGAAAGGGTATTCTGGAATAAGACAGAACGGATTTCAGGAAATGGACATTGTCTCAATGACCAGAGGAATAACAAAGTACTCGGTGACTCCCAATAATGGTGCTGAGTTCCCGAAAATAGTATCAATGGCTTATAATATGGCAATGTTAGGAAGAAAAGGAGGAGTTGTAATTGATTTTCCATTCGACATCCAAGAGGCCTGTATTAATAGCCGGTAGCGGGGTAAGAGCCGCCGGTGCTGCAGACGCTCTGCTTGAGTTTACTAAAAAGACTGATATACCCGTTGTTACGACGATGAACGCCGTTGATCTTATTCAGGATGATTTGAAACTTGGTTTTATAGGAACATATGGAAACCGTGTGGCTAACACAATTGTTGAAAAAAGTGATCTTGTGATTTCTATTGGAGCACGTCTTGGCTTAAGACAGATAGGTCATGTTCCCGAAAGATTTGCCCCCAATGCAAAGCTAATCCGTGCGGATATTGATCAGTACGAACTCAGTCGAAACATTAAGGACAATGAAGAAAAATATCTTGTTGATGCCAAAGAGTTTATTCAGAAACTGCTTGATGAGGATATTTCTAAATATACAGATTGGAAAAATAAGTGCTTTAAAGCTAAGAAAGAACTTTCTGTATTTGATAATGAAACAGGCAATCATGTGATGGCAAAAATTTCCTCCATGCTTTCGGAAGACCCTGTTGTAGCAATAGATGTAGGGCAGAATGAGTGCTGGGCTGCGCAATCCCTTGCTATCAGGGGGGAAAAAGGTAGAATGATGATTAGTGGGGGGTATGCTTCCATGGGATGCGGACTTCCGTTTGCTATAGGTGCTTCTATTGCAAACGGAAAAAGGCCTGTGTACTGTCTGACTGGTGACGGTGGTTTACAGATGAATATTCAAGAACTTCAGACTGTAGTTCACGAAAAACTTCCAATAAAGATTCTTGTAATTAACAATCATACTCTTGGTAAAATAAGCGAGATTCAGTTTAAGTCCTATGAATGCCGTTTCTGTATAACTACAGAAGACAGTGGTTATTCAGTTCCGGACTTTGAGAAAATTGCACTTGCCTATGGTATAAAAGCAAAGACATTAAAATCGTATGAGGAACTTGATTGTTGTAAGGAGTGGTTTTCTGATGATGAGGCCTGCCTTATTAATATTACACTTCCTATGGATTGTCTGCTAATACCCAAAGTTGATTGGAATACAGGGGCTATTAAACCTGATATTGTCGAGAATATTCAGAAAAAAGTAGAGCAAATGCTCTCTTGCTAATTTATTTAGGTTATGCAATTGTAGCACTATTTTTTAAGCCGGGATTTATTTTTTTATATGTTTAGCACTGATAATATTTCAAAGTCTATAATATCACTCCAGCTTATAGTTACTGATGTAGACGGTACTATGACAGATTCTGGTGTCTACTATGATGATCACGGAAATGAGTTAAAAAAATTCAGTACAAAAGATGGAGTTGGCTTTATTGCTGCTCACAAAGCTGGGATGAAAATAATGGTTTTAACTGGTCGAGAATGCAAGGCTACTATTAGACGAATGACGGAACTTAAGGCTGACTATATTTTTCAAAACCATAACGACAAAAAAAAATTTTTGCTTTCGTTTATGGCTGACAATCATATAGACAAGAGCACTGTGGCTTACATTGGTGATGATGTGAACGACCTCCCTGCTATGAGTGTATGTGGTTACAAAGCTTGTCCTGTTGATAGTTCTAAAGAAATCAAAGCAATTGCTGATTATGTAAGCCCTGTAAAAGGAGGCTGTGGTGCTGTTCGTGATGTAATTGAACATATATTACGGGAAGGTGGTATTTGGGACACTGTTATTGAACAGTGTTTTGGTCAGGCTGGCATTTAAATCATGGTAGTATATATGGACGATAAAAAACGTAAAATTGCAGAAGAAATAAAAACTGTCGATAAAAAAGCTTTTCAATTCTTTATTCAAAACGATTTTAATAAACTTGCAGAGGGGCATTATGAACTTGATGATGGGGCATATGTTAATATAAGTTCCTACCTGACAAAATCGAGAGACAACTGTAAGTTTGAAGCACACAGAAAATATATTGATATTCAGTATATAATAGACGGTAGTGAGATTATGGAACTGACGAGTAGTGAAAAGTTGAAAGTTTCCGAGCCTTATTCAGCAGATAAGGATATTGAGATTTACGAAGATGTCGGAAATATGGTTACTGTTGAGAAACACACATTAAATAAAGGTGATGTCATAATCGTAAAAACAGGAACCGCACATATGGGGTGTATAGAAGTAGTTCAGAGTGTAAAAGTTCGTAAAGCTGTTTTTAAAATTCCGGTGACTGACTAACATAATAGGGAGTTCCGTCGGTGGGCGGCAGAAGTTTGACAATTCCGGCAATAGCAGAGGATAAGAAAAACCATTGAATCTCGGTGTGAACCGCCAAAGTTACACAGAGGAGAAACTATGGGAAACTATGATAGTTTGAGCCACAGGAAGTATGAATGTAGATATCATAAGGACGGTAACCATCCGCACTTCGACATACACGGCAGATGGTGCGGAAACAGATAGAAAATCTAATGAAGTTCCGAATTATAGTCACGCACAATGATTTTCCTGTCAAGCTCTCGCTGCATGCATACCCAGCAGGAGTATATTTTGTCAAGCCTCTTTGAACTTGTCAGAATTTCTAAACCGGAAGAAGCCACTAAAAGTGTTTTTTTTCCGGTTTAGAGATACTCTACACAATATCCAGTTCAAACAGTCGTGCGGTCATACATGCAGGAAGCTGTACGGACAGAATTCCTGCGTGTTTATTTCAGCTGCAGGCTACAGGCAGTCTCTGCGGATAGATGCATGTAACACGTGCCATTTTTCCTTTTGCACATTCGATAGGCAGATTGCAGTACGGACTCGTACTGTTTTTCCGCCACACGGCGACAATCACGGTGCTGCCGTTGTGAATACCCAGACTCAGCCACTGGTCGCTGTAATGCGCAAGTCCCAGCGGCCAGAACGGAAGACCGTCTGCTGTGTTTTTCCGGATTTTCTTGTAACAGGCAAGTCCTTCCTGAACAAGTGCAAATCGTTTTTCCGAAAGACGTGCCAAATGTCCGCTCTGATGAATGCGCAGAAGCATGGCGTTCACCATATTAAAAGCAGTCTCCTCTTCATCGCCGTCGGACAGCGGATATGACCAGACTGCAGCCTGTTCCGGAGTAAGTGCGGCGGGAGCGTTGGCTGCGATAATTGAATAATTGCGGTAATCCATCTGGTCGCTGGTTGACTGGATACTGTACCGGCTGAGCATGGCATAGTCCATACGCATCCCGCCGCTCGAACAGTTTTCAATTACCAAATCCGGATATTTTTCAAATACAGCATCAAGCAACGAAAGATAGGCGCGTTCGTGGCCAAGCAGTCCGTCTCCCGGACTGTCTGCCTTGTAGTCGGTCCCTATTCCCGGCTCGATATTGTAATCCTTTTTGATGTAACCGACCTTATATTCTTTCACCAGCCGGTCTACGACACCTGTTGCATACGTCCTGACATTCGGATTCCGGTAGTCAAGCTGATACCTGCTGCGGTCAAGAACAGGTTTTCCGTGCCGCTGGAAAAACCATTCTGCCGGGACTTTTTTTACAAGCGGACTGTTCATTCCGACGACTTCAAGTTCAAGCAATAATCCGGGCATCATACCTTTCTGCCGTATATATGCGAGCAGGTTTTCAAGTCCTCCCTGAAACCGTTTCTCACAGGGCAGCCATTCTCCGACACCGTCCCACCAGAATCCTTCACTGTACCAGCCGCAGTCTATAACGTTAACGCATTAAGTTTCCCGCTACCATTGCGGCAGTCAATCATAATATAGTATCACTATATTATTGCTAACAATGATATATTATCATTACAAAATCATAATACAGTAACATAATACTGCTGTCAATAAAAAAATGATATTATAATGCTATTATATTTTATGTCGTTCAAAACGAATTTATGTTATGAAATAGATTCCCGGGGTATTTCAAAGAAAGAACTGGCTGCAAAGATCGGAATAAGTTATAATACGTTTCTTTCATATATAAATGCCCGGGAAGTACTGCCGTCTATCGATATGGCAGAACGCATAGCAAAAGCCTTACATGTTTCTGTCGATTATCTCATTACCGGAGAAAAAAAACTGGAAAACAAGCAGGCAGAGATATTTTTCCAGAAATATGAACGATTCAAGGATATTCTTGCAGAACTTGACCAGCTGTCTGCAGAATCGTATAAGAATGCGAAACCTGGTCTTTTAGGATTGATTTCGGGATATAAAAAAGAGAAAAACTAAACATCGACTGATTCTTTCTTGGTCATAATCGTAAGATTTCCCGAAACTCGTTCAATTCTGCTTTTTGCTGCATTTCTGTATCGGGTGAAGTATCATAAAAACATGAATCATTTCTTATGCCATATACAGAAATGGCGTTTCGAACATATTCAGCTTACATTTACACCATGTTCAGCAAAAGGAACTGTTATAGACGGACTGTTCGAAATACAGCCGAAAGTCTTCGGAGACAACCGGGGATATTTTTTTGAAGTATACAGTGAAAAAGAGTTTAAGGCCGCAGGACTTACGGCGGCATTCGTACAGGACAACCAGTCGTCGTCTTCAAAAGGCGTGCTGCGCGGACTGCACTTTCAGACGCAGCATCCGCAGGGGAAGCTTGTGCGCGCCGTTTCCGGACGGGTATACGACGTTGCCGTTGACCTGAGGAACGGATCAGAGACGTTCCTCAGGTATTACGGAGTCATACTCGACGGTGAAAAACAGAACCAGTTCTACATTCCGGAAGGATTCGCACCCGGATTTTACGTTCTGAGCAGTACGGCGGTGTTTGCCTATAAATGTACCGATTTTTATGATCCTGCGGGAGAAGACGGCATCATGTGGAATGATGCGCAGATCGGCATCCGCTGGGACAGCATTGCCCCGGGTATTACACCCGTTCTGTCTGAAAAGGACGGGAACCATCAGTACCTCGACAGAAACAGCAGCTGTTTTGACATACACGGCAGATGGTGCGGAAACAGGTAAATACTATAATCCTATAGTCCTGCAATCTCGTCTTCGGAAAGCCCTGCAGCCTGTGCAATCGTCTGCACCGGTATACCGAGTGCTTTTAAATTGCGTGCATCATCCCGCTTTGCCTGAAGTGTCCCCTGCTGTAATCCCTGTTTCTGCGCATAATGAAGTTCCGAATTGTGGTCACGTTCAATGACTTCCCTGTCAAGCTCCCTCTTCCAGAGTATCCAGTCGGAGCTTATTTTGTCCAGAGTTTTCTTAGCTTCCATAATGCCTCCGTCAGATGCAGTCAGTTTATTAACATAGTCCTGTTTGGAAGGATTTTTCTTCTCTGCAGTATTTCCGGTATTTCATCGTACACTCCTTACCTCTTGAAATGTACTGCTTTTCATTTCTGTTTTTTAGGTGTACCTGTTTTGTCGCTTACGGGAATACAGCCGCAGTCCGGCAAAGCTGCAAAAATAAAAGAAAAAACAGGGAACTGAAAATATATACCTCCGTAACGGCATAAGGGATGCAGCTCATACCCTGGTATATTCAGCTTACTCCCTTCTTTCACCGCAGCGTGCGGATTAATTGACTTACTTTGGAACGCCGGAAGCTTGGAACAATTACTCCGGAAGTACATGATTAATGCCTGCGAAAGTCATGATTATACGCTGCAAAAATACGATAAAAATCCTGCACAAAGTCCTGTTTCATCGTGAAACCAGCCTGATTTCATCGTGAAACCAGCCTCGTTTCATTGTGAAACCAGCCTCGTTTCATTGTGAAACCAGCCTCGTTTCATATTCCGTATTCCGCAGCGGCGGCACCTTCGGGAATATCCCTGTCCGCGGCTGTAAGATGCCGTGTGCGCAATGGAGGAATAACGTAAAATAAGTTGTAACGACAGGCTGCGCTTGATATTGAGCTGAAAATATACATCTATAGTTCTGCAATCTCGTCTTCGGAAAGACCTGTAGCCTGCGCAATCGTCTGTACCGGTACACCGAGTGCTTTAAAATTGTGAGCAACATCCCGCTTTGCCTGAAGTGTCCCCTGCTGTAGTCCCTGTTTCTGCGCATAATGAAGTTCCGAATTGTGGTCACGCTCAATGACTTCCTTGTCAAGCTCGCGTTTCCAGAGTACCCAGTCGGAGCTTATTTTGTCCAGAGTTTTCTTAGCTTCCATAATGCCTCCGTCAGATGCAGTCAGTCTGTTAATATAATCCTGTTTGGAAGGATTGTCTGCATCAACCAGAAATTTACACCATTTCTCTTCAGAATGCAAGGTTTCCGGCGGCACGTTTCCCAGTGCGTCGATTTTTGGCAGTTCCAGAAATATGACAGTCTGTATGCCGGAAAGCAGATGTCCGTTATCTTTCTGCATGTGATAATATCCAACTGCTGCCGGATCGTTTTTATCAAAGATAAAGTTAAGCAGTGAAATCTGATAGACTTGAGGCATAGTCTGCCAGTCGTCACCTTTGTGAAACACCGTGTTGAGCAGCCGGGCACTAAGGTATTCGGCACGCATCCCGAAAGAGCTGTACTTATTCACACCCTGCATCTCGACATCGGCTGCTTCTCCGTTATTGAACGTACAGGAAACGTCGAACCTGACAGCCTTGTCGCTGTCGTCGAGTACGGGCGGTTCGTTGGGCCGTAATTCTATGTTCTTTACTTCTTTGTGCAGGACTGCGGTAAGAAAGCAGCGCAGGGCAGTACGGGATTCTTCCGATTCGTTTGTAAAGAGCGCCTTGAACACTTCATCGCTGCAGGGATTGAGCAGCGCGTCCGGAGACGGACGGTACCGGTTGAGTTTGTAATCAGTATGCATACAGGAAAACCTCCTGTATATAGATCGCTCATAAAGTAATAATTCAGGAAGAAAGGAGGGAGAAAAGTGACGGAAGCGTTATTTCTTTGAAAACTGGACTTATACGACGGGGCTGAGAACGTTCAATTGAATATACGAAGTGGGTTATGAAGAATTACTGTGAAAGATAAAGTGTATAGTACCGGAGCATGATTAAAAGACCTTGCATTTTGTGTAGTAGTGTACTCTATTTATGGCATCAATTAATAGAACTATGACAATTAATGATATTCCGGAAGGTCCCGGAAAGACAGTTCTCCTGAAAATCTTAAATACCCCCAAGGGTGATCTTGAAAAACTTCATCGGATTTCTCAGAAATGCGAGAAGAGTATCTTACGGGAATGGAAAATTGAATCTTCGAAAACAGGAAGATAGACTTATAAATATTCCTTTAGAAACAGAAGTCTTTTCGTATCAGTACATTTTAGATTCCGAAAACAATAAAAGCTGCAGAGAATTATTTTTATACAATTCCTTCCATAGAATTTGCAGATTTTGCCGTTAATGCAGATTATAGAAAACACAATCCACAGATCGAGAATCTTGGAACTACAGTCTTCAATGAATTTGTTCTGCCTTTGTCAAAAAGTATTCAGACTTTACTTGGAGTTCAAGCTCTCTATATATTTGCTTTACCGGAAGATAAATTAATTACGCATTATAAGACAATGGGTTTTAACCGTCTTGAGCAGGCAGAAGAAAATTTTGTCCATTCTCATGTAAAACCTAAGTATGATGATAAATGTATTTTTATGTTTCAGATACTCTGATATGATTTTTTACCTTCATCAGGAGAACGTTAAATGATACTCTGCAGGCTTCAGTTTTTATAAAATTGTTATGAGACAACGATATTTTTTTCTATCATTGAAAGGCGAATCACTACCTGAAACTGGTTCCCATCCCTGTCGTCTATAAAATCAATAGCCGGATAAAGACGCAATGCACGACGTATGCCTGTTCCTATGCCGCTGTATGGTAAAAGGTTTGCCGCGTAAGAAGCTATAACGGGATTTCTACTCACTGAATTACCGGCCTTAATGTTTTCCACGGTAAGGTTGTTCGGGAGATGTCCGGGACTGATGATTTCTATTCTGTCTGAAAAAATAAAAACCTTCACAGATGAAGGAACGAAATAATCACGGTGCACCAAAGCGTTTGCCACCAATTCTTCTATAACCGGCCTCGGTATGATGCTTTCTCCATTGGAATTAAAATTCTGATTATTCTGTACATGAGAAATGTTCATAAGTATAAACGACACTGTCTGCTGAAAAATATCCGCAAGTTTTCCCTTTATTTCGCGTTTATCGATATACGATGTGTCTTCGACTCTTGTCCCCTTGAAAACGACGACCTTAACGGTAAAAGAAGGAAGCCGATAATATGCATCTTTTGCGAAGAGTACGGCACCCGCTATGGTCAAAGAACTGCTGCGGGCAAGATTCATGTTCTGCAATACAACCGGTAAAGGATTTGCCTGAGAATCAAACGGATAACCGAATTGTTTTTGAAAGAACGTTTTAAAATAGTTCATATCAATATCGGCGGAAGAAAGACCGTTCACTGCCGTTTCATCTGCGTGGATAATTCCTTCTTTCTGAAATATTCTTTGAATTTCTTCTCTGCTCGTCGCCTTACGTTTATCACTCCCTGTCTTTATCCAGATGATTCCGTTTTTATCCATGTAAGGCTTGCTTATTCCTTCCGGAACCGTTATCACCATTACAAGTCCCTGTGGTAACTGGATATTCTCCGTTTCAACATTAATGGCGGGGTTCATTCCCTGCGACGAGGCATTCGAGACAAGCAGATTCAGATTACGTATTTGTGAAGCAGAAAGCCCGACAATGGTTCCGTCGTCATCTACTCCGATTATAAGCAGACCGCCCGAGGCGTTACTGAACGCAACAAATTCCGAAGCGAGAGCTTCCGGGTTATTCATTTCCCTTTTAAATTGATGCCTGCTGTCTTCACCCCTCGCAATACATTCCAATAGCTCTACTGCTTCCATAATTGATAAATCTCCCTGCGGCGCTCAAACGCTTCATTGCCACCTTCCATAACACTGATAACCTGATGCTGCATTTGCCTGCTGTCTATGCTGCCTGATAAAATCGTAACAGTATCTTTCTGAAAACTGCATGAATGTATTTGCTCTGCGTCACCCAGCACCGGAAAATTGGCATTATGTGTCGCAAAAATACACTGCATATACGGTTTAACTTTCTTTAATAATTTTATGACATCATTATAAATCGTCTGGTTATCAAGATCGTCTTCCGGTTGATCTATGATAATCACACTGCTTTCTTTTCTACTTAAAATGAACAGCATAAGAGCAGAGGCCCGCTGTCCAAGTGAATGGCGCTGAAGCTCTATACCCTGATACTTAACCGTAATTTTATCCGGCACACGGTAAACAAGCAGCTCCGCAAGACTGGCTTCAAATGTATCTGCAAACGTTTCGCTGTTCGTCCCGACTGTTTTTTTTGCAGCTTCCCAGTCTTTATACATTGACGCAAAATCGGGGAAAATCCCGCACACTTTTTCATACTGAGATTCACGAAGACCTGTTCCTCTGAATATACCTTTCATATACTCTATGAATGCATTCTTATTTTCCTTAAAACCGGCTTCAATAGTAATACCGGTTTCATCAGCATTAATAGCAGACAATTCCTGTTTTATTCTATTGAACTCACTGCGGTGCAGTTCGTTAAGAATATCAAGCTGGGCAAGCAGTGCGGCATGTTTTGCAGCGGCATTTTTTTTCTGAAGTTCAAGCGCGTCTATCACACTTTTTGTAAGGGCAATTCTGTTTTTCAGTTTAGGGAAATCTTCAATATTTAAGAGAACAGCACCGGAATCATGAACTTCTTTCTCCAGAGAACGGCGGACTTCTGCGAAAGAGTCCTCGGCCTCTCTCTTTTTTTGAATAAACGATCGTTGTTTTTGCAGAAGTAATTCCAGAGCAGCCGAAACAGCAGTACACTGCTCATTCATTGAAGAAATTAAATTGCGGGCGTCATGCACTATCCGGTTTATTTCGTCAAAAAGTTCCTTATTCTGTACAGAAGTATATCCTGAAATCTCCGATACTTCAGACTGCGCATGTTGTATACTTATCTGTAATTCATCCCTCAAAGTTTTAACAGCTGTGACAGTTTTATTCAGTTGTCTGTCATCAGTATCAAAATCTATCTGTTTCTGAAGACGCTCACCTACTCCCGCTGCAGAAAACTTTTTGAGATTAAACTCCGCATCTTCAAGAATTTTTGTATTTTCCGCAATTTTTTCGTCAATGTCAGCATCTTTTGCAATTAAAAACACGGTATCGCGGATTTTCTGCTTTTGTTCTTCAATTTGTAATCGCGTGCCTGACAGCTTATTTCCAATCAGTTTTTCAACCAGCTCCGGACCGAACGCATCGCCGCTTGCAGCCAGTTCTTTCTGACCAAAATAAAGCGGATTGGTAAGTATCGTTTCATTTATTGAAATTCCCTGCTGAAGCTGTCCGTTAATATACACATTCGGAGTACCCGGATAAATACGGCTGACATCATACTGCTGACCGAATTTATCGACAGCATGAACCGTCGCTTTACCGCCGCTGCCGAGCACATATGACACCAGTTTCGTTTTATATTCTTTGTCAATTATGTCCGCACCTGGTTGTATATTAAGGACGTATCTGAGCGTTTCAAGGACAGAAGACTTACCGCTTCCGCGAATACCTATAAGAGTATTCAATTCAGGAGAGAAAGGGATTTTTCTGCCGTCCAATACGCCGCCTTCATACGAAATACTTTCAATATATGAATGTCCGACTGCTTTCTTTTTTTCAGAGCGGACCCTGTCTTCATAAGCTATAAGCGCATATTCAACAGCCTCGAAACTGGCGGAACCTATTTTTATCCACGTTTCTCCGTCCTTACTGCCGATATCTTCCAGCAACTTGCAATCGGACCCTTCAACTTCCGCCGGATACCAGACACCAAGCCAGTTCCTCACTTTGTTTCTTATATCGGATGCCCGTACTTTTTGAAAAGCCAGCGTGTGCTGTTTGAGCGAACTATATGCATCTTTTTTCCACTCGCACAGCTTTCCGCCGCTGCATTCTTTCCACAAGCCGCTGTCCTGTTCAACATGTGCGAAAATAATAAAATATTTTTTCTTATACTCATCCAGAAGAGCTACTATTTCCAGCAGCGATTTGGATGTTTTTCCGTTTTCATTCTGATATGTCTCAGGAACCTGCCCCAAAAATGCTGAATCCAGAAAAGGGGCTATGAAATTATTACCATCAGAAATCCATTCTTCGGAAAAAACAATAAGTGTATGTACGCCGTTGAACCCTTCATTTATACCTAATTCTACGCCGGGAAGCAGCAGTATCTGCTCTTTCCTTGCTTTTTGTGATAAACAGGAAAATTCATCCTTATCGAATTTATTATGATTGGTAATGACACCGACACCAATACCTGCTTTTTTCAGCGCTGCTATATAATCATGGGAGAATGTATTCTTCGGATCATAGTTTTTTTCTTTATCAGATTCAGACTGGGTATACTTGAATTCCTTATCAGCCATTGTGTGAAGATGAAAATCAGCTTTTACCCACGCAGAACCATTTTTAAAAACATCAAACTCCATACATCAATCCTTTTACAAAAGTATAGCATACTTAGTATAAATATATAAGATCACTGCTGTCCAAGATAAATTCATAACCCCAGCTCCATCTGCAAAAGCGGCATACTTTTATCAGTACAGCGCTCCGGGGGTGAACCAATAACCCACCTGAACAGCTCGCAATGCTTGAATAACACGACCGATAATTCTGAAATAAAGTGCGTGAAGCATTTTGTAACACAGCCGCTCAGTTTCTTCAACATCATGTACAGAATGTAGACAATCATAGCTATCCATATCTGCGTCCTTACTGCATTCTCAGACGTGCCGTAAAACCGCTTTATCTTCAGGTTCTGCTTTATCGTTTTGAAAAAAAGTTCAATCTGCCAGCGCTTCCGGTAAATCGACGCAATCTTCGACGCGCTGCAGCTGCGCATGTTCGTGAGCAGCACTACAGCCTTTCCTGTTTTCGGATCGACTGAACGGATCCTTCTAAGTTCATATGGACATTTTTTTCCGGCGACAGCTCCTGTGAAAGTAATGATCCGGTCTGACGTTATTCTTCCGCTGTATGTCTTTCGCCGTTTCACAACTTTATAATCAGCATTATCTTTAAGCCGTGTAACGAAATAGATACCCTGCCTGCAGAACTCCGCAAACTGCCGGTAATTGTTGTACCCCCTGTCGAATGTGACTACATCTCCTTCTTTCAGTTTCATGCTGCCCAGCGTACTGTTCTCATGCTTGTCGGCATTCGTGATGAACAGGTATTCCGGAACGGATTCGCTGACATCGTACTTCACATGAATCTTCACTCCGCTTTTTGTTGACCGGAACTTTGCCCAGGGAAAATCATTCATGCACAGCCCTATCGTCGTTGCGTCAACTGCATAAAGAGTTTGTTCGGCAGATTTCTTTGCTGCCGGCTGAAGATCCGAAAGCAGACTGTAGTACAGGTCTTCATACACGCCGCTGTCCCTGGTATTTTCCGCATACGACAATGTCGATTTGTTTACAGCCCTTGTAATTCCAAGATGAGGAACTGTATTCACTGTTCATCGCATTTGAGATGCTGCGCAGTCCGTTCTGTCCACTGATCTGGGCAAAAATCATCACCAGAAGCTCATTCCATGCGCTGAAACCTTTGCTGTATTTGTCTGCCTCGTGTTTTCTGCACAGCCTGTTAAATTCAGGTCTCTTTATCAGTGATAGCAGCGGTCCGAATAATGTGTTATACTTGTTTATGCCTGTAATTCCTTATGTGATATTATTTTGTGTTATTACTTAATTCTATCACGAATTACAGGCGTTAAATAGTACTTATTTTATCTTGGACAGCAGTGATAAGATTTATAATTGTTGTTTTTGTGAGACACTATAGTGAGGTCTGTTATTTTATGTCCCGTTACGATTTTTTGCTGGTCGGTGCCGGTCTGTTTTCATCGGTTATTGCAGAACGTGCTTCCCGAAAAGGTAAAACCTGCCTTCGCCTGAAAAACGATGATGACTTCTTTTATGATTATCTGAAATGAGGCGGATTTCCGCAGCGTTTTGACCTTCCTGGCGAATCGGGTATATATACCTATCTGAGCGATCTGTATTCTTCTATAAAGTACAAGGACATAACGACCCGTCAGAAAATAGATCATGACAAGTTTGACAAATTTTCCGCATACCTGCTTGCGAACTGCGGATATACGTTCTCTTCGGAAAACATAGCAAACTATCTGAACACGAATGAAAACGGCGGAAGAAAAGAAATATCGAAAGGCACGTTATATACCTATGCCGAAAGCATGGAAAAAGCGTTTCTCATAAAAAAGGTGCAGCGCTACGATATTTCCGGTAAAAGTGTGCTTCAGACACAGGAAAAATTTTATGCTGCGGATACGGGACTGCGTACGTTGAATACTAATACCGTACAATTTCAGGATACGTTTTATCTTGAGAATGTTATTTACAATGAACTCCTGCTTCGCGATTACCGGGTATATACCGGTAAGACTTCGAAAGGTGAAATTGACTTTATAGCTGTAAAAAACGGCAGGAAATGTTTTATTCAGGTGTGTTATCTTCTTTCCGGCGAAAAAACGGTTGAACGGGAATTTTCGGCATTTACAGCCGTAAAGGACGCATCGCCTAAATATGTACTATCGCTCGATAAAGTGGATTTTTCCCATGACGGAATAACGCATATTAATATTATAGACTTCCTTTCCGGAAAGAAAGATATTGCTGTGCTGTAATCCGGCTTTGTCAGTCTGACAACGACAACTGACAACGAAACCGCTTGTAAAGCAGGATGCGTGATTTTAAATATTGTGATACTATTACGTCATGTCTCATTACGATTTTTTATTAGTCGGTGCCGGTCTGTTTTCATCCGTTATTGCCGAGCGTGCCGCTGAAAAAGGCAGAACCTGCCTTGTGCTTGAACGCCGTCCGCACATAGCCGGCAATATCTATACCGAAAAAACGAACAACATCCAGGTACATAAATACGGTGCGCATATTTTCCATACCGACTTGAAGCAGGTGTGGGACTATATCAATTCGTTTGCCGAATTCAACCGCTATACGAACAGCCCTGTAGCGAACTATGAAGGGAAAATATACAATCTTCCGTTCAATATGAATACCTTTAACCGCATCTGGCCGGACGTCGTGACGCCGGAACAGGCGGAACGGCGTATAAGGGAACAGTCGTCCGTTATGACGGGGATGGTGCCTGCAAACCTTGAAGAGCAGGCTATTTCTCTTGTCGGAAAAGATATATACGAACTGCTCATAAAAGGGTATACCGAAAAACAGTGGGGACGGCCGTGCACCGAACTGTCCCCCGAAATCATAAAACGCATTCCGGTGCGTTTTATTTACGACAACAATTATTTCAACGACCGGTATCAGGGTATTCCCATCGGGGGCTATACCGCCGTTATTGAAAAGATGCTGTCGAATGCCGATGTCCGTCTGAATACCGATTTTCTTGCCGATAAGGAAACGTGGCTGTCCGCGTCGGATACGGTCGTATACACAGGTATGATAGACGAGTATTTCGGCTATGCGCTCGGTCCGCTCGAATACCGGAGTCTGCGGTTTGAAACGGAAACGCTGCAGACGGAAAACTTCCAGGGGAACGCGGTCGTCAATTACACAAGCGGTAAAGTGCCGTATACCCGCATTATAGAGCATAAACATTTTGAACAGAATGAGAGCTCCGTTACCATTATAACGAAGGAATATCCGGCTGAATGGAAGAAGGGAGACGAGCCGTATTACCCGGTGAACAGCAGCAGGAATGCAGAGCTGTTCGGCAGGTATCAGGAACTTGCGGAAGAGGAAAACAGGATGCACACGGTGCGCGTCATATTCGGCGGCAGGCTGGGGATGTACAAATACTTTGACATGGACGACACCATAGCGGCGGCGCTGGAGCTGGCGGGGAATATTGTGTAGGATAAGGCAAAGGGCGGCAGGTGATGCTGCCCTTTTTTGTGCCGTTGATAATTTCCTTAATTCAGCCGTCAGTGGTATATTTTAAACAGGTGTAATTATGGAAAAAGAATGGAAAGGGAAGAGCATGAAAATATATACAAGAAAACAAAAGGAAACTAAGCCGGTTGTGGCTGTCTGTTATGATTTCGATAAAACTCTGTCTCCTGATGATATGCAGGCGCAGGGATTTATACAATCTGTAGGTTATAATGTTGCTGATTTCTGGAAAGAGTCTAATGGCTTGGCGGAACAGAACGGCATGGATCAGAATCTTGCATACATGTTCATTATGATGAAGACAGCTCACGGCAATTTTATTTTTAATAAAAAAGCATTGAATGATTACGGGGCAAAGGTAACTTTGTTTCCCGGAGTTGATAATTGGTTTGACAGAATCAGAAAATACGGTGATGAAAAGGGTGTAATAGTTGAGCACTATATAATTTCATCCGGCTTAAAAGAGATGATAGAAGGCACTCGTGTTGCTGATGAGTTTGAAAAAATATATGCAAGTTCGTTCTATTATGATGACTCCGGCGTAGCACAATGGCCCGCTCAGGTTGTTAATTTTACAAATAAGACTCAGTTTCTTTTCAGGATTGAAAAAGGTGTTTTAGACGTAAATGATTCGGGCGTAAACGATTATTTTGCACCTGAAGATGTACGGGTTCCTTTCCGCAACATGATATATATCGGAGACAGTGATACCGATATTCCCTGCATGAAACTCGTAAATTCCAACGGCGGCTATTCTATAGGTGTTTACAATTCGGAAACGAATAGTAAATCGAAAGTTTATAAAATGATGCATGACAACAGAATAAAATATTTTGCTCCGGCAGATTATTCGGAAGATACTCAATTGGATAAGCTTGTAAAGACAATAATAGACAGAACTGTTTCTAATGAAGCTTTAGAGTCCATGCATTATGAAAATAAAAAAGAATTTGCGAAAAACAACGATTTAATAAGTTCTGAACAGAAAGAAAAACGAGATTTAATTATTTCTCTGGAAAGCAGCAGTAGTTTTGCGGCTACCCATACGATAATAGAACAATTAATAAGATATGATTCCTGGACCGATCTTGAAAAAGAATGGCTTATCAATATAGCTGATTCAAACAGCCAGGTTTGGGCGATTATTAAAGATGTCGATGTGAAAAATTTCTATAAATCTGTTTTGACCGGAATGAAACAGCTTTCCGGTAAAGCAGAAAAAATAAAAGGAAGAATCGGGAACTGACAAAGAAAAGAAAAAGGCAGCCGCAGGGCTGCTTTTTTACGTTTAAATACAAATCGGGACTGCGTACGCTGAAATTGATTTTATAGCTGTAAAGGACGCATCGCCCGAATACGTACTGTCGTTCGATAAAGTGGATTTTCCACATGACGGAATAGCGCATCTTAATATTGTAGATTTCCTTTCAGGGAAGAAAGATTTTGTTGTACTGTAATCCTGTTTCATCAACCTGACAATGCGGAAAAAGTGAATAATATCTTCCGAAAACGTGAATTTACTGCCTGTAGCGGCTGTTGCCGCCGGATACGGCAATATGTCAAGAGTTTGCAAAGATTTTCTCCCGCTGATTGAATATCTCATATTAAGAGAATAAACTATAATCCGCTTCAGGAGGCGCTTTTGCAAATTCTTCAGAAAAGACGGATATGGACTTGCGCTTGTATTGTTTTTACAGGGTTATGCCTGCGTCTTTGGGGAGACCCGTATTCCGACATAAAAATGGCCGTGTCGCCTCGGTCGGACGCTGTTTTATCCGTATCGGAATTCAGGGGAACTGCACTTAATTCTCTTTCATTGCGGTCTGCCGTTACGTACGAAAACGGAAAACCGGTTATTGAAAAGCAGTATGATACGGCCGGTGTTTTAAATTCGCAGGCAGAATATGTGTATACCGATAAAGACCTTCTCTCGGAGATTACGGGTAGAGACAAAGCCGGTAACGGAATATGGAAATATTCGTATGCTTATGATGATGCGGGTCGTTTCATAATAGAAGTTTCTTTCGATGGCGGCGGAAAAAAGGAATGGGAAAAAAATGTTTCTTACGGTGCATCCGGTTTTCCTGAGAAGGAGATAACATACAATGCCGACGGTACGGTAAATGTGAAACAGCTTTCTGTCTACGATACTGCGGGGCATTTGCTGGAACAAAAAAGATTATATCCTGATGACAGGCTGCTGAAACGTACGGTATACACATATTCGTCGGACGGTATTCTTTTGTCGGAAGCTCATTACGACGGAAACGGCCTGTATGAAACGGTCGGTTATACGTATGAAGAGGGGCTGCTGAAAAAAGTGACGACTGCGGGAGCCGACGGAACGGTAAAGAATTTCACCTTGAAAACGTATAACAAAAACGGACAGCTTACGGTGGAAGAGTTATACGGCAGTGATTCAATTAAAAAAAATAGAACTGAATATGCGTACGACAGCCGCGGATCCCGGATTTATCAGAAAGACAGCACCGGACAGTATATTTTATGGGAAATTGCGTATAAAAACTGATGGCGACTATTCTGATTGTTGAAGATAATCCGCAGATTATAGAAGCTCTCTCCAGTTACCTTCAGCTTAAAAATTTTAAAACGATAGAATTTGAAAAAGTTGAAGGGGTTCTGGAAACAGTCAAACAAAAATCGGCGGATCTCGTGATTCTGGATATCATGCTGCCGGACGGCAACGGATATACGCTTGCGAAACAGATACGTCGGATTTCGGATATCCCGCTGATATTTCTTACGGCGAAAAACTCGGAGTGTGACCGGATTCTGGGATTTGAAGTGGGAGCGGATGATTACGTCTGCAAACCTTTTTCGATGAAAGAAGTTGTTTTGCGCATAGAAGCTTTATTGAAGCGCGTTGTCAGTACGGACGTGCAGTCGAAACTGGCAATACGTAACTGGAAACACGGAAACGACACGATGCTGCTTGATGTGGAAAAACATCAGCTTTTTGTAAACGAGTCGGAAGTGTTTATTACCGGCGCTGAATGGAAAATCCTGCTGTATCTGTCCGAATATGAGGATCAGGTCATTTCCAGAGAAAAGATACTCTCCGAATGTCTGAATTATTTTTTTGAAGGGTCAGAACGGACAGTGGATACTCATATTGCCAATCTCCGTTCAAAACTCGGTGCAAGCGGCTGGATTGAAACCATACGGGGGATCGGGTATCGCTTTACCGGCAAATCGCAGAGTATCGGGTAGATACATGTCGAATATTTTCCGCCGGATTTATTCCGGCCAGTTGATAACGTCTTTAATCGTTTTATTCATTATGTCGATATGTTTTATTTTCGGAATAAAGGCATCCATATATCATTGGAAGATGGACAAGACGACGGATTTGGAAAACGTGCTGCTCCCTGTTATTTCAAAAGCATACCGTTTCGGCGGCAGGCTTGATTCTACCGTGCTGGAGGATTCGATTCTTCCGTATCTGACTGATTCTTTGTACGCGTATGTGTTTGATGAAAATAAAACCCCTGTTCTGCTGTTGAACAGGGGCGAGCGCATAACACTTGCGCAGGCGGAAACGCAGATAGGAAGCATGCAGTCTTTTTTGACATTGAATCCGCCCAAGGAAATAAAAAACGACAAACAGATAATCGGGTATCTTTCCGTAGACAGCATTGATTTTCTTGCCTATAAGGCGAACAAGTCTTTTATTGCGACGATGTGGAAAACAATTGCCGCAGGAATTATCGCGGCCGTCGTTATTACGCTTTCAGTTTCGTTTTTCATATCATCGTTTTTTTCAAAACAGACAAATCATCTTATAGCGGAAATATCTGATTTGACAACCGGAAACAGATCGGTCCGTTTCGTGAAGTCGGATATGGATGAATTCAACAGGATTACGGATTCCGTCGAAATTCTGCAAAGCCGTCTTGAACACGAAGAATCATTACGCCAGCAATGGATGGAAGATATTTCACATGATCTGAGAACGCCTATAACTGCCGTAAAGGCGCAGCTGGAAGCCATGTCGGCCGGCGCGCTTGATACGGGGAAAAAAAGACTCGACAGTCTGTTCGGCTCAATGAATCATATAGAAAAACTGGTGAACAATCTTCAGGATTTAACGCGCTTTGAATCTCCCCGGATGAAAATACAGAGCAGTAAAATCGATCCGACTCTTTTTGTCGAAGATTTGAAGGAACGCTTTGAATTTCTTGCCGAGCAGAAAAATATTTCATATGACTGCAGGATAGATTCGGTTGCGCCTTTTTTTGCAGATAAAAATCTTTTGCTCAGATGCACTTCAAATATTATCCAGAATGCGCTTCAGTACACTAATCCTGGCGGAAAAATCTGCGTACGGTTCAGGGGAGCGAATCAGTCCGTCGAACTTGAAGTAGCCAATACGGGACACTTGTCGGAGCGGGACCTTGAGCACATGTTCGACCGGATGTACCGCGGCGATTCTTCCCGGAGCGGAGGCGGTTACGGCCTGGGGCTTTCCATAGCAAAAGCGATTATGACATTGCACAAAGGCACCATAACGGCAGAAAACAGAAATGATCAGGTCTGTCTTACGATGCGTTTTCCGCTGCAGGAGAACAAATCGTAAGAATTATTGACACCACAATAAGTGATATATTTAAATTATAGGAAGTTGCATATGCTGTTAGTTCCTGATTATACGAAGGAAGAAGCGAAAAAGATAATAAACGCGTCGTCATCTTTCAAAATTGTTCAAATATCACTGGGTACGATTAATAATGCGGTAGATATAAGTATTAAAACACAGTTTTCTTTCTGGGATTCGCTTATTATTTCTACTGCCTTAGAATCTAGTTGAACTTTCCCCTCTGCTCGAGTCCTCCGGGATATCCCTCCAGTGAAAAGACATCGCCGTCTCCGTCGTCGATCCCGATATCCACGGAAGCGTTGATGCTTTCCTTTACGACCTCGCTCATAGCGCCTCGATCGGGAGCTTTCAGCAGTCCTCCCCTGCTGCCCGTTACGCGGCAGCTGATTCGTTCATGTCCGTCTGTAAGTACAACGATTCCTTTGCCGTCGCCCGGAAACAGACAGCTTTCCACCCTCCATCTGTTCCATGTTCCGAATGTCCTGACTTTTCCCCTCGCCTGCAGAAAACCTAAGAATCCCCGGAAGCCTTCTCCGCCGAATGGTCCCAGGGGAACCCGTGCGACGGCCAGCATGAATGAGGCTCCCGGTTCATTAAAATTATTGCATTGAATCCAGACATAGGATGACGGAAAATTCCATCCCCAGTCCTTTTCGATATAGCCGCTGCCTTCCGTAAAATCAAGACGTTTTCCGTTCATGTGCAGTGTTCCCGATGTAACGTGATTCATGGAAAGCACGTCGTGTCTGCATTCAAGTCCGGGAATAAAGGAAAACCATCCCATAATACCCGGGTGTCCCGCTGACCGGGGGTAAAGCTCCATCCCCGAATAATGCAGTGTCCCCTCAATTGTCAGGTCTTTTTCGGCGATGCTGAGGGAACATCCGTCCAGAGAAAACTTTGAAGAGCCTGCTGAGACTGAAAACGCATTGCTGCTCCATTGAAATGTTTCCAAAGGATACCTGACATACCACGTATTCCCGCTGATTCCGTCGATGACTTGTATGAAGCAGTGCCTGTCTTCCGGAGTCAGGGATATCCCCGGAATGAAGGAAAGGACCCCGGACCTGTCTTTTGACACATGTTTAAGGTACCACCCTTCAAAGTATTTCTTTTTATGAAGATTCCCCTGGAAGGGCATAGGATTTAGTATGGATTTCATGATTAAAACTATATACCTTTCCTTTCTTTTTTACAGTAATGACAGTGAAGCTTGATTGATTTTCCGTAATCTTTAAATTTTCTATATATTTAAAATACATAGTGTGATACTATCAGGTACAATACGTACATTTAATATAATTTATGTACAAAATAATGAGGGTATAATTATGAAAAAGCTGATTGGATTACCGGTGCTCGCACTATGGGCACTTCTTACCGCAGGATGTGCAACGACAGTTCCGGTCACAGTTACGCGCCCGGGCGAACTTGATCTGCGCGGGGCAAAATCTATTTCCGTACTTCCTTTCCGTCTTTCCACTGCGAAAGACGAGCGAGGCAGCAGCAGCAAAGGAACTACTATAATCATCGACATAGGCAGGTTTTTCGACAGTCTGGCGGGAGATAATTCCGAGGAAAGAAGAGCTGCGAATTTTCTGACGGATCAGCTTACGCAAAAACTTACGAATTCGCAATATGTGCAGCTTGTTAATTCCTCAGCAGTGCAGTCCGCACTGGAAAACGGGACCGCTGTTCCGGCCGATGCATATTTGACAGGCGGATTTACTCTTTTTGATTCACATATGGAAACGACGCACAGAACCGAAACTGATTCCGCCGGAAATGAGTATAATGCGGCATATTATAAAAAAACTGTCTCTGCATCGATTACTTATCAGATTATAGATACGAAAACTAATCAGATTATTGCATATAAATCCACTGATGTTACAAACTCTTCGGATGAAAAGAAAGACAACCGTCAGCTTCCCAAAGACTTCGATATCATCCGCCCGGACCTTGAACGGCTCAGCGATCAGATTATGAAAGAACTTCAACCCTACGAAGAACGTATGTATATTTCTCTTCTGTCCGACAAAACTAAAGATCCTGATATGAAAATTGCGGATGAAATGGCGAAAAAAGGATTAATTAAACAGAGTGAAGAAAAGTTCATGTCGATTTATACGCAAAGGAATTTATTCGTTGCCGGTTATAACGCTGCAAAGCTGCTTCAGGCTCAGGGTGAATTATATAAGGCGAGAGATATGATGGAGAGACTTGTCAACAAATTCGGAGATAAAAGAGCTATGACGGCATTAAGCAATATCGATTACGAAATTGCGCAGTCGGAAAAACTTCAGAGACAGACTACAAATTAATAATCGCCGGAGGATTACGGTCGGTTTACGAAAAAAAGCCCGGTTTAATTTACCGGGCTTTTTTTCGTATCTGGGCTATTTTCTATTCGGATGACGCATTCTGCCGTGATGAATACAAACCGGTTTTATTGACAGCACTGTTGCATGGTGCTATCTTTTTCAGAAGGTGACATATATGAATACGAAAAAGAATTTTTTTGCTGCACGTCAGCAGGAGGAGCTTGATGCTTCTTTGCTGTATTACCGTATTGCGCAGGCTGTTAAGAACGCGGACGAACGTGAGACGCTTCTGGCAATATCCGCCGATGAGAAAAAACACGCCGGCACTTTTCAGAAATATTCGGGACGTACGCTAAAACCTAACAGAGTGCGTACTGCTCTTTACCTTCTGCTCGGAAAAATAACGGGATACACTTTCCTGATAAAACAGCTTGAGATGAGCGAAGACAAGGGAATTGAGATGTACCGGGCGAACGTCGGGATTATTCCGGAACTCGAACAGATTCTCGCGGATGAAGAAACGCATGAAAACAGGCTGATCGACCTGCTTGACGAGGAGCGTCTGCATTATACCGGAGACGTAATTCTGGGAATGAACGACGCTCTTGTGGAACTGACGGGCTCGCTTGCGGGATATACGCTTGCTATGCAGAACTGCCGGATTATCGCAATGGCCGGTCTGATTACGGGAATTTCTGCGACGCTTTCCATGGCGGGATCGGGATATCTGTCCGCACGGGAAAACGACAGCGGAAATGCGGTCAAGTCGACGGTCATTATAGGATTGTCGTACCTCATCACCGTCGTGCTGCTTATTCTTCCGTATCTGCTTTTCCCGCCGGCATTGTATCTTAACGCGCTCATAACTACCGTGATTATTGCGCTTTGCATCATAGCGACGTTCAATTATTATATTTCGGTTGCGAAGGGACGGGGATTCAAAAAAGGGTTCCTGAGCATGGCGGGAATCAGCCTGGGTGTTGCGGTCATTTCGTTCGGCGTCGGCTACTTTGTGAAGCACATGCTGGGAATCGATTTATAATCGCGGCCGCCGCTTTACTGCCTGAATGCCAGCTGCACGAAATTCTCGAGTCCGTATTTCCATACGCTCCAGTCGTGGCTTCCCGGTATTGTCCTGTAGCTGTGCGGTATGTTTCCGGCGTTCAGAAAGCTGTTTGTATTTTCCGAAACGTAGAGAAGCGAATCAGTCTTACCGCAGACTATCCAGATTAACGGCAGCGTGATATCTTTCCCTGTTTTGAACGCCTCGGTGTTTGTATTGGGAGCGGGGGAGAATGCTCCGACGCAGGAAAACGCGTCGGGATGTCCGAGTCCGAAGTTCAGCGACTGGCCGCCGCCCATTGAAAGCCCGCATATGCCGCGGTGCGCCCTGTCGCCGTAGACGGAATATTTTTTTTCTATAAACGGGATAAGGTCGTTGAACAGGTCGTTTTCAAAATTGGCGAAAGCGGCCTGAGCGACCGGACCGTACGCATCCTGCGGAACAGAATCGGGATTCATGGCTCTTCCATTGGGAAATACCAGAATCATCTGTTCGATTTTTTTCTCGCAGTACAGTCTGTTCAGTATTTCCTCCGGCGTGCCGTACCGTATCCATTCGTCTTCCGTGCCGCCTATGCCGTGCAGTACGTAAAGAACGTTGTATTTTTTTGTTTCTGTATAATCCTCAGGCAGATAGACGTTGCAAAACCGGTTTGTCTGAGTCGTTGCTGAAAAATACGTGTCCTTAATCATACTGCCTCCGGCGGCGGCTGTTTTTTTACTCTGCGGATAGAGCGGCACGGACAACACTGCGGCAGACAGCGCCAGTACAAATGAAAGTGCGGGATTTCGCCGCTGTCTGTGCCGCATGCGGATCATTTATTTTGTCTGTACGGGGACCGACAGCGATATATGCTTTGTGTGTTTCGAAGAGAAGGAATCTTTTTTCGACCACGCGGCAATTACGTCCAGTTTTCCGTTTTTAATAAATTTTGCAGCGGGAACGGAGAATTCAAGCACCGTTTTGCCGCCGTTTTCCTTTACGGCCTCCGACTGAAGTATTTTTTCCGCATTCGGTTTATGGCTGAATCCTTTTCCCGTCTGTTCGCTGATTTCCGTTTTTCCTCCGTCGTCCGAACCGAGCACCATAAACGCACCGTTCATGCCCCGGGTGCCGAGTCCGACGGCGGCCCAGCCTGTCTCTGGCGCTTCCAGTGCAGCATAAATGGTTGTCCCGTCTGCCGAAAGCGACAGAGAAAGTGCGGCGTCTTTTTGTTCTGTTTTCCACGTATATTCGCCGGTCTCCACGATGCCGTCCGCTGCGGGTACATCCGGGGAGGATGTAAGTGTCTGAGCTGCAAGCGGTAGCGCGCACAAACCGCTCAAAACCGCAAAAGACAACAGTAAGTTCTTTCTATTCATAAAACCTCCTATAAAAGTTGAGCAAAGCCGTTCTTTTGTAAATATAACCTGTTTTACCGAAAAAACAAAATAAAAGGAGTACCGCTGTATGTTACAGACAGGTGCATGCCGTTCAGAGTGCAGACTATTTCGGAATATGAGCCCTTCAGGTAGTCAAAAGTATCATACTTTGAACTGATCTATCTGCCCGCCGATTCCGTCTATCGCCGTCCGCACGCTCTTTGAAACTGCTTCAAGTTTTTCTCCCGTCGTGCCGATATGCTCCGCGCCTTTCGACATTTCCGCCATTTTATCCTTCATCTGAGACGTTGCATCCTGCAGTTTCCGTATTTCGTCGAGTATGGCTTTCTGGCCGGCGCTCATTTCCGACGACGCCGTCTTAACCTCCATCGTGCTGTCGTTCATGAGGCGGAGCGCCTCGCTGATTTGTTTCGAACCTTCCAGCTGCTCCGCCATCGCGTCCTTTATGTTTCTTATGAGCGTATCAGTTTCCTTAATCTTCTTTTCCACGGATGAAAATACGGAGCCTGATTCCTGCGAAGCTGCTACGACTGATTGTATTGAGTTTTTTATTTTTTTGAGTTGATCGCCGATTGTCCGCGACTGCTCGCCCGACGTTTCCGAGAGTTTTCTGATTTCGTCCGAAACTACGCTGAATCCTTTGCCCGCTTCTCCCGCGTGAGCCGCTTCGATGGCCGCGTTCATTGCGAGGAGATTCGTCTGCTCGGCAATACCGGCGATCGCTTCGTTCGCGTCTTCAAGCATTTCCGACTGCTGGGCGATAAGCTGTATCTGCTCGCTTACGTGTTCCTGCCGCGTAATTCCCGTTTCCGCGCTTTCCTGCAGTCCCCCGAACGATTCGGCCATTTTACCGACGGAGTTGTCTACCGTCCCGATGTTCGCAATCATCTGTTCGACGGCGGCCGAACCCTCGTTTATACCCGACGCCTGATTTTCTATCATTTTTTCAAGCGAGACGATGTTCTGCGATATTTCCGTGACTGCGCCGGCTGTCTGCTCGACGCTTGCCGACTGATTCAGAATCTCGCTGTTGACGCTGTGTATGTCGCCGAGTATCTGGGCAATAGCGGACGACGTGTCTTCTATGCCGAGCTGCAGTTCACCTCCGGCCGAAGAAAGAGTTTCCTTCGAATGCTGTACGCCGCTGATAATCGACTGAAGTTTTGCAATAAACGTGTTGACTCCGCGGACGACTGCACCGATTTCGTTGTTCGACGTTTCTTCAATCCGCTGGGTCAGATCCGCGTTTCCGGAAGAGATTTTCTGTACGGCGCCTTCGACGTCTTTAAGAGGTCGTATGCGCTTCAGTATAATAAACCCGCTGCCGCCCATGAACAGAAGTGCAAAAATAACGCAGCCGACGACAATCAGTCTGGTGAACTTGTCCGCTGTCGCGTTAAGCTGGCTTTCGGGAATCGACGCACCGACCGACCATGAAGTTCCCTTTACGGGAGCATAGAAAATAGCGGCGTGTTCTCCTTTTCCAAGACTCGCCTGTATCCGGCCGCTCTTGCCGTGTGCCATTTGCTCGGCGAGGGACGCGATGCTTTTGTCGTTGTTATGCGACAAATCAGTATGCGCTATTGTAGTGTCCGGATGGGCCATAACTTCGCCTGCACCGTCGACGATGAAGAGATATCCGCCTTTCCCGATTTTTGTATTTTCAACGTACTGCTGCAGCAGGTCGGTTTTGACTACGCCTGCGAAGAAACCGATTTTCTGCTTTTTGTTGTCGTATGCGGCGACGCAGATTTCGAAAACCGGCGTGTTGAGCAGTTTTGACTCAATCTGATTGGTGATGTAGACGTCTTTCCCGTCCTGCATCATGGCTTTAAAATAATCCCTGTCGGAGATATCGACGTCGGAACCGAGTCCGCTGTGCGCAATACCGTCCGGCGTACAGAAAAAGACGCTGCTGAACACATCTGCCCGTCTGTCCGCGATACTTCTGAGCCAGTCCGTTATCTGTTCGGGAGAACCTGTCTTTACTATGTCCGACTCGGTATACATGTGGACCTCGTTGACGAATTTTTCTGTCCATAAGTTTATAGTGTCGGCAAAGACGGGCATCATACTGTCCATTGTGTCCCTGTAATCTCCCTTCGTGCCGTTCGCTACGACAGAGACGGAAAGCACCGCCATACCGGCGAAAAGAAAAAGAACGAGCAGTCCCTGCCTCAGTGAAAGCTGAAGAATCAGGCTTTTTGTTTTTTTATGAGTCATTATATACCTCTAAATACGTTTATATAGTAAATATATCTACAGTCGTAAACAAGAGTAAACACTGCAGCGTATTCCCTAACGAAAATTTATCCGTGAGGAGGGGGAAAGCCCCGACTGCAATACATTTAGAGAACAACATGCACCGCCGCTTACGGCGGGGTTGTTGTTTTCATAAGTGCATTCTGCTGTTCGATCTCGTCGCCGGTGACAGGTTTGCTGAAGTAATAGCCCTGAATATAATCGCAGGAAAATTCCCTGAGGCGGTCGTACTGTTTTTTCTCCTCAATCCCCTCTACGGTGATTTTGAGGCCGAGACAGTGCGAAAGACGGATAATATTGTCGATTACCGCGTCCTTTCCGTCGTGCAGATAGATGTCTATGAATGATTTGTCGAGTTTTATCTTTTTGACGGGAATATACGTGAGATAATTGATCGATGAATATCCCGTTCCGAAATCGTCCAGCGTCAGATTTACTCCGACTGCCGCAAAATCCGAAAACAGTTTCAGGGCCGTTGCGTTATGCGCGAGCAGGATGCTTTCGGTAATTTCGATTTCGATGAGATCCGCAGAAATATCGTATTTGTCGAGCAGCTGCTTCAGGAAATTCACGTATTCGCGGTCGCGGATCTGTTTGCTGGAGAAGTTGATTGACACGGGGCGGAGTACAAATCCGTCGTTCCGCCATTTTACCATCTGCATAATAACTTTTTCCGTAACAATCCGTCCGACTGTGAGAATGAGATCGGTTTCTTCGGCAACGGGAATAAATGCTCCCGGCGGCATGGAATTGTCCGTAAGCCGTACGAGCGCTTCGAAGCAGTGCGTTGTGCCTGTAGACAGATCGATCTGCGGCTGGTATAAAATGGTAAAACCGTCGTTTTTGCACGCGCTGCCCAGCACGGCCTCGATCTGTTTCTTTTTGATGAACTGCGTCGTCATGACGGAATTATAGAAGACGTACGAGTTTTTGCCTGATTTTTTTGCCGAGAACATTGCAAGGTCGGCGTTTCCGATAAGTTCGCTCGTCTTTATTGTGCCGTCCCGTGAACTGACAATGCCGATGCTCGTTTTCAGGTAATGCTCTTTTCCGTTGAACATGACCGGTTTGTCGAACAGCCTCCTGATTTTGGCAAGCAGGATATTCAACTGCTCCTGCTCTGTTTCTTCCGTGATGAGCAGGAACTCGTCTCCGCCTGACCGGGCTGCGTAGAAATTTTCGTCGTGCGTGAGCTCCGAGAAACGTCTGCCGACTTCGGCCAGTATTTCGTCTCCGCATGCGTGTCCTTCCGAATCGTTGATTTCCTTGAAGTCGTCGATATCCATGAGCATGACGGTGACCGACTGCCGCTTTTCAATCATATCGGAGAGATTTTCCAATGCGTCCCGCCTGTTGGGCAGTCCGGTAAGGTAATCGTGTTTTGTCTGATAGAGAATTTGTTTTTCTTTTTCTTCCATCTGCAGATTACAGCTCTGAAGCGAGTTCATAAGACGCTTCCTCCTGAAATCGTCGAGCAGAGCGATAATCAGCAGGAGCAGCAGCACCACCAGAATGAACGCGGCCGGAATCAGCACGGTTTTATACTGCTCTATGAAATCCGGCTCCCTGTTGAGAATGCGCGCACCGGCGGGAACAAGAGACGTACTGATGTCGTATTTTTTTAAAATAGTGTAGTCAAAACAATACTGATTCTCATCTTCTGTTTTGACGGGAATATCGGCAACAGGTGTTCCGCTCAAAATGGTATTGACAAGAGAAGCAGCCGAACGGCCCGCAGCCCGAAAAGAAAACAGTTTACCGCCTATCAGTCCGTATCCCATTCCTTTGAACGAAGAACTGTAAACCGGTGCGGAACAGTGCGCGGTAATATACTGCACACTGTCGGCGACAGAATATATATTGCCTGCAGTGTCTTCGTTATTATCAAGATAAATAACGATACTGTTGACCGGTATGGATTTCAGCTTTCGTGCGAATTCCTCACGCGTATATTCCGATGAATTGATTCCTTCGAATTTATATCCGGGAAAGCTGTCTTGCAGTGCAAAAAACTGCTTCCGGTCTCCGTCACCCGTAAGCGTATTGTCATAGAGGGCAATAATATTTTTCGCTTTCGGGTTAAAAACGGACGCGATGTCGACTGTATCCTTCAGGCTGAATTCTTCAACAATTCCGGTGATGTACGGATTTTTTCCCGCTTCCTCTGCGAAATCGATGTCGTTGACGCAGAAAAAGACCATCGGAATGTTTTTGAACAATTTTTCCTGATATCTTTCCGCAAAACGCAGTGCCGCATCGTCTCCGAGAAGAACCGCATCGTATCTTTCATGATGGTTTATTTTATATTGAAGCCGCTCGTAAAACAGATTCTCGTTTTCCGCCGTGTTGTAATGGCCCATGTCCATGTACTCTATGTCGAAATGGACTCCGGTTTTATCAAACACTTCGGATATTCCCTGTTTTTCAAAAGCAACCAGTGTAAGAGTTTCGCTGTAGGAACTGATGAACAGTACATTCTTTTGCTCGGAATATACCGGGATATTTTTGGCCGTATCCGGTTTTCCCGGCATATTTCTCCGCAGCAGAAGACTCCCGATATAGAGTACGGCTGAAATGCCAAGAAGAAGCAGAAGTAAGTACAATACAATTTTTTTCCAGGAACCTTTTATGCGCATAATATAGATAATTATAAGATAATACAGTCGTAAGGACAAGAGAACGGCTGTTCCATTTACTTTATTCCCGCCGTCGATTCGCGTGTAATCAGCGATACGGGCAGCGTTATGTTTTTTTCCGCGACAGGCTGTTTTTTTATGAGTTTCAGAAGCATTTTTACGGCGCGGATTCCCTTTTCCGAAACATCCTGATGGACTGTTGAGATTTTCGGATGCGCGGTGCGGGAAAAAACGTTATCGTCGAACCCTGCGAGCGAATAGTCCTCCGGCACGTGAATGTTTTTTTCCGCAAAATACGTGAGTGCATCGAACGCGTAATAATCGGAAGAGAAAAAGAGCGCGGTGTAATCCGTACGGTTTGCTGCCAGCGAATCAAGGATTCTGTGCCGTTTATTCCCGTCGCGCGAAATGCTTATGAAATTTTTGCCGGTAAATTCGAGTTTGTTTTCTTCAAAAGCCGTCCGAACTCCCTCGAGGCGTTCTTTGTCTACTCCGCGCGGACTTGAGCTGTCTGCGAGGAACGCAATTTTTTTATGCCCGACGGAAATAAGATAATCAGTCATTGCACGGCTTCCTTCGCGGTCCGCGAGTCCTACGTTATAATATTCGTTGCCGTCGTTGTTGAAATAACAGTCTATGAAGACCATGGGCTGGGAAGTGGAGGAGCGGAGAAGTCCGCACTCGTCGGGCTGCAGACCTATGATAATCAGTCCGTCGATTTTCCACGTGGCCGCGAGCGCTATCACTTCCGAGACGGACGTTGCGACGTACAGCATCGTGTAATATCCGTTTTTGCGGATTTCCTCTTCGAGCGCGCTTAATAATTCTCCCTCGAACGGGTCCATGAACGTTTTTTCGGCGCCGCGCGTCGTATACTGAAGGATGACTCCGATTATTTTCGAGAAACTGTGCGCCAGAATCATCGCACCCATGTTCGGAACGTAATTCTGATCCTTTATGATTTTTTTTACTTTTTCCGTCGTTTCCTCGGAAGTATGCGACGTATTTCCGTGAAGGACATTCGAAACGGTGGTGGCGCTTACTCCTGCGCGTTCTGCAATTTCTTTAATCGTAATCATGACAGGCATAGTATATACTGAAACCGCTTTATTTTACAGCACCGTTTGTTATGCCGGAGAGTATCCATTTCTGGCACACTATAAAAAAGACGAGCGGAACGAGTAAGACGAGAAAATAAGATGCGAACGCAAGATTGTAGTTCGCCGAAAACTGCGTCTGGAACACGTACTGGGAAAGCTGGAGCGTCTGGTGCTCCGATTTTGTAAGAAGAACGAGCGGCATGAGAAAGTCGTTCCACGTCCACATGACGGAAAGTATGGCAACCGTAGCATGCATAGGTTTGAGCATGGGAAATATAATGGAAAGAAAGATGCGGAACGGATTTGCGCCGTCGATCACTGCGGCTTCGTCGAGCGCCTCGGGAATCGTCTTCAGGTAGCCCGTATACAGGAACGTGTTCATCGGAAGACCGAACACGACGTACAAAAACGTTATGCCGAATACGTTGTCAAGGTGAAACAGCGACGCCTGTTTTACGAGCGGCAGCATGAGCACCTGGAACGGAATGAACAGCGCGCTTATGAAATAATAATACAGCGCGTTTATCATTCTGCTTTTCCGGCGGTTCCGCGCGATGACGTATGCCGCCGCGGAATTCGTAAGCAGCGTAAACACAAGATTAATCACGGTGATTACGGCCGTGTTGCTGAATTTGCGCGGGAAATCCGTCATTGTCCACGCTTTTGCAAAATTTTCAAAATGAGGTTTTACCGGCGGCGCGACGATGTTCACCATCTGGTCGGGGCTTTTCAGTGCGATGACGAATGTCAGATAGAGAATGCCGAAAATAAAAATAACCGCGTACAGAACAAGCAGTGCCGTCGTTTCCGTTTTTGCAGGTGATTTAGTATTCATATTTCTTTTCCTTGTTTTCGCCCAGTTTGAGCTGAATTATTGAGATTACCATTACGACTGCGAAGAGCATTACGGCGTTTGCCGACTGATACGCGAACTGTCCGCCCTGAAATCCCCGTTTATAGAGAAGAACGGAAATAGTTGTCGTGGATGTTCCCGGACCTCCGCTTGTAAGGCCCATTATCTGGTCGAATGCCATGAGGAAACCGCGCACGCACAGTACGAGATTTATGGTGAAAAACGGCGCGATGCACGGAAACGTTATTTTGAAAAATCGGTACAAGCCTTTCGCGCCGTCCAGAGCCGCCGCCTCGTAGATGTCGGGATCGATCGACTGAAGCCCGCTCAGATAAATGAGCGTGTTGAAAGCGCACGACTGCCATGCTGTTACGATAAGTATTCCCCACCACGCGTGTTCAGTCCCGAGAATGTTTACCTGCAGCGCACTGATACCGAGCGCCGTTCCTACGGCCGGAACGATATTTGCGAAGATGAACCGGAAGACGTAGCTTATTATTAACGTTCCGAGAATGTACGGGATAAAATAAACGGCCCGCAGAAACTTCCTGAAATAAATATCGGAATTGAGTCCGCATGCAAAAAGAAGACTGAGTATGTTTACGAGGATTGTGGCGGCCAGCGCGAACTTGAATGTAAACAGATAGGACGATTGTATTGAAGGGTCCCTGAACACCTGCAGATAGTTGCGCAGTCCTACGAATTTCCAGATTCCGTATCCTTTCCAGTCGGTGAAGCTGTAAAAGATGCCCTGAAGAAACGGCAGGGTGTGGAACAAGAAGAAAAGCACGACCATAGGCAGAATCATCATCCAGCAGACGGGATTTACGGAAGTTTTATGTATATTTTTCATGGCGTATATTCCTGTTTTGAAAGGGAAATGGTACCGTTCCGAAAATTTTACTGACGGGACGGTACCGACAGTGTTATTTCACGTTTACTGCATCATACTGCTTGTCGCACGCAGCAAGTGTCTGAGCGATGTTTGTCTCGTTATCCATTCCGTTTTTATAATTCAGCGCAAACTGCGAGAGAATGGACGCGAGGTCGAATCCCGACGGATAATAATGGTCCGGAAAGTTTGAAACTTTGCCGGCCGCTATGTCGGCTTTTACGCCGTCGACTGTCCTGTTGTTCTGCGACGCGCCTTTCACGGCGGGGAACGCGAACTGTTCGTCGACGTACAGCTGTGCGTTTTCCGGGCGGACAAGGAACGACAGGAATTCCTTTGCAAGCTCTTTGTTCGGGCTCGAAGCGGAGACCGCGAAAGCGACGTCTATGCCGGATGTTACTGTGTTCTTTGCAGGATCATTCGTCGACGGGAATGCGAACATGTCGACGTCGATGCTCGGATTTACTTTTGTAAATTCAGGAATTGCCCAGTTGCCGTTTATCATCATGGCGGCTTTTCCTTCGGCGAAGTTTTTATTTCCGTCGTTGTAACCGGTACCCATGTAGTCGCCCGACGCCCTGCTCAGAATGACGAGATATTTTTCGAGCAGTTCGCGGTGAGTTGCGGCAAACGTCGTTTTCCCTGCGCGGCGGTCGTCGGTGAAATTTTCAGGCTGGAGGACCGGAGCCATGCTGTTCCACGGCGGAAGACACGTCCATGAATCCATAAAGGTCAGTTCCACCGGTTTGATTCCCTCTTTCTGCAGTTTGTCGAAGTCGGCGATGAAATCGTCCCACGTTTTCGGAATCGTAATGCCTGCTTTTTCAAAAAGCGTTTTGTTGTACAGTACGCCGGACCCGTTCGCGGCATACGGCACTGCATACGCTGTTCTTGATTTGTCTTTATTGACGTCGTAAATCATCTGCAGATAATTTTCCTGTATGCTGCCGATGAACGATTCTTTGCTCAAATCGAGGAGAACGCCGGAAGACGCGAGTTCCGTGTACGTCGAGTCGCCGCCGATCGCCATCATGTCGGGAATGTCGTTTTTCGTCAGGCGCGAACGGAGAACGGTTGAAGCGTCCTGCGGTGAAATGATGGTGATTTTTACCGCGCCGTTTTTTTCCGCAGTAAATTTATCAGCAAGTTTTTGAAGCGTTGCGACGTTTTCGCCCTTCGTGGAAAAAAGCTCGATAGAAGCTTCTTTCGTTGATTTGCTGCAGGCGGTTACTGCAAGAGCAGCACAGAAAATCAGCGGCAATCCCAGAATTGCCGGTCCGCTTAGTTTTGTTTTCATACATACCTCCATATTTTTTTCAACCGCCTATTCAGCAGCTGAATTTTCAATACTGTATACGGTTCCTTCGTACGGCCGTACCAGAGAACGGTCCTGCGTCCCGGATTCGTAATTGCTGATAAGTACGGCCGCGTTCCCGAATTCGGGAGGAATATCTGCATGCGCCGTTTCATTCGTGAAATTGCAGACGACGAGAAGTTTTGCAGTACCGAGCTGCCTGGCGTAGAGATACAGCCGTTCGTCGTCGGGCATGAGCAGGCTGTACGTTCCGTACACAATCACCTGATGCGTTTTCCTCAGCGCGATTATTTTTTTATAGAAATTCAGAATTGAACCGGGGTCGCGGAGTTCTTTTTCCGCGTTGATTTCCGGATAATTCGCGTTCACCGGAATCCACGGCGTACCTGAAGTAAAACCCGCCTGCGGTTTGTCGGACCACTGGAACGGAGTGCGGGCGTTGTCCCGTCCGATGCGGTTTATGTACTGCATGGCAAGTTCCGGATTCATTTTCTGTACGTCGACCATTTCGTTGTATGCGTTGACAGCTTCCACGTCCTTCAGGTCGTCCGGTTTGTTAAAAGTCGTGTTCGTCATGCCGAGTTCCTGTCCCTGATAGATATACGGTGTGCCCTTCTGCATGTAGAGACAGACCGCGAGCATCTCCGCCGATTCCTTCCAGTATTTTCCGGTATCGCCGTACCGTGAAACGCAGCGCGGCTGGTCGTGATTTTCCCAGTACAGACTGTTCCATGCTTTACCTTCAAGATCGTTCTGCCATCTGCTGAATATTTCCTTCAGCACGGAGAGTTTCGCCTTTTTCATCGTCCATTTTGAGCCGTTCTCTGTTTCAGCGTCGGGACGTTCAAACTGAAAAACCATGTTCAGCTCGTTCGTTCCGAAGCCTGCATACTGAAGCGCGTCCTTCGTCGTTACGCCCGACGTTTCGCCGACAGTTGCAAGGTCGTATTTTGAGAGAACCGCTTTGTTCATTTCCTTGAGCCACGTATGGACCTGCGGCCTGTTCATGACGAGCGAACCCCATTCGCCGTAGACTTTTCCTTTACGCACGGGGGCGTCGGGTAAATCCTCCGGCTTGCTTATCATGCCTATGACGTCCATGCGGAATCCGTCTATGCCTTTTCTGCACCATCTGTCCATCATCGCAAACAGTTCGGACCTGACGGTGCCGTTATTCCAGTTCAGGTCGGGCTGCTGGGGCGTAAAAAGATGGAGGTAATACTGTCCGCGTTCAGGGCTGGACGTCCACGCACTGCCTGAAAAAACGCTGCCCCAGTTGTTCGGCGGATTTCCGTTCTTCCCGTCGCGCCAGATGTAGAAATCCGAATATTTGTTCGTCCCTGATTTCCGGCTCTCTATGAACCACGGGTGCTCATTGCTCGTGTGATTGATTACAAGGTCGATGATGATTTTAAGAGAACGCTGATGCGCTTCGGTAATCAGAGCGGACAAATCATCCGTTGTTCCGAACGCGCCCTGAACTGTTTCATAATCGCTTATGTCGTACCCGTTGTCTGCGTCCGGAGATTTATAGAACGGGCACAGCCATAAAATCGTGACGCCGAGTTCTTTCAGATAATCAAGTTTCTGTCGTATCCCGTTGATATCGCCCGTTCCGTCTCCGTTCGAGTCGTAAAAACTGCGCGGATAAATTTGGTATACTATTCCCTCTTTCCACCATGTCCTGTTTTCCATTCGGCATCCTCCTGATGCAGGTAAGTGCTGCGTAACACCTAACGGTATTAAAAAAAATAGGTGATACGTAACACCTGTATAAAAGTATGATATATCCGGAAATGGTATTTGTCAAATAAATTTTTACCGTCTGCGGGAAGACTGCGGTTTCTGTTAAATTATGGTAAAAAAACATACTGAACAGAAAAAAAGAGACTTTTTTTCGCAGAATATATTGCTTTAAAGCTTTATTCCAGATAATATTGTGGTAACCTAAATCAGGAAGGAGAGTTACTGCTATGGAACATTTTTTCAAAAGTAAAATAGGACCGGCGGTACCGTCGCTGTTGTTGTCATTGGTTACGTTTGGTGCATTTACTTTGCTTCTTTTAATTTAGTTAACTCTTATTGTCTGAGAGAAGGAACTGTCCGGTAAAACGGGCAGTTTTTTTTTATTTGCAGTTATGTTTCTCTTGACAGAATCATTGTTTCTCTGTACAGTAATACCTGTTGTTACTTTATATAGTAACAACACACAGGCGGCGCCTGATGTTTTTTGCAGGAGGACTTTATGATTCTGTTGATCGACAATTACGACTCTTTTACGTATAACGTCTATCAGTCTCTGGCAAAGCTCACGAACGAGGACATCCGCGTTGTGCGGAGCAGGGAAACTTCCGTTGAGGAACTTGTCCGGCTTAATCCCTCCCGCGTCATTGTTTCTCCCGGTCCGGGGCGCCCTGAAGATGCAGGAGTTTCCGTCGAAGCGATAAAATATTTTGCGGGGAAAGTTCCCGTGCTTGGTATCTGCCTGGGACATCAGTCTATCGGATATGCGTTCGGGGCGAAAATCGTGCAGGCGAAATTCATCAAACACGGTGTTGCCGAGGAAATTGCACTCGACGGGAAGGGGCTGTTCCGGCTGATTGGTAAGAAGGCGACGTTTACGCGCTATCACAGTCTTGTGATCGACGAATCTTCGCTGCCGTCTGAATTTGAGGTTACGGCGCGCGCGGCTGACGGAGACATTATGGGAATCCGCCACAAATTGCTGCCCATCGAAGGCGTTCAGTTTCATCCTGAGTCGATTGCATCCGACGGCGGCAGACAGTTTTTTACGGCGTTCCTCAACTACCGCCGCGAATCGTTCCCGGTGACTGCGGTTCTGAATCAGCTGTGCGAGGGCAGGGACCTTGACCGGCAGACGGCCGAAATATTTATGGAGGATTTGACCGACGGCTGTATGGACGAGCGGCAGACTGCGGCCATTCTTACTGCCATTTCCGCAAAGAAGCCGGCTGCGTCGGAGATTGCCGGATGCGCTGCGGTTCTCTGCCGCAAGAAGACCCCTATGCCGCTCGACACGTCGGAGCTTACCGACATCGTGGGAACAGGCGGCGACAGCAAAGGCAGCTTTAACATAAGTTCCATGTCGGCTATTGCCGCGGCGTCGTGCGGACTGCCTGTTGCGAAACACGGGAACCGCGCCGTCTCAAGCAGAAGCGGCGCTGCGGATTTTTACGAAGCGCTCGGTATAAAAATCGACAACACGCCGGCAAAATCGGCCGACATTATTAAGAAAACAAATTTCGGATTTTTGTTCGCGCCTGTATATCACAGTGCAATGCGGTTTGCAGGTCCTGTGAGGAAGGCGCTCGGCATTAAAACAATCATGAACCTTATCGGTCCGCTTTCGAATCCTGCCGACGCGAAGTACCAGATGCTCGGCGTGTACGACAAGTCGCTGCTTGAGCCGGTCGCTCACGCGTCGAAGATGCTCGGCTCGAAACGAGTTATGGTCGTGGTGAGCGACGACGGATTCGACGAAATTTCACCATGCGTAAAGACGGCTGTGTACGAAATAGGCGAAAACGGAGAAGAGAGAACATATACGATTGATCCCGCGGACTTCGGCATCAGCGGCTGCCGTGCCGACGAGCTTGCAGGCGGAACGGGTGAAGAAAATGCGCAGCTCGCGAACGAGCTGCTTGAAGGCGGAGGACGCAGAACGTTGCTTGAGGCTGTTGCGCTTAACGGAGGAGCCGCGTTGTACATCGGCGGGAAAGTTTCGTCCATAAAGGACGGATATGAAAAAATCATTGATGCGTTTGAAACGGGCGCGGTGAAGAAGGAACTCGAAACTATCCGCGAGGTTTCGAATGCAGCGTGACATTCTCGCGGAAATCACTGCACGGCACCGCGCGGACATTGCGGAGCGGGGAGTGTCGTTAGGATACGACGTTCCCGAAATACGGACACGGCCCGTCGTTCCGTTTATGGCCGCACCGGGAACGATTCTTGAAATCAAACGCGCGTCGCCTTCGAGGGGAATGATTTCGGCCGGTCTTGATGCTGTAAAAACGGCGGAGACATATGTGAACGCCGGAACGGAGGCGGTTTCCGTACTCACTGAAAATAATTATTTCCGCGGTTCGCTCGGGGATCTTGCCGCCGTTGCCGGTGCGGTGGGAACGCGTGCGTCCGTACTCCGCAAGGATTTTCTGCTCGAGCCCGATGAAGTGAACGTTGCGTACGACTGCGGGGCGGACGCGGTGCTGCTTATTGCCCGCATACTCGATGCCGAAACTCTCAGAGCGATGGCCGGGCGCGCTTTTTCACTCGGAATTGCGGTGCTGCTTGAAATACGCGAAGACGACGACTGCGGAAAAGCGTACGAGGTGATGAAACTTGCACGCGACATGGGATGTGAAATGCAGCTCGTACTCGGTATAAACGCGCGGGATCTTGCGACGTTTCATGTCGACCTTCTTGCGCCCGTAAGAATACGCTGCCGCATGAGCGCGTATTGCGCGAAGCGGAAAGAGCGTTTGAAGCTGCCGCCGGTCGTGGCTGAGTCGGGAATTACGACGGATGAAGCTGCCCGGTTTGCGGGTTCCATGAGATTCCGCGGCGTTCTTATCGGTGAGGCTGCCGCGCGCAGTCCTGAAAAAGCTTACGAGCTTGTACGGGCGTTTGTTGCTGCGGCTGAAGCCGGAATGAAGACGACTGAGACACTCTTATGGGAAAACATCGCGGCGCGGCTTGACCGTGCCGCGGGAAAACGGCCGCTTATTAAAATCTGCGGGATAACGAAGGAAAGCGACGCACACGCAGCCGCCTCCGCAGGTGCGGATTTTCTCGGTTTTGTGTTCAGCGGAGAGAGCCGACGGTGTACAGACGGCGAGACTGTGCGGAATATCCGCGCATCGTTTGAAAAAGATTCGCGGCCCGTTTTTATCGGCGTCGTGACCGACCCTGAATCCGTCGGGGGCCGCGAGGCTGTACGTCTTGCGGAAGCCGGGATACTCGACGGAATTCAGTTTCACGGATGCATACCTCCGGATGACGTTCCGGGATACGCCGCGGTCCGCGTGCAGTCTGATGCGGACGTTGTGCGGATGAAGGAGCTCCTGAAGGCCGGTCAGCATCGTGTGCTTATAGACGCATTTCTGGACGGGATTCCGGGCGGTACAGGCAGCCGGATACCTGACGCCATTGTACAAAAGGCCGCCTCTCTGTCGCAGTTGTGGCTTGCGGGCGGCATTACGCCGGAAAATGTATCCGGCATCGTACAGAAATTCCGTCCAGAACTCATCGACGTATCGAGCGGGGTGGAAAGCGCTCCTGGAATAAAAGATCATGAAAAAATCAGCAGATTGTTTGCAGCAATCGATAACCGGTAAACAACGAGAGGTATGTATGTCGAAAGAAAGTGATAACGGATTTTTCGGGCGGTTCGGCGGCAAATACGTCGGTGAAATTCTCCGGCGTCCGCTCGATGAATTGAAGACCGCGTTTGAGTCCGATATGCGCGACGAGAGTTTTTTAAATGAACTGAACGGGCTCCGCCGCGATTTTATAGGAAGGCCGACGCCGCTGCTGTATGCGGAACGTACGTCGGAGCAATTCGGCGGTGCGCGGATTTACGTAAAAATGGAAGGACTCGCCCATACGGGCGCTCACAAAATTAATAACGCAGTCGGGCAGGCGCTCGTCGCGAAGCGTATGGGAAAAACGCGCATCATCTGCGAGACGGGCGCCGGTCAGCACGGCGTCGCGACCGCGGCGGCATGCGCGCGGCTCGGACTTGAGTGTCAGGTCTATATGGGTGAAGTTGACGTGCGCCGTCAGCAGCCGAATGTTGCTTCAATGGAAATGTACGGCGCGAAAGTTATTCCGGTAACGACCGGTTCGCGTATTCTGAAGGACGCTATAAACGAGGCGATGCGCGACTGGGCCGCAAATTTTGAAACAACCCATTATCTGATAGGCTCCGCACTCGGTCCCGAACCGTTCCCCGATATGGTCCGAACGTTCCAGTCCGTCGTCGGGAGGGAAGTGGAGCAGCAGACTGCCGAGCGGGGCATTCATATCACGGCCATGTGCGCGTGTGTCGGCGGCGGTTCGAACGCAATCGGTTTTTTTGAACCGTTCATCGATAAAAAAGAGCCTCGTCTTATCGCTGCGGAAGCCGGCGGCATAGGGCCCGGTCGCGGCAACAACGCGGTGCGCATGGGCGGCGACGCAGTAGACGGCATTGTGCAGGGATACAAGAGCCGTTTCCTTCTCGACTCGGACGGACAGGTTTCCACGACGCGGTCCATTTCCGCCGGGCTCGATTATGCCGGCATCGGTCCGCAGCTTGCCGAACTCGGCGAGTCGGGCCGGATAGAGTTCAACGCTGTTACCGACGACGAAGCGCTTAACGCCGTTAAAGTGTTTGCGCAGAACGAAGGAGTTATGTTTGCATTGGAAAGCGCGCACGCCGGCGCCATGGCGCTCAAACTTGCACCATCGATGAAAAAGACCGACGTGATTGTCGTTAATATGTCGGGCCGCGGAGACAAGGACATCTTCATCACAAGTCCGGTGTTCCGACCGAAAGAATGGGAACAGTTTCTCGAAGCGGAGCTGATCCGCCTGCGTTCGGGAACGGACATTCACTATGCGCAGTCGATGGCTGCGGGGAGTAGCAGATGAGCAGAATACTTATGGCACATCAGATAGCCGGATATCCGGACGACGAGACTGCGCTTGCTGCGGGAGAAAGCCTTATTAAGGGCGGCGCGAAAATTCTTGAAATACAGCTTGCGTTCAGCGATCCGAGCGCTGACGGCGTTGCAATTCAGACCGCCTGTTCGAACGTGCTGGGCAGAGGATACACCGTGAGGGACGGATTCGCATATATCAGTCTGCTGCATAAAAAGCACCCCGAGGTACAGCTGTTTCTTATGACGTACGCGTCTCTTGCGTACCGTCCGGGAATTGCGGATTTCGTAAAGACTGCACGGGATGCGGGAGTTACCGGATTTATTATTCCCGACCTGCCGTTCGACTGCGACGAAGGGCTGGGCGAGGCGTGCCGCAAATTCGAGCTGTATCAGATACCCGTCGCGGCTCCGTCGATGACGCATGAGCGGCTGCACGAAATGGCTTCGGCCGGATTCGAATATATTTACACGGTGCTCCGCGCGGGCATTACCGGAGGAAAGACTGTCGTCACGTCCGATATGCTCGCGTTCCTCGATGCGGCGCGCGAAGGCGGTTCGAAACTGCTCGGGGGATTCGGCATTACGTCAGGAGAACAGGCGGAAGCGCTTTCGGAACACGTGTACGCGGTCGTCGCAGGTTCCGTGTTCGTAAATATTATTACGGACAATTATGACAGCAGGAAACCTGCGGAATCGCGCAGAATAATCGCGGAAAAGATTGAAGCGAAGGCCGCCGAACTGGCGGGATGATGTCCGCTGCAACTTCGGTAATTATTAAATACAGAGGAATACGGCATATACGATGCAGACTGTTTACTATCGCAGATCCTGCGTGCGTATCTGATCCTGGTCGGTGTACGTCCTGTTTTCTCCGGCCATTGACCAGATGAACGTGTAGTTTTTTGTGCCGCAGCCCGAATGAATCGACCAGCTCGGATTGAGCACCGCCTCGTCGTTATGAACGATGATGTGGCGCGTCTGCTCCGGTTCTCCCATGAAGTGGAATACAGCCTGATTTTCCGGAATGTCGAAGTAGAAATAGACTTCCATTCTGCGCTCGTGCGTATGCGCCGGCATTGTATTCCATACGGAACCCGGTTCAAGGTGCGTGAGCCCCATGGAAAGCTGGCACGTTTCAAGCACGTCGGGATGGATGTACTGATTGATTGTGCGCTCGTTGCTTTCCTCCGCGCTTCCCATGTGCAGATGTTTCGCATCGTTGTACGTGATGAGCTTTGCGGGAAAAGCGCGGTGCGCCGGCGTGCTGTTCATGTAGAATTTTGCAGACCGCACGGCATCGGCGCTGCTCAGAATCACGCTTTTTGTTCCCATCGGCAGATACAGCGCGTCGTAGTGCTTCAGCTCGTATTTTATTCCGTCCGCTTCGACGACGCCCGTTTCCCCGATGTTGATGATGCCCAGTTCGCGCCGTTCCAGAAAATAATTAACGCCGAAGTCCTTCATTGCGCTGATATTCTTCTCCAGATTGACCTCTCTGTCTGCCGGCAGAGCTCCGAGCGTTACGATGCGGTCTATGTGCGAATAGACGCCGGAAACGTCGTTCGGTGTAAAAATATCCTGAATCAGAAATTCCTTTCTGAGTTCTTCCGTCGTCATCCTTTTGAACGGTTCCTTTCCTGTAGAATATCTTGTATCCATTTTAGTGTCTCCTGAATTGTTAATTATTTGACTTGTAGTATTTGCCGTTGTATTCGGCCCAGTAAGTCGTGTCTTTCGGAGGAATGATGTACTGTTTGTAGTCGGTAAAAATTTTGTCGCCCATGCGCTTGAGTCCGTTGTTAAGATGCCTGCCGACTATATCGGGAACGCTTTCGGAATCTCCGTTTTTTACCGCAGCTACGAGTTCCGCATGATCGTCCGTCATCTCCCTGTACTGCATCGTTACGACGAAGTCGAGCATGCGGAAGCGCGTATATTCGATTTTCTGGGCCTGAATCAGGTCCCATATGGCTCCGCAGTGGACTTTGCCGAACCATGCGCTGTGCAGCTCGTTGTCGAGTTCGTAGTATTTTGTATAGTCAACCTGCGGCTGTTCAAGCAGAATATTCTGAAGGCGGATGTTGTGCTCAAGTTCTTCAAGTGCGAATCCGTCGGGTTTTGATGCAATATAATCCTGAATCACTTTTGATTCGACGAGAATGCGCATGTGGATTATCTGGTAGATTTTATCCATATCCAGCAGCGTTGCATACGTTCCGTAATACGGACGGATTTCCACTAGACCGATGTCGCTGAGCCGCCGCAGCGCGGTTCTGACAGGCGGGCGCGTGACGGAAAAACGGCTGCACAGGTCGCTTTCGAAAATTTCCTGACCCGGTTTTATGCGGAGGTCAAGCAGTTCCTCTTTGAGCGTGTCGAATATCAGCGAGCCCGCATCGGTCGATGTGTTTTCTGGTTTCATACTATTTCCTTTAATTATTAATTCGGCTGCTTCCCGATGTACGCGAGAATGCCTCCGTCCACATACAGTATATGCCCGTTTACGAAGTTCGACGCGTCGCTTGCAAGAAAAACCGCGGGGCCTTCAAGGTCCTCCGGCGTTCCCCATCGTTCAGCCGGTGTTTTGCTGATGATGAACGAGTCGAACGGGTGACGGGAACCGTCGCTCTTCCGCTCTCTCAGCGGAGCTGTCTGCGACGTTGCGATATATCCCGGTCCGATTCCGTTGCACTGAATATTGTATTTCCCGTATTCGCTGCAGATGTTGCGCGTAAGCATTTTGAGTCCGCCTTTTGCGGCCGCATACGCGCTTACGGTTTCACGTCCGAGTTCGCTCATCATGGAGCAGATGTTGATGATTTTTCCGTGGCCTTTTTTTATCATCTGCGGAATAACCGCTTTTGAAACGATAAAAGGCGCGTTCAAATCGACGTCGACTACTTCCCTGAATTCCGCGGCGGTCATCTCCGTCATGGGAATGCGCTTTATCATTCCCGCGTTGTTTACGAGTATGTCGACGACGCCGAGGTCGTTGTTTATTTTTTTGACTGTTTCGTCGACGTCTTCCTCGCTGCGGACGTCGCACACATATCCTTTTACGTCGATGCCCGCAGCTTTATACGCCGCGAGCCCCTCGTCCACGCTTTCCCGGTTGTGGCTGTTGAATGCAATCCGTGCGCCGGCTGCGGACAATGCCGAGGCGATGGCGAATCCGATGCCGTGCGACGCTCCCGTAACCCATGCGACTTTTCCCTGTAAAGAAAAACACCGATTAAAATCCATAGTACGACCTCCCGAATCAGGATGAAACTTTCTGATCAATACAATAGTAATATAGGGCATTTTCATCTTTTTGTAAATATTTGATATTAAAAACATGATATAATATCAAAAATAAATTGACATATCAAAAGCGGTTATTTATACTGATTATACTGAAATGTAAGGAGCCTGCTGTTTTATGCAAAGTGTCGTAAGTTTCGGTGAAATTCTGCTTCGTTTAAAAACTCCTGGTCACGAGCGTTTTTTTCAGTCGAATGCGCTTGAAGCGACGTTCGGCGGAAGCGAGGCGAACGTTGTTTCTGCGCTGTCTCTGTTCGGGCAGAGCGCATCTTTCGTAACTGCCGTTCCGGACAATGCCGTCGGAGACGCGGTCGTTTCAGAGCTGAAAAAATATAATGTGGATACTTCGTCCGTAAAACGGAAACAGGGACGGCTGGGAATATATTTCCTGGAAACGGGAGCGTATCAGCGGCCGTCGAATATTATTTATGACCGCGCTGACAGCTGCGTGGCGCGCACGTCTCCATCCGATTATAACTGGTCAGACATTTTTAAAGGCGCCCGATGGTTCCACCTGAGCGGAATTACGCCCGCGATTTCGGAAAACGCCGGCGCTGTCTGCATTGAAGCCCTGAAAGCCGCGAAAGAAGCGGGACTTGTTGTTTCGCTCGACGTGAACTACCGCCGCAAACTGTGGAACGACGGCAGAAGCGCTTCGGCTGTCATAAAGGAGCTGATGAACTATGTCGACGTGCTGATTGCGAACGAGGAACACATACGTCTCTGCCTCGATATTACTGTTCCCGGCTGCGACACGTCCAGGGAAGGCCTGCCCGACGATTATTTCCGGAAACTTTCCGAAAATGTAAAGGATGCGTATCCGAATGTTTCCGTCGTGGCGCTTACCCGGCGCAGAACTTATACGTCGGATATAAATGATTTTTCCGCGGTTCTGTACGACAGCGTCGGAAATTTTTTCGTGTCGCGGAAATATCACCTTGAGAACATCGTCGACAGGGTCGGTGCCGGAGACGCTTTTTCCGCGGGTCTTATTTACGGTCTTTTGAATTATTCCGACGGAAAGGATGCGCTCGATTTTGCCGCCGCCGCTGCGTGTCTCAAGCACACGATTCCGGGCGACGTTGCGATTCTGAGCCGGGAGGAAGTTGAACGGCTTGTGAAATGCGGAGACTCGAACAGAATTCAGCGGTGAGTTGAAAACAAAGCGAAACTCTGTCGACTTTTTATAGAGGCTGTGTATGAAAGCTGATTTGTTTTTTAACGGTAACAGGAAATTCTTTTTTGCTGACCGTGATTTGACTGCGGAATATGTTAAAAATAATTGCGCGGAAGAACTGGCGCACGTTATCCGCATTGCGGACGAGACGGTGAATCAGTCGTTCAAGTTCGACCTGCGCTGGGATATGGAGCAGACGACGAAATCCGTCGTCTTCACCGGAAAAATAGACTGGCTGTATCAGCCGGGCGACGATCCTGAATTTATTTATGCATTCAACCGCATGCGCTTCTGGATATGTCTGGGGCAGGCTTACGCCGTCACGAAAAATGAAAAGTATGCGGATGCGTTCGCAGCCCAGCTTACCGGCTGGATTGATTCTGTGCCGCGCGGCGATCCCGCGAATGAAAAAGCGTGGCGCACGATAGAAACGGGGCTCCGTCTTGAATACTGGCTCAAGGCGATGTGTTATTTTAAGGGAAGTCCCGCAATCACCGACGACGTCATGGATAAATTTACCGCGAGTGTGACTGAGCACGCCGAATTTCTTATGACGGTGTGGAACAGCTTCAACCTGATGAGCAACTGGGGCGTGCTTGCGAACCACGGGCTGTTCATGGCCGGCGTCATGCTTCCCGAAACCGAACGCACCGCAGCGTACACCGCAGAAGCGCTGCGCAGGCTCACCGCGGAGCTCGGCATTCAGATTTACGACGACGGCGTCCAGTGGGAACAGAGCCCGATGTATCACAACGAAGTGACGCACGATTATCTCGACGTTCTCATTCTCGCCCGGCGGAACAACATACGGCTGACTGAAGATTTTATTGACAAAGTGCATAAAATGGCCCTCGTAAACGTCGTCTGGCAGAAGCCCGACGGCTGCGAACTTTCGATGGGCGACAGCGACGAAATTGACGTGCGCGACATTACGACGACGGCAGCCTGCGTTTTCAACGATCCGGTGCTGAAAGGCGGCGGATACGAAAGACTCGACTTCGACAGCGCGTGGGACGTCGGCGCGGAATGTGCCGGTTTGTACGACGGAATGGAGCCGCGTCATCCTGAAAGTCTCACGCAGCAGCTTCCGGCAAGCGGCAACTTCTACTTCCGTTCCGGATACGACGACGGCGCCGTGTTTTTCCATTTTCACTGCGGCACGCTCGGCGCCGGCCACGGTCACTCGGACCAGCTGCACATAGACCTGTACGCGAACGGAGAGGACATATTTGTCGATGCGGGCCGGTATACGTACGTTAATAAACCCGAACGGTTCGAATTCAAGGACGGTTCCGCGCACAACACCTGCCTTGTCGACGGCAGGTGTTGTTACACGTACAGGGACAGCTGGGAGTGCGGCCATCTTGACCGTGCAGTAAACCGCGTCTGTAAGGATACCGCACGGTACGCATATGCGGAAGGCGGTCATCTCGGATTCATGGATACTGCCGGAGTCTTTGCGAACAGGCGCGTTGTGTATATTAAGCCCGATATTTTTATTATCGCCGATGAGATGTACACGGCCGGCAGTCATTCGTATGAGAATCTGCTCCACGGCAACTACCGGGGAAATCTTGTTAAGGATGATGAGAACCGTTTCCGGTATATGAGCAGCAGAAACAATACGGAAGTCGTGTTCGCCGGAAGCGTGCCGCACAGGACCGGAATCAGTAAGACTAAAATGTCCCGCCATTACAACGCATACGACGAGAACAGTACGTTGAAGACGGAGTGGAGCGCTACCGGGTTCAGCTGTCTCTTTTCCGTTATTTCCGTAAACAGTCCGGACTCGGCTTTCTGCAGCGTGCAGGTTGAACTTGTACCGGTTAAATCGAATTTTAAGAACACGGTGTTCTCGGGTTCGCAGATTCAGGCGCTGAAAGTAACGAAGGGCGGACGCAGCTGTCTCGTCGTCATTGCGCACGAGGAATACGCGTCGCCCACCGACACGTTCCGCGCGGAGGGCTGCACCGGTTTCGGAAACGTTACGGTGTTCGAGATTTCCGAGGGAGAGAACGAAACGGGCACGATGCTCGTTGTGTGAAACGGCGGACGGACAGGTTCCGCCCGGTTTTTTACAGGAGTAAAAGAATGCCGGATACGCTCTTTGAACAATACAGTCGGAACATACCTGAAAAACTTGCAGGCTTTTCACCGTTTGCACAGGCTTCAGACCGCGATTACTGGCGGAAAATACCCCGGTATCTCCGGGACGCCGTGCTCACGGAAGGCGAAAAGGTGCAGAGTTTTCTTTCAGGGAAGGAGCAGTGGCCCGCCCTTCTGGCTTCCGATTATCTGCTGTTTTCGCGGACGGGAAACCGCGTCCGCTTTGAAGACAGATATTTTAAACGGCGGAACAGGCTTACGCTGCTGGTGCTTGCGGAATGCATTGAGCATGAGGGCCGGTTTGTCGACGACATAATCGACGGCGTTTTTCTTCTCTGTGAAGAATCAGGCTGGCAGCTGCCGCCGCACAATTCATATGCCCGCGATACGCCGCAGCTGCCGCTTCCCGACAGCCGCAGACCGGTTATCGATCTTTTTGCATGCGAGACCGGTGCGCAGCTCGCGGTTATTTATTATTTGTTAAAAAGCGAACTCGACGCCGTTTCGCCGGTCATATGCTGCCGTATTGAAAAAGAAATAACGGTGCGAATCGTCGCGCCGTATCTGACGGAACATTTCTGGTGGATGGGGAACGGCGACGAACCGATGTGCAACTGGACGCCCTGGTGCACGCAGAACGTGCTGCTCGCAGCGTTTCTGACGCCGTGCGGAAATGCCGACCGGCATCGGATTATTAATCAGGCGTTGTACAGCCTCGACTGTTTCCTCAAGGATTACGGAGACGACGGCTGTTGCAGCGAAGGCGCCGAGTATTACCGTCATGCGGGACTCTGCCTGTTCAACGCGGCCGATATCCTTGCGCAGGCAGCGGACAGCGGGTTTGGATCTGTGTTTTCCGTTAAAAAGATCCGCAACATCGCGGAATACATCATGAACATGCACGTTCCGGAAAGCAGTTATTATATTAATTTTTCCGACTGTTCTCCCGTCGCGGGTAAAAGCGGCGTCCGGGAATATCTGTTCGGAAAGCGTGTGCACAGTATTCCGCTCTGCGGATTTGCGGCGGACGAGTGGAAAAAATCAACCGTGCGGGAAAAACTGCTCGGCTGCACGGCCGATTCTCTGAGCTGCTCTAATATTTACTACCTGCTGCAATCGCTTTTTACCGCGGACGAAATTGATAAATTTACCGTGGAAAAGGGAACAGCCCCTGATGCTCCGGTACGAAAAAATATCAGGTACGAAAGCACCGGAGTGTATATTATGCAGACCGGGCAGTATACGCTAGCCGTAAAAGCCGGGTGCAACGGCGACAGTCACAATCACAACGATACAGGCAGCATCATCCTGTACAAAAACGGACGTCCGTTCATCATCGACCTCGGAGTCGAGAGCTATACGAAAAAGACGTTCTCCCGCGACCGGTATGATATATGGACGATGCAGTCGGCATGGCACAACCTGCCGACGATAAACGGCGTTATGCAGAAGGACGGGAAAGAATATGCCGCCCGCGCAGTTGAATGCAGCGACGGCAGGATACGCATGGATATTGCAGGCGCGTATCCTGCGGAGGCGCATCTTTCGTCGTATGTGAGAGAAGTTTCCTTTTCTGACGACGGCACGGTGCGCCTGCACGACACGTGCACAATGAATCCTGCCGCGGAACGTACTTTACCCGGCAGCGGAATTCCGCCAGTGCAGCTGTCGCTTATCCTTTGCGAGAAACCGGAACTGCAATCAGCCGGTCAGACGGAGATACCGGCGGGATCGCTCGGGACAATTACGCTTATACCGGAATCGGGCGGTGTAAAAACTGCGGTGGAGACGGTACCCGTGACCGATCCGCGGCTGCGTATTGCATGGCCCGACACGATATACCGGCTGCTCGTTTCCTTCTCTGATGAATTAACAATTTTATTCCGCTGATTGCAGAGGAATGGATGATTGCGGGCAGTTGCGCGGCAATCATGAATCGCGTATTAGAAACGAAGTGAAGGTTTGTTGGCTTTTTGCAGGGGGATTTTATGGAATTCAGAATTGAAATTATTGACCGCACTGATGCGGTGCTTTTTTCGCGCTCGGGCGGCGGCGAGGTATTCGCTGTATACGACGGCGAATACGCCGACGGAGATAAAATCAGAATTTCGTGCAGTGAAAAGAATGTTTTCGCGGCAGTGAAACTCGACGACTGTATGGATACGGCGCTGCTGTATCTTACAGGCCCGTTCGTACTGCCCGTACCGTTCAACGAACATAAGATGTCGTATAATCCGAAAAGTTTTTCCGGCAGCAGGCACTATCTGTATATGAGGCAGGCGGCTGCGACGGAAATAAAAACGCCGCGCAACCTTGCGTTTAATCCGTACGACTGTCACGAAAACATGACGCTCTTTCCTCATACGTCCGCGAACGTCGAAACGCGCGGCGAGTCGGTGTTTGCTTCCCGCAACGCCGTGGACGGTCTTGTTGCGAATACATTCCACGGCGAGTGGCCGTACTCAAGTTGGGGCATAAACAGAAATCCCGATGCGGAATTTCGTCTCGAATTCGGACGCAGCGTTGTTCTTCAGTCCGTAACGCTTTATCTCCGCGCCGATTTTCCGCACGACTCATGGTGGAAATCCGCGGACGTTACGTTTTCGGACGGCGGCACGATGACGGTTCCGCTGCAGAAGACGGGGAGCGCGCAGAAGTTCTCGTTCGAACCGCGCACGGTAACGGAGCTCGTTCTGCATCATCTGATAAAAGCGGAGGACGAATCTCCGTTCCCCGCTCTGACCCAGATAGAGACCTTCGGTACGGAAGCCTGATTATTTACCAGTACAAATTCCAGCCGGGATTGCTCAGCCTTGTGAGAGCTTCCATGTAAAAGTAATCGCCCCATGAAACGCATTCGTCAACGCCTTCCGGCGTACATGTATTGTATGGTGATTTTTTGCTGTACGTGCCGTGGAGAACAAGACCGTTTGCCTTCGAGCTGTCCTTTACAGCGTAGTTGTCTGCAAGACTCTTGAGGATGATGCGGGCCGTCCGCTCATATTTTTTGACTTCGTCCGCATATTCCGCGGCGCCCGTTTTCCTGAGTCGTGAAGCCATGTCGAGTAATCCGCAGCAGACTATTGATGCGCTGGAAGAATCGCGCGGTTCTGTTTCACCGTCGTGAACGGCGTTTGCATCGGTGAAAATCATGTCCCAGTACGGAACCGAATCAGACGGGAGCCTGGAAAGAAAAAACTCCAGCGTCCGGCGGAACGATTCAAGATACGCAGGCTGCGGGTCGTACCGGTATGCAAGCGCCGAACCGTATACGCCCCATGACTGTCCGCGCGCCCACACGGAATCGTCGCTGTATCCCTGGCACGTTGCACCGCGCAGCGGAGCTCCCGTCCTGATGTCCATGAAGAACGTGTGATAAGTGGAGCCGTCCGGCCGTATGGAATTCTTCATGCAGGTCTGCGTGTGGGCCCGCGCAATGTCGGCATATTTCTCATCGCCCGTTTCGCGCGAAGCCCAGTACAGAAGCGGCGTATTCAGAAGGCAGTCTATAATGTACCGGTAATTCTGCGGTTCCCCCATGGCTCCCCATGCCTGAATGAACTGCCCTTTCGGCTGATAGCGGCGAATGAGCTGGTCGGCGGCGAGAAGTGCGGCACCGCGCGCGTCGTCGTTTCCGGTAATTTTCCATGCGGCCACGCACGACGGAGAATAGAGAAACCCCATGTCGTGATGTTCCACCTCGATTTTATTCCCGATCCGGTTTTTCATACTCTGTACGTGGACGAGCGCCGCGTCTTTGAAAGACGTTTCGTGCGAGGCCTCGTACGAAAGCCACAATTCTCCCGGCCAGAATCCGCACGTCCACTGCGTGTTTCCGCATTTCGGATAGAATCCGTTTACGCTTGAATGATTCTGCGAGTTGTTCGTATATTCGGGAATGTTACGGCGGACCTGTTCAACGCAGGCTGCAAGCGCCTTTTTAACTTCGTCGTCGGTAATTTGTTGTTTGTTCATGGGGGTACTCTATACTTTTATTTTTTTTCTGACAATATATGCGGTATATTGTCGGATGCCGTTTCCGTGCGTTATAATGTAAATATACATAAAATAATTTTGTTAAAGGAAAATCACATGTTTGAATCGATGAATGAAGAGATAGAAAAAGCCGGATTGATTCCTGTCGTGACGATTGACAGGCCGGAGAAGGCTGAAAAACTTGCGGCTGCCTTAATAAAAGGCGGAATTCGTGCGGTCGAAATCACGTTTCGGACGACTGACGGACAGGCGGGACTCGAGCGCATTGCGGAATGCATCCGTGTCGTAAACAGGGCTCATCCCGATATGCTTGTGGGAGCCGGAACCGTCATCAACGCGGCGCTCGCGCAGAAGGCTGCGGCCGCCGGCGCAAAGTTCATTGTATCGCCGGGGTTTAATCCGGAGACAGTCGATTACTGCATTTCGGAATCAATCCCGGTCTATCCCGGCGTAAATTGCGCGAGCCAGATAGAGGCTGCACTCGGGAAAGGACTTTCCGTCCTGAAATTTTTCCCGGCGGAGGCTTCGGGCGGCGTGCGGACGCTCAATGCGTTGGGAGGTCCGTTTCCCGGCGTCCGTTTTATGGCGACGGGCGGTATTACCGAGCAGAATATCGGCGAATACATGAAATGCGGAAATATTATTTCAGTCGGCGGCAGCTGGATGGTGAAAGAGCCGCTCATCGCCGAAGAAAAATGGGACGAAATTACGGCGATATCGAAAAAAGCGGTGAACGCTATGCTCGGTTTTTCTTTCGCCCACGTGGGAATAAATTTCGACGGAGACGCAGCCGCGTCGGAAGGAGCCGCCGTGCTCGGCTTATTCGGATATGAGGGGACGGAGAATCCCGCGTCGTGGTTTTGCGGCGATTCGTTCGAACTTATGAAAAAGAACGGACGCGGAGTTCACGGACATATCGGATTTTATACCTACAACGTGGAGCGTGCGCTCTCATATTTGAGCCGGTTCGGCTTCAATCCTGTTATGGAGACGGCACAATGGTACGGCGAAGAACAGAAATCCGCGCTTAAGTTCATTTACCTTGATAAACCGGTAGGTGGATTTGAAATACATTTGAAGAGAGTGTAATCGGAATGGGAAAAGTAATTACAATCTGCGATATAGCGAAAGAAGCGGGAGTTTCTATTTCGACTGTTTCGCGTGTGCTTACGGGGAATGCGAGGGTAAAGGACGACAAAAAACAGCGTATTCAGGAAATTATTAATAAATATGATTTTCATCCGAATCAGCTTGCCCGCGGTCTTATACAGACAAAAACAATGCAGATAGGCATAATTACCGCCGACGTCTGCAATCCGTATTATTCCGCCATGTTCGTGAGCTGCGAGAAGGCCGCCAATTCGCTCGGATATACGCTTTTATTAAGCGACTCATTCGGCGACCGCCGTAAGGAATTCGAACTGCTCGAAAAGATGATAAGTCAGCGGGTGGAAGCAATCATCCTTATCGGCGGTCTTGTTGATGAACTTGTGACCGATACGGAATTTGCGGAAAAAGTGAATCTCGTAACGAATCAGATACCGGTTATCGTTACCGGCCGCCTTGACGGTACGAACTGCAGCCGCGTGAATATCGACGGAAACCGCGCGATGGAACTGGTGATGGAATACCTGATTTCCTGCAGGTATAAAAAAATAGCGTTTGCCGGCGGCAGTCCTACCGTAAAATTTACGGCGGAACTGCGTGCTGCGTATCATAAACTGCTGAAGTCGTACGGATTTTCGTATAATCCGGCGTTTGACGTACCGAACGAGTATTATGACGAGAACGGCGGATATGCTGCTATGACCCAGATTTTAAAAGAAAAGGAACTGCCCGACGCGGTTATTGCCGTAAATGATCTTACCGCGGCAGGAGTCATGAGAGCTGCTACGGAACATCATTTGAGAATTCCTGATGACATTGGGATCATAAGTTTTGACAATACATATATTGCGCCGCTTGTGACGCCGCAGCTTACTTCCGTCGGGTACAACTACGCCGAGTACGGGGAAACAATCGTGAAAAATGCGGTCGCAGCAATATCCGGTGACGGAGTTCCCCATGAGACGCTGATTGAGCCGGTGCTTGCTGTCCGCCAGTCCTGCCGTGTGCGATAAAATAATAATTTGAAGATATCGTCCAAAATCGGATACATTTTGAAAATGTTCAGCTGCTTACAGGGCTGCAATGTCGTCTTCGGTATATATGCGTTCGTGAAGCAGAGCGATGACCGTGCACGGCCGGAGTTCACCGTATTTCCATCCCGCTTCCGGCTGGTCTGCGTACAGCTGCGCCCAGTACAGCACAAGCCGCTTGAAAAACCCCTCGTGCAGTGCATTCTGTATTTCGATGTCGTACTGCGAGCCCGTCGAATCCGACACTTTTACGTCGAGAATCGTCTCCTTGTCGTCGGCCCAGTCGGCAAGGTTGAAGGGTGACTTAAGCTCGACCGTTTCGACGCAGGGATCGCCGCTGTCCTCGCCGGCAGTCGCGGATTTCTGAAAAGCAGCAGTTACAGGAAATTTTTCCGGGGAAGAATGACATTTTTCGTTCCGAAAGCGCCGGCAAATATTTCATCCGTACTGTTTTCAGAAATATGCATTTATTCGTCGTGTACAGAAAAGCAGAGAGCGTAGCCGAAAAAAATCCGCGTGTGACTCTCGCCTATTCTGGCGAGCCGGAACACGCGGATTTTTTTCGGTGTAAGCGGACTGCTTTTCCGGATGAGGTGACATCGCATTATCTTTCTGATAATCAGAAGCGCTCCGCATATATTTGCCGTACATTTTCATTGACATCCGGTCGTACTCATGATACTCTTTGTTGAAAAGGTTTTCATAACAATTCGGAGGTATTATGCCGAAGTGTAATTTCAGGTTTTTGGGAGCTGCCGTTTTCGGCATTGCTTTGTGCATGCCGGCTGCGTGTTCGGCAAAAGATAAATCCGGAAGGAATAGAAGCATGGAAACAATCGTATTGGACAGACAAAACACGTCGCCTTTCAACAACGGACGATTCCAGGGGTGGGGAACAAGTTTCTGCTGGTGGGCGAACCGGATCGGATATTCCGACGAACTCGCGGAAAAAGCGGCGGAACTTTTTTACGACGGGGATAAGGGGCTCGGGCTGAACATTATCCGTTACAACATAGGCGGCGGCGACGATCCGACTCATCGTCATATAAAACGGACTGATTCTGCGGTGCCCGGATATTTATACAAGGATGCGGCAACCGGCGGATTTTCATACGACTGGACTGCCGACCGCAATCAGCGTGCTGTTCTAAAAGCTGCAGTGAAGGCGTGCGGACAGGATGTCATTGTGGAAGCGTTTTCGAATTCACCGCCGTATTTTATGACGTACAGCGGCTGTTCGTCCGGCGCAGAAGACAAATCAAAGAACAACCTGCGCGACGACCAGTACGAGGCGTTTGCTGATTATCTGGCGACGGTTATTGCGCATTACAAAAATGCTGAAGGTATTGCCTTCCAAAGCGTGTCCCCTATGAACGAGCCGTTTACGAACTATTGGGGCGCCTTCAGCGATAAACAGGAAGGCTGTCATTTTGATCAGGGTGATTCGCAGTCGCGTATGCTTTTGGAAACGGCTAAAGCGTTGCGGAGTAAAGGATTAGCCGACGTGATCCTCTGCGGAACAGACGAAACGAGCGTCGACGTGCAGAGCGATTCGTTTGCGAAACTTTCACCGGAAGCGAAAGACGCGGTTTCCCGTATAGATACTCATACGTATCAGGGAATCGGGATGAAACATCTGCGCGGCATCGCAGCGGAAAACGGGAAAAATCTGTGGATGTCGGAAGTAGACGGCGGGGATATCGCCGGAACGAACGCAGGAGAAATGGGGGCGGCACTCTGGTTTGCGGAGAAAATCATATCAGACATGAACGGACTTATGCCCTCCGCGTGGATTATGTGGCAGGTTATAGACAATCACGTTTCTGCAAAGGGATACAACGGCAATAAGGATTTCGGTATGCCCGACACGTCGCGCGGATACTGGGGGCTGGCCGTCTGCGACCACGACAGAAGAGAAATCATCCTGACGAAAAAATATTACGCAATGGCGCAGTTCAGCAGATATATCCGTCCGGGCTGCACGCTTATTGCGTCGTCGCGGAACACGCTTGCCGCATACGACAGCGGTAAAAAGCGTATCGTTATTGCGGCGGTCAATGACGGCGGAGAAACCAAAAAATGCCTGTTTGATTTTTCGCAGTTCGAAAAAACCGGAGATTCTGCCGCCGTCATTCGTACGAGCGGCTCACTGGCCGACGGAGAAAATTGTGTTCCGCAGCCTGCTGTCAGGGTAATAAAGAAGACGCTTAAAGCCGACCTCCCGGCCAATTCAATAACAACTTTTGTTGTTGAAAGCGTTTTCTGATTATATAGATCCGTAAAGACCTGTTTTTGGCTGTTAATCCTCCTTATTTCAGCCGGAAGCAGGCCTTTTTCAATCAATCAACGATTAAAGTCCCACAATAAAGTCCCTCGCTCTGCCGTATAATGTAAAATTATACGGATAAAATTTCCTGTGAGGTGTGAATCTCTCTATAAATCACAAAATTTCCTTAATAAAGCGACATATTTCGCTACCGGGAGCCGGGTATGTTGATTTATCGCTTTGCTGAAACGACGTCATTTCCTAAAAGATACAATTTTTAGATTAAAAAGATGCAATTTTCTAACGAATTTTGTTGACAGAATCAGAAAGTGGATTAATACTTAGAATGTTAATTGAAAAGGTTTTCATTTGATATCAGATAAATTTTTTGAAAACAAAAGGAATGAGGTGGTATGAAAAAGATATTTAAAGTAGTAAGCCTTTCATTGTGCACGGTATTGCTCTGTACTTGTTCGCTGCTTTCCAGTCAGGATGAAGATGCGGATGGGACATCAACATCAAACGGCACACAGAAAGGTATTCTGGTAAACGGTGTAAGAACAGAGGATACAGACGGTAACACAATTTTCGGAAGCGGCGGTTGTATTCTGCAGGTTGGCAGTTATTTCTATTGGTACGGCGAACACCGCTATTCGTCAGGGAATTTTAAGGGCGTCTCCTGCTACCGGTCAAAGAATCTTGTTGACTGGGAATACCGTAATGATGTCCTTACGGAAGATTCATCAGAAGAATTGAATCCTGCATTTCTCGAACGCCCGAAAGTCATTTACAACAAGAGTACCGGTAAATATGTTCTTTGGGCGCATCGTGAAGGCACAGGCTGGAATTACGGAGTTGCCCAGGCTCTTGTAGCGTATTGTGATTCACCTGACGGTGACTTTACGTATGTGAAAAGTTTCAGACCGTTCGACGACCCGTCGTTCAATATTCACGATAACGGATATACGTCCGATTACAGCGATGATACCAGTGATTATTCTAATATGCCGTACGGTTATATGTCGCGTGACTGCACACTATTTATAGACGATGACGGTACTGCGTATTTTGCCTCATCTTATCGTGAAAATACCAGAATGCATATTTACAGGCTTACAGATGATTATCTTGACATCGATACATCGTATATCCCCACCGACAATGTTTTGAACGTTAATCAGCGCGAGGCACCGTGTCTTTTCAAACGGGGCGATTATTATTATATGATTACGTCGGGCACTTCAGGCTGGACAGCGACGCCGACGAAATATCAGTATGCTACGAGTCTTCAGGGACCGTGGTCCGATAAATGTGTCTTTAGTGATTCAAGCGGCGATAACAATACTTCGGACCTGACTCATTCCGACCGCTCGCAGCCGGCATATGTTTTCGAGCTTACGGCAACAGACGGAAGCGGCAATGTAACATATATGTACATGGGAGACCGCTGGGGCCCTGCATTCGGCGGTTCTTCCGTATACGATTCCCAGTACGTATGGGGAAAAATCGAATTCGACGAAAGTGATCCTACGTCGCTTTATTTTGCATATTCGGAGGCTTTGAAACCTGATGTGTCTGCCGGTGAAATTAATTATCCGCAGTATTATTACATCGAAAATAAATACGGCCAATACCTTGTAAATGCAGAGACAGTCACTTCCGGACAAGTCGCTCAGTGGACGGCGACGGCGCCGTCCGGAGACGATTCCTCCACCCGCTGGCGTGATCAGTATTTGTATCAATTCCGCATGATTCCGACGACATGGGGATATCAGCTGGTGAACCGCTACAGTGCCCTTGCTGTTGCCGCAACAAGTACTGAATTGCTTTCGGGCCTTACATTGAATACGAAGGATGCCGATACAGAGCTGCAGTCATGGGTGTTGTCGTCGCTTCAATCACCGTATTCTTCAATAGCGAATGCTTCAAGCTCGTATTATCTGACGACGACAAACAGCATCACATCTACCGTGAACGGCGTTAATTCCTGTTTTCAGATTTCGTGGCATTATATAAATCCGATTTATTATTCATCAGATCTCACCGAAGATGCTGCTTATGCAACTGTTATTCAAAAACAGAGCTGGCAGTTTATTCCTGTTGTTACGAACGACGATGAGCTGTAAGGAGAAGCGGTAATGAAAAAAATAATCAAAAGACTGGATATAACAATTCCTGCGCTGTGTGCTGCAGTATTTATGCTGTTTGGATGTACGAATACTCTTGCGGAAGACTCGTATGTACAGCCGACAGACTGGTCGGAAGGTGTTATGGCTACAGACGCGTGGGTTATGGCGGGGGTAGGAATTTCACAGACAGTATACAGCGATGCGCTGCATCTTGCGTACAGCGAAGACGGTCTTACATGGACGGCACTGAACAGCAATGCAAGAGTATTTACTCCGACTATCGGGAGCGGTCATATCCGTGATCCGTATATATTCCGACAAAATGACGGCACATTCGTTCTGCTCGCGGCGGATTATACCGAAGACGGACAGTATTACGATATGGGTTCTCTGTATGAACTGACGTACGGCGACAATCCGAGCAATTGTATTTATGTTGCGTTTTCCGATGATTTGATTACATGGAAAAATGAGCATCTTTTGCAGGTAACGAACGGCGAAGGAACGGACGGCGATGAACGTCATGCATGGACACCCCGCGCGATATATAACAAAAGCGATCTTTGCTACGACATTTATTGGACGGGTGATGATTCCGATGGTGTAAACCATGTGTATGTGACACAGACATATGATTTTATTTCCGTGCACGACCTTGACAGTCATATCATATACAGCCCGGGATATTCCGTAACCGGAGCCGGTATCGTAAAGGCAAATTCAAAATATTATTTATTCGCACGAGACGCGGATATTGATTATGCAACAGGTGAAGGCGGAGACATCCAGGCAGCTGTTCTTGATACATGGGGCGATGGAGCTTTCTCTCTCCTTTCAGGTACTTACTGTAACCGTGGTGACGATCAGGATACACCTGTGTATGTCGAGAATCCGTGTGTTTATGAACTGGAAGACGGCGTCACATGGATAATGATTGCCCAGGAATCAAATTACGCCGGAACATACCAGACATTGTCTACGACTGATATTTCAAGCAGCGGCAGCTGGGAGGAAATTACTACACTGACACTTCCTGAAACTGTGTGCGCGTCCGTGACACGAATTACGGCAGATGAGCTGGAAGCTCTCGAAGCTGCATATTAAAAACTAAAAAAGGAGAAAAGCAGAATGAAGATTGTTAAATTACTTCCAGTAATCTGCACCGCTTTGATGTTCGCAGGCTGTTCATTCAGCGATGGTGTTGATTCGGCGACAGTTACGAACGGCGAAGTGTGGACGGACTCTGACGGAAATGCAATCGAAACGCATGATAATATAATAAAATACGGCAGCAAATATTACTGGTACGGGCTTGATTATTCACACAACCTTCGGTCGGGGGACGGAGAAGGTTTTAGAGCCGTAAAATGTTATGAATCGGAAGATCTGGTGAATTGGACGTTTAAAAATAACGTTTTGACCGCCACATCAAGCGATCTTCTTTATTATGCGGATGTAAATACACCTAATGTTGTCTATAACTCAAATACGGGAAAATTCGTTATGTGGATGGGATACAGCCAGCCGTCATATACGAATCAGAATCTTGTAGCGACCTGCAGCAGTCCATACGGCGACTTCGAAGTTATTAACGGCCGTTTTGCTGTCAATGACGGTGCTGTAATAACTTCTCTTTTCAAGGATTCGGATAATACCTGTTATCTGCTTACATATGCAACGGACAGTGACGACGATGTAGAGAAACTCTTCATTTACAGTCTTAGCGATGATTATCTTACCGTCAATGCAAGTATAACAAGTCTGTATCCGACACGACAGATCGGAAGAGCGAACATAATAAAATACAACGGTTATTACTATATGTTTATGGACGATTACGGACTCACTGATTCCGGAAATGACGGTACGGCTGATTACAGTTGTGCATATTTCGGATTCTGGACATCGGGATACGCTTCTTACACGGGTGTCAGATACGCATATGCGACGTCGTTGAGCGGAACGTGGTCGGGTGAGATTGAATTCGGACCTGATGATTATACCGATCAGGAATTCAGCAGCATAATTACCGTCTCCGGCGAGAGTCATACTTCATATCTTCTTGCGTTCAACAAATGGAACAGCGACGATCTTGCTCAGTCGGGATACGTATGGCAGCCTCTCTCTTTTGAAAAGAGTGCTGAAACATTTTACGAACCGACGTTCAGTGAATACGCTGCCGTAACAATCGATGCATCTGCCGGAACAGTGCACGGTGAATAAGGAGAAGAAATAGAATGAAAAAGAATTTTTTTATAATCGGAACATTACTGTTTCTGCTCAGTATTTCTTTAGGAAGCTGCAAACTTTTTGAAACAGAATTAGATGAACAGGATGATTCAGGAGTATTAATAACTTCAATTACTCTCGATCAGAACAGCATATATCTGTACGGAATATCGGGAGATGCTGCTGCAACGATTACCGCTTCTTATGCACCGAGCTATGCTGCAGCTAAAACTATAAGCTGGACTTCTTCTGATGAAAGTGTTGCCTCAATATCCGCAAGCGGTACGACCTGCACAGTTTCGCTTGCCGGCAACGGAACTTCCGTAATTACGGCTTCAAGTGCAAACGGAAAAGTCATCGCAAAATGCACCGTTACCGGCGTGCTTGAAACGGTTGCACCCTTTGAAGTGGAAGATGTTACAACTACCGGTACATACGGCAATAATATACGGTTCAGCTGGACGAATCCTACGCAGAATGCGGATGATCTTGATCATATTCTGATACGAACATATGCGTGCTCAAGTGAAGATTCCTGCAGCGACAGCAACTGGGTTTCCGATACTGAAAAAACAACGTCAAGTTCAACTGCAACGGATGCTGCAACAGTCAAAGGTCTGTCCGCGGAAACAAACTATACGTTTCTGTTCTATGCAATGGACGTAAACGGCAATAAATCCGATGCAGTTTCAACAACAGGAACAACAGGTGAAAGTGATAGTGAAATTAATGCGCCGACGGATGTCGGGATTTTGTCAACGACGTCCGATTCGGTAACTCTGACATGGACTTCTTCCGTTGATAGTGATATCGATTATTATCTCGTTTCCGCGACAAGCGATGACGGCAGTGCAAACATACCCGATTCTGTTTCTGTTGGCAGTGATACGGCGACAGGTACTCTTTCCGGATTGTCCGCAAAGTCGACATATACATTTACTGTTACAGCCGTCGACTATAATCTTAACGAGGCCGGCGCCTCTTCCGGTTCGTATACTACAGATAATTATGCTTCGGATCTCGAGGCGGCGGTATCTGACGACCTTACCGGAGTAGTCACATTAACATGGACGGATCCCGTTGCGGATGATAATTTCGATCACTTAACAATTACGTATACGAATGATTCGGCTTCATCAACAGTGAATGTCGATGCCGGAGAGGAAACATACAGAGTGACGGACCTTACACCGGGTACGGAATATACTTTCCGGATAGATACGATGAATTCATCAGAAGAATCACAGGCGGCATCTGATCAGGTTACTGCGACACCCGTGACTGTGTTGTGGCAGATCTGGTACAACTACAACAGCGGTTGTCTTGTTGTTCCTTATATTACATCAAGTAAAACTTATTATAACGTTTGTTCTCCTGCATCCGCGTCCGGTTTTATATATACATACTGGAAGGTTCTGCCAAGTCTTTATGAAGATGCCGGTGATGACGAATTCAGTCTTGAAGCAACTGATTCTTCAGGAACTTCGACCGGATTGTATCTCTGCATAGACAGCGTAAAAACTTTTTCCTCTTCTTATGACGTATCAGGATGGGGCTATTCATACAGCAGTTATCCGAATCACGCATGGGCGTTGACTACGAGCGAACTTGTTGATACGGACGGTCTGACCCTCGGTTATACGAGTTTCAGTCTTCTCAGCTCGAGCTATTCAGGAACTCTGCCTGATGACGACTGTTCGTCATGGTACATATTTAAATGCAGTCCTGACGGAAGTACAAATTATTATCTCTATGATACTTATCTGTGTATTTCAGGTCAGACAAGTTATTCAAGTTCAAGCATAGATTATAGTTTTTCCTACGCGAAGACTATTCTGAAATAAAAAAGGAGGTGAAAAAAATGAGAAGGAAATTTTTAATTGTCATATCTGCTCTTATACTGATTCTTGCCGCATTTCAGAGCTGCAATATGACAGTCGGAAATAACGATAATTCTTCCGAATCGTCGATTTCTTTAAGCATTTCCCGGATGAGCCTGACACAGGCTGTCGCGACGGTAACTTCACAAACGATTACGGCTACATTGACCAATTCTTCTTCTTCAGTGGTTTGGTCTTCGAGCAATTCAGGAGTTGTCAGTATAACTGATAATGGTGCCAATACCGCCACTATATATGCGATGGGCGACGGATCTGCGAATGTATGCGCTATGACAGCTAATGGAAAGCTGAGTGCAGTTTGTGCCGTCACCGTGGAACTCGGCTCAATAACGGCCCACTCTGTTTCAAATCTTGAAGTATCAGGTGAACCGACAAGCAGCACAGTCGTATTAACGTGGACCGATTCAACCGACGCTACAGGTGTAAAAATCGTATGTGTGGACGGCACCGGTAACATTATAAGTACGACGTATGTTGATACGGGAATTGAAACTGTTACAGTAAGCGATCTTTATGAGAATACGGAATATACATTCTATGTATACGGCGTCATAAACGCGGAAACCGATGAAGAAACTCTGTCTGATTCAGTTTCCGTACAGGCAACGACGGCCGAAGATCTTACGGCACCCGCGGGCGTGACGAATGCGTCATATTCCTCCGTTGGAGACCATTCCGTAAAACTTACATGGACGGATCCCGACGACGATGATTTTGCCTATGTCGTTATTACTTCGGCTACGGAGAATCTTGACGGTGATGCAATATCTGAAACTGTAGCAGCCGGCACAGGTGCCGCAACTATTTCGTCGCTCGTTGCGAATACGTCATATACATTTACTCTTGCAACGGAAGATAAATTCGGCAATGTACAGGGTGATTCTAACAATGAGGCTCTTGTCCCTGCAACTGTAACAGTTGCAACTTCTGCCGATACAACTGATCCCGGAAATGTTACGGGTGTTTCTGTAAAAGTAAACAGTATTACATCCGTCACACTTACATGGACGGATCCGACTGATACCGATCTTGAAAATATTATTATCAGTGCAGCTTCCGAAACAGGCGGTGTTTCCGCGCCGGATGATGTAACGATCGCAGCCGGTGTGAATACCGCGACTATAACTGTAAGCTCGGGAGCAAATTATACTTTCACGCTCAAAACGGAAGATTATGACGGCAATACGGGCAGCGGAGTCGAAGTAACTGCTTCTACGGAACCGCTTGCTTCGAGTGTAAGCTCTCAGTTTGCATATAACGGAGAAGCCGTCGAAATTACATGGACAGATACAACCGCCGTTGAAGACGGCGAGACATACACGTATACGGTAACGGCCGCAACAACTGACGGTGCATCGGCAGGAAGCGTGACTTCCATTGCAACCGGCACACAGGAAGCAACCTTCACAGGGCTATCGGCCGGCACGTCGTATACATTTACCGTTTCAACTGTCCGCAGCAGCGATTCAGCGGTATACAGCTCCGATGATACAACGATTACCGCAACTGCAGCCACTCTGGATGCGGTTGTGCTGACAAATCAGTACAACGGCTATTATCTCCTGCCGAGCAGCAGTACGTCGATTATATTCACTTCTTCGACCGCAAGCGGCAGTTATTCTGATGTATGGGTTATACATTCCGCTCTCGACGGTACTTCGACTTTTACATACAGCACTGACAGCACGACGGGAACGGTTGATACATTCAGCCTTGAGGCGACGGATGTAAACGGCATTCCGACCGGCGAATACCTGTATCTCAAAACTGTAAGCTCCAGCAACACAAGCTGGACTGCAGCGAGCGCTGCACTTGGTTCCAAGAGTACTGTGACGACAAGTTATTCCACACTCGCGAGTTTCTTCCTGGGCGGAATACAGTATTCGAGCGGAAATTATACGAGCTGCATCAGATTAACATACGGTTCCGGTTATTTCATGATGGGAGGAAACAGCACTACGGACGGAGGTTCGCTTTATTACAGATATTCAACGGGCGCCCCCGGAGTTTCTCAGGGCCATTGGTATTACAACCAGGTTTCAACAGCGGATTGATTAATAATTCGGAAGAAATAATTCAATTTATTTATAGTACGAGAGAAATAAGTACAGGAGAAAACTAAATGAAAAAAACAGTAGCCATAGCATGTGCAGCAGCACTGTGCATGACAGTTTCGTTTGCTCAGACTGCAGAAACTGAAACGCCTGCAGAAACGACGGCCGTCGAACAGTCGGCGGATACAACGACACAGAAGTCTGCGGATACTTCTGATGAGGAATCCGATACAGATGAATTAACAAAAGAGGAAAAGAAAGCTGCCGAAAAAGCGGCGAAGGAAGCAGCTGCGGAAGCTGCGGCCGCTGTAAAAGCGCAGAAAGCCGCTGCTAAAAAAGCGGCGAGGGATGCAGCAAAAAATTCGACGGTTCAGAAAACGTATGCCGTGCCCGTTGAAGGCATTGAGATAATTCAGCAGGATATGGAACTTCCTGTTCATGTTCTTGATTATCAGACGACATTTCCGTCGCTTTCGGTAAAATTCTCCCCGGAAGATGCAACATGCAGGGATGTAAAATGGTCTTCGAGCGATATGAAAATTGTTAAGGTTGATCAGCGCGGGCGTCTGTTCCCTGCAAAGGTCGGAACGGCCGTTATTACAGCAACGACAAAAGACGGTGCATATACGGCAACCTGCAGCGTAAAAATAAGCAAATACGGTCCGAAACCGAAGATCGATGCTAAAATTACGACGGAACTTACGGGCGATGCTTCTGTTACATATGGTACGGATCTTGATACAGGAAGGAGCGGATTTACAACCGATCAGAATATAAAACTCAAGATTAATCTTCTGAATCTCGGTGAAATATGGTCCGACAATTCCGATGCACTTCCTATTTGGGGTGATATCCGTATTTACACGGAAGGGGATCCGCTTCGCTACTACGTAGATGATGACAGCGGAACAGATCTTTCTCTTAATGATGATGATGACACAGAGGACGGCGGCTTCAAGATTGTCGTGGATCATGCAAAAATCCATATCGGTGATGCTTTTGTCACCCTTTACGATCGTGACAATTCAAACCTTGGTTATGTAAATTATACGACCCAGCCGGATGTTGCATTTGAGTTCATCGGCATTGATACGGACTACCGCTATGGTCATCTTGACGGAAGAACACTTCAGTCTTATCTTTCTTCGACTGATGATGAGGATACGGTTTACGGTCTGCAGTGCGGTTACGGTCTCGATAATATATTCAGCGTAGCATTTGATTTTGCTTCCACCATGCAGTGGATTGCAGGGGCGGAGGATACGACGGAAGATACAGCCGATCCGTCGCATGATGCTACCGACTGGATTTATAAAATCAGCGGTTCATTCGACCTTGTTCCGAATTTGAGCATCAAGGCGGGCTACAGCAACGGCATTCTCGGTGAAGATTCTGTATACAAACAGGATATGAGGTTCGGCGGACAGATTTCTTACGAATGGGATTTCTACGACATCTATTATCTTAAACCGACGGCGGGATGCACAATGGTTCAGATTGAAAGCAGAGGCAAAGCATATCCGCTCTTTACCGCCGGTTTTCTTCTCGGGTGGGAGGATAAGCAGACCGCTTTCGATACGTGGTTCAGCGGAACCCGTCCGCGGTATCTTGAAGACGATTACGGTCCGTATCCGGGACTTGCAGTTGCCGTGGAATATGCAGATAAAAAACTTGCTGAAGACTGCGTAATAAACGACGGAAGGTACGATACGGTTGATCATGATGTAGTTATTCTCCACGGCTCTTTTAATACGGGTAACGGACTTCTTTTGAAGAACTTTGAAGCGGTCGGTGCAGTCGATGTTATTGACGCTCTTTCCGATCAGGCGATTATCGGAGCCACTGCGGGCATAAAATATTGGATGCCTCTCGGTAAATATCTTTCATTTACACCGAAAGCGTTCTTTACCCGCTATTACGACACGTACAACGACGACAATGATTATATGTATGCGAAGGTCGGATTTGAAGTTGCTTATCAGCGGGTGTCGATGTCGTTCGATTATGAATCAAACGATCTTCTGACGGGCTTCTATGACGGCGAAGGGTATCGTAAGTATGGAAAACTTGAAACAACATTCAAGGTCCATTTTTAATAATAATGAGAAGGACGGATTGTATATGACAGTTCGTCCTGAAGAGGACAAGCAAAAATGAAAATAAATATGAAACATTTATTGCCTGGTTTATTTCTGCAAGTGGTTTTACTCTGCACTGTTCTGACGTTCAGTTCGTGTACTGATATGAACAGCGATGAAGCCGAAAACGGATATGCGCAAGTGACGCTGAAAAGCGGGCGTGTGTTTACTTTTGAATTACCGCCTAACGGAAGCGATAAAATTTATGCAGCCCGTACAACATCGGACTCGGATGCGACAGTAAAAGCTTACAGGATTCAGGCATTAAGTGCTGAAGATATTCCGTATGATGCGCTGTATGTGAAACTGGTGCCGGGCTATACAGATTCAGACGGCAGTTATGTAGAACCGACAGCAACAGTACGCGTTACAGAATATACGGAAGACACAGATGACAGTTATTATCCGAAGAGCTGGTACTATGATATTACGTCGGACAACGGTTTGAGCAGTCAGGATTATAATCTTCCTGTAAGTTCGGAAGGAACATTTAAATTCGATTTTTCTGTCGACTCAAATCATGCAGTGGAAGGCAATTCCGATTATGCAGAATTGACATATGCTCTTTATCCGCTTGTCAGTGTAAAGATTGTTGCACCGGTAAAGTGACGGGAGGAAAAAGTGAAAAAAAATATTATAAGATTTCTTTTTGCTGCGGTGTGTACAGCGGTTTTATGGCAATATACGGGCTGCCGCGACAATGCTGATATTGATGACACTACGTCCTATGCGAATCCGATAACGGATTATGAAGCGGATCCGTGGATATATCATCATACGGACGGATATTTCTATTACACGGCTACATACAGTGATTTCGACCGTATTATTATCAGGAAAGCGGAAACGATAAATCTTCTGAGAACAGCGTCCGAAACTGATTTGCTTACGGCAAATTCCGGTATTCTGGCGGGTACCGCTTATGAATACATATGGGCGCCTGAACTTCATTATATAAACGGAGTATGGTATCTGTTTTTCTCCGCAAGCACGTCGTCATCGAGCGACTGGACTATACGCCAATTTGCGGCAGAATGTACGGATAGCGATCCTGTCGAAGGAACCTGGGAATTAAAAGGACAGATTGGTTCGAGCATAATAAATACATTCTCTGTAGACGGCACCGTTTTTAAAGTAAACAACCAGTGGTATTACGTATGGTCGCAGTATATTTTCGACGGCGGAACATACGATGAAGATGGAGATTCTTCCAATGATTCGGTAACAGTAAACGGAACGGTATATTCGGATGTTGCCGGCAACGGTACCGGGTGGGCCTGCATTTTCATAGCGAAAACAACGTCCGATGATTTTACGACTATAACAGATCCGACCATCGTCAGTGTACCGCAGTATGACTGGGAATGCGGACAGGATACGTCTATCTGCACGCACACTTCGGCTAATGTGAATGTTAATGAAGGACCGGCTGTTTTGAACCGTAACGGTAAAGTGTTCATCGTGTACAGTGCAAGCGGATGTGATGAATCATACTGCATGGGTATGCTTACCGCGGATGAAGATGATGATCTCTGCGATATGAGCAGCTGGTCAAAATCAGGGTCACCGGTATTCACAACATCTGTGGCTAATTCCGTTTATGGTCCCGGACACTGCTCGTTTACAACTGACGGAGACTATGATGTCATAGTGTATCATGCGAGAAGATACGCGGGACTTTATGATTCGACCAGTGCAAATCTTGATGACACAACGACCGACGGGTTAAGTGATCCTAACCGCAGTGCGCGTGCAAAAGTATTTACATGGAACAGCGACGGTACACCGAATTTCGGTACAGCTGAGTGAGGATTGTAATGAAAAATAACATCATTTTTTTTATTATCCTTTCGTTTGGCATACTTTCCTGCAGAAATGTTTCTTCATCGGGCGGAACGAACAGTTCAGCAGGAGATTTGGTACTAACAGTGCTGCCGTTTGAACTCGCGGGAGAAACATGCGCTGCCAATATGAAACTGCACTGGAACTCGGTAGTCGGTGCGGTTAATTACGCAGTATACAGCTCGACGGACGGAAGTTCATACAGCCAGGTTGATTTTTCCTCTTCAACGACTTACGACGATTATGCAATCGCAGGCAGCAAATGTTACTATCAGGTAAAGGCGGTGAAGGCTAACGGAGAAACAATAGCAGCGTCACCCGTTGTTTCCTGTACAGTTTCCGACGAAAGTTCAAGTCTGAACGTGTATGACAATACGACGTATACCGGTTTTATACAGCGGTCGGATCTGAAATTCGGCAGCATCTTTTATAAATATGTGTATTCCAATTCAAGCGGGCAGGTTACTTTGACAGAATACACATCTACGGACGGATTGAATTTTGAGGCCGGCGACATTGTTATGGATCCGTCTCACAGCAAAATTACAGACAGTGATATAAGCAGCGGTTCTACAAAAGGTGAACTGTACAGCAGCAAGCTGGAAGCTATGAGCGTTGTTAAGAAAGATGATCAGATTATCATCTGGGCGCATTACGAAAATGCTTCGGATTATTCACTCGGCCGTGCAGTCTGCATTTCGGGAACTCCGGGAAGCGGAGAATATTTTACGTACCACGGTTCGTTTCAACCGGAAGGAAATGACAGCCGCGACATGACGTTCTTTGAAGATACGGACGGAACCGGTTATATAGTCTCTGCTTCGGACACAAATACGAATCTGAGAATTTATCGTCTGACGTCCGACTGGACGAATGTGGATACCACCTTCCAATCGATAGTTGTATGTGAAAATCAGAACAGGGAAGCTCCGTCGCTTATTAAACAGAACGGCTGGTACTATCTCTTTTCGTCTGCCGCGGCGGGCTGGTATCCGAGTGCTGCGAAATATATTTCGGCACAAAGTATTTCGGATCTTGCCTATGCCGATCTTCGTGATATCGGCAACACACAGACGTTCGGCGCTCAGTCGGGCGGCGTAACAAAAATTGGCAGTCGATACGTTATGATGGCCAACCGCTGGAGCGGCGGTTGGGCAACTCCTGATCCGGTGCTTTCTGCACTCGGAGAATGGTCTTCACAGCGTATGCTGCCGATGTCTCTGAGCGTCGGGTATGCTTTCTATGATTATTATTACAACGTAAAGTATAACTGTGATTCCGAAATCGTCATACCGGTTCAAAAAGGCAGGAATCTGTCTCAGAATCAGGATGTCAGTTTAAGCGACTCCGGACAGACGGGGTATACACCGGAAAAGGCAAACGACGGCGTTTCCTCCGATTCAGACAATTATTATAACCCGAGCGCCACTTCCGGTACTTACGATTACGTCGCGGATCTTGGCTCGAAATGCAAAATAAGCGAAGTTGATGTAACATTCCGCGTGTATAAGGGATCGGAAGTGTACAATACTTATACGATTGACGGAAGTACGGACGGGAGTACGTGGACGACGATAAAGGATAAGTCGGACAATACGGTCATCGGTTTTAATGAAAATATTATTGACGATACCGGTACATACCGGTACGTAAGGCTGCATGTTACGGGCGTTTACAGGGCAAGCAACAACAGCAGTCTCGACGCAAGCTGGGTACGCGGTATACACGAATTCAGCGTGTACGGTACGTACAACTGACAAAATACAGGGATATTAATATGAAGTTACAACGTATGAAAAATATTTTTGCAGCAGTGTGTGCAATGCTGCTAATAAGCATGCAATTGTTGTCGTGTGAAAATCTGGACGGTTCATATGAAGATACGATAGCTCCGACGCACGTTACGGATTTTACTGCAGGAAACTGTGACGGGTCGGTCGTTCTTGCATGGTCGGATCCAACAGACAAGGATTTCAGCAGTGTGCTTATTAAATGCGGCGATGATTCTGCATCCGTCGCAACCGGCGTAGAAACGTATACATGGTCCGGGCTTACGAACGGTACTACGTACACATTTTATGCATATGCAGTAGATAAAAACGGAAATCTTTCGACTGTAAAGAAGGCTGTCGGAGTTCCCGCAAGTATCAGCACCCTTTCCGTATCCGACGTACTTGTTCATCCGGGAAATACCGAAGCGACAGTTACGTGGACGGAGCCGTCATATGCACTGCTCGAAATAAAAGTAAGCGGCGACAATATTACAACGCAGTATGTTGCCGCCGGAACGGGATATTGTACAATTTCCGGCTTGACGAATGAAACATCGTATACCGTGGATATTACGCCGGTGGATTCTCTCGACACCACGAAGACAGGTTCTGCAACTACGGTTGTCGTAACACCTCAGGTAATTTCCGAAACAAGCGCCGAAGACTGGGTGCTTGTTTATTTCAAATCGGACAGCAGTCCGTCAGTGAGTTCGACCAATATTTCATACAACTCGTTATGGCTCGGTTCAAGTACCGACGGTGTTAATTATACTGCCTTAAGCGACAGCCCGGTATTGACAATCGACTCTGCAATCGGAAACGGCGGTCAGTGCATCCGCGATCCTTTTATTCTGAGAAAAAATGACGGTTCGTTCGTTCTGCTTGCTACTGACTGGACCCCGTTCGGCGGAAGCACAAGTACTTCGTATGCATCCGTTACTACGAGTTACTGGTCGACAGTAAGTCCGTGCCTTGTTATTGCAGATTCCAAGGATCTAATAACGTGGACGAATGAACGCTGCATCGACGTTGCAAAGCTCAGCAGTTCCTTTGTAACGTCCAGAGGTTCTCAGATGCATGCATGGGCGCCCGAAGCCTTTTGGGATAGTTCGCTGCAGAAGTATGGCGTCATCTGGTCAGGCAATGGTTCTCTTACGGACAGTACGGACACAATAAACAGAACATATGTCAGTTACACCACTGATTTTACCACGTTTGAAGATCCCGTGCTGTTTTATGAATACGACGCAAGCGGAAGTACCGTTTCGGAAATCGACGCGACTATAGCAAAAAGCGGGAGTACATACTACATGTTCTTCAAGGACGAAGGAAGCGGAAAGGATATAATCGGAGCAAGTTCTTCGTCTCTTGATCCGGAATCGTTTAGTCTCCTGAACAGCGGCGCATATGTTTCACGCACTACAACTCAGAGTTCGAGCCGCTATGTAGAAGGGCCGTTTGTAGTGAATGTTGACGGTACGTGGTGGCTGTTCGTAGACCACTATGGTTCCACTTCGACTACCAGTACGGCGAACTTTTACGGCTATTCGACGACGGATATGTCGTCGAATCCTTCTGTTTCGGGAAACTGGACGGAACATCAGAACGACGGTACCTATTCGTTTCCTGCGGGAGTTCGCCACGGAAACACTGTCCGCGTAACTTCGGCGGAACTTGCGGCGCTTCAGGCTGCGGAGTGGTAACGGGTACGGAACAACAGCCGGAGAACTTCCCCGGTCAAAAAAACAATGGAAATAGATACAAAAATCAGGGTATTAATATCGAATGAGTGAAAATACTATATATATAGAAGATTTTACAATGCCGTAGTTTGGTGGTATCATATTTTATGAAAAGGTTTTCAAAAAAAAGGAGCTGAATATGCCAAAATCACTTGCTGTCAATAACGTAAAAAAGTACCGGACCCTGATTTTGATGTGCGTTCCGGCAATCATTTTTTTCATAGCGTTCAGCTATGCGCCGCTGCCGGGGCTGTATGTTGCGTTCGTAAAATTCAACTACGGCGCAGGAATTTTTAAAAGCAAATTTATCGGGCTCGACAATTTCAGATTTCTTTTCGAGTCGGGAAAACTTTGGATGCTTACGCGGAATACAATCCTGTACAATTTTGCGTTTCTTATTCTGGACAACATTCTTGCAGTTTGTTTTGCGATCCTCATAAACGAGATTTCGAAGCGGCGATTTAAAAAGACGGCGCAGACTATCATGCTGCTGCCGTATTTTATTTCGGCCGTTCTCGTTGGTCTGCTTGTCTACAATATTTTCAACTACGATTACGGATTTTTAAACAGGGTTCTTACGTGGATGGGCGTTCCGCGCTGGGCTCCGTATTCAAATCCGAAGGCGTGGCCCGGCCTGATTATTCTTATTCAGCTGTGGCAGTGCACCGGCTACAATACGATTGTTTATTTTGCTGCAATCATGTCGATTGACTCCGAGGTCATTGAGGCCGCACGCATAGACGGCGTCAACGCGTTTCAGCGTATCTGGTATATTACGCTTCCGTACCTTAAACCCACGCTTATCATTCTGATTCTTTTTGCAATGGGCGGCATTGTCCGCGGCAATTTCGGTCTTTTTTACAATATTGTAGGCCGCAATTCAATTCTGTATCCGACGACTGATATTATTGAAACGTACGTGTATCGTGCGACAGTGAATGACTTTAATTTTTCGACTGCAAGCGCAGTCGGTCTGTATCAGTCGGTCATAGGATTCGTGCTTGTCATGCTCTGCAACAGGGCGATAAAGACAATCGAACCCGACTATTCACTGTTCTGATTTAAGGAGATTATTTTGGTACAAAAGACATTTTCAGATTATCTGGTGGAGCGCGTAGCGATGATTCTCATCGCTGTTTTTGCGGTACTTTGCATTTTTCCGTTTCTTCTTATTCTCGGTACGTCGTTCAGCTCGGAAGACGTCGTGCGGGTGAAGGGATTTTCAATCGTACCTGAAGGATTTACTTTTCAGGCATACAGAATGATATTTAAAAACGGAAAAATTCTGCTCGGTTCGTACATCGTTACCATAATAATGACGGTGACGGGCACGACAATCGGACTCAGTATTATTTCCATGACGGGATATGCGCTTCAGCGCAAGGATTTTCCGTATAGGAACATAATTTCATTTTTTATTTATTTTGCAAGCCTCTTTTCAGCCGGACTTGCGCCGTATTATCTGCTTATGGTCCGTGGATATCACCTGAAGGATAATTATCTCGCAGTGCTGCTCCCGCTTCTTATGTCTCCCTGGCTTATTATACTTATGAAGAATTACGTAAAATCAGTTCCGGCCGAAATAACCGAATCGGGGAAAATCGACGGCGCGGGTGACTTTCGTATTTTCAAAAGCCTTATATTCCCAATGCTTACGCCGGCGCTTGCGACGATCGGACTGTTTCTTGCGCTCGGATACTGGAACGAGTGGTATCAGTCGTCGCTTTTTTTGAGCGCACGCATCGTTTATAAACCGCTCCAGTACATGCTGTACCAGATTATCAATCAGGTTGCTTATTTGAAAAATTCAATAGCGGGTGCATACGTGAGTTTCTCCGATTTTCCTGAGGAGACGCTGAAGATGGCGACCGCCGTCGTTGCGACGGGTCCTATTATTCTTGCGTATCCGTTTGCACAGAAATATTTTATTTCAGGTATTACCGTCGGATCCGTTAAAGGGTGAAAATTATTAATGCTGACAGGAGAATGAGTGATTGCGGACAATTATGCAGCAATCATGAATGTCTCGTATTGAAAACAAAGCGGAGCTTTGTTGACTTTTTATAGGGGGCTGTATGAAAAAAATTAAATGTGTGTTCGCAGCATCAGTATCCGCACTGCTTATCGCAGGGCTTGCTGCATGCGGCGGAAAGTCCGGGACATCCGCGGGAAAGGCGGATACGTCAAAACATGTCGTCGTCACGTACATGACGACGGGAAACAAACCAACGAACGGCGCTACGGAAGAGATGCTCAAAAAACTTAACGCCATTCTTACGGAAAAGGTCAATGCCGAACTCCGGATTTACTACATTCCGTGGACGGATTATCTTACGAACTACAATCTGACGCTTGCGCAAATGGACGGATCGGTGGACCTTGTCGGTACGGCTTCGGACTGGCTCGATGCATGGAAAAATGTTAAGACGGGTGCGTTCCTCCCGCTTTCGGAAGACATGCTTAAGGAGTATGCACCGAAAACGTGGGCAGGCGTTCCGAAAGAACACTGGGATATGTGCAAAAGCAACGGGCAGATTTATCTGATGCCGGAAGACAATTACGCACAGTGGATTAACCACGGTTTCATGTACAGGGGCGACTGGGCAAAGGCAGCGGGACTTAACGGCGTGCACAGCTGGGAGGATCTTACGAAATATTTTGAATATGTGCGCAAGTCAAAGCCCGATGTGATTCCGTGGGACAGCGACGCCGCGTCGAGTACGTATCACGGTGAAGGATATATTTCGTCAAAATCGAACTACATACCGCTCGACGGTATTTCTTCGTATCTTATGTTCGGTGTCCGCCGCAGCAATCTGAAGAAACTGTATTCGCCGTTTCTTGAAGGAAACGAGCTTGTCGAATATGCAAAGCTTATGAAGCAGTGGGATTCGATGGGAGTCTGGAAAAAGGACGTTCTCAACAACACAAGCGACAACAGATCGGAATTTTATCTCGGACAGACGTCTGCGGACCAGCATCATACGCAGACGTGGTACACGACTGTACGCCCGGAAATGGACAAACGCCAGCCTGGTTCCGACGTCGGATTCTTCTGGTTCGGCGAGGAACAGGGAAACGTAACGACGATGACGATTACGCACGGCGCAATGGCTCTTTCCGCCGCTTCAAAGAATCCTGAACGCGCGCTTATGGTTTATGATCTTCTCCGCAACGACAAAGAATGCTATGATTTGTTCAATTACGGCATCGAGGGAAAACAGTACGTGCTCACGAAGGACGGATACCGCGACAGACCCGAAGGGTATACGGAAGACAAAGACGGAATCGTGACGGACTACTGGTGGGGAAGAAACGACAATCTTGAAATACGCGACGTACATGCCGCATGGGATAAGTTCGACGAAATCAGTAAGATTTACGACAAGGTGAAGATAGATTACCCGTACGGACAGATTGTCTGGGATGTGGACAATATAAACACGGAGCTTGCGAACATTTCCGACGTGTGGGCTAATTATATGGCGCGTATCTGTTACGGAAAGGTGAACGATCCTGCCGCATACGTTGCCGAATTCCGTTCTGCGCTCAAAAAAGCCGGCATCGACATTGTTATCGCGGAACTTCAGAGGCAGCTCGACGAGTTCAACGCGCAGAAGCAGTGAGTATTTAACAAAATATAAAAAAGTGATTTAAGCGGGTTGTCCCGAAAGTTTTTCGTACGGGGCAATCCGCTTTTTTGGAAGGACATATATGATTAAAAATTTAAATGATGAGTGGCGTTTCTCGCTGCAGACTGAAAATGAAAAAAATGTTCCGGTCGAAAAGGAACCGTGGGACAGGGGATGCGACGACTCCTCATGGCAAAAGGTCCGCGTTCCCCACGACTGGGCGGTGGAACATCCGTTCAACAGGGCGAATTCGAGCGGCACGGCGTATCTTCCCGGAGGAACGGGCTGGTACCGCTGCCGATTTAAAACGACCGGAGAATTTATTAACAAACGCGTGGAACTCTGCTTCGGCGGCGTGTACAAGCGCTGTAAAGTGTGGTGCAACAGTTATTATCTCGGTTCATGGAAAAACGGCTACACGAGTTTTTCGTTCGACATAACGCAACAGTTGAAACCTGCCGGCGGGGATAACTGCATTGCGGTGAACGTGAATCATGCCGACATTGCGGATTCCCGGTGGTATACCGGTTCAGGCATTATGCGCCCGGTGTACCTGAAAGTGTCGGGAATGCAGCATTTTACCGACGACGGTATTCTTTTTTATGCTGAGAAAAATAATAAAATCCACATCCGGGCGCAGATACGAAACGATGCGTCCGATACAAAAGAATATACGGTAACCGCACGGCTCCGGAATGATTCCGGTGAAGTTGTGTTCAGCGGAACGCAGTCCCTGAACATTCCCGCCGGCGAAAAATCATGTGCGGAGTTCTCCGGCTCTGTCGACAATCCCGTGCTGTGGTCGCCCGACAATCCGTATCTGTACGCGCTTACGACTACAGTTTCGGACGGTGATGAAGCGAGCGACACTGACGAGCGCAACGTCGGCATCCGCACGATAGTTTTCGACAGCGGCAAAGGGTTCTTCTGCAACGGAAAATCGTACAAACTCAAGGGCGTGTGCGTACATGAAGACGCCGGCTGTCTCGGGAACGCGGTGCCCGCATGTGTGTGGGAATACAGGCTGCGAAAACTTAAGGAGGCCGGCTGCAATGCTGTCCGTATGAGCCATAATCCGCACGCGGAAGAGCTGTACGATTTGTGCGACATGCTCGGATTTTTCGTTATGGATGAAATTTTCGACGAGTGGGAAAATCCCAAGAATAAATGGCGGCAGGGGCATAACGTGTATCCGCCGGGCCATGAGGGATACTATGAGGATTTTCCGGAATGCTGGAAAAAAGACGTCCGGTCGTTCGTGCTGACTCACCGCAATCACGCGTGCGTCGTACTGTGGAGCATCGGAAACGAAATCGACTATCCGAACGATCCGTACTGCAGTCCGAAGTTCAGGGAAATGGTCGGCAACAACGACGCTTCGAAGCCGGCGGCGGAACAGCTGTATAATCCCGACCATCCGGACATCGGCCGTCTGCCGGTCATTGCGAAAATGCTGGCCGACGAAGTACGCAGATACGATACGACGCATCCGGTAACAATGGCGATTGCGTTCCCTGAACTTTCCGGTTCCGACGCTCTGTTCGGCTGCCTCGACGTTATCGGTTATAACTATAAGGAGCAGTTTTATGAAAATGACCACGAACGGTATCCCGAAAAACCGCTCATCGGCAGCGAAAACAGTCACGGATACGCGCAGTGGAAAGCTGTCACGGATAACGATTACGTCGCCGGACAGTTTCTCTGGACCGGCATAGATTATCTCGGCGAAGCAAAAGGCTGGCCGGTTCACGCGTCTCCTTCGGGCATTCTCGATATGGCGGGTTACGAGAAGACTGAATATTATTTCCGTAAGAGTCTGTGGTTGGACTCACCGTTTGTGTACGCTGCAACGTCGCTTCATGGACAGAACGTGTTTCTGCACAACTGGAATTATGTGAGCGGCGAGCAGATTGACGTGCGTGTTTATACAAGCGCATCATCAGCCAGGCTGATTCTCAACGATAAAATATGTGCCGAGGGCGGGAAGAACGAAAAAGGGTATATTGAATTTTCCCTTCCGTTCGAGAACGGCGTGCTTTGCGCTGAGGTATCAGACACGGTACGGGATGAAATTGTTACGACTCAGGCAGCGTGCAGGATGAAGACGCTCCTTCATACCGGCGGCGACATGCAGTTCATCGAGGTTCACATGACCGACGATTTCGGCAACGAAGTGGTCACCGACAGTTCTCTTGTCCGCGTGACGGTCGAAGGCGCGGGCACGCTTGCGGGAATTGAGAACGGCGATACCGCGGACGTGACGGAATATGCTGCGGATTATCGCCACGTATACAATGGAAGATTCATTGCATATATCCGTCCCTGCGGCAGCGGTGAAATAATAGTGCGTTTCGACAGTGCCGGGAAAAAAAGTGAAGAAGTGCGCTATCGGAATTAGTAACTTTTCTGATACAGACCTGTTATTTTTGATATATAATTATTGCATTCACGTAAAACACGTGTTATCATAGTAAGAATAGTGAGGCGGTACATGAACGAAACTGTTATTGTAGATGTGAATCAAAAAAAGTCGACTATAAGCCCCGATATATACGGTCATTTCTCCGAACATCTGGGCCGCTGCATTTATGGCGGATTCTGGGTCGGGGAAAAATCCCCTGTTCCGAACGTGAACGGATACAGGAAAGACGTTCTGAAGGCTTTTAAGGATATTGCAATTCCGAACCTCCGGTGGCCGGGCGGATGTTTCGCCGACGAATATCACTGGAAGGACGGAATCGGTCCGAAGGAAATCCGCAAGCGAATGATAAACACACACTGGGGCGGAGTCGTAGAGGACAACAGTTTCGGCACGCACGAGTTTATGGGATTGTGCGATGAACTCGGCTGTAAACCGTATATCTGCGGAAACGTGGGAAGCGGAACTGTGCAGGAAATGGACGAATGGGTCGAGTATATGACGTTCTCAGGCGAATCTCCCATGTCGAAACTCCGTGAACAGAACGGACGGAAAGATGCGTGGAGGCTGCCGTTTTTCGGCGTCGGCAACGAGAACTGGGGATGCGGCGGGAATATGCGTCCTGAATTTTACGCCGACCAGTACCGCAGGTTTCAGACGTACGTCCGTCAGTACGGGCCCGATAAAATACTCAAGATTGCAGGAGGCCCGAACGTTGACGATTACAACTGGACCGACGTGCTTATGCGCAATGCTCACTGGCTTATGGACGGACTGAGTCTGCATTATTATACGTACGAATACCGCTGGGAAGACAAGCGGCCTGCGACCGTGTTCGACGACGAGGGCTGGTACCGCGTCATGAAGAATGCGTACCGCATGGACGAACTTGTCCGCAGACACGGTGAAATCATGGACAAATACGATCCGGCAAAGCGTGTGAGTCTTGTCGTCGACGAGTGGGGCTGCTGGCATCAGGTGGAACCGGGAACAAATCCGGGATTCCTGTATCAGCAGAACACCGTGCGCGACGCGCTCGTGGCGGGAATAGAGCTTAACATTTTCAACAATCACAGCGACCGCGTGCGGATTGCGAACATTGCACAGGCGGTGAACGTTCTGCAGGCTCCTGTTCTCACCGAAGGCGATAAAATCGTACTAACTCCGACATGGCACGTTTTCCACATGTACAAAGCGCATCAGGGCGGAACGCTGCTCGGTGCAACGTGCGCGACTGCGGCTGCGGGCACCGGAGACATTTCCGTTCCGGCTCTCAACGTTTCCGCTTCCGTGAAGACTGCCAGCGGCGCCGATACGTATACGGTGACGCTCTGCAACACGGACGTTAATAAATCCCGCACCGTTAATATCGGTCTCGCGGGGCTTGCGAAGAATATTACGAAGGCCGAAGGACAAGTCGTTACGTCGGGCGACGTGCACGATATGAATACGTTCGACAAATCTGATACTGTGACGGAAAAAACGATCGGCGTGAAAATAACGGAGCGGGACACCGTGTCGATAGAGATGCCGGCTCATTCCGTCGCTGCAGTCACCGTTTATGCCTGAACGATGCGTACGCTGCGAGCTGGAAAAGCTGCAGTCGCTCATGACCCCCGCGTATATCGCGGAGGTCGTGGCCGGTCTGCCGGAAGAAAAAGGCGTAACTGCCGATAAATCCGAATATGAACGGCGCATGAACGTGTGCGGAACGTGCGAAGCCTTTTCGGGCGGAATGCTCTGCACATACAGCGGAAGCTATCCGGCTTACAGGGCGCACGTGCTTGCAAGCCTTTGTCCGTATCCCGGCAGCGACAAATGGAAAAATACTGATTTTTAGAAGATTCGGAAAATAATAATTATGAAAACAAAAATTACCGTGGAAAAAGAGTTTACGCTTGCTCAGGTAAGCGATAAACTGTTCGGTTCGTTTATCGAACATCTGGGCCGCGCCATCTATACAGGAATTTATGAGCCAGGGCATCCGCTCGCAGACGAGCAGGGATTCCGCAGGGACGTCATTGAAATGGTCAAGGAGCTGCACATACCGCTCGTCCGCTATCCGGGCGGAAATTATCTTTCGGGATACGACTGGAAGGACGGAATCGGTCCGCGCGACAAACGTCCTGCGCGTCTCGACATTGCGTGGCACTCCATTGAACCGAATCAGATAGGCATAGACGAGTTTTACGACTGGACGAAAAAAGCGGGTACCGCAATCATGGGTGCGGTCAATATGGGAACAGGGACCCCGCGCGATGCCGCGGAACTCGTCGAGTACTGCAACTTTCCGGGCGGAACGTACTGGAGCGATCTGCGTAAAAAGAACGGACACGCCGAACCGTACGGCATAAAGACGTGGTGCATCGGAAACGAAATGGACGGTCCGTGGCAGACGTGTCATCTGGAGGCGGCGGATTACGGCAAGAAAGCCCGGGAAACCGCAAAGATGATGAAATTCACCGACAACTCAATCGAGTGCGTCGTGTGCGGAAGTTCTTCGACTTCCATACCGACGTATCCGGAATGGGACCGCATCGTCCTCGAATATACGTACGACAACGTCGATTACATTTCGATTCACCGCTATTTTGAAAATTCAGGCGACGATGATGATTTCCTTGCGTCGTTCTGCGATATGGATAATTTTATTAAAACGTCGTGCGCTGCCGCCGATTACGTTAAGGCGCTTAAACGCAGCAGCAGGACGATGTATCTGTCGTTCGACGAATGGAACGTATGGTATCAGAGGAACATGCAGGAGCACCCGTGGCTTACCGCGCCGCGGATTCTTGAGGACCATTACTCGCTGCTCGACGCGCTGGTGCTCGGCGGCATGGCGATTACGCTGCTTAATCACGCGGACCGCATAAAAATAGCCTGCCTTGCGCAGCTTATCAACGTTATTGCGCCTATTTTTGCGGAACCGGGAAAAGGCGCATACCGTCAGACGATCTACTGGCCGTTCCGCGACGTGTCGGTTTTCGGGCACGGAACGGTGCTCACGCCAGTCGTGCGTACCGCGAAGAAACTGACCAAAAAATACGGTGAAGTCCCGGCCGTTGTTTTCTCGGTCGTGTACGATGAAGAATCCGGCGAGGTGACCGTGTTCGCTTTGAATACAGACAAAAAGGAAACGTCAGAGACCGAAATCAGTCTTGCGTCTTTCGGTAAGACGAAGATGTTCTACCGCACCGAAATGACGGGCACCGACCTTTCGCAAAAGAACTCGCTTGAAACTCCCGATGCAGTCATGTCACGTCCGGCAGAACTTGTACAGTCGGACAACAGTTCGTACACCGTACAGCTGAAACCCGCGTCGTGGAATGTTCTGCGGTTTAAAATCGAAAAATAATTTCTGAAATTCCGGTACTCCTGAAAAAAGACCGGTCCGCATCGAGTGCAGGCCGGTCAAAATAAGGAGGTGGGGGGAATGCAACCCTGCATTCCTGCCTTGCAGCAGCTTTCGAATATGCAAAGCTGCCTGATATATATTCTATTTTGAAATCAATTCAATAACCGTCACGGAACCGGCTTTTGCCGTATACGTGAACGACGGCGCAATGCCTTTTATTATTTCCGTTACGGGGACGATTTTTTCCGGTTCTTTGAAAGAATTTTCCGTGTCGCGTGCGCCCGAAAGTACCGTCGCCGTTCCTTCCTTCGACAGCGCTTTTGCATTGTTCAGGTTAATCAGAATGTCCTTCGGTTTTTCCGCAATATTAACAATTTTGATGATGATGCGTCCGTCGTCAGTTTCGCCGATGTGCGCGTAGACAGGATCAAAACTTTTAATATCCTGAACCGTGTGCATAAGCTGACCGTCCAGGTAACAGCTGATTGTCTCGCCGCGCACTTCGATTCTGATGTTGTACCACTGACCCGCGACGAGATTCAGCTGCTTTGAATCGCTTACGACGCTGCGGGCGTCCGCCGTTCCCTTTTCAATACATGATACGGTGTTTCCCCATCCGCCCATATTCCACCAGTAAAGCGATTTTCCGTTTACGCCGAACATAATGAGGAATCCTTCCATGCCGCCGGTTTTCTGCGCCTGCAGCGTGTACGTATAGTTGTTCACGCCCGGATTCTTGAGAACAGCGCGGACGTTCACGTCGCTGGAAGTCTGCACGAACGTTTTTCCGTTCTGCGACCACGACCCGGTCTGCTGGTCAAAGTCGCCGATAGTGCCGGCGTTCGAATCGTAGACAGTTTTACCGGTGTCGTCGTCGACAACCTTGACGTCTTTGAACTGCGCCGTCGTCGACCACGTTCCGAGACCGACTGTGCCGCCTATGTACGATTTCGTTTTTTCCGCCGATGCGATGTCGAGCGTGTATTTTACCGTGCGGTCCGATTTCTTTGTCATGAACATTTTCTGCACGTAATAGTCGGGTGTGCCGTACACCTGCGTGTTGTTGAACCATATCATGTCGGGAATCCACTGCGTGCTGCCGTCCTTCGCGAAGAGCGGCGCGTACGAGGCGAGCTCGATTACGTCGCCGTTGCGTTCGATGCCCGTCATGTATGCCGCTTCGGAAAGCGCCGCGTACATGTTGTTGCGTTTACCTTCCGACTGAGAAGCAAATTCACCTATATATACTTTTGCGCCGCTGCGGTCGTATTCGTCGTACCGGTGTGTGTTCGTAAGGAACCACTCGGGCGTTGTGTAGTAGTGCTCGTCGACGAGGTCCACAAGATTCCGCATAATCGAAGCCTGGGACCACGCGCTGTCGAATTCGACACCCGATTCTTTGTAGCCTGCGCCGAGAATCAGTTTGATTTCCGGATGCGTGTCGCGAAGCTCTTCGGCAAATTCCCGGTAACGCGTGAAATAATTATTTCCCAGATTTTCGTTTCCTATTTCGAGGTATTTCATGTTGAACGGTTTCGGATGCCCCATATCGGAGCGGAGTTTGCCCCATTTTGTGGTAACGCCGCCGTTTGCAAATTCTATAAGGTCGTTTGCATCCTGCACCCATTCGTCGATGTCCGCCATACCGACGAGCTGCTGCGTGGGGCCTTCGAACGTCATGCCGCAGTTGATAACCGGAACAGGTTCCGCACCGAGGTCCTCGCAGAGGCGGAAATATTCGTAGAAACCGAGTCCGTTCGACATGTGGTATCCCCAGAAGTTCTCGTTCTCCTTCCGTTCTTCAACGGGACCGACGGTATCCTTCCAGCGGTATGCGTCGGCAAGCGTGCGTCCTTCAATAACGCAGCCGCCCGGAAAGCGCATAAAACCCGGTTTCATCTCTTCGAGCTTCTTCGCGAGGTCGGTCCGCAGACCGTTCGGTTCGTTTTTATACGTCTGCGCGGGGAAGAGGGAAACTACGTCGAAGTCGATTGTGCCTGCCTGATCCGCAAGGAGCACGAGGCGTCCTTTATCCGTTTCCGCGGACGATACAAGCTGATACTCGAATCGTTTCCATTCCTTTGTTATGCCGCTGATTTTTGCCGAAGCGACTGTCTTTTTGAACGATCCGTCGTCGGCGTAGACAGTTACCGAACTGATTGAACCGTCGGGGGAACGGAGATATACGGAACCGTTGTATGTCTTTCCCGCTTCAAACGTCATACCGCCGTATCCGCTGTTTGCAATACCCGTATCGGCAGCCTTCGCAGTCAGCTCTCCGTACACCGGGGTGTTTTCGTTGAGCGGATCGGCTTTTTTTACCCTGATACGGTCTTTTGCTCTGCCTGTTTTCGTGACGGCCGTCCATTTTTCAGTACCGAACTTGCTTTCGAAAGAACGGTTCTGAATCATTTCCGCATAAATGCCGCCGTCCGCACTGGAATTGATATCCTCAAAGAAGATACCGTATAGGTTTTTACCCACCGGCGTTTTCGGTGCGGAAAAGTCGGCATTCAGTGTCGCCGCCGGAGCTGCGTAGGCAGCAAGCGCTGTTCCGGCAGCCAGAGATGCGCATACTAACGCAATTTTAGCTTTCATAAATGCATATTCTCCTGAAAAAGTTGATATAAAATAAAAAAAGCAGAAACATGTTCACTGATAATCAAATAATGGGGCATAAAATTGCAGATGTCAAGGGTTAATTCTGGTAAAAATTGATAATTATCAACTTTTTTCTTGACATATTGATAAAGTCGACTTATTCTGATGATGTTCTATCAGGGATATTCGATGTAGTTCAATAAAAATTGATACATAAGAATTAACCGAAAAAACGTAAAAGAAAGAAGGAGTAAAACGTATGAAAAGAACAAGTATGTTTATGGCTGCCATAGCCGGTGCGTCGCTGCTGCTTGCTATGACTGGATGCGACATGGAAATCAGGGATAAGTATACACCTCCGGCTGTGTCATCTGTATATGTAGGCTTCGGCGGGGAAAATACTTTCAATGTTACGAATGTAACTGTCGACGGTACATCTCAGACCAGTCTGATTGATTCAAGCTTTGCACCATCTGCTTGGAATGCATTCAGCGAATTCAAGACAGTTTCTCTGGAAGCGGGGGAGACTGCTGTTTTCACATTTCTACAACCGACGCAGGGATCAGGTGCATATAATACATGGGGCCTGGCTTTCTATGATGATAATGATTACGGTGATTTCCTCCGCGGCGATAACTGGTTGAATTCATATTCCGATGCGGGATTCAGTGGTGCAAAATGGGTCAATGGTAATTCTTCAGCCAATGGAACGTATTCGAATGATTATACGTATCTGACCAGTGGGTCGCAGCTGCCTACAGATGCAACGGTTACACTGACTGTGACTTTTGACGGTACTGATGTCACTGTAACAGAGACCGTAAACGGTACGACTGCATACACGACATCTTCCGGTGCATGGTAATAGAGGAGAACAGACATGAACGCAAAAAAAATAATTTTTGGCGCAGCGGCGCTTGCTGCGGGTGCTGTGCTTTCCGCACAGACTGTTTCATTCCACGGCTATCTTGATTATACAAACTTTGCCGTCGGACAGGAAAATACGAATTTGGGAACGAACGACTGGACGGAAGCTTCTGCCGAATACGGTTCGTTCTATAACGGACGAACGGAACTTAACATGAGCGTTACGGCCGCCAACTTCCTGTTCAACGTAGGTATCCGCCTCGATTCGGGAGGAAATTCATGGTACAACCTGTACCACGATGTTACGCAGACTGTGATAACTGCTGATGATGAATCAGGTTCCAGTTTTACAACATCTTATGCGTCAACTCCGTTCCATCAGATGAACATCCGCGCCAGCTTCCTGAACGACCAGATTTTCGTCTATACCGGACGCTTTGAGGAGTGGAATGCGGGCTATATTTTCAACGGCTATGCGCTCGGCGGTCAGAACATCCGCAATCTTGCAGACCGCGACAACGGTCAGCATCTTACTGCTGTTGAATACTGTCCGCAGTTCCTCAACGGATTTAAGATTCTTGCAGGTCTTCCGATCCTTCCCGGTTCCGGCAACGGCGTGAATTATTTGACGGCAAATCAGTGGCAGTATCTTTACAAGAAAGTTAAACTCGTTGCACAGTATAAAACTCCGACGGGAATTACGTTCAACGGCGGCTGGAGACCGGGAACGTATTATACAGGTATTTATGCCTATGATTCCGCAGACGGTGCAACGACTAATTACTTCGGTGAAGCATATGTTCAGGCCGACATGCCGTACCTTGTTCCGAATGTACCGCTCAACGCGTCGTTCGATCTGCGCTACCGCAAAAATGACACGGTCGACAAGGAAGTATTCGCATATTATCTCGGCGTATCAGGTCAGGTAAAGCCCTTTTCCAATCTGACTGTAAACTTTGAGGACCGTCTTTTCTACGCGGACGATCATTACATTGCAACGAACGAGAAACTCGTTTACGACATTCTCGGGCTCAACGCGGCGTACACATTCGCCGGAACACCGTATCAGATCGGTATGCAGCTTAACACGATGTACGCTCAGGATGCGAACGGCAGTGCATTTTCCGGTGACAGTACCGCTACTTGCCGCGTAGACAGCGACTGGTACGACGATTTGGCGATGTCTTCCGACTGGATGGATACGGCAGATCAGCCCGGTTCAGGAAGTCCGGGGCGTTACTTTACAATTTACGGGTACCCGTATGTTCAGAAGAACTTCGCCAACGGCTATGCGCGTACCGGAATCGAGGTACAATATTCACGCTTCTCGACGTCGAAAACGACGGAAGGAATTACGTACCGCGTTCCTGTCGCAATGTGCTTCTGGTTCTAGTCAGAAAGTTTGACATTCTGCCAAACTTTCTTCTGCGGGTTTTTCTTAGAGCAGAGTACTTCTGCAATGAAAAATCCGCGTTATGCTGCGGCCCGTCGTTCATGACGGGAATTATTAATAACTTTTAGGGAGGTTCGTAACATGAAAAAGATTCTTACCGGCATTATGTGTACTGCTGCTGTTCTTGCATTCACAGGCTGCGGTACGACGAAAGAGGCTGGTGCCGCTGGCGGAGCAGGTGGCGATATTCCGCCTGCACTCAGTATTTACAATTTCGAGCAGCCGATTGAAGACGGAGATATTTCCGACGCTTCAGGAAACGAACTGCCCGGCTATGCCGGCGGCGACGGCACGCTTACCGACGGAAAATTCGGTAAGGCAATGGTCTTCAACGGTTCCGACTGCTACGTTACGCTCGACGAGAGTGTGTTCGACAGCGACGAATTTACGTTTGCCGCGTGGGTGAAACCCGATATGTGGAAGGATTGGTCACGTATCCTCGATATCGGCGACGGTGCCTCATCGGATTTGTGGCTCGGGTATGCAGGCGTTGAACATCAGCTTCGTCTCGATGTGTTCGGGCCGCAGGGAGCGGCCGTTACGCTGCTTGCTGCAACTCCGGCAGCGGGTCAGTGGACTCACGTTGCGGTAACGCTCGGCAATGGAAAGGCGAGTCTTTATGTGAACGGAAATCTTATCCAGCAGGTGCCGTGCGCGAACAAACTCTCCGGTTTTGTTCACGGACAGGCGTATGTCGGCCGTTCGAACTGGAGTGCCGATCCGCTGTTCGCCGGTGCAGTGGATGAAATTTACATTTCGGGCACGTGCGCTTCCGGCAAACAGATCAAAGCAATCATGAAGGGACTTCCCGCCGCAAAATAATGCAGCAGGAAAGGTGCTGCATTATGGTATACACGGTAAACCAACGGACCGTGTATACCTCTTTTTGTTAAATAAAACAACAGGCAGGTAAAAGATATGCACATTTTTTTTAAACAGCATTCACATAATTTTTTAATAAAAACGGCTGCTTCGTTTCTGCTGTGCAGCCTGGCAACGGTTCCTCTCTTTTCCGAAACTGATTCGTTTGGTATTTCCTATCCGGAACGCCCGGCCGACACGATGCTTATGCAGTCTGCTGCAATTGCGGATACGAAGCTGTGGGGGTATCTCAACGGTCATGATCCTGCCATATATAAAGACGGAAACACATACTGGGTGTTTTCGAGCGACGTCGCCGTAGGACGCGCTCCCACGCAAGGACTGCAGGTTCGTAAATCAACGGATCTTGTTAATTGGGAGTATGTCGGAACCGCGCTTGACGGCATCCCGAAGCCGGCCCGCGATTATTCAGGGGCTTCCGCACTGTGGGCTCCCGACGTCATCAAACTTGGAAAAAAATATTATCTGTATTATGCGGCGTCTAAAATGGGGTCGCAGACGTCCTGCATCTGCTATGCGACGGCGGATAAAATATCGGGACCGTGGGAAGATCACGGAATTATTTACAAATCGGACTATACAAGCGACGAGAACGCGATCGATCCGGGCGTTTTTTTCGACAACGATAGAAAATTGTGGATGGTGTACGGATCGTTCTTTGACGGTATTCATCTTATTAAAATGGATGAAAAGACCGGACTGCCTGCCGAAGACGGGCCGGGGAAAATTATAGCAACGCGCGGCGACAGCACAGGGGAAGAAGGGCCTTACATCGTTTACAACCCCGGGTTCAAAAAATATTATCTGTTCGTGAGCTACGATTCGCTTTCAAGCGACTACAACATCCGCGTGGGGCGTGCGGATTCTGTCGAAGGTCCGTATTACGATATTCTCGGTCAGAAAATGACTGACTATCCGTACAGCGACGACGTGCCGGACGACGTGGAGATTATCTCGGCGAACGTAGGGTACAAGCTCATGGGCGGATTTGCGTTTAAAAACGGTGAAGGCTGGGCTGCGCCCGGACACAATTCAGTCCTCAACGACAACGGCGAATGGTATGTCGTACACCATGCGCGCATCGAGCGCGACAAAAACTGGGCGTTCCTCAACGTACGTAAACTGCTGTGGTCCGACGACGGCTGGCCTATGGCGTCTCCTGAACGCTATGCGGGAGAAAAGGAACAGAAGATTCCTGAGGATGCCGTCGGCGGCAGATGGGAATTTCTTGAACACGCGCGCTGTGCGATTTTCGACGCTGCGTCAAAAGAGGCGAATTTGATGCCCGATAAAACTGTGGCGGGCGGATATACCGGTTCCTGGGAGAAGACGGGCGACTACAGCATGAAGATTACGATTACCGATGAAGACGGAAACGAAGCCGAAATAAACGGGAAACTACTGCCTTCATGGGACTGGGAAAACGGCCGGCGGTGCATCGTGTTTACGGGAATAGATCAGAACGGGCAGGCATGGTGGGGAAAACGTACGGGAAAACCGGCTAAGCGGAAATAGACGGAACGATGGAGAAAACTCATGAAAGTAAAAATAACAAATTTAATCAGTATGTGCATTCTGATATCCGCCGGTGTGATGACTGCCGGTTGTCGGAATGCGGCAGGCAGCGGAACTACGAACGACAGCGACGACAATATTACCAGCGGTCTCGACGATATTGTTTCAACAAAATATACGACTGCTACGACGAACGCTACGACTCAGGCGAAGTGGGGTGCGCTCAACTGTCATGACCCGAAACTGTTTCAGGACGACGACGGTACGTACTATGTGTATTCGACCGACGCGTCGATAGGCAATGCTCATAAGACAGGACTCCAGGTGCGCAGTTCGTCGGACCTGGTGAACTGGACGTGCAAAAGTTCTTCCGCAATTCAGGGAAACTGGGATCCCGACATGCTTACAGCTACAGGCGAGGTTGCGAACGGTACGACAGAAACATCGGGCAGTAATTCGAGCTACACGGCAACGACTTGGGCGCCCACAGTTATTAAGCAGAACAGTAAATATTATATGTTCCACGGAATTATTACCGACAACGTAAAAGGGTTCGACAGCACCAATGAAAAAGGTCCGACCGCGTGGATAGGTCTTGCTGTTGCGGACAGTCCGACGGGGCCGTTTAAACCGGCTCACGAGTACGATTCGTCGGCGTATACAAATTCAACGCTTGTGCGCTATGCGTGGAATACGCCGACAGAAGGCATGTCGGCATATATCGGCGGCGAAATGACAAAGATGACGGTGAACAGCATAACGACGACGACTGACAGCGGTACGACGACTGATTCAACCGAGAAGACACTTGCAGCTACGGGAAACTGGTATGACGTTTCGACGACGGCGTATTCCGGTGTAACGGGACTGACAGGTGATTTTACCGTTAAGTACGACATTACGCTCGACGACGTCGGCGCCAGCAACTATCAGAAATGGTCGTTCGCTCTTGTCGACAACGACACAAAAGCAGGCTGGTATCTGCGCGCTGATGACTGGACGAACGATTTTACGCCGAACAGCGGAATAAATAATAATATGTACGGCTACGGCAATTCTTCAAGCGGTACGAATCTGAGAGTATCCACGACATGCAATTACTCCTGGACGAGTACTGGCAGTGATTATTTTGGAAATGTGTTCGCGGACGGTACGGAAATCATCGTTACTGCGCAATATACGGCATCGACAGGTACGTGCGTCGTGACGGCGGCGTCCGCCGACGGCATCACGACGTACTACACGGCGACAGGGACCGGTTACAGCGGGGACCTGCGTACGACGAACAATACCGCTTCATACAACACCGATACGGAAAGTTCGTCGACCGCAAGCTGGAACTACGGTTTCGGTGCTATTGATCCGGAGTTTGTCTACGATGTTGCCGACACGTCATCCGGTTCCAAACTTCCGAAGACGTATCAAGTCGGTTCGACCGCATGCTACGCGATGACGTTCGGCTCCTGGAAGGGCGGCATCGCGCTTATCTACGTCGATGCCGGCACTCTGCAGCCGGTCGACGCATCCGGCAACGTGCTTACACATCCTCTCGACGAAGAAGAAATGAGCACCTGCTTCACAAGGATCGGCGGCGGATACGGCGGTGCGTACGAAGGCGCTCAGCTCATATACAACAGCGATACGGGATATTATTATTTATTCGTCTCGATGGGTGAATTGAATTACGAATACCGTGTCGGTGTCGGACGGAGCACGAGTATTACGGGACCGTTCCTCGATGCGGGAGAGAAGAGCATGCTGCTCACTTCGACGACCGGCAGCGGCAGCAACTATCACGCAATCGGAAGCAAAATAACAGGCGCCGCGGCGTTCGACGGCGAATACAGCTGGCGGTGTCCGGGCGGGCAGTCGATTCTCAGGACGAACGACGGCAAAATCATGTTCGCGTGCCATTCGCGCACGAACTTCAAAGCGGGGTATTATTTCTACCTGCAGCTGCGTCAGATGTTCTTTACCGCCGACGGCTGGCCGGTGCTTAATCAGAACGAGTACTATGACGACTACGACGGCAGCGATGAAGGTCTTACTGTGTTGACTGCAGCTGATATCGCAGGTACCTATGACACGATTCTTACGGTGAGGGGAACCAATACGAGTTCGTTTACTCCGTACGGCGGAACTTCGGGGACGTACAATACGGCCGACGAGACACCGACGGCATCCGTTTCAATGACGCTCGGTTCCGACGGAACAATCGGAGGGGATACGTACGCCGGTACGTGGACGCTCGGCAGCGACGGATATACCGTCACAATGGCGCTTACGGAAGCGGACGGGACGGCGTTAGGCACGTTCGAGGGATATGCGCTAAAAGCGACCGACTGGGCGCGCAAGGGCGGTGTGACGCGGCAGACAATATCGTTTACGACGATAGATTCGACTTCTGGTGATACCGAAGCGGGGGAATATTTCTTCGGAAATAAACACAATTATTAATAAGTACCTGATTGTAACAAACACAATCATATGGTAGGTTTATGAATATGAGCAGATTATCTTCTATAATATTAATTTTTTCTGTTGTATCGGCAGCTTTATTATGTTCCTGCCGGACATCATCACAATCCGGCACCGGGGCGCCGCTTCAGTTGAGTCAGATTTCCGATATCTTCACCGCGAATAAATACAGCAGGTATGACACTGCGAAAGTTTTTACGTACACGGATTACGGCATATTCGGCGAAACGGAAATTTCGCTTGTCTGCGATAAAGATACGAATCTTGCGGGACTGCAGTACAGAAGCAATCTCGGCGGATACAATCTGCTTATGAATAAGGCGACGCGTCGTGCGCTTGCGGATTCAGTGAAGCAGTATCTTGCCGATTTTGACGACAAAACGCTGAGCAGAAAGACAAAGGAATCGTACAAAGTGTACGGTCAATATCCGTGCCGCATGGAATGGGGGGTGTTCGCACAGACAGCTTCGAATTATGCGGATACGAATGTGCAGATGGGATATATGTTCAAGAACAAATCCCCGTATTTTACGCTTACCGTGTGGGAAACGAAGAACAGCAGGTATCAGGTTACTACTTCAAACGATGAAGACCTGCAGACGACGTATATTTTTATGACGAAAGAACAGGCCCGGCAGTTGTGCGACAGACTTTCGGATGAGGCTGTGGCAGCCGCAAGCGGGCAAACGCCGACCGGGTCGGCGACGGAGGAATAACATGAGAAAAATAATAATCGGTATTGCAGCCTGTCTGTGCTGCACTGTACTGCCGGCTGCGGAACGCGATGTCGACGCATATGTGTACAATAAATATAACGGACTCAGCGGCGGGAATCAGGCTTCGTGGGGCGCGCTTAATTGTCACGACCCGAAACTGTTTCAGGACGACGACGGCACGTATTACGTATATTCCACCGATGCATCGATGGGAAATGTTCATAAGCCCGGCTTACAGGTGCGTACGTCGAAGGACCTCGTACATTGGGAATGCAGCGCAAAATCCGCTTTGCAGGGCAACTGGGACAAGGATTTTCTTTCGTGGGTCGGGCAGAACGCAGCTTCCGCGACTACGTGGGCGCCGACTGTCATAAAACAGAACGGCCTGTATTATATGTTCCACGGCGTTATCACCGACAGCATCACACCCGGTCAGCCGACTGCATGCATTGCGCTCGCGATAGCTTCCGGACCGACGGGACCGTTCTACCCCGCGGTGACTGCCGCGTCGAAGGAGCCGGTGATTGCGGAAAAATTATCGGCGCTCGGCGTGTCGTACGCGCAGTCGGTGCTTGTGCGCTACGCTTGGAGCAGCAGTAAGACAAAGAATACCGCTTCGTATAAAACACTCGACGCGGAGAATTCCGGTTCTGCTTCGTGGAACGGCGGATTCGGCGCCATCGACCCCGAATTCGTAAGCGATGTTTCCGACGGCAGTCTGGAGACGGTCAAAATAGGAAACAACGACTGCTATGCGGTTACATACGGTTCATGGAAAGGCGGCATAGCGCTCATGTACGTCGACGCTGTGTCGCTCAAGCCTGTGGATGCGGCCGGCAATGAACTTGATGCGCCTGCAGACACCGTCGACGGAGCTTTCGGCACACTGATTGCAGGAGGTGCCGGTGCGGCGTTCGAAGGAGCTCAGGTTATTTATAACAAAAATACGGGATATTATTATATTTTTGTTTCCATGGGCGATCTCAATAACGACTATCGTGTCGGCGTCGGGCGGAGCAAATTACTGACGGGGCCGTATCTTGACGCGTCCGGGGACGATATGAAATTCACCATGCCGGGGATTGCGGCCGCTTATCACGCATACGGAAGCAAGATAATCGGCGCGTCGGCGGTAAAAGACGAACTCAGCTGGAGATGTCCCGGAGGCGAATCGATTCTCAGATCACAGGACGGAAAAATACTTTTCGCCAGCCATTCACGCACGAATTTCCTGCCGGGTTATTATTTTTACCTGCAGATCCGTCAGATGTTCTTTACTTCCGACGGCTGGCCTGTGCTCAATCAGAACGAGTATTACAACGATTACAACGGCAGCGACGAGCGTCTCTTTCCTCTCACGGCGGAGGAAATTGCAGGTACGTACGACTCGATTCTCACGTCGCGTGGTTCGGGGACGCGGACATACACACCGTACGGCGGAAGTCCCGTCGATTGCAACGCTTTCGACGGAGTGCCCGCCGAATCGGCCGAAATGACGCTCAACGCCGACGGTACGATCGGAGGAAAGAAATACAAAGGGACGTGGCGCGTTTCGGTCGACGACGGCTATACGGTTACGATTTCGCTTACGAAAGCGGACGGTAAAAACCTCGGGACGTTCACCGGATACGTTCTGCGTGCGACTGACTGGGCGCGCAGAGGAAGAGGTCCGCGGAAAACGCTGACATTCACAACGATAGACGCAAACAACGATGCGGAAAGCGGCGAATACTTTTTCGGAAACAAGCGATAAAATTTCTGATAAAAAAAAACGGACCGCAGGGATTTTTCTCTGCGGTCCGTTTTTTTACTGATTTAATATTATTCGGAAACAGCCGTTATTTTTGTCCCGTAATCACGCGTGTTTCAAGCAGATGGAGAACGGTTCCGTCTTCGGGAATGAAAGACACGTATAATTTAGCCGATTTTTTTCCTTTCATAACATCCTTCAGAAGCGATGCGGGAACGGCATAATCAAGATCAAGCAGCGTGTCTCCCTTTGTCCCGTCGAGCGTTACAGCCGCAACAGGTTTGTCGTCCACCGTAATCGAAAACGAACCCGTATCTTTCCCGTACACGGAGACAAGAATACGGTTCTGTTCCGTTCCGCTGAATTTCATTTTATACGTCATATAGCTGCCGGAGCCTGAAGTACTGCGGAAATTCCGGTCGACTGACTGAATGTATCCGGTGTTCGTATTGTTTTCCTTTATGCGGTGGTCTATTTCACTCTGCTGCCGTCCCGGTTCAATCATGTCCGTCGTGACGGGATCAAGTCTGCTTTCGCGCGTTTTTTCCGCTTCGCTGTCCGCGTTGAAGTACAGCGCATAGCAGCTGTGGTTGATTGTGTAGAACGGTTTAAGCGTGTAGCTCACGCCCTTTACGGCCGCTTCCGCCTTCGTCGAAAAAGTCAGCGCTGCGGAATCAGTAAGCGTAATCCATGAAGCGGGAACGTTCGGATCCCCGGTAAAGTCGGAGAAAGGAACTGCGGGCCAGTTGCCGAGTGCCGACTGGTCGTTGTCCAGAATGTCCGATTGCGGCATGCCCTTTTTCCCGAGGTCGGCCGCAAGTACGAGCGGTCCGTAAAGAACGCTGAAGTTTCCGCTCCTGTTGCGCGTGCGGCGCGTATGCAGATTCATCGGCAGCGAAAATTTTACGGACTGTCCGTCTGCGAGTGCGGACGAAGCAGTCCACCAGCCGTCTGCGTCCGTCTGACCTATACCGGATGCGCCTGACCTTGAGGCATCAATCCACTCCGGAATACGGATTTTAAGCGCGCGCACATTCTTTCCCGCGGCAAGGACTTTTACTTCGACTTTGTCCGAATACGGAAACGATGTGTTTATCTGCAGTTTCCATCTGTCGTCCGTCGTGACTGTCGACGGAATAAATAAATTCAGGTACAGCGTCCCGTCGTAATCCCTGCAGATGAATCTGTTGTAGCGTTCGGGATTTTCAAAACCCGTTCCCGTACAGCACCAGAACGAATTCTCCGCGGAACAGTATACGTGGAACGTGCCGGGTTTCGTCGAAACGTAATACGTCTTTGCTCCGCTGTCCGGATCCTGGGACGAGAGGATGTGATTATACAGTGCACGTTCATAATAATCTGCCGTGGCCGCTTTTTTGTTCCATGCGAAAATATGTTCCGCAAGTTCCAGCATGTTGTAGGTGTTGCACGTTTCGTCCGTGTTGAATCCGAGCGCCTCTTTGTTCTGCGGCTGGAAATGTTCGCCGACTGAGTTTCCGCCGATAACGTACGTCTGCGTCTCAAGAACAGTCTTAAAGAAAAATTCCGCTGCCGTGCGGTACTCCGGTTTTCCGGTGAGCTCATACAGGCGCGCAATGCCGATGAATTTCGGAATCTGCGTATTCGCGTGATATCCGGGAAGAATGTCTTTCTGCTGTTCGGCAGGTTCTATTATTTCTCTGTGTATGAACCGCTCCGCCATCGTCAGATATTTTTTGTCGTTCGTAACGCCGTAGAGGTCCGCGAAAACTTTGCACATGCCGCCGTGTTCGCAGGTGAGCATTTTCTGAAAAGTTGCGTCGTCGGTGTTTTTGAATTCGTCGACAGCCCAGTCAGCCATCTTTTCAACGATTACGAGCGCATCCCTATTTCCGCCGTACTGATATGCGTCGATGAGTCCGGCGTAAATCTTGTGCACCGAATACCACGGGACCCAGTAACCGGCGAGCGAAAAACTCCCTACGGCAAAATCAGGATTTGAGACGACAGTGTCGAACGGCGTTGAAGGCACTCCGCCGAAATAGCCGTCTCCTCTCTGGATTTCTTTGATGCGGCTCACCGTGTAGTCGAGTTTATCTTTAGCTTCCGCATCGCCTGTCTGATAAACAAAGCCCGACAGCGCGGAAAGATAATGTCCGAGCGAATGTCCCGCTATCTGCTGCGATTCCCATCCGCCGTAATTCGGAGCTTTCGGCGTGCGTCCGAGAGCGCGGTCGCACGGGGCAAGCAGCCGGTCGGGATTAAGACGGAGGACATATTCCAGTCCCGTTTCCTGAGAATCGGCAAAAAGTGTCTTTGCCGTAAGAGTTGTGCGTTGTGCAGACATGTAAAAAACTCCTGCAATTAAAATTGCCGAACTGATTATAATTCTTTTCATAGTATAACTATAGCATGTTGCAAAACAGAAGATAGTTGCATAAAATGGAGCTGTTATGCGGAATTCCGACTTTTTATGAGGTGGCAGTATGAACTATTTTCTGATACGTCGTATAGATGCGACCCGTTCGTCCGTCTGCGGCTGCGCCATGCTCAGTCCCGGATGGATTCACATGACGCGCAGAATGGAAAACGAATCGGTGCTCATTCTGGGGAGAAAAAACAGCGCGCTTCTCGACGATGAAGGCGAACGGCTTGAAATAAAACCGGGCAGGGTAGTACTGCTGCCGGCGAACAGACTGCATAAGGGACTCGAACCTGCTGCGCAGCCTGTGTCGTATTACTGGGTGCATTTTTCGCAGCGTATAGATACTGAAGACGAAAAGCGTTATCTGCTGCCGAAGCTCGTTGAGGAAAAGGAAGCGAAAACAGTTTTTGGCAGTCGCGCCGTTGCATATCAACGTCTTGAGGACGGCATACTTCTGCCGCAGCTGCTCGACGTAAAGGAGCCGGAGCCGCTGTACAATTTGTTCGCATCGCTGCTTGCGGAACACGAGAAGCCGGGATGTTCCGCCATGACGTACCGTCTTATGGTGGAGGAGCTTCTTATGCACGTGTACAACGAATGCTTCAATACGTATGCACAGTCGGCGGATACCGGCACGAAGCCGTCGATTGTACAGCAGGTTATAATACTGATAGAAGAAAATCTGTCGGATACGAATGCATCGGTGAAATATCTTGCGGACAAACTGCACATGAACGACGATTATCTGGGACGGTGTTTTAAAGAAGCGATGCACATTTCAGTCGGGCAGTATATCGTCCGAAAGCGCGTCGAACTTGCGTGCATGCGGCTGCGTGAAAATCACGACAGCATAGATGCGATAGCGGGGCAGTGCGGATTCGGCTCACGGCGCCAGTTTTACGACCAGTTTCAGGTAATCACCGGAAAGACGCCGGGTGCGTACCGCGCCGATTCCGCGTTCATCGGAACGATTACGCTTTAACAAACAGCAGCAGCGGGGCGTGAGGTGCAAGCCGTATGTTCAGGCCGCTTACCGCGCCGAGTTCCCTGTGCCGCCACAAATCGCGCGCGCCGCCGGAGATGCCGGGCATACTGCCGGAAATTGTTAATGGAGCGTCGCCGAGATTGAACACCGCGGCGTACGTGCCGCCGTCGTCCGCGTCGGCAAGCCATATCTGTACGTCGTCCGTTTTTCGCGCAAGATACGCCTGTGACCGGCGTTTTTCCAGTGCGAGTACTTCTGCGTTCGTGAGTAGCGACGTGGTGAAATCGTCGAGCTGAGGAAGATCAGCGCCTATCATGAGCGGTGCGCGGAATATGCACCAGAGCGTGAGCATTGTGTACTGTTCGTCTTTCGTGAAACGCGTATTCCATGCGCCGTGTCCGAATCCGTAGCCGAGCTTTCCTACGGGCAGCATGTCGCAGTCCGGCCAGCTGCCGCTTCCCGTGTGTTTCTGCCATACTTCGCATCGTTCGAACATCGCTTTAAGAAAGCGCCATTCGTCCCAGAAGTCGTCGGTAATGCGCCACATGTTCGCATATTTTTCAAGATGCCATGCTTTTTCAATGACGGCCGGACCGGGAGAAAGACTCAGGACCATCGCGCGTCCGCTTGCTTCGATCGCGTGTGAAATCATTTCGATTTCCTTTTCCGCCGAATACGGATTCTGCGGATACATGTTCGTGTTGCAGATGTCGTCCACCTTCACGAAATCGACTCCCCACGACGCGTACAGTTCGAATACGGAGTCGTAGTAATCCTGCGCGCCTTCTTTTGTCCAGTCGACGCCGTACATGTCCGGATTCCATTTGCTCACCGAATACGGGTTTGCGATTTTGTCCGCAGTCACGCGGCTCCCGTCGTGCGTTTTTACTGCGAGATGATTGTGTGCGGCGTACCGCGGAATTCCTCGCATAATGTGAATGCCGAATTTAAGGCCGAGCGAATGGATGTAGTCCGCAATCGGTGCGAATCCTTTTCCGCCCGCGGACGACGGGAAGCGGTTAGGCGCGGGAATCTGGCGCGACCACTCGTCCAGACAGAACGTGCTGAACGGAATGTACTGATAATGCCCGTTGTCGGTTCCTGCGTCGGGATCGGACCACTGGATGTCGATCACGATATATTCCCATCCGTACTGTTTAAGGTTCCGCGCCATGTAGTCCGCATTGCCGCGGACCTGCGTTTCATTGACCATCGTGTTGTAATAATCGTAGCTGTTCCATCCCATAGGCGGGAAGGGCGCCGCGTCGTTTTTTGAATACATGCTAAAACTCCTGCGGATATACTATCAGTTTAACGGTACTTGTTCACGTATTCCGCCAGTCCCGCGGAGAAACTCCGGTGACCTTTTTGAATATGAAACTGAAATAGTGCGGATCGTTGAATCCCACTTCGTAGGCAATATCCGCGCTTTTCATATCGGTCGTTTTTAATAATTTTTTCGCGTGCTCTATTCTGATGCCCGTCAGATATTCGATAAAAGTCGTTTTGCATTCCTGCGAAAAAATCGTGCTGAAATGATTCGGACTGAAATTCACCGCTTCCGCCGTTGAATGCAGGCAGATGTCTGGATCGGCGTAATTCCTGTCGATGTATTTTTTCGCGCGGAGTATCACGTCGGCGTATCTTCCCTGAATGTGCGCGTTGCGGTACTGAAGCACGGCCGTGAGCACGCGTTTTATCTCACTGATGAACTTATCCTCGTTCTGGACCGCATTGTCCACGAACGAGTGCGTGAGGATTTCCGGCATGACTTCCTTGATGTTTCCGCCGAGTTCTTCGATAACTTTCGACACCGCCATGATGACGTCGACGAGCAGGTAGGACGCGATAATCGAAAAATGGTCGGGATTTTCTCCGAGCAGCGCGATATATTCGTTAATAATCTGGTCTATCTCGCTTTCGTCGGCGTAATTGAGCCTGTCGACGAGCGGATCGTTTTCCTGCAGGACGATAGAACCGTCGTTCGGTTCGTGAATGTCGTTGCTTCCGATTATTCTGTTCTTGTCCGAAAAACGGAACTGTTTCAATATTCGGGACGCTTCCTGAAATGAATTTGCAATCTGCGTTATGTGGTCGATGACCGGACCTATTGCAGTCAGTATCGTGCAGCCTGTATTTTTGGAGAGCTCATGCTGAATCGTGTCGGCGAAGTTGAACGCGCGGTCCTCGCACTGTTCCTTTACGCCGTTTTTACCTATTGAGACGAATGTGTTCGGCGCCAGAAAAAATCCGACAGTGTCCTCTTCTGTGCTCGAAAGCCGGAGAATGTGCGATTTTGCCGCTGTAAGTTCGTTTATGTTGTTATCCTTCGAATTTATTAAACTGACGCTGACTATGTAGTAACGCGCCACGAGATTGATGTTGAAGTCAGACGCTTTCTGGACTGCCGTGCCCGAATCCATCATTCCGAGCACGATGTCGGACAAAAGTTTCTCGCGCGAAAGCATGAAGTTCGATTCTAGTTCGCTTTTCATCCGCTCAATGTCGGTAAACTGCTGTTTCTGTTTGTCCAGCCCGGAGGCGACTTTTGTAAGACACGCCAGCATCTCGTCGAGCGTGAACGGTTTGAGTATGTAATCCTCGACACCGATTGAAATCGCGCGTTTCGCATAGTCGAACTCGTCGTGTCCCGAAAGAATAATAATTCGTATCCACGGCTGCAGCTTTTTTACCGTCTGCGCAAGCTCGAGTCCGTCCATGAAGGGCATTTTTATGTCCGTGATGAGAATATCAGGCTTAATATCCTGAATCATCGACAGGGCGATTTCGCCGTCGCCCGCTTCGCCTGCGAACGTAAACTGAGAATGTTCCCAGTCGATTTTGCTGCGGAGTCCCTCTCGGACTATTATTTCGTCGTCGACAATGAATACGCTATACATTTTTTTCCCCGGACAAATTTACGTCGGCAGGCACAATGAACGAAACTCTGGTGCCTTTGCCGTACTCGCTTTGTATGTTGAGCGATACGGATTCATCATAATATAAAGTGAGCCGTTTGTTTACATTGTAAAGCCCGTAGACGGATTTCAGGTTTTCTATGTCCGTTTTTCTGTTCAGTTCGTCGAGCACCTGCTGCAGTCGTTCCGGTGTAAATCCTATGCCGTTGTCGGCGACGGAGAATTCAATGTGGCTTGGTTCGGTACCGTCGATGAAACCGCAGTTTTCCGTCCCGTCGTAGTGCAGATGGGCGCTTACCGTTATTTTCCCGCGGCCCCGTTTATTTTTAATACCGTGATAGATTGCGTTTTCGACGAGCGGCTGGAGAACAAGCTTCAGCACGGGGAAATCGTCTATACCTTCGTCGACGTCGAACTCGTAGCTGAGAATGTTCTCGTATCTGATTTTTTGAATCTTCAGATAATTGCGCACGTGGTCGAGCTCCTGCGACACTGTTATCCATTCGTGGCCTTTGCTCAGTGAAATGCGGAAAAAATCCGAAAATGCACGCGTGATTTCGATGACTTCGTCCGTCTGTCCCGATTCGGCAAGCCAGATTATCGTGTCGAACGTATTGTAAAGAAAATGCGGCGTGATTTGCGCCTGCAGCGTTTTCATTTCCGCTTTCTGCAGGTTCTGCTGTTCCCTGACGTTCTCGGCGATAAGTTCTTTTATTTTTCCGGCCATCGTGTTGAGGTTGCCTGCGAGATGATCGAGTTCCTCCACGTGCGGCTGTCCGGCACGCGCATCGAGGTCCCCGTTTGCAATGCGCGAGGAAAGCACTTCCATGTCGTGAATCGGACGGCGTATGTTTTCCGACACCGACGTGAACGCATATATCGATATTATTATTATTATTAGTCCAATCGCACCCTGCATGATTGTAAGATTGACGGAAGCACGCTTTATGCTCTCGTTCGTATCCGCAGCCGATTCGATTTCGGATACGATGAAATTCTGAAGAATGTCGTAAAGAAGGGAACATACTCCCCGTATTTCTTCCATTATTTTTTCGTTTTGCGCGACGGAGGCGTTGTTTGTAATCTGATCTCCGAGCATGTTGACGTAATTTTCGAGCGTCGATTCGGTACGCGACGCAACGACGAGAAGCTGTTTGTTTTTCTCGTTTGTGGTGGAATTCATAATGTCTGATATTCCTGAGCGTATCTGCCTGAGGATGGCGTACTGTTTTCCTTCGCTGAAATCGGTTTTGCCTGCAACGATGTCCCAGATTTCGTCCGAAACGTTTACTTTAACGATCTGGCTCAGTCTGTTTGCACGGCTTACGTTCGTTATTATTTTGTCGTACTGCATGGTATGCATCCTGGAAACGATGACTGAATACGCCGTCGGAATAAGCATGAGAAAAATAATAAGAATATATGAAAAACGAAGTTTCTTCTTTATGCTGCCGGTTCTGCCGCTCATATACAGTCCTGTTAGTACCCGCGCGGCGGAAGATTGCTCAGGTCGTCGTTTTCGGTGAAGACGCTTTCTTTAACGTGAGTCAGCCGGGGAATAGTTTCTCCCGCCGCAAGTTCTTTTACCAGTTCCATGACCTGCGGACCGATGTTCGGATTGCACTCGACGACGCAGTTTATTTCGCCGGCGCGGAGTTCGTCGATCGCCTCCTGCTGAGCGTCGAACGTGACGACCGTAACGTTTCTCCCCGTACTGATTCCGCGCTTGTGCAGAACTTCAAGGAAACCGAGCGTCATTCCGTCGTTTCCCGAAACGATTATGTCGACAGATTTCCCCTTTATCGCAAGCCTGTTGCCGTTTGCAGAAAGAATCGTTTCTGCAATTTCTTTTCCCCGCGAACGGATAAAGTCGCCGCTTTCGCTGTAGATTATCGAAAACCGTTTGTCGTTCCCGAGTATTTCCCTGAAACCCTGCGTACGCCCGTCGGAAGCGGAGGAACCGTCGGTACCTCGTATTTCAAGAATATTGTACGGGCCTTCTTTTCCCGCATACTTTTTTTCCAGAAAGCGCGCCGCGTTTCTTCCCTCTTCAATACTGTCGGTTCCGATGTAACACGCATACAGGCTCTTGTCAGCCGTCTTGATTTTTCTGTCGCAGATAATGACGGGAATGTGCGCTTCCTTTGCCTCTCGCAGCACATTGTCCCATCCGTCCTGTACGATAGGAACGAACGCAATCACGTCAACCTGATACACGATGAACGAACGGATAGCCTTTATCTGATTCTCCTGCTTCTGCTCGGCGTTCGCATAGAGCAGCTGAATGCCTGCCGCGGCCGCCGCATCCTGCATGGATTTCGTATTATACGTGCGCCATGCGCTCTCCGCACCGATCTGCGAAAATCCTAAAATAATATTATTATGATGCTCTTCTTCCGCCGCCGAAGCCTGTTTCTTTCCGGTGCAGGAGACAAAAACTGCTGTAGCCAGCAGTATGAAAGAGACTGAAATTGAAAAAAATATTTTCTGCAATTCGCTCTCCTATAAAAGGTCAAGCAGAGCCTGTACGCCGTGAGCAGCGCAATTCATTCGGATTGATTTCCGGTTTGTTGTGCGGTTATTATACCCTACATCGGCAGCAGGTGCAAATATTAATATGAAAGCAGGGGAAGAGCAAAAACCCTTCCCCTGCGGAGGAAAAGAATCCGAAAATCAGCTTTTCTTTCTGCTTTTTATCATTGTGAAAACGCTTTGAAGCACGATGAAGAAGCACAGGAGGGCGGAAAGGACGATTTTGTTCCACCACGAAGAAAGCGTGCCGTTGCAGCGGATGTACGTTTCGATCGTCGCCTTGATAAGAACGCCGAAGAACGTGCCGACTACCGTACCGACGCCGCCGGTAAGCATCGTGCCGCCGATGACCGCCGACGCAATGGCGTCCATTTCGAAGCCGCGCGCCTGTTCGACGAAGCCGCTCGTCGTGTTCAGGCAGAATACGAATCCCGCGAGCGCCGCAAGAAAACCGTTGAGTACGTACGCGGCGAATTTCGTTCTGCGCACGTTTATTCCCATGAGCAGAGCAGACTGTTCGTTCCCGCCAACTGCGAACAGATTGCGTCCGAACTTCGTGTATTTGCAGAGATACCAGATGAGAAGCAGTGTAACGAGCGCTATGATTACGCTCGGATGAACGAACGGGTACATGCGCACTCCGTGCTTGTTGATAGTCGAGCCTATAAGCAGGTGAATGTCTTTCGACGCCATTCCGAGGAAAGTTTCGTTGTTCGTAATTGCAATCTGATTTACGCTTATCATCGCGGTAAGACCGCGGCAGAAAAACATTCCGGCCAGTGTAATTATGAACGGCTGCAGTTTCATATACGCGATGAGAAATCCCTGTACGGCGCCGAAAACAATTCCGAAAATCAGGACGAACGCAATCGACATCCATGCGCTTATACCCATGTTCTGCATCGCATACGCGAGCATCATGCATACGAGACCCACGACGGAACCTATTGAAATATCTATGCCGCCGGTAATCATGATTACAGTCATACCTGCAGCGGCGATGATAAGTCCGGCGTTGTCTATAAGCATATTAAGGAACGTCTGAAAATTACCGAAACCCGCGTCGCTGAAAATAATAATCCCTGCTATATACATAAGTATGAACAGAGCGATCGTGACAGAAAGAAGAAAATTGCTACCGTCAAGTTTTCTCTTCAGTTGAAGTATCAGTGGTTGGTTTTTCATTATGCAGCCTCCCTGACGGCCGTGCGGCGGAGTTTGTATGCGGCCCATATGCGTTTGAATTCGTCGGACTGCAGCGTTACGATAAGTACGACGACAACGGCTTTGTAGACGGGCAGCTGATCGGCAGACACTCCCATTGCGTACAATCCGGTCGTAAGCGCCTGAATCGTTATGGCTCCGATGACGGAACCCGCAATGTTGAATTTGCCGCCTCCGAGACTGTTGCCTCCGAGTGCGACTGCAAGAATAGCGTCGAGCTCCATGTTAAGCCCGATGTTGTTCGCGTCGCTCGAATAGATTCGGCTGGAGGAAATCAATCCCGCGAGTCCCGAGGCGAATCCGCAGAACACGTACGTGAAGAAAATGATAAGAGTCGAGTTTATGCCGACAAGCCGTCCCGCCTTCGGATTGATGCCGACTGTTTCTATGTACATACCGAGTGCAGTTTTTCGCAGCAGCAGTGTCGTTATGACGACGAATGCCGCCGCAATAAAAACGGGCGTCGGTATGACGCAGCCCGGAATAAACCCGCCGATATACTTGAACGACTCCATGCGTACGTACAGAATCTGTCCCGGAACCATGACGCCGTTGATTTCCCGTGCGCTCATCAGCTGGGCTATGCCTCTGCCTGCCGTGTACAGAATAAGCGTTGCGATCATCGGCTGAATGTTGAATCTGGAAACGAGCAGCCCGTTGAATGCGCCGCAGACAGCTCCCGCCAAAAGGCACATGAACACCGCGAATACGACAGGTACCGCATATGCGTCGTAACTGGAACCGAGCAGCCTGATGCATACTGCTGCGGCGACAGCCTCCACCGCACCGACGGAAATGTCGGTTCCGCGCGACGAAGCGACCGCCAGAGTCATTCCGACCGCAAGAATTATTAACTCGCACGAGCGATTAAGAATATCGATCGTGTAACCGTACAGAACGCCGTTCCTGATTGAAATTCTGAAGAACGACGGCGTGATAATGACGTTGATGACGAGCATGAGAATCAGCGCCACAACTGGCAGCATCAGCTGATTCCGTTTGAGCGACTGCCATGCGTTTTTATTAGTTGACATTGGTTTCTCCTCCTGCTATGGCCGCCATGACGTCATGCTGTGTAAGTTCGTTATTTGCAAGCTCTCCGACTTTCTTTCCGTCCCGCAGCACGCAGAGTCTGTTTACCGTGCGGAGCATTTCGTCTATTTCAGAACTGATGAACATGATGGTCATACCTTCGCCTGCAAGCTGGACGACGAGTTTTTGAATTTCGGTTTTTGTGCCGACGTCAATACCGCGCGTCGGTTCGTCGAGAATAAGAAAGTCCGGGTGCGTGATGAGCCATCTTCCGATGATGACCTTCTGCTGATTTCCGCCGGAGAGCTGCTTTATGAGCGTCTCGGGCGACGGCGTTTTGATGTTAAGCGCTTTAATATATTTTTCCGCAAGTTCGTTTTGTTTCGCGAGCGGCAGCAGTTTGAACACGCCCGTTTTCGCCTGCAGAGCGATGATCATGTTTTCGCGTACCGTTAAATCGGCGATGATACTTTCTTCCTTCCTGTCCTCGGGAAGATATGCCATTCCGCAGCGCATAGAATCTATCGGTTCGGAAGCTTTGAGCTTTTTGTTTTTAAATACCAGCGTACCCGTGTCAGGTTTATCCGCGCCGTACAGTGTGCGTACGAGTTCCGAACGTCCCGAACCGAGAAGACCGGTAAGGCCTACAACTTCGCCTTTTTTAATATTAATATCGAACGGTTTGATTGTTCCGGTATGCGAAAGCCCTACCGCGCGGAGTACTTCCTCTTTTCCCGAATCCGTTGATTCATCCTGCCTGTTGCTTCGAATTGACGCAAGTTCGTTGAATTCGTGGCCGAGCATCGTCGATACAAGTTTTACGCGCGGAAGCTCAGCGATGGGAAACTCGCCCTGCAGCTCTCCGTTGCGCAGTACGGTTATTCTGTCGCACACTTCGTACACCTGTTCGAGAAAGTGCGTGACGAAAATAATACCCGTTCCCCGTGATTTTAATTTTTTCATAACGGCGAACAGATTTGCCACTTCGTGGTCGTCGAGCGAACTCGTCGGTTCGTCGAGTATAAGTACTTTGCAGTTGAAATTCACAGCCCGTGCTATTGCGACCATCTGCTGGACGGCGACGGAATATTCGCCGAGTGCGCGCGTCACGTCGATATGTGTAAGACCGACACCGGAAAGAATTTTCGAGGCGCGGCCGTTCATTTTTTTCCAATCAATTGCTATTCCTTTTTTCGGTTGATGTCCCACAAAAATATTTTCCGCAACGGAAAGATTCGGACAAAGATTTACTTCCTGATATACAGTACTGATACAATTCTGCTGAGCTTCCTCCGGAGACCGGTTGTTAACAGCTTTCCCTTCAATCAGTATTTCGCCCGAATCCCGCGTGTAAACACCGGTCAGGACTTTAATAAGTGTACTTTTTCCAGCTCCATTTTCACCCATCAATGCGTGTATTTCACCTTTTCTCAACGTGAAGTCGACATTCTGCAGCGCTTTCACACCGGGAAATGTTATGGTGATATTTTTCATGGAAAGCACAACATCGCTGTTCATGTTTCCTCCTTACAGTACCTGAACAATATCCTAAAAAAAAACCGGAACGGTATTGAATAATCCCGCTCCGGCTGCATTCATACCTGAATCAATGGAAAATCGGGATTAGTATTTGCGGTTCGGCAGCTCTTTCGCCGCGTTGTCCTGATCGAATACGCCTTCCGTTACGTACTGAATTTTTTCAACTTTCTCACCGTTTCTGAGTTTCTGGATGATTTCGGCTACGCGCGGACCGTGAAGCGGGTTGCACTCGACTGCACAGTTGATTTCACCGGCGATCATTCTGTTGAATGCTTCATGAACAGCATCGAAGGAAATAATAATAATATCTTTTCCCGGTTTTTTGCCGGCAGCTTTGACAGCATCGATTGCGCCGAACGCTTCGTTGTCGTTCTCGCAGAATACAACGTCGATCGACGGATATGCTTTCAGGAAAGACTCCATGACTTCCTGACCTTTCGCCTGCGTGAATTCTCCGGTCTGCTTTGCAAGCAGATGATACTTCGGATTCTTTGCGAGTCCCTCTGTAATTCCCTGCGTGCGTCCGACCTGCGCCGATGAGCCGATAGTTCCCTGAATAAGAACGACGTTCAAATCCTGTTTGTCTTTACCGATTTTCTTTACGTAATTGTTAAGCCACTCAACGGAATCCTGTCCTTCCTTGAGGAAGTTTCCGCCGACCCAGCACGTATAGAGACTCGGATCTGAGACTTTCATCTGACGGTCGGAAAGAATTACCGGAATGCCCGCTTTCTTTGCTTCCTTAAGAACCGTTTCCCATCCGGTTTCAACGACCGGAGCGACGACGATATAATCCACATCCTGCTGAATGAAGTTGCGGATAGCCTTGATCTGATTTTCCTGTTTCTGCTGAGCATCGTCGAAAATAAGCTTATAACCGTTTGCTTCGGTGAACGTGCTCTTGAAAGATTCCGTATTGGCTGTTCGCCAGTCCGACTCAGCACCGACCTGTGCGTATCCGACAGTAATCAGTTTTTTTGCGTCTTTCTTTTTGCTCTTCGCAAATCCCATTCCGCAGACAAGCGCTGCGATCATTGTGACGGCTGCAATCTTCTTTATCATAGTTCCTCCTGTTTAGAACTTCATACTGAAAGGATAAATCCGCTTTTTTGTGAAGTACATGAGAAATTTTCCCGACTTTTGTTGAAGTTTTTTGTGAAGAAATCAGGAAAGAGCTCTATCTCAGCAAAATTAAAGAAAAAGTACGTTTTCTTACGATAAACAGTAGAAAAATATCCCTTTATTGGATTATGATTAGTTACCTAATACATTAATGTAATAAATGTAATAAATTAGTTGCAATATTGTTAAAATGAAGTAAAATATTACTTATGAATTAATTGCTTTAGGAGGATATGATGAAAAAGGAACTTAAATTTACGATTGCGGCGCTGTTTGCCGCATGTGTCTTACTCGCCGGAACTACATGGGCACAAAACACCGCAGTTGTTCCGGACGATGTTATTGCCGGTGCAACAGGTATCGACGATGAAGAAAAAAGCGCCGGATATAATTTTACCGACGCAAAGGTTGAAAAGTGGGCTGCAGACGGCGGAAAAAACTACATACACACCGGCGACCTGTGGTCAAAACTTCAGTATGAGGACGGCGGTGACTGGCAGGCGGATCTTTCAAAATACGTTTCATTTGTCGACACCGGAGACGGAGACACCATGATCGCATTCAGCATGCCGATGACCGTGCATTACGGCTGGATTCAAAACTTCAGCGAACAGGCAAAATATCCCAAGTCGGTGAAAAATCTTGTCTGGCGGATGAAGATGTATATTCCGGCAGAATACTGCACAGACGACAAGGACACGCCGGCACTCAGATTTCTTGTCCGCGACGACCAGTGGAACCTCAAGTACATAAAGTTTGACGACTCGGATTCTGTTCTTCTCAGTGAGATTGGCCCCGGCTGGCATGTTTTCGTACTGGATTTTTCGAAGAAAACCTACGATTTCGGAACAAAGAAAGGTATAGTGAAACTTCCTTCAGTGAGAAAATCGAACGCCGTTGAAATCCAGTTTAACGGCAAAGGAATGAAAGACGTTCATCCGATTTAGGTGGACTGGCTGTCAATCGACGGTCTCCAGTGATTTATATTATAGAAGAAAAAAGCTGACAGCCGGTTTCTTTTGGCGGCTCGCTGCAATCGGAACCTGTATCCTTGACACCCCGCCCCTTCTTTTGCTATAGTGCATGTATTCCTTTTGGGGGTGTAGCTCACCTGGCTAGAGCGCTTGCATGGCATGCAAGAGGTAGTCGGTTCAAGTCCGATCATCTCCACTAAACGTAATTGTTTATCTGACATACAATAAGATAACCTACCCGAAAACGGGCGGTATATCACAAATCTTTCGAGTTACCTTTAAAGTAACCCGGCAATAAGGATAGGTGTATATATGCGCCCGATTTTTATTTCTTCACATTCACAGTATGGCCTTATTAAACGTCAACTGAAAGATGGTTCTCAATGGTACTATGTCCGTTTCTGGAATGAAACGGAAAAGCGCTGGTTTAAGACCCGTGCAACTGGTATTCCGGCTGACGGGAAACGGCAGCGGCTTACACAAGCGGAAGCTGTAGCCGATGAATTACTGAAAACCGTGCAGTATACCGGTAATACAGCTGACGGCGGCTTTATTGAGTTTATCTCTTCTTTCTGGCTTCCTGATTCCGAATATCTGAAAGCAAAAGAAAGTGTAAACGGCAAGCCTCTTTCCGCGTTATACGTGCTGCAGAACGGTAATGCAATCCGGCTTCATGTAAAGCCGTATAAACCGTTTCAGAAAATCCGTATTACAGAACTGACCGCTTCTGTAATAGAGCGCTGGAAAGTCTGGGCAATAAAGCAGGGAGTCGGTTCACGGTCAATCAATTTTGCTTTTCAGGCAATGTCCGTTCCTGTGCGCTGGCTGTATGCTCACGGAGAGCTTGCAGCCGATCCGTTCCGCGCTGTTCACAAAGTGAAGGATATACCGAAGGAAAAAGGCGTTCTCTCACGTGCCGAAGTACAGAAGCTCTTTTCAATACATGACTCCGATATACGGATTGACTGTCTTGTAAAATTGGCCGTTCTCACGGGAATGAGACGCGGGGAACTGCGGGGCTTACGCTGGGAAGATATAGACGAAGGGGAACGGCTGATCCATGTACAGAATAATTTTCAGGATATGGAAGGGAGCAAAGGCTGTAAATGTGGTTCTGCCCGGTATGTGGTTTTGCCTTCTGTTATTATTCCATTACTTTATGAGGTGAAGTCCTTTTCAAACTGTACCCGGCCTGATGATTTTGTTTTTTACAGTCTGTCTAATCCGCACAATGAGCCTGTATCTGCTGAGGTAATAAAAACGGGGTTTATCCGTTTACTCTCGGAAGCCGGAATATCACGTACTGAACAGAAAGAACGAAACATAACGCTTCACGGTATGCGGCATACGTTTATAACGCTGGCACGTTATGCAGGGCTTCCCGATGCGGAAGTTATGGCACTTGCGGGGCATAAATCAGTAACCATGATGCAGCATTATACGCATGCAGCACAAATAATAGATTTCAAAGAAGCCGGAAGAAAACTTGCTGCTGCTGAGGGACTGACAGCGGCAGGGGCAGCGTATGAATGAACAGTTGATTGCAGATTTTTTCAGTCGGAACAGTAAACCTGAATTACTCACTGACAGGGAATATTCAGCCGCAACAGCGTACATAAACAGCGTAATGGACGCACTGGACACCGACACAAAGGCAGGGTTGCTAAAACTGATAAATAATGAACAGAGGCGCAGGATAAAAGGTCTCTAAAAAACAAGTATCTTCTGAAAAACATAGAAGTTATTTGTTTATATCAAAATGCGGAGTTATACTAAATACTATGAATAATATAGATGTACCGGCACTATCTTTACATAATCATTATGTAGAGAAAATAGATCCTCAAGTAATGTGGAATAAAATACCTCCAGATATAAAAAAATTACTTTTTATATCGTCAGATGGAAATCCAGCGAACTTTACAAATGGTTCTTCGATTAGTATTTCAATAGATTTCATTACGGGTAAAATACAAGTTAATACATTGAATGATGATCCAAGTACCATATTTCTTAAGTGCCCTCTGGCAATTCCTCAAAATATAACAAGTGTTGATAAAATTTCTTATTATCCAGCATATGCAGAATTGCAACCGGAACAACGGTATTTATATTTGAATTGGCTGACAGATATTTCTCAAAAAGTAGATACTGGGTATGTCTTCCTTTTTTATTATGGATTGGAAAGACACTTGCTATTGGGACAGTTTGAAGAAGCTTTTGATATGATATCAAAATTGCGATCGCAAGTTAATAATAAATCTTTTCAATCATACTCGAAAACTGCACTCGTATTTTCAACTATTCTAAAAAGAAAAATTGATTTTTTTGATAAACTGACTATTTTGTATAATGACGAGATATGGGGAGATGAACAACTTTTTATAAAGCTATATAAAAAAGAACCTTTGTCGCCTATAGAAATTATTAAAGTCCTAAAGGGAATACCTACAGTTAACAAGCATTATATACAAAAAGAAACTGAGATATATACTGAAAAACTACAACAATTATTAATAGACCGGTATGGTAGTCCAGTGCTGTTTTTATCAGTCTCAGACATAAAATGCCTTGCACAAAAAAAAAGAACAATTTTTGCGAATATTTCTTTTCCTGTAGATGTAAGTTGTTGTAAAGTGCCTACTTTTCTAGGTGATAAAAAATATGTTGAGTTTATTAGTGAATTACATAATGCTTGTCATAATCAGGTTAAGGAATGTCTCCGGTTACGAAAAAAATAGACAAATTTTATTCTACAAGAATATCATTCAACTTTATATCAAGAGCACGGCATATATTAAGCAGCTCGATAACGTCAAGCCGCCGTACGCAGTTTTCAGCTTTACTGATGATCGTATTATCTATTCCCATTTTTTCAGCTAATTGTTTTTGTGTTATGCCTTTCGACTTACGTTTTTCAATTAGGCGCGCTATTAACTCTCGGTATTCATCATCGTAAATACTCTTTTTCATGTGATAGAGTATGATTTATCTTGACATATTTGCGAAAATCGCAAATAATTAAACTATTATGGAGAAAGGATTCATGAATGAGTTAAAATGTCCGAATTGTGGTAGTACCAACGCAGTACAAACAAAGGCAAAATTAAATAAAGCTGGTAGTCTTGCCTTGTTAATTGGGATTGTAACAGTATTTATTTATATCGGAATATTTTTTATAATTGCCGGTATTATTGCATTAGCGCAGGCTCATAAGAAAACGGAAAATACATATACATGTAAAGTATGTCAAAAAGAATTTCAATGGACTAGCAATGCACAAGAATAAGATGTCAACAGCTCTGAAACTTATTAAGATAATGTTTGAGGAGTATACAGGGATGAAAAAATATTTTTCATGTATGTTACTTATTTTTTTAAGTTTAGCCTCCTTCGCATTATTTTCATGTAATACACAGAAAAAAGAACTTGCAAATATTGGAGACTATGGGCTCTATTTTCTTGGGAAAAATAAAGATGATATAACTTCCTTTTTATATAAAAATGGATGGGTAGTTGATAAAACTACTGATTCGGGTAAAAATGAATTATCCTATACAAAAATAGATGAAACTTATTCTGGGTTAAAAGAAATATCAATTGATATATTTATTTATAATGATAAAATAGATGACATATGTATATCAGGTTATGGATTTAATAAAGTTCCTGCTAAAATTGTCGAGAACAATTTTTGTAATAAATATAATTTGAAACAAGTTAACAATTCTGATGAAGCTCCTTATTTTATTAATGATATAGAAAAAAAATATGTAGATAAAAAAGGCAATATAATTCTTTTATCATTAGATGTGGATGATAATAATTTTGTAGAATCTTGTTATTGCGAATATATTATTAACAAACGAAATGAAAAAAATATTCGAAAGTAAAATAATTATTTGTAACCGGCCCGTAGGAACGCTGTATGGCATTTTCTATATGGCTATGGACGAAGCCGGAAGGAGTATATTCCTTTCGGCTTCGTTGCTTTGTATTTAACAGATAGTACCCTACTAATAGCGCCATTGTGACCATTATAAGCGATAAATACACTATATATAGTATAATATGGCATTTTTTTACTTGCATTTTAATGATTGAATCTGTATATTAGAGATATGATTGATGAAGTAAGGGAAGTTCGAGAATTTAAAGAAAAAACAAACTTCTCTACAACTGATATTGCAAAGCTCCTGCATGTTGATAAGGATGTTATAAGGGCAATGTTACGGGGACAGACTGAACACCTGAAACGTAATGCTGACGGTTCTGTTCTTCCGTCTGGTACATATCGTTATTTTATAGATATTGATCTTATGATTAATTGTAAGAGTATTGAAACGAAACGTCCAGTTAGACGAGATGGCAAAATGCTTATTGCCGGATGGAAAAAAACAGATGGTGGTGGAATTCCTGATATGAAGGAATTACCGTACTATATGCGATGTAAACAATAAGCGCGTTGCGCTTTATATAAAGTAGTGGCACACGATTACCGGCGAGGGCTAAGCCCCGTACGCTCTTTGATGTGTCTGGCTGCTCGGTTATGATCCTAACATTTCCCTACACGTGTACGTGTGGCTGAGGTGTATGCTGTCGTTTCCGATCCCCTTCCATCGTTTATGTAGATGGCACGAACAAAATCTTAATAATCCCTTCAAGGGATATAAAGAGGTCGTGTCATGTCTATAACACAATCTGAGAAACGTTTTTATTCAAAAAAAGAATTCGCTGCCATACTCGGCGTATCACTCCCTACTATCGACAGACGTATTGCCGACGGAACACTTAAAATAGTGCACTTCGGCGGGCGGTGTCTTGTCCCGGCCGCAGCTCTTGACGATTTAATCGATTCCGCTGCAACTGTAGAACAGAGGGTGGTATAACCCGATGGCTGCACAAAATACAGCTCGTGCAAATGAATTACTCGCACAAATTACCCCATATCTGAGAGAACTTTTACAATCCGCCCCGCAATTCGGTACAGCTGGTATTACTCTTGTCTTTCATGAGGGAGAAATAACCCGCGTAGATTGCTCCGCATCCGTACAGCGCAAACCACGCGCAGGGGGCAGACTATGAACACCCTTGCTGATGAAATACGCATAGATCAAGCTGCTCTTGACGCACGACTACTCAACGATGATTACGAATTTGCTGTTGATAACGCCCGCAAATTAAACGAAGGGTCTGACAGCTATATCCACCCTTTAGCAGGGGAATTATTAAAGTCTGTATCGTTTGCGCGCAGAATAATGATTGCCCGGGCTACTTCATTCTTAACGCCTCGTTCATTTTCTTATGAAGATCTGTTGGAATATTTTAATACAATAAGCAAACGATTGGAGGCACAGGTATGAGTGACTTCGATCAACAAAAACAACAGCAGGAAAAATCTGAACAGTGTTTCAAACGTGCCGCAGAACTAAATCCGCAGCCGTTGTCTTCACTTGCAGACGTAACTACACAGCGTATATGGTTCTGGGATTGTGTACTTACTACGGGGCTAGGCGTTATAGCAGCAAAAAAAGGTTGTTATAAATCTTGGCTTAGTTTGCAACTCGCTTATGCAGTGGCGCAGGGTAGACCGTTCTTGGAGAAAACAACTCGTAAGGCTCCCGTTCTTTATATGGCATTGGAGCTTGATAACATCGCCATGGCAGAACGCTGTAGAAAGCTCGGAACAGCACCCGACGGACTGGACGTACTGTTCAGCTTTACCCGTGGCGCTGATGCATTGAACGATTTGGAAGCTTTACTTGCGGCAAAGGCATATAGGTTTGTCATTGTGGATATGCTTCCTGCCATACTTCCGAAGGGTACTGACGGTAATTCGTACGACGCTATAACTGATTTCATGCTTTCTCTTAGGCGGCTTGCACAATCATATAGTTCCTGTTTTCTTTGTTTGTTGCACTCCGGTAAAGCTGAACGCGCTGACTTTGTAGATTCTGTACTTGGTTCAACCGGTTTTGCAGGACAGGCGGATACTGTGATCGTACTTGACCGGAAACGCGGTGACACTACCGTTAAGTTTATGTCGTCTGGCAATCATGGCCGTGATTGCTGCATGAAGGTTGAAGTGAGTGAAAATATGATTATGAAACGTATAGAGGACGACGATACAGACGGAAAGTTTCTTTCTCAGAGTGCAGAACAGATTTATACATTACTGAAGGAAAGCTATCCACAAGGAACGACAGCAGCTGTTCTCGGCAGTGTAACAGGTAAAAGCGATGATGCAGCAAGAAAGATACTTTCAAGATTAATGGATAGTAGCCTTGTTGAAAGGACAGGACGTGGAATTTATAAAGCTGTAACCGGACAAACAGATACAAACGGACAACCGGACTTGTCCGGACAATGTCCGTTTAGTCAATAATGAGAACATCCATGACAATAACCGTCCGGAAACGGACGGACACGGACACACACTTATAGTGTGTCCGGTTGTCCGGATGTCCGAATTGACCGGACAGAAGAAAGAAGACGATACCAAGAGCTGTAATGCCGGAAGTTTTGCCAACTATGGCTTTATAGCAATGTGAAAATAGGGGAATAACATGGATTTTATCAATGCAGCAGAGGTATATGAGGGAATAAACCCTCTGATATACGCAAAGGTTAACGGGAGGGTGTGTCTACTCCCGAAGCGTGGTACATGGTACGGAAGGAAAATACGTATTGTAGTCCGTATGCTGAAAGAGCTTGATTTTAACTATACGCAGTGGAACGGACGGTTTGGTACTTATGAACTGACGCCGAAAGAAATAGCACGGCTGCCTGCCAACGTGCTGCCTGACGTGGAGGAGATAAAGGAATGAAAAATAACAGCAAAAATAATGATAATTCTACATATAGTAATAAATTAAACACAGAGGCCTCTTCCCGGAAATGGCACTGTACAAAGCTGTCTGATGTTCGGCGCCGTCTTGTAGCCCTTATACAGCAGATGGAAACAACTGGCCCGGACACAACAACCGGGGCACAGATCAACTACTACCGTTGTCTTGTGTACGCTTACGCAACACTGGCGGCGGTTACACGAGATGCTGCGCTCGATGTACTGACAGCTCGACTTGATGCGCTGGAGAAGAGGCTCGGCAATGAAACATAACTTTGAATCGCGCATATCGGCTTTGGAGCACCGCTGTACGATACTGCCGTCTGAGGCAGAACTTAAAAGATCACTTTCGATGCTGTACGGGAATCTGTATGAAATAACGTTCAGCTCATGGACAGACTTTGAAGACTACCTGATCCGGGAATACCCCGACGCCTGTTGTTCCGACTATACGTCTGTAAAGATTGATAATAACTCGAATTCGGAAACAGAACTTCAATCGCTGCTCAGGGATTTTGCTCATGATACTGCGAAGTGTCGGGGAATTATTGTATGAAACCCGATGCGCTTACATTGCACGCCGTTCTTGACTGTGCGGGGCGGTTATTGCCACAATATGCCGGCCGTCGTGCCCCTCACTGGGAACTGTTACCCGACGGCAGTATATCAGTAACACGTGCTATAATAACACATGAACAGCTGAATTATGCACTACAGCACAGTATCGTGTGTTTCGGATTCTTCCCGACCGATGCGAACTTGGTTGTTATCGATATTGATAAAGGGCATTCAAACGGCGTGAATGGTTTCAGTACGCTTGCTGAACGCCTGCCTGAAATATCCCCGCTGCTATGGGCTTCTACAGCCTGTACAACTCCACACGAAGGGCAGCACCTGTATTTTAAGTATGCAGGGGTAAAACGATATAAGTCAGAAACAATCCTGCCCGGCATTGAAGTAAAACATACCGGAGCGCTTGTAACAGCGCCGGGGAGCCTGCACCCTGACAGCGGTTTACCTTACAGTATGGGATTCGGGAAGTTTTCCGACTGTATAGAGATTACAGAGCAGCCTTTTTCCGGCTTCTGTTCTCTTATGCACCTGCACAGAACGTCACCGGGTTATGAAGCGCCCGTATATACGCCCCGCAGGCAGTATAACGGCTCTACAACCGATAGAGCCGCGTTTATCGTGCGTACAGTGTGCCGGAAATTTGCAAACGAAGGACGGCAGTACCGTATTTATCTTGCGTCTGCATGGTGTTTACGCGAAGACATACCGGAAGCAGAATACGAAGCGGCTATTCTGAACGTACCGGAGTTTTTGCGATTTGCAAGTGAAGACCCTGACGGATTCAGGCATGCAATGAGGAAAAATTAAAATGACAAGTACAATCAGTAAAAGACTGGCAAAATTGGAGCAGACGGCAAATGAAACAACGAACCGTTTTCAAGATATGACACATGAACAGAAACAAGGCTATTTCCAGTCGATGTATTCAGATTTGTTTGAGACACACCCATTTGATACGCAACAGGACTACGAAGATGATTTATTGAACCGGTTTTACGAAGTACTACAGCCGGGATATAGACCGCCTGTCATACGTGAAGAAATGACGAAAGCGGAAAAACTCAATGCGCAGTTATGTGAAGATGCTTGGCATGTTGCCTTCAAACGTGGTCTGACAAGGATAATATAATGTATAGCCCCGCAGATTTTGCGGGGCTTTTTTGTTTATTATATTCAGCCCTTTCAAAATAACCCTAAAAGTTACTCGATTGTTTATTGACATTGCACTTATCACAGTATATCCTAATATATCAATAGAGCCTTTATTTAATTACTTCATAAGTACATACTGCTTTATCTGATATGCGGTGACATACCGTAATATGATTGTTTTATTGCATGGCATGCAAGAGGTAGTCGGTTCAAGTCCGATCATCTCCACAAGATAGTACCGTAGTCCGCATAGGGACTGCGGTATTTTTTTGTAAAAAAGTCCCTATGCGGATTTGAACCGGCTACCGGAGTGAGCGCGCCGACAGGCGAAAAGGTGCCATGGATGGCACCGGCAGCGAACGGAGGCGCCGCAGAGGGAGTTGCCAGGAAGGCAACGACCGGAGAGGGGCGGTTCAAGTCCGATCATCTCCAATACTGTAATTCTTTTAACTATATATATATAGCCCACCCGAAAACGGACGGTATATCACACTAAAGACCGAGTGTCGCACGAAGTGTCGCACTCAAAAGGAAGGTGTTATACGCGTCCGATTTTTGTTTCAAGTCATGCACAATTCAATATTTACCCTAGGAAAGTGCATAATTCCGTGTTTTATTATGTCCGTTTCTGGAATGATTCAGAAAAACGCTGGTTTAAAACCCGTTCAACGGGTGTCGTTGTAGACGGTAAAAAGCAGCGTAAGGCAGAAGCTACAGCTGTAGCACAGGAACTCCTTAAAAGTGTTCAATATACAGGTACTACGGCTGACGGTAAATTTATAGATTTTCTTACTTCTTTCTGGGTTTCTGATTCGGAATACTTGAAGGCTAAAGAAAGTGTAAACGGAAAACCCTTGTCTGTTCTCTATATTAAACAGAACAAAGACGCAATTCGGCGTCATGTAGAGACGTATAAACCGTTTCAAAATATTCGTGTGTCAGAATTGACATCCTCGGCAATAGAACGATGGAAAGTATGGGCAATAAAGCAGGGGGTAGGTTCCCGAACGATTAACTTTGCCTATCAGGCGATGTCCGTTCCTGTACGCTGGTTATATGCACATGGGGAACTTACAGATGATCCGTTTAAAGCTGTTCACAAAGTAAAAGATGTTCCGAAGGAAAAGGGGGTATTAACCCGTGAAGAAGTTCAAAAACTGTTTTCAACCCACGATTCTGATTTACGTATTGACTGTCTTGTAAAACTTGCAGTTCTTACGGGCATGAGACGGGGTGAATTACGGGGCTTGCGATGGAAGGATATAGATGAAAAAGAACGTTTGATACATGTCCAGAACAATTTTCAGGATATGGAAGGCAGCAAGGAATGTAAATGTGGTTCTACACGGTATGTCGTTCTGCCTACACTTATTATTCCGTTGTTTCATGAAATAATGTCTCGTTCAAATTTTACAAAACCTTATGATTTTGTTTTTTACAGCGCTTCCAATTCACGTAAAGAACCTGTTTCAGGTGAAGTAATTAAAACTGGATTTGTCCGACTGTTTTCTGAAGCAGGTATATCGCGTACTGAACAGAAAGAAAGAAACATAACACTGCATGGAATGCGTCATACATTCATAACACAGGCGCGTTACGCAGGACTTCCTGATGCAGAAGTAATGGCACTTGAGGGGCATAAATCAGTTGCAATGATGCACCCGCTCATTTGCCGCCCTTCCCGGTCTGTTTCCGTTTCTGTACCGCTTTTTCTGCGTTTTCAAGCATTTTTAGTTCTTCTTCATCCTGCCGGTCAGCTTCTTTTGCTTCATAGGCTTTACGGGAGGTGTCGAATTCCATGTATCGTTCTTCAACCTGCTTTTCCGTCTGCTTGTGCGAGCGGCTGCCTTTATCATCAAGCAGGGGCAGTGAATAGTCAGTAATGATTTTGTCTGCGTTTTCTTCCCAGAAATGAATTGTCAAATCTTTGCGCATTTTTACGTGCAGTTCAGCACTTTCCAGAAAGATGGTCACGATTCTGTTCAATGAATCAAGTTCGTCTTCGGTCAGATAATTCTTTGCTGTATAGATATCCTGTTTGCGGACAACCGTTCCTTTCCAGCTGGTAAGATTCATATTCGGTTTTGAACTGTCTGCACGGCTCAAAATAAGCTCTGCTGATGTCTGTTTTGTTACTGCATAAATCAGTTTATTCTGGACGATTGCAAAAAACATCTGGGTATTTTTGTCGCTGCTGTCATAGTCGGATGAGAGAGCAAACAAATCTCTGATTTTCTGATAAAAGCGTTTTTCGCTGGCACGGATGTCGCGGATGCGCTCTAAGAGTTCATCAAAATAATCAGGCCGTCCGTCAGGATTTTTTAACCGCTCCTCATCAAGCACAAAACCTTTCTGCAGGAACTCCGTAAGATTCTTATTTGCCCATGTTCTGAACTGAGTGCCGCGGATACTGCGGACTCTGAACCCTACTGCAAGAACCATAGGGAGGGCATAATACGTGATCGAATAATTCTTACCGTCTGCTGCAGTTGTTAAGTAATCCTTAACAACTGAATTTTCATCTAATTCCTTTTCCTTCAATATATTAGATATGTGTATGCTGATATTAGGCTTGGAGGTGTCAAAAAGAAGCGCCATCTGCTGCTGGTTCATCCAGATTACACCGTCTTTTGAATACAGCTTTACATCAGTTTTTCCGTCTTCCGTATTGTAGATGATGATTTCGTTATCCATATTATTTACCCAGTTCCTTACTTAACTCGGAAAGCAGCTGGCCGCTTTTTCGGAGTTGCCGTCATGCCGATTTGCGTTGCGTTTGAAAAGTATTCAAGAATCTTACGCCATTCACTGTCGTCTGCAGCACTTCCCCGATGACACTCATCAACTACGACAAGATCAAAAAAATCAGGACTGAATTCTTTATATGCATCCGCGTCCTCATCGTAATTCGTAAGCCCCTGATACAGAGCAAGATAAATCTCAAACGCTTTGTCGATTTTTTTCTTTCGGACGACAGTCAGTGTATCGCCGAAATGTTTGAAGTCTCCGCGGTTTGTCTGATCGATAAGGTTCGTTCGGTCGACAAGAAACAGAATCCGTTTTTTAGTACCGCTTCTCCACAGCCGGTAGATAATCTGGAAGGACGTATATGTTTTTCCGGTACCGGTTGCCATGACAAGCAGTATTCTTTGCTGACCTTTCGAAACAGCTTCTACCGTCCGGTTGATTGCAATCTGCTGATAATAGCGGGGTGTCATGCCGGAACCGTCATAATAATAATCCTGGCTGTTTATCCGTTCTTCTTCCCGAGTTTCAATACCTTTGTAGATTTTGTAACACTGATAAATTTCATTAAACGTCGGGAATTGATTCAACCCGCGGGTTTCTTCAGTGATTGAGTTACAGTTCTTCCGGTAATGAATCTGCCACCCGTCTCCGTTACTGCTTATTGCAACCGGTAAGTCCAGCGTTTCCGCGTAACCGAGCGCCTGCTGAATACCATCACTTATAGAATGGTTATTGTCTTTTGCCTCGACAACGGCAATCGGAATGTTCTGCTTATAGTACAGAAGAATATCAGCCCGCTTCTTTTCACCACGGATCGTCTTTTTCCCTTTTACAAAAACCCGTCCGTTCGTAAAAGAAAATTCCTGGCGTATGCGGTTTTCCTGCCAGCCGGCGTCAATAATTGCCGGACGTATGTATTTTGCTATAATATCTGCTTCTGATAAACTCTTTTTATTCAGCATGATGCAATATTCTAACATAAAAAAGAAATTTTATAAATGAATATTTTTTAAGACCTTCTATGTGCGGAAGGATAAGGCACCGGATGAGCTTTAAGAGCTTCTGCCCGCGGAGGCAGCTGCGTAAAGCTGTGTCGCAGGCAGGAATTGTGCAAGGCATACGCAGGAACAGGACAAGACTTATGGAAATCCTGCATATGCTTTAGTCAATGATTGCACAAGCCTTGCACGATCATTGCGCAAGGCATACGCAGGTATTGTCCAAGTACATGGATAATGATTGCGTAAGTACATGCGGAAGTCTTACGCATGTACTTACGCAATCATTGAATCAGCCCGGACATCAGACGGTGAATTTTCAGGCAGGATTTCATTTTTAATTTTTATACAATTAAAAGAACATGCCGCAAAACTGTAAAAAAGAACGACATATCCCGACGATTGAATCGGGATTGTCGATTTCCGGGCTGATAAAGGTTTACGCATCAGACCGGGCATAAGCGTTTTTCATAAGGCAGCTTGATTCGAACAGAACGTTGTTCAGCACCGTCTGCGATTCCTTTTTCAGCATGGCCGCGATTTCGTCGTTTGCTTTTTCGCAGAGCGCCGTTTGTTTTGCGGCATCGTGCTCCGCTGTCAGCTGCCTGTCGTATGAATTAATAATTGCGTGTCCCTGCGACTGCACCGCCTGCTGATACCGTTCGATATGCGCGAGATTCTTTCCGTAATGCGCATCGGAAAGCGCCGCAATAATCCTGTTTGTCCAGTAAAAATTTTCTGTTGAAACTTCCTCCGTTGTGTTCGAAAGATACGCCGGTGTAGTGCTGCAGTTTGTGTAGAACGGAACCAGTGCGTTAAACACATTCGAACTGAACGCAAGCCATTCAACGATGCTGCTGCGCTGCTGGCCATACGGCCGTATTTGAAACAGCGCCATGAAATCATTGCGGTTTATTCCGATCGATCTGAACGCACCCCGCTGCGAAGAGTCGCCGTACGATGCATAAGGGTCGTATGGTGTTCCCTGAAAGTGTGACGACAAAACGTACTTAATATCCTCGACGGTTATTTTCTTTTCAGGAATTCTGCACCACGGGATGTTGTCGGAGGCCGGTGTATATTCAGCGTCGGGGCCGTCCCACGCAGATGTATGCGGATTAAAATAACGCTCCATGAACCACGCGCGCGGTGTGTTGTATACGTGATCAGCATCATCGTGACTGCCGAACGTATCCCTCGCATTCACTTTGTTGTTGGAAGAAGCAGTTTTTCCGTTTGCAGGATTAAGGTGATTTATCCCGATGAAATCCGCGAGATCCGCGGAGCACATATTGTCCTTCTGCTCTCCAAGCGCATCGTGCAAATCGAAGTCGTCTATTCCCAGCTGATTCGGCATGACAACGTACGCATCGTCGGGAACACGGCGTGCCATCCAGTGATGACCGCCGATTGTCTCGAACCACCAGATTTCATTCACGTCGGAAAATGCAATGCCGTTCATCTCATACGTCCCGTACTGCTCAAGCAGTTTGCCGAGCCGCACCACGCCGTCGCGTGCAGTGTGAATGTACGGCAGTGTGATGACGACAAGATCCTCCTCTCCGATACCGCCGATTTTTTCAGGCCCGCTGTCCGTTGCGGCGCTGTACTCCACGAGCGGATCCGCCCCAAGTACACGTTCGTTCGACGTGATTGTTTCCGTTGCCGTCATAGCCACATTGCTTTCATTCGCACCGCCTGCCGCCCATATGCCTTTCCCTTTTACCGCATTCGGCATTGCCGTGCAGCGCTGCGGGTTATCAGGGAGCTGAATCCGTACGTGTGAAAGAACAGACGTGTATTCCTTAGGCTGCTCATCCGGCTGAACCACCACGAATTTTTTCGGCGTGAAGTGGCCTGAAGACGAATCGTCGTTTCGTGCAATAAATGTAGAACCGTCATACGTTGCGTTCTTTCCGACAAGAATTGTTGTGCATGCCATATGTTTTCTCCTGATTTCTATTTAGCACAGAGTATATTGCAAACGGCATAAAATGTCAGATGTTTTCTGTAATACACCGTGTGAAGAATCAGCAATCCGGAAACTTGCAGCAAAATACAGCGTACATCCTCTCTGGAACAAAAGTTGCGTAAATGGCTGTAAGTTGATACTCTGGAAGAGAGAGAATGCAGCGGAAACAGTCGGTAAGTGCAAAAAGGAGAAAAAATATGACTACACTATTGCGTGAAGATAATCGCAAAAAAGCTGAAAGAATACAGTCTGTTGAGAACGTATATAATTGGTTTAATGCGTTGTTGCACAGAACAAAAGCAAAAATAAAATATGTAGATACACGATACGGCAAAGTTCGTACTTTATGGTACGGAGATGACATAAATGAAAAAACATCAATATATTTTGATCTGCACGGCGGCGGTTTCGTTCTGGGAAGCCCGGAAATGGATGAACATATGAACTTACAGTTTAACAAGGAAGTTGGTTGTAAAGTGATTAGCATTGACTATGCGAAAGCCCCGGAATATCCCTATCCCTATGCGGTAAACCAGATATATGAAACAATAAAAGAAATATATAACAAAGCTGATAAATATGGAATTGATGGAAATAAAATGGCGATAGGCGGACATAGTGCTGGTGCGAATTTAAGTACCGTTATGTGTATGAAAGCAAAAGCAGAAGGAACTTTTGATTTTAAATGCCAGATATTGGACTATCCTCCGTTAGATCTGGCAACAAGTTCATATAACAAGCCTCAGCCAAAAGGGTGCATTCCGCCTAAAATGGCGGCAATGTTTGACGCTTGTTATATTGATGCCGATCAGGCGAAAGAATCTTTTGCATCACCGGTTTATGCAACAGAGAAAGAAATAAAAGGTATTCCGCCTGCATTATTGATTCTTGCAGGACAGGATTCATTACATGATGAGGGAATAAGATATTGGCATCTGTTAGAAAATAACGGAATATCAGTTATGTGTTATGAATATCAGAATGCATTGCACGGATTTACACTAAAGAATTCCGATAACACAAAAGATGCGGTAAAAAAAATCGCACTCTTTTTGAATAAATATATAGGATAACATAACGAGAGCGTAGGAAGAATAATTAAAAGAAAAGTCGCGGCAGTGCAATTGCCTCTATGATAAAACAGGGCTGTCCGAAATAATAATTTTTCGAACAACCCCTCTTTTTATGATCAGATAACCGCTGTTTTAGCGGTTTTTAGTGCAGCTGATTTTCCCTTACTGATTAAGCGCTTTGTAGATTTTTTCCAGATTTTCCTTCTGGCGTTCCAGATATGTCTTTCCGTCTTCAGGACCTTCAATGGTGGCAATTGTTTCAACCGCAGCACCGATTTCATCCGCAAGCGTTTTAGAGACAGCCGGACTGACCATGTCTTCTGCGAAAATAGTCTTTATGTTTTTTTCTCTGCAGTAGTCGACAAGTTCCGCAAGCTGTTTTGCGCTGGGTTCTCCTTCTGCAAAGACATCTTCGACGCTGTTCTGCTCGAGTCCGAAATCACGGCAGAAATAGGCGAACGCGGCGTGACCGGTAACGAAACTCTTTCTCTTTGACGCGGCAAACTTACCGGCATATTCCGCTCTGAGATCATCGAGAGTTTCGATGTACGCCGCCGCGTTTTCCTCATAATACCGGGCGTTGGCGGCATCCGCGAGTGCGAGAGCGGATGCGATGTTTTTCACTTCCAGCGCCGCACCTGAAAGACTGAGCCAGAGATGCGGATCGTACTGACCGTGCTCTTCAATCTCTTCGGGATCAGTGTTGCTGATGACTTTGGCTCCCTCAGACGCCTTGACTGCAATAAGTTTGGAATTGGATGCCGCTGCGATTGCTTTGTCAGCCCATGCTTCCATGCCGAGACCGTTATAGACGAAAACGGAAGCCTCGCTTATAGCAGTCATATCCCTTGCCTTCGGTTCAAACTCGTGAGGCTCCACACCGGCGGGTGTAATCGTCCTGACGTTAACCTTATCGCCGCCGACTGCTTTTGTTAATTCAGCCATTGCATCGAAACTTGCGGCTACAGAGAGCTTTCCGCTCTCATCTTTCTGACCGCCGGCATAAGCTGCAGTAGAAAGTAAAAACAGCATACATAAAATAGAACCTGCTGATAAATGATTTTTTTTCATCGTAAACCTCCTGAAATGATATTGCAAATTACTTGCAATTTGTGTTACAATATTGTGTTCACCCGAAAAAGTCAAGCGGGAGACAAGGAGTTTTAATGATCCGTGCTGAAGGGCTCTATTTTTCATATACGGGAATAGCGCCTTATATTCTGAAGAATCTTTATTTCAGCGCCGGGACCGGCGACTATATTTCGATTTTGGGAAGCAACGGAGCGGGGAAGAGCACTCTGGTAAAACTTCTGCTCGGACTGCTGACTCCGCTGAGGGGAACTGTCTCTGTCGATGACAAGCGGATTGCTTTCGTTCCTCAGACAAACGATCTGGCCGATTCCCGTTTTCCGATTACCGTACGTGAAATGCTCGATTCGTACAGACGGCTTTTGAAAATAAAAGACAGACGGAAAACGGAGCAGGCTCTCGAAGCCGTCGGAATGCAGGCAATGTCGGACAGATTAATCGGCGCCCTCTCGGGAGGACAGCGGCAGAAGGTTTTTATTGCACGCGGAATCCTTGGTGATCCCTCCTTGCTTATCCTCGACGAACCTTCGGCGGGAGTCGATATCGACAGCAGAAAAGAAATTTACACCTATCTCAGAAAACTCAACACGGAAAAGGCCGTAACGATTCTCTCTGTAGAACACAATCTGGAAGCGGCCGTTCGGAATTCAAGCGCGATCTATCATATGTCCGACGGCGGCGGCCATATGTGCAGTCCTGAGACATACCGCAGAGAATTATTATTTGTTAATGGAGGAGTAATACAATGATTCTTACTTATACGTTTTTTCAAAACGCGCTCATAGTTTCGATTCTTATGGGTGTTCTTTTACCGATGATAGGCGTCTTTCTCGTGCTGCGGCGATACGCGATGATCGGCGACACGCTTGCCCACGCATCTCTGGCGGGGGTTGCCGGCGGGCTCCTGTTCAACATCAACCCGATACTCGGGGCTTTTATTTTTACTGCATTTGCCGGAGCCCTGATAGAATTTCTCCGGGGGTTTTTCAGGAAATACTCGGAGATCATTCTCAGCGTCATCCTTGCAATCGGAGTGGGTGCGGCAATAACAATCATCAGCTCCGGGAAACTGCACGCCAACGCCAATTCGTTCCTCTTCGGCTCAATCCTGACTGTCACCCGGGATGATGTCCGGATGGTTCTCGGTCTGAGTATCGCTGCTTCCGTTACGCTGATTTTTTTATACGACCAGCTCATCTACACGGTGTTCGACGAGGATGCGGCGCGGCTGGCGAACGTGAAAGTCAAAATAATAAACTATGCGTTTTCAATTCTGGTTGCAGCCGCCATTTCAGTCTCCATCCGGATTGTCGGTATGATGGTCATCGGATCTATGATCGCGCTCCCTGTTGCCACCGCCATGCAGGTTGCAAAGAGTTTCAGAGGAACGGTACTCTGGTCCATCGCGTTCAGCCTCATCGATATTATCAGCGGACTTTTTCTTTCCTATCTGTTCAACGTTGCGCCCGGCGGTTTTACAGCACTTCTGTCGGCTCTTATCCTGCTCGTAATCATCGGTATAAAAAACGCCGGACGGAGAATCGCCGCCGGACGTCTGTAAGATATCCTTTAGTTTTGCGTTAGTTTTTTATTGCGCCCTGTAAAATCGCTTGCCTTTTGCAGGAGGAGCGCCGTATAGTTCCGGTATGGAAAACAGAACCGGCAGAAAACGACTGGCATTTTCATGTGCAGGCGAAGGCTTCGGGCACATCGCACGGATCGTGGCGTTAAGCGAATATCTCGAAAATGAATACGATATTGTTTATTTTGTTCCCGACACAGTCAGGGGATTCCTGCGGCAGCACCTCGGCGGAGTAAAAACTGTTGTTATTCCGTCGTTCCACTTTGTTCTGGAAAATCACAGCATCGATTACGTAAAGACTGCTGCCGGAAATATTTCGTATATTTTCCAGTTCGAGAAAATAATTTCCGGAATCCGGTCGCAGCTTTCCGACTGCCGGATAGATGCGGTCGTCTGTGATTTCGAACCGTTCGTTTCACGGGCTGCGCTTTCTCTCGGTATTCCGCTTATGAATTTCAGTCATCCGGGAATCCTTATTAAAACGCTGCCGTTCACTCCGGCGGGAATTATCAGCAGACTTGTAGCAAGATTCATGACACCGGGTGCGCAGGTTACTGCTTTTTGTTCGTTTTATGACGGAGAAACAGGCCCCGTGATACGGAAAGAAATACGCATGCAGAAACCGACAGCGGGAAATTATTTTCTTGTTTATACAAAACAGGATTCCCGTAAAAAAATGTTCAAGTCGTTGAAGAAATTTCCGGAGTATCGGTTCGAGGTATATCCGGGAAACGACAGGAACTTTGCCGAAGCGCTGGCCGGATGCCGCGGCGTTATAGCTCCGGCTGGTCATCAGTTAATATCGGAAGCGCTGTATCTCGGCAAACCCGTTCTTGCGTTTCCGCAGAAAGGTCAGTATGAACAAACCGTGAACGCACGGATGCTGCAGAAATCCGGGCGCGGAATGTACGGCAGACTCCGTCATGCGGAGCGGGATATGAAAAAATTTTTCACTTTGATAGATAAGTTTCCTTTTCCTCCGGACCCTTTCGAACGGTTTTGTTTTACGGACGATACGCCGCACGTTATCGATCTTATACACCGGTTCGTTTTCGAAAACACCGTCCTCACGGAAGGTACACCGGTGCATACCTATACGTACTTCGATGCGTTTCTGGAAAAGATGACGCTTATACAGGAACGGCTGAATTCAAGCAGATCGTCCGCGTGACGAAGGCGTCTGCCGGGGAATCTGCGTCCGGCGGCAGAGCCTTCGTTTTCCGCTGTTTCCTGATTAATAATTACATAAATCGGAACTCTTTCAGATTCATCAATATGCCTTTATTCCCTGTAAATTTTAAATATACTGCGTGAACACCCGATACATCCGGCTTTATCCGGCCTTTGAAAGAGTGGAAAGTATATTTACCTCCGGTTTCTCTTACTTCTATATCCCCTATCGGCTGCGATTCCATCGTGTCCAGATAAATTTGAATAGTTCCTCCGTATGTCTGCGACGAAGCTGCGACCGACAGCTCTGTTACGTTTTTATCAAAATTAATATATTTATAGACAGCCCAGTCTCCGTTATGAATATTTGCCAGGTATTCATACGATTCTTTTTCATCGCCGTAATCGTCGACATACACGCCGCCCGACAGCATACATGCTCTATATGCCTCAATTACGCGGTTGCATGCGATCGGTCCTTCGATTCCCTGCGTTGTCATTTCAACCTCGTCGATTGTTCCGTCGTCGTTGAAAGCGATTTTTTCGGCGCAGACCTGTCTGCTGAAGAAACTGTTGTGTGTGGAGCGATGATAAAAAACGTACCATTCGCCGTTGATACAGGTGATGGAGCCGTGATTATTCCATGACTGCGGATCGCACCCCGTGTTGTCGATTATTATATTCTTTTTTACGAACGGACCTAATGGATTTTTGCTGACGGCGTAACCGATGCAGGTCGGTCTTCCGCGGGAAATATCCGTGAAGCTCAGATAATACAAGCCGTTTCTTTTTCGAACGGAAATCCCTTCATGGAATCCATGTTCTTTTTCCGTCAGTATGTTGTCCGTAATTGACGTTACTGTCCGTAAATCAGACGACAACTTGCCGCCCTTTGCATGATACTGTCCCCAGTAATAGTATACACTTCCGTCGTCATCTACGAGCACGGCCGGATCGATTGAATCGTTGTCGGCGGGAAGAATGGGACCTGCATCGTGGAATGGTCCCGCCGGATTGTCGCTGACGGCAAATCCTTCCGAGTTATCCGCCTGACAATAGAATAAATAATATTTATTATTTATGTATGCACAATCGGGAGCGTACAGCGGAGATGTTTTGTCAGGGGAGTATGCTCCGGGAGTTTTTGAAGAAAAAGAAACATCGTGCATGTGCCAGTGGAGCAAATCTTCTGACGAAAATACTTGATATTCATAGCTGCAATATTCATCGTTTCCCGGCAGATCTTTTGACCCGTATAAATATACTGTTTTGTTATTCCATTGTCTTGCTTCGACGTCGGGAATATAATAGCCCGTAGGTAAAATCGGATTCATTTTTTATCTCCTGAAGATTTGTAAATATTTGAGCCATTTGCAGACGGTCGTCGCTTTGCGAATGGCTTCATGTTTTTTATCAACGTTTGCGTAATTTTTTCAGAGTGTTTTTTTTATCAGCCTTTTACGGCGCCGGTCATCAGGCCTTCCGTAATATGTCTGGAAATCAGGCAGTATATAACGATAATCGGAACTATGGACATGGCTATCGCGCAATAAGTTGCTCCGTAGTCTCTGTTGAAAGCGCCTCTGAGATTCATAATAAGCAATGGTATGGTGAATTTATTTTTGCCGAATAATATGATCATCGGTGTAAAAAAATTATTCCACGAAGCTACGAAATTGAAAATTGCCATTGTTGCAATGGCCGGTTTTGACAAGGGAAGAATGATTGTGTTAAAAAGTCTGAATTCTCCGCATCCTTCCACTCTTGCGGATTCAATGACGGAATCGGAAATCGTCTGCTCCATGTACTGATGCACAAAAAACACAGTTCCCGCATTTGCAATTGAAGGGATGATAAGCGGAATAAACGTATCCAGCAGCCCCAGGAATTTGCACAGTTTGAAAAATCCGATAATGCCCAGTTGCGCAGGAATCATCATCGACGCCGTAATTACTACGTATACGATTTTTTTACCGGGAAAATCGTATTTTGATAATCCGAAGGCCGTCAAAGCGCCGAAATAGGTTGAAAGCAGCGTTGCGCCGACGGAAATGACGGTGCTGTTAATGAATCCCTGCCATATGTTAATCATTTGCGAAAGGTTGTGATAATTTCCTGCGAGCTCTGTCCCGGGCAGCAGATACAAACCGACCATGAGTTCATCCGTCGAATGTGTCGCATTAATAATCATTATGTAGAAAGGAAAAACGCATAAGGCAAGCAGCAATATCAGAAAAAGATAAATAATAGATTTGTTTGAGCTTTTCATTGTGTTTTACTCCGATTAACGAGTTTTTTTGGTACTTTCTCTGTCATGTTGGGATAGAGAACTTTGTAGAATAGTAAAGAAAATACCAGGACGACGATGAATAAACCGTACGATACTGTCGCACCGTATGAATAATTGTGATTCCTGAATGCGGAATTATATAAATACAGAACCATGGTCATCAGTGATTTCTGCGGTTCTCCGTTTCCGTTCGTAAGCGTCATGGGGATATCGAATATCTGCATTCCGCCGATTAAAGACGTAACCAGCACATACAGCATCGTAGGTTTGAGGAGCGGCAGCGTGATTTTGAAAAGTTTCTGCCGGCTGTTTGCTCCGTCGACTACGGCCGCTTCCAGCAGCTCCTCAGGGATAGCCTTTATTCCCGCTGTCAGTAAAATCGTACTGTATCCGAACCACATCCACCATTGGATGAACGCAGTTATGCCCCGCGCGAAAGACGGCATGCTCATCCAATTTACAGCCTGTTTAATAAAACCCAGTTGTAATAATATTTTATTTACAGTTCCTGTCTGCCAGTCGAACAGAACGCTGAATAATACGCCTATCGATGCTGCTGTCACTAAGTTCGGCAAATAGAAAGCGGCTCTGAAGAAACCAGCCCCCTTTATTTTATGCTGCGATAACAGTATCGCCAGCAATAGGGCGCAGATAATCTGAGGAATAAAACACAGGAGCCATATAATCCATGTGTTTCCGATGCTTTTCCAAAACATCCGGTCCTGCAGCAGATGTATGTAGTTTTTAAACCCGCAGAATACAAATTCTTTATTGGAAACCTGAGTGGTTAAGCTCAGATAAAAAGAATAGATGATCGGGTATAATTGAAAAATGGCAAAAGTTAATAAATACGGGAGTACGAACAGTAACCCGAATTTTGCTTTTTTTTGCATCATAATAAACTGTCCTTTTTTCGGGATGTTCCTTCGTCACGTCTTATTTCTGTTTTTTAGGAACACCCCGGAATATTAATTATTCAATCGTTACATTGTGATAAGCATTTGCAACATCCTCTTTGAATTTCTTTATGGCTTCTTCCTTCGTGTATTTGCCTTCGACATACAAATTGACGTTTGTGAGTAGCAGATTATTGACGGAGTCATCGTATTTTGTCACTAATGACGTGTTGATTTTTGAAGCTTCCTGATTGAAGAATTCAAACGTGTTTTGTCCGCCGCACCATGCATCGGAATAATTTTGCGACATATCATTGATTACGGTCTTAAGACAGGGGAAATCCGATTTTTCTTTCGCATATTGTTCGACATAGTCCTTGTTCAGATTAACAAATTTGATGTAAAGCCATGCCAATTCCTTTTCTCTGCTTTGTGTGTAGATACCCATGTAAGTTCCGCCGTTAAAATACGAATCGGGCATTGACGCAATCGCCCAGTCGCCCTTGGAATCAGGTGCGCCCTTCTGGATTACATACTGCATTCCCCATGTGGGAAGAACGTACCCCATGATGGAATCGTTTGCCGCGGCAGAGTACCACCCCTGGGACCATGAAGCAAGTTTCGCGTCGAGATTCATATCCCGCGCCTCTTTTGCAACGTCGAAAAATTTTACCGCATAGTCGTCCATATTGAATTTACCGTCGGATATCCACGGAGTCGTCCTCTTGCTGTAACACGCCATTGTCCATAAATCCTGATAATTCGGCAGCAGAAACGTTTTGCCCTGACTCTTTTCATAAACGGTTTTACCTGCCGCAAACAGCGAATCCATGGTTGACAACAATTTTGAAACTGCGTCAGGATCGTCTGTTCCGAGATATTTTTTTGACAGGCTTCTTTTATACCAGAAGCCCCCCGGCGTAGCCTGCCATGACAGCGCTCTTAAATTTCCGTCCGCGTCGGATCCGATAGTCGTGACGTAATCCATGATGTCGTCGGTGACTGCGTTATACGGCGCTGCGGATAAATTTTCCCATGCTTCGGATTCGATGTAATTCTTTACAGTTTTAACATCTGCACAGAATACATCAGGTCCTTCGGCGTCGTTGTCGACTATTGTCTGCAATTTTGTATCATAGCTGTCGCCGATCATGGTGAAATCAACTTTGACATTCGGGTAAGCCTTTTCGAATGCCGCGATCTGATATTTGGGATCATCCGTCCACGACCATACTTTCAGCGTTCCCGAATATTGCGAGGCGTCTTTTTTTCCGAATGTGCCGTCGTCTGCGGGAGCAGCTTTCGTTTTTTTGCCGGTTCCATTACAGCCGGAAATGCTGAAACCGAATAATAACGATAAACCGAGTAAAACAGTAATCGTCTTTTTCATAGAATCCTCCTTGTTATATGTCCGTTCGGTCTAAAAATGGTAGCGCTCCCATTTTTAGACCGAAAACAAAACCTTATACAGTTTTTCTCTCTATAATGTCCGTTTTAAAAAGCTTTTTACCGCCGGAACTCTTTGTTTCGATTTGCTTAATCAATGTTTCCGAAATATATCTTCCCATTTCATACAAAGGCTGATTCACCGTTGTTAATTCAATGAACGATTCAAAATTATTAAATTTTATATTGTCGAATCCCATGACCGAAATGTCTCCGGGAATGGTATATTTCAGATCCATCAGTCCTTTTATGGCACCGTGCGCCATTACATCGCTTTCGCAGAAGAGTGCGCTCGCGCCCGACGCTATGATTTTATCCGCCATTTTATACGCCGCATAATAACTGAATTTTCCTTCGAGCACCAGAGACGGATCAAACGCAATATTGTTATTTTCCAACGCCTGTTTGTATCCCTTTGTCCGCAGTACCGTTTCATAATTTGTGACGTCGCCGTACATGAACGCTATTTTTTTATGACCTCGCTGAACGAGATAATCGATCGCCATGGCCGAACTTTTTACATTGTCGATATCGACCGTTATTGCCCCGTCGACCGATTTTCCGGATTTAAAAAGGGCCACGGGAATGTTTTTGTTAACAAGATAGTCGACGTCTTTCCGGCAGAATGTCTTTAATCCCAAAAATACGTACGCATCGACCTTTCCGAACATCATGTCGATTTGTTTTTCATTTGTTGCTTCGGAATTTGACCTGATGGATATAAGCGTGCCGTAGTTATATTCGCTGCACACATTACAGATTTCTTCCGCTATCACTGAGTAAAACGGATCATTAAGCGCATATCCGCTGATAATCCCTATGGTGAAATTTTTTTTAGCCGCCAGGGAACGGGCTGATGCATTCGGCCTGTAATCCAATTTTTCAATCGTTTCCAGTATCCGTTGACGTGTGCTCTCTTTTACGTTTTTGCTGTTTAAAAGTACCCGCGATACGGTGCTTCGTGAGACATCAGCGCTTTTTGCAACATCGTCGATATTGGCCATTACTTTTACACCTTTATCCTGCTTTCCGGTTTATCATAACCCCAAATGGGAGCGCTGTCAACAAAATTCTGGTAGCGCTCCCATTTTCAGGTAATTCGGCGGTTTTTCTACAAAAGGGAAGATTGTAAATCGTCCGCCTGACGGAGATAGTCTTACTGTTGATGAAAATCAGTTACGATTATTTTACATGCCGCTCGAGCGTCTTTTGTACGGCGCCAATCCCCGCGACCAGTTCCGTAAAGTACCCGGCAACTCGTGCGGCAAGTCCTGCGTCGTAAAGATTCACGCCCCACAGCGAGTCATCGGCGAGAAGCGGACGCAGCATTTCGTCGAACGGTCCCGCGTCCCCGAGCCGTACGTCTTTAATACGGGTCCGTACTGTGTCGGGAAGCGGATCGCTGCTCGGCGTAAATTCGTTTCCCGAATCGTCTATGCCCATGACGTACCGCAGCCAGCCTGCGAAAACGAGCGGAATAAGGCGCAGGTTTTCCGTCCGCAATGTGCCGTCCGTTTCCCATGCTTTTATTGTTTCTCCGAAACGTATCGCGAGTTTCTGGCTCGTGTCGGTTGCGATGCGCTGCGGCGTGTCGGGGATGAAGGGATTCGGGAGCCGTTCTTCAAGTACTTCCTTCAGAAACGCTTCCGGGGAGATTATTCCGGGATCGGACACGACGGGGAGTCCTTCGTCGTATCCGATGCGCCGTACCATTGTGTTCAGGACCGGATTCTTCATCTCGTCGGATATCCGCGTGTAGCCGAGAAGACAACCGAAGACCGCGAGACACGTGTGCAGCGGATTAAGGCATGTGCAGACTTTCATCCGTTCGACTTTCATAACCGTATCCCGGTCGGTGAACATGACGCCCGCTTTTTCCAGTTCGGGCCGACCGTTCGGGAAGTCGTCCTCGATGACGAGATACTGCGGTTTTTCCGCGTTTACGAACGGCGCGATATACGTATTCATTCCGGTAACGGTAATGCCGGTGTCGGCGAATCCGTCTTCCGTCAGTATTTTCTGCACGCTTTCCGCCGGGCGGGGCGTTATTTTGTCGATCATCGACCACGGGAATGACACAGAGTTGTTCAGATAGGAAAGGAACCCGCTGCCGCAGAATCCGTTCTCCACCCATTTTCCGGCGACTGTCGTTACGGCAGTCTGAAGTTTTTCTCCGTTGCGCGAGCAGTTGTCTATGCTGCAGAGCGCGAGTTTCCGTTTTCCGCACAGATACCGGTGGTAGACGAGCGCCGTAATTTTGCTCATCATGCCGGTAAGAGGACCTTCCGGTCCCGATTCGAAATCGGCGGTTACTGCCGGGAAAAAAGATCCGCCGCCGCGGCTGAGCGCGTATCCTTTTTCCGTTATCGTAAACGTTACGAGCTGCAGAGACGGCTTTTCAAACGCGGCTTTAAAATCAGCCCATTCGGTGCTGTACGCGGCGCCGCATTTCCACGCGGCTGCGACGGAGGCGACGACCTGTCTGTCGACGGTACCGTCTGAGTTCAGCGTTACGAGCAGGGAAAGATTGTCGTGGGGCCGGTAAATCCGGTCGATGATATCGAAGTCGAAACCTTCTCCGACGATTATGCCCGTGTGCGCCGCTCCTTTTTCGAGAAGCGTCTGCATCAGCACGGCGGGGAAACTTCTGAATATGTTTCCGGCTCCGAAATGTATCCACACGGGATTGTGCAGCGTGTCGGCCGTAGTTTTTTCATAATCGAACGCAGGCAGCCTGTATCCTTTCGATTCCCATTTGGCGGTATTTTTCAAATCAGCTTTGTTAAGATGCATTGTTTTATCCCCGTTATCTTCTGCGTTCCGATTTTTCGACTGCTTCCCACAAGCCGTTCAGATATGCGGCGCCGAGCGCGCGGTCGTACAATCCGTATCCGGGCATCGCAGTTTCGCCCCATATCATCCGTCCGTGGTCGGGACGTACCGGTCCGTCGAATCCTGTTTCGTACAACGCCTTAACAATTTCATACATGTCGAAACTGCCGTCTGACGAAAGGTGGGCGGATTCCTCGAAATCGGTCGGGCTGTTGAATTTGAGATTGCGGATATGCGCGAAATGGATGCGGCTGCCGAACGCCTTTATTGAATCGGGCAGGTCGTTTTCCATGTTCGTTCCGTACGAACCGGTGCAGAACGTTATGCCGTTATGGGAATCATCGACCATTCCGAATATGCGGAGCACGTTTTCCTTATTCGTAACGATGCGCGGCAGTCCGAACACTGACCACGCGGGATCGTCGGGATGAATCGCCATATTGATGTCGTACGTATTGCAGACGGGCATGATTCTTTCGAGGAAATATTTTAAATTCGCGAAAAGTTTCGATTCGTCGACGTCTTTGTACAGGTCGAACAGTTCCTTCACGTGTGCGAGCCGCTCTGGTTCCCAGCCGGGCATAACGAAGCCGTTCGTATCTGAACCGATTGATGCGAACATTTCTTCAGGCTTCAGCGCGTCGACTGCTTTCTGCGAATACGCGAGCACGGTTGAACCGTCGTTTCGTTTCCGGGCCAGCTCCGTACGGGTCCAGTCGAATACAGGCATGAAATTATAACAGACAAGGTGAATGCCTGATTTTCCGAGATTTTCCAGCGTCCTCACATAGTTGTCGATATAGCGGTCCCGCTCCGGAAGACCGATCTTTATCGATTCGTGCACGTTTACGCTTTCTATTCCTGCGATTTCAAGTCCCGCAGATTCGACTTCCGTTTTTAAAGCCTGTATGTCGCTGAATTTCCAGACGTCTCCCGCCGGGACTCCGTACAGCGTCGTTATTACGCCGCGCACGCCGGGTATCTGCCGTATCTGCTGCAGCGTTACGGAATCGTATTTTGAACCGAACCATCGCAAAGTCATTTTCATCGGTCTGCTCCTGTCTTTACGTATTATTATTACTATAAATAAAACGGAAAACGGAAACCATAGTAAATGTTGCTGTCCGTATTGCATATGTTGTTTACGTAAAAAGACAATATTTGCAATCTTACCGGCAACAAATGCTATAGGCTGCGTGATAAATCCTTTCTATACTTGCGGCAAGAGGAAGCAAATGCAGTTCATACGCGAAGATTTTTTGTTGTCTACGAAAACGGCACGGACGCTCTATCATTCGTACGCCGAAGGAATGCCGATCTTCGACTACCACAGTCATCTGAGCGCGGAAGAGATTTACGATGACAATACGTACGAAAATATTTCCGAGGCGTGGTTCTCAAACGATCATTACAAGTGGCGCCTCATGCGGTCCGACGGCATACCTGAGGAATTCATCACGGGGAATACTGATGCGTATTCGAAATTCGTCCGGTATGCGGAGGCTGTTCAGGATGCGCCGGGGAATCCGCTCTATCACTGGACGCATCTGGAACTGCTGCGGTACTTCGGTATAACGGAATGCCTCACCGTCAATTCCGCAAGAGAAATATTCGACAGATGCAACGAGCTTCTCAGGACGAGGGAGTATTCGGTGCGCAGGCTGCTCGAAAAACAGCGTGTCGACACGGTGTTCACGACGAACGATCCCGCCGAAGACCTCGCGTACCACGAACGGCTGGCAAACGATTCGGGCTGTACCGTTCACGTGTACCCGGCGTTCCGTCCCGACAATGCGCTCAACATCGGCGCGGATAATTTCACCGGCTATATTGAATCGCTCGGCCGGACCGAACGCACGGAGATAACAGACGTCGACATGCTGCTTTCCATACTGGAAAAACGTCTCGACTATTTCTGCGCCAGAGGCTGCACCGCGGGCGACAGCAGTCTCGAAGGAGATTTTTGGCGCGGAACGACGAAAGAGAAAATCGAATCCGTATTTACAAAGCGGCTCGAAGGCCGTCTGCTTTCCGAAACGGAAACGGCGGAATACAAAGGATATCTGCTGGAAAATCTTGCACGGCTGTACCGGAAACGCGGTGTCGTTATGCAGCTTCATATCGGAGCTGCGAGGAACGTTTCGTCCCGGAGATTCGCACGGCTCGGGGCGAACGCGGGCTGCGACAGCATGGACGACAGAAATTACGCCGGACAGCTCGGATCGCTGCTCGATGCTGTGGACAGGGAAGGAAATCTGCCGAAGACTGTCGTCTACGGATTGAATCCGAAGGATATGCCGATGATTGCGGGGCTGTGCGGAGATTTTCAGGACAGTACGGCACGGGGAAACATTCAGCCGGGAGCTGCGTGGTGGTTTAACGACACAAAAAACGGAATCGAAAAACAGCTTGCGCTTTTCGCGCAGTACGGAACGCTTGCAAACTGCATCGGGATGACGACCGATTCGCGGAGCTTTTTATCCTATCCGCGGCACGAGTATTTCCGGCGTATTCTGTGCAGTCTGCTCGGCGCGTGGGTTGAAAACGGAGAATACCCTGCGGATATTTCCCGCCTGGGAGAAATGGTCCGGAATATTTCGTTTAATAATGCGAAAGCATTTTTTCGCGCGGAGAGCTGACGCTGAAATATTCTGCCTGCTTTTTATGGGAGGAAATTACGGACATGCATTCTGTGCAAAATACGGAAACGCTGTTTAACGACGGCTGGGAATTTGCGGAAAAGGAAATCGACGGCAGCCTGATGAAAAAAGAAGACGGATCCGTGAATATTCTGTCTCCCGACGATTTTGTGCGCGACGAGGGATCTCTGCGGTTCCATGCGGTCAACCTTCCGCACGACTGGCTCATTGCAGATACGAACAGCCTGTACCGGAACAGCGCCGGATTTTACCGGAAGAAATTCGAACTGTACGGAACAGCCGGAAAATATACTGCAGTCCGATTCGACGGGGTGTACATGAACTGTGCTGTGTATGTAAACGGACGGAAGGCTGCAGAGTGGAAATACGGGTATACGGCGTTCGAGGTTGACATATCGCCGTTCGTATGCGACGGACGCAACACCATACTCGTCGTCGTCGTTTATCAGAGTCCGAACTCCCGGTGGTATTCGGGAGCCGGAATCTACAGGAACGTGCGGCTCTGCGTAAAGAGCGGGACTCATTTTTTGTATAACGGTATCTATATCGTCAACAGAAAGGATGAAGGCGGCTCATGGAACATGTCAGTCTCTGCTGATATCGCCGGCGGTACGGAAAACTGCTTCGTCAGGTACCGGCTCGAAGACGGCGGCGGAAAAACGGTTGCGGAAACGGCTGCTGACGGAAATTTTGTGAAGTGTCCCGGAGCTGCTTCCGTTTCTGAAAACCGCTGTACGATCCGCGTTCCTTCGCCGGAGCTGTGGAACACGGAGCATCCGGCAGTGTACAGCCTGACTGCGGAACTTGTCTCTGACGGCGGAACAATACTCGACGCCGTAAGACAGCATACGGGATTCAGGACAATCGCTGTCGAGCCCGACAGGGGATTTTTCCTCAACGGGCGGCATATTAAAATCAACGGCGTCTGCATGCATCACGACCTCGGACTGTTCGGCGCGGCGTTCAACAGTGATGCGCTGAAACGGCAGTTCCTCAAGTTGAAAAAGATGGGCGTCAATTCCATAAGAACCGCGCATAATCCTCCTGCTGCGGAATTTATGGACTTAGCCGACACGATGGGGTTCCTTGTCGACGATGAAGCGTTCGACGTGTGGCAGAAACCGAAAACGCCGTACGATTACAGCAGCTTTTTCGACGGATGGCACGCGTGCGACGTTGAAGCGTGGATAAAACGGGACAGGAATCATCCGTGTCTGCTCATGTGGAGCATCGGAAACGAAATCTACGACACTCATTTCGGCAACGGACTTGCGCTTACCCGCGAACTGAAAGCGCTTGTCCGCACGTTCGATCCCGGACAAAACGGACTGATTACGCTCGCCTCGAATTATATGGCCGGCGAAGGCGCACAGGCATGTGCGGCGGAACTTGATGTCGCCGGATATAACTACGGGGAGCGGCTGTATGCAGAGCACCACGAAAAATATCCGGCGTGGCGTATGTACGGAAGCGAAACGTCTGCTACTGTTCAGAGCCGGGGCATATATCATTTTCCGGCTTCCTACAGGCTGCTCACCTGCGAGGACAGGCAGTGTTCGTGCCTCGGCAACTGTTCGAGCAACTGGGGCGCTGTGTCCGCGTCGCAGGCTGTTTTGAACGACCGCGGCACGCCGTGGAGCATGGGTCAGTATGTGTGGTCCGGCTGGGATTACATCGGAGAGCCCACGCCGTATTTTACGAAGAACTCGTATTTCGGTCAGATCGACACTGCCGGATTTGAAAAGGATACGTACTGGCTGTACAAAGCCGAATGGACCGATTACCGCACGGAGCCGTTCGTCCATCTGCTGCCGTACTGGGATTTCAACGAAGGTCAGCTCATCGATATCCGCGTTTACTCGAATGCGCCGGATACTGAATTGTTTTTCAACGGCATTTCTCAGGGGAAGTTCCGTATAGATCATGAAGAAGGAAAACAATTTTCGGGAACATGGCAGATTCCGTATGCGCCGGGGACAGTGAAAGCTGCCGCGTACGATGAAAAAGGAACAGTCATAGCGGAGGAAACGATACGGACTCCGGGTGATCCCGCGCTGATTGTCCTTACGCGGGAACGGGACGGTGACACGGGAAACATGTGCTTTATCGATATCAGCACGACCGACGCGGACGGTATTCCCGTCCCGAATGCACGCAGCTGCGTGACTGTGCGGGTTACGGGAGACGCGGAACTCTGCGGGCTCGACAACGGCGACAGCACTGATTACGACCGGTATCAGTCTGCTGACGGCAGAACGCACACGCGGCGGCTGTTCAGCAACAGGCTGCTTGCAGTCGTAAGGAAGCGTTCCCCCGATGCAGCCTTTTCCGTTATTGCCGTAAGCAGAGACCTGCAGCCCGCGGTGTTTGGCGAACCGTCCGCCGGGATGCTTCCTGCGTACAGCGGGATTGTCCCCGCGTGCTGCGGAATCGTTCCGGTGAGGAAAATCGAACTCGTCTGTACGGACTCAGAAAATATGGATAAAGAGCACTGCAGCGTTACGGTGACGGCGCGTATCAGACCGGCAAACGCAACATTTACGCAGCTCGAATGGAAAGCGGTGCGGCTCGAAGGCGTCAGAAGCGACTGTGCGGAAGTCGCCGTTCACGGGAACGAAGCAGTTGTTACCGCCGTAGCCGACGGCGGGTTCCGCCTGCGCTGCACGTGCAGCAACGGCCGGCCGGAGCCCGAAATCATCAGCGAGCTTGAATTTTCCGTCTCCGGTATGGGAACGGTGACTCTTAATCCGTACCGTCTTGTTGAAGCGTGCCGGTACGATTCGTGTCTCATAAAACCGGCGCTCAGTTTCCAGGGCGGAGTATATACGCTCGACGGCAGGAACTGGTTTCTGTTCAACAACGTCGATTTCGGTACGGACGGCGCGGACACGGTGACTGTCCCGGTATTTTCGTTCGATACGGAGCTGCCGCTCGAGCTGTGGGACGGCCGTCCCGACGGCGGCGGCAGGAAGCTGCTTTCATGTACGTACACGGCGCCGGGCATATACAACGCGTACAGCGACAATACGTTCGTGCTGCCGGAGCGGCTTTTCGGTGTACACAGCATAGCGGTTGCGACGGAAACGCGGCTGTCCCTGCAGGGGTTCCGCTTTGAAAAATCCGCGAAGGCGTTTGCGAAACTCTTGGCCGGCAGCAGCGGCAGCATAACCGGAGACGCGTTTACCCGTACGCCGGAAGGTGTGACGGGAATCGGAAACAACGTGTCTCTCGTGTTCGATTACATGGATTTCGGTACAGCCGGCACGGACTGCTTAACAATATGCGGCAGAACTCACAACGAAAACGATACGATAACTGTGCGATTCGCGGATGAGGCCGGTACGGAAACGCGCGCGGTTGAATTTCCGTTCAGCGGCGGTTACGAGGAAAAAACATTTCCGTTTGACGCCGTCTGCGGCATGCGGACGGTGACGTTCGTTTTTCTGCCCGGAAGCAGCTTCGACTTCAAATGGTTCCGGTTCGGGAAAGCAGCTTCACAAGTTCGGGCCCGATGACCTTGTACCCGGCCGCGTTCAGGTGGAGGCCGTCCGGCGTCAGTTCCGGTTTGAGCCTGCCGTCGCTCCCGAGAAGAAGCGGCCCGAAATCGGCGAATGTCGTACGCGGGAATACGTGCGCCCGTACTGCCGCCGCAAGCGCCGTGTTTATCTGTACGATTGACTGATTGTAGACAGTCCCGTCTGCGTCGTCGTTGCGGGGAAAAATACCGAGCAGCAGAATGGAAGTGTCCGGCAGCTTTTCGAGCAGCAGGCTGAGTATGTACTCAATCGTGTCTATAATATCGCCGGCTGTTTCGTCGTGCAGGCTGTTCGTCCCTCCGAGGAACACCAGCGTTTCGGGAGAGAGCAGCTCCAGCTGCTCGTTTTCGATTCTCCACAGAATATTGTTAATCGTGTCTGCTCCGACGCCGAAATTGACGGGAGCGAACGAAGAAAAATAATTCTGCCATAAATCGGGATTATCTTCCCACCGCCTTGTCAGACTGTCGCCGAAAAACACCGTTCTGATTGCGGGTTTTCCGCCGGCTCCCGGACTGGCCGCTTCAGTTCGTACTTTTTCCAGTATGTACGCATGTTTCGCTGCGTGATGTTCGTCAGTCCTCATGATCGGCTGCAGAATCATTATGTTTTTCCTCCGCAAATTTCATAAAATACGGCACGCATACGGCACGCCATTCGCGCGCGTTTTCTGTCTGTCCGGCGAGTTTTTCCGCAACCGATTCGTACGCTTCCCGTGAAATACCGTCCGGCACTTTACCGGAAAGTTTTTTCCACGCTTCTTCAAGCTGCTCCGCTTCCCGTACGCCGCGCTCGTACCGGAAAGCAAGTTCGTCCTTCAGTGTCCGCCCGCTTTTCATAACGTGCGACCACGGGACGTGATGGAACCACAGTACATATTTTTCCGGACACGTCTTCATATTGTCGAACATGTCGGCGACAGGTCTGCGGTACTGGTCGACTGCGCCGCTTCCCGTTCTGCTGCGGTCGAATCCGAGTCCTTTGCTGTCCGCCCGGTGATAATACCGCGGTTTCCAGTCTTCCCGCGTTCCTTCGTCGCATGCCGGATCGGGACCGTAATGGTGGGCGTACTTCATGATGTGATGCAGACCGAGCGGCGTCATGTAATCGACGCAGGCGTCCCACGAATGCATGAGTATAAAAAGCAGCTGACGCGCAACATCGGGATCGCGTCCCCACGTGCAGGTAATCCATTCGCGCGCAATCTCCTCGCTGCCGAGCGTGTAATCCCACGCAAGTCTGCCGAACGCGTACCAGTTCGCGGGATGCAGCAGCGATCCGCACCACGTACGGTCGCTTCCCGTGTTCGCGACGGCGGCAATTCCCGAAAAACGGCCGTCCTTAGCGCCTCCCGACGAAACGATGTCGCCGACGGTGAGTCTTTTTCCTGTTCCGCCGTTCACGTCGAAGTCGAGTATTTCCTTCCACATGGGTGCGAGATAGACGATGTGCTTTTCCTGTCCCAGATATTCCTGCGTCGCCTGCAGTTCCATAAACAGCGTCGTACGTTCCATTGCGCCGAACAGCGGATGAACGGGTTCGCGCGGCTGAAAATCTATCGGCCCGTTTTTCACCTGTACGGCGACAGTGTCCGCGAACTTTCCGTCAAGCGGCCTGAAGTCGGCGTACGCCTTTTTCGCGCGGTCCGTTTCGCCCTGTCCGTAGACGAACGCCCGCCAGACGACGATGCCCCCGTGCGGAGCGAGCGCTTCGGCGAGCATGTTCGCTCCGTCTGCGTGCGTTCTGCCGTACGCGTACGGTCCGGCCTGTCCCTCGGAATCGGCTTTGACGAGGAATCCGCCGAAATCGGGAATATACCGGTATATTTCGTCCGCTTTGTTTTTCCACCACTGCCGGACGCGGTCGTCAAGAGGGTCCGCAGTCGGCAGTTTTCCGAGGAGTACGGGAGACGCGAAATTGACCGAAAGAAACACCGTTATGCCGTACCGCCGGAACACACCGGCAAGCGCCCTTATTTTTTCAAGATATGCGGGCGAAAGAATTCCGGGCGCGGCATTAACATTATTAAGAACGGAGCAGTTCAATCCGATGCTCGCGCAGGCGCGGGCGTAATCGGCGTAACGCGGATCGACCGTTCCGGGAAGTTCGTCCCACTTCCATAATGATTTTCCCGCGTATCCACGTTCTATGGAACCGTCGGGATTATCCCAGTGATCGAGCATACGCCACCCGATTTTCGGACTGTCAGTAACGGAAAGCGCTGTGACAGGCAGTCCCTGCTGCATGATGCGGAGAAAGGCGAACGTTCCGTACAGAACGCCGCGGTCGGTGCCGGACGTAATCAGTATCCGCGGACAGCCGCACGCGAAGGAAGAGACGATGCGGAATCCGTCTCCTTTCGGGACTGTTCCGGGGCCGGCACAGTCTTTAACGGCAGCGGGAAGCAGCCGGTACGGGGCAGCGAGAAGGTCGGGAGCGGATACTGATTCTGTCCCGCGCAGTACTTTTCCGGCATATGATTTGCCGCACAGCCGCGGAAGCGCCCGTTCCAGTTCTTCTGCCGCGGAATCGAGTATACCGGAGCCTCCGGCAACGGCGGCGGTCCGCAGTAATCCGGCATACTGTTCCGCTTCCCTTGTATCCGGATACTCATAGGAAAGCCACAAATCGTAACCGTCCGATCGAATCATTTTCTGCCTCCGTACCCAAGTATACGGGGTTTCCCTGCACCGGCCCATAGCATTTATTGCCGGCAATATTGCAAAGTTTGTTGTTTTTGTCAGTCGGCCAGTTTTGTACACTGGGCGCGGTATTCTGCCGGCGATATGCCGTATTCAAGTTTGAACGCGCGGTAAAAATTCGAATAGTCGTTGAATCCGTACTGCTGGTAGATATTTGAAATCGGTTCGGTCCCCTGCAGCGCTTCGCAGCACGCTTTGAGTCTCGCCTTCGTAATGTAGCTGTGTATTGAAATGCCGATATGGTCTTTAAAAGAGTGGGCGATGTAGAATCTGCTGATAAAAAATTTTCCTTCAAGCTCTGCGAGCGTGAGTTCCTTATCCAGATTTTGCGCTATGTAATCGCAGATGGCTGCGTAGACGTTCGTATGCTCCGCCTGTGCGGAGGCATGGACGCGCGCGTTGATGAGCCTGTTCAGATGCAGAATGAGCGTATTCACCAGCAGCGATATCTGCGACTTCCGTCCGAACCGGTCCGTTTTGATTTCTTCGATAAGCTGAAAAATAATCGACTGTATTCTGTTAAACGTGATGACGTCGTTTTCAAAACGGTACATATGCGTCGTTTCGACATACTGCATAAGCCATACGTAATCCTTCGATACTGTCATAAGTTTTTCGCAGTACTCACGGCTTATCCAGAAAACGAACCGCCTGTACGGTTTGTCCGAATTTATCCAGACGGGATTGTGCGGCGTTTCAGGAGGAATGAGCAGAAAGTCGCCGGGAAGCATAGTGTATACGTTGCTGCCCACCTGTATCTTTATGTTCCCTTCAATGAAGAAGTAAAATTCATAATACGTGTGCGTGTGCGCTTTAACCGCAGTCGGATTCGTGTCGTAATAATAATAAATTTCGAAATCCTTCGACTTCATAAACTGGCGGGTTGAAAAAGGTGTGATAAGGTTCGTTTCTTTCATATTTTCAGTGATTCTTTTTTATATTTTTTCCGTGACTATCGGCCGGAAAAAACAATAAATGCAATGCGGACAGCAACATTCACTATGGTTTTTTGAAAAAACCATACTTACACTTATACCATACAATCTGATTACTGATTTGTCAAATCGCATGCAGAAAAACGGAGGCCCGGTAATTGAATACGACAAACAAAAAATCCCCTCATCCCGTAAAAAAGAACATCGGTATGTACTGGCAGCTGTATCTGCTTATGCTTGTTCCGGTTCTTTATTATATTATTTTCAGATATGTGCCGATGGCGGGCAGTATTATCGCCTTCAGAAAATACCGCGCGGGAAGCGGCATCTTCGGCGACTACTGGACAGGCTTCCGCTATTTCAGACAGTTCATACGCGATCTCAGTTTCTGGCGCGCTTTCCGCAACACGCTCGCTCTCAATCTCCTGTATCTGCTGTTCCGCTTTCCGCTTACGCTTGTCTTCGCGCTGCTGCTCAACGAGATACACAACCTGCAGTGGAAAAAATTCGTGCAGACTGTATCGTATCTGCCGCATTTTATTTCGGTAGTCATCGTCGCAGGGATGATTCGCGAACTTGTTTCGACAACCGGTCCGATTAATAAGATGATTGAATATTTCGGAGGAAACGCCGTGACGTTCATCGCGCTCCCCCAGTGGTTCCCCGCAATTTTCGTGTCGTCGGGAATCTGGCAGAGTCTCGGCTGGGGCACCATTCTGTATCTTGCGGCCATGTCGAACATAAATCCCGCATTGTACGAGGCAGCGGAAGTCGACGGTGCAGGTCACTTCCAGCGCGTCATACACGTTACTATTCCCTGCATCATGCCGACCATTGCGACTTTACTCATCCTCGATATCGGCAGCCTGGTCGGTTCAGGCGCCGCTTTTGAAAAAGTTTTTCTATTGTACAACCCCATGACGTACGAAACGGCGGACATCATTTCGACGTACGTATTCCGTATGGGACTCGGCTCGGGGAATTACAGCTACGCTACCGCGGTCAGTCTTTTTGAGGGATTAATAAATCTCGTTCTGCTGACGATTGCGAATACGACGTCGAAAAAATTAACCGACAGCGGTCTGTGGTGAGAGGGAACGGTATGAAAACGAAAAACAACTATTATTACCGGGAATCGAGCAGGTACCGCACGTTCCGGATATTCAACGCGTTCGTCATGATTATTGTGTGCGTCCTCACGCTGTATCCGTTTCTGTATCTCGTTGCGCAGTCGTTTTCTTCGGAGCAGGCAATCATTCAGGGAAAAGTTTCCGTACTACCCGTCGATTTTAACCTTACGACGTACGCGTCCGTTCTGAAAAAAGGGGATTTCGCCCGGTACTACCTTAACACGGTCGTATACTCGGTCTCCGGGACGTTCCTCTCGTTGTTCCTGAGCATGTTCCTCGCGTATCCTCTGTCGAAACCGCAGCTCAGACTTAATAAATTTATTGCACCGTTAATTATTTTTACGATGTACTTCGGCGGCGGTCTTATCCCGAACTACGTGCTTATGATCAATCTCGGTTTGAAGGACAACATCATGGGATTCATCATTCCGGGGCTTATCAGCACGTACTACGTCCTGCTCATGATTTCGTTCTTCAGAAACGTCCCGCAGGAACTTGAGGAAGCGGCGAACCTCGACGGGCTCGGCCAAATCGGTATTTTTTTCAGAATCGTCATACCGCTGTCGACTCCGATTATTGCGACGATGGTTTTGTTCTACGCGGTGGGGTACTGGAACAACTGGTTTACCGCGTATCTGTATCTCGACAAAAAAAGTTTATGGCCGGTCGCGTACTATCTGCGCACGATTATTACGGGTGCCTCGACATCGGCCGATCCGGGAGCAGCTACGGCGGATACCATGCAGATCGCGTCGAACATCAAATCGTGTTCCATGCTTCTTACGGCACTTCCGATTATCTGCGTTTATCCGTTCATTCAAAAGTATTACGTTCAGGGCATGATGCTCGGCGGCGTGAAGGAATAATAATTATAATCCGCGGAACGCGGCGCTTTTACAGGGGGAACAAATATGAAAAAATTTATGCTGGCGGCAGCGGCAATTCCGATGCTGTTTTTCGGGTGTTCGAAAGGCACAGGCTCGTCGGAGGGCGCGGCCGGTTATACGTTCGGAGAGGGGAAGACGTTCCGTTCCGACGAACCGGTGACGTACACAATGTATTTCAGCGACGCAAGCTGGTATCCGATAACTGATGCATGGAAGACAGATGGTGTCTTCAAAAACATTACGGACAAAACGAACGTTACGCTCGAACTCACGACGTTCGACAGCGGCGACTACACCGACAAGGTAAAACTCGCCATCAACGCGGGCAGCGCCGCATACATTATTCCTAAAATTTACGATGAAACATCGTTCGTGGACGGAGGTGCCGTCGTGGCCGTATCGGATTACGTCAGGTATATGCCGAATTACGAAGCGTTCTTCAAAAAATACAATATGCAGAAGGATATAGACACGATTACCCAGAGCGACGGTAAGTATTACCGCCTGCCGGGCATGCTCGAAGCCCCGCTGCAGGACTACACGCTGATGATCAGGAAGGACATATTCGACGCGGCCGGAATCGATATCGTGGAGCTCGAAAAGAACTGGACGTGGGACGATCTGTACGACACGCTCGTCGCCGTCAAAAAATATATGGTGAGCAAGGGCGTGTGCACTGATAAGGATTATGTCTGGTCCGACCTCTGGTGCGGTTCTCAGTCGGGGCAGGGCAAAGGCGGGAATCTGCTCAAGCTCGTCGGCGCATCGTACGGCGTCCCCGCCGGCTGGGCAATTACGAACGGACTCGGCTATGATGTGCAGAAGGACGAATGGTACTGTGCCTCGACGAGCGGAAATTTTAAGAAGATGGTCGCCGTCCTCAACAAATTTGTAAAAGGCGGTATTCTTGATCCGGAAACGTTCACGCAGGACGACACGACGGCAATGAATAAATTCTACAACGGTAAGACAGTCATTACGAGCGTAAACCGTTCGCAGTACGCCACGTTCGTCTCGGGGCTCAAAACCGGAAGCGGCAGGGACGAGAGCTGCCTGTACATTACCTGTTATCCGACAGGAACAACGAAATACACGGGTGAAAACGCGCGGCTTGAAAACGGCGTCATGATTTCCAAAAACGCGCTGAACGCGCTTGGCAAAGACGGTTTCATCAAAATGCTCAGGTTCGTCGACTGGCTCTGGTATTCGCCCGAAGCATATCAGCTTACAAAATGGGGCGTTGCGGGGAAAACGTTCGAATTCGCTGCGGCTGCGGACGGGAAGAATGTTAAACAGCTGCTTCCGGGATTCAAATGCGGCGGTCTCGGCATTGGAGGCTCCGAAACCGACACTGATATCCGCCTGAAATGGGGATACGCGTGCGGCAACTTCTACTACGGACACACGGTTGCGGAAATGAGCGACAACTTTATTCCCGTCGTACAGGATTATTACGCGCGGCTCGGAAAATACCGTGAAATCCGTCCGGTAAATCCGAAAGTCGCGGCGACGGAGGACGAAAAGGAACAGCTGAATCTCTGGGGAACGCCGCTTGCTGACAATATCAACGCGTGGACGCTTCAGTTCATTACCGGACAGAAGGATATCGTCGCGGATTGGGACAAATACGTCGCAAGCTGCCGGAATCTTAACGCGGACAAACTCGTAAAAATGACGAACGACATTTACAAGCGCAAATAGACATACGTTTTACGGCCGTACCCGGCAGCCTGCCTGCCTGTATACGGCCGGATTCTGCTTTTCTCAGGTTTTTTCCCGGAATTTCTAACCAAAAATTAATATCCCGCACTTGAATTCCACTCAGGCTCCATACTATGCTTAGTATAAAGGCGGGTAATGCATGAAGAAAAATTATGTTCTGGATACGAATGTTCTTATTCACACTCCGTATGCACTTGCATCTTTTGAAGACAATCGTATTATTCTGCCGCTTGCGGTGATCGAAGAACTTGACGGCATCAAGAAAGCGGACGGCGAAAAAGGACGGAACGCCAGACAGGCGATACGTTTTCTCGAACAGTTCAGAACGGAAGGAAATCTGACTGAAGGCGTCAGACTTCCGTGGGGCGGAGAACTCAGAATTGAAATCAATCATATCGACGTCGAACTGCCCGCCGGTTTTAATCCCGAAAGTCCCGACAACCGGATTCTGAAAGTCTGCAAGGGATTAATGCAAAAGAATGAAAAAGTCATTCTTGTTACGAAGGACATGGTCGTCAGAATCAAGGCCCAGATAATGGGGATTCCCGTCGAGGATTTTACGACCGATCAGGTTCCGACTGCAACCGAATCGTATACCGGAAGACAGGAAGTGTATGCGCCGGAAGACCTGCTTGCCGATTTCAGAAAAGACGGACTTCCTTCCGGCGAACTGTATACTATTGATGAAAAAGGCAATTCCGTTCCGGTCGACTCCGCCGAAAACGAGTTTTTTATCATTCATTCCGATGTTGAGCAGAAAAAGACGCTGCTCGGCAGAAGAGTCGGCGACAGGATAATTCCTTTAAGATACGAACGGAGGAATCCGTTCGGCGTAAAACCGAAAAATGTCGGGCAGAAATTCATTCAGGAAGCGCTGCTGCTGCCGGCTGCAAAAATCCCGCTCGTCATCATAAAGGGACCGGCCGGAACGGCAAAAACGTTTTACAGTCTTGCTGTCGGACTCGACAAAATCGTCGACGACAACGGAGCTGAATACCGGAAAATTCTTGTCTGTCGTCCGAACGCGCAGTTCGACGAGGATATCGGATTTCTTCCCGGTTCGGAAAAGGAGAAAATATCGCCTCTCATGCGTCCCATTCTGGACAATCTTGAAATTCTGTTCGGCATTCAGAGCGTGCACAAAAAATCCCAGACGACGGAAGATATTCAGACTTCCATAAATTACCTGTTCGACGGCGGCATGATAGAAGCGCAGGCCATGAATTTTATGCGGGGGCGTTCAATAACGGGCTCGTGGCTCATTATCGACGAGGCGCAGAACCTTACGCCTAGGCAGGTAAAAGGGATAATCACGCGGGTCGGCGAGGGAACGAAGGTTATCCTCGTAGGCGATCCCGCGCAGATAGACAACACGCTGCTTGACGAGCGTTCGAACGGACTCAGCTACGCTGCGGACCGCATGAAGGGCAGTCCGCTCTGCGCGCAGATTACGATGTTTTCCGAAGAATGCGAGCGGTCGGAACTTGCGCTCGACGCGGGAAAGCGGATGTGAAAATTTTCCCCGGTGATTTTTTAAACCCTCAGGTCAAAAAAGTTGACAGACTGATGACAATCGTCCATACTTTTTCATATGGAATACAGAATTTTTTGCGGAGACAAAGTCTCTGCGCTCGGTTTCGGCTGCATGCGGTTTCCGCAGACGGCCGACGGACATATTAATAAAACCGATGCCGAAGCAATGCTGGATGCAGCGTATAAAGCCGGCGTCAATTATTTCGACACTGCGTATCCGTACCACAACGGCGAAAGCGAACCGTTCGTAGGCGCGTATCTTTCGAAGCTGCCGAGGAAATCTTTTTTCGTCGCGACGAAGCTTCCCGTATGGGAAATAAAAACGCCCGGCGACGCGCGGACGCTGTTTCAGAAGCAGCTTGACCGGCTGCAGGTAAAATACGTTGATTTTTATCTGCTTCATTCGCTCGACAGGGGCCGGTTCGAAAAGATGGCGGAACTGGGCGTTATCGACTATCTGGCGGCGGAACAGCAGGCGGGCAGAATCCGTCATCTCGGCTTTTCGTTCCACGACGAATACGAGGTGTTCGAACGGATTGCGAAATACCGTACATGGGATTTCTGTCAGATACAGTACAATTATATGGATACGGAAGAGCAGGCCGGCGAACGCGGACGCAGCCTGGCGGAAAGTCTCGGCATACCGCTTATTATTATGGAGCCGGTAAAAGGCGGCTCGCTCGCGGGTCTTCCCGCCGGAATTGTCCGCCCGTTTACGGAGATTCATCCCGACAAAACGCCGGCGTCGTGGGCACTGCGTTTTGCGGCGGGAAAATCAGACGTCAAAGTCGTTCTGAGCGGCATGTCGACGGAAGAACAGCTCAGGGATAACCTTTCGACGTTTTCTCCTCTCGTCCCTCTCGACGCACGGGAGCAGGCTGCCGTTTCTTCCGTGCGGGAGACAATAAAGAGCCGCATCCGCAACGGCTGCACAGCCTGCCGTTACTGTATGCCGTGCCCGTACGGCGTCGACATTCCGCGCAATTTTAAAATCTGGAACGACTGGGGAATGTACGAAAACAGGAACAGCGCGGCATACGAATGGAAGATGATCGAGGCCGACAAAAAAAGCGCTGATTTGTGCAGAAAATGCGGAGCGTGTGAAACGAAATGTCCGCAGAAGCTGCATATCCGCGGCGATCTGGAGACGCTCGGAAAAGAGCTGTCCCCGTTTGTTGCCGCGCAGTAATTTTATCGTGTGAGCTTTCGGTACGTCGTGCGCTTCGGAACTTCGGCGTCTTCTCCGAACTGCGCCTTTTTCCATTCCGCGTATTCGCTCCAGTTGCCTTCGAACCAGCGGACTTCGCTGTTGTTCTCGAACGCGAGGATGTGCGTGCAGATGCGGTCAAGGAACCAGCGGTCGTGGCTTACGACGAGCGCGCAGCCGGCGAAGTCCTCGAGCGCTTCTTCAAGCGCGCGCACAGTCTGAACGTCGAGGTCGTTCGTCGGTTCGTCGAGCATGAGCACGTTTCCCGCTTCCTTAAGCATCATGCCCAGATTGAGCCTGTTTTTTTCTCCGCCGGAGAGCATGCTGATTTTTTTGTTCTGGTCGGCGCCGCTGAAGTTGAACCACGAGCAGTACGCGTGCGAGTTTACTTCGCGTACGCCGCCTTCAAGCGCGCGTCCCTTTTCGTCGACCGCGCCGAGTTTTATTAAATCCTGACCGCCGCTCAGCTGTTCGTATACCGTTTTGTTCTGATCGAGTTTTGAGCGCATCTGGTCCACGTAGACGAGCTTGACGGTGGAACCGACTTTTATAGAACCGCTGTCGGGCTTTTCACCGCCTTCCTTTCCGTCGAGACGTTCCGCCGTCTGGCCCGCGGTGTCCGCAATCAGTTTGAAGAGCGTCGTCTTGCCTGCGCCGTTCGGACCGACTATGCCGACGACTGCGCCTGCGGGAACCTGAAAGTTCAAATTTTCAAAAAGCAGTTTGTCGCCGAACGATTTTGTGAGATCGTTCGCTTCAATGACGACGCCGCCGAGGCGGGGGCCGGCCGGAATTGAAATCTGCGTATCCTTAAGCTGCGCTTTTCCTTCCTGCGCAAGCAGTTCGTTGTAGCGCGTTATGTGCTCCTTGTGTTTTGCCTGCCGTCCCTTCGCACCCATGTGTATCCATTCGAGCTCGCGCTGCATTTCCTTCCGCCGTTCGCTTTCGCCTTTCTCTTCCTGTTCAAGCCGTTTTTCCTTCTGTTCGAGCCAGCTTGAATAGTTTCCTTTAAACGGATACCCCTCGCCGCGGTCGAGCTCAAGAATCCAGCCGGCGACGTCGTCGAGGAAGTACCGGTCGTGCGTGATTGCGATAACAGTTCCCGGATAATCGTTCAGGTGTTTTTCGAGCCACGCGACAGTCTCAGCGTCAAGATGGTTCGTCGGTTCGTCGAGCAGCAGAATGTCGGGCTGCTGAAGCAGCAGGCGGCAGAGCGCGACGCGCCGCCGTTCGCCTCCGCTGAGCACGTCCACAATCTGGTCAGCCGGCGGACAGCGGAGCGCGTTCATCGCAAGTTCAAGGTTGTTGTCGAGATTCCACGCGTCCGCCGCGTCGAGTTTTTCCTGAAGTTCTGCCTGACGCGCACCGAGCTTATCGAAATCAGCGTCGGGATCGCCGAAAGCTTCGTTTACTTTGTCGAATTCGGCGAGCATGTCCGTTATTGATTTTACTCCCTCGCTTACGATTTCCTTTACTGTTTTTCCCGGCGTCAGCTGCGGTTCCTGTTCAAGGTATCCGATTGAGTATCCCGGAGCGAGTTTCGTTTCTCCGGTAAAGTCAGTATCTATTCCCGCAAGAATTTTAAAAAGGCTCGATTTTCCCGAACCGTTCGGACCGAGCACGCCGATTTTTGCGCCGTAATAATAAGAAATGCTGATGTTTTTGAGGACAACCTTCGTGCCGTATGCACGGCTCACATCGTCCATCGTGTAAATAATTTTTTTATCGTCGAAAGTCTTTGCCATATAATTACTATACATGAGTCACATGCAAAAGTCAAAGACGGCCGCGGCAATAAACCGAAAAAGATGCACAGCCGTGAAAAATAGTATATAATAAAGAAGCAGGAAACTGATTGCAGCGGGAGGTATGCTATGAGTACGAATATTATTACAGTAAGCAGGCAGTTCGGGAGCGGCGGACGTATTGTAGCTCAGGCCGTTGCGGAAAAACTCGGCTGGAAATATTACGACCGCGAGCTCATAGAAAAAATAGCGGAGAAGAGCGGACTCGCAAAAGAATTTGTTGAGGAGCGCAGCGAATCCGCTACCTCGGGGCAGAATCTGGTATACAGCATGCCGGCCGGATTAGGCGGATTTTCCGCGGGACAATCGGTGTTCGACAAACTGTACGTTATGCAGTACAACATCATCAAAGAGCTTGCGGATAAGGAACCGTGCGTTTTCGTCGGCCGCTGCTCTGATTATGTGCTGCGGGAACGGAAAGACTGCTTCAACGTATTTGTTTATGCCGATATGGATTTCCGCATCAGGCGCGCGGAAGAAGTATACAAAGTTGAAGCGAAGGATACGCGTAAATTTCTTGAAGACCGAGACAAGAAGCGCAGGCTTTATTACAAATACAATACCGACCGCACATGGGGCGACGTTGCGAACTACGACCTCTGCCTCAAGAGCAGTTCAATCGGCATAGATACGTGCGTTCAGATAATACTGGAATTGATCACAGGGGCACGCCGGTAAAATCCTGAATAAGGTTCAGCACTTCCGACGGCTTTTTCACGGAAGGAAAACGCATATCGGCCCGCTTTTTCGGCTGGACGAGCGACTGAACCGGATTTATGCCGAGTCTGTGCGCACCTTCAAGGATATACGCCATATCGTCGACGAAAACTGTCTGCTCCGCAGGCAGTTTTATTTTTGCCAGCGCGTCTTTGAACAATGCAGTGTCGGGTTTGAACACGCCCAGCTCGTAGCTGAACGTAAGCGAATCAAAATAGTCGAAGATACGGAAATGTTTCAGCTGAAGGACGACGTCGGGCCACGTGTCCGAGATGACGCCGAGCTTTATGCCGCGCCGTTTCAGCGTTTCGAGCGTTTTTACCGTATCTTCAAGCAGAACGTAGTTGCCCATATTGTACGTCCTGTCGCGGGCAATATCCGCAGCTTTTTCGTGCGTCATACCGAGCCGGGGAAGTTTTCCGCCGAGAATTTCATAGAAACGCGTAAACTGCTCCAATTCTTCTTCGGGCGTACTCATTTTGTGACTTTTCTGAAGATATTCGGATGATTCCGTCAGCGCGCTGTTCAATTCCGGCTGCGGGACGGGGAACGGTTCATGCCATCCGCATACTTCCCGGAAACGGTTCGTAATCATCCAGTCGCCGTTGACCGGCACTTCGAGCGTCCAGCCCAAATCAAAAAAGACGCCTTTTATATCAGTATATTTATCCATATTATTTTTTCGAGCGCACGACGCGCATTCCGATGAAGTTATAACGCGATGCCGGACTGCCGCAGTTCCGGAAAAACGGCGAGCAGTCGGTCGGTTCCGAGTTCCACGCACCGCCGCGTCCCATCCTGTCGGTGTTGTCGTCAGTGCGTTCCGCTCCGTGCGGATTTTTATATTCGCCGGCACGGTAGCAGTCGTACCAGTCCCAGCACCATTCCCATACGTTGCCGAATAAGTCGTAAAATCCGAGAACTGAAGACGGTTTTAACCTGACTGAATGCGTCATGCAGTCGCTGTTGTTTTTGTTCCACGAGTGATTTTCGTCCGCGTCTTTCAATATTTTTTTCTGGGTGTTCCGAATACCGCCGCGGGCCGCATATTCCCATTCCGCTTCGGTCGGGAGACGGTAGCCGTTTACGTCCCAGCGGCATTTAACGTTATCCCAGAGATTGTTCTGCTCGTTCGGAATTTTGCTCCATTTTTCGGGATTGTCCGTTCCGCCTATCACATAGCACGGCGTAAGTTTTTCCGCGATACTGCGCTTGTTGCAGTAGACGTATGCATCGTAATGACTTATATGTTCGACAGGACGTTTTGCCTGCGATTCTCCTTTTTCCGGATTGTCGGAAAAATACGAAGGATTTGTGCCCATGATTTTTTTCCAGTCCGACTGGGTCACTTCGTGCTCATCCATATAAAAATTGTCGAGTGTGACCGTGTGTACTGGCCGTTCATCGGCCATACCGGTCGGCGAGCCCATTTGAAATGTACTGCCTTCAACCAGAATCATCATAATTATACTATTATAACACATAAAGCCTGATTTGGACATGATTTTCTTTAGAATAGCACCCTCATTGCCCGAGCGATAAACTATATGATATACTGACCGATATGAGTAACGAAAAAAATGATCTTTGCCCGTGCGGTTCAGGGAAAAAATACAGCGACTGCTGCGAACCGCTCATAAAAGGAACGAAAAAAGCGTCGACGGCTGAAGCGCTCATGCGCGCGCGCTATACGGCGTATGTTGTACACGCTGTAGACTTCATCATCAATACATGCGAGGAAGGCGAGGGGATTGCCGACATTGACCGGAAGGCAACAGAAGACTGGAGCAATCAGTCCTCATGGCACGGTCTTAGAATCCTGCACACGGAAAAAGGCCGGGAAGCCGACGACGAAGGTATTGTCGAATTTGAAGCCGACTATACGCTTCACGGAATGCGCGACATGCATCACGAGACTGCGGCTTTCAAGAAAGTGAACGGCGACTGGATGTACGCGACCGGTGCCCTCAAAACGACGACGGTAAAACGCGACGGCGCAAAAGTGGGCCGCAACGACCCCTGTCCCTGCGGTTCCGGCAAAAAATATAAGTATTGCTGCGGAAAGAATATATGAGCCGCAGCAATACGATAAATGAGCGCGAAAGCGCTCTCCCATGCTGCGGCAAAAGTATATGAGCCGCAGCAATACAGTAAATGAGCGCGTGAGCGCTCTCCCATGTTGCGGTAAAAATGCATAAGCGCGACAGTACGATAAATGAGCGCGCGAGCGCTCTCCCATGCTGAGGGCGGAATGGATAAGATCATAACCGGATTTCACGCTGTTGAAGAACGTGTGCGGCGCGCGAAGGAAGCTGATTCCGCCGCCGGCATGCGTATTCTGTACAGCAGACCGGGTCCGCGTGTAAAAAAAATTCTCGCAGCTGCGAAAGAGGCCGGCATCCCGTGTTCCGTTTCCGACGACGCGGCGCTCGACAGGCTCGTCGAATCGCTTCCGGCGGCCGCGCGCGACCACCGCGGCATTGTGCTGTGTTCGGAAAACGAAAAAAACGCCGCGAAAAACAGCGTCGACTTCGATCAGTGGGCGGCGGCGCACGAGGCGGATGCGGACGGTGCCCGCGTTACGGTGCTCGTGCTCGATTCCGTGACCGACCCGCACAACGTGGGGGCAATCATCCGCAGCTGCGATCAGTTCGGTGCGGCGCTCGTCGTGCTTCCTGAAAGCCGCGGTGCGAACGACGTTGCGGGCGACGAGGTGATTGCCCGCACGAGCGCCGGTGCGAGCGCGTGGGTTCCCGTAGCCGTCGTGCCGAACCTTGTGCGTGCTGTGCAGCGTCTGAAGGAAGCCGGTTTCTGGGTGTACGGCGCAGACGCTGGCGGCACGCATGCAGACAGGATAAACTTTCCGCAGAAATCCGTCGTTATTATGGGAAGCGAAGGAACGGGCATTGCGCGTCTGCTTTCGGAACAGTGCGACGAAAGCGTTTCGATCCCGACGTGCGGAAAAATCGACAGCCTTAACGTATCTGTCGCGGCGGGCGTTCTGCTGTACGAACTCTACAGACGCGGTGATTCTGAATAATATCGGTGAGCGCGGGACTTATATAAAAACGAACTGCAATAGTTTTATGCATTCCCTGATTTGTTCATATAATTGAGAGCAGGTTTCTCTAGTGCCGTTTCGGATCCATTCTGATAAAACACCCGCCATAATATAGCTCAGGATGATTATGATATACTCAGTCTGTTCGGGTGCCTCTTTTTTCCCCCGAAAAAAGACATTTTGCATTTTACTTTGATTTTTCCGGTGTGAATTAATAATTATATCGATCCGGTTATTCTTTACGACAGCCTCCAGTATATGTTCGTTTTTGTACCAGATTTGTATGAATTTTTTCACAATTTCTTCTGCGGAATTAAAACAGTATTTATGGTTCTGTTGCGCGATTTCGTTAAAAATCTGATCACATTTATACTCCAGTACATCTGTCACGCAGTCGAAGTGCCTGTAAAATGTCGTTCTTCCTACGGATGAAGCTCTCTGAATATCAGAAACTGTTATATCGGAGAGATTCTTTGATTTAAGGCATTCAAGCAGTCCTTCCGTGATTAATTTGTCAGAATACTCTGAACGTTTATCCTTTTTTATATGATACATTATTGGCTCCTGTGTTTCATAACAAAAGATATGTTGTTGTGTGTGATGTTTTTATATGATACAAACATACCGGAAATGAGGGAAGATAGAGCTGGTTACAGGAAGGAGAAAATATGCTGGAAAAATGGTGCGATAAGATGTGGCTGTATGTTCTTTACGCGATAGGAGCGGTTATGACTGCTGTATTGATTATTAATTGGCAGATATGGCCGGTGATACAGAAAATTCTGGTATTGTTTACTATTATTCTGCCGCTGCATGTGCTGGAAGAATGGCAGATTCCGGGCGGATTCCATTACCAGTATAATATAATGCAAAAATCTCAGTATCCTGATCGTTATCCCATGAACCGACTCACGGACATGATAACCAATTTTGGAGGGGAACTTTTTATGATCGGTCTTGCGATATATGGGGCGAATACAGGCATTATTATTGCTGTCGCCGTTTTTAGTGCACTGGAAGTTATTATTCATACTATTTTCGGCATAAAAATGTATAATCGGTTCAAGACTAAGGGCAAGCGTACAATTTACGGACCGGGAAGCGTTACTGCGTATGCAGGATTTGGTACAATGGGATTATTATCGCTTTATTGGCTCATAATATCCGGTACCAGACCCGCCGAGTGGGGGCTGGCTGGCGTAATTCTTTTTGTCATGCTTGCAGGCTTTATTCTTATTCCTGAGAATTTATTAAAGAATAAAAAAACTGCATATCCTTTCAAAAGTACCGGGTATTTCAATAAATATTTAATAAATAAATAATTCCGCATTAATTGGAACCTATTCTTGAAACGACGTGAAGTTTTGTGTCCTTCCCGAATCCGTACGCAGTGTTTCCGCCGTTTCCCCTGATTTCCGGCGACGTCAGCTCAATCAAGTCATATCTGCGCAGCGCAAAAAATCCCGCCGGGCCGGCGGCCGGATCTCCGTTCTTTGCGGAAAATGCAAAACGGGTGTGTCCGTCGCAGAGCAGAAAACGGATGCGGCCTGACTTGTTGAGCATCGCGTCCGAGACGACGCGCGCAATGACTGTTTCTCCTGCGCGGTTTTTTTCCGGCTCCGCCGCAGTTTCCGTATCCGGTGTCCTTTTCCCTGCAATGATGAAACTCATTTTCACCGACTCGCGGTCGAGTCCCGCCGCTTTCGCAAGAGACGCGACCGGTTCCGCCGGCCGCCACGGTACTTCTGCATGGCAGGTGTGGTTCGGGCCTGCCGCGAGTGCGGGGCATTGTCCGTCGGCGAGACACGGGGACAGCACTGTGAAGCCGCGTGAAACAATCATATCGCGGACTGCAAGCAGGCTGCGGCTCGTTTCGAGCAGCGCTGGCTCCGAGAGGAACAGAACGCCTTCGGGAGAAAGCCGTTCGGCAGCCTTTTCGAGCAGCGCACACCGTTTTGCAATGCGGTCACTATCTCCCTGCCACAGCTCGTTGAGCGCGTGGCTCACGACGATTATGTCGAATGTATCAGTTCCGGGGACGCCCTCTATACCGCGTTCCAGATTGACGGTGTGTGTATAAACTTTTACGGAGTATCCTTCAGCCGCTTTGTACTGCAGTAATTTTGCCGCAAGCGCGAGCGCCTTCCCGCTTGAATCGGCGAGCGTGAATTCCGTCTCCGCCGCATCGGGAATCATATGACGCAGCAGGTCCGAAAGCGCGCACGACGCCGGTCCCGGACCTGCGCCGAGGTCGAGAATACGGAGCGGTCTGTGCTGAAGAGAAAAGAAAGCCTGCGGATTTGACGACGCTGCGAGCGCAGTCTGCATGTACGAAACGGGCCAGTAGTACAGAAGATACGCGCCGAGCAGCGCGTTGTCGTCCATATATCCGGCACCGGCCAGCTGTCTGCTTCCGGTGAGTCCGCGCTGGAGGGAGAGCAGCGCGCTGCCCGCCGTTTTCAGCTCTTTTGAAGTAAGTCCGCCGCTGTTTTTAGTGCCGCGCCACAAAGAGACAAGCGCCGGAATGCGCAGGGAGAGATCGTGTTCGATAGCGGATATAGTCGTCATAATTTACCGACAGTATACAGTTAACGGATATGATTGTAATCAATCAGTTCCGGATGATATTCGAAATGCATGTTGTCCCAGATAATCCATTTGCCGCCCCAGATGAATCCTTCTTTTTCAAAAGCGTCGATCACCTGCTTCGGCGGCATCCAGCGGCGGTCGAGCGGAAGAATCATCCAGTTCTGCGGATCGATATCGCGGCGCCACGCCCAGTAGATGTTTTTCCGGCCCCATCCCTTCGGGAGTATGTCGACCGCAATACCGTAACTGTGGAACGAGCGCGAAGAACGGTCTCCTATTTCGCGCCAGTTGTAGCTGTCGACCCGCGTCAGTGTGTTGACAAAATTCTGAACTTCACTGTCGGTCTGAGCGAGCTCCTGTATCCGTTTTTCGACTCGGCGCAGCGGTTCGACGATTCGTTCGTGGACATTCGTGTTTTTGCCCAGAAAACGTATCTGCGTGATGTGCTGTTCGACTGAACGGCGCGTCGCGCTGTCGTAAACGGCATCGAAAAAATCAAGAGAAGCTCCTGTCTGTCTGCGCCTGTTTTCCGTTGAAGAAAACGTGCGGATTTCCTGTATATGCTCCAGAGTGAATTCGGCAGGATCCGGGATTTCTTTCGCGTACCTGTACAGCACCGGCCGGAACGAATCTTTACTGCCGAGGTTGTCCGCCGAAAGCATTTTTCCGTCCGCCCAGTACAGCGTAGTTCCGTTGATTTCGATTTTCCAGTCGTTCGCTTCTAAATCGTACGATGTACTGAACATAATGTCGGGATAGGAATTGCGCAGAATGCGGAGTTCAGGCGGTTCCCAAAAAACGGGAGTTTCCGCAAACGAAAATGAAATACCGAATTGAATAAGAAATAAAAAAGAGAACGTCAGTGTGTTCCGGCGTAAAGAAAAATATCGTATCATGGTACACGGGCAGTATACCAATTGGCGGAAATAAAATAAATGAAAAAGAGGTTTCTGTTCTTGTTTTTTGGACGGAACGGCTGTATAGTTACAATAAGAGAAATTCTCAGAAGGGACGATAAGGCTGTCCGATTGTGACGGTATTATCCGCTCCGTTTGACTTTTAGGAGGTATATATGCCGGCTTTTGCGAATCCCTTTCAGGGAAATGTAAACAGAAAAATGACTGCGGAGGAACTTGTCCAGGCCATCAGACTTGATATCGCGGGAGAACTGGAAGCTATCTACCTGTACGATGCGCACGTTCAGGCCACCGATAACGAAAAGGCGAAAGCAGTTATTTCGGATATCCGCGATGAGGAAAAGACACATATCGGAGAACTTATGACGCTGCTCAGAACGCTGGATCCGAAAGAAGCTGATTTTTTCCTTTCCGGTGAAAGTGAAGTCAAGGAATTGCTTGAAAGTCTTCCGGCGGGAAAAAAATCGGATGGAGCGGCCGAATCTACAGTAGGCAGCCTGCGCGATTAATGCGCCGGTAAAAGAGGTGAGAATATGAGTTATTTATCGAGAGAAAATGTATCACTGCCAGACGGGCTGTGGAAACAGATAGACAGTGCAGTCGTCGAAACTGCCCGGAGAATACTGACGGGCAGACGCTTTCTGCCTGTTTTCGGCCCGCTCGGGATCGGAACGGAAAGCGTTTCCGTAGACGACGCGAAAAATATTGCAGAGGTTTCAAAAGACGGAATTACCGTAACAAAAGGCAGAACGTATGTGGAACTTCCGCTGATTAATGCCGATTTTACACTGCTTGCCCGGGACCTGGAAAGTTCGTCGAAAAGCGGAATTCCCGTGTCCATGGCTTCCGTGACCGCGGCTGCCGAAACGTGTGCGGTAAACGAAGACCGGATGATTTATTTCGGAAATAAAAATTTCGGATACGAAGGTCTGCTTTCCGCGTCGGGTACGCGGAAAATGGAACTGAAAGACTGGAAAACGGGGGAAAACGCGTTTTCCGACGTTGCTGCGGCAATCGGAATGCTTGCGGAGAAAAATCTCTACGGTCCGTACGCGCTGGCGGTCAGTCCCGATCTCTACGTCGACCTGCAGCGTCTGCAGCCGTCGACCGGATTGCTGGAATCGGACCGGATAGCGAGACTCGTCGATCGTCATTTGTATATGTCGCCGGTGCTCGGAAAGAAGAAAGCTGTGCTCGTCTGTTCGAATCCCGCAAACATGGACCTGGTTATCGGCCAGGATATGATAACGGCGTACCTTGAACAGGTAAACCTGAATCACAATTTCCGCGTGCTGGAATCCGTCCTGCTTCGGATAAAGCAGAAAGACGCCGTCATCGTTTTCGAATAAAACGGGGATGGTTGCGAATTTCGTTTTTGGGCATTTTTTATAGAGCATATTCTGAATTTTATTATTTGGAGGTTTTATAATGGCTGTTAAAAACGCAATGACAAACAGTTTTCTTCACTCGGCATACAGTGGAGAAAGTATGGCGCATATGCGGTACCTTATCTGGGGGGACGTTGCGGAAAAGGAAGGATTTCCGAACGTAGCCCGTCTGTTCAGGGCAGTCGCCTATGCGGAAAAAGTACATGCAGGCAACCACTTCCGTGAAATAGACGGAGAAACGGCAGATGCGCTTGTTCCCGCGAACGGCGTTTTCGGATACGGAAAAACGGCGGAAAATCTGCAGGGCGCTATAAACGGGGAACTTTTCGAAGTGGAACAGATGTACCCCGTGTACATGAATGCAGCGGAATTTCAGAACGAACCGGGAGCAAAACGTTCGTTTCATGGAGCGCTGGAAGCCGAGAAGATTCATGCAAAGCTCTTTCAGCAGGCGCTTGATGCCGTGAAAGCGGGACACGACATTGAACTGAAACACATATATGTCTGCCCCGTCTGCGGACACACCGTGCTGAATGCTCCGCCCGAAAAATGTCCGGTCTGCGGAACGAAAAAAGAATTGTACGTGGAATTCTAGAATATGGGAACCTGTAAAAACTTCAGTTTTTACAGGTAACTCTGCCCATATACTGATTACATCCTCATGACGTAATCAGTATTTTTCCGACAGTAAAGCTGGAAAAAACTTGTTATCCGGCGCCTGTATCAGTTTACCGATACGGGCGTTGTCTTTTTAAACAGTTGGTATTGTAAAAAGCCGGCTGTTCGGGATACAGTACAGTCATGAACATATTTGCGCACCGCGGATACAGCGGCATATATCCTGAAAACACAATGACTGCTTTTATGAAGGCTGCCGGAACTGCCTGTTACGGTATAGAACTCGACGTGCAGCTGACGAAAGACGGGACGGTTGTCGTCATACACGACGAACGCGTCGACCGCACGACCGGCGGTACAGGCTGGGTTGAAGATTTTACGTTTGCGGAACTGCAGCGGCTGAATGCGAATAAGACGCACCCCGAAGCGGCGGAGCAGGAACATATCCCGTCGTTTGAAGAATACTGCGCATGGGTGCAGCGGACGAATCTTGTGACGAACGTGGAATTAAAAACGGGCTGCGTGTATTACAGCGGTCTTGAAGAGAAAACGCTCGATATTATTAAAAAATACGATCTTGAACCGCGCATGTTTTTTTCCTCTTTCAATCCGCTGTCCCTTGTGCTGATCAAAAGAATCGCTCCGGAAATTCCGTGCGGCCTTCTTGTGGAAAGGCCCGTCGTCCACGCGGGGAAAATGTGCGTGCAGTTCGGTTTCGAGTATTATCATCCCGGAACGGACGGATTGACCGAAGATGCCGTAAAAGAATGCCGCGCGGCAGGACGAAAAGTTCACGTGTGGACAGTAAATGAAATAGAAGATAAAACCAGACTCGAACAGTGGGGAGTCGACGGAATCTTCACAAATTTCCCGGAGCTCTGAAATTTTGATTTAACTCAATCCGGCATAAAAAAACGCGCCGGAACAAGCGGAACAAATAACATGCGTGCCACGGATTCGTATTTATGATATACTCCCGTGCGCGAGGTCCATATTATGAATACACTTCCGGGATTTTACAGTACGCTTTTTACTATAGCCGTCCCGATAATTCTGCAGAATCTGCTTCAGACGTTCGTCAACATGCTCGACACAATCATGGTCGGGCAGCTTGGTTCAGCGGAAATTGCAGCCGTCGGCCTGGGCAACCAGGTCTTTTTTATGCTTAACATGATTCTGTTCGGCATTTCAAGCGGCGGTTCGATTTTTGTTGCGCAGTTCTGGGGTAAAAAAGACATCTCCGGCATACGGCGCACGCTCGGTATTACCCTGTCGCTGTCTTTCGTCGTTTCCGTCGTATTTGCAGTCGGCGCGTTGTTTTTTCCCCGTGCGCTCATCGGTCTGTATTCCCGCGACCCGCGCGTGGTTGAACTGGGCGCGCAGTACCTGCGCTTCGTGGGAATCAGTTATCCGCTCATGGCCGTAAGTTTTGCATATCAGCTTGCGTTCAGAGCAACGGAGCACGTTAAGCTTCCGATGATAAGTACGGCCGTATCGTTCGGAGTGAATGCGCTCGGCAACTGGATATTAATTTTCGGCATGCGCGCGGATGTATTCGGACTGCATCTGGCCGTTCCCGCGTACGGAGTGAAAGGCGCCGCCGTTGCGACAGTAATTTCCCGCATTGTGGAACTCGTAATCACGGTGGGCTGGTCGTATCATAAAAAATTCGAAGCGGCCGGCACATTCAGAGAGCTTCTTTCTTTCGACAGGGGATTTCTTGCACGTTTTATCAGGATAGCGCTGCCCGTTATTATTAACGAAACGCTGTGGAGTTTCGGTATTACGACGCAGAATTCAATCTTCGCACACGCGGGAACGAATGCGATTGCCTCGTTTAATATTACGGGGACTATTTCCCAGCTTACGTGGGTGTTCTTCATAGGCGTCGGCAACGGTGCGGGAATTATTATCGGTAAAAAAATCGGAGAAGGAAACGAGAGTATGGCCCGCCGGTATGCCGCCCGCTTCGCATGGTTCATGCCGCTTATGGCCGTGGGACTCGGCACGCTGCTGTATCCGCTGTCGCTGCTCCTGCCGTATATGTTCAACGTCGGCCCGGATATAATCAGGCAGTCGCAGTATATGCTCTGGATTCTCATGTGCCTGTATCCCGCGAACGCGTTCAACATGTGTTTTATTGTCGGCATCTGCCGTTCGGGAGGCGACACCGTATATGCGGGATTCAACGACATTTTCTGGATGTGGGCCGTCGCCATTCCGCTCGGTTGTCTTGCCGCGTTCGTCCTGCACTGGGATCCGTACATGATTTATGTCTGCCTGCAGAGCGAGCAGCTGCTGAAGATGAGCGCCGGTCTGCTGCGCCTGCGATCAGGCAAGTGGCTGCATAATGTCACGAAATAACAAATTTTTAACATTACTGTGCACATCAACTGATTTCCGGTGTGTAACAAACCGCCGGTAATATGATATACTGATGATTAGGAGATACACATGAAAAGACGATTCGGATTAGTTCTTGTATTTGCCGCGGTTGCCGCAGGCCTGTTGTTTTCAAGCTGTGCGAGTACGGTAAAAGACAATGGAAAAACGTATGAGCTCGTCGTACTGAATACGAACGACACGCACGGTGCCGATCTCGCAACGGCGGACGGTATCGGCGGTTTCGCATCGCAGGCGACGTTTGTTAAACAGGTGCGCGCGCAGAACAAAAACGTGCTCGTGCTCCACGCAGGCGACGTGAATACCGGTTCCGCCCTTTCCAACATGTTCAGCGCGGAGCCCGACATCAGGAGTCTGAACGCGATAGGCTACGACGCGGTTACGCTCGGTAACCACGAGTTCGACGGCCCGCTCGAAAAACTTCAGAAGCAGATTGCGATTTCAAAGTTTCAGTGGATTTCCGCGAACATCAAACAGGGAAACAAGTACCTTGTGAAGCCGTACATCATCAGGAATTACGACGGATTCCGCGTTGCGGTCATCGGTCTTACGACACGGCGCACGCTGACTATCGCAAGCCCTGACAGGAGCCTCACGTTTACGGACGAGATCGAAACGGCAAAACAGATGGTGGAACTCGTGCGCGGCAAAGGACACGCCGACATCGTCATTGTCTGCGGTCATCTGGGCGACGTTGCGGAAACGGAAGATCATGAAACGTCCGTAAAACTTGCCGAGAACGTACCGGGAATAGATCTTATAGTCGACGGTCATTCGCATTCGTATTTCGCCGAACCGAAAATCGTCAACGGCGTACCGATCGTTACCGCGAACGTTTACGGAAAATACGTGGGCGACGGCGTCATGACAATCAGGGACGGTAAAAAAGCCGGCTTTACGTGGAAACCTGTCGAAATCACGGCGAAGGAATTTGCTCCCGATCCGGAAGTTACGAAGCTGCTTGAGCCGTACGTTGCAAAAGCGGACGAGGCTCTCAAGGACGTCGTTCTCACAACTACGGCGCCGTTCCCGTTCGGACTGCGGCTTACACGCTATCAGGAAATGGCGAGCGGCGACGTGCTCTGCGACGGCATGGTCGCATACTGCAGAAATCAGGGCATCGGCATCGACTGCGCGGTAACGAACGGCGGCGGAATCAGGTCGGAACTTCCTGCGGGGAACGTAACGCGCGGAGACATTCTTACAATGCTTCCGTTCGACAACGTGCTTTTCGTTCTGACGCTGAAAGGAAGCGACGTGATTGAACTGTTCAATTTTATCGGTTCGGTAAAACAGGGAGCGGGCGCATGGGCGCAGGTTTCCAAAGAAGTGAAATATACGATTACGTACGATGCAGCCGGAAACGGAACTCTGAGCGGATTAACAATCAACGGCGCACCGGTTGATCCGGATAAAACGTATAAAATCGCGACGAACGATTATATGGCAGGCGGCGGAGACGGATACGTGGCATTCAAAAAATCGATCGACACGTTCAATTCGTCCATGCTGCTCAGCTCGGTTTTCGTCGATTATGTAAAGTCATTCAAAGGAGCTTTTACTCCTGTTACGGACGGACGAATTACCGTAATCGGCAGCAAACTGCCGGAATGAGATAAGGGAACCTCTAAAAATTTCAGTTTTTAGAGGTAACTCTGAAAGCCCATAACCGTATTGTGAATTTAAGGGATATACCGATTAATTCACGAGGTAATAATCAGCATTAATAAAAAGGGCCGTCTTCTGCAGACGGTCCTTTTTCATTATTTTTCGGCGGAGGATATTACGCTTTCTCCGCAGTCTGCACGTTCAGTTCGTAGTACAATCCGTGCTTTGCCATAAGTTCCTCGTGCGTACCCTGCTCGGCGATCGTTTTATCAGCGATGTAGAGAATGCGGTCCGCGCTGCGGATGGTGGAGAGACGGTGTGCGACTATGAACGCCGTTTTACCCTTAATAAGTATTTCGAGCGCCTGCCGGATAAGCTGCTCCGTTTCCGTGTCGATCGAGCTTGTCGCTTCGTCGAGGATGATGACCGACGGATTTTTGAGAATAATGCGCGTGAAACTCAGCAGCTGTTTTTCTCCGGCCGAAAGTCCCGCGCCCCGTTCGTCGAGCATATGGTTGTATCCCCCGGAAAATTTAGTAATGCATAAATCAGCGTGGATTTTTTCCGCGGCAGCAATACATTCTTCGTCGGTCGCGCCCGGGCGGCCGTACCTGATGTTTTCCATAATAGTGCCTTTGAACATAAACGGATCCTGCATAAGGACGCCGACTTCCCTGCGCAGCGAACCGAGCGCCGCGTCGCGCACATCCGTGCCGTCTATGCAGACGCTTCCCTGCTGTACGTCGTAAAACCGCGTGAGCATGCTGATGATTGTCGTTTTTCCGGCTCCCGTCGGGCCGACGAGCGCAATCGTTTCCCCCGGCTTTACGTGCAGATCGAAGTGTTCGAGTATATTAACGCCGCTTTCGTACGAGAACGTGACGTCGTTGAAATCGACCTGTCCCTTAACATTTTTCAGCGTAACTGCGCCGGGTTTGTCCGCAATCGTCACCGGATAGTCTATCGTGTCGAATACCTGTTCAAGGTCGCTCGTAACCTGCGAAAGCTGCTGGATAAGGACGGCAATCTGCGTGAGCGGACCGGAGAAGAGGCCCATGTAACCGGTGAATGCGACGACCGTTCCCGCGTCGACGGCGTTGCTGCCTGCGAGAATCGACGCAAACGCCGTTCCGAACAGTGCAATAGTTCCCGCGTTCCAGCAGATTTCCACAATAGGAGTGTTGAGTTCGTTGAGGCAGAAAATGCGACGCCACTGGCGCACGCATTTGCCGTGAATGCCCGCGTATATGTCCGTGTTCACTTCCACGCGGTTGCAGTTCTTGATGATTTTTTCGCCCATAAGCGACTCGACGATGAATGCGCTCCTGTTCGAGTTTTTGGTGCGCAGCTGCGTGAAGAGCGGTTTCAGACGCGACCGCAGCAGCATGACGCCGGCCATCATCGGAACGACCGAGCAGAATACGACGAGCGTAAGCTGCGGACTGATAGAGAGCATGAAGACCGTCGCCGTTACGATCATCACGATGTACACGAGAAACTGGAGCACAAAGTTGGAGAAAAAATTCGCAAGCTCGCTCACGTATTCGGTGACACGTACGACAATTTTTCCGTCCGGGCGCGAATCAAAGTAGTCGAACGGCAGCTGCTGAAGCCGGTAAAAAATGTCCCGGCGGATTTCTGCGATGACGTTGTGGCCGAGCTTTCCCATGAGCGTCTGCTGAAAATAGGTGAAACCGATCTGCACGGCAGTAAGGACAACTATGCCTGAAATGACGAAAAGCAGCTCGCGCATATTTTTATTATTAACGGTTGCGTTGATGATTCTGCGAAGAAGAAGCGGCGGCACCATTGAAGCTGCCGACGATACGATCATGAGAGCGCAGACAAGCATGAATATTTTTTTATACGGCAGAATATACCGGAGCGTCCGCCGGAACTGCCTGAAATCGATCTTTGTCTTTACGGTCTCGTCCTGGAAATACGTGTTGCGCTGAGCCATGTTATCTGCCTCCCGCGGCAGCCGCGGATAAATTATAGTCGGGAACGGATTTCTGCTGCGCTTCCTGAACGGCATAGACTGACGCGAAGTGTCCGCCCTGTTTCATAAGTTCGTCGAACGTTCCGCGTTCCGCGATTGCGCCGTCCTTCATATAAATAATTTCGTCGCAGTCCTTCACCGACGATATGCGGTGCGCGGAAATGAACAGTGTCTTTTCCGGATAGTACTGCTTTATGTCCGCAAGAAGCTTCCGCTCCGTTTCCACGTCGAGCGCGCTTGTGGAGTCGTCGAAGACGAGCACCGGCGAGTTTTTCATAAGGGCGCGTGCAATGGAAAGACGCTGCTTCTGTCCGCCCGAAAGGCCGATGCCCCGCTCGCCGACAATCGTGTCGTATTCCTGCTGCAAACCCATAATAAAATTGTGCGCCTGCGCGTGCTTCGCAGCACTGACGATCTGCCCGCGTTCAATGCGGCTGATTTCGCGGTTGAGCGTGGAATCGTCGAGCGCCGTTGTCGTGTCGTCCGCATAACGGATGTTCGACGTGACGGTATTGGAGAACAGAAACGATTCCTGAAATACGTACGAGTAGACGCTGCGCAGTGTCCTGAGCGGATACGCGCGTATGTCTTTCCCGTCGAGCAGAATCGTGCCGGAGGTAAGTTCGTAGTTGCGCACAAGAGACTCGAGCAGCATGCTTTTGCCGCTGCCCGTACTTCCCGTAATGCCGATTTTCCTGCCGTACGGAACATCGAGATTAATATTGTTAAGAACTGTTTTTCCTCCGATTGAAAGCGTCGCGTTCACGAATTCGATGTGCGGAAACCCGATTTGAACCGGACGAACGTCTTTATCCGTGCCCGTATCGGGGACTTTCGACGGCGTATTCATAAAGTTCATCATCTTTACGCCGGACACCATCTGCTGCTGCATCTGGAAGAACGTACTGTTTATCTGCGTCACGTAGTTCACGATTTTCATGACGTAGTTCGTACATGCGACAAGGTAGCCGACTTTGAAACTGCCGTTTATGACGAGCACCGCGCTTACTGCGATTGTGCCGATATACGCCGCCTGCTTGATGCAGCTGAACACCGCATCGAACTTTGCCGACAGCCGTATCTGTGCAAGGTGCGCGTTTTTGAGACTCATGTTCGCATCGTCGAATTTTTTTTCCTCGACCGCCTCGTTCGTAAACGAGCGCACAAGACGCACCGCCTCGATGTTTTCCTGCACCGTAAGATTCATCCGGCTGTCGTTCGCGCGGATAGTCTGATAGTTCTGCCGCGCAGTCTGCTTGAATTTGTTAAGTTCGTAAACGAATACCGGCGTGAGCAGAACGGGAAGAACGAGCAGCCACGGACTGATTTTTGCGAGCACGATGATGCTGATGCACATGGCGAAGAGGCTGTCGACGATGTTCGGAATCATTCGGCAGAACATATCCTTGTACATGATCGTATCGGAATTAATCGTCTGGATCAGCTCTCCCGTGTTGAATCCGCTTATCGTTTCCGAATCAAGCTGCATGAGTTTTCTGTACGTGGCGAGACGGAGATCCGTTTCGAGGCGGAGACCGAGATTCTGGTTAACGACGTTCTTACCATAGATAAGCACGATGCGGATAAACAGCAGCCCGAAGTAGAAAAGCGCAAGGTGCCGGAACAGCGGAAACGAATGCACCGGGTAACGCGCATCGTTGAGAATGAATGAAAAAATGCCCGAACCGTCGCCGGTGTTCGCACAGACGACATAGTCGATGAACATTTCGAGCAGCAGCGGAAGCAGGAGGTCCGCGACCGTTGCGGTAAAACTCATGAGCTGCGCTGCCGCAGCAGCAGGAAGATTGCGCCTGTAGTATTTCATGCCGAATGAAACGGGCGTCGTTTTTCGCGTTTTCATGGCTCAAGAATGCACCGGAAGAGGAGAATTGTAAATCTTAAAATTATGCATGATGTTTACAAAAATCGACTTTTGTCGTATGGTCGATGAATGGACAGTCCGTTTTCAATGCAGATATGCGGCCGCATTTACAATCCCGAGTCGTGGACGCGTTATCAGTTTTATCTCACGAACAGAATTCATTACGTTATAAGCGGAACAGTTTACTACAAGAAAATCAGGAAGCTCAAACCGGGATACGTGTACATATTTCCCGCAAATCCCGATTTCAATGTGACGCAGGATCCCGCCGATCCGGTCGACCACATCTACTTTGATTTCCTTTCGTACGAAAAACTCTTCATCGACGATTTTATTGAAATCGATGCGTCGTCGGTGCCGGGAGTAAAGCCGCTGCTCGAATCCGCGGGAGAGGCGTTCAGTACCCGCGAGGCGCGGAATCATCTTGGTCCCGTTTATTTCGACATTCTGATTTCGCTCCTGCACGATTATATGCCCGCTCATAAGTATCACAGCCCCGTTACCCAGTCGGCAATCCGCTGCATTCACGAAAACCAGGTGAGCGACTTAACAGTCAGAGAAATAGCGGAGCGAATCAGCGTGAACGAAGACCACCTTATCCGCTGTTTCCGCAGGGACACGGGATTCACGCCGCACCGCTACATCGCGCTGTATAAGACCGACATCGCCACGTCGATGATAAGCCGCGGAGCCACGATGAAAGAGACTGCGGACAAGCTCGGGTTCAGTTCCGTTTCCGCATTTTCCACTTTCTACAAAACAATGCGCCGCGTACCGCCGTCGAACATAAAGACGATGTAGAAGCGGACACAGTAGCTGCGGATCGTCTGTGTTTTCTCGTACTAAACTCCGGGCCATTTATTCCGATAATAAAGTAATGAAGTCTTTTGTATTTTCGGACATGGATACCAGTTTTCAATGTTACGAACAGTTTGCACAATTTTATCAAACTGCAAAGGGCTGGATTTTTGATGATATCAAAATTACACTGAACAATTGGTTCGGGGCGAATATGAGTGCCGTTTTGGGCGGTATACTTGATAAAATAGCCGGAACCAATCAAATCAGTATAGAATCAAATAATGATAAAGTTTTGGAGATTCTTAAAAAGAACGGTTTTCTTTCCGGTTACGGGTATCAGTCTATAATTGATGCCAATAATACAACAGTTCCTTTTTTGAAGTTAAAATCGAACGAAAGCCGTTATTTTCATTTCTATGTCACAAACGAATTGCTTGGAAAAACGGCATTTCCCGCAATGAGTCCGCAATTACGGCGCAAGATTTCTGAATCAATTTATGAAATATTTGTAAACGCGCAGATGCACAGCGGCACTGATTATATCTATTCCTGCGGTCAGTTTTATCCGACGAAACATAAAATCGAATTTACTATTGTAGATACAGGTATAGGTTTTAAAAATAAAATTAATTCCAGCTTTGGTGTACATATGAATGCTGTACAGGCAATAAAATGGGCAACAACAGAAGGCCATTCAACAAAAGAAGATGTACCCGGCGGAATAGGCTTGGCGTTACTCAAAGAATTTATTAAAATGAATAATGGTAAATTTCAGATAGTCAGCGATAATGGGTTCTTTGAAACGACAGCGCAATCTGAAAACGCTCGATTTCTATCATTTCCGTTTCCTGGAACTATAGTAAATATGCAGTTTAGAACTGATGATACTAATTCGTATCAGTTAGCATCGCAGGTCAATCTTAATGATATTCTTTAGGAGGTAGATATATGGATGAGGTAAAAAAAAGTGTTTATCAGATTGTGGGAAATCCCGTCTGTGTTGAAGCCGACGATGGAATGAAAGTATATGCCGTACTAAAAGAATTTCTCGACCATAATCAGACAGTAAGCCTTTCTTTCCTGAATGTTGAAATGCTTACATCCGCTTTTTTGAATACGGCAATAGGTTTGTTATATAAAGACTATCCGGAAGAAATAATAAAGAGATATGTAAAACTTGAAGATATGCAGCCGACCGATGCGGAACTTCTCAAACGGGTTGTGAATACCGCCAAACTCTATTACAAAGATCCTGAGCGCATGAAGAAATCCGTAAAAGCCATTCTGGGAGAAGAGTAATGGCATTCCGATACCGGATAACAGATATAGACAAATTAAAAGACAGGGCTGTTTTCTTTGATGCAAATGTTCTTATTTATTTGTTCTGGCCAAATCCGCAGCAGACATGGCAGCAGAAGTATTCATTAATTTATGGGCGGCTTTTAAAACAGAAAAATCCATTAGTAGTTAACATCTCTGTTCTATCTGATTCCCTTGATTTCGGAGATAAAATAATTACGCTGCAGTGCAAAGAGAAACAATATATATTATTAACCAATGACAACGATTTTCTGCAATCGGATATTGATATTCTTTCTGTCAATTCAAAAATTTTTACTTATTGACCGAATTATAGTATTTCTTTTCTGTTCAGCACCGTGTCGTACAGACCGATTTTTTCACCTTCGTGCCGGTTGATTCCCGTGTACGAAAGCGACGCGTCCTCGTACCGCTTGAATTTATAAACGGCGTCGTTCATGAGCGGACCGTTGAACACGCCGAGCGACACAATCAGCTCGAAGTCACCGAGGTTCAGCCCGGTTACTTTATGAAACAACCCGGGTTCAAGCTGCGTGATTACGTCGCGGAGCGTATACTCGCGGTAATCGGTGAGATACATGAACACCGGAATGCGGGCGGAAAATTTAATAAGTTTTTCCTGAATAAGCTTACGTTTCGATTTCATTTCTTTTTCTTCTTCGGACAGTTCTCGCTTTTCCTGCTGCGAAAGCGGTCCGTCTTTTTCAGCTTTCGCTTTTTTCACCGCTGCCGATTTGTTGATGATTGTCTCGATGTCCTGATTCAGACTGCGGAATCCCTCGATGTTCATGAGTGCTTTCATTGCGTCTTCGTTCGCCATAAGGCGGTTCAGCGTGCCGTTGTCTACGTTTACAAGCAGCACGGATTCCCACCGCTTTGCAAGCAGTGTTGCGGACGTTCCCGAAAGTGCTATGTCAAGGATGTCCTGCGCGTTCACCTGTTTCATCGTGCTGCCGTCGTATGCGAGTACCGGCAGAAAGTGAATGAACTCCGCGACTTTCTGCTCCGGATTCGAATTATCCGCGTTGAGCCGGCAGCTGTAGTCGCTTATCTGCCGGAGCGCACGGTCGAGCGCGAAGTCGAATACGTAGCATTCTCTTTTCATAATTTCGTGCGTACCGTCGACTTTAATAATTTCCCACGGCGACTGCACACGGAACGCCGCCTGAAAATACGTCTCGGGGCTTTTGAGATTGCGCAGCATGAAGATGCCCGTCCACGGTCGTACCGTCACACCGGTTGTAAGCTTGCCGCACGAAAGCGTAATCGTCTTAGTTTCCAACGGGTCCGACATGGCTTTTAAAACCGGGACCAGAGCATTCACGCCGATGCCCGCTCCTGTTCCCGCGCACACGATGATTTTGTAGTCGTGATAAAATGCGTTCTGTTTCTGTTGAAGCAAATTGTACATGGCAAAACACGAGTTCACGTTCGGCAGAAACCACAGCGTATGCGACAGTACGTTCAGCAGCCTCGTGTCGGAGAACGGCATCGGCGGCCGTCTGTCCTGTCCGAGCTTCATGTCGTCCACGCTTGCCGGCAGATACGAACCGCGTATCAAGTCGAGCCATTTCTGCACATATTCTTCGTACACAAATTTCGCGTCGCTGCCCGTTCCCTTTGCCGAAAAAAACATATTCAAATCGAACTCGTTGAACTCACCCTGTTGTGCAATGTTCTGAATGCTTTCGGGAACACGGTACGTCATCATCACTATGCGCGGAAGTGCTTCGTAAGGATTTGGGCGTGCCCCGCCTGCGGCGGGTCGGGCTATTCCGGGTTCCGCTTCCGCTCCATTGCTCCGCAACGCGCTTCGCGCGTCCTCCATATCCCTCACGCTTTGCACACCGCTGCTCTTATCCCAGTCAGCCTTTGTCTTCTGCTCGTCGGAATACGTCCAGTTGTAAATCTGATCCTCGATGAACTCGCCGCTGTTGATTGCACGGAACGGCGTACCGGACAGGAACAGATAGTACGACGTGGTTATCGGCAGGAACGATTCGTCCCATGCGTTACCCGCTTCGTCTTTTGTGTACTTTTCATCGTCAAAATCGAAGTCGTTGTCTTCGTCCGGCTGCTCGAATAATTTTTTCGCATTGTCGCGCCACGCACCGAAGTGATACTCGTCGAAAATCACGAGGTCCCAGTTCGTCGCGTGCACCCATTCGTTCTTCGCCTTGATGCCGCCGTTTTCATTTGTGCCGAGGTAATCCTGAAACGAACCGAAACATACAATCGGTTTTGAAAGGTCCGCTTCTTCGTACGATATCCCGCCGCGGCAGATGAACTGCCATCCTTCAAAATCGACGTGCGACTGAATATCTTCCTGCCACGCCGCTTCAACAGCGGGCTTGAACGTGAGCACGAAAATCTTTTTGAATCCCATGCGTTTTGAAAGCTCGTACGAAGCGAACGTCTTACCGAACCGCATCTTCGCGTTCCAGAGAAACTTCGGCGCACGGTCTGGGAATTCTTTTTTCGCCGCCTCGTAATACTGCATCGTCCGTTCAACAGCCGCTTCCTGTTCGGGGCGCATTGCGAACGTCTGCGTGCGGTTTTCAGAGTTTTCAGAACGCGTCTTCACTGCTGCAACGGCAGCACGCACATCCTCGACCGTACAGCGGAACCATTCACCGTCTTCGTGCTGTACGCTGCCCTTTCGGTACTTCTTAAGATACGCGTGTACGTCACGGTCGGTAAAACATGTGCCGTCGCTCCGCATCGCCGATTCCGTGTATACGATTTTGTAAAACTGCTTCCCCTGCGGCAGCTTGATGTTCGCAATCTGCTGCTTTATGCGCACATCGGCAGACTTTTCGGTGTAGCCGATTTTGAGCAGACCGACGAACAGCGGGTGGTCGATGGTGTACGCGTAGATGAGCGGGTGAGCTTCGGGACGGGGAGGAAAGAAAATATCACACATGGGCATTACCTTGTGATGATGTATCCATAGGACGAATCATCGATTCGATGAACAAGATTTCTTCCGGGGTAAGATTATATTTTTTGTAAAGCTGATGATCGATATTATCTACAGATTTTGACCAGTCTATATCTGACTTTTCGGAAAAGTCTTGAAGGGGGACAAACGAATACACTTTTTTGGTTGCATCTTGAGTATTCTTTTTTAGCATTACCATGAATCGAAAAAATCTTGTCTTTATATACGATAAAACGGAAGTACAAATATTTTTTTCTTCAAATGGTCCGATTACCAGATATGTTTCTGTGCAACAAGTATTTTTTTCTGCAAGAATTGGTTTGTTAAGAATTTGATGCGGGAAATTTTCTCCTGCGCCATATGCACGCGAAATCAGAATTTTATATTTGTTTATCCAGGCCTTGTTTTGCAAAATTTTTTGTGGAGAAATATAACCTTCTTCTTTATTTGCATAGATTTTTATTTCATCAGAATTTTGCTTATAGGAATAATCGTCGAAATCTGTTGAAAATCCGAACGGCTTTCTGCTACTTACAAGTGCTTCGAATGTTTTTTCATTCAATGCTTGTGTTTTCCTCAAAATTGGTATTGCCTCATTATATCGAATAAAAACATCACTACCATTTTCAAGTAAATTCCTATCGGAAGTAGAGACTGGAGAATTGTTTTTCATCGTAATAATTTTACAAGTTCCATGGGTATCACGATTCCATAAGAAATAACAAATTCCACCTTTTATTGAAACTCCTGGAAAACAGTCATTTGAATTTGGGTAATCAATTAAATTGCACAATCTTGTATCATGCAGCATTTTATCTCTAAAATCATCCAGTCCTTTACCACCTGCATACCAGCGAGAAGGAATAATCATTATCAAATATCTCGGATTTATTTTTTTAGCTTCTTCTACAAACAGTTGATAAATTGGTCTGGCGCTTGCTGCATTCCCTCCGTCGCTCATCTGATATGGCGGATTTCCGATAACTACATCAAATTTCATTTTACTAATTTCCTCCGGAGTTGCATTGTGAATAAACTGATATGCGTGATTTTCAAGATTTTCGCGTTCTCCGTATTCCGATTCCGACGCACCGCAGTATGTGCATTTGCCGTCAACCCATGTATGCGCGCAGTCATCGAAGAAAATATTTCCGTTTTCCGAATCGAACTTCGTCACACTGTATTTGCCGTTAGCGGTCTTTGAACAGTACACCGACCGCCGCGAAAGAAGCGATGTGAGTTCCGTGATGGCGATACCGTACAGCTGCGTTTCAAAAATATGGTCGAGCCGCTTCTGCAGATTCTTTTCGCCTTCATATTCGGAAAGCGTCGTAAGTCCTGCGTTAAGCCGCTTTACAATTTCGCGCAGGAACACGCCGGTTTTGCAGCATGGATCAAGAAACTTTGCATCGGGATTTTTCCAGAGAGAATCGGGGAGCATATCGAGCATACTGTTCACTACGTCGGGCGGCGTGAACACTTCGTCGTTACTCAGATTTGCAAGGCACGACAGAACGTCGGGATTGTAATTTGCTGCAGGTGTATTCATTCGTCTCTCCTCAATTCGGAAAACGGACGAAGCGGAAATTCTTTCTGCGGATTAAAGATGACTGCTTCGTCGCCGAGGTCGCTGAACAGTGAGCAGTCGTCATCCGAAAGTACACCCCGTTCAGTCAGATTGTTGAACCGGAAGTCGCGTCGCTTGAACAGACCGTTCACGAGCGACCATTCACAAAATACGATGTTGGGCTTGTCTTCATCTTTCATCTTTTGCGGGAACGGAGTTGTAAGATCGGATGAGCCGCACAGCTTCATCGAAAATGCGTCAGCCCAGATGATATTTTTTGAAAGTATGAACGAAGCCGCGTCGGTGCATACCGAATCAGTTTCACTTGTGAACAGTTTTTCGTATGTGTGGGAAAAAATAGCGAGCAGCAGTTTCCGTGCCCTGGCCACATTGTCAGGCAGAATATCGATTCCGTAGATTGCACCGAGTGCGAGCAGCGCGTACCGTTCGAATTCAAGTCTGCTTTTGTCATACCGCGCTGTCACCGTAGCGAGCTTACGTTCAAGAATAGCAGTCATAAAGTTGCCCGTGCCGCATGCCGGTTCCAGAAAACGAGAGTCTATACGGAACGATTCGTCTTTGACGAGGTCGAGCATAGCGTTTACTTCGCGTGGAGCTGTGTACACTTCTCCGTGGTCGGTCACGCGCTGGCGGGAGACGATCTGGGAGGAAGAAGGTGTGTTTTTACCTGATAATTCTGTGTTTTTTGTCAAAATAGCCGTCTAACACACTTAGAGAATGTGTTATATACATAATTTCGGAGTGTTAAAGTCAAATCTTTATGATAAAAGCATTTTAATACTATGTATAAATGGTTGATGAACATCCTATTCTTATGTTATGGAAAAGACATTACGACAAATTTTTATAGAAAACCTGCGTTTCTATCGCCAGAAAAAGGGATTATCTCAACTTGAGCTGGCCGTGGAAATAGAAAAAAGCCCGAACTACATAAATGGCATAGAAAACAACAGTACATTTCCTTCTGTAGAAACTATTGAACAGATAGCAAAAGTGCTCGATGTTTCAGCAAAACAACTTTTTGATGAACAAGGTTGTCCGGAAAATGCCATTCAATTTGACAAGAATAAGTTCGTAGACGACGTAACAAATCAGCTTTATACTAGATTAAAAACAGACATCCGTCGTGCAATGGAAGATGTGCTGGGGAAATAAATAAAGATAATCAAAAGACCGATAGAGATTGTAGCAAATTGACGGTTAAAGTATAATTTTATAATGGAGGAGAAAAATGGATCAAAATACTATTGTTCTAAACAGAGTTTTTTCTCGTAATACTTTTTCCTTATTTTTAAAGGGTAGTTGTTCAAGTGCTTACATGAGTGCAGTGAAAAGATATATACAATTTCCGGACGAGAAAACAAATAGAACGTTAATTAGTGAAATTTATTCCTATATACAAGAAAATCACCGTAATGAGTATTTTTATAAAAATAGTCTTTTGAACTCATTGTTGATAAACAATCCTGAACATAATCCATTAACAACGGTTGCGTTAACTGAAATTCCAATTGCTAAATCAAAAGTTGATTTTGTCCTTATCAATGGTCAAGCAAATGTGTATGAAATAAAAACGGAACTGGATAATTTTGATCGATTAGAAACACAACTTCGTGATTATTTTAAAGCCTTTGATCATGTAAGCGTTGTAACTGCGCCCGTTTATGAGGAGAAAGTTCAAGATGTACTGGGGGAAAATAAATATGTAGGTATTTATATACTTAGTGATTCAGGAAAATTAAATCGAATTCGTAAACCGGAAGAATTCAGGAAAAGCTTAGATAAAACAACGATGTTCAAGATTTTAAGAAAATGTGAATATGAAGAAGTCCTTATAAAATTAGGGGCAAAACTTCCTGAAGTTACTCAATTTGAATATTATCAGGCATGTTTATCTTTGTTCAAGAGAATACAAATTAACCGACTATATACAGAATATTGCAACGTATTAAAAAAGAGATGTCATATTGAATTTGAAAAATACCTTACATTGCCTTCCGAACTAAAAGCGGTGGCGTATTTCTCACAGATAAAAAATAAGCAATATGAAGAAATTAATACTTTTTTGGATTCCAAATATAAGGAGAAGCGATGTACTACCCGTATTTAAGAGGACGCCAATTTGAATTAATTGCTCTGCGAGAGGGGCTTGAACAGAAAATAATTTCTCCATTAGTAGTTCCTATTGTTGAACCGGTGAAAGTATCATCAACATTATTTACAACCATAGAAGCATATAATAAGGCTGCGCATAAGATTGCAATTGTTCAAAATCCGGGAGTTGGTAATTTTGTTGAGGAACTTGCTAATAAAAAAGAACTGATCGAACAGTATAGGAAAATGATGGCTTATAATTGTGTCATTCCGGTTTATATTGTTCATGAAAAAAATGATATGGATAAGCTTCGAGAGATAAAAGAGTTAAAAAAAGATTGCTTGGTACAGTGTATTTCCACAGACTCTTTGTCATTATTACCAGAGATTGTTAAATATATAAATGTATCCGAGTATATCGTTCCTGACGGGACTGCTATAAGACGACGGTTGTCGGGTAAAAAAATACTGATAAATGATCATTTTAATAAATTGAATAAAAATGCTGCTTATAAGGAAAATAAAGATGAATCATTTTCGGAAGATCATTTATTTTATGAAGAAGAAGGCTATTCGGGATTTTCTGATTATTCAATAATTGGAGCAGAGTATGTAGAAACAGGTTTTGCACCTTATGCGGTAGCTATCCATATGGTATATTTTTCAGAGGATAAGGCATTACGAGTACATCATTTTGTATCAGAAAGAGATGAAGACATTGAAGATCCTTCTGGAAAATTTGGGGAAGCTGTACGTGAATTGATGGAATTTACTCCCTTGAAGAGTAATAAAACATATGCATATTGTTGTTTTGAACAGTTAGCCAAAGCAGGTCAGTATCCGGGGCTGGGATCTGTAAAAAAATTATCAATAATGCATCATATTGAACTTGCTTCTCGCTTTTTAGATAAAAAGATATGAAATTTTGTCAAAATTGTTTTATTGATAAAGAATTAAAACGTATTATTGCCTCTCAACCAGAGAAAGGCAGATGTCCAATCTGTGGCTGTGATAATACCCCCTTATATGATACGGATACAGATCAAACAATTCAGCAGGGATTTGAGAATTTGCTTGATATTTATACATTTAAGGAAGATTTACCTGTCAGCTTTCCTGAAGACGAGATACACTCATTAGCGGATGATCTGATTGATAATTGGAATATTTTTGCACCACCTTTGTCTAGTTCGAATAAACATAAAATATTGAGTAGTATATTAAAAGAACGAATAAAAAAAGACAATAATCTTTTAAATAGAAATGTTGGTATCGTTCAAAAATATGATGATCGCTATATTTTTGAATATTCGATTTTAAGAAGCGGCAAATGGGAAGATTTTGTTGATTCTATAAAGAAAGAGAATAGATTTCATAATAGTACAATAAATCTGAAAATGTTAGGTAGTTTTTGCTCTCATTTAGTAACGATGTATAAATCAGGAAAAGAGTTTTATAGAGGAAGAATTTCTGAAAATTTATGCGGGATTGATATAAAAGATATGAGCGCACCTCCTCCAAGGAATGCAAGGCCTGGTCGTGCCAATGCAGAAGGTATTTCAAGATTGTATTTAGCGAGTGATGAACGAACTGCTATTCATGAAATACGCGCAGGAGCGTTTGATTACATAACGATAGGAAAATTTATTGCCAAACAGAATGTTAGTGTAGTTAATTTCAGGTTAATTAATCAGATTTCACCATTTGACGATAGTATTAATCCTCTTATATTTGCAATAAATAAGAATTGTTTAGAAAAAATTGATAAAGAAATGGCAAAGGTTTTAAGGCAGGGAGATAGCCATATAGATTATATTCCGACGCAATACATTGCAGATTATTTGAATTCAAGAGAGTTTAATAATGAATTGCCAGTTTCATGTAATGGCGTTGAGTATAAAAGTACTATGAATCCGGCAGGTTATAATCTTTCAATTTTTGATAAAGAACTTTTTGAATGTGCAGAAATAAAAACGATTCAAGTTTCTGGCTTACAGTATAATTATTAACATCAATTTTACGAATAAAGAAGGAAAACAGGGACTGATAAGGTAACCTTCAAAACACCTGCATCTAAAAAGTGAAAGTAAAAAGCAGTACACTTCAGATCAAAGGAGCGTACAATGAAGTACAGAAGATACAGCAAAGAAGAAAAAGATAAACTGAGGACAGAATGGCAGACATCCGGAACAAGCAGAAGCGCATTCGCACGGGAACACGGGCTAAGCACTCAGACATTCATCAACTGGACAAATGAAAACAGGACAGCAGAACAGAAGTTTGTAGAGCTGCCCGTACGGGAGAATACCGTTACCGGTAAAAGGCTGGCAGTAGAAAAAGGAAGCATACGCACCCGCAGGAGTATCTGCGCTGTGTATTTGAACGTGCTCCGTTATGTACAAATGATTACGACTGGCAGAGGCTCATGCCATGGAATATTCAGATTGTACCCTTCGTTGACCGCGGGGTGTGGATTAATTGACGCTTACCTTTATTCTCTAAACTTTAATATTATCGGTGTATCGTCCTGTTTTTTATCTTTGCTTATATCAAGCGTTCCATTTGGTAAAGCAAGCAGATTTTCGATTTCTGTGGGTTCAAGAGATAGGCCTTTTGAAGATAATTCTGAAAGTAATTCGCTCCTTGAAAAGACATCATTCGTGATAAGCATTTCGACTGCATCACGTAACAGGTGTGGAGTTGGTACTTCTAGAATCCGGTCGAGAGGTTCCGAAATACGCATGTTTTTTGCATTCATGGTACGCATTAAATACTGATATTGATATTGCGTTATAAGGTTTAAATTACAGGCTCTGTAAAGCATAGCAGATATTGAAACATGCCATTTTTTCTTCAATTCAGTGTAGTGATTTAAATCTGTGTTGTAATATCTTAAATCATTTATAAATTCATCTTTTGGTAAGAGAAATGCAGATGCAAATGCATTTGCCTGTTTTTCATGATTTTTGAATTCTTCGCGGGAATATGTTTCTATATCATCAGACCAGCTATGGAGCATGATATGTCCTAATTCATGAGCTAAATCAAAATTAATCCGAGCTGCAGTTTGTTTATTCTCTGAAAAGGCAATTATATATAATGATTTTTTATTAATTGCAAAGTATTGACTGAATGCATCAATATCTGTTGTTGGAGTTGGAAACGATGTAACTATTATTCCTCTTTCTTCTAAGAATCGCAAAAGATTTGTAATTGGTTTATTCCCAATTTTCCAAAAAGCACGTACTGTTTCTGCAACGGTTTCGGTATCTCCAATATTTTGGGTAGCCGGCAAAACAAGTTCGGGAAATTCAATATAGTCAGATAGAACAGAATAAATTTCTGCTAACAGTTCAATTTTCACTTTTTGTTGAACTCTATATTTTTTGGGCGTTTTCATGAGAGAACGAAAATATGATGAACCTGATTCAATCTGAATATTTGAGTCTTGTAAGAAAAAATTACTGGGAAAATGCAATACTTCAGAAAGAAATATCAATTTATCAAATTGTGGAATGGTTTTCCCGGTTTCATATTGAGAAATCGCTTGTGAAGATACTTTTATTAATTTAGCTAAATCATCAGATGATAAACCGTTATATTGCCGAGCAAATTGAAGACGATTGCCATTGAAGCGTTTCATTTTCTTTTCCTTCTGTTTTAGTTGGCTGTTTCATTAGAAGACAGGCTCTCTTTTATACTACTGACTTCTTTATTTCCTTTTCTTTCTTCCGATTTCTTGGAAAGTTTAACCAAAGGTTTTTCTTCCGTGTTAGAAACAGTTTCGATTTCCGTTGACATAACAGGCTTAGTTTCATTCAGCCAATCTTCAACAGAAACTTCATCAAGATTCGTATCCAGAGTATGAACAGCTAATCCCATTATATTATTATTGAAGTCTGTTTCAAATACGATTACTGAATATGTATAGTCTGAAAAGTCTTCTATTGATAAATTCTGGCATAATTTTCCTAATACATATTTAAGCGTAAAAATATCATGCTCGATTGGTGGTAAATCGAATAATGTAGGTTCGGACTTTCCTTTTAAACTGGCATTTATGAGCAATAAAGACTGTATGTATAAAGGGATACCCTTGTTTTTTGTTTTTTCTGCAATGATTTGCTCGAATCGTTTTTTATTCATCAGCGAATACAGTTGATTTGTATTGGGATCTAAAAGTAAAAGAAAGTCCCAGCATCCGCTTTTAGAAACAGCAACTTCTAAATTAGAATCAAAAAGTTTTACTTTTATATTAGTGTTGACCAAATCCCATCTAAATGAGTACTTTGAATTGTGAGTTATAAGATTTAATGGATCAATGACTGATTGATAGTCTTCTTTTAAACCTTCTGAAATGGCTTCGAAAATAGATTGCTTAAAATTCACTTTTTATCCCCTCCTTGGGATTTACTGGTATTTTACAATAAATACTGTAATTTGGCAAGTAAATTTCAAAAATGATACATTTATTACTAGTTGGCTGAAATGTTATACTTTTCAAATGTATTTCTTCGGTATTTTCTTTACAAATACAATTATCTATGGTAAATTGTAGTAAAGCTACGAAATCAAGGGTTTAATTATGATTTTATCTATTTCTCTTGAAAATTTTTACTCCATAAAGGACGAAGTGACGGTAGACTTTCGGGCAGGGGCGCTGCGGTCGACGGCGGCAGAAGAACTTTCGGATAATGTGATTGCATGGAATGGAATAAAGGTACTCAAGACGATCGGACTGTTCGGACCGAATGCTTCGGGTAAGTCAAACATCATCAAAGCGATCAGTTTCTGCTGCCGCATGGTTCTTGAGTCGCAGAACAATGGGCCTGGAACGGTGTTCAATTTTAAGCCGTTCAAGTTTGACGGATGGGACAGGAAACCGAGCCGGTTTTCTATCAACTTTGTGTGTGATTCCATCGAGTATGAGTATACGTATTCGCTCACGGAAACGCAGATTTGTTCGGAAAGTCTGTTCTACTATCCGAAAGGGCGCAAAGTGAAAGTGTTTGCCCGCGACGAGTGCGACGATAATTCCCGTAACCAGACTGATAAGGAAAAGAAGTATTCTTTCGGTTCTTCGTTTTCCGGACAGACGCTTCTTTCCATTGCAAAGCTGACGGGTAAAGAAAATCTATTTTTGAGCAGGGCTGCTACGACTGACAATGAATTTTTCAGGCGGCTGTATACGTTCTTTGCTTCGAAATTTCTGCTGGGGCCGGTGCTGCTCTCCGACAGTCTTGCGGAGCAGCTGATTACTTCGAATCGTTCTATTGTTCTGCGCGCGCTTCAGCTGTGTGACAGCGACATTGTTGATATGAAACTTTCGAAGCGAAAGGTACTTGTGCAGTTGCCTGTGCCGGGTACTGACGGCAGGAGTATTGCAGCTTCTCCTCAGGTTATTGAGCAGCTGCAACTGCAGACGACGCATTCACATGCAAAGAATGTTACGTTCGATTTGTTGCAAGAGGAATCTGCGGGAACGCTCAATCTGTTCCAGATTCTGCTCCGCATTCTCGATGTTGTACGAAATAGAAAGTCAGTGATGCTCGACGAGTTTGATGCGAATCTGCATTCACTGCTTACATATTTCATCATTGATCTGGTACATGCGGGAGATTCTTCGCAACTGCTGTTCACTTCGCATAACACGAATCTGATCGACGTAAAGCGGTTCCGCAGGGATCAGATTGTATTTGTTGATAAGAAAGAAGACGGCTCGACGGAAACATATTCACTTTACGACTTTAAGGACTTCCGTGAAAATATGGATGCTGAAAAGGGATATCTGCAGGGACGGTTCGACGCAGTACCGCATGTGAACACAAGCGTTGCGGAACTTAAGCATCTTATTCACGATCAGGAAGGCGTATGATGAGCCGGAGAAAAGACGCTCCAAAGCGGAGTATGAGAAAATGTATTGCGGTTTTCTGCGAAGGCCAGACAGAAGAAACGTATGTTTCAATGCTGAAAGGAAAATATCGTCTCCCGATTCAGATTATTCCACGGATAACTGGAACCGCCATTACTCCTGAATGTGTTGAAAAGCATATACGACAGATAAAGCTCAGTAAAGCGGACAAAGTGACTCCGTTTTTCTTATATGATCTCGATCGTGCAGATATAAACGTGAAGCTTAAGTCGTGTGGTAAGACATTACTTGGCTCATGCCCGTGTATTGAGGGTTGGTTCATTCTGCATGAGAAAACCACATTCACCAGCTGCGATTCTGATGCTTGTGTTGGCGAGCTGAAATCTGTAGCATCGGTGTGGAAAAAGTATAGCAAAGGAACTTTGACTGAAGGACAGAAAGAAGTTCTTTGGAATAAAAGACTTATGGCATCACAGAGTGCACAAAAATTGTCTAGTGCTGAACGACATACCACAGTGTATCTGCTGATAAATGAACTTGAAAAAGAAAAGGCCGAAGTCGAAAAGTAATTCTTTTTCTTAAGTCCACTACCGTACGAACCGTGTACAGCGTGGTAACCATTACGGTAAGATGCATCGGTTTGAGCAGAGAATACAAACGTGTTTTTTTCAATCCCCTTAATCGCTTTATCCCCATTGCACTATCACTCTCCTTCCTCTACCGCACTTTACCTCATAAACCGTGCAGGAAAACAGCTGTACATTGTGCTGCAGGAGAGCTCTGTTTCCCGTTACAGGACAGTCTGTCCTCCCTGATTTTCTTTTTTATACGTATGTATAGTGATATTTATTTATAATTGTGTAATATTTTACAAATTATATGTTTACAAATACATGTATGTATGTTATATTTACAAAGTAGTAACTTTACTATGGGAGGCTGTATGACGACGGAATACGGAAAATATCTCAAGAAACTGCGGATCGACACGTCTGAACGTGTAGCCGATATGGCAAAGCGGCTTGGAATTTCTGCTGCATATCTGTCGCTTATAGAAAACGGCACGCGCGAAGTGCCGTCGGATTTTTCGTACCGCGTCTGGAAGGAATACAAGCTTTCACCCGCACAGGGACAGGCGCTGATGGACGCTGAATCCAGAACACCTAAAAAGACGGTTACTGTAGATCTTGAACCTGTGGAGGATAAATGGGAATACGTGGCAACGGCGGTTCTTTTCGGAAACTGTTTTGCAAAGCTCAATGATGCGCAGATACGTGAGCTTGACGAGCTGCTTCACCGGTTTATTGAGGAATCGAATATTGAAGGCGTAATCGGAGACTTCTCATGAAAAAACGTCATAAGGAAGGAGGTGATATGGAACGTGCATAAAAAAGCTGTTTACTCATGGGGATGAATAAACAGCTTCTAAACAGAATACAGAACTGACTGTACTCTTATTAGTGGTATAATAAATTTACAGTCAGTACTTCGTTCTGTCAAGCGGAATACGGGCGGTCTTCGTATGAAGTGCCGATCCGGTTTTCCGTACTCCCCGGTACGGCGCCGCCTCAGGCACCGTATACCGTGCAGTATGCGCGGAAGGAAGTATGATATGTTGAAACTTGAAAAGAAAGACACGAAACTGACTGTTCTGTTGAACAAAAATCAGCTTGACGATTCCACCCACGTTGGAAAACTTATCCGTAATACGTTTTCTGTGGAAAATCTGATTCAGGAAATTGTGGAGAACAACACCGGCATCGACTATCTGATGGTAAGCCATGCGGGTGAACTGTTCAAGCGGGAAATTCTGCGTCAGGTGCAGAAAGGATACGCGGTGAACGTGCTGGGACTCGGCACGCTGTATCTTGCACCGGGCGGTGCGGTGAAGGGCGGAGACAATCCGTCCGTCACCGACATCCCGGGATTCGCCGCGCGTTTTACGCCGTCTGCGGAAGCGCAGGAAGCGGCCTCATCGGTGCAGGCCGAGCTTGTCGTAAAAAATGACACGGCTCCGCTCGTGAGCAGTATTATGAATCTGAACACGGGAAAAAGCGACGGCGTGCTGACTGCGGGGAAAGGCGTTCGTCTTACCGGCAGCCGGCTTAAGACTGGCGGGACGGGAAGCGGTATTTTCTTTGTACCGTGCGATGCGGACGGAAATGCGGAAACGGACGAATCAAAATGGATTACCGTCCCTGCCGACTTTTACCCGCGCAACACAAACGGAACACTTGAGTTCGAGTGTCCTGCTGCCGCAGCAGAAACGAAGTTCCGTATTGCCGTGCGGACGGCGGTTACAAGCGGCGGAGAAGCTCGAAAAGAACCGGTTACCGGCATGAGCAGTATGACAGTAACGGTGGAGGCGTAACGTAACGGACCTTCTGCGGGTACTCCGCAGCGTACCGGCCGCATTCGTGCGGTCGGTACGGCTTGGGGTGCATGTGGATGAGAATCATCCTGATTTGCTTTTCCTTTACCAGTCGTTACCGGTGTACAGGCAGCTGCTTCTCCAGCAGTTTTTTCCGTTCCTTCCAGTCGGGCATAAACCGGGTAACGAGTGTATAAAATTTGTTTGAGTGGTTCGGCTGCAGAAAATGGCAGTATTCGTGCAGCATGACATATTCAATGCAGCTGCGCGGCATTTCTATGAGCTGTTTGTTTAATGTGATGATGCCGTTATTAACAGCGCACGTGCCCCAGCGGGTTTTCATAGTTCTGATTCTGATTGCCGGTTTCGGAATACCGTATTTTTTGAAAGCGGGATACGTTTCACCGCTTATTTCCGCAAAAAGAGTTTTACACTGTGTGTCGATAAACGTCGTCATCAGTTTCTGTTTCCTTTTAAAATTCATTGCATCTTCTGCAGTCAGTACAATGTGAATGCCGTCATAAAATATCCCTTCCGGTGATCCGGCTTTTACCTGCAATTTGACTTCGTTTCCCAGAATATAAAAAATTTCGCCGCTTACATATTGTTTCGGTCCGGGTTTATGCAGCAGAAGTTCTTTGAAATGTTTCTGGCAGGAAAGGATATATTTGCCTTTGCTTTTGACGAAAGAATCGATGCCGGTAAGGCTCTGCCATATATTTGCGGATACATAAACGCTGCAGTCCGATCGGATGCGGAGATTAATATTTTTCACACGTTTTCGTTCAAGGTCATACGTAATCGGTATTCCGTTATATTCGACGGTACGGGTAACGGTGTTTTGGGTCATTCTGTGTTTCTTCAGCTGAGTCTTTTTACAGGTGAAAGCGGCATCGTACAGTGAATCAGAAATCATCTGCATGTTTCCACTTGATAGAAACATACTCGATTTTTCCGGTAAATTCAACGGTGAATCTGATACGGGAAAAGGAATCCGATTATCTGATTTCCCCGGCAGAAAGAGACCCCATGAAAAGTGACCCCATGAATTGACTATAATACATTTACACTGTATATTCTTGATACATATCAGAAATATGTAGTATATTTAAAAACGTACTATCTATATAGAAAAGTTGCACAAAAAAAGAGACAGATGAAGTCTCACTTGAAGCAGAAGGATAGTATATGAAACGTTTTTTTCTTATCGTTTTTTTTCTTTTTCTGTCATTTGCGGCGGCTCAGGCACAGGAAATTACCTGGATGAATTATGCCAATGATCAGGAACGGGTAATATTCCAGAAATTGATCGATCGTTTTGAAGCCGAACATCCGGGAGTTAAGATTAAATTCCTGTCAGTGCAGCAGGCTGAATTCGGCGCAAAGATAAACGCCTCTTTTTCCGCTAATGAGCCGCCCGATATCTTCTACGTAGGACCGGAATCGGTGCGCGCTTATGTAGATAAAAACAGGTTGCTTGATCTTGAACCGTATGTAAACAGCGCAGCCGGGGTCAATTTTTCTGATTTATATGAAAATGCGTTAAAAAAATACCGATACGACGGTGAAACGCTTGGTAAAGGCGATATATGGGCTCTTCCGAAGGATTTAGGTCCGTTTGCTTTCGGATATAATGCCGATCTGTTCAAAAAGGCCGGCATTCCCTTACCCGACAAGGACAAGCCGTATACGTTTGCGGAATTTCTTGATGTATGCAGAAAACTGACAAGGGACACTGACGGTGACGGAAAAATCGATCAATGGGGAACAAGTCTTGACGTGAATTGGTCGTTCGTCCAGTTCGTCTGGGGAAACGGCGCGGACTTTCTTGATGAGTCCAAGAAAAAGGTGACGATTACTGCTCCGGAATTTATTGAGGCGCTCCGTTACTTCTCTGATCTCACGCTCAAATATAAAGTTACCCCGACTTCTGATGAATCAAAAAACACTCCTCCGTATGCACGCTGGTGCAACGGTACGCTGGGATTCTTTCCCGTGGCTCCGTGGGATCTTGTTGCGTTTGCGAATCTTCCGTTCCAATTCGACGTAATCCCATGGCCGGTCGGAAAGAAAGAAAACAAAACCGCGACGTGGCTCGGTTCCGTCGGATACGGTGTTTCTTCAGAAACGAGAAATCCTGAACTGGCTGCGGAGTTTGCATTGTATCTTTCTGCGAACAGAGAAACGATGGAAACAATGTGCGACTTGGACATGCAGGTGCCAAATCTGCAGTCACTTGCAGACCGATATGTAGGCAAACAGGGGAATCCGAAAAACAGGGAAGAGTTCATTCAGATAATAAGCGACTATGGAAGAAGCTGGCCGGCGGAGTACACATACAACGCATCGTGGTACAATCGGTTTTTCAGTTCCATTCAGGACGTCCTCGACGGTAAGGAATCCGCAGAATCCTACTGCACGCGGCTTGAACCGAAAATGCAGCGTCTTTTGGATCGCGCCGCAAAAAAACAAAAGTCATGATTTAATATTGTATTTTCAGGAGATTTATTAAATTGAAACAGATAAACAATCATAAAAAACTCGCCGGCCGAATCATACGGTTTCTGGCTGTGACGTTTCTGCTGCTTTTTACTTTTTTTGTAGTTATTCTCGTGAAGTATATACGAACTTCCATGAAAACTTTTTATGAGGAATACACGCAGAAGATTGCGACAAGCAGTGCGGATGAGATATCCCGGTGGGTCGATATTTATTTAAACGATCTTCGCATTTACACCATGAGCGACAGCGTTAAAACGGAAGACGAGGATCAAATACTCAGCTGGTTCCTGTCGCATGCGCAGCTGAAAAATGAAGATGCACAATACGTTCTTTTCTGCGGGACCGACGGTATTGCTCATATGGACAACGGGCGCACGATGAATATTAAGGATACGGAATTGTATACGGGCGTATTTTCCGGGCAGCAGACCGAATTTGTAACGCATCCTTTTACATCTGCCGGGAATAATGTATCCGTGTTTTATGTCGTCCGAACCGTATATAATCATGAAACGTGGTCTCCTATAGGTTTCTTTGCAGCCGCGATACCGCTGAAAACGCTTGAAGACATATCGAACAGCATCCAGATCGGAAAAAGCAGCGCCTCGTATATTTTTGACAACAACGGTGAATTAATGACGAGTTCTGACAGGAAACAGATTCTTAAAACCAATCTGCTAAAAGGTGACGAACAGACTGTAAAACTGACAAAATACATTATAGAAGAAGAGCTTGGAAGCACGGAATTTACCGACGCAAACGGCAGGAACAGACTCGCCGCATTCAGCTCAATTATCGGAACTCCCTGGTATCTTCTGGTTTCCGTGCCCGACTCTCAGGTTCTGGAATTGGCGAACAATATCAGATATACCACGATTTTAATTACGATTATTATCGGAATATTGTTCCTGACGATCAGCGGTATTCTCATATCGAGCGCAATAAAACCGCTTGTCAGCGTGCAGAAATCGATTGATGAAATGGCCGACGGTGCAGCGGATTTAACAAAAACAATTTCTGTAAAGACGAAGGATGAAATAGGCTTTCTTGTCTCCGGTTTTAATAAATTCGTTGCGAAACTCCGTACGATAATAGCGAGCATAAAAACATCAAAGACAAAATTATCCGATACGGATAACAATCTTGAAAACAGCATACACAGCACTTCAAAAGCAATTACGGGAATTCTTTCAAACATCGACAATATCGGAAATCAAATTTCAAATCAGGCGACAAGCGTAAATGAAACGGCCGGCGCAGTTACACAAATTGCGCAGAATATTACATCGCTTGAAAAAATGATTGAAACACAGTCATCCGGAGTTACTCAGGCCTCTGCGGCCGTTGAAGAGATGGTCGGCAATATTAATTCTGTCAATAAGTCCGTCGACCGTATGGTGAACGCTTTCTCGAATCTTTCGAACGATTCTAAAAAAGGAAAAGAAAAACAAGCCGCCGTTAATGAAAAGGTCAGGATAATCGAAAATCAGTCAGCAATGCTTATGGAAGCAAATAAAACGATAGCGAATATTGCGCAGCAGACGAATCTTCTTGCCATGAACGCGGCGATAGAAGCTGCTCATGCCGGGCAGGCGGGAAAGGGTTTTGCCGTAGTCGCGGATGAAATCAGAAAACTTTCGGAAACGTCTTCCGTACAGTCGAAGGACATCGGTACGGAACTGAATCGTATCACGCAGTCGATCCAATCCGTCGTAAACGCGTCGAAAGAATCAGAAGATTCATTTAATTCCGTTTCCAAAGAGATCGAGGCTACAAACTCGCTCGTTCAGCAGATAAGATCGGCCATGCAGGAGCAGCAGGAAGGCTCGGAACAGATTTTTTCGGCGCTGCGGGATATGAACAACAGTACACAGGAAGTTCGGTCGGCATCGAGCGAAATGTCGGCCGGAAATAAGGCGATTCTTGATGAAATCAAACTTCTTCAGGAAGCAACTGAAATGATAAAGGCGAGCATGGAGCAAATGTCTTCCGGCGTGGAAGAAATAAACAAAACAAGTGCCGAACTTTCGTCTCTGTCGTCGGACATGCGCAGCGTTATTTCGGGCATCGGTTCGCAGATTGATTTGTTTACGGTATGATACTTTCCGGCCGGAAACGGCCGGCAAATCCGTTTTTTGCATATCTATGCATTCTGATTTATATTTATGCAGAATTCGTAAAAAAGGGGTGTTCATTACTCCATTAAATATGTATAATAATGCTTTAGTATGAATACTAAAGCGTGCCTTGTCCTGGCCAACGGACTTGTCTTTGAAGGAAAAAGTTTTGGCGCTGCCGGGTGTATAACCGGGGAAGCTGTGTTTACGACTGGTATGACGGGGTATCTTGAGACACTCACGGATCCCAGTTATTACGGGCAGATAGTCACCCAGACGTTTCCTTTGAACGGGAACTACGGTGTTATCCCCCACGATTTTGAGAGCGCTCAAAGTCACGTGCGCGGTTATATTGTCCGTTCCTGGTGCGAGATTCCTTCCAATTTCCGATGTCAGGGCACCATTGATTCCTTTCTGAAATCCAACAACATTATAGGTCTTTACGATATTGATACCCGCCGGCTCACGAAAGTTCTGCGCGAAGCGGGCGTTATGAACGCGCGTCTTATTGCAGGCGATTCTGACGAGGCGAAGAAAGAGTTCGCGGCGCTCGACGATCCGAAGGCAAAGGCGAAACTGCTGCGTGAAATCAGGGCGTACAGAATCATCGACGCGGTCAAAGCTGTAACCTGCAACGCGGACAAAATTCAGGAGCCCGCGGATGTCGTGTTTGCGGAGGCTGAAAAGTACCGGGCGGTTCCCATCCGCAGGGACGGCACGAAGCTTAACAATCCCGTCGAGGCGATGAAAAACGGCAAAGGGAAAAAAGTCGTCCTCTGGGATTTCGGAGCGAAAGCGAACATCAGGCGGGAGCTTTTGAAACGCGGTGCGGATGTCGTTACCATGCCGTGCACGGCTACCGCGCAGGAGATTCTCGCGCAGAATCCCGACGGCATCATGCTTACGAACGGCCCCGGCGATCCCGCCGAAAACACTGAAATTATTAAAAATCTAAAAGTGCTGTGCAGGTCGGGTAAACCGATTTTCGGCATCTGTCTGGGGCATCAGATTCTTGCGCTTGCACGCGGCGCCGAGACGATGAAGCTCAAGTACGGACACCGCGGTGCGAATCAGCCGGTGAAGCAGCTTTCGACGGGGCGCGTGTACATTTCAAGTCAGAACCACGGATATGCGGTCGAGAACGGGAGTCTGCCGCGCGGTGCGGTGCTGAGCTTCGTGAATACGAACGACGGCACCTGCGAAGGAATCACGTACACTGATATTCCCGCGTTCAGCGTGCAGTTTCATCCTGAAGCTTCCTGCGGTCCGCTTGATCTGAACTTTCTGTTCGACGATTTCATCAGCCTTATTAACGACCACGACTACTTCAAAAACTTCAAGGCGCCGTTCAAAGCTGTCGACGCGATTTTGTCTTTCCGTTCGACGATAAAAACGACTCATGAGACAAAACGCCTCCGTGCAGCGGCGGGACACCGGAGCAGTCCGGGAAAACGGGGGAGAACTTCGGCTGCAGCGGGAAAACCTGCTGCGAAAAAATCTTCTGCTGTGGTAAAAGTTCGTAAATCTGTGAAATCAGTAAAGTCTGTGAAAGCAAAAGCGGTGAAAAAATCCGGGAGTACTAAATAATGCCTTTAAATTCTTCCATACATAAAGTAATGGTCATCGGCTCGGGGCCGATTGTTATCGGCCAGGCTGCGGAGTTCGATTACGCGGGTACGCAGGCGTGCAAGGCTCTTAAAGAACAGGGGCTGAGCGTCGTGCTCGTCAATTCTAATCCGGCGACGCTCATGACCGACCATTCTATGGCCGACGCAATCTACATTGAACCGCTTATTCCCGAGACGATTCAGCGGATAATCGAAAAGGAAAAGCCCGACTCGCTGCTTTCGACGCTCGGCGGTCAGACCGGACTCACGCTGAGCATGGAGCTCGCGAAATCGGGCTTTCTCGAGAGCCACCACGTTCAGCTGCTCGGCGCGCGACCGGACACGATAGACAAGGCTGAAGACCGCCAGATGTTCAAGGATACGATGCTCTCCATCGGCGAGCCGTGCATTCCGTCGAAGGTCGTCACCGATTTGAAGGCTGCGCTCGATTTTGCGGACAGCGAAATAGGCTATCCGGCAATCGTGCGTCCGGCGTTTACGCTCGGCGGTACTGGCGGCGGCATTGCGAACGATCACGCGGAACTTGCGGAGATTGCGCAGAACGGACTTCACCGCTCTCCGATTCACCAGATACTTGTCGAGAAATGCATATCGGGCTGGAAAGAAATTGAGTTCGAAGTTATGCGCGACCACAGCGGCAACGTGCTTACAGTCTGCTCGATGGAAAACTTCGATCCGGTCGGCGTTCACACGGGCGACTCGATCGTCATCGCGCCGACTGTTACGCTAGCGGACAAGGAATATCAGATGCTGCGTTCCGCGGCGCTCAACATCATCAGTTCGCTTAAAATGGAAGGCGGATGCAACGTTCAGCTTGCACTCAAGCCGGACAGTTTCGAATACGCGGTCATCGAGGTGAACCCGCGCGTGTCGCGCTCGTCGGCGCTAGCGTCGAAGGCGACGGGCTATCCTATTGCGAAAGTCGCGACGCTCATCGCAATAGGATACAATCTCGACGAGATTCCGAACTTTGTTACTAAGAAGACCGCGGCGTGTTTCGAGCCGGTCCTCGACTACGTCGTCGTGAAGATGCCGAAGTTTCCGTTCGACAAGTTCGTTTACGCAAAGCGCACGCTCGGTACGCAGATGAAGGCGACCGGCGAGGTCATGTCGATCGGCCGCACGTTCGAGGAAGCGCTCATGAAAGCGGCGCGCGGTGCGGAAGTGGGCGTGAACTCGCTGCGGCTCAAGGCGTTTACGGAAGAAAGCGACGAACGGATTAAACAGCGCGTGGGCGAGTGCACCGACCAGCGCCTGTTCGCGATTTTTGAGGCGCTCAAACGCGGACTCATGACTATCGACGAGATTCATGCCGTCACTATGATAGACGTGTGGTTCCTTGCGAAAATCAGGCACATCGTTGACCGCGAAGCGCAGCTCGAATCGGTGAATGCCGGTAAAGCGGTGCTTACGCCGGAGCTGTATCTTCAGGCGAAAAAGGACGGCTTCCCCGACAAGGTTATCACCGGCCTGAGCGGCGTGAAGATTCCGGGAAGCATGGGGAACACGAAGGAAGCGAAACAGGCTGCCTCTCTCGCCGCGAAAGGAAAGCTTGCGCACATTCCCGCGACGTACAAGATGGTCGACACCTGCGCCGGCGAGTTCAACGCTGAGACGCCGTATTTCTACGGCGGCTACGACAAGCAGAACGAAGCAGCGGTGTTTCTTGAGGAACGGAAGAATAAGAAAAGTAAAAAAGGGACGATTATCGTTCTCGGTTCAGGACCTATCCGCATAGGACAGGGAATCGAGTTCGACTACGCGTCGGTTCAGTGCGTGTGGTCGCTCAAAAAACTCGGCTACGACGTCGTCACGATTAATAATAATCCGGAAACAGTTTCGACCGATTTCGACACGTCGGATCGTCTGTATTTCGAACCGCTCACGCCGGAAGACGTCATGAGCGTCATCAATACGGAAAAGCCGTTCGGCGTCGTCGTGGCGTTCGGCGGCCAGACTGCAATTAAATTAACAAAATTTCTCGACAGCCAGGGAATCAGGATTCTGGGCACGAGTGCGGATTCTATCGACATAGCGGAAGACCGCGAACGGTTCGAAGCACTCTGCGACAAGCTCGGAATCAACAAACCTAAAGGCGAGACCGTCCTTACGACGGAGGAAGCGCTTGCATCCGCAAACCGCCTCACGTATCCGGTTCTGCTCCGTCCGTCGTACGTTCTCGGCGGTCAGAACATGATTATCGCGTTCAACGACGACGACGTGAAAGAGTACATGGAGATTATTCTGGCGCAGGGAATAGAAAATCCCGTGCTTGTCGACAAGTACATGATGGGAACGGAGCTTGAGGTCGACGCAATATGCGACGGAAAGGACATACTGATTCCGGGAATTATGGAGCACATTGAGCGCACCGGCATTCATTCGGGCGATTCGATTGCGGTGTATCCGTCGTGGAATCTCAACGACATCCTGCGCCAGAAAATACTGAAGCAGTCGCGCGAACTTGCTCTTGCGCTCGGCACGAAGGGACTGGTGAACATTCAGTATCTGATTTACAACAACGACCTCTACATCATCGAAGTGAATCCGCGTTCGTCGCGAACCGTTCCGTATATCAGCAAGGTTACAGGTGTTCCGATGGTCGAGCTTGCGACGCGCGCGATGCTCGGCGAAAAAGTGAAGGATTTCGGATACGGCACCGGGCTGTACCGCATCCCGCCGTACTTCGCGGTCAAGGTTCCGGTGTTCAGTTTTGAAAAGCTCATGGACGTCGACACGCACCTGGGACCGGAGATGAAGTCGACGGGCGAGGTACTCGGGCTTGCATCCACGATGGAGGAAGCAATCTTCAAGGGACTTATCGGTGCGGGCTACCGCATGAAGAAGACGGGCGGCGTGCTCTTTACCGTTCGCAAGACCGATCAGTTCGAAATTCCCGACCTTGCGCGCAAGTTCTACGACATGGGATTCAAACTGTACGCGACGGAAGGTACTGCGGAAGTGATAAGAGACTTCGGTATGGAAGTCACCGTCGTTAATAAAATTCACGAGAATCCGGACGACAACCTGCTCACGCTGCTCGACACCGGCAAAATCGACTACGTTGTTTCGACGAGTGCAAAGGGCAGAGATCCGCGCGCGGACAGTGTGCGCATGCGGCGCCACGCGGTTGAACGCGACATTCCGTGCCTTACCGCAATCGACACGGCGAACGCGCTCGCGAACTGCCTCATGAGCCACTACACAGCGGAGAACGTCGAACTCGTGAACATCAACGAGCTGCGCGAGACGAAAGAGAAACTGCACTTCTACAAGATGCAGAGTACGGGCAACGACTTTATCATCATCGATGCAGAGCACCAGGTTGTGACTAATCCGGGCGGACTCGCGGTGAGCCTCTGCAAACGGCACGCGGGCATCGGCGCTGATTCGCTCGTGCTCATCAAAAACAGCGACAAGGCCGACGCGTACATGCAGTTCTTCAACCTCGACGGCAGCGAGGGGCGGATGGCGGGAAACGCGATCCGTGCGGTTGCGAAGTATCTCTACGATAATAATATTAACGGCGTAAAGGATAAAAGCGACGAAAGCGCGCCGACGGCAAAATTAACAATCGACACGGCGAGCGGCATCAAGAAACTCACGCTGTACAAACTCAACGGAAAAGTGTCGTCGGTTACCGTCGACATGGGCTGCCCTCAGTTTACGGCGGAATCGCTCCCGACGACGCTCAAACCGGTCGACATGAAGGGCGGCGCCAGCATGCCTGCAAAGGCAATCGTCAACGTTCCGCTCACCGTCGCGGGCACCGGATACGACGTGACGTGCCTTTCGGTCGGCACGCCGCACTGCGTCGTTTTCTGCGGATTCGTCGACAAAGTCGATCTGGAGACAGTCGGCCCGCAGTTCGAGAACAACGAAGCGTTCCCGAACAGGACGAACACCGAGTTTGTGCGCGTCGTCGGACGGAACGAACTCAAGATGCGCACGTGGGAGCGCGGCAACGGCGAGACGCCGGCGTGCGGCACGGGCGCGTGCGCAGCTGCAATTGCGGCGGTCCTCAACGGATACTGTCCGATGAACGAGAACATCACCGTGAAAGTGCGCGGCGGCACGCTCGTCGTCAAATACACGGGCGATACCGTGTACCTTACGGGGCAGAGCGATCTTACGTACGAAGGCGATATTGAAATATGATTGGAATGCAATCCCAAAACATACTAGTATTGTATAGTTTTGGGATTACATTCCTTTTATTGCATTAATCTGCTGGTAATGATACTCTATAACTATGAAATACATTCCGAGGGATACGTATGTCCATCATCTCGCTTTATATAAGGATAAACACATTATAAAGGTCATTACCGGTGTACGCCGATGCGGAAAATCGACGGTTATGATACTTTATCAGCAGTATCTTACAGAGCACGGCGTTCAGCCGGAGCAAATTATTTCCCTGAACTTTGAAGATTATTCTCTGTCCGAACTGCTTGATCCGGCAAAACTTCATGCTTATATTAAAGCCCGGCTTGTACCGGACAGGATAACCTATCTGTTTCTCGATGAAATTCAGAATGTGTCCGATTTTCAGAAAGTAACGGACAGTTTGTTCCTTGACGAGCATGTTGACCTGTATATTACCGGCAGTAATGCGTATCTTTTGTCGGGAGAACTTGCAACATATCTTTCAGGCAGATATATAAGTATCGAAATGCTTCCCCTGTCGTTCAAAGAATATGAGTCGGCAGCATCGAATACGCTTTCCATTACGGAAAAATACAGACAATACATAGAAAACGGTTCATTCCCCTATATACTCCAGTCAGAGAGCACACAGCAGGAAGCTGCGGAATATCTTCGGGGTGTATACAGTACAATTGTTTTAAAAGATATTATCAGTCGGTATAAAATAAACGACACGATGATGCTTGAAAGCGTCGTCCGGTTTCTGTTCGACAGTATCGGAAGTCCTCTTTCTTCAAAAAAGATTGCAGATACCATGACTTCTGCCGGACGTAAAATCGACGTCAAAACCATAGAAAAATATCTTTATGCCCTTCAGAACAGCTATATAGTGTATGAAGCGAAACGATACGATATAAAAGGAAAGCAATACCTGAGGACGCTCGAAAAACAGTATGTTGTTGATCCCGGAATGAGGAGCATGCTCCTGGGGCACAAAAGTTTTGATGCAGGTCATATTCTTGAAAATGTCGTATTCTTGGAACTTATCCGGCGCGGTTATGAAGTATACACAGGAAAAATGGGAACCGGAGAAATTGATTTTGTCGCAATGAATCGAGAAGGCAGCGTCTATATTCAGGTTTCGGCGACGGTAAGGAACGAAGAAACGCTCGAACGGGAACTGGCCCCGCTCCGCGCCGTCCGCGATTTTTATCCGCGGCTCCTGCTTACACTCGATGAAGACCCTGATGCGGATTATGACGGCATTAAACGGACGAACGTGCTCGATTGGCTTTGCAGATAACTGACGCGGCTGCCAAAGGAATCTGGAAATTATGAATACGTAAAATCAGGCGTTTTTTCCTCTTGTATAAATCCGCTAAACTTGTTATCTTTACTGAATAAGACAAAGAGGTCGCAGGAATACTGTTATGCAACGGTATTCCTGCGATCTCTTTTTTTTGCCGCAGAGGAGGATGCCGTGAAACAAATGATTTATCTGCAGGATATTTCGATGAGTTTCGGGGAAAACAAGGTTCTCGACAGGATAACGCTTTGCATAGCGGAAGGAAGCAAGACCGTTATCATCGGACCGAGCGGTGCGGGAAAAAGCACGCTGCTGCGGTGCATGAATCTCTTCGAGCATCCGCAGGAAGGGCAGGTGTTTATCGACGACGAGGAACTTACGAATCAGCCTGCCCGCATTCTTTATAAAGCCCGGCAGAGCATAGGCATGGTGTTTCAGAGTTTTAACCTGTACGCGCATAAGACGGTGATTGAAAATCTGACGCTCGCGCCTGTTTTACTGCGTCACGAAAAAAAATCGGAGGCGGAGGAACGCGCTATGGCCAATCTTGAAAAAGTCGGGCTTACCAACAAACGCGACGCGTATCCTTCCGAGTTGAGCGGCGGCCAGCAGCAGCGCGTCGCCATCGCGCGTGCGCTGACGATGAATCCGAAAGTTCTGCTGTTCGACGAACCGACGAGCGCTCTCGATCCCGAGATGATAAGCGAAGTGCTTAAAATCATGGAGGAAGTGGCGCGCGAAAACATTACTATGGTTTTTGTCACGCACGAGATGGGATTCGCTTCCCACATCGCCGACAGAGTGCTGTTTCTCGACGGCGGGAGAATTACGGAAGACGGAAGTCCGCACGAGGTGTTCACGAATCCGCGGAATGAACGCACGCGCGCATTTCTGAGTAAAATATTAAAATCTGCATAACAGAGGAGGCAGGGGAATGAAACATTTAGGAAAAATGATTGCTTTAGGCATGGTCATAATGGCCGTGTCGGGTCTTGCGTTTGCCAAGAGCAGCGGTATAGACAAAATAAAAAAGGCCGGTGTGCTGAAAGTCGGCGTAAAGGAGGACGTTCCGAAATTCGGATATCTGAATCCGTCGACGAATCAGCATGAGGGATTTGAAATCGATCTTGCGAAGGCTATCGCAAAGAAAATTTTCGGCGACGAAACGAAAGTAAAGTTCACCGGCGTCACGGCGAAAACCCGCGGACCGCTGCTGGACACGGGGGAAGTCGATCTGGTGATTGCGACGTTTACCGTCACCGACGAACGTCGCAAGGTCTACGACTTCAGCGATATTTATTTTACCGATGCAGTCGGCATCATGGTGAAAAAGTCATCGGGAATCAAGTCGTTTGCGGAGCTGAACGGGAAAACTGTCGGCGTTGCGCAGAGTGCGACGAGCAAGAAGGCGCTTCAGGACGGCGCGGACAAAGCGGGGATAACACTTAAATTCAGCGAGTACGCGACATACCCCGAAATCAAAACGGCTCTCGACAGCGGACGTGTCGACGCGTTCTCCGTCGATCAGGCGATTCTGCTCGGTTATGTGGAAGACAGCGTTATGCTGCTCCCGGAGCGGTTTGCGGAACAGCCGTACGGCGCCGCCATCAAAAAGGGAAATACGGACCTGCTCAAGCTTGTGAACGGTGTTATTGCGGATATGCAGAAGAGCGGCGAGCTCGACGCGCTGCTTAAGAAAAACGGTTTGAAATAAGCGGGGAATTATGTTCGAGCTGTCCAGATGGCAGGAGTTGTTCCGGAGCTGGAGCGTTTTTGCGGAAGGCTTCGGGGTAACGATTTCAGTTTCCATATTGAGTCTCTTTTTTATGCTGCTGATAAGCCTTGCCGTAGGATTGATGCGCTGTTCGGGAAACCGCGCGCTGCAGGCCTGCCTTCTGGCGTATATTAATTTTTTTCAGAATACGCCGCTTGTAATTCAGATACTGTTCATGTATAACGTGCTGCCCCGCGTCGGCGTCATGCTGAGTCCGTTTATGTGCGGGCTGCTCGGACTTTCGCTGTATACGGGTGCGTTCGGGGCGAGCGTTGTTGAAGCTGCGATAAAGGCCGTACCTAAAGGTCAGAAAGAGGCCGCGTACAGCCAGGGAATGAATTATGCGCAGACGATGTTCATCATCGTGCTGCCTCAGGCGCTCCGCATCGCGCTTCCGCCGCTGGCCAATCAGAGTGTGAACATGATAAAGAATTCTTCAGTGCTTGCGCTTGTCGCCGGCGGCGATCTCATGTACCGGGCCGACTCGTGGGCGAGCGACAATTTGTATTACACGCAGTCGTTTATCTTTACGGGATTGCTGTATCTCGCGCTTTGCCTTCCCGTTTCAAAATGGGCGGAGCGCCTTGAAAAAAGGGCGGCGCACATATGAACTCGTTTCTCACAGCCGATACTGCTTTGTTTCTTCTGCGCGGTCTGGGAATTACGCTCGTCATCGCGTCGTGTACGATAGTGCTGAGTTTTGTTTTCGGTTCCGTGCTCGGAATTGCGCGCTACGGCGGAAAAGGACCCGCGGCGAAAGTCTCGGCTTTGTATATAGACACGGTGCGCAATATTCCGCTGCTGCTTTTTATTATCGGATTCCGCTTTACGCTGCCGCTTCCTCCTGTCGTAAGCGCCGTTACCGCCATGACTGTTTTTACGAGCGCGATGGTCGCGGAAATCGTGCGCGGCGGACTGAACGGTATTCCTCACGGGCAGTGGGAAGCAGCCTACTCGCAGGGATTCAGCTATGTAGGGACGCTCGTATACGTTGTTCTGCCGCAGGCAGTCAGGAAAATCAGAAAGCCGCTCATGGGGCAGTTCGTGACAGCGATAAAAGACACGTCGTTCTGCTCTGTAATCGCGGTAAAGGAACTGATGTATTCCGGTACGATAATAATGGGAAAATATGTGAAAAGCGTTCAGGTTATTGCCCTGTACGCCGTCATCGCGCTTGTTTATTTTTTGGTGAACATGCTGCTGCTTGCCCTTTCAAAGAAAATGATAAAAGAGCGGGAATAACAATTTTTTTTTAATAAAACAGGGGATAAAATCTTGACGTTCATAATAATCCGTGATAGCCTTTCTTGTGACGTGAGCTACTGCTCACGAATGATATGACCCGGAGGTTAACATATGGCATATAACGGATATGCAATCGATCAGTATCTTGATGCGGCGGCTGTGACGAAGCAGCTCGACGAACTTATTAAAAAGCCCGTTTACTCAATCAAAAAAGAATATCTCGACGATTACGTTGAGAATTTTTTCAACAAAAAATGCGCGAAGTCAAAGGCGATGATTGAGGAGGCGAAGCAGATTATTCCGGGCGGCGTTCAGCATAATCTTGCGTTCAACTATCCGTTCCCGATAGTCATTGAAAAGGCCGAAGGTGCGAAACTGTACGACATCGACGGAAACTGGTATTACGACCTGCTGCAGGCCGGCGGTCCGACCATCATCGGCAGCAACATGCCGGCTGTGCACGATCAGGTGATCGAACTGCTCAATACGTGCGGTCCGTCGACGGGCCTGTTCAACGAATACGAATACAAGCTTGCGAAAAAAATTTCCGAGATGGTTCCGTCGGTCCAGATGTTCCGCATGCTCGGCTCGGGTACGGAAGCGTGCATGTGCGCCGCCCGTATTGCCCGCCTTAAGACTCATAAGAAGAATATTCTCAAGATGGGCGGCGCGTATCACGGATGGTCGGATCAGCTTGCATACGGCATGCGCGTTCCGGGCACGAAGGGAATGATGTCAAAAGGCGTTCCCTCTTTCGTGTTCCGTCATACCGACGAATTCTTCCCGAACGATTTGAAGGACCTTGAGAAAAAGTTGTGGTGGAATCAATTCGACGGCGGTACGGCCGCCGTATACATCGAGCCGGTGGGACCTGAAAGCGGAACGCGGCCCGTTTCGAAGGAATTCATAAAAGGCGCGGAACGCCTTGCGCACAAATACGGAGCGCTGTTCATATTCGACGAAGTCGTCACCGGATTCCGCATCGGACCGGGCGGCGCGCAGGGATACTTCGGCGTTGATCCCGACCTTACCATATTCGGCAAGATAATCGCCGGCGGATATCCCGGAGCGGGCGGCGTCGGCGGACACCGTGACTGCATGGCGTATCTCGGAGCCGGGCTCGATTCTTCCGGGAAAAAAGTTCCCAAAGCGATGTGCGGCGGAACAATGGCCGCAACGCCGGTTTCGTGCTGTGCGGGATATTACACGCTCTGTGAAATTCAGCGGACGAACGCGTGCGAAGTTGCGGGACGCATGGGCGACCGTCTTACGAAGGGACTTCAGGAACGTATTAAAAAATACAATCTGCCGTTCGTCGCGTTCAATCAGGGTTCAATCTGTCATCTCGACAACGCGGGTACGATGCATTTTGCCATCGACTGGGGAAAACTGTGGCAGGTGCCGGGCATTCTCAAGCAGACGGGCATCCGTCAGCGCGAGATGGAGCACATCGGCGCCGCGTACATGGCGGAAGGACTTGTTACGCTCGCGGGCAGCCGCCTGTACACGAGCGCGGCCTATACGGAAGAGATGATAGACGACGTTCTTGCGCGGTTCGACCGTGTTCTTTCAAAGTGCGGTCCGCTGGAGGCGCAGTAACATATGGCGTATACCGAAAGCGAAGCGCGGGCACTCGTCGTGAAGGCGGGGCTCAGACTTGTTGAGACGGGGCTGATTGCGCGGACGTGGGGAAACATCAGTGCGCGCATCTCCGGTACGCAGTTCGTCGTTACGCCGAGCGGCAGGGCGTATGAAACGCTCGGACCGGAGGAACTTGTCGTCGTGAACATTGCCGACTGCTCGTACAGCGGCGGCATAAAGCCGTCGAGTGAAAAGGGCGTGCACGCTGACGCTTACCGTCTGCGGCCGGATGTAGACTTCGTCATTCACACACATCAGGAAGCGGCTACTATTGCGGGGCTTGCGGGCACGGCGCTGTCGGGGTACGGAGCGGATGCGGAGCGCGTGCTCGGTCCGTGCGTCCCCTGCGCGGCGTACGGAATTTCCTCGACGAAAAAACTGAGGAAAAACGTGGCGGCGGCAGTCGCTGCGAATCCCGAAAGCAGCGCGGTTATGATGATACATCACGGCGCGCTGTGCATGGGAAAGACGTTTGAAGAAGCGTTTGCTTCATCCGCCGCACTTGAAGACGTCTGCAGAAAAAAGATAGAAGCCGACTGCGGAATGACTCTTGAGCCGGGGACTGATTCGGATTCCCGCGGCGCCGTTGAAAGCAGCCGCATCGGAAATGTTTTCAGACTGACGGGGGACGGTACGGAGCGGGAATATGATCTCGACGCGCTTCCTCCTGATATTTCAGGAGAAGCCGCCGTTCATGCGGCCGTGTACCGGAAGTCCGGCGGAGTCGCCTGCATCATGCATGTTTTTGACCGCGACATACTTTCGGTGTCCGCGAAGGGAAAGACGATCAGACCGAGGATAGACGACTTTGCGCAGATAGCGGGTGTGAGCGTCAGGTGTGTCCGGAGCGGCGGGCAGCAGCCTGCGGCAATTGCCGGAAAACTCGGCGGCAGAAACGCCGTGCTGCTTGAAGGAAACGGCGCACTGTGTACGGGAAAGGAAAAAGGCGACGCGGAAGCCGTGCGTCTGATTCTGCTCAAGAGCTGCCGGGCGGAACTGTACGCGTCGTGCGTCAGGTGCGGCGGCCCGCTCGGTCCTGTCGATTCATTTCTGCAGCGTCTGATATATGTAAAAAAATATTCAAAACAAAAAAACACGCAGGAGAAGTGAGTGTATGTTTGAAAAGCTCTCTGAAGAAAAGAAGACGGAAATACTCGAGACGGGCATAGCTGAATTTGCCGCGCAGGGCGTTGACCGCGCCAATATCAACGTGATTGCACGGAAGGCCGGGATAAGCGTTGGAGTTCTGTATAAATATTACACGGACAAAGAAACGTTTTTTCTTGCCTGCCTTAAGCGGAGTCTCGACGTTCTCAATTCCGTTCTTCAGGAGCAGATAACGAGCAGCGACAAACTGCTCGTCCGGGCGGGAAAAATAATACGCGCCGTCCAGAAGACGTCGCGCGAACACAGCAACTACATCAGAATGTACAACGAGATTACGTCCGGCGGCAGCAGAAAGTACGCGCCCCTGCTTGCGGAAAAAATCGAGGGGCTGTCGTCTACTGTATACGCACGGTTCATCGCCGAAGCGGCGAAGAACGGAGATATCAGGGACGACATCGACCCGCGGCTGTTCGCGTTTTTTTTCGATAATCTGCTCATGATGCTGCAGTTTTCCTACAGCTGCGATTATTACCGGGAACGGTTCAAAGTGTTCTGCGGCGCGGAGAACGCTGACGACGACGAGCTTGTCGCGTCGCAATTAACAAAATTTCTGGAATCGGCGTTCACGTTCAGAAGTTCCGACGTAAAACATCTGGAGAAATGATATGACGTATGTAATAGCGTATGACATCGGCACGACGGCAGTGAAGACATGCCTGTACGGAGTTGAAAAAAACATCACGCTGCTTGCCAGCGCGGGAAAAGGATACGGTCTGTATATCCTTGAAAACGGCGGAGCGGAGCAGGATACGGACGAATGGTGGGACGCGCTCTGTGCGACGACGCGGGAGCTCTTTACGAAAACGAACGTGCAGCCTTCGCAGATTGCCGGCATCTCGTTCTGCTCCCAGATGCAGGGGCTCGTGCTTGTCGATAAGGGCGGTGTTCCCGTCCGTCGTCCGATGAGCTACATGGATCAGCGCGCGAAAGAAGAAATAAAGAAGGGCATGAAGTTCGGCGTTCAGGTTGCGGGCGTCAACGTATTCAGGCTTCTTAAAAGCATCAGCATAAACTGCGCGGCGTCGACGAGCGTAAAGGATCCGCTCTGGAAGTACAAATGGGTGGAGAATCACGAACCGGAGCTGTTCGCAAAAGTGTACAAATGGCTCGACGTGAAGGAATATCTGATTCTCCGCTGCACCGGCAGATACGTCATGACGGAAGATTCCGCGTTTTCGACGATGCTGTACGATACACGCCGGGGAAAAGAAGGGTGGAGTAAAACTTTGTGCCGCATGTTCGGCATCAGGACGGAACATCTTCCGGAAATAATAAAGTCGACGGACAGAGCAGGCTGTCTTACGGAAACTGCAGCCCGGGGACTGGGACTTGCGGCCGGTACTCCCGTATTCGGCGGCGGCGGCGATGCGTCCCTTATCGGAGTGGGAGCCGGCTGCACGACGGCCGGTACCACACACATTTACTCGGGAACGTCGGGATGGGTTTCGACTGTGACCGATTATCAGACCGTCGATGCGGTGACGGAAATTGCGGCAATCGTCGGAGCGCAGCACGGCCGGTTTAATTATTTTGCAGAAATGGAGACGGCCGGCAAATGTCTTGAATGGGTCAAGGATCACCTTGCGCTCGACGAAATCGGTATTTATCTTAAAAAAGTGCATGTGGCGGAAGGACCCGAAGCCGTTAATACGAGCCTGTACGATTATCTTACGCAGACTGTTAATAACGCGGCGCCGGGAGCGGGCGGCGTTATTTTTACGCCGTGGCTGCACGGAAACAGATGCCCGTTTGAGGATCCGAATTCCGCCGGCATGTTTTTTAACATAAAACTCGAGACCGGAAAGACAGAGCTGATCCGCGCCGTTCTCGAGGGAGTGTGCTATCATCTGCGGTGGATGCTTGAATGCGAGGAGCGGAAGGTGAAGACGTCCCGTACGATCAGGTTTGTCGGCGGCGGAGCGCTGTCGCCGGTCACGAGCCAGATACTTGCGGATATTACCGGCCGCACGATCGAAGTCGTCGCCAATCCGCAGAATGTCGGTGCCGTCGGCGCTGCCGCCGTGATATGCGTCGGACTCGGAATACTGGACAGTCTTGATACGGTCGGAACGCTCATCCCCGCGGTGCGTACGTTCGCACCGGATGTGAGTCAGAAAGCCGTCTACGACAGAATCTATGCAGTCTTTAAGAAATTATATAAAGTGAATAAGAATAATTTTGCAGCTCTTAACAGCTGACAGGAAGGTGCATATGGATTTTGATGAACTTGTCGGAAAGCAGCGGATGTATTTCCGTTCGGGAGCGACGCGGAGCCGGGCGTTCCGTCTTTCCATGCTGCGCAAATTGCAGGCAGCCATTAAGAATAATGAAGGACTTATTAACACCGCCATGAAGCAGGATCTGAATAAGTGCGCCGACGAAGTGTACATGACCGAGACCGGCCTTGTCCTCGACGAACTGAAATATCACCAGAAGCATGTGACCGGATGGATGAAAGAGCGCACTGTCCGTACGCCGCTCGTGCAGTTTCCGTCGCGTTCGTTCGTTTCTCCCGAACCGTACGGCGTAACGCTCATCATGTCTCCGTGGAATTATCCGGTTCTTCTCTGTCTTGATCCGCTCATCGGAACGATTTCGGCCGGCTGCACCGCGGTGGTAAAACCGTCCGCATACACGCCCGCAACGAGTGCGGCGCTCGCGCGGATACTCGGAGACATCTTTCCTCCCGAATATATTGCCGTCGTCGAAGGCGGACGCGAACAGAACTCGGCGCTGCTTGAAGAGGAATTTGATTATATTTTCTTTACCGGCAGTCCATCCGTCGGTCATCTTGTCATGGAGAAAGCTTCAAAACATCTTACTCCCGTTACGCTGGAACTCGGCGGAAAGAGCCCCGTTATTGTCGACGGAACTGCGGATATTCCCGTTGCTGCGCGGCGCATCGCGTTCGGCAAGGTACTGAACGGGGGGCAGACATGCGTCGAACCCGACTATCTGTTCATCCACGAGAGCGTAAAAGACAGGTTCATTGCGGAATATAAAAAAGCGCTCGTTGAATTCTTTCCCGGCGGAGACATGTCCACGATGAACGTGATTGTCAACGGCAGGCACTTCGACCGCGTTAAGGCACTGCTCGGCAGCGGCACTGTCGTTGCCGGCGGACAGACTGATGAAACGCGCCGTTTTATTGCGCCGACGCTGCTCGACAACGTTTCTCCCGATTCGCCGATTATGCAGGAGGAAATCTTCGGACCGATTCTTCCGATCATTACGTACACCGACATTGAAACGTGCATTTCGTATGTTGTCGGTCATCCCCGTCCGCTCGCGCTGTATCTGTTTACGTCTGACCGCAGAACTGAAAAACGCGTGCTTGAAACGTGTTCTTTCGGCGGCGGCTGCATAAACGACACTGTTATTCATATTGCGACGTCGGACATGCCGTTCGGCGGCGTAGGAGCTTCCGGCATGGGCAGCTATCACGGAAAGAAAAGTTTTGACACGTTTACCCATTACCGGAGCATTGTGAAGAAAGCGACGTGGTTCGATCTTCCCGTCCGGTACCGTCCGTATACGTCGCTCAAGCGCCGCCTTCTGCGTCTCTTTTTAAATTAGTTTTTTTCGAGGTAGAAAGTATGAGTACAAACCGTCGTCACGAAATTCTCCGTTCCGTAAAATTTCTTTTGTTTTCCGTTTCCGCCGGCGTTATTGAGATGGGAGCGTTCAGTCTGCTCAACGAATTCGCAAAATGGAACTACTGGGCATGTTATCTTATTGCGCTCGTACTTTCCGTTCTCTGGAATTTTACGCTCAACAGAAGGTATACGTTCCAGTCGGCGAACAACGTTCCCGTCGCCATGATAAAAGTCGCAGGGTTTTACTGCGTGTTTACGCCGCTCTCCACCGTCGGAGGGAATTATCTGGCCGGAACGCTGCTCTGGAACGAGTATCTCGTCACAATACTCAACATGGTCTGCAACTTCGTGCTGGAATTCCTGTACGACCGTTTTTTTGTGTTCGGAAAAACAATCGACACGAACGATATTGCAAAAAAGAAAGCGGAGAATAAAAGGGATTGAGGGTACGCTGATTAGATTCCGGGAACTTAACCGGCCTTTCCCTGATGTTTTCCGGTCTGACTGCACACCATGTCGTAATAATGTCCGCACTTCCGCATAAGTTCCGCGTGCGTTCCGTTTTCGAGTATTTTCCCGTTGTCGATAACGAGTATGTTGTCCGCGTCGCGGATCGTCGAAAGCCTGTGCGCGATGAGAAAGCACGTCCGCCCTTTGCGGAGCTGTACGAGTGCGCGCTGGATTTCCTTTTCCGTTTTCGTATCGACGGAGCTTGTCGCCTCATCGAGAATGAGTATGGGGCTGTTGCACAGAACCGCGCGCGCTATGGCGAGCAGCTGACGCTGGCCCTCGCTGAGCGTATCCGCGCTGCCTGAGACGTGCGTTTCGTACTGCTGCGGCAGTCGTTCGATGAACTCCGACGCATGCGCAATGCGGGCGGCTTCTTTTACCTCATCGTCGGCGGCGGACGGACGCGAATAGCGGATGTTGTCCATGATAGTGCCGCTGAACAGGCTCGTTTCCTGCAGGACGACCGAAAAACAGTTTCTGAGGTCGTTGCGGCGGATTGTGCGGATGTCGGTGTCGTCTATGGTGATTATTCCGCTGTCCGCGTCGTAAAAGCGGTTGAGCAGATTAACAATCGTCGTCTTGCCGGAACCTGTTTCTCCGACGAGAGCGACAGTGTGTCCCGCCTGCGCGGAAAAACTGATGTGCGAAAGCACTGGCGTTTTTTTATCGTACGAAAAGCCGACGTCGAGAAACGCGACGTTTCCCTGCGGGCGCGTGAACGGCGCTGCTCCGGGAATGTCCGGCGTCTCTTCCGTTTCGTCCATCACTTCGAACACTCGTTCGGCGCCGGCGAGCGCGGACTGTATCGTGTTGAAAAGCCCCGCGATTGAATTGAGCGGCGTGGCGAACTGCTTCGCGTAGCCCAGAAACGTTACCGCCGTTCCGATGAGCAGTCCGTGCGACGTGCAGAGTATGCCTCCCGCCACGGCGACGATTGTGAACGTGAGATTGTTTATTACGTTCATGAGCGGCATCATGTATCCCGCCCATATCTGCGCCTTCGTGCTGCTTTCGCACAGCTCTTTGTTCACTTCGGAAAAACGCGAAAGCGTTTCGTCTTCTTTAGTGAATGCTTTCACCATTTTAAGACCGTGTATGCTTTCTTCAATCTGTCCGTCGAGTATGCCGAGACTCCGCTGCTGCGCGTAGAAGTAATCCCTGCTTTTTCCGGCGATCGTTCTCGTGAGCAGTACGACGAGCGGCACGCATACGAGAACTGCGAGCGTAAGCGGAACATCGAGCGACAGCATGACCGCGAGCGAGAGCGCAAGCGTGAGTATACCCGACACGAGCTGCGCAGCCGACTGCGCTATCGTAGAGCTGATTGTGTCCGCGTCGTTCGTAATGCGGCTCATCGTATCGCCGCGCGGAGTCGTGTCGTAAAACGAGAGCGGCAGCCGCTGCATCTTGCTGAAGAATTCAGTGCGCAGTATGAGGACGAGCCGCTGCGAAACTTTGAGAATCACGACGCCGCTCAGCGTGTTTGCAACCCAGCTTCCGGCATAGAGCGCCGCAATCGCACAGAGCAGCGTGAAAAGCGTATGCGTGTTCACTGTTCGGGACGCCGTGTCGAACGTGTTGAACACTTTTCCGGTAAGAACCGGTACGGCGACTGTCGCCGCGGAAGCGAGGGCCGTGAGGACGAGCGAGCTTACGACAGCGCCTTTGTAGCGGAGAAAAACGGAGGCAAGTCTTCCGAACGTTCTGCGTCCGTTTTTCGGTTTTTCGTGCGGAGCGAACCTTGCGGCGCCTCCCGCTTTCGGACCGCCCATGCGCGGCAGTTCTATCGTGTTCCGTTCAGTTGATGCCATCGGTAAGTCCTCCGAGCTGCGAATCGTAGATGTCCCTGTATACGCTGCACGTTTTCAGCAGCCCGCTGTGCGTGCCGTATCCCATCGTTATGCCGTCTTCAAGCACGAGAATAGCGTCGGCCGCCATCGCCGTGGAGCACCGCTGCGTGATGAAAATGACAGTCGTGTCTTTGTTTTCCGACAGAATGGCGCGTCGGACTTCCGATTCCGTGATTGCGTCGAGCGCGCTCGTCGCGTCGTCGAGAACGAGCACCGGAGCGTTTTTTATAAGCGCGCGGGTTATCGAAAGCCGCTGTTTCTGACCGCCGGAGAGATTTACGCCGCCGCTGCCCAAATCCGTTTCAAGTCCCTTCGTCGTATTGAGGATGAAATTTGCGCCTGAAACGTGCAGCGCCCTGAGGATTTCGTCTTCGGTTGCACCGCGGTTGCCCCACGTGATGTTGTCGCGCACGGTGCCGGAAAAAAGCTGCGCTTTCTGCGGAACAAGCGAGATGTTTCTGCGTATACCTTCCGCGTCCGCCGTATGTATGTCCTGCCCGCCGAGCCGGATCGTTCCCGAGTCCGGATCGTACAGCCGTATAAGCAACCATGCAAGCGTGGACTTTCCGCTTCCCGTCGGCCCTATGACGGCGAGACTTCTGCCCGCTTCTACGGAAAATGAAACATTCTGCAGCGCGGGCCTGCCGCTTCCGCCCGGATACGAAAAAGTGACGCCATTGAAAGATACCGCCAGCGGTTTCCGCGCCGGTTCCGCCGTGCCGCCTGCCGGAGGGAAATCGTCCTGCATCATCAGCACTTCTTTTATCCGCCCGTCCGACGCTTTTGTGCGTACGAAATTGTTAAAGACGTTCGCAATCATGAGCAGCGAGCTCAGTATCTGCGCCATGTACACGACGAATGCGGAAATCTCACCGGGATTTATGGAACCGGCCGCAAACATTCCGCTTCCCGCCCGGAGAATGAGCACGGTGCCGAATCCCGACGCAAGCGTGAGAAGCGGAGAAAAGAACGTGATGACAATCTGCGCGCTTACGTTTTTTTTGTACAGCTGCATGTTGTCGCTTTCGAATTTGTCAGTTTCACTGGCGTACGTACCGAACGCCTTCACAAGGCGGACGCCCATCAGATATTCTTCGACGCGCGTAGTCATGCTGTCCATCGCTTTCTGCAGGAGTCCGTACCGGGGATACGAAAGCCGCATGCTCACGAAGAGCAGCAGCGCGACGATTGCGATGACCGCGTAAATAATAAGACTCAGTTTGAAGTTGAGCATGGAGGCAAGAACCATACTCCCGATGCACGTGAGCGGAGCTTTGAAAAAGATCCGCATCATTCCGTTGATGAAGTTCACTATCTGCGAAATGTCGTTCGTCATGCGCGTGATGAGCGAACCTGATTCGATCCTGTCGGAACTCTGCGTCGAAAAGTGCAGAATTTTATTAAAGAGATCGTACCGTAGATCGGAACCGAAATGCTGCGACACAGTGCTTGAAATGATGTTCCGCGCGACGGCGAACAGCGCGCCGCACGACGTCGCAGCGAGCATGTACAGACCCCACCGGTATACCGCCTGAAGCGCCTGTTTTTCTATTCCGTCGTTGATGATGTGCGACATGAAAGCCGGTCCGAGCAGATCGCATCCGGCTTCCCCTGCAACACAAATAACCGCCGTAACGAACGGCAGCCAGTATTTCGGAACATACTTCCGGTAGATGTTCATAGTAAAAATCAGTATATCGAACGGAAGTCTTAATGCATACTGTATAACAGAATTTTATACTTCCCGTGCATCTACAGCTTTTGCGGATCCGGCGATTACCTCGTGCATTTTATCGGTAAGGCGTTTCGCTGCAATCTGCGGTTCAAACCGCTCATAGTCTGCAATGCTGATTTCCGGCAGCTTGAAGATATTGTAATGATATTTTCCGCTGCGGCTGTAGGAGAAAAACGAGTCGTATTTTCCGAGACCGTATTTATCAGTTCCGCCGATGTACACCGGCTGTACGTCGCAGTGCGTGTCGATTGCGATGCGTGCCGCGCCTTTTTTGTACTGATTGATTCCGTGCCGCGGAGTCCGCGTGCCTTCCGGAAATATGATGAGATTCGTTCCCGTCGCGAGCGATTTCCTGCACAAATCTATCATTTCCTCGTATCCGAGCGAGTTTACGATGTAGAGCTGGCGGATGACGCCCGCATAGACTGATTTTGCAAGACTTCCGCGCACAATGCAGTCCGCGTTGGGAATAAGCCCGATAAGACAGACGACGTCTATCATCGACGGATGGTTCGCGACGACAATTTTTGACTTGAGGTTCCGGAATTCCCTGCGGTCGGGAATGCTGAAACGGGTAACGCCCATAAAGCTCATCATGCCCATAAAGAAACGGAACAGATGGGAGACGACGCTCCGCGCAGCCTTCTGAAATTTTTCTTTCGGATGAACGCATATCTTCAGAACCGGGAATACGACGACGGCGAGGACGACGCTCCCTGTTCCGAAGAACAAATAGAGGAACAGCTTCGCAAGGCTGCCGTAAATGTAAAACAGGCGGTTCTTCACCCTTGGAAGATCGCTGTGATCGTAGCGGTATGCATCGGTACCGGCGTTTGTTTCTTCGTTATCTGTCATCAGAATGATGTGTCCTTTAAAATAATTTGTTTTAAGAAAGTAGCGGGCTCCTGCGGGACGTCTTCCATATCAGTCAGACTGATTCCCGTTCCCGGTTCAGCGGAAATAAGCGCTGCAAACGCAAACGGAACGCAGTTTTCCGTGCGCAGACCGCTGTATTCCTCAACGGGAAGTTCGTCCGCGTAGACGAGCATGATCTGTTCCTCGCTTCCCGAAAGCACGGGAGCGCACGCACCTGCAAAAGCGCCGCGGAAATTCCCTTTCGACGGGAACATCACAGTGTATCCGCCGTGAAGGGCGAACGCAAGCGTTGCGAGCGCAATCGGCGTGTTGAATACGGAAAGCGAGAACGACGCAGGCAGTACGGCTTTGTCCTCAATAAGCATTTTACTGACGGAGAATTCCCGCGCAAGTTCGCCGCGGCAGGAGACGAATACCTGCCTGATAGTTCTGCCGCAGTTCGATTTTTCCAGCTCGTCGTGCACAACCTGAATCGTCATCCTGCTTATCTGGCTCAGCCGCCGGCGGAAAAGCGGATCCGTGTATTCGAGTTTCGGCGCGTCGTTCGTACGTGCTATTTCCTTTCCGCCGCGCGCCCACTGCTTCCAGTCGTCCGGAGTGACGAGCCCCGGAGCCCATGCTGTCGTATGTGAAACGCAGATTCCTCCGGACATGTTACGCCTTCTTCCTGAATAAGAGCAGCGAGTAACTGTTTGAGCCGAGGTTGTGATGTTCGCACGTGAGCGCAAAGCCTGCTTCCTCTACAGCATCGACGAGTTCCTGAAAGCGGTACATTTTGCTGTTGCCGTTCGCCATGCAGGTAAAGTACAGCGACGTTGCCTGAAGCGAATACGAACTTGCCTCAAAATGCTGCCTGTCCCACAGCGGTTCGAGCACGAATACGTTCGTGTCCGGCTTAGCCGCTTCGTGAACTTTTTTGAGAATCTTCGTTATCTGGTGAAGTGAAAAACAGTCGAGGAACTGACTCATCCATACGGCATCGGGGGCAGCCGGCAGTTTTGTCGCTGCGTCGAGCACGTTGCCTGCATATGTGCTGATGCGGTCACCGAAGCCGGCATCTGCTGCGTTTTTTTCCGCAACGGCCGTCTGTCCCGGCAGGTCGACGATTGTTACCTGTACCGACTTGTCGTAACGGCAGCACGAGACTGCCCATTTCGCCGTGTTTCCCCCGATATCCAGGAGACGTGAGGGTTTTTCGCGGAATACTATGGGAAGCGCTTCGGGAAACGCGATATCGCTGTAAAAGTGGTCGAAGTCGAACCAGCTTTTTTTCGCCTGTTCGGGAAGCGAGGAGAGTGCTTCGTAGATAGTCGTCCATTTGTCGCCGAAACACTTCAGACCGGCAGGTTTTCCTGTCTGAACGGATTTGTCGAGGTCGTAGGCTCCCTTGTAGCAGATATCGTTCGTAAAATAGAAATTTGCCTTCGTGAGATCGTCCTCGAGGAGCATCCAGCCGGTTTTTCCGATGATGAATTTTTCGTTTTGCCCGGTGCTGTCTTTTGTGAGCTTGATTACGTTCATGCCGAGCGCCATTTCGCAGAGAACGCCCACGCCGTATTCGGAAATGCCTGTCTTTTCAGAGAGTTCGCTCCGCGTAATACCGGCGTCGCCCGAATCTTCTATCGTTTTAAGAATGTTCAGATTAAGCATGGCGCGGATAGCCTGAAACGTGAGCGGTGCGAATGCAATTTTTTGTGCTTCAAATTTTGCATCGACGGCACGGATGTCGTCGGTTTTAAATTTGTCTGAGTTGTAAAAAGAGCTGTCCATAAAGTTACCCAAATTATATAGTACATAATTTTACCACAATGAAGAAGCAGTAGTCAACGCGACGGGTTTTCAGAAGAGCGGAATCTCCTCAATAAAAGAACCGGGAGTGATACCTGATGTGGGGACAGTTCCGGTATCGGGAATACTTTATTTTTCCTTTTTTGGGTTTTTGGGAAACCATCCTTTTTTCACACGCTTTTCCTGCGAGAAAAGCTCGTGAATACTCCAGTACAGCGAAAATCCCAGAACCGCCAGAAGGGCGGATAAAAGCAGCGTACTCGCGAATACTGAAAACCCGACACAAATCAGACCGGAAACGAGAAAAACCGGCCATACTTTCGTACCGAAATAATATTCAGTTTTTATGACAACCGGATGCAGTATTCCGATGATAAGGAATGCTCCGATACCGATAAGTAATCCGTCAAAATGCATATTTTTCTCCTCTCTTTCGCATTTTTAAGCTTCCGTTTTATCTGTGCCAAACAGCGGCTGCGTTCGACCGGACGAGCATATCTTCCAGCGGAAGACCGAGGGGACAGATTTTCCGGCAGGAAAGTGCCTTGCCGCATCCCTCGAAATAGAATTGCCGGTATTTTTCCAGAATCTCGTTCCGATGTTCTCCGTACTCGGCCTGATCCATAAGTTTGGAAGCTGCAACCATGGAGGCAGCTCCGGAGAATTTTCCATCCGGACGGAAGATCGGACACACTTCCAGGCAGCAGCCGCACATCAGGCAGCGGGATGACTGGTACTGGTTTTCGTGCTCCCTCCGATCCATTGAGGCGTTTTCTTCGAGCCACAGTTTTGTGCGCTTCATATTTTCAAACATGATGCTTCTGTCTACTTTTAAATCGGCAACGACGGGGAATTTGCTTAGCGGTTCAAGTACGATCGGTTTGTTTTTTCCGCCGAGTTCGCCGAGAAAAGTAGAGCAGGCAAGCCGCGGCAGCCCGTTGATACGCATGGCGCATGCTCCGCATTTTCTCTGCAGGCAGCTGCACTCCCAAACAATCCTGTCCGCGGGATTTTTCTCCGCGTCTTCCAGCGTATCGCGGCTGTTGAGCTCATTCAGTGCCTGTGCGACTGAATCCTCAGGGCTGCCTTCGTAAGCGAAAGTCTGGAAGCGGGAAGGTGTGGCGGAATCTTTCTGCCTCATGATTTTCAGAGCAAAACGCATTATACGTACCTCTCTTCAGGAACAACTTCAAAACGGATTGTGATTTCTTTACCGTTGAACCGGGCGACGCTGTATTTTTTGTACATTGCATCGTTCCTGCCGGGGTAGTCGCTGCGGGTATGTGCACCGCGGCTCTCTTTCCGGTTGTACGCGCTCAGTAAAAGCGCTTTTCCAAGCAGGCAGAGACTTTCCATATTCAAATTCTCATACGGTCCGCAGGAGGGATCGTAATTATTCCCGACTTTCTCATTCATCAGCCGGTCAACAGCGGAAATCCCCGTTTCCAGCTGAGAGCCGCTGCGTATGATGCCGAGGCTGTCGAGCAGAATACGGCTTAACTCCGCACTGATGCCGGGAACGGGAAAATGCCGGCATCCCGTCCGCAGCTCCGCGAGCCTTTGCAGAATTCCTTCGAGAGTCCGTTTGCTGTACCTTTCGAATCCGTTATCGCCGCTCCGGCACGCGTTGTCCAGTAGAGCCGATTCTGCAGCCACACCTCCGCCGTAGACGGCGCCGAGCGTGGAATTTCCGCCAAGCCGGTTTGCCCCGTGATACTGACAGCAGCACTCTCCTGCTGCGTAGAGCCCCGGAAAAACGGTCCGATGCCGTTCGTCCACCTGAATTCCGCCCATAAAATAATGGACGCCGGGAGATACGGGGACCGGCTCTATCCGGGGATCCGCGTGCAGATACGTGATACAGTCTTCGACCAAATCAGCGAGCCGCCGCTCCATCACGTCGTGAGGCAGATGCGTCATATCCAGAAAGACTGTTTGAGCGGCTCCCGGAGCGTTCATAATTTGCCAAATTTCTCGCGACACCACGTCGCGCGGCATCAGATTTCCCAATTCGGGATACTTTTCTTCCATAAAATACCAGGGAGCTCCGTCTCTGTAGACGAAAAGCCGGCCTCCTTCGCCGCGCGCCGCTTCGCTGATAAGCATGCGTTTTCCGGAACAGGCTGCTGTCGTAGGATGGTACTGGATAAATTCGCCGTCGGCAATGGGTACGCCGAGCCGGAATAGCTCTGCCGCCGCCGAACCGGTGTTCTGCAGGGAACCTGTAGTCTTTCCGAACAGTCCGTTCATGCCGCCGGAGGCGACAATGACGGCGTCTGCCTGAATGGGAATCAGCTTCTGCGTCCGCTCGTCCTGTACAACGCACCCGCGGCAGCGGTTCTGTTCGTCCTGAATCAGACTTATGAACGAGTGGTCGCTGCAACGGATAATATTTCCCTGTACTTCCTGTCTGCGGACCTCCTGGATAAGCGCGGTCATGATCTGTTTTCCCGTGCTGCTCATGGCAAACGCGGTACGCTTTTTCTTCTGTCCTCCGAAATTGCGCAGCTCGATGCTGCCTCGTTCATCCCTGTTGAACACGACGCCCATGGACTCAAGACGGCGGACTATGCCGGGCGCGGCGTTTGTAAGCGCGCATACCGCATTCGGGTCGGCAAGGTATGCGCCTGCCGCCATAGTGTCCTGAAAGTGTTCTTTCGGGCTGTCGTTTTCTCCTTTTGTATCGAGAGCGGCGTTGATACCGCCTTCGGCCATAACGGACTGAGCCCGTTCCGAAGGCATCGGGGAAATCAAAACCACCCTGCTGTGTTTTTCGGCCGCAGCAAGGGCGGCGCTCTGGCCTGCGAGACCGGCACCGATAACGATGATCGTCCTGTTCATAAGTATTGCCACCCGATGTAGTAAATCAAAACGGCGCCCGTAAAAAACAACAGAAAAACCGAGCCTGTCAGAAAGAGGTCTACCCGACGTTCCTTCTGTTTTATCACCCCGAGCGAAATCAGAAGAGGACGAATGTTGACAAAGATATGGATAAACAGCGCGGCGATCAGCAGAAGCTGCGTAATCAGTTTGACCGTAGTGAATTCCTTGAGGCCGAACGTGCCGTTTACCGTTTCGCCGTACGTGCCGAAATGGAAAAACAGCAGAATCATGATAGCGGCGCCGCTGAAGCGCCGTGTCCAGAATTCAGCGTTCTGCCGGAGGTACCATCGGCCTGATTTTCCGCCCTCACGTACAGCCTGTACCGTGAGAACCACTCCCAACCCCGCATGAACGAGAATCAGTCCGAAACCGATCCATGCAAGTATCGTTGCTGCGTTAGTACCGACGCCGAGCAGCAGAAAGCTCCCCATTACCCCGTGGACGAGGAATATCGCGAGGATTACGGCCGAAAGAATAGTGTTGATTTTACGCAAAAATTCCTCCTTGTTCTATTTGGACGTGTCTGCTGTCAACCGGTATCCGCCGGACCCGTCGGACAGCCCGGAAACATTCTTTGAAGTCACGATATCAGTCTGCCGGCGGCCGAGAAACACGAATGCGGCATCCTCCGCAATCTGCGACCTTATCCGGCCGGTTAACAGTATCCGCCTGTCAAAATCGAACTCCTGTTTCAGTTCTCGCAGTTCTGCATCGACCTGTCCGTTCCGGTAATGCCCGAAATTAAATTTCCCCCCGGATGATACATACGACTCAAAAAAATCCTGCGCGTCGCCGTATGCGGCGGTCTCGGCCGACGTCAGGAGCAGATCGAATTTTCCGTAACGTGCGCGCGACATAAAGAACACGTCGCTGTAGATTCTGATGGTGACGTCGATACCGGCCTTTTTTAACTGTGTCCTGACAGTTTCGGCACAGGTCAGGAGTTCCGCGTCGCCGGCAGGCAGTGCGAGCCGGAACGTAAGTTTTTTGCCGGTATATCTGCCGCCGTCCGCCTGTTTCTGTTCAACGGCCTGTACGACAGTTCTGCGCACGGCAGCATCGGACAGAAAAGGATTTTCCGTGTTCATCATCAGGAACATAACCGAGTTTGTATGTACGGTTTCGGTCCGTGCGCCGCTTTTGGCGAAAACGGCAGAATCCTCCCTCGGTATGTCTACGGCCGCGTCAACCGTACGGTTCTCAAGCTTCTGCGCAATTTTATCAGTGCCGGAAACGAATCTGATGTCCGCACCTTCGAGTTTCGGCATTCCGCCGTGGTACGTGTCGAACCGGCGCAGGATCATCTCCAGCTGTCCGACGAAAGAGACGGGGACGAACGGTCCGGTACAGACGGGAAAGTAAGAAAAATTTTTGATCTGATCCGATTTAGCAGCGACAATCACGAAGGCCGGATTTGCAAGCATATAGACCAGATTCGGGCAGGGTTCCGAGGTGCGGAGCGTCAACGTCAGACCTTCCGCCCGGAAAGAATCGAGTGGCAGCAGCTCCGCCGCGGCCGTATTCAGACTGACAGCGCGCTCAAGCGACTCTCCGACGCTTTGTGCGGTCATGCTTTTGCCGTTCTGAAATTTCACGCCGTCTTTCAGTAAGATTTTCCAGGTGAGCGCGTCGAGGTTTTCCCATGACTGCGCCAGCCACGGTTGAACGGAAACGCCGTCAAAAGCGAAAAGCGTTTCTCCCACACCGCAGGCGAGTGTATACATTCCGTTTCCATGCGCGGGATCGAGGTCCGGCGGAAAGGACGGAGTCGCGATTTTCAGCTCCGTCCCTTTCAGTCCGGTTTCTCGTCCGGAGAACGCCGCGTTAGTCATAACCGCGTCCCGAAGTTTTTTCAATTTGCTCGCGCCCGACACCGCATCTACCGAAGAAGTACGGCGCAGAGCCGCGCCGGTAAAAAGCAGCAGCAAAAAGGTCGCAGCGAGCAGGAACAGTCTTCTTTTCACACCACCGCCTCCTTTCCGCCTGTTTCGTCAGCTTTCTTTTTTTATCAGCAGCACGCGCATGGCATTGAGTACTGCTATCATCGCAACGCCGACGTCGGCAAAGACGGCCGCCCACATAGAGGCGAGGCCGAACGCACCGAGCGCCAGCACCGCAATCTTCACTCCCAGGGCGAAATAAATATTCTGCCAGACGATGCGCTTCGTCCTTCGGGCGATTTTTACCGCTCCGACCAGCTGCCTGATTTCGTCCGTCATCAGCACGATGTCCGCCGCCTCAATGGCTGCGTCGGAGCCCAAAGCTCCCATGGCAATGCCGATATCCGCGCGGGCGAGCACCGGCGCGTCGTTGATGCCGTCGCCCACGAAAGCGACTTTCCCTCCGGCTGACTTTTCCTTAAGCATATCTTCCAGAGCGGCGACTTTCTGATCGGGCAGCAGTCCGGCGTGTACCTCGTCTATTCCGAGCTGGCGGCCGACCGCTTCGCCCGCGGTCCTGCTGTCGCCGGTCAGCATCACCGTTTTTTTTATACCAAGACCTTTCAGTTTGCGGATTGTCTCGGCTGCGTCGTTTTTCACCGTATCGGATATGACCAGATATCCCGCAAAACGTTTTTCCGTTGCGACATAGACGACTGTTCCGATCGTCTCCGCTTTCGGGAAGGAAATTCCGTTGTCTTCCAGCAGCTGACTGTTGCCGGCGAGAACCTCCCGTCCGTCGACGACCGCCTTTGTTCCTCGGCCGGGAATTTCCTCATACTGCCTGACTTCGGACGTTTCCGGGGCAGCCGAGCAGGCTTTGCGTATGGAAACCGCGATGGGGTGGCTTGAATGAGTTTCGGCAGCAGCCGCGAGAGTGAGCAGTTCGCTTTCCGTAAAACCTTCGGATGGCCGTATCTGCGTCACCGAAAAAGAACCTTTTGTCAGGGTTCCGGTCTTGTCGAAGACCATAATTTCAATGTCCTTCAGCGCTTCCAGATAATTACCGCCCTTGACCAGAACGCCGATGCGGGAGGCAGCGCCGATTCCTCCGAAGAAACCGAGCGGAATGGAAATCACCAGAGCACAAGGGCAGGATATTACGAGGAACACCAGCGCGCGGTAAAGCCACATTGAAAAAGGATCCCCGAACAGCAGCGGAGGAAATACAGCCAGCAGCAGGGCGGCAACAGTCACGACCGGCGTATAATACCGGGCGAACACCGAAATAAAAGCTTCAGTGGGCGCCTTCCTGCTGCTTGCGTTTTCCACGAGATCAAGAATCTTGACAACGGTAGATTCCCCGAACAGACGGCTGACGCGCACGGCAATCAGACCGTTCTGATTGATGAAGCCGCCTAAAACCTCGCTTCCCTCGCCGATTTCCCGCGGCATGGATTCGCCTGTAAGCGCAGATGTGTCCGCAGAGGAAGATCCTTCCGTAACGACGCCGTCGAGCGGAATTTTTTCACCGGGGCGGACGACGATTATGTCGCCGACCCCGACGCTTTGCGGGGATACCGTTCTGATTTCCCCGTCCGCACGCAGGTTGGCGCTGTCGGGACGGATATCCATCAGCGCCGCAATCGACCGGCGCGACCGGCCGGCCGCGAGATTCTGCAGGTGCATGCCGAGTTCGAAAAAGAGCATGACAGCCACGCCCTCTTCAAATTTTCCGATGCAGAAGGAACCGAGCGTAGCAATACTGATAAGAAAGTTTTCGTCGAAGATTCGTCCCTTGAACAGATTCCTGACAGCTCTGAACAGCACAGGGGCGCCCGACAGCAGATAGCTGACGGTAAACAGGCCCACGCCGAGCACGAAAGGTCCGTTCAGCGAGGAGGAGAGAATGGCCGCCAGATAAACCGCACCCGAAAGTGCGAACCGGCAGCTTTTGTTGCGGAAAGCCCTGCTGCCGATATCTACGTCATCGTCGTCGTCGGTATCGTCACGGCTTTCATGTTCCGGCGAATGAGATTCTGCGTCTGCCGTGTCCCGCACGTCAACCTCAGGTTCAATGTCCTTTACGACAGCCCTGATTCTTTGTCCGACAGTTTCCGCATCCGCATCATTTTCCAGCGTGAAAGAGAGTTTCTTTGTTGCAAAATTCAACGAGGCGGAGGCGACTCCCGTCATATTCTGCACCGCTTTTTCTATTTTGCCTGCACAGTTGGCACAGTCTAAGTTCCGCAGAATTAATTCTTTTGTCGTGGTTTCCATGATTATTCCTTTTTACTTTTCGATGATATGTTCATACCCCTGCTGGAAGAGCGGGGCAATGTGAGAGTCGTCAAGCGAGTAATAGACAATTTTCCCGTCCCTGCGGTATTTTATCAGTTGAGTCTGCCTGAGCGTTTTCAGATGATGAGAGATGGCCGGTTGTGTCATGTTCAGCAGACAGGCGAGGTCGCACACGCACATCTCGGAAAGAAGCAGGGCATTGATGATTTTGAGGCGGGTCGGATCGCTCATCGTCTTAAAAAGTTCCGCAACCTGGACGAGCTGTGCGTCTTTTACCAGCTTGCTCTTCACTTTCCGAATAATGTCTTTATGAATGACGGTACAACTGCACAGCGCGTCCTCATCCTGTTCCTGTATCATTTTTGGGTCCTCTTTTTTATTATAAACACATAAACATATGTTTATGTGTTTATAATAAAAATCTTTCTGCTCCGTGTCAATATGACTCTTGTGGTACGAACGGTAATATCAGGGTGCTCCTTCTGTCGTCGGCCGCAGAAACAGCAGTTCCCGATGTCCCGTATATTGCCTTTTTTGTCTTGTTTGTTTATAATCGATAAAATCTACGTTAAGGAACTTTTTGTATGGATGATTTGAAGAAGCAGATAAAAGAGGTGATTGTCTCTTCACTTCAGCTTGAGGATGTAAAGCCGGAAGATATCGTCGATTCCGAACCGCTTTTCGGAACGGGACTCGGCCTTGATTCGATCGACGCCCTGGAGCTGGGCGTCGCGCTGAAAAAGAAATTCGGAATCAAGTTCTCATCCGAGAGCGCTGACAATAAAAAGCATTTTGCATCGGTTGATGCGTTAGCTGAATATATTACCGCCGAAAAGGCAAGTGAGAAGCAGTGAGATGACAAAGGACGAAATTTTTGACAAACTAAAGTCGATTCTTTCAAAGGAATTTGAAATCGACGAAGACAAAATCACCCCGACAGCTAAACTCGCTGATGACCTTGATCTTGATTCTATCGATTCTATCGATCTTATCGTAAAGATGAAGGACTTCATTCCGGGAAAAGTTGATCCTGCGATTTTCAAAACAGTGAAAACAATGCAGGATGTTGTGGACGCTCTGTATCCGTATACACAGCAGAAGTAAAATGAGGGCGGATTCCTTAACCGGAATCCGCTCCATTTCTTGAGGCAATGAAAAAATTTTTCAAAGTTTTTTTTTACATTACAGCGGCCGTATATCCTGTTCTGATTTTCACGTTTCTTGTCGTTTTAAAACTGCCGGTCAGAATTTTATCGCTATGCGTCATTGCGCTGGCATTCGCAGCCTTTCTCAGTGCAACCGGAAAGAAAAGAAATACTGAGGAACGCGCAGCGCTCGACTGGAAGCCTCTCCTGAGTTCGGCTCTTTTCCTTGCAGCGGGTCTGTTCTGTTTTTTTACAAATCAGTCCATTTTTCTGAAGCTGTATTCAGTGGTAATAAGCGCGACGTTTTTGTGCGTGTTCGGCATCACACTCTTTCTGCCGCCCAATATTATTTTCCGGTTCGCGACTCTGCAGGACAAGTCCATAAAGGGGTCTCTTGCGGAAAAACGGATTGATTCCTACTGCCGCAAAGTCACTGTGGCGTGGTGCGTGTTTTTTATCTGCAACGGCAGCATTTCGGCTTTTACCGCGTTTTGCGCCTCCGACGAAGTGTGGTCCGTATACAACGGAGGAATTTCCTACGTGCTTATGGGCCTGATGTTTGCAGTGGAATTTATTGTCAGAAAACAGGTGAATAAGAAAATGCCGCAGGTATACACAATCTCGAAATTTAAAGCTGATTCTCGTCCCGATGATTACGTCCTTTGTTATGAGGATACGTGGTCGAAAGGCATATATAAAACATGGCGTGATTTTCTTGCCGATACGGCGAAGATGCGTGCGTTTATTAATTCGTCTCCTTTTCAGGAATGGATTCTTCACTGCGGGGATTACTGGTATTTTCTCTGCACTTTCGTTGCGCTTCTTCAGTGCAGAAAAACCGTCCTGCTTACGCAGAACGTTACGAGCGAGTTCATTGCGGAAATAAAAAAGCCCGGCGTCGGATTCCTTACCGACCAGCGCGTGCCCGATTCGTCATACATTCCGGATATTATTGAAAAAGCGGCTGCTCTTTCCGAAGAGCGGATTCGGACCGTTCCTGTCATTGATTCCGACGAAACGAAAATACTGATGTACACGTCGGGAAGCACAGGAAAGCCGAAAGCCGTACCTCAGCGTATGACCGAGTTCGAACAGGACAACGCGTTCGTTATTTCGAAATGGGGCGATGAATTTTTGAAACGTAAACTCGTAACGACGGTGAGCCAGCATCACATTTACGGATTTTTATTCGGCATTTCGCTTCCGTTTGCGTGCGGCGTTCCGTTCCGGAGAACGCGCGTGGAATTTCCTGAAGAATTCGAAAAGCTCGGCGACGAATCGTACATGATTATAGCCGTCCCCGCATTCCTCAAGCGCACTGTCGAAATCGAAGAAAAACTCGACATGAAGAATCCGTTCATCTTCACAAGCGGCGGTGTTCTGCTTCCCGAAGTTGCAAAAAAAACTGACGAAGTGTTCGGCTTCTGGCCGGTGGAAGTGTACGGCAGCACCGAAACGAGCGGCATCGCGTACCGGCAGTCGAAAAACGGTCCCGAGTGGACGCCGTTCGACAACGCAAAAATCCGGAAGGGTGACGACGGCTGTCTCGTAATCGTTTCGCCGTACATCAAGGATCCTGCCGGTTTTGCTACTGCGGACCTTGTGGATGTTTTGGTCGACGGCAGATTCGTTATGAAGGGACGTTCCGATTCGATTGTTAAGATAGAGGAAAAGCGCATTTCCATGACCGAAGTTGAGAATCGGCTGCTGCAGAGCGGACTTGTCGAAGATGCCAAAGTCGTCGCGATGGAGGATATCCGGCAGTACCTCGCCGCTGCCGTCGTGCTTAATGCTGACGGCAGAAAGAAATTCGACGGGGCGCAGAAATTAACAATCAACCGATATTTTCACGACTATCTGATGCAGTTTTTTGAAAATGTCGTCATCCCGAAAAAGTGGCGCTTTGTCGGTTCGCTTCCGTGCGATATGCAGGGGAAGAAGCATAAAGAAGAGATTATTGCGTTGTTTGCAAAACCGGAAAAGGAGAAAATAGATGAGTGAAAATCTGCATAAAATTGAGAACGAAGAAATACTGTCCCGTACGGAGGACTCTGTCGAACTGCGGTTCTGCATTCCTGCCTCGAGCGATTTTTTTGACGGCCATTTTCCTGAATTTAAACTGCTTCCGGCCGTCGCCCAGTTTGAATGCGTGACGCGGTTTGCAAAAAAGTACCTCGGGACGCAGCGCTATGTGCCGCGCATCCACCGCATAAAATTTTCCGCGCCCGTGAGGCCCGACACAACGGTGCAGCTGAAGCTTGAGCTTAACAAAGAAAAGCACACTGTGTCCTACTCTCTGTGGGACGCAAAGAAGTCGGAAAAAGTATATTCTTCGGGCACATTTACGGCGGCGATTGAAGAGAATCAGGTTGTATGATGAAATCCGGTTTTGTCATTCCGGTATATAATCACGGGGCGACGCTCGAATCCGTCGTCAGCCGGCTTCTTGCATATAAACTTCCCGTTATTGTGGTCGACGACGGCAATGACGCTGACAACAGGGCCGACATCGCGGCCGTCGCAGCGGCGCACGGGGAGGTCGTCTTAGTGACGCGTCCGAAAAACGGCGGCAAAGGAAAAGCGATGAACGACGGCATCCGCAAAGCCGCGGAACTCGGGCTTACGCACGTTTTCCAGATTGATTCCGACGGTCAGCACGATGTTTCGCGCGTTCCGTTTTTTCTTGCCGAATCGGAAAGGAATCCGGACGCAATAATCTGCGGTTATCCCGAATACGACGAATCAGTTCCCAGGTCCAGAAAGAACGGACGCGAAATTTCCAACGGATGGGCCAGAGTCTGCGCGGTAAACAGAGGACTTGTCGACGTGCTCTGCGGATTCAGAATTTATCCGGTTGCCCCTTATATTAAAATTATTAACAGGCAGCGGCTCGACGGCCGCATGGGATACGACATTGATATTATCGTGCGCATGTCGTGGAGCGGCGTCCGCGTCATTTCGCACAGCGTCCGCGTGACGTATCCGAAAGACGGATTTTCGAATTTCAGAGCCGTACGCGACAATCTGCACATAGCGGGGACGTTCAGCCGTTTATGCGCCGGCATGCTTGTACGGCTACCCATACTGCTTGTCCGGGCGGCGAAACGGAGGAAACAGGGTGTCTGACGAAACACAGCTCCACTGGGCGGAGGAAAAAGAGCAGGTCCGCAGCAGCCGGCCCATAAAGCTGCTGATTCTGCTTGTCGCATATCTGCCGCCGCCTGTCGTAAATATTCTGGTTTATCCGGTGGGCTTCTTTTATCTGCTCTTTTCCTCCCGTGCGCGCAGAGAGTGCGTGTTGTATCAGAAGCAGTTCATGTCGTATGCGCACGGTAAAAAAATCAGGCGGCCCGATCCGCTGCGTCAGATAATTTCGTTTTCGCTGTGCGTGCTTGAAAAAATAGAAGGCTGGTCGCGCAAGATGAGCCTGGACAATATTAATTTTCAAAATGACGATGTGGGCACTCTGCGGGAACAGCTTGCGCAGGGCAGAGGCGCGCTGCTGATAGGTTCGCATCTGGGAAACATCGAGATGCTTCGGAGTCTTGCGACGTACAACGAAACGGGAGTCGGGAAGGCCGTTCCCGTCACCATAATAATGGAACTGGAGTCGACCGCGACGTTTAATAAAACGATGCAGGAGCTGAATCCCTGCGTGTCCATGAATTTAGTAAATTCTGCGGAAATCGGACCGGATACGATCTGCCTGCTTATGGACAGACTTGCTGCGGGCGGAATGGTTGTTATTGCCGGCGACCGGACGTCGGCAAAAGCCCGCGAAAGGGTTATTATTAATAAATTTCTCGGAAGAGAAGCGGCATTCCCTTACGGAACGTTTATGCTCGCTTCCCTTTTGAACGTGCCCGTTTATTTCTTCTTTGCCATGCGCGAAAAGGATTTGATGCTCAAACCGAAATACAATATGTATGTGAATAAATCGTCTGTAACTTTTGACGACTGTAATCGTTCTGAAAAAGAGAGCAGAATAAAGGAATTATGCCGGCAGTTTGCCGCTCAGCTGGAAAAATACTGCATTGAATATCCGTTCCAGTGGTACAATTTTTATAATTTCTGGGCGATGCCGGCCGAGACGGGCGGGAGAAAATAATGGAAGAAAAAACTATCAGTGAAGAGATCGTTTTTCCCGTGGAATTTTACGACGTCGATTCCATGCGCGTCGTGTGGCACGGAAACTATGTTAAATATATGGAAAAAGGACGCTGCGCCCTGCTCGACAGAATCGGATACGGATATCTGCAGATGGTCGACGACGGGTATGCGTTTCCCGTGACCGATGTAAAGATCAAATACGTACGTTCTCTTATGTTCGGCGAACAGGCGCGCATAAAAGCGACTCTCGTTGAATACGAGAACCGCATAAAGATAAAATATGAAATATATAACGATAAAACGGGCGTTCTTACGACGAAAGCTGAAAGCACTCAAATGGCTGTCAGGATTTCCACGGGAGAAACAAGTTTTATCTGCCCGGAGACATTTATCAAAAAAGTAGAGGAAATTCTGATTTCGCAGAAGTAACTGCAAGGAAGTGTATTATGAAGAAACGGATTATTAATTTAATGCTGATTCTTTCTGTCGCCGCGGCATCATCCGTGTTTGCTGCGGGCGGCGTGACATTCGACACGGTGTGCGCTCAGCTGGCGCAGCATCCGAATACGACCGGTGATTTTACGCAGGTGAAGAAAATTTCAGCCGCGAATCGTTCTCTGAAATCGAGCGGCACGTTCATTTTCAGCCTTGAGGGAATCATGTGGAAAACTGAAAAACCGTTTCCGTCGACGCTTGTCGTCGGTATGACTTCGGTTATTCAGACGACTCCCGACGGGAAAAAGAATGTCATAGACGCGTCGAGCAATCAGATTTTTACAAGTATCTCGACGACGCTTTCGTCTATATTTTCAGGCGATACGGAGAAACTGTACAGCAATTTTAACGTCGATTTTTCGGTTGCCGGCAGCGAATGGACTGCGGTGCTTACGCCGAAGGATAAGACTATAACGGCCGTGATGAAATCGCTGACGCTCGGCGGAAAAAGCACCGTCAGCGGCACTGAATTCGATTCGATTGTCATGACGGAATCAGGCGGCGATACGATTACGTATACGTTCTTTAACCAGCAGTACCCCAAGGAGCTCTCAAATGATGAAAAAGCCGGCTTTACCGCAAAATAAATTACTTGCCGCCGTATGGCTCGTATTCCACGCAGCAATTATTATTCCGTGTCTCTATGTCATTACGACAAGTCATACTGTCAATTTCGACGCGGATCTTTTCAATATGCTTCCCAAACCGAATATCGGAAAAGCGATGGGTGTCGCGGACGAAAAACTTACCGCGATGACGGGACAGAACGTATTCGTCCTCGTGTCGCACGACGATTTTAACGCGGCAAAGGCGACTGCGGAAAATGTATACGCGCAGCTGAAAGACAATCCCGGCTTCGACTCGCTGTCGCTGTATTCGGATTCCTCGTCGCTCGGTCAGGTGACCGATTTCGTGCACGAATACCGGTGGAATCTGCTCGACGATGAGGCCGTAAAGGAGCTTTCCGCTCCTGAAGGCGCGCGGATGTTCGCGCAGAATTCGCTTGCAAAAGCGTACAGCGCGTTCACGTTTTCGTCGCTTAACAATCTTGAGGAAGATCCGTTCATGCTCGGTGAATACAGTCTGCAGAATTATCTGAAGTCGCTTGAGAATTCAGGTACGTCCATGTCTCCGAAGGACGGCGTGCTCGCCGCGAATTATGAAGGCAAGTGGTACGTCATGATCCGGGGCATTCTCAGTAAAGAAGGATCCGCGCTCGCAAGCAAGTCGAACGGAGTCGCACAGATTTACAATATATGCAATCCCCTGGAAAAAGACGGAATACGTTTTGTGTATACAGGTACGCCGTTCCACAGCTACAAGAGCTCGACGTCGGCCAATAATGAGATAACACTTATTTCAGCAGTTACGATGCTGGCGCTTGTCATCCTGCTTATTATCATATTCAGGAATCCTCTGCCGATAATCCTCTCCGTACTGTCGATCGTTCTGTCGATTTCGACGTCCTTTTCCATAACGTATCTGCTGTTCGGAAAAATACACATTCTTACGCTTGTGTTCGGTACGTCGCTCATCGGCACCTGCATTGACTACAGCCTTCATTTCTTTATTAACTGGAAAGCGAACAAGCTGCTGAACAGCGGCGCTGACGTGCGCAAGTATCTTATCAGAGCGATGTTCGTGTCGATCATTTCGACCGAAATATGTTATTTTATTCTGGTCTTCGCTCCGTTCGGCCTGCTCAAGCAGATGGCTGTGTTCTCGCTGTTCGGTCTTTTCAGCTCATTCCTTACGTCGATAGGATTTTATCCGCTGCTCCGCATGCCTGAAGACAGCAAACGTCATATTCCGTTTGCTGATAAATATACCGCACCGAAGTGGTATAACAAAAAGATTGCGGGCCGCGTCATAATTTCAGTGCTTTTCGCGGCGACACTCACGACGCTCGCCGTTTTCCATAAGAATGTAAAGATTCAGAATAACGTAAACGAACTGTATAAACCGAAGGGCCGCGTTCTTGACGACGCGGTAGTCGCCTATAAGGTGCTTAATTATAATCCGAGCGGCTGGTTCATCGTCTCGGGCAGCAGCGCGGAAGAAACGCTCGAACGCGAGGAAGCGCTGTGCAAACGTCTTGAAAAAGTGAACGAAGGCAAACCGCTCGGCGGGTACATAGCCACTACGCAGTATATCCCGTCCATTGCAAGACAGAAGCAGTCGCGGGAGGCGGTGAAAAATCTGCTGCCGCTTGCGGAGAGTCAGCTGGAGGCGCTCGGATATGATGCGTCGGCCGCTGCTGCATTGAAGTCCGCGTATAACGGCGATTCCGATAAATATATCACGCCGGACGGAACTATTCCCGATTATCTTAAAACAGCAGTTTCTTCGGAATGGCTCGGAGAAATCGACGGGAAATATTATTCCATTGTGCTGCCCGTATCAATTACGGATGAAAACGCATACGTTCAGCTTGCAAACGAAGATCCCAACGTTTATTTTGAAAACAAGATGAGCGATATCGGACGCGACCTTGACCGCCTTACGAACACGATTCTGGTTCTGTTCGCGGTTGCATACGTCGTGATAGTCGTCATGCTCAAGTTCTTTTATAACTGGAAATACACGCTCAAAATCGCGTCGATCCCGCTGCTTGTAGTTCTTGTTATAAGTTCGGTTTTTGCGGCCAGCGGCTTGCATCTTGAGTTCTTCTCGATTACCGGCATGATTCTTGTGTTCGGTCTCGGACTCGGATACGTCATCTATATGATAGAGAATGAGAAAAAACAGGATTCATCAACGAATGGCAGGCTTGAACCGTTTGCAATTCTGCTGTCGTTCCTTACGACTGCGGTCTCTTTCGGTGCGCTCGCACTGAGTTCGTTCGTTCCGGTACATCTGCTCGGTTTGTCTATTTTCCTCGGGCTTACGACGGCATTTGTCTGTACGATGCTGTAAGCGGAAAAGAGGGATGTTCCGTGAGTAAAATTCCGGGACATCCCTTACCGTTTGACAAAGAATCATATAAAATTTACAATTAAACACTTCTTATGAAAATGTCATTTAAATTACCAGCAGCGTTTGTTTCAGGTTTATTTTGCGCGTTTCTTTCGGTGTCATGCGCGACAATGAAAGCAGGAAGCATGAAATATCCCGTATACGTTACGAATTCGCGCGTAATCGACCTGCTGCCGCCGCAGGATGCGGCCGGTCTGATTGATTCTCTGTACATGCTCAACGGAAAATTCGGTCAAACGTCTTTTTACATACAGGCGTATATGCACTCGGACGGGAACGGCATTCTCATCAGTCTGCTTAATGATTTCGGCACCGACATGGGAAGTCTTTCGTATACAGGCGGGCAGCTGTCGTTTAATTCCTCCGTGTTTCCGAAATCCCTCAAACCGCAGTATGTGGCGGCGGACATTCAGCTTACATTCTACAACCCGGATGCGGTACGCGCCGCGCTTGAGTCGGCCGGTCTCGGTTTTACGCTTGAAACAAAAGCTGACGGAACCGAAGTCCGTAAAGTTATGGACGGGAAAAAATGCGTTGAGGAAATCTCAAAGTCTGCGGGTTCGGTGAAAATTGTTAATTATCTCCGCGGGTATGAATACAACCTCACGGAGGCCGCCGAATGAGCACGGCCGCGGACATTCGGGGCGCACCTGTTTATTTTTCCGCACCGGGCGTCATATGCGGTGCGGGTGACGGCTGCGAAGAACTGTGGCATGCCTGTACGGCCGGCAGTCAGGCCGGAATAAAAAAAGTAAAATCGCTTTCAGGAAAAGAATTTTACGTCGGCCGCGTTGCCGATGAAAAATTAACAAAAACGAATGCACGATTCGACATGCGCCTTATCAGGATTGCGGATGCGGCGCTGAATCAGCTTAATGACGGGATAGCGGACGCGATTTCAAAATACGGAAAGAAACGCGTCGCCGTATGCGTCGGCTCGTGCGACAACGGTACGGAACTTTCTCTTCAGGCGCATAAAGAATATTTTTCTACGGGAAAATTCCCTGCCGGTTATTCTCTTGAGATGCAGGGTGCCGATTATCCGGCGACGTATGTGTCCGAAAAATACGGAGTGACAGGTCCGTCGCTCGCATTCAGCACGGCCTGCTCTTCGAGCGCAGGCGCAATCATCAAGGCCGCGGAGCTTATCCGCGGCGGATTTGCGGACGCGGTGATTGCCGGCGGCGTCGACGTCATATCTGACACGGTGCTGCTCGGCTTTGATTCGCTCGAAGCGGTATCCTCCGGTATTACGAATCCGTTCAGCGTAAACAGGCACGGAATAACGCTCGGCGAAGGCGCGGCGTTTTTTGTCATGACGAAGAATGCGCCTGCGGATGGTGCGACTGTCAGACTGCTCGGTTACGGTGAAACGGCCGACGCGTATCACATGACGTCGCCGGATCCTGAAGGAACGTGTGCGGCGGAGGCGATGAGAGAGGCGCTTGCCCGTGCGGGACTTTCCGCGCAGGATATCGACTACGTAAACCTTCACGGAACGGGAACGAAGTTCAACGATTCTATGGAAGCGAAGGCCGTTAATAATGTGTTTTCGGCACAGCACACGCCGGTGAGTTCGACGAAGACGCTAACCGGACACACACTCGGAGCGGCCGGTGCGCTGGAAGCGGCCGTGTGCTACACAGCAATAATAAAAAACAGAAACAAATCGGGCAGCGGAATTTCACTGCCTGTCCAGGTGTGGGATGAGGCGCAGGATCCGGCACTGCCGGTTATTAATATCGTTACAAAGGAGAGACCTGCGGCAACTAAAGGACGCGTTGACGTCTGCATGTCGAATTCGTTTGCATTCGGCGGTTCGAACGCGAGCCTTATTTTAGGAGTATGAAATGGCAGAACCTGAAGTAAAACCGGAAAAATTACCACAGCTTATAGAGCATGACCAGCTTATTGAACTTTTGCCGCATAAAGGCAAGATGTTTTTACTCAGCCGCGTGACTCAACACGATGTGCATGCCCATACGATTACGAGCGAGTACGATATTACTCCCGGTTGTATTTTTTATGAGGAAGCGGCGGACGGCGTTCCGACGTGGGTCGGATTCGAGTTTATGGCCCAGGGAATCTCGGCGATCACCGGCATTACGAATAAAGAGCTCGGCAGACGTCCGCGTCCGGGTTTCATACTGAGCGTCCGGGATTTTAAAGCCGCCGTTCCGTATCTTAAAAGCGGAACGACGATTATGATGAAGATAAAAGAGGATTACCGTTCGGATAAAACGTACAGTTACAACTGCGGGCTGTTTGCATCGCGGACGGATACTGTTCCGGCGGCGACTTCGACAATCACCGTTATGGAAACGGAAGATATCATGAGTCTGTTTAAAGACGACTAACAGAAAAGGGGTTTGCATATGTCAGACGAATCAGTACAGAAAAAAGTTATTGTTACCGGCGCAAGCGGCGGAATCGGACGGGCAATCGCCGTCGCAGCTGCGGGAGCCGGTTATTATGTTATCTGCCACTACAATCACGGAAAGGAAAAGGCGGATGAAACGCTTGCGGAAATTACTGCGGCAGGCGGACACGGCGAGCTGATTCAGTTCAACGTTGCGGACCGCGCGGACTGCAAAGCGAAACTTGATGAACTTACGGAAAAGCACGGCGCGATGTGGGGCGTTGTGAGCAACGCGGGGATTACACGCGACAACACGTTCGTTGGTTTGACGGGCGACGACTGGGACAGCGTCATTCACACGAACCTCGACAGTTTTTTCAACGTCATTCAGCCGCTTGCCATGCCCATGGCCCGTAAAAAACAGGGGCGCATCGTCACTATTTCTTCGGTGAGCGGCGTCATGGGAAACAGGGGACAGACGAATTACAGCGCGTCGAAGGCCGGCATTATCGGCGCGACGAAGGCGCTTGCGGTTGAACTTGCAGGACGGCATATAACTGTGAACGCAATCGCGCCGGGCGTCATTGAAACGGAAATGATAAAGGATGCACCGCTCGACATGATTATGCAGACGGTGCCGATGGGACGTGCGGGGAAACCGGAAGAAGTCGCCGCACTTGCTGTGTTTCTGCTCTCTGACGGAGCAGCATATATAACTCGTCAGGTAATCAACGTAGATGGTGGTATTATATGAACTACACAAAACCTAATGGAAAACGCCGCGTCGTCGTTACGGGCGGCGGCATGCTTACCGCTCTCGGCCGCGACTGGCCGGCGGCGTTTGCGAAACTGCAGTCGGGAACGAACTGCATAAAGTACATGAAGGACTGGGAACGCTACACGAAAATGAACACGCGTCTCGCGTGTCCGTACGAGGAAGAGCTTCCCCAGTTTCCGCGCAAGAAAATCCGCGGAATGGGACGCGTTGCGCTTCTTTCCCTCGTGTCGACGGAAGACGCTCTCAGAATGGCAGGTCTTCTCAAGGAAGATTCCGACGTGACGGACGAGCTCAAAAACGGGCGGACGGGCATTGCGTACGGATCCTGCATGGGAAGCATGGATGCGATTATGGACATCGCCGAAATGCTTCAGACGGGCGATACGTCCAAACTTGATTCACAGACATATATTAAAGCAATGCCGCAGACGTGCGCCTGCAATCTGAGCGTTTACTACCAGCTGCGCGGCCGCGTCATCATTACGGACACGGCCTGCACTTCCGGAAGCCAGGCCGTCGGATACGCGTACGAAGCGATTGAAGACGGCAGAGCGGACATGATGGTCGCCGGCGGTGCGGAGGAACTTTCCGCGCCCGACGGAGCAATCTTCGACACGCTCGGGGCGACGAGCATTCTTAATAAGACGCCGGAACTTACTCCGAAACCGTTCGACAAAGACCGCGACGGGCTTGTGATAGGCGAAGGTTCAGGTACTCTGATTCTTGAGGATATGGAACACGCGGTGAAACGCGGCGCGAAGATTTATGCGGAAGTTGCCGGCTTTGCGACGAACGCCGACGGTACGCACATCACGAATCCGAATCCGGAGACTCAGGCGACGGCGCTTGAAATGGCAATCAAAGACGCAGGAATCAGTCCGGACGATATTGCGTACATCAACGCACACGGAACGGCGACGGATCACGGCGACAAGTCTGAATCGGACGCGGTGTACAAAGTGTTCAACTGCGCGGTCCCCATCAGCACGACGAAGAGCTACATAGGACATACGCTCGGCGCATGCGGCGCAGTCGAAGCGTGGCTCACAATCAACATGATGAACGAAGGCTGGTTCCATCCGAACTGCAACCTTGTGAACATCGACCCGGAGTGCGCTCCGCTCGACTATATCAAGGGCGAAGGCCGCGAGATAAAGGCTGAATACGTCATGTCGAACAACTTTGCGTTCGGCGGAGTGAACACGTCGCTTATTTTCAAAAAGTTCGAACAATAAACTGATATGCATGTAAGACGGAACCGTCCCCGGTTCCGTCTTACTGATGAAGAAATAATTATTTTTTTTTAACAATTAACAAAAACGAAGGAGAGGGTATGAAGGTTGTCACTGTCAGCGGCGAAAAGCTTACTATTAACGACGTCTGCAGCGTCGCGTATGATGGAACTGAAGTCCGGTTTCCTGAAGACGGGAAATTTGCGGACATGCTTACGCGGTCGCGGGAATTTCTTGAGGATTACATTGCGCAGGGGTATCCCACGTACGGCGTAACGACAGGTTTCGGCGATTCGTGCGCGAATCAGATTAATCCCGCGAAGGCCGCCGAACTTCAGCGCTCAATCGTTCATTTTCACGGAATAGGACTCGGTCCGAAATTCAGCCGCGAAGAAGGACGTGCCGTCGTGCTCTGCAGACTCAACTCGGACGTTAAAGGCGGACATTCCGCAATACGGCCCGAACTTGCCGAAATGCTCAGAACGCTTCTTAATAAAGATATTATTCCGGTCATTCCGCAGATAGGTTCCGTCGGCGCATCCGGCGATCTTACGCCGCTTTCGTACGTCGGCGCCGTCGTCATGGGAGAACGCGAAGTATACTACAAGGGAACTGTCGTCCCGACGATGGACGCGTTCAGGGCGGAAGGAATTGAACCGCTGCCGCTTGCCGCGAAGGAAGGACTTGCCATTATGAACGGAACGTCCGTCATGACGGCAATAGCGGCGCTTGCGTGGAAAAATGCGCGCCGCCTCGCCGACATTTCGGATTTTTTTACCGCAGCTACCGCCGAGATCGTGAGGGGCAACGAAGTACCGTTCCGCCGGAAAGTCGCGGAGATGAAAAATCACGCAGGACAGATAGAAAGCGGCGAATACATCTATAATATTGTTAAGAACTCAAAACGCGTATACCGCTACGAGGACCTGCTGCAGAAAATCGGTTCGATAGGCAGACTTGCGTACGAAAAGCGCGACGTGAAAATACAGGACCGCTATTCGATACGCTGCGCGCCGCAGATAAACGGCGTGCTCCGCGATACGCTTCACATGACGAAACAATGGATAGAAGAGGAAATCAATTCGGCGAACGACAATCCGCTCGTCAACGTCGACACGCACGAACTGTACAACACCGGAAATTTCTACGGCGGGCACATCTGCGCGTCGTGCGATTACCTCCGCATTGCACTCGCGAACATCAGCGACCTTGCGGATAAGCAGGCGGAAATCATCATCGACGGAAAGTTTAACGGACTTACGGAAAATCTCATCCCGTTTACGGACGATACGGCTCCGGAAGCGGGGCTCCGATTCGGATTCAAGGCGTGCCAGATTACCATGTCCGCAATCCGCGGCGAAGTGCAGCACTACTGCGCGCCGGTCAGCGTTACGTCCGCACCGACGGAAGCGCTCAATCAGGATAAAGTTTCCATGGGCACCATTTCCGCCCGCAAGCTGCGCGACCAGACTGATTTGATTTATCTGCAGTACGGCGTGCATCTTCTTGCCGTCTGCCAGGCCGTCGACCTCATAGGAAAGGACGAGTTCAGTCCGTTTACGCGGAAAGTATACGATGCGGTCCGCACCATGTCCGCGATGGTCGTGAACGACCGTCAGCTCGACAGTGAAGCGACCGCCGTTTCCGAGTGGCTCAAGACGACTGATTTGTTCGGAGAGGAAAAGTAAAAATAAATTATCCCCGGCGCACCATATCGGCCGATATTTCGCCGAGGCTGAACGCTCCGCACATCGTCATCGCATCGGCGAGTTCTCCGGCAAGTTTCTGCACGTAAACGCTGATTCCTTCCGCTGCTCCGCCGTACACTGCCGTGACGAACGGACGTGCGATGAGCACGGCATCTGCGCCGTGCGCGAGCGCTTTAAAGACGTCCGTACCCGAACGAATACCGCCGTCGACGAAAATCTTCATATCATTACCGACCGCATCTGCGATTTCAGGCAGTACTTCCGCTGTGGCGGGACACTGATCGAGCACTCGTCCGCCGTGGTTCGAGACGACGATCGCCGCCGCCCCCGCTTCTTTTGCCTTGAGCGCACCTCTGACAGTCATGATTCCCTTGACGATGAACGGAACGCCCGCCGCCTCCGCGATTTCGCGGAGCTCTTCGACCGATTTGCTGCCGGCCGGCGGCGTCATGTTCTTCAGAAATGGAAGACCCGCCGCGTCGACGTCCATTGCGACGGCGAATGCGTCCGCCTTCTTCACAATTTCGAGCTTTTCCCTGACGATGCCGATGTTCCACGGTTTGATCGTCGGAATTCCGGTTCCGCCGGCTTTGGCGATCGCCGCCGCTGCCGCCTCCATGACTTTTGAATTGACGCCGTCGCCGGTAAAGGCCGCGATTCCGTTTTCCCTGCAGGCTGAAACGAGAATGTCGTTGTAGCGTACGTCGTCGTATTTTTCGCCGTAATGCATGTTCACCGCGCCGACAGGAGCTGCGAATATCGGATACCGGAACGTTTTTCCGAAGAGCGGCAGCGTCGTGTCGACCTGTTTATTCTCGTGGAGCGTATCCATGTTCAATCTGATTTCCTGCCATTTCTGGTAATTGCGGACGGCCGTGTCGCCGGTACCCTTCGAGCCCGGTCCCGGAATCGTGTTTCTGCAGGCGACGCCGTTGCAGACCGGACACGCTTTGCAGAAAGGACCGATGCACGTGCGTGCGTTTTTCAGTAATTCATCATACGTCATATAATTCTGCCTCCATGCATGCAGCCAAAAAATAAAAGTGTGCCATTAAGCATAATCAAAAGGGTGAAGAATGTACAGGATTTGTATGCAGCAGACAGCAGAGATGCAGTGGAAATGTACGAAAAACAGGATCGGGTGTATTATTGCCGGTTTATGCATTAACTTCGGGGGTAAAAATGCGTTTTTTATTGAATATTCGGCTATAAAAATGTATCTTTATATATATGGAGCGAACAGCATATACACAATTATACGCATGGAAGCAGAATGCGGACCGTAAACCTCTTATTCTGAACGGCGCCCGGCAGGTGGGAAAGACATGGCTGCTCAGAACATTCGGAAAGCAGGAATACGTAAATACTGCATATATCAACTGCGACGGAAATAAACAGGCTGAAGAATTGTTCAACGGTGACTACGATACAGAGCGGATTATCCGCAATATCGGTGCGCTGACGGGTCAACAGATTCATGAAAAAAAAACGCTTATTATTCTTGACGAAATACAGCAGATTCCGCGTGTACTGCCGTCGCTTAAGTATTTCTGTGAAAACGCACGCGGATATCATGTTGCGGCTGCCGGTTCTCTGCTTGGATTGAATCTTCATGAAGAGACTTCATTCCCGGTGGGAAAGGTTGATGTTATTAATTTATACCCGTTGTCATTCGAAGAATTTATAAAAGCGGCGGCGGGCGAACAACTTTTTTCTGTACTCGGGAATTCCGCGCTGTCGGAGTTGTCTGCACTCCATTCGAAATTTACGGAATTGCTGAGGGAGTATTATTTTACAGGAGGCATGCCGGAAGCTGTGTCCGCATTTATTTCAGGAAAATCCGTTCAGGAAGTAAGGCGTATTCAGCAGATGATCTTATATGCCTACGAAAAGGATATTTCAAAACATGCACCTGCGCATGAAATACAGCGTATCCATCAGGTATGGGAATCTATTCCGCAGCAGCTTGCAAAGGAGAACAGAAAATTTATATACGGTGCGGTAAAGAGGGGTGCCCGTGCGAAGAATTTTGAACTCGCAATTCAATGGCTTTCTGATGCCGGTCTGGTGTACAAAGTTCAACGCATACGAAAAGTGCAGCTGCCGCTTAAATTTTATGAAGACTTTGATACATTTAAATTATTTATGCTTGACTGCGGATTATTCGGCGCGCTCGCGGAAGCTCCCGCCGACAGAATATTAATCGGCGATGCGGTTTTTGAGGAGTATAAAGGTGCTTTTACTGAGCAGTTTGTCATGCAGCAGTTGAAAACACTTTCCGATGTATCTGTTTATTATTTCAGTGCAGACGATTCAAAGCAGGAACTTGATTTTATTCTGCAGCAGGACAGCAGGATTATCCCTGTTGAGGTGAAGGCGGAAGAAAATCTGCGTGCGAAGTCGCTTCATCAGTTTGTACTTGATAATCCGGGGCTGAAAGGTATCCGCCTGTCTATGTCATCGTATCGTGAGCAGGACTGGATGACGAATATCCCGTTGTATGCCGCTGAACGGATACTGACCGCGAAATGACATCCTGTCTGAAAATTCACCGTCTGATGTCCTGTCTGATTTAATGATTGCGTAAGTACATGCGTAATGACAGAATAAGGCTTGCGCAATGATCAAACAAGGCTTGTGCAATCATCGGCTAAGATTTATGCAGGACTTCCATAAGTCCTGTCCGGTTCCCATATAAGCCTTGCACGACTCCCGGCTGTGACACAGCTTTACACAGCTGCCGCCGCCAAAATCTTGTGATTACCAGACTCTTTTTAACGCTCATATACCAAAGAACCAAAATAAAATTCTACTTTGTCCGGATCATATGTTCTGACAACCTGCGGCTCTTCATTTGTAATTTTATAAAAAGTTACAGTTCCATGGTTTCTTAAACGGTTTTCGTTTTGTTTTAATAAATCCTTTGTCACATTGGTAAGCCCGACTTCGAAATAATCTGCAAAATCACTCTGACCGGCATCGAGCAGAGTGAATGATATGGTCATTTTATCTTCATCTATTTCCCGCAACGAGATGCCTTCAAAACTGTAAAAGGTATTGCACAAAGGTCTTAATACAAATACGTTTCCGTCTTTACAATGGAATGAAATCTGGTCTTCTCCATCAACTTCAGCAAAATCATCCGGCACCCACCAATATTCAGTTTTAACAACAGTATCGGGAACACCAAGATCAGCTGTACCAAAACCCGATGTAAAACTGCTCATGTTTACATCAATTATTTTTTCACCGGCAACAGTCAGAATGTAATTGAACGATGTATCAGAAAGTCTGGTCATAACGACTTGCGACCTATTTGAATCGTGACAGGATTCATCAAAAACGACATAACCATACGAGCCTGTAAGATGGTACGGCCTGAACCATGCGTTATATTCAAATTTGCCGTTAGAAGATTGAGGAACAGCAATTCCTTCTCCGTCATCGAAATAGTCCCCATAATAGTTGAAGAAGAGTGCATGGGTAGAATTCCTGTCATTAAAACAAATATAAACGTGCTGTGACAGCAGCAAAACTCTGAATTTACCGGAGTAATCACCGCTGACAAGCTTATCATCTACAAAATCATGCAATTTCTCCCCGGATTCCGACTGCCATTCAATCCACGGAGAATAGCCATAGCACAGAAGGTCATTATCCAATCCGCCCTGTTCAACACTTTCTCCCGTACACCATTCAGGATAGTTCGTTATAATTGTCCCTAATGTCACAGCATCCGTACTGATACTACCCCTAAGATCACAGGAGATAATATTTGTTAAAAATAAAATTAGGATAATAAAATTATTTCCGAACTTTTTAGAACCGGACATAGTAATTTTCCTATTTTCTTACTACATTGTAGTTTGCAAAATGATAGACGGGAATATACGTTTCCCAACTTCCGTTTCTTTTATTACTACAATCGACCAAATCAAGAATTTTAAACGCAGGCCATGTAAAAATCCACCATCCCTTATTTTCATAAGCGATTACCGGCCTGTAATGTGCAAAACCGTTCCCGTTAAATTTATGTAGATGAAAGTTATATTTTATCTACAATCATAAAACCTCTCTTTTACTTAATTTTATCATAATATGTATGATTATTTTAATCTTAAACCAATTCTACGGTTTTTGTCAACAAAAATTAGTGACGATTCCGGAGCAAACGCATTATAAATTAAAACAGGCTGTTTTAAACTGATGAAATAAAGTATAGGGCACCTCTAAAACTCACTTTCAGTGACTTTTTAGAGGTGCTGGCGAGTTTTAAGTCGTTGTAATATCACGACTTAAAACATCGCACTTTCAGAGTTACCTCTAAAAACTGAAGTTTTTAGAGGTTCCCTATAGTTATTCTCAGGTGGAAAATTATGACATTACTTGATGCAATGGAAAAAATAGAAGACACTCAGACAGACTGGCTGACGCGCGTAACGGGGCTGAAAAACGGGACACCGGGTGCGGACACCATTCACTGCGTGCCTGCAATGATTGACGGCAAACAGCTTGAAAAGGCGTTCCTTGCATGGACACACGGAATGTTCAAGGCAAATCCCCGCCGGAAAAAGATGAAATTGAAGTAGTCATTCTGTGGCAGTGCTGCAGAAGAACGGCGGAATGGACAATAATCGCGCATCGGCTGCCCACTGCATTCTTTACCTCTTTACCGCCGCCGCCGTTATTTCAACGCGCTGAACCTGCACCGTTTGACGCACTCGCCGCACCTGATGCATTCGCGGTCGTTTACTTTGAGCGTGTCCATTTTACACGACGCGGTGCATGCGCCGCAGTTCGTGCACTTTGCAGTATCAACCTTTATTCCGAATACGGCGATTTTATTAAAAAAAGAATATATCGCGCCGAGCGGGCAGATAAATCGGCAGAACGGGCGGTACGTGAACACGGCCCATACGATGAGCGCAGCGGCAAGCGCCGTCTTCCACGTGAAAAGCCATCCGATTGTACTGCGCAGGTTTTCGTTCAGGAGTACGAGAGGAATGCCGGCTCCGACAGTTCCCGCGGGGCATATGAACTTGCAGAAGTACGGCGAACCGATTCCGTCGAGGAAATAATACGCAAGCGGCAGCGCAATGCACAGTACGGCGAGAAATACATATTTTAATAACGAAACTTTACGCGTGATTTTGAGCGTTCGCGCGGTTTTTTTTGTTTTACGCGACGGAATTTTATAGAGCAGCTCCTGAACAAGTCCGACGGGACAGAGAAAGGCGCATACCATTCTGCCGAGTAATGTCCCGGTGAGCAGAAAGAAGCCGGTGATGAAGAAGGGGAAGCGTCCGCTTCCTATTGTGGTTTGAAGCGAACCGAGCGGACACGACGCAACCGCACCCGGGCACGAGTAGCAGTTGAGACCGGGTACGCACGCGTTCTTAAGCGGCGAGCGTGATATTTTTCCGCTGAACCAGTTCGACACGTCTGCGTTGTAAACGAGCATTGCGGTGAACTGAATCAGCTTGCGCCGTACAACCTGTGGTTCAGCCAATTCCGATGCACTCCAGGCAGATAAACACCGCTTTTCGGAATATGACGGCATTGTCGCCGAGCAGGATTCCGGCCGTAAGCAGCGCTACCGCCGCAACAATGAGGAAAACGCGCGCGATTGTATTTATCCGCGGACAGTTATTTTTCATACGCACTTATAAAATCAGCAAGTCCTGACGCGGACATTGCACCGACATTGACTTTTTCTATTGTCCCTGCTGCGGAGATAAGAACGCTTGTCGGAATACCCTGAATTCCGTATTTCATCGCGATGGAGTCGTCCTTGTCGAGTCCGCCGGTAAACGTATAATTGTTCTTTTTCATGAAATCGGCGCGCGACTTTTCCTCGTCCGAAACGCAGACGGCAAGAAACTCGAGTTTCGCGTCTTTTTTACCGGCAAGCTTTGCCGCAAGTTTGTTCATTTCCGGCAGTTCCTCGCGGCACGGCGGACACCAGGTTGCCCAGAAATGAAGCAGCACCGCTTTTCCGCGGTAATCGGACAGTTTTACCTGCTTTCCGGTGGAAAGCGTGAGTTGGAAATCAGGGGCGGTAAGGTTCTTTCTGATGTTCTGAGCAGAAGCAGAGGAAACTGCGATAAGCACGACAATAATCATGACCGGAAAAAGTTTGTTGTGTTTCATAGCAGTATCATAGCAGATAAATTGTACAAAATCAAATTTGCAGTACCGCTTTTTTCAGCGGCGGAATTATGCTATAGTTTTGGGAAAAGAGGTTTTATTTATGGATAATCTTATTGAAAAACTGAACGAAGCAAAGGAGTACATCATTTCGTGCGCAGGTCCGGATCCTGCGGATATCTGCATTGTGCTCGGAAGCGGACTGGGAGAACTTGCCGATCAGGTGGAAAATCCTGTCGTTATTCCGTACAAATCGATTCCGAACTTTCCCGTTTCGACGGTCCCGGGGCACAAAAGCCGTCTTGTGATCGGAACTCTGGAGGGCAGGCGGGTAATATGCATGCAGGGCAGGTTTCATTTTTATGAAGGATACGGCATGGATCAGGTCGTGTTTCCCGTCCAGGTCATGCATCTGCTCGGAACGGATAATCTGCTGCTCACGAACGCTGCAGGCTGCGTGAACACTGCGTGGAAAGCGGGCGACCTCATGATCATCACCGATCATATTAAGCTTGTTGCGGAAAGCCCCGTGCGCGGACCGAACTGCGGCGAACTCGGCGAGCGGTTTTTTGACATGAGCCGTACGTACGGCAGGGATTTGCAGCAGCTTGCACGGGAATGCGGAAAGTCTCTCGGCATAACGCTGCGCGAAGGCGTGTATCAGTACTTTACCGGTCCGCAGTTCGAGACACCGGCGGAAGTACGGTTTGCGCGCACGTGCGGTGCGGATGCAGTCGGCATGTCTACCGTGCCGGAGGCAATCGCTGCAAGTCAGATGCACATGCACACGCTCGGCGTTTCCTGCCTGACGAATATGGCGGCCGGTATTCTTGACAAGCCTCTTGACCATAAGGAAGTGCTCGAAGCCGGCGAGAAGGTAAAGACAAGTTTCACTGCATTGGTGAGAATGATTGTGCGGAAGTGGTAAAAGATACGTAAAACCTACATTTCTGTAGTTGATTTTAGTTCTCCGAATTTGAAATATTGACAGTATGATAACTCGGAAAACTAAAATTGTATGTTCAATAGGGCCGTCTTCAGACAGCGACGAAATTGTACGCAGACTTATTCTTGCCGGCATGAATGTAGCGCGTTTCAATTTTTCGCACGGTACATATGCGTGGCATAAATCCGCAATGGACCGTGTAAAGCGGATTTCGTCGGAATTGAAAATTCCTGTTGCTCTTATGCTTGATACGAAGGGACCGGAAATCAGAACGGGTACGACGGAAGACGGAAAGGTTATTAAAATTGCTTCCGGGGACCGCTTCGAAGTTACTGCCGACGACAGCGAATGCTACGGAGCCTTCAACGGGAAAGCGGGTCATATTTCGCTGACATGGAAGAAGGCGGCCGAGCGTATTACGCCGGGCAATAAAATACTCGTCGCCGACGGTCTTGTTGAGTTTGTTGTCGACGCCGTATCAGAGAAAACTATACTGTGTACTGCGCGCAATTCAGGTGAAATCGGAAGTAAAAAAAATGTTAATATTATCGGCGTCCACGCGGGACTTCCGATTATGTCGGAACAGGACAAAAGCGATATAGCGTTCGGAGTCGAACAGGATATTGATTTTATTGCAGCAAGTTTTGTGAGCTTTCCGGAAGAAGTCGTGCAGATACGCGAATACCTCGCCGAACTAGGAAGCAGAGCGCGCATTGTTTCCAAGATAGAAAACGAAGAAGGCCTTAACAATATTGACCATATTATAGACGAATCGGACGGCATCATGGTTGCGCGCGGAGATCTCGGCGTGCAGGTTGCTACGGAGCGGATACCGCTCGCACAGAAAAGTATAATAAGCAAGTGCAGAAAAGCGGGGAAGCCCGTTATCACGGCGACGCAGATGCTCGATTCGATGATTGTGAATCCGCGGCCTACGAGGGCTGAACTTACCGACGTGGCCAATGCCGTTTTCGACGGTACCGATGCGGTTATGCTCTCGGGAGAAACTGCCGGCGGAAAATATCCCGTTGAAGCCGTTGAGACTATGGCGCGTATTGTAACGACGGCGGAAGAATCTGATGTATATAAGAACCTCATGATGGAAATAGATCGTACGTATGAGACAGGCAGCGACATAGGCCGTCTTGTCGCGCGCAGTGCTTTCATGCTTGCTTCTGATATAAAGGCGAAGGCGATTGTTACGCCGACGCTGCGCGGAAATACTGCCCGTATGGTAAGCAGTTTCCGGCCCGGGCAGATCGTTATTGCGGTTACTCCTGATGAACAGATAGCCCGTCAGCTTATGCTCAACTGGGGTGTCTGCCCCATACTCTGCGACTTTACCAACGATTCTGAGGAAATGGTGCAGAAATCAGTAAAGACGGCGCTTGATGAAAAAGCCGTATCTCTTTCGGACAGCGTCGTAATGGTTGCCGGAATACCGCTTCACAGTCCGCTTATGGCCAATACGGTCAGGGTTATTCTTGTCGGCAATGTTCTTGCCCGGGGAACGTGCTGCGGATGCGCCGATACGTCGGCGCCGCAGGCATCGGGACGTATTATCCGCGCGGACAGCCCTTCCGAAGCGGTGAATCGCGTTGAAAACACAAAGGCTCCGGTTCTTTTATGCTGGCGGATTACAGAGAGTTATATTCCCGTTTTACGAATTGTCGACGGAGTAATTGCGGAATTCGGAAGCGATCTGAGCGACGACGTACTTCGGAAAATTAATAAAAAACTTGTATGGGTGACCGACGTTCCCGGTGCACTTCGGGATCTCGAGTCCGGACTTTCCGTAACAATCGACGGAAACCGCGGGCTTGTATATGAGGGAATATTGTAAAAAAAAGCGGAGCCGCTGCACAGGAGGAAGAAACAGCAGCTCCGCGGGACAATATCAGTCTACTCCGACCATAACACTTGTTGCTTTCACAATAGCTGTTGCCGGAACTCCCGGTTTCAGGCCCAGTTCTTTTATGGCGTTCATTGAAATTGTTGCGGACATTATGTTTCCGCCGCCGATGTCGATAGTAACGATGCCGTTTACCGCACCTTCCGTTACAGATTTGACTGTTCCTTTGAATTGATTCCGTGCGCTGAGTTTCATTTTCTACTCCTTGTCTGATTTTTCCGCAGCCGATTCCTGCTTTATTTCTTCAGGCGTTTTTCCGCTTTGAAGTTTCGTGTAATTCGTACAGGTACTGCGGACCGAACACGCGTAGCAGATTGAAAGCGGATCGGTTTCCTCTTCTCCCGTCTGCATTTCATACCACATTTTGAGTTCCGCTATTTCATCCAGTTCGTCTTCATTCTGTGCCTGTGTTTTCAATTCCGAAAAAGCACGCGCGACGTCCGTGCCCGAGAATTCGATTCCTGCTTTTTGGGCTGTGCAGATTACTTCCTGCTTGGATTTGCATTCGTATACCTGCCGGCGGAAAAGAGAATCGTTCCGGCATTTGAGAATAAATTTTTTTGCGTCGAGTACGCTCATTGACACCTCCCGTATTAATGCCGCAGCCTGTATTTTGAAACGCGCAGTCCTATGATGCGTTCGGTAATTCCGAGCGCGTCCGCGGTTTTCGCCATGTTTCCGTTGTTCTTGTCGAGCTCGTTCTGAATCACTTCACGTTCGACCGAATCAAGTATCTGATAAAGCGTTCCGTTTTTTCTGTCCCCGTCCTCCGACGGTTTCTGCATGACTGTCGGAAGATGATAGCTGTGGATTATTGCATCCGTCGAAAGTATTACGGCCCGCTCTATGCAGTTCGATAATTCACGTATGTTTCCCGGCCATGCGTATGCCATCATCAGGTTCATGGCAGGCTGCGCGACTGCTTTTATTTCTTTATTTTGTTCTTTCGCATACATTTCCACAAAATGGTTTATAAGCAGAGGAATGTCGGTACGCCGTTCCCTGAGCGGCGGTATGACGAGCGGGAAAACGTTAAGCCGGTAGAAGAGATCGACGCGGAACTTTCCCTGTCTGATAAGTTCCTGGAGGTCGCGGTTTGTAGCTGCTATAACGCGTATGTCGGCGTGAATCGTAACGGTGCCGCCTATGCGTTCAAATTCGTGTTCCTGGAGCACCCGGAGAAATTTCCCCTGTAATGAAAGCGGCATTTCTCCTATTTCATCAAGGAATATGGTACCGCAGTTGGCGAGCTCGAACTTACCGCGCTGCATTGTTTTTGCATCCGTGAATGCGCCTTTTTCATGTCCGAACAGTTCGCTTTCTATGATTGATTCGGGAAGAGCGGCGCAGTTTATTGTGATGAAAGGTTTGTCCGCTCTCCCCGAACAATAATGTATCGCCTGCGCAAACTTTTCCTTGCCTACGCCGCTTTCGCCGAGAAGCAGCACTGTCGTATTTGTCCGCGCGACCTGCTGCATCTGAATGTACAGGTTCTTCATGATTTTACTTTCACCGATAATATTCTGCGGACGATATCCGCTGTGCAGTTCCGCCTGCAGCCTGAAATTTTCTTTTTGCAGCGCCTCAACTTCTTCAATGTTCTCCTGCCGCATGTGAACGGTGAGACTTACAATTGAGGCCACTATCATAAGAAGTCTCGTATAGGACTGAAGCCTGAATTCTTTTTCCCATTTGAGCGTGATGCTGAGCGCCCCGATTACTTCCGTGTCCGTTTTTATGGGAACGCAGACGAAAGACTGCTCGACTTTTAATTTTTTGTGCTGGCCGGTTCTGTCGAGAAAAGCGGGTTCCAGGCTTATTTTGTCGACAATGACAGGATTTCCCGTATCGTATACTTTGCCGGTAATACCTTCTCCCTTATGATAAATGCCTCGTTTCGCTTCTTCTTTGCTCATTCCGTAGAATGACTGAATTTCAATCTGACCGTCGGTTCTGTTCAGAATGGTAATGGAGCCTGAAAGTATGGGGTGATAGTTTCCGATTTGTCCGAGTACGGTCTGCATGGCAATGTCAAGATCGAGATTGCTCGACAAAAATGTACTGATTTCATAAAGCAGCTGCAATTCACTGGGTGTATTATCCATAGGTATGCCTCCTTAGGAATACACCATTGTATTCTTTATAAATCGTAAAAAATTAAAACACAAACAAAAAGATGTGTCAATAAAATTCGGATTACAAAATTGAAGGTTTTGCCGCTGCCGGGCTACATAAATGTAGCTGGAAATATTATTAACAATTCGAAATTCGGTTATTAACAATTGTTTTTCATGACAATTGTTGCGGAATAACGGAAAAATTGAAGAAAAGTCCGCATTAACGGAAAAATGAATTTATTTTTCCGCAATTGGCACGAATATTGCAAATACCATTATAACAATCCGGCTTTCCGGAAAGGCGGAGTTTTCAAATAGGAGAAATAAAAATGCGAAAAATAGCTATCTATGGTAAAGGTGGTATTGGTAAATCGACTACAACACAAAATACTGTTGCAGCTCTTGCGGAAATGGGAAAGCACATGATGGTCGTCGGGTGTGACCCGAAAGCGGATTCGACCCGCCTGCTCCTGAACGGCCTTGCACAGCAGACTGTTCTTGATACGCTCCGCAATGAAGGAGACGATCTTGACGTTGACGATGTTGTAAAAACAGGTTTCAAGGGAACCCGCTGCGTTGAGTCGGGCGGACCTGAACCGGGAGTAGGCTGTGCGGGGCGCGGTATTATTACTTCAATAAACCTGCTTGAACAGCTCGGCGCGTTTGATCCGAAATATCAGCTTGATTACTGCTTTTACGACGTTCTGGGAGACGTCGTGTGCGGCGGGTTTGCAATGCCTATACGCGACGGTAAGGCTCAGGAAATATACATTGTCTGCTCCGGCGAAATGATGGCCATGTATGCAGCAAACAACATCTGCAAGGGTATCCGCAAATTTGCAGAAACGGGAACTGTCCGTCTCGGCGGGTTAATATGCAACAGCCGTAAGACTGACCGTGAAGACGAGCTTATTAAGGCACTTGCCGAAAAAATCGGAACGCAGATGATTTACTTCGTTCCGCGCGACAATGTTGTACAGCGTGCTGAAATTAACAAGAAGACGGTCATCGACTACGATCCGACCGACCCGCAGGCGGATCAGTACCGCAGCCTCGCAAAAGCGATCGAGAACAACAAGATGTTTGTTATCCCGAAGCCGCTTGAAATGCCGGAACTGGAAAAGCTGCTCATGGAATTCGGTTTAGCTAATTAAACAGAAAGTTTTTATTAATAGGAGAAAAGAATGCTGATAATGATAAAGGCAATCATCCGTCCTGAAAAGGCGAACGACGTTATGGCGAAACTGATGGCGGATGGTTTTCCGGCTGTTACAAAAACACACGTTGCAGGACGCGGCAAGCAGCGGGGAATCAAGATAGGTGAAGTAACCTACGATGAAGTTCCGAAAACCATGCTCATGTTCGTCATTAAGGATGCGGACAAGGATTTCGTCATTAAGGATATTATGGCGACTGCCCGTACGGGGGAAAAAGGCGCTTTCGGAGACGGAAAGATTTTCGTTTCTCCGGTTGATGAAATGTATACCGTAAGTTCAGGAGTAAAGGAAACGGGGGCCGACACGTCATCCGGTCCCGCGTCCGAAACTCCCGCCGGTTCCGCATTATAAACGGAGGAGCCGGCAATGAAAGAAGTATTAGCGGTAATACGAATCGGGAAAATGAACGAAACAAAACGCGCGCTTATTAATGCGGGAATCAGTTCGATGAATGCCAAGGACTGTTACGGACGTGGAAAGGGATTTGTCGAAGTACGGTATCTGGGTTCGGATAAAATCGAATTCGAGGAACATATGGATGACCCGGCGTTTGCCGGAACGCTCATTCCTAAACGGCAGATAAGCATCGTGGTACCAGATTCGCTTGTTTCCGTCGTGGTAAAAACGATTATTGAAGCGAACCGAACGGGAAAGCCGGGGGACGGTAAAATATTCGTGCTGCCGGTAGCCGACAGTTACCGGATCCGCGACGGCGAACACGGTGACGAAACACTTGATTAATATATGGAGAAGATATGTCTGACTTACCAGTTGCAGATTATATGAACTTTGATCCGAATGAGTTTAAAGCCAAAGCGCTCGAACCATACACGTCAAAGGTTAATAAAAAAAGAACAAAGCAGATCGTAATTAATAAGCGTGAACCCGATGAGGCTGTTCCGGAAATTCTGGCGAACAGCAGGACAGTTCCGGGAATATTGACTATGCGCGGCTGCTGTTACGCCGGGTGCAAGGGTGTCGTTCTCGGACCGACACGCGATATCCTTCAGATAGTACACGGTGCAATCGGCTGTTCGTTTTACGCGTGGGGTACCAGAAGGAACAAGACCCGTCCGCCGGCTCCTGAAGATCAGAATTTTATACCGTACATGTTCAGCACGGATCTTCAGGAGGACGAAATAGTCTTCGGCGGAGAGAAAAAACTGCTTGCCGCCGCGGAAGAGGCCTATTCCATTTTCCATCCGAAAGCGATGGCGCTTTTTTCGACGTGTCCGGTCGGTCTTATCGGAGACGACGTGCACAAAGTCGCACGAGAACTAGAGGAAGCTCACCCGGGATTGAACGCATTTGCTTTCAGCTGCGAGGGATACAAAGGCGTTTCCCAATCTGCCGGTCACCATATTGCGAACAACAAGCTCATGCAGAAGGTTATCGGTTTAAGTGAAAAACCAAAGCCGGGTAAATACCGGTTCAATATCCTGGGTGAGTATAACATAGGCGGCGACGCGTTCGAGATGGAACGCATATCGGAAAAAATGGGGCTGACGATTCAATGCACGCTGAGCGGAAACAGCTGTTATGACGAAATGACTTCAGCTCAGACTGCCGACCTGAACGTTGTTATGTGTCACCGGTCGATTAACTACGTAGCGGAGATGATGGAAACTAAATTCGGAATCCCCTGGTTCAAGGTTGAGTTCATCGGCGCCGACGCGACAAACCGGGCTTTCAGACGCATCGCCGAATATTTCGGAGACGAGGAACTTAAGGAAAAGGTCGAGAAAGTCATTGAAGAGGAAATGGTCGCCGTGGAAAAAGCGCGGAAAGAAGCGTACGAAATATGCAAAGGAAAGACCGTAGCTCTTTTTGTCGGCGGTTCCCGCGCGCATCATTATCAGAATCTGTTCAAGGAACTCGGAATGAATGTCGTAGCAGCAGGATACGAGTTCGCCCACCGCGACGATTACGAAGGGCGTAAAGTAATACCGAACATCGTGGTTGACGCCGATTCCCGCAACATTGAACAGATTACCGTTCATCCCGACGAAAAACAGTACCACGAGCGTAAGACTCCTGAAGAAATGGAAGTGCTCCGTAAGGAAGGCATTCATTTTAACGACTACGTCGGAATGATGAACGATATGCCGGGCAACACGCTGATTATCGACGATATTAATCATCATGAGATGGAACTGCTTATCGAGAAGTATCATCCCGATATGATTGCCGCCGGCATTAAGGAAAAATACGTCGTGCAGAAACAGGGTATCCCGATGAAGCAGCTTCACAGCTACGATTATTCCGGTCCGTATGCAGGGTACAAAGGTGCAATAAATTTCTATAAGGAAATTTCACGCCTTCTGACGCTGACGCCCTTTAAGCTTGCGAAGGCTCCATGGCAGGAACATCCTGAACTGACCGGAAGTTTCGTGTACAACGACGGAGGAAAATAATGTACTTACGACATACACCTGAAAAAGTGATCGAACGGCAGGCATTGACAATCAACGCTGCAAAAACCTGCCAGCCTATAGGCGCAATGTACGCAGCGCTCGGAGTGCATAACTGCCTGCCCCACAGCCACGGATCGCAGGGATGCTGCGCGTATCACCGCAGCAGTCTCACCCGCCATTACGACGACCCGATCATGGCGACGACAAGCTCTTTCTCGGAAGGTTCGTCGGTGTTCGGCGGTATGGCGAACCTGAACGAAGCGATAAAAAACATTTTTACGCTGTACAATCCCGACATCATAGCCGTTCATACGACCTGTCTGTCGGAGGTTATCGGCGACGATCTGGGACAGATTATTAAAAACGCATATCAGGAAGGTCGCGTTCCGCAGGGAAAAATAGTTCTTCACACGAATACTCCGTCGTTCAAGGGAAGCCACATTACGGGTTTTTCGAACATGACGACGAGCTTTATCTCGTACCTGACGAAGAAGAGCGGAACGCCGAACGGCCGTATTAACATTATTCCGACGTTTATCGAGCCGAGTGACATGACGGAAATAAAGCGCATGCTTTCCGAAATGGGTGTGAAGTTCATCATGCTGCCCGACACTTCCGACGTCGTAAACGGCCCGATGGACGGAAAGTTCCGCATGTTTCCGAAGGGCGGTACGACGAAGGAACAGATTTACAGCATGGGCGACAGCTCCCTCTCAATCGGTCTCGGACAGATTGGTGCGGAAGCGGCTCCGAAGCTGCTGAATTCCAAATTCAAAGTTCCCATGGAAATCGCTGACCTGCCGATCGGCCTTAAGGCGACGGACGAATTTATTAATCTTGTCCATGAGAAATGCGGAGCGGCCGTACCGGAAAGCCTCGAACTTGAGCGCGGACAGCTGCTCGACGCGATGATCGACAAGAATCAGTATCTGAACGGAAGAAAAGTTTCCATCGCCGGTGATCCCGACGTAATTCTCGGCATGTGCCGGTTCTGCAGGGAAAACGATATGGAAGTGATTCACGCCGTATCAGGTACGCCGACGTCCGAAGCATGGGAGAACAGACTCAGGGAAATATGCGGACCGCAGGCGGTTGTTAAGACTGGTGAGTGCGCCGATCTGTTCTATCTGCATCAGCTTATAAAAAACGAAAAGCCCGATCTGCTTATGGGAAACTCATATACGAAAGCGATTGCCCGCGATGAGGACATTCCGCTCGTGCGGATCGGATTCCCGATCTACGACAGGATAGGACAGCAGTATATGCCCGTCACGGGGTACCGGGGCGGCATGAGGCTGCTGTGCAGAGTTCTTGAAGCGATTATGGACAGACAGGACCGCGACTGCAGGGACGAAGACGTGGAATACATCATGTAGAACAGACTGCCGGACGGTATAGGAGATCGACTATGTTTGAAGTTCTTGAATCCCGTAAAAAACAGGTATTTATAAACGGTCAGGACAATTTTGAGGTTGTCGGAAATAAAGCAAGCGCGGCAGGCTCCGTGAGTCAGCGCGCGTGCGTGTTCTGCGGCTCGCGCGTCGTTCTCTATCCGATTGCCGACGCAGTGCATATTATTCACGGACCGATAGGGTGCGCCGCTTATACGTGGGACCTGCGCGGTTCCGTTTCGAGCGGACCGGAACTGCACAGAATGTGCTTTTCGACCGACATACGGGAAAACGAAGTCATTTACGGCGGCGAAAAGAAATTGTACGCGGTGCTGTGCGAGCTCATCGACGAATATAAACCGAACGCCGCCTTCGTGTACGGAACGTGCATCGTCGGACTTATCGGCGACGATATGGACGCAGTGTGCAGGCGCGTCGAGAAGGAGAAAGGCATACCCGTGCTGCCCGTTCATTCGGAGGGCTTCAAGGGAACGAAGAAAGACGGGTACCGCGCCGCGTGCGATGCGATTTTCAAACTGATCGGAACCGATAACGGGACTCCCGTATCCCGGAACAGTATTAACATATTGGGCGACTTTAATCTTGCGGGAGAGACGTGGCTCATCGAAAATTATTATAAGCGTATGGGCGTTGAGGTCGTTGCAACAATAACCGGCGACGGGCGTATAGCGCAGCTCCGCCGGGCGCACCGCGCGGCGCTCAACGTCGTACAATGCAGCGGCTCTATGGTTCACCTTGCCGAAATGATGCAGGAAGAATACGGCATTCCGTATATCCGCGTGTCGTATTTCGGCATTGAAGACATGACGCAGGCGCTTTACGACGTTGCGGAACGTATGGAAGACAAATCGATTATGGAAAGGACCCGCGCCGTCGTTCAGCACGACGTTCCCGAACTGCTTACGAAACTGGAACCGTATAAAAAGGCGCTGCAGGGAAAAACTGCGGCGGCGTACGTCGGCGGTTCGTTTAAAGCGTTCTCGCTCGTCAAGGCGCTCAGACATCTGGGCATGGAGACTGTCGTCGTCGGCTCTCAGACGGGAACGAAAGAGGATTACGACTATCTGAAATCAATCACGCTTCCGGGAACGGTCATTCTCGACGACACAAATCCGCTGGAGCTGTCGAAGTTCATACTCGAGAAGGGCGCGGAATTATTAATCGGCGGAGTGAAGGAACGGCCCATTGCGTACAAGATGGGGATAGGATTCGTCGACCACAATCACGAACGGAAGGAACCGCTCGCATGTTACGAAGGCATGCTGAATTTCGCGGAGGAAGTATATTCATCGCTCATGAGCCCGGTGTGGAAATATTCTCCGGCACGAATCAGAGCTGCACGGATACGGGACAGAAGCGAGCTGTTTGAAGAAAAAGAAAGCGGCGGCGGAATCAATATTGATGAAACCGGAATTGCCGCAGCGGCGGGAGGTCAGAAATGAGCAAAACAGTGTCTGCCGTTACAGTCAAATCAGTCCCGGAAGCTGCGCCGGCTCATCATTTCGTGTCGGCACGCAACGGATGCAAAATGTGCGCGCCGCTCGGTGCGAGCATAGCGTACCGCGGCATACAGGGATGCATACCGCTTATCCACGGTTCGCAGGGATGTGCGACGTACATACGGCGGTACGTCATCAGTCATTTCCGCGAACCGATAGACATTGCGTCGTCTAACTTCACGGAGGCGACCGCGATATTCGGCGGAAAGGAAAATCTGAGTACGGCGCTCGACAACGTGACGAGGCAGTATAAACCGGAAGCTGTCGGAATTACGTCGACGTGCCTTTCGGAAACGATAGGCGACGACATTCCGCTCATCCTCCGTCAATATACGGCGGAGCGCGAATCTTTTCGGGAATCTCATCCGGAACTCCGGAGTCCTGCCGTATTCTATGCCTCGACTCCCTCTTACAAGGGGACGCACATAAACGGCTTTCATACGGCCATCCATTCGGTCGTGACGAAAACAGTTCCGGCCGTACGGCGGGAAACGAAAGGCGAAAGCGTTAATATTATTTCCGGTCTCGTATCGCCGGAGGACCTCCGCGAGGTCCATTCGATTATGAAAGAATACGGTGTACCGTACACGCTTCTTCCCGATTATTCGAGGAGCCTTGACGGTCCGTCGTGGGAGGAATATGAAAAGCTTCCCGACGGCGGTACGAAGCTCGGCGATGTTTACAATATGGGAAAGGCGGCGGGAACGGTGTACCTCGGAAAGGCGGTACTCAACGAGCAGAACGCGGGGCTCTGGCTTCAGGACGTCTGCGGCGTGCCGCTGCATCAGGTGCTGATTCCCGTCGGGATTGAGAACACCGACGCGTTTTTTGCGGCGCTAACCGCATGTACGGGAAAACCTGTACCGGACAGTCAGACGGAAATACGCGGCAGACTTATAGACGCGTATATCGACGGTCACAAATACTGTTTCGGAAAGCGTGCGGTCGTATACGGCGACGAGGATTTTGTACTTGCGATGTGCGCGTTCCTCAGGGAAATCGGAATTGTTCCTGTCCTCGCTGCGACGGGAGCGCAGAAGACTGTTACGGAATCGGGAACGCCGCAGAAACTTGAAACCGTGAGCGACGACACCGACTTTGAGACGATGCTTGAAAAGGCCCGTTCTCTCGAACCCGATATTGTCGTGGGAAACAGCAAGGGACTGTATCTTTCCCGGCGTCTGAACGTTCCGCTCGTCCGCTGCGGATTTCCGATTCACGACAGAATAGGCGGTCAGCGTATTCTCACACTCGGATACCGGGGAACGCTGAACTTATTCGACCTTGTGTGCAACGCGCTTATGCAGCACAAACAGGAGAAGGCCGGCAAAGGATGGAGCTACGTATGACAGAGCATCAGTTTGATTTCGGTAATCATCCGTGTTTTAACGCGGCCGTCCGTCATTCGACGGGACGCATTCATCTTCCCGTTGCTCCGAAGTGCAACGTTCAGTGTAATTTCTGCAACCGTAAATACGACTGCGTGAATGAAACGCGTCCGGGCGTCACAAGCTCGGTGCTTTCACCGGCGCAGGCGCTAGCCTATCTCGATAAAGTGCTGCAGAAAGTGCCGAACATCAGCGTTGTCGGAATAGCCGGTCCCGGAGACCCGTTCGCCAATCCCGACGAGACGATGGAAACGCTCGAACGCGTCGGAGCCGCGTATCCTGAAAAAATACTCTGCCTTGCCTCAAACGGTCTGAACATAGCGCCGTATGTGGACCGCATCAGAAAACTGAACGTTTCACATGTGACGCTCACCGTGAACGCCGTAAGCCCTGAAATAGGCGCGCAGATTTACAGCTGGGTACGTTCGGGGCCGCACGTGTACCGCGGGGCGGAGGGAGCGGAAGTTCTGCTTGAGAACCAGACGGCGGCGATCAAAGCTCTTCATGACGCCGGAATTCTTATTAAAATAAATACCGTCGTAATTCCCGGCATCAACGACGCGCATGCCGGAGAAGTAGCGCGTTACTGCAAAAATCTCGGCGCCGTAATCCAGAACTGCATTCCGATGATGTGCGTCGAAGGAAGCAGTTTCGAAGGCCGTCTTTCGCCGTCGCCGGAAAATATGGCGGACGTCCGGAAAGCGTGCACAGTTCATCTTGAACAGATGTGCCACTGTGCACGCTGCCGCGCCGATGCGGTCGGTTTAATCGGCGAAGAAAATAATGCTGAAATTGTACGGATGCTCGACGACGCTTCAAAAGTCAGCCCGACTGATGAACGTCCGTACGTCGCCGTTGCAAGCAGGGACGGGTTGTTCGTAAATCAGCATCTCGGAGAGGCGTCGGAACTGTGGATTTACCGCATGACGGCAGGCGGAACGCTCGAGCTTGTGACGGAACGTCCGACTCCCGTCCCCGGAGCAGGAGACGAACGCTGGAAAGCGCTTGCCTCCTGCTTTTCCGACTGCTTCGCACTGCTTTGTTCCGGCTGCGGAGAAGCTCCCGTCCGCGTGCTTAATAAGGAAGGACTCTCCGTTATTGTAATGGAAGGGCTTGTTGAAGAAGGCGCCGGTTTTCTTATACGGACGGGAAAGGTACCGGAGATATGCAGAAAACCGGCGGGTGTATGCGGAATGGGAAAAGGCTGCGGCGGTACGGGTGCCGGCTGTCAGTAAATATTAATAATAAAGAAACGAGGTCAAAATGAGTAAACCTTCACATCACGTTTTTGTATGCGGATCATTCCGCATGAACGGAGCTCCGCAGGGAGTGTGCAATAAAGGCGGTTCAATGCAGCTGATGCAGTATCTTGAACAGGAAATAGGCGACCGCGGCATTGACGCGGCAGTGTCGAGTACCGGCTGCCTGAAGCTGTGCGACAGGGGCCCCGCCGTAATCGTATACCCGGAAGGATGGTATTACGGACATATAGACAGCGAAGACGCCATAGACGCCGTCCTTGATTCAATAGAAAACGGAAAACCTGATTCTGCACATCTTATAGCGTGATTTTTCACTCGGTCAGAAACATAATCGATTCCGGCGGTATGCAGATTTTTTCCTCGGCGTTGAAAGGCGTGTCCGAAGTAATAGTTCCGTTATTGACGGCGATTTCCCAGTCTATCGGAACCGGCGAGCCGGGACTTGAAATATATGCCGATATACTGAAAGGCGACTTCAGCCGCTGCTTTACGGTAAAAACATAACAATTAATAAGATCAGTACAGTCTGATTTGTGCATGTAGTGAGCCCTGATTCCGACGTATCCTTTTTCGTACGGGACGTCCGCAGCGGTCTGCATCTCTATGTTCCAGTCGGCAACAAAAATGCTGCGCTGTCCGGTCCTTTTGTACCCGGCGATATTTTTGCATCCGGTAAGCCGCGCAGCGGCGACAGTCTGGGGATCGACGAAAACGTCTCTGCACGTTCCCTTTCTGCAGATAGTTCCGTCGGAAATGACCGCTATGTTGTCGCATATACGGTATATCTCGTCGCGGTCGTGCGACACGAACAGAACAGTCCGGTTGAATCCCTCCATCATGTTTATGAGGTTCGTCTCTGTCTGCTGCTTCACAAAAGAATCGAGCGCGGAAAACGGTTCGTCGAGCATGATTATTTCGGGATTGTTGACCATGATGCGTGCGAGCGCGGCGCGCTGCTGCTGTCCGCCGCTCAGTTCGGTGCATTTTCTGCCGGCGAATTCCGCGATGCCGAACCGTGACAGAACGGCTGCCGTCTTTTCCTTCCGCTGCGCCGCCGGAAACCGATGAAGGACGAGCTCTATATTCTGCGCAATCGTCATCGTGGGAAACAGCGCGTAGTTCTGGAAAAGGAAACCGCATTTGCGTTCGCCCGGTTTTATATTAATTTTTTTCTCCGAATCGAATACCGTGCGCCCGTTAATCCGTATATATCCGCTGTCGGGTTTCTCTATTCCGGCAATACACTTGAGCGTCATGCTTTTACCGCAGCCTGACGCCCCGAGCAGTCCCAGATATTCGTTTTCCGCGGTGAACGAAACATCGAGGTCGAAATTGTGAAGTTTTTTTCTGACTGCGATTTCTATGCTCATTTTCTTTTTACTCCCTGCCCGAGCAGATTCATGGCGGTAATCGTGGCGAATGATATGGCGACGATGATGACGACCCACACGAGCGCCCTGTTCATGTTTCCTCCGTATGCCGCGGACCATATGGCAACGGGAATCGTTTCGGTTTTTCCTGGAATGTCGCCGGCGAGCATGAGCGTCGCGCCGAATTCGCCGAGAGCGCGCGTAAAGGCAAGCACCGTACCGGCCGTTATGCCGGGGCGCGCCGCGGGAATGAGGATCCGCGTGAAAATTTTCCATTCGCTTATTCCGAGCGTCTGCGCGGCGTTGAGTATTGATTCGTCTATCTGCTCGAAGGCCGCCCGGACGGTACGGTAAACGAGCGGAAACGCAACTACTGTCGCCGCTGCGACCGTCCCCTTCCAGTCGAAGACAATCCGTATTCCGACTTTAAGCAGCGCCTGTCCGAGGAAGCTTCTTGTTCCGAATATGCAGAGAAGAAAAAATCCGAGCACTGTCGGCGGCAGCACCAACGGAAGCGTAAAGATGCCGTCGGCGACAGCGCGCGCTTTTCCCTGTATATGCACGACTCCCCATGCGGCAAGCGTACCGCTGATGAAGGCGAATACGGTAGCGTAAACGGAAGCGCGGAGTGAAATGTAAAGCGGTGTCAGATCCATTTCTTTTTATTGTGCGGCAAGGAATCCGTATTTTGCAAACACCGCAAGAGCCTCTTTACCGGTGAGGAACGTGTAGAAAGCTTTTGCACCTTTTTCATTCTGAGTCGCTTTCAGTACTGCAACTGGATAAATTACGGGAGTGTGCGAACCTTCGGGCGCGTTGCAGACAATCGTCACTTTGTTTGAGACTGCCGCATCGGTTGAATAGACAAGCCCGGCCTCAGCTTCTCCCTGTTCGACATAGGTAAGCACCTGACGCACGTCTTTAGAATAAACAAGTTTTCCCGCGGCCGACAGCGCATCCCACGTACCGAGCTTCGTAAGCGTTTCCTTTGCATACGTTCCTGCAGGGACGCTTTCCGGTTCTCCTATTGCAATATGCCTGACAGAATCGGATGTGAGCGAGTCGAACGATGTGACGGTACTTTTTCCGTCTTTTGGAACGATAAGGACGACTTCATTTTTGAGAAGTCTGGAGAGCGTCCCGTCCATGACGAGACCTTCGTCGGCAAGTTTCTTCATGTGCGATTCCGCCGCGGAGAAGAAAATGTCGGCCGGTGCACCCTGTTCAATCTGGGCTCTGAGTGTGCCCGACGCTCCGTATACGGGAGTAATTGTCAAAGACGGATCGGTTTTGTTGTACAGCACGATAATTTCATTCATTGCGTCGGTAAGACTGGCGGCAGCGGAAATAACGATGGAGCCGGAGGCGGCTTTTTTCGTTTCTTTCTTTTTTGTCGCTGCGAACAGACATGACGTTGCAAGCAGCAGACCTAAGACGAAATAAATTTTTTTCTTCATAGATACTCCTTGTAACCCCGTTTGAATCCTAAAATATGTATTATTAAGTGTAAACTACATTTTTGTAGTTTTTTAACATTTTTTGCCGATAATGATCAGGCGATTAATTATTGACGTAAGTTTTGAATATGGATAATAATGTCGCTATGGAATTACAAACTTTCGGCAATAAACGAGAACCGGTTGAGGACTGGGATAAAATGTACGCCTCGGGCAAAGGGTATAAAAAGGCCGCGCACAATGCACGGAACCGCCCGGCTGTATTTACGCCGTCGATCGTACGGAACATATGCGCCATGGGAATAGAATCATATTTCATGGCCGTGTTCATGCACCGCGGTCTTCTTCCGCACAATCACACCATGCGCGACCTGCTTGACTATGCGGAACGTCTCATCAGCATTGAGCCATCTCTTCGGGAATCGATGCTGAAAATTGACACTCAGATGCAGCTCTGCTCGCTCGATAACATCAAACTTACCGAACCTTTACCGGGAGACATTCCTTTGTTCCTGAAGGCTCTCGACGACGTCGCGGCTATTGCCGACGGAGAACTCGGAAGTGACGCAGTATCTCCGCATACTTGATACGACGCTCCGCGACGGAGACCAGGCTGCCGGTTTTGCTTTTTCGCCCGCACAGAAAATCAGACTGGCGGCGCTCATCGACGGCTGCGGAGTCGACTGCATAGAAGCCGGTTTTCCCTGTTCTTCCCCTGCGGAATATTCAGTCTGTAAGGATATTGTGCAGGCGGACCTTCGTGCTGATATAGCCGTCATGTCTCGCTGCCTGAAAGACGATATTGTAAAAAGCGCGGAAGTTTTTTCGAAAATTAACAATGCCCGCAGAGCCGTCATGCATTTGACGATCCCCGTCAGCGATATTCAGATGCGGGTGAAACTGCACAAAACCGGAGCCGAAATACTGCACGTACTGGACGAGTCTGTCCGGCTCTCGGGAAAACTTATCGGAAAAGTCGAGATAGGTTTTGAAGATGCGACCCGGGCCGACCGGGGTTTTCTTTCGGCATGCTGCCGCACGGCCGCCGCAGCGGGAGCATTCGCTGTAAATATTGCAGACACTACGGGAAGTATTCTGCCCGAAGAATTGCCGGAGCTTATCCGGTTCCTTATTCGTGAAATTCCCTCTTTTTCGGACCGGCGTGTGCTGTTGAGCGTTCACTGTCACAACGACTGCGGACTGGCGCTTGCAAACACGCTTGCTGCAGTAAAAGCGGGAGCAATGCAGGCGGAAGTGACGGCGGCCGGACTCGGAGAGCGGTGCGGAAATACGCCGCTTGAGGAATTGGCGTATGTTCTTTCGACTCACGGAGATTTTTATCAGGTTATGACAGGACTCCGTAAAGAACATTTTGCGGAATTGTACCGCACGCTGTTTGCGTACTGCGGAACCGACTTTTCGCCGCTGAAACCGGTCACCGGCTGGAACAGCGATTCCCACGCTTCAGGGCTGCATCAGCAGGGGATACGCGCGGATCCTTCTTCCTATATTGCGAATCCCGTCGAATCGTACGGAATGGTGCACCGGAGATATGTTTTAAACAGTCATTCCGGAAAGAACGGACTTTTTGCCGTTATTAATAATCTTACGAACGGAGCAGTCGGACTTTCCGAAAAGGATGCGGAGCTGTTACTTACGGAGATAAAATCGCTGCCGGAAAATGAAGTCGGAGTGACAACCCTTTGTGATTTGTTGTACAAACACAAATTTATCAGCCGGAAGCCGCTGACTGAAGGTTCCGTAAAAACAGCGTACGAAAACGGAGTGTATCAGGTCGAGGTATCCTCGAATCAGTGCCGCGCAGAAGGCACGGGCGACACGCTGGAATCGGCGTTGATAGTGGCTGTAAATACACTTTTTTCGCTCGACGTCAGACTTGTAACGGTAAGTCTTTCCATGTACTGGGCGGACGGTATTGAAAACGGCCGGACACGGGTGTATGCGGAACTGTACTCGGGAAAAAGTAAAAAAACGTACGCCGTTTCAGCCTGCGGAAAAAATAAGGAGACCGCTCTCTTCTGCTGTCTGCTCGACGTTGTGAATGCCGAGCAGCTTTTCTGCAGTATCCTGCAAAATCAGTGACCCGCTGATTAAATCCCGGCGGCTTAACCGGTTGTCCCTTGTTGATTTTCGAACAGTTCCACAAATTTTGCGGCGAGCGGCGGCAGCGTACGCTCTTTCCGCCAGACGACGGCAAGCTGTGTCGTCAGTTTTTCGCTGAGTATATCCTTGCATATCATGTCCGTCGGATTGAGCACGCGCAGAATCGATTTCGGCAGCAGCCCGACGCCGAATCCTTTTTTTGCCCATATGTACGTCGTCCGTGCGTCGTCGTTGATGCAGCAGACGAACGGAGCGAGGTTCTCCGCCGCGAACGTTTCGCTGAAGAGCTGTTCGAAACGGCGGTAAATAATAAGCGGGGCTCCTGCAAGTTCCTGAAGCGTTACGGAGCCGCTGCTGTCTCCGACTTCCCGGTCTTTCGTCATCACGGCTTCCATCGGCTCCCGCTCCGCATACCGGCAGTTGAAATTGTCGCTGAGAAAAGGGGTGCGCACGATGCCGGCGTCGACGATTCCTTTTTCGAGCATGTCGATGATCGCGAACGTGTTCCCTTCGTGCAGTTCAAAACGGACGTCGGGGTAGTGGTTTGTAAATTCGAGCATGCGTTCGTCGGGAATAATTCCGCCGGAAGAGGAGATTGCGCCGATCGGGAGAACGCCGCTCATTCCCCTGCCGTAATTCCGTATTTCCCGCTCCGCTGCCGTCGTTACGGCAAGTATCTGCTCGGCGCGTTTGTACAGGAGCCTGCCTGCATCGGTCAGTTCCGCGTTGCGCGGTCCGCGTTTTACGAGCGTTACACCGAGTTCTTTTTCGAGCATGCCGAGTTCGTAGCTGAGCGGCGGCTGGGCTATGTGCAGTTTGTTTGCGGCCGCCGTTATCTGATGTTCTTCTGCTATTACGGTAAAATATTTCAACTGTTTGAGGTTCATGTTTCCTCCCTGATTTTTCCATACAAATATTGTATATATTACACTGAAAATATGTATTTGTTATATAGTACACCGTTCGGTATACTGATTCTAAGAAAGTTTTAGGAGAATATGATGTTCAAACTTCTGAAATATCTGAAGCATTACAGGAAGGAGTGCATCCTTTCGCCGCTTTTCAAACTGCTTGAAGCGTCGTTTGAACTGCTCGTTCCGCTCGTCATGGCGGCAATTATCGACAAGGGCATTGCGTCGGGAAACAGACTGTATATTTACGGCCGCGGAGGGCTGCTCGTCCTCATGGGGATTGTCGGTCTGTGCAGTGCGGTTACGGCGCAGTATTTCGCTTCGAAGGCCGCCGCCGGATTCGGGACGGAACTGCGGAACGATCTGTTCCGCCATATCATGGGACTTTCCCGTGCCGAAACCGACGGCATGGGAAAGGCGACGCTTATTACGCGGATGACGAACGACTCGAATCAGATTCAGAACGGAGTGAATATGTTCTTCCGCCTCGTGCTGCGTTCGCCGTTCATCGTATTCGGAGCGATGGTCCTGGCGTACACGATAGACGGCCGCGAAGGTATGCTCTTTACGGCCGTCATTGCAGTTCTGTTCGTTATTGTTTTTTTCATCATGCGGCGGTCGGTCTCTCTGTACCGCACCGTCCAGAAAAAGCTCGACGGGCTGCTCAGAAGCACGTCCGAAAATCTCGAGGGTGTCCGCGTCGTCCGCGCGTTCAGAAGGGAAGGTGCGGAAAAAGACGCATACCGGAACGCGGCCGGAGAGCTTTCGGAGGAGCAGATTCTGGTCGGTAAAATTTCCGCGCTCATGAACCCGCTTACGTATGCGGTCATCAACCTTGCGCTTGCGGCCGTGCTGCAGACAGGCGCCGTTCACGTGAATGTCGGTACGCTCACGCAGGGGCAGGTCGTCGCGCTCGTTAATTATATTTCGCAGATTCTCGTCGAGCTGCTCAAGCTGGCGAACCTTATAATCCTTTTGTCGAAGGCGTCGGCGTGCGCGAACCGGATCGACGAAGTGTTCGCAGTTGCCAATTCGATGGCGGACGGTACCGCGGACGCATCGTCGGCCGTGCCGTCCGTCGAATTCCGTGACGTCGGATTCACCTATCCCGGTTCTCCGTCGGAATCGCTGAGCGGCATAAGTTTTACCGCAGCACCGGGCGAGACTGTCGGAATCATCGGAGGAACGGGATCAGGGAAGACGACGCTTGCGTCGCTTATCATGCGTTTTTACGATGCAGGCAGGGGCGAAGTACTTATCGGCGGGAAAAACATCAGAACGTATTCGCTTGAGTCGCTCAGAAAATGCGTCGGCATTGTGGAACAGAACGTCCGTCTTTTTTCCGGAACAATCAGGGAAAATCTGCTCTGGGGTGACGGTGCAGCCGGTGACGCTGCGCTTCTGGCGGCTGCGGGTACTGCCCAGGCTGCCGGCGTGATTACCGCGAAGGATGGCGCGCTTGATTCGGCCGTGGAGCAGCTGGGCAGGAATTTTTCCGGCGGACAGAAACAGCGTCTGTCCATAGCGCGCACGCTTGTGAGAAAGCCCCGCATACTGATTCTCGACGACTCGTCGTCCGCTCTTGATTTTGCCACCGACGCTGCTCTCCGCAAAGCAGTGAGGAAAGACTGTGCGGATTCGACAGTGTTTATTATTTCACAGCGCGTAACGACAATAAAGAACGCCGACCGCATTATCGTACTCGACGACGGAAAAATGGCGGGATACGGTCCGCATCGGGAGCTGATACGGAACTGTCCTGTCTACAGGGAAATCTGCCTGTCGCAGCTGTCGGAAAAGGAGACTGCAGCCGTATGAAAAATAATAAAATAAAACAAGCGAAAAGAACGACGCTCGTCCGCGTTTTCGGCCTTATGAGGCCGTATGCGGGATTTCTCGCGCTGAGTCTGCTGCTTGCCGCAGCGGTCGTCATCTCTACGCTGTATATTCCCGTTCTGACGGGAGATGCGGTCGACGACATTATCGGAAAGGGACGCGTCGATTTTGCGGCGCTCGGAAAAATCCTTATGCGCATGTGCACCGTAATCGGAATAACAGTCGTCTCGCAGTGGTGTATGACGGTGCTGACGAATCACGCTGCGTATAAAATTGTTAAGGATATGCGAACCGCCGCGTTCGACAAGCTGCAGAAACTGCCGCTCGGTTATATCGACTCGCACAGTCACGGCGATATTGTGAGCCGCATCATCACCGACGTGGACCAGTTTTCCGAGGGACTGCTCATGGGATTCGCCCAGCTGTTTACCGGCGTGCTCACCATCCTCATTACGCTTGTGTTCATGTTCCGTCTTAACCCGCTGATTACGCTCATCGTCATCGGCGTGACGCCTCTTTCAATGTTCGTCTCCGCGTTCATTGCGAAAAAGACGTATGCGCATTTCCGGGATCAGTCGGAAAAACGGGGTGCAATGACGTCGATCGTTCAGGAAATGATTGAAGGCGCATCGTGCGTGAGAACGTTCGGCATGCAGGAAAACGTCTGCAGCAGATTCAACAGGGCCGACGGGGAACTTCAGACCGCCAGTTTCAAGGCTGTGTTCTATTCGTCTGTCGCGAATCCTGCGACCCGATTCTGCAACGCGCTTGTGTATGCGGGGGTAGGTATATTCGGCGCGCTGTCCGTGCTCGGCGGCGGCATCTCCGTCGGACAGCTCGCGGCCTTCCTCGGATACGCGTCGCAGTATACGAAACCGTTCAACGACATTTCGGGCGTCGTTACGGAGCTTCAGAATTCCATCGCGTGCGCGCAGCGGCTGTTCGAACTGCTCGACGAGGAAGAAATATCGCCCGACGCTTCCGGTGCGGCAGTACTCTCGTCCGTACGCGGAGAAGTTTCTCTTACGGACGTCGCGTTTTCGTACGTTCCCGACAGGCCGCTCATCGAAGGTCTTTCGCTCTATGCGGCGCCGGGACAGCGCATTGCAATCGTCGGACCGACGGGCTGCGGCAAAACGACGCTTATTAATCTGCTGATGCGCTTTTACGACGTGAACGCCGGCTCCGTTTCCGTCGACGGGCTCGATATCCGCTCCGTAACGAGAGACAGCCTGCGCGCTTCGTACGGCATGGTGCTGCAGGATACGTGGCTTAAGTACGGAACGGTGAAGGAGAATATAGCCATGGGCAGACCGGGCGCGTCGGACGAAGAAATAGTGTATGCTGCAAAGGAATCGTACGCGGACGGTTTTATCAGAAGGCTGCCGCGCGGATACGATACGGTCGTCGGTGAAGACGGCGACACGCTCTCTGCGGGGCAGAAACAGCTGCTGTGCATTGCGCGCGTGATGCTTGCAGTTCCTCCGATGCTCATACTCGACGAGGCGACGTCTTCGATAGACACCCGCACCGAAATCAGCATCCAGCGGGCGTTCGACAAACTTATGGAAGGCAGGACGAGTTTTGTCGTCGCACACCGTCTTTCTACGATAAAAAACGCAGATAAAATTCTCGTGATGAAGGACGGACGCATTATCGAGTCGGGAAAGCACGACGAACTGCTCGCCGCCGGCGGTTTTTACGCGAAACTGTACAACAGCCAGTTCGAGACAGCATAAGAAAGTACCGGGCAGTCAGGAGGAATGCCTGCCCGGTACGAAATCAATTCACTTCTTTATATTCGAAAAAGTCGAAGTCGGCGTGTTTTTTGTGGAGCACGCGGTCCGCGCAGGTAATGCCGGCCATCGTGCCGGTGAATTCCCCGAATTTACTGTACTCGTCGGAGAAATGCGCCGTAGCGAAATTCCTGCCTATCTGCATGAATATTCTGCCGTCGTAACTCCATGAGAAAGTCGAATTCCTGCCGTCGATTGTGAGACGGAGATACAGCGGTACGTCCTTTACGGGCGTGCGCAGATTAACAAATTCGGTTTTTGTTCCGTTGTCGAGCAGCGTTATTGAGAGTGCGCTCTTCCCGAGCGTTTCACTGTAATACTTGCGAAGGTACACATAATCCATGTTGTCGTAAAACAAAATGAGCCCCGCGCTCTGCTGATACACGTCGGGTGTAAACTCCATCTTTGTCGTAATCTGCGCGTGCAGCGACGTGAGTTTGCGCGCGAGCAGACTTACTTTGTTAAGCGAGCAGCGCGATTCCCCGCCGCGGAGGCGTACATATCCGGGACGAGACGTGAGGTCGGCAAATCGCGACGGCATCTGCCGCGGCGCGTAATACTGCGGGCCGAGCACCGGCGAATCGAAGTCGTCCCGTTCGGGAAGCTGCGGCACCGGTGCGTCGGGAAGGTCCGGCTCCGGTACTTCCGTCTTTGCGAGACTGCTGCCGTCAGCCATGCGGAGCCACCCGTCCTTTGTCCATTTCATCTTCTGTATGGCCGTTTCCCGGCCGAGCGTGCAGCACAGTTCCGGCACGAACGGACGCGAGCACAGATGCGCAAGATATACTTCACCGGCGGGCGTTTCTACATAGCTGCCGTGTCCTGATTTCTGCAGGACGGAAGCGGGGTTATAGTACACCGGCTTCAGATGATCGGGATTATGCCGCTCGTTCGACTCTTCCGGCGCTGATGTGACGATCGGATTCATCGGGTCGCGTTCATACGGGCCCCATACGTTTTCCGCACGCCCCATCGTGACGCAGTGATTGTAGCCGGTGCCGCCTTCCGCGCACATGATGTAGTACAGGCCGTTCTTTTTGTACAGATGCGGCGCTTCGATGCACCCTCTGTCCGTACCTCCGCTCCATATCCGCTTCGGATAGCCGGCGACTTCCTTTTTTTCATCGTCGTATTCGACAAGACAGATGGCGCCCGGTTTTTCATATCCCTCGCGCGTTTCCCATTCGAGCGACACGATGTATTTTTTCCCGTCGTCGTCGTTGAGTATGGCCGCATCGAATCCCGCGGAATGAAGGTACACCGGTTCGCTCCACGGGCCCTTGATGTCTTTCGCGGTGATGAGATAATTATCAACGTCGAAATAGCGCGCGTTCATGGAATTCATGACGCCGTAAACAACGTAGAACAGCTCCTCTTTTTCGTCGTACGTAAGGCACGGCGCCCATACTCCTTTCGAACACGGAAGCTTTTTTAAATCGACTTTTTCGTCGTCGGTGAGAATGTGCGTGTACAGCTCCCAGTGTTTGAGGTCGCGCGAGTGATAGACGGGCAGTCCCGGAAACCATTCGAACGATGAAACCGCAATATAATAATCGCCGCCCTTCCGGCAGATGCACGGATCGGGATTGAATCCGGGTAAAATCGGATTTTGTATCATTTTTCATACTCCTGTTGTTTATTATTAATTTCCGCAAGTATCTTCACGTCCCAGTCGTGCAGCCTGATTGTTTCTCCGCTTTCATAATGCTCTCCGCTGAGTATGTCGGTGACGTGCGCATACGGACATTTCAGCTGTACTGATGTCTGACTGTAGTTGAATACGTAGTGAATTTTTTCCTGTTCCGTGTTTATTCCGCTGCGTATGATTACCGGCCACGAACACGGGGGAACGCTTTCCGCCGGCCCCGTACTTTCCGCCGCCGCCCGGAGCAGTTTTTTGAGCACGTCTTTCCCGGTGTATGCGCCGATGTAATACGCAGTGCCCTTTCCGTACGCGTTTTTCGTAATTCCCGCGTATGTCTTCCAGTACTGATGTTCGTACCGTTCGAGTACGTCCGCTTCGTCGGCGGAAAGAAGTTCTGCAAAGCAGCTGCATTCCGCACCGCCGAGTTTCATGTGGGACGGCTGTACGAACTGACTGTAGTGCATACCGAAACAGTCGGTCATGTTGTGAGGCTGCATGTCGTGGTACACCGTCGCGTGTTCGTCAGCAAAGAACGATTTGAACGAGCTTACGAGCGTCCCCCCGCCGTGCACGAATTCCCTGAGTTTTGCAATCGAATCCTCAGACGCACAGTACAGCGCTGGCGTAATCAGCAGGTTGTACTGCGGCGGATCGAGCGCGTGTATGTCGACGACGTCGCACTCGATGTTCATCTCGTACAGACAGTCGTACATCCACCGCACGACGTCGTTATAGCAGAGAGCGTCGTCGATCGGGAACAGTTTGAGCGCCGTGAGCGACTGGTTGTCTACGACGAGAGCCGTTTTGTTTTCCTTGCGGAGGTGAATCAGTCTGCGTCCGGCACGCTGCCATTCCGCTCCGAATCCGCATGCTTCCTCGTAGGCGGGATTCGGCTCAAGATCGTGGCTCAGCAGTCCCTTCCAGTACGTTTCGAAGCTGTTGTGAATCGACTGCCACGACCAGTACATCACGCCGTCCGCGCCGGAGGCGAGATGGCTGTACGCCTGCAGCCGGAGCTGTCCGGGATACGGCGTCCAGTATTTGAACGCCTGCGCCTCCGTTTCCATGACGAGATAATTCGCATGCTTAAGACTCCGTATCTCGTCGCCGCCGAACGCAATTTCCGCACCGGTGAGACTGTCCTGCGTCGGATGGTAAATGTCGCACCCCGCGACAGTCACCGCGGACGAAGCTTCCGTGTGGTTTACGTCGGGCTGCACGCCGTATGAATAATTGCACTGATCCTTATTGCCGGCGGATTTCCGCCATTCAAAATCGAAATTGTGCGTAATGAACTGGTCGGGACGTTTGTATTCCTTCACAATACCGGACTGCCACTGCAGATACTGTGCGACACAGGTACGCAGGAACTTTTCGTATTCGCACACGAGGTTCCCGTTGATGCTCGCCCTGATGTCGGGAAAATCGTCCCACGAGCCGATTGAATTGCTCCAGTACGCGAGGCCGAACGCCCTGTTGAACGCGTCCGTCGTGCCGTATTCTGCCTGCAGATATTTCCTGAACTCCTGCTGCGCATACGGTCCGTAGTTGCCGTAATGTTTCGTCTCGTTGTCCAGCTGGAAACCGCACACGGCCGGATGCGGTGCGGTGTGCTCAATAAGTCTGCGGATAATGCGTTCCGCATGGAAACGGAAAACGGGATTAAGAATGTCCATGCTCTGGCGCGGGCCGTACAGCGCCTGTCCGTCTTTCCGCGTTACCATGACCGCCGGCTCTTTTTTAACAAGCCAAGAGGGAACGGCATACGTCGGCGTACCTATCACGGCATGCATGCCGTTTTTCCGCAGAGCTTCGAGCACGCGGTCCACGTACGAAAAATCGAACACGCCGTCAGCCGGTTCCTCCGTGCTCCACGTCGATTCGGCGATGCGCACGGTGTTCATGCCTGCGGCTTTCATCATCCGCACGTCTTTTTCAATGCGTTCGTACGGCATGTACTCGGCGTAATACGCCGCGCCGAAAATAAGTTCGCCGCTCATATTTATTTCCCCGCTGGGAACCAGCCGTGTGCAATGCATCTTCCGAGATCCCAGCTGTCCCATCCCGTCCATCCTTTCGTGTTCACCGTGTCGGTAAGCAGTTTGTAGTTCCAGTAAAAATATCCGTCGCCTTTGTCCCATGCCGCAAGCTGTGCCTTTGCGAGAGCCGTGTATATTTTCTTTTTTTCGTCATCCGTCAGTATTTTTTCAGGAGTGTTGTCCGCTCCGTTGAGCACACTCTGTCCGCCTTTCGTGTCGACGCCGCATGCAAGCGAGTTGAACAGACACCATTCGCCGCAGATAACGGGAAAGTACTGTTCCGTTTCCGCCACGCTTTTTTCAAAATTGTCCTTAATAAAAGAGAGATATCCGTCGAGCGTCTGCGGGCATCCCTGCATTTCCGCCGACATAAGGTACTGATGCGTGTCGAGGACGACGCTGCCGTATTTCGATTTATCCTGCATAAAATCATTCCACGCGGAAATCTCGAAACAGTCGTGGAAGACAACGTGTTTATCCTCCGCAAGGTTCGGAGCGATAACGTCGTACGCGTCGAGATAAAACTTTTTCATAAATTCGACAGTCGTGCCTCCGCTCCCCTCGGCGAGTTCCCTGTCCACAGGCGGGTAGCGCGTCTGAATCTTCATACGCTCCCACATATCCTTTAGGACCGGTTCATTGAGAATTTCTATTCCCCACAGTCCCGCCCGTCTGCCGTAGCGCTCCGAAAGGCGTTTCAGTACGGAAAGCACGAAGCTGATTTCTTCGGGGCTCTGCGTCCATTTGCACACACCGCTTATGCCGCCGTTGTCGAATCCGTTCTGGCTGAGCGGCGCCGTGTGCAGGTCAATCAGCACTTTGAGGCCGTACGCTTCCGCCCAGTTGAACGCTTTGTCGAGTTCGTCTATGCAGCCGATGAAGGGCGGCCGGTCGCCGAAAATAAAATACGGAATCGGAATGCGGACGGCATTCAGTCCCCACGATTTGATTGTGAGAAAATCGCGCTCGGTGATGTATTCGCTGCGGTGCGTTCTGATGCGCGCTTCGTATTCCCCTTCGGGAAGTCTGCGCGGCAGATAGTATTCGTCCTGTGCGTCGGTACCGTCGAAGAGCGCCGTATTCATCCATTTTTCAAGAACGAGCCAGTTTCCGAGATTCACACCGTGAATTTTTTCCATATGATTTTCCTCCGCAATGCCGTGTATGTATAATACGGTAAGTGTACGGGCAGTCTTTCTGAAAAAATATCAATTTTCACGGATTTTTATCATACATAACGGAAAATCATGGTATACTTGTGATATGTCCGATACTTTTTTTGAAAGCGACGTTCAGAAGCGTTTTTCAAAACTCATGTTCACGAATCAGGAGAACGGAATTTTTCATAATCCGTACGACGAGGAACAGCGTGAGTTCAACGCAGTCGAGCAGGGCGACGTTGCGCAGCTGAGGAAAAGCATAGAGGAGAATTACAACGGAAAAATCGGAACGCTTGCGCGCGATCCTCTGCGGAATGCGAAGAATCTTGCAATTGTCGTCATAACGCTTGCAAGCCGTGCTGCGATGCGCGGAGGTCTTGAACCGGAAATAGCGTATTCGCTCAGCGACAGTTACATTCTGAAAGTCGAGGAGCTTCATACGGTCGACAGCCTCGAGCACCTGATGCGCCATTCCGAATATCAGTATGCGCAGATGGTTCACGAGGTGCGTGAACGCAGGAAAGAGCAGCCGGAACGGATTCAGAACGGGCATACGAATCCGAAAGTTGACGAATGCCGCAGTTACATTGTTTCGCACCTGCACGACAAACTGACTGTCGGCGGCATTGCGGACAAACTCAGGATGAATGCAAATTATCTTTCAGAACTGTTCATTGCACAGGAGCAGATAACGATTTCCGATTTTATCGTGCAGGAACGGATACGCGTCGCGCGGGATCTGCTTCTGTATTCCGAATATTCGTGCGGGGATATAGCCGGATATCTGTGTTTTACGTCGCAGAGCTATTTCGGCCAGCGTTTCAGGGAACTGACGGGCATGACGCCGAAGACGTACCGGAATAAGTTCGGCAGAAAGGAGCAGCCGGAATGATAAAGGCGATCATCGTGGAAGACGAGCGGCTCATCCGTGAAGGAATAGCCGGGCAGGTTCCGTGGAAAGAACTTTCGGTCGATGAGGTACGGACCGCCGAAAATGCGGAAACGGCTTTAACAATCTGCCGGGAATGGCGTCCCGACATAATCGTCTCGGACATCCGCATGCCGGGTATGGACGGAATTACGCTGTGCACGAAACTCCGTGAGCTGCTTCCCGGCTCGCAGCTCATATTCATCAGCGGCTATTCTGACAAAGAGTACCTTATGTCCGCAATAGGACTGCATGCGGTCAATTACATCGAGAAGCCCGTTTCGCCCGACGAACTCAACGATGCCGTACGCTCCGCCGTGAATGCGCTCGAAAAAAACAGAAATATGAAAACGAACGCGCTTCACCTGCTGCTTAATTCACGTGACGGCGTAAGTTCCGATCCGGCAATGCTGCAGACAGGCGGAAAAGAAAACATGCTGTTTTTCGTTGCCGTGCTGCAGGGGCACGATAATCAGGGCAGGACCGAAGATGAAATAAAAACGGATATAGAGGCAGTCAGGAAGAAACTTTCCGAGTGCAGTCTTGAGTATATGACTGATTTTATCGCCGACAGGAGAGCAGCCGTTCTGTTCTCCGCGGAGGATGAGCAGCAGCTTGATTTGCTGTACCGGGACAGTGCATTCTGGCAGTCGCTCGCCGGCGGTGCGGATTCACCGGACAGTCTGTTTATAGGGATCGGAACGAAAACAGCTTCGGCGGACGGCGTGCGCCAGTCGTACGAGGCGGCGTCCGGCGCGCTGAAATGCCTTGCGTTCAAAGGCTGGGGGCAGTATGCATACAGCGGTGAGGCATATACGGAATGGAACACAGGTATTGCTCCCGAAGTACTTGCCGATTTTAAGAAGTCGCTTGCATCCGGACGCGGGCAGCACGCGCTCGGTATTCTTGCAGCAGTTTATAAACAGCTCGTCGAATCGAACGCTCTGCTTACGTATGCCGTGCGCAGCGTATATTACGCGCTCGATGAAGCCGTTGAGAGAGTGCATTGTTTTGATTCAGCGGAACAGGACGAAGGAAAAAACATCAAGGAACACGCTGAGACAATACGGGAACTGCACGACTATCTCTGCGGCAAAGTACACCGCGCATTTTCAGATGAAGATACACAGAAAAACTGTTTTACAGTAAACCGCATTACCGCTTATATCAGGAAGAACTACAGCGACAAAATGCTTTCCGTACAATCGATTGCCGACTCTGTATTTCTCACGCCGACGTACATAAGCGGTCTGTTTAAAAAGAAAACGGGAAAGACAATCGGTCAGTACATTCAGGATTACCGCATGGAAAAAGCCGCGGAATTTCTCAAAAATCCGGAATATAAAATCTACCAGATTTCGGATATGGTCGGCTATGAGGACGCTCACTATTTTACAAAACTGTTCAAGAAACAGACAGGATTGAAACCTTCCGATTTCAGGGATCAGGCGGAATAAAGCATGATGAGAATGTACAACGCGCTGAAGGAATATTTCAGGTCGCTGCCTCTGCAGAAAAAGCTGTTTTATTCATATTCCGTTCCGGTCGTCGCAGTATGCATAATCACTACGGCCGCATCGTATCTGTTTTTCTCCGCGACGTATAAACGTCAGTACCGCCGTATTCAGACGCAGTCGTGCGCGCAGGCCGCGAATTTCGTTTCGCAGTACGTCGGAAATATGTATTATATTTCGAACCTGATTGAGAACAGCGCGGTCGTAACGAATATTATTTCCGACTCCGGATTGTCGGGCGGCAGGGCGGTTGATGAACAGTACCGTGAATTCCGGCAGCTGAACAACGAAATGCTGAGAATATCGGTTTCGAATTCGATTTACCGCACCGGTATTTACATTCCCGACGAACTTGTATATGCGAACAACGATTATTATTTTTATCCCGAGTCGGCCCTGAAAAACCGTTCCGATTTTCCGGAGATAGAACGGAAACTCGCCGCGGGGAAAAAGACATTCATATCACTCAACGAGATTGCTTCATACAGTCCTGTTACCAGCAGAGAAAAATATATAGCGCTGCTCGGAACTGTTACGCCTTCAGGCGGATTCGGAGAAAAACGGCAGTTCGTTACAAAAGTCGAGATTCCCGTATCGGAACTCGAGAAAATTCTGCAGAAAGCAAATACGATGGGGAAGGGTATTGTCTACCTGCTTGATAACGACGGCAGATTCGTCGCGTCGTCGGACGCTGCGGAGTACGAAAAGCTGCACGGCAGGGGCGGCCTGCCGGCGGAGAAAACCGGACTTTGGGAAACGAAAAGACTTCCGGGCGGCGAATACTACGCGCTCTGGTACGGCATTCAGAAATACGGCTGGCAGCTGTTCTGCCTTATTCCCGCTTCAGAATACCGGAAGCAGGGCAGTTTCATTGTCGTAATAATCCTCCTGATTCTCGTTCTGCTGTCGGCGGCGGTCTTTGCCGTTTCATATGCGCTTTCTTCGTTCTATACGAAGCGGCTCACCGCGCTCGGCAGGAACATGAACGAACTGGGAAGCGGCAGGTTCAGAATGCTTGATTTTTCAGACTCGCCGCAGTCGGGCGACGAGATAGACGGAATATACCGCAACTTCAACCGAATGTCGGAAGAGCTGCAGCGTCTTATGGAAGAGCATTACCGTCAGGGAAAAAGCGTCGTCACGGCGGAACTCCGCGCGCTCCAGTCGCAGATTAATCCGCATTTCCTGTACAACACGCTCGACCTTATCAACTGGGAGGCGATGAAATACAAGGCGGGAAATATCGCCGAAATAGCCCAGAGCCTCGGACAGTTCTACCGCCTCAGTCTGAACCACGGAAAGGCGGCGCTGCTCATAAAAAGCGAACTGCGGCACGTTGAGGCATACGTGCGCATAGAGAACGTTCATTTCGACGGCGCAGTTCATCTGGAAATAATCGTTCCGGAGGAAATACAGTCGTACGCCTGTCTTGGCATTATTCTGCAGCCGTTTGTCGAAAACGCCATTGTCCACGGCATTGCGGAGCATCCTGAAATAAAGGAATGCACCGTCTGTATAAGCGCGGAGTTTGACGGCAGCGACATTGTGTTCGACATACGCGACAACGGCCCCGGCATGAGTTACGAACGCCGGAAACAGATACTCGACAATTCGTTCAGCAGTACGGGCAGCGGATACGGCATACAGAACATCAATTCCCGTCTCAAGCTCTGCTACGGTGAACACTACGGCGTTTCGTTCGACAGCGCTCCGGGCAGAGGAACGGCCGTCCACATACGGATTCCCGTACTGACGCTTGAACAGCTTGAAAGACGGCTGCAGTAAATCCTCTTCCGAAAAACAGTAGAAAAATCCTCTTTTTCGTAGATTTGTTATCTACAAAATCCCTTGTTCCCGCCTGATACTGATATTGAAAAGGATCTGCGCCATCCTGGCGCACCGCTAACGCGGAGTTTTTATAGGAGGAATGATATGGAACGCCAGTTAAAGGTTCCGAATTACCGCGGGAAAAAATACGCTGCGCTCGTCTCAATGGCTGCTCCTGCCATTATTATTACGCTTGCGTTTGCCTATTTTCCGATGTCGGGTCTTGTTCTCGCATTCAAGAATTACCGGTTTGACCGGGGCGTTTTCGGAAGCGCGTGGAACGGATTCGAGAATTTCAGATATCTTTTCCAGTCGGGGACGGGATGGCTCATCACACGGAACACGATTCTGTATAACCTGCTCAACCTGTTTACATCGCAGGGACTTGCAATCGTCATCGCAATCTTCATTACCGAAATAACAAATATGGTTTTCAGAAAAGTGTCGCAGTCGGTCATTTTTCTGCCGTACTTTATTTCGTGGGTCATCGTCGGAACGTTTGTGTACAACATATTCAATTATGAAACGGGCGCACTCAACACAATGCTCAAGGCGATGAATCTGTCGCCGGTAAACGTGTATGACAAACCCGGCGTCTGGCCGTGGATAATCTGCTTTTTCAACGCGTGGAAATGGGCCGGATACAATTCAGTCATTTACATCGCGGCAATTACCGGTATAGATCCGGAACCGTACGAGGCGGCGGAAATAGACGGGGCCACAATCGCCCAGCGCATCAGGTACATCACCATGCCGGGCATTCTGCCGACAGTCATCACCATGCTGCTTCTTCAGGTGGGACGCATTCTGCGCGGCGACTTCGAAATGTTCTACCAGATTGTCGGAAACAACGGACAGCTTTTCAACGCGACCGACGTCATAGACACGTACGTATTCCGCTCGCTGCTCCAGAATTCGAACCTCGGTATGACGGCCGCTGCGTCGCTGTATCAGTCGGTACTCTGCTTTGCGATCATTATGGTCGTGAATGCGGTCGTCAAACACATCGACGCGGATTACGCGCTGTTCTGAGAGGAGGTACAGATATGGTTTCATCATCAAAACTGCGGGACAGATCGAGTACGATGTTTTACGCTCTCTGTTATCTTTTTATACTGATTGTCGCGCTCATTTCGCTCATACCGTTCCTCATGCTCATTTCCGGTTCGTTTACGTCGGAGCATGCAATCCGTTTCGGCGGATACAGTCTCATTCCGAAAGAATGGTCGGTGTCGGCATACGAACTCATATTCAAAACACCTATGACAGTCGTTCACGCCTACGGCGTCTCGATTTTAATAACAGTCACAGGAACGTTCCTCGGATTGTTCATTACAACAATGGCCGCATACGTCATCAGCCGGAAGGATTTCAAGTACCGCAACGTGCTCTCGTTTTTCTTTTATTTCACGACGCTGTTCAACGGCGGCATGCTCTCGACATATATTTTCTACATCCGCTATTATCATCTGAAGGACAGCCTGTGGGCGCTTATTATTCCGGGACTGTTCAACGTGTTCTATCTGCTTATCATGCGCAGTTTCATTTCGACCGTTCCGTCCGCGCTTATTGAGTCCGCGGAGATAGACGGAGCAGGCGAATACCGCACGTTCTTCCAGATTATTCTGCCGCTGCTCCAGTCGGGACTTGCAACTATCGGACTGTTCATCGCGCTCGGTTACTGGAACGACTGGTACAACGCGATGCTCTACATCAACTCGACCGACAAATATCCGCTGCAGTATATGCTGTATACGCTGCTGCAGAAGACGGAGGCGATGTCGCGCATCGCAAGTTCGGCCGGCATCCCCGTCATGGACATGCCGTCGCACAGCCTCAAAATGGCAATGGCCGTCGTCGCGACAGGCCCTATCGTTCTCGTGTATCCGTTCGTCCAGAAATATTTTGTTAAAGGAATTACGATAGGTTCAGTGAAAGGATAAAACTGCAGTCAGAAGGACAGCGCCTTTTCCGGCGCACTGGTAATGTAAAGTTTTATAGGAGGAAATATGAAAAGATTGATGATGCTGGCGTCCGTTGCGGCGCTGGCACTCGCGGCCTGTATTTTAATAAGCTGCGGAAAAGGAAAAGGGACGGGTGCGTCGTCGGGCGAAGCGACGAACCTTGTCATGTACGTAATCGGCGACCGACCGGCAGGACAGGATAAACCCGATGCGAACTTCAACGAGCTGCTTAAGAAAAAAATGAACTGCACCCTCACGGTAAACTGGATTCCGTGGGCCGACTTTACAAACAAGTATCCGCTTCTGTTCTCGTCGGGAGAGGAATTCGACATGGCGTATACGGCTGCATGGCTCAATTTCACGTCGCTTGCGCAGAAAGGCGCGTTCAAGGACCTTGACGAGCTGTGGCCGCAGTACGCGCCGAAGAATTTCGCACGTCAGTCGGACGCTGCAAAACAGGAAGCGACAGTCGCAGGCCATTACTACTGCGTGCCGACGCTGCTTGCAACGTATACCGCATACGGTCCTATATTACGCACCGATATTATGGAGGGAACCGGCTGGAACGGAAAAATGGATACGTTCGACGACATCGAAAAATACTGCGACATCGTCAAGAGAACGCATCCGGAACTTGAACCGTTAGACATCTATGCGCAGGGATCCCAGTGGGACGATGTGTATATGTATTCTCTCGGATACCGCTCTTCAAAGAATGCGACGAACGATTTCCTTTTCTATAATCCGGAGGAAACTAATCCGAAGATCATAACCTATTACGAAAACGATAAGATCCGGCAGTTCCTCGATATGATGGCCAGGTGGAACAAAAAAGGATTCTTCCCGAAGTCAGCGCTTGCCGATACCGACTCGACGAAGACACAGAACGGTAAGGCCGCGCTTGCTCCCCACAATATTGATTTCTATCAAAATGTTTCAATCCTGCATCCTGAATGGAAGTTCAAATATCAGGCTATGAACAAATACGTCACGCACCTTCCGTTTACGCAGGATGCGATGGTCGTTTCCAATACCTCCAAAAATCCGGAGAAAGCAATGCAGCTCTGGGATCTTATTACGAACGACCGGGAAGTGTTCGACGCGTTCTTCTACGGTATCCTCGGCACAACGTATTCATTAAACGACAAGGGCGAGTATAAGGTTCTTGATACAAATCAATACGCACTTTCGGACATGTGGGCGGCCCGTACGGTCGAGTTTAACCGTAACGGCGAAGGCACGCCCGACAATTACCAGACACAAAAGGAAAGCTATGAGACGTTCATGAAGTCGGGGCCGGAAGCGGAACGCGCCGTTAAGTTTGAGGCGTTCGCAATCGACACGTCAAAGGTTGAGACGGAATATGCCGCGTGCCTGAACGTTCACCAGCAGTACTGGTGGCCGCTCGAACTCGGCTATACCGATGCGAAGAAAGGCCTCGCCGACTATAAAGCCAAAATGGAAGCGGCCGGAATCGAAAAGGTCCGTGCGGAAATCCAGCGCCAGCTCGACGCGTACACGGCAACAGTAAAGTAGAGCAGACAGCGGTACAGTAACGTAAAAAGAGAGCCGTTCCGTAGGTGAAATTTCGGCACGGCTCTCTTGTATTTAAAATACACTGTTTATTTATACAGCAGAAAAATCGCCGGTACCTTGTTAAGATCGGGCAGCGCTGTTTTTTTCCACTGCGCCACGGTCCGCGTATGTATGTATTCTTCCGGACAGGTGATTCCCGCCGCGATACACAGTTTCGTTTCAGGGCGCAACGCAGACAGAATCGTCTCTATCATTTTTTCATTGCGGTACGGCGTTTCGATGAAAAGCTGCGTCTGGTTTTCCTTATATACGCGCGACTCAAGCTGCTTGAGTTTTTGAGCGCGCTCCGCAGGTTTTACCGGAAGGTATCCGTTGAACGCAAAGCTCTGCCCGTTGAATCCGCTGCCCATGACGGCCATAATGATAGACGACGGCCCGACGAGCGGAATGACGCGGAGATTCTGCTTCTGCGCGATTGCGACGACCGCAGCGCCGGGATCGGCAACTGCCGGGCATCCCGCTTCGGAAATGACGCCCATGGAACTGCCGTTTCTGAGCGGGTCAAGATAGTTCCCGATCTGAGCCACGTCGGTATGCTCGCTGAGTTCGTAGAACGTGAGCGTTCCGATGTCTATATCCTTGTCAACTTTCTTGAGAAACCGGCGTGCAGAACGCACGTTTTCCACGATGAAGTATTTAATTTGTACGATAATGTCGTGATTGTACGAGGGCAGAACCTGCTCCGCGCTTGTGTCGCCGAGCAGGGATGGCACAAGATATAATGCTTTTTCTATCGGTGAATCCATGCAAAAACAGTAATGGAAAAACAGGATTAGGGCAAGAGAAAGGATATTGCAGATACTAATAGATGACAAAACTACACATTTGCAGAATCTCCTTATAGAAATTAAAGAAATATCTGTCCGAAATAAATATTCCGGAATATATGTGTTATAATGAAAACAATCACATGATTTCTACAATTGCTGTACCTGCTTATAGAATTATCCTATACGGACCCGGAAGTTCTGCAGCCTGTTACGGCCTCGCGAGATTTCTTTTTATTTTTCTCCTTACATCAATGATTTTTTTGACATTGACGAGTGGGGGAAAGCATGTACCGGAGGATATTTATTAATAAAACAGTATGATTTTCAAAGATAAAGATGATAATTTTTTGCTTTGGAACGATTTGTAATTGTTGTCGAAAAAGTTATGCTGACAGAAAATGAAAATATACGAACTTGCAAAACAAGTAAATTGGAAATAAAATAAACAAAACGATTTCAGATTTACAAGAGCCAGAATATATGGAATAGCACTAAAACAGGATGAGAGGGCTGTAACTATAGAAATTTGAGAACAAAAAATGAATATAAATACTAATGAAGATAAAAATATTCGATACGCAGAGCTGAACGATTTTCATGGGATAAATGAAATTGCAGATCAGGCGCAACACTATCATGTAGAATTGAGACCGGATATGTATAAAGAAACACCTGATGGAATACTGATTTCGAAAGAAAAGTACTTGGAACTGATAAACAACAAAAAAATAATAGTTTACTGTGAAAAACAAAAAGTAAAAGGATATATAATTATAGAAGATAAAAAGATAGAAAATCCTTTCATGAAAAAACAAAAAATTCTTTTCATTGATAGTTTGGCGGTGGCAAAGGAGGTGAAACAGCAGGGAATTGGAAAAAATCTTATGAAATACATAGAAAAATATGCAAAAGACAACAAGTACGAAAAGATAGAGCTCCAGGTAAATGGGAAAAACGAGGTTGCAAAAGCGTTGTATTATAATCAGGGCTTTACAACGAAATCTATTAATTTGGAATATTATATATAGTAAAAGCATGGTACCAACAAAACGTTCAACATTGATAATGCTTTTGCCACATTTTATGCTGTCGTTTCGCTTTTTTATTCCAAAATGAGTCGATCTGCTTCGCAGTCCGAAATTACAAATTAAGCGTATGTCAGCAGATCTATGCCAGGTTAATCGACGAAGAAGAGCAGAAATATAAAAAATAGAAAGTCGGCGTAATTTCAGGACTATAAGTCGCGATATTACGCCAATTTGTGGACTTTCAGGTAAAAATGGCATATACTGATATCATGAAAGCACGGAAAATCAGCGCATATGTACAGCATCTTTCTACCGGTTCTCTCGGGCGGATACTTGTTTTTACCGGTGCCAGACAGACGGGAAAGACGACTCTTACCCGTGAACTGTTCAGACCGTATACATATCTTTCTATAGAAGATCCCGTTGTGCGTAAATCATATGCAGCCCTTACTGCTTCTCAGTGGAACACGCTGTACCCCAGGGCGATACTCGACGAGGTGCAGAAAGAACCGCTGCTTGTGGAAAGCATCAAGTCTGCGTATGATCAGTTTCCCGAAGTCCGCTATATCCTGCTCGGATCAAGCCAGCTGCTCCTCCTTGAAAAAGTGCGGGAAAGTCTTGCGGGGCGCTGTTCCATTATAGAACTGTTTCCTCTTACCGTACCGGAACTTGAAACGCACTCATTCACCGACGAGGTACCCGATTCTCCCTTTCAGCGGTTCATGAAAAATCCGTCCGCACCGTTTGAGTATCTTCCGTCTTTTATGCTTGATCCGCATATGGCGGAGAAAAAGCAGTCGTTCGATTTTTACCGGACATTCGGCGGCTATCCGGCGCTTACAAACGATTCACTGACCGACGACGAGCGGTATGTGTGGCTCAAAAACTATACGGCGACCTATCTTGAACACGACATCCGCGACCTTGCGTCATTCCGCGATCTTGATCCGTTTATAAAACTGCAGCAGTATTTTGCGCTTCACACGGGACACATCATCAATTTGTCAGATGTGGCAACGCAGATCGGTCTGTCGTCAAAGACAGTCCAGCGGTATATCAGGTATTTTGAATTGAGCTATCAGGCAATTGTACTTAAGGCATGGGAACGCAACGGGACGAAACGTCTTATTCATGCGCCGAAAATACATTATATGGATTACGGTGTCCTTCAGTCGGTACTGCAGAAACGCGGCGGCATGACGGGATGCGAATTCGAAAGCCTCATCATTGCGGAGCTGTACAAACAGATGAAAACTGCCGGTATCGACGGGACGATGTACCACCTGCGTACGTACGATGGGTATGAAATCGATCTGCTCATAGAAATGCAGGCCGGGTATGCCGCGTTTGAAATAAAGATGGCGGAACACGTGACGGACACGGATGCGCGCCACCTTAAGACGCTCGGTACGGTGCTGGACAAGCCTCTGCTGCATTCGTTTGTTATTTCAAACGACGTGAATATGCGTGAACTGGCTTCCGGTGTGAGCGCGGTGAATGCGGCATGGATGATGGGATAGATGTAAATTTCAGAAAAGTAAGTTTTTTAAAAATTTTTATACTATAATAGTGATTTATCAATGGAGTTTTTTTATGTCAAAAATATCGCTTTCGATGCTTGAGACCTTTCTTGAAGAACAGTGCGACATTCTCCGCACGAATCTGGATGCATCGGAATATAAAGATTATCTTATATCGCTCATTTTCCTTAAATGGAGAAACGATACTTTTTCCAAGGATTATGAAAAGTGGCTCGAATATTTAAAATCGACCTATCCTGATTTGGCGAAACCGGAGAATGTTTCCGCGCTTGAAAATGAAGCAGACAGGGCAAATTTTGAAGCCTACGAGTTTTATATTCCGGTACTTGCCCGGTGGAATGTAAAGAGACTGCCTGATGACTTTGTATTTGAACAGAATGATAAAATTGCCCAGGCAGAACGGATACTTGCGGATAAAAAAACTGATAAAACAGAAAAAGCTCAAGCGGAAAAAGACAGAAAGGAAGCGGAAGACAATCTTCACTGGCAGGGTATCCTGAACGTCAAAGAGAATCTCGGTGATGCCCTTACACGGGCGCTCAAGCAGCTTGAAGATTCCAACGAGCAGATTCTGCAGGGTATCCTTTCCACGACAAAGTTCAACACGCTCAATTCGAAGGGCGACAAGATTCTTTCCGATGAGGTGCTGACGGAACTTGTCAAAAATTTCAATAAGTACACGTTTACGCCAGATAACTTTGAATTCCCCGATCTGCTCGGCGCGGCCTATGAATTCCTGATTAAATATTTTGCGGAAAGCGCCGGGAAGAAGGGCGGCGAATTCTATACGCCGTCTCCTGTCGTACAGCTGATGGGGCGTATTCTGCAGCCTGCGGAAAATGCGGATGTGTATGACCCGACAGCGGGTTCCGGCGGTCTTCTGATAAACCTTAAGGAATATGTTACAGCACGATATGGAACAGGAGAAAATCTTTCCATTTTCGGACAGGAAGTAAAGGAAGGTACCTATAAAATGTGCCGGATGAACATGATTTTCCACGGCATACGGAATGCGGATATACGCATGCAGGATACGCTCATCCATCCCCAGCATGTAAAAGACGGTGTGCTGCAGAAGTTCGATATTGTTGTGGCAAATCCTCCGTTTTCCCAGAATTATACGACGAAGAATATGGAATTTAAGGAACGCTTTACCTACTGGATGAGTCAGAAAAAACAGGCCGACTTTATGTTTGTGCAGCATATGGTAAGCGTTCTGAAAGACGACGGACGCATGGCAGTCATTATGCCGCATGGTGTGCTGTTCCGCGGAGGAAAGGAACAGGAATACCGCGAAGACCTTATCACAAAGGGACTGCTCGAATGTATCATCGGGCTGCCGCAGGGGCTGTTCTACGGGACGGGCATTCCCGCAGCGATTCTCGTCATTAATAAAAAAGGGTGCAGCAACCGGGACAGTATTTTGTTCATAAATGCGGACCGGGAATACCGCGAGGGAAAGAATCAGAACAGTCTGCGTCCGGAAGACGTGGAAAAAATTTCATATACCTATCTGAACAAAATTGAACTGCCGAAGTACAGTAAAAAAGTTTTACGTACGGAGCTTGCTTCAGAAGGATACAACTGCAATATCCGACGGTATGTCGACAATACGCCGGAAGCGCCCGTTCAGGATGTGTATGCTCACCTGCATGGCGGCATACCATGCAGCGAAGTCGCATTGTTACGCCCGTATACTGATTGTTACGGCAGAATTGCACAGTCTGTGTTTACAACACCGAAAGACGGCTACTGTACATTTAATGAAAAAATAACCGCGCGGGAAAGTATAAAGCCGTTTCTGCTTGATTGTTCCGGTTATAAGAATACCAGAAAAGAATATGAGGATATGACAGCCGCATTCTGGAAAAAAGCTTCAGCCAGGATAGCGGAACTGCCCAGAACAAAGGATGTGTATGACCTTGAAAAGCGGCTTGAATCGTTATTCAGTAAAGACTTTGCAGAAAAGAAAAATCCGGTGCTTGACGAATACCAGAGCCGCGGCGCTTTTGCACAGTATCTTGACGACTTGAAGACTGATTTCAAATCGATTGCGGCCAGCGGATGGACCGCGGAACTGATTCCCGACGAAGAACTTTTACGGAACCTGTATCCGGAAGTCCTTGCAGAACTGGAAAAAGATAAAACCCGGCGGGACGATATACAGGCCAGGTTTGATGAAGTTTCAAATCTGGAAGACGGTGAATGGGATGAAGATACGTACGAAGTGTTTCCCGATGACAAATACAAAGAGATTACCGGGAACATTTCGGATATGAGCCGGAAGCAGAAAACATATACGAAGACCGTAGCAACCGATGAAAAACGTCTGAAGGCATACAAGAAAGCAGAGAGGGTGGAAACAGATGCTGAGGTAACTGAAATACTCAGGGAAAAAGTGTCTGCGGAAAGTGCGATTGCCGACCTGCAGAAACAGATTGACTTTGGATCAGGCCGGATTGCAAAACATGTTGCACTTGCCGAAGAACTGAAGCAGCTGAAGAAAGACATCAATGCCATCGAAAAGAACAAAGAACGTCTGGCAGCCGAAGCGCGCGGAAAAATCAAAGAGGGGGATGCGAAGACGATTATTCTTTCAATCGGATATACGAAACTGCATACGACAATCTCCGGCTATCTTGACGCCCATATCCGCGCCCTGCAGCAGCAGATAGAATCGCTGTACGACAAATATACCGTAACGCTGGGAACCATGCTCAAAGAACGCGATAAAGCAGTAAAGAATTTGAATACCTACCTCAGGGAGCTTGGTTATGAAGCGTGAGGTATGGAAGAAATCTCGAATAGGTCAAATAGGACAGATAATTTCGGGTGGTACCCCATCTACTGAAATTTCTTCATATTGGAATGGCACTATACCTTTTGTAACTCCCGATGATCTTAGCAGAAGCAAAAGTGCCTATCTGGATACTACAACAAGAACGATTACGATATGGGGACTAAATAATTCGTCGGCAAATTTATTACCTGCCGATACAATAATTATTTCTACTCGTGCACCTATTGGTTATATAGCATTATCAGAAAGTGAATGCGTAACAAATCAGGGCTGTAAATCCGTTGTTCTAAATAAAGAAGAAATACCTTTATTTCATTATTATAATATACACAAATATGTGGAAATGATGAAGCGTCTTGGTGTTGGAACAACGTTTTCTGAAATATCAAAGAAAGATCTGGAAAAAATAGAAATTTTTTATCCGGAATCACTTACAGAACAGTCCCGTATTGCATCGATTCTTTCTTCCTGTGACGATACAATCAGGACAACGCAGGCGGTTATCGACAAATACAAAGCGATAAAGCAGGGGATGATGCGTGACCTGTTTACACGCGGTCTTGCTGCAGACGGTACACTGCGCCCCTCATATGAGCAGCAGCCTGAACTGTACAAACCTTCGGAACTCGGCATGATTCCGAAAGACTGGGATGTAAAGACATTGGATTCTGTAGGAATTATAGTTTCTGGCGGTACTCCTTCAACAGAAGTTAAAGATTATTGGGACGGAATAATTCCTTTTATTACACCATATGATTTAAGTTTTTGTATTAATAAATTTATTAATAAAACAGAAAGAAAAATTACAAAGGAAGGTTTTAGAAATAGTTCTGGTAATTTACTTCCTAAGGGATCTTTGGTTATATCAACACGTGCACCTATAGGCTATATGGCAATTAATCAGGAAGAATCTGTTACAAATCAGGGGTGTAAATCGATAATTTTTAATCAGAATCAACATGTGATATTTCATTATTATAATTTGCAGAATTATATTGATGTTTTAAAAAGATATGGTAGTGGAACTACTTTTATGGAAATATCAAAAAAAGATTTGGAACGTATAAAAGTGTGTTGTCCAAATAGTGATGAGAATGGTTGTAAAGAGCAGCAAGCTGTTGCCGACCGTCTGTCCGCCATAGATGCCGCTATTTCTTCCGAAGAAGCGCTTCTGGCAAAATATCAGGCAGTAAAGCAGGGGCTTATGGACAGGCTGCTGACTCCCCCTGCTGATGCTGTAATTGAAGACGAGACGGAAGGAGCGCATGTATGAGCGAATATTCATCGGTGGAAAAACCGTTTCTTGATAAACTCGGGCAGATCGGCTGGACGATTATACATCAGGGAAAAACCGCGGATACGGTTCCGGAGGATCCTGCAAAGTCGCTGCGTTCATCGTTTTCGGAATATGCGCTGAGAAATGTGTTTTTCAGGAGTATACAGAAAATAAACGGAGGATGGCTTACCGACGACCAGCTTGCATACTGTTATGAACGCATTGTTCTTCATGGCAGTGATAAACTTCTGGAAGCGAATGAATCAGCGTACAAGATGCTCCGTAAGGGCATTACACTGAAAGGAAAAAACGAAAAGACCGGTGAGGAAAATCCGACGGTCAAAATAATCGATTTTGACGACTATGAGGCTAACGACTTTACGGCGATAAACCAGTTCCGTGTCGAAACACCGAATACTTCCTATAAGTTCATCATTCCCGATATCGTCTGTTTTGTGAACGGTCTGCCGCTTGTCGTTATCGAATGTAAGGATGAAGACAAGGCGGAACCGCTGAGCGCGGCATTCGATCAGATTAAACGGTACAGCAATCAGCGGAGTACCTATTCCTATTATGCGGCGAATGAAGGCAAGGAACAGCTTTTTTACACGAATCTGTTCAATGTGGCAACGTACGGGAAAGCGGCGATCTTCGGTACGGTAAGCGCTGATTTTGACTATTACTATAACTGGCGTGATATATTTCCCGAAGAGTATAAAGTTATTGATGTGGGGAAAGACAGCGAACGGCAGGAAGTCATCATCCGGGGTATGTTCAACAAGGAAATACTCATAGACCTGCTGCAGAATTTCACTCTGTATATGGACCTTAAAAGCGGTGACCGCATAAAAGTGCTTGCGCGCTATAATCAGTACCGGGCGGTCGGAAAAATGATTATCCGTCTCCGCGACGGAAACACATGGCAGGAGCGGAGCGGCGTCCTGTGGCATACGCAGGGGTCGGGGAAGAGTCTTACGATGGTATTCCTTGTCAAAAAGATGCGTACGACGTTCCAGCTTAAAGGATACAAGATTTTTATGGTGGTCGACCGTATCGATCTTGAAGATCAGCTCGACAAGAATGCGGATCTGACTGGTGAAAATACGAATAAACCGATTCCCTGCAAAGAAGACCTGTACGAACTGAAGGACGACGATACGCCTGATTTGAATATGGTGATGATTCACAAGTTCGGAGAGAATGCAAAGTATACGCCGGAAGTTCTTGCGCAGACAGGCGTCGTTCCGCATTTTGAAGAATTTCCGATTCTGAACGAAAGCGAAAAAATACTTATTCTGATTGACGAAGCACATCGTACTCAGGGCGGCGATATGAATCATAATCTGTTTACCGCCTTCCCGAATGCATCGCGTATCGGTTTTACCGGAACGCCGCTTATGAAAAAAGCTGACCGGATGACGACGTGCAGCCGTTTCGGTCAGAACGACGACCGGTATATCGATACGTATAAGATGAACGATTCGGTACGCGATCACGCGACGGTCGACATCAAGTATATTGGTAAGAAAACGAATGATACGATACAGGATCACGAAAAGTTCGAAGAAGCGTTTGAAAAACTGTTCAAGGCAAAGACTGAGGACGAGCGGCAGGCAATCATGCAGCGGTACGGCGGTATGACTGCCTACCTTGAAAGCAGGGACCGCATTGAAAAGAATGCCGCGGATATGATGAATCATTATGTCTCTGAAATCCTGCCGAACGGTTTTAAAGCGATGATCGTCGGTTCTTCAAAAGTGGCGGCCGTGCGGTATAAGATTGCAGTCGAAAATGAAATCAGAAAGCATATTGCACTTGAGGAATCGAAACCTGAAAACGAAAGGAACGGCACGGTTCTTGCCCGCCTTAAGATTATGAAAGCCCGGGCGGTAATTTCCATGCCGGAACAGAATGCGGAAGAGTACATCCGGGCAGCGTGGAAAGAAGGTGATAGAAAGGAAGTTATCGAACAGTTCTGTAAAGACTTTAATACGGAAGATCCCACTAAAGCCGATACGGGAACTGCCTTTCTCTGTGTCTGCGATAGGCTTCTTACCGGCTTTGACGCTCCCGTTCTGCAGGTTATGTATCTTGATAAAAATCTCCGGGAACAGAATCTGATGCAGGCAATTGCACGTGTAAACCGTACAAAGAAAGATAAAACGCACGGTCTTGTTGTCGATTACTTTGGCGTACTGCGCAATCTCCGCGCCGCACTCGGTATTTATACGGACGAAGATGCGTTAGAAGCAAAAGCGGAACTGGATGATTTCAGCGAATACTTTGCGGATATAGCGAAAGAAATACCGGAACTTGAACTCATGTATAATGCACTGCTCCAGTTCTTTGATACGGACCTCGATATCGCTGATGCATCCGGATTCTTTGATCAGAAACTTTTGCAGAGCGAAGATCAGGAATTTGTGGAAGATGTTATTGAAAAAATGTCTGTCGTCTCGAACCGCGTAAAACTTGATCTGCGCGTAACAAAATATCTGAATCAGCTTGATCTTCTGTTCTGCGAACAGACTGTACAGCGGACACACTGGGTCAGAGCAAAACGCGTCGGCTATCTTATGTACCGGATATCATATCATTATAAAGACGATACGATGGATTTAAAACACGCAAGCCAGAAGGTCCGCTGGCTCATAGATACGTATCTTGAAAATCAGGGAATCGATACGAAAGTAGGCGAGATATCCATTCTTGACGATGAGTTTCCCCGGATAAAAAAGATGTACCGCGGAAAGAAATCGCAGGCATCTGCTATGGAATTCGCGTTACGCCATCAGATAAAGATTACCCTTGAACAGAAGGATCCCGGTCTGTATATAAAATTCAATGACAGAATAGACGGCGTTATCAAGACGTATAAAGATAATTGGGATCTCATGATTGCCGAACTTGATAAAGTCCGGGAAGATCTGAACAAAGGACGGAAAAAAGATACCCGTTTTACATCCGTACAGCCGGTTTTTTATGATCTCCTCAAAGGATATGTTCCTGCGAGTGAAGAGGACAAGGCTGTTGATGAAAAAATAGCCGCGCTTATCACCAGCGACGGCGTTATCTGGAAACTGATAATCGGAAAGATCGGCATACACGGCTTTTGGGAAAAGGCAGATCTGGTAAAAGAGCTTTCGGACGGGATTGCGTTCCGCCTCAGAATGTCAGGTATACCGGAGCTCAAAGAACATGATGCTGATATAACTGATGCGATTATGAACCTCTGCAGGAGTAATTATACGGAACTTCTGGAGGCTGCCCGTGCAATGGCGTGAAACGGAAGTCGTTGTAAAACGGACAGCCCGCAAAAAAACAATGAGCATCGTTGTTGAACGCGATGGTACTCTTGCTGTCCTTGTGCCCCGGGAAATGAAAGAGAGCGATATACGGAAATATCTTGATACAAAAGAATACGCAATTGTAAAAAATCAGGAATTATGGCGTATTTCAAACGACGAACGCATAGAACGGCATTTTGAAACGGGACAGTCATATCTCTTCAAAGGTCAGAATTATCCTCTTACGTATGCTAAATCAGAACAGGTCAAAATAAAACACCTGATTTTTTCCGATACTGCATTTATTCTTCCAATCGGTGTAAAAGATCCCAGAAAAGAATTTCTTCTTTTTTATAGAAATGAATGCCGGATTATGCTTTCGGAACGGTATAAAGTCTTTTCGGGAAAAATACCCGTCCAGCCGAAAAAAATAGCAGTCCGTGATATGAAGACGCGCTGGGGCTCATGCACTCCCACCGGAAATATCTACCTGAACTGGCGCTGTGTTATGGCCCCTCAATTCGTATTTGATTATCTGCTTGCACACGAGCTTGTGCATCTTAAGTATCATAAACATACGCAGGATTTTTGGGGAACAGTGTCTTTACTTGTTCCGCAGTATGAAGAGGCAAAGGCCTGGCTGACAAAGAACGGGGTGAAGATGGAAATATGAAGGACAACTGGTTTATGTTCGTATTTATTTTGAACGAATGTTTAAACTTTGTGCATCCTGATATGATGTCGCGTATTTTTTGCTAATCCTTTTAAGAGTAATTGATCCCCTTGTTTTTCTATCTGTACAATAGAAACCGCTGAAAAAAACAGCTTTGTTTATGACTGATAATTTTAATTCAGTAACGCCCATGTGCATTTCATTTGTTTCTTTATTTTCTACAGCTTCATCAGCTCTGTATGTATAAATAAGTTTTTTTGAATCTGCATCTTGTAAAAAAGATGTCGTCTCACTGGTGCTTTCTCTTTCATCAGTAAACAGACGACAGTATATTGAATAAGCATCAGGTTGTGTGATAACAAGAAATACCGATTTTTCTTGTTCTGTTTGATATTTGTATTTTATTGTTCCTGCCCATGTCCCATACATTGATGGATTTGTATCAAATAGCATTTGTAACAATTTTCCTAAATATTTTGTTTTCCAAAAAATATGGAAAATAAGCCAGTTTTCTATTGAAAGAATAATGAGAGGTCCTATTAATAATTCTATAATAGTTCCCCAAGGAGAGGGGAGCATATCAAAATTAATTTTCCTCCAGAAAGAATCAATCATTATATACAGAATAACTGTACATGTAATAAATTTATCAAAATGTTTCATTGTTTTTTTCTTCCTCATTTTGTAAAAGACGATAATCATCAACTAGTGTAGTTACTGGAACCGCAGTATATAATTTATGAATACTTTTTCTGTGGCACGACTTTACTTTTTTACCGGAACCACAGGGACATAATGAATTTGCTCTGTCATTTTTCGTAATGGCTAATGAGAGTAATGAGATGGTTACAGAAATACTCTTTATGTGAAAGAACTCAGAGTAAAATTCATATATTCCTGCAATACCGTGAGGCCGTTCTCCCCATGGCGCAATTCCGTATTTTTGTAGATAAATCCACCTGTATAAATAAGGATTCAGTATTTTTTCAATAAAAGTTTGCAAATCGGGTTTTTTATGAAAAATTATTCCTATGTCTGCTGTAACTCCCAGACAGAGTTGCTTACCGGGATTCGTATGATAGTCAGAGGGTATTTGACCATCTAATTCATATACGGTCGGTAAGTTGTCTGGATAATTTTCCGGGAACTCAATTCGTAAATTAAAATCTTGACTTAGCGAAATTTCCTTGTGACTTCCTGTAAAATGATATATGCCTGAGAGAACTGGTTTATCGTTTATCCAGCGCCACTTTAAGTCGGGATACTTCTTAGCGAGTAATAATTCTTTACGAAATATAGAACTATCCCGAATATAAAAACTAGTTACCCCAAGGATGAACCTCTTCTGTGATATTGGTCGAGAATGATTTATCGTAAACTGATTCATTTGATTCAGGAAAATCGCTGCCGAATAATGAAATCCAGATGTCACATGATTCTTTTTCTGTAGTTGCATCTACTGCATTCTTAGCCTTAGTGTTAAATTCACTAAATCTGTCAATAAATCTTTTTTGAAACTCGTCATCTGAAAATTTTTCGGTCATATTTTTATGAGGTTCGACTGGACGGGTAATACATCTATCCTGTTTAAGATTCGTAACAATTTTATCCAACGTTACTGCTAAGGCTGAATCATCATTATTATCTCCAGATGAAATATTGTTTCCTACAAGAATAGAGATGAGAAATCCGGTAATTTCATCTGAATATCCGTTATAATATGACCACTTTTTTATATACCTGCAGAGGCGGCGATATTGCTCACCAAAAGTTTCCAATTTATCATGAAACCACTGATCGAATAATTTTGGATCATTTTCTTCCCACTGTCCACTACCTTTTCTGGCTAAGTATGTTTTGTCTTTGTTTTCGGCATAGATCGCTAAATCAATATGATAGTCATTCTTGTATTGAACTCTTACACAGGCATGTTTGTCCAATGGCGATGTTGTTGTATGATTTTTTACCGCTTCAATTATTTCTGCATGTACCGCTTCTGCTTGTGGCCAATCTGATTTGTTTTCCGGTAAGTGCTGCAAGTATACACCATCGTCCAAGTCATAATCTTCACCGTCCTGTTGTATTGTTGTACGCATCGCGAATGAGCCCTGTCCACAAAACTGCGGTTGATTTAAATTTTTATCCTTATAGTATTGTTTTATTTCATCTCGTAGGGAATCTCGGCCTCGTCGCAGGTTTTCTTCCTGCGTATCCGTTAACGTAATAGAATCGTTAAATGTACAAAATTTGTTGCTGCAGTTAGCCATCTGTTTTACCCCTTGATATTGCGCGGATCGTTTCCGTGACTGTCCTTTGACTGAATCCTGCCGTCAGTACCATGAATGTAAAATTCCGTGTGCTGATTACGGCTGATATCCCGGCCACTAGTAATGGCTTCCTGTTTTGTTTCTGCGTGGACAGATGCTCTCTCTGATCCACCTTTTTTTACGTCCCAACCACCATTGTGGTTAGGTACGACATGATGAGAGTTACTCATAGTATTCTCACCTCCATAATTTTTTGGTCAGATAATAAGGTGGATTTTTGTATAGTAGTAAAAGTTAAAGGGCTGAGCTATTATAGAAAAAATTCACCGGATACTATCTGGCTGAGTTTGTATAAAAGGCGTCTTCTTACTTTGGTCGGTAGGGACGTCTTTTTTTTATGGGCAGAGCGCAACGCTGATACTCACAACAATCAAGATAATAAATAGTTTCTTACGTGTCAATAAAAAAAATACATTTTGAATGTGATAAAATCACAAATAAAATGTATTTTTCGTTGAAATGTGCCGATATATACTGTATAATTCATATATACATGGAGACGACAGTATGTTAGTACGTTTTACCGTCGGTAATTTTCTTTCATTCAATAAAAATCAAACGCTTTCCCTTATTGCGGGGCCGGTACAAAGGTATAAAGACCGGGTATATCAGGCAGATGATATGAAACTGCTTAAATTTGGGGCATTATATGGCGCGAATGCGGCCGGAAAATCCAATTTTATCAAGGCCATGAAGTATTTTAGTGCAGTGCTTTTTCTCGGACCAGAAAAAGTACCGAATGATTCCTATTTTAAGCTTGATCCTTCAAACAAAGAAAAGAATTCTTATTTTGAATTTGAAATTTGTATTGATGGTAAAATATACGCGTATGGGTTTGAGATGCAGATTGCTTTACGTCAGATTACGGAGGAGTGGTTCATAGAACTCGGAAAAGACCGTAACCGTGAACTTTTTACCAGAAATACCGTTACCAAACAGATTATATTCGATAACTCGCTGATAAAAAAAGATTCTGCAGAACGGATGAATGTATATCTTACTGATTACAAAGCGGTTCAGAACGGTTTATTTCTCTCGAATCTTGTCACCAATAAGGAAGACTTATATACCGAAAATCCTGATATGCAGATATTCAAGAAAATATACGAGTGGTTTCGTTCCCTGAATATTTCTTTTCCGGAGACGTCGATCACCGGATATGACTGCCTGTCAAAGGCAAAGTCATCACAAATGCTTGAGGCGCTGAAATCATTTGCAACAGGAATATCCAATGTAATTCAAACGGAAATAACAAAAGAACAGGCACTTGATAAAACTTCCGGCCGGTTTCGGACAGAAATAGAGGAAGAGTTGCAGAGGCATTGTCCGCCCGACTGCGAACGAGTGCCTTCCGAGTCTGAGTGCAAAGACTGCGGTTTTAAAATGAATGTTAACGGGCAGCTTATTTTTGTTACCTACAAAGACAGAAAGCCCGTGTTTACGGAAGTTACTTTTGAACATAATAATATCCCCGGTGTTGCTTTTTCTCTGGCGGAAGAATCTGACGGTACTCAGCGGCTTCTTGATCTGCTTTCCGTAATTCTCAGTACGAAAGAAAACTCTGTTTTTGTCATTGATGAAATAGACCGCAGCTTGCACTCCCAGCTTACGATTCATTTTATAAAAACATTTTTGCGGATTGCAGAAAAGCGGAATATTCAGCTGATTGTCAGTACGCATGAAAGTCATCTGCTTGATCTTGATATTCTTCGTCAGGACGAAATTTTCTTTGTTGAGAAGGGAAAAATGGGAGAAAGTGTGTTGTATCCGTTTGACCGGTTCAAGGAGAGGTTCGATAAAAAGATAGAAAAACCGTATCTTGACGGACGCTACGGCGGCGTTCCCCTGTTTGACACTTTTTTTCCTTCCGATGATGCGTCGGAGACGGAATAAGGAGTACTACGGATGAGAGTAGAACAGCCTTATGGAGAACGATATAAAGAAGATTCATTCTCTGAAGAACCGAAGAAACGATACTTTATTGCGTGCGAAGGAAGACGTACTGAATATCAGTATTTTAAAGGGATCATGGAATTTGGTGATGAAATAGGGATACATCCGCTTATAGAAATAATACCTGTCAAACATGAGAGAAATACGGGCAGTAATCCGCTTAATATCTATATGGAAGCAAAAAAAGCAATAAAGGATGTATCAAATTTTTTCCCTGGTGATCAGCTGTGTATTATTGCGGATCGCGACCAGCACAGCTTTACGGAAGTGCAGTATCAGCAGCTGGTCGACGCAGATGAAAAGAAAGAAATTCGATTCTGTATAACAAATCCTTGTATTGAGTTCTGGCTGCTGCTTCATTTTTGTGACGTTTCTGAATATGACAGGGCAGTACTGCTTGAGAATAAGAAAACTGGAAAACGTACGCAGACAGAGCTGTATCTAATGGATAAACTTGGCGGTGGATACAGTAAACGCAGTCTGCACTTCAGCCTCAATTATAAAGATAAAATCAAAACAGCAATTCAAAACTCAAAAAACTACGCGACGGATTACAGGGCTTTGGAACATGAAATCGGAACAAATATCGGACTGCTTATAGAAGAAATGCTTGCATGAATCGTCGCAGCAGGTGTTTGCCTGCTTAGAACTATGTTACCAAAAGTCAAATTGTTTTGTCAGTATGTTCAAGCTTGTTTGTTTTTAAGTCATGCCGTATGCTGGTAAGTATGAACTACAAAGAAATCATTCAGAATGCCGATCCTGATGAATTGAAAACGTTTGTCCTGAACTATGCAGAAACAAACGAAAAATTCCGGACATTGATTCAATGCGGCCTTGCTTCTTCAGGGAATGCGTCGCAGCTCAAAGCATTTAAAAATGAAATTAATTACATTTTTGCCCGCCATGGGGACAACAGCGGCTTTATTGATTACCGTTCGTCGTCAGGCTTTGAACGCGATGTGGACGGTTTCTTTGCCGGTACGATTCTCCCTCTTCTGAAAAACGGTCAGACAGAGACAGCGTCCGGACTGCTTATGCATCTGATAAAAAAGACCGGCAGTCTGCAAATAGATGATTCTGACGGCTGTATCTCCGGTATAATGGATGAGATTTCAGAGGCATGGAACACACTGCTTGTACAGGCGGATAAAAAACAGACAGCAGAGTACCGGAAATGGTTTGAAGTTAATATCGAAAATGACAAAATCATCGATTACATTCAGGATGATTTGTATAGAATTTATTTTGAAAATTTTACCGATGAGGAATCATTAAAGTCAAAAATCAGCTGGCTGGACGGCAGAATAGAACGGACGAAGAAAGGAGAAATGTACGGCAGCGGGTGGACAAACCGGTTCAAACTTGAGACTGATATAAAGCAGAAAATCGGGTGCATGCAGAAACTGAATTACAGCCGGGAAGAAATTTTTTCTCTTATGAGTACGTATTCAGAAATGCCGGAAATCTGTACGCTGCTTGTTGACGACTATTGCGGACAGAAAGAATACGACAAGGCGGAAAAGCTTTTACTGCATTTAAAAGAAAAAAACGCAATGTATCCCGGAATAATTTGTGATGCGGATAACGCATTAAAAAAAATCTACAGGGAATCCGGTCAGAAAGAAAAATATATTCAGATGCTGCAACATCTGCTGAAAACGGACAGAAGAAATAACTGGGATCAGTATCTCGAATACAAGTCCCTTTTCCAGCCTTCGGAGTGGCAGACGGCATTAAAAGAAATTCTTGCACTGAATCTGGATTCCGGGCTGGAAAACCGTATATATATAGAAGAAAATATGATCGATGATTTATTCCGTTCGGTCAGCGCACATCACCGGAAATATCATTCGCTGCTTGAACTTGATGCATATGAAAAATATCTGTACCCGGAGTATGACCGGCAGATTGCGGACATGTATGAAGAATGTCTTTCCGATGAAATAAAACGTGTATCGAACCGCGGGCAGTATAAAGAACTAACGGGATACCTTAAGAAGCTGCATAAGTATGACTCCGGAAAAGAGAAGGCTGCCTCGTTGAAGCAGCAGTGGATGCAGGAATATAAAAGAAGACCTGCACTTATGGAAGAACTGGGGAAGCTGAAATTTTAGGATGGAAGCGCCGGTATCTCGCCTTCCTGCCAAAATCTTCCGACGGACTTTTGAGAAATGAATGAAAATTACATAAACTTTCCTGCTGCAGTTACCGAATAATTTTCTGAGTTCAGGCGGCGTGAATCTTATCTTCAGACGGCATGAATCCCATGTTCGGACGGCGTGAATCTCATGTTCAGGCGGCGTGAATCCCATGTTCAGGCGGCCTGAATCCCATGTTCAGGCGGCGTGAATCCCATGTTCAGGCGGTGTGAACCTTATCTTCAGGTGGTGAGAATCTTATCTTCAGACGGTGAGAATCTTATCTTCATACGGCGTGAGTCTCATCTTCAGACGGTGAGATTCCCGGTTTCAGGACACCTGAAGATAAGATTCCGGCTTCTTTATCTGCAGTTTCAGTGGTCCTGAAACTGGGCGGTACGCAAAAAAAGCCCGGCCTTCTTTTTACAAAAGACCGGGCTTTCCGTCTGCGGACCGGTACGTAAAGAATTTCCGGTCAGCTCTTTTACTTCTGCATTACGCTGTTATGGTAAGCGTCTTTTTCCATGTTGTTTCGGTGAACGTCATTGTCGGTATGTTCCGTATGATAACTCCGTAGGTGCCTGCCGCAAGACTGGCCGGAATAACCGTACGGCTGCAGCAAGATCAACACTGTGCATCTCGTATTTTCCTTCTTTGTCGAGTTTTGCCTCTGCCGGACAATGGCTTTTGCAAAAAGGGTAAACGTTCTGTACGTACTTTATTTATTCTGATTTTCAACGGGAATTCTAATCTCGTTAAGCAGCTGATATCTATTCTGTGCCTGTATTTCGTTGTAAATATCAAGTGTTCCGCTTAAGTCTTCTATTGTTACTACAAGCGCATAGGGAATGTCATTATCTTTCTTATTCCATCTGGCGAAAGCTTCGAGCCAGATCTGCCAGTCACCTGATTTGAAACGTGAAAAAATATTGCTTGTCTGATAGCACGTATGCCATTCTTTATGAATATCTTTCTGCTCAACGGGTGCTGGAGAGAGTCCTGTTTTTGACGTCGCTTTCTTTAACGAAGTGCGGATATATGCATCCAGATATTCACTTCCTTTTGCTCTGTCTACAAAAGGTGATGATACACAAGTAGTTGTAACCCGTGCAATATCAAGTCCTGACTGTTCAGCAAGTAATTCAGGCATGTATATATTTATCCTCTCTTTTTTTGTTCTGCTTATCGATCCTGTTCGTAAAAAAGTAACTTTTGTTTCGGTCGAATAGAGAGCTTCTTCAGGATTAGATATGCCTCGACCGTACAACATGTGATAGCCGGAGATTTCTTCAGGTGAGGAAGTATCCGTGTCCCATACCGGTAGAGCAGTATGAAACAGAAGAGCTTTTGCAAGCAGGACATTTTTTATCGGAAGCATGCCCATGATTTCTGCAATATCACCTGAAACAACTGGAGCAGTGAAACTTGTTCCGGCATCAACAGTCATAAAGCCGTCTTTGTGTAATACGGCGGAACCTGTATCAAGAGGAACAGTTGGAGTGCCACTATTATTTATTATATCCCCACCATATGCAGATATATCAGGTTTTATGCTGCCTGAAAAGCCCGGACCGATTCTGCTGTATGGTGCGGGACTGTCTTTCCAGGAAAGACTGCCATTATGATTTTCTGAAACAATTGATCCGACTGCAATACTGAATTCTGAGTCTGCAGGCGCTGCTATACGGGAATCATCATCCTGAATAATATCGTCTAAAGATGTCTGTGTTTTCCATAGCATATGATTTCCGGCAGATACGACAAGTTGAATGTTGTACTTAAGTTGCAACGCATCAAGCTCAAATCCGATGATGCTCATGACATCTCCCTCTATGGGAACTGTTGCATTTGCAGAAAGATTATAAATCTGAGCAGTGTCATGAAAGTTTTCTACTGCTGACTGAATCCGATGGATTAATACATTTTCGGGAACACTGCCGTCGAGAATATTGCAGTCAATTATCCGTGCCCGCGGTTTTAAAACCCCGGATGTTGTCTGTTTTTTTAAATCTGAGAAGCAGGCTTTACCTGCCACCTTTGTTCCGTGATCGCTGTTGCCACCCTGAGAGTCAGCCGGTTTCCATTTCTGTATAAGTAGTTTATTCAGCACCGGTGGAAATTGAATACCCGAATCAAGTATTGCTATTATTGGCAGCAAGTCAATATTTATTGATTCGTCCAGTTTTGCCGTTAGTGGAACGCTGCCTGCAGAAGTGTCTGCATTTGTACTAAAAAAAACAGTTTCCTCCATCCGATAGACTGCGCTGTCATTTTCATATTTTGTGAGTGTGGATGAAGGTATGATTGCACGAATAACAGGAGTATAGTCAGAAAGACGATATGGTTCCTGCTGGATTGCACCACCGGTGTCTTTTATCTTCTGCACAACGGCCGGTACAACTTTTTTATAATCCTCTTCACTCAGATTGGGAATAAACATAATCTGTACGTCAACATTCTGAGGGGCCGTCTTTTGATAGACTTTCTGATTGAGAGACATACTGTTCTTTTCTTTACCGGAAAAAGGAGAAAAGGATTCGATATAGTCAAAATATGTTTTGTCTTCGCCGTTCCTGGTATACGTACCGACCTTTTTCTGCAGATTTTTCAATTGCTGTTCTGTTGAAGAAACGACGGCATCTGTTTTATTCTGTACGGCATTCAAGGTAAGGCCTGTATTCCTGAACAAATCCTCTTTACTCTGGATTTTTTCATCATCACACAATTTGACCTTAAAGACCCGTGTTTCCGTGTTTATGAGAGAATCGTCTGCTTTATTTTTCTCAAGTGTTTCCCTGATTGACTGAAGACCTCTGCTCAGTTTTTCTCCATGTTCGGAAAAGACAACATTCTGTGGTTTTGTTTGACCTCGCAGTATCTTTTCTACCGGCTTGACTTCTGTATCCGGAATCCAGAAATGCTGTTTTTGTTCTTTACTCATGAGCTTCCTCCTTTTTCATACGATAGCTTAGCGTTGATTTTGGAATGCCGGTAATGGCTTCCAATGTACGTATAGTGATACCGTTTTTCTGTAAATGGGACAGTGCTTTTATGAAACCGTTATCGTCTTTGTCCGAAGGCGGTACGGCAAAAGAAAGCCATATTCTGCAGACATCCTCTGCCGTAAGTTTTGAATCAGCTGATTTATGGAGAATGCAGAATTTTGCGAGAGACTGCATAAATGACATGATTGCAGAACCGCTCATTCCTTCTGTGAGTGTAATGAGTGTTTTTTTATCCGGCTCATACGCACTCAGGTGTTCTGTAATGAAGCGTGATATGATTTTTGTACGCTGTTTAAAATCCGGGGTGTCCATGAAAACAGATAAATCAAAACGGCGCCAGACTGCCGGATCAAGAAGCTGCTGATGATTTGTGGCAGCAACAAGAAAAACAGAAGCTGCCATTGCATCCATATTCTGCAGCAGCGTAGTGACCACACGTTTTAATTCACCGAGTTCATGTGTATCGTCTCTTTTTTTTGCGATGGCGTCAAATTCGTCCAGAAAAAGCATAATGCGGTTATTCTTTACAAATTCAAAAATCTTTCTGATATTTACACCTGTCTGCCCAAGATATGACGATATAAGACCGTCGAGTTTCACGTAAGCGATTTCCAGCCCAAGTTCTTTTGCAAGCGCTGTAGCTGTCATTGTTTTTCCACATCCGGGAGGACCATAGAAAATAATTCTGTTCGTAGGAAAAATACCCGACTTAAGAAGCTGTTCAGTCTGTTTTTGCTCTTCAATGACCTGATTTAAAATATTTTCTGCCTGCTCAGAAAGTGCAATATCCGACAGATTTACTGTCGGATGTACTATTTCTATAAGGTCAAGTGTATTGTCGCGGTCTTTTGGGAGCGGAGCTGCCGACTGAGCAACAAAAGACAACGTTGAAGAAGGTGACCATGTATACAGATCTGGTTTTCTTTGTTTGTTCTGATATGTTTTACGTATGGAAAGTGCCAGAGCGGCATTTCCTTTTTTCTCTTCATCATTGGCCAGCGAGGTTACAGCTTCACAGAAAGCTGCTTCCCTGCCACTGTTGTGAGCTGTTATAAGATTTAAGATTAAATCTGATTTCATGATTTCCTTTTTGGACAACTGTGTCCAATTGTTCAAATAATACACCTGATATAATTATAAAGTCAATTAAAATTGGACAGCATTGGACATAAAAATACAGAGTGAAACAGCATATCTTTTTTTAAGTATGGTATAGTAATGGATGAGAGAGATGTCCCTGATGGAAAGAATTGTTGCGTAAAAGCGGCGGTGCGGAGCGGCCTGTTCGAATCAGATTCCGGAAAGAACCAATTATATAGTAGAAATTGTACTTGATGCCATAAAGAACTGCGGTGTACATTTGACAAAAGAACGGCTCTGCGGATGGCAGTCGCGCCTTTTTCCCTTTGGAATGTCGGGGGGATATAAGATTACGACGGGCAGATACCGCCTTGATGAATACGGGCCGATGCGTGTCGTTTCCGGGAACAAGGGGAAAGAAACAGTTCATTATACGGCTCCGCCTGCGGCTGCACTGGATACTGAGATGAACCGGTTTTTCAGCTGGTTCAACGAGAGCGCATCAGCATGCGGAGGATTTTCGGTAAAAAGCGCCGTCGCTCATCTGTATTTTGTAAGTATTCATCCGTTTGATGATGGCAACGGACGGCTTGCCAGAATCCCTGCCGATATGATTCTTTCGCAGCGTGGAGGCGACCACCTTTTCAGCATGTCGACGCAGCTGCAGAAAAACAGGGCCTCTTATTATGGCGGACTTGAGAAAACACAGCACGGCGGACTCGATATAACCGGCTGACAGGGAAAACTGACGACTACGAAATGGGCAGCAATCTGCAGCTGTTCTCAGGATACCGCCTCCCGCGATATCAATCAGCTCATTAAAGCCGGAGTTCTGGAGAAAGAAGCTGCCGGCGGAAGAAGTACGTCGTACGAGATCGTACGGAACCTGAAATAAGAATTTGTATTAAAAAGTTATTAGTCGACAGATTTATATTCTATGGTTATGGTATAGATATCATCAGTCATTGGACTGATATAAAACAAGCTTGTAAAAATCTGAGATCAGACTGATAATTCAGAAGGAACTTTATAAAGACTGCAATGTTTTTTTTATACGGAGAGAATAATCATGTTTGAGAGTATAAAAGGAATCAAAATTCAGGGAAGATGTTTTTCAGCGGAAACTGAGTTGGATTTCTTTCAGAATGAAAAAGAGCGGCTTTCGATTGTTTTCGGCCGCAATGGAAGCGGTAAAAGCACGGTCAGTGAATCTTTTTCGTTATATAGACAGAATACACTTGATGATTCTTTACAAATTCAGCCTACATCTTTTACCGGAGATATCAACATAGAACCCGCACAGAGAAAAAGAATTTGTGTTTTTAATGAAAAATACATTGAGGAAAAAATAAAGATAAAAGAGGACGGTATAAATTCTATTGTTATGTTCGGCCCACAGGTTACTCTGGATGCACAGCTGGAGCAGGTAAAGGCAGAAAGGAAAGAACTTGATAAAGAGCAGATTAATTTACAGACAAAAGATGATAAATATAAGGATTCTTTGAATGTATTGTCTCCTGACTACCACTATAATAAAGTTTGTTATGCTTTAAAATCAGATACGGGATGGGCCGGGAATGAACGAAAAATAAGAGATTTGCGGCGTAACCCTTCATTGAATAATGATACTGTAAAATCTATTATAGAATGCAGAACGGATAAACAACTTGATGAATTACAGAAAGACTTCGATTCAAAGTATCAGACATATATATCAGTTGATAAAGATTCTCATGAAATAGTAGAAAAAGTCCCTGTTTGGGATATCCCGGCAGATATCGATACACGTACCGTCACGGTACTTAAAAAGAAAATCGTAAAACCGCAGCTTACTGAGCGGGAACAAAAGATCATGTCTTTGATACAAAATGGTGACGGACTGACGAATATACAGAATGCACGGAAACGATTTTCTGATCCGGATGTTGATATGTGTCCTTATTGTTTTCAGTCAGTTACGCCTGACTATCGGGAACATCTGTTATCAGAAATCGATACGATTTTAAATAAAGATGTGGAGGATTATAAAAAAGAATTACAGTCTTTGAAGATTTTTCTTTTTCCATATAATGTAAACGTATATGAACAGCTTGATGGTAAAAAACGTGATAAAGTCCGGAAATGCATAGAATCAGCAGAAGAGATAATAGAAAAGCATAACAGTATTATTGACGGCAGAGAGAATGCTCCGTACTCTGATTTTGATGAGAATACGTATACACTGACTGTTTCGGATATTGTTCTGGACGTTAACGAAGCGCTGTCGGAACTTGAGTCTGCACGACAGGAATTTAACCGGATAATTTCAGACCGGAATAAGATAAAGACTGAATTATGTACACTTAATAATCAGATTGCCTGCAGGACGATAGAACACGATTATAAAACATATTTAAAACAGAACGCGGAAAAGGAACAGATTGAAAGAAACAGATCAAGACTTACGGATGCAATAACTGAAAATGAGAAGCAGGAAAGAACTCTTGAGGAGCAGAAGAAGAGTATAAAAATTGCACAGGAACGGATCAATGCACTTCTGGCGTATGTTTTTTTCTCGCGGGAAAAACTGACTGTTGAACCAATCGATGGTACTTATCATATAAAATCAAACGGACAGCCAGTAAAGCCTGATCAGATTTCCTGCGGTGAACGGAACATTCTCGGGCTTTGTTATTTTTTTACAGATATATTTTCAAACGAAGATGAAAACGATCTCTATAAAAATGAATACCTGCTTGTAATTGACGATCCCGTTTCAAGTTTCGACAGAGAAAACCGTGTCGGTGTGATGTCATTGCTACGGTACCAGTTTTTTCATTTTCTTTCTGGAAACCAGAAAACAAAGATTATCGTCATGACCCATGATCTGGGGGCGTTTTATGATTTTGCAAAAAATGCAAAGGATATGAAAAATTTGAAAATTTGTGAATGTGCATTTTATGAATTATATAATATGTCACTCAAGAATTTAAACAGCGCTGATGATAAGAATGAGTATTCTGAATTATTTCAATTTATCTATGATTTTGCTTTAGATAATAATCAAAATGAGAATGATGATTTTTCTATAGGAAATGTAATGCGCAGAGTGCTTGAAGCATATTCAACATTTGTCTATAGAAAAGGTATTGATGCTGTTTCTTACACACCGGAAATTCTTGCTTTATGTAAGGATAATAAGCTGGCAGAGTATTTTGAAAATAGTATGTACCGGCTTGTTTTGAATGGGGAAAGTCATTCTGAAGAAAAAGTAAAATCGCTGGATGATTTTTATACAGGAATATCGCATGAAGAAAAAGTAAGAACCGCAAAGGATGTACTTTGTTTCTTGTACCTTATTAATGAACTGCATGTACGATATCAATTAAATAATGACGGCAGTGCCATTGAAATTATAAAAAAATGGTGTGACGCACTGCCCCATGAGGACATTCAGAAAACTGAATCTGCTGCAAAAAACAGTAGTTCTGAGAACCCTGCCCACCAGAGCCTTTTTCCACCGGAAGAACCGGCAGAATTATCTGCGGTTTAGTACGTAACCTTGTGTATCTGTGTTTTGTTGTATATACTGTAAAGTGAGGTGTAAACCGATGGTAGATGACGGCATGCATATAACAAGAAACTGTCCGGGGGAGAAGCTGTCAAAGCAGCCGCTTGTACTTGTTTTAATCCAGATCCGGTTTTCGCCCGTCATGAACCTTGAAAGTTACATTCCACAGATTCAGACCGCCCTCCGGATGGCCGGCTATCCGCTTATTGAAGAGAATGACAATCTTGCCGTTACCGTTACACCGGACGGTGTAAGACCTGTTCATACAAAGCAGTGGCGTTTTAAGACTAGTGATGAATATTCCAATGTAATACTTGACGGTGGTCAGCTTTCTTTTCAGACGTCAGAGTATGTCTGTTTTGAGCAGTTTTATGAGCGTTTTGAATCTGTCTGTACGAACGTGTTTGAAAACATTGCCGGCTTTGTTCAGGCAAATGTAATCCAGCGTTTAGGTCTCCGGTATGTGGACCGGATAATCCCGTCTGACACAGATGATACGATTGATTCGTATATTGCAGACGGTTTCAAAATTTCTCAGGCACCTGTCTTTGGCAGTCAGCCGAAAATCTGCACAGTTTCGCAGGCAGGAGAAGCGGAAATCGAAGGGAATAAAAAAGGGGTGCTTGTCGTACGGATCACCCAGGGTGAGAAAGGCCTGTTTCTTCCTCCCGATCTTATGTCAAAACCGCCGAAAATGAAAACAGGAGTACCGGAAGGCAGACTTATCGGTATGATAGACACGGATCATTCCTATCTGCCGCCGCTTCTGTTGAAATATGATGCGGCTGAGCAGAAGAAGCTGTTTTACCGTATGCATGATAATGTGGAAAAAATTTTCCACTCAGTCGTAAGTGAGGAGGGAAGGACGAAATGGCAGTAGCACTTGCCTGTCCTACGGCACCGGATTATTTCGGAATATCGGTCTGCGGAGAGAGTTCCAGATATTGCTTTGACTGTAATAAATGGAATGTTTCTACATTTTCCGGTTCATCAGCTCCTGAACGAACGGGGGCTGATGAAGACAGACTGTCTGTTTTAACAAAATCTTTGTTTGACCGGCTGGTGCCGTTCTTTACCATTATAAAAGAAGAAACCTCTGCCATGACAGTTCCGGCGGCAGAAAAAATATCCGCCGTACTTACGTTTTACAGTCTTGGAAAAACGCACCTGAGTTCAATAGCTGCTGTTTCACGACCTGCTTTATATGCATGGATAGACGGTTCCTCTGAACCGGACGTACAGAATTTTCATAAAATAGATGTATTGTACCGTATTGCAAAAGACATTGATCCCGGACTGCAGAACTGCCTGTTCAGGGGATTTGTTGAACGTCCGCTTGCCGGGTTTTCTCAAAGTCTTTTTGATGTCTTTGTCCGGAATGAAACGCTCGATACTCCTGCCGTGCGCGCTCAGGTAAAAGATGCATTCGATAAATCCGTTGAACGGGCACAGAATATCGCACAACGCAGGAAGACAGACTTCCGTATTCCCCACAGCGCGGCAGAGCAGGAATTAACGCTGGAAGATAATCTTTTGGACAGTAATGCATGAAGACGCTGCGGACACTCAGACAGGAAGACTTATTCGAAACCTGAAGAAAGAAATTACTTGATATCGCTTTCTTCAGGATGATTTTCAGACTGTTGGTTTGAATCGTTTCCTTTACTTTTCTTGCAATAATGCTATTTTCTGGATAAGCTTAAAAAGAAGGTACTATGCAAACAAAATTTAACGAACAAAAACTACAGGAAAGTTTGAAAACAAGCCTTTTCTGCTCAGACAAAAATAATTTTCCAGAATTTGGCCCTAACCTTATTCATAATGATTATAAAAAATATCGAAAGGTTTTGACTTCTCTTGTCGACGAATTGGATACGTGTGAATCGTTCGATTTTTCTGTTGCATTTATTACTTCTGATGGATTGGCGTGCCTTATAAATAAATTCCATGAACTTCAACGACACAATATTAGAGGTAGAATTCTAACCACAAACTATTTAACCTTTACAGACCCAAAAGCTCTTGAAAAATTGCTTCTTTTTCCAAATATAGAGCTTCGTGTTTTTACAGAAAGTGCATTTCATCCAAAAGGGTATATATTCAGCCAATCCAATTATTATTCAATTATTATTGGTAGTGCAAATTTAACACAAAATGCTTTAAGTCGGAATCAAGAATGGAATTTGCGCGTCATTTCTTGTTCCAATGGTGAGCTTGTATTTAGTGCACGACAGGAGTTTGAACGACTTTGGACTAAAGCAGAAGTTGCCACACCTGAATGGATAACTGCATATGAAATTTTATATAGAAATCATAAACAGAAGAGTAGAGTTATACCTGTTGATAGTATAGAGGACACGACAGAGCAGGAAGAACTGCTATTGTCAAAACAGATTACCGCAAATACTATGCAGCAAGATGCTTTGATTAATCTACAGAATTTACGGGAAAAGGGAGAAAATAGAGCAATTATTATTGCAGCGACCGGTACCGGTAAAACATATCTTGCTGCCTTTGATGTACGACAGACGAATCCTAAAAAAATGTTGTACATTGTCCATCGAGAAACGATACTTAAAAAAAGCGAAGAAAGTTTTAAGCTCATTCTGGGAAATGACATTAAAACGGGGTTCCTTACCGGTGCAGTTGATGAAAAAGATTATATGGCACCATATTTATTTGCAAGTGTTTACACTCTTGCAAAAGATGAAACACTTCGACTTTATAAACCAGATGAATTTGATTACATCATTATTGATGAAGTTCATCACAGCGGAGCTGCAACATATAAAAAGTTGATTAATTATTTTCATCCAAAGTTTTTGCTTGGTCTTACAGCGACTCCTGAACGGACTGACGGTTTTGATATTTTTCAATTCTTTAATTATAACATTGCATCAGAAATCCGACTAAAACAAGCACTTGAAGCAGACCTCTTATGTCCATTCCATTATTACGGTATTACTGATTTAACGATTAATGATGAAGTAATAGACGATACATCAAAATTTGAAAAACTTGTAACAAAAGAACGCGTTCGTCATATAAAAGATGCAGTCATATTGTATCGCAATAATAGTGAACCAAATAGAGGACTCATTTTTTGTAGTAGAAATGATGAAGCGCAGAAATTGTCAGAACTTATGAATACTGAGGGCTTTACTACGATTGCACTTTCTGGAAATTCTAGTGATGATGAGCGTGAAGCAGCTATTTCAAGACTTGAAAATAATGACGATCCTCTCGAATACATTATTTCTGTTGATATTCTAAACGAAGGAGTTGATATTCCGTCTGTTAATCAAATCCTTATGCTCCGTCCTACAAAATCGGCAATTATTTTTATTCAGCAGCTTGGTCGAGGACTCCGAAAAAATCAGGGGAAGAGCTATCTTACCGTTATAGACTTTATCGGAAATTATACTAACAACTTCATGATTCCAATTGCATTATATGGGGATAATAGTTTAAATAAAGATACGCTGCGCAGATGTATAAATTCAGGAAGTTCTTCAATTCCGGGGGCATCTACTATAGATCTGGATTCCATTGCAAAACAAAAAATATATAAAGCCATTTCAAACACAAAATTTGAAAAACTTTCATTGTTGAAAAATGAATATGATAAAATAAAAGCACGTATCGGTAAAATCCCTCAGATAATGGATTTTGTTGTGAATGATGCAGTCGATCCAATCCTTTTTATACAGTATGCAAATTCATATTATGAATTTTGTTGCAAAATGGAAAATGCAGAACCAAAAATATCTAAGAAACATATTCAAAGTCTTGAATTTATTTCTCTTGAACTTGCAAAAGGAATTCGACTTCATGAGATAGTCATTTTGCAGCTAGCTCTGAAAAATGCAGAATTTTCGATAGAGCAAATAACACAAATGCTTGAAAAATATAATATTCAGATAAGAAATACAGATATAAAAGGTGCTATAAATGTAATAAACGGAACTTTTTATACAGATGCAACGCAGAATAGATATGGTAATATTACATATTTAAATTTTAATGGCAATAAATTTTTAAGAACACAAGAATTTTCTTCTTTGCTTGAAAACACTACATATAGGCTACAACTTGACCAGACATTACGCTATGCTTTTTATTCATGGCAGAGATACTATTCTGATAATCCTGACGAATACAATCTTGTCCTTTACAGTAAGTACAGTAGAAAGGATATATGTAAATTGCTTGATTGGGATTCTGATGTATCTTCTACAATCTATGGCTATAAAACAATGCATTCAAAACCTCCTTATACTTGCCCAATATTTGTTACTTATATGAAAGCTCTTGAAAAAAATTCAAGTACAAATTATGACGATCATTTTATTGATAATAATTTATTTAACTGGATGACACGAAATAAAAGAACGTCAAAATCTGAAGAAGTCGCTATCATCCTTGACCAGAAGAATAATGGTATAAAAATTCCTTTATTTGTAAAAAAGGATGATGCAGAAGGATATGATTTTTATTATATGGGCGACTGTCTTGTGTATCAATTTGATGATACAAAAATGCCAGATGGTGATAAGATGGTTCCTGTTGTAAATATTATGTTTACTATGAAAACACCCGTTCGTGAAGATATATTGAGATATTTAAACGAAAGTTCGGAATAATAATGATAAGGAGAATTCCATTATGCCCCATTATGAAGTCGTAGCAGCAGTCATTACCCGTTCCTCTGAAAATGGCACCACGGAAATATTCTGTGCACAGCGTCCCGGCCCCAAACCGGGCAGGGAACCGAACGAGACAAATTACAAGTGGGAATTCCCCGGCGGTAAGATAGAACCGGGGGAAACGCGGCAGCAGGCGCTTGCCCGTGAAATCAGGGAAGAATTCGGTACGGAAATCGCAGTCGGCGCATACATCATGACTGTGGAACATGAATATACATCATTCGGCATCACCATGCACGCATTCTACTGCACCGTACTGAGCGGCAGTCTTCTGCTGAAAGAACATCTGGACTCAAAGTGGCTGTCCCGCCCGGAACTTGTACAGCTTGACTGGGCAGCAGCAGATATTCCTGTTATGAAGGCTGTTGCAGATTAATGAAACGAAGATAGGAACTCTGCCGGACTTCGTATATTTTTACATAAAAAGACCGGACTTGCGGTATTCAGGAAGAAGAGTTTAACAGTAAAGTTCTATGCCCTGAATTCCGGATATCCGGTACATTTAAGTTCAAATACCGGTTCTTTGAAGTTCTAAGAAGCAGTGTTTGAACTTCAAAGAAGGGCTGTTTGAATAAGTTCGTATCAGACTTCCGGAATCCAGACCTTCATTTTTCCGGTTCCTCTGTTGGACCATGCAAAATAGGGAACTGCCGTAATGCCGTCACCTGACAGAACAGTGACCCCGTCCAGAAAGTTTTCCCTGAACGAAGCGGTAACAGTTGCAAAACGGACGGCCGTTACCTGCTCTATGGGAACGGAACAGTCCTGTTCTTCTATGCAGTAAACGACGGGACCCCGCTGCAGGGCCAGAAAACCTTTGTCCGCGGCAACATGATCATCGCATTTTACGATTCGTACCGGCATGGGGAGAGTCAGGCTTACCGTATCGCCGTCGTTCCACTGCCGGTCGATTTTCAGATATCCGTTTTCCATATCTGCTGTATACTGCTTCCCGTTCACGGTCAGAGTATACGGCTCTTCCGCTGTCCCTGTAAGGGGGAATGACCGGTACAGGTTGCCACCCATGACGGCTCCTGTCGTCCAGGCGGGAATCCGCAGATACAGCGTGCACGCCTGCATTTTTTTTGAGCAGCGTACGTTCAGTCGTACATGACCGTCCCACGGATAGAGGGTTTCCATTGAGAGACGTATAGTGCCGTCAGGAGTTTTTATCGAGGCCGTGCCGGCGATATACAGATTGACGTATACCGAATTTTCTCTGACCGCAAAGATATAGCCCCCGAGTGACGGAAGAAATCTTGCCAGATTCGTCGGGCAGCAGGATACGTCGAACCATTCTTTTCTGGTGGCGCTGCCGTTATTAAACGGCGTCGTACCGTCGGATTCGAGCGGATTTGTATAAAAGAAGCGGTCGCCGGAGAGCGATATACCGGACAGCAGTCCGTTGTACAGCGTCTGTTCGATGCAGTCGTAATACCTGCCGTTCCCGTGCAGAAGAAACATCCGGTGATTCCACAGCACTGAGCCTATGGCCGCGCATGTTTCGTTATAGGCGTCCGCATTCGGCAGTTCATAGTCAGCTCCGAACGATTCGCCCTGCCGACGGGAACCGATTCCGCCGGTAAGATATGTCTTTCTGCCGGTACAGTTATGCCAGATGGCGTCGAGTGCTTTCATATACCTGCAGTCGCCTGTTATGGCCGCAATATCGGCCATACCGCAGTACAGATACATTGCTCTGACCGCGTGCCCCGCGGCCTCCGTCTGCTGCAGCACCGGTATATGATCCTGACTGTATTCCGGAATTCCGTCAAACTCATATAGTTTCCGGTTCTGATGATTTCCGCGCTGTTCGATGAAAAATCGGGCCGTTTCAGGAAAAGAGCGTTCACCGGTTATCCGGTACAATCTGACAAGCCCCATTTCTATTATTTCATGTCCCGGCACGTCGTGCCGTCCTGCGGGGCCGAACGTACTGCAGACGAGCCGGGCGTTTTTCAGCGCGACATCCAGCAGCGTCCGTTTTCCCGTCGCCTCATAATGTGCCGCCGCAGCCTCGTAAAGGTGACCGCAGTCGTATAACTCATGGCTCTGGACTAGCGAGGACCAGCGTTCTTTTCCCGCAAACTGATGCACGTGCTCCGGATCGATTGTCCGGTTCGTATACAAATACCCGTCGGGTTCCTGTGCCGCTGCAATATATCCGATGATCGTATCAAGGTACGTATCAAGCTGCTTATCGTACTGCAGCGCAAGCGAATAGGAAGCACCTTCAACAGCCTTGTACACATCGGTGTCGTCGAACGGCATTGTGCCGGCGAACGCTCCGGGAATCAGTTTTGCGGCCTTACGAAAATTGTCGATTCGGCCTTCCTTTTCACATTTTTTGAGAACGGTCGGAATCGTTACCGTCCTGACTGTTTCAAGTTTTTTCTGCCAGAAAGCGTCCTGTATCTTAACCGCCGTGAACGGTACGCTCTGTATAGGATAATCATTCATGCAATGCCTCTCAAAATAGTGAATTTTTAATAATGGTAATTTTTCTAATCTTTCATTCCCGACGTTTTTATACCGGCGATAATATATTTCTGCCCGATGAGATACAGAAGAATCGGCGGGATAATCATGAGCGTAGACATGGCCATCGTTATATTCCACTGGGTTATAAAAGAGCCCGCCATTTTAAATGTCGTCAGCGCTCCGACAGTCAGCGGTTTCCATACTTCGGAATTAATATAAATCAGCGGCTGAAACAGTTCGTTCCACCAGAAGACCGACGAAAGTATCCCTATTGTAATGAAAGTAGATTTTGAAAGCGGAACAAATATTTTTGCATAAATCTGGAACCTGTTGCATCCGTCTATGAGCGCTGCTTCGTCCATGCTTTTGGGAATACTCTTAAAGAACTGCCGGAACAGGAATACGTTGTACGGATAAGCAAAGAACGCGGGAATTATCATCGGCAGCGGTGTGTCGAGCCATTTAAGCCGTGCGAATAATAAATACTGAGGGATGATTGTCGTTGTTGCCGGTACCATCATGGTTGCAAGAATCATTGCAAAAACTATTTTTTCTCCGCGGAAATGCATCCGTGCAAGCGGATAGGCGACCAGGGAACTGGACAGCAGCGTGCCGGCCGTATTACCGACAATCAGAATCAGTGTGTTCCGCAGATACAGCCAGATTGCCGGTTTTGATATGACCTGCCAGTAATTTGAGAATTTCGGATGTCCGGTAAAGAGCCGGGGAGGATACGCGTTTATTTCGACCAACGACTTAAAGGAGCTGGAAATAATCCACATAATCGGAAAAAACATGATGACGGCAACCAGTATCAGCAGCAGGTACAGAAATACGGATGCTGTCCCATTCTTTAAATAACTACTCTGTTTCATAATATACCCACTTCTTTGAAAAATAAAACTGCAGCAGTGCGAGTGCTGCTGCAATAAGGAACAACACTACCGACAGGGCGGATGCGTATCCCATCCGATAGTTTCCGAATGCGTTATTATAAATCGACAGACTCAGAACGTTCGTCGCGTCGTTCGGGCCTCCGTTCGTGAGCGGGAATATCAGCGAAAACGAATTATTCAAAGAGCCTATGCAGGCCGTTACCGTGTTGAAAAGTAAAACAGGGGATATGGACGGAAGCGTTATATGCAGGAATTTTTGAAAAAAGCCTGCTCCGTCGATTTCCGCAGCTTCGTACAGTTCACTCGGAACGTCCGCCAGCCCGGCTTTGAAGATAAGCATCATCTGTCCGGCTGCATACGTATAAATCGATACAAAAACAACTGAAGGCAGAACCCGCTGGATGTCAAACAGCCAGTTAGGCTGGGATTTGATACCAATGAATGCCAGCAGGTAATTCAAAATCCCGGTATGCTGATTAAAGATAATCTGGAATGCGAAGGCAAGCGATACAGTGGGAATTACGGCCGGTATAAAATAGAAGAACTGAAAAACGCCGTTCAGCTTTGTCTTCATGTTTAACAAAAGCGCCGTAAAGAGTGCCCATACGACGGTGACAACGACGCTGAATCCTGTGTAGAGCAGCGTCACCTTGAGCGAGTTAAGAAAGCCGGAACCGGCGGACAGCATAGTGATATAATTTTTTAATCCTATCAGTTTCGGCGCTTGTATAAGATTCCAGTCGGTAAGGCTGATGAAAAAACTTGCAAGAATCGGAAGTCCCGAAAAGAGAATAAATCCGATGAGCCACGGAGAAAGGAACAAGTACGCGGTAAGCGTATTGTCAAGTTTCCGCCGGGATCGTTTCTGTACAGTGTTCATTTTATAACCCTTTTATTTTTCCCGTAGATATGAGTGAAAGTTCCCGGAGAATTTTTTCTCCGGGAACTTTTACATTATTGGTGAATCGCTTTGATTGCGTTTTGTGATTCTTTTATCGCCGTATCAATGGAAATCTGGCCGAGAACCGCAGCCTGAAATTTTCTGACGAGTTCATCGGTTAGTCCCGCCGGTGCTATAACATAGCCGAATTCGCCGAACTGTGCCGTTTCGTCGAACGTTTTCCAGTCAGCAGGTCCCTTTGTTCCCTGAACTTTATATGCGCCTTTTTCTGCAAAGGGGACTACAGCAGACGGATTATTGTACGCTGTTGAAATTATCTGCTGTCCTTTCTCGCTCATGCAGAATTCTATAAAGCGCCATGCGGCTTCCTTGTACTTTGTATCCTGAGAAATGGTAAAGAAACCCGTATGTAAGCCTGAATAGCTGCGTTTGTCTTTCGGAAGCGGCGCAATATCCCAGTTAAAATCCTCTATCTGCCGATAGGCTGAGCACATCCAGCTTCCGGCTCTTGTCATTGCGGCTCTCCCTGCGATGAAGAGATCGGAGCCTGCAGAACTTGCAGACGGTTCGGGAGCAACTTTGTACTTGTTTACCAGGTCATACTGGAATTGCAGAGCTCTGCGTGCACCGTCGCCTATTTTGATGTTTCCGTCCGCGTCGATAACCGGATCGCCTGCAGCCCCGATAAGCGCGTACCAGATTCCCTTAAAAGTTATATCGTCGCATCCCCATTGTACTGTCTGGCCGTTTTTAACAATTGTTAATTTTCTCGCAGCATTCAGGAAATCTTCCCATGTCCATGTCTCGTTCGGATACGCGACATGTGCAGCGTCGAACATGTTTCTGTTGTAATACAAAATTTCACTCGCATAGCACCACGGAAGGCCGTACGTTTTACCGCCGCTTATCTGCTGTATTTTTTTTACCGCGGGAATCAGATCCTTTTGATTGAAGGCTGAAGTATTCTTTATATACGGATCAAGTGCAATCAGCTTAGTACCTTTTGCGAAAACGGGGAGATCGCATTCCCATACCAGCATTACGTCCGGAGCAGTGTGAGTTGCTACCATCGTGTTCAGTTTTTGCGAATAGTTGTCTGAAGGTATATTAACTACTTCGACGCTGATATCGGGATTTTCCTTCATAAATTCCGCAATAAAATTATTATTCTCGGGAACAGCATCCCACATGGAAAATTTGATATGTGTTGCAGCAGTCTTTTTTTTGCCGGCGGCAAAACCCATCGTCAATGGAACACATAACATAAAAAATACTAAAATGCTTCTTGATTTTTCTTTCATTTTATTCCTCTTGTAAAAATTTATGCGGAACTTATCCGCCGTGGAGAGTGGAAAAACGATGATTATACATAGAGGTATAATCATGCTCCTTCTTGGCATTTCCTGAGTGATCTGATATACTTTCTATAATTTATTCGGAATGGACGTGCGGGATTGGTAGAATCTGACCGTTTTCCTTTTTCCGCACGTTCATTCCTTCTTTTTTTTATTCATTTTTCACCTCCCTGCACGATTTTCTTATTATCAGATCAATGGGAAATTCCGTTATTATTGCCGGAGTATCGGTATCGTCCAGACGCTCAAGCAGCCGGTTTGCCGCTGTATGCGCCATCTGCCGTGAATACAATTTCATGGAGGTGAGTGGGGGTGTTGATAATTCCGCCATTTCAGAATCGTCGAAACCGATTATACTGATATCATCGGGCACGGTAAGTTTCTCTTCGACTGCAGCCGACAGAGCACCGACTGCAATCAGGTCGTTCGCACAGACAACCGCCGTCGGTCTGTTATTCTTTTCCAGTAATTCTTTCATACCTGTGTGTCCGGCTTCCGCGGTCCATCCGGTGTTACCCGCAACAAGATCTTCGGGAATAGAACAGGTCAGCTGCTCCATTCCCGTTCTCCATCCTTCATAACGCAGCCGCGCTGTCTGCAGATGTAAGGGGCCGTTTAATATTCCGATTCTGGTGTGTCCGATAGAGACCAGGTATTTAACTGCTTTCCGTATCCCCAGCCTGACGTCAAAGGTAACCGTATCGAATCCTGCAGCGGAAACACTCGGAGCAATAAGAACGGTCGGCAGCGCAGACTGCCTGATTTTGTCCAGAAATCCGGTATTGGTCGCTTCTTCTATAATAAGCCCGTCTACTTTTGCAAGAAAATTATTGAAACGTGGAATTTCATCCGGGTTAAAATCATCTATGTAGGTAAAAAGGACATGTCTTCCTGTTTTTGCGGTTATTTCTTCTATACCCGAGAAAACGCTGAAATAAAAAGCTTCCTGAAGCAGCGGTTTTTGAACGGATTTTTCCTTGCAAATAACATAGCCGATATTGCCGCTCATTTCTCCCGCGGCTTTTTTCTGTATACTTTCTCCGATTAACGGCAGCTTAACAAACGTTCCCTGTCCGGTCTTACGTTCGAACAGACCTTTTTCCGTGAGATGCAGTATCGCATTCCTGATAGTTATTCTGCTCACCCCAAGTTCGTCGGACAGGTCCCTTTCGGACCGGATTTTGTCGCCCGTTTTCCATTGCCCGGATTTAATCATGTGCAGCAAATACGTTTCAACCTGTACCTGCTTGGATACTTTGTCGTTCACCAAATACCTCTGAATGGTTATATAGTGGTTATAACCTATGAGTGGAATTATAGGGATACGTAGGCAAATTTGTCAAATTTAAAATAAAAAAAGCGAAATGGATATAACCAATTGATGTATATAGCAGTAATTGTTTTATATTTTTTGATAATGCGTTTTGCACTGAATGATATGAAGCGTTCCCTCAGAATCAACCCTGTAAACAAGACGGTCTTTTTTATTTATCTCACGACTGCAATACGCATTCAGTTCCCGGAAAAGATTGAAAATCCTGCCATGCCGCTTCAATCCATACACTATTCACTTGCCAAACTCCATTTCAGGTGAGGCAGCAACAAGATCAACAGTATGCATTTCGTATTTTTCTTATGTTTATAGAACATAAACCGATAGTACCAAAAGTCAAATTGTTTTGTCAGTATGTTCAGACTTGTTTGTTTTTAAGTCATGTCTTATTCTTGTATATGAATTATAAAGAAATCATTCGGAATGCCGATCCTGATGAATTGAGAACGTTAATTCTTGAATATGCGGAAACAAACGAAAAATTCCGGAAGTAGAATACCGGAAATACTATTCACTGCATGAACTTGATGCGTATGAAAAATATCTGTGCCCGAAGTATGAACAACAGATCGCGCTCATGTATGAGGAATGTCTTTCCGATGAAATAAAACAGGCATCGAACCGCGTGCAGTATAAAGAACTGGCGGGATACCTTAAGAAGCTGCATACGTACGACGCCGGAAAAGAGAAGGCAGCTGCGTTGAAGTTGCAGTGGATGCAGGAATATAAACGAAAGCCTGCGCTTGTGGAAGAACTGGGAAAGGTGAAGTTTTAGGGGGAAGGGGAGCGTGTCATCCGCAATTCATGCCGTAACCGGGTTCAGCGTCTGCATAAAGTTTTGTTACTTATTGTTCATATACACTGACTGTAATAAATATGTCGCACTCAGGAGCTGTACAAAGTGTACACAGGAATGGGACAAGCCTTGCGCAGCTATTGCGTAAGTACTTGAATAAGGATTGCATAAGCCTTACGCAGGCATTGCACAAATACATAGACAATCATTGTATAAGACATGCACAGGCATTGTGCAAGTACATACGGAAACAATTGTTTCCGAGTGGATTGAGACTACTCAAGCCAAACAGCGGACAATACCAGTTCCCAAAGGAATTGCGTTTGTCTGATATAAAAAAATGACGTAATTTCAGGACTTTTAGTCTCGGAATTACGTTATTTTATGGACTTTTGAGTAAATCAGGGGTGTACAGGCACTATGAAAGCTCGGAAAATCAGCATATCTGTACAGCACCTTTCCTCAAGTTCTCCCGGCCGGATCTGGTCTTAACCGGTGCCAAGCAGACGGAATACGTCTGTCTGATCTGAAACCGCTGTTTACCTGTCCCGGAGTGTTTCTTTTTTTGCTTTATATTCCTCTTCGTTGATTTCGCCGTTGACAAATCTTTTCTGAAGAACGTCGAGCGGAGACTCTGCTTTGCTGCTGTTGCCTTTCCAGATAAAATAGATAACAGCTGCTGCCAAAAGAATTCCGAGTATCATCATAATCATACCTCCAAAATTAAATCCCCCGTAACCGGGAAATCCGTTACAATACCGTTCAAAAGCTCCGAACATATTAACCTCCGTTCATTTAAACCTATTAATACAGTAGGTAATCGCTATGGTTAATATAATTCTTACTATATCAGTAGTCAATTAAAAAGGGAAAACTTATGAAGCTGTACATTGTGCACTCTTTTACACCTCTCCTTTTACCGTCCGTCCTCCCCATTCGTGCGAGTGCGCCCGTTCGCGGGCAATTGTTTTGTCGAAGTCCGCTTCAGGGGAGCAGTTCTGTTCTATCTGCTGCGTCGTTTTATACAGCCGTTTAAGGCAGTCGGATTTGTCGTTGTCTCCGAGCTTTGATTTTTCGATGCTGTCTCCGAGCACGCGGATTGTTTCGTCGTATATGCGGCAGGGAACGGGGAACGGATGTCCGTCCTTTCCTCCGTGTGCGAACGAATAGCGCGCGGGGTCTGTAAAGCGCGACGGCGTACCGTATACGACTTCGCTTACGAGCGCGAGCGACTGCAGTGTGCGGGGACCGAGCCCCGGCGTAAGCAGCAGCGACTCGAAATCCTCCGGCTGGCTTTCGTATGCTGCTGCAAGTACTCCGCCGAGCCGTTTCAGGTCTACGTCCTCCGCGCGTACGTCGTGATGCGCGGGCATCGTGCAGGTACGGGAGAGGCCTGCCGGTTCAAGCTTCCCGTCTTCTGCAGACGGGGGAAACAGTTCTCCCTGTACAGCAGCTGGTATGATGACGGCGGCCGCCGGCGCCATTATGTGCGAGACTTCGCGGATGATGCGGTCGGGGTTTTCATGCGCAATATCCACAATCGTATTGCGTGCGGAGCGTGCACCCTTGTCGGTAAGATTCAGTATTTTTCCGCGGCTTTCGCCTGTGATGCCGGTATGCGGCTCTTCGACGAACGAGCTGAGGTTCGACGAGCACCAGTGGTAGCGCCGCGCCGTGCGGGATGCGGCGTTCATGCCCTGCTGTACGACTGCCCAGTCGCCTTCGTCGGTGAGAATAAAATTATGCTGATACAGCTGGAAACCGTCCTGAACCGCGGTGTTGTCTACTTTTGCACAGAGTCTGCTCGCGCGCACGAGCGTACCGCCGTCGAGTCCCGCTGCGTCGGAAAGGTACATGAGCTCTTCCGGCGTTTTCCGCGAATACTTCCCGCGTCCTCCGCAGACGCAGATGCCGAGTTCCTTAGCACGCGGATTCAGTCCGCGTTTCAGGGCGTACATGACGCTCGTCGTAATTCCCGACGAATGCCAGTCCATGCCGAGCACGGCGCCGAACGACTGAAACCACAGCGGATCGCTTAACCGTATGAGCACTTCCTTTTTTCCGTAGTTCAGAATGAGAGATTCGACGATGAGCGTGCCGAGCTGCATCATGCGGTCCGCAAGCCATTTCGGAACAGTTCCGACATGAAGCGGAAGATCGGCGTATCCTGTGCGTTTTGCCATAGTGTTAATATATTCTCCGACGGTATGAATGTATAGTAGTAGAGGGATTCTTCAGTACTACTTTCGGAGCAGCCCGGCGAGCATCGAAACTCCCATGAGCAGAAGAGGGACTGCGATGCATGCTATCATGATAATACCCGCGAGCTTCAGCCGCGGTGAGAGACCGCCGTCTTTTTGTTCTCCGCGGCTGCGGAGATAGCGGCGCGTAAATTTATGGACATACGGATTGTCTTTCTTTTCTTTCATGAACGGATTCCTTACAATAGTATATACGAAACCCCGGTTGAGGTAAAGTTTTTGCAGCAGTATGCCGACACTGGAAAAGTACTGGTCTCCGCGACAATAAGGACAATTATTATGGTGAGAATAATACGTTTACAAGCTGTGATGCTTATCCCGGCTGTTTGCGCAGCGGTCGTTTTCTATGCCGGCTGCAGATTTACGTCCGGCAATTCTGATAAAACAACGTATGAGGCTCCTCAGGCGGATTCTTCTTCCGGCGGAATTACGCTTTCCATTGTTCCCGTCGGCGGTACCGATTATATTAATGTCTACCGCAGGGAAGTGTCCGGCACCAGCTGTTCCGATCCGGTCAATATCGGAGAAATAAAACCGGCCGGCGTCGGACAACGATTACTCCTCGCCGTCGGCAAATATATTAAAAGCTGCGGAATCCGCCGCAGCCGGTTTGTCAGATTATTCGGAATAGTTGAGACGTCTGTAAAAAGCAGACGGATTTTGCGGGCGCTTTTTCAGCAGCAGCGCAGTTACCGGTTCTGAATAATGCCGTCGACTGCAAGGTTGAGAGTGGCGCGGACGTCGTCTATGCTGTCCTGCGCCAGAACCGCAAGCCGGAATATTGCCGCTTCAATCAGTCCGTAGAACATGTCGTTCACGTCTCTTACGTTCAGCTGCTTGAATTCGCCTTTCTTCATGCCGCGGATAAGTATGGTGCTCATGACGTGCCGCAGTTTGATGACGCGCCGCATGACTCGTTCGTTCGGATCTGTTCCCGATTTTTTCAGCTGCATAAGGTATACGAGCAGCACGCTGAACAGTTTTTTGTTCCCTTCGAGTGAGTCCACTATTTTCATGAGCATTTTACGGAAGCACTGTTCCGCATTGAGAGACTTGTCGTTTATTATTTCCATGATTGAAGCTTCAAGGCCGGAGGTAAGCTGCTTGATGCTCCACAAAAATATTTCGCGCTTGTTCTTGAAGTAAATATACAGCGTCGTGCGTGTAATACCGCACCGGTCCGCTATTTTCTGGAACGTGACATCCTCATATCCCTCTTCGATGAAAACGTCGAGGGCCTTTTCGAGAATTTCACGCTTTCTTTTGTCATGTTCAACAACAATTGCCATATGAATCAGACTCCATTTATTTTCCCGCAGTGTTTGTATACATGTAAAAGAACGTGTCGAGGTTGCCGGCTTTCAGGCTCTTGAGCAGCGTAGCGTAATGTCCGAAACATTCCTGGAATTTTTTGTTCGGCGTGATGATGCCCATTTCCCAACCGGGAAAATTCGTCCACAGGGAGCTCATCTTTTTATAAAGCGCTTCCGCTTCCGCCTCGTCTCCCAGACGCTCGCCGTACGGCGGATTGCAGAGCAGCAGACCTTCCTCAAACGGCGCGTGCAGGTCTTTGAAATCCGACTGGATGAAATCCGGACGCGGAATACGGTCGTTTCTGCCTGCAAGCTGCAGCGCGCGTCCTGCCATGACGCACGCGTGCTCCGCGTTTTCCTGTGCGCGTTTGACTGCCGCTGCGTCGATGTCGCTGCCGGTAATGCGCACTTCCACGTCGGTGCGGATTTTTCCCGCACATTCTCTGCGGATTTCCGCGGCGCGCTGCTGATTGAAAATAGGGAGCGTTTCAAGTGCAAACCGGCGTCCGAATCCCGGAGCGACGTTGTATGCGTAGAGCGCCGCTTCAATGGCGATAGTCCCCGAGCCGCAGAACGGATCGTGCAGCGGAGTTTTGCGGCGCCACATCATTTCCTGAAGCATGACGGCGGCAGTCGTTTCACGCAGCGGTGCCGTTCCGCCGTCGGTGCGGTACCCGCGCTTATGAAGCGGCAGCCCCGAGAGATCGAGCAGAATGTACGCAGTGTTGTCGTCTACATAGACGCGCACGTTTTCTTCATCGCCGCTTTCCGGCAGTGTCGTCATGTGCCATATGTCGCCGAGTTTTTTGTAAATTGCCTTGTGGACCATACCCTGAATGCTGTGCTCGGAGTTGAGCTTTGAACGGTACGTGCGTACTTTGTCCACGACGACGCGGGTATCCTTTTTGAAAAAATTCTGCCAGTCGACAGTATACGTGCCGTCAAAAAGCGCGTCGAAATCATCGGCAGGGTAGCAGGCGAGCTGCAGGTAGAGACGGTCTGCAGTGCGGAGACAGAGGTTGGCGCGGAACATGGCGTCGTCGTCGCCGAGAAAACTGACGCGTCCCGGCGCGTTTCCTGTCAGTTTGTAGCCTGAATGTTTGATTTCGTTGCCGAGTATTTTCTCGGCGCCGACTGCGCATAGTGCGACTAGTGTATTCATATAGAAGAAATTAACACTTTTACATATTTTGCGCAATTGTCATACGTGTTAAAACTGCTTTTCGAAATGCCGTTTTACCAGGACAAAAAATGTTTGACTCTTTCCAGCTGCGACAACGCGTCCTGTCGTCCGAGGTTGTACAGCCCGCGGATTTTTTCAGGGTCTTTTTCGGTGCGGCTTACGTTGAGATGCTTCGACGGCCGTATAAGCAGAATCCTGCCGTCCGCTGCCTGCCGTTCGGCGTCTGCAAGTTCTTCGTTGTAGCGGATGTGACGTATCGCCATAGCGTGAACGAGCGCCGGATATTTTTTCATTCCGATCCTGATAAGCGGAAGGAGCGGATTTTTCTTCTTTTCATAACCGGCCGGCTGCGTAAGAATCACGATATCTTTTATGTATCCCATGTTCTCGAACGCTTTGAGCGGAATTGAGTCAGCGACGCCCCCGTCGAGCAGTTTATACCCGTCTACAGCGACGACCCGCGAGGCGAGCGGCATTGAGGCCGAACCCTGCATCCACAGCATTTCCTTTCCGCGGAGCGTTCTGCACCGGTGGTACACCGGTCTGCCCGTGAGTACGTCCGTGCACGTCACGTAAAACGCGGCCGGCGACGATTCGAACGCGTCGTTGTCGTACGGATCGAGCTTTTCGGGAATCTCATGATAGCAGAACTCCGCATTGAACAGATCACCCGTCGTAAAAAGAGAGTGCACGCTCATATACCGTTTGTCCCGGCAGTACTTTTCCGTATAGCGGACGGAGCGTCCCGTCTGCCCGGATACGTAGCTTGCCCCGTGCACCGCCCCCGCGGATACGCCGATAATTCCGTCGGTGAGAATGCCGTTTTCCCGCAGCACGTCGAGGACGCCGGCGGAATAAATGCCCCGGTGACCGCCTCCTTCCAGAACTATGCCTGTCTTCTCTCTGTCCATTTCATCACCTTAGTACCGATTATTAATTATTCACAATCTGCCATCCGCCGTCCAGCAGCAGCTGGTGGGGTTCGTAGGCTGATTTGTATACCATCTTTTTACAGTCGGCAATCCAGTATCCTAAATAATACCAGCTGAACTTAAGCCGTCTGCACAATTCAATCTCGCGCAGAACGCTGTACGTGCCGATGCTCCGTTTCATGGTCTCCGGTGAAATATCGTAATAAAAATAGTTTGAGGAAAGCGAATCTGCTCCCGCATCGATGATTCCGACTCCGATAAGCTTACCGGGCGTATCACCGTCTGCCGTAAGCCGGTACTCCATGTTGAACGTGCCTGAGTAGGATGCGCAGACAGCTTCTCCGCCGGGCGCGGCCTCGTGAACGCCGTTCATCTGCATAAGTTCCGCCCTGTATTCGTCCGGCGATTTTACCGCGCCGGGATTGTGGCGTTTGTCGTATCCGCCGTAAAGCACGGTCTTTTCCTCTGTAACGAAATCCGCCGGGTTCTGCGCAATACGAAGCGTAACATCGCCGTTGCGTCCGAGCACGCGGCGCTGGCTTTTCGACGGTTTAAAATCTGCGGCTGCAATACGGATAGGAATGCATTTTTTACAGTCGGGACAGTCCGCCCTGTATACGAAATCGTCCGCGCGGCGGAATCCGTCGGCAAGCACGCTGTCGAATACTATCTGCTGACATGTTTCTGCGTCGGGAAGGCGTATGCTTTCCTGATTTTTCTGAGCCGCCATATCGTATGCGTCTTCAGGAGACGGCAGCCGGAATACGGCGTAATGGGACATACGCCCGTCGAAATATCCGCAGGGAGATGCGAACAGATTCGGAAACGGATCGGAATTTTCACCGGGCTTTGCAGTCGTTCCCATTATTCAAGCCCTGTTCCCTCGTCAAGTCCCATCATTATATTCATGCATTGTACGGCCGCGCCCGACGCGCCTTTGCCCAGATTGTCGAGGCGGGAAGTAATCACGATGCGGTCGTCGTTGCCGCACACAAAAATCTGCATGTTGTTCGTCCCCGACAGCGTGTTTGCGGCAATCAGCTGATCCGTAAGTGTTCCTTCGCCCATAAAGCCTGCAACTTTAACAAAACGGCAGCCGTCGTAGTGGGCGCGGAACATATCCCATATATCGTGTGCGGTGACTTTTTTTGCAAGCAGCCGGGCGTAAAGCGGGACGGTGACCGTCATGCCGGAAAAATAATCGCAGACGTACGGATCGAATACGGGAAGGTAATCAAGCCCGCTGATTTTCTGCATCTCCGGCAGATGTTTGTGCTGCTGCGTGAGCGCGTAGAGCCGCGGCGAATCGAGCTCGCTGTTCCGGTTTGCGTCCTCGTACTGTGTGATTGCTTTTTTGCCTGCGCCGCTGTAACCGGAGACCGCATGGCACACGACCGGATAGTCGCGCCCCATGATGCCGGAAGAAACGAGCGGGTAGCAGATTGAATTGAATCCGCTTGCGTAGCAGCCGGGGATCGCGACGCGGTGCGACTTCTCTATGCTGCGCCTGTATGCCGCCGAGAGCTCGGGGAAACCGTAATCCCAGCCGTCTGCAGTGCGGTGTGCGGTCGAGGCGTCGAGTATGCGCGTGTGCGGATTCGTGCAGAGTCCCGCCGATTCGACTGCAGCTTCGTCGGGCAGACACAGGAACGTAAAATCGGATTCGTTGATAAACTTCTGCCGTTCGGCAGGATCTTTCCGTTTGTCCTCCTGAATCTGCATGAGTTCAATATCGCCGCGCCGTGCGAACCGTTCATATATTTTGAGACCTGTTGTGCCGTCTTTTCCGTCAATAAATATTTTATACGCCATGAATGTACTATATCGCAGAAACAGCAGTGTTTGCAACGTATCCGCACAACACGTCGATTGAATAAATCGCGCTTATTTCCTATAATAATAGACATATTTTTTATGAGGACAGTATGCCGAAGATTGAAGTTAACGAGAATCTGTTTTTTAATTTGCTTGGGGAAAAATACGACTATGACACGCTTGAAAAAAAGCTTACCTGCGCTAAAGCCGAGCTCGATGAGAAGCCCGACACGTCGAAACCTGCCGGCGGGCGCGTTATAAAAATCGAACTTAACGACACGAACCGTCCCGACCTCTGGTCTACGAACGGCGTTGCGCGCCAGCTTCGTGTGCACGAGGGCGCAAAACAAGCTGATTACGGCAGATTCATGTCGAAACCGGGCGCGGTGAAGGACTGCGGCAGCCGTATTGTAACGGTAGACCCGGAGCTCCGCAGCATCCGTCCGTACATGGTGTCGTTCGTTATTTCCGGCAAGGCAATCGACGATCCGATGCTCAAGGATATTATCCAGACGCAGGAAAAACTCGCGTGGAACTTCGGACGGAAGCGGAAAACAATCTCCATGGGTATTTACCGCGTCGCCGATATAAAATTTCCCGTGCATTATAAAGCTGTCGATCCCGACAAAACAAGTTTTGTTCCGCTCGGCTGCGACGCACCCATGACGTGCCGTCAGATTCTCACCGATCATCCGAAAGGAAAAGATTACGGCTGGATTCTCAAAGACATGGAAAAGTTCCCGCTGCTCTTCGACGACAAGGGTGAAGTCATGTCCATGGCTCCGATTATCAACAGTGCGACGCTCGGCGCCGTACAGGTCGGCGACAGGGACCTTATGGTCGAGCTTACCGGTTCAGACATGGAAAGTCTTATGCTTTCGGCGAACATAGTCGCATGCGATTTTGCCGACTGCGGATACGAGATTCTTCCCGTCCGCGTCGACCATTCGTATGAAACGGGACTCGGTAAATCGGTCACGGCGCCGTTCTATTTCCAGCCGGCGACGAAAGCATATTTGAGCCATATCGACAGGCTGCTCGGCTCTTCGTTTACTGCGGACGAGGTGCTTGCGTCTCTTTACTCTATGGGCGACACGGTTACGGCTGCAAAAGTAACGAAGGACGGCGTCGAAGACGTTGAGTTTACGCTGAATCCGCCGCCGTACCGCAACGATTTCCTGCACGAAGTAGACGTTATAGAGGACGTCATGATCGGCCGCAACGTCGAGACGTTCGAGCCGGAAAAACCGAACGATTTCACAATCGGCCGTCTTCTCCCGCTTACGCAGTTCAGCCGCAAGGCAAAAACGCTTATGGTCGGCCTCGGCTATCAGGAAATGATTTTCAACTACGTCGGCAGCAGGCACGATTACATCGACAACATGGGAATCAACGCGGCAAAAGTGATCGAAATCGCGAATCCGATGAGCGAGAACTATCAGTTCATCAGGCCGGAAATCATCTCGTCGCTGCTCCGCGCCGAAAGCGGTTCCGCAAACGCGCAGTTCCCCCACAAAATTTTTGAAATCGGAAAGGTCGCGTACCTCTGCGACGAAGAAAACACCGGAACACGCACGCGCCAGCATCTGGGTTTCCTTACCGCGGCGTCGGGTGTGAACTTCAACGACGCAGCAGCCGAAGTTTCCGCGCTGCTGTACTTTCTCGACCATACGTACGAGGTGCGGGAAAGCAGCGATCCGCGTTTTATTCCGGGACGTCAGGCGGCCGTCATGGTAAACAGCAGACAGGTGGGCGTGTTCGGAGAAGTTGCTCCGCAGGTACTCACGAACTGGGCGGTCACGGTGCCGTGCGCTGCCGGTGAAATAGACTTGGAGGAGCTGATGTAATCCGCCGGTTGATACATGCGGCGAATCTTTATATACTTTTCTGAATGAAACATCGTATTCATACTGCAAATACGCAGCTTTTTGCATATTTTATTTTTTTTGCGCTGCTCGGCTCGGTTTTGTTTCAGATTCCGCAGCTGTATGTGTCGGGGAAACCCGTTCCGTACGTCGACGGACTGTTTACGACAGTATCGGCCCTGTGCGTCACGGGTCTGTCGACTGTCGACATGAGCGTCTATAACGGTGCCGGGCTCATTCTGCTTTTGTTTTTCATCGAAACGGGCGGGCTCGGACTGGTAACTTTTTTTACAGTATATCTTGCCGTTCCTTCCAAAAAGATTTCGCTCGTCAACAGAAATTTCATACGCGATTTTTTCGTCGAAGACGCCGAAGTCAATCCGCGCCAGATTATCGTACGCATTCTGCTTACGACCGTCGTCATTCAGACGGCGGGAGCGGTGCTGCTGGCTTTTCTGCTTCACGGTGCCGGCGAAACGCACAGCATCTTTTACGGTATTTTCCTTTCCGTGTCGGCGTTCTGCAATGCCGGATTTGCGCCGTATTCCGACAATCTCCACCGGTTCTATGCGGATTACGGAATCTGTACCGTTGTCAGTCTGCTTATCATCGCAGGTGGTCTCGGTTTTACCGTTATAAACGACATTGCCGTATATGTGTACCGGCGGCTTCACCACGGAAAACGGTGCATGCTGAGTTTTCATACGCACATAGTTCTGTTTATGACGGCTCTGCTGATTGCGTCGGGTGCGCTTCTTTTTTTTGCCGCTGAATACACCCACGCTTTCAAAAATATGACGATTCCGCAGAAAATCTGCAGCGCCTTTTTTCAGGCGGTTACGCTCCGCACCGCAGGTTTTGATACTGTTGCGCAGAACACGTTTTCTGCTCCGTCGACAATCGTGTCGGTGCTGCTCATGATGACGGGCGGTTCTCCCGGTTCGATGGCCGGCGGACTTAAAACCACGACCGTTTTTCTTGTCTGCTGCTATGCATTCAAAGATCAGGAAGACAAAGGCGATCTGTCCGTTTTCCGGCGCGATATTCCGACGGCAGTGCTGGAAAAGGCCGTGGGAGTTTTTGTGAAAGGATTCTGTATTTTTATCGTATCGCTGCTGCTGCTTGCGTTCTCGGAACATGCTGCCCTGCAGTCCCGGATATTTACGCTGAGCGATCTTATCTACGAATCGGTATCCGCGTTTGGAACTGTCGGCGTGTCGAAAGGAGTTACGCCGCTTCTTTCCACGTACGGAAAAATCGTGATTATTCTGACGATGTTCGCCGGAAGAACGGGAATTATTGCCATGACGATGAATGCGGCGCACGGACGCGTACAGAAAGAACTGACTGATTATCCGTACGGTACGGTTATCGTCGGCTGAAGCGGAACGGTAGGAGGAAATCAATGGTTTCTATTGCAGTTATAGGGCTCGGTACCTTCGGGTGCCGCGTCGTTGAAGAACTTGAACAGGCGGACGCCGACGTCATCATCATCGACAAGGACCGCGATATTATTGAAAAATACAAAAGCAGCATTCATTACGCGTATATTTCGGACGCGATAAACGAGGCGTCGCTGAAAAAGATTCTCCCCGACGATCTTCACGCGGCCGTCGTCGATTTAGGCAGTCAGCTCGAAACGTCCATTCTGGTGACGAATCATCTTCATAAAATGGGAGTGAAGCATATTGTCGTAAAGGCTCGCTCGGACGAACACGGAGAAATCCTGAAGCTTATCGGCGCGACGGATATTGTGTATCCCGACCTTGACGCGGCGCTCCACATAGCTCCCATGCTCCTTTCTTCCGCACTTTTTAACTACGTGCAGGTGTCCCGGAATTTCGCACTTGCGGAGGTAGGCGTGCGCGACGAACTCTGCGGACGGACGCTCGCTGAAAGCAACCTCCGGCAGAAATACGGACTTAACCTGGTCGCCGTGAAAAAATCAGCAGAAAATGACTTTACCTCTGCAGGGGCTCCCTCGATGATACTTGAACAATCCATGATTCTGCTTGTTGCCGGAACGAACGAAGCGCTGCGTGAATACGCGTCCCGTACCGATGACGACGGGAAGAAAGAGAAAAACGCGAAGTTTTTTGCACATCTGCTCAAAAGATGACGGAAGACACCTCCTTCACTTTGCATACGGGTGAATCCGACAATTCAGCCTCTAACGCTTCCGTTCCTTTTTTTGCAGCGCTCTGCCTTTTTCTTTCCGCCGTCGAATACGCCGTTCCCAAACCGCTGCCGTTCATGCGGCTCGGCCTTGCAAATCTTCCGATTCTGATTTCTCTTGCCAAACTGCGGAAACGCGACGTGCTTCTGCTCATTGTGTTCAAGGTGCTCGGTCAGGCGCTTATCTCCGGGACGCTCTTTTCCTACGTGTTCGTTTTTTCTGCGGCAGGTTCAGTCGCGTCGGGGCTTACGATGCTTGCGCTGTATCTGCTGTTCCGCAGGAGCGGCGCAGTGTCGAACACCGGTCTGAGCGTCGCCGGTGCGTTTGCGAACAACTGCGCGCAGGTTGCGGTTGCGCGCGTCATGGTGTTCGGCGCGAACGCAAAATATATTGCGCCCGTTCTTTTTGCGACAGGTCTTGCAACGGGGCTTGCGCTCGGTGTGTTCGCGGACGTATTCTGCGCGAGATCCGAGTGGTACAGGAATCTCACGGTCGGCAATACGGAGGGGGAAGTCTCCCCCCCGCTCCAAAGTCCTCGCTCCGCTCCGGTCTTTTCCACTTCCCCTTCTACGGGGGTATCCCCCGTAACGCCCCGGATTCAGTTCATCATTGCAATGATATTGTTTCCCGTATTTCTGATGCAGCAGAATGTGTTCGCCGTGTGGGGCTGTACCGCAGTTTTCTTCATCATGACGGCGGTTAAAAAACACGGTAAAGTCAGACTTCTGCCGTCGCTGTTCATGACGCTCGGCGTTACTTTTTTTTCGCTTTTGTCTCCTTACGGTAAAGTGCTGTTTTCACTCGGTTCGTTTCATATAACACAGGACGCGCTTGTCACGGGGCTGCGCAAGAGCGGCATTCTTTCAGGCATGGTGTTCCTTTCGCAGTTTGCGATTTCGCCGCGGCTGGAACTTCCCGGCAGAATGGGCCGGTTCCTCGGCAGCATGTTTACGACATTCGACGAACTTACGTCGAAACGTATTTCGTTTAAACGCGGGCACGTGATTGAAGCGCTCGACGCGCGTCTTGCGGAACTCTGGAAATAGTCATGAATGAATCGTATCCTCAGGCGGTTCAGACGCTTCCGATAACACCGTATCTCGATGCGGTCTGCGCGGCGCTCGAATCGTCGCCGTCGCATTTTCTTGTCCTTACGGCGGAAACTGCTGCCGGTAAATCGACGGCAGTTCCGCTCGCGCTGCTCAGACACTTCGACAAAAAAATACTCATGCTGGAACCGCGCCGCCTTGCAACGCTCGCCGTCGCGTCGCGCGTGTCCGGGCTGCTCGGCGGAGACACCGGCGGACAGGCCGGATACATCATGCACCTGGAGACGCGCGTGACGGCGGGCACCCGGTTCGTCGTGATGACCGAGGCCGTTCTTACGCGGATGCTGCAGGACGATCCGTCGCTTCCAGGCGTCAGCGTCGTCGTCATAGACGAATTTCACGAGCGCTCCGTACACGCGGACCTCGCGCTTGCGTTTCTCAAGGAATGCATGGCGCTCCGCGACGATCTTTTCGTCGTCGTCATGTCGGCGACGATCGACACGGAACAGCTCGCGTCGTATCTCGGCACCGGCGGAAAATCCGCACCGGTATTCGCCGTTCCGGGGCGGCAGTTCCCGGTTACTGTGGAGTATGCGGGTCCGGTTTCCGCGTCCGCTGCGGTGATGAACGAGCTGCGTACGGGCGGCGACGGCAGCATCCTCGTATTTCTGCCCGGAATCGGAGATATCCGGCGGACAGCGGCGGAGCTTGCCGCCCGCGGCGCCGGTGCAGACGTACGCATACTTCACAGCTCTGTAGGTTTCGACGAACAGAAAAAAATACTGACGCCGCCTCCCGCCGGCGGGCCGAGGCGCGTTATCCTTTCGTCGGCGATTGCGGAGACGTCGCTCACCGTGCCCGACGTGACAGTCGTCATAGACAGCGGACTCTCGCGCGTAAACCGCATGAACATTGCAGCCGGTATGGAAACGCTTTCGACGGAACCCGAAAGCGCGTTTTCCGCAGCGCAGCGCCGGGGACGCGCCGGCCGCGTCCGTCCCGGCCGCTGCGTGTGCCTGTGGAAAGAGAACGACGCGCGCACCGCGAAAACGCCGCCCGAAATTCTGCGCACAGATTTAACGCCGCTCGTGCTCGAGTGCGCGCAGTGGGGCGTGTACGATCCGGGAAAACTTTCGTGGCTCGAAAAGCCTTCCGACGCGTCGTGGAACAGCGCACGCACGCTGCTGCTGCAACTGGGATGTCTGTCGCAGAACGCGGACTGTTCCGTACTGCGGATTACGCCGCTCGGAAAAGCCGCGCTTACGCTCGGCCTGCATCCGCGTCTGGCGTGCGCCGCGCTTGCCGGAAAAAACGATGCGTCCGGCGCCGCGGTGAGATGCGTGCTCCGTTACAGCGCCTATGCGGAATCTTCGCCCGCGATGCAGCGGAAATTCTGCGCAGACGTAGAGCAGCGGGTGAAAAAATGCGCCGTGCTGTTTCCCCAACGGCCGGACAGCGGAACGCTTTCCGGGCTGTCCCCGGAAACACGGGTGCTGCTTGCGGGGTTTCCCGACCGTATCGCCCGGCTGCAGAACGCGGACGGCACGTATCAGTTTCCGTCGGGACGCATTGCGTCGCTTCCGTCAGGCGAGCGCCGGAATTCGAGCGGCTTTCCCGAGTGGATCGTCGCTCCCGAAGCCGACGCGGGCGAACGGGAAGGGCGTATATACCGCTATGAAGCCCTTCCTCAGGCGGAAGCGGAAGCGTGGCTTGCGGAACGGGCGGTCGTGAATACGGAAGCCGAATTTGCAGACGGTACGCATACGCTGCGGAAAATTGAATACCGCCGGTACGGCAGGCTCGTGCTGGCGGCAAAAAAAGTGAATGCAGGCGCTGACGATTTTGCCGGTGCAGTCTGCCGTGCGGTGGAGAAAAACGGAATCGGCTGGCTGCCGCTTGCGGACAAAACGAAAGAGTTCCTTTTACGGGCGCAGTTTTACGAAGCGCACGCCGGTGCGGAGAGCGCTGACTCTTCGGCGGATTCGCTTCAGCGGACTGTCCGGGAATGGCTTCCTCCTTTTCTGACGGGCAGCACCGTTACGGAAGACGCGGTGTACGAAGCGCTGCGCTGGCATCTCGACGGCGGAACGGTTGATAAAAACGTGCCGCAGCGTATTACGATGCCGAACGGAAAGTCGTATAAACTTACGTATGAATCGATTGCCGGAACGCATAAAACGGAAGACGGTATCCGGCAGTACGGCGTGCGTCCCGTCCTCGAAATAATAATCCAGCGCATATTCGGCTGTCTTGAAACGCCCCGCGTCATGGGTGAGCCCGTGCTGCTCAAGCTGCTGTCTCCGGCGAATCGTCCGCTGCAGATTACCGACGATCTCGCCGGGTTCTGGAAAAATACATGGCCTGAAATCTGCAAAGAAATGAAAGGGCGGTATCCGAAACACAATTGGGATTACCGTTCCGCAGAAAAAGATTAACAATAATTACACAATTTGAATAAATTAAAAAATATTGCTTAATTGCGGGAAATAAGATAAACTTAAAATTCAGCTGTTGTAGATACACATCATGATAGGGAAACGAATCATCGGAGGATTGATGATTGCACCTCCGCGGCGGACATGTTCCGCCTGATTTTTTATAGGAGATTAATCTGTGGAAAAGAAGACACATGGTGCCGGAGATAAAAAACGTAAAAGCCTTGTTCTGCTTCTTGTGTTGAGCATCGGCGGGTTCATTGCAGCCCTGAATACGATTCAAGTTATTTTTATTGCGGAAAAAATGAAAAAGACGGTTTCGGCGGAATATGAGGCAAACTGTCAGCAGATAACCGCGGCGTACGCGCAGTCGCTTGAAAACAAACTGTGGGGATATTCGAAGGAACTTGACGTTTACGTTCATTCCGAAATCGTGCGTACCGGAGACGTTAATAAAATCGGGGAATGGCTCGAAACGCAGAGCGGCATCCGCAGTTCCGACTTCGATTATGTTATGTTCTGCGGGCCCGGCGGACTCGCGTATACCGACATCGGAAAACGAACTGATATTGCCGACAGACCGTATTATGCCGCCGTTATGGTAAACGGTCTGGAATCGTATATCGACAATCCCGTCATTTCAAAGACGACTGGTGACGCCGTGTTTCACGTCACGTGTGCCGTGAAATATGACGGTAAAATCATCGGTTTTTTTGCGGGCGTCGTGAACATCGACGGTGTAAAGAACACCGTGAACAGAATCAGGCTGGGGAAAACCGGCAACGCATGGATTATCGCAAGCGACGGAACAGTCATCGCGCACAAATACGCGCCGTACGTCATGAACAAAAACTTTATTACCGGTTCTGCAAAAGGTCATGAAGACATGACCGCGCTTGCAAAAAAAATGGTTCTGGGCGGCAGCGGTTCGGCATGGGTGAATGCGGAAAATTCCGGCAGAGAGTTCGTAACCTATAAAAACATTCAGGGAACGCCGTGGAGCTTTGCATTTTCGATTGCCGATGAACAGATTTACGAAACGGTCAACAACCTGCGCATAATGATGATATTTCTGAGCGTAGTGCTCGTCATCGCTCTGCTGTTCCTTGTTAATATTCTTACGTATACTTCTGTCAAACCGCTCCGTGTTGTTGAAAAAACAATCACCGGCATCGCCGCCGGAAACGCAGATCTTACGCAGCGCATTACAGTCAGATCGAACAATGAAATCGGTTCGGTCGTATCAGGATTTAATAAATTTACTGAAAAGCTGCAGGATATCGTTACGCAGCTGAAAAAATCGGAAACGGTTCTTATTCAGGCGGGAGAGGAACTTCATCAGAGCACTGACGATACCGCCGCTTCCATTACGGAAATTCTCGCCAATATCGACAGCATGGGTTCCCGCATTACGAACCAGGCCGCGGGCGTGGAGGAAACTGCCGGTGCCGTACATGAAATTGCGTCCAACATTGCGTCACTTGAGCATATGATTGAATCCCAGGCGGCGAGCGTCACGCAGGCCTCGGCCGCTGTTGAGCAGATGATCGGAAATATAAACGCGGTGAACGAATCAGTCGAAAAAATGGCCGAATCGTTTACGGCCCTTGAACAGAATGCGCATGACGGCGCGGCCAAGCAGGATACGGTAAACGAACGCATTGTGCAGATTGAGAACGAATCCGAAATGCTGCAGGAAGCGAATGAGGCGATTGCGGGCATTGCGGAGCAGACGAACCTTCTTGCAATGAACGCTGCGATTGAGGCGGCTCACGCAGGCGAGGCGGGGAAAGGTTTCAGCGTCGTCTCGGACGAAATCAGAAAACTGTCCGAGACTTCCGCCGTTCAGTCGAAGACAATCGGCGACCAGCTTAATAAAATCAGGGAATCAATTCAGAGCGTCGTCGATGCGTCCGCCGAATCAAGCAGGACGTTCAATGCCGTCGCCGCAGGAATACATAATACGGATGAACTCGTTCATCATATTAAAGAAGCGATGACAGAGCAGACCGAAGGTTCAAAGCAGATAAGCGTCGCACTTCATACGATGAACGACAGTACGGTGGAAGTTAAGACCGCGTCGGAAGAAATGTCCGCCGGCAACAACGCGATTCTCGAAGAGGTAAAGGATCTTCAGAACGCGACGATGAGCATGAAGGACAGTATGGATGAAATGAAAATCGGCGCGGGAAAAATAAACGAAACGGGAGCGCGGCTTGCCGACATCGCTTCGAAGATGAACGGGACAATAAGCGATATCAGCGGGCAGGTCGACCAGTTTAAGGTTTGACGCGGATGTGCTCTGCATCTGCCGGCATCACGGCTGCGCGATGAGCACGGCTTTCGTTCTGCCGCCTTCCCGCTGCGGATATATGAACAGTATTTTGTACACCGTGCCGGGACTCGATGTGCCGCCGGGCGACAGCGGATTGACGCCGAATTCGTCGTACTCGGTGAACGAATATGCGGTGCGCGAACTGCTGAAGTCCGTGTATTTTTCCAGCGCTGCGCGGTGCGCCTCTTTCGTATAATTATGTCCGCACCATGCAGGAAAGCTTCCTTTTTTTCCCGCCGCAATAAAATCGAAGCGCAGCAATTCAGTCAGTGCGGATGAATCGTCGTGCGGACGGGAATCTCCTTTTATAAAATCGGAAAGCAGCTCGTACCAGAAAGCCGGTTTCCGCTGCATCGAAAAAACAGCCCGTTTTCCGCAGTAACCGGCGAGCGCGCGGAAAAACGACCAGAGGCTTTTTCTGCTCTGCACGAAGCGGATTGTCGTGTCGAAGTTGTGCGAATTCCAGTATGCGTCGAGCAGAATTTCCACGTCTTTGAGAAACTGAATGTCGTCGTAGCCGAGATACGGCGTCGAAAGAACTTCATATGGAGCGTCGGACATCCACTGCCATCCGTGTTCCCTGCAGTACGACTCCATCTGCGTGCCTGCGAGAACCTTAAGGAAACCGAGCTGAAGCGCGTCGGGAGTAAGCGCGAGCGTTTTGTCCAGCGACTGCCCGAAGCTGTCGAGCCCCTCGTACGGCAGCCCGGCAATCAGATCAAGATGCGTGCGGATCGTTTTCGGAATGCTGCGGACGTTCGCGGCGAGCGTACCGATGTCCGGCGATCGGTGTACCGCTTCGAGCGTCCGTGCGTTCGCCGACTGGACGCCGATTTCAAACTGCATGATACCGTCCGGTACTGTGCCGAGAAAGTCGAGCGCTTCTCCGCACAGATGTTCCGCCTCTATTTCAAAATGAAACATGGTGATGCCGTTGTGGTGCGCGCAGATATATTTCCAGATTGCGATATACCGTTCGGGCTGCAGGTTGTACGTGCGGTCGACGAATTTAACAAGTTTTACACGGGCGTCGAGAAACCGCTGAATATCCTCATACACTCTTTCAAGCGGCATGAACCGTACGTGTCTGTCGAGCGACGACATGCAGTACGCGCACGAAAACGGGCATCCCCGCGACGACTCGTAGTAATAGATGCGGTTTTCAGGGTCGGTGATTTCAGGATAGGGGAACGGAAGCACGCTCATGTCGGGCAGCAGACTGCGCGGACCGCCGTATGCAATGTGCGTGTCCGGTCCTCCGCCGGTTTTTGCGCAGACGCCGGGGATGCGTGACGCTGCCTTAAGCCATTCAGTTTTATTAAACGAACTGCGCTGAGTCCGGTACAGTTCCGCGAGTTCCGCCGCCGTCTGTTCTCCTTCACCCGTGATTACCATGTCGAGTCCCGTTTCCTGCATAAGTATCTGCCGGGCGCGGTAACCTGCCTCCGGTCCCCCCGCGCCTATGACGCATCCGGGGAGTATCTTGGGCAGTTCGTGAATCACTTTCGAAACAATGTCGATGTTCCATATATATGTCGAGAACAGTATTATTTTCGGATGATGTCCGGTTATACCGCGCAGTATTTCCTGTTCCGGCTGATTGATTGTCCATTCGTCGAATCCGACGAGTCCGGGATCGCCGCAGTATAAGGAAATTGAACGGACTGCAATATTTGTGTGATTGTACCGTGCGTTTACCGCAGCAAGAAGTATGTCCGCCATATTGTTAAAAAAGCGACGAGCGTATAAGTTTTACGCTGCCCGCCCTGCTCACCGAGAACGTCGCGGTTTCCTTCTGAGGTTCAAGCTGCATATGCAGGAGCGCGTCGCCCGTTTCTTTCGTAAGCTGCAGCGGCGTTCCGAGGAACGTCTGCTGTTTTGAAACGTCGCTGCCCGAAGGCATGGTAATCTCCAGCATGTCTTTCGACGAGATTGCGCTTTCGATGAGCCGGAGTTTTCCGAGAAAGTCTATACCGCCGGCCTCAAGGTTCTCCGCGTGCACGGTATTTCCACGGAACTGTTCCGCGGAAAGTATCATCCTGTGATCGATTCGCTGCGCGAGTCCGTTTTTCTGCATCGGCGGCAGATTAAGATTGTCGAGCGCCTCATGGAGTTCTTTCTGTACATTTCTGCCGTCGTCCTGTGCGTCCTGCTCCGTAACTCCGTCCTCTGCGTTCTGCAGCACGGACGGATTGTTTTCAGTAAGGAGAGGAAAAGCGGCGGATTCCGTTTCCGTGTTCGCACTCTGCACCTTGCCGATGAAATCGAGTCCGCACGTGTCTGCGAACAGCGCCGCTTCGTCGTCGTTGTGGATATTCAGCAGGTAAATTCCCTGCGCAAGTTTTGATTTAATAAACTGCGACGAATTCGGATTCTTCTCGATGAACTGCGCGTTCTTTTCGTCGAGTTTCAGGACGTACCCTTTGTACATCGTCGCCGAGGAGTATGAATTGTTCCAGTCTTCAATGCTGATTCGGAGATTCTGCGGAATGTCGTACGGTGCGTACCCGGAAAGCAGCCTGTAAATTTCTCCGGCGGTATACCCCGCGTCGAACGCACGGATTACCGACGTGCGGTTGATTTCGAATTCGGCGACAGTATTGCAGCGGGTGACGCTGAGGAACGAAACGAACGGCAGCAGTTCCTTCAGCGGCAGACCGGGCATTACAGTGATTGTGAAACCCGAGTCCATATTAACGACTTTATCGTACGGCTCTTTGTACGGTTCATCATTTACGAGCGGTGCGCCCGGTCTGTAGATTTTTTCGCGTTTTTCAGTTCTGCCCGTTACGTCGAGCAGACCGAACGTTTCGGCCGAGTCGATGATTCTGTCGAACAGTCTCCCCGCCGTTTCTCCGGGATTCGGCTGTCCCTGCCGCGCCTGCTCAATCATGCGGCTGAATCGGTTCTGCCTGACGGCGGAATCTCCGAGCAGAACGGCAGTACGCAGCAGCACCGACCGCGTGGCTCCGCCGGAAGGAATCGACGCGGTACAGTCGAGAAACAGCTGCGCCTGAGAACGAAGTCCTTCGCGGCTGAGCCGGCCCGTCGAAGCGGCGCACAGGTAAGCGTACTGTTTTTTCTGCGACAGCTCCGCAAACGACGCAAATCTGTTCCTGTCGGGCGTGACCGTTTTTTCGTTCTGTTTTACAAGCTGCAGGTTGAGGAAAGCCGTGAAGAGCAGCTGCAGGCATTTCGACTTACCCGGAAATATTTCTTCGAGACGCGCTCCGTTGTTTTTTTTAATCGTGCCGTCAGCTTTGCAGAGCTCGGGCTTTTCCATAATGTACGAAACGAACGCCGCAATGAATTCAGGGGACAGACGGAACCGGACATCGTCTGTACGGACGGCGCAGACAGCGGACGGCAGAATACGTCCGATGCTGATGTACGGAGCGAGTACGTCTTCAAGCAGCGGGTTGATGCGGATGTACTGCTGCCCTGTTTTTTCCTGTTTCGCGTTATAAATAATAAGCCGGTCGGTGAGATTAATAAGCTGCGGATAAAGCTGAGACAGCGTGTATTCACCCGAAAAAAAATCGGAGAGCCGGGACTGGGTGACATCGGGAAGGAACGAAACTGCCGTTATTATTTCCTTGTCGAAATCGTCGAGCATGGCGGCGAGATTTTTCCTGTTCTGTTCTTTGTGGAGAAATGCGCCGAGCTGTTCGATGAGACGCTGTTTGTTGTACGGAGTTTTGATTTCACCCAGATACACGCGCATGATGTCGAAAAAACGGTTGTCCGGAAGCGTCGCGACGGCTTCCTGCCACGCAAGTATACGCTGTGCGCGCAGTCTTGTGTCGGTTTCGTTTTTCAGCATGACTGCTCCAGCGGTTCGGTAAGTTCGTCGAGATCGCTTTCCGTATTGTATCTGACGATGCGGTACGCATATCCCTGCTCGGCCAGAAATTTCTGCCGGTTGCTGCCGAAATCCTCCTCGACGGTATTCCGCGTTATCAGCGTAAAAAACCTCGACATCCGTTCTTTGGGGCGGAGAATGCGTCCGAGACGCTGCGCTTCCTCCTGTCTGCTGCCGAACGTTCCCGACACCTGAATCGCAAGAGACGCGTCGGGCAGATCGATCGCGAAATTCGCGACTTTCGAGACGACAAGCACGTGTATTTTTCCGCTGCGGAAATCACTGTAAATTTTATCACGCTCGTCGACAGGCGTCTTTCCCGTGATAATCGGCGCGTTGAGCAGCTTCGCGATATTGTCGAGCTGATCGAGGTACTGTCCGATGACGAGAATTTTATCCTCCGGATACCGCTCGATTATTTCCCTGGTGACCTCTTCCTTCACGGGGTTTTCACTCGCGATGCGGTGTTTCATGCGCGCGCCGGCCACTGCGTATTCGATTTGGATTTTTTCGGCCAGATCGAGGCGCACTTCAATGCACTCCGCGGTTGCGATCCAGCCGGAGTGTTCGAGCTCCTTCCACGGAACGTCGTACCGCTTCGGGCCGACGAGACTGAACACGTATCCTTCGCAGCCGTCCTCCCGAACGAGCGTCGCGGTGAGTCCGACGCGGCGCACAGCCTGAAGCTCTGCCGCGACGCGGAATACGGGGGCGGGCAGCATGTGCACTTCGTCGTAAATTATTAATCCCCACGGGCGTTCGCGGAACAGAGAGAAGTGCGGATACGGACCGTCCTTTTCCGGCCGCCACGTGAGTATCTGGTATGTCGCGACAGTCACCTGTTTTATCGTTTTTTCCTCACCCGTGTATTCCGCTATCTGAGCGGCTGTAAGGTTCGTCTTGTCGATCAGTTCGCTTATCCACTGATGCACGGCTGAGATGTTCGTCGTGATGATGAGCGTGCTTGTTCCGAGCATGGTCATAATCTGCATGCCGACGATTGTTTTTCCGGCGCCGCACGGAAGTACGATCGTACCGAATCCCGTGCCCGGTCCTTTATTGCCGACGAGCGCTTCCGCCGCGCTTTTCTGATAGCCGCGGATTTGAAGAGAGCTGCCCGAAGCCGTCGTTTCACGGAGCGTCACGTCGAGCGGTTCCCCGTCCGCGAGCTGCACTTCGTCTTTTACCGGCCAGCCGGCTTTCAGCAGTTCCTGTTTTACCGTACCGCGGTCGGTGAGCCGGAGCAGAAATGAATATTTGGAGGGACCGTCGTCCGTGTCGATAAGATATTTTTTTGCAGCCGGATTCACGCTGATTTCCCTGTAGACAAGCGGGGAATCAGTCGTAAGATACAGATGTTCTTCCGGAACAGTCTCTTTAGTTTCCGCCGGTGAGTCGGGATGAAGCGGAACGATGATTTTCGGTCCGGGAACAAGACGGAGTTTACCGAAGCGGTCCGCTGTTTCGTGAATCCATACGGCGACATTCTGCGGAACATCGTACCTGCTGTATTTTTTCAGCACGTCGACCGCATCGTCGGCGGAAAAACCTGCGCTCGCAGCGTTCCAGAGAGAAAGCGGTGTAAGGCGATACGTATGCAGGTGTTCGGGCGAACGTTCAAGTTCCGCAAACGGAATAAGATCGTTTGCACATTCCTTTGCAAGAGACGCGTGTACATCAAGAAGCAGCGTTCTGTCGCTTTGAACAATGAGCGGGTTATCGTTTTGCATAACAGTCTATTATATCGTAACAGTATTTTTTATGCTATATTTTTGAAGAAAAGAAACTCTCTCCGTCTTCAATTATTTTCTACGTAAGCGGACTGTTTTTCTGTATGAGGTGGCTTAATCGTCCATCTGTGAATCGCCCGTTCCGTGTATAATTACCGTCCGCGCGCCGCCGTATGGCGGAAATTCTTAAAAAATGATATACTGTAGCCGAGGTTTCGTATGACCAGAGAAGATACCGTTGCCAACCGGGCTGTCAGAAGCTCTACATTGAAATCGCTGCGGGCAAAAAAAAGAGAACGCATCAGGCAGATAAATCAGAACTACGATAAAGAACTCCGCGAAGTGAACATTCAGTATGCGAAGGACCCCGAGCGCCTGCGGGCGAAATATGCCGCGGGGGATTATGCACGGTCGGAACGCGCACGAAAACGTGCCGAGCGGCAGATTGAACTTGAGAATAAGCGCGTGGAACGGGAGAACAATGAGCGGCAGTTCAGCATAGCGGAGGAAATCACGAGCTCGATTCTGCAGGGAATCGGAGCGTTCCTGTCCGCCGCCGCTACGGCGATACTTGTGTACCGGGCTGTAACGCACGCGCCTGCCGATGTCCGCCCGATATACGTTTCCACGTTTGCGTGCAGCAGCGGAATAATGATTCTCACGTACGTCATGTCTACGCTTCATCACGCGCTTGTTCCTGCTGCGGCAAAGGAAGTGTTCAACCGTCTTACCCACGCTTTTATATTTCTCGTGCTCGGCAGTGTGTATACGTCTTTTACGCTGACCGCTCTCCGCGGTGTGACCGGCTGGATTCTGTTCGGCATCGTGTGGTGTGCCGCCGTCGTAGGAATCGTATTGTATTCAGTTTGGGGCAGCAGGCTTGAACTGGCAAACATGGTATTTTATCTGGTAATCGGCTGGGCCGGTATAGTACTTGCAAAACAGCTGTACCATGTGCTTCCTCCTGAAGGCTTCGGGTTTCTTATGTCGGCAGGTCTTACATACAGCATTGCATGCGTGTTTATAATGCTCAGAAAAGTAAGATTCATGCATGCAATTGGTAATGCAATTATGCTTATGGGAACGGTGTATTTGTTCATCGCTATGTTTTTTGCAGTCATATGAGTTTTCTGGAATTAGTATTGCTCGGTATAGGGCTTTCAATGGACGCGTTTGCCGTCAGTATTTCCGACGGCATGGCGTTTGATAAGATTACTGTAAAACGGGCGCTGGCAGTTTCGCTTACGTTCGGTATATTTCAGGCGGCCATGCCGCTGATCGGCTATTTGGGCGGATGTCTGTTTTATGAACAGATAAAAACGATCGATCACTGGATTGCACTTATCCTGCTCTGTTTTTTAGGCGGCAGAATGATTGCCTCTGCCGTCTGCGAACGTCACGCGAAAAAATTTGCGGAAGCGCCTGAACTGATTGCGGCGGATATCAGGGCACAGCAGTGCTGCTGCAGGGAAAGGCTGACTGCCCGTCTGCTTTTCGTACAGGGTATTGCCACAAGCATCGACGCGCTTGCCGTGGGTATCAGTCTTGCGGCCGTCAATGCCGATATGACTCTTTCCGCGGCGACAATCGGCGTTACAACGACAGTCATCTGCTTTCCTGCCGTGTATGCCGGCAGAAAAACCGGCGACCTGCTTAACGACAAAGCAGAATTCGCCGGCGGCTGTATCCTCATAGGAATCGGTTTAAAAATATTTATAGAACATATGTTCTTTTCATAATTATTCAGTTTGACCGTTTGAACTGTACGTACCGGACGTCGAGTCCCGGCTTCGTATGGTTGAGCGAAACAGTATAGTATCCTTTTTCAAGTTTTACCTCTGCGGCAGTGACGACGGCAACTTTTCCCTGCGTACCCCGGCTGTCGAGCGCCGCTGCGGGCTTCCGGTCGATCATGACATTGCAGACTGACTGCGACAGCTCTTTATCAGTTACCTTCGTATACGCTCCGCAGACGGCATACGTGCCTGACTGATGTACGGCGAGCACTAAATCCGGTTCTGTATCGGTGAATACGAGTTTTTCTTCGATGTTGCATATTCTTACGCCGTTCCCCGGTGAGGTATGTGCGGAGCGGTATGAGGCGACGGGCGTAAGCGCATGCGGAAAGCGTTTGGCGGCAGGCGACTGCAGGAGGAAAAGCAGAATATCTTTCGCGCACAGCTGCAGTTCGCCCAATGTTAATTTTCCGCTGTCGAGCGCGCTCAGCGTATTGTCGAAATACACGTTGTGTTCTGCGCCGTCGTTGTCTACGACCATGTACACGTCGTTCCGGGCGCGGAGCATGGCGGCCGTGTTGTTGAACGTACCGGCACCGCCGGAAACACAGTCGTTCATGAACGCCCACCAGTCGGTCATGACGAGTCCCGTGTATTTCCATTCGCGGCGCAGAACAGTGACGAGAAGGTCGTAGTTCGACGCCGTGTAATGTCCGTTTATGAGATTGTACGAGGTCATGAGCGAAACCGCGCGTCCTTCCTTTACGGCGATTTCAAATCCCCTCAGGTATATCTCACGCAGAGCACGTTCGGAAACGACGGAATCTGTCGTGTGACGGGCCGTCTCCTGATTGTTGCACGCAAAGTGTTTTATTGTACCGGACGCGCCGCCTTTATGCAGTCCCTGAACGACGGCTGCCGCCATTTTTCCGGTAAGAAGCGGATCCTCGGAATAATATTCAAAATTGCGGCCGTTAAGCGGATGGCGGTGAATATTCATGCCGGGGCCGAGCAGCGTGTCGATTTTGTTTTCGACAAGTTCTCGTCCCTCGTCCGTATAGAGCGATTTAACAAGCTGCGTGTTCCACGTGGACGCGAGCAGTGTTCCGATCGGCAGAAGACTCGCCTCTTCTCCGGTGTCCATCCGTATTCCCGACGGACCGTCCGAGCAGCATCCGCAGGGGATTCCGCAGGCATGAAGCTCGTGCGTTATGCCGCCGAATGCCGCAGCCGTTCCCGACGTGACTTTGCGGCTGCACATGCCTTCGCCGCGGACCATGGAGGCAAGTTCCTGCGGAGAAAGCTGCGCAATAAAATCGTCGAGTTTCGACAGCCCCCATTTTACCTGTCCGAATTTTATATTTTTGTTTCCCGTCTGCGGTATTTCTTCCGGCATCCGTTCCTGAATGCGTTCCGCAATATCCGTGTGGGAACGCGGAACAGCTTCCTCCGAAACCGGAAAAGTGCCGTCGCTGTTCTGCGTTCCCGGCTTTATGCGGTCGAACGCATCAGTCGGGGCAAGCGCCTGTTCAAGACGCCCGGTGACGACCGTTTCCGGAACAGTGTATACGCCCGTACCGCCCAGTCTGACGGGAGCGGCGGACCGGACGTCGGTGCCTGCGTAAACAACGTAATCGCCCTGCTCAAGAACGTAGCATGATTCGTGGCCGGTTGCGCCGCCGTCGTCGTAAGACGCCATATCGTTTACGTCGAAGGAAAGTTCGAGCGTCTGCGACATGCCCGGCCGGAGCGTGCCTGTTTTTTCGAATGCGGCGAGTTCGCGCGCAGGTTTGCCGAGTCTGCCCTGAGGAGCCGCGTAGTAGAGCTGGACAGTCTCTTTGCCCGGATATTTTCTGCCTGTGTTCTTAACGGCGGCACGTACGACGACGGTACCGTTCTTCACTTCGGCCGATTTGACTTCGATGCTGAACGTCGTGTATGAAAGTCCGTATCCGAACGGGAACATGACTCGTTCCTTCGCGAACGTTTCGAACCACCTGTATCCGACGTAGATGTCTTCCCGATAATAATTTTTCGTAAGGCTGCCGAAATTCCTGTCCGACGGATAATCCTGAATGTCGTACGCGATCGTATCAGGAAGTTTTCCCGACGGCGTAACCTTGCCGCAGAGAATCTGCGCCGCAGCGTTGCCGCCTTCCATACCTCCGTGCCATACGTACAGCACCGCGGTGATGTGTCCCCCGTATTCCGGTTCGTCGATGAATTTCATGTCGATGATATTTGAAACGTTGAGTACGACTGCGACGTGATCGAATGCGCCGCAGACGGAACGCAGCATGTCTTTTTCGGTCTGCGTAAGAAGATAGCTGCCTTCCGCAATCCTGTTGTCCTTATCCTCTCCGGCCGTGCGCCCTATGACGACGACGGCTTTGTTCGACGTTGCGGCGGCGCGTTCCGCGAGTTCGGCGCTTACCGGCATTTCCTCCTGACTCCACGGTTCCGCCGCCCACGCACCGCCGCCGTTGTCGAACGGATGTTCTTTTATCCATTTTTCATATATGTCGATCAGTTCGCCGTTCAGCAGCGGACAGCCGGTAAGTGATTTCAAATTGAGCATGCCGCCCGTAAGCGTTGTAGTGTACGGCACATGGACGGAGCCTCCCGAACCGGTACCGCTCCGGTAGTAATCAAACTGACATCGTCCGAAAATGGAAATTGTATCTGTTTTTAATAAAGGAAGAGTATTATCCCGATTGCGTAAAAGAACGGCGCCTTCTGCAGCCGCTTTACGAATCCTGTGTGCAAAGTCCATAAGTACCTCGGTTGAGATAGTATCATTTATATGTATAATAGGCAAACGACAAAAAAAATCCGGGCAGATTTGTGCCCGGATTTCGGAGACTGCCGGATAAATCCCGAGGATTTATCCGGCGCCCTTTCGTAAAAGGAACGGCAGAAATTACTTGCGGTTAAGGAAGAACCCGACGACCGCGATACACCAGCCGATAATTATCAGATAGAAACCGATTCCGAGAAATTTTCCCGCAAGCTTGATTCCTATGTCGTTCGTGTTGAGGAAGCAGTACAAACCGCCCGCAATTGTGACGATGAGCGCGATGAGCTTGTACAGGGAGTTGTTCGGAACGAACTGGAGAACAATTCCTGCGACAGCACCGATGAAAACAAGCAGTACTGCAATTTTCATCACAGAATCGCCTTTGCCTACAAGATCAAATCCATTGAGCGTGACATTTCCGCCGAATGCGCTGAAGACGGGAACAATAAATCCGATTGCGGTGATTGCCATACCGATTACGTACAGGTAACCCGTAATTGAAACGCTTTTTTTTGCCATACTTACTCCTTTCGTTCGTATGAGATTTAATTATTTATAATTCTATCATGCCGTCTGCTGTTTGTCCATTTTAGTAACGCGGTGCGACAAATTCGATGTTTGCATCTCTGCAGACGACCTGTGCGGCACGCCTGCCGGACCAGACCGTGATCGGCAGACCTCCCGGCATCATGGACCGTTCTCCCGCAAAATAGACGCCGTCCGCCGTTTTTGATTTTGCGGGAAACGTAAACGACGGTCCGCCCGGTTCCCATACGCTCATCCATCCGCCTTCAAAACAACCCGTATAGCGCTCGTACGTGCACGGCGTCGCAGCGTCCGTTACTTCAACGTTACCCGCGATTTCGGGAATGTGTTTTTCCAGCACGGCGATGAATCGCTTCATAAGTTCTTCTTTTTCCTGTCTGTATGTTCCGCCGGCTTTTTTTGCCTTCCACCAGTCATAGCTTGGACCGAGCAGCAGGCAGGTGAGGGCGGTGCATCCTTCGGGAGAATGACCTTCATACTCTGCATAATTATTAAGACGGAGTTCGCCGAATGAAAGTCCTGCGGCCGTAAACGGTGTATCGAGCGGAATGACCCATCCTCGCGGATAGTTCGACAGATCCGCCCTGACCCCCAGACAAAGGAACATATTCTGCTCGGATACGACCGCGCTGCGCATTTTCTGCGCCCATTTTTCATTGAGCGGCGGATTGAACAGCGTGTCGACAGCCTGCCGGGTATCCTGCGTGACGACCACTCTGTCCGCCGGAATAAAATTGTCTTCCGTACTGACGCCGGTTACCCGTCCGTTTTCGACGGCGACATTATTAACTTTCGTACGGAACAGAATTCTGCCGCCGAGGGCGGTGAATGTGCCGGCCATATTCTGAGTCATACGCAGAGAACCGCCCTCAGGATAACCGCAGTCGCCGGAGGCAAACGATGCGAGGGTGTAGATGAACGACAGCGCGTTGTACCGCGTGCCGATTACACTTTGCAGCAGATGCCGTATGTCTTCGTTTTTAAATTGAGCGACATAATCGATGTACGACTGCTTTGCCAGCGCGGGCAGCCGCAACACCGCGGGAGCCATGGCACATAGTTCGGTTACGGAGGGATGTGTGTGCAGGTCCGTTTTTAGACCGCATACGTCGCCTACCGGCATGTGGACGTTCATAAACAGCCGTATGTCGCGGCACATGCGCCTTATTGCCGGTTCGTCCTCGGGGGCAAAACTGATAAAATGTTTTTCCAGTCTGTCGATGTCGCGGTACAGATTCAGCGTTCTGTCTCCGTCTGTCAGCGTGTAAAACGGATCTTTGTTGAAAACCGGATTATTATCCTTCAGCGCTCCGACTTCGTGCCATATGCGGTTCAGCGTCAGTTTCGGCGACGAGCCCGTAAGCCAGTGCATGCCGCCTTCAAACAGATACCCTTTCCGCGTCCAGCTTGTGGAAAGACCGCCGGGAATGACGTGCTGTTCAAGGATTGTAACGTTGAACCCTGAACTCTGCAGATACGTGCCGGCAGTAAGTCCCGCAACTCCGGCTCCGATGATGATAACATTTTGCTGTGGCATGCTGATAATATACCACGACACATATCTGTCCGCAACCTGCACCGGTCGGAATTAACTGTAGGGAACCTCTAAAAACTCACTTTCAGTGACTTTTTAGAGGTGCTGGCGAGTTTTAAGTCGTTGTAATATCACGACTTAAAACATCGCACTTTCAGAGTTACCTCTAAAAACTGAAGTTTTTAGAGGTTCCCTGTATTCTAAAATTTCCCGCCGCCGAGTTCGGCGGAAAGTTTTAACGCAGCGTCCGGCGACTCGTCGAAGGACGACCACACGACGTAGGGACCGGCGCCGAGCGTTATTTCGTTGATGGGTGAATAGTACAGCATGGCCGACGCTATACACAAATCCGCACCGAAGTTGACATCCCCGTACACCGATGCAGTCAGGTCCGTCGTAAACACTTTTGCAAACGATACGAGCGCCGCAATGTTGTGGCCGTGGGTATATGTGTCCCAGCTGTCTTCGTCGTTCCCGTCGTAATAATACTGGGCGGCGAACGTAATCTGCGGTTCCTTCCATGTGTACGATCCGCCTGCGGTAGCCTGCCAGATGCTGTCTTTCCCGTCCCAGTTTACGTCGTTCGACCAGCTCGTGTCGGTGCCGTACGCGTAAACACACTCGGCGAACGTGCTCACTTTGTTGAACAGTGTTCCCGATGCGGTAAAGATGCCTTTCGGCGCGCTTTCGTATTTATAGTATGCGCCCAGTCCGAGTTCCCAGCCGCCGAACACGACGTCCCCCTTTGCCGCAAAAGCCGTGTCGCTCGCCATTGTATACGTTGTTTTCGTTGAATCCGTGGTGCTGCTTACCGAAAACAGCGACGAGTCGGGAATCATGTACGCCCAGATGCAGTTCTGCGAACCGCTGAACACAATCTGCGTGCGGAGAGCGAGCGGCCCCTCGACCTGCTTTGTCGTGTCCTCGGGGTCTATCGCGCTCAGATTCACCGTGTTGCCGGCCGGACTGAAGAAATAGCCTGTTCCCCAGGTGATTGTCTGTTTGCCGAAACGGAAATACGCTGCGTCCCCGAGAGCAAAATCGGTGAACAGTTCCTTCACGTAGAAAAGATTCTGCATGTATTTTTCCGTATTGGACGATGTCAGAATATCGCTTACCGTTGCATTTTCTTCCGTAAGATACGGATAATGTATGCCGCCCTTGAAGTACATGCGCAGATTTTCGGACGGACGCGCGTCTATCGTGAAGAGGGCGTCGGCGAGCGGATTGAGCACCGTCTGCCTGACTGATTCTCCCGCGCTTGTGTCCTTGTTGAATACGGTGAGCGACGTAAGTTTCATGTCGAACTGACCGCCGACCTTCACCGTGCCGGTCTGGAAAATAGTTCCGTGCGCAAGGTCGGAACTTGTGTCTGGCTGCGTTGCGGACGTACTGCCGGATGACGCGCCGCCGCCCGGAGTGTTAGTCTGCGTCGTCGCATCGATGACGGTGTCGCCGAAGAGATCGTCGTCTTCTGCGGAAACCGATGCTGCCGACGCAATTACCATAAGAACGGCCGCCGCCGTGATTTTAATAATTTTTTTCATACGTTAGTTTAATCCCTCCAGATAGGCTTTTGTAAAAATCCGGTCGGGGAGCTTGTCGAACGTTAAGTCGGAGATGACCTGCTGGGTCTGTTCTCCCGGATTGAGTTCGTCCCGGAGAATCACCTGCGTCGCGACGTATCCCTGCGGAACTTTCGTATATTTCGGAAACAGAATCTTGCGCATAAGGCGGCCTGAGCCGCTGAAATTTTCCTGCTTCAGTACAAGCGGAATATCCTTACGGATGTAGTACGTCGTTTTTACATACGACGGTTCCGTCGTTATTGCGTGCAGCGTTATTACCGAGACGTCGTAATTGCCGAGCTTTTCCTCCGAAAAACCGACGACTTCGTAATTTCTGCGCCATTTTGATTTTCCTTTCCGCATATCGTCGACTTTGACGTCCGAATCGCCGAGCGCGTCCTTGAGAGACGAATGCGTGAACTTTCTTCCGACAGGGTCGTATGCCCAGATGTTGTCGCCGTCGCGGAGCCATCCGTTGCCTTTATCAGCTTCGGGAAAAAGCTGCACCATCGTGAATTGATCGGTATCCACACGCTCGAACATTTTGTACTGCATGTTTTCCTTCGGTTTGCCGGGTTTTTCCACGACAAGCGAAACCGTCGCCGAATAATCTCCCTGATATGCGAGGACGTCTTCTGTGGATTCCATAATCGAAAAAGCTTTGTCGCTTATTTCCTTCGGGACCGGCGTATCAGTGCCGGCCGCAAAGAGCGGAAGTGTACAGAACAGACATCCCGTCAGCAGAATAGTCTTATTAATTTTCATGGTATCTCCTTACTGATTTACTTAACCGTCCGCAATGCCGCGGCCGGACTGATAGTCGAAGCATTCTTCGCCGTACTGTGCACTGCAAGAATGGTGAGCACAATCATCAGAACATATTGTCCTGCGATTGAAACAGGCGAAAGCACGAATGTCGCGTGTCCGTTGTTCAGAAAGAACGACATGGTGTCGCTGTTGAAACGGAACAGTCCGAAAACCGCCATGCCTGAAAGACCGAGCACGAATCCCGCGACGGCGCCCGTGAAGGAAAGAATCAGCGCTTCCGTCGTGAATACTCTGCCGGTATCCTTCCCTGTCATGCCGAGTGCGCGCATCGTGCCTATTTCCCTGATGCGCTCGTACAGAATCATCCGGTACGTGTTCGAGATGCCTATCATGACGATAATCAGAATGACGAGCAGTATGATTGTCGTTACGATGTGAACCACCGAAAGCACCTGATTCAGCTGGGGAACGGCATCGTTGAGCGAAACGACCAGATATTTCGTTCCCTCCCACGAAGAATCCTTGAGCTGCTTCCTGATTGACACGGTCGGGTTCTGCGGATTCGCTTTCAGCGCCTCCGCTCTGCTCGTCACAAGTTTTCCGTCGTCGCGGATAAGCTGTTCGATGCGGGCGGCGACCTTGTTCTGCTGCTTTTTGTCGGCAAGCACGATCGCAAACGTGTCGTAGGCGTTTTCCGGCATCTCAAGCAGTTCGTTGAGCGCGTCCTGCCTCACATACGCGGACATGCTGCTCATGAGTCCCGCATCCTTAATAATTGCGACAAGCGTGAATTCGCCGACAGTATTCTGGCCGTTGATTGTCTGCGTCGTATACAGAACGGAATCCCCCACCTGCATTTTGAGCGAGTCGGCCGTTTTTTTGCTCAGCACGAGCGCGTTGCGCTGCGACAGATTATTGAGGTCACCCGAAAGTACCTCGAACGATTTTACAAGATTCGGTTCCTCTTCAAAATTGCGTCCCATGAGAGCCGCTATAACGCGTTTGCTGTTGAACAGCAGCTGTCCGTTTGAGCTTGTATACTGCGACGCGTAGCTGTACTTTATGTTGTTTTTTTCGAGCAGCGACCGTACGTACCCGGGATCGCGGATGACTGTCATGAGCTTCCCCTTTGTATCTCTGTCCGTCGCGGGTCCCCGTTCCGACCCCTGAATGAACACCGTTCCGCCGACAAGCTGCGTTATCTGGTTTTCAAGATTCTGAACAGCTCCCGAGGCGAGTCCGTCTATGACCGTAACCACAAAGAAACCGAAACCGATTGCGACGGCGAGCATAACGCTCCGCCGTTTCTGTCTGGTCAGATTGCGCAGCGCGAGCTGTAGTATTTCTTTCATTTTATTCACCATCCTTGGAAAGCGCCTTGAGCGGTGTTATTTTGAGCGCCGCCGACACCGGATATACATTCGCGAGCACGCTGCCGGTCGTGACGAGCAGTATGGTGCCGAGTATGTTTTTAACAGTCGGAATAAAAGCGATAAGTCCGCCGCCGAGAATAAGCTTTACCGTGTCGTTGTCGACTGCAATTTTAAAACTGTTGATGACGGCCATGCAGACGAGCGCAATGACTGATCCGATTACCGACGACAGCAGACCGATGGAAACCGATTCGGTGAAGAACAGCCTGCGGATAAAATTCTTTTCCGCGCCGAGCGCGCGCATCGTTCCGATTTCGGACGTGCGTTCGATTACCGAAACAGTCATCGTGTTCATGATGATGATGAATACGACGACCGCTAGTATGACGACGAGCGCCGTGAATATTCCGGTTATGCCGTCGACGGACGCAGTGAACGTGGACGACGCGCTTTTCCAGTTCAGCGCGCGCGCCTCCGTCTTATTTGCCGCAAACGCATTGTTAAGCTCCGCTACCGTCTTTTTTGCGGTCGAGCCGTTGTCAAGTTTCAATATGATGAAATTCCACGCACCGTCGTCGGTTTTGTTAAGCTTGTCCCGCAGCGTCGTATCACCGAGAATTTCGTTGAAGTTTTCCTTTCCTTTTGCAAGTATGTCGCTGTCCGATTCTATCATGCTGCCGCTGCCGCCGAACAAATCGTCCTCGGAGCTTTCGGAAATCGACGTGTCGACTGACGACGGGAGTTCCTGCGCGAACGCAGCGCCGTATGTCAGGTCCGCGAACGCCCGTGCGAATGACGGATTGCAGTATACGAGCGGATACATGGCGGAATGTTCTTCCGGCTGCGTGTAGAAACCGCTGATTTTCGCCTCCCTCACGATGCTCTTAGTACCGTATCCCGCGACGAGGATGGAGTCGCCGACTTGCAGTTCCGTTTTGTAATACTTGTAGTATTTGTCCCTGAGCCGCGAATCAATCAGAAGCGTGTTTTCGTTTTTATCGGGATAGGTGCCTTCCGAAATATGCTGGCCGGGGAACATTTTGAAATACGTGTCGTTTTCTCCGGCGAACAGAAAGCATGTCGGCATGCTGCCCGAATCCCCGTCCATGTCGAACTCAGCTTCGTCACCCTTCATGAGAAGGGCTTTTGCGGAAATCAGTTTTGTTTCGCCGCTTACGCCTTTGAGCGCCTTCACCTGCCGGTCGACGGCGTTCAGGTCCGCAATTGCGGGAATCTGCTGGATGTCGCCGAGCGACGCAAGGTTTGAAACGCCGAACATATCCATCTTTGCGTTTTCAGGCGCAGGCGCTGAAATAACGACGTCTCCCGTGTAGTGCGCGCGGAAATCGCGCTCCAGTCCGCGGTTCACCGATTCCAGAAATCCGTTTCCCAGCTCCACAATCGCCGTCCCCAGAATGATGAACACGCCGATGATGACGGATTTTGCCTTGTGCTCCGTGATATTGCGGAACGCGAGGCGTACTGTCACGTTCATTCCTGTACCTCCGTCTGTTCGTACGAGTCGGAACCCGATTTGCGTTCGTCCTTTATAATTTCACCGTCGAGCAGGTGAACGACGTGGTCGCACATATTGACGATTCTCGTGTCGTGCGTGGAGAAGATGAACGTTGTCGCAAGTTCGGGATCCTTATTAAGATTTTTCATGAGGGAAAGAATCTGCCCGCTGTTCTTCGAGTCGAGGTTTGCTGTCGGCTCGTCGGCGAGAATGACGGGCGCTTTCGTTACGAGCGCGCGCGCAATGGCAACGCGCTGACGCTGTCCGCCGCTCAATTCCGCGGGTTTATGCGTTTTCCAGCCGGTAAGGCCGACCTTCTCAATCAGATAGTTGATCCATTCTTCTTTCTGTTCCTTCGTAAAAGAATCGACCGGACTTTCCGCGCTGTTTCCCTTTTTCCCGATGAGAACAGGAAATTCGATGTTTTCGTACACGTTGAGAACGGGAATAAGGTTGAACGTCTGGAAAATAAAACCGAGGTGCGAGCGGCGCAAACCGGTGATACGGTTGTCGAGCTTCGCGGGTATCGTCGTTTTTATTTTCTTTTTATCAGCCGCCCCTTCCAGACGGCCGCTGTCCGTCTGCGTTTCTTCCAGATTTACGCCCTGATATACGTCGGTGCCGTCAATCACGATTGAACCTGCCGACGGCAGGTCAATAAGTCCTATCATATTGAGGATAGTTGATTTTCCTGAACCGGACGGCCCCGAGATTGCCGCAAATTCGCCTTTTTCAACAGAAAGTGTCGCGCCGTTTACCGCAACTACCTGCTGCTTTCCGAGCGGATACACTTTGCGCACATTGCTCAATGTTACAACTGCCATAAAAACTCCTATAAAATTGTAAATGTTTTTTCTGTATATCCCTGTATTGTAAAAGTAATCCGCATCAACAGGGGTTAGTATGAATTTAATCATTTTCCCGGTGAAAATTTATTAAAATTTGATAAAAATTACGGATTTAATCCTGTATCGTCATTCTTTATCTCCGTATTTTATGGGCAACCGCAGTTTATATATCAGACATATTTCGCCTTCTATAATATTTAGATAATCATCTAAATGCAACCTAACCTGCAGCGTGTGTGAAAGTCAATAGAAACCGGCGGTTACTGTTCTGAAATAAATTGCAGTTATGCCGTATATTGGATATATTTGAATGACAGGGACACACTGATTGGACCCTGATGACGTAATCAGCGTATTGTCAGTGCTGCGCCCTGCAGCAGAGGCACAAATCATGTTTACAAAAACTATACCCGTGACGCTTTTAACCGGCTATCTCGGTTCCGGTAAAACGACTCTTTTAAATCATATCCTCAACAATCAGAGCGGTTACAAAGCGGCCGTGATTGTAAACGACATCGGTGAAGTCAACATCGATCAGACGCTTATTGAAAACAACGGCAGGTCCGGTGCGGACAGCGTTATTCCGCTTTCGAACGGATGCATCTGCTGTACGCTCAAGAAAGATCTTATGAAGCAGATTCAGTCGCTTATTCATTCCGAAAAATACGATTACATCGTGATAGAAGCGAGCGGCATCTGCGAGCCTGCTCCTATTTCCCAGGCGATCACGCAGCTTGAAGGAGCGCGGCTCGACAACATCGTTACGGTCGTCGACGCGCTCAGACTTGCGGACGAATTCGGCTGCGGCGAAAAACTCGTGAAGTCGTACGACGAGACACATCATCTTGAACACAGAAACGGAAGCAGCGTTGCAGCATCGGAGGAAATAGAACGGCTGCTTGTCCAGCAGATAGAATTCTGTACGACGATACTGATTAATAAAATCGACACGGTAACGGAAGAACAGCTCAAAACTGTCCGCAGCGCGGTTGAGCATCTGCAGCCTTCGGCGGAAATAATAGAAACGACGTTCGGAAAAATCGATTTTAATAAAATTCTGAACACGAATCGATTCGATTTTGAGACAGCGTACAAAAGCGCCGGCTGGATTCAGGCAATGCAGGAAGACGACGGCAAAAAACCGGAAACGGAGGAATTCGGCATAAGCACGTTCGTCTATTCCCGGAATAAACCGTTTGTGCGCGAATTGTTCGATTTGTGGGAAAAGCAGATTCCTCGGAATGTGATTCGTGCAAAAGGACTGGCGTGGTTCTCGGACAGGGACGACCGTTCGTATATTTTTGAAGAAGCGGGCAGTCAGGTTATGACCAGGGAATTCGGCCGCTGGAACGAAGGCAGCCGGATGATAAAGCTCGTTTTCATCGGCAGAGAAATGGACCGGAAGAAAATTGAGCGCGACCTCGACACATGTCTGGCCCGGGAATAGCGGAGATACCGGTTATTTTTTATGTATTAAATCAAAGGCAAGATCCATTATCAGCGGAGAATCCTCAAAGTTGATTCTGATTTTTGCGCGCCGTTTCCGCCTGTCGATTCTGATGATGAATCCCTCGAGCCCTTTGAGCGGCCCTTCGACGACGACGATGCGCTCGTTTTCGTCGAAGTACACCTGCGACGGTCCCGCCTTTTCTCCGAAATTCATGAAGTGTTTAAGAATTTTCAGATCGCTGTTGCAGAGCGGCGTGACGTGCTGATTGCTTTTGAGAAACCGGTAGAAATATTCCGACTCCCGTATGAGCGAACGGGAATCAGGATCGAGTTCTTTGTCCGTTTCAAGAAAAACGTAGCCGGGGAAGAGCGGCTGCAGTTCATTTTTCATGACGCCGTGCCGCTGTACGTGAAGCTCCCGCCGCAGAAAAATAAACTGCTGCACCGAAGATTCCTCGGGAAGATGCTGTTTTACCTGATCGATAAATTTCTGTTCCCGTCCGGTATGTACCTGTGTTGCATAATAAATCATACAAAGATTCCCGAGTTACCGTTTGCTGTAGTTTTTTTCTATCCACTTCGTATATTCGCCGGAAAGAATGTGATCCATCCATTCCTTATGCGACAGATACCATCTCACCGTGTGCCCGAGCCCTTCCTCGAACGTCACTTTCCGCGTCCAGCCCAGTTCCGTCTTGAGCTTCGTGCAGTCGATTGCATACCGCATGTCGTGTCCCGGCCTGTCCTTCACGTGCACGATCGTCTTCTCAACTGCCGCCGGGTCTTTGCCCAGTTCCGCGGACGTCAGCTCTATGACTTTGTGCAGCAGGCTGATGTTCTGCCATTCGTTTTCGCCGCCTATGTTGTATTTTTCGCCCGTCCGTCCCCTGTTCAAAATAAGCCGGACTGCGCGGTTGTGGTCCTCAACGTAAATCCAGTCGCGGATGTTCTTTCCTTCTCCGTACACCGGCAGGTTCTTTCCGTCCCTGATGTTCGCTATCATGAGCGGCAGCAGTTTTTCGGGAAACTGATACGGGCCGTAGTTGTTTGAGCAGTTCGACAGCGTTACGGGCAGCCCGAACGTGTGGAAGTACGACATGACTATATGGTCGCTCGACGCTTTGCTCGCCGAATACGGGGAACGCGGATCGTACGGCGTCGTCTCGGTAAAGTATCCCGTATCTCCGAGCGAACCGTACACTTCGTCCGTGCTGATATGGTGGAAGAGCACGTCGTCGCGCATGGTGCCGTCCGCCTGTTTCCAGTAATTCCGCGCGCAGTCGAGCAGGGTGAACGTTCCCATGACGTTCGTCCTCATGAACGTTTCCGGCCCAAGGATGGAGCGGTCCACGTGGCTTTCCGCCGCAAAATGAACGACAGTGTCTATGTCGTACTGTTTCAAAATCCGCTCAATCTGTACTCTGTCGCAGATGTCGACTTTCTCGAAAAAGTAACGCTTTCCGCCGTATTCAGCTTCTATGTCCGCAAGGCTTTCGAGGTTGCCCGCGTAGGTCAGGCAGTCGACGTTGATTATTCTGCCGGAGAAGGCGCTTTCCTCACTGAACAGAAAGCGGATGAAGTTGCAGCCGATGAAGCCCGCTCCTCCGGTTATCAGTATGTTTGTTAATTTTCGCTGCATAAAAAACTCCTATATCCCGACCCATGCACCGGTGATGTCGAAATATTTAATATTTTTGTCGAAAGACGGATGTTTTCCGTCTTTCTCCGAGAGAACGGGCGTGATGTCGGGCGCCGCTTTATTCCACTGAATGCCTATCTGCGGATCGTTCCACATAATCCCGTCTTCTCCCGACGGATCGTAAAAGTCAGTGCATTTGTACGCAAATACGGCCGTGTCGCTCAGCACGTAAAATCCGTGCGCAAATCCTTTCGGGATATAAAACTGATTCTGCTTTTCCGCGTCGAGGACGACACCGTAATAACTTCCGAACGTCTTCGAACCGTTCCGGAGGTCGACTGCAACGTCGTACACCAGTCCCGAAACGGCACGCACGAGTTTTCCCTGCGGATGTTTTGTCTGGAAGTGCAGTCCGCGCAGCACGCCCTTTGAAGACGACGACTGATTGTCCTGTACGAACTTCATTCCGAGACCGGCCGCCTTGAATTCCTTTTCGTTGTATGTTTCGAGAAAATACCCGCGGTTGTCGCCGAATATTTTCGGCTGTACTTCAAAAAGGCCTTCTATACTGATTCCGCCGGCAGTGCACGGTGTAAATGTAAACGGCATGATGATTTTCCTTATTTTTTTCCCGCAATATATTCCAGATACCGTCCGTACTCGGTTTTGTATTCCGAGGCAAGCGCGAGCAGGCTGCTGCGGGAAATCCATTTGTTGGTGTAGGCTATTTCCTCTATGCACGAGACGTACAATCCCTGACGCTTCTGGATTGTTGCAATAAAGTTGCCCGCTTCCAGAAGTCCGTCGTACGTTCCCGTGTCGAGCCACGCCATCCCGCGGCCGAGCAGTTCGACTGAAAGTTTTCCCTGTTCAAGATAGGTGTTGTTGACTGTTGTTATTTCGATTTCACCGCGGGCGGACGGCCGCACGCCTGCCGCTATATCGACGACGGTGTTGTCGTAGAAATACAGTCCCGGAACGGCGTAGTTGCTTTTCGGCTGCTGCGGTTTTTCTTCAATGCCGAGAACCTTTCCGTCTGTGTCGAATTCGACGACTCCGTATGCGGTCGGATCCTTTACAAAGTAGCCGAAAATAGTCGCTCCGCCCTGATTGCTTACGCGTTCCGCGGCCTTCCTGAGGCTCTGCGTAAAGCTCTGACCGTAAAAAATATTGTCTCCGAGAACGAGCGCGACTGTATCCCTGCCGATGAACCGCTTACCCACGATGAACGCATCCGCGAGTCCGCGCGGTTTGTCCTGTACCGCATACTCGAATTTCATGCCGAGCCATGCGCCGTCCCCGAACAGTTCCTTAAAAAGCGTAATATCCCGGGGAGTGGAAATGATGAGCACTTCCCTGATGCCTGCAAGCATAAGAACCGACAACGGATAGTAAATCATCGGTTTGTCATATAACGGAAGTATCTGTTTCGATACGGATTTTGTAATCGGATAAAGACGTGTGCCTGACCCGCCTGCCAGTATTATTCCTTTCATAGGAGAATATTATAACACTCTGAAGGCCGTACCGCAACTCAGCTCAGGGTGATGCGTACGGCAAATATATACGGGAAAAATTTCCTGTAACTGCTGCTTTTCAGAAACCCGCGACTGCCGGCAGCGATTCTTTTCCCGAATAGCGGCCGGAATCTGTGTTTAATTACCGAACAATTCTTTGAACAGCTGTTTTCCTGTCTCCGTACGGAAAATGTTTCTGTATGCTGCTTCCGCCGCATCCCTGCGGACTGCCGCTTCGGGAAAATCTTCGTACAGGTTTACAAGAAAATCAGCTTCGACGAGAATCTGATAGTCTGCTGCGTTTATGTTCGTATAGGTGTGGTGATGGCCGACGAGCCAGCAGACGCGGTCGATGATGTTGTCGGCATAGTAGAGGCCGGAAAGCATTTTCCGTGCTTCCGCCGGCCCCTCCTGTTCCTGATACTTGCCGCCGCTGCTGCCGTATTTCTGCTCGCTCAGATGAATGCCTATGTCGTGAACGATTGCCGCCGTTTCTGCAGTCTGCCTGATCATCGTGTCGACCTGTTCCCCGTCGCAGATGAGATGTGTGAATTCGTATACTTTGAGGAAATGCTGAATCCGCTTCGGATCGTCTTTATCGTAAGAAATCATTGCGCGCAGCAGCGGTGTGTTGTTCATATTATGCCTCGTATGCCCCGTTATTTTTTGAGCAGCGCGGCGAAAGGATTGTACCCGTCGTCGTCGCTGTTCTGTCCGGCCATGTAACGGGCTGTTGTCTTGTCCTGTTCCACGGATGTTGTCGGCATAAGGGAAATCCGCTTTTCAGCGGGATTTGTTTCTTTTACTTCAACAGTCATTTTGTCGCCCTTTTTAAATAATTTGCTCAGATTAGAGTTCCGGTCGATTCCTTCCATTTCCGAAACGTGGACAAGGCCGTCGAGTCCGGGTTCAAGTTCTACGAATACGCCGTACGGAGCGACGCGGGAAACAACGCCGTCGTGTTTCGAACCTGCCGGATATTTTTCCGCGACTGAGTCCCACGGGTCCGCGAGCAGCGCTTTCATGCTTACGGAAACCCGCTCGTTCTTCCAGTCGGTCTTAATTATTTTTGCTTTGATTTTCTGGTCGGCCTTCAGCACTGTGCTGATGTCGTCGACGCGGTCGAGTGCTATTTCGGAAATCGGAAGAAGCGCCTGAAATCCGTCGATGTCGACGAATGCTCCGTAGTTCTGGAGCGATTTCACCGTTGCGTCGACAATCATGCCTTCCTGTAATTTTCCCTGCAGGGCGACCATCGATTTTGCGTGCTCGTCTTCCATGATGGCGCGGTTCGACACGACAATGTTGCGCCCGTCGTTTTTATATTCCTGAATTTTGAACGTCAGGTGTTTGCCTACAAAAGACGCGCTCTCGTCTTTCTGTTTGTATCCCATCTGCGAGTAGGGGCAGAACGCGCGGTTTGTTCCTATCATAACGTCGTATCCGCCTTTAATTTCCTTCTCGACGTGTCCCTCGACCGGAATCCCGTTTTTGAAGGCGTTCTCGAGCATCGATTTGTCCGCTTTTCCGCCGCTTATCTTCGTCGTGAATTTCATCTCGCCGTTTTCGGTTCCGGCGAAGTACGCTTTTATCCTGTCGCCTTCCTGCACGGTGCATTTTCCGTTCTCATCGGTGAGTTCGGCGCGGTCAAGAAATCCCTCGCTCTTCGCGTTAAGGTCAAGGAAAATTGTGTCTCCGGAGACTGCAACAATCGTTGTCTCAATCTGCTGTCCGGGTTCAAACATGTTCTTCATACTGGGTTAGTACTCCTGTAAAGCCTGTGCTTCACTTCTCCTGATGTTTTACTGAATGTGCAATACCGCGCATTTCAGCTATTGTAGCATATCCTTTGCGTTTCATGAACGCCGTAAGTCCCTCGAGCACTTCGATCATGGTAAGCGGATTTGCGAACGTATTCGTTCCCACTTCGACGGCTCCCGCTCCCGCCATGATGAACTCGACAGCATCCTGCCACTTCTCAATGCCGCCTATGGCGAGGACCGGCACCCGTTCGTTTTCCGGCAGCGTGTCTATTGCCTCGACTGCCTCCCAGATGAGGCGCACGGCGATCGGGCGCACCGCGGGGCCGCCGAATCCGGCTTTTATTTTGTCGAATACGGGAACGCCTCGTTCAATGTCTATTGCGACACCCTGGAACGAATTGCACAGACTGATTGCGTCCGCGCCCGCTTTTACACAGCTTAAAACGACGCCCGTAAGGTCGGGAGCCTGCGGCGTAAGTTTTACAATGAGCGGCTTTTTGGTGACGGCGCGCACCGCGCGCACCGCAGTGTCGGCGTTTTCGCACGTCATGCCCCATGCCGCTCCCCCCGCCGCGACGTTCGGACAGGATATATTGAGCTCAATAATGGGGGCATTCGTTTTGTCGAGCAATTCGGCACCTTCGACATATGTGTCGAGAGTGGAACCTGAGAGATTTGCAATCGTGACCGGCTTAAGACTGAGCATTTCCGGCAGTTCGTGTTCAATGAAGTGGGGGATGCCCGGATTCTGAAGCCCGATGGAATTCATGAGCCCCGACGGGGTTTCCCACAGGCGGATTCCCGTATTTCCCTCGCGCGGCTCGATCGTGAGTCCTTTGCTTGCAATGCCGCCGAGTCTGTTGACGTCGAAAATCGGTGCGTATTCCGAGCCGAATCCGAACGTACCCGACGACCCTATGACGGGATTGCGGAACAGAACGCCTGCAATCGTAACGGACAAGTCAGGCTCAGAGGAGAGCGGCGCACGGCGCGGCTGCGAGACAGGCACAGGGAATTCCAGTATGCGGCTGTCGAAAACGGGACCGTCCTTACAGCAGCGTTTGTTTCCTTCCGTCGTGTGAATCGTGCATCCGAGGCATACGCCCATGCCGCACGCCATGCGCGATTCCATGCTTATCCAGCACGGAATGCCCGCCTCTTCGGAAATCTTTTTTACGTACGCGAGCATGGGGGCGGGACCGCACGCGTAGACTGTTCCGTAGTTTCCGGCACGCAGTGTGTTGGCCGTAAGAGCCGCGGGAAGCATACCGTGAATACCGCTGCTGCCGTCGTCGGTCGTAACAGTAAGCGATGCGGGGTGAATGTATTCCACGCCGTACGAGCCGCTTTTGAAGCTGGCGAAAAAGTCGTATGAACCTGACGGCAGCGTTTCGGCAAATCCCGCGACGGGCGCTATGCCGATGCCGCCTCCCACGATGCACGCTTTTTTGTTTTTTTCGGGGAGCGGGAACGTGTTGCCGAGCGGCCCGAGCAGCTGAACCTCATCGCCCGTTCCGAGATTGCAGAGCTCAGCCGTTCCCTGTCCTTTGAGGAGGATAAGAAACTGAAGCTCCGCACCGTGTATCGTTTTTTTCGCATGGAAAATGCTTATCGGACGTCCGAGCAGTACTCCCGTTTTCATTGCGCGAAGCATGTAAAACTGACCTGCAAGCGGCAGCACTGCTTCCTTTCCGCGGATGTCGAGCTTGAGCAGCCAGACACTTCCTTCCGGGGCAGCACCTTTTTCCTTTCCGCAGAACGTTACTTTCCCGGTGATGTATGCGGGTACGGGACTTCCGCTGCAGTCTGTAACTGGTTCCATAATATATCCTCCGGATGTGTAAAATTGATTTTATTCCCTAGTAGTAAAGTAATAAATTGCACACAAAACGTAAACAACTGGAGAAAAACAGTATAGGAAACACTCTCGTGACGTGCGTTTTTTTTCAGTCTTTGTACTTCGACCGCAGCAGCTCGATTTCCCGCTTATAGCCGTCGTGTTCGTTCGGCGTTTCGAGTATGAACGGCAGATTTTTGAGGGCAGGGTGATTGATGACTCGTGCGAGCGCTTCGACGCCGATTTCGCCCTCGCCGATTTTTGCGTGGCGGTCTTTATGCGCGCCGAGTACGTTCATGCTGTCGTTCAGGTGCATCGCCTTGAGCCGTCCCAGTCCTACCGCTTTATCGAATTTTCCGATCGTGCCGTCGAGGTCGCGAACTATGTCGTATCCGCCGTCCCAGATGTGGCAGGTGTCCATGCACACGCCGACGCGGCCCGCGAGCGGTGCGCCGTATTTTTCTTCAGCCTGATCGAGAATGGCGCGTACCTCTTCGAACGTCTTTCCTATTTCCGAGCCTTTTCCCGACATCGTTTCCACGAGGAGCGTGGTGTGGCAGTCTGTTCCTGTCTTTGTGTTTTTTTCGTCCACCTGCTTCAGGGCGGCTGCAATCAGTTCCGCGGAGAGCGCTATGCCTGTCTCCGTCCCCTGTCCCGTATGACTGCCGGGATGGAAGTTATACAGACAGCCGGGCGTATATTCGAGCCGGGCGAAGTCGTCTATCATCATTTCAAGCGCAAATTTTCGGAGCTCGGGATTTGCCGAGCACGGATTCATCGTGTACGGAGCATGTGCGACGAGCGGGGCAAAATTGTGTTCCTTCATGAACGCGCAGAGTTTCGCCGCGTCGGCCGCGTCGACTGATTTTGCCGAGCCGCCGCGCGGGTTGCGCGTGAAAAACGCGAACGTATCCGCGCCGACGCTTACGGCTTCTTCCCCCATCGCGGCATATCCGCCCGATGTCGATTCGTGATATCCGATATGCAGCATGTCATGCCTCCACTGATTTTTTTGCATCGAGCAGTTCGTCTTTTGCGGCACGGGCCGCGCGCGCTGCGGCGTCCGCAATGTCGCTGATGCTGAGCGCGCCGCGTTCCCGCTGTTCCTCAAACGCGGGGTCTTTCTGCCACGCGCAGAGAATGCCGCGCGACGAATTTACCGTACCGCCGGCTTTTCCGAGCAGCGCTGCGGCTATGCGTGCCGCTCCTCCCTGCGCGCCGTAACCGGGAATGAGAAAAAACACGTCGGGATACGCGTCTCTGAGCTGACGTGCGTCGCTTTCTTCCGTGCAGCCGACGACGGCTCCCGCCGGAGAACACGTCTGTTCCGGATACAGTTCCGCAAACTGATTCGAGATGCGCCTGAGCTCAGCCCCGACTTTGTCGAGCACGCGCCCGCCTGTTTTAAGTTCCTGCCGTTCGATGTCCGTCATCCCGGGATTCGACGTACGCAGCAGAACGAAAATCCCTTTGCCCTTGCCGGGCACGCAGTAATTCGTGAACGGTGCGAGCGTGTCGAATCCCATGTACGGATTCACGGTGATTATGTCGGTCTCGAAATCCCCTGAGAAGTGGGCCCGTGCGTACGCGTCGGCGGTGTTTGCAATGTCTCCCCGTTTTATGTCGGAGATGCAGACGAGCCCCGCCTCTTTTACCGCGCGCAGTGTCCGGGCATATGCCTGCATGCCTGCAACGCCCATCGCCTCGTAATAGGCAATCTGCACTTTGCAGCAGCACGCGCTTTTATCCGACGCGATGCGGCGTATGATTTCTTTGTTGTAGGTAACGACCGCCTCCGAAGGACTTCCGAATGTGCGGAGCAGTTTCGCGGGAATATATGAAGGATCCGTGTCGAGTCCGACACAGAGCGGACCGTTGGCTGCGGCCAGCTCCTGTACTGTCTGCATGTTGTGTTTCATGCGGACAAGTATATCAGACTTCTATCTTGTTTTCCATAAGCCAGCCGGTCAGACCGAAGTATGCTGCTCCGAACGCGGCGAAGCGCCAGATATAATTCCAGCACAGCCCTGCGGAATCAAGTCCCTGGAACTGCACCTGATCGATGCCGAGAAAACCGAGCCTGATGGGAATGTAGAACAGGAAGAAGAGAATTACGAGGATAAGAAACCTGTTCGGCTTTTTCGTACGGATGAATGCGGAGTAGAGGGCGTACGCGCAGTTGATTGCAGCCTGCAGCACGACGAACATGATGATTCCCATTGCGAGAATCTGCAGCGTGCCCGCCCAGTTGTCGGCAAGCACGTATTTGTATAACTGGCGCACGCTTTGCCAGTATGTCTCGGCCCCGTTTGAATTGTACACGACGCCGTTGATTCTCGTATGCATGACGAGACCGGCCGTCGGTCCCATGAACGACAGATAGACTGCAGCGGGGAGCGCGTAAATCAGATACTCCGCGAGATTTATGAGCTGCTTGGCAATCAGCAGCGTATAGCTGTGTTCCGGCACGAGCAGCATAAGATAGTTCGTGTCGCTGAAAAGCAGCGGGCGCAGGTTTCCGCTGCCGCGCACGAGCGAGTAGACGGGGATGGCGAGCGCGCAGAATATTCCGACGCCGTACATGAACATTCCGAAAAACGTCACGTGGTTCGACTGAGTTTCATATGCGATGAAATTTGTTAATGCCGCGCCGAGCAGCACGATTGCAAGCACGATGCTTGTGTACAGAATGCGCGGCCTGCTCGCCTTCCATTCCTGTTTAAAAGTAGCTTTCATGTTCCGTTTCCCCTTATTCAGCATCTGTCTCTGAACATCTGGATATACAATGCGTCTATATCCATGCCGCGTTCCGTACGGAGCTGTTCGGCGTTGCCGGACAGCAGCACCTCTCCCTCGCTGATAAAACAGACGTCGTTGAACATCCTTTCAATATCGTGTACAAGATGCGTGCTTACTATGATGGACGATTCGGGATTGAACGTCTGCGCGATCGTCGAAACAATCCGTTCCCGCGCAACCGGATCAACGCCGCCGAGCGGTTCGTCGAGCAGGTACAGTTTTGACTTCCGCGAAAAGCAGAGCGTCAGGTTGAGTTTTTCCACCATGCCCTTCGACATGTCGGACACGGGAATGTTCTTTTCAAGATGCACGAAATTGAGCATATCGTACGCTTTGTTTACGTCGAAGTCCGCGAAGAAATCGTGGTAATAGTCGATTGCATCCGCCGCAGTCATTCTGCGCGGCATAATGTTGCGGTCGGGCAGAAAGGAGACGAGCTTTTTGCTCTCTATGCCGACCGGATTGCCGCATACGCGGACTGTTCCCCCGTTTGCTTTCTGCAGTCCGGCAATCACTTTCATGAAAGTCGTCTTGCCGCTGCCGTTCGGCCCCATGAGCCCCAGAATTCTTCCCGGTTCAAGCGTCAGAGAAATGCTCCTGAGCGCAGGTTTCATACCGTACCGTTTCTGAAGCCCGTCAACATATAGTATTGGTTCCATAATAGTTCCTCGTACTGAAGATGCTGTTAATATAATCATTTTCGGATGATTATGATAGATAAAACGGCATTGCACGCGGCTGTATTTGGGTGTATAGTAGTTTTATCACTCAACAGCCGTATTAAAGGGGTAAACATATGTACAAAGCGGATGATTCACGATATGACGGACGGATGCAGTATCTGCGCTGCGGAAAAAGCGGAGTAATGATGCCGCGCGTGGCGCTCGGCTTGTGGCATAACTTCGGTTCTGTCGACGATTTTGAAAATCAGAAAAAAATGATTTTTAAGGCGTTCGATCTCGGCATTACGCATTTTGATCTTGCGAACAACTACGGTCCCGCTGCGGGAAGCGCGGAAGAGAATTTCGGACGCATCATGCAGAGCGACCTGAAAAGTTACCGCGACGAGATTCTCGTTTCGACGAAAGCTGGATACGGCATGTGGCCCGGTCCGTACGGCGACAACGGTTCGCGGAAATACCTTATCGCGAGCGTAGACCAGAGTCTGCAGCGCATGCATCTCGACTACGTCGACATTTTCTATCATCACCGTCCCGATCCCGATACGCCGCTCGAGGAAACTATGGGCGCTGTGAGCGATATTATAAAGAGCGGGAAAGCGCTTTACGCCGGCATTTCAAATTACAACAGCGCTCAGACGCGCGAGGCGGCAGTCATCCTTGCGCGCAACGGAACTCCGCTGCTCATCAATCAGTACAGATACAACATGTTCGACCGATGGAGCGAAGCCGACCGCCTTACGGATACGCTTGCAGACGTCGGCGCCGGTTCGATTACGTTCAGTCCGCTTGCGCAGGGACTGCTTTCCGACAAGTATCTCAACGGGATACCTGAGAACAGCCGCGCGTCGCTGAATCAGTTTCTCAAAGCGGACAGCATTACGACGGAGAAGATTGCAAAAATACGGAAACTCAACGAACTTGCGCACGGACGCGGACAGACGCTTACGGAGATGGCTCTGTCGTGGAACCTCCGCAACAACAGAGTAACTTCCGTTCTTATAGGCGCTCATAATCCGGAACAGATAGAGGACAACGTAAAAATCATCCGGCATCTTGATTTTACTCAGGAAGAACTGGGCGCAGTCGAAGCGATACTGGGCAGCAACTGAACAGATGAAGCACCCGGACATTGAAAAATCGGTTCAGAAACAGTTGTTTGCACTGCAGGACGGCGCATATCAGGCGTTCCAGTGCAAACTCATGCCGAACGTTGCGCCGGAACGCGTCATAGGCGTACGGACTCCGGCACTGCGTGCATTTGCAAAAGAATTTGCCAGAACTCCCGACGCGGCAGAATTTATTAAAATTCTACCGCATACATATTATGAAGAAAACAACCTTCACGGATTTATTCTTGAGACGCTGAAGGATTTCGATGAAGCAGTGCGTGCGGTCGACAAGTTTCTGCCGTATGTCGACAACTGGGCGACCTGTGATCAGATAAAGCCGAAAGCGTTCAAAAGGAACCTTCCCGGACTGTATGAAAAAATCAAAGGATGGGTTGCGTCGGACAGAACGTATACGGTGAGGTTCGGCGTCGAAATGCTCATGAACTTTTTCCTCGACGGGAATTTTACGTCCGAATCCGCAGAGCTTGCATCTCGTGTCCGCTCGAACGAATATTACGTCAACATGATGGTTGCGTGGTATTTTGCGACGGCGCTTGCAAAACAGTACGACGCGGTTATTTTTTATATCGAACAGAACAAGCTCGACATATGGGTGCATAATAAAACGATTCAGAAAGCGGTCGAGAGCTACCGGATTACCGAAAAACAGAAAAAATATTTACGGACGTTGAAAAGGTCATAAAATGAGCGATACTTCTTTGGCTGATAAAGCGCTCGGCAGCGAGCCTGTCGGGAAACTGCTTGTCAGACTTTCGATTCCTGCCATTACGGCGCAGATCGTCAATATGCTGTACAACATTGTGGACCGGATTTACATCGGTCATATTCCGGGAGTCGGCGCGCCTGCCCTTACCGGGGTCGGCGTGTGCATGCCGATTATTATGATTATTTCGGCGTTTGCCGCGCTCGTGAGCATGGGCGGCGCGCCCCGTGCGTCGATCTTCATGGGCAGACAGGATAAGGAGTCGGCGCAGAGAACGCTCGGCAACTGTTTCATTCTGCAGATTATTATTTCGCTTGTCCTTACCGTCGTCGTCGTTGCATGGAACGGGCAGTTTCTCATGGCGTTCGGCGCAAGTGCCAATACAGTGGGGTATGCGCACAGCTATCTGACTGTTTACGCACTCGGGACCATATTCGTTCAGCTCACGCTCGGCATGAATGCGTTCATTACCGCCCAGGGATTTGCGGCTACAAGTATGCTCACCGTCTGCATCGGAGCAGTGTGCAACATCATCCTTGATCCGCTGTTTATATTCGGCTTTCACCTCGGAGTGGCGGGCGCCGCCGTTGCGACCGTCATATCTCAGGCCGTTTCCACCGTCTGGGTGCTGTTGTTCCTGTGCGGGAAAAAAAGCGTGCTGCGCCTGAATCCGCGTACGTTTATGTTGTCCCCGAAAATCATACTGCCGTGTCTGGGACTCGGTTTTGCGCCGTTTACGATGCAGGCCAGCGAAAGCTTCATATTTATATGTTTCAATTCGTCGCTGCTGAAATACGGCGGAGATATTGCGGTCGGCGCCATGTCCATCTGTACGAGCATCATACAGTTCGGACTTCTGCCGCTTAACGGGCTGGGACAGGGCGCGCAGCCCGTTACGAGTTACAATTTCGGCGCGAAGAATGTTCAGCGCGTAAAGCGGACGTTCAGACTTCTTTTTACGGCGAGCATGATATATGCGGTAAGTGTCTGGCTGCTCGTGATGCTTTTTCCAGGGATGTTTGCCCGCATATTCACGTCCGACGAAACGCTCATTCCGTTCACGGCGAAAGCGCTGCGCATATACTGCGGGGCTATGTTCATTTTCGGCATACAGACGTCGTGCCAGATGACGTTCGTCGCGATCGGCAGCGCCGTGTCGTCGGTGCTTGTTGCCGTAATGCGGAAATTCGTGCTGCTTCTTCCGTTTATTTACGCACTGCCGGCTCTGAGCCGGGCGGGCGCCGGCATTCTCCCGGTAGACCGCACGACCGCCGTATACATGGCGGAACCTGTCGCGGACATACTCGCGGTCACGTTTACGGCGATTCTGTTCACCGTGCAGTTTAAAAAGGCCGTGAAAGGCCTTTCGGATTAAATCAGTTCGGCGTTCATTTCCGTTTTGAAATTCCTGCAAGCATGAGGACGGGGAATATAATCGCGGCGAGTATTCCGATGCGGAGGTTGTCTGAGAAAACGCTTGAGACGATGCCGACAAGCGTCGGTCCGCCCGAACAGCCCAAGTCGCCAGCAAGCGCAAGAAACGCAAACAGCGATGTGCCGCCGCGTTTTATTGAAGCGGCGGCTTTGCTGAACGTACCCGGCCAGAGAATGCCGACTGACAAACCGGTGAACGCGCAGCCGACGAGCCCTGCCGCCGGAATCCGCACAAGGCCGATGCACAGATACGACGCTATGCAGAGCACGATGCTCGCTTTCATGAATTTGTCAAGATTGATTTTCTCGCCGTGTCTGCCGTAGAACAGCCGGGCCGTTCCCATGAGCACTGCGAACGCCATCGGTCCCGCAAGATCGCCGAGCGTTTTGTTGATGCCGAGTCCCTTTTCCGCAAATGCCGACGCCCACTGGCTCACGGCCTGTTCGCTTGCTCCCGCGCAGAGCATAAGCAGCATGAAAAGCCAGAAGATTTTCGTTTTAAACAATTCCGGCAGCGTCATGCCTTTCCCTCCGTCGGCGATGAGATGCGGAACCGGTACGCGCGTAAAAAGGATCATGTTTGCGGCGGGAACGCAGGCCCAGACAAGCGAAAGGATTTTCCAGTTGGAGACGGAAAAGAGTTTGAAAAATATTGTCGAGAATAGTACGACGCCGACATATCCCCAGCAGTAGAACGAGTGAAGCATGCTCATGGCTTTTTCCTTGTTGTCTGAGGGACATGCTTCGACCACAGGGCTCACAAGCACTTCGAGCAGTCCGCCGCCGACGGCGTACAACACGACGGCGATTAATAATCCGGAGAAAGGATCAGGGAACAGACCGGGAAGCACGGCGAGCATTGCAAGTCCGGCAGCGGCGCATACGTGTGCAATGATCATCGATGCGCGGTACCCGATTCTGTCGACGAACGTCACCGATAAAAGGTCAACGCAGAGCTGCAGCGCAAAATTGATTGTTATGAGCATTGTTATTTTTTCGAGAGGAATACCGTATTCGCTCTGGAACGTAAGGAAAAGCAGCGGGACGAAATTATTTACGATGGCCTGCACGATATAGCCGATAAAACAGGCCGTTATGGTTTTGTTATACTGATTTTTCATCGGAATGATACTAGCACATACGCCGTTGATGTGCCAGCGCCGCAGCTTATTTTTTCGACACTACTTTTTCCGCAGTATAGAATACAAGCTGTATGAGCGAGCACATAATCAGATAAATAATAAATATGTCTATATATGCTTCTATATAATTGTAGCCGTACGATGCTTCTATTTTCGCGATCGCGGTGATGTCCTGCACGGTCATGAGGAAGGAAAGGGACGTTTCCTTGAAAAGATTCACGGTGAGCGTGCCGAGGTTCGGCACCGCCTCGACGACAGCCTGCGGCATAATGATGAGACGGAACGCCTGACTCCGATTCATGCCGAGCGCATACGCAGCGTCGAGCTGGCCGCGGTCGACAGTCGTGATTGAGGCGCGTATCACTTCGGAAAGCATGACCGACGCGTGCAGCGAAAAGACGATGACCGCATAAATAACAGGATGCGCGTTGAATACGTTGAACGAGCTTCCCGTCCGTACGGCGACCGCGTTGATGAGACTCGGAAGCAGGCTGTATATGAACAGTATCTGCACGACCATCGGCGTACCCCGCACGAGCGAGATGAAAACGCCGATAATCCGCGACAGAATCTTTACGCGGTACAACCGTGCGAGCGCCATGTAATATGCGGGAATGACGGCGAGCAGCAGCGATAATGCTGTTATTTCGAGCGATACGGGAATTCCGCGCAGTGCGAGAATAAATGTTTTTGCAAGGAAAGGCAGATTCAGTTCCATCCGCTTACATCCCTGCCGGGAAAATCTTTCCCGCGCGCTGCCCGCCGTTCGAATATGCCTGCAGCCCGTTCGATGATGATCGACAGGCCCCAGTAAATTACGGCGAGCGCGATGTACGTTTCAAGCCCGTGCGCGCCGTAATTCCGCGCAACAATAACGTCGGTCTCCCCCATAAGGTCGATGAAGCCGATTGTGAACGCAAGCGCACCCTGTTTAAGAAGGGCTATCACTTCGTTGCAGAATACGGGAATTGCGGCGGTGAGCGCCTGCGGTATAATGATGAGGTACGCTGTCTGGAACGGCGTGAATCCGCAGCAGAATGCGGCGTCCCGCTGACCGTCGTCGACGGCGCCGTATGCGGCACGGAACAGTTCGCACATGGCCGCCGCGAACAGCAGCGACAGCGTAACCGCGACGTACAGCAGCTTGCCGTTGTATCCCGCGCGGATGCCTGTCGCCGATTCAATCAGTTTCGGAAGACCGTAATAAACGATGAAAAGAAGCACGATCGACGGCGTGCATCGGATAATGTGCACGTAAACGGCAGAAACCGCGCGTGCGGCGCGGGAACGGGACAGCCGTGCCCATGCAAGCAGTGCGCCGAGGAGCGTGCCGCAGACGACGGAAAGAACCGTTACCTGCAGCGTTCTGCCGACAAAGGGGAGCAGCCTGCAGAAATATTCCGCAATATAAACCGGATCAAACGGACGCATTGCGTTTCAGCATACTACTTCTGCACGTATTTTGAAACATCTTCGCCGAAATATTTGTCTGCGAGCTCAGTGTATTTTCCGTTTTCATGGAGCGTCGTAACCACCTTGTCGTAATCGGCGGCCAGCTGCGTTTCGTTTTTGTTGAAGAGCGGCCATGTCGGAATCGCCTTGTAGACGACATATGAAAGCCTGTCCGCAAACTGATGGTACGCGCCGTCTTCCGCAAGGACGTTTCGTTTGTACGCAACCTGAAGGTCGAAGAATCCGTCGTACCGTTTTTCGAGCACCCACGTGTACGATTCGGGAATGTTGAAGACGTCCGACGGCACGAGCTTTATCTGTGCGCCGGGGTGCGCTTTATTAAAATCAGTGATGATCGAATACTGAGCGGATTGCGGAGAAATGGGAACGAGCTTTCCGCTGTATTCCGCGAAGCTCTCAAGGTCGTGAATCTTGTCCGCGTTTTCCGTGCGGAACGTCAATCCTATGACGCTCGCTCCCAGATAGTTTTGAGGGAACAGGTATTTCTCACGCCGTTCGTCCGTGGACCACGCGCCTTTTATGCCTACTGCGTATTTTCCGGTCTGCACGCCGATGAGCAGATCGTCGTCGGACGTCGGGACAAATTCGATTTTATACTGCGGATACATCAGACCGATTTCCTTCCAGACAGCGACCTCGAATCCGTCTGATGCTCCCTTGTCGTCGACAAACACGTACGGCACATACGTCTGGGTATGTGCAACATATATTGTGCGTGCATCAGCAGCGTCCTGAACCGCAGATGCTGATATTCCCTGTTTTTTACTGCATCCTGCCGCCACAAAAGCTGCGAGTACAGCGAAAATGGCAGCCGGTATTCTGTTTTTCTTCATGTTATAGCCTCCGTTTTAATTTTCCAGTTTTTTGGTAGGAAAATAGTATAATTAAATATAGAGATAGTCAACTATCGGTAACGTATATTATAGAACGCTCTTTACCGGCTGTTGCATGATGTGGTACTGTTGTATGCTGAGGTAACTGCTATGGCGTACACAATTGTCCGCACGGACGGAACAAACGAGGATTTCGTTGAACTGTGCCGGCTGCTTGATGAAAATCTTGATGAAATTGTAGGAAAGAAATTTCAGCGTTCGCAGTATGTACAGTATAATACGCTGGAAAACATACATCACGTGCTTATTGCTTATGACGGTACAAAAGCAATCGCATGCGGAAGTTTTAAGGAATACGATGGAGAGAACGCAGAGCTGAAGCGCGTTTTTGTCCGGAAGGAATACCGCGGGCAGGGAATCTCGAAGACAATCGTACTTTCCCTTGAGCAGTGGGCGCTTTCCGGTGGATTTTCCCGCATGATTCTGGAGACAGGTGAACCGCTCGCGACTGCGATGTCCCTGTACCGCAGTCTCGGGTATGCCGTTATTCCAAATTACGGACAGTACAGGTGTATGAAGAACTCTGTCTGCATGGAAAAGAATCTGCAAAAAAATACATTCGCCTCTTCGGGAAACGACAGGCTGGACAAACAGCTTGAATTTATTGCGGAGATAGACAAGATGACGCACATACTGCGCCATACGCTTCACGTCGACGGCTCCGGCCGGGAGAACGACGCGGAGCATTCATGGCATCTTGGTGTTATGGCGATGCTGCTCGGCGAATATGCGGAAGGCAGTCCCGATATTAACCGTGCGATAAAAATGGTGCTCGTTCACGACCTTGTGGAAATCTACGCAGGGGACACGTTCGCATACGACGCTGCCGGAAACACGACGAAGGAGCTGCGTGAGAAAGAATCGGCCGACAGACTTTTTTCCCGGCTTCCCGAAGATCAGGGACAGGAAATACGCGCGTTGTGGGAGGAATTCGACGCGGAGCAGACTGCGGATGCTCAGTTCGCCGCATGCATGGACCGCATCCAGCCGTTTCTGCACAACACGCTCACGGAGGGGGCAACGTGGCGCGAGGGGGCAGTTCATGCAGCCGACGTATTCAAGCGCATTTCACCGGTGAAAGCGTACATGCCGCGCCTCTGGCCGTGGGTTCAGGCGAATGTTGCAGCCGCAGTGGAACGGGGGTGGATTCAGGACTGAACCCACGGCGGCAGAATGAATAACACCGCTTCCTGATACTGGTAATTTGCAGGGCTATACGCTAGTATACTTGTGTATGTCCGTTGTTGTACGTGAAGTCGCTGTAAAAGACCTTCTCACAAAATCGAATCTTCCCGCGACCGACTACGTTATTAATCCGTACGTCGGCTGTCCCCACGGATGCCGGTACTGCTACGCGAGCTTTATGAAGCGTTTTACGGGACATACCGAAGACTGGGGAACGTTCATAGACATAAAGCGATGCAGTAAAAAAATCGACATAAAAAAACTCACAGGGAAAACAGTATTTCTTTCTTCAGTGACGGACTGCTATAATAAATATGAAGAAACGTACCGGTGTACTCGCGAAGTCCTTGAGCAGCTTGTACACTCCGATGCATATGTGAGCATTTCGACAAAATCGGATTTGATTCTGCGCGACGTCGATTTGTTAAAACAGTTCAGACATCTTACAGTCGCCATGTCCGTCAACACACTGGACGAAACATTCCGGCGCGATATGGATGATGCCTCTCCGATCGCTGACAGACTGCATGCGCTGAAAACGATGCACGACGGCGGCATTACGACTGTGTTGTTTATGTCGCCGATATTTCCCTACATAACCGACTGCAGGAAAATACTGGAATGTTCGCATGAATTCATAGACGAGTACTGGTTCGAAAACCTTAATCTGCGCGGAGCTTATAAACCTGTCATTCTGGAATACGTGCGGTCTCATTATCCCCGGTATGCGGAGCAGTACCGGCGGATTTATATCGGAGGCGACGACTATTACTGGGACGTACTCGCGCAGAAACTCAGCGGGTACTGCAGGGCACACGGCATACAATGCAAAAATTATTTCCATCACTCAAAACTGGTACAGAACAAAAGAAACGGCACTATACGGAGTCAGAAAAATTATTACGACTCATCTTGTTAAATTTCTGTACTGGAGAGGCCCGCCAAATCAGGCTGCCGCCGCCGTCCTATGTACCGCGGCCGAGCGTATAATACCGACGGGTTGTTCGTAAAGAGAAATTCATATAATATATTTTATAACAGGAGGATATTGTCTTATCAGTAGTTCTGCATATTCACATCTGATTTCGGATCTTGTCCCGTGCGCGCAGTAAAGGCGTGCATATTGCGGACGTAAGTTCCGGCTGCCTTTACTGCACTCTGCATCATATTTTTTATACGGAGCGCACTATGGGCTATGTAAAAGCGGACGACGTGTTGCCTGGAAATCTGCTGGAAGCAGTACAGGAATACGCCGACGGCATGTATCTGTATATTCCGCGGAAAGCGTGCTGCAGAAAGAAATGGGGTGAGGTTAAACACACCCGGGATCTGCTGCGGGACCGTAACCGGGAATTATATGGAAAATATCTGAACGGCATTTCAGTCCCTGAACTTGCGGACCGGTACTTTCTTGCGGACAAGACGGTCTACAGGATTATCGCGGAACTGAAACGGGAATCATAAAGAGGGAGGCACCGTATATGGGGCAATAGAATGTCCTGCATACGGTGCTTTTTTGTTTCTGAAACGAATACGGAGTACCATTTACAGGAATTTACTGATACCATTTCTGTAAATGCCGGTACACATTGTGCGCGCAGACCGGCTGTTACATACAGGAGGCTTCTATGTCTGAAAAAAACGGATCGATTTATGCATTCGACTATACGATGATATGTGAGTATTTTGCTTTACTCAAACGTCAGGGACCGGGCAGCCCGGAAGCGACGCTGCGGGCGCTGGAGTTTATCGAAGGGCCGGACAGGAAGCCGCTGTCCGGATCAATGGTTCCGATACAGGCTGCCGACGTCGGCTGCGGTACGGGAGGTCAGACCATGATCCTCGCGGAACACACGGCTGCGCGTATTACGGGGATCGATCTGTCTCCTCAGTTTATCGGCTTGTTCAATGAAAATGCGGCGGCCCACAATGTACAGGGCCGCGTGCACGGCATAACCGGGACGATGGAAAGACTGCCATTCGAAAAAGAATCGCTCGATCTTATCTGGGCGGAGGGCTCAATTGCCCACATCGGTTTCGAACGCGGCGTAAACGAATGGAGACCGCTGCTTAAAACGGGCGGGTATATTGCGGTAACGGATGCGACATGGTTTACGGACGAGCGGCCGCAGGAAATCGCGGCATTCTGGAACGATGCATATCCTGAAATCGGAACGACGGCAGTTAAAACAGCCCGGCTGCAGAAAGCGGGATATATGCCTGTCGCTGCGTTTGCACTGCCGGAAACCTGCTGGACGGACAATTACTTTACGCCGGCTGTCGAAGCCAGGCAGCAGTTTCTGAAGAAACATCCGGGCGACAAAGCCGCCGCGGAACTGATGCGCTTCCAGCAGCACGAAGCCGAACTGTACGAAAAGTATAAGCAGTATTACGGCTATGTGTTTTATATCGGAAAAAAACTGCGGCCCTGACAGGAGGAGAGGCTCGGCAAACTGCGTGAAGTTTGTTATGACCGGCGGATGACAGTCAGAGTTTAAAGATACTTTTTACATCTCTGTCCGGTTTCTGCGCGGTTAAATTAATAATCAGTTCTTCGATCGCCGATACCGATGCGATGCTGCATGCAGCAATAAAAGCCGCCCCGGGCGACAGTATGTACAGGAACGGAAAACAGAACAGCGTAAATCCGGCTGCTTTGTTCGCACAGGTATGCAGAAATACGATTTCTTTGAAACGCACCAGCCCTGCAGCAAGCGAAGCTGCGCGCAGCATGCAGACTGCGGTAATCCATGCAGTAAAAACGAATGAAGGCCTGAGCGTGCGCACATATACAATGACGATGATGATGAAGAATACGGCATCGGCCGTACTGTCGAGAATCTGTCCCGTTCTGCTTTCCGTGTGCGTTCTTCTTGCGATAAAACCGTCGAGCGCGTCGCTTACCCCGCATACTGCATACAGAATGAAAAATACCGGTGAGAAAGCGCGGACGAACAGCAGCGGTACGGCGCAGACTATGCGAAGTACAGTTATGAAATCCGGCAGGTACTTCATGCGAGCGGCAATCCGTCGTACGAGCCTTTGTGCATGACGCATGCTGCCCGCGGAACGGCGTCGAGCGTTTTGACAGAGACTTTTGTTATCCGGGAAAAAAGACCGATTCTGTACATGTTACCACCTGAATTCTCTCATTGAAGCAGCATAGCATATACCTGCCGCTGCTGCCAATACGACGAACAAAGCAGGTTCATAGTCCGAGAAAATTCTGATACATATCCGGCGTAACAACTGTTACACCGGCATCAGGATACCGGTTTGTAAAGGCTGCGGTAACACGGCATTTTTTATCCGGATTCCATTTGAACTCGTATGCCGAAAGAGAACCTGCACATTCCTCTATGTAATCGATTTCCATCCCGTCTGTTGTCCGCCAGAAATACGGGGAAGCAATCGACGTTCCGTTTGCAGGGGACGCATTTTTGTTCGAAAGATATTTAATGCGCTCGGAGACAAGATAATTTTCCCATAATGCGCCGGTGTCTTTTCTGGCACCGATAGGAGTAAAATCTCCGAGAACCGCATTGCGGATTCCGTTATCACAGAAATATATTTTTTTGGCCTTCTTCAGTTCATTCCTCTTATTCGTGCTGTACGCATTCAGAGTAAAGATAATGAATGATTGTTCGAGCAGGGAAATGTACGAATCAACCGTGCCCCGCGAAACGGAAAGCGCTGATGCAAGTTCTGCTGTTGAGACCTCGTTGCCGATTTGATATGCAAGCAGCCTCAGCAAGTCTCGAAGCAGCTTCGGCCTGCGGATCCCCTCATACTCGAAAAGGTCGCGGTACAGATAACTGTCGGCAATCAGCTGCAGAAGCGACTGGGCCTCGTCTGGCTTTGTAACGACCTCAGGATAGGAACCGAAGAGCAGACGCTGCTGCAGAGCCTTTCGTTCATCGGGAAGACTTGCAGCACCGCATAATTCAAGAAAAGAAAACGGATACAGACGATATTCGTATTTCCTTCCGGTGAGCGGTTCCTCTGTTATATTCGCAATCCGAAATGAACTGGAACCTGTCAGAATCACCTGCACATCGGGAAAGAAATCTATGAGAATTTTTACGGCGCGTCCTATGTCGGGAATACGCTGTGCTTCGTCAATGATAAGCAGTTTATACGGACCAAGAATCTGCGGCCAGACAGATTTTGTTACGGTGGAGAATATTCGCACGTCTTCATCATCGTCGCCGGAAAGCCACACGGCCTTTTCCGATGACGCGTCGATGTCATACGAGTCACCGTTGTTTTGCCGCACTGCCGTGCTCCGTACAGAATGACCGCTTTTCCTTTATGGAGATTCGCCTGTATAACGTTCTGGAGAATTCGCTGTATCATACTACTAAGTATACGTCGGTCTGTCAGAAAGTCAACAATATGCCAGTATAATAGCATAAATACACGATAAAACGCTGTTATAATGACAAAATACCGACTTTATGCAGCTCTACCACCTGAATTCCCTCATTGAAACAGCACAGCATATACCTGCCGCTGCCGCCAATACGACGAATCTGATTCCGTCGTACGGGCCCGTTATTCCGAGCGCGGCGTCTGCAAGCAGCAGATTCGTATGCGTCATCGGGAATATTCCGGCAATAATCCGGAGCGTGCGCGGCATCAGTGCGAACGGAATCGTTGTTCCCGACAGGATAAGGGACGGAAAATAGAGCAGCGTGGTGACCGAGTTGCACGTCTGGATGTCGGGGACAAGCGCACCTATAAGATTTCCTATGCTGAATATGACGAATATGTTGAAGAGGTAAATGAGAACAAAGTGCGGAAGAGATGCAGCGTGCACATGAAACACGAACTGTGCGATGCACGAGACAGTCGTGCCCGAAAGCAGAACGAAGAACACCTCCAGTATCGTGTCGACAGCAAGCAGCATGAACGGATTGAGCGGCGTTGCTTTGAACTGACGGAGTACGCCGTCGTGCCGGTACTGTGCAAGCGTCGCGGGAATGCCCATGAATCCGGTCGCAAGAACGGCGATGCTTGAGACTCCTGCATATGAGGCAATAAGATTCTGTTCGGGAACAATCAGACCGATGACGAACATAATCACAGCCGGTATCGCGATACCGAACACAAGTATATTGCCGTCGCGAAGAATAAGTTTGAGTTCTGCGGTAAAAAGCGCTTTGAATGCATTATTATTTTTCATATTTCATCTCCGAATTTGTTAATTGATTTGTTCTCGTTTTCCTTTTCCGTATATTGCAGGAAAAGTTCTTCGAGGTTTTTCGATCGATGCTCAGCGATAAGCGACGAAGGCGTTCCCTCCGCACATATCGTTCCCTGCTTCATGACTGCGATGCGTGTGCATAAATATTCGACTTCGTTCATAAAGTGCGATGTAAGCAGAATGGTCATACCCCGTTCCTGCAGCGATTTGATTACTTCCCATACCGCGTGGCGCGCTTTCGGATCGAGCCCCGTTGTAAGTTCGTCAAGAAACAGCAGTTCCGGCTGCGGAATAAGCGCCAGCACGATAGCGAGACGCTGTTTCTGTCCGCCGGAAAGAGCGGCGACCGGCATATTCCGTTTCTGCAGCAGCCCGAATTCGTCAAGAAGCTTTTCATACGACGCGGGGTTTTCGTACAGTCCTTCGTACAGAGCGCACATTTCCCGTACGCGTATCTTATCCGGAAATTTCGTCTGCTGAAGCTGGACACCGATTTTGTTAAGCAGCACTTTACGCGCCGCTCCTGACTTGTCCGCCGGATTCATACCCAGTACGCTGATAGTTCCGCTGTCGCATTTCCGGATACCCGTCATACATTCGGAAAGCGTCGATTTTCCCGCGCCGTTTTCTCCGATGATTCCGAAAATCTCGCCGTGAAGAACGGCAAGACTGACGCCTCTGAGTGCCGGAACTTCCGGACGTGCATGTCTGCCTCGTCCGCCTGCCGGATACGTTTTTACGACGTCCCGTACATCAATTACCTGTTCTGAAGATTCCATTTTTCCTCCTGATTATTATCCAGCCTATAGTCTGCCCTAAGTGGAGAGTCAATCGTATAAGATGCAGGCATACGGGTGTGCGCCCGTTTGTGTTAAGGATAGGACTATTGCGGATTATTATCCTGTCATTTATTGCTTTTATCCGGCAGAAAAAATATTTTCGTTGTTCTAACAACATCCTCAGGTGCGGAAAAATTGTATATTTTTCGCATATACAGGGAGGTATTCCGTATGAACGCAGAAATGTATATCAATAAACATCGGTAGCTCAGGAAGGATTTGAAGCGGATTGAAGAAATGGATCTTTCGCAGCGCTGTACAGCCTTTCACGATGCATGGAGTACCGCCTCGAAAATTCTTGCCGACAGGACCGGCTTTCTGAATCAGTTCAGAGTAATCAGTACCGCACTCGCGACGCGAATGGACCGCGAGGAGCGTGAACTGTATCAGTTCTGAAATTTTCAGCCGCTCGTGCCGCAGCAATACGTCATCCCCTGAAATGTGTCCGTTTTTCTCACCGTTGCAGACTGATTTTTCACTTTACAACAAATCGGGTTATCATTTACAATGTATGGAATGAAAGAACTAATAAACGCAGTCCTTCAGCAAATTGAATTCGGCATCAGTTTAATCAGCATTGCGGTCGTGATATACGGTGCGCTGCGTGCCGTCATTGCTTTTATCAAAACGGAAATCTGCCGTTCCGACAACGAGAATAAAATTCATGCGCTTATGTCGATCAGAGCGGATTTAGGCGTTTATCTGCTGCTCGGACTTGAACTGCTTATCGCAGCCGACATCATTACGACGATTCTGAATCCCGCACTGATGGAGCTTGCGATACTTGCAGGAATAGTAGCGCTGCGCACTGTTCTTTCGCTGTTCCTGAACAAGGAACTGAAAGAACTTCAGTAGCGGCATTGTAAATCCTGTTTTAGTTTCTTACGTCAGCATAGGTGCATATGCCTTCCTTCTTCCATTCGCAGTCACTGCATATTTTATTATAAACGTCTTCGTTCAGTTTTTCCTTTATTATTTTTTCTATATCTCCGTATGAATAGGTTTGTTTTTTCAGTTCCAGATATTTTACCGTATTCCGGTCAAGCGTGGTAACTTTTTCTTCCGATCTGCATGTTCCTTTGTTATTTTCGGGACACGCGGAACAGATACAATCCGTTCCTGATTGCATTTCAACCGGCTGATTTTTCTGCAGCTGTTCAATCACGTCGCGCATGTTATTAATAAAGATGTCCGAATATCCCTTTCCTTTGAACGAACGTGTGCATAAAAGATGATGTGGCCGTATTTTCATTTCTCCGGTATAGCATATTTTGTGCAGCTGATAAAGGCATTGATTCGCTGAACATACTGCATGCTGATTTTTACTGCGTGACGATTTTCGAAATAGTATGTATATTTACTCCATGAATAAAACTGAATCTGTGCGACTGATACCTGCGCCGGCTTCCGACCTTCCGGAGATATTCGGGCTGTACAAAGCCGCAATTGCGCATCTTGACGCATGCGGAATGCACTTCTGGGATTTTAACCGGTATCCGAACGCGGAAGTGCTTACCGCGGACCGGATGCGCGGCGAATTATACTGCGCGCGCGACGGCGGGACAGGCCGGATTGCCGCATGCATCGTACTCAGCACGGAGTACGACGAACAGTATAACAATGCGCAATGGGAATATCCGTCCGATCGTCCGCTCATCGTTCACCGGCTCTGCATACATCCCGACTTTCAGAATAAGGGACTCGGGAGGGCCGTCATGCGGGCGGCCGAAGCGTTGGGTAGAGAACGCGGCTTTACGGTAATCAGACTTGACGCGTTTTCCGGGAACCCGGCTTCGCTTGCGCTGTACGGACATCTCGGTTTCCGTAAGGCGGGTGAAGCGAATTGGACAAAGGGGATGTTCTGGCTTATGGAGAAAAGCCTGCACGGAGGACCCGCCGATTAAACTGCGGCGGCAGCAATTTCTGCAATCATCTGTTCGTGTATTTTCATGTGAGAATAATAATCCGGTACGAGAAATTTCAGCGTAAGCGGACTGCCGCCGTCCTGCGGCTGCCATGTATGAGCGACACAGTCTTCCTTTATATTGCCGATGAGCTCGATAAGGTACTCGTTGTACAATTTCCACAAAAGAATCAGCTGATCGAATTTCATCAGCCTGATGCCTGACGCATCGACCCACGGCTCCGCTTCGTAACCGGGAAGCACGACGTTCTGCGCAAGCTGCAGGCGGACAAAGCGCTGGTGGTTGTTCGATGCGGAATCGATGAGGTGCGCGACGTGATTCCTGATTGTCCACGTGTCCGCGCCGGTACGTGTGTCTGCAATATCCTCATTGCGGACAAGTAATTCGTAAAAGCCGGTGAGCTGATTTAAATATGTGTCTGTCGGAAAGTATCCCATCGTTCTGCCTCCGCGGGAAATAATAACCAGTTGCTGCGGAATAGTACAGGGAAAACGCGGAGAAACTTGCAGGGCAAACGCATTATAAATAAAAGGAGGCTGTTTAAAAGTGTCCAAATAAAGAATAGTTCCAGGAAGAGGGGAATAATGACATTACTTGATGCACTGGAAGAAATAGAAGACACGCGGATTGACCGGTGTAAAAAGCATGAACTGGTTGATATCCTGCTGATCTGCCTGCTGGGATTTTTTATAGGGCTTACAGATATTGAAAGTATAGCCTATTGGGCGAAGAAACAGAAAGACCGGCTGACGCGCGTAATCGGGTTGAAAAACGGGACACCGAGTGCGGACACAATTCACCGGGTACTGGCAATGATTGACGATAAGCAGCTGGAAAAAGTGTTTTTTTCATGGACACACGGAATGTTCAAAGCACATCCGCCTGAAAAAGATAAAATTGAAGTAGTGGCTCCGGACGGCAAAAGGCAAAAAAGGCGCGCACATCGTTTCAGCATGGGCAGACAGGCTGGGAATTGCACTTGCACAGGTCAAAGTAGATGAAAAATCGAACGAAATCACGGCTGTTCCGGAGCTGATGGACTTACAAGGAGTGATTGTGACGATTGATGCAATGGGCTGTCAGAAGAAAAAAGTTGAAAAAATCACAGAAAAGGAATCCGACTATCTGATTTCCCTTAAAGGGAATCAGTCGGCTCTGTACGATGATGTGAAAGAGTTTTTCAGCAGAGATGATAAAAAGTTTTTTGAAAAGTTCGGCGTAGAGGAGTTCACATTCGGAATAGAAAAAGACCACGGCAGGACTGAAAAACGAGATTACAAACTCTGTACCAGCCTCGGCTGGCTTACACAGAAAGACGACCGGGCAAATCTGAAAGGCGTCGGAATGGTAAAAAGCGCGCGGATTACCGACGGTAATAAAACCGTCGACGTACGCTGTTTCATTACATCGCTTGCAAATGTGGAAACAGCTACAAAATCCATGCGGCCGCACTGGGGAATCGAAAATAACCTGCACTGGACACTCGACATAATGTACAACGAAGATTATACGTGAAGCCTGAAAGACCACAGCCCGCAGAATCCTGCCGTCCTGCGGAAAATTGCACTGAATCTTTTTAAGACCGCTCCAAACCCGACCGGCAAACCGAACTTTTCTCTTCATAAAAAACAGATTACCTGTATGTGTGATGATGATTACTTACAAACTATGCTGCAAATATTATAATGCGTAAGCCCTGTGCTTTTATTAATACACTGATATGTAATGCAGTTCCTTATGTGCTTTCCAGAAGTCTATGCCTTCCAGCAGCATTTCTGTCTGTCGCTCTGTCAGTTCCTGTACTGCTGCTTCATTTTCAGGCCACGGCCATCTTTTCTGTTCGAGGCGCTTTTGTGCCAGCCGGAATCCGGTTTTGTCCCACCAGACCGTCTTCAGCAGGTGCCTCGATTTATTGCAGAACAGAAATACGTTCCCGCTTAACGGATCGCCTTTCATTCAGTCCTGTATTATTGCACTTAGCCCGTTTACCGCTTTACGCAGGTCCATGTATCCCGGCCGTATATATATCTTTGCTTTTCTCAGGTCTGGAATTATATGCTTTCCAGATTTCATCGTACACTCCTTTCCTCTGAAGTGTACTGCTTCCGTTCATCCTTTTTTAGGTGTACCTGTTTTGGCGCTTACGTATTCTCGTCAGATATAATAATGTTGTTCAGTTTTTCTTTATTTTCTATAATTTTTTTGATTCTTCTAAAACCTTTAATTGGTATTCAATTTTAAAATGCTGGTGACTGATTATATTTGGATTTGTAGATGATTAAATTGAGACAGAGTCTTCAGCTACTAAAGATTTGACTATCTCAATAGAATCATCATAAGTAATATGAAATTCCCTTGATAATCACGCAGGGGAATTCCATTAAAATCAGGTGATTCAAAAAAAATGTATATGCGAGTAAGTACTTGTTGCTTAACTTTTTGTTCTGATGTTTTTTCAATTTAAACATAATTTATTTTATTTCATCTGGAGTAAAGTTTTTGCAACATAGAATTTTAATTTCAGTAAATTTCGCTTTTTTGCAGAAAGAATAATGTATACTCCACTGAAAATGATTGTACTTTGTAATAAATAATAGATGTACTCAAAATCTGTTTTTGGTTGTAATAGAGTATTTATGGTGGGAAGTGAATTAAGTAAAAAAGTACTTACTATAGCAATTATTGCAGAACCAATTATTGAATTATCTTTATAATCGTCTATTTTGGCATCAAGATATTCTTTTTGAGTCAGCAAATCTGGTTTCGAAAAAGAAAAAGTACATTTTGAATAAAACGTAGGAAAGGCATTATAATTTGAAGGAATGAAATGTAAACCATTCTTGTAGTATTGTGAGGTTTGGTTTGTAACTCTGTAATAATAGATAAAAATTAAAATCAATAATATAGCCAATGGAATCAATGTAAAAAAAGTTTTAATTTTAAAATCCAGAAAGAGATATATGCCTAAGCATATAAAATATGCTCCAGCAAAAAAGCAATCAATAAGATTTATCTTTTCGCCAGAATCAGAAAAAAAGCCGAAAAGCATATTAAACTTTTCTTCAAGGTCATCGTGTATAGCGGTGTTTTTATCAGTTTTCATATAGTTTCTCCTATAGTTTATGATAGAATTGTTCATTGTATGGAAAATGTATTTTTCCATACAATGAACAATACATTGTTAAATAAACATCTTTTTGACAAGATGTTTATCTTCCCAGTAGCTGCATCATCTGCGGGGGAAGCCGTATAGGCATAGGCGCAGGTCCCTGAATCTGCATGGTGTTATCATTGTTTATCGAGATAACATTTGTTCCGGCTGGAATCTGATCGGTCGTAAAATCCTGCACTAGTCCAAAATCTTTTGCCTGATCAGGTGTAAAAGTTGTACGTGCATTCATGACGTTTTCAATCTGTTCAACTGTTTTGTCTGTGGCATCAGCAATGATGTTTGCAATGTTCTTTTGGTCGATCTTAAGGCCTTTGAGCATTTCTTCAAGTTGCTTTTCATCGAATTGAATAACACCTTGGCCCTGAATGTTCAGCTGAACGCCATGAATCAGGAATCTCGCATGCGGAACACTCAATCGTTTCTTTCCTGCACAGAAGATGATTACACCGATTGAATCTACACTGCCGAAGTTATACGTGTATACTTCTGCGGGAAGCAGCTTCAAATAGTTGTAAATAGAAATCCCCTGTGCAACGTCACCGCCTGGTGATGAAAGAAACAGATGAACACGATTGGTATCGGCCTTCATAGCCGTATCAATAGCTCTGAATAAATTGTCGGCACTGTTAGATGCAATAGGTGCCAATAAACGAATGTACGTCTCTGCCATAGGCAAAGCCTCCTGGAACGTCCCTGAAGTTGCTTTCTTGACAGCAGTGTAAGTTTTTGTTACTGTTTATCAACATTTTTACAGTTCCTTTGGGACTTGATTTGTTGGGGCAGACTAATTACGACTTGGTTCTGCCCCTTTTCATAGGTTCTGCTAACTGCAGCTGACTACTATACACAATATACGCATATGTAGTTTTAAAATCAAGTTAATTTACGAAAAATCCGTAAATATTTGACTTAAACAGCGAAATAAATATGAATAAATCAGAATCACGTGAAAAAAATACAAAAATAGCTATTTTCATTTGAAAATTGTGTCGATACTTACTATATTAGTAGTTGTATGGGGGCACAGTATGCTGGTTGAATTTACGGTAGAGAATTATCGCTCATTTAAAGAGCGCCATACATTTTCGCTATTAGCATCAAAAGACAAAAACCTGCTCGAAGAAAATACCTTTTCTGTAAATGAAAAAACTCGTCTGCTTAAAACGGTGCTCATTTACGGTGCGAATGCAAGCGGAAAATCAAACTTATTCAAAGCGCTTCGGTTCTTCTTAAAATTCTCTGTTACATCAGGACAGAGACTTCAAAAAGGTGATGAAATTGGGACTCAGTCATTTTTGTTTTCAAAACAAACACAAAAGAAGCCTTCTCAGTTTGAATTAATTTTTTATATAAAAAGTAATGATTTATTTACTCGATATCGATATGGTTTCACCGCTGACAATATGCATATTTCAGAAGAACATCTTTTTGTGGTGAATAAAGTACGGGAAGTAATGCTTTTTGTAAGGAATAATCAGAATTTTGATTGTAGCAAAACTTCATTTAAAGAAGGAAATAATGTGAATTTTGAAACTGTGCGAGAAAATGCAACATTTCTTTCTGAATGTGCAAACCGTAATGGACCTGTTTCAGGAGCAATTATTTCTTATTTTAGAAATATTTCTATTACTTCCGGTTTATCTAATTTATCACGTTTTACTCTTAATCGGATTGAAAAAGGTGAGAAGTTGGATAGGATAGTTCGTTTTCTTCAGTTTGCTGATATACAGGTAAGAAATTTACAGAATAAAAAACTTCCTGTTGATTTTGAAAGCGATGTAAAAGATCCTGCTCTGGCAGAAGCTTTTAAAAAGAGTTTCCCGAATATGATGTCTGACGAAGTATATTATGGGCATGCATTATATGACGGTGAAAACGAAGCCGGTGAATATTCATTACATCAAGAGGAAGAATCAAACGGGACTAGGAAGTTGTTTTCGTATGCTGGTCTAGTACTTGATGCTCTCGATAACGGCAACATTCTCTTCATTGATGAATTTGATTCATCGCTCCACCCGCTCATCATTGAAAACATCATGAAGCTGTTTAATTCTCCGCAGTACAATCCGAAGAATGCGCAGCTTGTTGTTTCATGCCAAGCAGTGAATATCATGACGAATAAGTTTTTTCGCCGGGATCAAATATGGTTCTGCGAAAAAGACATGTACGGTGCAACTGATTTGTATTCACTATTTGATTTTGATGAACCGGTACGCAAGGACGCTTCGTTCAACAAAAATTATCTTGAAGGAAAATACGGTGCTGTTCCGTCAATTGACGTAATCAAATTGCAGATGGGATGTAAAGAGTAATGGCTAAGCCTAAATACGAGACCAGACCGGTAGTACTAACTCGTAAGCCTCGGCATATCCGCAAGCTTCGCCGTATTCTTATTGTCTGCGAAGGAGAAAAAACGGAGCCGAATTACTTTAAATCGTTTCCGTCAAATCCCATTGTCTATGATACCATCGAAGTTACGGGGATCGGAAACAATACAGTGTTTGTTGTCAATGAAGCAATACGGCTGCGGAATAAAGCGCTAAAAGATGGCGAACCATATATAGAAGTATGGGCTGTTTTTGATAAAGATGATTTCCCCGTTTCCGATTTTGAAAAAGCCGTGCAGCTTGCGATGGAGAATCATATTAAATACGCATACTCAATTGAATCTTTCGAACTGTGGTATCTTTTGCATTTTAATTATTACGATACAGGGATGAGCCGTTCTGTATACATTGAAAAGCTGTCTTCCCTACTTGGTAAAACGTATCGCAAAAATGATGTAACGATGTATAAGACGCTTTCCCGAAAGATGCATACGGCGCTAAAAAATGCATCTACATTATATACGCGCCAGTGCTGTAAACCGATCGCGGAACAAAATCCAGTTACATTAGTATTTCTTCTTGTACAAAAACTGGCAGGCAGTGTGTAATGCTATCCTTCCCGAACTGGAGTTTTTTCCTTACCTCTTTACTGCTGTGGCATACATTGGAACGTATGGCAGGGGAACGTTGAAACGCATTATGAGGTGGTTACTGGAAAAGTCAATATCCGTACGGGCCTCCAGTCTTCCTTTTGGGAATAACATACCTCATTCCTTGTGTCGAGGTCGCTGGTCGGGCACTTTTACCGCACTCCTCCTGCCATACAACGACAATCAAACATTTCTCCCGCTTGACAATAATCAGCTGTTCGTATATAAAATAACCGTGTTAAGTTAACTATGTTATTTTATAAGGATTGTATATGCGTACTGCCGATCCGGAACTTGAAAAGATGATTATCTCGAAGACGCTCTGTCTGTTGATGGATCACGAGCCGGGTGAAATCGGGATGCGCGACATTGCACAGGCATGCAATGTGTCCGCTACTGCTATTTATCATTATTATCAGGACAAAACGGCCCTGTTTGAGGCGGTGAAACTCGACTGTCTCGCGGATTTGAAGACTTATATGGAAACGAAGATAGCTGCTGCACAGACGACATACGATAAAGTCAGAGCCTCGCTTGAGTCGTTTGCCGGGTGGTGTTTCGACAATCCGCAGAAGGCGCTGCTCGTGATGGGCCGGCTTAAGGCGAACACAACGGCATCTGCGGAAGAGCTGAAACCGTATTATGAATGCAACGAACTGGGACGCCGTCTTCTGGAACAGGCGGTGCGCGAGCATACCGCGGTATCCGACGATCCGCAGCTCGACACGTCGATTGCGGTGTCGGCACTGTGGGGAACGATCGAAGCTGTTCTGCTGAATCGTGCGGATCCCTCATACTGGCAGTCGGGCACGGCGTATACCGGACGGTTCATCGACATGTATCTGTCAATTATATTTCCGAAAGGGAGGAATAAATAATGAAAATCAAACATATGATTAGTACAATTGTTTTCGGGCTGCTTGTCTGCTCTGCCGGTCTGTATGCTTCGGAGCCGGCTAAGGAAGGAACGCTGTCTGTTACTATTACGCCCGGAGCGTCATGGAAGACGGAACGTGATCCGCAGTTCGCGGTCTGGGTGGAGAAGGCCGACGGAACGTACGTAACGACGCTGTACGTGACGCAGCGTGCGGCGAAGAAAAACTGGCTGTTCGCTCCGAAAGGCGGACGACCTGAATCGCTGCCGGTCTGGTATCACGCCGTGGGAAGTGCTTCCGTTGTTGCGAAAGCGCAGCCCGATCAGTCTGATACCGATGCGCTTACGTCCGCGACTCCCGGTGCGGCGGGCGACGTAAGAAAGTCGGCTCGGCTTTCTGCGGGTGAAGTGTACGTTGTAAAGGTCGAGGTGAACCACAGCTTCGACTACAACGAATCGTGGCCGAAAAAGGCGAAGAAGGGCAGTGCTCAGTATTCGGGTGTGAACGGACAGCCGTCGGTTGTATATGCCGGTACGCTCGACATGCGGTCAGCAGGCAGCGGGACTAATTACGCTGATGTGCGGACGGCGCTTGTACCGGCCGGTACCGGTGCGGTGGACGGCCGCGACGGAAATCTGCACGATGATCTCGGGAAGCTTACGACGGCGCTGCAGATTGTCGGGAAAGCGGAAGCGGCGTGGAGTGCGGCGGAATGACGAAGACTGTCGTCGTGGTAAACGGCAGTCCGCGCAGAAACGGAACTGTCGCACAGCTGCTTCATGCAGTGTCGGACGGCTGCGGCGCGGACTGCGGCGTTCACTGGTACGACGTCAACGAAATGACGGTTCGTCCGTGTACGGGCTGCATGAAATGCCGCAGCACGGGTACCTGCGTCCTTCCGCGCGACGACGCGCATGCGTTTGCGGAAGATATACGCGGCTGCGGTGGTATTATCATCGGGACCCCTGTATACTGGGGTAACATGAGCGGCCAGCTCAAACTGCTGTTCGACCGCGTTGTCCCGGCGCTTATGGGAGAGTCGCCGCGCGGGATTCCCGTCCCGCTTCACAGGGGAAAGCGTGCGGTGATTATCACGGCATGCACGACACCGTGGCCGTTCAGCGTACTTTTCCGGCAGACGGGAAACGCAGTCCGTTCGCTCAAAGAGATACTCCGGTATGCAGGATTCCGCATTACCGGAACACTCGTGCTGCCGGGAACGAAGAACAAACGCGGCATTCCCGGACGTTTGCTGAAGAAAGGGTGCAGACTCGGAAAACAGCTGCACTGCAGTCTGTAAAAATAGAAATTTAATAAGGATGAATGAATTATGAAACGACGTGTTATATTGATTTTTGCTGCGGCTCTGTTTGCAGGAACAGCGTTTTCACAGGAAACGGAAAAATCGCCGCTGGATTTATCGATGACGACCGATTTTGCATGGTATACGGCAAGCGCATACCGTTCGGGGAATACTCATTTTGCGCCTGTCACCGGTTTGTACGACGGAATACAGGCACGGACCACACTGAGTGCCTCTTACCGTATCCCTGTTGCTCTGCCGGGCCTTCCCGAAGACGGCATGCTGTTCAGGGACAATAACGTCACGCTCACCGGAGAGTTTGAGCTGACTCCCGTCTCTCTTATGCCGAAGGTGTCTGTTTCATTTACGCCTGTCGCATTTCTTGTTTTTTCTGCCGGCGGAATGGCGGGAACCGGTTGGGATTTTCTCGGCATACAGGGAATGTCGGAATACAATACGGCGACGCAGAAATATGACAATCTTACGCCGTTCAAATCGTGGTATCTGTGCGGATATGCGAACGGAACGTTCATGTTCGACACGGCGGCGCTCTGGCCGGGAGACTGGCATCATATTATTATGGCTGCAAGCTACGAGATTGAATACAGAACGCTTACCGGTACTTCAAGTACTGTGTGGGACTGGCAGACGACGAAGAACTGCGCGGACGGCTGGCAGTACGACCAGTATTATCTGCTCGGATACCAGATGCCCGGAGTCGTTTCACTTGCCGGCGTGAGTACGGAGCTGTACGGGCACTACAATGCCTCGGATTACGGTGAGATTGCAGACACATTCGGCGGCGATTTCATGACTGTTGAGATATGTCCGCTTATGCAGCTGACGCTTTCCCCTCGCGACACAGTGTTCGTTATGCTGAATTTCAAAGCGCGCCGCAGCTTTACTGAAAAACATACGGGCGAAGATGAAGAACCGCTCCTGACATACGACGGCCGTGAATGGTATTTCCAGTATGCAGGACTCCGGTGGAAACATACGTTCTGAACGAAACGGGCGTTACTTATCTGCCGTATTTTCTGCAAGCTGATTGAGCGTACTTCCTGTTACACGATATACAGTCCAGTCATTCATCGGCACTGCGCCGAGCGACAGATAAAAATCGATGCTCGGCTTATTCCAGTTCAGACATGCCCACTCCAGTCTTCCGCAGTCTCTGTCGGCCGCGATCGACGCAAGCTTCCGAAGTATTTTTTTCCCGTATCCTCTGCCGCGGTATTCAGGGAGAACGAACAGATCTTCCAGATATATTCCCGCCCTTCCGAGAAAGGTTGAAAAATTATGAAAAAACAGCGCGAATCCGACTTCCCTGCCACCAGTGACCGCAAAAAGTACTTCGGCCTTTTCCTTGTCGAAAATCCATTCTTCGAGAAGCTGTTCCGTTGCGACGACTTCCTGTTCCATCTTTTCATACTGTGCAAGAGCTTTTATGAACTTGAGAATAAGCGGAATATCCTTCCGCACGGCAAAACGAAATTCGAGTGTATTGGTGTTCATGTGTATTTTTCCTTCCTGTAAATATAACTGATAGATTTTACTATGTACAGATTAGCGTAAATATAAAACAGTGTCAGGTTTGAGCGTGAATATCATTATAATCAGCGTCCCCGTATTCTGTGCAGAAAGAGAAATGCATATCGTGCGGAATCAGGATGTACGAAGCGTATGCAGCGTGGTGTGACGAAGCTGAGCAGGAATTAAACGGAAGGCCGTGAGCCGAGTTCAACCCATGCCGGACGGAAGCCTGCCGCTTTTGCGGTATTCTGCGACGGTATGTTTGACCATGCACAGCTCTGAAACATGCGTTCGGCATCATTGCTTGCTCCGGCAATACCGGCAAGTTTGCCGTCAACATATCCGGCCGCAGCAAGTACATCTTTGCGGCCCGTATCGGCGCCGTAATCGAACGCATTATGAAAGCGGCTGTCCGTATAAAACTGCGGTAGCCGTTGTTTTTTTCAAGAAACGTCTTCATGAACGGAATAAGTTCCGGCGCAGCCGCTGCAACTGTACCTTTCCCGTAGCATGCCATGGAACAGAAATGCGGCAGATCATAGCAGGATTTACGCTTCGCGGCAGTCCGGTTGTTTTATCCGTTCCACCCGAAGGATGAACGAAACGACGAGAGTTGTGGTTCCCGCAATAAGATATGTCCAGCGTGCTGAAAAATCCATAAGTATTCCTGCCAGTGGATAGAACAGTGAAATAATAATCCGTTCAACCATCGAAACTCCCGACAGTACTGTTGCCCTGTTTTCATTTGCCGTCTGCGTATTCATGAGTGTCGTTAAAAGCGGTGCCCGGAAGGAACGCATCATGGTAATGCCGAAAACTGCGGCGAACACGACCGGCATGAAATGCGGAAAAAGAAACAGCAGCACATACAAAATTCCGGGAATCAGAGACGACAGAAAAAGTGCGTTCTTCGTTCCGACTTTTTTGTTTACGAAGCCTGTTGCAAGCAGCAGAATCATCCCGCCGGCGTTAAATCCTGCGGAGATAAATCCGTTCCACGCGACAGGTACTTTGTTGTCGAGCAGCAGCGACTGGTAAAACCAGAACATGAGAAACGTAAGTGCGGACAGCACCGCATAATTGAGACTGAAGCGGAGCAGCAGTTTGTTTCTGAAAACGTATGTAAATCCTTCGTACGCATGGTGCAGCGCTTTTTCTCCTGCCTGCGGTGCGCTGCGGGGGCCTTCACTGACGAACAGAACGGCGAAGCCCGCGCAGATAATGCATATTCCCGTCGCGATGAATACGAGGCCGAGTGCATCGATATACGGCACGATTTTGGAAGAAACAAAAAGACTCCCGGCCGGAAAGGCGATGAACATGCCGGCCGTGCTGAACGCATCGTACCGGGAGGCGGCAACGATTGCCTCTTCATCGTTTTTGCTGCGGAATTTTGCATTTTCATAGACGAGTGCTTTGTCTGCTCCGCTTATCAGGCTGAATCCGCATGCCGAAACGACCTGGATTAAAATGAACACAGGAACGGAATATATGATGCCGAGTACCGTAAAACTTCCGCCCAGCAGCAGTGCGCCCAGAAAGAGCGACGTTTTCCGTCCCCGCCTGTCTGCTACAACTCCCGTCGGAATTTCAAACAGGAAAAGACAAACGGAAAAAATTGTTTCCATAAGAAACATCTGGGTATACGAAAATTTCATCCGCTGCAGATAGAACGGAACGGCAACAGCGCCGAAGAATTGAAGACTTTTCAGGAAACTGAAGAGATAAATCATGTTGTTTTTTTTATGCCCCCGTTATGTTATAACGGCTGCTGTACGTATACTATTTGAAAAAAAGCAGAGAATGCAAGCAGTTTGACTTGTGAGTTCAGTCGTGCTTTTTTTCTATATGAATATGCTCCGTTTTCCGCAGCAGCGTCGTTCCGTCGAAATCGAGTTCGATGATGTACGGCATCCGGTCGAGAATGCGCATGAAATCACCGCAGGAGAATTCCTGATCATAATAATTCAGGATGGAGCTGAGCGCTGTTCCGTGCGTACCGATGACGATATTTTTTCCTTCGTTTGTTCTGAGAATGTCGGACAGGGCCGCAATGTTCCGTTCCTGAACCATGGAGATCGATTCGCCGCCTTTTTCGCGGAATGTATGGTCGGCCCATCGCTTCCGGAACATTTCGTAATTGTTTTACCTGCCTGTTTCTATACCTGTAGAATTATGCTATGCTTCCGGCATCATGCATACTATACAGGCAAAAAGCATCCTTTCCGCACAGAACGGTATGAACGTTTACCGCGGCTGTACGCACGGCTGCATCTACTGCGACGCGCGGAGCACATGCTACTGGCGGGAGAGCAGCGCACACGCATTTGAAGATATCGAGATAAAAGCAAACGCACCGGAACTGCTCGAAGACGCGCTCCGCCGTAAACGCAGCCGCTGTATGGTCGGAACGGGGGCGATGAGCGATCCGTATCAGCAGTGCGAGAAAGACCTGCGTCTCACCCGCCGCTGCATTGAAATAATAGACAGATACGACTGCGGACTTGCTGTTCAGACAAAATCCGACATGATTCTGCGCGATGTTGATGTGCTCGAGCGCATCAACCGGAAGGCGAAATGCGTGGTTCAGATGACGCTTACGACGTATGACGAAAGCCTGTGCCGCATTGTCGAGCCGAACGTGTGCACGACAATGCGGCGGGCAGAGGTTCTGAACGTCATGCGCGACAAAGGCATTCCGACTATTGTGTGGTTCACGCCCGTTCTGCCGTTCATCAACGACACGGAAGAGAACGTGCGCGGCATTCTGGACTATTGTATTAATGCTCACGTTTACGGAATTATTATATTCGGCATAGGATTGACGCTCCGCGACGGCGACAGGCAGTACTTCTATAAAAAACTCGACGAGCATTTTCCGGGAATGAAGGAAAAGTATATGCGCACATACGGCGACGCGTACGAACTGCCTGTGCGCGAAAACGACAGGTTTGTTACCCTGTTGCAGAACGAATGCCGGAAAAATAATATTGTGTGCGACGCAGCCGAGCTGTTCACATATATGCGCACGCTCGACACGTCGAAAATTCCGGGACAGCCGGAGCTGTTTTAGGATACTGTTATTTCCGTTCTTCCGTAAACATTCCCGCGATTTCCTTTTCATAAATCTGGCTGAGGCGGAAACGCATGATTTCCTGTTTTGCGGAAAGCTCGACGCCCACTTCGAATTGTTTTTTTATAAGGACGAACTTATTAACACGCTCGAACATTTTGAATCCGTTTTTCGAGTTGACAAGGCTGTTTACTTCGCTTTCGTACAATTTCTGTATGTCTTCGGAAGCGAGCAGATTGTCGTATGTGTCGTACTGAATACCGTTTTCCGCTGCATATCCTTTTACTTCCTCTTCGTCGACGAGGATGAGTGCGCCGAGATAGCGTTCGTCCTGTCCGACGACGACTGCCGCCTTGATGTAGCGGGATTCTTCCAGTTTCTGCTCGATCGGAAGCGGCTCGATGTTTTCTCCGCCGCGCAGAACGATTGTATCCTTCATGCGTCCCCGGATTACGATTTCGTCGTGAATCGTAAGCAGCCCGATGTCGCCGGTGTCAAGCCAGCCGTCGACCGTCATGACTTTCTCTGTAAGGTCGGGGCGTTTGTAATAGCCCTTCATCACGGTGCCGCCTTTTACCTGAATCACACCCTGTTTGCAGCGACCGAGCACGTAGCCGTCCTGGTCGACTATCCGCACTTTTACACCGCGGATAGGGGAACCGACGTTGCCGAAAACGGGAGCAGCGATCGGACGGACTGAAATAACGGGCGCCGTTTCCGTAAGGCCGTATCCTTCGACTATGTTTACGCCGATTGCCCAGAAGAATTCGTCGATGTTCGGCGGATATGCTCCGCCGCCCGCGATTCCGGCGCGGAAATTTTTACCGAGCATTTCCTTTATTTTACGGAAGACAAGCACGTTTCCCAGCAGCTTGAACGGGTACAGCAGCAGCCACGGAAGAACAAGCAGCACCCACATTGCGCCGATGTAGTCAGAGCCGAACCGGTTGTTCTGACGGAAAAGAATACGGTTCATGCGGCTGTGGATAATCGCGACGTTGACGAAGAATCTGTACAGCGCATAGACGAATCCGCCCGTCTTCCGCATTTTATAATTGATGCCGTCGTAAATGGCTTCGAAGACGCGCGGAACGGCCGGCATGAGCTGCGGATTGATTTTTTCGAAATCGGCAAGAAGAATACTCCCGACAGGTTTTGAATAGCAGATAGCCGCAGCCTGTACGAAGATGACGTATTCGCACAGACGCTCGAACACATGCCAGACGGGAAGAACGCAGAGCGCACGTTCTCCCGGATTCAGATAAATCCGTTCCTGAAGTTCGTCGAGCTGTGTAAGGAAATTACCGTGCGACAGTTCCACTCCCTTCGGAATACCCGTCGTTCCCGATGTGAAAATAATACACGCAGTATCGTCCCGCTGTCCTTTTTCAAGTTCAGCCTCGATTTCCGCTTTGTGTTCTATATTATATTTCTTCCCTTCGTTGAGCAGACTGCTGAAAAGCATGAGGTCTATTCCGGCCTTCTGCGCTTCCTCACGGATATCGGTTTTTGATTCATCGAACGTTATAATCAGATTAAGCGCCGGCAGCTCCTTCCTGATGGATACGATTTTTTTTACCTGTGAGGAATTCTCCGCAATGACGATCCTGCATTCAGTAATGGAAAGAATCTGCTTCAGATCCATAAGCGTTGCGTCGCATCCGCGCGGAACGTCGACGGCTCCGAGCGCCATAATGCCCATGTCGGCCTGTTCCCATTCCTTTCTGTTGTCGGAAATAAGACCGATTGCCTGTCCGCGTACAACGCCGAGCTGTCTGAGTGCGGCTGCAAAATCAAGCGCAATTTCGTATAGTTCGCGGTATGTTACCGGTTCAAAAACACCTTCTTCGTTCTTCGAGTACTGGGCCGCAATTTCAGGGAAATCCGCTGCGGTTTTTCTGAGCATTTTAGGAAGTGTCTGTTCCATAGTCGATGTACCCCTTTCGAAAATGACAAAAAAATAATTTTTGTAAATCCAAATAAGTATATCTGCAAATTATGCCGAACGCAAGAGGAATATATAGCGTGGATTGCGCCGTCCGTCTTTCTGTGGTATTCTACAAAACACATTATGGGAAAAAGACGCATCGACCGCGATAAAATAGTACAATCTTTTCTGGCCTCCGCATTCGATAAAAGTGCCGGTGCAACGTCTCTTGCGGATGTTGCGGCGCTGCTCAATGTGAATAAGGCTTCCCTCTACAACCATTTTGAGAGCCGGGATGAAATTTACGACGCGACTCTCGATTTCTGTGCGGAATACATGGGGAACGTGCAGTTTATTCCCGGCAGCATGGATTCGCTGCTCGAACTTACGCCGGTGGACGCGCTCGCTAAAATAATACGGCAGTATTTCCGCTCGTATGAGCTGGAACCGCTGTTCCAGATGTATACGTTCGTTCACAGCAATCAGTTTTTTACGAAAAAGGCCGCCGATATTGCGTCGTGTGAAAAGAACAAGATTGCGGGCGGCATCACTGATCTTGCCGTTAAATTTTCCGCGGCGGGAAAACTGAATCAGCATCTGCTTAAAGATACCCAACGCCACGCCGCATTTTTTGCGACGGCGCTGAGCGAACAGCTTAACGCCTATATTACGAATAAAAAGGAAACTGTGCGCCGGAATCCTGAGTCTGGGACAGGCAGCCTTTTTGCGCTGCCGCCCGACGACAGGGCGCTTAACGAAATTCTCGAGCAGGACATTCTTTACTGGAACAGCTTTACGAAATAAGCTCCCGCAGATAATTATTTTCTTGCCGCTCTGCTCTGAAAAGCCGCTTTGATTTCATCCGCGAACAGTTTGTTCTGATCGTTCCGTTCGGGAACGGAGAAGAGCGGCTTGCCGTCGTCGGAAGAGACGCGGTAAATCTGCATCGGCGGTGCGGAGTACGCGGGGCTGTCGGGATTGTTTATCCACCAGTCGAGCACGGCGACGATGCACAGCGTGTATTTCAGCAGGTTCGCGTTTGTCGCGTTCGTGTTCGGTCCCGTATTCTGGCCTCCGAGGAGCACGTCGAGGCGTTTTGAAATTTCATTCGGAATATCGAACTTGTAGTGTTCCCACGGATTTTCCGCGCTTTGTACGGTACCGCGGCTGCGGGACGCCGTATCGCACTCGTTTACGACAATCATAAGATACCGCCGGATAAAATCGGTGCGTAAGCAAAGGGCGCGGTATTTGCTTTCGTCCGCGGGGCGTTCAAGAAGAAGCTGGTCGAATTTAAAATTGGGCAGAAAATGATATGTCGTCTGCCAGAGTATGGAGGTGATAAGTTTCTTCCCGAACTGCGACGAAACAAAATCAGCCTGCGAGTATGTCTGGTTTACGAGATGTTTGAGGGGTTCGCAGTACAACTTTTCAAAAACAGTCTCGCGGTATGCGGACCATTCGTCGAGTACCGTGCCGATTGAATCTTCCGTCCTGGTGACGTCCGCCGTACTCTGGATGTTGAATTTAATATTGCGGCAGCCCTGGAAAAGATCTTCGATAATGCGCAGCAGTACGACTGTTGTCTGCATCGGATTTACCGGCGAGAGCATGTTGAATCCGTCATCGAATTTATACAGCGGCTGAAAATACGGAAACAAATCGGGACGGGAATCAAGCTTTTTGAAACCGGCCTGCGGGAAAAGGCGCTCGAGCAGGTTAAGACCGGTGTCGACGACTTCATCTCGTTTTCCTTTTATTTCCTTTACGACGACTTTTTTCGGTTTTTCTTCCTTCTTTACCTGCTTGTCCTTTTCAGGGAGAAGCAGGTCGAATTTATGCAGACCGACGAACTGAAGTACGGCCGCGATTTTTGCGGTAAAAAAAACCGGATACTCTTCGAACGTGTCGGAGCACATGCGCATCAGCAGCGGATATAATTTGTGGATGATTTCCGTATCGAGGTACAGCCATTCCGTAATGGCTTCTTTCGCCATGCCCGAAAGTTTTTCCCGCGGGGCGTCAGGATAGGCTGCTTCATCGGCGTAAATTTCCTTTATCAGTTTCGGGATTTTCGTGTCACCGTAATAATACACGGACATGAGCGGCTTGTAGATTGCGCGGACGAAGGGTATGAGATCAGCCGTGAGAAAGGGAACCGGAACGTCCTGCAGGCCGATGTACGCAAGCCTGATATTCTGCATTGTCCAGCCGGCCACCATCCGCAGAAATTTGAATTTAGGTTCGGTGCCGTTCGCTATTTTTGCCTTATACGTAGCCGGTGCAATCTGAATGAGCGTCTTGACTACCGTGATGAACGCTTCCATGTTTTCAATGTACATTTTGAGCGTCACCTCGCAGAACGCGGGTACGATGCGTTCCTCTCCGTCTTTCTGGAATTTGCGGATGAAGTTGAAGAAACCGTAATTCGGCTTTATCTGATAATCCGGGGACATCATGAGCGAATCCATCGCCGCGCTGACTCTCGGCGCAATCGACGGAAGTTCGTTCATATTGCGGCGGTGCCGTAATCCGGCATATGCACCGGACTGCTGATTGTTTTGAGAATATCCCTCTGCCGGAGAATTTGAACTGCCTGAGCTCTGCGAGCTTCCCGCAGGGCGGTTTGTTCCGCCGCCGGAAGCATGAGAGGATGATCTGCGGGAGATATTCCCTGCTGCAGCTGTCGAATGTACACGTTCCGATCGTTCGTTCAAAACCTCTCCTCCTAATTTCCTCGCCATGAGCGAGGCTTCATCCGGAGCAATCTGCCCGATGGCTTTTCGTGTCTGGTCAAGTGTACCGGGAGCCCAGTCGGCGGTTTTATTACGGGATGGCCGTTCTTCGTCCATTTACACTCCTCCAAATCAGTTTTTTGTTAAATCCGCAGCAGGTTCTTTTTTACTATGCCGGGGAAATTCTTCAGGGTTATTTTTTCTCCGCTGCCCGTAAGCAGCATGCCGTCGAACGTTCCGTATATATTATTGTAATCGGTACGCATGACGAGAATGTTGAGCGTGCGGTGATTGACGGAAACCGGCGTAAACGTGAGATCGACCATCGTCTCCGTGTCCTGTATAACCCATTTGTGGTTGATGCCGAACGGATGCGTCATACAGACTGACGGCATCGGCGTAACCTGGTCGTCGATGACGACGACGTTTTCGTTGCTGTAATCTGCCTCGTGCGGATCCATGCTCGTTGTGACGAATCGAAACAACAGTTTTTTGCCTTCATATTCGCCGAGTCCGCACATCATCTCGCTCTTTACGTGATATTTATAGTACGTGCGGTTGAGTGCCATGAAAGCGAGTCCGTCCGCATCCTGCATCGGTATTCCCTGCGTTTTTCTGCCTGCAAGGATATTCAGCGAACCGTGAATCGGCATTGTTGTGAGCCACGTCGCGGAACACCGCCGCATGGTTGGTGCCGGCGTTACGACGAGCAGTTCTTTGTGCAGCGGATCGCTGAAATGCGCGGAAAACGAGCCTTTGACCGCAGGCCTGCCGCCGCCCGCGCGCAGACTGAACGAAAGGGAAATGCGGTCGTGTTTACGGCTCCACATGACGCGGATGTAGCGCGCCTTGTTAAAGCTGACGCAGACGGCATTGTCCAGCCTGACCGGAACAAACCTGCGCCGCGGCGTCATGAACGTATGATACGCAAGTTTTTTCCCCGTCGTTTTATTCCAGAATATGATTTCAGCAAGCCCGAACATCTTGTCGTCGAAGAATTCAGCCATACCGATATAATCGCCTATGGAGAACATATAGGCGATACGGCTTTTTATGCGGATATTTGTCAGAATGGAGGGAAGCGGAATCCCTCCGAAAGGAGCTTTTACTCCCCTGATATCAAGTTTTGCCGGTACGCTGGAAAACGTGCCGAACGCAACTTTTCCATTCGTAACAATGGATTTCGGGGGCTCACTTATCGGTCGTAAATACACAGATGCCTCGGGAATCTTCGGACCGCTGATTAACGCTCTATGCATCAGTCAGCGTTTCTTTACTCACTAATGTAGTGCAATTATACCGGAAATTATGTGTTACTGCAAATCTTTTTACACCGTGTTACCACCGTGTGCCGCCGGCGGTTTTACTTGAGAAATTGCAGAAACAGGGATAAAATAAACGGAATGATTAAATAACTGCTTAACAGAGGTACGTTTATGGGAATCAGTTTGTATTCATTGGGAGCTGCCGAAGAGGTTACCGGTTCCAAACATATTTTTGAGATCAACGGACGGCCGTTCATGATTGACTGCGGTGCATTTCAGGGGAAACGGAAGGAATCTGACGAGAAAAACAGAAATTTCGACATAGATGCCGACAAACTTGAGTCGGTTATCCTCACGCACGGGCATTACGACCACTGCGGTCTTCTGCCCGTTCTTTCGAAAAAGGGTTACACCGGCAATATCTACGCGACGCCCGCTACGCGCGACATAGCGAATCTTGTGATGATGGACAGCGCCCGTATTCAGGCGCGCGATGCCGATTATCTGGGAAAGCAGGCTGCGAAAAAGGGCGAGCGTTTTACCTGGAAGCCGCTGTATACGGAGGAAGACTGCATCGCGACGGCGAATCAGATCGTATCCGTGTCGTACAACAGGAGAATGTACATAGCGCCTGACGTCGAACTTGAGTTTTTCGACGCGGGGCACATTCTCGGTTCGGCGTTCGCGAATATCACTATAAAGGGACTGCACGGGCACATTACGGCGCCGCATCCGGGAAAGGCCGGCAGCGACGAAATCCGCATTTTATATACCGGCGATCTGGGCAGACAGAATCAGCCTATAATCCGCGATCCGTCGACGGATGTTCCCGCTCCCGATTATCTGTTCATTGAAAGCACGTACGGCGACCGCAAACACGAAGACAAGGAATTTGCGATGCACGAACTCGAACAGGTCGTGCGCGGTGCGGTTGCAAAAAAGGGGAAAATCATCATTCCGTCCTTCGCGATCGAACGTGCGCAGGAACTTGTCTTTTATCTGCACCTGCTCGTTGACCAGAACAGGATTCCGAACATTCCGATATACGTCGATTCGCCTATGGCGACGAACGCGACGAGTGTGTTCCGCGTTCATCCTGAATGCTACGATAAGCAGGTAAACGAAGCGTTTTTGCAGCATCATGAGAATCCGTTCGGTTTCGGGGCTCTTACGTTTACGACGAGCGTCGACGAATCGAAAGCGCTCAATAAAAAGGAAGGCCCCATGATTATCATCAGCGCGGACGGCATGTGCGAAGCCGGGCGCGTGCTTCATCATCTTGCGAACGGCATAAGCGACGACCGCAACACCGTGCTGATTGTCGGCTATATGGCGGAGAACACGCTCGGCCGCAGAATCCGCGACGGTGAAAAAGAAGTGAAGATAATGAACGACTGGTACAAAGTGAACGCTGCGGTCGAACAGATAAACGCGTTCAGCGCACACGCGGACTACACGGAACTCACCGCGTGGCTCGATAAAATAGACAAAAGCCGGCTCAAGCAGATTTTCATGGTGCACGGCGAAAAGGATTCGCAGGCGTTCTTCAAGCAGTACCTTTCCGAACACGGATACGACGACGTGACGATCGTGAAGTACGGCGAGGTATATACTATAGAATAAAGCTGTAAAAATTACAGTTCGCCCAGTTCTCCGCTGCCGACGAGCCGGACGCCTGCTTCCGCGAGCACTTTTTCCGTCGCGGGGACGTCCGTTGCACGGAGTATCATGCAGGCGCTGTTCGTTCTGCATCCGGTAAATCCGTACATGTATTCGACGTTGCACCCTTTCGAGGCGAGGAGCTTGAGAATCCCGTTGAGGCTGCCGGCTTCGTCGGGAATTTCAAGCGCGAGGACGGGCGTTACTTTTACGACGTATTCGCTGTTCCGCAGCAATCCCGCAGCATCATCGGCGTTGTCGACGATGATGCGCGCTATGCCGAAGTCGGACGTATCCGCAAGCGACAGTGCGCGCATGTTTATTTTGTTTTCAGCGAGCGTTTCCGTAAGACCGGAAAGCGTTCCCGGTTTGTTTTCAAGGAATACCGAAATCTGATTGATTGTCATAATAGAATCTCCTAATTGTCGTGCAGTTTACGTGTGTCGATCACGCGCTTTGCCTTGCCGTTGCTGCGCTCGATTGTTTTCGGGGCGACGAGCGTAACTTTCGCTTTTATCTGCAGGATTGTCTGAAGCGCATTCGAGAGTTCGTTTTCCTTCCGGCGCACGTCGCCGACGACGTCGGAGAAATTGTTCTCCGTCATTTCAACCTGCACTTCAAACGTGTCGTTGTTGTTTTCTCTGCCGACGATAATCTGATATACGGACGGATATCCTTTTGAAAGAAGCACGCCTTCGATCTGCGACGGGAAGACGTTTACGCCGCGGATTATGAGCATGTCGTCGGTGCGGCCCATCGGCTTAGACATGCGCACGAACGTACGGCCGCACGCGCACGGCGTTCTGTCGAGCACGCCTATATCCTTCGTGCGGAACCGGAGCAGCGGGAACGCTTTGCGCGTAAGACAGGAAAAGACGATTTCACCCTTTTGTCCGTCGGGTACCGGTTTGTGCGTTTCCGGATCGAGCGCTTCGACGATGAAGTGATCTTCGTTCACGTGCATGCCGTGCTGTTCTTTGCATTCGTATGCGACGCCCGGTCCCATTATTTCGGTAAGGCCGTAAATGTCGTACGCCTTAAGTCCGAGCGATTTTTCGATTTCCCGCCGCATTTCCTCCGTCCACGGTTCGGCGCCGAAAATGCCGGCTTTCAGAAAGATATCGTCGGGCGTCATGCCCATGTCGTGAAGCGTTTCACCCATGTACGCCGCGTACGACGGCGTGCAGGCGAGTATCGTGCATTTGAAGTCCTTGAGAATGGTAATCTGACGCTGCGTATTGCCGACTGATACAGGGACGACGGTGCAGCCGAGCTTTGTGGCTCCTCCGTGAATGCCGAAGCCGCCGGTAAACAGGCCGTACCCGTATGCGACGTGGACGACGTCTTCGCTTGAAGCGCCTGCCGCGACGAGCTGGCGTGCGACGATGTCGTCCCAGATGTCGAGGTCCTCTTTTGTGTATCCGACGACAATCTGTTTTCCGGTCGTCCCCGACGAAGCATGAAGGCGGACGACGTCTTTCAGCGGAACTGCGAATAAACCGTACGGATACGTCGCGCGGAGGTCGTCCTTGCACATAAACGGCAGCCTGTCCAGATCCTGCATGCCGCGTACGTCTCCCGGCCCAACTCCGGCTTCCACGCAGCGGTTCCTGTAAAACTCAATGTTATCGTACGCCCATTTAAACTGTGCGGCGAGGCGTTTTCCCTGAAGGTCCTTAATCTGATCCTCCGGCATCGTCTCCATGTCTTTCTGATAATAGTGTTCACACATGCTCTTTTATCCTTGGTGATTGTATCTGTCCATACTAACACAAAAACGCGTTTCCGGGGAACTATTGTACGCTGATAAAATTCCGATTTATCGTAATTGCGATTTCAGTACATTCTCGACGCACAGCCGCACCTGTTCATTCAGAGCGGCTGAAATCTGCCTGATAAACGTATCCTTGTTGTAAAAAATCGTGTTTACCGGACATCCGTCGGCTTTGAATAGTACCGCCGGATCAACTTCCAGCGCGGACGCTATTTGCTCTACCATATCTATAGGCGGCATGCTTTTTCCGCATTCGATTGTGTTGATATAGTTGAATCCCTTATTGAGCAGATTCGACAATTTTTCCTGGGAGAATCCTTTTTGATTTCTATAATATTTGAGATTCTGGATAAATATGTCTTTCAGAGATTGCTTCATTTGTAAAGAATGAAGCATAAATAACGGTTTTGTAACATTATTATTGTAAGATATTGTTAGTAGACACAAATAAAATTCGATAATATAATGTGGTAATACATTATATTATCGATAGTTTGATACGAATCATCATTTTTACGCTATGAAACAGGAGAAATGATGACTGTACACGGAGAATATGTGGTTTTAAAAAAGAGGTTCCCGGTTATATTGCACAAAAATATGAGGTAAAGATGTTTTCTTCCAGTTTACAATGCAGCACGACGGATGTGATATTACCGGGTTCAAAAGTGTTTGATGAAGAACTGTCCCGCTTTATTGCTGATGCCGAAAAGAACAGCGGAAATTTCGTTCTTATGCTGCTTGATATAGATAATCTTTGCTACATAAACGACCTTTCCGGTAGAAAAACAGGCGACAGAATAATAGATACGGCGGCAGCCGTACTGGCAGGCCGCAAATCAGACGTAATTCACGTGTACAAACTCGAAGGGAACCTTTTCGCACTGATCGCTGAAAATATCTGTAAACAGCCGCAGGTTACCGGATTGTGCGAAAATATGTTTATAGAATTCGGCAGATACAGAATAAGCATTTCGGTAGGGATTGCGGTATATCCGGAGCATGACAAATCGGCGTCCGCGTTATACAGAGACGCTGATTTGGCGCTCAGGTACGTCAAGACTAATTTTAAGGGAAACTTTTGTATATACAAACCCGAAATGTATACGGATTTTTTTACTGAAATACATATCAGGAAACGAATGTGCGACGGTCTTGAAAACAAGGAGTTTCTCCTTTATTATCAGCCGCAGTTTTATACGCAGGATCACAGGCTGCGCGGTTTTGAAGCGCTTATCAGGCGGTATGACACTATAGACGGGCTGCAGAATCCCGACTCGTTTATTCCAGCCGCGGAAAGGACAAATCTCATAGGCAGAATCGGTTCATGGGTGATGGAAAACGCGGTAAAAAATCTGCTGGAATTACAAACCGACTACAGCTTCACCGGTAAAATTTCAATAAACGTTTCTCCGAAGCAATTGCTGTCGCCGCTTTTTCTCACACAGTTCAAATGCCTTCTGCGGAAATATAAAGTCAATCCGGCTCAGTTGGAAATAGAGATTACGGAAAGTTCTTTTATAAACGATGCGGTACGGGCAGCGGCAGTTCTTAACGCGCTTAAAAAGACAGGCGTGACAATTTCGATCGACGATTTCGGCATCGGATATTCGTCGCTTTGTAATTTAAGCACGATGCCCGTGGATACGATCAAAATCGACAAGTCGTTCATAGATACAATACTCAAACAGAACGACATGAACAATGAAATTATAAAAGCCGTTGTCGGAATTTCACAGAAGGCCGGAATTGAAACAATCGCGGAAGGCGTGGAAACGACGGAACAGCTCGATTTTCTTACGAACGTGTCGTGCAGCTGTATTCAGGGATTCATATGGGGAAAACCGATGCCTTTGAAAGACTGCATAATGTATCTGTAACCGGTTCCCGATAAAACCGCCGGCCGCACTATACGACCGGCAGCCTGCATGCGTTCACAGCCGGATTAATCAGCTTTTCCGAGCGCGAACGCTTTTTTGTTCACGTCGAGGAATTTTGACGGAACAATCTTTTCGAGCGCACTCATCCATTCGCTTTCCGGAAAATCGAAATACTTCGAGAGATGTCCCATAAGAACGATGTTCACCGCTTTTGCCGTTCCCGCCTGTTCCGCGAGGGAGAGGCAGTCCAGTGCGTCGACGCTGACGCCGAGGTTCCGCAGTTTGTCCGCAAGATTTTCGGGATATGACGCGGCCCCCGTAATGACGGGCATGGGGTCTATCTGCTGCGTGTTCGTGACGATTCGTCCCGAGGGAGCGAGATATCCGGCATAACGCGCAGCTTCGAGCAGCTCGAACGAGACGATGAAATCGGCTTCGCCCTTGTCGACTATGGGGGAGTATACTTTGCCGCCGAAGCGCACATACGTGACGACGCTTCCGCCGCGCTGGCTCATGCCGTGCACTTCGGAAACTTTTACGTCGTATCCTTTGTCGAGCAGTACCTGTCCGAGCAGTTTGCTTGCAAGCAGCGAACCTTGTCCGCCGACGCCGACTATCATTATATTAGTTACTTTGTTTGCCATGTTGTGCTCCGTTATTTCTCTCCGCTGCTTTTGAGCGCGCCGAATCCGCACATCTGCCTGCATACACCGCAGCCGACGCACAGTGTTATGTCGACTTTCGCCTTGCCGCCTTTCATCGCGAGCGCGGGGCATCCTATTTTCATGCACGATCTGCAGCTCCGGCACTTGTCCGTATCCACATGGAACGGCTGCTCGTGCTTTACTTCCTTGAGCAGCACGCACGGCCGCCGGCTTATAATGACGGACGGTTCCTCTGCTGAGAGTTCTTCCTTCACTGCCGTTTCACATTCTGCGATGTTATACGGATCGACGACGCGGACGCGGTTAATGCCCATCGCTTTAACGAGCGCCTCAAGGTTGATTTTTCCTGCCGGTTCCCCGTACAGGTTTTTCCCGGTTGACGGATTCTGCTGATGGCCCGTCATGCCGGTTATTGAATTGTCGAGGATGAGGACTGTCGAATTTGACTGATTGTACGCGATGTTTGCAAGTCCCGTCATGCCCGAGTGGCAGAACGTCGAATCGCCTATGACTGCGACTGTTTTTCCTTCACTGGCTTTTCCGAGCGCCTTGTTGAATCCGTGAATCGACGAAACGGACGCGCCCATGCAGAGCGTCAGTTCCATTGCGGAAAGCGGTGCTGCCGAACCGAGCGTGTAGCAGCCGATGTCGCCGAGCACTGTTATTTTGTTTTTGGAAAGCGCGTAGAACATGCCGCGGTGCGGGCATCCCGCGCACATGACGGGCGGCCGCACGGGAATCGTTTCGTCGAGTTTTTTCACCGGTTTGTCGGGCTTCCCGAACGCGTGCGCGAGTATGTTCTGGCTGAACTCGCCGCAGAGCGGAAACATATCCTTCCCGTGTACATGTATGCCGAGTGTTTTGCAGAAATTTTCTATGATCGGATCGAGCTCTTCGATAACGACTACTTCGTCGACTTTCGACGCAAAATCACGTATCAGTTTCGGCGGCAGCGGATTGACCATACCGAGCTTCAATACGCTCGCTTCGTCTCCGAAAACTTCCTTTGCATACTGATAGCACGTCGACGACGTGATGATGCCGAGCTTTGTTCCGCCTTTTTCCACGCGGTTTATTTCGGCCGTTTCAGCCCATTCGGTGATGTTCCTCAGCCGTTCTTCCACGACCGGATGACGGCGGATTGCGTTTGCCGGAGCCATGACGTATTTCGCTATGTTTTTTTCATACGGTTTTACCGGCTGTTCAGTACGGCTGCCCGTCTCGACGACCGACTGTGAATGGGAGACGCGCGTGCACATTTTAAGCAGGACGGGCGTGTCGAATTTTTCCGAAAGCTCGTATGAGAGTTTTGCGAACGAAAGCGCCTCCGCGGAATCCGACGGTTCGAGCATCGGGATTTTCGCCGCGATTGCGTGGTGGCGCGAATCCTGTTCGTTCTGGGACGAATGCATCCCGGGGTCGTCCGCGACGCCGATGACAAGGCCTGCGTTCACGCCTGTATACGCCACGGTAAAAAGCGGATCGGCTGCGACGTTCAGTCCGACGTGCTTCATGGCGCAGAAAGCGCGCTTTCCTGCAAGACTTGCACCGAACGCCGTTTCAAGCGCGACTTTTTCGTTCGGCGCCCATTCGCAGTAGATTTCCCTGAATTTGGCGGCTTCTTCCGTTATTTCGGTGCTCGGCGTTCCCGGGTAACTGGAAATGATGTCGCAGCCGGCTTCATACAGCCCCCGTGCGACTGCCGCGTTCCCCAGCATGAGTTGTTTCATAGATGCATCCTCTATTTGAGCCGCTTTCAAAGCGTGTTTTGCTGAAAGCGGTTTCGCAGTTTGTATAATTTATCTATGATACAGTATAAATACGTTTTTTACTACCGTGATGCGGCTACAGCTCCGACTCCGTTACCCGTACGCTGCCTATCCAGACGTCGTTCGTGTCGAGACCCATGTTGAATTCCAGACGGGCCGTCGCGTCGGTTTTGTTTCCCATTGTAAAGAAATACGAGAAATGCTGCACACTTGTCGTAAGTGCCGGGTGATATTCCGGCGAGTAAACTGTCCAGTTGTTGTCTGCGTCTCCGCCGAGTTTGACGGCTATTGTGCGGGGCGCGGACGCTTTTGCGTCGAATTCGATAGTGTACGAATATCCTGATGCGACGGGAAGGTGCTGAATAAGCTGCACCGAGTAATTCTGATTTCCGCCGTTTGTAATTCTCACGTGCCGGAAATCCGCTCCGTCGATTTTATCGGCGGACGACGACGCGTGTCCGCCGTATTCGGTGAGCGCAAGAAAATACCAGCTGCGGGAACGGACGTCCATATTGTTTTCCGCCGCCGGTTCCGCACTGCATGCGGTTATGTTTCCGTCGAAGATAAAGCTGCCGTCCGTGTCTTTTACGAACGTGCTGAACGAATCCTTGTCACGCGCAGGCTCCGGACGTTTTACGTTTTCGGCGTACGGCTCGTTCCTGTCGTAAACACGCACGTAATCGACGTACATGCGGGCCGGAATCGAATTTTCGTCGGGCAGAACGTTGTTGTCGAAATTTCCGCCGACTGCAAGATTGAGCAGAATGTAGAACGGTTTGTCGTACGGCGCAGGATACGGATACGGCTTCGACGCATCCTTTCCCATGCTCCACCACTGCGACGTCTCGTAGTACACGTTCCCGTCGACGAGCCAGCGCAGAAGTCCCGGTTCCCACTCGAGCGCGTAGACGTGATAGTCCGTTATGTCCGTGCCGTCCGGGAATTTGTACATGCCGCCCGAGTACTTGTTTCCGGGCCACGTCTGCCCGAAGTGGACCGTACCGTAGACGCGGTTGGGCAGTCTGCCTTTTGCCTCAAGTATGTCCGCTTCTCCCGACGACGCCCACTGTCCGTAGTCTGTCGTTGCGGGCAGCATCCAGAATGCGGGCCACAGCCCGTTCCCCTCCGGCAGTTTTATGCGCGCTTCAATGCGTCCGTACGTCTTGGAAAACAGAACCGTTCCGTCGTCCTTTGCGGTGCGCAGACGGGCGGAAGTGAACGGCTTGTTTTCCTTCGTTTCTTTGCGGGCTTCGAGGACGAGATTCCCTTCTTCGATGAACGCGTTGTCTTTTGTGTAGTATTCAAGCTCGTTGTTGCCCCAGTCGGTAAGTCCGTACTGACTGCCCGTTCCCGTCTGGAAATCCCACTTTGACGAATCGATCTGATTTTCATCGAATTCGTCGCTCCACACAAGATGATATCCCTGCAGTTTGTTCGACGCACAGCTTGTGTAAAAGCATAAAACGGCAGCAAGCGCCGCAGCGGAAAGCATGCGTTTTTTCATCGTTTCTCCGTATTGATAACAACAGTCTGAATCGCCCTCGGCGGGCAGAAGAATGTCCCGGGTACGTCGTCAGCCGCCGTCGTCCTGAGCTCGTAAATCATGTCCGCTTCCGTACGGTTCGTCACGACGAGCACCGTCGTCCTGTCCGCGTTGCGGAATGAGCAGCATTCCATCGTGTTTCCCATGCGGCCGTCCACTGTCGCCGGCGTCATCCCTGAATTCATGGATGTGCCCAGTCTGACAGCTCCCGGCCTGATGAAGCGGCTGAAGTGTCCGATGTAGTAGTATGAACTCTGGTAATACAGTTTTTCCGCGTCAGCGTCTGCGAGAACCGGCGCGTCGCAGAAGTTGCCCGCGTGATTCGGGCCGCCCTGCATGTCCAGCACGACGTTCCAGTCGACCCACGCGGTGCAGCCGCTGTTCAGGTCGTTGATTATGTTGTGCGCGTACCGTTCTCCGGTGAACCAGGCGCCGCTACGGGGACCGCCTTCGACGCAGCCTTCGGAGAATATAAGCTCTCTCCCGGGAAAAGTATCCGCGACGTCGCGCACTGTTTCGTACTGGTCGCCGGAGTACCAGTGGTACGCCGCTCCCGCAATGTATTTGTCGGCGCCGGGAACGGAAACGGATGCCTTGAACCGTTCCGCGAGAAGATCGCGGTTGTGGTCCCAGACAAGAATGCCGGTGTCCGACAGACCCGCTTTTTCGAACGCCTGACCGAGAAACTGCGCCGCAAATATTCCTTCGTCCTCCGCGCTCCATTCGCACGAATCCCACGGCTGAACTGCGGCCGGTTCGTTCTGAACGGTCACGTATTTTACTGTAAGACCGCGGTTTTTCAACTCACTGATAAACCGTACGAAATAATCGGCCCACAATCTGCGGTATTCCGGCAGCAGGTGTCCGCCGCGGTTCATGTCGCCGTTGTCTTTCATCCACACGGGGGGTGACCACGGACTGACGAGCAGCGCAAGTCTGCCGTCCGCGGCGGCATCAGCGGCTTTAAGCAGCGGCGTAACGTACCGGTCGGTGCGTTCCATGGAAAACGACGCGAGTGTTTCGTCCTTTTCGGGCACGCACGCCCAGTTCTCAAGCGAGAAATCGCAGGAGTTCATGTGCGTGCGCGCGAGCGTATATCCGTTGCCGGTTTTTCGGTCGAAATATGCGCGCACAGCTTCGTCGCGGAGCTGTACCGGCAGTTTCGACAGCACGTATCCCGACGACTCTGTAAGCGCTCCGCCGAATCCTTTGAAAACCTGATGCATTTCGTCCGGTTTTATCGTGATACTGCACGAAAGCATGCGTTTGTCATGCACCGAACGTTCCTGCGGCCGAATTTCCGAAATCAGTCTGCCTGTGTCTTTTGCCGTCTCAAACAGTGTGCTGATTTTCATACAAGACTTCCCGCCGTGTTCAGCCGCACGTCTATTGATTTGACTGCGCCTGTCCTTCCGAACAGCGCCGCCGTTTCCTCTGCGGTGAGCGACGTACCGCTGCGTTCCGTTTTTTCACCGGAACCGGAAACGACTGAAATGCCGTCCTCATCCGCAGTGTGATACGTAACCGGTACTCCGCACCACGTAAAACCGAGTGTCCCGTCTTTTGCGAATTCGTCGGAATGCAGCAGCACAGGTTTGAACGACGCCGTTCCGTCCGCGACCGTAACTCCGAGTTCGCCCCATCTTGTTATGATTTCTTCTTTTACCTGTCCCGTCATGCCGGGCTGTTTCGCCCCCTGACCTGAAGGCGTGTGCGAGTACGGGTCGCACGGGAACGCACCGTAGAGTTCGGGTGTTTTGTTGAAACTTATTCCCCTGCGTACGTCGTAATACGCTTCCGCAAGCGCCTGTACGGTTTTTTTGCTGCACGTGCCTTCGTGTTCTTTCCGCACAGCGGCAAATACGTTTTCCTGTACTGCGAGCAGCAGTTTCGACACCATGTGCCAGTAAATGCTTCCGAGACCTTCGTATGCGTAGAACGTACCGGAACGACCCGTGAAACTCTGATGATTGAATGTTTTTTCATACAAAATGCGGAGTTTCTCTTCTTCCTGTGCAGCCGGCTTTTCCTGTTCCGGCAGTGTTGCAACATATTCTTCCATAATATGTCCGTTACGGAAATCGGGATTGAAGTGATAAACTCCGTTGCAGTCTTCGGCGAGCAGTTTTGTTCCCGTTCTCGAAATAAGAGCCGCAAGCGGCTTTGCACTTTCCGCCGGAACGCAGTTTTTTACGCAGAAGTGGGGAAGCTCTTTGTCCGGATAGAGCATGTACGAATACTGCCGATTTTCGAACATACTGCCCGATTTGAGCGCGCGCAGCACGGAAAGCGCTTCGTCCGGTGAAAGTATTCCCGAAGAAAGAACTGCAACCTGACCTTCCAGCATTTCCTGGAGATACTCGATTTCCATCGTGCTGCCGGTAATCTTCATCGTGTTGTATGAATGATACAGTCCGTCGCTGCGCCTGTTGAGCCTGATTGTCTGTTCGATATGCGTGTTTATGACCCAGAGTACGGAGAGAATCTGGTCTCTGTTTAATACCTGTTCGCCCTGCGAATAACCGTACGCGTACAGTGCGTTGCGCTCCGCTTCGAACAGTGCACCCGCTTTGTCTGCAAAAACGCGGCGCAGTCTGCCGTCCGCAGCAGTTTCCGCAGGTTTGCTTTCCTCGTACAACCTGCCGAGAGCCTCGAAACAGTCGGCGATTTCTCCGGGGAGCGTAAACGATTCAATCGGCGTGTTTTCATACATGTCGGAAAGGAACGCCAGATATCTGCGGAGATAACAGAGCGTCACCATCGAAAGTCCGTAGCCCGCGAGCGCGTTGTTCGCATCGTTCCATTCGGGGCGCTGCGTGTTGAGCCATATGCCGCCGCCCGGAATGAAATTTGCGGCTTTTGCGATGACAATCTGCAGCAGCTTTGCGGTGAGCGGGATGAGCGCCGGCTGTCCGTTTTTTCCGGAAACAAGCTTCGCGTCCGAACCGCGTTCCTCCGCGGCTTTCTGCAGCTGCGTGCTCAGCGCTCTGTCGAACACGATCGTGCTCCGCGGATCTTTGAGAATGTCCGCATACGGCCGGAGCCGGTACGGAACGTTCGCGCTTGCGTAAATCCGGTCGTTCAGAGAGGCGAGCAGTCCTTTACGGTTCGTTCTGTTCTGCAGCTCGAGCAGTTTTTCAAGATAAATCACCTGATGGTCGCCCCAGTAGCCTATCTGCGCCCACGGATTGTCGGGTTCAGGTATTTCCCAGTCGATCCCTTCGCGGGATATGCGGTACGGATTAAAACCGTCCGCCGTCATTGCGTTGAGAAATTTCGTGTACATGTTTTCCGTGTACTGCGGGTAGGACCACGCGAGCGCTTCCCAGTTCTGGAAGATGTCGCGCCAGTTGCCTTCGTAATTCAGAATGGGATTTCCCTTTTCGTCGCGGAGCTTGATGTTGAAGCGGTTCCACGGCCGGCTCGGATCTCCGTGGCGGCGGGAGAACGTAAGCGGCATATATTCGAGGAACAGGCGGGTGAGCTGCGGGTCATGCGCGTTTTGCACCGCACTGCGCAGACCGGCTGACACAACAGTACCTGCCGTATTTTCCGCCGCACATTTTCTTGCTGCTACTGCAGCACTTTCGGCGGCCGGTATTTCGGCCTTGTTGCGCTGTCCGACAAATGCAACAAAATCGGACGGATTGATTTTTCCGTTGTCCGCAAAAAGACCGCCGCGCATTATGTTGAACATGACGTTCGCACTGTGATGCGCGCACGCCATCGTATCTGACGTGTGCTGAATTCCGTCCGCAGCTCCTATGTACTGCGTCATGAGCGTTTCGCCGGCCGCAATATCAGCCGCAAGCTCCTTTGCCGCGGTTTTCCTGTCGCCGAGCCGTTTTTCGAGGGATGCGATCCGGACGGCGTCGAGCGTCGTGTCGAACGTCTGATACCAGCCGTCTGATTCGTTGCTGCCGAGTTCCGCTGTGCGGCAGATGAAACAGGCAGGACGTTTTCCCTTCACGACATCGACAGGAGAAAGCGTGCGGGGCTGCAGGAGTTTTTTCCCGGCCGCATATGTTGAAAGAGCCGCGTGCACGAACTGCTCCGGGGTATCGGGAGAAAGAAGCAGCGTGTCGTCCGTTGAAAACCAGCAGGTGTTTGCGTACAGTCCTTCGCACGGCTCGGCTTTGTCCGAAACGATGGAAGAGACCGCGAAAAGGGCTATGTTTGCGGTTTTATCAAAATCAGTTTTTTTGTATGCGTCGAGGAGAACACTGTTGCCGTTCTGGAAATCGGCAGTGCAGCAGGCCGGAAGAATGTTGCGGCAGCCGTCGAGTACCGTTACTGATACGGGCGCTGCGGAGAGGTTTTCAATATGTACCCTTCGCACAAGGCCGAATTCCGCGGACGATGTCCAGCCGTAGCGGAAAGCAAGCGAAAGCTCCGTGTTTATTTCCTCAAACCATACGGAAGTGCTTTCCGCATTTTTGTAAATGTTGCGCGTTATGTTTTTACCCGACTGAGCGCGGAGCGCCGCAGAACCGGCAAGCGCCGCGAACGGTTCCCAGATATGCAGAGCGCCGTCTTTTATAAGCGCCACCGCGGTGTACGGGCCTGTATACGATTTGGCGTCGGAAACTTTATCGGCAGTATAATAGGGGAAAACCGCGTGATCGCAGTCTTTCCGTCCGGCGGTAATTCCGCCCTGCGACCAGCAGAAATTCCATACGTCGGACGAACTGGTGATTGTCATGAAAAAATCTTCCATACAGTCGTAGTTTTCGATTTTGTAGTACTGTCCGCCGTCAAGCCGGGTGAAAAATCCTTTCACTGTTTTGTCTGTGCTCATAGGTATTCCTTCCTTGCTGTATTTCTCATAGTAGGAGAATAAGAGAAGAATACGTATCTGTCAATTTGAAACCGAAAAAAAGACACCAATCTGAAAAAGATGGTTCTAGTGTGTCTACAGACCGGGGGCTATACTCCATAGCTGAAGGATGTAAAAGACATGAAAAACAAAAAAAAGGAACAACCGGCGGCAGGTATTCAGAAAACATTCCTGCAGCGGTTCCGCGAGGAAAAATATCTTCAGATAATGGCACTCTGCGGGATTGCGTGGATGCTGGTTTTCAACTACGCGCCCATGTACGGTATTCTTATCGCATTCAAGAAAAATTTCTACATTACGACTCCGTTGTTCAGTAAAAAATTTCTTACTTCTCCCTGGGCTGCAAACCACGGGTTTCAGCAGTTCATTGATTTTTTCCAGGATGACGAATTCGTAAATATTATGACCAACACGCTTGGAATAAGTCTTTTAAAGCTTCTTATCAATTTTACGCTTCCGATAGTCTTTGCCCTGCTTTTAAACGAAGTACGGAACGTGCATTTCAAAAAGCTGATTCAGACTATTTCCTACATGCCGCATTTTCTTTCGTGGGTCGTTCTCGGCGGCATTCTTACGACATGGATGGGGGAATCAGGGCTGTTCAACGAGCTCCTTATAAAAATGGGAATTCTGAAGGAAGGGATTACATTTCTTGCCTATCCGAAATATTTCTGGGGCATAGCAATCCTTTCCGATCTGTGGAAGGAACTCGGCTGGTCGGCGATCATCTATCTGGCGGCTATCTCGGGCATAGACCAGGAAATGTACGAAGCCGCGAAAGTCGACGGTGCAAGCCGCTGGCGTCAGATATGGTCCATTACACTTCCTTCTATTGCCGGTACGATAACAATCATGTTCATTCTTGCAGTCGGCGGACTGCTCAATTCAAACTTCGATCAGATACTTGTTTTGTGGAATCCGCTCAACGCCGACCGCAGTAACGTAATAGACATTTACACGTACAACACGGCAATGAGGGGGATGCGTTTTTCGTATGCATCCGCAATCGGTCTGTTCAAATCGGTCGTCGCCTTTTTCCTGCTGTTTATTGCAAACCAGGTGACGAAAAAAATCAACGACACGTCGTTGTTCTAGAGAAGGAGACGGAGCATGATAACTTCAAAAAAATTAGGTACATCTACAGTCAGCGACACGCTTATTAATCTCCTTATGGTCATTATCTGCTTCATCGCGCTGTATCCGGTCTGGTATACGATTATTATTTCGTTCAACGATTCCGCCGATTCGATGCGCGGCGGTATTTACTGGTGGCCGCGGAAGTTCAGTCTGGAAAGTTACAGGACGGTGTTTCAGGATCAGACTATCATTAAAGCGTTCATTGTGACTATTCTGCGAACGCTTATCGGAACTGTTACGAGCGTATTTTTCACGGCGATGGTCGGATATGCTTTTTCAAAAAAATACATTATGTTCAACAAGTTCTATACGGTATTCGGCACAATCACGATGTTTTTCGGCGGCGGCCTTATCCCGTATTTCATCACGATTAAGAACATAGGATTGTACGACAGTTTCTGGGTGTATATAATTCCGAATCTGTTCAATTTTTACAATATGATTATTTTTATGTCGTTCTTCCGTGAACTTCCTGCAGGACTGGAAGAATCGGCAAAGCTCGACGGAGCGAATGATTTGAGGATTTTTATACGCATCGTTCTGCCCCTGTCCATGCCTGTTGTTGCAACAATTGCGCTGTTCAACGGGGTATGGCACTGGAATGATTATTTCTCCGGCGTCATGTACATTAATAATTCCGACCTGCAGCCGATCCAGACGTTCCTGTACCGCGTTGTCGCGAGCGCGTCGGCGTCGAAAGCTGTCGTCGCAATGCCGGCCGGAATTACCGCACAGCAGGTCAGTTCCCAGTCGGTACGCCTTGCAACTATGGTTGTAACGACAGCACCCATTATGTGTGTGTATCCGTTCCTTCAGAAATATTTTGTGAAGGGAATAATGATTGGTTCTATAAAAGGCTGACGGATCAGTATCCGTCGTGCTAATTGCGATAATAGGAGGATGTATGAAAAAGGGTAAGGTTATAGCCTTAGGAATGCTGATGGCGCTTGCTGCATCATCAACTGTGTTTGCATGGCCTTTCGGAAATAAAAAATCCGACACAGGCAATACGAAATCGGGGACCGCGAAGACACCGGGATGGACGCTGAATGCATCGAAACCGGTTAAATTCGACTGGTATATCAATTTCAGCTGGTTTGCACGCCACTGGGGTGACTCGGAAGTGTCCAAATACATAACCCAGAAAACCGGCGTCGACGTTAATTTTATTGTTCCCGCAGGAAACGAAGCGGAAAAACTCAACACAATGATTGCCGGCGATGCGCTTCCGGATCTTATTACGCTCGGCTGGTGGGAAGGCCAGGTTCCGATGATGATCGACGCGGGCCTCGTCGAACCGCTCGACGAACTTGCAAAAAAGTACGATCCGTATTTCTTTACGGCAGCGAACGCCGACAAGCTCGGCTGGTACCGCCAGCAGGACGGACACGTATATGGATATCCGAACGCGTCTTACACACCTGCCGACTATAAAAAATATGCAGGAAAACTGACATCGAACGAAACGTTTCTTGTCCGCAAGGATATGTACGAGGCTCTCGGCAGACCCGACATGACGACGCCGGAGGGATTCCTCAAAGCGCTCCGCGCCGCAAAAGCAAAATATCCGTCGATTAACGGACAGCCCGTTATTCCGTTCGGAACGAATGAATTTACGGATACCGGCTGCGGTATGCTGCAGAATACACTGGCTCATTTCCTTGCAATCTCTCCCGAACAGAACGGCAATTTTGCAGACCCCGCAATCGGCCTTACGGAGAATCCGGAGTACGTGCGCTGGCTCAAAGCGCTGCGTCAGGCACATCAGGAGGGACTTATTCCGACTGATGTGTTCGTGGACAAACGGTCCCAGATTGAGGAGAAAGCCGCTCAGGGACGCTATTTCTGCATGCTCTATCAGAACTGGGATATGCAGGCTGCACAGAACGCTCTGTATCAGAAAGATCCGAACATGATTTACATCGCAGTCGACGGTCCGAAAGATTCGAAAGGCGACGCACCGACTCTTGCCGGCGGCGGAATTTCCGGCTGGACAATCACGCTCATTTCGAAGAACTGCAAAGACAAGGCACGCGCAATACAGTTCCTTACGTATCTTATCAGCGACGAAGGACAGATGGACACCAACTTCGGAATCAAGGACAAGACGTATACCGTCGTCAACGGAATTCCGACACTGACTCCCGACGTGAAGAAACTCGATCAGAACGACAAGAACAAACAGGAAACGGATATCGGTATTCAGTACACGTACTGGATGCTTATGGACACCGCATGGCAGGCACAGTGGGGGATCGAGTACGGTCCCGCCAACGGCCAGCCGCAGCTCTGGACACGTCCGTATGTTAAATCTTTTGCCGTATACGACGGACTTACACTGCCTGTCGGTTCCGACGAGGACCTGATCTATCAGGAAATTCAGCGGAAGTGGGGCAAGGTCCTTTCCGACCTGCTCCGTGCTCCGACAGAGAAGGACTTCGACAAGATTCTTTCTGACTACAATCAGTTCAGAAAGGACAAGGGAGTTGATAAAGTTGTTGCTCTTCAGACGAAGCTGATGAACGCAAACAAAGCGAAACTCGGAGTAAAATAATAATCTGAGTTTTGGAAAAAATCCGGGGAAAGACGTTTTTTGTGCAGAAGCCAATCGTTTCTCCGGATTTTTTTTGTCTTCAGAAAGGAGTAGACCGCATCCTCCTCACGTACTTCCCGATGCGGAGTTTCTATAGGAGATACAGAAATGAAAAAATGTTTTCTTTTGTATGCGACAGTTTTTACAATCCTGCTTACATCCTGTTTAACTGTTAACCAGAAAAAAATAATTGAACCGCCTTATACGCCTCCGGTACAACAGTCCGCCGATGCGGGTGAAAAAGAAAAATTATTTTACGTGTATTATTCGGCTAAAGACAAACCCGTCATCGACGGTGATTTTTCCGAGTGGGACGGGCTTCAGGGGATTCATGTCCGCCGCATGGTTTACGGAGGACTTTTCAATCCTGAAGATACTGACGGATTGTTTGTTGTGCGTGCAGACGACCAGTATCTGTATTTATACGCCAAAATTGACGATAACGATCCGGAGATCAACACATTCCCGGCTCCTCAGGCATGGCGCGGCGATTCGATTGAATTTTTCTTCGGAACGGATACCGGCCGCCACACTTTCTATAAGGGTACGGACCACCGCGTCCGTATTGTTCCTCAGAGCAAGACGAATAAATTTGCGTATGATTTCAGCATAGATGATGTTTCAATGAAAAACAGCGAAATTAAGGTTGCGGTCGTTTATTCTGAGAAAGGCTATCAGATCGAAGCCGCAATTCCGTTCTCTCTTATGAGTATTGCGAAACTTAAACCGAAACAGAATGTGCGGGGAGATTTCCAGATCAACGATGCTGACAACGGGAAAGAGCGTTCACGTCTTATTCACTGGAACAGCGGCAAGGACAACACGTATCTCGATGCAAGTTCATGGGGAAACGGGAAAGTCGTTGGGCTGAACGATGAAAAAGGAGAAACCGGAAAATGAACAGAAAAAATATTATTTCGCTGATTGCGGTGTTGTTCTGTCTGAACATATCTTTGTTTGCGCAGTACATAAAGGTGCAGAAAGACGACAAGGGCTGGCGCCTTATGAATGATAATACGCCTGTCGAAGTAAAAGGCGTTGTCTGGTCCTATACGCCGATTGGTGAAACATACACATACGATTTGTGGAGCCACAGCGACGAATACATCAAGCTCATGATCGATACAGATATGCCGCTTCTTAAGGCAATGGGAGTGAATGCAATCCGCTGTTTTTCCACAATTCCTCCTAAATGGGTTGAATATATTTATTCCAAATACGGTATTTACACGATTATTAACGACATGCTCGGGCGCTGGGGTGTTTCCGTAAACGGTACCTGGTATCCGAATACTGATTATTCCGACAAATATACGCGGGATACGCTTGTTGCGGAGGCGCGCAGGACTGCCGAGACGTATCGCGCTGTGGACGGCGTTCTTATGTATATGTTCGGCAATGAAAGCAACTACGGTCTTGTATGGTCGGGATCGAACATAGAAAACCTTCCGACTGGAGAACAGAGTATTGTAAAGGCCGGTTATCTGTACAGTCTGCTTGAAGAAGCAATGGCGGCCTGCAAAGATGTTGACCCGTTTCATCCTGTCGGAATTGTTAACGGGGATACGCAGTATCTTGATCTTATTAAGAAACTCTGTCCGTCTCTGGATATACTCGGAGTGAATGCATACCGGGGATATAAATTTTACGATTCGTTCTTTGAAAACGTGGCGGATGTTCTTGATAAACCTGTTATGTTTACTGAATCGGGAGCCGACGCGTTTAATGAAATCAAGCGGCAGGAAGATCAGAACGCGCAGATGACATACCTCCGGAGCCAGTGGCAGGAAATATATGAACAGGCGTACGGCAAAGGACGTTCACAGAACGTCATCGGCGGGTTCGTGTTCGAATGGGTCGACGAGTGGTGGAAACATTATCAGAACAAAGATCTTTCAATCCATAATACCGAAGGAACCTGGTCGAACGCGGGGTACGAACTCGACTACCGGGACGGTCTTAACAATATGGACGAGGAATGGTTCGGCATCTGTGCACAGAGCGAACTGACCGACAGGGGAATCAACAAACGCATACCGCGTGCCGCATATTATATGCTGTCGGATGTATGGAAGCTCTCTTTGTACGATTCCACGAACACCGACGTTCAGCGCACATTCAGTACCCTTCCCGCTCCGCTGTATCTCGGAATCGGCAACGAACAGTCGGTAAAAGAGACACTCAACGCGCGCAGCATGGTGAAAATCGATACGCTCGATACGACTGTTCAGACTGTGACGCCGTGTTATGTGAACGATTTAAAAGGAAGCGACTGGAAAGACTCGTTCAGATACACGAACTCGGACGGCGACGCGGATCAGATGACGACGAGTGCGGAAACGTCGCTCGGTATTACGGTACAGCCGTTTGAAAATTTTACCGCATCCACCGTACTCAAAGCGTGGACAGACGCGCCGTACACGAACCTCGGAGACGAATGGTCGTGCTATTACAAAAAATCTCCGTTCGAACAGGCGACGAAACCGGACAGCGACCTCCAGTACGTGGACGTGTATTCCGCGTCGTTCGACTACGAGCCGGCGTATTTCGGACTCAAGGGATATTATCACGTCGGACACGGCAACTTCGAAACGAGCGGCGACGTGTTCAACATTGCGAAGGAAGCGTACGACATCATCGGATACGACACGTACGGTTCAAAGGCTCCGATCGCGCTCGAATTCGACGGAAAAGACCTGCTTTCGGGATTAACAATTATAGGCGGACCGGAAATATGGGGTGCGGCAAAACCGCAGGTCATGGCAAACTATTATCACATGTTCCCGTCTTCGTCGGTGTATATGCCTGCTTTTGCTGTCGGTGCGATGTATGCGGAAGAGTTCGGCCCGAAGACGAACGTAAACCTTGATCCGTACAGCGGATTCGGTCCCGGGCGCAAAGCATCTCTTTACGGTGAGGCCGTTCTTGATCCGTGGGTAACAGTAAAACTCGGTTTACTCAACGCCGGTTCGGAAAAGGTCGGGGCAAAATATCTCAACAGTTCCGGAAAATCGACCACGATTACCTGGGCGGATACACTCGGCGGATATGCGCAGGTCGGAACGAATATGTTCCAGCACATGTATATTTATGCGAACGCAATTTACCGCGGTCTCGTTGCGGACACGAATGCGGCGACAGTACGCGGCAGTTTCTATACGGCTGATTCCGGGGCGGGCAACCGCTTCGAAATGCAGGCCGGTGTCGACGCCGGATACGGCGACTTTGTATTCAAGCCGGTGTTCCGCGCCCGCGTTCCGCTTCAGAAAGCGATGGGACGGTCTTTGTTAAGCGGCTCTCCGTTCATCGTCGGGCTCGGCAACAGGCAGGCGCTGGAAGCTGAAGCGGTACTCACATATGATCCTGAGGGTGCCACGTGGTTCCATGAATGGAACAGCAGCGACATCGAGGGCGCGAAATTTGCGGCTTCTCTGACCGCACTGTACACGCTCTACGCGGGAAAGACCGATGTTATTCCGTACAAGAGTTCGGCCTGGACGACGAAACCAAATTCCGACGGAACGACTCAGGGCGGCTATGTCTGGTATGCGCCGTCAAGCGGTCTGCCCGAACAGCACAATCTGTGGCAGGCCGGAACCCGTGTCGTTTCGAACCCCGTTCCCGGACTGCGCCTCATCGGTACGTTCGAGGGCGGTCAGCTCGGAGCAACTACGGGAGAATATACGGCTACGGAGGAAATCGTGAGCTTCTGGAAGGCGGGACTTTCCGCCCGCTACGGCCACTGGATCGGCGGCATGTCGTACTGGGCGAACTGCTGGGGCCCGGAATCATGGTGGAGGAATTTCAACCAGACGTTCCCCGTTCAGTATTCGTTCGACATCGCGTATGCGTTCAAACCGAATCCGTCGTTCTATGACACAAAGAACCGCATCGGGCTTAAAGTCGCGGGCCGCGTATACGGCGAGAACAGTTCGGACCCGTACGGTGCACTTCCCGCCGGAGTTGAAATCAACGGTGCTTCCTATATGGAAATCACCACATACTTTAATATAGGACTATAATATGAAGCGGCAGCACAAAGGCATTTTACCGGTGCTGCTGCTCTGTGCAGCAGCTGCCATGACAACATCGTGCATATTTGTTCCGGAAGAAGAAGAAAAGCTGACGAAGGACGGTATGACACTTGCATGGTCCGACGAATTCGACAGCGGTTCAGTACCATCACCATCGAACTGGACATATGAAATCCTTCCCAGAGGAAAATATAATAATGAAAAGCAGGCATATGTGCAGAATTCAGCGAATGCATACGTGTCCGGAGGAACCATCAAGATAAAGGCTGTTAAAGATTCAAACGGCAACTGGACAAGTACCCGTATAAATACTTCGGGACACCATTCCTGGAAGTATGGCATCATAGAAGCACGTATAAAGCTTCCCGGTTCGAATGGAACATGGCCCGCATTCTGGATGATGCCACAGAACAGCGTATACGGCGGCTGGCCGGCAAGCGGTGAAATGGATATCATGGAAAATGCGCCGACGACAAAAGGAAAGTATTTTGCGTTCAGTACGCTTCATGCATCCGGTCATTACGGCAGCAACGGAAAAAGTATCGGCGGGAAAACACTTGATTCTTCATGGCATACATATGCAATAAAATGGACCTCGGACAAGATAACTGCGTATTATGACGATGTTGCGCAGGAAACATATTACAACGACGGCAGCGGCTCGGTGAACTGGCCGTATGATCAGTCTTTCTATGTCATCCTTAATCTTGCAATGGGTGGAGATCTAGGGGGAGAAATAGACAGTTCTCTTTCTTCTGCGATTTATGAAATAGATTACGTTCGTGTTTATCAGTAAATAATAAAAAGTTGTGTTCATCATATCCTCCTGACGCAGGTCTGCCGGAAACGGCGGGCCTGCGCTTTTTTATATTTCTGAAGGAAAAACACTTTTCTGAAAAAAAACATCCTTTCGTTTTTTTTAAACCTGCCTGAAGATAGTAAAGAAAGTAAATTGGAGGCTATGTATGAAACATTTGACAGCTGCGGCGATGGCACTGCTCTGTGCATGTACCTTTTTCTCCTGTTCTATGGGGCTTGATACGGCAGACGCTTCGTCTTCCGGAAGCTCCGCACGAACAGCCGTGAGCGGAACAAACGGGTCTATTACTGTAAACGGCATGACGAACTGCAATCTTACGGTATCATACGCTCCGGGTTCGCAAAAGAATTATGCGCGCCTGTACGTGTCCGAGGGAAACGGCGCGGGACTCGTGCTTGCGAATCAGGATATGGCGTATTCGTCGGGAACGTATTCGTATACGCTCAATCATGCGACGTTCACGTCCGGTGCAAAAATATACGTTTGTGTACTGGTGAACGACGGCGGAACTGAGAAATGTGTACCTCAGGGGTCTCTTTCGACTACGACGAGCTGGGCGCAGATTACGTACGGTTCCGATACGTCGTCCGGTTCTTCGTCTGACTCGAACGGCATCGTATCGGGCGGAACATATGAGGTTGTTGCGAAATGCAGCGGCAAAGCACTCGACGTAGACGGCTGGTCGAAATCCAACGGTGCGAATGTCCAGCAGTGGACGTGGGGCGGCGATCAGGACAATCAGAAATGGATTATCACGTCGACGGGAGACGGATATTATTCGATTATTAATAAATACAGCGGACTCGGACTCGATGTCGCCGACTGGTCCACCTCCGCAGGCGGGAACATCCAGCAGTGGGCGTACGGCAGTCAGGATAATCAGAAATGGGCTATAGAAAAGCTTTCCGACGGATATTATAAAATTACGAACAAATACAGCAGCAAGGTGATGGACGTCTCTTCTTCTTCGACGGCTGACGGCGCCAACGTTCAGCAGTGGGGCTGGAACGAGTCGAGCGCCCAGCGCTGGGCGCTTACGTACCTTACTTCTTCTTCTACCGGCAGCGGTTCATCGGGAAATACGGGTGTTTCTCTCGTTACGCTTAATTCCGGCTACGAAATGACGTTCCAGTTTGCAAACAACACGAACAGCAAATACGCCAACAGCAGCATTTACATCTGCTGCATCGGACGCAACTCAGCCGGCAATTTCTGCTATCTGCAGCCGAACGGTACGCTTGCTCCTATTACTTCAGGTTCTTCGAGCACGTCGTGGTCGTATAAGCTCAGCGACCTTTCCTCCGGCATGCAGGTTCCGACGACGCTTACGTCGGGGAGACTTTACATTTCCATGGATAAACCCGTCGTCATGTCGGGCATTGTCGACGGTGCCGGAAACATCGGCGTAGTCCAGCCGGACCTTAATAATTCTTCAGACGCAAACGCGGCGACAATCTTCGACTGGATTGAATTCACGGTGAAAGAAGGCGGATTCTGGGGAAACACGACGCAGGTCGATCAGTTCGGATTCCCTGTAACGATGGCTATGTACAACGACAGCGGTTATTACCGAACCGTCGGTATTACCGAATCGCGCGACGCGATATTCAGCGAGTTTAAATCCGAGGTGCCTGCCGCATTCCGGACGCTCGTTCAGAGCCCGTACCGCATCGTTGCGCCGTGCAAAGGTGAGTTCCGCACGGGAAAAACGTACGGTTCGTACATGTCGAGCTACGTGAACGAAGTGTGGAATTATTACGCGTCGAATACTGTTTCCGTAAGCCATCCGCTCGGCGTGTTCAACATTCACGCGTCCGGCGATCAGCTGATTTTCACATGCACGAACGGTTACGGAACTGCTGTAACGGGACAGAATTATTACATTACCGGCAAACCCGACAACAACGCGCTCTTCGAAGGCTCCGGTGTTCTCGCATCCGGCAATACGGTCGAGCTTGCCCTTCAGGCGCAGATGTGCGCGGCGCTTAACCGCCACGTTGCGACGAATCCGTCCGCATGGGCGACTCCTTCTTCCTATTACGGTTCTGCTCCGGCCAATTATTATGCGAAGTTCTGGCATAACCACAGCGTCGACGGATATGCGTACGGGTTCTGCTACGACGACGTTGCCGATCAGAGTTCAATCATCGAAACGCACTCGCCGCGCGGACTTGTCATAGGAATAGGATTTTAGGAAACGAACTGATTAGACTCCGGTGATTTAATCAGAGGTTTCCGGTTGTGTTTTTGATTCAAAAAAGCGCTTCTCCTTACCGGCGTTTTTGGCTGCCTGAACTAAAAAATCAGGCAGCCGTTTTTTTGAAACTTACCGAAAAAAACACACCTTACTGAAAAAAAGTGTTCTTTTTCTTTTGGAAAAGGGGGGTGAAAATGAAAGAAGAAAGATAAGGAGGATTCTCTATGAAGCATTTTACAGTTGCGGCGCTTTCGCTGCTCTGCATTTTGTCCGTTACGTCGTGTTCTATGGAACTTGACCGTTCGGGGAGCACTTCAAAAAGTACCGCGCGTTCCGTCGTAAGCGGGACGAACGGCTCCATTACGGTAAGCGGCATGACAGGCAACGCTCTCACCGTGTCGTATTCACCGGGTTCCGAGAAGAACTACGCACGTTTATACGTATCCGAAGGGAACGGAACAGGACTCGTGCTTGCGAGTCAGGATATGACGTATTCTTCAGGAACGTATTCGTACACATTGACCAACTCGACTTTTACATCGGGAGCGGCTATTTACGTGTGCGTTCTGGTGAACGACGGCGGAACGGAGACATGTGTGCCGCAGGGAACGCTTTCCTCTACCACGAGCTGGGCGCAGATTACGTACGGTTCGGACAGTTCGGACAGTTCGTCTTCGGACGACACAGTAACTGACGGTGCGACCGACGGTACGAGCGTAACGGGGAGCGCCACCAGCTATGTTGCATCGGATACGACGTGGGATACGATCGTCTGGAGCGACGAGTTCGAGGGAACGTCTCTCAAGACGGCCAACTGGACGTATGACACGGGTACGGGCAGTAACGGCTGGGGAAACAGCGAGCTTGAAACGTATACGACGAGCAACGCGGCCGTTCACGGCGGTGTGCTCGACATTACAGCGGACAGCAGTCTGAATTCTTCGCGCATAAAAAGTTCCGGTCTCAAGACGTTCAAATACGGAAAGATTGTCGCACGGATTAAGAGCAGCCAGGGAACAGGCTCGTGGCCCGCGTTCTGGATGCTCGGTACAAGCTCCGACAGCTGGCCGTATCAGGGTGAGATAGATATTTTTGAACACGCGAACAGCGACACGTTCACGTATCAGACGTGTCACTGGAACAGCAGCGGCAAGAGTACGAGCACGTCGTACAGCCACGCAAGCTGGGGACAGACGACGAACGATAATTACTGGAACGACATTTCTTCACTGGACGTGACGGAATGGCACACGTACGCAATCGAGTGGACAAGTTCAATTATAGAATTCTATGTGGACGATACGAAAGTAATGGCAATGGACATAGGCGACTCATCGAACGGGACAGACACGTTCAACTATCCGTTCTACATCATATTCAACTTTGCTATGGGCGGACAGTTCCCGAACGTTTACAGCAGCAGCAGTTTTACGAATCTGCCGTGGCACATGTATGTGGATTACGTGCGCGTATACCAGTAAGAGCGGTACGTGCGGCATACGCTGTGAAAAAAATATGCGTATGCCGCATATTAAGGAAAAAGTAGTCGGCATCAAGATGGCTAAAATAATATAATAAGGGAGATTTTGTATGAAACATTTACCAGCGGCGGCTCTTTCGCTGCTCTGCGCTTTGTCCGTCATTTCGTGTTCCATGGAACTTGATCGTTCGGGGAGCACTTCAAAAAGTACCGCGCGTTCCGTCGTAAGCGGGACGAACGGCTCCGTTACGGTAAGCGGTATGACCGACAACGCTCTCACCGTGTCGTATTCACCGGGTTCAGAGAAGAACTATGCGCGGCTGTATGTGTCCGAAGGCAACGGAACGGGACTCGTGCTTGCGAATCAGGATATGACGTATTCATCGGGAACGTATTCGTACACGCTGACAAACTCGACGTTTACGTCGGGCGCGGCAATTTACGTATGCGTTCTGGTAAACGACGGCGGAACAGAGAAGTGCGTGCCGCAGGGAACGCTTTCCGATACGACGAGCTGGGCGCAGGTTACGTACGGTTCGTCTTCGTCCGGCAGCGGCTCGTCCGATGACGATTCGTCGGACGGTTCGGATGCAACGCTTGTTACGCTTAATTCCGGCTACGAGATGACGTTCCAGTTTGCAAACAACACGGACGGCTCGTATGCCGACAGCAGCATCTACATCTGCTGCGTTGGGCGTAATTCGTCGGGAAATTTCTGCTATTTGAAGCCCGACGGTACGCTTGTTGAAATTACTTCAGGTTCTTCGAGCACGTCGTGGTCGTATAAACTCAGCGACCTTTCTTCCGGTATGCAGATTCCGACGACGCTTACGTCGGGCCGACTCTATATCTCCATGGACACGCCTGTCGTCATGTCGGGCATTGTCGACGGAGCGGGCGATATAGGCGTCGTTCAGCCGGATCTTAACAATTCGTCTGACGCAAATGCATCTATAATCTTCGACTGGATTGAGTTTACGGTGACAGGCGGCGGATTCTGGGGAAATACGACACAGGTCGACCAGTTCGGATTCCCGGTGACGATGGCCATGTACAACGACAGCGGTTATTATCGTACCGTCGGCATTACCGAATCGCGCGACGCAATATTCAGCGAGTATGAATCCGAAGTACCCGCTGCGTTCCGGACGCTCGTTCAGAGTCCGTACCGTATCATCGCACCGTGCAAAGGTGAGTTTCGTACGGGAAGCACGTACGGTACGTACATGTCCGACTACGTCGACGAAGTGTGGAATTATTACGCGGCGAACACGGTTTCCGTAAGTCATCCGCTCGGCGTGTTCGACATTCACGCGTCAGGCGACGAGCTGATTTTTACCTGCACGGACGGCTACGGAACTGCGGTAACGGGAACTGATTACTACATTACCGGCAAACCCGACAACACTGCGCTTTTCGAAGGTTCCGGTGTACTTGCTTCCGGCAACACGGTAGAGCTTGCACTTCAGGCGCAGATGTGCGCGGCGCTCAACCGTCACGTTGCCGCCTCTCCGTCCTCGTGGTCGACTCCTTCTTCCTATTACGGTTCTGCTCCGGCTAATTACTATGCGAAGTTCTGGCACGATCACAGCATCGACGGATATGCGTACGGTTTCTGTTACGACGATGTTGCCGAGCAGAGCTCAATCATCGAAACGTACACACCGCGCGGTCTTGTCATAGGAATCGGATTCTAAGGATACGCTGATAAAATTTTGATGGCTTCAGTATATCCCTGAGAAACAGCTGTCCAAAAAGCAACAAGCAGCAGGCTGGTATGCTTTTTGGACAGCCATTTTTTTACCGCTGTCATGACGTCAGCATGTTCCGCATAATAATTTTATACACGAGATTTTATATATCTACCCGAAAAAAACACCCCTTTCAGAAAATAAATTCCTTTCTGTTTTGTGCAGCATATCGGAAAATATACGCATAAGGAGGAGCGGCGGTTTACACAATGCACGCCTGCGCGCGGTGCTACGATATTACATGCGGCTGCCGTTTAAAAAAAATGAAGATAAAAGTAATTCCCGTACTGTCTCTGCTGTTTGCTGCATTTATATCCGCGGCTGTGTTTACAGGCTGTACGACATCGATGGATGATAACAGCACCGATTCGGGTAGTTCGACCGTCGCAGTTACAAGCGTCTCGATAAGCGGCAGCAGTTCGGTAACTGCCGGCAGTACGATTACTCTGAGCGCGACGGTAAGTCCGGGCAACGCGACGAACAAAACAGTGTCGTGGTCAAGCGGCAATACAAGCCGCGCGACAGTCAACTCGTCCACGGGAACCGTTACGGGCGTTGCGGCCGGCACAGCGGTCATAACGGCAACTGCCGGCGGAAAGTCTGCAACGAAAACCATTACGGTAAATGCCGCTTCCTCCGACGGGACGGTGACGCTGTCCGGTACCAACGGCAGCATTATCATTTCCGACATGAGCGGCACGTCGTTCACCGTATCGTACACACCGTCGGCAGCTATAACTTCATGTGCTGCATACGGCTCCGTGGGAGACGGTACTGGTCTTGCGTTCGCCAGTGCGGCAATGACGGAAAGCAGCGGAACATGGACATATACGGCAACCGACTCGTCGTATGCGAGCGGTGTAAAAATATTCATACTTCTTTACACAAGCTCAGAAACGGCCGTTCCGCAGGGAACGCTCAGCGACGCAACGTGTTCCGACTGGGCGTCGTTTACGTACGGAACAACCGACTCCGGCGATGATTCGGGTTCCGATTCCGGCGACGACAGCGAAAACGATACGGTAACTGACGGTGCGACCGACGGTACGAGCGTAACGGGGAGCGATTTAAGTTATGTTGCATCGGATACGACGTGGGATACAATCGTCTGGAGCGACGAGTTCGAAGGAACTGCGCTTAAAACTGCAAACTGGACGTACGATACGGGTGCGGGCGGCTGGGGAAACAGCGAGCTTGAAACATACACGACGAGCAACGCGGCCGTTCACGGCGGCGTACTCGACATCACTGCGGACAGCAGCCTGAATTCTTCGCGCATAAAGAGCTCCGGTCTTAAGACGTTCCAGTACGGAAAGATCGTCGCACGCATCAAGTGCAGCCAGGGAACCGGCTCGTGGCCCGCGTTCTGGATGCTCGGCACAAGTTCAAGCAGCTGGCCGTATCAGGGTGAAATAGACATTATGGAGCACGCGAACAGCGACACGTTCACGTATCAGACGTGCCACTGGAACAGCAGCGGCAAGAGCACTGGTACGGCGTCCAGCCACGCAAGCTGGGGACAGACGACGAACAACAATAACTGGAACGATATTTCTTCGATGGACGTGACGGAATGGCACACGTACGCGATCGAATGGACAAGCTCTCTGATTGAGTTCTACGTAGACGACACGAAAGTAATGGCAATGGATATCGGCAGTTCTTCTTCAGGAACGGACACCTTCAATTATCCGTTCTACATCATATTCAACTTTGCTATGGGCGGCCAGTTCCCGAACGTTTACAGCAGTTCGAGCTTTACCGGTGTTCCGTGGCATATGTACGTGGATTACGTGCGGGTGTACCAGTAAGCACGGAACAGTAATTTTGTTAATGGGAACCTCTAAAAACTTCAGTTTTTAGAGGTAACTCTGAAAGTGCGATGTTTTAAGTCGTGATATTACAACGACTTAAAACTCGACGGCACCTCTGAAAAGTCACTGAAAGTGAGTTTTTAGAGGTGCCCTAATGTAAAAAAATTCTCTGTTTCGGCAGGTATACGGAAAATCGTATACCTGCCTTTTCGTTTTAAATTATTAAGGACATTTTGCAATTCGGGAAAATAAGACACTAAAAATAAAATAAAAGACTATACGGCAGTGAAATTCACAATTACAGTTAAAAAATACCCGGCAAAAGGGAAAGGAGAACGCTATGTGTAATTTATAGCATGATATGATAATTCTTTGTTGTTTTGATTATTGTTGCTAACTTACCATGTTATAAAGAATTACATGCTATACCGAAGAAAAGGCTCATGATAAATATTTCCTGCTAAAACCCCGTAAAAACCCCATTTTAATACCAAAAAGAAGCCGATTTTATGCTTTATCGTTACCCGTTTTGTTTACCTGTGAAAACCTTTATTTACCTCTTGCAAAATCAGTATTTTAGTGTAATATTATAAGAAGTGGAGGCTACCACGTCATGTTGCGTGTGAAGCCCCCGCTTCCCGAAGAGCGCTATCAGGCGCTCTTTTTTTATATTATTTCTGTTGAAATATTGCCCTTGTACAACAGTAAAACAGACATTTTCCGGTTATGCTTTTCTCCTTTCCAGCGTAAAAAACTTCGCACAAGTTCATCGTTAGGCATCGCATCAGGGATATTCAAAACAACATGAGACAGCCCTTGTTCATAAGCACTTTTTATCCTGCCTTTTATGGCATTTGATGTCATTTTTTCCGGTGTCTTAATATCGGATAAAGTACCATTGAGTATAATATCAGGATTAGACCATGATATTTTATAATGCGTTTGTACGTTTTCAATTGCCGGAATTACTTTGATTTTGTACCCGGAATTACTAAGCTTTTCGACTACAGGTTTGTTGTCTGTATTCCAATCATTCGGCGGATTATCACACAAATCGAACCATCCTCCGTTTTTCCCTTCCGTCCGGGTATATCCTTTCCACAATGAATCATAATCCGCGAATATGTTTTCTTCTCGGTTGAACTCTCCGAGAATACCAAATTTCATAGCTTGCATTGCCTGCGATGGAAGCATCATCCACCAGTTTCCGTTATCAAGAGGATTGCCCCCGAACCCGTCGAGCGGTTTGAACTTTGCAAGTGACTTCATACTAGGATTGTCCGTGTTTATCCCGTCTTTGCCAATCTGCGATGCGTGTATTGCACGGAATGACGTGCGGCACTGATAATGATAGGGAGGAAATCCGTATGTTTTCCAGAACGGATGATCCACAGGAAGAATCATCCCGTGTCCTGATTCTGTAAGCAAATGTCTGCATATAGTACTAGTCCTGCTGTCCTCAATAACAAAAAGCTGATACGCGACAGGATTTGTCTTGTCATACTGCATGAGTTTACCGGCAGAATATGCAGTCTCCATGTTTGTCCGGTATACGTTCTCCCAGTAGCCCGGAAGAAAATTTTCCGCTTGATCAGCATCTGCCCAGGCCTTTGCATTTTTCCATGTTTCTGCAAATCCCGTACCATTTTCAATCGAATCAATAAGCAAACCTTTTACAGCTTCTATATAGGAACATTCAGACAAACGGGAAACGGTGAATGCACGGAATCGTACTTTCGGCTCCAGTTTGTCCCATTCTGATTTAGTAATCGGAACTTGTCCTTTCAGAAATTTTACTGCATCGGAAAACGCAATCTTTGGAATGTCTGTAGTATTATCTGCTGCATTAATTTTTGTAGATGCATGTTCCATTCCGAGCAGCAAAGCTCCCGAAATAAGCTGTTCACAGTTCTTTAATAATTTTTTATTTTGGGGGATATCATACGGTGCAGTAATCCTTGCTTTTGAAGGTATCGACCCGTCCGGTGAAAGCCATTTTAAATAGTCTTTTATATCTTGTGAAATGAATGAAAAAGAACCTTTTTGAGCAGCATCAGTAAGACTATCGAGTTCATCGAGCTTACGTTTTTCTTCCGTAAACTCGACATCACTCAGATAGAAAATTTTATCATTTTTCTGCTTGGGACTTTTTTTTTATTGTTATACGGATCACTTAAAGACAGTCCGTTTTCTGCATTTCCGCTGTTTGCAACAAATGTATCAGCTTCATCTTGTGGTTTTTCGATCCCATAGTTATCATACATCCATTGTTTTGAAACAGGAACACCTAATTCCAGCGCTTTCATAAGTTGTTCAAACGAGGCAAGATTTTTTATATTAAACCGATATTGTGGAGAGACAATTCCCGCCCCGAAGTTAAGATAAACAGTCCAGTCAATCAGTTTCTGGACTGCAGACTGTACCTCAAGCGCGATTCCTTTGCAATCCTCATAGAGCATATCTGCCTGTACTTCTCCCAGGGCAAGGGAACCGCCGTCAGTCTTGCTTGTTGCAATTGACTGCCCTGTCAGGCCGTAACTTATCTGCACATCACACGCATCAACAAGCGTATTAAAATCAGCCAGACTTCCGGCCATACCGATTTCTTTCAGGTCTTTAACATTTCCGGCCGCAGCCGCAGAACCTGATTCCAGTCCCATAAGCATCTGTGCAATACTGTTCGCGCGACTTTGAATTTTCTCGTCATCGCCTTCCATCTCAAAAAGGGCGATAATGGATTTAACTGAAAATTTCTCTGTTGCCTGCAACCAGAATTCATATCCGGCTTTCTTGAACATCCACGGCCAATAAACGGAACGCAATTCCGATGTACCGTAGGGATTCTCGTCATCAGGATCATGCTGCATCTGCAGAAACTTGTATGGCTGGTCAAGCAGCTTTCGTGTGCCTAAAGAGGTATAATACAATTTCCAGTCTGATCCAAAATAAAAACGTTCCGGTTTTCTGGTAATGATATTCTCCGGTATCCATTTACCATTGTTTTCGGCAGGCAGTCCCCATACAATTTCAGATACAGAAAAACCGTAATTCAATGCCGAAAGCATGCGTTTTTCTTTTCGGTACAAATTATCAAATAAAGGTATGTTTTTAATAAAATTAAAAACATTGTCAGGACAATCGCCCTGTGTAAATCCTGCCGGAAAGACAAGGGAAGATGTCTTTTTCTTATTAATGAGCGATTTTATCCGCGGGTCTGTCATCATCTGCCGGTACGTCTGATATGATTCAACAGTACCGGAAACAATATCATCAGGATTCGGCATAAAATTGAGAAAACTGCCGAGCATATTATCGGTTATAACCTGCGTCGTCATCGTTTTTGTATCAGGCGGTATAGTCTTCTTCATCGTATTCCTCTTACTCTGTTAATAATTGATTTTGCTGTACTTTGAATATGTTTTGCCGCTGCTTTTGAAACCGCGACGCTGTTGTTTCCTTTTTCAATGGAATTGACGGCATGAACGAGTGCATCACATAAGTCGTCGAAAGCGCCCATAGGAAACTCTGTTAATTCCTGAATGATATTTTCCGCCCCGTGTTCAGGAAACCGGATAATACCGTTTTCAATAAGCATTGAGATTGAACGCACACGAGCTTCTTTTGACATTCCGCCGACGGTCAGTTTTTTAATAGGCAGGTAAATATGCTCTTCCGCCGCCATTTTCTGGACGTAATTTCCGTAGATTCCCGAGAAGACAACATCTTCCCAGCCGATCAGGTTAAAGTGATACATACGGTAATACAGTACAAGCTGCCGCATAGTCATTGTTTCCGAGCAGGTTTTAGCAAATGGGGGAAGAACATAAATAATTCCGGTCGATTTATCTACTGCAATTGGAACGATTGCTGTTCTATCATGCTTGCCGGTCGCCGGGTCTACACCACAAAAATGAGTAAGTTCTGTTCTCGGAGGAAGTTCGTTAAGAAGGTATTTATAACTCTCAATCCATTCTATATGAATAATTCTTTCTTCATCCGACAAAGGTTCATTCATGTATTCCGTCGAGAACGCTGCAATTCCGATCGTCTGCTTCTTTTCAAGGAGATCATCTATAGACCAATATTCAGGCCAGAGCGGAGTTCCGTCAGGTTTAATACATGACAGACGGACTGCAATCCACCGTTTCAGATCACCGTTTGCACATTCCCGGCACAGACGGCTTATCGGATCATCATTGTGAAATATGGTGTTTACCCAGATGATAAACGCCTTTTTTCCGAGGTTTAAGACAACCCGTTTAAGCCACCGGTAGATTTTATTCCGCAGTGTGTATGAATCGACCGCATCGTCCTTGAGCACATCATCAAGGACAATCAAATCAGGGCGGTACTGGCGGAAACGGGTACCGCGCATCGAAGCACCGGCACCCTTCGACTGTATGCAGGTTCCGTTTGAAAGTTCCAGACGTGTATTAGTCCACACCTTTCCTTTCAATTCTCCGTAATCTGCAAGCAGTTCCTCGTTTTCTTCAATTTCCGTTTTTATGTTCTGCAGATTCTCGCTCGCCGCATCTCCTGAAGCACCGATAAGCAGAACATACTTTGATCTGCCGGTAAGTACCCGCCAGAGAACGTACGCAAAAGACCATCGGACTGTCTTACCATGTTCACGAGGTTCAATGAACATGGCACCTGCAAGTTTTTCAGTCGGTTTGAGCAGCGGATGATATTTCTCATTTACAAACGGTTTTAATTTGTCTGCATCACTTTCTGATAATGACTGTGTATTTGCAACATTGTAAAGAATCTGCTGATATTCAGCAGGGTCTTCGTAGAAATAATCCGACAGATATGTCCGGCAGAAAAAGCCGAAGTCATTCTTTGCCTTTTTCAACCGGTCTGCTTTTGCCAGAGACGATATATCTGTACCGACAATTTCCGCGAGTAAATCACTCATTGCACTTTTGCCTTGTCTATAATCTGCAGCAGACGGTTAAGCAGTTCCGGATCCGCCTGTATTTCCTTACGCAGTTCACTTTTCAGCTGCTCCTTTGCTTTATCCAGTGCCTGTACTGCCTTCGTCCGGTACTGCGACATTTTAAGCTGAGCTTCCGCGAGTTTAGCCGCAGACTGCACCATGTCGGCAGGATCATCAAATTCCAGAGAATCAACTGACCTGATATCCTGTGCAATAAGATGTGACAACTGCATCAGCATTGATTCAGAAACTTCCGTCGCGGGATAATCCTTCAGGACTTCTGCCATTTTTTTAGCGGCCTCGACGGCGCGTTTTGTATCTTCTATTTCTTCCTCATGAGATTTTATAACACGTCTGATTGCCTCACGGCTTATGGATATCCGGCAGCCTTTTTCATCAATCTTTTTCGCCACTTCATCGGTGACGTATACGATAGTATTTTTTCCGCCGTCCCATTTATTAACAATAAATTCCACCATTCCGGGAATGGATTCCGGTTTTCCTTTGCGTCCCATTGTTACGCCTCCGGAGAAAGTGTAATACCGGGATCAGCATCAATATTACCGTCTATAAGGTCGATGCCCTTCGGAAGAAGTTTGTATCCGACGATTTTTTCAAGCGGTTTATACGGATGGGGACTTTCAAGTTTGATTAAATATCCTTTGTCAGTCAGATACTGTAATGATGCCCGTATATCGTCGGGCTTATAATACTGATAATAAATGCCGACAATTTCTGTTTCGTTGAGTCCGTCCGGATAAACTTCTTTCAGCAGCCTGATAATAGTCCCGCGCAGCGTATTCGCTTTAATTGCCATTTTTATTTTTCTCCTCGAGAATGTATTTATTCAGCAGATCGCGCAGGTCTTTAAATTCTGTCCGCCAGCCGCCCCAATCATTGAAGTATTGTTCTTTCTGAACTGATTCGTCCTTGACGCAGTCAATTTTCGTGTTCAATTTTGTCAGCTGATCCAGCAGCTGTGCATCTGCCTTATCCGACGCAGTTTTCAGGTCAGCAATTACCTTCTGCATGGCTTCGTTATTTTTCTTTTGTTCACGGAACAGGAAAAAAACAACCACGGCGCAGAGCAGCAGTGTAGGTCCAATCCCGATTGCCACAATGAGCTTATATACATCATTTGCCGCAGCAACGCCTTCCATAATATTCGCTCCTATTTAATAAGCTCGGACACAAATCGGAGACCATATCCGAAAAGAATCCCGCCTGCTGTCCAGAGAGGAACCTGCCACACCGGTACCGTATATGCATATTCTCTGCGCATCTGTTCCGCATCAGCTTTGAGGGAGTCGTTCAGGCTCTGCAGTTTTATAGTCTCCGGTTTGTATTCAAGCAGTCCGGCTTTATATCCTTCGTTGTATGCATTGGTAATAGAAGTTTGCGCTTCTTCATCCATGATGGTCAGCAGGTTCAGAACTTCATTTCCGCTGTACGTTCTGTTCAAATCGATTCCGAACACGTTCTCTGAACTGTTGCTGTTCATCTGCGATTGCTGCGCTGTGAGCCGCAGCATCGGGAGAACCAGCAGCAAGGGCAGAAGCATCAGTTTTTTGTATTTCATTCTTCACCCTCCCAGCCTCATCCGCTGCTTTTTTTTCGGCAGTTTTACCGGCCTTTGAACTGTCTTCTGATACCTTTTTAGTACCGGTAAAACTGCGCCAGAAGAACACTACAACCATAAGACCGCAGACAATCCAGCCGGCAGCCGATTTTATGCGGCTGCCTATATTTTTAAAGAGTTGCAGCATCGTCACTGGCAGCGGAAGCTCCACTGTCCCCTGATGCAGTTGTTTCTGCCTTTATACCGGCAGCCTGTTCTGCCGCTGTTGAACCTTCTGCGACAGCAGTATGAAGCTCTTTCGCCTCCGGTGTGTCTACGACAGGAGGATAAGACCGTACATTTCCTCTCGATTCGAGCCATGCCTTGAAGTTTTTATATATGGCCGAATACCCGAATACGGAAATGCCGAAAATTACTGCCCAGTAAAACGGCAGCTGCTGCACAGGAAACCATTTTCCGAACAGCAGCATCGCCGCAAACAGCAGGGAAAAAGAAAAAGGCAGACAGACATAAAAACGTTTGAAACGTTTTTCTTTATCCGCCTTTTTGACATTTTCAGAAAAGACAACAACCATCACTATCGATATGATTACAAATGATGGAAAAATAAAATTCTGTATCATAAGATACCTCCATTTAAGACTTCAATAGACCGGAGAACTGTCATCTGCCGGTTATTTTCAGGCAGCCTGTCCGTAAAAATCCTCGACTACTTCGCCTGTCAGTTCGTCTCCGGAAGAAATTCCTCCATCCCGCAATGCGGCGTTGAACAAAGCAAGATCGGCCGATGACAGGATGATACAGCCCGCAGACCATGCGTAATTTGTGTCGTGTCCGACTTTTGACGAGTAGCGGTCATGTATGAGCCAGCGGCCATTCTGGTATCCGTCAGCAGAAATCTGCATTGCATTCCTGTCAATAGTCTGGCCGTCTTTATCAATTGTACTGGTGATTGCATGTATCTCTCCGTGGAATGCCCGGGGCGGAACAAAACAGCGGAGTGTAAATTTACCTTCCGCTATTGTATCTCCATAAGAAACCGTATCTCCCGGACGTTCTTTCCCAAAGCAGTAGTTGGCGACAGACTGACATCTGCAGGAGAACAGTGCTTTTCCGGTATCTGTATCTATAAGCTGCAGCAGGTCAATACTGTTGTTCTTCCAGTTATTTTCAAAACTGTCAGGCTTTTCCGGACAGACCTTAAAATCATAACTTCTGCGGTTACGCCAGACCTCTACCTTTAACATTTTTCCTCCCGTGAAAATTTCTATCTATTCCGACAATCTTGTCATAGAGTAATTGATAAACAGTAACAAACCTCAACTCAGGGCAAAGTTTTAAAAACAAAAAAGCAGCAGAACGAGTCTGCTGCCATAAGATTATTATTTGCTATTTCAATTCTATCGGATAATTCGCCGTGAGAACTTCTATTTTTTCTTTTGTAACACCGGAATGAGCTGTCATCGGTTTTGCCATATGCAGTTCAATTTGATACCAACCTTTTTTTACGGTGAATTCTTTTAGTACCGGATGTCTGAAAGAACTCAATAGAAATTTACCTTCGATATTTTCGAGTACTTCAAGAAGTTGCCGAAAATCATCCGCAGAATAACCATCATAATGTCCCTGGTCAGTATCAGGGTATGGAGGATCACAATAAAAAAAAGTATTTCGGGTATCTCTACTGCGTATGATTTTCAAGGCATCATAACACTCAATCTGAACATTCTGAAGACGAATTGCAAGTTCCTCTGTAAATGCAGTTCGTTTGTTACTTATTTTTTTTGTCGTTGTCCCGGCTGCATCATATCCCCATCCGGCTTTCCATCCGGCACCGAATGAAGAATTGGCAATTACCCATACAGCCCAAGCCCTTTTTATGCGGTCAAACATTTCAGGATTCTCATTTATCACACGTGCCTGTCGGTGAAGTTCTCTGCTGTGCAGACTGATAGAAACTTCCTGTGCAAGAAGTGAAAAATCTTTTTGTATTACCTCATAAAAATTAATAAGTTCACCGTTAACGTCATTGATTATTTCTGATTTTGACGGCTGTTTCTGAAAGAAGACTGCTCCGCCGCCTACGAATGGTTCGCAGTATATTTCGTGTTCAGGTATAATACTGATTATTTTACTTGCAAGCTGCTGCTTACCGCCATAATAAGTAATTGGTGTTTTCATATTGTATACTCCTTCAGGCTAAACCTTATGACCATTGATGCCGATGCTTTTAGTACCTTGCAAGGTCAGGTGGAATCAGGACATCCTGTAGGCGGTGTCTGCCGTCTGTCTCCGGGTTACAGCCCGGAGGTTTCTGCCTGTTTAAGCAGTATACAAATGTAGTGTAAAAACTCTTCAAAATAGGACATAAAAAAACAGCAGACTTTCCATGCTGTTTTTTTCCTTTTTACCGGATTTTACTTCATTTGTCTCACTCAGCTGCTTTCCGTTCCCGGATGGCTGCTTCGTTATTTTTCCCTATATCACACTTGACGTTTTGGGCCTTATATGTGTTAGATGCCCCGTCTAACCACGTTGTAGTAGTTGTAGATTTACCGTTTGAAATCGTGCGTTTTTGTACTTGAGGCTGGAAACTTCCATTCCCGATAGTGAAATAGCGGTATTCCCCGGCATCTTCAAAACGGTAAACCTGAACACCATCCTTTTCAAAAAGGAAAGTTACACCAAAATCATCTTTACCTACTTGTGAAACAGAAACGGGTACACCTTCTTTTGCACAAGACGCCAGCGATATAACAAAAAGCGCCACAATCAAAATCTTTTTCATAGAATCCTCCGGTTTAGTTCGTGTCAGTATAGTCGCCGTTGGCGGATATACTGCTAAAGAATCCGTCTAACATTGAGTTGAGCGGCTTTAGTCCGCTCGAACTCGTTGTTAGAACTTTGCATCTGGCAAACTATCGACATAAGCCGCTTTAGTTCGCCAGCTTCCATGGCACCCCAGTCTAGTACATCTGACCTCGGAATAATCTGATAGTGTTTTATGATATCCGTTGAATGCGGAATAATTGCAATTTCTTTGTACAACTTCGAGGGCTGTATGATCCCCTCTTTTTCTTCCGCATGTACACGATATATAAGCGCTCATTTCTCCTCCTTCGCAAATTGTCAGGATAGTGCCGAAGGCGGTATCCTGCTGTTTGTCGTTCTAACACATTTTTTTCTAATCCGTATAACCTGCCTGTCTTTAAAACGGCAGCATCAGCTGCTGCACGTTTACGCATTTCCGTTTTTGTCTATGTACGCTATCACGTCCGAACGGAGAGTGCACCATGTTCCGTCTTCGTCTTTCCATGATGGAATTTCCCTGTCTTCGACCATAAGCCGGTATGCACCCCTGTTGCTGATATGCAGACAGGCCATTACATCCGGCATATCCATTATCGGTGACGGAAATTCCTGTTCGATTATCGCTTTGAATTTGTCGCTTATCATAATAATCCTCCGCAGCATCGACAGAGATCCGCCAGCTGGTGCGAACCTTGAATGCGTCAATAACACACATACGGATCAGATAGTAAATATGCTGCCGGTCATCACCTGTAACGGCTGCAAATTCACCCACTGTCAATGCTACACTCATACAATCACCCCCTGTCTTTAGTATCAGGATTGTAACCGGCGTCTTCCGCAATTTTACGCAGCGCCAGAATTAATTTTGTTGCATCCGCCTTATGACAAAACGAAATATCATCACCGCCTGTAATACGTTTACATATCGCCCGGAGGCTTTTTTCATCCCGTTTTCTGCTTGCCAAATCCCACAGTCCTTTGATGTAGTATTCCTGCTTTGCAGATATCCAGTCCGGATTCCGGCCTGACTGTTCCTGCTTCTGTTTCAGCGGACGTGCAGAGAACCCCAGTTTTTTAAATCCTGTCATGACAGTACGATACTGTTCCCACGTCGCTATTTCTTTTGCGGAAGAAACTCCTGCTGATGAAAGCAGCGCACGATAGGCATCGTCGTCCAGTCTGCATTTTGATTTTGCAACATGAATTATTTTTACCCACCGAGACTGTACGGCTGTCATTTCTGAGCGTCCTTATTAACTTCGCCCATAGCTTTACTCAGAGCGGACAAGTCCTGTGCAAAATCAGAAAAAGTGTAGTCCGGCTTGAACTTTTTCATCATATAAAAGCTGTGGAGAAAATTAAACATACTTTGCGAACTGTCGTCTGATTTTTGCAATTAAACATTTTGTGACAGCCCGCAGTAAAATCCCAATAAGAAAAGATTCATCTGTATGCCTCCTTAGGCAGTAGCTGGGTGTTCTTATCATGGCGGAGTGCTGTTTCCCATTCGTGCAGGCAGCCAAGACTTTTCCTCCATCCGTGCATAAAAAATACAACGTTGGACACAATAATCATTGCATCATTAATAGGCAGATACCTGTCATGCGGCATTCCCTCCGGCAGAAAAGTCGGGTTCAGGACTATATAACCTTTTTTGGATAGATACCGTTCTGCCCGGGCAAACTTTTCTTTATAATCCGGGTCAAGCGTTATCGGTCCGGAAATATAGGCAATCAGCCGACCATCTCCCTGATATGTCATCGGGTTGTCCCGTCTGTCGGTTACCATGAGAATATCCATCCGAACACTTTTACTGCCAGCTTAATCACTGCGGCAGCAGTACCCAAAAGAACAAGGGCTGCAAAAATTATAATAAACCAGCCGATTACCGTACCTATGATTCTGCCCGCAGTCGTCGCCGCCTTATTTTTATTAAAATCTTCTGTCTTCATATGCCTCCCCCTGCAGCGTGAAGCCGGACATCCAGAACGGCCTCGCGTTGTTTTAAGCAATCTGTGCAGTATCTTGCGAAACTGATTCTGTTTTTGCTTCACAGAAGAAATCATCTGTGACCTTTCTGCAGGCATCAATCTGGCTCAGAGATTCATCACTCATATCTGCCATCTTGTCCTTGTCAGGTTCTTCTTTTATACGGATGAACTTTGTAAGCTTGAGTTTTTTCATAAGCTCAAGTGTCGTTTTTTTCACGCTGATTTTCGTACTTTTCCGATAACCGAAAGAACCGAATGAAAGTTCCATCGTTTTCTTATCCTTAAACAAGTCAGTCTTGTTATATTCGGCGTATGCCTGAATACGTGTCGAAAGGTCTGCAATCTGCTTTCTGAACGGTTCAGCATTTTTTTCTGCATCACTTTTCAGTTTTGCCGTTTCCTTCGTAAGAGCTGTATTGATTGTTTCAATTTCCCGCTCAGCAAGACCTATGTCACGCAGTGCCATGTTCACATCGTCAACAGATTCCAACTTTCCGGCAGCATCAGGTTTGTACCTTATTCCCATAATCATTCTCCTTGTGATATATTTTTCTAGGCGGCGTCTCCGCCGTCATCGTTATTTGATTCTGCCGGAATGCGCAGTGGTGTGCGTATTCCGGCTTTTTCGTCAGCAACAGAAGACTCGAGCATTTCACAAATCTGCTCAGGAGTCTGCCCGACGGTGTTCATCGCAAGAAAATATCCTGCAGCCGCTATAAGCAGACCTCCATATGACAGACTTTGTGCAGCATGACGCGCCTTATCCGGATTCAAATCATGCGGCTCGGCACTGTCCATATACGGCGGCTTTAATCCGTTCTTCCATATCTGTATCATGCGGTCACCTCACTTAAAAACTCTGCACGGTAAAATACATTTTTCCAGAAGCAGTACAGTTCCGGCTGATATCTGTATTTCACACACATCCGGGCAGCCGTATCATAAATAAACCCCGGATTAATTATTTTACAATGGTGCTCAGTTAGTAATTTAATCCGCAGATCATCATCGATTATCCGTGTCCTCTCCAGCGGTCTACCGTCATAAGGAGGAAGATTTTCAGTCGTTCTTATCTGCATCCTTCTTTTCCTCCTTATTCGCCTTCCGGGCATCAATATGTATGTCGTAGTTATATCTGATTGCGGAGTCCAGAATAGTGCTCGGATTATCCTCTTTGACTGCAGCAAGTTCATAGCCGTTGTCCTCTAGCAGTTTTGTAAGTGCATCAATCAACTGTTTTTTCATTCTGCATTCTCCTGCGCGTTTTCCTCGCGCTCATAAACTGAATAGAATTTTTCCGCCGCCTTCTGAAAATCTTTAAGCATTTCGTCATGCGCAATATTCAGCGCGTTGTTATCGCTCTTTGATACTGCATACACATCCACAATCTTGAGCGGCTGGTTAATCCCTTTCTTGACGATATACAGCTCATGATCGTTCGGCGCCTGCACCCGGTAATTTTCCAGCTTCACCTTCGCAAGCGGCTTCTGGTCAAACAGCGCGTCCCAGTCATACTCCTGTGCGTTCTCGTCCCCCGCATATTCAATCCGCTGCCGCTCTCCGGCTTCTTTCCTCACTTTATAAAGTGCCAGTGCATCGGCAAGTGTTGTGTTTGCTATCATGTCCGGAGTCTTCTGGAACGTGCGGTACACTTTAACAGCCGTGTTTATTTTCCGGCTCGATACCTTGAATGCCTGTTCAAGAACATCTTTGTTGAGCCTGCCGTGATAGCTTTGCGCCCAGTTGTTTATAATTTCGCCTGCGTCGTAGTATGCCTGCGTCATCGAAACGAACAGCCCGTTTATTTTTTCTTCCGCCGTATCAGTGCTTTTAATCAGGGCTTTAACACGGGTTACAACATCCTTTGCAGGCAGCTGCTCTTTTGCAATCGTTACCTCTGTACTCACCGGAAGTTCCTCCTGATAATGCGCTTGGCCGCCGTTTCAACCGCTTCAAGTGTCGGTTCCTTCAGCTTATTAACCGCCATCGTGTTTTGTACACGCTCAATGATTTTCGTAAACTGGCGGATGTCGGTCTGTGAAATTTTATAAATTGCGCTGATAACTTCGTCGTCGACATTCGGCCATACCGCCGCGGCAACTTTTTTAGCATCTTTCTGCGTAAGACCTTCCATCGGCAGATAAATACCGATTCTGCTTTCAAGCTGCCGGTGATCGTTCTTGAGGTTCTGGATAATCCCCTTGAGCCGCGGTAATCCGATAAGCACCAGTCCGCTCTGTCCCAGGTCGTATACGAGGCGCCGGGTAAACTCGAGCGCATCATTTTTGAGATAATCCGCCTCGTCGAGTATGACTACCATGTCGCGCCCTGCGAGTGTGTCCGATATCTCGTGTATGAGCGTCTGCTGCGGGACTCGTACCGTGTCGAGTGACAGGTGGCGGGCGATGTCGTTGATAAGCGTCCTGCGGTTGGTACCGGAAACAATGTTCAGGTAAATTGTCGTCGTCGGATTGTGCTGTTCGTAATACTGTGCCGCTTTCGACTTTCCGGCTCCTGCATCCCCGACGATGAGCGCTATGTCCCTGTCCGTATGGGCCGTGTCTATGGCGTTCGTCATGATTTTAAGTGCATCCGTTTCAACAACAGGTACCCGTTTCCGGGAGAGCGCCTTTTCGTTTCGGGCAATCCACGACAGGATTGCATCTTCCAGCTTTTCCACGTCGCCCAGATACTTCCCCGACCGGTACGAGCTGAGCACCGCACCGGTATATCCCATGTCCATAGCTGCGCGGTTCTGCGACACGCCCAGTTTTTCCAGCTCTTCGTCGAGCCTTTTTTTAATGTCCTGATTCATTCTAGCCCCCTGAATCAATTACAAATAAGCTTTATCGTCCGTCACTTCAAACGGGTCGATAAGACTGCTTTTATTCTTATGCTGTTCTGCCGACTGCGGTCCGGATGCCGGAGCAGGTCCGTAGACAGGCCCCGCCTGTCCGGCAGCTTCCGGCAGTTCCAGCACTTTGTCCACATCCGGCAGGCTGGCGTCGCCGTACATATGCTCCGCCGCTGCAACCATCGACCGGTATTCCGGTGCAGGCTGCACCTCGTTCGTTCCCTGTTCTGCAATAAGCGCAAGCGAACGTTTCCGCGCCCCTTCGAGCCGTGCAATATCGGTTTTGAAATCTCCCGATTCCTTGAAGTAGTCACCGTAAGCCGTACATACAAACTTTCCGTGCGGATCATAAATCTGAACTTCGTTGTCTATGACAAGCGACGTGCGGACGATTACATCCTGCCCTGAATACATCGCAAGGTCGGGTGACCAGTAGTTCGTACCGCCTATCTTTACACCGTTCCGTCCGCACCTGCGGATATCCCCGGTAACAAGCGCGGCCTGCAGCATTTCCTTCGTTGCATGGCGTACGTCTGACGGCAGGTACATATCGAAAACTTCACTGCGCGTCTTCCCGTTCATTCCCTTGCCCGTACACGGCATTTTGTCGTTGATGTACTCGACCATACAGTTGGCCGATTTAACAAATTCCTGCCAGTCAGGGATGTCGTGCCGCTGCTCCATGCCGTTAATGCCCCGCCACATGAGCTGCGCTTCTTCCGGACGGGAACGCGAATCACTGCCGACATACGTTCCGAAATCTTTTGCAAGGTACTCGCCGATGACACGGAAATACCGCTCCTGACGCCCCTTTGATTTACCGTTATAGACCCGGGTAAAATTCACCGTGCTGCCTATATTCGTAAAGACACCGTTGAAATACACTTCCTGTTCTTCCGTAATACCTTCCGGCGTCAGCACTTTGATTGCCTCATTGTGTCCCTGCAGCAGTTTTGAATGGTAGTCTTTGCCGTTGTCGAACAGCAACCCGAGCGGGATGCCGTACCGTATCACCGTCATGTAATAAGCAACGATAATCGACAGGCTGGACGGCTTCGCGCAAACACACCAGCCGAGTACTTTCCCGCTGCGGTAGTCCTGCATCGTTGTTATCCACGGGCGCATAAGCTGGCCGTGGTACATGCATACGCAGTCAAGGCAGTGGTGATCCGACACAACACAGTCAAGCGACTTGTACCGCTCAATATCCTGTTCCATATACGGCAGGTGCGCATTTTCAAACCGTGATTTTCCCTTCCGGTAGTAGTCGGCGATTACCGGAGGTATCTGTTTAAGGTACCGCGATGCAGTCTGATAGGTGCATACCGAATAGGGAACGTTTACTTTCATGAGCATGAGCGCATGTGAAACGCTCGGCTGTGTATCTTTCAACCAGAACGTGCGGAGTAAATCCTTTTCAATGTCGGAAAGCGATTCTCCGGCTCCTCCACGGTTAATTCCGTATTTTGGGATTACGCCGCTTGCGCCGTCTGCTTTGAACTCTTTCAACCAGCGGTAAAACGTAGGTACCGAAAGCTGCCCGAGCTTTGACAGCAGCAGGGGATTTACATCACCGTGGTTGTATGCCTCAATAAAACTCTGGACGTTTCCGCCGTAGTTTTTATATTCAAAAATGAGCGACGAACGCCAGTTGGCAGTTTCCCGTTTTTTGTCGTCCGCATTCGTATAGACATCCTGCCGTATGTCCACTGGTTCTTTCTCCGGCAGAGTTTGCGGTGCCCCGCACTGGAGCGCAAACCGCACGTCAAGCGGCAGCCTGTTTTCCACCCAGAGCAGCGCGTTTCCTTTTCTGACGCACGGCCAGTGTTCCTTTTCCGCGCGTTCCAGCAGCGACTTTTTTGTAATCCGCAGAGCGGCCGCGCAGTCGATTGTTTTTACCGTTCCCGTCATGCAGCGCCCCGCAGTTTCCGCCGCGCTTCCGCCCTCCGCATTTCGTCAATCTCAAGCTGCGACCGCGGAGGAAACAGATAGTCGCACGGCAGCTTGAGCAGTTCGGCAATCTTATGCTCGCAGCCCGGGTACCGTTTGCGTCCGCTGATAATCGCAGATGCAAACGGTCTTGAAACACCTGCACGGGCAGCAATATCGGTTATGGTCATGCCTCGTTTTGCCAGTTCAACCATGACGCGCCGTTTCCTGTCAATGTCGACCGGCAGCGGCTGTGAATCTCCCAAAAACATGGCGTCCTCCTTGTATAGTAAAATCAGCCGGCAAGTTTTTCACATTCAACTGTCCAGTAATAAATAGATGCAATGTCATACAGCATTTCATACGTCGGCTCATTTTTTACGGTTGTCATTGCAATCATATCCGCTCCCCGGAATATCCCTGCCGAATCAATCCCGCCCCGTACCTGCGGTTCTGCATGCCTGCCGTCCTCTCCGACGTTTGCAATCAGATCAAGATCAGGATTGAGTGTACGGAGCATAAACCCCATGAGGGAGAAAACCCGCTGCCGCTGGGCAAGCTCCAGTATTTCGGTATCAGTCATTTCCATATTTATTCTCCTTGAAAATCCGATAAATCAGGCTGGGCGGCTTTCTGTTGTACCTCGTCGTATTCTTTAATCATCCTGTCAACGATGCTTTCCGCGCTTTTTGCATCCCGTAACCGGGCAGGATCGCGAGTCCTGAAATACTCCCTCTGCAGCCGCCGCATATCAGCAACAATCTTTATAAAATTAATTTCTGCAGATAATGGTTGTACGAACAAAGATGCTGCTTGCACAGGAGTGCAAAGTATTTCATTATTTTCCGGGACTATAAAATCTGTATCAGCTTTCATTTTCCGGAAAATCCTATTGGAGCGTCATACTGATAACTCCACAGATAATCTGCAGTTTGTCTATCCACCAGAACGGCTCCATCTGGAGGAACGGTAATTGTTTTTTCCATACACACCCCCTGTGTAAGTTTAATAAGATAAATCCGTCCGCCCGTGATATACTGGAATAACCACAAGCCATATAAATCACAGGAGGACGGAAAATTGACTGAAAAAGAAAAGGATAGGTTTTACAGGCAGGGGATCGAAAAAGGAGAAGGCCCTGCTATAGTTCTTTTTAAATATCTTGAACGATATTTTTCCGGAGCACTGTATATCCGTTCACCATTTTCCGGTACAACACTTGCAGCGACTCTGTTTTCCAAAGTTGCAGAATGGAGTGCTGTATATGAACGGGAAGCGCTGTGCACCGTACTGCATACCGTATGTGGGCACGATATGCACGATATGATGGAACCAAAAGCAAAAATAACGTTTCAAGAATTTGAACAAACTGTAATAACCAAAGTAGAACAGCGGCTTTCCTCGGGCCACATATTCCCATAATAAGCCGTAATTTATATTCATACTGCCAGTTAAGCAGGATTGCTATAAACTGTTTCATACTTCCTACCTTGCACAGCGCGGAAGGAAGTTATCTGTCAGGCTTCCTGTTCTGCGGTTGAGTTTGTCTCTGATTCCTGTACAGTCATGCAGAAAATTGAAATCGTTGAACTTCAGGAGCTTATACAGGTCAAGAGGTAGCCTTGCATGTACCGCAGCTAAATCCATCTCACAGTCAACCTCATCAGAGTAGACATTCATCTGCTCTGCACGTGCAGCAATCTGTTTCATAACCGGCTCAAACCGGAATTGCACTCTTTTCATATTTACCCCCGTAATCGAAAAGATTGTCCGAGCGGCGGTCGGACGAGCCCCGAAGAGTTGTGCTCGGGGAGTACCTTGTCTCTTCTTTTGGAGATCTCCCTTTGCAGGTCTGTTGGACCGGCAGCCAGGCAAAAACATCGTGCACCGCACAGCTTTCTGCTGTTCCGTTTTTGCCATTTTTTAAAAAATAATTTGAGGTACGGGCAGGATTTGAACCTGCGTCTCTCCGGTTACCCGGCGCCGTCTCCTCATCATGACTGGCAGCTGAATAAGAGACCGCCGCTCATGCCTCTTGGCTTACTTCGTACCGTAGCCCCTCTGTTTCGGGGCTGTCCTGTAATATTGTCTTTTGGCTGCGCTCGGCTTGCAGTACCGGGCAGTCAGGAAAAGTGCATCCGTTTCCGGGCTGTGCACCGTTTACCACTGTCAAAGAACTGTATTCAAAACTCACGGCATTTACGCCGTTGTTTTCTTATTTCGTCTCACCAACCGGCCTGTTTGGACCGATAATATAAGAGTTACGAACCGTAACCAGTTTTTACATTGTTGTCACTTTTTGGTTACGGTTCGTAACTAATACAAAGTATATCACCATTTTGGTGATTGTCAATACATATTGGTGATTATAATCACCAAAAAGGTTAGTTATGAGTGATTTAGATATACAAATTGGAGATAGATTAAGAATCATTAGAGAACATCTTGGTTATAATGAACAAAAGAAATTTGCCGATCTTCTGTCCTTGATGCCCCAGACTTATGCCAGATATGAAAAAGGGGAAAGAAATTTACCTGATGATATAAAAGTTAAGCTCATTGAGAAAGGTATTGACCCAAATTGGCTATTAACAGGTTCAGGTGAAATGTTTTTTACAGATACAGCCGAAACCGCCCCGTCTGCTACACAGGATAAAATCCCGCTACTGAGGCAGACTGTATCCTGCGGTCCCGGGCAGTCATGGGGTGATGCAGACAATATAGAAGAATACATCGAACCGATTTCCATCGTGCCGGCCCCGAAAGGTGCAAAGATATACGCATTCCGGGTACGGGGTACGAGTATGGTCGGAGCAGGGATAAACGACGGGGATGTTATCCTGTTCGACGGACAGACCGCACAGGACCTGCAGGACGATCTCTATGTCTTCGCTCTTGACGGTAACGTTTATTGTAAACTCGTAAAGTTTGATCAGATCAGCCGCCGCATCCAGATATACAGCGTCCAGACGCCGGACCTTGCAAAAGCTGAGCTGATAAAGACCCTTGACGGCGGCTCGGATGAGGCCGTCAGGACGTTTCATATATTCGGCCGGGTGCTCGCATGGCTGCACGAAAACCGGATCGTGAGAAGGTAATCAGAAATTCAAAAAAAGGCCATTCTGCGCGTCAAAACCGCGCGGATGGTGGAATTACCCAGTTTTCGGAGAAACGGGGAAAACAACCGTTAAAAAAGTGTTAAAACGGCAAAGAAAAATACCTGTTAAGACCGGACTCTTGCAAATATACAAAAATAAAGCAGTTTTTTTGATTTTTCGACGCCTTAGAGATATAATTAAATAAACTTCTAATGCGGAGAACAATCATGGATAAAACCAATGCACAAAATATTACGATTACAGTATACGAAATACATCCTCAGGAAACAGGTATAACAGAAATAAATTTGAACAAAACACTATTTGACGCTTTAAATGAGACGGAAAGTGTTAGAGCGAGACTTATGCCTCTGTCATCCGACCCGGATAATAGCGACAGCGACTTTATCGCGAGTTTTACAGCAGGGAGAGGCTATCTCTTTGGTTCTTTTGCCCGGTTAACAGAAGGAGAAGAATCGATTGTAATGAAGGAGCAGTTAAATAAAAAGACGGTTTCCTTGAACGAGATGATTTCAGAATCATCCGGCAAATCTGAAGGGTCTATAAAAACTTCATCGTTTTTCTGTATTCACAAGACGTTATTGGCTGTAACCCATTCACGCACAACGGTTAGACCTCTTGAAACATATGTAAACTGGTTGTTTAAAAAACGGGATGAACACGACAATTATTGTTGTTTCGTGCCGAAGAAAAACACAGCTGCAGAAATTCCCTTAAGAAATATAAAATCGATTCAACTTGGTGAAGCATTTATGAATGCCAAACTTGATACACGGACAGAAATTGTGAATCTAAAAAGCAATTTGTTCAAAAAGTTTTTAAATGACGTAAAAAGTGTTTCAGATTTAAATGATGAAGAATTGCTTTCTGCTGTCCTCACATTAAAATTCAACAAGAAAAAAATGAAAGGAGAAAACGCAAAAGCTCTTGATACGGCCCTGAAAATTGTCGATAGTGAGGACGTTGTTATTACAGGAAAAGATGGAAAGAGAATTCGGGGAACCCAATTTTTAGTAAAGGCTGTCAGACCTGTCGAAAAACTAAAAAATGGGTTATTCAATGAGCAGGAAATTGAATCAGAAATGAGTAAGATTCTGAAGGCAGTCGAAAATGGTGAAGTGGTTTCTTAGGATATTAATAATTGTTCTATTCTCAATCTGTACATCATCTTTTGGTGTACACTTTTCTCAGGAATATTTTAATACGATGTTTACAGTACTGGGAATTATGTTTTCAGTGGCATTAAGTCAGGTGCTGACTTTTTCGTTTACAGAAGTCACTAATGAAGATTTCGTAAAAAAACAGAGGCAGCAACTAAAAAATATACAGAATATTTTTATTGTTCTTTTTGCAGTTTTGACCATGATATTTCTCTGTTCCTGTAAAGATATCATATTTATAAAAATACGTTTTATCTCATTATCGACAAACAATCTGTTTGGGGTATTTAACCTTTTTTGTATTTATTACTTCATTAGAAATTTCATTGCACTTGTTAACTTAAAAAATGAAATTGATGATCGAATAAGAAAAGTAAACAGAGATAAGAAATAAATCCGTAAATGTTATACACCTGTCCCGCCGGTACGTGTGGGGCTTTTTCTGCTATATAACGAGACGAGTCCGTAAACTTTTTGTTAACAAAATATTAAAATAGGTGTAAAATTATTTAACAATTCAGAGGAGAGTTATATGGCTATACAACAATCAGAAGACGATATGGAGGGGATTCTCCAGATTAAAAATTTTGCTCAGATCAATCTTAGTGATCCATTCTTTGATTCATTGAAGCAGGATTATACAGAATTTGAACGATGGTTTTCTGCACACCCAGAAAGAACTGCATATACCTACTATAACGCAGACGGAAGTTTGTGTGCTTTTCTCTGCTTAAAGATTGAAAAAGGTCCTATTGAAGACCTTCAACCTGTACTTAAATGTAATAATGCAACAAAAATTTGTACACTTAAAATTGATGCACACCACACAAAACTCGGGGAACGTTTTCTCAAGAAAGCTCTCGATTATGCGGTATCAAACAATACGGCTTTTTGCTATGTCACACTATTCGATAAACAGCAAGGTCTTTTATCCCTGTTTGGAAATTATGGATTTGAACAATATGGTACAAAGGTGACTCCAAATGGTACTGAAATTGTACTGCTAAAAAATCTTGGAATAAATACAGGAAACTGTATGTACGATTATCCCAGAATAGATACAAACGGTCATAATAAATATCTGCTTGCTATAAAACCTGAATGGCATACAAAACTTTTTCCTGATTCCATTTTGAATAATGAAAGTATTTCTATGCTGGAAGATGTTTCTCACACAAACAGCATTCAAAAGGTATATGTGTGTGCCATGAGGGGACTCGCCTCTGTCAGAGCTGGAGATCTGATTGTCATTTACCGCTCGTCAGATGAACAGGGAAGAGCATTCTATAGAGCCGTTGTTACCTCCGTGTGTACGGTTATCGAATGCAGAAGCAGCACTTCATTCGGTAATTTCAATGAATTCTATGAATATGCAAATCAATACAGTGTTTTTGATGAATCCGGATTGCGATACTGGTTTAACAAGCCTGGATGTTTCGTTATCAAGATGTTGTACAATGCGGCTTTCTTGAAACGCCTTACGAACGGTATGCTGATTGAAAGATTTGGCTTCAATCCCGCTGATTACTGGGGATTTCGTCAAATGACAGACGAGCAGTTTAATGCTATACTTTCAACAGGTGGTGTAAATGAAAGCCTTATTATCCGTTAAGCCGGAGTTTGCAAGCAAAATACTGTCCGGCGAAAAAAAATATGAGTACAGAAAACAGGTATTCAAACAGCCTGTTGAATCTGTACTTCTGTATTCGACTATGCCTGTAGGAAAGATTGTCGGGGAATTTACAGTTGAGGAGATTGTATCTGGAACTCCGCAAGCTCTCTGGAAAAAAACAAAAGATTATTCAGGAATATCAAAAAGTTTTTTTAATTCATACTTTTCAGGAAGAGAAAAAAGTTTTGCGATTAAAATCGGTGTAGTTACAAAGTATGAAAGCTACATTGATCCTTATGAACTTGATCCAACCTTTGTTGCTCCTCAGTCGTATAAATATATAAAGTAATAGATTATTCAACTCATCAGCCCCGCAGCACAGTACTGCGGGGCTTTTTCATTTTAAACTGCTTGCCTACGTTTGAGAGCCGTCTCTTAACAACTGCCATACTGGCGGTATGAAAACACGAACACGGGAACTTGCAAAGGTCGGTATATTCGGCTCGCTCGATAATCCGACAATTGTCACGGAAAAGGACCTCAAGGAAATCGCAGAAACGTTTCCCGACCAGAAAACCGCACCGATAAAACTCGGCGGTCACTGGTCGGAAGACCGCCCCCGCCTCGCACAGGTAACGTCAGTATCATACGATCCTGCAACAAAAACACTCTCCGGTACAGTCGACGAACAGGATGCACTTGCCCAGGCTGTAGATGAAGGATTTTATCCCGATGTCTCAATCGGTGCCAAACAGCGGGCGTCTGACGGGAAAATGTACCTGCATCACCTTGCCTACCTCGGCGATGAGCCTCCTGCCGTAAAAGACCTTGAAAACACTCTCGACAAAAAATTGTCAGGCTCGGAAGAAAATGCGGGCGAAAAGAAAGTCGCCGCATCCGATGCAGACAAAGATATCCGTGTTTTCCCAGGTACAAGTGATAAACGCCTGTACCTGTCAGACCAGCCGGTACTAAATACCGGAAAGACAGCCGTTCCCGGTACAACCCCCGTACCGGGGGCTCCGGCCAATCCGAATAAAAATCCTGAACAGGAGGATCCATCGATGGATGCAGATGAAATTAAAGCTATGCAGAAAGAAATTGCACGGCTTAAAGAAGAGGCCGCAGCGAAAGATAAACAGCTTTCCGACAGCTTCAATGTAAAGAAGGAGACGGAAAAGTCAGCCCTGAAAAAAGCGGCCGCAGGAAAACTTCCCGAACCGGAAATGAACAAACTGCTCGCACTTGCGGACAGCTTTGACGGCGGAAAAGTACTGGAGTTGTCGGACGGAGAAAGCAAACGAACAACCTCCCCGATGGCTGTACTGACAGAGATTTTTGACAAGATTCCGTTGCCGGTAGAACCTGGTGAGTTGAATCTGTCCGACCTGTCAGGCACCGTTGTATCAGAAAACAGACCCACAAATGCAGCCCGCATGATAGCACATATGTAAGGAGAAAATCATGGATGCCGTTATTGGAAAAATGAATATTTCACAGGACTCGGTCCTGTATGGTGACCATCAGATTACGGTAGGTTTACCGCTTGCAGACGGCCTTTCTAAGTTGAGGGCCGGAATGATGCTCTACAAAACTGCAGGAGGATATACTCCGCTGCCGGCATCATACACAACGGATCAGAAACCGACTGCAGTTCTTTCTGAAAACATTGACGAAGAAACGGAAGAGACATCTGCCGTCTGTGTAATCCACGGTGCTGTCCGTGCAGAAAAGATTTACTTTGCAGATAGGACTGCCGTTACAGCAGCTGCTGTTGAGCTGTTGCGCGGATGCGGAATCTACGCAATCGGAAAGGCCGCTGCAACAGCACAGGCACCCTCTGTTGTACTCGATCTTGCCGATGCGTCGGCAGCAGTAGGAGAAAGCCTCCAGCTTACATTCGGTGTAAAGGTCGCAGACGGAGGCACGATTTCATATCAGTGGTACAGGAACACGTCGGCAGCCGCTTCCGGCGGTACTGCAATTAAAGGCGAAACAGACAATACGCTTACCGTCGATACATCTGCAGCAGGCACACTTTACTACTACTGCACAGCCACGAACACACTCGGCCTGTCGACAGCGGTAAAGACATCAGCAGCAGCAACAGTAACAGTTGCATAAAATACCGGGTGCCGGAAAATCAGCACCCGCATAAAGGAGTTAATTATGGGACTTAATCTTTCAGCAAAACTTTCACCGTATATGACGGCGAATGCACAGACTGATATGGTCGCGAATATGCCCAAGACCGTAACCCCGGTCAAAGACCTTCTGTTTCCTCCGGCGCATCAGCGCCAGAAAACAAGTCCGTTTGTAAAGATAAGCGAAGTATCTGCACAGACCGGAGCAATTCCGCTTAATATCCGCGGTACTCAGTCATATGCAGTCGGCGGAAACGGCAGCGGTAACCAGCTTATTGAAGTACAACCGGTTAACCCGTCCAATTTCTGCTCGGCAAAGGAAGTGAACGATCTTATTGCGCTCGGTGACAAGGAATCAATCCAGCAGTTCGTTCAGGACCAGGAACAACAGCTGCTTGACGTTGTCTCCAATACGACGGAAACGCTTGTCCGTCAGGCTCTTTCCGGGAAAATCAGCTATCCGGTTTTCAACGGTACAAATGTCGACGGCAAAGTAGAAATCAAACTCGGAGACCTTGCCGTTAATGATGCTGTCGATATCAGTAAAGCTGATATTGCCGTTCTGCAGAATGTTTTTGCCGGCATGTATCAGAAACAGGCAAAGACAGGAGGAGGTGTTGATATCGCGTTCCTTATCGGAACGAAAGTGTACTCTGCAATTCTTAAAATTGCGATTGCATCAGGTAATCTTGCAAATGTCATCATGACACCGACTTCTGACGGTTTTAAGTTCCTGAACCAATACCACTGCATCAGCATGCCGTATACCTATGTACTGCCAAAGGAAGGTTCAAATGAGATTCCGGTTATACCTGAGAACTGTATCCAGACAGTTGACCTTGCAAATCCCGGAATTCTGTTCTATGCAGCGGTAGATGATCTCAAGGCAAACCTTGCACCGCTGCCGTTCTTCGTAAAACCTGTCGACAGCGACGATCCGTCAGGCATTAAGTTCGTGGGACAGTCGAAACCGCTGCCGGCAATGGCAATGGCACGTATGACACGCACGACATTTAAGACCGCATAAGGAAGGAAAAATGCCTGACGAACTGCCCATAGATGATATTCCGTCCGTAACGTCCGCAGAGGCTGAACCGGATATAAATCCGATCGGCACCGCCGTAACAGCGGAAGAAGTTTCCGCGCGGCTCAGTCCGAATCTGTATAAGCAGCTGTCGGACGGCTCGGACGGCAATACGCTTGAAGCAGTCCGTCAGGCTGAAATTTATACCGGAGCAATATTCCGGCGGCTCGGGGTTGTCTATAACCTCGATGATAAAACACAGCGCGAAATCGTACTGCTTATGACGGTATACGAACTGCATATGCGGCTCGGCCATGAGGAAGCAGGACGGGAATACCGACTCAAGGCGAAGGATATTATTCTTGCCAGGTACGGCTCGTATCCGGACACCGAAGACAAAAGCGCCGCAGCCATACCCACGGCGGCGGTAGCTGTAAACAGGCCGCATTCACGGTATACGGATGCGCTGCATATCGGAGACCGTTTTGGCATCTGATAGTGTGACACTGGCTCTGGCCGGTATTACATCGCAGCTGAAAGACCGGTCGACAATTACTTTGGCCGGAGTTATGGCGGCAGATGATATACGGGCACATATCAACAAAGGATCAGGTTTTGCTCCTTTGTCACCGGCAACAATTACATACCGGGGTGAAGGACAACCGCTCAGGGAAAAAGGTGTCCACTTACGGGACTCCATCACCTCCGAAGTAATAGATGAAAAGACCGCTGTCGTCGGAACAACGAATATTTCTGCGCGAATTCATAATAACGGTGGAGAAATCAAAGCTAAAAAAAACTGGCTTTGCATACCCGCCCGCTCCAGAAGTTCTTATCCGCTTCAGAAATACCGGGGAGGACCAAAGGAAGTTCTGAATGGATTGCGTTCAGACGGATACAGCGTTTACCGCGCAGGGCACACTTTATGCTATCGGAAAAAAGGTTCTTCGCGGGCACAGGCACATATTATTTATTACCTGAAAAAATCAGTCATCATACCGAAACGTGAGTTCTGGTATCTGACAGATGATGAGCTACAAAACATTATGAATGAAATAGCCCCGAAGGTGTGAACATGAAATCTTTTGATGTTTTTAACAAATTTACCGCCCAGCTGGAGCGGCATATACAGTCAACGGACAAGTTCCGGACGAAGGTTGTGCAGACACCCTCGAGTGTGGATGAAAAAGGCGTAGTGATTAAAATTACGCTGCTCAAGACAACGCTTGCACAGACACCCGGAACGGCGACAAGGCTCGTCCGCTGCCGCATACAGGTATCCGGTACCGCCGAAAGCATGACGGGACTCGAACAGGCATGCAGTGCGGTCGAATCGCTTGATGCGTATCTGTGCAGAAAAAATGCAAGTAACGAACTGCGGCTTGAAAATGCTGATGGAAGTGAAATCAGAAACACACGCCTCCTTACGGAGGTAACTGCAGATGATTCTTTTATTGATTCGCCTGACTCTACGGCAGTACAGGAAGTTGAGGACAACAGGACCGTAACAATCTATGTTCCTGCGGAGGAAATATGACGTATACAACGGAATATGAAACAAGAGACGGAAAAACCGTCAGAAAGGAAACGGATGCCGAACCCAAGAAAACAGTTTCGGCAGAAACACCAAAATCAGCCGGAACAACAACCGGTAAAAGCAAGGAGTAAAACATGTCGACACCAGACGAATTAACACTTATCGGCGACGACAGTGACCTGTATACGGGCAAAGCTGCCTCGGTGGCTCTTGTCGGAGACGGAACAAAAACGCTCGACGTACTTTCAGGAGGAGCTGCCGGAGACAAAAGCGGAGCAGGATTCTATATCATTTCGTCAAAAGCCCCTTCTGGCAGTATCTTCCCAACAGGTATGCCCGTGGGGAGTATGTACCCGGCACTTGGCTCAGAATTGATGGCTGTAGGAGATACCTGCAAAAAACTGAACCTGACGAAACGCGGGGATGTGTCCGACTGGTCTCTTGATATTTCCCGCAGCAAGATTGAAACGACACTCCTCAAACACAAGTTCAAAAAATACCGTTATGGTAAAAAAGATGCCTCTGGAAAGATGAGCTCAATCTTTACGATGGGAATTACTGATCAGGCAGACGGACATATCGGCCAGACAATGACACTGTTTACACGCAGCGGTAATACGGTAACCGTAACAGTACCGGAGGATGAAAGTATTTACCTGCTTGGGTATGTCCGTAAAGGCGCCATTGCAGGAGAGTTTGATGATTACGTATTTGCCCAGATAAATCTGAGCAATGTTTCTCTCGGCGGAAAGTCCGGAAGTGCACAGTCATATGACTCGGAGTTCAGCCTTACAGGCGAAGACCCAATTTTCTACAGCGTCGAAATTCCGGCTGCTTAATAAAAGTACCATAAGGAGATTTGAATGGAGTACCAGTTATCAAAGACAATCACTTTTTACCCGGAGTTTGACCACAACGCGGAAAAGGCTGATGTTGACAAAATAGTCGTCGAGTATAACAATCCGACACTCACAATTATGCAGCGTCTCAAGCCGAAAACAAAAAGTACAGCAATAGTTAGTCTCGACGGAAAAATCGACCATACAGAACTGACGATTGATGATGATGAGTCGGCCATACTGCGTGAAATGCTCAAGTCCATTTCATCGAATGTAGTCTACACCTATGACGGCAAAACAAAAAACTATATCAGGAATGCGACCGATCTCATGGCGGCACCTAAATTTTTTGAGCCGCTCCGGAAAGAAATTATTGCTAAAGCCCGCGAGATACTGCGCGATACGGACATCGACGAAAAAAACTCCGAATAGCGTTCCGCATTGTTAAAAAGGACAAGCAGAACGCACGCATCAGACCTCAGCTGCGTGATACCAAACGGTGGGACACCGGGGTGATCGATCCTGATTCAGGAGAAATAAATCCCGAATCAGGAGAGATTGATCCCGATACCCGGAAAACAGTCGTCATCCTGCTCAAGGATGCGAAAAACTATCTGACAGATAATTTCTATCTGGCAATGTACGTTTTTACGACGAGCAGGAATACCAAGACGCCTGTCTTTTCAGGAGGATGGGCAAACTGGCCGTACTGGGTTATCCGGGCAATTAATGTGCTTACGGAAGAACAGAACCACTGGGAAATGCAGCAGCTTGAAGAAAAAAGCAATAAACCGAAAACAAAATAGAACCCGTCCTTTGTGACGGGTTTTTTATTGCCAGTCTTTGAGTCTTTTACACCTTATTAAATAATAATAAAACTGCTATGGCGGATAAAAAAACACTGGAGTTGGAAATAAAAATTGCCTCAGAAGAAGCACTGCGTGTCGTCTCATCTATGTCGGAATATTTTAAGACGCTGACCGTACAGGCAAAACAGCTTGCAGGGGACTCCTCATCGCTTTCCTCCCAGCTGCAGACGCTGCAGGCTGCAGCCTCGCGGACTGCGACCAGTTTCAAACTTTTCGGGGCAAACACCGATGAAATCCGCAGTATGCAGCAGCAGCTCAAAAAAGCCGCACTCGACCTGACCGACCAGGGACTTGATCCGCAGTCGGACGAAATTCAGAACCTCGTCCGTCAGTATAAATCCCTTGACGAGCAGGCTGAAAACGTCCAGTCAAGCCAGGGCGGACTGCTGGGTGCATTTGAAAAATTAAAAACAGAAGCAGGAAGCCTTGTCACTGTTCTCGCAGCGGTAAAAGTTGACAAGGCCGCAGCCTCAATGACGGGATATGCGCTTGATCAGGCAGACGCCATACAGACCGTCCGAAACAACTTCGGGACCATGCTTAACGACATGCAGGCAGGAGCTGCACTTGCAGCAGAAATTAATAATTTCAACGTAAAAACTCCGTTCAACCTTGATCAGATCTCACTGGCAACTGAAAAACTTAACACCGCAAAAGTTGCCGTCGCCGATACGTATGAATGGCTCCGCCGGTTCGGCGATCTCTCAAAAGGCTCTGCTCAATCGTTCGAAAGTTTTACCAGCGCATACGCTAAATCATCTGCAAAGAATAAGGCAGACATGGAAGTACTCAATGTGTATGCAGACCAGGGTATTCCGATTTTTGAGGCGCTCGGAAAAGTACTGAATACGGACACTGATAAAATTGCCGACATGTCGAGTAAAGGCGAAATCAGTTTCGGCGATTTAACAAAAGCAATTAAAAATCTGACGGATGAGGGCGGCGGATATTACGGTACAATGGAACTGGCCTCGCAGAGCTGGGCGAGCGCACAGGCAGGCCTCAAGGAAGCGACCAATTCCCTTGCGGCGAGCATCGGGCAGGTACTCATGCCGGCAGCACAGGGAGCCGTCGCTGTACTCACCAGCATTGTTAATGCGATAAACGGCAGTCCCATACTCAAGGGACTGCTCGTTGCGGCAATCACTGCACTCGTAGTCGTCATAAATACAAAAATGATTGTTGCCGTCGTCGGCCTGATTACAAAAATCTGGGCCGAATATGCTGCGCAGACTGCGCTGAACAGTGCGCTTGCCGTTACAAATCCGCTCATGCTCGCAGGTATTGCGGCCGCGACGGCAGCCGCAGGGGCCGCGGTTTATTTTGCGACAAAACAGCAAAAAGTCGCAGAATCAACAAATGCTGCAACGTTACAGCTCTATCAGCAGAAAGAGAGCATTGATCAGCTTGTCCAGTCGCTGCACGACTACAGCGATGCAGCCCTCGATTTTAATGTTGATCAGATGACACAGAGCCTTGCCGCCGCAAAAAAGAACCTTGCCGACCTGCAGGCGCAGGCAGCAACCGCATCCCGGTATAGTCCGTCGTCGTTTACCGTCGCTGGCAGCGGCAAAGAAGGTACATCTCAGTACGACGACCTCATGAAAAAAATAGAGCAGCAGCAGAAAGACATTGCCGACATGGAGGCGGCGCTTGCCGCATACAAAAACGAACAGACAACCCGGGCTGCCAAGTCGTTTGCAGACAGTATACATAATGCCTCACCTGCATTTGAATCCGACTGGAACTCAAAACTCCCGCAGGTCAATCAGTATGCCGTTCTGCAGGCGGAACGGCTAAAGGCGGAAGAAACGCTCAATAAAGCGGCTCTCAAGTCGTTCGGCATACAGTTTAATACAAAAAAAGAATACATTCAGGAAGAAGCAGCTCTTACACAGTACTATGACAATAAGGAAGCAGAGCTCAGACAGTCCATTCAGGATAAACAGCTCAGCGATTATCAGAAAAAAGCATCGGACATAATCAAATCGCTGCAGAATGAGGCCGATAAGGCCGCCATGAACGGAGACTGGGTCGGCATGGCAAAAAATACTGCAGCATCTGCAGTACTGTCGTCCACCAGCAGCACGGAGGCCGGACAGGTCGCGCAGGGAGCTATGCAGGGAGGTCTGATAGGAGCTGCTGCCGCGGCACTTCAGGCATTTATTTCAGCTATTATAAATGCCCTTTCTGAGCTGGAAAACGGGAAAAAAGCACTTAATTTTATAACAACAATTGTCAGTAAGATATTCGACGTCATTGGACCTTTTGTTAATGACGCACTTGCTCCGGCAATAGAATTTTTTGAAACACTTGGCACGACTATCGGAAAAATAATAAAACCGCTGGCGGCAATCGCCGAGAACATCGCCGAAATGGAACCGATACTGCAGATTGTAACAGGATTACTCGATCTTATCGGAACTCTGTTCGACAAACTCTGGGAGGTCACCAGACCGTTTGTTAATTTTATTGCGAAGCTCTATAACACCGTAGTCAGCTGGATAAACAGTGTTTTCGGAACAAGCATAAAAATGATGAAGACTTTTTCTGAAGATGCTTCGGATACTGCAGACGCACTTGAAGCAACGGAAGATAAAATCCGGAACAGTTTCCAGAATCAGATCGATGCGGTAAATGATTTATTGAGCGCACAGGTCAGCAGTATTAAAACGCAATATGAACTCGGACTCATCTCTCGTGAAAGTTATAACACGCAGGCAGCTGCCTACACAGCAGCAGCCGAAGCGGAAACAACGTCTCTGCAGAACAAAATGAACGAAGCTCTGCAGAAAATAGAATCGACAACGGCGGACACGTATCAGACACTCGCCGACGACTGGGCAAGTACAAACAGTCTGATCAAAGACGTCATCAAGGCAATCGGCAACATAGCGACAGGCGGAATTTCCGGTACTGTAGGCGATATCGTTAACGATTTTAAGAGCGGCGATACGGGAAAAGGCATAGGAGAAACTATAGCAGAGGTCACAACTGGCGGATTATATGGCATAGGCGAAGGCATCGGACATGCATTCGGCTGGTGGGATGTCGGTTCAACAAGAATACCTGCTGATCAGTTTGGCATGGTACACAAAGACGAGACAATCATCCCTAAAACATTTTCAGACGGTATACGTTCAGGAGAAATGGCACTCGTCGGCGGTAATGGATCATCAGGAGGCAGTACGGTTATATCCATATCACTGAATGTAGAAGGGTCCGTTTTGACGAAAAACGAGCTGATTGACGACGTTTATGACGGCATCGCCGCAGGAGTTAAATCCGGACGATACACGGGAGTTGCAGCAGCATGAGTACAGATTATAGCGTAGTATTAACTGCAGACGGGTCACAGTACACATTCTATCCGCAGTCATGTACGTTTACACGACCGCTGTGCAGCAGAGCACTCCGGCACGAGGAACAATCGGTTTCGGTTGTGCTGCCGTATTCGCCGACACTCCTTGCGTTATTTGTCGAAAATGAACAACTCCCGGCTGTAATAAAAGACGGTGTGACCGTCGTTTTTACAGGGATCATTTCCGTAGAACTCAACTGGGATGATGCCGGAGCACTCGAAGAAATAGAATCATTTAATGCACAGGTAAAAGACAATACCTATCTGCTTGATGCGTCGTCCACCGACGAAATTGCATTACCAAATACCACGGTCGGCGCTGTAATAACATCATTCTGTACTGTCCGGGGCGTTACGATAGCCTCCGAATCCGTTCTGCCGTCGGCTGCACTGGAAATCTTCCAGGCAGATTCGGGCTCAAACTACAAAACTCTGCTCGATGATTTGTGCTATCAGTATGGATATGTATATTTATTTAATGATAACGGGCATCTGATGCTTTTTGACTTTTCGACAATACCGGACAATCCATCCCTATTGGATGATTCGTTCCTGTCTATAAAGGTCAGTATACAAAAATCTAAAAGGGATTATACAGGTGTTAAAATAGGATATAACACCATAACTAAAAAAGACAATGAACTTATTTATTTTTCCGGCAATGGATACAAATCGGATTCGACAGTACAGCCGTATATAATCCAGCCGAATGTATATTTCCCATTCGACAGCGACCCTGCACTCGAAGAAACAAACGGACAGATTTACCAATCATATGAATCAGGGTACGCACAGACACTCGTAAAACTAAACGGCGAACAGAAATATCAGCGCAGTAGCGGAACTACACTGCTGCATACGGAAAATCAGTATCTTGTTAATGACTGGGACGGCGGTACATTATCTGTAAACCGTACAGAGTTCGGCTCTAAAAAAGCATCCGTCAGGCTGCTCAATACCGGTACAACAGATGTAAAACTGTATTCTCTCTCAATCAGAGCTACAGCCTGGTACAGGGAGACTGACGCATCTGTTTCTGCCGGCAGGACAGATAATCCGTTCGAATTCTCCGCAAAATATATTTATGCGGCAGCATCTGCAGAAATACTCGCAAAATTGCTTACCCGGTATTTGTGCATCGGGCAGTATCAACTGCAGACTCAGACCGAAGAAAAAATCCCCCTCGGTACATTCAGGACAATTGCAACAGGTGCGACAGGGTATACCGTAAAAGCGCTTGCCATTTCCTACAATCATGATCCTGATAAGGGATACTACACAACAACATGGATAAGCGTTTCTGACGCAAAAGTAAATGTCACAAAAGCCGTTTATCAGGGATCGTCGACAGGAGATGCTGCAGCACAGACGACTCCGTCGAAATCTCTCGACAATGGCAGCTTGACCGTAAGTGCCGCCGCCTCAGTGGACGGTATAACGATAAAAACAACAATCTCCGATAATCTGCAGACCGCAGTCAGATCCATACAACTGCAGCTCCGTAAATCAAGTGCGGATGCGTGGAGCAGTTCCATCGATTCTGCACTCGGCTCATATTTTTACACATTCGTCCGCAGTACGGACGGATATCCGGAATCAGCGGCCATCACAGCATATCAGGTACGCGTCCGCTATATAAATATTTACGGTGCGACGTCTGACTGGACTAATGGAGTATCAGTATCAGCAGACGCTTACGGTACGTGGCAGCTGCAGACGCCGTCAGTGACGGCCAGCATAACAGGCCGATCGATAATATTGTCCCTGTCACAACCTGCCCGCAGTGATAATAAACCTGTCTATGGTACCGTCCGCAATAAAATCTATATACGAAAACCTAGTACCGATCCAGCGGGAACATGGTATAAACCGGCAACATCGTCAGATCCGTATGCATCCGTTAATAACTACAAAGACGGTAGCGGATACATAACGGCAGATCAGCAGTACTCGCAGACAATGCCGCTCGACGGGCAAAATGCTGCAGAACCACTCCCAGTCGGTACGGCATATCAATATAAACTCGTCGCATACAACGAAGCCGGAGAATCGACAGCCGCGACCATAACCGTAACAGCTCTCGCGACCAGCGCACGCGATATCGTTGCGTCGGCGATTACAGCAAACAAGATTGCGACAGGAGCAGTTACTCAGACCGCCCTTGCTGACAATGCTGTAATCGCCTCAAAAATTAACAATGGAGCCATCACGGAAGCCAAAGTTGCGGCGGCAGCTATTTCTAACAGTAAATTGGCAGACAGTGCTGTAACAGCTGCCAAGATCGCCGCAAACACGATAACCGCTGCGGAAATTGCAGCAGGTGCCGTCACGACGGATGAGCTTGCCTCAAATGCAGTCACCGCCGAAAAGATAGCTGCAGGATCCGTCGAAACAGACAAGTTGGCAGCAAACGCCGTTACCGCTGATAAAATACACGCAAGCACTATAACCGGAGATAAAATCGCAACAACCGATCTCGCGGCTAACGGGGCGGTTCTCGGCAGTATATCCGGTAACAAAGTCGGCACAACAAGCAGCAACTTCTGGTCAGGGCTCGATACAAATACACCGGAGTTCCGCATCGGCAACGATCCGGCTCTCGAGAATAATGGTAATGACAACGCCGTATTTTTCCATTTTAAATGGGTTGCAGGTGTCGCCACACTGACAATGAAACTTGTCAATTTTATTCTTACTTCCGTCGCGTCGATTATAAAAGGTGTCTTCCGTGTTAAGGCAGCAGCTGCCACAGATGCAAACAGCTTCATGACAGTTAATCCGGAGAGCAGCGCAGACAGTACAACAGGCACACCGGCACAAACAGTAAATGTAAAAGGCGATGTACGTGCATTGTCATATTACACGAACGGTAAACTGCTCCCGCGGTATTACACGGTTGATTTATCATCGCTTTCGACAGGCAGTTTTTATCCGGTGACCTTCGGTGTAAGTGACAATTTACTTGACTGTGAAATACATTCACCAAATTTAGGAGGGGCGGCTGCCTACAATCAGAACATCATACATTTCCAGATGTTCGCTTATGGATGGAGCGACACTCCGAAACTGTTTGATGTACTGCAATATGGAGTATATGACGGTAACGAAATAACAATCGGCTGTATCGGATATGGTAATACGTTTGGAGAACGCTGTGTATGGCTCCGCGGCGGTATGGTATACCGTTTTTATTGCAATGCAGTTCCGTGGTTACACGGTGAAAATTACACAAATGGAAGTTCATCGACAGAAGAAATATATACGGTAGGAACTAATTATTACGGCGGAACAAACACAAACATCACAATTGTTTGGACACCGGCCACGGATATACAGAGTCAGCATTCAGGAAAAGAAAGGGTAGATGATTTAATAATCGGTAATTCTTTGACCGTCGCCGGCGGAATAACAGGTAATCTTTCGGGAACAGCGACAACAGCAACGAAAGTACCGCTGCTGACAGCCACACCTTCAAGCGCTGCCGCCGCTATGGTCTGGGTAAACTCAAATAACTAGTCATTTCTGTACTTTCCAGTTTAATTGCAGTATTATTTCAATATTGGATAAATGACTATATATGTGAGGCAAAGATGAAAAGAACGTTTTTTCTGATTTTTGTTGTGGTAATAATTTTATGTAATGGATGCAAGCATGACGTTAATTATAGTGATATATCTAAGGAGGATAAAAAAACAACCGTGGCAACACTAAACGGAACAACAATTACTTACACTGGATATAATCTCGGCTCATCCCCCGGTGGAAATATATCATCTCTGATAGATTATCATGAATTAACGAGTGGCTATTCCTGGAATATAACCCCTCAGCCAGTTATGGTTAGTTTCAGTGGGGACACCGCTTCTTTTTCAACATTTCACTTGAGTTTCACGACTCATGTCATGAATATCCGGTTAAAATTTGCATTAGTATATACAAATAGCAATTTTCCGGAACCCTCCGTAGAGATTAAAAATTCTTCACATACTCTTTATTCTTTTTCGATTCCTTACCTTCACACACAAGATGATGAAACAAATAATAATGATGATGTTTGCATAGACAAAGAATATCTCATTGATGATACAGAAGCAACAATAACTTTCTCATATCCATACGGGGGCGGATATAATTTATATTTATTTTGTATATACCCCTATACCCTTGACGGCAGTCAGCTCTGCGGCTGCGAAACGGCCGGAATCGGTACACGTTTTGCAG